>Ga0222421_100004_pt1 | contig 1061306 bp, 861 predicted proteins | sample 3A1ome_2_FD_182473 | JGI IMG/M metagenome (GOLD analysis project Ga0222421, IMG submission 182473) | Enriched microbial communities from leaf-cutter ant dump, University of Wisconsin, Madison, United States - 3A150A (version 2) | ecosystem: Environmental > Terrestrial > Nest > Insects nest >... | reverse complement strand
CCGTTTCGGGAGTGCAAAGGTAATAATCTTTATCACTATAATCCAAATATTTTTAAAGGTTTTTCTAAAAAAATTTCAAAACCCACAAAAACACCAAAACCCACACCCTCTTCAACAATCCTAAACTTCTCTCACTATACTCTCTATAATTCATCCCTCCTCCCTGCATACCTACTCCTTAAAAACTAACTCCACACAAAGGGAGCGCAAAGGTAAGGTTTTAATACCACTCCGCCAAATTATTGTGCTGATTTTCAACCATTTTAACCATTTATAAAGATATCACCCAAGCAACAGTACCGACAATACCCAAGCCGGAAAGCACCGAACCACCTGACCATCAGCCCCCTATCTGCATAGTAATGAATTGACGGAGCAGGTACAGCCCCACCCAGTAAGCAAAAAACAATACCGTAAAGGCAAACCAAAAGAAGCCGCCACCGAAAGGCAGCAACATCAGTATATTAAAGATCCCCATTCCTATACCCAGGTTATAAGCCGCATGCACCGGCTTGGTATTCCATTGATGGTGCTCAAACTCATTGTATAAGGACTGGGTCACCTTTTTATTCATTATAAAATGGAAGACCAGGTTGATGCCCGGGATAAGCAGGTACCAGACCTTTTTAGGAGACACTTCCAGGTTCCTTATATGCAATAATTCCAGGGTCTTCTTAATATTAATCACAAATGCCAGACCGGCACACAGGTTCAGCAGCACAAACAATACTACCTCCCAACGCAACAACGCTAAAAACATGCTCAAACAAATTATTCAATTAACAATGCAGCTGCACCAATAATGCCCATATCCTGATGAGCGATTCCTGATACCTCTATTGAAACCGTATCTACAAAGTTACTCAATAATGTATCTTTATAGTATTTCAGTGTGGGCTGCAGGATAATCTCTCCCGCATACATCACCCCCCCGAACAAAATTATCTTTTCCGGACTAAAGCAGCAAACCAGATTAGACAACAGCATTCCCAGTATCTCTCCCGTATGCCGATACACTTCCAGCGCCAGCGCATCTTTTAGCAATGCCGCTTCGTAAATTTTCCTGGCATCTATTACCACTCCCTCCTTATTCCACTCCACCAGCACAGACGACGGATAATCGCCTTTGATCTCCAGGTAGGTTTCCTGTATACCTGTGGCAGAAATATATCTTTCATAACATCCCTTACGCCCGCAGTTACAGGCCCTGCCTCCCGGCTCATAGATCATATGTCCCACTTCACCCGCCAGGCCCGAATGCCCTACCACCAACTGGTCGTTAACGATCAGCCCGCCGCCGACACCGGTTCCGAGCGTTATCATCACCACATTCCTGCACCCGCGCGCCTTCCCGAATTTCCATTCTCCCAGCACCGCTATGTTGGCATCGTTATTGGTCTGCACCGGCAGCCTGAAGATACGTTCGGTAATCTCCTTCACCCTGACGGGCTGCTGCCATACCAGGTTCGCGGCCTTGTCGATGATACCCGTTGCGGGGTGTATCATCGGCGCACCGATGCCCACGCCGGCCAGCCTGTCGAACAATTTGGCGCAATTGGTATTCAGGTACTTGTAAACGGCCTGTATCAACGCCTCAAAAGAGGAGTACTCATTGGTCGTAAACTGGAACCTGCATTCGATCGTACCATCATATTGTATGATGCCAAAGGCCGTATTGGTGCCCCCTATATCAATTCCGAGTAAGTATTGTTTCATCTATAGCGTATAAGGCGGATAAGTTATCTTTTCCAAATATAATCCATTTCCGGTAACACTGAAGTCTGCCTTGCTGCAATCCTTTGCCTCGATAATCGCCCTGAAATCCGCTGCCGCCAGGCCCGCCCTTGCTATTTTCAATTGCGTGCCCACCAATGCGCGAACCATTCCCCGCAGGAACCTGTTGGCTTCCACCACGTAATGCAGCTCATCCTCACGGCTCTCCCAGCAGGACCTCATGATCTGACAGTTATTGGTGAAGGTCTGGGAGTTCTTCTTGGAAAAAGACGTAAAGTCCGTGTAATCCGACAATACGGCCGCCGTATCGTGCAGCGTATCCCGGTCCAGCTTAAAGGGATAGAACAGGGCTCTCCCGTATTTAAACGGGTCCTTCCGGAAATAGATCCTGTACCTGTATGTCCGGCTCAGGGCATCAAAGCGCGCGTTGGCATTACCAGGTACACGATATAAGGCATTAAATCCCAGGGAAGGAGCCGTAACAGCGTTCAGCTTATAGAGCAGCTGCTGCTCATCCAGCAATACCGGCACATCAAAATGATAGACATTGCACAGCGCGTGCACACCCATATCCGTCCTGCTGGCCCCGAACGTTTCCACAGTTCCTCTTAAAATAGTAGATAAGGCTTCATTCACTGCGCCCTGGACCGTCCGCTGCCGCACCTGGACCTGGGAACCGGCAAAGGCAGTCCCGTCGTAGCTTACCTCCAGATAATACCTGTACATCTTCAACTTATTTGGACAATCCGTATTCTTTTCTCAGCTTCCTGTCGAAATAAAAAGGAACCAGCGGCAGCAGGGAGGCTACAAATAACAGCACAGTACGTTCATAGGTCCATTTATACTTGCTCCAGCAGGCCAGCAGCAATGCTATAAAGGCAAACACCAGGCCCCCGTGGATACGGCCGAAGAGCGCCACCCAGGTCGGGTCATTACCGACATATTTCATAGGCATGGCAAATCCCAGCAGCAGCAGGTAGGAAATGGCTTCAATGATAGCCACTATCAAAAACCATCTTAATAAAGTATAATACCCCGATTCCCTTTTAATGTGCGTTTCCATCAATATATAAAATTTAAAAAGTTGTGCAAAGATACGCCATAAATTAGGAATAGCGGGCACCGGATATTAAAACAAAGAACAGGGGCCGCACTGTAATGCCGATCCCGGCTATGGTTTTCTCCGGTACAGTATCATTTCCACCCTGCCTCTTTTCTCATATTTCAATTTTGTAAAATTCGCTTCAAAATAGTCCTTCTTTTTCAGCAGCCCGTTACAAACATTGCTGTACCAGAGTAACGTTACCTTTTCAGGGTCCGTTTCATTTAAAGGCGTGTATCTTAGGGTATCGGAAGTATAATCTATAACGGTTCCCGGCTTCTGCATCGGGAATTCCGTCACTACCGCCGACCGGTCTATGCCCTCCTGCTCCATATATTGCAGGAACTCCCGGCGAAGATCATAATAAGGCAAATGCGCCAGCGTACAATCCCAGCTCAGGGACAGGGTGGACGGATAGATCCAGTAACTGCCGGAGAGCTGCACCGCCAGCATAGCCGCCCACAGCGCCAGCTTGCCTGTTTCCCGTATCCGCCAGCGGACCAGCAGGCAATAGCCTACGGTAATAAGTATAGTAGTAAAAAACAACAGGTACCGCTGCGTCAGCAGGCCCTGATATAAGGTCAGGGGCCAGGCAGTACATATAAAAAGCAGCACCAGCACCAGCAGCATCGACCTTAATTTCAGGTCCTGCCCTTCCCCGACCACCAACAGCTTTCTTTTAAAGAGATAGAATACAATCAATAAGACCGCGACCCATACAGACAGGATATTCCCTATATCCAGGATGCGCCACAGCAGGACCGCCTGGTGCTTCAGCAATTGCATACCGCCTACCCTTTCAAAGGCGTATCCCCAGGGCGTGTCGGGTGTAGGTGTGATCCAGCCTTTATGGATGTAGTGGTAAGCCAGGTACAGCAGTCCTGTGATACCTCCCGGTAAAAACGGGATCAGCGCCTTAAGACCTGTTTGCAGCACCGGCCTGCCATCCTTAGCATGGTCGTACCACCACTTTATCAAGAACATACATACCGCCACGGACATACCACGTATGCTGACCAGCGCTACCAGCAGGACCGCAAAAGCGAGGGAAACAGACGTACGCTTCCATATCGCGTTGAGCATCCATATGCCCGCACCATACACAATGATATCGGGAGATACCAGCGTGCTCTGGGCCAGCAGGGGCGTCTGCGCCAGCAGCAGTATGGACAGGCCCCAGGCATTCCTGCGCTGACCGGGAAACAGCAGGATGCTCATCCGGACCGTCTGGTAGACATTCAGGCACAAGAACGGCAGCATGGCCGCATGACTCACTTCCAGCGTACGCCCGAACATCTTCCACATCAGCGCCAGGTAAAGCCCAAAACCGGGAGGGTGGCCGCTGTCACAATGATCCGGCAGCAGGAAGTATCTAAAATCATTAAAGTAATACCAGTTCGGCACTTCACCGGCGAATTGCGTAGTGTCGTAGAACAACGCGTTAGACCGGGTAAAGGCAAACAATAACAGGTAAGGCAGCAACAGGACTGCAGACCGGCGAAAGACAACTGTATCCATTCCTGATTCCTAAGGTGGCTAATATACTTTGAACCGGTAAAATAAGTATTAATACCCTGTAATTCCAAAGAAGCAACGGTATTTCAGCGGCATATTCCCGGGGCCGGCTTCCACATAGCTGCCGCGGTGGAAAATGATCAGTTGTTCAGCCTGTTGATAGCGGCCTTTGCTTTCTGGTCCAGGGAGGACTTATAGTCGTGATTTTTCATAGCCAGGCATTTTTTATAATAATCCAGGGCGGTACTTTTTTGTCCCCTTGCTTCATACAGCTCCCCCAGCTCTATGCAGGACCGCGCCGCATAGTGCTCCTGCCTGCCGGCGCCCAGCTCTATGGTCTTTTTATAATGCACAATGGCGTTATCATTTTTTTTCTGGATGACATATATCTTGGCAAACCGGTAATGATATTCGGCCTTGTGCCCGATATCCGTGAGACTGCTTTCCTGTATCTTCTGCAGCACCTGCAGGCTCTTCTGGATATAGCCGCCGTCTGAATACATACGTGCCAGCAGCAGCTCCCTGTGTAAAGGGTTGTCACTCCCGGCAAAACGTTCCGCCTGCTTATCACTTTCTATGAGGGTATTACCCTTCTGCAATATCTTTTCCTTATAGGACCGGTACAGGGATTCGTCATTGTTCACATAGCTGTAAATGCTCAATTTATGATAAGTATCCTTTACAAAGGCCTGCCCGGTATAGTTTTTAAGGAATGCGTCAAATTGAGCTTTGCAGGCCCCGTTATTATTATAGAAATAAGCAACCCCCAGGTAATAATCCAGCAAAGGCACCTCCAGGTAGCCGGTGTTCCTGGTAATGTTCTTCAATATCTGCTCTGCTTCGGCCGCCTTGTTCATACTTAAGGCTATATTGGACTTCAGGAAGGCAAACAGGTGGTGCCCTTTATAATCCAGCTCGGATTTCTGCAGGTAATCCCATACCGCTTCTTTTTCCGAAAGCAGGGTAAATTTCAGATAAGCGTAATAAAAGATAGCTTCTGCCCGCAGGTGCCGGGTAGTGCCGTCCCTGGTGTTCAGGAAATCCACGATCTTGGCCGTGCCCTTTTTTACATCCCCTCTCATACCCAGCACAGCCGTGAGCCATTTATGCTTGTCCGGAACGCTGCCCACTATAGCCTCCTCCAGCCCATACACAATGTTGTTATATTTGAAATTGGGAAAGATGTCCTTATTCAGCCTGATAAGCTGGTAGGATTTCCTGAAATCATTGGCCGCTGCCATATAATCTCCAAACCGGATCTTGATGAGCGCCCATTGCAGGTAGAGATTGGCCCTGGTGAAATTAAGCCAGGGGTCCTTGCTGCTGCCCTTATTCAGCTTGGCCAGACGGCTGTCCAGGTTCTTACGCCGCTTCTCATACTCTTGCGTATCACCGTTGAACATCAATACGATAAGATCCTCGTAATTTTCAAGGTAAACCGGTACCAGGTTATACGGATCGCTGCTGAGCTGCTCCTTTATAATACGCATGCCTTCTTCCGTACGGAAGGACATGATCTTATCATAAGCCGCATCGCACTGTTCATTGAAATCGAATTTATAATGCTGCGCGTGCAGCAACGTTGCATATAACAGGAACAAGAAGCTACAGGAAATCCTCAGGATAGTATACCGGTACGTTTTCATATAGTATGCAAATATACAGTAATATCTTACGCTCCTCCCGCTTTCGTTCCTGGCCGGGATTTATAAGATGTTAATTTCCTGCCGTCCCGCCTGACCAACTTTTTAATACATTTTAAATTTCGGCCGGTTTGCAATGTAACGAATGATAAAGTCGTACTTTTGCGCTTATTTTTCAATCCGCACAGCGGCTATTTGTTAAAAACGATCATGTATAAATATATAATTTTCTTATTAGCTGTTGTAACAGCAGCAGGATGCAGGGATGCCCGGATCGAAGAGCACCCTGAATGGGAGCGGTTCTTTAAGGAGCACCAGGTGCAGGGTGCCCTGGAGTATATTGACAATAATAAAGAAAGGGTGCTTTTTTACAATAAGGAGTTCAATTCCACCCCATTGACGGCGGGCAGCACCTACCAGATTTTTGCGGCACTGGTAGCCATCGAAAGCGCAGTGGCGCCGACCGAGCAGTTCCGGATTCCCTGGGACGAACAATATTACAGCTTTGTGAACGGGCAGGTCAATGTTATTACGGACACCAACACGCCCGGCTACCAGGCAGACTGGAGCAGGGACCTGACATTGTCAGAAGCTTTCCGGGTAAATGCTTTCCCTTATTTCCAACAGTTGACCCGGAAGATCACGCAGGCTGAGATGAGGCATTTTATAGATACCATCAAATACGGCAACCGGAAGTACGAAGGCGACCTCGTTAATTTCTGGAACAACGGCACCCTGCTTATCAGCCCCGACGAACAACTGGGACTGCTGAAAAGGCTTTATCATGGTGAGCTGAAAGGGTTTACGGAAAGGAGCCAGCGGGTTACAAGGGCGCTGTTCGACAAAAAGGCAGAGCAGGACTATACGGTCTACAGTAAAAAGTTCACCATTCGTCATAATGATACCATTGTTGTCCAGTACCTGGGTTTTGTGGAAAAGATCAAAAACCTGAAAAATCCCAAGACCGGCAATATTGATCCCATTCCGCACCCCTACTTCTATGTCCTCAGCGTTTATGACACGGATCCCTCAAAGGACCTGGACGCCATCGCGGACAAAATATTCGGGCAGGTATTTACCGAAACGGACCTCAAAAAGAGCTTTGACAACCTGGGTGAGTAGAAATATGCGTATTATTAATGTATTATACGTATCTTTTTATTACCTTTAGGTGATTTTTTACACATTAATAGATGTGGAGATGCCGTGTGCTCTTCCGCTATGAAAAAGTACAATTCAATACATCGTTTAACACTGATAAAATTTGCAGCTCCTGTTGTAAATTTCCGGTGTATAATCATTTTAAACAGACTTAATATAAAATTCAGAATAAAAATATGGCTTGTGGAAATTGTGGATGTGGCTCTCAAGGCGATACAAAAGTAAAAGGATGTCAATCTAATGGCGGGTGCAGCAGCGGCGGGTGTAACAGGCTGAATGTTTTCAACTGGCTGGCCGACATTCCGCTCAGCGAGCTCGGTAAACCTTATCATATCGTTGAAATTTCTTTCAACAACGGCAGCAGAAAGGATTTTTTCAGGAACGACCATCGTATACATTTAGAAAAAGGCACTTATGTCACAGTAGAAGGCGCAAGCGGCTTCGATGTAGGCCAGGTAAGCCTGACCGGAGAGCTGGTAAAGCTCCAGATGAAAAAATACGGCGTCAATGAAAACTCCGAGATCAAAAAGCTCTTACGTGTGTCTACCACACATGATATAGAGGTGTTCCGTAATGCCAAAGCAAAAGAAAAAGACATTCTTATACTCAGCAGAGCAATAGCCAAATCGCTGAACCTGGAAATGAAGATAGCGGAAGCCGAGATACAGGCGGATTCCAAAAAAATATGCTTCTTTTATACCGCCGATTCCCGCGTGGACTTCAGGGAGCTGATCAAAGTATATGCCTCCGAATTCAAGGCTAAGATAGAAATGCGGCAGATAGGCGCCAGGCAGGAAAGCGCGAAAGTAGGCGGCATCGGCTCCTGCGGCAGGGAATTATGCTGCAGCAGCTGGCTGACGGACTTTAAAACCGTCAATACCACCACCGCCAGGTACCAGAACCTTTCCATCAACCAGGCCAAGCTCTCCGGTCAGTGCGGCAGGCTGAAATGCTGCCTGAACTATGAGCTGGATACCTATATGGACGCCCTGAAGGTGTTCCCCGACCGCGCGGATCACCTAGAGCTGGAATCCGGTAAGGCTTTCCTGATCAAAAAGGATATTTTCCGGAACCTGATGTGGTACGGACTGGCCGGCAGCTCACGCCAGTATCCTTTGAGCATTGAAAGAGTGAATACGATACTGGAAATGAATGCCAGGGGACAAAAGGCCGCAGAGCTCGAAGCTGTAGAGATCGTCAGCACCAGCAGGCATAACGTGCAGAAAACGGTAGATGCGGGCTTCGTCAATGACGTGGGCCAGGTAACGCTGAGCGCGCTTAATAAATCCAGCAAAAAGAAAAAGCATACGCAGAACAGTGGCGGCAATAACAATGAGCAAAGGAATGCCCAGTCCGGGGGAAGCTCCAGGAACAGGCCCAAGAACAGGTCCGGCTCCGGCAAAGGACAGGGAGAGAAAAACGCCAATGCGACAGCTTCCCAGCAACCCAAACCGCAGCATAACAATGCGCCGAAAGGAGAGAAAAATGCCAATGCTCCTAAAAACTCCTCCAGGGATAAAAAACAGGGACCACCCAGGAACCGTCCCGACAACCACCCCAAAAGAGAGCAGAAACCTAAAAATAATAATACAAATGAGAAGTCTTAGTACTTCTCATTTATTATCTGTAACAAATCATATGGTATTATAATGGGTATCGTAATCAGGCAATCCATTAAAACAGCGGTCGTGACCTTTGCCGGTGTCTTCCTTGGACTGATCATTAATTTACTATCCATAAGGGTGTTTGAAAAGACGGACCTCGGATTTACGCAAAACCTGATCAAAGCCTCCATGCTGCTTTGCTACTTCGCTATCCTGGGATTCAACTCCACCCTGGTCATCTACGGGCAGAAATACCACAGGGAACACCCCAAGCGGGCTTCTTTCCTGACGATCAGCATCATTGTTCCCCTGCTGAGCCTGACGGTCATCATCCTGCTGTACTTCATCTTCAAAGACAAGGTGATCCATATGTATCACTCCGGCGATGAGCTGCTGATGGCCCGCTATTATATCCTGTTCCCGCTGCTGACCCTCCTTGTATCCATTATCCTATGGATGGAAGGCTACCTGCAATCCATCTATAAGACGGCCATCCAGAGCTTTGCCAGAGAGATCCTCAACAGGCTGATCTACCTGGCGCTGATCTTCCTCTACGCCTATCACCTCATTAATTTCGACACCTTCATCTGGTGGTATGTGCTGCTCTACCTGGTCCCTATTGTGTACTTAGCCTATTTTATCTACCGTTTCGACGGATTTAAGTTCGGCTATACAAAGGGCGATTTTACCAACAGGGAGATCCTGCGCATCATTTCGTTTGCCTTCAACCAGACCTTTGTGGTCATATCCGCGGTGCTTATCATCCAGATAGATACCATACTGATAGGCCCGCTGGCCTATAACGGCCTGGAAGCTATTGCTATCTACGGAACAGCGGCCTTTGCTATCAGCGTGATCAAAAACCCCATACGCGCGCTCAGCCTTTCCGCCCTGCCATCCCTATCGGATGCCTATCAAAAGGCACAGCTCAAAAAGCTGCGTGCTAATTTTATCAAAAGCGCTTCCGTAATGCAGCTGCTGGTGCTCTTCCTGTCTGTCGGCATTTTACTCTGCGCTAATGAGATACAGTACCTGATCAATCTCCTCAAGCCGGGCTATGAGTCGGTCAGCCATATCATGCTGATCCTGCTCATCGGTCACGTCATAGATGTGCTGGGAGGCCTGAGCCTGGAAGTCCTTACGCTCAGCAAGTATTACCTGTATAATACCTTATTCTCCTTTTCCAGCCTTATCGTTATCGTTATCCTGATCTATAACTGGATAGACGTTTACGGCCTGCAGGGCGTGGCCTGGGCCAGCAGCATCGGCATGGTCATGTACGCGGTGCTGAAGTCCGTATTCCTGTACAGGAAGCTGGGCATCCAGCCTTATACGGTCAATACCCTCAAAATAGCCGGTATCAGCATCGTAGCCCTGGCAGCATGCTACTTCCTGAACCTGTTTTCCAACCCTATCTGCAATATGTTCCTGAAAGGAGGCATTTACAGCATACTCTTCCTGGGACTGAGCATGCGGCTGAAGATCTCCGAAGAATTCAACGAGCTGGTAAAGAAATACCTGCCTTTTATCAAATAGCCTAAGCGGACTTATACCGTAACCTGCTGTTCCTGTAGCCATAGGCAAAATACAGGACAAGGCCGAGCAACAGCCATACCCCGAAGCCCAGCCAGTTGCTGACAGCCTCCTGGGCCATCAGGTAAAAGCAGCTTATCATGCCCAGCACGGGTATTAAGGAGAAGGCATACCAGGCGCATAATATGGTCATCACGACCGCAACCAGCCAGAAGGCTATCATCGGGATATTATCCGTCCAGCTCTCAGCGCTGAACAGGCCCGTAAAATAAGCAGGGTAATAATAACTCGTCACAACCACCGCTACCACCAATAGCAGCGGTACGATATACCTGCTGTTCACAAAAGGCACCCGGAACCTGCTCTCCGGCCTGTCCGGGCGCTTCTGCAGGACCAATACCCCGGAACATACTATTATAAAGGCAAATAAGGTCCCGATGCTGGTGAGGGAAATGACCAGGTCCAGGTTCATAAATAAGGCCGGAACACCTACAAGCAGTCCCGTTACAATGGTGGCAAAAGCCGGGGTCTGCCACCTGGGATGCAGGCTTGCGAATTTTTTCGGCAGCAGGCCGTCCCTGCCCATTGCCATCCATATCCTGGGCTGGCCTATCTGGAAGACCAGCATCACCGACGCGGTGGCAATAATGGCGCTGAAGGCCACGATAGCGCCGATAATATACAGGCCGTTCTGGTCAAACACCATAGCCAGCGGGTCGCCTACCTTCAGCTGGCTGTAGTGCACCATACCGGTCAGCACCAGCGCTACCAGCACATATAATACCGCGCATATCAGCAAAGCATACATCATAGCCTTCGGGAGGTCCCGCTGCGGATCCCTGCACTCCTCGGCAGTAGTGGAGATGGCATCAAAGCCTATATAGGCAAAAAAAACGGCAGACACGCCTTTCAGCACCCCTATCATACCATTGGGAGCAAAGGGAGACCAGTTTTCCGGCTGGATATAGAAAGAGCCGGCCACGATCACCAGGAAGACAACCGCCAGCTTGAGCAAGACAAATAAGTTATTCGTTTTCCTGGATTCCTGGATGCCCACGAATACCACGGCAGTGATAATGACAACAATGATAAAAGCGGGGATATCGACGATCAGCCTCATACTCCCCCATTGCGGCGCCTGCAGCCAGGCAGTGTAACCGCTCTGCACCTGCTGCTCCAGCAGGTGAAACGGCACGCCGAAGCTGGTCTGCAGGGAGACGGCTTTTTCATACCCGTCCATAGCGCTCCAGTAATCGGTGCAAAGCCATTCCGGGACAGCGAAGCGCGTCTTAGCCAGTAGGCCGGTAAAGTAATCGCTCCAGGATATGGCGCAGGCGATATTGCCGATGGCATATTCCATAATGAGGCACCACCCTATCATCCACGCGATGATCTCGCCAAATGCCACGTAAGCATAGGTATAGGCGCTCCCGGAAACCGGTATCACCGAAGCAAACTCCGCATAGCATATCGCGGCGAAGCCGCAGGCTATGGCTGTAAAGATGTACAGGAAGACCACGGCAGGCCCTCCCTCATAAGAGGCTTTGCCGATGCTGCTGAAAATACCAGCGCCGATGATAGCGGCCACGCCCATAGCGGTCAGGTCCTTAACTCCCAGAATTTTTTTTAAGCCCGGGCCCTCCCCGGCGCTATGGTAGCTGACAATATCCGAGATCTGCTTTTTCCTGAAAATATCTTTTAACATAAAGCTGTATGTGTAGGCAATAGTACAGGTTAAAAATAAAGCATATTATGCAATCACCGCTTAAAATGTAAAACATTCTTTAACAAAAAAGACTGCTCCGGGCGGAGCAGTCTTTTTATGACCAGGTGGTTATCAGCTTATCTTATAAGCGTGACATCCCCTTTATATTCTATATTCTTGGTTTCTTCTGTAGGTCCTGATATCTGGATGTAGTAGTAGTACACATCAGATGCCAGGGCTTTCCCGGCCTTATTGGTACCATCCCAGCCCTTATTAGGATCTATGGTTTCGAATACCACTTCTCCCAGGCGATTAAACACTTTGAAAGAAATCAGCCTCTCATACGTCATGTTTTCAATTTTGAAGACATCATTCAGGCCGTCGCCATTAGGACTGAAAGCATTGGGGACAAAAATCCGGGGTTGGTGGTACACTCTCACTTTGGCCTCATCGTCTGCAAAGCAACCGTACTGATCCCAGGCCCTTACGCTATAGACCATATCACGTTCCGGCTTCACGGTGATCACAGGCAGCATCGCGTCACGGATATAATCCAGCGGGCTCCAGGTCCACATCACCGCATCCTCTCCGACAGCACGCAACTGGATCTCATCACCGTATCTTATCAGCGTATCTTTAGGCTCTATACCTTCCAGGGTCAGCGGCGGAACCACATTGATCATCATGCTATCCGTAGCGGAACATCCGGCACCCGGCGTTTTTACGTTCATATAGAGCTTATATAATCCCACCGGAGCTAAGAATTTTATACTTGCATTATTCGGAGCGGCTATATACTGTGAAGGGCTCCACTCATAGATATATCCCGGCAGATCAGGTGTTACCTGCATCGTCAGGCCTACGGAATCCCGGTAGCATACTGTCAGGTAATTATTCGGTACGTTTATCTCCGGGTAAGGCTCCACATAGGCCATATAAGTGGCTCTTCTGGGCGGACAGGTAGATGGCGCGCCCGGCTGGGAAGCTTCAATAGTAAAAAATGTAGTAAGCACCGGAGAAGGTGTGATCGTCAGGCCGGTAGCATCAGGTATCAGGTTGGCCGGCGCCCAGAAGAAGTCCAGGGTCGGATCTATTTCAGCCTGGATCGTGATCTGGTCTCCCGGACAGGTCGTATCCAAAGGAGTCAGCATTTTGACATATACGGAATCCAGGATCAGCACCGTATCGGAGGACATTATATTATCCCTGTTACCGTCACAGGCGCAAGGCGCCATTGTATTGACAATAACCCTTCTCGGACCTGTAGCCGGGTTGGCCAGCAGGGCTTTTATTTCCAGGGTGGCAACGGTATCATTGGCCGGGATCACCAGGGAATCCGCCAGGAAGACGTAATCCACTCCATTGATGGCATCGCCCAGGATCTGCAGCCTCAATACCAGGTCAAATGTGTCAGCCTTACCTCTTTTATAGTGTAAATATGCTGATTTACAACCCCGTATAGCGTGGTTCTGGTTCACATTTCCACCTTCAGGGGTCTCACCTGTTACTTTTACGGAGAAGGCTTCAAAGTCAAATTTGAATGTTACATTGTCATTGGTAGTACCGTTCAGCTTATCCGGGTGCACGGCATGTGCTGTACGGTTGGGCGCCCAGTTCGCTCCCGAGGTCGGGGAACAAACCGCGTGGTAAATAACGCCGGCAGGATCTATACGGCAGATACCGGGATGGAAGTGATCCTGGTTGCCTGTTGAACCAAAATAGCTTCCAAACACCAGGTCTGAAAAATCAGGCGCAAAGGCCGCAAAGTAGAATGCCCTGGGAGTAGTTTCAAAGGCATCCGGCGTCAACGGCATATTGAGCTGTGAAGTATTATTAACAATGGTAGCTACCAGGATATTCCCACATACATCCACCATCATCGCAGAAGGCACTATGGAAGTATGGGCGGCACCCGTACGGGTGGAAGCCATAGAGGCTGTCAGGCCCGGTGTAAGTTTATCAATAAAGATAAAGCCGTTCGGCACCACAAAGCTGCCGGTCGCGGTTATAGGATAATTACCCTGCGTCCTTCCTGTAGCAAAGACATTGCCGGCACAGTCAAAAGCGATACGGGCCGCAAAGTCCTCGGCCGAAGTGCCCAGGTAAGTGGAAGCTACATAAGAAGAGCTGTTCACATCAAATAATGCCAGCAGCCCGTCAACGCCTCCTCTTGCAGTGGTGTGATAAGCGCCCTGGGATGTAGGGAAGTTGGGACTGTTGGTAAAGCCGGAAATACCGATATAATTGCGGGTAGCATCAAATTCAACACTGGTTGCGCCGTCCCAGCCTGTTCCTCCCAAGAATGTAGAGTACAGCAGCGTGGTCAGGTCGGGGCTCAGCTTGGTCAGGGTGACATCATGGCTGCCGGTCAGCGTGGACTGGTAAGCATTGGATGTAACCGGGAAGTTAGCGGACCCTGTATTGGAAGCCACCCAGACATTGCCATCTCCGTCCACAGCGATGTCAGTCGGGGTCAGGGATGTGGTCTGGCTGCCCAAGGCAGTAAAGGCTGTTGTAGTATTCATCTGCGACCCTTCGTGGCCGGATCCGCCCAGGTAGGTGGAAGCCAGCAATGTAGAGCCGTCAGCGCTCAACAGGGCCAGGTAGATGTCCGCACCTCCGCCTATAGTGGGCTGGTAGGCACCTGAAGTGATGGGTAAAGTAGCATTGGTAGTGGAACCGCCGAAATAAATGCGGCCCTGCGCATCAGACCTGATCGTGTTAGGCAGCATACCGCCGCCGGTCCCTGCACCGATATAGGTGCCGAAAACCAGCGCGCTGCCGTCTGCATTGTATTTGTGAATACAGGCTGTATTTCCGGTGCCGAAAGTAGTATTATAAGCTCCTACGGTAGTAGGCCATCCGGCACCATTGCTGGACAGGGCACCTGTAATGGTATTGCCGTCCAGATCGTAAGCCGTTGAGTGCGCATAAAAGGTGCCTGTAGAAGCACCGCTGAAGTTCACAAAAAGCAGGTTGGGGTCAATGATCAAAGGCAGGCTTTTATCATAACCCTGTGGAAATTCAAAGCTGAGTATATTACCGTTCAGCCTATAGCGGGAAGGTACCTCTACCTCACGGCCTTCTACAACCTGGTAGGTATAGGGCGCTTTCTCCACCACCTCATTCACGGAAGTCCTGACTATCAGGTCTCCTTTAGCGTTCAAAGCCGGCTTTACACCTTCAAATTGCAGCCTTACCAGGGACGGGTCTGCCTGCGGGGCTACCACCACATCATACTTCAGGCTATGATCGCTGGAATATACCTTAACATCGATACCGTTATAAACGTTCTGCTGCGTAACAGCGCCGTACACGGCAGCGCCGCTCACCCATTTGGAAGGGTCGGTACCAATGAAATAGTTAAATTTTGTCACATTCTTTTCTGCAGGCACATAACGGATATCCGTATTAGCGCCCAGGAAATTCACCTTATAGGCGTGATTCCTGATAATCATGCCGGAAACATCCACATCGGCTTTCTTTTCATCATGCAGCACCTTATCTATTTTCGCATAATCCTCGCTGCTGCTGAAATTATATACAAAGCCTCCATCAGTCAGGTACATCGCACCATAGCTGATCTCAGCCCTATACTTTGCCTGGGTCCCCCATTGCCCTTTATTCTCTATAATCTTAAGGTTTCCAGGTTGTGGCTGACCATCTCCATGGGTATGCGCGTAAGATACGCCCGTAAGCCCCTGAACGCCTATCCCCAAGACGGCCATAAATACAATTTTTTTCAACATAATCCGTTTGTAATTATTGGGTTCTAACTTCTACTGTCTCTTTCCGGAGACGCCCGGAAGTGTGTTAACAGTTGGGTAAAACTACAAAAAAAACCGCAAACCAACGGGACCGTTCCGTAACCGGCCTGTAAAAAAAGCGCATTCCGGCACAGAATTGGCAGGCACAGCAGAAAAATACAGCCTCTTTACTACCTTAATATACAGGCCCCGGATCCCGGTAAATACCCCGCAACCCGGCAAGCCGGCGCCAAACAGAGCTTTAACTAAATTATAACTATTTAAAAATCAACCGGTATCGCTACCTTATTTTACCGATATATGCCTTCAAATAGAATTTACTTATTATCTTTACCCCGATAAAAAATAATTCTACAGGACGCTATATAAATATTTTCAACCGGGATGCAAATAGTTCAAGCAGAAGATCCGCACTACCTGATCATACAGCATATTGCCCAGTTCACCTGGCCAGACACGTTTAAAAGCATTTTATCAGACGACCAGATTGATTACATGCTTAAACTGATGTATAGCAGCCAATCGCTTCATAACCAGGTCACTAATCTTAAGCACCATTTCATTCTTGTCTGGGAGGACGGCACCTATCACGGTTTTGCCTCCTATGAATTGAATTACAATCATACTGATATGACCAAAGTGCATAAGCTGTATATTTTGCCCAAAAGCCAGGGAAAGGGAGCAGGAAGGCTGCTGCTGAACCATATAGAAGGGATCGCCCGGCAGCATAATAACTCCGGTATGGTGCTGAACGTCAACCGCAAAAATGCCGCCGTAGCATTTTACCAGGCGCTCGGATGGGCGATAGAGAAGGAAGAAGACCTGGATATCGGCAATGGCTTCCAGATGAACGATTACGTTATGACCAAAATTTTCTAAAATCTTTTGATCTGCCTGTAGGTACGGTAGATCCCCCACAATGAAAACGGTGCCATCACCGCGAATGCTATCGACAGGCGTGCCATATAATGGAGGTCCGTTTGATTGAGGATATACCAGAGACCGGCTGACAGACCGGCAAAGACACCCGCCTGTATCATCCACGAACGTAAAGGCAGGATAGCCGTCCAGGAAGTGTTCATTATCTTTCTAAGCGCATTACCGTAATAAAAGTTCTGGCAATAGGTGCTGATAACCATGCTGAGCACAATCCCGCTCAGGCCCATACAATAATAAAGCGGGAATACCAGCGCGAGGGAAACCAGCGTATCTACCCATACCCCTTTATGAACGATATGGCCTTTTTCATAATATTGCAGCACCGCGCTGAACATAAAATTATAATTAGGCAACTTCAGGAGCGCCACCAGGAACAGCGCGATACCGCCCAGGTACTTTTCCGAGAATACCATTGTAATGATATCCGGCGCAAACACACCGATAAAAAATACTGACGGGAATATGAAATATCCCAGCAGTCGCCCGGCGGCCCTGAGATACCTGCCTATATGCCTTTCATTCCTGGCCGAATGCGCGAGATAAATGGACGTGCTGGATTTGACGGAGGCAAAGACCAGCGCGAAAACCGGGATTTCCGTAGTCAGGTTGGTATAGGCGGCCAACGCCTCCTTCCCCACCAGAAAGCTCAGTATGAACTTATCAAGATATTTGACCACGTTCTGGGATACATCGTACAGCCCCGTGGACAGCCAGTGGCTTTTCAGGGATAAAAAGCTGATATCGCCGGCAGGCTGATGCGCTTTGAAGACCTGCCTGCTAAGCAGGATCGCCTTCAGGATCGCGTTTCCGGTGAGCGCCGCGAGGAGCAGGTCCGGGCCTATCGTCCCGCGGTAATACAGCACATACAGGATGATATACCATGCATTATAGCATACGGCCGCGAAGATCAGGCGCCGGTAATACCCGTAAATAATAGACAAAGCGTCCAGCAGCAGGCCCATGGTAGTCACCGCGAAAAAAAGGGTCAGGCAGAAGAAGCTGGCAATATCAGGCGCAAAAAGGGTGTTGCTGGAGAGCTGTATACCTGCAAACACGGCACTTACGACACCTATCCAGCCGCCGAAATACAGCTTGTACGCCTGCGGCAGCGCCGCCAGCAATTGCCCCAGCTTCTGCCTGCTATAGGTAAATACGAAAACCGGCAGCCCCAGGCCGGCAATGGTCACAGCCATGACCGTCTGCACCCAGAACGAGGTGATGGTACCGAACTGCGCTACGGAAAGCTTATGCGACAGGAAATAGGTTAAAAATAAAGTAGCCGATACGCTTATGATACGTACCAGCATTATAGATAATGTATTCTTTGCGAACTGATTGTTGGCCAATGCTATCGGATGCTTTTATGATACAGGATGGATACCGGGATGCAAAGTTAAATGTATTTATTCTGTTTTGCCTTCCGGATGGCATCCGCTTTGGAATGGACATTCAATTTGGCATAGATATTCTTCACATGCGACTTTACGGTCTCTGCATCTATAAACAGCTCCTGCGCGATCATGGTCCTGGTCTTGCCCTGGCTGAGGAATTCCAGTATCTCCGTTTCCCTCTTGGTGAGCGGCGACTCCCTGTTCTTCTGGAAGGACGACACGATCATACGGGCAATATTGCTGGTCATAGGGCCCCCGCCCGTCAGCACCTCCTCTATGGCGCCTACGATCTTTTCCGGGCCGGCGTCCTTGGTAAGATAGCCCGACGCGCCGTTGGCCAGCGCGGTAAAAACATAATGCGGACTATCATATACGGACAGCATTATAATATATACGTCAGCCACCAGCTCCTTGATGCGGGAAATGCCCTCCACCCCGTTCATGCCCTGCAATTCTATATCCAGGAATACCACGTGCGGGTCTAATGCCTTCAGATGCGGCAGGGCAGCTTCCACCCCGGGATAGGCACCCACCACCTTGCAGGATTGCTGCTGCTCTATAAAAAACCGGTAGGCATCCCTGATCACTTTATCATCCTCTATTATAACTACTCTAACATCCATATAACATTAGTTTTTTTGAATTTATCCGTCCAAACAAAAATAAAAGCGTTATTTTTATACACTAAATCAGGAACAGATGTCTAAAATTACAAAATAATTCAGGGTTTTACAGCTTAAAATGCCCTGATTTAATAATAGTAATTAAATAAACCGCCACTCAAGTATCTTATGTCATTAGCGAAAAAAAGCTTTACAGCAATTGTTTTCCTTTTTTCAAGTATATGTGTTCAAACCTCTTCCGTGTACAGCCAGGTATGGAGCAAAGTAACGGGAGCTTTCAATAAAAACAGTACCGTCCCCACCATAGGCGCCGATGAGATCGCCCTGATCAGGACAACCGTGGATTACCTCTGCAGCCCGGCACTGCTGGGCAGGAAGTCCGGCACTAAAAGCGAAGAGCTTGCCGGGGTCTTCATCGAGCAGCGCATGGGCACTATAGGCCTGAAGCCGGCCGTCAACAACAGCTTCAGGCAGCATTTCAAGTTCGAAAGCGATAAACGGCTGTCCAAGGATTGCAAAATGCTCATCGGCGGCAGCTACCTGTTCATACCGGAGGACGCCATACCCATGGCATTCTCCAATATTGAAAAGAAAGAGGACAACTTCATGATGCCTAAAAGCGAGGAGCCCAACGCTCCCTGGGTCGTTCCCCTGTACCAGAACGCGCAGGAAGCCCGTAACCCTGATTTCGACTGGGAAGAGACGGCTTACCTTATCGCGCTCAGGGCGCAGAAAAAAGGCGCCAGCTCGGTTGTCCTGTATGATGAGTTCGGAGCTGCCAATAAACCGGTATTCAAGCAATCCAGCGCTTACGACCCGCTGAACATACCCGTAGTGATCGTGCAGAAGCCGGCCTATGACAAGCATATCAGGTCTATCAAAACGATCACGCCCGTTGCGCTGAGCATCGAGTTTACGGCAGAAAAGCTGATTGGCACCAATATCATAGGCATCATTAATAATAACGCGCCGCAGACCATCGTCATCGGCGCCCATTATGATCACCTGGGCGAAGATAAAATGGTGAACAGGGGTACTGCCGCCTATTTCCCCGGCGCAGACAATAACGCCAGCGGCGTAGGTGTGATGCTGGCCCTGGCCGCCCGCATCAAAAGGGCGGAGTACAAGAACTATAATTTTATCTTTGTGGCGTTCTCCGCCTATGAAAACGGCATGATGGGCTCCAAGGCCTTCCTGAAGAATCTGCCTGTCAAGCAGGAAAGCATTGCCTGTATGATCAGCATAGACCGTGTCGGGCTGCTGAAGAACAGTAAAAAATTCCAGATAGAAGGCATGGGCTCTGCCCTGGCCTGGAATGAGATCGTCCAGTCCGTTCCCGCTACGGGCAACAATATAAGCGTTACCCAGCAGAACAAGATCACTATGAACTCAGAGCATATAGACTTCTATTCCGCCAATGTTCCTTCCATACTCGTCACTACAGGCAAGAACGAAGTGCACAATACGCTCAATGATTTCCCCAATAGGCTCCATTACGACGGGATGACCGGCATTGCCAATTACGTGCTGCTGATGATAGACAAGATCAACAGCAACAATGTGAAATTCACTTTCCAGAAGATCCGGAACCAGGACATTAACAAGGTCAGCACCGTGCAGTAGCTGCGTTGCGCAGGCGGCCCCCGGACGGCGCTGCCATATATAAAATCTATAGGCGCATAACGATACGCTTTCAGCAGAGTAAAATTATTGGCCTACCTTTGCAGCACAGATTATTAACACTCAACCACAAATTTTTCATAATTATGTACCCAGCAGAATTAGTGAACCCGATGAAAGCCGAATTGACACAAAACGGTTTTCAAGAATTATTAACTCCCCAGGAAGTCCAGGACACTTTAAGCCAGCCAGGCACTACCCTGGTGGTGATCAATTCCGTTTGCGGATGTTCCGCAGGCACCTGCCGCCCGGGCGTTTTACGCTCCGTTCAGGGAGACGGAAAGAAACCTGCCAGGCTCACTACTGCTTTCGCCGGCTTTGACAAGGAAGCTGTCCAGGCTATCCGCCAGCAGTTCCTGATGCCTTACCCGCCGTCTTCACCCTGCATCGCGCTGCTGAAGGACGGTAAGCTGGTTCATATGATAGAGCGCCACCTGATAGAAGGCAGAACAGCAGATATGATAGCGGCCAACCTCCAAGCAGCTTATGAAGAATACTGCGATTGATCAAGCCATATTTAATGCAAAAAGCGCCTGCCCTGTAAAGAGCAGGCGCTTTTTACTACGCACCGTTGCCACATATTACAGGTGTGATGAACAATAACCTTATTTTCATCTTATTATGTCATCACAATCTGGTGGTATTCCATTAAATTTGAGCAATAAGCATAAAATGCCGCATATTCTTGAATATACGTTATAAAATACAGTCCAGATTTCACAAGTGGAGCGAGGTCCTCGAAGATCCTGTTTGGTATTGGGGGCTGCGCATCGCTATTGCCGTAACCGTCCCGCTGTTGTTCGGCGAGCTGACGGGCCGGCACGAAGCGGCCATATGGATAGCGATAGCGGCAGAAAGTACCGCCCTTATAGAACTGAAAGGCGATGCCATCCAGAGGATCCGGATCCTCTTCGGGTCCGTCTGCCTGAATGTGCTCTTCGCCATTCTCGGCGGGCTGATCGGGGGGATATGGTGGCTAGCGGTATTTTTTATGTTCGGCGTAGGATTCCTGTCCGGGCTTTTTAAGAACCTCGGCGAGAAAGGCGCCGCGCTGGCCCTCAGCGTGTATGTGAGCGCCATCATCAATGTGGCCTTTCCCATTACCTCTTCCGAGGCCCTGGCGGCCAGGACCCAGCTCTTCCTGATCGGGGGCGCCTGGGCGGCCCTGGTCAATATCGTCGCGGTGCTCTTTATAAAGGAAGGCTCTCCCTTCCGAAGGTCTATCGAAGCCATATGGGACAAGGTGGCGCTGTTGGCACAGGTGAGCGGCAAAGGCTGGGATAACAAAAGCAAACGGGAAAGCCTGCGTACCCTGTACCTGACGGAAAAAAGCCTGAGGGACGCTATCAACTCGTCCCTGTCCTTCTTTGAGACCACCGTGGATAAGGTCAAGGATAACGGCTCCAAGCTCTACACGCTCACACAGTCCCGGAAAGTAGCCGTGCTGGTAGGCCTGCACGTGATACAGCTTACGGAATATGTGGACCAACTGGATAAGCAAAGCATACCTTTCAGGACCCGCCTGAAGATATTCAGCCTTTTCAGGATCGTGGAGCAGCTCAGCGAACGCATGGGGCACTTCATTGCCCACCTCAAGGAAGAAGAGCAACTGGTGATCCGGGTCAAGATAGAAAGACTGAGCAAGGTATTGCAGATGATTCGCCTCGACGCCGCGGACAATGAATATATGGGCCGCCACGTCAGCGAAATAGACATTATCATCAACAGGATCATCAGGCTGTTCCTGAAGGCGCTCGACCTGCACAGCAAGCACCGGGAAAAAATAAGCATCAGGAGCTATACTTTTATCGAAACGATCAACATCCTGCATCCCAGATACTTGTGGACCAATATCAAGACGCTGCTCAGGAATGACAGCCTTACGGTACGCTACGCGCTTCGCGTGGGCATATCGGCTATGATCGGCTACCTGCTCCAGTACTTTATCTTCAGGGATCACGGGTACTGGATCCCGCTTACGGCCATCATCGTTTCCCAGCCTTTTGTCAATGCGACGCTCAAAAAAGGATTGCAGCGAAGCCTGGGCACTATGATCGGCGTGCTGGTCAGCTCCCTGCTGCTGTTCATACCTTTTCCCACTATCGCCCAGTTCGGGCTGATCCTCATCAGCTCACTCTTCCTGGTCTATTTTTTAAAGACCCGGTATGCAATGGCTACCTTCTTCATCACGATGCTGCTGGTAGCGATGCTGTACGTGGAGAGCGGCTTTGATATGTCGCTGATGCTGGGCAGGATACTGTTCACGGCTATCGGGTGCGCCATTGCCATCCTGGCCGGCTTCCTTTTCTTCCCGACCTATGATAAGAAGCTGCTGCCGAAATTCCTCGCGGAAGCGGTGGAAGCCAATTTCAGGTACTTCAAGGAAACATTCTATAATAACAATACGGACCAGTCGCTCTGGACCACCTTTAAGCGGGACGCCGAAGTCAAGAACAGCAATGCCTTTGACAGCGTCAACCGCTATATACAGGAAACCATCGTCAGGCGTAAAAAAGGCTTCGCTTCCTCTTATTACCTTATTGTGCACAATATCCGGATCACCCGTGAGCTTAATGCCTACCACACCGATAACGAGTTCAATGATGAGCTGATGCCCGCTCATAATAAGGACCTTTTTTACCAGTTGCTGTACGAGATAGACGACCTGTTCAGGGATATCCTGCGGCTGGGCAGGATGAAAGGCAATAAGTTCATCCGGGACAATATGATAGAGGATTACCCGGTGAACGGCCTAAAAAACCTTACGCCAAGTGAGCATCAAGTCATACATTTGCTGAAGATTTCAAACGAGCTCAGGGCGATCAGATCGTCTTTAAGCACAGACACCGCTGCGTTACAGTCCCTGCAGGCAAAGGGAGATGCGGCAGCAACAGACACGGATCATACCAAGAACGAACCAAACGAGGAGATTGCAACATGAACATAGATATTTTCATCCCCTGCTTTGTGGACCAGATAAGCCCGGAGACCGGTATCCATATGACCAGGATACTGGAAAGGCTGGGATGTGATATACATTATAATGATCAGCAGACCTGCTGCGGGCAGCCAGCCTATAACAGCGGCTTTGTAAAAGAGGCCAGGGGCATAGCCGTCAAGTTCCTGAAGGATTTTAAAGTGGAGCATCCCGTTGTATCTCCCAGCGGCTCCTGCACCGGGTATGTCCGTAATTTTTACGGAAAGATGTTCAATAATACGCCGGATCACAGCACCTGCAAGCAGGTCAGGGGTAATATCTACGAATTCTCGGAGTTCGTGGTCGATCACCTGGATTACAGCCGGCTTAAAATGAAGAATCCCGTAAAGGTCACCTATCATGACGGCTGCGGATCGCTCAGGGAATGCCATATAAAGGAGCAGCCGCGCAAGCTGCTGCAGCAGGTGGAAGGGCTGGAGCTGGTAGAAATGAAAGAATGTGAAACCTGCTGCGGCTTCGGGGGTACTTTTGCCGTCAAGTTCGAGCCTATATCCACAGGTATGGCCTATACCAAAGTGCACAGCGCCATAGACACGGGCGCCTCCTATATCATCTCAGGGGATTTCAGTTGCCTGCTTCATATCAATGCGTATATAGAGCGCCACCAGCTACCCATCAAAACCATGCATATCGCCGATTTCCTATACGAAAGCCTGCTCTGAGAGCAGGCTTTACAGTCTTTATACGGGCATTAGCTTATCCAATACCGACTGCTGGTCCACCCGGCTTTTGATATACTGCTCCAACGTCTCTTTCTCCTTTACCACATACCTTTTGATCCAGAAAATGGTACCGGTAGGAATGATATCCGTAAAAGGAAGCAGCTCTTCCGCAAACCCGAACGCGGATATCTTCGTGGATTTAAAAACGGCGTATAGCAGCACCGCGCTCACCGGGGCTATCACCAGGTCTCCCAGCTCCCCTACCGCGGGAATAAGGTAGGTCAGCACACCCAGGAGGTCAATAAAGATCACAGCAATCAGCTTCAGGTATTTCTCCCTGTTGAAGGCTGCCAGCATTTGTTGTTGATTCATTTCCGACATATTTTAACCAGTTAGACTATGCTTTTCCCTCCCGGTCACATTCCACAATTTAAAATACGTGTTAAATTCCATAAACGGGGCTGCATTGCGCTGCCGCAGCCGGCTTTACCGTAACTGCTGCAGGCTGCCGTCCGGGCCTATCCTAACGATGGCGGAAGGCGCCGCAGGCCTGTTGTCGTCCTGCCGGTACCGCACCACATAGTCCACCATTCCTTTTACCGCTTCGGCTATTTCCGCAAAGGTGCGGGGGCTCTGGTGGCCGGATAGGTTGGCGGAGGTTGACACCAGGGGCTTTTTAAAGCGCTTCAGCAGGGTCCTGCAGAAGGGATCGGCGGTAACACGTATGCCGATGCTGCCGTCCGCCGCCGGAACATTGGCTGCAAAGCCTATCCCGTTCTCATACACGACGGTCGTGGGAACGGTAAAGGACCGGAGCATATCAATAATGTCAGGGGGCGGGTCGGCCACATACTGCAGGACGGACTTCTCATCCGGCAGCAGCACGATCATGCTCTTATTGGCAGCCCTTTGCTTGATGGCAAATATCCTGGCCACGGCTTCGGGGTTGGTGGCATCGCAGCCGAGCCCCCAGATAGTATCCGTGGGATACAGGATGACCCCGCCGTTCTGCAATACGGTAACAATATCGTTGATCTCTTCAAACATAAGAAAGTTGTAAAAAAGCATATAGTCACTATGTATAACACAGTGACTATATGAATATCAAATAAAGAATGTCTTTTTATTTGAAAGACTCCAGATGATCTTTTACTTTATCTTTATGGATAATAGCTTCCTTAAAGGTATAAGCACCGGTTTTCGGACTGCGTACAGCTTTGATTACTTTAGTGTAGTTCTTTGCGTCCAAATCTTTAGTACCGTCTTTCTTGATCGCGGTTTTCGCTGCTTTTGCCATAACTAAATATTTTTAAATGCGATGAAATGATAGTTGAATAGTAATTGGTATGAATCAAGGAACTATTTGATCTCTTTATGAACAGTTACTTTTTTCATGATCGGATTGTACTTTTTCAGTTCAATACGCTCCGGTGTGTTCTTTTTATTCTTAGTGGTGATGTAGCGGCTTGTGCCTGGTAAGCCTGAGTTCTTATGCTCAGTACATTCCAAAATCACCTGAACACGATTTCCTTTTTTAGCCATTTTTTAAAAATTTATATAGACTTAAAAAATAATAAAATTGATATTTACCTGCAATTAGATAGTTTGACCTTGTGCACGCAATTCTTTTACCACCTCGTACAAACCTCTTTTATTGATAGTACGGATAGCATCAGAAGACAATTTCAAAGTTACCCAACGGTCTTCTTCCACCAGGAAGAAACGTTTTGTTTGCAAATTTGGTAAAAAGCGACGTTTTGCTTTTTTGTTAGAGAAACATACTTTATGACCTGAAAGTGGTTTCTTTCCAGTTACCTGACATACTCTAGCCATGACTTAATTATTTTTGGACTGCAAAATTGCGTTAAATAATTTATATAACAAAATTTATTTTTCTTTTTAGCCCTGAAGCGCTGCCGCACCGCTTACGATCTCTGTTAGCTCGGTAGTGATAGCCGCCTGTCTTGCACGGTTATAAGAAATTTTCAAATTGCGCAGCAGCTCGTTGGCGTTCTCTGTTGCTTTATCCATAGCGGTCATACGGGCACCATGCTCGGAAGCGTGGGCATCCAGCACCGCTTTAAACACCTGGGTATTCAGAATCTTCGGCATCAGCTCCGCTATCAGTGACTCTTTGGACGGCTCAAACAGAAAATCGTTCTGCTTGGTATCATCCTCCGCTTTTTCCACTTTAGGGATAGGCAGGTACTGCTCGCTTACGAACACCTGTGTCGCTGCATTACGGAACTGGCTGTACACCAGCTCAACCTTATCGTATTCGCCGTTCAGGAAAGCCTGCTGTGCATACACGGCAACATTCCGGACGTTTTCAAAAGCCAGGTCAGAGAACAAAGACCAGAAATCTGCTACTACTTTATACTCGTGCTTTACAAAATACTCATAACCTTTTTTACCGATAGGCAGGATGGTCACCTTACCCGCAGCGTGCTGTGCAGCATACTTCTGGGCAATGAGATGACGCGCCGCCTTGATAACATTCGTGTTATAAGCGCCACAAGTACCTCTGTCACTGGTAATAGGGATAATCAATATACGTTCTGCGGGTCTCTCGGCAGCCAGGTCCATATTCATATCGTCACTCAGACCGCTCACAATGTTACTCAGCATTTCCTGAAGCTTCTGCGCGTATGGTCGCATCTGAAGTATGGCATCCTGTGCGCGGCGTAACTTCGCAGCACTGACCATTTTCATAGCTTTGGTAATTTGTTGGGTACTTGTTACCGATTGAATACGTAATCTAACCTCTTTAAGTTGACCAGACATATATTTTATTATATATTACAGTAAAAATTGAGTGCAAAGGTACGTTTTAATATTTATTTCCACAAATAAAAGCAACAGGGAAATTTGTGAAAAATCCACTAACAGTATTTTTTAGCACAAATAAAAAAAGCTGCAGAAGAAAATCCCCTGCAACTCCTGCCCGGTACATCCCGGCACCTCCCTTACAGTCCTGTGATGGTCAGGCCTACAGAATACGGGAATATCTTAGGTCCTTCGTTCATCTTGTATAATGTGGAGACGTTGTACTGGGCAAATATCGAGAAATTCCCCCAGCCTATACGCACCATCGGCGCCAGCCTCCAGGATTCGTTGAATTTTTTGGCGTGGATCTTATGGTTAAGATAAGTTCCCGAAATAGGCTCGCTGTATTTGGTGTGAGAGTCCAGCAGCAGGCCAACCTTGGCACCGATAGCCATTTTGAATCCTTTATTCCGGTTGGCGCTGTTCCCGAAAAAGCGCAGCTCCAGCGGCATTTCGATAAAGGCCGTGGTATATTTGTTCTTTTTCCACAACGAGTCCGTATCTATAATGGTCAGCGTAGTAGCAGACCTCAGGTTGGGAAGCTGACCTTTAAAATAAATATTATTGGCACTCACCCCTGCACCGGCGGCAAAGCTGAAGTGTGTCTTTTCCTTATTATTGCCCAACGGGAAATCATACATCAGGTAAGCGCTGAATCCCCGCCCGATACTGCCCATTTTCACATTTTCACCGCTTGCGATGTTCCAACCGTCATGATGTAGCTGGATCATTACAAAATCTCTTGACGGCTTGACCCACTCATTCGCTTTTTCCTTTTTTTCTTCCTGTGCAGATGCACTTAACTGGGCCAGGGCTGCCAACGCGAGAATGCTGAATGCTTTTTTCATAAATAGATTTTCAAAATAATGTGCAAAGATAGCTATTTACATCTTACACTTACAGATGCAAACAGGATTTATATACGATTCAAGGCTTAAAACTATTATTTTTACATTTTTATTGTCTTTCAAAACCGTTTTTTCATGCTTCGTTTACAGTACGAAACCGCACGGTACGCCTTTGAGTATCCTTTCGAGACCTCCCACGGGCTCAGGACCCACCAGGATGCCCTGCTGGTAAAAGTAGGTTTCGGCCCCTGGACGGGACACGGGGAATGCACATCCATACCCTACTACCAGGCGGACGTCGCGGCATATTACCAGTTGCTGACCGAATATAAAAAAGCGGTGGAACAATACGCCTATAACGGCCCGGAAAGGTTCTGGCATTTCCTGCACCACCTGTTCCCGGGTAAGAATTTCCTGATTGCGGCACTGGATATTGCCGGCTGGGACCTGTTCGCCAGGATGAAGCAGACCTCGCTGCACAGTATCATCGGGCTGCAGTGGAAGCACCTGAAGCCCACCTGCTATACCATAGGCATACAGGACATCCCCACGCTGGAACAGATCGTTTCCGCCAAACGGTCCCCTGTCTACAAGCTGAAAGTGAACGGCCTGGACGACCTGGAGCATGTCAGGGCACTCAGGAAGCATACAACGGCCGATATATGGATAGATGCCAACGGCGCCTGGAAAGCGGATGACGCCAGGGCCATCCTGGGCGAGCTGGCACAGTTGGGCATCACGCTGATAGAGCAACCCTTTGCACCCGGCGAAGATGAGCAGGTGGCAGCCTGCAAAAGCCTGGCACCCGGCATTATATTCATTGCCGATGAGTCCTGTAAAACGGCAGCGGACCTGGACCTGGCACTGCAGCATTATGACGGCGTCAATATCAAGCTCTCCAAATGCGGCGGTATGACCCCTGCAGTGCAAATGATGCAGCGGCTGAAAAAGGAAGGCAAAAAGATCATGATAGGCAATATGTGCGAAAGCCAGGCAGGCGCCAACGCACTGGCACATCTCATACCCATAGCGGATTATGTGGATATAGACGGCCCCCTGCTATTACAGACCAACCCGAGCCTGGTCTACGAGGAAGGCTATATTTCCATACCGGACCCGTCCGGTTCCGGCTACAGGCCTTAAGGAGACATATATTTTATAATACACCGGAGACATCCAGCACCTTAGCCAGCTGGCGGCGCTGTATCGCAGGCGGCAGGTGACGGACCAGGAAGTTGCGTACTGGTACCAGGAACCGGTTGTCCAGCTGGGCGATCCTGCCCATCTTTTGAGACGTAGCTACAATGAACCTGCACCGTTCCGTACGCCTGCGGGAAAAACCGGCCATAGCCTCCGCTACGGAAGACGCCCTGTCCAGCTCCTGCAGGAGCACCACCGCATCCTCCACACCCATACAGGCGCCCTGTCCCATATTGGGCGTCGTGGCATGAGCGGCATCCCCCAGCAGGACGGTATGCCCTTTGTGATATACCGGCAGAGGCTTCATATCGGCAATATCATTCTGTATCAACCGGTGGTTCCCGGTCAGCGCCAGGGCATTCACAACAGCAGGGTGATACTCCCTGAAATGATGCCTCAGGTCATCAATGGTAAAAGCAGTATAGTAAGGATCGCGCGGCTTTGCACTGTTGATGCAGGCATACCAGTATACCTGCCTGTTGACAAGCGGCGTAATGCCGAACCTTCCGTCCGCCCCCCAGGTCTCCTCGCTGGTATACGGGAAATGCTCCTTAAGGTCGATGACGGCCCGCCAGCACGTATAGCCTGCGTAGCGCACCACGCTGTCCGGGAAGATGTAGCGCCTGACAAAGGAATGCAGGCCGTCAGCGCCTACCAGGTATCTGCCGCGGAATACACTGCCGTCCTCACAGGTCAGGATATACCAGCCATCCCGCTCTTTGATACCGGCACATTGCTTCCGGGTATGGACACGTTCCGCCGGAAGCTCGCGGAAGAGGCACTGATGCAGGTCAGAGCGGTGCAGCGCATAATTGGTCAGGTCATAGCCTGCTATCAGGCCGGGGTCGCCGTTCACCAGCAATTTCCCTTTCCGGTCCACGATCCTCAGCGTATCGAGCGGGTTGGCCACAGCCTTTACCTTATCCGCCATACCTATATGTTCAAAGGCGGTAATGGCATTGGAGGTAATGCCCAGCCCGGCCCCGATGCCATCCACAAGCTGCGACCGCTCCAGGATGACGAACTCCTTACCGCGCCGGTGCAGCCCTATGCCCAGGCTGAGACCCGCGATGCCCGCGCCGACAATTATATATTCCGTTGTTACCATAATGTACACAAAGCAGCTCCGCTTCAGACACCAAAGATACTGCATTGCACAGATCCGTAAGAGGTCGCCGGCAATAAAACAGCCTGCCGGATCGCACAGCTTCAGAGATATTTAATAAAAGTTATTTTATTGTGAAAATAGTGGATCAAAAACGTTATTTTTGCGAATGATTAATGATTAAACATTTATGAAAAAAATCTATTTATTACTACTTTCATTCATTGGCCTGATAAGCGCTGACCTCAGCGCCCAGTCCTGCGGTACCGATTACCTGCATCAGCAACGGTACAACAACGATGCCAACTACAGGAGCCAGGTAGATGCAATGACAGCCCAATGGGCAGCCTTTAAAAGCAGACCGCTTAATCTCAACGAGCTGATCGCATACGAGAACAATGACACGATCTACGAGATACCTGTCGTATTTCACGTGATGCACAGCGGGGAAGCGATAGGCACCACCAATAATCCTTCAGAAGCTACGATCCTGGCCTACCTGGATTACCTGAACCAGACGTTTGCCGCTACCTGGCCTTTATATGTCAATGAGCAGAACGGCGGTGTCAGGTTCCCCATCAGGTTCAAGATCGCCAAAAGGACACCCGGATGCAACCCGCAGCCCACTAACGGGATCAACCGTGTAAAGGTCACTGACTACTACCCTGTTTATGCCAACTGGGGCATAAAGCTTGAAGGCAGCACGGGCGTATCGGATGCCGACCTGAAAGCTTTGTCTATGTGGGACAGGGACTATTATTATAATATCTGGCTGGTCAATTATATTGACGGGCCAGGCGGCGGGGTCGGAGGCTACGCTTACCTGCCTCCCGCACCGGTGAACCAGGACGGTAACGTGATGCTGGTACGCTATACCACTCCTTACCCCAACGGCAGCTACTATTTTGCCTTCCCGCATGAGATAGGCCACAGCTTCGGCCTGCTGCATACTTTCCAGGGAAGCTCAGGCCCCAATTCCTGCCCTCCCTTAAGCAACTGCCAGAACACCGGCGACCTGATATGCGACACCGAGCCGCATGACCTGCAGTCCGGCGCCTGCCCCAGCGGGACCAACGGATGCACCGGCATGCCTTACAACAATGTGCAGTACAATATCATGAACTATACCAACTGCGCCAACAGGTTCACCCACGGGCAGAAAGAACGTTTCCTGTTCCACCTGTTCAATTACAGGTCCACGCTGATCTACTCGCTGGGAGCCACTCCGCTGACGGAAGTACCTAACCCCACCACAGCGGCGGTATGTACCCCTACCCTGAGATCTTCCTACAACAATAACGACTGCGGACCCGTATCCGTTAAGATAGCTGACCTGCATAATATTACAGGCACTTACAGCAGCGATAATATGGTCAATTACCAGAACTATGTCTGTAACTTTATGCCTACCAGGTTAAAGCAGGGTGAAACATACACGCTGCAGGTAGGCACCAGGACCAACCCGCAGCACGCCCGGGTATGGATAGATTACAATAATAACGGCACGTTTGAAGCCGGTGAGCTTGTTTTGTCTTCCACCGCTTCCAGCTCCACCTTTACGCACACACAAAGCATTATCATACCATCTGCCGCCGGCGTAGCTACCTGTACACCGGTCAGGATGCGGGTCAGCGCGGATATCAGCTCCAACCCGATAGCGAATGTCACCCCCTGCGCCGCATTAAATCTCGGGCAGCACGAAGACTATACCGTTATCATAGAGCCCAATGTACCGGTACCTGCCGCCACGATCGCTGCCAGCACCGGCACCACCATCTGCACCAACGCAAATGTTACCTTATCGGCCAATGTGACCAACCCGCACGTCACCTCACAATTCCTGTGGTATAAGAACGGCACCTACCTGGCTTCGGGTATGTCCTACAATACCACCGGCATCAACAATAATGATGTATTCACATTCAGGGTGACCTATCCCGGCGCCTGCAATGCAACGGATACCATTACCAGCAATGCGCTGACCTTCCAGGTGGTCAGTACCGTAACGCCTACCATCACTATCAATACATCACAAAGCCTTTCCATATGTACCGGCCAACTGATCACTTTTAACGCTACAGCCACCAATGTAGGCAGTACGCCTGTGTACCAGTGGAAAGTGAATGGCAGCAATGCGGGAACCAACAGCTCCACCTTCGCCAGCAGTACCCTGGGCAATAATGATGTGGTGACCTGTGAGGTGACCTCAAGCCTTACCTGTACCACTACGCCTACCGCTGTCAGCAACGGGCTTACGGTGTCCGTATCGGCCAATGTGCAGCCTGCGGTCAGCATCACTGCCAGCCAGACCAATTTATGCATAGCCTCATCGGTTACATTTACAGCCGTACCGGTGAACGGCGGCACGCCGCAGTACCAATGGAAAGTGAATGGTATCAACGCAGGCACCAACAGCGCCACCTTTACCACAGCCACGCTGCAGGCAGGCGACTTCGTAACCTGCGAGATGACCTCCGACCTGCCATGCGCTTCCCCGCTGAGCGCTACCAGCAATACCATCACAATGACCAATACTCCCAATGTGGTACCGACTATCAGCATCGCCAGCGGACTGACCAACAACACAGCCTGCCAGGGACAAACGGTAACCTTTACGGCCACTACCTCCAACGGCGGACTGAATCCCGTGTACCAGTGGAAAGTAAACGGCATCAATACGGGCACCAACAGCGCTACCTATACGGTGAGCAATCTTAATAATAACGATGTTGTAAGCTGCTTCCTGACCTCTAACGCGCCATGTATCTCCAGGGATACTGCCAGCAGCAATGCGATCACGATGAGCGTACTGCCGGTAAGCACCCCAACGATACAGATAACCGCTACCGCCAGCACCATATGCGAGAACACACCGGTAACTTTTACGGCTACGGCCACCAATACCGGTACCACTCCCGTATATACCTGGAAGGTCAACGGTAATATCACAGGCACCAATGCAACGACCTATACCAGCAGCACATTGAACAACAATGATGTGGTGACCTGTGAATTACAGTCCAGCCTCCCTTGTGTGACAGCCGCCCTGGTCACCAGCAACGGCATCACGATGCAGGTACAGACCAACGCCACACCTACGGTAAGCATAACGTCCTCTGCCGGTGTGAACATCTGTAATTACAGCACGATACAACTGACAGCCACCACGACCAACGGAGGTACCTCTCCTTCCTTTGCATGGACCAGGAACGGCTCCCCGATAGGCTCGAACAGCCCTTCCGTTACCCTCGGTAATTTCGTGAACGGCGACCAGGTATATGTTACAGTAACCAGCAATGCTATTTGTGTGCTGAACAATACGGCACAGAGCAATACCCTGACCTTCAGCGTAACCACTCCCAACCCGATCACGATCACACCGGATTACTTCGCAGATTATTGCCGTTTCGACAGCCTGGAGCTGGAAGTAAGCAATGCTGACGGAACCATCGAATGGTACGATAACAGCGGGCTGATCCCGGGCGAAAACGATACAACGATCAGGGTGTACAGCGCGGGCCGTTATTATGCCACCAATACCGTCAACGGTTGCGTTGCCCGCTCCAATACCGCCACTGCGGAATTGCTGCCGGTGCCTACGCCTGTGCTGCTGCTTAAGAACGGGGCATTTGAAGTACCGTCCACCTTTGATTCCTACAAATGGTACTTTAACAATGTGCTGATCTCAGGCAATACGACCTACCGGCATGTACCGCAGGCATACGGCTATTTCAAAGTATGCGTGTATAAGGACGACTGTAATGCCTGCAGTGAAGTTTACCACCATAAGGACCCTCTGGGTATAGGAGATATTTACGCTGCGAACGGCATAAAGGTCTATCCTAATCCTACTACGGGACTGCTGAGCATTGATTACAGCCAGAATGTCAATCTCACTATCAGGTCGGTAGACGGCAGGATCCTGAAAACGGCAGACAATACCCTTCATATCAACATTTCCGATCTTTCGGATGGTGTGTATATGCTGTATATCGCCGATAAGGACAATAATGTATTACAGGTAAATAAGATCACGAAATCCCTCTAAGGGAAAGCGTATAAAAAATAACAGGAGCCCGGCATTATGCCGGGCTCCTGTTATTTTAAATTATTGCGGCCCATATATTCACCTGTTTCCCCCATCAATGGAAATAAAACACCCTATGCAATATATTGAGCTTCCGGTTCCTCGTATCCGGGGGGGGAAGGCATTTACAGGAGCTGATACGTTTTGCTACCTGAGCCTCTTCCATACCTTATGCCATTTTCGCGGGGGATAGTCAGTCAATACAGGGTGCGGCGGCGGAGTGATCGAGCGACCGGAATCTTCCTTGGGGGCCACGCTTAAGCTGACTGCCCGGGAAGGAACATCACTGCCATACCTGAAGATGATCCTGGCAGTATCTACCCCTTTGTCAATAATATATGCCCTGACCGCGTCCATCCTGGACCAGCTATACTGCGCATCTACATAGTCATGGCCCGCCGCGCCTTCAATCAGCAGCTTGCCGTCCTGCATAGTATTGATCAATGAGTCCACCCGGAGCTTCCCGTTCCTGGTCAGCTTTACAGATTGCTCCCTAAACCGGACAAGCTGCTTTTCATCATTATGAGACTGAGCTTCGGACACCTCGAAGCTGAAAACCATTGATAGCAGTATCAGCGCCTTTATATACCCCATATCTCAAATTTTTAAACTGCAATTTACATAATTACCATATTACGATACGGTTACACGAACTTCATAGGATATCGGGGCCTGATCTGACCTTTCATTATCTTCCTGAGCCTGGTGGCCATAAGCTTTTTGGTCAGGGGCTTAAGATAATCGAGGTAAAGAATGCCCTCTGTGTGGTCGTATTCGTGCTGTATCATCCTTGCTGTTGTCCCGCTGAATGAACGAATGTGCTTGCCAAAGCTGTGATCATAATATTCCATTTTTATCGTCCAGTGCCTTTTCACTTTCTGCAACAAGCCCGGAATGCTTAAACAGCCCTCCCCGTCTTCCCAAAGCGTCCCGGAACGCTCAATGATCCGGGCATTGATGAATGTTTCCATGATACCTTTATCATCCCGGTCAAAATAGATCTCCCTATCCGCTTCTTCAAGATTTTCAAAAGTCGTTCTGCTGTCTACGATGAACAACTTTACCGGAAGCCCGATCTGCGGTGCCGCCAGCCCGCAACCATTGGCATTTCTCATGGTTTCCCACATATCGGCTATTAGCTTGTCCAACCCGGAATATTCCTTTTCAATGTCTTTGCATTGCTGCCTTAGCATGCTGTGCCCGTAAGCCAGAATTGCACGTTTCATTTCCTGCATTTTATTGCAAAGGTCAAAAAAACCAATCAGGCAGACAATGAACCTATGTCAACTAATTTACCCCGGGCTTACTGATTGCAGCGGGGGCATAACCGCTACGTAATTTGCCTGCGTATCCGGCTCAAGCCCTGTGGCGTTATCCCGATGTAGGAAGCAATATATTTTAGCGGGATGAATTTTAAAATATCGGGCTGCTCGCTGAATAAATTCAAATACCGCTCCTTTGCGGTATATTTTAACAGGGATAATTCCCGCCTGCTTTTTGCAAGAAATAATTTTTCAGACACCCAACGGCCCAAATAATTCCCGGCTTTGGTTTGGGCATACACTTTTTGCAGATCGCCGTAAGATATCCGCCAGGCAACGGTTTCCGTCAATGCCTGCAATTCATATTCGGACGGTGTTTGTGTCAGGAATGAATTGTAAGCACAGGTAAACTCCTTATCAAAACAGAAATCAAAGGTCAATTCGTTCTCATCACCGGGAATATAAAACCGGACGATACCCGTTTCTACGAACGAAAGATAGTTTTCGGTTTCGCCCTGCCGTGTAATGACCTGGTTCCTGGCAAAAACTTTCCTGTCGAAAAAAGAAGCTATAAAGTCCCATTCCGCTTCCTGCAATTTCGTGATCCGTTCGTAATATGCCCTGATATGCCCCATTTCAGCAAATAATTTGGTTGGATATTACAAAATTACACAAATCTTTCAACGGTATGGAGGCTTACAACCCGGAGGGCCGCCACCAGGCGGGCAGGTCCATACCATAACAAAATCAACTGGCTATCTGTATGAAGGCAACAAAGCCATTATAAGTTACCAATTATTATAAGAGATGCCTCACATCCGTTCGGAATGACCGGTACGCTACGGTACACTATAGTAAAGCCGGTGTCTGAACCAGGGAGCTCGCTAGTTAAGTGTACCTGCAATAAGAGATTGTTTCCCATAAAAATCACGGAAAAATTTGCGAAACCGGATAATTGCACTTATATTTGCAATCATATATTTGCACAATGGAAATGAGACGAGATATTTTCCAGGCCATAGCCGACCCGACAAGACGGGCAATTATTGCTTTAATCGCATTACAGGCGATGACACCGAACGCCATTGCCGAGCATTTTGATACAAGCCGCCAGGCGGTTTCCAAGCATTTACGCATTTTGGCAGAGTGCGAACTGGTCAGCCAGGCACACAAAGGCAGGGAAATACATTACCAGCTTAAAATTGATAAAATGAAAGAAATAGATCAATGGCTCGAACAGTTCCGTAAAATCTGGGAAGATCGTTTTGATAACCTGGATCAGCTATTGGCAAAAATGCAGGAAAAGTAAGCTATTCCCGTTTTATTGCTTCCAGGTCACAGGCTAAAGAACAGTAATTACCTGGTTTTTCCATTGACAGGGCAGACAACGCTATGCATATAAAAGCCTACGGAACCAAAGCACAAGCTTTAGATCCCGGTAAGGCGGGACCCCGACAAATTATTATTAACATAAAAAGCAAATACAATGAACAGCCATCTATTATTTGACTTCGCAGTCAACAAGGAAAATAACACCATTCACGTGATACGTGAATTTGATGCACCTCTTGAGCTGGTCTGGAAAGCCTGGACAACGTCCGAATTGCTCGACCAATGGTGGGGACCTCAACCCTGGAGAGCCGAAACAAAGACCATGGATTTCCGGGAAGGCGGGTTCTGGCATTACGCGATGGTAGGACCTGAAGGAGAAAAGCATTGGGCCAAAGCCAATTTCATCACTATTGAAACGGAAAAAAACTTCAGCCAGAGAGATGGGTTCTGTGATGAAAACGGAACGATGAATACCGGGTTCCCTCAGAATTTAGCGGAAAACCGCTTTACTGCAAAAGGAGATAAGGCACAAGTTGATATACTGCTCACATTCGACACCCTTGCTGACCTGGAAACGACCATAGCCATGGGCTTCAAAGAAGGCTTTACAATGGGCCTGAATCAACTGGACGGGCTCCTGGCAAAACTGAAAAAATAACACATGGCGACAATTTCGCCATTATAAGCTACAGATTATTATATGACCGCGCCCTAAGCATCTTTATAATAAAAGCGGCTGTGCCCCTGATGAACTTCCGGACATATCGGTCTTGTATTCCGGGGGACGCCCGCTCCTGTCTGCAATGACGTGATAGCAGGATGTACTTTTCTGTTACCTGCTTTCTTTGCCGGCAGTGCATCCTTTCCTCTTTTATAAGCCGTTCCAGTCATCCGCACACCGGGCTCCAGCACAGATCACCTGCGGTCACAGGCAGGCTATCACGTACCTTCCGCTTAAGTAGTTCCGCTTATATTCTTATATTTGTGCACATAGCCTTTTGTCAATAATCATCTTTATCTCTGAATGCCCGGAGCAGCCACGGCTATGGCCGTAACAGCCTGTTTCAATTCCGCTGTATATGTAGCACAGAAAGTGCAGGCATAAGGCCTTCCGGCTTCGGGAGAACTAATATTTAAAATACCGTATGATAAAATTACCCAAAATAAGAAATACGCTCAGCAAAGCCGTAGTCTTACCAAGTCTGATTTTTATTGTAGGCATTTGTTTACTGGCTGCCGTTTATCCGACATTCACGGAAAGCCTGCTCAACAGCGTCAAAAACTTCATATTCGTAAACCTGAACTGGATCTACGTCTGGTCCGTAACGATCTTTGTCCTGTTCCTGGCTTACCTGATGTTCAGCAAATACGGCAATATCCGCCTGGGAAGGAATAACAGCAAGCCGCAGTATTCTTTCTTTTCATGGATTTCGATGCTGTTCGCTGCCGGTATGGGGATCGGGCTAATGTATTTCAGCGTCGCAGAACCGATGCAGCACTACTCTGACGCAATATTTTCGGGAAATACAGCCGTTCAGCGTGCCAAGGACGCACAGCTTTACACTTTCTTTCACTGGGGTATCCACGCCTGGGCAATCTACGGGATCGTAGGGCTATCTCTGGCATACTTTTCTTATCGCTACCGCCTGCCGCTTTCCCTGCGAAGCTGTTTCTATCCTTTGCTGAAAGACAGGATCAAAGGCAGGTGGGGCAATACCATTGATGTATTCGCTCTTTGCAGCACCTTTTTCGGGATCACCACAACACTGGGCTTCGGCGTGGTGCAGATCAACTCCGGGCTGGAAACATTGAATGTCCTGCCGGGAAGCAATTTCCTGTACCAGGTATTGATCGTAGGCGTGCTGGTTTCGCTTTCCGTGCTCTCTGCCGTAAGCGGCGTAGATAAGGGCATCAGGATATTAAGCAACATCAATATCATAACTGTCATGCTGCTCCTGTTATTTGTGCTGATCTTTGGACCTACCGTTTACCTGATCGGGAGCTTTACCGAAGGCATCGGGAATTATATCAATAATTTCTTCAACCTGACATTCAACACGCACGTGTATGAAGCGGATACGCAGCCATGGTTCTATGACTGGACAATATTGTATTGGGCCTGGTGGATATCCTGGTCGCCTTATGTAGGCCTGTTCATCGCGAGGATATCCAAAGGAAGAACGATACGGGAGTTTATAGCGGCTGTTCTGATCATCCCCACTTTGTTCAATTTCATCTGGATGTCGGTTTTCGGCAACAGCGCCATATGGCTTGACCAGAACGTGGCGGATGGCGCACTGAGCCGGCTTTCCGGCAGCCCGGACGCATTACTGTTCCGCTTCCTCGAATATTTCCCCCTGACTGAAATCGCCAGCTTTTCAAGCATCGCGATCATCATTATCTTTTTTATAACCTCTGCCGATTCGGGCATGTTCGTCATGAACAATATTGCCACTAAGAACGCCCGGATCTCTCCAAAATGGCAGACGATCGGCTGGGGTATTTTACTGGCTGTGCTGGCATTGCTATTGCTGAACGCGGGAGGGCTTACCGCTTTACAAAGCATGACGCTGATCACGGCGCTGCCGTTCTCTGTCATCATGCTGCTGTTCATTGTAAGCCTGGTAAAGGCCTTGTCTATTGACAGCAGCTATTATGAGCGTGATTTTTCAGCGACTACCATCCCGTGGTCAGGAGAATTCTGGAAAGAACGCTTAAAACAGATCATCTCTTTCCATGATCGTAAGTCCGTTAATAATTTTATAGACACAACCGTGAAGGATGCCTTTACAGAGCTGAAAGAAGAATTTTTAAGAAACGGGATCGAAGCTGACATCCATTCTTACGGGAAGCCGCACAGGATAGAGGTCGAAATTAAATATGATAAGGTGAACAACTTTTTGTACGGCGTCAGGAATGAATTAAGGATAGTGTCCGATTACCTGCTCCGGGAAGACAACCTGCCCAATATCGAGGATAACCGGACATTTTACCCGAAATCCTATTTTGGCGATGACCGGGAGGGCTACGATGTTCAGCTTTTCACAAAGAATGAATTGATATCAGATGTGCTTAAGCATTACGAACGATTCATTGAAATTATATCCGAAGAGCGCAATGAGATGTTCATCAGCAGCAATGCCAACCAAAGATTAAAGTAAGCATATGCCAGAAGGTTGGGAAATGCCCGGCAGTAGCTTACCGATTTAATGAATGAAAGAAAATAAATAGGATGAGGTATCGTCTTTCGGGCGATACGGAAAAATAAGCCGTTCGCAACAAAGGGGATTGACGTACAGCAGGAGCAGCGCCTTATCTATACAACAAGCCGGGCGGCCTTTAGGTCGCCCGGCTTGCTTAACAATGCTGCCCGTAAGATCTTTCCGGTACAGAGTAAACCGGCTATCGGATCAGCCAATATTTTACGGCGCTATCACCAAGCGCGCAATGCCCTCGCACCTTGAGCTTTGGGAAGCATGCCATTCAGCGCGCAGGCGCTCGCATATTATACGGCAGTTCTCATCCCGCGTAAAAAAGGCAATTGCTGTGGGAAAGCTACATGCCGGTTCCCCGATATACCAAGCCTGCATCCGGCAATGGCGAGGGCCGCTCAGAATGCGTACGGAATGAATGTAAGCCGGGATAGCAGGGAAATTACCGCCCAGGGTAGTGGTGTTCAGGTACGTTGCAGTACCGCCGCCGGGGATGACAATGACATCACTGATATACTGCTTCTGGCAGGTATTGCATTCCTTAGTGCCCAGCACCTGCAGATAGATATCGCAGCGGCTTTCGTTGCTGATCGCAATGCCCCGGGAATCGGAATAACCGTAAAAGTAACAAAGGGATAAAATGATGCTTAAGATAATGTTTTTCATAAGTATAGGTTTTGGGGTGATTAAAAAATATGTAAAAAAGCATTTCAGTAAGAATAAGCCGGCTATACAGTGCAGAACGCAGGAGCCGGTTTACAGATGATTTAAAAAAATGAATGGTACTACTTCCTGTACCAAAAGTATTTGTTATGGGATAATAATAGAAATAATAGTGATAAGCGACATAAAAATGGGGATATTCAGCCTGTTTTTGTTTACAAACGGGTTAGCTGCATATACTTTACGGGGAAATAATGGCCGTTATTGGGTGGTCAGCCATTTGATACCCAATTACCAATTTGAACACATTCACATTTGTGTTTTTCTTAAGGCGGCTATTGAAAGCTGAATAGCTGGGCACTATTTCAAAATTCGTTACGCGGGTGTAAAGTAATGTCTCAATACCTTAAAAGTAAGTTTGACCCGGGCCGAAAGACGGACGTTTCCATCATAAATTGCCATAAGAGGATAGGTTTTTCCGGAGACCGGATGCACAGGAATACGCAAAGTTGTTTGCGGTACTATAATATATTCTGTATTCAAAAGAAGACCCGGAACTTGCCGAAAGTATGCTTCCTAAATATTCCGCAATGGGCGACAACCTGCGGGGGCTGGCTGATATTCAAAAGCAGTTGGGTAAGGATATCGAGGACACAGAATTATTCCGGCTAATTAATAATAACGAAGACAACGAGGACTGGAGCAATATCAGGAGAAAATACAATGAGATACTGGAACAGGAAGAGTAAGTATGATTAATAATAGAAATCCTTGATGCGCTTGTGGAAATGCTTTTAAAGAAATTGGAAGCACGGGCGAAAAATACTATCCACAGGAGAAAACAAGTAAAAGCGGGCGCGGTATTCCCCGATTTTTCTGCATTTGACCGTACACAACCGAACCCCGAAGATAAACTCAGCCAACGCCTCTGATCAGTATACCCGTAAATTACAAGGCATAAAAAAGGGACAAGCCTATCGTTTCAGACTTGTCCCAAGACGTGATCCCGCTGGGACTCGAACCCAGGGCCCATACATTAAAAGTGTATTGCTCTACCAACTGAGCTACAGGATCTTTACCAGTTGCTTTTTACAGATGTCAACCTCATCCATAGATATATCTCTGTACGAGCATTTATATCAGGTCGCAAAGGTAATACCCTATTCTTAATTTACAAAATTTTCAGCAGATAATTTACAGCACGCAATTCTGCATAACAAGCCCCTCTATGCCCGCCTATCAACAGGTAATCTAAAATAAAACTATATTTAATTAATTGAATTCATAAAATAATGATTTAAATAATCTTATAAAACAAAATAAAATAACATTATTTATTATCTTTCTCCAATGTATCTTATTTACCTGCGGATTCAATCCGAACAATATTTGTTTCACCATTCATTTTCGACAGAAAAACAGCATAGAGAATGGATATTTATTGTATCACATCCAAAACAAAGCTCATGAAAAAACTTTTTTTAGTCTCAATTGCCATGTTATTATTAAAGCTGACCGGTGCAGCCCAAACAGATACAGAATTCTGGTTTGCGGCACCGGAGGTGATGCAGCACACGGGAACCAACCTGGATCGCCCTATCCTGCTCAGAATTACCACCTACAGCACTCCTGCCACCGTTACGATAACCATTCCTGCCGCTTCCAGCACTTTGGGAACACTGCTCATTCCGGCCAATGCATTCCAAAGCTTTGACCTGACCGCCTGGATCGGTACCCTGGAATGCACCCCGGCCAATACTATTCTGAATAACGGCCTGAAAATTACATCCACAGCCCCTGTCTCTGTTTATTACGATGTGGTTAGTGGCGGTACATCCGGGAATAAGAACAATCCTGAGGCTTTTGCGCTCAAAGGGAAAAATGCATTAGGCACCAGCTTCAGGATTCCCTCGCAGAATACGTTCGATAATATCAGCAGCTATCTGCCGCAGGCAAGGAACTCATTTGACATCGTTGCAACGGAAAACAGCACACAGGTGACCATCACGCCAAGCAATAATATCGTGGGACACTCCGCAGGTATTCCTTTTACGGTCAATCTGAATGCGGGACAGACCTACAGCGCATCTGCCACCACCCACCTTGCAGCAGGACACTTAAACGGCTCCTTAGTGACCGCCAACAAGCCTGTCGCTATTACAGTTAAAGATGACGGTTTGTATGTGGATAATTACTGTGTGGATCTGGCAGGAGACCAGATCTTACCCATTTCCAAAACAGGAACGGAATATGCGGCCATCAAAGGGTTACTCACAGTAGATTCCAATGAATTGCTGTTTATCACTGCAACCCAGAATGCAACTCAGATATTTAAAGACGGTACCCTGGTCGCAACCATCAATGCGGGACAAACCTTCAGAACATCAATCGGGGCTGCCCAGAACGCCACATATATCCAGACCAGCCGGCCTGCTTATATCTGGCAGGTTTCCGGTTCAGGCTGCGAGGTGGGAGCGACACAGTTACCGCAGATAAACTGCACAGGCAGCCAGAATGTTTCTTATCTCAGGGTATCGGACCAGAGCTTACAGGCCAATATACTCATACGTTCGGGACATGAAGGTAATTTCCTGCTCAACGGATCCCCTACGGCCATTACATCGACAATGTTTAGCCCTGTTCCCGGCACCGGAGGGGCATGGGTCTTCGCAAGAGTGAATCTACCCATTACCACCTATCCTGTAAACTCCGTCATAAACCTGGTCAATACATCCGGATTGTTTCATCTATCCTTTATTGACAGGAATAACGGCGGTGCGGGTTATGCGTACTTTAGCGATTATGGCGCTGTAGATGCGGTAGCAACTGCGGGCAACAATCCCTATTGTCCGGGAGAGAATATCAACCTGTTCGCCAATACAGTACCCGGCGGCACCTACAACTGGAACGGACCGGCCGGGTTCAGCAGCACATTGCAAAACCCGGTGATCCCCGGCGCCACGGCAATCAATGCCGGCTGGTACACGCTGGAAGTATCTAACGGCGAATGTACCGACATTGACTCCATATACATTTATATGCGGGAATGTGAACCTCAGGATTCGTGTATAATTACCGCAAGATACTGTATTGATGTTGACGATCCGATGACCTATTATTTTGATGCAAGCGGCTACAGTCCCGGTGGCAACTATTTCTGGGATTTCGGCGACGGCAACACATTAAGCAGCCCAACAGGCAATGTCGATCATACATATACCAGCCCGGGATTTTATACGGTCACCATTATATACAATACGCCGAACGGTATGGAGTGTGTAAAAAGATTCCAGATATGCTTTGAAAAGTCATCCGACAAGGAAGCCGGTGATGACAACCCGGTAAAAGACTCAAAAGAGCTTGGTGAATTGTACCCGAACCCGGCGCACACAGAGATTCTGATACCGGTTTTAAATTCTGACCTTCAGGCAATGAATATTGATGCGGAGGTCATAGGAACTGATGGCAAATCGCAATTAAAGATAACCGGCCGGCCTGTCACTAATGGTAAGATATCCATTCCAATACATCATTTGAATGATGGTGTCTATATTGTGAAAGTCAGATTAAACGGCGTGATGCATCAGAAAAAATTTGTAAAGACGATGAGGTAAAGATCGCTATGTTAACCTGCACAAATGGGCTGTCCTTTCCGGGACAGCCTATTTTATTAAAAGTGAACGGAAACACCTGGTAAGACCTTATAGGTTGTTGGTGAAGAACACCAACAACGGAGCAAATATCTGCAACGGGTGAAATGTACTCTTATGGTCATTCCGAACGGATGTGAGGAATCTCTTAGTCTTGAGTTGGAGGTATGTGATAAAGCCTTATATAGTTGTTAGTGAAGCACAATAACAACGGAGTTGGAAAGCTTTGCTGGTTATAAGAGTCGTTGGTCAAGCACGCCGGCAACAGAGTGAGCACCAGAAGCGGAGAAAATATACTGTATCGTATGGTCATTCCGAACGGATGTGAGGAATCTCTCAGTCTTGAGTTGGAGGTATGTGATAAAGCCTTATAGAGTTGTTAGTGAAGCACAACAACGGAGTTGGAAAGCTTTGCGGGTCATGAGGTATCTTATAAAAAGAAAATTCATTCAGCGTTTATAAATACTTATTTTTGATGCAAATACTTGATGAGATGACATTAAGGTCTTTATTTATTGCCGTGCTGATCTTTTTATCCGCACCCTCAAATGCGCAAAGCAAAAAGCTCACCTGTGAAGATATCATAAACATACAAGCCATATTGGACAAGCTTGAAGTATCGGATATCAGGACGCCTTGTGACTGTACCGATGCTATGGAAAATATTGTACAGGTGCTGTATATCGCTACTGATTTTTTTCCTACCAGGGCACAAGCGCAAAGCGACATCTTCGGCAAAGCGCTTATTGATATTACCAGTAAAAAAACGCTTGAAGTAGCGGCGGCATGCGGTAAGCTTAAAATAACAGATGATGACATGAAGCAATGCCCTTCCTTTAAGTCATTGGAGGAAAAAGCTGCAGTCGTAAAAAAACGGTTTGGCAAATAATGGCCGGTGCTGTCACACCGGTCGTTGTATCGCTATCCGGCATCCTTCATTTTTTCCAGATCATCCCGTTATACCTATGACCCCGGAAGTGTGTATTGTTACCAGGCAGCCCGGGAAGTTAATATTTTGCAAAACATTTTTTCTGCTTATATTTGCAGGTAAGGGGCTAATATCAGTAATATTTTATCATTAAATTGTATGCATACATATGGCTACCATCAGGATACACAGGAAAAACGAACTGATCAACCGCTTCAGAGATGTGGTGATCTACATCAACGGCAAGCCCGCAGGGCGCATCGCCAGCGGTGAAACAAGAGAATTCCAGGCAATCTCCGGGATAAACAGTATCCGTGCAGAAATTGATTGGTGCGGCAGCAGGGAGCTTGCCGTTGATTTATCCGGCACTTCCGCTGCCGACCTCCAGCTTTCGGGTTCCAGATATACTCAATGGTTATTGGGACTTACCATCATTGCCCTTATCTTACTGAGAATACTGGACCGCCACGACAGCTTCAATCTCGTGCTGCCCGTTGCAGCACCGGCCATACTGGCGTTAGTTTATGACTTCACTATAGGACGAAACAAATACCTGCACCTGGAAGAAAGAATGATACCAGGAAATTTGGAAGCCATCAATCGTTGACCAGGTACTCCACGACGGCTTTCTTTAACCATAATATTACAAGCCGTAGCAGAAAGAGCGCTACGGCTTGTAAATTAATCAGTGACAGCGAAAAAATAATTCCTATAATAACTGCTTTCTTTTGCACTTGGTGCGGGATGTCCTTCTATTTTCCACAGTTGATCCCAATGGGGATTTTCAACATCAAATTTAGGAACGGTTCGGGTTTTACCTCTTTTCCCTTCATAGAACATTGATTGTACAGAAAATCTAAAAGTGCCTTTCATTAGTGGAATAAATTTTATCGCTACCTGGATGCTGTCCCCGTATGGATGCGCATAGATTTCTACGATTTTACCCGTATTAGGACTAACTCTAATGCTCCCCTTTTCTTCTAAAACATTCAGAGAGTACCTACTGCTACTGTTTCGTTATTTACATTTGTAGCTGGAACTTCTGTTCTATAACTCATAAACAAATCAATCGTTGCTTTACCGTCTTCTATTTTAACCCCGTTGCTTAGCGTGCTGGGTATAGAAGCATACAAGGTAACGGTATCGCCTAATCTGATATAAGCCCTATCAGGGCTTACTTTCAGTCCAAATTCCATTTCAGGCAAATCAATACCTTCATTTGGAAAATCTTTAGGCTCACAGGATATGAGCGTCGATATGCTTAAAAACAATACCAAATATTTTTTCATAGTCTATCTTTCTAAATATTCATTAAATAATGCAGCATTATTTACGTCCGGGTATTGATTTTCCCAGCTAAACCAGAAGTCTTCCAGTTGTTTTGGTATTTAAAAGCCGTAGTTTAATGTGCTACGGCTTTTAGATTTATTCTGTTACTCCTATCAAATAGTTTCTTTTGTAATGATCCTCATTCGGATTTGGTGCTGGATTTCCTGTAACGTTCCATAAAACATCCCAATGAGGATTGTCAACATCAAAATAGGCATTCCATCGAGTTTTCCCTTTTGAACCTTTGTAAAATGAGGACTGAAAACTACCAAGCCTGTATAGACCTTTTTTTAAGAATACGAACTTATAACGCATAATAATAGAATCTCCTACAGGCGCTGAACTAAAACTGCGAATCTCATCAATTTTACTCGTTCCCCATTTTACTCCTCCGCCATCAACAATAAGATAGTAATCTTCATTGTTGGACGCTGTATATATATCGTTAGGGTCCACTACAGGTATATTTTCGCCTCTGCTGATATATGTCCGTACTTCTCCTTCTCCGTCTGTAAGATGAACATTATTATTTAACGTACTACTTAAACTTGCGTGTATAGTTAATGTATCTCCTACTTTAATATGAGAAGTATCAGGATATACCTTAAAAGCAAACTCCATAGGCGGCAAATCAATACCTTCATTTGGAAAATCTTTAGGCTCACAGGATATGAGCGTCGATATGCTTAATAGTATTACCAAATATTTTTTCATAATTTATCTATCTAAGTATTCATCAAATAAAAGTGTGTTATTAGGGTCAGGATACTGGTTCTCCCAGCTTCTACGGAAGTCTTACCATTGTTTTTGTATTTACAAGCCGTAGCAAAAAGAATGCTACGGCTTGTAACTCTTAATCTGTGACGGCAAACAGATAATTCTCACTATATCCATATTCTCCAGGTTTAGGAACCGGATTTTCTGGCATATCTACAAGATTCCAATTGTGATTTGCTACATTGAAATAAGTCTTGGTTCTTGCTTTACCTTTTGAGCCTTGATAAAACGAAGATTGGAATCCTCCGATTTGATATAGTCCTTTTTTGAGAAATACAAACTTGTAATGTAAAATAATTGAATCGCCTGTAGGAAAAAATGTTAATCTATATAGTTGATTGGGATTGGAAGACATCCATTTTACAGCTCCATTTTCAATTATCAGATTGTAATCTTCATTATTTAATGCTGGACTTATGTCATCAAAAGAAATTCTCGGTATATTTTCCCCTCTAACTGCACTAAACCAGATTTCTCCTCCACCGTCGGTTAGTTGTACTCCGTTGCTTAATTTGCTGCTAATAGCTGCACGAATTGCAAAAGTATCACCAACTTTTAAATAAGCTGTATCTGGATTTACAGTGAAAGCAAACTCTATATCAGGAAGGGTTATATCTTCTGTGGGCATATCTTTGGGGTCGCAAGAAACAACAAGTAGACAGACTATCGAAGCTATTAATATTCTTTTCATAAAACTAATTTATACCATACTGATTAAACAAAAGTGCATTATTGACATCAGGATGCTGATTTTCCCAACTTCTACGAAAGTCTTGTATCGTGTAATTAAACGGTGTCAAATGCTGGTAGATCTGGTTCATTAAAAAGCCGTAGCATTTTTGCTACGGCTTGTAACTCTTAATCCGTGACGGCAAACCAATACGATTTGTAATAATTCTCTTCGCCGGGATGAGGGGTTGGAACATCTATTATCTGGCATAAATCCCAGTGTGTGTCTTCCATAGCAAACTTAGGAACTGTTCGCGTCTTACCCTTTTTTCCTTCATAGAACATTGACTGCACCTTAAAATTGTATGTCCCCACCTTTAGCGGGATAAATTTCATCGCTACCTGGATACTGTCTCCATATGGATGCGCATAGATTTCCACGATTTTACCCGTTTTAGGACTGATCCTAATGCTGCCTTTTCCCGCTATTACGTTCACATGATCGTCAACTATTACTGTTTCAAACTGAAATACAGTAACAGGTACTTGCGGAGTATATCCCATATACAGATCAATCGTTGCTTTACCGTCTTCTATCTTAACGCCATTACTTAATATGCTCGGTATGGAAGCGTGCAACGTTAAAGTATCGCCTAATCTGATATAGGCTGAATCAGGACTAACTATCAATCCAAATTCCATTTCAGGCAAGGTAATACCTTCATCTATAGGATTTGGCTCACAGGATATGAACACCAATGTGCTTAGAAATAAAACCAAATATTTTTTCATAATTTATCTATCTAAATATTCATCAAATAATGCTGCATTATTTACGTTCGGGTATTGATTTTCCCAGCTCGCACGGAAATCCTGTATCGTGTAATTAAACGGTGTCAAATGCTGGTAGATCTGGTTCATTAAAAAGCCGTAGCATTTTTTGCTACGGCCTGTAAACTAATCCGTGACGGCAAACCAATACGATTTGTAATAATTCTCTTCGCCTGGGCTTGGCCTTGGTTGATCTTGTATGAGGCATAAGTCCCAATGGGTATCCTCCATAGCAAACTTAGGAACGGTTCGGGTCTTACCTTGTTTCCCTTCGTAAAACATTGATTTAGGCTGCATAATATAGGTTCCAACCTTTAACGGAATAAATTTCATCGCTACCTGAATGCTGTCTCCATATGGATGCGCATAGATTTCCACGATTTTACCCGTTTGAGGACTGATCCTGATACTGCCTTTATCTTCTATTACGTTTAGGTAATTGTCAATGACAACACCTTCAAATTGGAAGTTATATACAGGAATTTCAGGAGTATAACCCATAAATAAGTCAATCGTTGCTTTACCGTCTTCTATTTTGACGCCATTGCTTAATGTGCTTGGGATAGAGGCATACAACGTCAGCGTATCTCCTAACTTAATATACGCAGTATCGGGACTTACCTTCAACCCGAATTCCATCGGCGGCAATGTGATGCCTTCATTCGCCATATCTTTAGGATCACAGGATATCAGCGTCAATACGCTTAAAAGTAATACCAAATATTTTTTCATATTTATCTGTTTAGATATTCATTAAATAAAGTTGCATTGTTGATGTCAGGATGCATATTTTCCCAGCTCGTACGGAAATCCTGTATTGTGTAATTAAATGGTGTCAAATGCTGGTATATCTGGTTGACGATATTTGTTAAAATCCGTATCCTGTTGAGGATACGGATTTTTTATCAATTAGTAACTACAATATTATAGTGTTTATAGTAAGTAGGATCATTGGGTGTGGGGGAGGGATTATCTGGTATCTGAATGAAATTCCAATTAGGATCTTTTACATTGAATTTAGCAAACCACCTTGCTTTTCCTGCTGACCCTTGATAAAATGAGGATTGGAACCCCCCGATTTTATAAAGACCTTCCTTTAAAAAGACAAATTTGTAATGCATAATAATAGAATCTCCATTTGGACTGGCTAATAGACTTTGTAATAAATTTGAATTGCTATTAGACCATTTCAAATTACCATTAACTATTAAAACTTGATAATCTACATTGTTTAAGGGAACCGTATGGTCTTCAATTTCAATCCTTGGAATATTAGTGCTTTTTGTCATTCCAAACCACAATTCACCGTGACCGTCTGTTAGCTTAATACCTTCCTTATCTAAGATACTATTTATAGCAGCATACAATGTAAATGTATCTCCTACTTTAATATGAGAAGTATCAGGATATACTTTAAAAGCGAACTCCATAGGTGGCAAATCAATATCTTCATCAAAAGGATCAGGCTCACAAGATGAGCTGGATAAAAGGTTTAACAACAAACCTAACAGTATTATAGTATATTTCACTCGCTTATTCATAGGATTCTTAGTTTATATTGTATCTATCAAATAATGCTGCATTATTTACGTCCGGGTATTGATTTTCCCAACTTCTACGAAAGTCTTGTATCGTGTAATTAAATGGTGTCAAATGCTGGTAAATCTGGTTGGCGGTAAAACCGCCTATGTGATCAAAATCATCCTCATTTAGAGTCCAAGCATCCATCAAGTCATAAAATAATCCTCTTGCAATAAAATCATTAAAAAAGGTAGGCACTTCTTCCAACAGGCGCTGATAGTTGCCCCGAACATTTACATTTGGTATAACCCATCTGTTCGTTTCCTCTGCTGTAGCATTATTATTATACTTTCTGAAATTATACGTGTGCCCTATAAAATCCGCCCAGCCCTCGGACAATGCAAAATAGCTGCCACGGACATCGTTAATGTCGTCACCGTAGCCTCTGGGTATGCTTAGATATATGTTTTGTTTCCAGTGATCGCTGTCCATCACATTTGCCTTAAAGTAGTGCAACGTATGCCCGTATTCGTGGTATATGGTCTGTCGCAGTTCATGAGCATCTTCAGGATTGTTTTTCTGCCCGGTGATTATCATATCAGGCAATACACCCGGCAGGCTGGTGCCTACATAAGCGCTAAGCTGGAACAGTCGAAAAATGTAGTCAGGACCACCCGGGAAGTTGTACACGTAGCGTAGCATAGGAGCCGCAAAAGGGCCACCGTTTTGGGCATAATTGCAAAGCACATCCAGGAATTTAGTACCATTTCGCATATTCAGGTCTATGGTATAGCGGTTAGCTTCCTGTACGCCATTGTAGGTCAGTCCCCAAAGCGCCTTTTTCGTACCGTGCGCAAAATTGATAACCAGATCGTTGATATTGTTGAAAGGATCGCAGAACTGGAAGTGCATCACAGGCACATAGGCCAGGAAGGCAGCTTTCAGCCCGCTTACCATTTTTCCGGCTACCGTATGGTGGCTGAAATCCGTACCACGTATCTGAAGCTCGGTATTTTTGAAAATGTAATTGATGCCTACAAAGCCGAAACGTGGCAGATCAACTTCAAATTCCCCGTTTATATCGGTCATGGTAATTCTTTGAAAGACCACAAAACGCGTAGCCACTACCCGCAGCCCACGAATCCCCTCGTTTACATCTAAGGTGTTTTCCCGGAAAGAGATACCACGTGACCGCCTTACCGGGTTGGTTATGCCTGTCATACCACCATTGTCAAACAGCTCACGGGGCGTAAAGAACTGTCCGTTGTTGGCCGTCCCGAATGGGTTGCGCCAGTCATTGCCCGTGCCGGGGTCTATCGGGTCAAATCCCTGTGGAACATAGCGTTCCTCATTATGCACCTTCATCGCGAAATCATACAGTCCCGGAGCAGCACCCTGTAAGTAATTGATATAGCCGTTGGAAAAATTGGCCGTCCAAAGGTTCAGCATAAAGTCCAGTGCCCGTTCATCCGCATCCGGCACATACAGCGTGTCAAGGATCGTTGCACCCATGGCATTGGGCAGGGGTGTACCCATCGGTATAGTAGCGTAAAAACGTGCATTATGCTCATCGTAGGCTTCCATTACATCTTCACCGAATAAATGCGGGTACATAGATACGCTGTCTACGGGGTAGCGCACCACCATGTTTTGGCTATCCGCTTCCATCCACGTATGGAGCGCTGCCGCCTGGTCTTCGGTCACTAAATCAATCACATAGTATAAGAAATAATTATCGGCTTTCAGCGGTGCATTCAATACCATTTGCAGACTATCGGAACCTGTGGCAGCAGCATGCTCACGCAATGCCCTGACGACTTTCAGGCTGTAAGGGCTGGTCCAGCGGTATTCAAGCATCATATCATCAGAAGCAACGCCACTGATTTTTTGAAGCTGGGGCAAGCCAGTCCCGGAGTTTGATTGTCGGTCCGTCTTTCTGCAGGACGCAAATACTACAATTAAAAGCAACATTAGGAAGTTGATTTTTTTCATCAGGTAATTGGGTTTTTAAAGTTAAAATAAATAAAACGTAATAGGTTAAATTAACAATATGTTGGCAAAATTATTTTTTTTATTAAATATACTTAAAATATATAATTTTAACAATACGTTAATTAACAGGCAGCCTGCCGTAGTCATATCCATACTATTTCGGATGTAAATAATTCTTTATACCGGCAGCGCAAAACAACACCCGGCTTTTGGGATATTCAAGTTTCTAAAGGGATATTTTATACCATTCCGGGGGATATTTTATCCCTTCATATGTGATATTTTACCGGATAAATTATCCTAACTTTACTTTTTTGTATTACTATTCCAAATTTCTAAATCTATCCTATGGAAGCTATGGTTCATCAAGGCCGCAATATCAAAAAGTTAAGGGAAATGCTGGGTATCAAACAGGAGGCCCTGGCTTATGAATTAGGAGAGGACTGGAACCAGAAAAAAGTATCTTTATTGGAGCAAAAGGAAATTATTGACTTGCCGGTACTGGAAAAAATATCGGCTATCTTAAACATTCCGGTTGAAATCATCAAAAATTTTGACAGCGAACAAGGTATTAATAATGTCATATCCAATACCTTCAATGAAGGCGCCTATTTTGGCGGGCATGCCTCTACATTTAACATCCATCCGCTTAGTAAAATAATTGAATTTCACGCAGAAAAGATGGCTTTATATGAGCGAATGCTGGAAGAGAAAGAGCTTATGATAAAACGTCTCGAAGCGCTCCTTAATAAGTAGCCTCTGCTTCACCTTACATAATATAAAACCAGTTAGAATATAGCAAAAACGCCTGTCAGGCAGCCGTACCCGGTCGGGATACGGCTTTTTACAATCACTGCCAACCAGGTAGCTTACCAGCCTGTGAAGGCGGTTCAAAGAATACCCGGGCCCACCTCCCGGGTAAGCCCCCATCCTAACATCTGAAAACCGGCTATCGTATCACCGGGCCACCTCCTTTGACAGCCCGCCCGTAGCAAGGGCTGCTTTTAAAAGGCGGCACAAAGACACGATAAGCTATCATTTCCTGTCATTTGTCTGACCTGGCAATCACCTTGCCCTCTCCTGCTGTACCATCTGCAGCATCCCCCGGTATCATCCAGGCAAAAATACTGTGCCGTTCAGGCAAAACAGTGTGCCATTCAGGAGCGGCAATGTATCACCCAGGCATTACGTGCGCTGCTCAAGCACTTTTTTTACACTATTCATACTTTTTCCGCTAAAAATATTTGGATATAGCTGTACTACATTATTATTTTGTCCCGGATACGAGCGAAACCAGAACGCTCCCGGATCGTTGCAATCCTGTCTTTTGCCGCTTTCCTTTAGTATTCAATAAATCTGCCTGTGCAACGGCGCTTCTTTTTTTAATCCCCTAAATCCTTTTATTATGAAAAACATCTTATTGAGTTTCGTCTTACTCTTATTATCCTTTGCCGGGTATTCAAACGGATCCCGCGGTATCGAGATCATCAACCGTACCGAATGTGATATTTACCTCCAGCTCCGGGGCGCCCGTGAGTGCCAGAATTGCGAAGCTGAATTCACAAGTTGCGTTATAGTGATCCCTTCCGGAGCAAACGTCCCATATCCAAATACAACCACAATATGCGGATTCCCTTCATCTCCCGTTTTTGTACACTCGGCACTTATATATAGCGGTCCGCGCGACTGCCAACGTCTGGAAACCTGGGTAGTGGGCACTCCAAAGTGTTATCCTCCTGAAATTGAATTCTGGAGTTCGCACCATGGATGTGAAAGAAGGTGTGACTGCCTGAGAGCCCGTTGGGAGCCCGCAGATTGTGAGGGCATCGCACGCCTGATTATAGAACCTTGCTAAACAACCCTTACCCTTAACAGCCGTTGCACAGGCTATCTAATAAGCTACGTAACCGTATCGCCAGGTACTGCTCCTGGTAAAAATAAGGACTTAATGCGCTGCTCTAAAGAATGAGCTACTTTTACAGCGCAATACGCATTCTCTCCTCCCACCGAAATTACCATAGGTAAATTTATTGTCTTTGGTAAATTGCATCATTCCGTTCCTGCTGACTCCTTCCAAATCGCCGTTTCTAAAATCCGCCTGTTATTTTGAGCCTCCATTCACCTCCTTTTCGTGAGAGCACCCCCGGAGTATCTATTGGGGAGCAGGATAAGAATAGATTCGCGGCTTTAACAGCCCGGGGTTATAAAGCAATTATATTATCCGGTCAGTTTCGGGACCATTGTACCTTCCCGGTCATCAATCACCTTTATGCTTTTTTCCTGAAAATGCTGATTTGAAACGGTTCTGAACGACAAAAGCCCCAACTTTCGTTGAGGCTTCCTGTGATCCCGCTGGGACTCGAACCCAGGGCCCATACATTAAAAGTGTATTGCTCTACCAACTGAGCTACAGGATCATCCCTGATGGGAGTGCAAAAGTATAGCAGTTAATTTATTTCTCCAAATAAATTTAAAAACTTTTCAAAAATATCTTTTACCCGGAATATTATTGGGCACATCACGCCTGAAACCAGCAGATTGCTTCACATCAGGCCGTTGTACCAGGATATGCACACCTGCTCCTGTAAAAGCAGGAACGAAGGCCATAGACCTTCGTTCCCTGCTATTTCATTAAGATATATTTCTCTACGTGCGCCTGCGAAATTTCATGATCCGAAAAAATCACCAGACGTTCCACCACATTCTTCAGCTCCCTGATATTGCCCGTCCAGTCATACTCTTTCAGCAGTTGCATCGCCGAACCGGAAATATCCTTTACAGGCACCCTGTACTCCTCGCATATATCCTCCAGGAAGCTGCTGATCAGTAAGGGAATGTCATCCCGCCTTTCGTTCAAAGAAGGCACGTTGATCAGCACCACACCCAGGCGGTGGTACAGGTCTTCCCTGAAATTACCCTTCGCTATCTCCGCTTTCAGGTCCTTATTGGTAGCGGCAATGACACGCACATTCACCTTGATCTCCTTTTCGCCGCCTACGCGGGTCAGCTTGCCTTCCTGCAATACACGCAGCACCTTGGCCTGGGCGGACAGGCTCATATCAGCCACCTCATCCAGGAAAAGCGTGCCGCCGTCCGCCTGCTCAAACTTACCTACCCGCTGCTTGATGGCCGAAGTAAAGGAGCCCTTTTCATGACCGAACAATTCGCTTTCTATAAGCTCGGATGGTATGGCGGCACAGTTGACCTCCACCATATCGGTATGGCTGCGGTTACTTATATTATGTATGCGCTGCGCGATCAGCTCTTTCCCCGAGCCGTTACTGCCGGTTATCAGCACCCTGGCATCGGTGGGCGCGACCTTTTCCACCATATCCAGTATCTCCAGTATGGCAGCCGTCTGCCCTATGATCTCATCCCTTTTGGCTATTTTCTTCTTCAGCGTTTTGGTTTCCCTGATGAGGTGGAGCTTTTCGGTGGCATTCTTGATCGTTATCAGCAGCCGGTTCAGATCCGGCGGCTTTGACAGGTAATCATACGCCCCTTTTTTAACGGCCTCCACTGCCACATCAATGGTCCCGTGGCCTGAGATCATCACTATGGGCGTATCGGGACGTTCGCTTATCATAGCGTCCAGCACTTCCATACCGTCAGCCTTGGGCATCTTGATGTCACATAATACGCAATCAACAGGCTGATCCGATCTTATAAACGCTATCGCTGCGGCGCCGTCCTCCAGTGTTTCCACATCATAGCCTTCAAATCCCAGTATCTCTTTCAAAGAGTTCCGGATCGCCCTTTCATCATCTATGACTAATATTTTTTTCCCCATATTATTCCGTATTAATTGGATGTATATAGCCTGAACTATTGATTAATTCTCCTGTACGGAAACAGAAGGCGCTACCAGGCCGCGCTTTTTCAGCAATGGCTTTATAGACGGATCATGCCCGCGGAATCTCCGGTAAAGCTCGGCAGGATCTTCCGTGCCGCCTTTTTCCAGTATATGCTTCCTGAAGCCGGCCGCTTTCTCCTTATTGAATACATCTCCTGATGATTTGAAAGCGTCGAAGGCATCAGTATCCAGTACGCCCGACCAGATATAGCTGTAATAGCCCGCGGAATAGCCTCCTGCGAATACATGCCTGAAATAGGTGGTACGGTACCTGGGTATGATGGCATCTATAAGGCCCATCTTCTGAACCGACTGCCGCTCAAACTCATTAATATCCATTTTAATATTCTCTTTAGCGCTGTGGTAATCCAGGTCCAGGAGAGATGCGGCCAGGTATTCAACGGTAGCAAAGCCCTGGTCGAAAGTACCGGCATTCTGGATTTTCCTGATCAGCTCGTCCGGGATCACTTCGCCGGTCTGGTAATGCTTGGCATACATTTTCATGACCACAGGATCAGCCGCCCAGTTCTCCATTACCTGCGAAGGCAGCTCCACAAAATCCCTGGATACATTGGTACCCGCCAGGGTAAGGTAATTGGTATTGGACAGCAGCCCGTGCAGGGCATGACCGAACTCGTGGAAGAAGGTGGTGGTTTCATCAAAGGTGAGCAGTGAAACGCCATTGGCATTGGGAGGTGTAAAGTTACATACAATGGCAATGACCGGGATCTGGCGCTTGCCGTCTTTCATCTGCTGGTCCCTGAAGGAGGTCATCCAGGCGCCCCCTCTTTTGGATGCGCGGGGATGCATATCCATATACAATATACCGGCCAGGGTGCTATCCGCGTCATAGACCTCCCAGGTGGTTACGTCTTTATGATATTTGGGCAGCGTGGTCACTTCCTTAAAGGTGAGACCCCAGAGCTTCTGGGTCACCATAAAGATGCCGTCCCTGACGTTCTTCAACTCAAAGTAAGGCTTGAGCTCCTGCTCGTTCAGATCGTATTTTTCCTTCCGGATCTTTTCCGCATAATAACGCCAGTCATAAGGTTTCACCTCATCGGTGATACCATCTTTTTGCATACGCTCCTTAATGGCCGCGGCCTCTGTCTTGGATTTTTCCAGCGCGGGCTCCCACAGCTGGTTCAGCAGCTTATATACATTGTCAGGAGTCTTTGCCATGGTCTCCTCCAGGGAATAATGCGCGAAGGTCTCATAGCCCAGCAACTGGGCCTTTTCCCTGCGGAGATTGCTCATCTGGAGCGCCAGCACTTTATTATCGTACTTATTGCCGTTATTGCCTACATTCTTATACGCTTCCCATATCCGCCTGCGGAGGGTCCTGTTATCCGCATACTGCAGGAAAGGCATCACGCTGGGATTCTGCAGCGTAAAGACCCATTTATTATCCTTTGCAGCGGCGTCTATCAGCTCCTCGGGCAGTCCTGCAAGGTCCTCCTTCTTTTCTATGACCAGTTGATAATTATTGATCTCACCCAGCACATTGTCCCCGAAGTTCAGGGACAGCCTGGACAGCTCCGCATTGATGGCCCTCAGGCGCTCTTTCCCTTTTTCATCCAGGTTGGCGCCGCTTCTTACAAAATGCTTATAGGTTTTATCCAGCAGGGTGGCCTGCTCTTTATTCAACTGAAAAGCCTCTTTATTATCATATACGCTTTTCACCCGTGCAAAGAGCTTATCATTGAGGTAAATATCATCGCTGTACTTGGACAATACGGGCGACATCTCCTCCGCTACTTTTTGAAGCTTATCATTGGTATTGGCGCCCAGGTAATAATAGAACACGTTCGTGACATCCGTCAGCGTCTGTCCTACCCTGTCAAGGGCCGCGATCGTATTTTCAAAGGTTGGCGCCTCCTTATTCTCCGTAATGAGCTGCAGCTCTTCATTGGCCATATCGATGGACCTGACGATAGCCGGAGCAAAATGCTCATCCTTGATCTCCTCAAAGGGCGCAATACCGTACCGGGAGGTAAATGGATTCAGCAACGGATTGTCTTTAGTGGCAATATTCTCATGATTATTTTTGCAGGCGCTAAACGCTGCGGCTGCTAAAGACATGGATAGTAAAATTTTTTTCATATTACAAAAATAACTCACAGATAAAAACTGTAAATATACTACTATCTGTCAGCATTTCGGGCATACCGCAGGCGGATTTCGGCTTATTGTGCTGTTAATCCGCCAATATACCAGCATTATAGCTGCTTTTTCAGGGCCTGCGCTTACAGCTTCATCCACCAGGTACTGTAAACCGACCAGGATCCGCCCCAGCCTTTTGTACTTTTCTTCACCATGGCCTCCATATCTTCCGAACCGGTGACCTTACCCTTAAAATTGTATGCAAACACTTCCGGCGGCGGCTCCTTCAACTGCACTTCCGTCGCGAACCAGGTGGTATATAGCCTCGGTATCGCTACACCCAGTATCATACCGGGTAGCCCGGAAATGGACTCCGGTCCGCTGCAGGGCAATATGGATTCCGTATAAAAGGCAACGACCACCACGCTGTCGAACATGGTAGTAACAGCCTTCCGGCAGGGATAGCCGGCAATCTCCCGGATCTCCTCCTCTATCTTCCACTTGTGCGCTTTCGGCACTTCCTTTAAAATAAACTCCGCATCATAGAATTTCTTTTTAGCGGTGATCGTGTCGTGCCGCAGGTTACGGTGCACCACATTTTCATTGGCAGGCGAAGAGCCTGTAAAGTAGCTAGCCATGCCCTGCAGCTTTTCATGCTCCTCAAATTTATAAAGGCTTTGCCGGGGTGTAAAGTACAGGGTAAAATAAGAGGAAACGGTATTGGGCACCTGATCGATATAGCGCAGCATATCCGGCTTATCGCTGAAGGTGTTTTTCATCTGCAGCTTCAGGCTGGTCCTCTTTTCATATTTAATGATACCATTGCTGATAACCTGGGCCGGTGCCGTAAAAGCTGTCAGCAGCAGCACTGCTGTATATAATATCTTTTTCATATCCTGGTAATAGTTTGTATATTATTCTGTTACTGCTTCCGCCGCGGGCCTGGGCTTTCGCTGGCTGTTGAAATTCCATTGGGCTTTCAGCATCAGGTAGCGCTGGACCACATTCCACGAGGACTCGTTCACATTGTACCCGCTCTGGTAATAATTGAACCCGACATTCTGATTCAGGATGTCATAGCAATACAGGGTGACCTTTAAAGACCGGTCTTTCAGCAGGGTCTTGGACAGACCGGCATTCCACAGCCAGACATTATTGCCCCGGATCGAATTATCAACGCGGGGGCGGTACTGCCAGTCCACCCTGCTCTCCACTTCCAGTCCCAGCGGCAGCAGGTAGCTGAAATCAAGATAAGTGGCATAGGTCCAGTAATCATTCTTTACATCCGTCCGTAAGGAGGTGGTCGCATTATAATAGGTAGGCGTAAACCTTAAGGATATCTCCAGGATCGTATCCAGGTCGTATTCAATGCCGAGACCGGGGCTGAAGGTCAGCGTATTGTTCCTGGATTCCTGGTTATTGTTGAGGCTGTAATTTGTGCTATAGCTGGTGCTGAAATACCCGCTGATATCCAGGTCGCCCGTCACGCCCTTATTATACATAGCCCACAGGCTGTAGGATGAGCTGTTGCGGGTGTTGATATGCTGGTAGGTCCTGATGCCGCTTTCATTCAGCGTCTGGGCCTGGCTGATCGGGTTTATATTCAGGGCCATATTACCGCTCACATAGGCATAATAGTTCTTCAGTACCGAATAGGTATTATAGGTCAGGGATAAGGAATTATTAAATGACTGCCTGAGGTTCTCGTTACCCAGCCGGATATTGGTAGGATCAGTATTGATGACCAGCGGCTGTATCTGCTCTATGGTAGGCTGCTGTGTCCTCCCGTTATAGTTCATCGTAAAATTGGATCCGCTGTTGAGCTTGTAATTGACAGACGCCCTGGGCATCAGGTTGAAATTGCCGTAAGTACGGCTCAGGCCGGAATGCAGCTCGTTCACCTGCTCAAACCGGATATCGTTGGCGCTCAGCCCTACGGATGATCTGATCTTTTTATGGTTGTAGCGCAGGTTGAACCCTCCTGTCTGGCTGTTATAATTAAAGGCATATACGTTGCTGAAGAGCGGATTGTAATAGGACGTCCCGGAAGCATCATAATCGTAGGTCCTGAAATCATTATTATTCTCGTTCCGGGCAAAGTTATACGACAGCTCCAGAAAGACCTTATCTTTCAGCAGGGGCTCGGTATAGGTCAGGCTGCCGCCATAATTCAATGTAAGGCTGCGGTTATCCCGGAGCTGGTTGTAAACGATATTGGAATCCAGCAGTATCAGCCGGTTCAGCGAGTTCAGCGACCCTTCTGAACGCACATCCGAATGCCTGAAATTAAAAGCAACACTATAGGAGCGACCCTCTTTTCTGAGCTTCTGGTTATAGTAGACCCTCAGGTTACTGCTGAGCGACTTGTTCTCCGTGGTATTTTTGGAGGTGGTGGAAGTGATAAGGTTATCCAGGATATCCTTTGATTCCGAGCTGTTTGACCTGGTATTCATTTCCTGCCTGACATTCATGCTGCCGGTAAAGGTCAGTGTCTTAAGGCTGTCAAACTTAACGGTTTCCGTAGTAGAGGCCTTATGGGTAATATTGTGATTACTGCCGGTGCTGTTATTGGTAATTACGTATTGCGTATCCGGCATGATATACCTGCTGATGCTGTTATTCATCTTTTCCAGCTGGTGGTTATTATAGCCGTAGGTGGCGTTCACGCTCAGCTTGTCTTCCAGTAGCTTATTGGTGTAATTAAAGCCGCCATTGATATTCCGTGGCAGGCCGCTATTATCCGGCCCCTCGGACATATAGGTGGATATACCGGTATTCTCATCAAAGCTGACAAACCCTTCATCGCCGGCGTAATTCTGACGGTCCCTGAAACCCAGCGTGTTATTATTGGTATTGGCGCCCATTATATAGGCGGCCACTTTTCTTTTACCTTTATAGGACTGTACCTTTCCTGCCAGCTCATAGAAATCCGGGTGTCCATAACCGGCTTCCAGGCTGCCCATCACCCCTTTCTTCGCATTTTCTTTCAGCGTAAGATTGATCGTTGTCACGCGCTCACCATCATCCACGCCTGTATTCCTGGAATTTTCAGATTTATCCTCATATACCTTTACCCTGTCGATGGAGCTGGCCTGGAGGGTCTTGGCCACCACGGAGGGGTCATCACTGAAGAACTCCTCGCCGTCCACGTACATCCGCTGTACATCCTTACCATAGGCCTTGATTTTCCCGTCCCTGCTCACCTCCAGCCCGGGCAGCTTCTTCAGCAGCTCATCAACGGTAGCATACTGCCTTACGTTAAAGGAATCCGCTATATATATAGTGGTATCACCTTTGACCATGATAGCTCTTGCATCCGTGAAAAAGATGGTTTCCAGCAACTCAGACCTGGAAATGACCGGCAGGATGCCCAACGCAGTCGTCCGGTCCTTTACCCGGAAGCTCTCAATATAAGTAGCGAAGGAAGGGTGTGTGGCCAGCATCAGGTAAGTGCCCGTATCTTTAATATCAAGGCTGAAATTACCTTTGATATCCGTACGGGTAAAGGACTGCAATATGGAATCGGAAGCCCGGATGATGACTACGGAAATATTATTGACATCATCGATCCCGGAAGTATCGGCCAGTGTTCCCGTGACAGTAAACTGGGCCTGGGCAGGTGTCCGGCATAAAAGAAGCAACAGGGTTAAAAGAAAGAGCTGGATTGGTTTCATAATTTTTCACGAATAAAACATTCAATATTTGTTAACGCCAAATATATAAAAATCTTATAGCTAAGGAATATTTTTTTTCCAATAAGAGTAAAAACAATTAATTTCAGGCTTATTTTTATTGCGATATTGATACCGGGAGCAATTTTATCAGGCAAAGGAATGAACCATTTGTTGAGGATCTGGATATGGACGATAATCTTATTGTGTTTTGGCACACTTGCAGCAGCCCAGAACAGGCACGTTCTTACAGGCCGGGTAATAGACCACGAATCTTTATTTCCCGTCCCTGAGGCCCTGGTATGGGCAGATACCGCCACGAGCGTCACCTGCGATGATAACGGCAATTTTGAGATCAGCATTGCGGACACGCTGATCAACCTGCTGGTCATAAAAGAAGGATATGATACCCTTTACTACTTCATCCAGCACGACAACATTACCAACCGGCTGGTCTATATCTACCCTTCCGGCTTTATCCCGCCCTCCCTGGTACCGGTCTCCTTTACCTTCCGGATCCTGGATTCCCAGACCAAGCAACCTATACCCTATGTCGGCATACTGGATAAGGACCGCAACCATATAGGCCTGTCGGACGCTTCCGGCTGGGTCCGTCTTGAAACTACGGAAGATGTGGACAGCATCATTCTTTCAACCATCAGCTACCGTGAAAAGACCATAGCGACCGCATCCCTGGACAGCGGGCGCGTCATCAGCCTGGACGAGGCTTCGGAGGAGCTGCAGGGCGCTTCCATCAGTGCCAGGAGAGCAAGGTACAGCAACAAGAACAATCCTGCTGTTGAGCTGATCAGGAAAGTGATAGCGGCCAAGGATAACAACTACCTCTCCGATACCCTGGCCGGCCTGCAATACGAACAATATGAGAAAGTGCAGATGGGCAACTATGATATGCCGAGGATGCTGACACATAACTTCCTTACCAGGCGGCAGGCTTTTATCTTTGACAATGTCGACACCATCAAGCACAGGCCTCATGGCATTACCCCCATATACATACAGGAAAAGCTGACGGACGTCTATATAAAAGGACATATCAGGAATAAGGTGACCTACCTTAAAGCGCTGAAGAAGGTCCGGTTCAACGAAAGCTTTATCGCCGGCAAATCCATAGACAACTACTTAAGCCATATCTACATCAACTTTGACCTCAAGGACGACAATGTCATGGTGATGACCAACCAGTTCATGAGCCCCATGGCCAGGTTCAGCCCTACCTTTTATAAGTTTTATATCGGGGATACCATTCACACCGAAGGCAAAACGCTCGTAGAGCTGCAATTTGCGCCGCGCAATAAGAACGATTTCCTTTTCCTGGGCAGGCTGTATATCAACCTCTCCAACTACGCCGTAGAATATGCCAAGCTCGGGCTGAGCAAGGATATCAACCTGAATTTCATCAAGGATATTAAATTCGACATCTATTACCAGCAGTTGGGATCAGGCAAATATATCATGAGCTACCATAACCTTTTTGCGGATTTCAACCTGATGAACGAAACCTCTTTCGGCATTTACGGGGAAAAATTATCGACGATACAAAAGGTCGAGGACCAGGTGGTGCCTCCGGACGAGCTGTGGAAAAATAAACGCCGGTTCGTGGATGAGGACAGCATCTTCGCGGCTACCGCCGCCTCATGGGATACGCTACGGCCGCTCCCCCTCAGCAGCGTGGAAGCGCTGGCCTATAAGAACATGGACAGCCTTTACCGCCAGAAAGGCTTTAACGAAAAGATGAAATGGATGCGCTTCCTGTTCGTGGGCTACCTGAAAGTGAACAAATACTGGGAGCTGGGACCCACCAACACTTTTTATGCCTTTAACCCGGTGGAAGGCCTGCGGCTGCGTTTCGGGGGCAGGACGATGATCAATGAAACCAAAAGGTTCCATATAGAAACATTCGCCGGGTATGGATTCAGGGACCGGCAGTGGAAATATTTTGCCAGCGGCTCTTTAGGCCTGTACAGGGATAAAAGCAGACTGCTTACGGAATACCCCTTTAACTATATCAAGGTCACTCATCAGAATGACATCCTGCTCCCCGGGCAGCAACCCGGGTTTATCCAGGAGGGGAGCTTCTTTCTGTCTTTCAAGCGGGGTGTGAACGATAAGTTCATCTACAACAAATATTATAAGGTAGAATACTTCCGGGAATTCAGCAATCATATACGTATGGTGCCGTTCTTCCAGTGGACCCGGCAGATGCCGGCGGGTTCCTGGTATTACATCAAAGGCGATGACACCTACAACGATACGGTAAGGGCAACGACCAATACCGAATTCGGCCTTACGCTCCGCTGGGCGCCCAACGAAAAGATCATTCAGGGCCGCACCTCCCGTACGGAAATGAACAACCGGTTCCCCATTTTCACCTTTGTAGCCCGGTATGCGCTGAAAGACCTCTGGGGCGGCGAATACACCTACCAGAATTACCATCTTAATATCTTCAAAAGGATACTCATCCCCCAGATGGGCTTTATCAACCTGAGGATGGGAGGGAATTATATCATCGGCGAAAACCTGCCGTTCACATTGCTGCACCTGCCGCCGGGCAACCAGACCTACTGGCTCAGCACCCAGGACTATATGCTGATGAACTATATGGAGTTTATCAGCGACAGGAACGTATTCCTGAACGCGGAATACCACCTTTACGGGTTTATCTTCAACAAGATACCGCTGCTCAAAAAGTTGAAGTTCAGGGAAGTGGTGGGCATAAAGCTGCTTTACGGGGATATCAGCGACAAAAACCTGCCGATACTGAACAGCAATGTATTCAAATTCCCGCTGAATAAGGAGGGTGCCTATACCACCCGGCCGCTGGGCAGCGATCCGTATATAGAGACCTATGTGGGCGTCACCAATATCATGGGCTTCTTCAGGGTGGACGCTATATGGCGCAATACCTACCTGGACCGTCCGGATATCTCGAAATTCGGGGTAAGGGTGGGTGTATTCTTCGATTTTTAGCTTCCGGCACCTACATTCTTTCAAATAGTTGTACTTTTGCTCCAGATAACTATGATTCTCTACAATGCTGATTGCACTATACAACAGGGTATACGAAAAGGAAGACTTTCACATTCTGGAACATACCGTTGCGCTCCTCCAGTCCCACAATGTGACGCTGGCGGTCTATGAAAAATTATATGAAGCGCTCCTGAACGACGGTGTTTCGTTCCTGAATACCCCTGTCATTTTCCATGATTACCAGAAGCTCCCCGCGGACACCCACTGCCTTATCAGCTTCGGCGGTGACGGGACCATACTGGATGTGGTGACCTTTATAGGCAATAAGCAGATACCCGTCATGGGCATCAACCTGGGACGGCTGGGATTTCTCGCGGCGGTTGGCAAGGATGAGATAGAGCAGGCTATCCGGCAACTGATGATGGGCAATTACACCATAGATGAACGTGCCCTTATGCACCTGGACAGCAACCTGCCGGTGTTTGAGGATGCGCCGTTTGCGCTCAATGAGTTCACGATACACCGTCTCCAGACCTCCTCCATGATCAAGGTGCACACCTACCTGAACGGTGAATTTTTAAATACCTACTGGGCCGACGGCCTGGTCATAGCCACGCCTACCGGCAGCACCGGCTACTCGCTGAGCTGTAACGGACCCGTGGTATTTCCCCAGGCATCCAACTTCATCATTACGCCCGTAGCGCCGCATAATCTCAATATACGACCCATAGTCGTTCCCGATGATACGGTCATATCTTTTGAAATGGAAGGCCGCACGGATGAGTTCCTCTGCACGCTGGATGCCAGGAGCGCCACCATCACCAAAGATTACCAGCTCGCTATCAGGAAAGAATCCTTCAGCTTCAAACTGATCAGGCTGGATGAGCATAACTTCCTGAAAACCATCAGGCAAAAACTGTACTGGGGAGTGGACAGCAGGAATTAATCCATATCCGGTCCCGAAACGGTCATTTCTTTTCCGGCTCCTTTCTGCTCCCCGCTGCACATAGCATCCAGGGACTTCAGGAGAAATGCGTTACATTTATCACTGGGACAAAGCTCTACTGACGCTATGCTGCTGATCACATCATGATATGTGGCCATCAGATCGTTTTCATGGTCAGGGACCGTATCGGAAGATGGGGTGTTGGGTAAAGTTAGAATCATATTGTTTCAAGCTGGTTTTGATACTAAAACGACATTCACTGAAGTTTATTGCATACCGCAAAAATTATTTTATACCCGCTGCTTTAACTATTTCATTGTGAAGCGACACGTTATCTGTGCATTACAATATTACAAATAATGCTATACATTTAAAAGTATAGCATTATTTTTTTATCATCAGCCTGCGGGATCAGAAACCACTTTTGTTATAAAGGAGCTTCGGGTGGTGGTCATTTCCAACGAATGTGAGACATCTCTTATAGTAATTGTGTGGGTCATCGGATAAAGCCTGATAGAGTTTGTTGGTGAAGAACACCAACAACGGAGTGAAAAAGTTTTGTTGGTTATGAAAGCATTGATGAAGTATACCAGCAACGGAGTGCGCACCAGCAAGGTAGTGCAAGGTCCAGTATGGTAGTCATTCCGAACGGATGTGAGGAATCTCTTACACCTGCGATAGGATCACTTTTTTGCTTATCTTATATAGATATAGCCAGCTTATCTTATTCCGTAAAGACAGCAGGGGGAGAGCCATCGGATAAAGCCTTAGGGGTTGTTGGTGAATAACACCAACAGCGGAGTGCGCATCAGCAAGGTAGTACAAGGTCCTGTATGGTAGTCATTCCGAACGGATGTGAGGAATCTCTTACACCTGCTATAGGATCACTTTTTTGCTTATCTTATATAGATATAGACAACTTATCTTATTCCGTAAAGACAGCAGGGGGAGAGCCATCGGATAAAGCCTGATAGAAGTTGTTGGTGAAGAACACCAACAACGGAGTGAAAAAGTTTTGTTGGTTATGAGGGCGTTGGTGAAGCACACCAGCAACGGAGCGGGCACCAACAACAGCAGCATTTAGCGTATCGGTCATTCCGAACGGATGTGAGGAATCTCTATCTTATAGGCTACCCCGCACCTTGCTATATGAAGACTTTGTTACTTATATAGAAACAGCCAGTCATTATTGATTGCCCAGGCGCCTTTGCTGCCTGTCGGACCGCCTCTTCCCGGTTATTTGGTCCGCTTCAGCAGATACTGCGTCAATACCTGCAGATGCTGCTTCCTGTCATCCGGCACATCAATGGACTGTAAATCCCGGAATGCGCTGTCCGTATAATGCTGCACCATTTTCCGCACCTGCTTATCCACGCCGTACTGTTCGTACAGGCGCTTAACGCCCGTATACTTTTCCGCACCTTCCGTCCGCAGGATGCTGCTCATTTCCCGGCCAAAGGCCTCCCTGCCCATTTCCTGCTCCAGCGCAATGCTTAAGGCCGTCTTTTTATTGGCCCTGATATCTCCCCCGGGCTGCTTGCCGATGCTCTCCTCGGTCCCGAAAGTATCCAGGAGGTCATCCTGTATCTGGAAAGCGATGCCTAAATGGATCCCGTAACGGTACAATCCTTCCATATTTGCAGCCGTCGTATCGGCCAGTATGCCGCCGGCCTTGAGGCAGGCAGCCAGCAATACGGAGGTCTTAAGACGGATCATCTCAATATAGGCCTCCAGCACCACATCATTCCGCTGCTCAAAGTCCATGTCCAGTTGCTGCCCTTCGCATATTTCTATGGCGGTACGGTTGAACAGGCGCAACAACTGTACCAGCTTCACATCATCACTGACCTTGGCCAGCCGGTCGTACGCACATATATTCATAACATCACCCGACAGGATAGCTGCGGTCTGCCCAAACCGGTTGAATACGGACGGCCTGCCCCTTCTTACAGCCGCGTTATCCATTATATCATCGTGGATAAGGGTAAAATTATGGAACATTTCAAAGGAAAGCGCGGTATGGAATACATCCTCCGTAAAATCTTCCCGGAACAGTTGGTAAGCCATCATGCACAATACCGGTCTTATCTTTTTCCCCGCTCCTTCCAACGTGTACCTGCAAGGTTCATAAAGATTATGAGGCTCCGGCGGAAATATGAGATTATTCAGATAGAAATCATCAAATACCTGAACGGCTTCTTGAAAATTTAGCATAAAGATGTAATCGGTTGGTTCTGACAGGGCGTAAAGTTAAGCAATGCCCGCAACATAATTTCACCTGTTGCACATTTCTTGATCCCGGCGCCTCCCGGCCCACTTTCCTGCGGTAACACGGCTGTCCGCGGCGGGCCGGGACAATACTAATACCAGGCATATGTGCATTAACACCATTAAAAGCCGTAAAATGATTAAATTTGCTGTCAAATTATCTATCATGGCTCATACCGGGAATCTACTGACTTCTATCCTGAAAAAGAAGTGCCCTAACTGCAGGAAGGGTGATATGTTTATCAACAAAAGCGTTTTTCCGCTCAGGGACCTGCTGAAAATGCCTGACCATTGCCCTCAATGCGGCCAGAAAATGGAAATAGAGATCGGCTTTTACTATGGCACCGGCTATGTAAGCTATGGCATCTGCGTAGCGCTTTCAATAGCTATCTTCATTGCCTACTATCTTATCCTGGGCATATCCTGGCGGGACAACAGTATTTTTTATTACCTGGCCGTTAATATCACCCTGATCGTACTCCTGCAGCCGTGGATTATCAGGTATTCCCGGGTCCTGTACCTCAACATGTTTGTAAAATATGGCCAGAACAGATACATTGCAGAGGAATTCAGAAACAAACAGCACCACCACACCAACTCATAAGCAACTCATGGATATTTCGTTAAAAGGTAAAAATGCCCTCATAGGAGGCAGCAGCCAGGGTATCGGACTGGCATCCGCCAGAGAGCTCGCCGCATTGGGCGCCCACTGTACGCTGCTCGCAAGAAACAAGGAAGCCCTGGAAAAGGCTGTACAGGAACTAGATACCAGCCAGGGACAGGCGCACGACTACCTCGTTTTAGACTACAATGACAGTAAGCTCCTGGAAGAGATCGTCAGCCGCTATATCAACGGCAAGCATATTCATATCCTGGTCAATAACAGCGGGGGACCTGCAGGCGGGCCCATCACGGATGCTACGCCCGGCGCTTTCCTTGATACCTTCCAGCAGCACCTCATCTGCAACCATATCCTTACCCGGCTACTGGTACCCGGTATGCGGGAAGCGCAATACGGCAGGATCATCAATATCATCTCCACCTCCGTAAAGATACCGCTGAAAGGACTGGGTGTCAGCAATACCATCAGGGGAGCCGTAGCCTCCTGGTCCAAAACGATGGCCAATGAGCTGGGCGCCTATGGCATTACGGTCAACAATGTATTACCCGGAGCCACAGCCACCCAGCGCCTTGCGTCCATTATTTCCTCCAGATCCGAGAAGACCGCGCAGGCGCAGGAGCTCATAACAGAAGAAATGATGGCGGAGATCCCGATGAAACGCTTCGGCCAGCCGGAAGAGATAGCCAATGTGGTGGCCTTTCTGGCCAGCCCGGCGGCATCCTATGTCAACGGCGTTTCCATACCCGTGGACGGCGGCAGGACAGGCAGCATATAAACAGCATTATATCTACACTTGAGCACTTTAGAATCCATAACACTGACCCAGTTCAGGAATTTTCCCCATGCCCGCTTTTCCTTCCGGGAGAAAATAGTGGGCATCACGGGGCTGAACGGCATCGGCAAGACCAACCTGCTGGATGCCATTTATTACCTGTGCTTCACCAAAAGCTATTTCCAGAGCAGGGATAAATATAATGTGCAGCACCACCAGAACGGCTTTCGTATCAGCGGCACTTTCATGAACGGCCAGTCGCCGGAGGAAGTGACCTGCGTATGGAAGGACGGCAAAAAGACCTTCTCCTCCGGTAAGGTCCCTTATGAAAAGATCAGCGAACATATCGGGAAATACTCCGCCGTGATGATCGCGCCCGATGACAGCGACATCATCACGGGCAGCGGGGAATACCGGCGCAAATTCTTTGACGGCATCCTTTGCCTCAAAGAAGCGGGCTACCTGGAGCACCTGCTGCACTACAATAAAGTGCTGCAGCAAAAGAACGCCTACCTGAAAATGCAATACGGCAGCACCCCGGATCATAACCTGCTGAATATCTATGACGCACAACTGGCAGCCCATGGTGCCTTCCTTATAGAGAAGCGCATGCACCTCACCAGCCGGCTCCCGGAATGGGTCAGCCATTTCTACCGGCAGGTCAGCAGCAATACGGAGGAAGCGCCCCGGATAGCTTATGAACCCAATACGACAGACCCGGCAGCCTCCTACCGGAACGGCCGGCAACGGGAAACAGAAGCTAAAAGAACGCTCTGGGGACCTCACCTTGACGACTGGAGCTTTTTTATCAATGACAGCCATTGCAAGGCTCATGCCTCGCAGGGACAGAAAAAAAGCTTCCTGATCAGCCTGAAGCTCTCCCAGATAGAGCTGCTCAGCCAGTCGGACATACAGCCCATTCTGCTCCTGGACGATATCTTTGAAAAGCTGGACCCTGTAAGGCTCCGCAACCTCTTCAACCTGCTGCAACAGCAGCGGTTCGCCCAGATATTTATGACACATACCAATGCAGAGGATATCATGAAATTCACAAAGGATATTTTTAAGGATATACAGATCGAAGCGCTTTGATACGATAGTATTTCGGCCATTCCCTATGCTTTCCCCGGCTTTCTTTATAATGCACAGCGAATGCTAAAATCCTGTACATTTGCACAGATTCTAAAAGTTCTTTACCGCTTACCACAACAGGGAGCACTTCACCGTGTTTTAAATGGGGAATCGTGTGCAAATCACGAGCTGTCGCGCAACTGTAAGTAACAACAGGCACAGGCATTGAATGTGCTGCCTGTGCTGTTATAAGCCAGGTTACCATCCTTGTTGAATGACAACGCTTTCGCGATCTGAAGTAAAAAGTCAGGATGTATGCATCATCTTTTTTTGCCATCCGGCGGCTCCGGCACAGGGAGCGGCCCTTTCCCTTCTTTCGCTGCATTGCCCGGCAACCGTACAGGAATTATTTTCAGGCATTCTAAACAACACACAATGACAAGAGAAGAAAGGATCCGCCAATCGGAGACACACATTTTCAAGGCTGTATTTCCCAATACGACCAACCACTACGATACGCTCTTCGGCGGCACGGCCATGCAACTGATGGACGAAGTGGCTTTCATAGCCGCTACCCGCTACAGCCGGCAGCGGATGGTAACGGTGAGCAGCGACCGTATAGACTTTAAAAAGCCGATCCCTGCCGGCACTATTGCGGAGCTGATAGGCAAGGTTACCTATATAGGCAGCACCAGTCTCAAGGTAAGGGTGGAGATATTCATAGAGCAGATGTATTCGGACGAACGGGAAAAAGCCGTCAGCGGAGAGTTCACCTTTGTTGCTGTGGACGAGCATAAAAGGCCGGTTAAGATCGAACATTAATCCCTTTATCCATTACCGGCTATTTTCCTGAAGCCCGTCCACGAGTGAGCTACCGTACGGGCTTCATTCCTACCTGTTTTTATGACGCTGTTTTTGGGCGTACTTGACCAACAACCTCATAAGATTTTATCTGATGGCTCCAACCCAATGACTATAAGAGATGCCTCACATCCGTTCGGAATGACTACCATACAGGACCTTGCACTCCCTTCCTGGCACTTGACCAAGACCCTCATAACCTGAAGGTTTTTCCGCTCCGTTATTGGTGTGCTTCACCAACAACCTCATAAGGTTTTATCACATAGCTCCAACTCAATGACTAAGAGATTCCTCACATCCGTTCGGAATGACCAGCAAGATACACTACCTTTCATCCCTTTGCTGGCACTTGACCAAGACCCTCATAACCAACAAAGCTTTTTGCACTCCGTTGTTGGTGTGCTTCACCAACAACCCCATAACAGGCCAAGCTATTTGCGACATTTTTCCATATGCTCCCCCGGAATAACCGACAAGCCTACCGCCTGGCCGGCAAGAAAATGCCATTTTGTCCTGCAATGGTATAATGGAATATAATTTGCTGCCACACTAAGTAAACCATTATTCACATACTTTTATAAAAAACGTTTCCCAATGCAAGAGAAAGGACATATTTCCATTCACACGGAGAATATTTTCCCCATTATCAAAAAGTTCCTATATTCTGACAACGAAATATTTTTGCGTGAACTGGTATCCAATGCTGTGGACGCTACCCAGAAAATAAAGCGCTTATCCAGCCTAGGTGAAGTAAAAGGCGAGCTGGGCGATTTAAAAGTGGAAGTAGCGGTGGATAAAGACGCTAAAACGATCACCATCAAAGACGCCGGTATCGGTATGACAGCCGATGAGATCAAAAAATACATCAACCAGGTAGCTTTTTCAGGCGCTACCGAATTCATGGAGAAATTCAGGGAAGCCAAAGATGCCAATGAGATCATCGGTAAATTCGGCCTGGGCTTCTACTCCGCGTTCATGGTGGCCGACCTGGTAGAGATTGACACCCTTTCCTATAAGGAAGATGCGGCTCCCGCCAGATGGACCTGTGACGGCAGTACGGAATTTGAGATAACCGAAGGCAGCAGGACCTCCAGGGGAACAACCATTACCCTGCATATCGCAGAGGATGCGGCGGAATTCCTGGACGATTATAAGATCGAAGGCATCCTGAATAAATACTGTAAATTCCTCCCCGTGCCCATACAGTTCGGCACCCGTACCGTAAGCGAACCGGACGGAGAGGATGAGCAGGGTGAGACCAAATATAAAGATGTGACCGTTGACAATATCATCAACAACACACATCCTATCTGGACCAAGGCGCCCGGCGACCTGGAAGATGAGGATTACCTCAGCTTTTACAGGGAGCTGTACCCGATGTCAGATGATCCTTTGTTCTGGATCCACCTCAACGTGGACTATCCATTCAACCTGACGGGCGTCCTGTACTTTCCCAAGGTCAAAAACGAGCTGGAGCTGCAACGCAACAAAATCAGGCTGTTCAGCCGCCAGGTCTTTATAACCGATGAGGTCAAGGATATTGTACCTGAATTCCTGATGCTGCTGCACGGTGTGATCGACAGCCCGGATATCCCGCTGAACGTTTCCCGCAGCTTCCTGCAGGCAGACAGCAATGTGAAAAAGATCAATACCTATATCACCAAAAAAGTAGCCGACAAGCTCGCCGAGATCTTCAGGAACGACAGGAAGGATTTCGAAGCCAAATGGAGCGATATCAGCCTGTTCGTGAAATACGGTATGATCACGGAAGACAAATTCTATGAAAAGGCTAAGGACTTTGCCCTGTTGTCCTCCACGGACGGTAATTTCTATACGATCGACGAGTACAAGACCAAGGTCAATATCACCCAGACCGACAAGAACGGGAATGTGGTGATCCTGTACAGCAATGACAAAGGCAAACAGGACGCCTACATCCAGTCCGCCCTGAAAAAAGGATATGACGTGCTTATATTCGACTCCCCTATCGACAACCACTTTATCTCCCAGTTGGAGCAGAAGCTGGAAAAAACACAGATCAAACGCGTGGACGCCGATATCATCAGCAAGCTGATAGAAAAAGAGGAGCAACTGGAGCTTACCATTTCGGAAGAGCAGTCCGCCACCGTAAAGCAGGTATTTGAAAAGGCCATCAGCAACGGTACGATGAACGTGGAAGTGATCGCATCGCAGGAAGAGGAAGTGCCGGTAACCGTTACGCAGGATGAATTTACACGCAGGATGAAGGAAATGGCCAAAACTTCCGGCGGAGGTATGTTCGGATTTTATGGGTCTATGCCTGATAACTATAAAGTATCTGTGAACGGTAACAGCAAGCTCATCCAGCGCATCCTGGGCACCACGGAAACAGAGCAGGAGACCCTGGCCCGCCAGGCATTCGATCTCGCCCTGCTTTCCCAGGGAATGCTCAGCGGGGAAGCCCTGACGGCATTCGTGAACAGGAGCGTCAAAATGATGTCAGATAATTAAAGCGGTTCAGCTTACAGCTATATCCAATAAGAGGCTGTCTAAAAAGCCGCTTATATGGTCACAGTGAACTTGCATTATTATAGTGAGCCTGCATTGTCACATTGACCCTGTTGTGTCACCGTGAGCTGGTCAAAGGGTATGCTATGTATCAATAAACAACCCTGTCATATTTCGACTGAGTTCAAAATATGGCAGGGTTGTTTACATTTCAAGTCCCTTCTTATTGCTTTGGCGCTCACTCCCCCACCCGAAAGCTGCTCCGTTGCGCTTCGTTGCCGGCATTACTGCCATTTTTTTTCCTCCGTTGTTGGTGTTCTTCACCAACAACCCAATACACCCTCCACTGCACAATATTGCAACCCGCATGACGGCCGGCATCCAGAGCCCGCAGCGCCCGGGCACCGTTGCTGGGAGATTTTTTCATAAAATTAATTGTGCTGTATATATACAGCACTTATTTTTGCAGGACTGTTCATTAAAAAGCACTACCCGTTTTGCCGTGTAAATTATTTACATACCTGCTTATATTATTATCATGCTGTACATTCCAGATGTCGCATGGACAGGACACCGTGCATACGGCACAGACACAGGACAGTATCCGTATAGCTGCTGCGAGACGGGACAGCCTTACGCTCCTGGCGCGCGCCGACAGCCTGCAGCAGGCCAGGGACAGTATGGCGCGGGTAGCGTTGCAGCGGCAGGCCGACAGTGTGGCATTACGCCATACGATCGACAGCGTGTCTGAGCTGCGTTTCCATACCCTGCTGGAAAATAACAGCATAGCCTACCCTTCCGGCGACAAGGTAAATGCCGTGGAAACAGCAAGAAAAAGGCAGCACCACAACTTCGACTTCGCGCTTTTTATCATACTGCTGGCCATCCCGGCCGTTTTCAGGCTCATCAACCCTTCTTATTTCAGGAATATATTCATAGCCTACCGCAATCCCAACCTGAGCGCCCGCCAGCTCCGGGAGCAGCTAAGCCAGAACAGCCTCGGCAACCTGGTGATGAACGCCTATGCCTGTCTCGTCCTGGGTGCTTTCGGCTTCCTGCTGCTGGAGAAATACCAGCTTGATTTCGGCAAATACCTCCGGAATGAATGGCTATTGCTTTTGATCCTGTCCCTGACCGTTGGCTCTACCTTCATTATCAAGGCGGTTTTCCTGAAGCTCCTGGGCTGGATATTCAGGATAGAGGAAACGCTGGACACCTATGCCTTCAACATATTCCTGCTGCACAAGGTGGCGGCCTTCGTGCTGCTGCCGGTAATGGCCGTGATGACTTTCGGGGGATCGAAATGGATACAGCCTATGAGCCTGCTGGGGGTGATCGTGCTCCTCTTGTTCCTGGTACAACGTTACATTCGTAGTATAAATTCTTTTAATTCTTTGCTCAATTTCAGTAAATTTCATTTTTTTCTTTACCTTTGCGCCTCGGAAATTATGCCTTTATTGATTTTCGTAAAGGCAATATCAAAATTTATTATGCGTTAATCGTATAGTGCTATCATATAGTGTTTTTTGATTTTTAAAACGTGCGAGTATACATGGCAAAAGCAGCGAAAAGTAGCAAGTCTACCTCAAAAACGACTAAAAGGATTGAAAAGATTCTTATATCACAACCCAAACCTGACAGTGATAAATCGCCATACTATGAAGTAGCACGAAAATACAATGTTCAAATAGATTTTTTCCCCTTTATAAAACTGGAAGGCCTGGGAGCCAAGGAATTCAGGAAACAGAAATTAGACCTTGCAGAATTTTCCGGTGTCATACTGCTGAGCCGCAACGCAGTGGATCATTTTTTCAGGATGTGTGACGAAATGAAATTCAAGGTTTCCCCCGAATTGAGGTACTTCTGTATCACCGAAGCCGTAGCTCTTTATCTCCAGAAATTCATCCTGTACCGGAAAAGAAAAGTATTCTTTTCCGCAGACGGTTCGGCAGATGGCCTGCTGGATGTGCTCAGCAAATACAAGGAAAAGGTAAAGATCATCCTGCCGGTCTCAGAAAATACCAAAAATGAGGTATCCCCGCTGCTGGCAGACAACGGATATAATTTCCAGGAAGCCGTACTTTACAGGACCGTAGGCACAGACATCAAGCCCGTAGTGGAACAGGGCTATGACCTTATCCTGATGTTCAGCCCTTTCGGCGTGGAAACGCTGAAAAACAACTTCCCGGATATGGACCGCGAAGCGGTGGTGCTGGGCGGTTTCGGTACCAATACCTGTAACGAGATCGAAAAGGTGGGCTTTAAATGCACCATCAAGGCACCCACTCCCGGGCAGCCTTCTATGGTAGCGGCATTAAGCAGCTACCTGGAGCAGACCAATAAGTAATTGCGCGATTGACGAAGCTTTCAGCCGGATACTTCCGGATACCAATACTCTAATACAACACGCATAAAAAGGATCACTTGTCAGCTTTTAGTTTTGCATACTGTAATGTTCCTGTAGCTCCTTTACGCAAGGAAGCATCGCACCAATCCGAGCAGATATCGCAGATACTGTTCGGGGAAAAGCTGCATATCCTGTCTCCCGTACAGGAAGGCTGGGTCTTTATCTCCGGCCAGCTTGACGATTACTGCGGCTGGATCAAGGTCAGCCAGATACAGCCCATCGACAAAAAGCAATATATAAAAGCCGTCAAATACCTCTCAGCCACCCACCAGGGCGTATTGATCCATGAGAACGGTCCTATAGCCATCCCTTTAGGCAGCAGCCTTACCGGGATGAAGAAGAACACCCTGGAACTCACTCCCGGCGAAGCCGTAAAGTTCAAGGGAAGAAAGGTCATCCTCAAATTCTCCGGGGGCGGCGAAGAGCGCTGCAGGCATACGGCGTTGCAGTTTGTCGGGGCTCCTTACCTCTGGGGCGGCCGTACCCATATGGGCATAGACTGTTCCGGCCTGTCGCAGATGGTCTTCAAAATGATGAACATTGCCCTCCGGAGAGATGCCTGGATGCAGGCGGAGCAGGGAGAAATGATAGACTTCCTGCAGAACGCCCGTTGCGGCGACCTGGCCTTCTTTGACAACGCAGAAGGCAGGATCGTGCACGTAGGCATCCTGCTGGACAGCCATACCATCATACATGCCACTGAAAAAAGCGGTTGCGTGGTCATTGACAAAATAGACAGCAACGGCATCATCAGCACCAGGCACAGGACCAGGACCCACAACCTGCGCCTGATCAGGCGCTATTTCTGATTTTAAAATACTGCAGGAATATGCTAACTTTGATAGACAGACCCAGCATATGACGTCGCATCTTCAAATACCATATACACCATTCGGTCATTACAGCGAATTGTCTCCGGACGACCAGGCGCTGGTACTTGCCGCCGTCAACGCGACACGACTGTCTTACGCGCCCTATTCCGGTTTCAGGGTGGGCGCCGCCGTCAGCACTACCGGTGGCCGTATATTGGAAGGTGCCAACCAGGAGAACGCCAGCTTTTCCCTGACCATATGCGCGGAGCGTACCGTACTGGGCATTTACGCCTCGCTGGACACGGATGAGACCATAACAGCTATGGCCATTGCCTATACGGCAGACCAGGTTGATCCCAAAGCGCTGCTGTCGCCCTGCGGCGCCTGCCGCCAGCACATCCTGGAATACCAGAACCGGCAGGAGGCGCCTTTCAGGATATTGATGACCGCCCCGGACGGCTCCGGCATCGAAGTAGCATCCATCCGGGAGCTGCTGCCGTTTGCATTCACCGGTGCCGAACTCCCCAAACCTTAACAATCCAATTCATATGCAATTCCCAACAGCCGTTGATCCCCAATGGATAGCCAGCTTTATCAATGCCGAGCTTATCGGCGCTACCGGCCACCAGGCTACAGGCATCAACGAGATACACAAAGTAACACCCGGCGACATTTCCTTTGTGGATCATGAAAAATATTATGATACCTGCCTCCGCTCAGCGGCCACTTTTATTATTATCAATAAAAAGGTGGATTGCCCGGAAGGTAAGACCCTGTTTGTCTGCGAAGACCCTTTCAGCGCCTATGTAAAGCTGGTAAAGCATTTCCGCCCCTTTGTCCCTTCCGATAAAATGGTCAGCGACTCCGCCCTTATAGGAGAAGATACCGTTATCATGCCCGGCGCTTTTATAGGGCATCATGTAACCATAGGCAGGAACTGCCTGATACATCCCAATGTGACCATATACGATCATACCGAGATCGGCGATAACGTCATCATCCACGCCGGCACCGTGCTGGGAGCGGACGCTTTTTATTTCAAACGCCGGAAAGAACGCGCCAGCCAGTATGACAAGCTGGAAAGCTGCGGCAGGGTCATCATCCATGACGATGTGGAAATAGGGGCCGGATGTACCATTGACAAAGGCGTAAGCGGGGATACCGTGATAGGCAGGGGCACCAAGCTGGACAACCAGGTCCATATCGGTCATGGCACTGTGATAGGCAGCAACTGTCTTTTTGCGGCGCAGGTAGGCATTGCAGGTAAAGCCCGTATCGAGGACGAGGTGATCCTCTGGGGCCAGGTGGGGGTCAACAAGGACCTTACCATAGGCCGCGGCGCCGTAGTATATGCCCAAAGCGGTGTACCATCCTCCCTTGAAGGCGGGAAAGTGTACTTTGGCAGCCCTGTGGATGAGGCCAGGACCAAAATGAAAGAGCTCGCCGCCAGCAAAATGCTGCCGGAAATATGGAAAAGGATCAATTCCTGAAAGCATACCACCTGACATGAAAAAGCTCATAGTACTTACCGGCGCCGGCATCAGCGCGGAAAGCGGCTTACAGACCTTCCGGGACCATAACGGCCTCTGGGAGCAGCACCGGATAGAAGATGTGGCTACGCCCGAAGCCTGGAAACGCCACCCGGAGCGCGTGCTTGACTTTTATAACCGGAGAAGAAGGCAGGCCCTGGAGGCCCGGCCCAACAGCGCCCATACCGGGCTGGTAACACTGGAAGCAACATATAAGGTGCACATCATCACCCAGAATGTGGACAATCTGCACGAACGGGCGGGAAGCAGCAGCGTGCTGCACCTGCACGGCTCACTCTTCTCCAAATGCAGTGACAGGGACAGGCGTATTACAGCACCCGTATTTGAGGATATTCCTTTGGACAGCAAAGCCCCGGACGGCGGCCGCTGGCGGCCGGATATCGTATGGTTCGGCGAAGCGGTAGAACAGTACGGACCGGCTCTTGATCTTGTGAAGACGGCAGATGTCCTGGTCGTTATAGGCACATCGCTGCAGGTCTATCCCGCTGCCGGGCTGGTGGACTTCGTCCCCTACGGAGCGCCCATATATGTCATTGATCCCGATCCCGGCAGGCAGTTCAACAGGTTCACCACTGTGATCGCCCAAAAAGCGACAGCGGGCATGACGGCTTTGCTGGATATGCTGTAATACCCCGGACGGTCAAAGCCAGCTACTTCCGGAATGCTACCTGGGCGCCGAAAAGGATATTATACTGCATATAGCCGAAAGCCTGGCTGGCCTTATCCGCAGTATTATAGGTGGTCCGGATGGAGGGCATATTGATATAGCCGGCTTTGAACTCGGAAGCTATAAAAAAGTGCTTTAAAATGCTGATACGGATACCGGCTATCCCGTGAACATCAAAACCGGATACATGGAACTGGTCGTAACGCTTCTGCATAAAAAGCTGGGTATTGGTCCTCGGTATCATCATACCGGCACCGGCGCCGCCCATAACTTCCAGGTCTATACTTCTTCCTGCACCGAACAGGTCCCACCGGAGCACTGTCCGGTGATGACGTGCTTCCACATTCAGGTTATTCAGACCGTCCGTATGCTCAAACGTCAGGAAATCCGGTGACAGCTTATAAGTGCCGTTCAACTGCCCCTGGTAGATGGCATCAGGATGGGAGATATTCCCGGACAGCCGTGCTTCCTGGTCCTGCCGCATCACGTATTTCATATGATCCATCCCTATGCTCAGCGACCAGGTATCCTTAATAAAATACCCGATCCTGTAATTATACTGGGGAATGGTCATAGTGCCGGGATTTAAGTATACAAGGCCCAGGGGAGACTGCCGGTCGCTTGCCATCATTTTATGGATAACGAAATCATAATCATTACCGGACATTCTGAGGTTGCTGGTGGTATAGCCGGAACGGTTCCATCCCCAATAGATAAATAGCTGGCCTTTACGGTCATTATCAGGGGTGCCGGCATAGCCGCGGTGTGCCATAGCTGTCAGCAGGCACAGAAGAGCTAGAGACTGTTTCATTTTTGGAAAAAAACTGTGCAAAAATATAAAAAAAGAGTGGTACTATAGACAGTACCACTCTTTTTTATATATCAATGTCTCAGATACCGGCGATCATCGCCTGGAACCACCCTGTTGTCCCCTGGAAAATGAGCCGTCTGAAGATCTTGCATCCCTGTTCATGGACGGCCTGCTTTCAGAACGGCCGCTGTTGACAGCCCCCCTGTTCACGGACGGACCCGGAGCCCTTGTGCCGCTACTTGCCGGTGCGGATGGCCTGGGCTGCGGAGCAGCTGTGGCACCCCTGACGGAACCGGAAGACCTGTTCATATTGTTTACGCTTCTTTCCGGCGCAGGCGCTGTAGGTCTTGGTGCGGGAGATGTAGTTCTCGGTGCAGGAGATGTAGTTCTCGGAGCGGGAACCACCTGGTTACGCTGCGCAGGCGCATTGCTGCTGCGGGGCTGCACCTGCCTGGAGTTATCCGTCCTCGGAGCGGTCACACTCCTGTTATTGCCGGGAGCATTGGCTCCCCTGCTCTCAGATACACTGCCTGATGCGCGTGTACCGGTATTGGGGGTCACGTTGCGGTTAACGGAAGGGCTTGTGGTTGCTGGCTGCTCACGGCGGTTGTCACGTGCATTGACAGCATTCGTGCTGCGCGGTGCGGTGGCCGGTGCATTATCAGCCCTGCTGCCGGAGCGGCTGCCATTCCTGCCGTCATCCCTGGCAGAAGCCGAATTGTTATAGCTTCTTACATCCCTTGGAGCGGCAGAGGCTGACCTTTCCCTGACATTGGGCCTGTAAAGGGCTACCTCGTTGCCTCTTGCGCCGTGAGTGGCGCTCCTGGTCTCGGCATTTGTCACCCTGTAAACAGGTACATTCCTGCCTGTATGCCGCCTGATATCCTCTCCCCTGGGGCCGTAATTATAAATAGGCCTGTTGTTCCGGTCATTGTAATAGTTATTTATAATAATCGTCTTATTATAGATAGCCATATGATTGTACGGACGATGGTAGGTATAGAAGTTACGGCTATAGATATTCCGCTGCGGAACGAATACGAACCAGTCATAAGGTGTCACCCAGCCACCTCCTACGGAGATATTGATCTGTACCTGCGGAGCCATAGGAGCCCAGCCGTAATTGCCGCCGCCCTGGCGCCATTCTACCCAGGCCGGTCCCCACTGCGTGCCGGGGATCCATATCCAGCCCATTCTGCCCATTGTCCAGCGCCCGTAGTGAAACGGCGCCCAGCCCCAGTCATAATTGGACACCCAGGTATTGCCGTATTCGGTCATTACCCAGTACCCGTTGGTATAATATGGCTGGAAGTTACCGGCCTCCCTGGGTTGCCATACATACCCGTAATCCGGATCGTTATACCAGTTACCGTAAGGTGATAATTCATTGTAGAAAACATCAAAATCCACATACTGCTGCTGTGCCTTTGCGGAGGTGCCTGCCGTTACCAGTAGTGTAATGGCAGTCCAGAAAACGACCAGGCTTTTGCTTATATTCTTCATTGTAAACATGACTTCAAAATTTAAAAGGTGAGTGACCATTGCCCTGTGGCTAATATATCTAAGACTCCTCCCTGTTCCTTTGGTTTAATGCCCCTTGCAGAAATCCGCTCACCTGTTCCGGCATTTCGACGGCATTAGTATCTCATTAAGAATATCCTCATACATAACTACTGTTTGTTGTAGTATATTTGTATAAAATTCAACAGGGCTGAAACGTTTCATTCGATTCATTAAAAGATCGGTTCTTACACTGCTTGTATTAGTGGTGCTATCGGGCTTAATTCTCAACTTAAGCCCGGTACAGACCTATATTACCCAGCAGTTCACCGCTTACATCAGCAAAAGGCTCGGTACTCATGTCAGCATCGGTCACGTCAGCATCTATTTTTTCGACCGGGCCCATCTGCAAGACATCCTGGTGCTCGACCAGCAGCAGGACACCCTGTTCTATGCGGGCGATATCAATGTCCGGCTTAATAATTTCTTTTTCCTGCAGGACGATCCCACCCTGTACGGGCTGGAACTGAAGCACGTCCGGGTGCTGCTGCAGCGGCCCAAGCACAGCGAGACCTGGAATTACCAGTATATCGCAGACAACTTTGCCACACGAAGTGCCCCGGACCCTTCCGACACGGTGCTCCCAGAATGGCAGGTACAGGATATCGGCCTGGAAGACGTCAGATTTACCTATAAAGACCAGTGGATAGGGACCGATTATTATTTTGAGGCCCAGGATTTCAGTATCAGCGGCGACCACATAGATTATAAGAAGAAAAAAGTACGGCTGTCTTCCGTAAAAGGAGAGGAGGTGCTCCTGGGCATCCTCGAATACACCGGCGGAAGACCGCCACGCCCACGCCGTCCGCAGTCCCACCACCTTTCTGAAAGCACGCCCTTCAATCCCTCGGGATGGACATTCGATATCGGTAAGATCGATATCGGCAGCAGCCGGTTCTTCCTGGAATACCCGGAGCATAAGGCCCCTGAAAACTTTTTCGACGAGTGGCATCTGGATATTACCGGCATCACTGCCAATATCCGGGATATCACCATAGAAGGCGATACGGTAAAGGGCAATGTAGTGCATCTTAAGGCACAGGAAAGGTGCGGCCTCGCCATCCGGGAATTCAGGAGCCTTGTAAAGGTGTCTCCCAACATATCCGAATGCAGCAACCTTTACCTACGCACCGATAACAGCGAGATCAGTGATTATTATGCCATGCATTATGATCATTTCCCCGACTTCCTGGAATATATTGACCGGGTAAAGATGACAGGAAATTTCAGGAAATCACGGGTCGGCATCAATGATATCCTGTATTTTACGGACGCCATAGAACGCATCCGGGGGCACCAGTTCGAGCTGGAAGGCAAAGCTGCCGGCACTGTAGCCGCGCTGTCATCACCGGCGATCAGCATCAGTGACGGCACCAACAGCTTTACAGGAGACTTTACCATCCGGCAGATACCGGATGTACCCAATATGGCCATCACTGTCCTCAATGCGCAGCTTAGCGGCAACGGTAAGGACATTTTAAAATATGTACCGGAGCTGCAGCACCAGCCTTATTTCAATACCGAACCGCTGGGCGATTTCAAGGCTACCGGGCATTTCAACGGGCTGCTCAATGATTTCGATGCGTCCTTCAGGCTGCAGGGCAGCAACGGCGCCGTAGCTGCCAACCTGAAAGTCAAAAACGCCCTGACAGGTCTGCTGCAATATTCCGGGGACGTGCAACTGGAACACCTGCACATCGGCTCCCTGACCAATGTACAGGAGCTGGGCACCGCTACCCTGAAAGCCACCTTTGACGGTACGGGCCTGTCTGAAGCCCAGCGGGAAATACATTTCAGCACACAGGTAGCGCAACTGGAATTCCTGGATTATAACTACCGGGACATAGACGTTATGGCGCGTTATAATGATCACGCCTTCAGCGGCAGCGTGCTGTCCAGGGATTCCAACTTCAACGTGGATATCAGCAACGGCAAGATATTATTCGAGCAGAACCGCGCCCATTACAGCCTGGATGCCAGGCTCTACCACATCAATACACAGGCACTGCACTGGACCGGCCACCCGCTGGTAGGCAGCGCCGAGGTGAATATGAACTTTACCGGCACCAACCCGGACGATTTCCTGGGTTCCCTGCTGTTCTACAATATGGAAATGAGCGTAGGCGGCCAGCCGCTCCACCTGAACCAGTTCTACCTGAGCTCCACCATCAGCAACCAAAAGAAGAATGTTTCCTTCCTGACCAACGGTATTGACGCCAATATGTACGGGAACTTCCGGTTCAGTACGCTTCCGGATGCCTTTATCAGCTATTTCAGCCGCTATTTCCCCAACTACTTTACCGCTACACCCGCGGGTGACATCCAGGATTTCGACTTTACGATACAGACCAAGGAATCAGACGATTTCTTCAGGCTCATCAATATCCCTATCCGGCTTCACTCCGGGGCGTATGTCACCGGCCGGTTCAACAACAGCACCAACGATCTCAGCATTACGGGCACCATACCCTACTTGAGCATAGCAGATTATAATTTCAGTAACGGACAACTCAAAATATGGGGCACGCAGGAAGGGCTGAACCAGGATGTGACACTGGAGAATTTCAGCTTCGGGGATTATGAAATAGCATCCACCCTGCAACTGAATTCCGACTTTTTCAACAACAACGGTAATTTCAGCATCAAGACCCAGTCTATCAATACGCTCGGGAATGCCGAGATCCATGGCAGCATCAGGGGGAATTCAGATAGCTTTTATGTCAATATAGCACCTTCGAATATCTTTTTCAACCACAAAAAATGGGAGCTGCAAAGCCCCAATACCATTATCATCAGCCCGGGATTCCTGTACCTTAACAGTGTGACCCTGCAGTCGGGCCGGCAGATGCTCACGCTGAACCGGGACCAGGCAATACCCAATAACATCGCCATCGGCCTTCATAACGTGGAAACGAACCCTATCAATAATATGATGGGCATCACCGAATTCTTTATCAACGGCAATATCAACGGCAGCGTGTATTGTACCGATATTTTCGAGCAGCCCCGGATAGCCTATGACCTGAATATCGATACGCTCTATATTGATGATATCCGTTTCGGGCATCTGGAAGCCTCCGGGAACGCCGATCTTACAAAATCTACCTTCAGCCTTTCGCCCCGCACTACCCTGCATTCGGATATAGGAGCGGTACAGTTTGACATACAGGGCAATTACAGCCGCCGGCATCCTGAGCTTAAGGGCAGGATCATCATAGACGAGGCTCCTATGGAATGGATACAGCCGTTCACCAAAGATTATATCCATAATATAGGCGGCAGCTTTTCCGCCAAGATTCTGCTGGACGGCAGCATATACCAGCCGGTGTACAGCGGGGATATCCTGCTGAAAGATATAACGGTCACGCCTTACATTACGGGAGTGCCCTATTTCATAGATCATCACCGGCTGAAGATAGCCGACAACGCTTTCCGGTTCCAGAATATGGAGATACGGGACGCGCTCTATAACAAAGGCATCCTGAACGGCAGCATCACTTATTCCGGCTGGCAGCACTACGCCTTCAACCTGGGCTTCAGCAGCGACAGGATCCGCATACTGAGCCTGGATAAATCAGAAAATGATTACTTCTACGGCAATATTATTGCCCAGACCAACGTTACCTTGACTGGCATGATCAATAATCTCAGAATGAATGTGGTGGGCAGGCCCTTAAGAGGCTCCAGGCTCTTCATCCCCATTTCCAGTGGCGGAGATTATTCCAGCTATGAATACATCACTTTTAAGAAAAGCAATACGGACAGGAAAAGCTTTTTACAGGCGCCGCCCTTTATTTATAATTTAAAGATCGATGCCATTGTCACACCGGACCTGGAAGCGACCATCATCCTGGACGAGTCCACCGGCGATAAGCTGCAGGTAACCGGCAATGGTAATATTGTAATGGAGATCCCTTCCAACGGCGCCATAAGGCTGAACGGCAATTATGTCATCGAAGAGGGGGAATACAATTTCGCCTTTAAGCAGATGGAAGTCCTGAACTACCAGCAGAAGTTCATCCTGGAATCCGGCAGCGTGATCAAATGGACAGGCGACCTGTATGATGCGGACCTGAATGTAAAAGCCAATGCCCGCGTACAGGCACGCCTGTACGATCTGATCGCCAATGAGACCGACCGGCTCGGGCTGAACAATGCAGAGATCACAGATGCGCAGATGCCGCAGCCTATCAATATCAACCTGAATATGCAGGGCGCCCTGAGCCAGCCCCAGCTCACCTTCAGGCTGGGACTGGTGGAAAACCGCTCCGTCGGGACCTACGCGCACCAGAAATTGCAGCGCATCAATACCAGTGAAAGAGAGCTGCTGAACCAGGTGGCCGGCCTGCTGCTGCTGAAGCAGTTCCTGCCGCCGGAAGGCCTGCACAACACCAGCCTGTCCGCGGGTGCTATCACAAATATGAGCGAGCTGTTCTCCGCTACGGCATCGTCCCAGCTTTCCAACCTCGCGAACAAGCTGCTGGGCGTGGAAGACCTCTATATCAATCTGAAATATAAAAGCTACGCGCTTTCCGGGTATGACCAGACCAATCCCGCCAATTATATCAACAGGAACGAGGCCGGTGTGAACGTAAGGAAGAATTTCTTTGACAACCGGCTGGTAACGGAGGTCGGCGGCGTGTACGACTGGGGCAACAATAATACCAATTACAATCTTGCGGGCGAGTTCAAGGTGCAATACCTGCTCACCAAGGACGGCCGCATCCGCATGAACGCTTTCCGGACAAGCAATTACGACGCCGTGTTCCAGCAGAACATAGGAAGGCAGGGCGCCGGGTTGATGTTCAAACGCTCGTTTTCGGGCTGGAACGATCTCTTCAATAATAATAAACATAAGGATTCATCCAAAACCATACAGACCACTCCCGCCAGGGATACACTTATAAACACCGGAACATATGAGAACAAATAAACCATTCCTGTATGGTACATTGACCGTTTTATGCCTGCTGTCATATCTCACAGGCCAGGCGCAGAAAAAATATACGATCAGCGGCTATATCACCGATGCCAAAAAGGGAGAAACACTGATAGGCGCCGAGATAGAGGCCTCCGGTACAAAATCGCAGTACACCACCAGCAATGAGTATGGTTTCTATTCCATCACCATGGAGGAAGGAGCCTATAAGCTCACATTCTCCAATCTCGGCTATGAACCGACGGCAGAGAACGTCCAGTTGTCCGGGAATACCAGGCTGGACATAAAGCTCCGGGAAGAATCGGATAACGTCCTGGAAGGAGCGGGCATCTCTACACAGGCCGACAACAGCAATATCACTGATAACAGGATGGGCGTGGAAAGGATCAATGTCAAGGAGATCAATAAGCTGCCCGTATTATTCGGGGAACGGGATATCGTCAAGGCGGTGACACTGCTGCCCGGCGTCAAGTCGGACGGTGACGGGAGCGGCTCCTTTTATGTCAGGGGCGGCGCGGCCGACCAAAACCTCGTGCTGCTGGATGAGGTGCTGGTGTACAACCCCTCCCACCTTCTGGGCTTTTTCTCCACCTTCAACTCCGATGCGCTCAAGAACGTCACGCTCTACAAAGGGAATATGCCGGCCCAGTACGGCGGCCGCCTGTCTTCGGTGATGGATGTGCAGATGAAGGACGGCAATAACCAGGATTACAGCGTCAGCGGCGGTATCGGGCTGATCTCCTCGCGCCTGCTGGTGGAAGGTCCCATCGTAAAGGATAAAGGCTCTTTTATGATCAGCGGGCGCCGCACCTATGCGGACCTGTTCCTGAAGCTGAGCAATGACACCTCCCTGCAGAAAACCATCCTTAATTTTTACGACCTGAACGCCAAGGCCAGTTATAAGATATCCGACAAGCACAGGATATTCTTCTCCGGCTACCTGGGACAGGATAACCTGGGCATCGCCAACGCATTCGGGCTGGACTGGGGCAATAAGACCGGGTCCGTACGCTGGAATTACCAGGTCAATCCCAAATTATTCTCCAATACGACAGTAGCCTATAATGATTTTGCCTATAACGTAAAAGTGGACCTGAACGTCTTCAACAGCACGATAAAATCCAGGATCAGGGACTGGTCCCTGAAGCAGGAATTCAGCTATTTTCTCAATTCAAGGAATGAGATCAAGGCAGGCTTCCAGTCCGTCTATCACAAAGTCAATCCCGGCAGCTATACCGGCGACATCAATATAAGCGACCTGCCGCTGAATTACAGCTGGGAGAATGCCGTTTATGCCAATAATACCTGGAAGGCTACCCCGAAGCTGACCATCGACTACGGCCTGCGGGTGTCCACCTTTACGGCATTGGGAGGCGAGCAGCCTTTTTATACGCTGGATGCGAACAGGAGGGTGATCGATACGCGGTATTATGACAAGGGCGAGTTCGTACAGTCCTATATCAACCCCGAGCCCCGCTTATCGGCCAATTATATCATCAACCCTACCCTGGCCGTAAAGGCCGCCTATGCCCGGAATGCACAGTATATGCACCTGCTGTCCAATTCCGCAGCTTCCAACCCCACCGACAAATGGATACCTACCAACAATATCATCCGGCCGGAACGGTCTCACCAGGTATCGCTGGGCATTGCCAAGAATTTAAAGGATAATATGTTCGCCTTGTCCCTGGAAGGCTATTACAAGACCATGGACAACCAGATAGATTATGTGGAGGGCGTTAATATCCTGAGCAATGATGCTATTGAGACCCAGTTGCTGTACGGTATCGCAAGGGCCTACGGAGCGGAATTCCTGGTAAGGAAGAACAAAGGCAAGCTGACCGGCTGGATCGGCTATACCCTGGCCCGGACAGAAAAGCAGATAGACGGCATCAACAACGGCGACTGGTATGCCGCCCGCCACGACAGGACACATGATATTTCGGTAGTGGCCATCTACGATGTCACCAAGAAGCTCACCTTATCCGGAACGTTCGTGTACTATACCGGCAATGCCGTGACGTTCCCGAGCGGGAAGTATACCATAGATAACCGCACGGTCTTCCTCTATACGGAACGCAACGGCTACAGGATGCCCGCCTATCACAGGATGGACCTGAATGTCACCTACCAGCTGGGCAAGCGGAAAGGACGCTGGGAGTCGGAACTGACAGCCGGCATGTTCAATGTATATGGCCGCGAGAACGCCTATACCATCACATTTGAGGACGATCCCAACGACCCGAGCAGGACACAGGCTAAACGTACGGCCCTGTTCAAATTTGTCCCTTCCATTTCCTATAACTTTAAATTCTAGTGATCCTTATGAAAAATATGCTGAAATATACGATATTGTCACTGGGTATCACCGCCTGCATTACCTCCTGCCAGAAAGTGATAGATATCAACCTCAAAAAGGCAGAGCAGCGCTATATCGTGGATGCCCTGATCACGGATGAGCAGGGATATAATTTTGTCACCATCTCCAGGTCCAAGCCTTTCGATGAGAACAACAGCTTTGAGCGGATATATGATGCAACCGTATGGATAAAGGACCTCCAGGACAATATAAGCTACCCGATGACCATCGGGACCTTCACAACCCGTTATACCAATACAGCCCTGACCGCACGTACCGGCAATTCCTATGAATTATACGTTGTTATCCGGGAAGATACGCTGACCGCCGTGTGTACCGTTCCGGAGACCAAGGTGGAGCTTGATTCCATTAAGATAGAGCTGTCCGAGTTCAGCAGGTTCCTGGGCAGGGATATATATGTAGGGGTACCCGTGTATAAAGATCCTCCGGGCCGTGGCAATTATTACCTGCTGAGAAGCTACCTGAACGGGTTGAATACCCTTTCGGCCAGCTATGATTCGGATGAATTTATTGACGGGCAGGTTAACAAAAGTCCTATATTTTTCAGGAATATCAACAGGGAGGATTCTGTAGCGGAATTCAATAACGGCGATACGCTGAGCGTAGAATTGTTCTGCATCGCCAAACCTGTATATGAGTTCTATTTCACTTTGGGACAGAATAGTTCTGCCGCGCTCAGCAATCCCGCCAATCCCCGTTCCAATGTGTACGGTAAGAACGTTATCGGTGTATTCAATGCCGCTACCGTCAGCAGGAAGAGCATCATCGCTGATTATTAAAATCCATTTTGGGCTACGCCACCAGGTATCGCAATGCGCTTTTCAGGGCATTGCGATATTTTTTTAAGCGCATCTATACTTGTAGCTTATTTTGCGTATGTTGCAAGGTTGTTGGTGAAGAACACCAACAACGGAGGGAGCATCAACAAAAGTATTTAGCGCGCTGGTCATTCCGAACGCATATGAGGAATCTCTATCTTAGAGGTTATCCTATGTCAGGTTATTTTATTCTGTAAAAGCGGCAGGATGAAGCCACCTGATGAAGCCTGTAGAGTTGGTGGTGAAGAACACCAACAACGGAGGGAACATCAACAAAAGTATTTAGCGCACAGGTCATTCCGAACGGATGTGAGAAATCTCTATCTTAGAGGTTATCCTATGTCAGGTTATTTTATTCTGTAAAAGCGGCGAGATGGAGCCACCCGCAAAGCCCGTAGGGTTGTTGGTGAAGAACACCAATAACGGAGGTAGTAACAAAAAAGGTATTTAGCGCACAGGTCATTCCGAACGGATGTGAGGAATCTCTATCTTAGAGGTTATCCTATGTCAGGTTATTTTATTCTGTAAAGGTAGCAGGATGAAGCCACCCGCAAAGTCTATAGGGTTGTTGGTGAAGAACACCAATAACGGAGGTAGTAACAACAAAAGTATTTAGCGCGCTGGTCATTCCGAACGAATGTGAGGAATCTCTTACACTTGCTATAGGATCGTTTTGTGGCTTATATAAATGGTCAGTTTTTTTACCACATTTTTGTAATGCAAAAAGATAGCTTACCTCAATAGGTAAGCTATCTTTTATGGTAAAAGTTATGCGCGGATAATTATTCTGCTACAACCTCGAATTTAAATTCTACGTTTTTACCTGCACCGAAGTCAAGGATAGCATTGAAAGTACCTGCTTCTCTTACTTCATCAACAATGTTGATCTTGCGGCGGTCAATTTCATAACCTTTCTGCTCACGGATAGCGCGGCCGATCTGTACAGAAGTAACAGAACCGAAGATCTTTCCGTTCTCACCGATCCTGGCAGTGATCTTTACCGGCTCTGCGGAAAGCACCTGGGCAACCTTCGCGATATCAGCCAATAATTTCTCTTCTTTCCTGGCAGCTACCTTATGCTTCTCCGCCAATATTTTTTTATTAGACCCGCTTGCTTCTACGGCAAATTTCTGAGGGATCAAATAGTTACGTGCATACCCCGGACGAACATTCACCAGTTCGTTAGCTGCACCCAAGTTATCTACGTCTTTTATTAATATTACTTGCATTGAATTATTTTATTTTAAAAGGTCAGTAACATAAGGTAAAATAGCCATTTGACGCGCTTTTTTAATAGCGTGGCCTAATTTACGCTGGTATTTTAAAGATGTACCCGTGATACGGCGCGGTAACATTTTACCTTGCTCATTTAAAAACTTTTTCAGGAATTCGGCATCTTTATAGTCAATATATTTGATACCTAATTTCTTGAAACGACAATATTTTTTTTGTCTTTTTTCTACTCTCTGAGTACTTAAATATTTTATATCGTTAGCTCTTGCCATGATTAAATTAATTTTTGAGATGGATGAATTAAGCTTCTTTTACAGCGTTACGTTTACGCTCATTGTAAGCTACAGCGAATTTATCTAAGTGAGTGACCATGTGACGCATTACGCTCTCATCACGATTTAACTGGATCTCCAGTTTCTCATTCAGGTCAGTAGGAGCAGTGTATTCCACTACATAGTAAATGCCTGTTGTCTTTTTCTCGATAGGGTAAGCTAAAGAACGTAAACCCCAAGGATTCTGGTGTACCAGCGTACCACCGTTTTCTTCAATGATTGAAGTGAATTTTTTCTGAGCAGCTTTGAAATCTTCTTCAGCCAGGATGGGAGTGAAGATGACCATCAGCTCATAATTCTGAATGTTTGTTGCCATTAGAAAAATGTTTAAATAATGAATTAATTTCCCGAAATACACCAACTGCAACTGTGGGCGCTTAATTCAAAAAAATTAAGGGTCGGTGCAATTTCGAGTTGCAAAGGTATAGATATTTGATTAAATAAAAAAACTTTTTATGGCTGCCCGCCCCACCGGAACAGCTGGGGATCCGCCAGCTTCCGGCCGTCCAGGAACTGCTCCAGGCTCTGTATCCTTTCATCCGTGTACCAGATAAAACGGGGCAGCTTCAGGGCGTCCGGCGCAATGTCCGTCATTGGGGTGGTCTCCCCGTCCGTAGGCCCCCTGTAGGAAATGGTCCTGATCTCTTCCTGCTCAAATACAGCCTCTATGCGGTCGCTTTTGGACTCGTTCACGCCCGAATAATAGTCGTTTTCATCCTTCATATAATAGATATTCATCGCGTCGCGCTCCGCTATCAGGGAGTCTATTTTGCCGTCAGACAGGTAGCCTTTGATGAAGTTACCCTGTATCTGGTCAAAAAAGCCGGCCTGGGGAGGTCCCGATCGGGCGATGACGATACCGTTCCGGGGAATAGTGATCTCCCTGAGGTCGGAACTGTCCAGCAGCAGCAGCATAATATCTCCCTTCATCTGGTTATTACCCGACCAGATGACCGGGTTCTTATAAAGCGTGATCAGCGAGTCCGCCTGGTTGTATTTCATACTGTCGCATTTTCCCTGCAGGCTGTCGGAGTATATCCTCACCCGGTGATACCCCAGGAAATAACGCTGCACGGCGCTGTCGCTGCCGGAAGCCGGGTAATTGTAATAGGTCTGCCCCGGAGCAGACAGCGAGTCACTCATAATGAACTGCGGATTTTTGCCTGTTGCGGTATCGCTTTCAGACCTGGAAGTGCTCAGCGTGGCCTGGACGGATTTCACATCCCGCCTGTTCCGGTGCCTGCCTTCCAGGTCATCGGCGCCGCGCAGCACTTCCACCTCGGGCAATACATAGCGTACGGTATCTGTAAGACGCAGCGGCACCAGCACGCTGGTATCAGCAGACTGCAGGCCCAGCAGCTCTTCCACGCTGTAATCTTCATCCTTATGTATTTCACCACCCTCTTCCAGCTTCCTGTCTATGGCCTGCCGGATCTCTTCCACGGACCGCTGAATGGAATCCTGGGCGGTCATTATTTTCTCTTCGTAGGGCACCGGCTCGCTGAAAAAGGTATCGGCCCTGTAATAGTAGGTCTTATCGCCGGTGATGTATTTGACCACCGGGTCTATATACGCCAGCATCTTCTTGGTCAGCTCATTGTACTCGGCATAACCGCTGTACATCGTGGAGTTATGCCTGGAAGTATCTATCATGATCACGTTGCCGTATGCCTGCGCCCACCCCGTGCTTTTGGTATAGAACAGGGTATCCGCCTCTATGTATTGCCCGTCGTTCAGTATAGAGCTCCGCGACCAGAAGCGGGAGGTCTTATCGCCAGTGGCATAATAGCCGTTACGGGTCTGCAGCATTGAATTATCATTGGTCACCACGGAGGGGCCGAAAAATGTGACGACCTTGGAGTCGGTATTATACCCCAGGTCTTTGGAGACCACATAATACTCCGGGTCGTTCACCACCACATTGCCTTTAAAACGGGCGTCCTTGGTCTTCATATTATAGGTCGCCTGGTTACTGGACACCATGGTCTGCCCCGAAATAAGGGTACCGTCCTTAGTATACTGTCCCACCTTGGTACGCAGGTTATAGGTGACCTCGCTGCCCCATAATTCATTGCCTTTCCCGTCGCTAAGCTGCACGTTGCCCCGCATATAGACGGTCTTGCTGTTGCCGGTATAGCGCATATAGTCCGCCAGCGCCTCCGTGCCGTCAGCCTGTCTTACCAGCACGTCACCGAAGGCTTCCGCGGTATTGAGCTGCCGGATCACCACGGCGCTGTCACAATAGATGGTATCGGAATCGTGCAGGAGCTTTACATTCTTCACCAGCCGCTGGATCGATAAGGTATCCTGGCTGATGTACTCCACGTAATCATTTTCCAGTATCAATATCCGGCTTTTCCCGGTCGTACCGGCCTGCTGCTGCGGGGATTGCTGCGCGCATACAGCGGCAGGCTGCAGTACCATAAGTATCATGCAGCACCAGAGTATGCCCGTAATTCCCAGCCAGTTTTGACGCGTCATAAAGGGATGTTTTTATCCTGTTTTAAGCTAATGCCTGCTCAAGGTCCGCTACCAGGTCACCGGCATCTTCGATACCCACGCTCAGGCGGATCAGGGAATCCACTACGCCCGATTTTTCCCTTTCCTCTTTCGGGATGGAAGCGTGCGTCATCGTAGCAGGATGGCCGATAAGCGACTCCACGCCGCCCAGGGATTCCGCCAGCGCAAAGATCTTCACCTTGCTTACAATGGCATGGGCATCTTCCAGCTTATTGCCTTTAAGCGAAAAGGAGATCATGCCCCCGAAGCCCGACATCTGTGCCTTTGCGACCTCGTGGTTAGGATGGTCTTCGAAGCCGGGCCAATATACTTTGTCCACCTTAGGGTGTGATTTCAGGAAATGTGCAATGCGTTCACCGTTCTCACAGTGCCGCTGCATCCGCACGTGAAGCGTCTTAATGCCCCTCAGCACCAGGAAGGAATCAAACGGCGCCGTAACGGCACCCGATGAGTTCTGGATGCGGTACATTTCCGTTGCCAGCTTTTCATCCTTTACCACGAGGATACCCATCACCACATCAGAGTGGCCTCCCAGGTATTTGGTAGCGGAATGCATGACGATATCGGCTCCCAGGTCCAGGGGGGTCTGCAGGTAAGGCGTGGCAAAAGTATTATCTACGGCCAGGAGCGCACCCGCCTCGCGGGCTATGGCCGCCATAGCTTTGATATCCACGATGTTCATCATAGGGTTGGTAGGCGTTTCCACCCAGATGAGCCTGGTATTTTCGTTCACATACTGCGCCACCGCTGAAGGATCGCCCATAGGCACGAAGTGGAATTTAATGCCGTATTTTTCGAAGATGGTCTTAAATATACGGTAGGTACCGCCGTACAGGTCGTTCGTAGAGATGACCTCATCACCCGGGTTCAGCATTTTGATCACGCAGTCGATAGCGGCCAGCCCGGAGCCGAAGCAGGCGCCGTAATTACCGTTCTCGATGGCTGCTATATTTTTTTCCAGCGCGTGGCGGGTAGGATTCAGGGTCCTGGAGTATTCGTAGCCTTTATGATTGCCCACGCCGTCCTGCACATAGGTGGAGGTCTGGTAGATAGGCGTCATTATAGCGCCGGTCGCCGGGTCCGGCGTCAGCCCGGCATGGATGAATTTCGTTGCGGGTTTTAAGTTGGTATGTTCCATATTATGACTGCTTGAATTTTTTATGCAATAGCTGCTTTAAAGGGAAATAATAATTATTCAGGTAATAGGTATAATAATGTTCCAGCTCCGGTCCGTAACGCTGGAAATAGAACGCTACGGCGGGAATGTCCGAACCTTCAAAATCAAAAATCCTTCCCGGCTGGCCGGAGTGCTGCCTCAAAAACCAGTCCATAAAGAAGTAGGTGGGCAGCAAATGCCTGTACCGGGGTCTCGCCCCGCTCACCAGGTAGTAATACCGGCAGGCATCCTCTAAGATGATCGCGCTGTACACCACCTCACCCGTTGCATCCAGCACACCATAACAATCGAACAGGTCCCTGTTATGGTCCAGGAAAAGCGACAGCGCATCAAAATGCGCCGCCTTGTAAGCGCTCACCTCTCCGAAGCTCTCCTCAAACCCGCGGAACGTAACCGTATGGTCTTCCAGCCGCTCTACCTTCAGGCCATGCTTCCCGGCACTCTTTATGCTCGCCTTGCAGTTGCTCTTATAGCGCTTTGCAAGCTCCGGGTAAGCCGCGGACAGGTCAATGAAATAATTGTTTCTTACCCGCGGTTCGATCCCCCTGAAGTAAGGAGCATCAAAAGAGAGGTGCACCAGCCTCAATCTCCGGATCACTGCTTCCACTGCGTCCAGGTGCTCAGCACTGCCGTTCCCAATAATAGCCAGTTTCTGTAAAAAAGGCGGATTTCCGTACACCTTTAACCCCAATTTTGACTTTTTCGGCAAGGCCACAAACGTTTCGTAATCATTGATGACCACCGCCTCCCATCCCGGAGACAGGGCATCCAGGTAAGGAGTGGAGTTATAAACAGCCGACCTGCTGTTCGTGGCCCAATTAATACGGTCCCATTTTTCCTTATCTATCTGTTCATTCGGAACAATGCTGATATTCAAAACCGGGTATTTAAGATTTTATATTCCTTTGTTTAAATATTTCGTAGCAGACCACCCCGGATGCTACCGCCACATTCAGGGAATCGAAATTGCTGCTCATAGGTATCTGTATCAACTGGTCCGCATGCCTGCTGACAAAAGGACTCACCCCTTTGTCCTCCGCTCCCATGACAACTGCCACCGGACCCGTAAAGTCCAGCTTGGTGATATAATCCGCATTATCAAGCGTGGTGGCGCCGATGCTGATGCCGTTCATCCGGAGGATATCGAAAGCCTGCTGGATAGAAGGCACTTTACAGACGGGCAGCTTTTCCAGGGCTCCCGCAGATGTTTTTACCGCGTCTTCCGTAACAGCCGCATTGTTCGAGATAGGCACGATCAGCCCATGCGCACCGAAACAGTAGGCGGAACGGGCGATAGCCCCCAGGTTGCGGGTATCGGTAACGCCATCCAGCACGATGAACAACGGCACCTCCCCGGCGGAGACCACCTGGTCGATCACATCCTGCAGCGGCAGGAAATCGATCAGGGCCGCCAGCGCGACAATACCCTGGTGGTTGGCCCTGGTAAAACGGTTCAGCTTTTCCTGCGGCACATAGCTCAGGGGTATATTGCGGTCCTTACAGAACTTTTTGATCACCTGCGTCTCTCCACCGGCCGCTGACTGGAGCATAAATATCTTATCAATATGCTTTCCTGCCTCCAGCGCCTCTATAACAGGCTTACGACCTATGATCAGCCTGTTCTCAGGAATCGTATTGGGTTTATTCTTGTACAAAATCCAAAGATTTATTTATTATGTAATAGTTTGTTATACTGTACGGTCTGCAGCACATCCACGGCTTTCAGCACCATATCATTCTTTTCGTTCATTACCCGGTAGAAGCCTTCATTCCTGTATATCAGGCGGGCAAAATGCGCTTTCATCAGCATTTTAAGATAATCCAGCTTTTGCGGGTTCTTCCACACGGAATTTGCATTATCGGCAAATGCCTCGTTAAGCTCCGACCGGAAGGCCTGCAATATCCGGTGATCTATATGAAAATTGCTGTTGAAGTCCTCAAAGGTATGATACTTCGTAAAGTCCTTTAAATGCGTTGAGAAATAATTGTTCACAAAGCTCTCCAGGCCATTGGCCACATGCCACATATTGGCCCTCAGCATATAGTCACGATAGGGAATATAGACATCCGGCACGATCCCTACCCCGCCATATACGGTCCTGCGGTTACGGAGCGTATAGTACCTGATGTCCCCGGCTTCCGTAACGGGTAAGGGTGCATAATCCGTGGTACGGGCTTCGCTCTCCTTATCGTACGAGTCCCTGCCTTTGCTGTAATCTCTCTGGATGCTGCGTCCCGTAGGAGTATAGTATCGCGCTATGGTCAGCCTTAAGGCGCTTCCGTCGGACAGGTCGAATTGCTCCTGCACCAGGCCCTTACCGAACGAAGGACGTCCTATCACTACTCCCCTGTCCCAGTCCTGTATGGCTCCCGCCACGATCTCGGAAGAGGATGCAGTTGTTTCATCTATCAGCACCACTACCCTGCCTTCCTCAAATGTTCCGCCCGAAGTGGAGGTATATTGCTCCTTGCTGAAGGTCTTACCGTCGATAGTCAGCAATAGCCTTTTTTCTTCAAACAGCTCATCAAGCACCTGTATGGCCGTCTCAATATATCCGCCGGTATTCTGGCGCAGGTCCAGCACCAGGCCGTTCAGCGCGTAAGGGTCCAGGCCGTTAAGCGCCTCCCGGAATTCCCTATAGGTATCTTCCGTAAATTTATTGATACGTATATATCCTATCCCGGGCCGGATAAGGTAAGCCAGGTCGACACTGCTGACGTGGATACTCTGGCGTACCAAGGCAAATGCGGAAGACTGCTGTGCCGCGTAGGGCAATACCTTCAGCAGGATGGTGTCCGAGCTGCTGGCGCGCAGCACATTCCTGACCTCGTCCATAGTGATGCCGTCCCTTGATACGGCCACATCATTAATGGCAATGATCTTATCCCCCAGCGAAAGCCCGGCGCTGTATGCCGGGCCGTTCCTGATAATGGAAACGATGACCAGCGTATCGTCTATGATATTATACTCCAGGCCGATCCCCTTATAGTTGCCCTTCAGGTTATCATTGGTCTTATTGACGTTTTCAGGCGGTATGTAGAACGTATGCGGATCCAGCTTGGAAAGGATGCCGTTGATCCCTTCCCGGTAGATCTCCTCCTCATCCACCTCATCCACGTAACGGTTATTGATAAGCGATATGATCTCTTCCAGCCGGTCATTCTGGATAATGGAAGTAATGCCCTTTTTAAGGGTGGAGGACCTGTTCAGCAAAAAACCAAATACCATACCCAGGATGAGTACTCCTGAAAAAAGCATTGGCATCCATATATTTATACGTTTAGGATTATTTACTGACATAAGTTCAAATAGAACCTACAAAATTAATCTATTATTATGTCATAATAAAGTATTTTACCATATAGTCGTAAAAGATACGTTATTGACCCGCTGCCCGTATTTCTTTGCTACATTTGCGGTATGGCATCAGATACACAACCTATAAGGATCATATTTTTAGGCACTCCTGATTTTGCGGTAGCTTCCCTGAAAGCGCTGGTGGATAACGGCTATCATGTCGTGGCTGTGGTCACGGCACCGGACAAGCCCGCGGGAAGGGGCATGCAGGTCAAATATTCCGCTGTTAAGACCTATGCCAACGAACAGGGACTGCCGGTACTGCAGCCCGAAAAGCTGAAGGATCCCGCCTTCCTGGAAATCTTGCGGTCGTACCGGGCCGACCTCCAGGTGGTCGTGGCATTCCGGATGCTGCCCGAGGCCGTATGGAATATGCCGCCTATGGGCACCGTCAATGTGCATGCCTCGCTCCTGCCCCAGTACAGGGGCGCCGCTCCCATCAACCACGCCATCATCAACGGCGAAACCATATCAGGCGTTACCACCTTTAAGCTGCAGCACGAGATCGATACCGGTCATATCCTGCTCCAGCAGGCCCTGCCCATCCTGCCGGAGGATAATGCCGGCAGCCTTTACCTGAAGTTAATGGACGCGGGAGCCGGGCTGCTGATACAGACCGTTGAAGGACTGAAAGCCGGCACCCTGGAAGGCAGGCCCCAGGCAGCAGATACGGTACTGCATCATGCGCCCAAAATATTCAAGGAAGACTGCCTCATACATTTTGAGCAGAAAGCCGGGGCTGTCCACAATCTCATAAGGGGTCTCAGCCCGGTACCCGCAGCCTTTACCTACCTGGGCGGCAAGACACTGAAAATATACAGCTCCCGGTTTGAGCTGGCTTCCGGACTACCCGCACCGGGCACCCCGGACAGCGACGGCAGGACCTACCTGCGCTTTGCCGCGGCTGACGGATGGCTGTATGCCCTTGAGGTCCAGCTGGAAGGTAAAAAGAGAATGCCGGTCGGGGATTTCCTGAGAGGCTATAAATTATAAGAACGGGCGAAGCCGGAACGGTTTCCGCTGATCTCCTGTCTTTAACCTTATATATTATGGCATTTATTAAATCCATAGTGATATTCATACTGGCGGGCCTATGTGAAATAGGCGGCGGCTACCTGGTCTGGCTATGGCTCAGATCGGGTAAGTCCTGGTGGTATGGCCTGGCCGGGGGCATTATCCTGGCATTGTACGGGGTAGTAGCGACCTTACAGACCTCCAATTTTGCAAGGGTGTATGCTACCTATGGCGGCTTTTTTATCGTGATGTCCATTTTATGGGCCATGAAGTTCGATCACTATACGCCGGACCGGTATGACATCATAGGCGCCACCGTAGCCCTTATAGGGGTCGCCATTATCTATTATGCTCCCCGGTAGCCAGTAGTGCAACGGGACTGCTCCGGCGGTTACCTGCGCTCCCGGAGGATCATAACCAGTAGTACCAGCACCAGGAGGACCGTCAGCCCGCCGCTGACCCATACGTGCACCGGCCAGGGACCTGCAGCCGGTATCATGCTGGCTGTAGCCAGGGCCAGGGCCGCAGCCAGTATGCTGACAGCTATCTTATTGCCGGCGCCCGCGTACGTGCGCGTCATCCTTTCCCTAACCGCGACGTCTGCATTATTTTTACCTTCCTGGTCCTTTACCTGCTGCATCCAGGTAGCCAGCACCTCCGGCAGCATATCAGCAATGGCCAGCACGCTTCTTGCCTGCTGCAGCCCGTAAGCCTTCAGATTGTCAAATGACAGGCGCTTCACGGCAATTTTATTCACATAAGGACTGATGCTCTGGTAAATGTTCAGGTCCGCGTTGAGCTGCTTGGAGATGCCTTCTATCAGCGCCACTCCCCGGAGCAGCAGGTAAATGGCATCGGGAAGCACGATACGGTTGGTCTGGAGCATTTTATTGAGCTTGTCAAAGATATCCCTGACCATCAGTTGCTGCAGGTCCAGCTCCTTTACATAGGCGAACAGGTCTTCCACATCGCGTTCAAATTCCTTCTCATTGGTAATGCTGTATGCCAGGGCGATATTCTTGAGGTTCCGTATCAGCCCCTTGGGATCCCTGAACACAAAGTTGATCATCATATTTTCCAGGATACGGGCATCACCGGGCAGCAGTTGCCCTACGGAGCCGAAGTCCAGGAATATCAGCCGGCCCTTTTTGTCAATAAAGACATTGCCGGGATGCGGGTCCGCGTGGAAAAGACCGAAATCGAGTATCTGCCGGAGATAGACATCCAGTCCTGTGGTGACAATATCCCTGGGGTCCATTTGCATGGCACGTATGCCTTCCAGGTCATTTATTTTAATGCCCTCCACCCATTCCAGGCACAGTATCTCATTGTTAGAGTACATTTCATATACCTCGGGAATGTACACGCGGGTATCATCCTTAAAATTCCGCCTGAAGTTCTGGATATTGGCGGCTTCAGCGGTGAAGGACATTTCCTTGAGCACCGAAAGCCCGAAGCTGGAGATCACCCGGTACAGGTTCATATTGCGGATGCTGGTGTAGTGCTTTTCCAGCAAAAGGCTCAGGTCCTTCATAATGCTGACATCCGCATTGACCACAGCCTCCACATCAGAACGCTTTACCTTGAGCACGACCCTGCTGCCGTCCTGAAGCGTGGCCGCATATACCTGGCTGACGGATGCCGACGCAAAAGGCTGCGCCTCTATGACCGTAAAATGCTCTTCCGTTCTTATCCCAAACTGCTCTTCCAGCAGCGCTTTGATATCCATAGGCTCGGGCGGTACGGCATCCTGCAGCTTCCGCAGCTCCGCGATCAGCTCCGGCGGAAGGATGTCCTCCCGGATGCTTAAAAGCTGCCCCAGCTTGATGAAAGCCGGTCCCAGCTCCTCCATAGCCATCCTGATCCGCTTATACATGCCTGAGGGCACCTGGGGATCGGTTTCCGCACCTGCGCCATTATCCCGCTCCCTGGACGGTAATATCCTGTCCAGCACCTCAGCAAACCCATACCGGGATAATACCTGGATAACCTTGGTATATCTTTTAAATTTCGAAATACTTTTCATATGTAAAACTATAACGGTCCGTTACGGTTATTTTTAAAGAATCAGTGTACCGCAGCCTCTTTTGCAAAATAGTCCGGTTTTAATACCGCAGCGGGACAAGTTGTCATATTACCCATCATTCCTTTATGATTGGATGTAAATTTGTACCGGTAAAAGTAAACAAACTAATTAAATTATTATACGTATGGGATTATTAGGCTATTATGTGATCGCGGGTATTATGTTTTTAATTGGCATGTATGTAAGCAACCAGTTGAAAGCCAAATTTACGGAATACGGCCGGATAGGCTTGCGGTCGGGTCTATCCGGTAAGGAGATAGCAGAAAAGATGCTGCGGGATAACGGCATCTATGATGTGCAGGTCATCTCCACGCCCGGCCAGCTGACAGATCATTATAACCCACAGACCAGGACGGTCAACCTCAGCGATGAGGTGTATCACGGCAGGAGCATCGCGGCGGCGGCAGTGGCGGCACATGAATGCGGGCACGCCGTTCAGCATGCCACAGCTTATAATATGCTGCAGCTCCGGAGCGCCATCGTACCGCTGGTCAATGTCAGCAGCAGGCTGTCCCAGATACTGATCGTAGTAGGCCTGGGTCTGGCGCTGGGCGTATCCAACCCCACCTTATTGTTATTAGGCATCATCCTGTTCGGGGTGACCACTCTTTTTACCCTTATTACCCTGCCGGTGGAGTATGATGCCAGCAACAGGGCTATGAAATGGCTGTCCGCACAGGGCGTTACCTACGGAGCGGAAACGGAGAAGGCACAGGATGCCCTGAAATGGGCGGCAAGGACCTATGTCGTGGCTGCGGTGAGCTCGATCGCCACGCTGCTGTATTATATACTCCTGTTCCTTAATGCCAGGGACAGGAGATAATTGATAGCTTATTGAAGTGCATCAACGGAGCATGGGGGTCGTTGCAGTTGAAGTATAGTACAGTAAGGCCATAAAGCATATAGGGTTGTTGGTGAAGAACACCAACAACGGAGAACAAGTATGAGGTTGTGGGTGAAGACAAGAGAGAAAGTCAGGATAAGGGTATAAAAAATCCGGCAGCGAATAATATCGCTGCCGGATTTTTATAATGGCCCCCGCCCTAACAGGCAGGCATAGTTATTATTTAAATATTCATACCGCCACAGGTGCTGATGGTCTGGCCGGTCACATAGCTGCTCATACCGGACGCCAGGAACAGGCATACATCAGCGACCTCTTCCGTTTTACCAAAGCGGGACAGCGGGATCTTGGAGAACCACTGCTCAGCCTCACCGTCTTTCAGGTAATGGGTCATATCCGTTTCAATAAAGCCGGGCGCTACCGCATTGCATCTTACATTGCGGCTGGCATACTCCAGCGCTATGGATTTCGTGAACCCGATAATACCGGCCTTGGAAGCTGCATAGGCAGACTGTCCCGGGTTACCTTTAATGCCCACGATAGAGCTGAGGTTGATAATGCTTCCCGAGCGCTGCTTGATCATCGGCCTGATCACCTGCTTCGTGAGATTGAATACGGATTTCAGGTTGGCCTGCATCACTTCATCCCATTGCTCAGGCGTTATTTTTATCAATAGGTTATCCCTGGAAATACCGGCATTGTTGACGCATATGTCTATAGTACCAAATTCTTTCAGCACATCCGCCGCCAGCGCCTCTGCCGCCTGGTAATCGGACGCATCACTTTTATATGCCTTAGCCCTGACGCCCATTGCCGTTAATTTTTCCACTAAAGCATTGGCCCGCTCTTCTGACGATACATATGTAAATGCAATATTAGCGCCATGCGCCGCAAATTTCAATACGATAGCCTCACCTATCCCCCTGCTGCCACCTGTTACTAATGCTGTTTTATTTTCTAATAATTTCATAAACGTCTATTTATGGGCTTTTTCAAGTTGCGAAAATAATATTTATATATGATATTCCTACGGACAGACCTTAATTTTATAGTAAATCCTTATACCCTCCCGCCGTCCTTTTCTCCCAGGCAGCGTGTCCTTTTCACATATGAAATATCATAAAAAAGGCGGACGCATGATCTTATCCAGGAAGATGCTGAAGGATTCCGGCTTTACGATCAGTGTATAGGCAATGCCGTATAAGGCACCCCACAAGTGCACCCCGTGCGCGATATTATCCGAAGCGTTCCTGGACTGGTACCAGGAGTACAGCATATAAAATACGGCGAACAATACGAAGTAAACGGGAATGATGAATTTGATATATACCACACCCCAGGGCTGGAAAAGCACGAGGGAGAAGAGCACAGCCGAAACCGCGCCGCTGGCGCCACAGGCCCTGTATCCCGGGTTTTGCTGCTGTTTCCGGTATTCCGGGGCGGACGACAGCACCAGCGCGGAAAGATACAGCAGCACATATTGCACCTCTGAGAATACCTGCTGCTCCAGCACGCTGCCGAAGAACCAGAGCGTCAGCATATTGAACAGCAAATGCCCCCAGTCCGCATGCACAAAGCCTACCGATACGAACCTGAAATACCCGCTCCCGGCAGCCGCCATTTCATAGGGATACAGGCAGAGCCTGTTAAAGACCGAGTGGTCCCTGAATCCCCATAACGAAATAATGACCGTCAGGACGATAATACTTATTGTGATCATAGGATATTTAGCTTTTCACCTCCTCTTCCGGCAACGTACCGGTAGGACCATCCGCTATACTGTCATTAAAAGCCGCATATTCCGATCCTGCCTGCCCGTCTTCCTGAGGGAATTCTCCCGGAACGGCAGGTACGGCAGCATAGTCCGGCTCTTGCTGTTTCCTGCCGAAGAGACCCGCTATCTTTTTGCGGAATAAAGCAAAAGCACCAACAATGGCAAAAATGACCAGCTTGATATTTTTCAGCAGCAGCACCAGGAGACCCGATTTGGCCAGCAGCTTACCGGCCACCAGTCCGCCGACCGTATAGGCCGCCACCTTGTCTACGGAAGGATTAAAGTCACTGTAAGCATAGCCTTCCCTGAAGCCGGCAATGCCCAGCACATCCGGTATATGCTGATTTATAATATCCAGCTGATCCATAGTACCTACGGCATTCAGGCTTAAGATACCCTTACGGCCGAGTATACGGACATCATAATTCAGGGTGAGTTCTTCCGGCGTCAGGCCGGCATCCCCGAACTGTAATTTCTTGGCCCAGTGCAGGATCTTCCTTTCCTTATCATAATAAGGACTGGCAGCCCAGTCTATTAAGTGAATGCTTTCATATCCCAGCTTCGCCCGCTCCTCGTTGACAGCGGCCTCGTCTTTCTGGATATCCTTCAGCATGGCCGCATAATCTATATCTTCCGCGTCCTCATCCTTTACATAACCGCTCTCTTCATAAGTGACCACAAAAGCCCACCCGTCCAGGTTTGACAGCTTGTAATCGGCAGGAACTATCATTCCCAGCACGCTGTTGTCCTGGGGATTGCCCCACAGGTCCGAAACGATCATCCGGGCTTCCTGCTGCGGTATAAATTTATATCCCTTCGGTATATTCAGATCTATCTGCTCATTGATGTCCACCTTGCCGGTCTTGTAAGGAATGATCTGGTCTATCTTTTCCAGCGTATCCAGCCACATTTTCAGGGTTTCCTCACCCGAAATCTCGGTGTCCTTATCCTGGGCCCTGAGCCCCGTACCCATAGTAAGGCAGATCAGCAGCAATAACGCGTAACGTAAGAAGAATGTAATTTTTGTGCTCATTATATAAAATTTCAATTTAAAAAACAGCGCAAGATACACAATTCCGGCTACTATATTAGCATTTTATTAAGAAATAAAAATTACGCCATCCACCCAATTTTCCGGCAGCATAATACGTTTTTTTTTCAAAAAGAATGTATATGAAAAAGAGTTCCCTGATTTTATCGATCCTTATCATAACTGCGATGGGATGCAAAAAGAAAGAATGTGAATATAGTAAAGCTGTATATTACAGCAGATCTGTAAATGTACTGCCCGTTAATTTTAAAACGGATGAAATTGAAGGTTATGAAGTGTACACCTTTAAAGGCACCGGCGACCTGACAGATACTGTAAGCCACTATATAAGCACCGGCATTACAGACAGTCTATTTAACCTGAACGATTCGATAGTGATACTCCGGAAACTGGTTCCGGATAGTATCGCCGGTTTTACAAACATGCCGGTATTATATGTAAGAGCGGGATATGATTATATGCTCAGATTCCCTAAAGTAAATAAAACTTACTATATAACAGGAGCCAAAGGGGGGAATCCATACCACACCTGGAAAGAACCATGTACCAATACCCGAAGTCCCGGTTATTGGCAGGCTTCCGTCGCCTATCCTGAAGATATCCATTTGGACGGAGTTCCGGTACGGGTCTATCATTATGAATATGGTACCATGTTCGGGGATTCCTACCATATCAATATTTATAAATAATAACTGACTATCCGATCGTAAGAAACAAGGATATTCTATGGCCCGTCAACTGATGATCAAAAATATATCAAAGAGGCTTCCTCATCCGGGGAAAGCCTCTTTAATATTATAAAGTGATTATCTGCTTACAGGCAACAACCTTTTATTACAGATACGCCCCGCTGAACGGTGTCCTCTCTGCAGGTCAGAACCGCTTTTACTATAAAGACACTGAGGGTGTTGGTCATTCCGAACGGATGGGAACAAGCTCTTATAATAATGGGTAATTTATAATGATTTTTTGTTCCCTATATATAGGCAGTTAAGATTTTTTGGGATACTGCCCCAAAAGGTAGTCATTTCTATTCTCGGCGAAGCTGACCTGATTATAAGTAACTATGTGAGATTTCTCCATTCCGTTACGCTCCAGTCGAAATGACGGTGCTTTTTAGCTCCTGGAAGCACAGCAGGAAAGGCTGATTATCTCCGGTCAAAAGAGCAGCCGGAAGCGGTAGCGCCCGCACGGGAAATAACGGCCTCCTGATGGATATAAGATAAAATTTTGTGACTATCTGCTTACAGGCAACAACCTTTTATTACAGATACGCCCCGCTGAACGGTGTCCTCTCTGCAGGTCAGAACCGCTTTTACTATAAAGACACTTAGGGTGTTGGGCATTCCGAACGGATGGGAGCAAGCTCTTATAATAATGGGTAATTTATAATGATTTTTTGTTCCCTATATATAGACAGGCAGTTAAGATTTTTTTGGATACTGCCCCAAAAGGTAGTCATTTCAAGCGAAACGCAGTGAAGTAGGGGGACTATTCTCAGCGAAGCTGATCTCCTGATTGTAAGTAACTATGTGAGATTTCTCCATTCCGCTACGCTCCAGTCGAAATGACGGTGCTTTTTAGCTCCTGGAAGCACAGCAGGAAAGGCTGATTATCTCCGGTCAAAAGAGCAGCCGGGGCATACAAATAGCCCGGCAAGTGACAGTAACGTTACTGCTCCCCGAAACGGTAAGGGATCACTTCAAGATGCCGGGTCGTTTCGCCGGTCTTCTCCAACAGTACCTGTACGGTACCGGCTGCTAAAAAAGGCTCGGCCAGTTGCGGCCATTCTATGAACATGACCTCATACTCACTTTCCAGCAGGTCCTCCATACCCATATCTATCAGCTCGTTGATATCGGCAATACGATACAGGTCCAGGTGATAGACCCGTTTTTGTCCTCCCGCGGACGCATATTCATTCACAATCGAAAAGGTCGGGCTGCTGACCTCGTCGGCAACTCCCAGATATTGTGCTATGGCACTTACCAGTGTTGTCTTCCCGGCTCCCATTTCACCTTTCAGCACTACTACCTTGCTGTGCCGTATCATTTTCCAGACTTCCGGCACCACCCGGTGAATATCCTCCAGGCTGTAATCGACAGCTATATTGCTCATATTTATATCACTTTAACTTTATAGCCCCATTCCCTTAAAAGGCCGGCGACCTTTTCCCTGTATTCCCCCTGTATCAGGATCTCCCCGGCCTTGGCGCTGCCGCCTACACCACATTTGGTCTTAAGCTGCTTGCCCAGGTCATGCAGTCTTTCCTCCGACCCGATAAAGCCGGTTACCAGGGTCACACTTTTCCCGGCACGTTTTTTCCGGTCTATTTCCACCCTTAGCTGCTGTTGTGCCGGCGGCAGCGTTTCCGCTTCCGGCTCCTGCTCCGGCGGTATCGCATCCGGGTTGGTGGAGTACACCAGGCCACCCAAGGCAGACAGGCCGTTATATTTCTTATGCTTGTTCATGGTATCTTTTTAATTAAATGCAGGTAATGTTTCCAGCCATTTAAAATCCGCCAGTTGCATATGGCAGCAATAGGAGGTAGCGCCGTTGGTAATCAGGCCGTAAGGACACTGAATGGCCTGCTGGTACATCAGCAACTGGCGAAAGGCCTGATCCCCGACAGTGACGTGGGGCGCCTTGCATTCGACGAGCATCCAAGGCCGGGTATTCCTGTCATACACCACCATATCATACCGCCGGCTCAGGTTGTTCACCACCACCTGCTTTTCCATAGAGATCAGCGCCTGCGGGTAGTCCATTACCTCCAGCATATACCGCACCATATGCTGGCGCACCCATTCCTCGGGCGTCAGCACCACATATTTCCGCCTGATGACGTCAAAAATGTAGCGTTTGCCCTCCGTGGTCTTTATCTTAAAATCATAGGCCCTATGCTCCAGCCGCATCATCATCTTAATCCAGTATGTTTTTAGAAGAGGTATAGCAGGTGCCTTTAAAAAGACAGACCAGCTCCTCCTTGTCGTTGGTTACCCTCACATCATACACGCCCGTTTTACGGCCGTGATGTAAAGCCCTGGCCTCTATGGTAAGGCGCTCTCCTTCCGCTGCCGGCTTAATGAAGTTAACGCCGACCTCCAGGGCGACGGTCAGCTTCCCCTGCGCGTTGCACGCAAAGGCAAAGGCGGTATCCGCCACGGAAAAGAGCACGCCGCCCTGCACGATCCCATGACCGTTGAGCATTTCTTTCCGTACCACAAAAGCCGCCCTGCAATAGCCTATCGCCACTTCCTGCAGCTCTATGCCCAGCCACTGGCTGAAATAGTCCCTGTCCCACATCTTCTTTCTGACAGCATCTACGGCAGTCATATCAGGCTTTGACGGTTCCATAGCTTTTAAAAGGTTGCGAACAGGTTGTCAAAAATTCATTCCATATTTCTTCCACGATAGCAGCGGCCGGCATAATTTCACGGATGCCCGCACTTACCTGCCCGATCTCCAGCTCGCCTTCCGACAGGTCGCCTTCAAACATACCTTTTTTAGCGCGTCCTCTTCCCAGCAGCTCATTGAGGGTCTCGGGAGAAGCGCCTTCCTGTTCTGCCCGGGAAACAAGCTTATAAAAGTCGTTTTTCAGAAGCCGTACCGGCGTCAGTTGCTTAAGGGACAACTGCGTATCTCCTTCTCCGGCGTTCAGGACAGCATTTTTAAAGTTGATGTGGCTGGAGGCTTCCTCTGAGCAGACGAAGCGGGATCCTATCTGCACGCCTTCGGCGCCCAGTGCCATTACCGCGAACATCGCCCGGCCGCTGCCTATTCCCCCGGCCGCAATCAGCGGGATCGAGATAGCTTTCCGCACTTCCGGGACCAGGCACAGGGTGGTGGTCTCTTCCCGACCGTTATGCCCGCCGGCTTCAAATCCTTCCGCGACCACTGCGTCCACACCGGCCTCCTGGCATTTCAGCGCGAATTTAGTGCTGCTTACCACGTGCACCACCGTGATGCCCGCGGCTTTCAGTACAGGGGTCCAGATTTTGGGATTACCGGCAGAGGTAAAGACCACCGGCACCTTGTATTTCAGTATCAGCTCCACGTGCTTGTCAATATCGGGATATAAAAGCGGCAGGTTGACCGCGTAAGGACGGCCGGTAGCCGTCTGCATTTCCCGGAGATGCTCTTCCAGGATGTGCGGGTACATACTACCGGCCCCGATAATGCCCAGGCCGCCGGCATTGCTGACCGCAGCAGCCAGTCTCCAGCCCGATGCCCATATCATACCCGCCTGTATAACAGGCTTTTCTATCCGGAATAATTGACAAATCCTGTTTTCCGATGGATCGAATTGCATAAATGTTATTTTATCCTAAGTCTATTTCTGTATTATCTCCTATGTTCAGGCTCTGGCAGACCCCTTTCACATAGGCATCGCTGCCGATGATGGATGCTTCCAGCACCACCTCTTCCAGCCTGGCATAGTTGCCCAGTATGGAGTTCTTGATAATGGATGAGGCTACCAGGGAGTTCTCCCCGATAGATACCGAAGGCCCTATGATAGAGTCCCTGATAATGCATCCTTTTCCTATATTTACGGGAGGGATGACCACGCTGTTGATCAGCTGCTCCGGCATCACCATATCCTGCTTCTCGTCATACATCTTTTTCAGCAGCGTCTTATTGGTCTCCAGCAGGGTTTCCTTTCTCCCGCAATCAAACCAGTGGTTCATCTTGTGCGCATCAAAAACGATCCCGCTTTTGATCATTTCCTGCATGATGGTCGTAAAGTGGTATTCCCCGTCTATCGCAGAGTCCTTTTCCAGCTCCCGTGCCAGCACCTCGTACATGACGCGGGTCTCCTTGATCTTATAGATGCCCACCATAGCCATATTGGATTTGGGAATAGCGGGCTTTTCAGCGACTTTAAGTATTTTATTGTCCTTATCGATCTCGGCAACGCCAAAGTTCCTCGGATCATCCACCCGCTTTACACCGACCACGGAATGAGGATTGTCCAGCAGCGCATCCAGATTGTAATCGCAGATCGTATCTCCGTATACTATCAGCACCTCGCTGTCGCCTACCACATTAGCGGTCAGGTAGATGGCATGACCGGTGCCCTTCCTGTCATTCTGGGTCACAAAGGTGCAGTTCAGATGACCGTAATACTGCCTGATATAGTCCTGGATCTTTTCTCCCAGGTATCCCACCACAAACACGTATTCCTCAAACTCCCGGGAAGACAACTGGTCCAGTATCACGCCCAGGATGGTCTTTCCCGCCATAGGTATCAGCGCCTTGGGCTGCGTATAGGTATGGGGGCGCAATTTGGTCCCTGCACCGGCAACAGGTATGATCACTTTCATAATAACGTTCCGATTGTTTGATAATGCCTACAATGTTATTAAAAAAAAGTGAGCCAGCCTATTCCGGCCGGCTCCTTTTACAAATTAATTCAAATCCATCAGCTCCTTTTCTATCTGCGATCTTTTTTCCAGGTATTTTTCAAGTTTATCCTTGGGAATCCTCAGGTTATAGGTGCTGGTCCCGGCCTGGTATTCGGAGAGGAAGGTAAAGTAGTCATAGTTCCACCTGCCCAGCTGGCGCCTGTCGGTTTCCAGGTGCCTTGCCACCACTTCCAGGTCGAGCGGCTTGCTGATGCGCACCATTGCCATAGTGGCCACCTCTTCTTCAGAGAAGCGGGAGAGCAAAGGATGTCCTTTTTTCTTTTTCTCCGCCTCTTCCACTACCGCCTTCCTGTTAATGTTCAGGGCCTTCCAGTCAAAATCCTTGGGCACACCGCTCTCTATGAAGTGCGGCATCCGTTCCATTATGGTAGCCGTAGCCACAAAAGCCATCACGTGGTTCTGGGTCTCTTTAGGCAGGTATTTTTTGATAGACCAGAAGTCGTTCTTCCCGGTCGTGCGCATAGCGTTGATCACGGGTCTCGGTCCGCAGTTGTAGGAGGCTACCACCAGCAGCCAGTCCTCGAACTCGTCATACAGGTAGGTCAGGTATTTGGCAGCCGCCTGCGTGGAGCGGGTCAGGTCAGTCCTGTCGTCCCGTCCGCCGCTGATCTTCAATCCCATCATCCTGCCTGTAGGCTCCATGAACTGCCAGTATCCCTTGGCCCCTACCGGTGAGGTAGCGGTACTGTTCAGGGCAGATTCAATGACCGCCAGGTATTTCAGCTCTCGCGGGATCTTATGCTGATCCAGAATCGCGTCTATTGATTTCAGCGTCTGCACCTTCCTGTCACTGCGCAGTGAGGACAGCCGCTTGTCAAAGTTCACCATATACCCTCTGGTATAGGTAAGCATCGCGTCATTGTTGTGCTTATAGTAATTCAGCTCCCCTGCCAGCGGTACCGGCTCAAACCTTCCGTTATGCACATAATCCGTCAGTATAGGCTTATGGCTCTTGGGGAGGTTCACTTTGGGAGCGGGTGCTACCGATCCTGCCGGCAGCTTTTCGCTGGAGGCCAGCAATACTTCGTTGTTCTCTTTAGGGGTCTGCTTCGCTTCAGGCTTTACCGCTGCATCAGCCTGCTTCGCTACCTCGGTAGTGCTGGGCCTGAACGGGTTGGCCTGGGGAATACTGACTTCTTTCTTAGCCGCGGCATCCTCTTTGGGAGGAGCGGCCTTCACTTCTTCATTCTGCCGGTTATGCAAACTTCCCACATTTAGCTGCTGGGCCTTTACCACCGTATAAGATCCACACACCATCAGCGTCATACCCAATATTTTTTTCACCTTCTTCATTGCAAGTCGTTTTAGTCGGTTCTATCCGTCACCGGATTTATCACAATAAGATAACATTAATTTCTTCCATTCATCACATTCCAAACTATAAACTTACTACAATATCTCTAAACATCATATTTTTTTGACAAAAAAAACAGGCCGAGGTTTACATTTATTTACTAATAATATGTTAACCACAGCCTGTCGCTTGATCGTTTTATGATAATTTTATGCTTCTTCCTTGTTGGCAGAAGTGGTATTCTTTTCGTTGATACCTTTCTCTATTTCTGATTTCAGACCGTCTTTTGCCTCGTTGAACTCCCTGATGCCTCTTCCCAGACCTTTAGCCAGTTCCGGAATTTTGCGGCCACCAAACAAGAGCAACGCTATCACTAAAATGATGATCCATTCACCAGCACTTGGTGCTGACCACAGCAATACTGTATTCAATATACTCAGCATAATATATTATTTTCAGAGATTATAAAAAACTAATTCTTTTACAAAGATATTAAAATAAACAAACCAACAGCAGATTATTTTGACTTTTAACGTTTACTGCACTTCCCTTTTCTGCTGCATTCTTACGGCATTCCAGGCATTTTAAAGCCCGGGCTATTCCAGCCCGTACCTCCTGGCGATGACCCTGCTGAAGGTATAGGTAATGGTGACGATGGTCAGGGTACTTAAGGGCATCAGTATGGCGGCGATCAGGGGGCTCAGGAGTCCCTGGACCGCGAAGAACACGCCTGTGAGATTGTACATCAGCGAGAAGATAAAGCAGGTCTTCACGATACGGGAAGAAGCCCCGCACAGCTTTATCAGCGCTCCCAGCCGGTCCAGCCTGCCGCCCTCTATAATGGCATCGGCAGCCGGGGTGAACGAGTTGATGTCATCGGCCACGCTGATCCCTACATCGCTCTGCAGCAAAGCGCCCGCGTCATTCAGGCCGTCGCCTATCATACCCACTTTCCTGCCGGAAGCCTGCAGGGATTTAATATAGTTGAGCTTATCCTGCGGACCCGCGTTGAACTGCAGCTCCGTCTTAACACCCAATTGCTCCTGCAGGTAGCGCTGCTGGTGATTTTTATCGCCGGACAGCACCACGCACGGCATCTGGTCCGACAGCCGGTGGAACATATCCCTGACGCCCTTACGCAGGCGCTGGGACAGCTCAAGGTGCCCGATCACCTCGTCGTCTATCTTAACGAAGAGCACGGTACCTGCCGGCGCCACTTCCTGCGGTATCTGCAGATGGGAAGCGGTACCAATCTCCACCAGGTGACCGCTGACATAGCCCGATACGCCCAGCGGCGACTCGCGGAAGTCCATCACCGGCCAGTATTCCTTCACAGCCATCAGGTATTTCACCGGCGCAGCCATAGGATGCAGGGTCGGAACGGTCAGGGAGGCTATCAGGCTGCGTTCCGCCACCGTGAGCTCCTTCCCTTCAAAAGTAGCTTTCATTTCGCTCCCGGAAGTGAGCGTGCCCGTCTTGTCAAAGACCAGCAGATCCAGCTTGCCGATAGGATCGATCATCTTGGCGGTGCGCAGGAAAAGGCCGTTCTTTTCCAGTATACGCAGGATATAGCCGTTCGTGAAGGTGGATGTCAGCAGCAGGGCGCAGGGACAGGCCACTATCAGCACCGCCGTAAAGCTGGCCCATAAGGTATTGTAATCGCCCTTATACCACCAGTAGCCTGCCGCTGCAAAGGCGATCAGCAGTATCTCAAGGGTAAAGAATTTGCCGATGTAGTGTACCGGGTTCTTTTTATGTATCTCCTCGTCATTCTTCTGCATGTCCTTGTTCCTGTTCCAGATGCTGGTCAGGTAGCTCTGCGCCACTTCCTTGATGGTCATCACCTCTATATCCGCTCCCAGTTGCTTGCCGCCGGCATATACAATGCTGCCCACCGACAGGTCCACCGGCACCGATTCACCGGTCACAAAGCTGTAGTCCACCTGTCCCTTACCCTTGACCAGGATACCATCGGCGGGTATCAGCTCATTGTGGTGTATCCTTAAGGTATCGTTGACCTTTACTTTATTGAGCATGACCGGTATGACCTCGCCTTCTCTGACCACCGAGGCCGCCAGGGGGAAGTAATTGGAGTAATCCCGCTCGAAAGAAAGCTGGCTGTAGGTCTTCTCCTGGAGTATCTTGCCTATCAGCATAAAGAAAACTATGCCGGACATAGAGTCCAGGTAGCCCGCGCCCGTACCGCCGGTAATATCCACTACGCTACGGATAAAGCAGGTAAGCACGGCAAGCGAGACAGGCGCATCTATGTTTATGAATTTCTGCCGCAGTCCTTTCCAGGCGGACACAAAAAATTCCATGGCGCTGTAAAAGAATACCGGCAGGGACAGGATCAGGTTGAGATACCGGAATATACCGGAGAGGTAGGCCTCCCGCTGGTCTATGACCGAAAAGTATTCGGGGAAGCTCAGCAGCATAATGTTGCCGAAGCAAAAGCCGGCCACGCCCACACGGTAGATCAGCCTCCGGCTCACCTGGTTCTTCCGTTCCGGCGTCTTCTGCAGGCTGATATGCGGCTCATACCCGATAAAGGCCAGCAGCTCCACCAGCTCCCTCAGGGATATTTCCCCGTGGCGGAATACCACCGACACCTCTTTTTTCAGGAAGTGGATATCCACCCGCTTGACCCCGGCATGTATATCGTGCAGCCGCTCCAGCAGGAATACGCAGGAGCTGCAATGGATATAAGGGATATAGAACCGTACGTGGGTCTCCACCTCGTTACGGAAGCTGATCAGTTGCTGCTGGATGGCTTCATCTTCTAGGTAAGCGAATTTATCGGACCGGCTCACTTCCCGCTTATTGATGCCGGCGCTGGTATTCAGCTCATAATAGGCACACAGGCCGGATTGGTTCAGCAACTGGTACACAGAGAGGCATCCCTGGCAGCAGAAGGATTTGTCCTCCAGCCGGATAGCCTTGTTAGGATTGGCCTCACCGCAGTGGTAGCAGGTGCTGGTCTCATAGACCGGTATTACCGGTGTGGCTTTCTCAGTATTCATTGACCTATTTGTTTAACCGGTTCCTACCCAGGATATCCTTATTGACGATATGGAACCATTGTATAATAAGGGTTTCCAGGTTGTGCAATTCCATTTCTATAATGGAGGTCATAGTGCGGACGTCCGCATCTTTCTCCAGCTCCTGGAACAAGACCCTTGTATGCAGCAATGTATGTTTGATATCGTACTGAAATTGCCTGATCAGCAGCCCGCTGTTCGCGGGGACCGCCAACTGGGGCAGCAGCGGCTCATTGGCCTGCACATATTCGAACAGCACGTGCTTTTCCAGCTTCAGCAGCCGCTGGACCTTGTCCACAAGCTCCAGATAGGAAAGGTGAAAGGAAGAATGATAGATCTTCTTTTCCAGGGAATTTGAAAGAATAATGTTGTTAAGATAGACGATCCTGTCCTGTATCCTGCTGTGCAGCTGCTCCACAACAAATCCACAGACTTCCGTAAGCCTGAAATCAGCAAAATCGATGAGCATAAAATTATCCATAGCAGAGTATACAATAGTGCAGGTGCATATTACACAACAATGCAAAAGTATTTCTATCTATAGCTCCGTAAAATGACGGTAGTCAGCAGCAAATATGATATTTATCAGGTTTGTATTTTTTAATCCTGGAGGTTGGCCGTACGAACGAGCTTGTCGGGATTGGTGATACGGATGCTTTTGCCGTCCAGCTCTATAATGCCGTCTTTCCTGAATTCGGACAGCAGGCGGATAGCGGATTCCGTAGCAGTGCCCACGATATTAGCGATCTCTTCCCTGGACAGCTTGGCGTTGATGGTCTGGCCGTCGGCTTCCAGCCCGTAGGTCTCCTTAATGAACAGCAGCGTTTCGGCCAGCCGTTCGCGTACGGGCTTCTGGGCCAGGTGCGTCAGCTTGGTCTCTACTTTGCCCAGCTCGGCGCTCAGCATACGCATCAGCTCTATGGAAAGGGAGGAATCTGATTTCAGGATCTTCAGAAACAGATCTTTGGGGATAAAGCAAACATTACAGTCGTCCAGGGCCACTGCCGACGCCGAATATTTATCATTGGTCAGCAAGGCCTTATACCCTATGATATCACCGGGTTTGGCCAGGCGGAGGATCACCTCCCTGCCGTCATCGCCGTTCCTGGATATTTTGAGCTTCCCGGCATTGATGCAGAACAACCCGAAGGCGTAATTCCCTTCATTGAAGATCATCTGACCTTTTTTATAGACAGAGCACACTTTATGCTCATTGACCACGCGGAGGTTTTCCACTTCTGCCCGGCAGAAAACGGAGGAAAATCTTTTGGAACAATGCACACAATCAGGGACAGATGCCTCTAAGTCAGGTTTCATACACTTCAACGTTTGTAAGTACAAAGGTATAAATTATTATTTAATAATACGATATATCCGGGCATCTTCACACCCCGATAAGCAGTAAGGCCCGTTGACCCTTCCCGTAACCGTGCATATTCTGCTAAAATGTGCAAAAGGTGATAAAAATCATATCCGGGTTTGATGTTTATCATTCCCTGCTACAAGGGGCTCCAGTACTTTTGTACCAACAAATTTCCCAACTTCCTTTTCGAAGGCAAATCCAGAGATTATGAGTGTAATGTTATTGCTTTTAGGTGCCAGCCTGGTCGTGGGCTTATTGTTCCTGATCGCATTCATATGGTCGGTAAGGTCCGGCCAGATGGATGATACCTATTCCCCGGCGCATAAGATATTGTTTGACAATTTCAAGCTGCCCGCGCCTGCCGCCGGGAAGGAAGGTAAAACCACTCCCCCGTCAAAAGAAAGCAACCTGTAAAAATTTATCCCTAAATATAAAACAAACACATGTCTGAACTATTGACAACCAACAGTAACACCACCTCCTCCCCGGGGCTGCAGGTGGAAACATTTTACTATGATAACAAGAGTGTGAAATGGTTTGCGTACGCATCACTTTTCTGGGGTGTTATCGGGATGCTGGCCGGTCTGTGGATCGCCATTGCCCTGGCCTGGCCGGATATGAACCTCGGGCTGAAAGCCACCACCTTCGGACGCATGCGACCTGTACATACCAATGCCGTGATCTTCGCCTTCGTGGGGAATGTCATTTACTGCGGTGTGTATTATTCCCTGCAGCGGCTCTGTAAGGCCAGGATGTGGAGCGATACCCTGAGCAAGATCCATTTCTGGGGCTGGCAGCTTATTATCCTGGCCGGCGCGCTGTCCTTATGGATGGGCTATACGCAGGGTAAGGAGTATGCAGAGCTGGAATGGCCGCTGGATATCGCCATTACCCTTATCTGGGTTGTATTCGGCGCCAATATGCTGGGCACCATCCTGCGCAGAAGAGAAGCCCACCTGTATGTAGCCATCTGGTTCTATATAGGCACCTGGGTAGCCGTAGCGATGCTGCATATCGTCAATTCGTTCGCTATTCCCACCAGCATCATGCATTCCTATTCCTGGTATGCGGGCGTGCAGGACGCTCTTGTTCAATGGTGGTACGGCCATAACGCGGTAGCCTTTTTCCTGACCACTCCGTTCCTGGGACTGATGTATTATTTCGTTCCCAAAGCCGCCAACAGGCCGATCTATTCCTACCGCTGGTCTATCATACACTTCTGGGCACTGATATTCATTTATATATGGGCCGGGCCGCACCACCTGCTGTATACGGCATTGCCCGGCTGGGCGCAAAGCCTCGGTACCGTGTTCTCCATCATGCTGATCGCGCCATCCTGGGGTGGTATGCTGAACGGCTTACTGACCCTGCGCGGCGCCTGGGATAAAGTAAGGGAAGAGCCTATCCTGAAATTCTTTGTAGTGGCCCTGACAGCTTACGGTATGGCTACCTTTGAAGGCCCTATGCTGTCCATCAAAGCGGTCAACGCGATCTCCCACTACACCGACTGGACCATAGCACACGTGCATGTGGGCGCCCTGGGCTGGAACGGCTTCCTGGCATTCGGTATCATGTACTGGCTGATCCCCCGCCTGTTCAATACGGAGCTGTACTCCAAGAAGCTGGCCAACCGCCACTTCTGGCTGGGCACTATCGGCATCCTTTTCTATGTCATACCTTTATATACGGCAGCACTTGTACAGAGCTCTATGTGGAAGACCTTTACGGAAGAAGGCAACCTGAAGTACCAGTTCATGGAGTCGGTTACCACCATCGTGCCTATGTATGCCTTAAGGGCCGTGGGAGGCGCGCTGTATATCATCAGTATGCTGATGATGATCTATAACCTGTATAAAACGGTCAAGAAAGGACATTTTACCGCATCAGAGAAGGCCGAAGCCGCACCTTTGCCGAAAATATTGCCCGTTGTCGGTAAAAAGCACTGGCATAACTGGGTGGAACGCCGTCCTGTGCAAATGGTCATCCTGTCCCTCATTGCAGTAGCCATAGGCGGTATTATAGAAATGATCCCGACATTCCTTGTGAAATCCAACATTCCTACGATCGCTTCCGTCAAGCCTTATACGGCGCTGGAACTGCACGGCCGGAACATATATATCAGGGAAGGCTGCTATACCTGTCACTCCCAGATGGTACGACCTTTCAGGGACGAGGTAAAACGTTATGGAGATTATTCCAAAGCCGGAGAGTTCATTTACGACCATCCTTTCCAGTGGGGCTCCAAACGTACCGGTCCCGACCTGGCACGGCTGGCCGAGAAATACCCCGATAGCTGGCATTATAACCATATGCTGGACCCTGAATCCACCTCGCCCGGATCTATTATGCCCTCCTACCCCTGGCTGTTTACGGACAGGATAGATAAAACCAAGACCTACGAGATGATCAAGGCGATGAAGCGCCTGGGCGTGCCTTACGAGGAAGGCTATGAGAATACGGCGAATAAGGACCTTGAGCTGCAGGCCAACGAGATACGCGATAACCTGGCGGCCAGCAATATCGACGTGGAAGCTCACGATGAGATCGTAGCGCTGATCGCTTACCTGCAACGGCTGGGCAAGGATGTTAAAAATGCAGAAAATCTCCCCATCCAATAAAAATATTATTCTATGAAATTCATCAATTATTTAAAGACCATTGAAGATGTGAGCATTTATCCGATGATAACCCTGCTGCTGTTCGTCTTCATCTTTATTCTGGCTACCATCCTTGTGTTTGCCAAAGACAAAAAAACAATCGCCCGGATCAAGAATCTCCCGCTGGAAGGTTAAAACAACCAGACGCGGCTCCGGCATTTCTTTTTTAAGTTTCAACTATAATTATGAAAAAAAATATTTTAAGATACTGTACCACCCTGGCTGCTGCCCTGATACCGGGATTGCTCCGCGCACAACAGGAGCTCCATCCTTCCCAAGTCCAATCCGAGCTGACGGAACCGGTAGCATTGTTCATGGTGATCATCGCCTTATTGCTGCTGGCTGTCATAGCAGTCCTGTCGCGCGGGATCATTATCGGTACCGATATTTACAGGAAGAACAGGCAGAAGTCCGCTACGCTCCTGCTGCTGGCCCTGCTGTGCGCTCCCATGATGCTTCATGCCCAGGAGGGCGGCCCCGAGGCCGCAGCAGCCGTTGTCAGCACTACCATCGGCGGGATCAGCAAGTCCACATTTTATTTCCTGTCAGGCATCATCATCCTGGAGATCCTGATCATCCTGATACTTCTGGGCGTGTTTTACACATTGCTGGGCAAAAGGAAGGTTACCGCCGAGGCCACTGCCACGAAGCGGAAGATTCACTGGATAGAAAGATTCAATGCCGCGCCTGCCGCAAAAGGCATTACTGATGCGGAGCTGAGCATGGGCCACAATTTTGACGGCATCGAGGAGCTGGATAATCCCAGCCCGCCGTGGTGGCGCTGGGGATTTGCCCTCAGCCTTGTCTTCTCCGTAATATACCTGTGGGTCTATGAGCTGTCGGGCACAGGTAGGAACCAGTATGAAGAGCTGGCCTACCATACGGCGGAAGCGGAAGCGGCCGTAAAAGAGTACCTCGCCAAAAGCGCCAACAACGTGGATGAAAATACCGTGACCTATTTAAATAACGAAGCGGACCTTACTGCCGGCAAAGCCATTTTCGTACAGGTATGCGCCGCCTGCCACGCGCCGGACGGCGGCGGTAACGAGGTAGGGCCGAATCTTACGGATGATTACTGGCTGCATGGCGGCACGATACAAAATATCTTCAAGACCATTAAGTACGGGGTCATAGAGAAAGGTATGAGAAGCTGGCAGGATGATTATTCCCCGCGCCAGATCGCGCAGCTTGCCAGCTATATCAAGTCCTTAAAAGGCACTACCCCGGCCAAGCCGAAAGCGCCGCAGGGAGATATTTTCAAAGAAGATGCGACCTCCGGGGATCAGGAAGCCACTGCCGAGCAGCAACAGCCGGCAGACGGCCATACAGCCGCCCTGCATTAAAAGACCGCTGCAGGAACCGGCATACAAGGTTTCCTGCAGCGCTATCACCGGACCGCAGCACACCATAACAGAAATTATTTTATGCCAGACGAAGACCATATTAGCGGATCATCCTTCAGGGACCACCTGACTACCGTTGACGAAAAGGGTAAACGGCAATGGCTGTTTCCCAAAAGACCCTCAGGACCCTATTACCGGAAACGCATCCTGGTAAGCTGGTTCTATTATCTTTTGTTTTTCGGGTTACCCTTTATCTATTACCAGGGCAAACCCTTTTTCCTGTTCAATTTTGTAAAAGGGGAATATATCGTATTCGGCAAGATCTTCTGGCCGCAGGATTTCCTGATCTTCGGGCTGATATTCCTGGCAGGGCTACTGTTCATAGCATTATTTACCATGGCATTCGGAAGGGTATTCTGCGGCTGGATATGCCCGCAGACCATCTTTATGGAGATGCTTTTCAGGAAGGTGGATTACTGGATACTCGGCGACGGAGCCGCCCAGAAACTGCTTTTCAGCCAGCCCTGGAATGCGGAAAAGACCCGGAAGTACGCCATACGGTACGGCATTTACCTGGTGCTTTCCTTTATCATCGCCAATACTTTCCTGGCATATATTATCGGTACGGAGGCGCTCTGGGAGATCATTACAGGTCCTTTGGAGCTGCATATCACAGGCTTTATCAGCATCGTAGCCTTTACCCTTATCTTTTTCAGCGTCTTTGCGTTCCTGAGAGAGCAGGTATGCACCAATATCTGTCCCTACGGAAGGCTGCAGGGAGTGCTGCTGGACAAAAATTCCGTTGTGGTGATATATGACCATAAGCGGGGAGAGCCCAGGGGAAAATACGCCAAGATCAAGGAGGAGCACCTGGGCGACTGTATAGACTGCGACCAGTGTGTCAAGGTATGCCCTACCGGCATTGATATCCGGAACGGCACACAACTGGAGTGCACCAACTGTACCGCCTGCATTGATGCCTGCAATTTCATGATGGACAAGACCGGACGTGCGCCCGGGCTGATACGCTACGATTCCGAGAATAATGTCAGCGAAGGTAAAAAATTCCGTGTTACGGGACGTATCCTTACCTACAGCATCGTACTTGTCGCCATCATTACAGCGATTTCCGTGCTGCTCATCACCCGCAAAGAGGTGGGCGTCAAGCTGATGCGGTCGGCAGGGTTAACCTACCAGGAGAGAGGTACGGACAGCCTGTCCAATCTTTATACCATCAAGCTGGAAAACAAGTCCAATGACACGCTGCATATCACGCTTGACCTGGCAGACGGGCAGGGACATATCGAGATGGTCGGCAGCAAAAGCATTACTTTATTGCCGGCAGACCGTGCGGGAAGCAGCTTTTTTGTCATCCTTCCCAAGTCGGCCATCCGGGCACGCAAGAACGACATCCAAATCGCCATATATAAGAACGGGCAGCATGTCCAGACCGCTTCCACAACGTTCCTGGCACCTGTAAAACTCAAATAAAAAACTGAATTATTATGTTACGTTTTTTCAATAACTGGAACTGGGGCAAAGGCATCACCGTAGCCATTATCCTCCTCTGCTGCGGCATCCTTACCATCGTGTATAAAGCCACTACCTATAATTATGATATGGTGCTCAGCAATTATTATGAAGAGGAGCTGAATTTCAATGATAATGTCGCGGCGTCCCGGAACGCACGCGCACTTTCACAGCCCATCCGGATCAGTCAGGAGAACGGCTATATCATGGTGGAGTTCCCCGGGGAATGCGCAGGCAAAGACCTTAAGGGTTCCCTCCAGCTCTACCGGGCTTCGGATGCTGCCAGGGATATTACCGTGCCTATTCATTTTGTTTCCGGCACCGTGGTCACCATACCCGAAACAGCAGCCGTCAGGGGCTATTATAATGTCATAGCCCGCTGGACAATGGACGGCAAAGCCTATAAAGCCACAAAAGATTTCCAGGTATTTTAAACTATGGATACCGCCTTATTATTATCCGCGCTGACCATGGGCTTCCTGGGGAGCTTCCACTGCATAGGCATGTGCGGAGCCATAGCCCTGTCCCTCCCGGTACAGCACCTCTCGGGATGGAGAAAGTACCTGGGCATCTTGTATTACAATACCGGCAGGGTCCTTACCTATGGTATGATAGGATGGCTATCCGGGAGCATAGGTAAAGCGGTCAGCTTCCCCGGCTGGCAGCAGAAGCTATCCATTATCCTGGGGCTGCTGCTCCTGCTGATATGCTGCCTGACCCTTCGCAAAAAAGCCATACAGGCCCCCGCGTTCATACAAAAGCACTGGAACAACAGGATCATCGGGTACCTGGCGCCGCTGTTCAGGCGGCCGACGCTGCGCAGCACTTTCCTCATAGGGCTGCTGAACGGATTGCTGCCCTGCGGACTGGTGTATATGGCCATAGCCGGAGCCATAGCAGTGCATCATCCTTACCAGGGCATGCTCTTTATGATGAGCTTCGGCACCGGCACTATGCCCGCTATGATGCTGGTAGGCCTGACCGGTCATATGCTCAGCCTGCGCCTGCGGAATTCCATCAGACGGTCGGCGCCCTACGTCATCGGCGTGATGGGCTTATTGCTTGTCCTGAGAGGTGCCAATCTCAATATACCTTACCTCAGCCCCAAGATCGTGCAGGATAAAATGCAATGCTGTCACCGCTGATGTTATGCGGAACTATAGCTGCTTACTTCTATAATGCTGAAGGTTGTTGGTGAAGAACACCAACAACGGAGTAAGTAAAAAAATACCGGGGTGTTGGTAAAGAACATCAGCAACGGAGCATATCCCTACTCCAGTCCGCAGTTCGTGCAGGATAAAATGCAATATTGTCACCGCTGAAGTTATGCGGAGCTATAGCTGCTTACTTCTATAATGCTGAAGGTTGTTGGTGAAGAACACCAACAACGGAGAGTAACAGGCTTAAGCTGAAAGCCGGCATATCTTTAATGATACTGATAGCCCTTACCATATGCTCGCGCTGAACCGGCATCGGTTTTCCACTCCACACCTCTACACATGGTCTTATCAGGCATTATAGCGATATTTCTTTCCGCAGCACTCTTCCTGTTGCTTAACCGCAAAGGCATATTGTATCATCCCCGTTCCGCTCCTGCCATCATTTATTTCCTGACGGTCACCCTTTTGTTCTTCACCCTTATTTTCTATTGTAACCATTAACTGACTATCTATATATAGGCAACAAAGTCGTTACCAGTTATACATCCGTTCGGAATGACCACCACCCTCAGCTCCTTTATAGTAAAAGCGTTTTTTGACCCGCAGAGAGAAGACCGTTCAGCGAGGCGTATCGGTAATAAAAACTTGTTGCCTGTAAGCAGATAGTCACTAACCATTATTTCCGGTGGCCCTGAGCATTGCTACCTTATGGGTGCTCTTCACCAAAAAGTAGCTAATGAAAACAGTTAAGTCTCCAGCCAATAACCGGCAATAAAGCATTAAAAAAGAAGAGAGGCTGCCCGCTTTTGCGGACAGCCTCTCTGTATGCTCAGTAACCGTAGTCGCTATTTTATAATATCCAGCTTACGGGTAGCCATTCCCTTATTGGTATGGATCTGCACATTGTACATAGCCGCACCCAGGACAGCCACATCTATGGCAGGTGTCTCGGCAGGCTTATATTCCTGGCTGTGCACCAATTGTCCCAACATATTATAGACATATACCTTTTCTACTACGATACCCTTATCCAGTCTGAATTCCACACGGTCCTTCGCCGGGTTGGGATAGAGCGCAATATCCAGGGAAGTTTCCAGCTCATCTATTCCGGTAGAGGTCAGCACGTGAATGGTGGTGGTATCTACGGCGTTGCCACATTCGTTAAGCTGCCTCAGCGTCACCACATAGTTGCCTTTTAACGGATAGTAGTGCGTAGGATTCTCCAGGTAAGATACCGGCGAACCGTCACCGAAGTCCCAGATATAGGTATGTATATTAACGGGGTTAATCACAGCAAAGCTGAACTTGTTAATGCCCACATTCCTTACCCATACACCATCGTGAGTCGGTGAAACGCCGCCAAATCTTATCGCTACGGTATCTGTGCCCACACAGCCGTTCTCACCCATCACATTCACATAGTAAAGTCCCATAGCTCCTGTATTGATGGTACGGGTGGTAGCACCGGTGTTCCATATATAGGAGATGCCTGCACTGCCCGCATCCAGCTTGACAGATACGTTGTTACATACCAGCGTGTCATTACCCAGATCCACTTCCGGGTTGTATTTAAAATTGATATTGATGGTATCGGAACCGACACATCCGTAAGTGTTGGTAACGGTTACAAAGTAAGTGCCAGAACCGTCTACTACCCGAACCTGTCCGTTATAGCTGTTATCCCAGATATAATCGCTTCCCGGGTTTCTTGCATTCAGGAATTCCAGGTGACCGACGTCCACACAGGTATTGATATCAGGTCCCAGGTCCACTTCCGGCTCAGGATGTACCGTCACTATCACAGGCACTCTCGGGCTGACACATGGCTCACCTTTCGCATAGTTGACCTTTATGATCGGCATACCGGACGCCGTAGTACAGTTAAAAGGTGTAGTACCTCCCCTGTGGCCCGCCCTGAATACCAGGTCCGCATTAGAAGCCGTAATGGTTCCCGCTGCCGTGGTGGCATACTGGTGAGGACCGTTAGGCGGCGCCAGGTGGAACGAGTAGGTTTGTCCTGCCGGGATCGTAAGACCAAGATTATCTGCTATCACAGTGTACGCAGCGGCTCCGAGCGAAGGGACATTCGTCACGGAAGACAACAGGGTCCAGCCCGCGCCATTGGTATTGGAGCCCGGTACCAGCTGGTAGTTATCTGGCCTGTAATAAATATCCCAGGAGGTCAGGGTATTGACCGCAGCATTACACTTGATGGCGATGGAGTTGATATCCACATCTTCCGCCTGCGCGGACATGAGGAACATATGATAGTTCACACCGCTAGTAGTACCTGTAGCCAGGGGTATTGCCAGGGAGTCCGCATCACCGGTACCGTTATCAAAGAAGCCTTCAGCCCAGAAGGTATCTACCCGGCTTACTACAGGCGTCACAAATGTACCACCGGTAAATAACGGCGTATTGTCATTTTCATCTTCATACCAGTTCACATTTACCAGCGGATTGGTCACGGCGGTCAACACTGTGGACCCCGGTCCGCACTGCACCGGCGCATTGACGCTCAGCACCTGCGGATCTACCACGTCTATCCTTAACGAATCCGTATAGCAGGTCATATTGTCGATGGTCATAGCTACCTTGAAGTAAGCAGGATCCATCACTGTCACGTTATAATTGAAGGCAGCCGAAGCAGGAAGCGGCGTATAGGTAATGCCATCCGGTGAGCTGTACCATTCCAGCATCCCGGCAGTCAGACCGGTCACCGGGTTCAGCTTCAGCTTGGCTTCCGCACCTTTACAAACGGTGTCTTTAACAGCCACTACTTTGTAATCTTCCAGCGTAACATTTACCGTAGCCGTATCATTATCCCTGTTCACATCCGCATTCACATTGACCCAGGCCTTCACGATATGCGAACCGATAGTAAAGTTGCCGGTACCCAGCAGCACCGTATCGGTATTACGTCCGGCACCCCTGAAGGTGTCCAGCACGCCGCTGTACAGGTATGGTGTCTGCGGTACCCCGTTGATCGACCAGTTAATATTGAAGTTGCTCAACGGATTGGAGCCGTAGTTCATCAGCACGACTTCCACATCCCTGGCACCGGGACAGAATGGCGTTTCCAGCCCCCTGATGTCCACCAGGTACCCGTCATTACCGTTACTAAGCGGCTTTTCATAAGCGCCCGGTGTCGGGTTAACCGGCCTTGGCAGGCCTGTAATGTCTGCCGGAACGAAATCCTGCATAGGTAAGCCGTTGCCATATAAAGCATTATTCAGCGGCGCCAGGTTGCCTGTAGCGGCATTGACATATTGAGGATCCACACTTATAGAACCGACCTCCATAGCAGGATAGGCTGCTGTCAGATTCGCCAGCGTCTGCCTGTTTCCGCCATGATAGCTGTGATAGAAGCTTGCAGGCGGAGCTGCCGATCCCAGCCATATGTTATTACGCTGCACATTCGCCTGGGGTATGCCATTGGTAGTACCCATGTAATACCCGTACATCGTACCCGTACCGCTAGCCGGCAAAGACACTATGTTATTTTTCAAATGCCCGTTGGTATGAGTGGAAGATATGTAAAAGCCATAGGTGGTACCCGTCAGCGCGATCGCGAAATCGATCGTATTATGCAGCATATATACGTTCTGGCCGCCTGTCGCCACACCTACTCCATACACTGAACCGGCCTGGTTCATGTTGTATACCACATTGTTAGTGATGAGCAGCGTATCATTGGCAGTCGTTGACGCGGATGTGAAATACATTCCGTAAGCGGTACCGCTTCCGTTATTGACACCACCCGGGGTATGTATCCTGTTGCCCGTCACTTCTGTCCTGCCGGATTTCAGCCCTGTGGAATAGATGCCATAGAAGGTAGTGACCGCTGTCTTGGCCGAACGGTGTATGGTATTGTTCGATATCTTAATATTGTTCAGACCCGCACCCAGATATATACCGTATATATAGAAATTCGCAAACTCATTCCCTTCTACGATCACATTCTGCGTACCCTGCATCAGGGTCATAGCATAGTAGTGCCCGTTATTGCCGGAAGTACCCAGCACCCTGTTATTACCGATATAGCAATTATTGGCAATAGAGGCAGCCGTGGTAGTTGGGCTGGTCAAAGAGCCGGAGAAGGTAATACCATTACAGTAGGCAGAAGACGTACTGGTAGGCGTGGTAAGGTCAAACACACAGTTGATGATGCTGTCATACGCCGCACCACCCATGATATGGGCGCCCCAGCCGTAATTCGCGTTGATGCTCTTGAATACCACATTATTAATGGTGGTATATTGCGTACCTGTAAGACGCAGCAAGTGGCTTTCCGAAGTGGTGCTGTTATGCTGCACCGTATTACCGTTACCGTTGATGCGCACTGTATTGGCCGCACTGGTGCCGGGAATGGTCCCGATGTAGACCCTTTCCGCATAAGGACCGGTGCCGGTAACGATATCTGCCACCACGGGGCCGCAAACGCCCATCTGCTCCAGTGTCTGCACAAAGGAAGATACCGACGTGAAATTGGTTGCGCTGGCCGCCTGGGTCTGATCTATGGTAAAGGTACCTTCGAAGCCTGACCTGATGACCTTTTCTGCCGTATCATTGCTATTGCGTATATCCACGGAGTTGTTCGGCAGCACGGTCCACCATTTCACGGTATTAAAGCCGTTCTGCATTACGGCATTCCCTAATGCTACCGCCGCCTTGCTGTTAGTGTAGTTAACGAGCGGAGAGGTAAGGGTACCGGTATAGGTAACCGGTGTCTGCAGCACACCATTCAAACTCCAGTGCACCTGTACCGATGTGATGTCGTTCAGCCCTTCATTTTTGATCGTTACGATCACCGGCGTGCTGCCGGCACAGAAGGCCGCCGGCGACTGGAGCGTATCTGCTCCCGCATTGTTATTCACAAATTCTTCCATCTGCCAGGCGCCCGGGTTGGGAGCCGCCGGCCTGGTAGTATTTTCAACATCCACAGGAGCTACCGCATTCAGGTTCAACCCGTTTGTTAGCATCGGGAAGGCCATGACACCCGGCCTGAAATTACCGGCTGCGGGATTGGTAAAGTAAGGGTTGGTAATGACCGTCCCAACTTCCGCAGTAGGATAAGCCGCCTGTAAGGCTGCCAGTGTTGCCCTGGCGCCGCCATAATAGCTGTGGTACTGCGTACCGGCCTGGGAAGTATTAAAATAGATATTATTACGCTGAATATCCGCTACGGCAGGCGAAGCGCTGCTGAAGTAGTAACCGTATTTGGTAGTGGTGCCGCCTCCCTGGAAGTTGATGATATTATTCTTCACTTCCGTTCCGGTATTTGTACCCGTAAAATACATACCGTAATTGGTGGTTCCGTAGCTGATAGGTCTGTCGTAAGAAACAGTGTTATGATATACCTGGTTGTATTGCGCACTTGAGAAGTACATTGCGTAACTACCGCCGCCGTTGATGTCATAGACCAGGTTATTGTAGACCTGCACCGGGTTGGCGGCCGTACCGTCACCGGCAAGCGACATCCCGTAATAGGTGAAAGCTACGGTGCTGCCACCTGTGGGCGAATAGATCCTGTTATTCCTGATCCTGGAGCCACTCATCGCAGAGGCTGTAGATATACCGTAGAAGGTAGAAACGCTCGTCTTGTCCGACCGGTGTATACGGTTGCCATTCACATCCGTATTGTAGGAGTTACCGGTAAAGTAAATACCGTAGGTCCAGAAATTCTTGATCTCATTGTTGTGTATAGTAATGCTATCCGCTCCTGAATTGATACAGACACCGGAGTACATACTATAAATGCTGCCGGGGTTGCCTCTCAGCTCGTTACTGCCTACATAGATATTCTTAGCCAAGTTGGTGCCTGTAGTGGTTGGAGAGGTCAATGAGTTGGAAAATACGATACCATTGGAGTTATTGGAAGTAGTAGAGGTCATGATGCTGAGATCCACCACACAATTCGTCAGGCTGTCATACAGGGAGCCGTTATTGAATAATACGCCCCATCCGTAGGCTGAGCTGAGCGACCTGATGACCAGGTTATCCAGCTTTATGTATTGCGCACCATTGAAATGCACAATAGGATACCTTGCCGTGGTAGGTGCAAACTGCACCGTATTGCCGTTACCGTTAACCGTAATGGTATTTACGGGACCGGAACCTGTATAGTTACTGAACGTTACCAGCTCGTCATAAGGCCCTGATCCTGATACAACATTGACTACCAGCGGTCCGCAAAGACCGGAAGTGTCCAGGTCTGCCGTTAATGCCCCGAAGCTCTGGTAATTGGTGCCGCCTGCCGGCTGCCCGCTGTTAATGGTCACTATACCTGCTAAAGGCGGGTTCTGGTAGGCTTCGATCGTATCATTCGAGGTCAATGCATCATTCTGTCCATTGGGGTGCGAGGTCCATACCTTCACCATAACCGGCCCGGAAATGGTCGCGGGTCCGAGATTTACATCGTGTATGTACAGCGTATTGGACATGACCTGCGTAACAATGGGGGTCGTATAGTACATTGTAGGCTGCGCAACACCATTTATGGTCCAGTTGATCCTGACGCTGTCCAGGACATTGGAGCCGTTGTTGGCAATTTTCACGGTAACATTGTGCGTACCCCTGCATAGGCTGCCCACCAGCTCCAGCGTTTTGGCATCATTGGCCAGCGGAGCCGTTACTTCATAGGCGCCCACGGTTGGGGTCAGTGTCCTGTTGACACCATTGATATCCTCAGGCACCAGGGCTGTAAGGTTTTCACCATTGGTCATCAGGGGTGAAACGTTCTGCAGCGTGAAGTTTCCATAAGGCAGGTTTATAAACTGCGGGTCTACCGACAGCGAGCCTGTCTCTGCCGTAGGATATGCCGTCTGTAAGGCTGCCAGGGTGGCCCTGTCACCACCCCAATAGGAATGGAAGGTATTCGCAGACTGCGATGTGCTGATATATACATTGTTCCGCTGGGCATTGGCATATGGTATGGAAGTAGCCGTATTCATGTAGTACCCGTAAATACTACCGGTAGTTCCCCCGGTTATGGCAATGATGTTGTTCTTAAATTCCGACTGCGTTCCTGTGCTGGTAAAATAATAGCCGTAGGTAGCAGCATTGGATGTTGAGTTTTCGTCCAGCACTATGGTATTATGGTAGTGCCGCACATAGCTGGACGAGGAGACGTAAGCTCCGTATAGTGTTCCGTTGGATTTATTTCCGTATACAAGGTTATTGGCTATTATAACAGGATTGGCGGCTGAACCGCTGGCGCTGTTCAGGTAATAAGGATACAGGATATTTGTACCACTGCCGTTCTGGCCGCCTAAACGGTATATCCTGTTGCTCACTACCCGGGCACCGGGCATACTGCCGGACAGGTATATGCCCATTGCCACTGGATTCGTTGCGGACGTTTTATTCGATTTATGAATGGTATTGTACATTATCTGGTTATTGGAGCCGGATGTAACGTATATACCATAATAGTAGAAGTCCTGCACATTATTATTCCGGACGATACTGTTGGAAGCGTTTGCCAGGGAGATGCCGTAATAAATACCGTACTGGTTCGGCGTATTGCCCATAATGATATTATTCTGTATTACCAGGCCGGAAGTGTTGGTAGTACTCGTGGTTGCAGATGCATAAGAGCCGGAGACCACGATACCATTACCGTTATTGGACCCTGTCCCGGTAATGCTGGTCATATCGAACGTGCAATCCTGTATGGAGTCGGACTGGCAGTTATTACTGATCAATGCGCCCCAGCCATAGCTCGTATTCAGGGACTTGAAAATAAAGTTCTTCACGGATACATAGCTCACATTATCCATCACAAAGGCCTGTGGCTTCGCAACCGTACCGTTATATTCCACCTGATTACCGTTACCGTTAAGCGTCAGCGTATTTACAGCAGACAGTCCCCTGATATCCTTCAATATGATATCGCCGGTATACGGACCTGATCCGTTCACGAAATTAATCACTACCGGCCCACACAATCCCCTGACATTCAGGGCATCCAGCATATCGGATATATTATTGAAGTTAGTGCCGGATGTGGCGGAGGCCGCGTTTACCGTATATACGCCCGACATACCGGTTCCCTGCAGCACCGACAGGCTATCCGTACCGGTGAAAGAGTTCGGCTGATTATTGGGTTGCGTAACGCGCACCGCCACCTGGGTAGCCTGGTTAGGCAGCATATTGACCATCCCGACAAATATGGTATCGAAAGCCGAGGGAGGAATATTACCGGTATAATTAAGAGCTGTTTGAGGCGTACCGTTCAGATACCAGTTCACACGCACGCTGGTCAGCGTAACAGCGCTTTGATTGGCTATCACAATTTTCAGCGAATCTGAAGAGGCACACAGCAGGTCTTTCACTAAAATGCTGACCAGCTCTACTCCCGGGGTCGCCGGGATGGATGCCAGCTCATAGCAGCCGGGCGTCGGCTGGGACGCGAATCTCGCAGCAGCCGTAATATCATTATTCACCTGTCCGCCGAGGTTTACACCCTTCCGGTACAGCATATTATTGGAAGGCAGGAGGTTGCCGGCGCCCGGGTTGGTAAAATAAGGATTGACAGAGATGGATGTCGTTTCCATTGCCGGGAAAGCGCTCCTGAAAGCCGCCAGGGTAGCATAGTTGTTATTCAGGTATCCGTAAGCCACAGACGACAGCGACGGGCTTAAACTCACCGAATTGCCCTGCAGGCCATTGGCAGCGATAGCGGATCCTATACTAATGCCAAATGCCTGGGGAGCCGGGCTATTTGGCAAATGCACTATATTGTTCTTCACTTCACTTCCCGTGGAGGTAGAAGTAAGATAAATGCCATATTCTGATGACGTGGTTGTATAGGTCGCCGGTAAAGAAGACTCAATAGTATTGTGGTACACATAAGCATAAGGACAGACAGACAGGTATATGCCTATTATCGGCAGGTTGTTCTGGTAGATAGCATTGTTTATTATTTTAAGAGGAGCCGATACGGTAGTGGACGGAGATGATATATATATCGGGTATGATGCCGATGTAATGCTGTTATTAGTACCATGCAGGTGATGGATACGGTTGCCCGATATTTCCAGGTTGGCATTGGCAGAAAGGGAATAGATCCCGTATGCAGTTCCGTTCACGGCATTTTTCGTTTCCCTCTGGATATCATTATTGATCACCCTGACATTATTACCAAAGCGCAGGTATATGGCCGTATAATAAAAATTCCTGATAGTATTTCCATCGTAAATATTATTCACATTATGAGTGGCCGCGCTACCCAGCTGCGATATGCCATAATATACACCATACCCGGAGGCGCTGTAACCGATGATCTCATTATTACCGAAATAGCAGTCGGAAGCATTATTGGCGTAAGTAGTGACAGAAGTACGTGATGCTCCAAGTATAATACCATTGGCGGAAGTTGAGCTTGATGAGTTCACTGCGGACAGGTCTACACGACACCTGGTGATGCTGTCATATTGCGCCGCATTCCACAAGTGGATGCCCCATCCGTAGGAAGCATTGGCACTGATGATATTGAAGCTGTCAAGGGTCAGGTATTTTGTACCATTCAGCTCTACGGTGGACATCAGGGTAGAAGTGCCCGCATATGTAATGACCGAGCCGTTACCATTGATCCTGATCCTGTTGGCCGCGCTGACGCCTGAAATATCATTGAACTGTATACGGTTGGCTGTAACAAGGGCCGGCGATACGTTGGCAGTCACAGGTCCCGCGATACCGCAGCTATTCAGCACGTCCACGAATCCCTCCAGTGTCGGGAAATTGTTGGGGCCGCTTCCGGACGGGTTAATGGTATAGGTACCGCCGGGCAATGGCGTGCCATAGCTGACCGCTACGACAGAAGAGTAGTCACTCTGGCTGCCGCAGGTCACTTTACAACGATACCATGCAGCCGCGCTCACGGTAGTGGTACGGGATGAAACACCCGTTGCCGCACCCACAGATACCCAGTTGAAAGGGGTATTAGTGGTGGACATTTCCCATTCATATGTCTGTCCGACACCGACGGAATTACCGGTCAGGTTCAGCGTAACAGTTGTATTTGCCGCGCATACGTACGGGATATCTACCGTTGCATTACCGGCCACTGGCGGGACTGTACAGGGTATCATATCAAAGCCGATATGCGCCTGTCCGCTGCTTGTGCTGCCGGATATAGCTCCTACGGTCCCGTAAGTACGCCTGTTCCCGTTCCCGGAATACTGGTACATCCCCCTGCCTACAGTATATCCCTCCTGGCTTACTTCCAGCACCAGGCTGGATGTGCCGTCCCAGATAAAATAATTCTGCAAGGGTATTTCCAGCCAGTCACCCTGATTCTGGGCCGGGAAAGAGGTGGTCGCAGCGGTATAGCATAGCTGCATGCCTGTAACAAACGTAGCAGTGCTGGCAGTCTGCGTAGTGGTACCCATCTTTATGGTCAGATTGGTGAAGGTAGCCGCTGCCGCTGTTGCTCCTACCCGCAGGTAAATCTTCGTGATGGGACCCGCTACCGCAGCGGGAGTGATCTCAGAAGGCAGGTATAGCCACTGTATCTTGTTCGAGGAACTTGCAAGCGGAATAGTGTTATTGCTTGACGGAGTAAAGGATGATTGATACTGCTGGGCGTAGGCACCTATAGTAACCATCCAGGTAAGCAATACAAGAAATAGTTTTTTTAGACAAAAGCTTTCCATAAGTAAGCAAAATTTCAATTTAGAATTAAATTAATTATAATAAACAGGAACAGGGTAACCGGCAATATATTCAAGGGAAAGGGTGCAAACGGCAGACCATCAATATTATATCGTAGCGCTTCAGACCCGGGCATTCCAGAAAAAGAGGGCATCCCCTGCTCTTCTGCTGCTCACGGGCAGAGCAATCAATATCTGGTTATATCACAGTCATCAAAACAACAGAACATTCATCAAAATACCCCTGCTTCATCACTGCGCAAAGCTGCCTTTCATAGGTGAACATATAAGACACTTTAGTTTAAAAAGAACAGACCGGCCAATGCGACCGACCGATGCTGTACTATTTTTATTCTTTAAAAAGAAGATCTTAATGTTAAGTAATAGGCAAATATAGGTTAAGAAAAAGAAAATAACAAAAAATTATTTAAAAACAAGTTAACGAAATGTTGTACATCTTATCAGGAGGGGTGTTCATCCAAATTCCGGCGGTCGGAGGGAAGATATGATACTTTATAAAGACCTTTTAAGATGGTATTCCTTTCCGTTACCCTGCAACGAAAGGATACCATAGTATCACCCACAGACAGGAAGCACTTTTATCGTTTCCCGCCAGAAAAGCAAAACCGGCTTCCCGGTCATTGAGAACCCTGTCATACGGGTTGCGAAGAGCCTGAGCCTAAGGCATAAGAATGGTAGTCAAGCCATCATAAAAATAAAAAGCCGTCTTTGAATATTCAAAGACGGCTTTAAAGATGTCCAAATTGTATTATTTCTTCTTCGGCGCTGCTTTTTTAGCTGCTACTTTTTTGGCAGGAGCTGCTTTTTTAGCTGCTGTGCTTTTAGCAGGAGCTGCTTTCTTAGCCGCTACCTTTTTAGCTGGAGCCATTTTTTTAGCTGCTACCTTTTTAGCTGGCGCTGCTTTTTTAGCTGCTACCTTTTTAGCTGGCGCTGCTTTCTTAGCCGCTACCTTTTTAGCAGGAGCTGCTTTCTTAGCCGCTACCTTTTTAGCAGGAGCCGCTTTCTTAGCTGCTACCTTTTTAGCAGGAGCTGCTTTTTTAGCTGCTACCTTTTTAGCAGGAGCTGCTTTCTTTGCTGCTGCTTTCTTTGCAGGCTCTTTTTTTGCTGTTGCCATAGTTTTTTACTTTAATGGGTTAGTGAAAAAATAAAAATTTCAAAGCTCATGTATTGAAATCGACTTATTCAACTTCAATAAATAACAAATTTAGGAATTATTGAATACAAACAAAATTTTTCCTTATATTTTTTTTGAAAAAACAAAATTTTAAAGTATGCTGACAAAGCTGCCCCGCCTCATATTTACCCTGCCGCCTGGCAGATAACCGGTCACTCATACTTCAGTACGACCCGGAAGGTATAGGTATTGTTTTTACCTTTTTCGTACCAAAAGATCACCTGGTTATGTACATGCCCGTCATTATAGCTGGCATATATCCAGTTTTCATCCAGCACCTTGATATCGTCAAAGTGCATTTTGCCGCCGAGCACAGCCGTATCGGGGATAGACTGCGGGCTGTTGAGCAGCGCCGCTCTTACCCTCCTGAATTCTTCATAGTTATCACTGCTGTTATCCAGCAGCTCCGGATAGCTCGCTGTACTGTTGATCAGGATATTCAGGCTCGCGATGGAATCATAGAGCCTTACATTCTCATCCTTTAATTCGTTATACTGTACGGCGATGTCCGTGTCCTTGATATCACTTCCGCCACAGCCGGCCAGTCCTATGCACATCAGCAGCACTGCAACATGAATTATTGTCATTTTCATATTCCTGAAATTTTAAGTAAGTCTTTCCTGGGCCCTGAACCAGCGGTCCGGGAACTCATTGGCTGCAGCCGCTTTGTAATCACTGTAAGAGCAGGGGATGAATGTCCCTTCCGGCAGTTGCATCCACCACCGCAGCGTCCGCTTGCTTTTCTTAAAGGTGATCATCATATCGTCTACTGTAGTATGAAATTCCTCGTATTCGCCGGCAGCCTCCAGGCTATGCTCCAGCAGGCGTACCCTGTAGCCGTCCACAAAATACCACAGCGCCTGGGCTACGGTCTGCGCGCCTGCATCATTGATATCCTCATCCTCGTAAAGATTATAAATACCTACGGAACTTAAGCGTACCGCCATACCCGCATATTTCATCAACTGGCACAGCTCGTCGGCATACAGCCCGTTGGGAGAGGCTTTCCGGTTGAAGGGCGCCTCACTGGCCCGAAGCACATTCAGGTCCACCGTAAGAATGTCCGTATGCCGCAGCACCGGCTCCATATCCGTAATATTGTAGCGGACCTGTCCCAGCCGGTAGCAGTCAAAGCGGAGCCTGTCCAGCGTCTGCAGCAATAAAGGGTTCACATAGTAGCTCTGGAAGCCCAGTATGTCAAAGTGCCTAATATAACTTACAGGAGCCGTAAAAAGTTTAAACAGGTAGGAAGTGTCATCCATCTGCTCCTTCTCTTCCAGGTCCATCAGCATATCCACCGCGGCCATATTGACCATACGCTCCAGCCTTTTGAACGGCTCATACTGGGCCACCGTAAGATCCTGCGAACCGCCGATAACAACAGCGACCTTATTGTGCAGTTGTATCTCCGTCAGCACAGCGCCTAATGCTGCCTGTGTATCCTGCGGGGTGGCGCCCTCAGCTATATTGCCCAGGTCGGCCACCCTGATCTCGCTGTGCCAGTCATACATCCCGTACAGCGCAGCCCGTACCGTATCGGCCGCATGCGACCATACCTTATGCGTGCTGCTGCCCCTTCGTTCACCGCACCCGATGATAAAGATATCTATATCCCCTATCTCAAAATCGTCTTCCGGCAGGGTCAGTATATGATGCCCTATCTGGTGATTGTTATACCGCCTCCTGTCCACCGAGGAGATATAATGCGATGGCTCTAAAAAGTCTAAGAATTCTCTCATGCCTGTTTGATGTCCCTTACGGGATTTGGTCTTTATCCTAAAAAATATGGTTTCAGTACATCTTTCCAGAAAACGCTTTTAGCTTCCGTGTTCTGCTTCAGGGTGGCGATATCAACGGTCCTGATCCAGTTCCTGCCGTCAAAGCCATATACATAATGCAAGGGCATATCGATCATCACATCCAACTCCCGCTCGCCTACCCCCATCAGTATCACCTCGCGTATGTTTTCAAAGCCCCTCAGGTGTTTCCAGCCATACCTGCAGGAAATGACCGCATAAGCGCTTTCCGGCAGGTTACAGGCCTTCGCGATGCTGTGAAGCATCGCGGCGTGCTCCGGCGTATTTTCCTCATCCTTCACAAAGAAAACAGTGCGTACCACATCGGGCAGCCCCTGGAATGCCTGTCCACCTTCCTCATATTTAAATATTTGATTATCAACAATCAAAACACTTTCCAAACTATCATTCAAATCATTACCGGTCATATCAAAAAGTATGAATTATGAGCAAAAATGCTTATCGCACGAAAAAAAAATGTAACTTGCGATGCAAATATAATCAAATAGAAGTTGCTAAATCGTATGTTTTTATCACTTCTGTCATTGATAACCATAAACTAAATTTTTAAGATATGTCAGACGTTAGCACATTAGACATTAAGGTGGATCGTGTAGAGCAGAGTAAATTTAAACCTTATGAAAGTGACAATTTATTAATGGGAAAAAACTTCACAGACCATATGCTGGTATGTGATTATACCAACGGCGCCTGGCAGACCCCTGTTATCATGCCTTACGGTAATATGGAAATGAGCCCTGCATTGGCAGCGCTCCATTACGGACAGGCCATCTTTGAAGGTGTAAAGGCTTACCGCCAGCCTGACGGGTCGGTGGCTATCTTCAGGCCGGAAGCCAACTGGAAGCGTATGAACGTATCGGCTAAACGTATGGATATGCCGGAAATTCCTGAAGAGATCTTCATAGGAGGCTTACAGAGATTACTGCAGATCGACAGCCAATGGATCCCGGGCTTTCCCGAGACATCCCTCTATATACGCCCGTTCATGTTCTCAACAGACGCGTTCATCGGGGTTAAGACATCCGACACCTACAGGTTCTGCATCATCCTGAGCCCTGCGGGACGCTATTATGCCAAGCCCGTAAATATCTATGTGCAGGATGAGTTCATAAGAGCCGCGCCCGGCGGTATCGGGTTTACCAAAGCTGCCGGTAACTACGGCGCTTCTATGTACCCTACGCATAGCGTGAAAGAGAAAGGCTTTGACCAGATCTTATGGACCGATGCCATTCATCATAAATATGTACAGGAGATTGGCACTATGAACGTCTTCTTTATCGTGGACGGCAAGGCGCTGACCCCGGACCTGGAGTCAGGCACGATCCTGGCCGGCGTTACAAGGGACAGCATCATCACCTTATTAAAAGAGAACAATATCCCCGTAGAGGAAAGACCGATAAGCATTGACGAGCTGGTCAGCGCCTACAGGGAAGGCAAGCTGCAGGAAGCATTCGGCTCCGGAACAGCCGCCTCTATGAGCTATATCCAGAGCCTTACCTACCAGGATGAGACCTTACAGCTGAAAGACGTGTCTGAATGGACCATCTCTCCGAAGATCAAGGCGCAGCTGGACGATATCCGGTACGGCAGGGTGGCAGATACCCACAACTGGAGGTTTATAGTCTAACCGCAGCACCTTACTACTTTCAATTATTACCAAAGCGACTTGAATAAAAGCTCATCAACTTTATCAAGTCGCTTTTTAAACATTAGCATCATGTCAGAAATACATACAGCCAGCTATCTCATCAGCAGCCCCAACGTGGAAAAATGCCCGACCCCGGACAGGCCGGAATTCGCCTTCATAGGACGCTCCAATGTAGGCAAGTCTTCCCTCATCAACCTGCTCACCAACCAGGCGCTGGCCAAAGTATCTTCTTCTCCCGGCAAGACACAGATGATCAACCACTTCGTTATCAACGGGGGCAAGGACGGCACCCAGCCGGGTAGCTGGTATCTCGTGGATCTCCCCGGGTACGGCTACGCCAAACGCTCCCAGACACAAAGGGCGGCCTGGAAAAAAATGATACGGGGCTATTTTGAGAAACGGGAAAACCTGTACAATGTATTCCTGCTGATAGACAGCCGCCTGGAGCCGCAGAAAATAGATATAGAGTTCATGGAGACCCTCGGGGAACTGGGAGTGCCCTTCACCCTTGTATTCACCAAATCCGATAAGAACAAGCAATCTGAAACGGCGCGGAATGTCAAAAATTTCCTGAACAGGATGAAGGAAGACTGGCAGTTCCTCCCGGCGCATTTTGTCACCTCCACTGTTAAGAGGTCCGGGCGTAAGGAGATCCTGCGTTATATCGACGAGATCATTACCGACGCAGAGGCAACAGAAGAGCCGGCTTCATAGGCCGGCAGCATCCGGCAATGCACCGCATAAAGGCTGACCGGTATTCCTTCCTGCCAAGAATCACATCAATAAACAAAGGGCCGCAGCTTATAAGCTGCGGCCCTTATTGTGTTATTTATTATCCATCAGAGGAGGTCAATTATTCATCATCATCGCTGCCTATACCTTTACCTCTGCCTTTTGCGATCACCTCTTCCTCTACGTTACGAGGCGCCTGCGCATAGTGGCTGAACTCCATAGTAGAAGTGGCACGGCCGGAAGAAAGGGAACGTAACTGCGTTACATAACCGAACATTTCAGACAGCGGCACTTTAGCTTTGATCACCTGCAGGTTATTCCTTGTATCCATACCTTCCAGCATAGCACGACGACGGTTCAGGTCACCTGTCACATCACCCATGTACTGGTCCGGGGTCAGCACCTCTACTCTCATAATAGGCTCTAACAGGATCGGCTTGGCCTGGCGACCGGCTTTTTTGAAACCTTGTCTGGCACACAGCTCAAATGACATAGAGTCGGAATCCACCTGGTGGAAAGAACCGTCAAATACACGGACTTTCATATGCTCGATAGGATAGCCGGCCAATACGCCATTCACCATAGAGGTCTCAAAACCTTTGATGATAGCAGGCACGAACTCCTTAGGGATAGAACCACCAAAGATATCATTTACAAACTGGAAGTTACCGTTTTTCTCTTCAGCCAGGAACGCCTCATCAGCAGGTCCGATCTCGAACTGGATGTCGGCAAATTTACCACGACCACCGGATTGCTTCTTGAATACTTCACGGTGTGTGAATTTGGTGGTAAATGCTTCCTTGTAAGCTACCTGAGGAGCACCCTGGTTTACTTCTACCTTGAACTCGCGTTTCAGACGATCCAGGATGATTTCCAGGTGCAGCTCACCCATACCGCGCAGGATGGTCTGTCCTGTAGCTTCGTCGGTATTTACACGCAGCGTAGGATCTTCCTCTACCAGCTTGGCGATAGCCATACCCATCTTATCCACGTCAGCCTGGGTTTTAGGCTCAATGGCAATAGCGATCACCGGCTCGGGGATAAACATATTTTCCAGTACGATCGGGTGCTTTTCATCACACAGGGTATCACCTGTTTTAATATCTTTAAAGCCTACCGCAGCACCGATATCACCGGCTTCGATAAAGTCGATCGGGTTCTGCTTGTTGGCGTGCATCTGCATGATACGGGAGATACGCTCGTTTTTACCGGAACGTACGTTCAGTACATAAGAACCTGCATCCAGGTGACCGGAGTAGGCGCGGAAGAATGCCAGACGACCTACGAAAGGATCGGTCATGATTTTAAAGGCCAGGGCCGCGAATGGTTCCTTGGCATCCGGCTTACGGTATAATTTCTTTTCTGTATCAGAAGGATCCGTACCTTCAATGGCTTCAACATCCATAGGAGAAGGCAGGTAGCGAACTACGCAATCCAGCATTGTTTGTACGCCTTTGTTGCGGTAAGAAGAACCGCACAGCATCGGGATGATAGACAGGTCAATGGTTGCTTTACGTACCGCTTCGTGGATCTCGCTCTCAGATATGGAATTAGGATCCTCAAAGAATTTTTCCATCAGCGTATCATCGTATTCGGCAACAGCTTCTACCAGCTCAGCCCTGTACTGGTTCACTTCATCCAGCATATCGGCAGGCACCTCTCCTTCCGTGTAGGTCATACCTTTGGAAGTATCATCCCATATAATGGATTTCATCGTGATCAGATCGACCACGCCTTTGAAATCATCTTCGGCACCTATCGGTAATTGTAAAGGCACAGCTTTAGCTCCCAGCATGTCACGCACCTGGTTCACCACCATCAGGAAGTCAGCACCGATACGGTCCATTTTGTTTACGAAGCCGACCCGTGGTACACGATAACGGTTGGCCTGGCGCCATACAGTTTCAGATTGGGGCTCCACACCATCTACCGCGGAGAATAAAGCAACAAGACCATCCAGTACACGCATAGAACGCTCCACCTCTACCGTAAAGTCCACGTGACCGGGAGTATCAATGATATTGAATTTATAGTTCTTTGCATCAGGAGTAGGCTGGCCCTGTACAGTCGGAAAGTTCCAAAAGCAGGTAACCGCCGCTGAAGTAATAGTGATCCCACGTTCCTTTTCCTGTTCCATCCAGTCCGTAGTTGCACCACCTTCGTGAGTCTCACCGATCTTATGGTTTACCCCTGTATAGTATAAGATACGTTCCGTGGTAGTTGTTTTTCCTGCATCAATGTGAGCAGCAATACCAAAATTGCGCTGTAAGCGTAAATCTGCCATGACAGTTTTATTATAGTTTTAAATTAAAATATTACTTTCCCTAATTTAATTAAGAGTGCAAAGGTAAAATAAAAATATATTAATATCAAAAAATGGAATTGTAAATTTAACTCCGTATATATTAATATATCATTAACAAAGAAGCTATCATTTCATAATTATTCACTAAAAAATAACATTAATAAATTTAATGTTAATAAAACAGGTAACTTTATAAGGTTCATCCCATTCTTTTCACTGTAAATACATAAGAGTCATGAGAAAAACCTACTTATTCATGGCGGCCTGCTTCCTGTTGCTGCTGCAATCGGCATTCGCGCAGCCCGGCTATTATTACCAGGCCTCCAATAACGGCAGCAACCTGTCCACCTTCAACTCCAGCTTTCACGTACGCTCACAGTTCCTGTACTATGCATCCGACCTCAATACCACCTTCACGGGCGGTAATATCACCGCGGTATATGTGATGCCCTCCAATGCGGCAACCAACGCCACCTATACCGATTTTATTGTACGCCTGGGCACCACCTCCTCGCCTGAGCTTTCTGCCGGCGCCTGGTCCAATACCGGGCTGGACACCGTATTTTTCGCGGCCACCCATACATTCCCCAATGTACAGGCCGGCGTATGGCTGAAGATAGAGCTGCAGCAGCCGTTCTACTGGAACGGTACCGACAACCTGATCTTTGATGTGGAGCAGACCAGCTATACCAACGGGTTCGCCACCACCTTCAATAATCCCGGCGGTACCATTCCGGCCCGTATGAAGTACGGCCCCGCCACAGGAAGCACTTACCTCAATAATTTCCCGCCCATATTCTTCGGCCTGGATGTCTGCGCGGTAGCCAATCTTGACCTCGGCAATGACACGACGATCTGCGAAGGCGGCAGCCTGGTGCTGGATGCCCAGAATCCCGGAAGCTCCTATCTATGGAATGACAATTCCGGCAACCAGACCCTCACCGTTGATGCGGCAGGCCGTTATTACGTAACCGTCAGCAATGAAGGCTGTACGGTCAGCGATACAATCAATATTGCCGTAACCCCGCTGCCTTCCGCCAGCGCCATCAACTACAGCAATGACGGCGGCGGCAGCTATACCTTCCAGGTAGTCAATGCGCAAAATGCCACTTCCTACAGCTGGAATTTCGGGGATGGCAATACAGGCACCGGTACCGGCCCTTCACATACCTACGCCAGCCGGGGCACCTATACCATTACACTGATCGTCTCCAATGAATGCGGCAGCGACACCCTGACCACCACCCTTACGGATAATCTGGGCATCGGCGCCACTGCCACCGGCCAGATCACAGGACTTTACCCTAACCCGGCGAACAACCTGCTGCATATCGACTTCGGGCAGCCCGTATCTGTAAACGACATCACCGTCATCAATATGCTGGGGCAGGAATTGCTCAGAACGGACGCACCGGCATCCGTCATCGACATATCTTCAATTCCGTCCGGCATCTACATGCTCAGGGTCACTACTGACGAAGGCATCTATACCGGCAGGTTTGAGATCGCGAGATAATTTATAGGATTTTCTTTTTAACCGCCCTCTCTGCGTCCCGGCAAAGAGGGCGGCTTTTTTATGCCCGGCTCCGGATTCTCCAAATAAAAATATAATCTTACCGACAGAAAGCATTAATTTTGAGGTCTCAAATTCATCACCCCATACGAATGCTATGTTGAAACATTGGTGGAAAGCATTAGGGGCCCTGCTGGTACTGTATGGTATCATTTACGGCCTCGCTATGAATGTCCCTAAGCTGGATATCCTGAATGAAACGATCAGGAATGTATTCTTCCACGTACCTATGTGGTTCACAATGACCGTTTTATTTGTCATCAGCGTATATTACGCCATCATGTACCTGGCCAAGAACGACCTGAAATACGACATCTGGTCTTCCCAGCTTATCAAGACCGGCCTCTACTTCGGGTGCCTGGGTATGCTGACAGGCATGCTGTGGGCCAGGAGCACCTGGGGCGCCTTCTGGAGCAATGACCCCAAGCAGGTCATGACGCTCCTTTCCATGCTCATTTATTTTGCCTATGTGGTGCTGAGGACCTCTATTACAGACCTGGAAAAAAGAGCGCGCATCTCTGCCGTCTTTAATGTATTCGCCTTCGCACTGATGATCCCGCTGATCTGGATTCTGCCGCGGCTTACGGAATCGCTGCATCCCGGAACCGGCGGCGACAACCCCGCTTTCGGCAAAATGGCACCGGAGCTCAGCATTGTCTTCCGCCCGGTAGCTATAGGATGGATATTGATGGGTCTCTGGATAGCCACCCTGTTCATCCGCACTGAAATCATTAAATATAAAAAACAAGAACTCCTCTAAATAATATGAAACTTCCAGTATTCTTCTCAATGCTTTTCATGCTGTTATCCCAGGCAGTTACGTTGTCCGCACAGGAAACAGCCCCCAAGGTCCAGATGGCCGAAAATTTTTATGGTGAAGGAAAAATATACATAGTCATCGCAGTAATGACCATCATTTTTGTCGGGCTGATCATCTATATGATCCGGCTGGAACGGAAGATCAAACAACTGGAACAAAAGGACTTCAGGAATTAAAAACGATACTGCACCCAAAGGTGTATGATCTATTGTTTACGATAAAGGCGGGCTGCTGAGCCCGCCTTTATCATAAACAGCACCAATTATAATGGTCAGTTCTTTTTACAGGATGCACATACCCCCGGTCAACGGAAAAAAGACAAAAAGCTGCTGCCATATTTCTTAGACCTGAAACAGCGGTCATGATTTTCAAAGTCTATATTATGCGTATGCTCCAGTATCAGCATACCCCCGGGACGCAGCACACCCGCGTTCAGCACCATATCCGGCAGGTCGCCCATCTGGGGCAGTGCATACGGAGGGTCGGCAAACACCACGTCGAACTGCCGCCGCTGCGCCAGTGCAGGCAGCATTTTAAGCGCATCGCCCGCTATCACCTCACAATGCTCCAGCCGTAGCAGGCTGCAGGTATCCCTGATAAACTTCACCGATAGCGCATCCTTCTCCACCGCTACCACGCTGTTTGCACCCCTGGAAGCGAATTCGTAGGCAATATTGCCCGTACCGGAAAAAAGATCCAGCACATCAATAGCCTCAAGGTCTATCGTATGCTGAAGGATATTAAAAAGGCTTTCTTTCACCAGGTCGGTAGTGGGCCGTGCCGGGATTCTGGCAGGCGGGTTGAATTTCCGGCCGCCCAGGCTGCCGCCTATGATCCGCATAAGGCTACGGCATTAAAAAATGATTCCTGGAGCAGGTGTTCCCGCGTAGCAAAAAAATCACGCAGCGTGATCATTACGGGCACCAGACGGTCCCCATAGCCGCTGACAGTGATCCTGACATCCTCCTGCTTCATTCCATAGGTATCCTGCAACGCTGCAATGAACTGCAGCACCTCTCCTTCCGAAGCGTCCGTCACCTTCAGGGCGTGCAACTGCTGGAAACGGTAGGCCTGCAATACAGCCTTGTCGCCCAGTATCGTTACGCCGACATTGCCCGCGCCTTCATCAAAAAAGTTCAGGAGGTGATTGCTGAAGCCCAGCACCGCCACATCCGCGTATATGCCCTTGATAACGCTTATGAGGTCTCTCCGTACCGCTTCCAGCGCAACGGCCTTAGGCTTATGGAGCGCAAACACTTCAACAGCTTCATTCATATCGACAAAATGGAGGGACCTGAACCAGCCTTCGGACGCGTTCACATCAAATACGCCTTCGGGTATCAGCATCTGCCTGTCCGAGAAGACCAGCAACTGCGTTACCGGCTCGCCTCCGCCCAGCAAGGGCTCATCCATGAGAAAACCGGTAAAGGTTTCCGCGGAGATATCCGGATCAAAGCCCAGAGATTTGGCGGCAACAATAGTATGTTCCTCGCTGTAGCCGAGAAGACAAATACCGTCATTCCAGAAAATAAGCTTATGATAGGCCAGCCGGGAAAGGTCTGCCGGCTCCCTGTAACTCCAGGTATATCTTAATGGGTGTATCGCTGTCATTATGCTGTATAAAATTAGGATGTTCGGCAAAGCTGCCGGTACCGCCACAGGCTCTCCTGCCAGCCGGATTCCTGCAAAAATAACTTAAAATTCCAAAATCGGAAGGAAGTAGCTTATCCGCGTTCCGGGCCGGCACGATAGCGCTAAAGATTTTGTCACGAAAACGTAAAAAAACTACAAAATATACCCTACTTTTGTGTTTCGTATTTGAAACCTTTTTTACAATATAAAACTTAGTATGGGACATTCACACGTAGAAGAAAAACCAAATGTATCCAGTAATGCAGCCATGTGGTTCGGACTGCTGATCATCTTTTTGCTGGTAGCAGCCGTCAACTTTGTAAGGATCAGTTCTCAACACGAAGACCACCATGCTGAAGCACATACCGACACGCATACACAGCAGCATTCAACAGAGGGCGCAGGCACAGTCCATTAATCATAAGGATCGGGTGCATTTTCACATTTAATGGTTCAGAAGAAGGGAAACGGTTATGGAACAAGCAAGAAAATATATAGTAGTTACAGGAGCGGCAGGATTTATAGGTAGTGTAATGACCGGTTACCTTAACAGCCTGGGTCTGAGCAATCTGATCCTGGTCGATGACTTTTCCAGTTCCGAGAAAGCGATCAATCTCTCCGGGAAGCAGTATGTTCTGAAAGTCCACAGGGATCAGTTCGAAGAATGGCTGGAAACCCATGCGCCACTTGTTACGGCTATATACCACCTGGGCGCCAGGACCGACACCACCCTGCAGGACAGGAAGATATTCCGGCACCTGAACCTGGATTATACCAAAATGATATGGGAATATTGCTGCAGGTACCGGATAGCGCTGGTCTATGCCTCCTCCGCCGCCACTTACGGCGACGGCAGCCTGGGATATAAGGATGATGAAGCGCTGATCCCCGACCTGCGACCGCTCAATCCCTACGGTGAGTCGAAAAACGATTTCGATATCTGGGCCCTGCAGCAGAAGGTACAGCCGCCTCACTGGTATGGTATGAAGTTCTTCAACGTTTACGGCCCGAATGAATACCATAAAGGCAGGATGGCATCGGTTATCTTTCATGCTTTCCGCCAGATACAGGCAGGTGGCAGCGTAAAGCTGTTCCGATCCCATAAGCCGGAATATGATGACGGCGGCCAGTTGCGGGATTTCGTGTATGTAAAGGACGTAGTGACCGTATGCGAATGGATCCTGAACAGCGGTATAGCTTCCGGCATCTACAACCTCGGTACCGGGGAAGCCCGTACCTTCAATGATCTCGTCCGGGCCATATTCAGCGCGCTGGACCATCCTGCCCGCATTGAATATATCGATACGCCCGAAGATATCCGGGAAAGCTACCAGTATTTTACCGAGGCAGATATGGACAAGATCAGGGAAAGAGGGCTGAAGCATCGCTTTCACACCCTGGAGGAAGGGGTAGCCGACTATGTAAAGCAATACCTGCTGCACAATGCCACCTGGTAGCTGCGGCAGACATCAATTTTAATCAATACACAGAAAATATAATTTATTATGGAAAACGAATGGCCGCTTTGGGAAGTATTTATCCGCAGTAAAACAGGTCTGGACCATAAGCATGTAGGCAGCCTTCATGCAGCCGATGCAGCCATGGCCATAGAAAACGCGAGAGACGTATATACGAGGAGAATGGAAGGCGTCAGCATATGGGTAGTGGAAAGCAGGTACATTCACGCTTCCAATCCCGATGACGCGGAAGCGCTGTATGACCCCGCCAACGACAAAGTGTACCGCCACCCTACTTTTTACGACCTGCCGGATGAGCTGAAGCACATGTAATGTACAGCTTTCTATCTCTTCCCAAAAGCACATAACACATGAAATTTTTACTGAATTATATACTGCAGCTTGCGGACAATGCGCTGATCCACGGCCACAGGCTGAGCGAATGGTGCGGACACGGACCCGTCCTGGAACAGGACATTGCCCTGACCAATACCGCTCTTGATCATATAGGCCAGGCCAGGAGCCTTTACCAGTACGCCGCTGACATCTACAACCAGCTTGACAGCGCTGAACGCGAAAGCCTGTTCACCTCTGCCGCGCTCCTGCAATTCCGGGACCAGGCGACAGAAGATGCCATGGCTTACCTGCGCGACTCCTGGGATTTCAAAAACGCCCTGCTGCTGGAACTGCCCAATAAGGACTGGGCCTATACCATTGCCAAATGTTTCCTCTACGATAATTTCACGGTATTGCTTTACAGTGCGCTGTCAGGAAGCGCGGATGCCACCATAGCCGCCGTTGCGAAAAAATCGCTCAAGGAAGCATCCTATCACAGGAAGTGGAGCAATGAGTGGGTGATACGTCTCGGTGACGGCACCCCGGAGAGCCATGAAAGAATGCAGCAGGCGCTGGATGATTACTGGACCTATACCGGGGACCTGTTCAAATTGTCGGAAGCCGACCGGAAGATGCTGGAGCAGCACATCGGAACAGACGTAAGCGCCTTATATGACCAGTGGCATTCCGATATTGCAGCTATCCTCAATACCGCGACCCTGATATTGCCCGCCAACGAATGGCGGCAGGAAGGCGGCAAGGACGGCAGGCATACAGAGAGCCTGGGATATATCCTTGCGGAAATGCAATACCTGCAAAGGACCTACCCCAACGCACAATGGTAATTTTCTGCCATACAGGCTTTATACAAGCACAAGGGCTGACATTATTCAATGTCAGCCCTTGTGCTTGTCATATCTTATTGAGTGACTATCTGCTTACAGGCAACAACCTTTTATTACGGCTACGCTTTGCTGAGCATTGTCCTTTCTAAAGCTCAGATACCGCTTTAGCTATAAAAGAGCTGGGGGCACTGGTCATTTGTAGCTCATAATGGCTTTCTTGTCTATATAATAGATAGCCTGATCTTATTGTATGCGTGCTCCACGATCCTTACAATTATGTCTGCCAGAAAACAGGCCCAGGTGACTTCCAGCCACGATCAGCAATGAGCAGGGCATTCGTATGGCATAGAGCAACCTTCCTTATGCCTTTTTCCGCGCCTTAAGCGCATATACCATCGGTATCTTATCTTCAAGGTGAGCGATCCTGAATTGTCCCGGTGCGATCTCCACAGTTTTATTAAAGCAGTTGTACGGCGAATAGTCATATTCATCAAATGACAACAATTCCAGCCGGTTCTTAAGCAGGCTGGTCAGCACCTCACCGAAATTATGATTCCAGGTCACGGTCTGTCCCGCGATATCAGCATCGCGATCTGCATAGGTACCATCGGATGTTTCAATAATAGCCTCCTTGTTGAAATAATTATAGGCCACTTTTTCAAAGTTATCATCGAACATCCATACCACCGGGTGAAATTCAACAAAGATGAAAGTACCGCCCGGCTTCAGGAACCGGCTGATGACCTCGGCCCAGCGATCCAGGTCCGGAAGCCACACGATAGTGCCATAGCTGGTAAATACGATATCGTATTGCCGGTCCAGGTGCGCAGGCAGATCATAGACATCACAGCAAACGAATTCAGCCGCTACCCCGGCCTGCTGCGCCAGCTCCCGGGCGCTGCCGATAGCCTGGTCCGACAGATCGACCCCGGTGACATCCGCGCCCATCCTTGCCAGGGATATGGAATCCTGCCCGAAATGACATTGCAGGTGCAATATGCTTTTACCACGGACATCACCCAGCAATGCCAGCTCTATGCCATTCAGGGAGGTATTCCCGGCCAGGAAGCCGGGCAGATCATAAAAATCAGACCGGAGATGCCATTGTGTTCTGTCATTCCACGATTGCCTGTTAATGGCAATATAATCTTCTTCCATAGAATCAATGTTTAAATGTTTAATATCAGCAGCAATGCTACCCGGGCAAAAGTATCCATTAGTTCTCAAATATGCCCGGTGAAATTCACCTATTTCCACGGTATGCGCTTTAGTTGAATATTAAATGTAATTTTACGACATCTACCTGCCCGACCAGGTTGGCAATATGAGGAAATCAACCGGATCATCCAGACGACCCTGAACGCACTAATTTTATGCTTTGCAGAAGATGCTTACTCCTTGTCCTGTCCCTGCTGCCTTCATTATTGAACGGCCAGCCCGTAAACATGGACTCCCTGAGCAGGGTAGCCCATAACCCCGCTGCTCATGATACAACCCGTTTACATGCTATAGGGCAGATGTTAGACAATTTCAGCGAAACCCCGGAGAGGTTCACCTATAATGAATTGCTGGGAAAGATAGCGGCAGCTAATATCAACCGCAAGGATAATAATAAGCGCTCACAGCATATCTATACTATGTACCTGGCCGCGTATTATCATAACTTAGGGTATTATTATAACTTAGGATACCAGCACACCCAAAATGATCTCGGCAAAGCACTGGCCGCAACCGATACAGCCAGGAAGCTCTTCCTGGCTGCAGGTATGGAAGAGGAAGCCAATATAAGCCTGGTAAGCAAAGGTATTATTCAGTCCAGGAATATGAACTATAAAGATGCGCTGGATTGTTATTTTGAAGCCCTGGGCTATTTTGAACGTCACAAGGAGCAGAACCCGGACGGCATCTCCTATATCTGCTCCAATATAGCAGCTATCTACGAAAACCAGATGGACCACCACACCAGCATCAGCTACCTGCATAGAGCGATCCGGCACCTGGACAGGAAGATCGAAGCACCGGGCTATACAGCCACTGTGGAAGATGCTATCCAAAAATGCGAATGCCTGCTCAATATGGGCAGCAGCCATCTCAACCTAAAGCAAGCAGATTCCGCTATCCGGTATTTTTCCGCGGCCAAGGATATAGCGCTGGGACTGGAACATCATTATTATACCAGCATCGCCCTGACCAAGCTGGCCATTGCTGACCTGGATAAGGGTATGCCGGACAGCGCACTGGTCAAGCTCAGAACCGCGTACGACATTTCTGAGGAGGATGTTCCAAAAGGATACGCCGCCATTTACCTCGGTCAGGCATATACCGACACCCGTCAATATGACAAGGCCCTTCAGTACATTGTAACCGGCCTGGCCGCAATAGAAGGCTCTAAGGAAGACTATCTCAGGCAGCAGGGATACGAATTGCTGTACACTATCCATAAAGCTACGGGCAACTACAGGAAGGCACTGGAGTTCCTGGAAAAATTCACCTCGCTGAAAGATACCCTGGCATCCCGGGAAAACACCAACCTTCTGAAGCAGCAGCAGCTTAAATATGACTATGACAAAAAAGAATTTGATTTCAGGCTGGCTGCTGAAAAGAAGAGCGCATTCAAAAATTACCTGCTCTCTGGGCTGGGGGCCGCCCTGCTCATTATCCTGGCTGTTTCCTATATACGCTACAGGAACTCCAGGCAAAAGCAGGCCCTTGCAAGCTTTGAGAAGCAGGTATTGAAGCAGAAGCTGCTGGTAAGCCAGATGAACCCGCATTTTATCTTCAATTCCATTGATAACATCCAGGGTCTTATATACGCCGACAGGACACAGGAAGCTGTCAGCTACCTGGGAAGATTTTCCTCCTTAACCCGGCAGATACTGGAATATTCAGATGAGCAATATATTTCGCTGGAAGAAGAGACAGGTATGCTGGATAATTACCTGTCCATCCAGCAGCTACTATATGATAACAGCTTCGGGTTTAAAATAATAGTGGATCCGCAGATAGATACTGAGCACCTGCTGCTACCGCCCATGCTTATCCAGCCCTTTATTGAAAATGCCATCAGGCATGGCGTCGCGGGACGGGACAATGGGCAGATCAAGGTCTTATTCCGCCTGGAGGACAACCACCTGTGCCTGGAAGTAAGCGATAACGGCAGGGGACTCAACACCAGCCCATCCAACGCACAGCATAAATCCATGGCTACCCGTATTACCCGGGAGCGGCTCGCTGTTATCGCACCGGGCGAGCAGATCCTGGTCACGAACCTGGCAGATGGTCAAGGAAATATTACCGGCACAATGGTTCACTTTAAAATTCCTTATTTTTACGAAAAATAATATGCGCTGATGATCCGTACTGTAATCATTGATGACATAAACGCCATCCGGAAGAAAAACATCGCTCTTATACAATCCTGCTGCCCGGGCCTGGTCATCGTGGGAGAGGCTGCTTCGGTGCAGGAAGGGCTCAGCGTTATTGCAGCCACACAGCCGGAGCTGCTGTTCCTTGATATTGAAATGCCCGACGGCACCGGCTTTGATCTCTTACAGCAACTGCAACCACAGACCTTTAAGGTCATTTTCGTATCCGGCTATGACGATTACGCGATCAGGGCTTTCAGGTGCAGCGCCGTTGATTATCTTTTAAAACCCCTTAAGCCGGAAGAGCTGCAGCAGGCCGTAGCCAAGATACGCCCCGCCACAACCGACCACCCCGGCAACCTGGCGCTCAGCACCCTGCTATCCAACCTGGGCCTGCCATACACGGAGCAGAAGCTCGTTCTGAAAACCTCAGATAAGATATACGCCGTACAGGTGCGTGATATTGTACGCTGTGAGTCCGACAAAAATTATACGACCTTTTATTTTACAGACGGGCGCAAACTGCTGGTATCCGCTACACTGAAAGAGTATGAGACCATCCTGAAAACTTCCGGCTTCTTCAGGACACACCAGTCACACCTGATCAATATGGCCTGCTTTGACTATTATCTAAAAGCTGACGGCGGTAATACCATTGTTTTAAAAAACGGGGATCATGTCCCCCTCTCCACCCGCAAAAAGGAGCTTTTTCTCTCTGAGCTGGAACGTCATTAAGCCGTCGTACCAAACGAATATACACCAGCTTCCTGCACATATCCCGCAAGGTCTCGCACTTGTTCATTTACCGGGCAGGCAATGAACGGGCTATATTACTTTTGTACGGAAAAGCTGCCATTTTAACCCGGCTGTACACACGGGCAAAGGTGAGAAGCAGCAACAGTTTAATTCACTTTCTATACTTAATTTATGAAAAAGATTCTTTACATCACAGCCGTGACGGGCCTGCTATATGTTTCCTGCACAAGCACGCCTCCCAAAACAGAACTGAAAAGTGAGGTGCTGGACCTGGTCATCACCGTACCTACGGATAAAGCACTGGCAGAACACCCTGCAGGTCAATACACACTGGGTAATACGGAATTTCATATCGATCAACAGCGTTTTATCATCAACGAAATCAAAGCATCCTCTTTTCCGGACGATATGACGATGGTCAAGACTGCTTTGGAGTCCACGAAAGATTTTAAATCGCTGACGGAAGAAAAGACATTGGCCAACGGCAGCTTTGGTGCCATTTATGAAACCAATAACGCTAAAAAGTTCCTTTTCTACTTTAAAAAGGGCAACCGCTGCTACCGCATCACGCCTATCTTCAATAATGACGGAAAGCATTTTGAGCAAGCGATTGAAGCCATCGCTTCCTTAAAATAGGAGACCATCTATTGCTATATCATACAGGGAAGCTGTACCCGACACTACTCTTTCAGAACACCCGATCGGGGAAAGACAGGGAAAGGATACGGGTTGTGCAACGGTTGACTTGCAACTGCTACCGTTACCATTGGCAAAATTTCAAAATTCACCAGCCGGAAAACCCGTTACAACCAGTTTAGCATACCTCCCCTTTCTTAAAACGCACCTGCCTCTCTTACAACAAGGTCCGCATTCACTGCTCAGCCGCTGTGATCATAGTCATCAGTTATATAATACCCAGCTAAACCCGAAACGGAATATCGTATTAGGCGCGGGATAGCCTTTGGCATAAATAGCGTTGGTCCAGAACAATTGCTGTACCTGGTCAAAGACCACAAAGGCACGGAAAGCCCTCACCTTGAAATTAAAGAATACCATCAGCTCCGGCTTATTCCTGATGGTATAGGCATGCTGCAGGTAAAACTGGTTCAGGTAAGGCAGGTAGCCGTCACCGCTGTAATTGGTATGGTAACGTCCTTCCACACCAAAAGTGAAATGCAGGTTTCGCTTGAACATCGGCGTTTCTATACGGAGCTGGTGGCGCAGCATCAATTGCGGCAGGTTAACGGGAGCATTGCCGGTAGCCTGCTGGTATATACCTTCATTTTCCGAATGGAAGATGCCCCATTTGAAATGCTTTTGCGCGCTCACCTGCAGCACATTGAACGGCTCGGCCTGCTGCTGCCACCGGAAATTGCTGTCCAGGTAAATGTAGTTGGTGAGCAGCAGGTTACGGATACCTGCCTGCGCTTTTAATTTCGGTATGATGATATTGCCGCGGATATTGGTAACACTGTAGGCATTCAGGTCAAAATCCCTGGTATAAAAATTCGTTTTGTAATGCTGCTGGTAGTAAGGCGCGGCTGTCAGGCTCTGCGTGAACCCCGCCTGCAGCAGCGCAATATCCTTTATAACACGTCCCAGGTTGCCCTCTACCAGGAAATTACCGGCCGCAGGCCCCGTAAAGTAAAGCTCTGCCCTGGCACCGTAGAACCAGCGCTTCAGCTCCTGCGCCTCCCGGGTAAGGGTACCGTAGAGGTAGTTGGAAATAAAGCTCACCGCTTCCGTGCCGGATCTTTCAGCCGATACGGATTGCGCAAACCTGTCCAGGCGGTTGCCGATGCCGGCCTCCAGGGAAACATTATTATCGCTTTTCCCCAGCGTACCGCTGATACCGAAACGGTTTTCCAGCACCAGCCATTGCTGGTTCCCGTATACCGAATCGGCCGTGGAGAACCCGTAGATCGTCTTATTGAAATCATAATAGCGCTGATCTTCCGGGTCGGCGTCATTAAAGATGTTCTGCTGTCTCCTGAGGTCGAAGGTATGATGTATGGTAAAGCGTGGCGTAAAACTGACGGTCATTGCCGTAGAATCTTCATTATAGGAAGTATCGGAAACGCCGACCAGCGCATACTGGTGCCTGAGCAGCAGCTGTATCTCTTTATGGGTATTACTGACCGCGCTGGTGGCCGTTGAAAAGTTCCTGCCCGGGAAGTTCACACCGATCAGGCTTCGGAAGTTATACAGGGGGTCTTCCAGCAGGCTGTCATACATGATGCCGCCGTTCTCATCCTGCCTGAAACGGTGATAGACCATGGCAGCTTTCATCTGGTACCTCTTGTTATCGCTGATGTAGTTGGAGGACAGGTGCGCCACGATATTCCTGGCAGTCTGCAGCTGGAATACGCCGGGAGAATTCAGGTTGATCACCTCGCCCGCTATATTCCAGTCGGGCGTGATATTCTGGGTATGCAGCAATTTGATGAACTGCTGCCTGCGGGGCCCCATCATATAGCTGAAATCGGAGTAAGGGCGGGTAGTATTGTAAAACCTCAGGCTGTCTGCAATCAATTTATACAGGTCATATGCGTGATAGCCGGATGATAAGCCTACCTGCTGCACAGGATTGAATATCATATCGTAGGCGGCCAGCCCTTCATTGCCCAGATTCCTGCCCCACCGGTCCAGCCTGGAATTACGGTGAAAGAACGTGAGGGAAGTGTCTATATTCTTCCGGGTATTGGAATACAGGGAAGTATAGTAAATATCCGCCGGCGTATCATCCCAGTCAGACTGGATATTCCCCAGGGAATCCGTCTGTATGTCTCCCCCGACACCGCCCCGCCCGAAGTTCATGCCGGGCATCCTGTTCAGCGGGGAATTCCCGCCCCCGTCCATACCCGGGGTGGCTGTTGTCTGGGCAAGACCGGCATGCATACCGCATATAAGAAATATGAAGATATTTATTACAAAAAAGCGCTGCTTCCTGAAGGTCATTTATTATTGCTTAAAAGATAGTTACCACTGGCAAACCACAGCCTTACAGCCGGATCATCAGCAAAAATAGGCCATCTGCATCTTATATGTATTGTGATCTATAAATATTTATCCCTGATAACATTACAGTGATGCAAATTATGTCCCGCGGTCAGGAATCCCAAGACCCTCGCGGTCATAGCCAGCCCGTTGACCGTTCCTTTAAAATCCAGCATCGCATCATTCATATTTCTGAACAGGCAGACACCGGCAGCCCTTACATGCCGGTACTCTTCCAGCAGCACATCCATACCGGCGCATACCGGCCTTACAGCTTCCGCATAGGCATTTTCATCAAAGCCTATTATCGGCGCAGCATCAAACCTGCTCAGCCTTAACGCCCTGTAAGCGTAGATACGTTCGCAGTCTATGATATGCCGCAATACTTCCTTAACGGTCCATTTGCCGGGCGCATAAGCGTGATCCGCCACAGCCGCGGGCAGGGAGTAAAACAGCCGGAGCGTCTCTTCCCTGCTGTCTTCCAGCGCTACCGCCAATTGGTCTGTTGTGACAAGCGCCAGGAACGGGTGGTATATTTCCGGGGCATCCTCATAATGCCTGCTGTTACTTATCATTAGTGACAGATTTATGCTCTGTCAAATATAAAATATCAAAACCACATTATCCGGCATAAATACATAAAAGTTACCGTAACCCGCTGCCGCTGCATCAAAAACTGCGGCCGGGCTTAAATATCTCCTGCATTTCCGGGGGGGTATGCTTCCGCACAGGCTAAGGTCCGGTCAGGCTGAATCAGGCCGGCAAAGGACCAGTATTTCCGCAAAGGTTATAGAATCATCGAGGATCGTACCCCAAAAGGAAACAACCCTGTCATATTGCCGGATAGCAGTATGGACAGGGTTGTTGATATGTATGTATCACATTTCGACAGGCTCAATGTGGCAGAACAGGCGCCATGTGGCGGGACGAGCTTCAATATAAGAGGCTTTCAGGAAGTCCGCCTCCCGTACCGCTTATCTCAGGAATAATAATTCCCGGTATTTGGGCATCGGCCACAGCTTATCTTCCACGATCAGCTCCAGCTTATCCGCGTGGTAACGTATCGTATCAAATTTAGCCTTCACCTCATCGCAGTACATCTTCGCTCGCTTCTGCATATCCGGCTCCTTGTTCGCTACCTTACGGGCGCCGATCATGGCTTCCACCGTATCATTGATCTGTGTAACGTGCCTGGATATAGTAGCCACGATATGCTTCTGTGCCCTGTAGGCTTCTTCCTCCAGGCCGATCTCCTTCAGTCCCCTGATATTCTCGATCAGGATGTTCTGGTATTGTATAGCTGCAGGCAGCACATAATTGCTGGCCAGGTAGCCTATGATACGGGCCTCTATCTGCACCTTTTTCACATAGTCCTCGAAAACGATCTCCTGGCGCGCATGCAGCTCCCTTTCTGAATAGATGCCCATTTCCACGAACATTTTCACAAAGCGCTCTTCGCTTAATACCGCCAGGGCATCAGGCGTGGTCTTAAAGTTGTTCAGGCCGCGGCGGCGGGCTTCTTCCGCCCATTCATCGCTGTAGTTATCACCTTCAAACAGGATATTCTTACTGTCTGTAATATACTGGTTCAATACCTGCAGGATAGCGATCTCTTTCTTCTCACCACCGCTTATCTTACCGTCCACTTCCTTTTTAAAGTCTATCAGTGTTTTTGCCATGATGGTATTCAGCACCGCCATCGGCGAACCGCAGTTAGCGGTAGACCCTACGGCACGGAATTCAAATTTATTGCCGGTGAATGCAAAGGGCGAGGTCCTGTTCCGGTCCGTATTGTCCAGCATCAGCTCCGGGATATGCTTGTGGATATCCAGCTTCAGTATCTGCTCGTCCTGTTCCGTAAAGCTTTCCATATCCCTGCTTTCCACTTCTTTCAGTACGGATGTCAGGTATTTGCCGACAAAAACGGATATAATGGCCGGGGGCGCCTCATTGGCTCCCAGGCGATGGTCATTGGATTCGGATGCAATGGAAGCTCGCAGCAGGTCCGCATAATCATGGACCGCTTTGATCACGTTCACGAAGAAGGTCAGGAACAGCAGGTTGGTACGCGGTGTTTTACCGGGCGCCAGGAGATTCACCCCGGTATCCGTTGCCAGGCTCCAGTTATTGTGCTTGCCGGAACCGTTCACGCCCGCGAAGGGCTTTTCGTGGAACAGCACTTTCAGCTTGTGACGCTTGGCCACCCTGTTCATCACGTCCATCAGCAGGGAGTTGTGATCTACGGCGATATTGACCTCTTCGAATATCGGTGCGCACTCGAACTGTGCCGGAGCCACCTCATTATGGCGGGTACGGAGCGGTATGCCGAGCTTATAGGCCTCCTGCTCAAAGTCCTGCATAAAGGCAAAGACCCGCTCAGGGATCACACCGAAGTAGTGATCTTCCAGTTGCTGGCCCTTTGCAGGCGCATGCCCGATCAGCGCGCGGCCGCACTGCACGATATCAGGACGGGCATTAGCCAGCGCCTCATCAATCACGAAATATTCCTGCTCCCAGCCCAGTGTAGGCGTTACCCTGGTAACGTTCTTATCAAAATAATTGCATACGTCCACAGCCGCCTTATCCAGCACCGCAAGCGATTTCAGCAAAGGCGCCTTATAGTCGAGTGATTCTCCGCTGTAAGCAATGAAAATAGTAGGGATACAAACGGTCTTACCCTGCTCCGTTTCCATAATGAAAGGAGGAGACGCGGGATCCCAGGCCGTATAGCCGCGCGCTTCAAATGTGGCACGGATACCGCCGTTGGGGAAAGAGGAAGCATCCGGCTCCTGCTGTATCAGCGCATCGCCGTCAAATGTCTCCAGCGGGGTACCATCCGCTTTCAGGGTGAAAAAGGAGTCATGCTTTTCCGCGGTGGTGCCGGTAAGCGGCTGAAACCAGTGAGAAAAATGGGTCACTCCCCTGTCCATAGCCCAGGCTTTGATACCGGAAGCTATCTGCTCTGCGATCTTACGGTCGATCTTCTTACCTTCCTTTACGGATACCTGCCAGCTCTTATAAGCCTCATCGGTCAGGTACTCGCGCATGATCCTGCCGGTAAACACATTCACAGCAAAAAAATCCGTGATCTTTTTACCGCCGTAACCATTCTTTTTTTGTTCATTGTGGGCATCGATCTCCTCAATAGATGCAAAGCGTAAAGTGGACATAAAAATATTATAAAATTAAATAATAAATAGTTTTAAATACAATTCAAATACAAAATTGCACAATAATCATTAAAAAAATAAATAATTCAGAAAATATTTTACAAAAACGACAAAACCTCACCCATAAACATCATTTTAAAAAAATAAAAATATAAAAATTACAACTATCTGCCGGGTTGTTTACAAGTATTTAAAGGTTATCCTTGCCCTATATTTAATTTTTCATATTATATTTGTACCAGTGAAAAGGCTGTTCTCCATATTATTACTGGCATTGTACACGATAGCAACATCAGGCGCTATCGTCCAGATGCATTATTGCGGAGAAAACCTCGCCTCCTGGAGCATCTCACTGGAAGCCCCGGATGCCGCTTCCTGCTGCGGCGGGCAGGATAGCTGCCATACAACAAAGAAGTCCTGCTGCAAGGACGACGCCATCACCCTTAAGATCAAGCAGGATCATAAATTGTCCTACTTCGGTTTCAAGCTGCAGGAACAGGGCTGGGCAGCAGTGCTGCCGGATAAAATGTATTTTGCATTACCCGCAGTAGCTTTGACCGACCGGGCCGATTTCCTGCTTCCGTACGCCAACGCCCCACCCGGCATCTGGCAATATCTTCCTCTTTACACCCTCCACCAGTCCTGGAAATTATATAATGTTGCTGTAGCCTGACAGGCCTTATACCCTCCAATGGGCAAGGTTCCTGCACAAGCGTGATATTGTTACATAACAATTCATGCCTATGCTATTCCAATTTACCATTTTCAAACATTATATAATTTTCAACAAGATGAAAAACATACTTTCCCTGGCAGTAGCCTTATTGCTTTCCTTTACTGCCGCTGTTGCACAGGATAAAAAAGATACAAAGACCACCACCATTAAAGTAGACGGCGTCTGCGCTTCCTGCAAGAAAAGGATTGAGAACGCGGCTTATATCAATGGCGTCAAGCACGCTGAATGGGATAAGGAAACAGGATTGCTGACCGTAAGCTATAAGCCTTCCAAAGTTTCCAGAGCCGATATATCCAAAGCCGTAGCAGACAAGGGCCACAACGCAGGAGACGTAAAGGCCGACACTACCGCCTATAAAAAATTACCTAAATGCTGCGCATATAATGACGGGGTGCATAAGCACTAATGACTTTCCCGTTATTTTTACAGAAGCTCCGACGCAACGCATTGCTGACGGCCGCTATGACCGCTTCCCTTATAGTATCTGCGCAGGATACGGAAACGGTATTCATAGAGGGCAATATCATGAAGCTGAGCGACCTGAGCGATATTCCCAATGCCGCTATACGGTCTGCTGACGGCACTATCTCTGCTGTCAGCGATGAAAAAGGCTGGTTCAGGATGGAAGTGCCCCGGCAATTATCCTATGTGCTGGTAGCAGCGGATCAATACCGGACCGATACCCTGCACCTCCACAGCGGTAATGCGACCTCTCCGTATTCGGTTTACCTGCAGGAAACAACGGAATTACTGGCAGGTGTCGATTACACTTCCCGTACGGGCAGCACGGAGATCAGCACCCTCGGCTTCCAGAAGATGGAAGTAATAGGCAGCAGGGAGCTGATGAAGGCCGCCTGCTGCAACCTGTCCGAGAGCTTCGAGACCACCCCGTCCGTGGACGTGGGCTTCACTGACGCCGTCAGCGGCTACAAGCAGATCCAGATGCTGGGCCTTACAGGCAGCCATACGCTTTTCACCCGGGAAAACATTCCCGATGTCAGGGGACTGGCTGCCATCACCGGGCTGACCTTCACGCCCGGCACTTTCGTGGAGAGCATGCAACTGTCCAAAGGTACGGGCAGCGTAGTGAACGGCTTTGAAGGTACGGCAGGACAGATCAACGTGGAATGGATCAAGCCGTTTGATGCCAAAACCCCGCAATGGATGCTGAACGGCTACCAAAGCCACCAGGGACGTTCGGAGGGCAATATCGTTTACAACGGTGAAATAAACGACCGGCTCAGCACCAACCTGTTCCTGCACGGCAAAAGCAACTGGCTGAACCTTGATCAGAATTCGGATGGCTTCCTGGACCAGCCCAAAGGAGAGACCTTTGTGGTCGGGAACCGCTGGTTCTATTTCAGCCCGAAGAACATAGAGATACAGGGAGGCATCAAAGGCACGTATATGACCAACAGCGGCGGCGAGGTCAACCATTTCACACGGGAAATACCCCGCTTCAGTTGGTTCTATAGCCAGGAAGTGCAACGCGGGGAAGCCTGGGCCAAGATCGGCTATATGAACCCTGTCAAGAAATGGCAGAGCATGGGCCTGCAGCTGAGCGGCCTGTACCACAAACAGGCCACTGCTTACAGCGGCACGCATTACACGGCCGACCAGCAGAGCTTTTATGCCAATTATATTTACCAGACCATTATCAATAATACCAATCACGTAATTAAATTCGGGTCCAGCTTTATCTTTGATAATATCGGCGAAAGCTTCGCGTCCCGGGAGTATAAGCGGCAGGAGATCGTGCCCGGCGCATTTGCCGAGTACAGCTACAATTACCTGAGCAAGTTTAATGTGGTGGCCGGGCTGAGAGGCGATTACCATAATATCTATGGCGCCTCCCTGACGCCACGTCTCCACCTGCGGTATGCCCCGAACGACCGGAATGCCATCAGGGCGTCTATCGGCAGGGCGCAGCGGACCGCCAATATTTTCGCGGAGAACTTCGCCTATATGGCCAGCAACCGGCAGTTCATCATCCACAGCGCCCCGGGCAGCAACCCGTACGGGCTGGACCCCGAGATAGCCTGGAATATGGGGCTCAACTTTACCCGGAAGTTTAAGACAGGCTACAGGGAAGGTACTTTTACCACCGATTATTATTTCACTCATTTCCAGAACCAGGTGGTGGTAGATATAGAAAATCCCCGCGAGGTCAGTTTTTACAACCTGAACGGTCGGTCCTACGCGCACAGCTTCCAGGCACAGGCGGATTACGAGATCATTCCCAGGCTGGATATAAGGCTCGCTTACCGGTATTACGATGTAAAGACCACTTACGGGAATACGCTCCTGGACAAGCCTTTGATCTCCAGGCACAGGGGCTTTGTGAATCTTGCCTATGCCACCCGCAGCGGCTGGAAGTTCGACTATACGTTCCAGGTCTTCGGTCCCAAAAGGCTACCGGAGCATTCCAGGGACGGCAGCAGGCTCATAGCCTCTTCAGCTACGCCTTCCTTTACGGTCATGAACGCGCAGATCAGCAAATCCTTCATTGAAGACGTTTTCGAGGTGTATGCCGGGGTGGAAAATATCCTGGGGAATATGCAGCATCATATGATCCTTATGAGCGATAATACCGCAAGTCCCTATTTTGACGCCTCCCTCATCTGGGGGCAGGCAATGGGCAGGAATATCTATATCGGGTTCCGGTATAACATCCCTAAAAAATAATCTTCTCATTCAGGCAGCAGTTTTTCACTGCTGCTTTTTTTATCATTTTTCTCAACAGGTGCGGCAGATTTTCCCTGTTATTGTCTAAAGGCCGGCCTGCTGCTGTCCTTTTTTGTTTACCTTAGCATGGCAGGTAGCCCTGCCTACCCTGCAGGGCTACCTGCCGCCGGTTACAGATATTGAGCCGGTGTGCTATAACCTGATAATATTATAACTCCTTATGAAAAGCGTAACAGTATTCTGCGGCACCGGCACCGGTAATGATCCCCAATTTGAAGCGCAAGCCTACCTGCTGGGTAAAACCCTGGCGCTTGAAGGCATAACGCTGGTCTACGGCGGCGCGCAGATCGGCTTAATGGGCGCAACGGCCAGCGGCGCCCTGGATCACCGGGGCAAGGTAACGGGCATCATTCCCGCCTTTCTCCTGGAAGTGGAAATAGCCCATCCCAGCCTTTCCGAACTGATCGTTGTGGAAACCATGCACCAGCGGAAGACGAGGATGAACGAGCTCTCGGAGGGTGTCATTACCCTGCCCGGCGGCTTCGGCACTATGGAGGAATTTTTTGAAATGCTTACCTGGGGACAGCTTGGATTGCACCGGAAGCCTGTCGGGATACTGAATATTAACGGGTTCTATGACGAGCTGCTTATTATGATCCGCACTATGGTGCAAAAAGGCTTTCTTAAAGAAATATACCTTGAGCTGCTACTGGTCAGTGACAGCATCCCTGACCTGCTGGATATGATGGTCCATTACCAGCCACCCGCTCTTGGCAAGCGGATCACTCCTGATAAAGCGTAAACGCTCCTGCGGCGCTCCCTTATGCTGTTATATTGAGTTAGTATTGTCACATTCGGTATGATCAATGTGACAATACAAAATACAAGCTCAATGATATATTATAAAACAGCCCTGTCCATATTTCGGCTTAGCTCAATATGACAGGGCTGTTTACTTTTTAGCGGGATATATTATCTCATACCCGGACGGGGCAATGTATCCGGCGGAGGAATAGGTGGCGGCGGATGCAATGGTGGTACCGGGCTCGCGGTATCATGACGCAGCTCACTGTTTTTTCTCCTGTTCTTATCTTCATCCTTACGCATATCCTTGCGGTTTTGGCGGGTTGTGTCCTGGTCTGAGAGCAATACAGCGGCGGGATCATCCGTCACCTGCATAGCCCTGGCCGTATTCCCGGTATCTTCCCGGCTGGCCCCCCAGAACGCCGCCATCAACGCCGAAGCGATCAATATACTTTTCATAACTTAATGGGTTTAATGGTTAAAAATGGTTGCAATACACTTACAGAAGCACTGCAACATTTATTGCGGCAAGGCAGACAGCTTATATCTGGTTATGCTCAATATCTTTAACGGGTATCTTTTTCAGGAACTCATCAAAAGAGGCTCCTGCGTGATCGGAGTTACTGCCGTAGATATCCATTATATAACCGATGTCATCATCCTTGTCCTTGACCAGGTATAACGCAGCATTGTCTGCAGGATCGGACATACCCTCGAAACGGAAGGTTTTGATGATAGTCAGATCCTCAGGGTTATAAATCTTATTCATTCCCTGCATTTTGCCATGGTCGGAAAAGGTCAGCTCATTATCATAGCCCTTACCTTTCAATTTTTCAAGCACTTCGCTCAATGTTCTCATTTCTGAAGGCATCATGTCTTCCTGATGCTGGTTCCTGTTTTCTTGATTCTGATTCATAAGTAGCCGTTTTAATTTATGTAGTGCAATCTGTACACCAAATAAGTATAAAAAAATTATAATACGGAAAAATGAACAATAAAATAATAAAATTCAATCATTTACGAATAAAAAAATTAAAATATAATAAAATACACCTATTATACAACCTGTTGTATAATATCTACAGGTTGGGTAAAATGTGTAAGAACTTTTCCTCATGCCGGCGGGGCAATACTCCCCGTATCACACAGCGTGCAAAATAAAACCGGCTACCTGATATAAGCAACAAAGCAAATCAAAGAGAGGGTGTAAGATATGGTGCAAAATAAGAGCTGCCTCACATCCGCCCGGGATGCCCGTCATCCTCAGTTCCTTTATAAAAAGTGTTCCCTGGCCCTGCAGAGAGGACACTGCTTAAAGCGTATCTGTAATAATGTAATAAAAGGTTGTTGCCTGTAATCCGATAACCACTACAATAAAAAAAACGGGGTTCCGGAAGGAACCCCGTTATTCAGGCCGACATTACAAAAACAGATCCATGCATACAAACAGTATTTGTATTTATGCTGATATATACAATGGTATTTCCATCATTGCTGATTCATATATAGGGTCAGGCTGTCACCTTCTCGTGAGCATCTTCCTGCACAGCTTCGAAGTTAATGTGACATTCAGCCACTTCAGTAAGCATATAGTCGGTATCTTCTTCTTCCATGAGCGTTTTCTCCAGCAGGTGCGCCACTCTTTCATAGCCCAGCGTATGAGCGATAGCTACAAGTCCGCCGTAGCTGGCTATCTCGTAATGCTCTACTTTCTGAGCCGCGATGATAATGGCCGCATCCCGGGTTGCAGAATACTCAGGCGTAGCGTCGACTATCTCATCCGCTTCCTTAAGCAGCCCTTCCATGGCTTTGCATTTTTTGGCTTCTGCTTTTTCTCCCAGCATATCAAAGACCTTTTCCAGGCGGGAAATATGTTTATTGGTCTGCAGCTCATGCGTTTCGAAAGCGTCTGCCAGCTCTTCGCTGGCGGCTACTTTCTGCAGCTTCTGTAAGCCGGTTACAAGCGCTTTTTCCGCCCATAGCATATCCTTTAAAGCATCCAGGAAGAATTTCTTTAAAGGTGCGGTATCGCGGGAACCTCCGGATTGCTTACCGGTATCTTCCGCCTGCGCCTGCATATTATTATTGTTTTTTACGGAACTGGTTTCGTTTGCCATAACAATAGTTGATTAAAGGTTATAAAACAAATCAGGTTACTTATTATGGATTACTGATCGTACCTGCTGCCATAACCGCCACGTGTACGGTTGCCGCGGAAATTATCCTGGTTATTGTATTGGGAACTATTCCTGTTCTGGTTCTGGTTGTAACCGCCGCGGTTAGATCCTCCCTGGTTATAGCCGCCTTCATTGTAGCCACCCTGGCCGTAACCGCCTTGATTGTAACCGCCCTGGCCCTGTTGGTTATAGCCTTGCTGACCGTAGCCGCCCTGGTTATAGCCCTGGCCTTGCTGGTTATTGCGGCGGTAAGCGTTACCGGAATGCTGCTGGTTGCCCCTGTAGTTCTGGTGATCATTGTTACCGCTGTTGTAATGCTGTCTCATATTGCGGTTGCCATATGCGCCTTCCTGCTGGTTGTTGAAGCGTCCTCCGTTGCCATACTGGTCACGCCCGTACTGCTGCTGACGGTAATTGTCCTGGCCGGTGTAATTGTCCTCTCTGTCAAAATCGTCCGTGTACTCGTCCTCATACCTGTCATTATAGGTATCGTACTGGTCATTGTAGTTGCCCCTGCTCTGGTAGCCGGAGTGATAATTATCCCTGTTGTTGAAATCATCATAATCTTCATCCTCGTAAGAGCGGAAGTCATTACGGTGGTTGTAACCCTCATTGCGGCTGTGATCGTTGTTTCTCCAGTTGTTCTGATTGTTAGGGCGGTTATTATACCCTCTGCGTGTGTTCGTTGCCATAGTATTGTGGTTTTATTTGTTTAAGTAATACTATTACCTATGCCAAAACTATGCAACTTTTTTCCCGGGTTACAAATCAGTGTTTTACACATTAGCGATAAGCTATCGTGGGCAATTAATTACCCATTATGGAGAATTTTGAGGCCATAAGTCCTTCCGGAAGACCGGCATCCGGCAACATCCTGTCCCGGTCAAGAAGCAGCATAGCCTGCAGAATCAGTATCTTTACCTGACCACCGGGCCCTGCCCTGACAGCGGACAGGCTGTATGGTACAGCCGGAACATTAAAGACACAGCAATGCTACAGGAAACATTCATACGGTTGCTCGGCCATTACCCGGGCCACCAGGCGCTGGCCGGCGCTTACTGGGAAGAGATCATGACACAGTACACGGCCCCGCAGCGGCATTACCATAACCTGCATCACCTACGGCAGTTGCTGGAGCAGCTACTACAGGTAAGAACAGCCGTCAGGGACTGGAATGCGATGCTGTTCACCCTGTACTACCACGATATCGTTTACGATCCGCGACAGCAGGATAACGAGGCGCAAAGCGCGCTGATTGCTTCCGAACGGCTGGAGCGGCTGGGTGTGCCGGCAGCGGTCATACAGCGGTGCACCGGGCAGATAGCAGCCACCGCCACGCATACCCTGTCAGCAGACAGCGATACAAATTATTTTACGGATGCGGACCTGTCGATACTGGGACAGGGCCGGGAGGTCTATGAGCAATATTACAGGGCGGTACGGCTGGAATACGACTGCTACCCGGATGATATCTATATCCCCGGCCGGAAAAAGGTGCTGGAGCATTTTCTTTCGATGAGCAGGATCTTCAAGACCGGCTATTTTCACAGCAGGCTGGAAGTGCAGGCACGGGACAATATTGCAGGAGAGCTGGAATACCTGCAGGGCTGATCGTCCCGGCGTTTCCCCGTCAGGAGCATATATACACAAAAAGGCCCGGTATGTACCGGGCCTTTTCTGTATGATATACATTAAAATTATGCATTATCTTCTGTTGCAGCTTCTGCTGCATCATTAGCTTCTGCTGCCGGAGTTTCCTCAGCAGTTTCCGCTTTCTTTGCAGTGGCAGGCTTGCGTCCGCGACGGGTTTTCTTAGCAGCTTCAGGCTTAGCGGTCTTACCGGAATAGATCTCGTTGAAATCAACCAGCTCGATCATAGCCATTTCAGCAGCGTCACCCATACGGGGATTCAGCTTGATAATACGAGTGTAGCCACCGGGACGGCTGCCTACTTTTACGCTGACAGCACCGAATAATTCTTTTACCGCTTCCTTGGACTGTAATTTAGAGAATACCACACGACGATTGGCAGTATCATCAGTTTTGGATTTGGTAATTAAAGGCTCAATGTACGTACGTAAAGCCTTTGCTTTAGCGGTAGTAGTGACGATCCTTTTGTGCTCGATCAAAGAGCAGGCCAGGTTTGACATTAAGGCTCTCCTGTGAGAAGCCGTACGTCCTAAATTGTTTACTTTGTCTCCGTGACGCATAAAAATTGTGATTTTAGACTCTGTACCGTGGTCAGGGAATTACAGAGCTTAAGACTTTCCCCGGTCAAAATCCTGTGTTGTGATGAATGAAAGACCTGCATTACCCGGGAATAATGCAGGTAAGTATTTTTACAGGGACGCTAACCTGATCAGTTTTCGTCGCTGAATTTGATACGGCTGATATCCATTCCGAAACTGAGGTTCCTTTCATGTAATACCTGCTCGATCTCTGTTAATGATTTCTGGCCGAAGTTGCGGAATTTCATCAGCTCATCCTGGGTGTACTGAACCAGCTCTACCAGGGAGTTGATCTTCGCTGCTTTCAGGCAATTGAACGCACGTACGGAAAGCTCGAGGTCTTCCAGCGGTGTGTTCAGCACTTTTCTCAGCTGCAGCATACCTTCGTCAACGGCTTCTTCTTTCTCTTCACGTTTGGTATCCAGCGCGATATTTTCATCAGTGATGATCATCAGGTGCTGGATCAGGATACGGGACGCTTCCTTCACGGCTTCCTCCGGGTGGATCGTTCCGTCAGTGACCACTTCCATGATCAGCTTTTCATAGTCTGTGCGCTGCTCCACACGCGTATTTTCAACCGTATATTTTACGTTTTTGATAGGTGTGAAGATAGAATCAATAGCTATGAAGTTTACCGGTGCGTCTTTAGGGCGGTTCTCTTCAGAAGGCACATATCCGCGGCCTTTTCCGATCACCATTTCAATCTCTAAAGTAGCACTTGTATCAAGGTTGCAGATCAGCTGCTCCGGGTTCATAACATCGAACACGGTACTCGCTTCCCCGATCTGGCCTGCTAAAAACTGCTCCTGACCTTTGATAACCAGTTCGATCTTCTCATTGTGGATATCATCGTCACCGCGTTTTTTCAAACGTACCTGTTTCAGGTTGAGGATGATCTCAGTCACATCCTCCAGCACTCCTTTAATGGTGGCAAACTCGTGATCTACCCCGGAGATGCGGATACCTGTAATGGCATGGCCTTCCAAAGAAGACAACAGTACTCTGCGTAAAGCGTTACCAATGGTTACACCATATCCTGGCTCTAATGGACGGAATTCAAATTGTGCCTCAAAATCGTTTGCTTTCTGCAACACAATTTTATCCGGTTTTTGGAAACTTAATATAGCCATTTTGGAAGTTTTAATTTTATTTAGTGTTCAAATACTTTAAAAATGTGTAAATATATAAAGTATTTGGATTATTTGGAATACAATTCAACGATTAATTGTTCCTTGATATTTTCAGGAACCGCTTCACGTTCAGGATAAGCAAGGAAAGTACCTTTCAATTCTTTTTCATTGTATTCCATCCAGTTGATATTAGGATTTTTACCTTTTACCAGACCCAGCACGGCGTTGTTTGCTTTGGATTTGGCTTTGAACTCGATCACGTCACCCGGCTTCAGGCTGTAGGAAGGGATGTTAACGATCTCGCCGTTCACCAGGATGTGCTTGTGAGACACCAGCTGACGGGCAGCGGAACGGGTAGGAGCCAGACCTGCGCGGAAAACGGAGTTATCCAGGCGGGCTTCCAGCAGCTGGATCAGGTTGGTACCTGTTGCACCTTTACGACGGGAAGCTTCCTGGTAAGTGTTCCTGAATTGCTTTTCCAGGACCAGGTAAGTATATTTTGCTTTTTGTTTTTCTTTCAGCTGAATAGCATACTCGGACTGGGATTTACGCTTGCGGTTGGCACCGTGCATACCCGGAGGATTGCTGTTCTTTGAAAGGTTTTTGCCGGAACCCAGGATAGGTTCGCCGAAAATACGGTTGATCTTGTTTTTAGGGCCAGTATAACGTGCCATAATTCTAAATGATAATTTGACCGGATTTTAATTATAATGTTTTTCGTTTCATTTAAAAACCGGAAAAGTGGAAACGAAAAACGGATTTAAAAGAAGATTGCCATAAACAACTTTTGCAACCTCTCCAATTAATATGAAAAGATTGCAAAAGCAATATATAGCTATATATTAAACTCTACGTTTCTTGGGAGGACGACAACCATTGTGCGGGATCGGTGTGATATCCTTGATGGAGGTTACTTCCACGCCGCTGTTAGCTACGGAACGGATAGCACCTTCACGGCCGGAACCGGGTCCTTTAACAATAATGTCTGCTTTTTTCATACCCGCTTCCAGCGCTACTTTTGCAGCATCGGCAGCAGCCTGTTGTGCAGCGTAAGGCGTGTTCTTCTTAGAACCACGGAATCCCATTTTACCTGCGGAAGACCAGGATATCACCTGACCTTGCTTGTTAGTGAAAGCGATGATGATGTTGTTGAATGTTGCAGTGATATGCACATCACCATGAGCATCAACTTTTGCTACTCTTTTCTTAGCAGCAGCTTTCGCTGAGTTTTGTTTACCTTTTGCCATTTTTTTTGAGGTAGTCTTTTGTTGGTTAATTACAGAGCTCAGGCACACGACAGGTGTAGCTGAGCGGCAACGCCTCTAACCTTGTAAGAAGTACTGAAAAAGGCTCCGAGATCAGTTGCGCTTGATTTGGTTAAATTACTTCTTAGCAGCTTTTTTCTTACCGGCAACAGTTTTACGCTTGCCCTTACGGGTACGGCTGTTCGTTTTGGTACGTTGTCCGCGTAAAGGCAATCCTTTACGGTGACGTACGCCACGGTAACAGGCGATATCCATCAGACGTTTGATGTTCATGGATACCTCAGAACGCAACTGTCCTTCTACTTTGAACTCGGAATTGATGATGTTACGGATTTCACCTTGCTCATCATCGTTCCACTCTACAACTTTTTTGTTGCGATCCACACCCGCTTTATCCAGGATATAGCGAGAAGTGCTCAGACCGATTCCAAAAATGTAAGTAAGACCGATTTCTCCTCTTTTGTTTTTAGGAAGATCAATACCAGCTATACGAGCCATTTATCTTAATTTTAATGATTGAATGAATTCATTTTTACTCCCGGCATCTGCTACCAGGCCCGCAATCCGTATTAACCCTGGCGTTGCTTGAAGCGTGGGTTTTTCTTGTTGATCACGAATAATTTTCCTTTACGACGTACAATTTTACAATCTGCACTACGCTTTTTAATTGAAGCACGAACTTTCATACTTATTGTAATTTATATTGATTTAAAATAGCTTTCTCTTACACAACATTTCACCCAAAACAATACTTATTTGTACCTGTAGATGATCCTGCCGCGTGACAGGTCATACGGGCTCATCTCTACACCTACTTTATCACCCGGAAGGATACGGATGTAGTTCATCCGCATTTTTCCGGAAATAGTAGCCAGTATCTCATGACCATTCTCCAGGCGTACCCGGAACATCGCATTGGATAATGCTTCCACTATTGTACCGTCTTGTTTAATAAGGGGCTGTTTTGCCATAATTTATAAAAAGGAATGCAAAGTTAATTATTTTTAAGCAATAAGCCAAAAATATTTTATATTTTAATTATTCGGAAGGGCTTCCCGTTTCCTCCCACTCTATTTTTATGTCCGAATTTTTCGCAAAAATAGGGTATATACCCTTAGGATGCTGATAAATCCTGGTATTATATTTATTGCCCAGCACGATGATGGTAAAGTTATCTGCTATAAAGCGGTAAAAGACGGTATTATTGCCATGCCACCAGCCGTTATGATAGATGATCTTGTATTTCTCATCCTCCATCATCCTCCAGCCGAGCCCGTAGTTCTTTTTACCCGTGCCGGTGCCGGAATAGCCGTTGTAGGCCATTCTCAGCGTGCGCTCGTTCAGCAGCGAGTAGGCATAGAAGGACTGGTCCCAGCGGTACATATCCTGGGGAGTGCTGTAGATGCCCTTATCGCCGTATATCCCGTCCTGGAAGTTGTTCTCAAAGACGGAAAAGTTGGCCCGGTAGCTGACCGTGCTCTGCGGCTGGAATCCCTCCGCCGGGTCAAAGACATAGGTGTGATGCATCCCCAAAGGCTCAAAGATCATCTCCTTCATGAATTTCTTATAGGGCATATGGGTCACTTCCTCGATGATGCTGGCCAGCAGCGCGTAATTGGTATTGCTGTACTGGAAGGCCGTATTGGGCGCGAATCTCAGCTTAGGCTTCTTATTGATGAAATACTGCAGCAGGTGAACATTATACATCGGGGCCTTGGAGGGCCAGATGGCACTACCCATCTTGGTATAGTCCGGCAGCCCGCTCCTGTGGTTCAGCAGCATGGTAATGGTAATATTAGGATAGGGAAAGCCCTTCAGGTACTTCGCAACGGGTTCGTCAATATTGAGGTATTTGCTCTGGTGCAGCCACAGGATGGCCGTAGCCGTAAAGGGCTTGGAGGTAGAAGCCAGCTGACTGGGCGTCTTGGGACCTAATTTAATGCCCAGCCTCTGATCTGCCATCCCGAAGTAGCGCTCATAGATCACCTTTCCTTCATGACCGATCAGCACGCTGCCGTTAAAGCCGCCCTTCACCTGGATAGCATAAAAAGAATCAAGACTTTTGATCAGCTGCCTGTATTCAGCCTTGTTCGTATCGGCATATACAATTTTGGAAACATCTTTTTTAGGCTTCTCACCCTGCGAGGCAGCCTGCTGGAAAAACGATGCACTCGCGGCAGTATGAAAGACAAACTGGTATCCTACAAAACCCAATAAAGAAGTTGCCAGTAAATAAGAAACAACCTTCTTTTTTAGTTTATTCATTATACTTGTAAATATAAAAACCGGGAAAAACTACAAATTTAATTAATCTTGCCGTATTAAAACTGTTCTTGAATTTTATTTTTGACAAAAGGCACCACATCGTCCACCAGCTCAAAATACCGCTGGTTGAGCTCATAGAAGTATTGAAGGAACAGCTGGTAAGCCCGGGTGGTATCTTCCAGGTAGCTGGCCCTGTACGCCAGTCCCTTCAGCGCATTTTCGACACCCCTGACGGTGCGGTAATGATACAGCCAGTTATGCTGCTTCATAGATGCGAAAGCGGGCCTGAACTTCTCCGGCAATACGTCTTCGTAAGCCTCTATATGACTGTAGGTCTCCTGGCTGAAGCGCTCCAGGTCCTTTACGGTGGGAAAAAAGCGGGGATCATTGGCCAGGAAATGGTCCCACAGCACATCTGCGATAGCCCCGGCATACAGGCCGTAATCAGGGCGGAATATATTTTTGGCCAGTATAGCGGCGGCATGCCTGTCCGTAAAATCGTCTATCTGGCGATGAAGCCTTATCCCTTTCTGAATACTGGGAGGGTATTTCTCAACAGCGAGGTTGCCTTTCACATAATCACCTATAATATTCCCTACCAGTATCTCCGGGTTGCCGAATGAGAGGAACGCATGGCCTAAATAATTCATGGGGCTGATTTGGTTTGTTGATGATAATAGTTGTAATCCCGGATGACCCTGCTGAAAAAGTCTATCGGGTCATACTCACGGCTTTGCGCTTCCAGCTTCTGCTCCAGTCTGAAGGTGATCTTCTGCAGGTATTCAGGGGAATAATACTCCGTGCTTTTTACGATCTTATTGAGCCCGTTGATCTCCACGTCGGAAAGGGCCGATACGCCCGGGTACAGCATCGTGTAAGCAACAGGGTCTTCAAACTCCTGGAAAATCGTCTGGTGGATATCCGGCTTATAATTGGCCTGGATCACCATCGTACCGGCCAGGAGGTCGCCCATTTTCTGGCTCCTGGCATTCACCAGCACAAAGAGCACATCCGGCACCGCGGATAAGCCTATGATCATCAGCATGACTATCAGCGAGGCGGGCATAATGGCCAGGAACATCATGCCAAGTATAAAATTAGGGAAGCACAGGATATTCCTGATGACAGCCTGGGCAGTGCTGATAGCGCCTCCGTTCTCCGCGTTCACCACCTTCAGGCCCATGACATATTTGCCGAGGCTACGCCCGTTCCAGAGTATCTGGCAGGTAAGATGATAGAAGGTGCTGGGAATGATCAGCAGCAGCACCATCAGGGCCTGCTCCGTATCCATATCGGACAGGGCTTTAATATCCAGGGACCTCAGATTATGAAATATAAAGAGCATAAAAACCAGGTTGTAGGCATATATGGCCACAAAATCTATGAGCCAGGCCAGCAGCCTGCTCCCGAAAGAGCTGATCCGGAATTTGAGCTCAATATTAAAAGGGGTTTCGATACTGTATATATTCATATATTATTTCGCTTTCAGCCAGTTCTCTATATCCTTTACATTGAAATGGTGGTTGATCACCTCCCTGATAATGACAGAATCCTGCATCCATAAGATGGTCGGTGTGCCGTTATTGCCGCTCTGGTTGATCAGGGCCACAAAATCCTCTTCGTTCAGGTAGCTATGCGGGATAGCCGATGCTTTCGTGTCCTCGAAGAAGTCCCTTTCCAGCTCCCAGATCCTCACCTGCAGCAGGGAATCCTCGGTACGCGCGGTTGCCGTATCCTTCTGCAGCGTGTCCGCTTTTATATGTGGCTGGGGCTGTAAAAGGAAGATATAAAACGGGAATTCCGGATGCGCTTCCCTGATCCTGACGATCTCTTTCGCGGCATCCCGGCAATGGCCGCAGCCCAGGGTCATAAAGCTGACGATATGCCTGCCTTCCCTCAGGTCCACAGCCGGCTGCTCCGGCTGCGAAGGATCATAGATACGTGAGTAGGACAAGTATTCAGATGCCGGCTTAATAGGCAATACAACAAACATTAGCGCTACGGTGATAAGGCCCAGCAATACCACGAACGCATTGTGCAGCCCGACCCTGCCGCTGCCTTTCGTCACTTTAAGCAGCACCATCAAGGCTCCTATCATCAGGACATTCTTGAGGATGGACGGGAGCGGCTTCATCTCAATGACCGTACCCATACAGCCGCAATTGGCCTCATTGCCTACGCTCAGGTACAGCAGCAGGAGGTGTATACTGAAGGCCAGCAGCAGCAATACAGCCGATACGATGATCCACTTTTTCTTCAGGAGAAAATGCAGCAGCAGGAAAAAGCCCAGGGCGAATTCCACCCCTATCACCAGCCGGGCCAGGACGGCGCTCCAGTAGCCGGGAATATGGAACTGAGATTTGATAATGTATTCAAAATCTGCCGGGGACGGGTAGGTCTTGGTCCAGGCAGAAAAAATAAATAAGGCTCCCATCAATATGCTCAGAGATATCTCCAGAACAGACTGTACTTTAGCATTGCTCATATAAGGTCATTAAGAAAATACTGCAATCAGTTAAAAACCCTAAAATTAGGGTATTATCACCATAAAATCAGGGAAGAGTTTATAACCGGGAGCCGCCGGTACGGCAGCGGGCGGTGATATGCCTATCACCGCCCGCCGGATATATCTTACCGTGCACTGCTATCCCATATTATGAAATACGCGCTGCACATCATCATCCTGCTCTACCCGCTCTATCAGCTTGAACACGTCCTCCGCCTGCTCATCCGTCAGCTCCACCGTATTCAGCGGTATCCATTCCAGCTCGGAGCTGGCCACTTCGATGCCTTTCTCTTCCAGCGCGCTCTGCATATTGCCGAAATCGGAAAAGGCGCACCTGATAATAATATTGCCTTCGCTGTCCTCTCCCAGCTCTTCCAGTCCATAGTCTATCAGCTCCAGCTCCAGGTCTTCCTGGTTCAGGCCGGACTGCGCCAGCTTGAATACGCCCATTCTCTTGAACATAAAGCTGACGGACCCGCTGTTACCCAGGCTGCCGCCACCCTTGTTAAAGTGGGAGCGTACATTGGCTACCGTACGGGTCGTATTGTCCGTAGCCGTTTCTACCAGGATGGCCACGCCATGGGGTGCATACCCTTCATACAGCACTTCGTCAAAATTGCTGTGGTCTTTTCCCAGGGCGTTCTTAATAGCCCCTTCTACGCGGTCCTTAGGCATATTCACCGCCTTCGCATTCTGCATGATCCGTCTCAGGGCAGGGTTATTCTCCGGCTCCGGGCCCGCGGCCTTCACGGCGATAGCTATCTCCTTACCGATGCGGGTGAACTGCTTTGCCATACGATCGTAACGGGCAAACATCTTGGATTTTCTTACTTCAAATATACGTCCCATGTATAGGTATTAAGTTATTTTTATTATTAAAAAGAGCGCATGGTCATACCCGGTCTGCCGGGAAATGCGTGTGCAAATTTAAAAAAATGAATTTAATGTAATACACTTCCGGCACCGGATAATTTTCAAAGTCCGCTCTACCGCATGCGTCCCCGGATATTTCTTCTCCCCTTCAGCCTTGCAGAAACAACGAATTATATTATTTTTACGCATATTCTTCTAACGATTACAGCTCAATTGCATTAATATGAATGAAGCATTCAAGGCAGCCATGCAGGCAGGCTATACTTTCAAAGGCAGATCCTTCAAGATCGGTGTAGCCAAATACCGGGACCAGCCCTTAGCGGACTGTCCTATCTCCATCCCCTTAAAGATGATGAACAGGCACGGACTGATAGCCGGCGCTACGGGCACCGGGAAGACCAAGACCTTACAGATCATCGCGGAAGGGCTCAGCGATAACGGCATACCGGTCATGCTGATGGATATCAAAGGCGACCTCAGCGGCATAGCCGCACCGGGCAGCCTGAACGCTTTTATCGAAGAACGTTACCGTATCATGGGCGAGCAATATATCCCTACAGCATTCCCCGTTGAGCTGCTCACGCTCAGCCGGGAAAAGGGCGTGCGGCTGAGAGCTACCGTAACGGAGTTCGGGCCGGTATTGTTCAGCAGGATACTGGACCTCAACGATACTCAAAGCGGCCTGCTGAGCGTTCTTTTCAAATATTGCGACGACAACGGGCTGCCGCTGCTGGACCTGAAGGATATGGTCAAAACCCTGCAGTTTGCAGCCGATGAGGGTAAGGCAGCCATAGAAAAGGACTACGGGAAAATTTCCACCACCTCGCTCAGCACCATACAACGTAAGGTGATAGAGCTGCAGAACCAGGGCGGAGACCTCTTTTTCGGGGAGCTGTCCTTTGACCCGCGGGACCTCATGCATACGGATCGCAACGGCAAAGGCTATATCAATATCCTGCGCCTGATAGACCTGCAGGACCGGCCCAAGCTGTTCGCGGCCTTTATGCTGCAACTGCTGGCCGAGATCTATGGCATGATGCCCGAAAGCGGCGACCTGGAGCAGCCCAGGCTGGTTATCTTCATAGATGAGGCCCACCTGGTGTTTAAAGAGGCCAGCGCCACCCTGCTGAGCCAGATAGAGACCATTATCAAGCTGATACGCAGTAAAGGCATCGGCATTTTCTTCTGTACACAGAACCCGCAGGATGTACCGGCGGCTGTATTGGGACAGTTGGGCCTCAAGATACAGCATGCCCTGCGTGCTTTTACAGCCAAGGACAGGAAAGATATCAGGCTGACGGCAGAAAATTACCCGCTGAGCGACTTTTATAAGCCCGAAGAGGTCATTACCAGTATGGGCACCGGGGAAGCCATGGTCACCCTGCTGAATGAAAAGGGCATCCCTACTCCCCTGGCCCATGTTTACCTGATGTCTCCCCGGAGCAGGATGGATATTTTAACGGAGCAGGAAATTGACAGTCTCCTGCAGGCTTCGGCGCTGGTGCAGAAATATAACCAGGACATAGACCGGGACAGCGCTTATGAAATATTGAGCCGGCGCATACAGCAGGCCCCTCAGGAAACTCACGAGACCGCCAGGCAGGCCCCTGCGCCCAAACGCTCCTCCAGGACCAAGGAACCGCCGGGTATGATAGAAAAGATGTTAAACAGCAGCGCGGGCAAGCAGGCCCAGCGCTCCCTGGTAAGAGGCCTGTTCGGGATCATTACCAAAATGTTCAAATAAGCAAAGCAACATCAGGTGTAACCTGTAGAACGGCCACTCTACAGGTTACACCTGACAGGATATTGTTGTTATAGGCTGCTTACTTCGTCCGTATAAAGTTCACCTCGTCGAAGGCTCCCCTGTCCAGCTTAATGAACTGGAAAGCCTGCGTGACAGCGACATGAGGGGTATCCGGCTTCTCTACGGTGCGATAGTATATCTTCAGGTTGCGGTCTACCACATCGGCATACACCATATTGATAGCCATCGGGATCCGCCTGATGCTATCTACCAGCAGCACATAGGTATAGTGCTCAAAATCAAGCGGCTCCGAGCGCAATCTATCCGAAATGCTGTTAATGGCATCTATATCCCTGCTGACCTTGTCCAGCTCAGCCTGGGTATTGATCAAACGGCCGGGATACTCAAGATGCTCCCTGCCATCGCCGTAAAAATAATCCTGGTATATGGACTTAAAATAAAGCCCCCTGCCAAAATCCTTTTCGCAGGAAATTACGGCAAAAATGGCGGCACCAGCCAGGACTGATAGTATAAAACGTTTCATATGGAATCGCTCAGAACATTAAAAAATTAGATTCAGAGAACAAAATATGCTAAATTTTTCATAAAAAAAAGCCGTAAAGTAAAAACTTTACGGCCATGCTTTTAAAAAATTATGTCGGCAATCACATCACCACTGTAGGAGCGATCTTTTCCTGGTAATCCACCATAGCCTGGTTCATGATAGCTTTCGCTTCCTCTGCCCCGACAAAGCCGGTGATCTCTACTTTCTTATTTTCCAATGCTTTATATTCTGAAAAGAACTGCTGGATCTCCTTAATGGTAAAAGGCGGCAATTCGGAAATATCATTATAATGCGACACGCTCACATCATCTTTCAATACAGCGATCAGCTTATCATCCCCTTCACCGCCATCGATCATCTTCATAGCGCCGATCACTTTGGCCTCTACCAGTGTCATAGGCAGTATATTCTCGGAGCACAACACAAGGATATCCAGCGGGTCACCGTCATCACAATAGGTTTTGGGAATGAATCCGTAGTTGGCGGGATAGAATACGGCAGAACGCAGCACACGGTCCAGCTTCAGGAGACCGGTTTCTTTGTCCAGCTCATACTTGGCTCTTGAACCTTTTGATATTTCGATAATACCGTTTACAACATCAGGAGCATTGTCTCCGCATTCAACAGAATGCCAGGGGTTAAATTGCATATTTAAATATTTTTATAACTGATTTATTTTTTGGAAGGCAAAGGTAAGGAAAAAGAGGATAATCTGATCCTGAATTACAGAATCTCCTGCTTATGGCAGCAGCTTCAGCAATTCGTTGACCTGGTGGGCCTGCAACACATTATGCTCACGCGCGTACTGAAGGGCGATATTCTCCAGCAGGCTTTTCATAATGTCCAGGCTGCTGAGCTTCCTGATATTGCCCAGGTCCGATTTCAGCACCCTGAGGCTTTCCTGCATATCTTCATAGCTGAAGACCTCACCGTAGCTCGGGTGGATAAAGCAGAGTATCCTGTCCTTATTCTCGGCAAGATCGGACAGATAGGCCGCATAGAACTTATTGGGGAATACCTCGAAAAGCCGGACAGGGATCTCGAAAACGTCAAAGTAAACCTGGTACAGCGCGCCTATCAGCAGCTCACTTCCCACATTACGCAGCAGGACGGTCTCCAGGGAAAAATACTTGGAGGCCTCCGGCTTGAACAGCAGGCGGAAGTCCTTGATATTACGCTGCTTGAAGAGAATATTCAGAAATACGTTGATCTGTTCCAGGGGTGTAAGGAACTGGTTGCATTCCAGCCATATCTGCCTTCTTATCCGGAGCATGTCGCGGGACAGCATTTCGGTATCACAGTCTTTATTATGCAGCCTGGCCAGCAGGAGCAGCCCGGTGCTGAGGTCTGAGGCCCCTGCAGCCACCCAGCCCCTGAACGCTGCCAGCACACGGTTGAAATACAATTTCGACAGCACGGCAGTAGCCCTGGATACGGTCAGCTCATCTATGGTTTCCTCCATCAGGCCTTCCAGGTAGGGAACAGCGTCCTCACCCAGCTCCATAATAGCGCTGACAACCGAATTGTACACGTCACCATCCGGATCATCTAATAAACTCACAAGACTCTTTATATCAACTGGTTGCGGAGACATTTTTCTTAGGGTATATATTTGGCTTATTGATTTCTGAAACAAAATAGCAAAAAAGTATGGTAGAAAAAAGAGTAGCTGAAAAAAAATCAGCTACTCTTTTCCGGGATCGCATTTCCCTGCTTAACGGAAGTTCACCTGGAACGGCAGGTACATATACTGCTGCAGGCCATTCTGCTGCGTATGGGATTGCAGCAGCATGGAATAGAACTGATAAGCATTACCCCACTCTTTCTGTATATTCAGGTCTTTCAACACCGCTTCGCTGATGCTGGTGGCATTCATGATCCTGAGCAGGGAAGACAGGTTATTGTCCGCTTTAGGGTACGTCACTATCTTATAATTATTTACATTGGCAATACCGGCCACCCCGCTGACAGCCCTCTCCAGGCCGCCCAGCGCATCTACCAGGCCGTTCTTCACAGCTTCCGTACCGGTCCAGATACGTCCCTGCCCGATGCTGTCCACCCTTGCCACACTCATCTTACGGCCGTCAGCCACGCGTTGCTTGAATCTCGCATAGGTGGAATCCACGCTGCTCTGGATGATCACGCGCTCCTCTGCCGTAAAGTCCCTTGCCAGGGTCGGGAAGTCCGCATAAGGCGCATTCTTCTCCGTATCAGTGGTCAGGCCCAGCTTATTTTTCATCAGGTCACGGGTGCTGAACATCATACCGAATACGCCGATGCTGCCTGTAATGGTAGTAGGCATGGCATAGATGCTGTCGGCATGTGCCGCAATGTAATAGCCACCGGATGCGGCATAATCTCCCATAGATACCACATAAGGCTTCTTAGCTTTCAGCAGAAGCAGCTCCCTGTGGATATTCTCGGATGCCAGGGCGCTGCCGCCGCCGGAGTTCACCCGGATCACCACACCTTTGATATTGTCATTGTCCCTGATTTTCCTGATCTCTTCGATAATATCTTCAGAAGCTATTACCGGGGCGCTGCTGCTGCTTTTACCGTCAATGATATTGCCCTCCGCTACCAGCACGGCGATCTCGTCCTTATTCACGGAACGCTTGATGCCGGCCACATACTCGCCCAAAGCTATAAAAGGCACTTCATCCTTATCTTCCTTACCTGTCAGTTGCTTTAAAACATTCTCTACCTCATCCTTATATTTGATACCGTTCACAAATTTGTAGTTCACGGCATCTTCAGGGGTACGTAAGGCATAGGTCCTGGCGATCTGGTTGATCTCTTCCTCCGTCTTACCTGTTTTCTCGGAGAATGCCTTTACAAACTCCTGCCATACATCGGCCTGCATAGCCGCCAGCTGCTTCCTGTTGGGCTCGCTCATCCTGTCCAGGCGGAAGGGCTCGGTAGCGCTCTTGAACTGCCCGCAATAGAAGATCTCGGGCTTGACTTCCAGCTTATCCAGCGCTCCCTTAAAGAACATAATGGTAGAAGCGAGACCTTTGATCTCCACGCCGCCCATCGGGTGCACATAGATGCTATCCGCAACGGATGCGGTATAATAATCGGTCTGGCTGTAGCTTTCCGCATAGGTCACCACGAATTTACCGGACGTTTTAAAGTCTTTGATGGCATCCCTGATCTGCTCCAGCGAAGCAAGGCCGTTAGCGCCGGATCCGGACTTGATATAAAGCCCTTTGATCTTATCGTCCGTTTTGGCCTCGGAAATAGCGTGAAGCACATCTACCAGCCCTACACTGTTCATGGAGCCTTTATTGAGGAGCAGACCAAGATAGTCCACATTAGCCAGCTCGTTGTAGGATTTGGTCAGGTCCAGGAATAATATCTCCCTGGCTCCGGCCGTAACAGTCACCGCGGGCTTGTCTCCGGCAGAAAGTCCCTGCGTGAAGGTCTTGGTAAAAGCGCCCAGGATGCTGAAAAATACAATCATCAATACTGCTCCGCCCACAAACAGCGCCAGCAATGCGGCAAGAAAATACTTCAGGAATTGTTTCATCTTAATGTTTTTTTTAATTGTTGTAAAAATACAATAGAAAATAATATAAACCCACACCCCTTACGGGGGAAAAAACCGAGCCTTCCGAATATTCCGGAAGGCTCATCTGAAAAATAGCATATATCGTCAGCAGTCCTGGTTATTTTTTCAGCACTTCTGCCATTGTCTTACCGATGTCGGCAGGAGAAGCCACTACGTGGATACCGCACTCGCCCATGATCTTCATCTTGGCAGCAGCAGTATCGTCCACTCCCCCGATAATAGCGCCGGCGTGGCCCATACGGCGGCCCGGAGGCGCAGTCTGACCCGCGATAAACCCTACTACAGGTTTGGTAGCATTGTCCCTGATCCACTGTGCAGCTTCCGCTTCCATATTACCGCCGATCTCACCGATCATGATAATACCTTCAGTTTCAGGGTCGTTCATTAACAACTCCACCGCTTCCCTGGTAGTCGTGCCGATGATCGGGTCACCACCGATACCGATAGCCGTGGAAATGCCCAGACCGGCCTTTACTGCCTGGTCGGCAGCTTCATAGGTTAAAGTTCCGGATTTGGAGACGATACCGATCTTACCTTTCTTGAAAACGAAACCGGGCATGATCCCTACTTTCGCTTCCTCAGCGGTGATCACACCGGGACAGTTAGGTCCGATCAGGCGGCAGTCAAATCCCTTGATATATTCACGGGCCTTTACCATATCCTGAACCGGGATACCTTCCGTGATACAGATAATTACTTTGATACCCGCGGTAGCGGCTTCCATAATGGCATCTGCAGCGAATGCAGGCGGCACGAAAATAATGGAAGTATCAGCGCCGGCTTTGTCAACAGCTTCTTTTACAGTATTAAATACAGGACGGGACAAATGCTCCGATCCGCCTTTTCCTGGAGTTACGCCACCCACAACGTTTGTGCCGTATTCGATCATTTGTGTTGCGTGGAATGTACCTTCAGTTCCTGTAAAACCTTGTACAATAACTTTTGAATCTTTATTGACTAAAACTGCCATTACTGATGCTTTTATTTATAGGTAATTAATTAAAAATCGTTGCGAAATTAAAAAAATAAAATCAAATCCAAGACTTTTATTGCGTTAAGTTCTAAAAAAACGTTAACCGGATCTGCTCCGGGCAAGGCTGTGCCAGAGGTCCCGCAGATACGGCAACAGCCGGCTGACAAGCGCCGCTCAGCCTGCCCCGGCCCTTATATCAGGAGACGTTCTTCAGCCATTCATAAAAGTCCGTCATTTTCTCCTTGCTGACCAGGATGCTTTCGGGGAAACCGACATTCAGCCCGACCGTCACTTTACGCGCCAGCGTCTGGCTGACCTCCTTCACCGCGTTCCGGTTCACTATATATTGTCGGTTGGCCCTGTAGAAATCCGGTCCGCAGAGCTGCTGCACCTCATCCAGCGACTTATTGATATAAAAGGTCTTGTGATCGAATGTAAAGAGATGGCACACTTCATTCTTAATATAAAAAAGCGCTATATCCTTTATTTTAACGGGAATGATCTTATCGGCCTGGTGCACCAGCAGCGAACCCTGGCTTTCCGGCACCGGCTGCCTGAGCGAGGACAGCAGCCGGGTAAGGGCATCTTTATCCACGCTGAAAGAGGATCTCAGCTTTTGAAACTTTTCCACGGCCTCCCTGATCAGAGTTTCATCAAAGGGCTTGAGAATATAGTGTATGCCGTTGGTTTTAAAAGCGTTCAGGGCATAGGCGTCATACGCGGTACAGAAAATAATGGGCACCGGGATATATACCGCTTCGAAAATTTCAAAGCTCAAGCCGTCACCCAGCTGGATATCGCTGAATATCAGCTGTGGCATAGGATTATTTCTAAAATACGCTACAGCTTCCCTGACAGAGCTGAGGATGGTACGCACCACCGCCTCCGGGTAAAGGTGGGTGATGATATCCTGCAGATCCTCGGCTGTAATAGGCTCATCTTCTATTATTATAATATCCATTATCAGAGGATTTTAAGACTTACGGAATAAATGCCGTCTTCCTGGCGGATGACGGGCTCCTCCCCGATCAGCATCTTATAGCGTTTTTTCAGCATCCCGTGCCCGTTGCCGGTAGACACTTCCGCATGCTGCCGGGGCTGCAGGTTATTGCTGACCCTGATATGATCACCTTCTCGGGATATCCTGATCAGCAAGGGATCGTCCTTGGTCATGCCATTATGCTTTATCGCGTTTTCAAGCAGGGGCTGCAGGGAGAAGAACGGCAGCTTTTCATCCATTACGGGATCAGACGGCGCCATTTCCACTTTATATTGCAGCGCGTCCCCGAACCTTATTCTCTGCATTTCCATATAATCGCCGCATACTTTCAGCTCTTCCCGGATAGTCGCCATACCGGTCGTATTCTTGGAAATGGATACCCTTAAAAAATCAGACAGGAGGAGTAAATAGGCTTCCGCGCTTTTAGGCTCTTTCCTGATAAGGGATTTCAGGATATTTAAGGCATTGAAGAGAAAATGTGGCTGTATCTGCTGCTGCAGCAGCCGGTTGACCGTTTCCGTATTGGAAGCTCTCAGTTGCAGTAATTCCACCTGGATACGGCTTTTCTCATATTGGTGCAATACAAAGTTCTGTATCAGGAAAATAAAGGAATAGACCACCAGGTTGGCATATAAGATAAATACGGTCAGCTTCCATCCCTGCAGATCGTCATCGGGATTCCGGTACACGAACATCCCGCTTTTTTCCAGCTGCTCTATGGCCACGCGGTGCAGGAAGAAGAAGATCAGGCTGCAGGTATATCCCCAGGCAAATGTCTTTTTCCATATCCGCTCCGTGCTGTGCCGCCTTTTCTGGTCGAAATAGTACAGGAAAAATGTATTGACACCGAAGATGAATAAGAAAAGCGTGCTTAAGGTTATAAATTTATATAACAGGCTACGTGGATTGAAGTCCTGCAGCGAAGTGATCAAAAGAGTGCCGAACAGGAAGCATAAAAAGAGCTTCCCGCTTTCCCTGATGAGTATCCTTAAAGATATTTTAGGTTGCATAGTTCCTAATTTTCAAAAGCTGTTTAATAAAGGCTGCTGAGGCCAGCCTGCAACACCACGCTAAAAGTAGTAATATTTCCGCTTATATCTCCCGGAATAAAGCCGACGGTAACCTGGTGACCTTATCCCGGCCGGAGCATGACAGCCGGCGGCTCCTCTGCACCGGCTGCTATTGCCCGCCGGCAGGGCGGTGGATATTTTCTTCCACAATTTCATATTCCGCATCCCGGTCCGGCTCTTCAAAAGAAGAGCGTATATCCCAGATGTTCCGCGGCAGCCTGCGCAGGAACAGGGCCGCAGCTATCAGCAACGCACCAAGGAGCAGGAGCGGGAATCCAATTATATACGCCAGCACGACAGAAAGGAACAAGGGCTTATTCAGCATGACAAGGGCCAATATCAATAACAGCACGCTGCCCCATAAGGAATAGCCCCCCGCCGGCCGCGCCTTCCCTGCCTCGCGCCACCATCTTACGGCATACAGCAAAGCCCGGCCGATCAGCATTACGCTTATCACACCATTCAGCAGCGTGAGCGATGCGAAGGGGTACATGATCATCATCAGGCCGGAAACCGCCCATAAAGCGGCAAAAGCGATGCGCGACAGCCCCTCCTTACAGCGGATACGCCGCACCAGGGCCTGCAGGCCGGCAGCAGCAACACCCAGGCCGGTCATACATAAAAAGCCGGTAAGGGCTACGGAAGGGGCTATATAGGCAGTAAGCCCCAGGGCCACCAGCAATACGCCGGCCGGCAGCAGCCACTTCCTTAAAATGCGGGGCCGCGGGTTATTCCACAATACATTGATCATAGCTTATATTATTATATGATTTACCATCTGTATACCGGCTGAAAAATACCGGTATCACCTGTCGCAAAAATGCGACATCCGGAGCAGGCATCAAAGCACCTGACCTCCGAAACGGACATTTTCAGGGATGAAATTCCCTGTGCCGGATTCACCGTGCAGCGGCTTACGGTTCACCCTCCATTTTGTCCGTTTCGGCTATTTCCTGTTTCCAGATCAGGCTATTCCGGCGCAATTTTACACTCAGAAAAACAAAAAACATCTTTTTCAGGTTATCAGAATATTATAACATTTAAAACTCAAACAAAATGAAAAAAGCAGTATTGATTTTAGCAGCAGCAGCGGTAACCGGCACAGGGTTTTCCCAGGTATCCATTGATCCGGAGGCAGGACTCAATATCGCCAGCATCCGCACCAAATTAGGAAATAACGATGCTTCCAACTCCGATTCCAAGACCGGGTTCAGCGTAGGTGCAGGCGTCACCCTCCCCATATATAAAGGATTATATGTAAAACCGGGCATCTCCTACCAGATGCTGGGCGGCACCACAGAGATCCTGGGAGTAGAATCCGCTACCACGATGCACTACCTGCGTGTACCCGTCAACCTGGGCTACAGCCTGAAGCTGTCTGACAAGGCGGGCGCCATTTTCGCGGAAGCCGGCCCTTATATAGGCATGGGACTGGCCGGAAAGACCAAGGTGACAGGCTTATCAAACATTACAATAGAAAAGGACATTACTTTCGGAAGCAAGGTGGATGAGACCAAAGCGTTTGACTGGGGCTTCAACTTCGGGCTGGGTTATGAGACACCCTGGGGCGTCTACATAAAAGGCGGCTACGGACTGGGATTGGGTAATATGTCCAATATGAATAATACCACTATGACTCATAACAACTGGAATATCGGTGTAGGATACAGGATCAAAATATAATGATCCCGGCTTTCATCCGGAATAAGAAAGAGGCTTTTTAACAAGCCTCTTTTTTTATTGTTATATTGACCCTGTATTGTCACATTGGGCCCGTCGAAATGTGTGCTATGTATCAATAAGCAACCCTGTCAATATTTCGACTGAGCTCAATATGACAGGGCTGTTTTTTATCGCATTTCGACAAACTCAATGCGACACGCCACTCAACCGCCAGGCTAAGCACCGTTGAAGCCTAGCTAAAACCATCATAAACCATCTTTCGACAGACTCAATGCTACACATCCCTCAACTGTCAGGCTGAGCACCGTCGAAGCCCTCCCTGCAACCGGGAAAGTATATCACTATCCGGGATATCTCCCGGTATCATTCCGCCAGGTCATCGCTAAGGCGCTTCCGTCGTATCAGGCTCTACACCGGGCGAGGGCACCACGCTGGATATCGTGGTAGCGGCAGCCGGTATCAGCAGCAGTATCGTCAATACGGCCAGCACAAAGATGGTCACAAACATGATCAGGGCCGATGCTCCCTGGAATACGCCTATCGCCGCGGCGACCAGGGCGCCTACTCCCATACGCATGGCCCCGCCCAATGCCGAAGCGGCACCGGCATTGCCGGTAAAAGGAGCCAGTGAAGCCGCCGTCACATTCGGTGTAATAAAGCCCACCAGGAAAAGGATAGTGAATATGCCGCCTACCATCCACTGGTAAGGCAGCTGCGGATACAGGATCAGCACCATCATAACAAGGAAAGATACCGCGCCCAGCACCCAGGCTACGATCCTGGTAAGCCGTATATAATTAATATACCTGGTAACGATACCATTCAGGGAGCTACCGGTGATCAGTCCTGCCGCGTTCACGGCAAAGATGAAGGAGAAGGTGGCCTTATCCAGCCCGTACAGGGTAATGAATACGAAAGAGGAAGAAGAAATATAGGCAAATAGTACCGACATCGCGATGCTCCCGGCAAGCGTATACAGCAGGAAGGTCCTGTTTTTAAGAATGTCCAGGTACCCGTGGCTCACCTCCTTAATGCTCAGCTTCCTGGAGTGCATATACCGGCTCGTTTCCGGCAGGAATGCCATAATCAGCACAGCTACGAAGGTTGCGAATGCCGCAAGGAAGTAAAATATATACTGCCAGCCGGTCTTTTCCAGCAGCAGGCTGCCCACGCTCGGCGCTATCAACGGGGCAACGCCCATTACCAGCATAATGGAAGAGAATGCCCGGGCACGGTGCTCCTTTTCATACACATCGCTGATAATGGCATTGGAAGCTACCATGCCCACACAGCCGCCCAGCGCCTGCAGCAGCCGCATTAATATCATCGATTCGATATTGGGAGATAACGCGCAGCCCAAAGCCGCAATGACATAAATGACCAGTCCGGCTATCAGCGGCCGCTTTCTGCCGTATTTGTCCACTATAGGTCCGTAAATAAGCTGGCCGGCCGCTATGCCGATAAAGTAGGAGGTCAGCGTAAAGGCGACCTGCTTTTCATCCGTCCCGAAGTCTGCCGCGATCTTTTGGAAACCCGGCAGATACATATCTATCGTAAAAGGTCCCAATGCCGCCAGGACACCGAGCAAAATAAGCAATACCGTCCTGTTGATCTTAACATTTTTCATAAGGATGCAAAAGTAGCAACATACGGAAAATATCAAGGTTAGAATCTTTTGATACCCCTATCAGCAAAACGGGCACGCACCCGGCTTAACAGCCGGGCAAAAAGGGCCGGCCATCTATTTCACCAAAAATTAAATATTGTTAAAATAAACAAAACATCCTTATATTTGTGGTTTTTAGCCAGAAATGAAAAAGCAACTTACCGCACTGCTCCTGGGGAGCGCCCTGCTGACTTTTTCCTGTAAGAAAGAGGATAAGCCAAAAAACGAGGAGCCCGTCAACCAACGGCCTTATTATGCCAATTTCAGCTTTGCCGGCAAAGGATATAAAATTGACTATCCCGAGGCAACGGCCCAATATATATCCAGCCTGGAGCACAGCGTAGGGGGTATCGCGATTGTGAGACCGCTCTCTACGGTGGACCCCTCCCTGGAAGTAACCTTACGGTTCGACCATCACCCTACCCACGAAGAGGTGCTGGCGCTTAAAGGCAGAACACTTCCAACCGCATTGCAGGACGGCATAACTCCCAGGATATACTTTGAGGAAAATTATGACCTGCCGCGCTGGACTACCTACGACACGATGGATGTCGCTGCATATTATATAAAGATAGAATCGGTAAAATGGGTAAAGGCTGACACCACCATCTTTAATCCTGTAGATGTATATGAAGTAAAGGGAAGCGGCAGGATACTGCTGGAAGAAGACACGCAAAGAGATGTCCTGCAGGACCTGCAATTCCATATGCTGCTTACCAGGGTCAAGGAATCTTAACATCTAAAGATTGTTATTGCTCACAAAAGGACCGGCTCAGATACCGGTCCTTTACTACATATCCCGGCTTCCTGAACCAGGTCTTTTCCTCTGGGACGACTGCCTGTAAAAAAAGTCACGGGCTATCGTTCATGGCCGGAAAACAAGCATTTACCGAATATTTATCGGGATTATCAAAAAAGTAGTATTTTTAAGTTTGTATTCAAACTTACTGAGATATGGACTTTTACAGCTTACCGATCATTATTAACGACAGGAGAGAAAAAATCATCAATTTATATCACCAGAAAGATGATATAACCGTATTCAAATATATAGTAGAGGCGCACCGGAACGCTCATTTCAATATCGCTGAGCTGCAGGCAGACAGCATTTTAAAAAGCTTTATCCCGCAACACCCGGATCTTGATATCAAAGACTGCATCGTTCATTGTACCCTGGAGTCCGATACCTTACGCCTGCACATCAGCCCCAGGCAAAAGCAGCCTTTATATGAAGCATCCGAGCCGGAGCAGGAAGCCCCTGAACCTCCGCCCGTATACAGCTATGAAGACCTTGAGCTGTTCAAATCGGCCCCTAAAAAGGAGAAAATAACAGCCCAGAACACCGTGGAAGCCATACAGTCCGATTCCGAGATCATAGGCGTCTGGCAGGATACCATCAAGCTCATCCGGCACCGCTACAGCAATGGCGCCACGCTGGTGACCGGCTATATCACAGGCGCTTTCAATAAGCTGCAGGATGCCGCTTTTCCCGACCTCACCCTCGAGCTGGTGCTGGAAACGGAAGGACAGCAGTTCAGCAATAAAACAACCATCAGCTTCGCGCATCCCGAGCAGTTCCTCGGCATTGCGCTGGATTTCGGCTCCGAAGCCAGCCAGATGGCCATCAAACGCTACCAGTATGGTGAGCATCACCAGCAGATGCGCCCGGAAATAGAGAACCTGTTCAAAAATATCCTGGCGTTCAACAAATCCCAGGGCTGGATCAGCAAAGAAGAGCAGGCCAGCTATTACCAGGAAGAGAAGAACACCAATTTCTACAAATCCATCTTTTTCCTGAAGGAGAACCAGAGCGGGCAGTATGACAATATCTATAAGGACCTCTTTATAGCCGATGTAGCGCATAACTTAAAGATGCTGGTCAATACCCATGACGGCTACCAGGTGCTGACGCAAAACAAGTACCACCAGCTCCCCAATCTCAAGATCACCCAGAAGTACGACAGCCTCTTTTCCGGCATCAACTTTAATATCGACAAGGACGGCTACGATATTAATGTAAGCCTGAGGGTGATGAAGAATAAGGTATATAATACCATCTTAAAGGTGATGATAGAATCCTTCCTGAAAAAGGAATTCCTCATCTCCTATGATGCCACCCGCAAGATCCGCTTCATCCTGCTGGTACCCAATATCTATGATTTTTACGACATCAAAAGCACCCAGCAGATACTCCATAATATCTTCCAGTCGCTTGCAGACCATGAATATAAAGGCAAGCTGCTGAGCTGGGAGATCATTACCATATCGGAAAGCGACGCGTCTTTCCTGGGCTATATCAATAAGAACGACACCCATATTGACAGGAACCGTGAATATATCATCATAGATTCCGGTAAAGGCACAACAGACCTTTCCATCATCCGCACCGGGGCCAGGAATGTCTTTGATATCAAGACCGTGTACCGCAACGGCTTTGCCGGCGCGGGCAACCTGATCACCTTTGCCGTTTTTGAGACCATATTGCATTATATCAGGGCCAATGCGTCCAACCAGCATGAAGCGTTTAAATTCATCAAGGAAAAGATCATCAATGTGCTGAACAGCAATGACCTGGAGCTTAAGAACAATATTTTCGCCCAGATAGAAAGGCTGAAGTTCAAATACACGGACAACAGCCCTTATGTGCTGAGCCAGTGGCAGCAGGCCAGCGTGGGTGATACCAATTTCAGGAACCTGACCGAAGAAGGCCGCGCGGATATTACCAGCACCTTCAGGAACCTGCTGGCCGGCATTGAGAATATCAGCGATTTCTACGGCTATATTACTGAAACCTGCAAGGTGATCGCTACCCGCGTGGTGCAGAATATCAGGCTGGTGAAAAAGAACGCGGAACAGTTCAACTGCGGCGGCGTGATCCTGTCCGGAAGGGCCTTCCTTTTCAGGCCCCTGGAAGAGCAGGTCCGCAAACAACTGGAGGAAGAGCTGGATATTCCCGCGTCCAGGATACACCTGCTGAACGGCAATGAGCTAAAAGACATCTGCATCAAAGGCGTCTTTAATAATTCCGTACGCCTGAACGCGGAAAAGATAGGCTATCCCATACAGGTCATCAGCCGGTCTAAATCACCTGTCTCCGAACCGGAGCCATCCCAGGCGGCTACACCCGGCAAGCCCAAAATGAGCATCCAGTCCCGGCTGCTGAAGATATTTTTCAATGAGCTGAACGACTTGGAAAATGTAGAGGCGGTCATACCGACCACGCATACCAGCCTGCAGTACGACTCCCTGGCCAACAGCCAGATACTGATAGGCGGCAAGCGCTATAAGATCGTGGGCAACAGCATCTACAACCAGCAATCAGGCATCCGGGAAGAAGCCAACCTGATGTTCACAGAGAAAGGCTACCTGGTCCGCAAGCTGGAGAACGGCATCGTCAGGAATATCATAGAGCTGCAGGAAATCTTCGATACGGAAGATATTGAGCTGAATATGGTCATTCCTTCCCTGTTCCCCAACTATATAGATGAAGAGTTCATCCATACGTTCCAGAAAGCTATTGACCTGAGCCCGGCACCACCCACGCCACCGGCAGGCGGACCGATGTACTTTGACATCCAGCCCCCGGCAGATAATAAAAGCAGCAATAGCAATAACAACAATAACAGCAGTGGAAATTCAGGGCCTTTATATTTTTAAAGCGTCCTGCAGGAGAGGCTGCCGGATAAGCGACAGCCTCTCCTTATAAAATACACGAAACATTTATAACACTGCATTTATCTGCTGAGCTGTCTGCCCTACTATCCCTATCAACCCTATAGCAGCATTTAAAATTTGCAGTCCGGCAGGCAGACTGCAATATACCAGCATCGACGGCCCGGGCATTCAACCATTTACCAGGCGCTGCTGTTAACCTAAAGTTCATTTTCATATAATAGATCAACCCTCAACAATACACAATTACAGTCTATGAAAAAATTCATTTTCATCAGTATATTATCCTTACACTCCTTATTCCTTTGGGCGCAACCCACACGGGACAATACATTCATCATCAGCGACAACGGCTTTGATAAAAATATCAGCATCAAGATCACTACCGACCAGTCCGCCCTCATTACGGTAGATAACGAGAAGCAGACGGTACCAATAGAGATCCGCGACGGCAAAGTGCTGCTTAAGAACAAGGCTGACAACCAGAAGGTGCTGAGCCTGATGAAAGTGCCCGCGGACCTGATAGATGCCCGGTATAAGCAGTACGGCGATATCGACAACCTGGAGAAGCTGCTGAACCACGCCAATGAGCTGCCGCAGCGTACCCTTTATATCGCGAATGAGCAGCAGCTGCAGGCAGGAGGAGAACAGGAAACGCTGGTGAGGCCCCAGGACGCTTCCGGCACAGACCCGAACACCGGCAGCAGCAGCTGGTACTGGTTCGTATTGCTGCCCGTGGCAGGGATAGCGGTTGGTTTCCTGCTGGCAAAGGCTGGCAGCAGGCCGGCGGCTTTACCGGAAGAGATCGAGGTGGAAGAAGAGGGACTGGGCGGCTCACCGCTGCAGCAGGAAGAAGCCATAGCACCCCTGCCCGACAAGCCCAAGTCAAGGGCAAATGTCAATATCACCCAGCTGAAGCAGAAGTACGACAAGCTACGCGAGGACAGCAAGATACTCAAGCAGAGCTATACAGACCTCAAGCGCAACCATAAGGAGCTGAAGCAGGCCATAGATGCGGACACAGCTTATTATAAGACCGCCTTCCAGGATATTGTGCTGCCCTTGCAGTCCGCCATAGACCAGGGAGACCTGGCCAGTATATTCAGATATATGACCATAGCTTCCCTGCAATACACCGCCATTACCCGCGAGAAGCTGGCCAAGCGCCAGAATTATGATATTACCAATATCAATACCCTGCTTAAGAACAAGTCCGACCACCAGAACTACCCCGAGCTGACGCAAAGCACCCCTGTGGACAAAACACCGGTAAACCTGCGGCAGACCATATCCGTACTGAAACAACTGGGAATAAAGGACCTTGATAATTATATCATCCACGGGTATAAATTAAAAGACTTATAATGCTCAAATATATCTATACTGCTCTGGCAGCAGGTATCATCATCACCATGAATATACTCTGGGGCAGTGTGATAAGCTGGTTCCTCAGCCTGACCATACTGGCTATCATTGTTTACTTCGTGGTGCAGCTCCAGCTGGAGGATATTGTTAATACCGTATTCCAGAAGAAGCAAAAGGACATCGGCAACGATCCGGGCATCGGCCATAAGCTCTTCCTCTTCGGTAAAAAGTGGGAAGGCATCCTCAAATTCGCCGTGCTGTCCGTAGTATTCGTCCTGGGCGTATGGTGCATCTATACCACTACCCACCCCTTCGGCAACCGCACCTGGTTCTTAAATAATGATTACCATGGGCTCAGCAATGCCGGGATCGCTTTCCAGGATCAGTTGTTCCTGGAAAGCACCGCCACGGACAGCAATGCCCGGACCGGCAATATTACCGTAAAGGGGAACGGCAGCACGGCCTCCTTACAGTTTGACCGGTTCTTTATCCCGGTGTTTAAACCCGTTGACGGCAGGAAAGCCGCTTTGCTGAACAATATTTATCCCCAGCCCATACAGCAGTCGCTGCAGTTGTCCAACGCGGACTTTGACGTCACCATACAGGTGGCGCCTTACGAGCCGGGATTCTTCAGAAAGCTGGTATCCGATGAAAAAGACGGGTTAAAATTCACAGTATCGCTGACGGGCAAAAATCCCGAAATCCTTTCCCAGTGGAATGTGCAGGCCCCTTACCAGGACCACATCACGATCATCACATCCGACCTGAACATAGGCAAGCAGTTGTTTGAATTGCTGCTCAACGGCCGGTCCTTTGAATCGGGAAAGCCGGAAAGCTACCAGGTGCTGGAAGCCATGCTGCAGGAGCTGGGCGACAGCTATCTCCTGGCCCATTTCGAAAACACGGACAAGCAGTATAAATTTTTCCCCGGCAAGAATGTCTTTGAAAACAATTATACCGTAAAGATCGATGGCCAGCCGGCAGCGCCGCAGCTCAAAAACACATCGGGCATAGCCTATGCGGAAAAGTTCTATATCGGCTTCAGCAATCACAGGAAGCAATTGTATATAGACCGCTTTGATGCAACCGGCTACCCGCAGAGCAGGAAAATGGACGCCGCGCTGTATTTCGATTACCCGAATACCTATATGCTCAGGAGTCCCGGCAAGCAGGAAGCGGGCAATAAGAACATCCGCTTTATCACCAACGATTTCGAGCAGATCATAGGCAATGACCTCAAGGAAGGCTTTTTATTCAACACTTACCAGCTCGTGACCGCTACGCCTGTCAACGGCAGCATAGATTACTTTTCCGGGCAGCCCAATACAGCCATAGAGCTGAACGTGGCCGACTTCAATGCGTCCAGCGCCTCCATACAGGTGACAGACCGGAAGTTCGCGCTGCTGACCAAAGACCAGAAAGCCCAGTACCTGTTCCAGCTCCGGGATTTCAGCGATAACGGCTTCAGCACTGAGAAGTCTATTTTTTATCTCGGGCTTATTTTCGCCTCCTTCGTGATCCTGCAGGTCTTCTTCCCGGGCAAAAAGCTGGAACGTATAGAGCCCATTATCCTGATGGTCATCATGGCGCTGTCGGTCTTAAGGTTCATCATGTACTGGCGCCTGGCAACATTCCCGCCGCTGGAAAACATTTCCAAGCATGAGCTGGAAAATACGCTCCTGAATTTTGACTTCAATATCGGCATACAGCTACCCTTGCCGCTCACGGTCATCTGGATACTCGGCATGGTATTATTGCTGATCCTGTACAGGACCGGCCTGTTCAGCCGGGCACTGCCGGATGCCGGCAGCCTGTTCACAAAGCTCAGCCCCAGGCTCAGCAATATCAACCTGCAGTACATTGCCTTTATCGGCCTGTGCTTCGTGGTATTTATGCTGAATAAGAAAGTGCTGCATATCGAGCTCCTGACCAGGATCGTCAGCATATTGCTGCCTATACTGGGGTATGTATATTATTCCGGCAAAGCCAATGCCTCTTTTGAATATACCCCTAAACCGTTGCTTTACGGCGGCAAAAAGAAATGGCTGGAGCACCTGCATGCGCTCCTTTACTATTTTTTCAATAACCCTACAACCTTTATTACCCTTACCACGCTCGTGTTCTTCGGCCTGACAGACAGGGGATTTGCCATCCTGTTCTTCCTGTTCCTCCTGCTGAAGAACATCCTTGTCAACTTCCTTAAAAAACCGCTGGCCAATACCAAAGTATCCATTGCCAACAGGCTGCTGATGCCTCAGAATTTCTGGATCTACGGCCTGGCAGCCCTGGCCCTGTACCTCACTTTATTATCCGTAAAGCCCCTGTTCTATTACCTGCTGACCTACAAGGTATGGGTCTTCTTCGGAGTAGTGGCGCTCACCGCTGTTGTGCTGCGAGCCCTGTCCGCACCCAAAAGGCTGCAGTCAGCCGGGATAGCCCTTACGGTAGCGGTAGGCCTGCTGGCGGCCATACCGGTCACCCGTAACTGGATGGATCACCAGATGGCAGATGTGGTGAAGCATGTCCAGTACCGGGCGTCCATCATTTACCAGCCTATCCACGAGCTGCTGCAGGCCAACGAATACACCTCCTTCAAGACCCAGAAGATCATTGAGACGGCGGAAAACCAATGGTTCATCAATTCCTATATTTCCAAGGAGTATGACAACAGCGAAACCATCAACCTGCGGGCACATTCCAGGATAGGTGTGGATTATTCCACGCAGACCAGGGACGTGGTGCTGGCCAGGTATGTCATCAGCGAATGGGGCGATTTTACCATGTACCTGATCCTGTTCCTGATGGTGATACCGATGGTCTTCTACCTGATAGCTTACCAGCTGACACTGGTCAATACCAAAGAAAGGCAGCGGGACATCGACAGCTATACCGGCCTGATCCCCCTGCTGATCCTGTTCACCATAGCATTGTTCGTATGGCTCACCGCCACCAACAGGTTCGTATTCTTCGGGCAGGATTTCCCCTTCCTGAGCCTTACCAGCAGGCTGAGCGTCCTGATGCCGCTACTGCTGTGGGCGGTTACCCTGATGCAGCGTCCCACACCCAAGCATTCCTTCCAGGTGGATGTGCAGAGCAGCAGTATCCGCTATATACTCTTTATTGCGCTGATCGCTGTTTTCGCGCTCACCACCGTCAAGGAAAATGAGCTGAACAATGATAATTTCTCCATTGTCATGGAGACCACCAAAGAGCACGTTGAAAAGGACCTGAACGCCATACTTGCCAACATACAGGACGGGATGGAAGCCAAGCGGGAAAAGATCACCTATAATAAGGTCATCACGCTGCTCGCGGCGGATACCAACTTCCAGACGCTCCGCAACGATGTCGTTAAGGATAATTATACCCGGAGCATACTGGACAACCTGGTAGAGAAGCCTGCCACAGCGTTCCAGCTCAACAATCCGTTATTCATGATCTATGATAACGGCAGGTATAATGCCGTTTACAATAAAAACCTCTACCTGGAGCTGCCGCCCGTTGAAAGCCGTAAGATATGGCAGGGCAATATCCTTGAATCCATACAGGCGGCAGGCAGCGCTACCGCCCTGCTGTATTCGGACAAGGAGAAGCGACGTATCATACTACCTTTCTTTACCCATAACCCGGCCGGCAATTACCAGCTGGCCGTGATCCCGAAAAACTGGGTGAAGGGCGCCCAGGATAATGTGGGCATCCTGAATATCATCAATGCCAATGCAGGCCAGACAAGCGTGTTCATCTACAAGAACGCTCAAAAGAATATGATACAGAACGCCACATCCTACGCGGGTACCCTGCAATATGATGATATGGCCACGATCTACCAGCAGGGCAAGGCCTACCAGCTGGGCTTCCAGTCGGAAGGCAACAAGTACGCCACCAATAAATGGATCAACGGCACCTACAGGATCATTTATCCTTTAAGGAGCGATAATTTCTGGATCTACAGCTACGCCAATGCCATACGGGGCGCTTACAGCAACGACAGCATGCTGCTGGCCAATAATTACGTTACGCTGGATTACGACCTGTCCTCCGCGGTGCACCGGGCGATACAAAAAAGCGCCGGCACGACCTTCGGCACTAAGCACACTAATTTCAACTTCAGCGTTATAGGAGCCGATGGTGACGGGCATATCCGCTTTATGAACGATTATGTGAGCAACAGGCGGGTCATAGACCCGAATGACCAGCCCACCATTTTTGCGCTGCAGCGCCAGCAGTTCTTTTATAGCAATGCCAAGAACGAAAGGGATCAATGGGGCAACAGGAACCTGCTGAACCTCTACCTCGGACCCGGATCGTCCATCAAGGCGCTGACCGCGGGCGTGGTCACTTCTCAGGTCAATGCAGGCTGGGAATCCCTCATCTTTACCGCGCCGGGAGGCGACCGGGAGAATTTTGCGGGACTCCGGCTGATCAAGCCCTGGAAAAATGACGAGCATTATTACGCGCCTATGGATATCCCCGCATTCATCGCGCACTCCAGCAACTTTTACCACGCGCTGTATATGTTCCTGGGCTCCTATACCAAGGAAGACTTCCTGCAGGGCAGCCAGTACACGCTGAGCAGCGTACTGACAGACCAGCCGGGCCGGAACAATACCTTTCCCATTGTTACCTATAAGGGCCGGGCCTTATACCTTAAGAACTACGGCAGCAAAGAGTGGCCGATGACAGACAAGAGCGCCACGCACCGGTCTTATTTCGGTAATGAGAATTCCCTGCTGGCCAACGGCTTTGAAACCAATGTCGGGCTCAGGACCAAGGATAAGGATAAGCTGGATATGAAAGCTACTACCAACGACCGGGTGCATTTCGTAGACCCTTACCTGTCTGATGTACTCAGCAAAAACAAGAATACCGGCTACCTGTGGAGCTTCCCCGAAGAGAGCTTTTTCCTGCAGTCCGACAGGGCGCAGACAGAGATACACCAGAACTTCAACCTGGGCGTGATGACGGCAGCGCTGGGCGGCTACCCGCTGCGCATCACACCGTATAAAATGGCGGAGATGTACCTGTCCATGTTCACCCAGAACAACAACCTTCAGCTCAGCGTAGTACCGCAGAAGCCGGCGCGGTCCCCATGGGTAGTAGACGCTACCTGGAACAACAGGTATAACCAGTTCTTAGCGGCCAATATCTTTACAGGGATGAAGCAGGTGATCACCGGCGGGACGGCCAGAAGGCTGCAGGGGACCGCCGCCAAATACGGGCAATACCACTTCTATGCCAAAACAGGCACCATCAATGAGCAGCAGTCCGGCCGGAAGAGCTCCAGGCGCCTGATACTGACCATCGCGGACAAAGACCTGACACAGGCAGAAAATATCGGGAAGGCCCGGGTATATGCCTTATATTTCGTAACGGACAATACCCAGGACTTCGACTGGAACCTTATTTACGAGATCATCGACCAGACCATTCAATCCAAATCATTCAAACAATATTTCCAGCCATAATGAAGCATACAGCACCTTATAAGATATTCATTATCCTGCTCACCGTTGTCCTGGTAGCCGGGAGCCTGCTATGGGTAAACTATGCCATCAACAGGCAGGCGGTCAAAAAAGTAGTGAATGTTTCCAATACGGAATTCAACAGGGAACATTTCAATTATATCATTACCGACACTTTTATCAACCTGCTGCAGAAAGCTTATGGCGCCGGCATTACCGTTACCACCGAGCAAAACCGCTTAAAGGTGACCCTCAGCAATTCGGGCGCCATTACCAGGGATTTTTTCAACGGCAACGATAAGGTCCTGGCACATGCACTGGACGATTTTGGCTTCAAAATTGATTATAGTAAGAATGAAAACAAAATTGATGCTATTTTTGTCATTAAGGACGGGGCCGTACCTGTCCCGAACGATGTAATGATAAAACTCATAGACAAAACCTACAACAGATGAGCATGTTAATCAACCAGGGCAATGTAAAGCTGTTCATTGCGCACCTGTTCCGGAAACGTAATGGCACGACTCCCCCGCCAGAGCTGCTGAACTCATGGTCGCAGATACCCGATGCGGAGATACTGGGGCACCTCAGGAATATGACCAGCCAGTGGGGCTGGACAGAAGCCCAGTTGCTGGCAGAGATCAACAGCTTTCTGAATGCGCAGCACCCACCCGATATACAGCAGACCGGCAGCAAGCCGAATCCTGCGTCCAGGCCGGCCTACCAGCCGGGACCACAGCAGCGTCCCGCTCCCGCTACACCTCCCCCGCCCCGTAAAAGGAGCTATAAATGGCTGCTCCTGATCCTCATACCGCTCCTGGCAGCAGGCGGCTATGTGGTGTATAAGAACCGGCAATACAACCAGCTCCAAAGGCTGTACAGCGTTACCGATAATGTGGCCGTACGCAATATCCACGGCGAAAATGTAGGCAGGATGGATATATTCACCGGTCCCAGCTCCATCACTTCCCTGCGCGAAGCGGACGCAGCCATCTATAATATAGTGGTGGATAAGGAAGGCAATGTATCCGAAAGCAGGAAGCTGCTGACGGACGATGCCACCTTTAAGGATTACCTTTTCGGCAACGAGGAAAAAATGGTGTATGTCAACAAAAATTACCTGACCAACAGCGAGGATTACAGCAGCATACAGAAGACCGTATTCTCCGAGATCAGCAGGTATAATAAAGAAATGGCCCTGATCAAATCGGACATCCGGAAGGTCATCATCGGGTCGCTGGCTATGGACGGCAGGCTATACAACCTGCATATCAAGAATCCCTGCGGGAATAACAGCACAGAATATACCAGCGTGATCAAGCATACCCTGAAAGACAAAAAAACGATCAGTGTCATCTGCAAGCTATCGGATAACAAGTTCTATAAGTTTAAAGGCTTGCCTGATGAGAACCGTTATTTCCCGCCACAGGTAGTGCAGGTTAAAAATCCCGAAGGGGGCAATATGATAGATATTGAAGCCGCGGACCTGCTGTTCAGGTTTACGAATGGCTCCTATTTCCTGTACACCTGCAATAAGGAGAACACCTCCTTTCATGCCAAATTTGACGAAACCGGCGACATCAGCTATTTTACCTGGTCGTACGACTCTCTTTAATATCCATTACCCTTAAATATCCGATATGATCAATAAGCAGCATATAGCTCAATACATAGCATTTTTATTTCAGCAGAAAAACGGCCAGCAGGCGCCGCAGGAGATCATCGACTCCTGGCAGCAGATAGAGGAAAGCGCCATACAGGAGCACCTGCAGGGATTGTACAACCACTGGCAGATGTCCCCGCAGGAATCACAGCGGCTGGAACAGGCATTTTTAAAGTCCCTGCAGCCCGCCGCCCCTTTGTTCGATATACCCAGGCCGGACCCCGTCAGCAGCCAGGCAGATCATAACCCGGCCGCTTATAATAATGTATCGGCTTCTTCCGCCCCCATCGCGGAGCCCCGCGCTGCTTCAGGCTCTTCCAAAGGCCTGGTGACAGGGCTGGTAATCGCACTGCTGGCAGTGTCAGGCGTGGCGGGCTATTTCCTCCTGAATGATAACGACAACGCTCCTGCAGACAATACCACGCATGTACCGGACATCACTGCCCAGCCGGCAGTAAATACCCTGCCGACTGCTGAGCCGGCCGCCCCTCCCGCGGCCGTAGCAGACACGGGCAGCGCCGCTTACGCTGCTACAGACAAAGAGCAAAACGAGGATGACAAAGCCAATGCCGCCACCTTACAAAAGCTCATGGATGCGGAGTACAGGCAGAACATTTACAATATCTACAGTACCTTTTCCGAGAATATGGAACGTTACTGGGGCGTGAATTATCCTACCTTTGACGAGATCAAGAAGCTATATGACGATTCCTGGAATAAAAGGACCAATATCAAGCACGATGATGTCGTTATCGAAAAGGTAGGAGATAATAAGTATAACGTTACGGCCACCTACAGCTATTACGACCTGGAAAAGCAGCAGTCCGTACAGAAACAGACCAGGACAAGATATGAGTTTGACAGCAACCATAAGATCGTAAGGACCTACGGCCTGTAAGCGCCCACAACCCGAATACCCCACAATGGCTGTATAAAAAAAATCTTGTATGGTCACATGGGCCCTGTTGTGTCACCCTGAGCTTGTCGAAGGGTGGTTGATAATGCTTCTTAGAAGGGCTTCGACGGGGCTCAGCCTGACAACTGAGAGATTTGTCACATATAACTTATCTTGTCACATTGGGCCTGCCGTGTGACCTGAGCTTGTCGAAGGGCGGTCAATAATGGTTGTAGCAGGGCTTCGACGGGGCTCAGCCTGACAACTGAGGGACGTGTCACATAGAGCTGATCTTGTTACATTGAACCTATGTTGTGTCATCCTGAGCTTGTCGAAAGGGGAACTTATAATGATTGTAGCAAGGCTTCGACGGGGCTCAGCCTGACAACTTAGGGACGGTGTCACATAGAGCTTATCTTGTTACATTGAGCCTATGCTGTCACCCTGAGCTTATCGAAGGGTGGTTGATAATGGTTTTTAGCAAGGCTTCGACGGGACTCAGCCTGACAACTGAGGGACGGTGTCACATAGAGCTGATCTTGTTATATGGAGCCTATGCTGTCACCCTGAGCTTGTCGAAAGGGGGACTTATAATGATTGTAGCAGGGATTCGACGGGGCTCAGCCTGACAACTGAGAGATTTGTCATATAGAACTTAATCTTGTCACTTGAACCTATGCTGTCACCCTGAGCTTATCGAAGGGCGGTCAATAATGGTTGTAGCAAAGCTTCGACGGGACTCAGCCTGACAACTGAGGGACGGTGTCACATAGAGCTTATCTTGTCACATGGAGCCTATGCTGTCACCCTGAGCTTGTCGAAGGGTGGTTGATAATGCTTCTTAGAAGGGCTTCGACGGGGCTCAGCCTGACAACTGAGAGATTTGTCACATATAACTTATCTTGTCACATTGGGCCTGCCGTGTGACCTGAGCTTGTCGAAGGGCGGTCAATAATGGTTGTAGCAGGGCTTCGACGGGGCTCAGCCTGACAACTGAGGGACGTGTCACATAGAGCTGATCTTGTTACATTGAACCTATGTTGTGTCATCCTGAGCTTGTCGAAAGGGGAACTTATAATGATTGTAGCAAGGCTTCGACGGGGCTCAGCCTGACAGTTGAGGGATTTCTCACATTGAACCTGTCTTTGTGTAATATACTTACAGGGCACTCATGACCTTGCATAGTCCAGCATCCTGTCAATAAAGTAAGACCATTCGTATCGCTTTTTCTCCGCTTCCATTGCAGCGGTAAAGGGTGCTTCCAGTCCCTCGTCAAAGTACCGGGCAATAGCCGCCGCTACAGAAGCGGCCTCCACCTCTGTCACCAGTCCCAGCTCATTATGCCTGATAAATTCGGGCAGACCTCCCACGTTCGTAACGATCATCGGCTTTGAAAAGTGAAAGCCGATCTGCGTAATACCGCTTTGAGTCGCGTTCTTATAAGGCTGCACCACAACATCCGCAGCGCTGAAATATTTATTGACCTCCTCGTTGGGTATAAAGTGCGTGGCCCTTACAATGCTGGGTTCCAGGTTCAGGTCCCTGATCTGGCGCTCATATTCCGCGGCATCCGCATAGAACTCCCCCGCGATGACGAGCTTCACATTGCTGTCCCTTACCCGCGGGTCGGCAAAAGCATCCAGCAGGATATCCAGTCCCTTATATTTCCTGATCAGCCCGAAGAAAAGCACCACCTTATCATCCGCCCGCAATCCCAGGGCCATTTTAGCGGCCGCCTTATCCAGCAGCTCGCCATAGATGTCATACATAGGATGCGGCAGGGTCAGTACCGGCCGGTCGCTGAAATGCTTCACATCCTCTGCTACCTCCCTACTCATACAGACGAACTTATCCACCGGCTTTACAAAATACTTCGTGAACATAGTATCCCCGAATCTTTTTTCGTGAGGGATGATATTATCAGCGATCGCTATGACCTGCGTATGCTTATTTTTCTTTACCTGCCGCAGTATGGTTCCGAAAGCCGGTCCCATAAAGGGCAGCCAGTATCGTACGATGATCAGGTCCGGCCGTTCCCTGCGCAACCGGCGGCCTACTTTCAGCCAGTTGAACGGGTTGACCGAGTTGATCAACTGCCGGATATTCAGACCGTCCGGTGGCGGCGCATCCGTATATTGTGTTTTCCCGGGAAAGAGAAAGGAGGGGTATTGCAGGGTAAAGTTGATCAGGTGCGCCTCACATCCTTTTTCCTGGAATCCCCTGGCCATACGCATATCAAAATCTGCCAATCCTCCCCTGAACGGATGAGCCGGTCCTATAATATAAACTTTCACTGACAACGATTTAATACAGCAAATTAATATAAATTCGCACTTAAATTCAAAAGTTTGACAATTATCTACCTGAAATTGTAAGATCTATGCCCAATATTTCCACGCGTGGTCAGTTGATGCCACCTTCCCCGATAAGAAAATTAGCTCCTTATGCCGAAGCGGCCAAAAAGCGCGGCACCAAAGTATATCACCTGAATATAGGACAGCCGGATATCGAAACGCCGCCCTCTATCTTGGAAGCCGTAAAGAACGCCTCCTTTAAAGTACTGGAATACAGTCCCAGCCAGGGTTTTGAAAGCTACAGGATAAAGCTGGCCCGCTACTATAACAGCAAGCACATCAACATCACCGCGGATGATATCATCATTACGGCGGGAGGCTCTGAAGCCATTTCCTTCGCCCTGATGAGCTGTATGAACCCCGGTGACGAGATCATCATACCCGAACCCTTCTATGCCAATTACAACGGCTTCGCTGTTGCGGCCGGCATAAAGGTAGTCCCTATCCCTTCCTCCATTGAAGATAATTTTGCCTTACCTCCTATTGATGCCTTTGAAAAAGCGATCACGGAGCGTACCAGGGCCATCATGATCTGCAATCCCAACAATCCTACCGGCTACCTGTACAGCCGAGAGGAGCTGGAAACATTAAGGAATATCGCGCTCAAGCACGACCTGTTCATACTCAGCGACGAAGCCTACCGCGAGTTCTGCTACGACGGCAGGCAGCACTTTTCCGTCATGGAGCTGGAAGGGCTGGAAGCGCATGCCATCCTGCTGGACACCATCTCCAAGCGTTACAGCGCCTGCGGCGCCCGTATCGGGGCGCTGGTCACTAGGAACAGGGACGTGTATGCCGCTGCCCTGAAGATGGCACAGGCCCGCCTGTCTCCCGCCACTTTTGAACAGATACTGGGCGAAGCCGCCTGCGACCTTCCTGCTGATTATTTTGACGCCGTACTGGCGGAATATGAGCTGCGCAGGAATACCCTTGTTGAAGGATTAAAGTCCATAGAAGGTGTAGTGGTACCCAATCCCGGAGGCGCGTTTTATGCTATGATACAACTGCCCATCGAGGATGCCGAAGATTTCTGCCAGTGGCTGCTGTCCGACTTCTCCTATGAAGGCGCAACGGTCATGATGGCCCCGGCAAGCGGGTTCTATGCCACGCCCGGCTCAGGTAAAAACGAGGTACGACTGGCTTATGTGCTGAACAAGGAAGATATACAAAAAGCTGTGGCTATACTTGCCGCTGCATTGGAAGCCTATAAGACACGCTGATCCCGGGTATCCTCAGGATCATCTTACTGAATATATACTTACTGGTATTACTGGTTCGGCGGCATGGTTGGCCGCCGAACCATACGGTCTGCATAAAACCTTAACTGACTATCTATATATATAGGAAACAAAGCCATTATATGACAGGTCTGGGATGCTACTAAGCCCCGTAAGAGATTCCTCACATCCGTTCGGAATGACCAGCCCCCCCAGTGCCTTTATAAGCTAAAGGGGTATCTGAGCCTCATAAAGGACACTGCTCAACGAGGCGTATCCGTATAAAAGGTTGTTGCCTGTAAGCAGATAGTCACTAAATCTTATTAAAGGAGGAGATGCTAACCCCATCTCCTCCTTTTGCTTTATAACTATCCAGGTATAGATGCGCTGCCAACGGGGCATAAGCGATGCCTCACAGCCGTTCGGAATAACGACACGCCACAGCCAGGGCAACACCATATTATAAAAGAGAGTGTCTAAAAAAGCATTACTGTCTTTTCGAGCGTAGCGGAATGGAGCAATCTCATGGTCAGTGACTTACAACCAGCAGATGCAGCCTCGCTGGGAACAGTTCCCGACTTCACTGCATTTTGCCCGCAATGACGACCTTTTGGGACAGCATTCTGTATTACGGGAAATAATGGTGCCTCGTGCCATTCCTCCTTAGTATGTAAATCAAAACGCCGGTATATACCGGCGTTTTGATTATGATTTCTTAGTTTTTTTAGCGGCGGTCTTTTTAGCCGTGCTCTTCTTTACTGCGGTCTTTTTAGCCGCACTTTTCTTAACGGCGGTTTTCTTCTTAGCAGCCGCCTTTTTCTTCTCAAAAGCGTCCGGCACCTGCTCCTTGATCATCGCTTTCACGGTTTCCAGGTCTATATCCTTCAGGTCTTCTGCCGTATATTTCTCTCCGTCCGCTTTCCTGCCGAGCTTCAGCATTTGCTTGCCGAACCTGACAAAGGGGCCCCATCTGCCGTTCTCTATAGCGATCTTTTCATCTTCCCACTGCGCGATATAACGGTTGGCTTCCTTATCCAGCTTTTTCTCGATCAGCTCGTTAATGTCCTGCTGGCTGAGATGATCAAAATCATAGGCCTTGGGTACATTGATGAACAGATCCTTATACCTGATAAAAGGCCCGAACCTTCCTTTGCCCTTCGTTACGGGCTCCCCTTTAAAAGAGCCGATAGGCGCATCTGCCAGTTCCTTCTCACGGATCACAGCTATGGCCCTGTCCATATCTACCGTCAGCGGGTCCTCTCCCTTGGGCAGGGAGATAAAGGTTTCACCGTACTTCACATACGGCCCGAAGCGCCCTATACCTACGCTGACATCCTGCCCTTCATACTGTCCCAGGTCCATAGGTAGCTTAAACAGATCCAGCGCCTCTTCCAGCGTAATGGTCTCTATGCTCTGGTTCTTACGCAGGGAAGCAAACTTCGGAGCTTCCTCATCCTCATTGGAGCCTATCTGCACCATCGGGCCGAAGCGGCCCAGGCGGGCCACCACCTGCTTGCCGGATTGCGGATCCGTACCCAGGATATGCTCACCTTTCGCCCTCTCTGCCGTTTCCATGGTTTCCTTCACCGTTTCGTGAAAAGGATAGTAGAATTCCTTAATAGTAGCTTTCCAATCCTCTTTCCCACGGGCGATATTATCGAACTGGTTTTCGATATTCGCGGTGAAGCCGTAATCCATGATCTGCGTGAAGTGCATACTCAGGAAGTCCGTCACCACCATACCGAGGTCGGTAGGAAATAATTTATTCTTATCCGCGCCCGTGATCTCTGTGGCGGTATCTTTCTGCAGGCGGTCGTTTTGCAATGTCAGGATATTATAGCTGCGCTTCGTACCTTCCAGCTCCCTTCTTTCCACGTAATTCCGTTGCTGAATGGTGCTGATGGTAGGCGCATAGGTGGAAGGACGGCCTATGCCGAGCTCTTCCAGCTTTTTCACCAGCGAGGCCTCCGTGTACCGCGGCGCGGGACGGGAAAAGCGTTCTGTCGCTTTCAGGTAATCCAGGTTCAGCTGCTCTCCTATACGCATAGCAGGCAATACCGGGTTGTTATCATCTTCCGGCTCCTCATCGCTGCTCTCTATATATACTTTAAGGAACCCGTCAAACTTGATCACCTCTCCCTGGGCGGTAAGCTGCTCGTTATTGGTGGATATATTGATCTTAACGGTTGTTTTTTCCAGTTGCGCGTCCGCCATCTGGCTGGCTATGGTACGCTTCCATATCAGGTCGTATAAACGGTAGCCGTCCGGGTCGCTGATATGCGCCACGTTGAGGTCTGTAGGCCGGATCGCTTCGTGCGCTTCCTGTGCTGACTGGTTCTTGGTCTGGAACCTGCGCTGCTGGTGGTATTGCTCGCCAAACTGGCGGGTAATGGCGCCACGGGCGTTTTCCAGGGCGGTATCAGAAAGATTTACGGAGTCGGTACGCATATAAGTGATATACCCGTTCTCATACAGGCTTTGGGCCACGCGCATCGTACGGGATACTGACATACCGAGCTTCCTGCTGGCTTCCTGCTGCAGCGTGGATGTGGTAAAAGGCGGCGCCGGCGATCTTTTGGCGGGCTTCACCTGCACATCGGCTACGGTGTATTGTGCATTTTTACAATTGTTCAGGAAGGCTTCCGCATCAGCCTGGGTTTTCTTTCTCGCACCTTCCGCCTTGAACGGAGCCGGCCGGGCGGCAGTACCGGCAAAACGGGCCTCTATCTTATAATCGCTGACAGACTTGAACTGGTTAATCTCCCGCTCTCTCTCCACGATCAGCTTTACAGCCACCGACTGCACCCTCCCGGCAGACAGGCTGCTGCCGCCGCTCAGCTTCCGCCACAGTACGGGAGATATCTCGAAGCCTACCAGCCTGTCCAGCACCCTACGGGCCTGCTGCGCGTCCACCAGGTCCATATTGACGGTCCTGGGGCTGGCTACGGCCTTCTGGATAGCCGGCTTGGTAATTTCATGAAATACAATTCTTTTGGTATGACGGGGGTCCAGTCCCAGCACCTCGCACAAATGCCAGCTTATGGCTTCTCCTTCCCGGTCCTCATCCGTTGCGAGCCATACTTCCTTTGCGACCTTGGCTTTCTGCTTCAGCTCCTGTACGACCTTCCGCTTGTCTTCAGACACCGTATAGCTGGGCTCAAAGCCATTCTCTATATCTATGCCCATCCCCTCTTTTTCCAGGTCTCTTATATGCCCGAAGCTGGACTTCACTTCAAACTCTTTACCTAAGTATTTCTCTATCGTCTTCGCTTTGGCAGGAGACTCCACTATTAAGAGATTCTTTCCCATATTGGTATTTTAGCTCGTAATTAACATAGATTTTGCCAGACAAAATCATTGCAAATGTAAGCATACATTTTTTCTGTACAAATCTGATATATTATAATACAAATAAATTATATCACTTATTAATAGACCCGCGGCAAGCATTATTTATGCAGGAATTAAATTATAACTCCGGAGATAATAGTAATTTTGCTGACTTTTAAGCTATATATGAAAAATTACAATTCCGCTATTTTCTTCATATTCCTGACCGTGCTGATCGATATCATCGGTATGGCGGTCATCATACCCGTAATGCCTACGCTTATAGAGGAGCTGATCGGGGGAGATATCAGCGAGGCTTCCCATTACGGCTCCCTGCTGATGGTCAGCTATGCCATCATGCAATTCATCTTCTCCCCTATCATGGGCGGACTGAGCGACAAGTTCGGCAGAAGACCGGTACTCCTGTTATCCCTGCTGGGTATGTGCATCAATTATGTGCTACTGATCTTTGCCCCGACTTTCGGCTGGCTGCTGGCGGGCAGGTTCCTCTCCGGGATATCGGGCGCATCGCTGACCACCGCCAACGCTTATATAGCGGATGTATCGACGCCGGAAAAAAGGACACAGAATTTCGGGCTGGTAGGCGTGGCCTTCGGACTTGGCTTTATCATAGGTCCTGTCATAGGAGGTGTGGCGGCCGATTATTCGTCAAGGGCTCCCTTCATCGTATCGGCAGCTATTACCCTGCTGAACCTGCTGTACGGCATTTTCATCCTGCCGGAATCCTTAAAGCAGGAGAACAGGAGGGATTTCAGCTGGGCAAGGTCCAACCCTTTTAATTCCATTATCAACCTGAGGAAACACCCGGTGGTCTCCAAGCTGGCTATTACGCTGTTCTGCCTGTATATGGCCTCCTACGCGGTGCAGTCCACCTGGCCGTATTATACCAAGTACAAGTTTCACTGGAACGAAAGGACCATAGGCATCTCACTGGCAGTGGTAGGTGTGCTCTCTATGCTGGTGAACGGCCTCCTGATCCGCTGGACGCTCAAAAAATGGGGCAATATTTCTTCCATACTGATAGGCACCGCCTTTTACAGCCTGGGACTGGTGCTGTTCGCTTTTGCCTCCGAAGGCTGGATGATGTACCTTATCTGTATACCCTATTGCCTGGGCGGTATTGCCGGCCCCTCGCTGCAGGGTATTATGTCCGGTCAGACGCCGCCCAACGGGCAGGGAGAATTGCAGGGCGCCATTACCGGGGTCATGAGCATCGCTACCGTTTTCGGCCCCCTGCTGATGCTGAATCTATTCAACCATTTTTCAGGCAAGAACGCTTATTTCGAATTTCCCGGCATGCCTTATATTGTAGGGTTCATATTCATGATCATCGCGACGGCCTTTGTAATACCGTTCCTGAAAAACACACGGGCATTACAGCAAAAAGAAAAGGAAATTTAATTTTTTTAAATTTGCGGACCATTTAAATAAAGAGAAGAGTGTATGGAAGAGCAAAATCATCATACGGGAAATGCCCCGGGTATCAATAAGCTGTACGAGAACTGGTTCCTGGAATACGCAAGCTATGTGATACTCGAAAGAGCGGTACCCGCGATAGAAGACGGACTGAAGCCCGTACAGCGACGGATCCTTCACTCCATGAAGGAAATGGATGACGGCCGGTTCAATAAAGTGGCCAACGTCATAGGTCAGACCATGCAGTATCACCCCCACGGCGACCAGTCCATCGGCGATGCCATCATCACGCTGGGCCAGAAGGACCTCCTGATAGAGACCCAGGGAAACTGGGGGGACGTAAGAACCGGCGACCCTGCCGCAGCATCCCGTTATATTGAAGCCCGCCTGTCCAAATTTGCGCTGGATATAGCTTTTAATAATAAGACCACGCTGTGGCAACTGAGCTATGACGGCCGTAAGAACGAGCCGGTAACGCTGCCTGTAAAGTTTCCCCTGCTGCTGGCACAGGGAGCCGAAGGCATCGCGGTGGGACTCTCCACCAAGATATTGCCGCATAATTTCTGCGAGCTGATAGATTGCTCCATTAAATACCTGAAAGGACGCTCCTTTGAATTATATCCTGACTTCCTTACAGGCGGCAGCATAGATGTGTCCGGCTATAATGACGGTCAGCGTGGCGGCAAGGTAAGGGTGAGGGTGCATATAGAAGAGCTGGATAAAAAAACGCTGCTGATCAAATCCGTTCCTTACGGCATTACCACGCAGCAACTGGTAGATTCCATCCTTAAGGCCAATGATTCCGGCAAGATAAAGATCAAAAGCGTTACGGACAATACCGCCCAGGAAGTGGAGCTGGCCATACAGCTGGCTCCCGGGGTCTCTACCGACCAGACCATAGACGCTTTATATGCCTTTACCGATTGCGAGGTATCCATCTCTCCCAATGCCTGTATCATTGAAGAGGAAAGGCCCCGGTTCGTCAGTGTGAAGCATTTATTGAAAAGGTCTGCAGACAACACGCGCGACCTGCTTTACAAAGAGCTGGCAATAAAGCTGGAAGAGCTGGAAAGCGACTGGCACTATTCTTCTCTTGAAAAGATCTTCATTGAGAACAGAATCTACCGCGATATAGAGGAAGAGACCACCTGGGAAGGCGTCTTAAAGGCTATAGATAAAGGCCTGGATCCTTTCAAGAAATTATTACGGAGAACGGTAAGCGAAGAGGATATCACCAGGCTCACCGAAATACGGATCAAGCGTATCTCCAAGTATGACGCTTTCAAAGCGGATGAGCATATCAAAGGCGTGGAAGCGGCCATTGAGCAGACCCGTCACCATATGGAGCATATCGTGGATTTCACCATAGATTATTATACCGGGCTGCTGAAAAAGTACGGCGCCGGGAAAGAACGGAAAACCGAGATCAGGGTATTCGATACCATACAGGCCACCAAGGCAGCGATAGCCAATGCCAAACTGTATGTCAACCGGAAAGAAGGCTTTGTGGGCACCGGGCTGAAAAAGGATGAATTCGTTACGGACTGCTCCGATATTGACAATATCATCGTCTTCCGGAAGGACGGCACCATGCTGGTAACAAAGGTCAGCGACAAATCGTTCGTGGGCAAGGATATTATCCATGTGGACGTATTCCGTAAGAATGATGACCGTACCACTTATAATATGATGTATATGGACGGGGCCACGGGCATCGTATATGCCAAGCGCTTCAATGTTACGGGCATCACCCGCGATAAGGAGTATGACCTGACCAAGGGGAGCAAAGGCAGCAAGGTGATGTATCTTACCGCCAATCCCAATGGTGAGGCAGAAGTTGTTACCGTTACCCTGTCACCCGGCAGCACCGCCAGGGTCAAGAATTTCGATTATTATTTTGAACAGCTGGGTATCAAAGGCCGGAGCTCCAACGGTAACCAGGTAACCAAATACCCGGTACGCCAGGTGAAGTTCAAGGAGCATGGCAAGAGTACCCTGGAGGCGCCTAAGATATGGTATGACGAGCAGGTGGGAAGGCTCAATACGGACGGCTACGGCCGCCTGATCGGCAGCTTTGACGTGGAAGACAGGCTGCTGGTCATTTATAAGGACGGGCATTACGAGTTGAAAGACTGCGACCTGAGCTACCGTTTTGAGCAGGAAGATATTTATCTCCTGGAAAAGTACAACCCCAAACGCATCATCACCGCCGTTTATTTCGATAACGATAAAAAGCAATATTCGGTAAAGCGTTTCCAGATCGAGACACAGACATTGAAACAACGTTTCCTGTTCATTAAGGAGGGCAATAAGAACAGGCTGGAATTCGTCACTACCCATACGCAACCGCAGGTGGAACTGAGCACGGGTAAGACCAAAGCGAACGCTGTCGTTACGGAAGTTGATCTTACGGAAAAGGTCGGCGTCAGCGGCTGGAAGGCCCTGGGCAATAAGCTTACGGATGAAAAGATATTGTCCGTACGCTTGCTGGATACCCCGGACCCGCTGACCGAAGAAGAGCTGCGGTCAGCACAGCCCTCCGGCAACAAGGACGAAGATAATGGCCCTGTCGTCCAGGAGCTGTTCAGCGATAATTGATTGATACCAGGGTTACTGAAACAGCAATACACAACCATTACTCAGCCGTTGCAGCTTAAAGCTGCAACGGCTCATCATTTACAGCGCCATTATACCAGGCATGCCATAGTATATTAACCACTTTTTTGAGTATGTTTGCATATATTCAATTATCCCAACTACAATATATGACAACAAAACTGACCTTTGGCATCGTATTAGCTGCCCTTGCCAGTTTCCAATCCATGGCCCAGGCCAAAAAGTTTACCATGGAGGAAGCAGTACTGGGCTTAAGAGGCGGAGCGCTGATGCCGGACAATCTGAAGCAGCCCCAATGGCGCAGCAAAACGGTACATTATACCCAGGTAGCAGGTAATAACAGCAGTATCGCCCTGATACAAAATGCCCCGGCGGACAAGCAGACCGACACCCTGATCTACCTGTCACAGCTCAATACGCTGCTTTTTCAGAAGGACTCCCTGAAATTTTTTCCCTCCTACCAGTGGAATACCGATGACCAGATGGTCGTTGCCTACAAGGACCAGCGCTACATACTGGAACAGCAATCCAGGCAGGCCTGGAAGATCGTACAGCAATATACGATGCCGTCCAACGCGGCCAATGTCACCTGGGACCGGGCCTGCAAACAGCTTGCCTATACCATTGATAATAATCTCCTGCTGACGGATGCCTTCGGCAAGACGCATACTGTAGCCCAGAGCACCGCTCCCCACGTGATCTACGGCCAGTCCGTCCACAGGAACGAGTTCGGCATCCATAACGGCATCTTCTTCTCTCCCGGTAATAATTTCATTGCCTTTTACAGGATGGATGAAAGCATGGTAGCGGATTACCCGGTGATCAACTGGAGCACCACGCCCGCCGCCGCCAAGAATATCAAATACCCTATGGCGGGGAAAACCTCCCACCAGGTAAGCATCGGCGTATATAATATTCTTTCCGGGAATACCGTGTATCTCCAGGTGGAAGGTCCCAGGGATCAGTACCTGACCAATGTAAGCTGGAGCCCTGATGAAAAGGATATTTACGTGGGCGTGCTGAACCGTGCGCAGAACCATTTAAAGTGGAACCAGTATGACGCGCGAACCGGGGCGTTTGTCAAAACGCTCTTTGAAGAGAAAAGCAGTAAGTATGTAGAGCCCCAGCACCCGCTGTTCTTTATATCCAGCGAGGAATTTGTCTGGCTGAGCCAGCGGGACGGCTATATGCATATATACCGCTACAACCGGAGCGGCAGGCTGCTCAACCAGGTAACGAAGGGCCCCTGGCTGGTCAACCACATTGCCGGCATCCGTAAAAATGAGAAGGAGCTGATCATTACCGCCACCAAGGACGATGCCAGGGAACGCCATATTTACGCAGTCAACTGGACCAACGGCAATATCAGGAAGATAGACAACAATCCCGGCATTCATACACCCCTGGTACACAGCCGGGGAGAATATATCCTGAACGCCTACCAGAACAGCACCACTCCCAGGAGCATAGAGCTGCTGAGCACCCAGAAAGGACATGTAAAAACACTGCTGATAGCGGAAGATAAGCTCAAAGGATATGCTACGGCGCAGGTAGAGAATGTCACGCTGACCGCGGATGACGGCACCCTCCTGTACGGGAAGCTCATGAAGCCCCACGATTTTGATCCCGGCAAAAAGTACCCGGTAATCGTGTACCTGTATAATGGTCCGCACCTTCAGCTCATTACCAACAGCTATCCCGCAAGCGGCAACCTGTGGTACGATTATATGACCCAGAACGGGTATATCATTTTCTCCATGGACGGACGGGGCAGCAGCAACCGGGGATTTGAATTTGAATCCGCAACCCATAAGCAGCTGGGACAGGTAGAAATGAAAGACCAGCTTGCCGGGGTGACCTATCTTAAATCTTTAAGCTATGTGGATGCGGACCGCCTGGGCGTGCACGGGTGGAGCTTCGGCGGCTTTATGACCACTTCCCTGATGACCCGGTATCCTGAGGTATTCAAAGCGGGCGTTGCCGGCGGACCTGTTATAGACTGGAGCATGTACGAGATCATGTACACGGAAAGATATATGAGCAACCCGGGCGAGAATCCCAAAGGGTTTGAGCTGACAGAGCTCAGCAGCAAGGTGGATAAGCTGAAAGGACATCTGCTGCTGATCCACGGGACGGACGATGATGTAGTGGTATGGCAGCATTCCCTTAAGTTCATAGACCAATCGGTGAAGAAAGGCATACAGGCAGATTATTTTGTCTATCCCGGCCACCAGCATAATGTACTGGGCAAAGACAGGGTTCATCTGATGCAGAAGATCACGGACTATTTTGACCTGCACCTTAAATAAAGAAGATATTTTTCTGAAAAACAAACAACCCTGTCATATGCGGTTAAGTCGCAATATTGACAGGGTTATTTGTGCATCCTACACCACATTCAATATGACAAAAGGAGGCCTTTAAAAGCCTCCGTTTTTGTCCTGTACAGCCCGTTACATGAACGGAAGGCACTGCAATTTTTTTAAAATAATTGCGTACCGATCCGTAAGCATTACCGTACCAAGGTCATTTTTTTAGTATCCACCACGATGCCGTCAATCACCAGGCTGTAGGTGTATATCCCCGAGGATCTCATTTTCCCGGTATCTACGGTCAAAAGACCTTTGCCTGTATTATGAATAGCATGATTAACTATTTCGGCTCCCCGGGCATCAACAATAATGATATTAGCCTGCCTTTTATAGGAGACAACATTATATGCTATGGCAGTTGTAGCTTCAAACGGGTTAGGATAGTTTTGCTCCAGATAGCTGCTTTTCAGCTCAACATTATTGCCGGCCTGGTTCAAGAGTATATCCATTTTCTCTTTCAGGCCCTGCAACTCTTTCCTAAGCTCCCTGTTTTCATTCCTGATAGCTTCCATTTCTTCTACGTAACGCTCCAGCGGCACTTTGCTGTCATAGACGTAACCTTCTTTATCAATCACTAAAATATTACCTCTGCCCTTCTCTAATTTTTCAAACCTGATATCAGATAGTCCCTGTTCATTATGACCTGCACAATTAACGTGTAAGTAGGCGGTCGGTGCCATGGTATTCCATCCGAATAACCCTTTGTTGGTAAATATACCTCTATCCGTATTATCCGTGATGATCTCAACATCGTCAGTAGAGACCGTACCGAATTTATTTCGGCCACCGATAATATTATTGCCATCTACTTTCCAGTAACAGGTGTCAGAACAATCGTAACGTATGCACTCACATTTGTCCGGAGCGTCCGGGGCAATTAATGATGTATTGGCCCCCAGCGATGACACGCCGCCAATCAGGATGAACCCATGCGGATTACTGAAGCTCTGAACCGGATAATTGTATACCGTTACCGAAATATTATGCACGCCCGGTCCTAAGACCAAAGTAGCGCTGACCGGAGTGAAGGTCGTATAATTACTGGGATTGGTTGATGGTGTCTGGGGAGGGAAGATAGGAATGCCATCCACGGTAATATTGGTACAAAAATTATCATTTGCAAAATCAAAACTAAATAAAAAAGCATCCTCTTCACAGACCCTGAAAGATCGTGTTGCAGTAAATCCATACGTCAAATCAGGCACCGTACTGCTCGTGGCATAGGTCCCTGCATTCAGAAAAGAAATCCACCTGGCACTACCGGACCCCAGACTCCAGTTATTGCAGACCCTGGCCTGCTGCCCCAGCGTCACTGCTCCCGGCACGGCAGCGCAATCCGGCGTTAAGCCTGTAATGATCCAGTTAGGGTCGGGGTTAGAGAACGGGATCAGGGCTGAAGTTACGGCATCCCTGCCGGTGCTGAGATCCAGGCTGGATACTGTCGGGCAGGGTGTCTGCGCCCATAAGGCCGGAGCAGTCAGTAATGATGCGGCGAGCCACAAAATAATCTTTTTCATGGATGTGATTTTAGTACAACACAATATAAAAATTATTGTTAATAAATAATAATATTAATATTTATTTTTTTAAGTTAATTAAATTACCTAATATAAAAGGAACACACGTCTTCCCATATTTACCATTCCGGCAAAAAGAAAAATGAGCAACCTGGTTCAGATTGCTCATTCATCGTATCTCTTAATTATTCAGGACTGCTGATACCTGTCCCTGAATTTTTCCTTCTCCTGCTTTTAATGCGCTCCCGGAGCGAGTGTATCTCTACGAGATCTATAATGCGCGGGATGCTGCTCTTATAGTACAGGTGCTTGATGAACCGCCTGTTGCGCAACGCCGTAACGGTCCTGCTGCTGCTGTACATTTTCCAGTTCATCAGCAATACGGAGCCCAGCACAATTGCCAGTCCCCAGACCTGCAATTGTGTGACATGGTGGTCTGTAAAGAAGTACACCAGCAGCATCGCTACTATAGGATTGATATAGGCATAGGTGCTCACTTCCGTAGCCGGCCTTACTTCCAGCAGCCATAAATAAGAGCTGAAGGCCAGGATAGAGCCGAATACCGCCAGATAGCCCAGGGCGTACCAGTGTTCCGTAGCTACGGCACGGATATCAAAAGCGGCATATTCCCCTGTAAGAAGCGCGGTCAGCGTAAAGGCCACACCCGCGGTCAGCATCTGCCAGGCGGTTTTGACCATAATGTGCATCTGAACGGGCTCCAGCTTCTCTTCGTCCGTATCTTCCGCCTGGTGCACCTCTCCCTCTTCTCTGCTGGCAGCATACTTGGAGATCAGCGAACCTACGGTCCACCCGATGGTACCGATCACCATAACGATCATAGCGATCACCTTCATCCTACCGTTCTCCGCGTTGCCCGTAGCCTCTAGCGCCTGCTCCGCAAACAGCAGCAGCACCCCTGCAAAGCCCATGACCAGGCCCAGAATGGTGGGTACGGAAGAAAAGTTTTCCTTCCATTTAGGCTTGTCAAAGACCACGAACCATATGGCACAGGCCGCGGACAATATGGAAACGATAGCGCTGGAAATGTACTGTTCCGACCATATGACGGCGGCCATATCAATGAACAATAAGATAAACCCGACCAGCACGGCTTCCTTCACCGCTTTTTTATCCCACAGCACATAACCCCGTATACCGCAGAACGTAAACAGGAGGGAACCTGCCAGTATGAACCGGAGAGAACCCAGCACAAAGGGACTGAAGCTGTGCAGGGCCTTTTCAATAAAGAAGAAGGTGCTGCCCCAGACAAGATATACTATTGCATAACAGAGGATCACCATACCTTTATTGGGATGTGATACAGCAGCTGCGCTCATAACAAAAAAAATTAAGGGATATTTAAAATAGTTGTTTCTTTCAGCGTATCCAGCACGATCGTGGTCCGGGTGGATATAATGCCTTTTATTTTACTGAGAGACTTTCGCATGAGGCCGACAAGCCCCTGGGTATCACGGGTACGTACCTTTATAAGATAACCGTCATCGCCCGCAATATCATGGACCTCCAGCACTTCCGGCAAGGCCGCCAGCTGCCTGCCGACCTTCTGGTCGCCTATGACATCCTGCGCCTTGATAAAAATATAGGCCAGCATATCCTGCTCCAGCGCCTGCGGGTTGATCCTGGCAGTATATTGCAGTATAACCTCTTTCTGCTCCAGCTTCTTGACACGCTCCAGTACAGCGGAAGGAGCCATGCCGAGATGCCTCGCTATATCCGCATTATTGATGCGCCCGTTTTCCTGCATCAGCTTCAGTATCTGCAGATCCACCTGGTCTAAAGCATATTCCATAAAAAAGACAATTATTCTGCAAATGTAAGACGAACAGAATTTAATACAAAATAAAAGACATAAAACAGAATATTATACAGATACAAATAACATTCCGATAATATCCAGGCTGTAAATATGCCATATGACCGAATAAGCGCCATATAAAAGGACGGCAGGAAATATCCTGCCGTCCTTTGTGTGTCAAATGTATGGATTACGTATTATTTCCTTTTAAAGATATTCTTTATCTTGCCCATCAGCCCTTCCTGCTTCTCCGCACCGTAGGTACCGTAGCCGTATCCGTAGCCATAACCGTAGCCATAACCATAACCGTAGCCGTATGATTTCTGGTTTTCAGGCTTGGCATCGTTCAGCATCACCATGAGATTAGGCATTTTACGGTTCTTATATATATCGTTCAGTATCTGGAGGTTTTCCTTATAGGTATAATTATACCTCACCATATAGATAGTGGCATCCACGTGCTGCGCGATGGTAAAGCCATCGGCCACCTGCCCTATCGGGCTGCTGTCTATCAGCACCACATCATACTGCTCCCGGAGCGTATCGAACATCTGCTTTATCCTCTCGCTTAACAGCAGCTCGCTCGGATTAGGAGGCACCGGGCCGGCAGCGATCAGGTCAAATCCCTTGATAGTGGGGTGATGCTGTATCATATCCTCTACTCTCAGGTCAGGATTGACAATATAACGGGTTATACCGGGCTTTTCCGGCGTCAGTCCAAGGTTCATGAATACACGCGGCTTCCTGATATCCATTTCCAGCACCACGACCCTTTTTCCGGTAAGCGCTATGATAGCGCCCAGGTTGATATTAAAGAACGTTTTACCCTCACCCGACAAGCTGGAGGTCACCAGGTAAATATGATGCTTTTTGGCAGGCACTATAAATTCAAGATTGGCCCTTATCAGCCTGAACAGCTCACTGATGGCCGTCCGGCTTTTTTCCTCCACCACCAGGGTATCATCCACATCACTGTGGATCAGCTCGCCCAGTACAGGCACGCTGGTCACATTGGTGACATCAGAAAGATATTGTATCTTATTATTGAAATAATCCTTTCCGTATACCAGCAGCGCAGGAAGCACCAGGGCGCCGAGTATGGCTACCAGGTACACCATCCTTTTCTCCGGCTTTACGGGAATGGTTGACGCTCTTGCCTTATCAATGATCCTGGAGTTGCTCACATTCGCCGCCATAGAGATGATAGCCTCTTCCTTGGTCTGCAGCAGGAAAGAGTACAGGTTCTGCTTAATGGCTTGCTGCCTCTGGATATCGGTCATAGCGCGCTCGATATATGGCATGGTGCGGGCGCGGTTCTGCGTTTCGCCAACCTGGGATTTCAGGTTGTTCTTAACGACGTTGATATTATTCTTCGTGTTATTGATGCTCTCCAGTATCTTGGTCTTCAGGATGCTCAGCTCGGTCTTTAAGCCATGAATCTGCGGGTTTTCGGCCTCCAGGGTTGAAGACAGCTTCTGCACCAGCAACTGCGTCTCGTTGTACCTGCTGATAAGACCGTTCAGAGTGGGATCCGATATGCCATGCGTGCTGGGGATCAGCTCATTCTTATTCACTTCTTTCGTGATATAATCCCTGATATAGGAGAGGATGTTCAGCTGGGTCTCATATTCCATTACCTGCTTGGAAATTTCGGCGGTCTGCGTAATGGCGTCATTGGCAGCAGCTTCCACTTCCATGATACCGTATTTCTGCTTGAACGCTTCCACATCCTTTTCCACACCGGACAATTCATCCACCAGGTATTCCAGCCTGTCATTGATAAAATCAACCGTAGCCTGCGCGATCTTGTTCTTGTCGTTCTTATTATCCTCCTCGTAGATGTTGACCAGGGTATTGATGATCTCGATACCTTTCAGCTTGTTCGGGGAGATAACGGATATATTTATGATAGGCACGCCGTTGGACACCTGGGCGATATCAATCAGCGAAACGATATAGCTGGCCACATCGGAAACAGATCCTATCCTGACCTCAAAGTCACCATTCTTCAGCTCTTCATTTTTGGAAATGATCTTAAACGTCCCGAACGGTTTCTTAATGGGTGTGTCAAAAGCGTATTTTTCCTTTTCCTGGGTCCGCGTGTTTTCTATAGTGAAGGTCTTATCCTCATTAACGGAAATAAAATAATGCTTGCCGGCAAAGGCCGCAGTATCTCCCTGAATGATCTCAAGGGCGATAGGAGATTCTCCCCCGTATATTTCATAGGAATTGAACTTGCCCACGGAATAATATGTGATAAAGATACCCAGCTTGCTGACCACTTTCTCAACCAGCGACTGCGCCTTCAGCAATATCATCTCATTATTGACCTGCGCATTGGGACTGAAGATGTCCATCTGGCTCATAGGATTCACATCCTGCACCTTACCGGACTTGCTGTCTTTCAGCATCAGGGTGCTGGTTACCTTATATTGGGGAGTGCTGTATTTGGAATATAAGAATGCGCAGATAAGCGCGATAATAATAGTAACGACAAAAAGATACCAGTGGGCCAGTAACTTCAACAGGAACCCTTTCAGGTTGAAATTATTTAAATTCAGGCTTTCTGCTATACTTTTTCCCTTGCTAACTTCCGGACTTAAAGATTCCATTAAAACTGTTTATAATGATGAGATGAATGCGTCTATTTTCTGGTTAAGGAGATGATACCTATTATGGTACCGGATAATGCTGTGATAGTGGACAGCAGTGTCAGTTGCCTTATCTGGTTTTGCGGTTTCTGATCCGCATATTTGGAAGGCGTTAGGTACAGGATATCATTTTGCTGTATATAGAAGTACGGAGAATTCAGCAATTCGCTGCTCTGGAAATCCAGCTTTACCATCTTACGCTCGCCATTCTCTTCTCTTATCAGCATGACATTGTCCATCTCAGCGGTCTTATTAAAATCGCCTGCTTTCGCAACTGCCTGGATCACATTCATACGGTCTCCTTCCAGCTCATATACACCCGTACCTTTGGTCTCACCTATAACCGTATATTTGAAGTTCAGCCATTCCACGTACACGATGGGATTCTTGACATACTTGCTGATCTCTCTTGTAATGGCCTCTTTCAGCTCCATTTTCGTCAGCCCTTCCGCATGTATCTTACCGATGAAAGGCAGGTAGATATCCCCCTTTTCATCCACCACATAGCCTTTCTCCTTGCTGCTCTGGCCCGTGGAACCTTCACCAGAGGTTCCCGCACTTGAATTGATGATGGCCCCGGAGTTCAGGAAATCACTCGTCCCTTTATCTATCGTCCGCACTTCCACGCTGATCCTGTCATCTTTCTGGAATTTGGGCTGTATATAATTGGTAATGGGAGCGCTCCAGGTACTGCTGTCGCGGAGATCGTTAAAATAAGTGATTTTCTTGGTAGAATAGCAGGAAGATAAGAGCAGAACGGCAAATAATGCGATTGCACATGATAAATTTGATTTCATATATAAATATATCACTTTTAGTTAGAGATATTAACCTATTAATTAGCAAAGAAAGCAAATAATCTAAAAATTTTACACTTTCTTTGAATATCTCAAGTATGTAGTGCTAAAATTTCCTGCAAAATTATGAATTATAACGCAACATATAGCGGTAAAATCACAAATATTAGTCCAATTACGCCTGACAGCAAATATTTCACAATTCATTTAGAAAATTTTCCTGCCGAATACCAGCCCGGGCAATATGTGGTGATCTCCCGGCTGATCAATGGCAGGGAATACCGGCGCTCCTATTCCATCGTCTCTTTCGATCCTGACCGCAAAGAGCTGGGATTCATTATCAAGCGTATTGACAATGGTACAGTTTCCAGGACGCTTATAGATAAGGCAGTCACAGGAGATACCCTGGAGGTCGTGGCGATCAACGGCTTTTTTACCCTGCCGGCCGACATCGGCAACCGGTACGAACAGGTCTTTTTCATAGCCGCAGGCAGCGGTATCGCTCCCGTGCTGCCTATGATACAGGCGCTTACAGGCACCGGACTGCGCATTAACCTGCTGTACAGCTCCAAATCCCCGGCGGCGACCATCTTTTACAATGAGCTGAATGCCCTGGCAGACAATCATGATAATTTCAGGATCGAGTACCTATTCAGCACATCCGGCCGGGCAGGTATGTCCAGGCTGAACAATACGCTGCTGACCCGGTACATCCACCGGGAAGCGGTGACCACTTTTGACAAGGCGCTGTTTTACACCTGCGGCCCCCTGGATTATATGGACACGGTATCCATCACCCTGCTGACGGAAGGCGTCCCGAGAGAGCATATCCGGAAAGAGCTGTATTATAATTACGAGATAGAGGAGCTGGCAGTACCGGAAGACACTGCCGTTCATAATGTGACCCTGCATTTCCCCAATGGCGAAACGCACGAGCTGGAAGTCCAGTACCCGGACTCCATCCTGAATACCGCGCTGAAAAAAGGGCTGAAACTGCCGTATAGCTGCGGGTCCGGCCAATGCGGTAGCTGCACGGCCAGGACGGTATCAGGAAAAGTATGGATGGCTTACAATGAGGTGCTGACCGACCGGGAGCTTTCACAGGGCTATGTGCTGACCTGCCTGGGCTTCCCGGTAGAAGGGGATGTGGTGCTGGAATTCTAACCGGCATATACCAGAAAAATGCAGGGCGTCTTCTGCAAATCCAGCAATTTATAATGCTTCTTCCATTCCGTTAAGGTCAATGTCTTGATAAACTGGTTCTCCGCGGTCATATTGGCCGCAATGCACAGCCTGGTAGTGCCTTTGCAATATTGTATCAGGTCTTCTATCAGTTGCTGGTTCCTGTAAGGCGTTTCTATGAATATCTGGGTCTCGTCCCGCTGTGCCGACCAGTCTTCCATCTGACGCAATGCTTTCTGGCGCAGGGGATTTTTAACCGGCAGGTAGCCGCCGAAGCGAAAGCTCTGGCCATTGAAGCCCGAGCCCATCAGGGCCAGGAATACGGAAGACGGACCTACCTGCGGCGCCACCGGTGCACCTATATCCTGGGCCTTGGCCACCAGCACGCTCCCGGGATCAGCTATGCCCGGGCAGCCGGCTTCGCTCATCACACCAACCTCATGTCCCGCTTCCAGCCACTCCTGCAGCAGGTTCAGATCAGCGGGATGACGGTGATTGATCTCGGAGAACTGTATACTGTCTATATGAATGCTCTTGTCCAGCTGCTTCAGATACCTGCGCGCCGTACGCACATTCTCCACGAAAAAATACTTCAGCCGTACTGTCAGTTGCCGGACCGATTCCGGGATGGTATTGAGCTGTCCTTCCGCAATAGGGATAGGAATAAGATACAGGGTACCGCGTATGCTGTTGTTCATAGAGTGTGACAATTTGTGAATACCGGGCACAAAAATAAGCAATAGCAGGCGGATGTGCGTCATTTACCCTGCTCCTGCCCGGCAATGCCGCCGGAACAAACCATACTTGATAAGGATGCCATATAAATAAAGCCGGGACAGGCATCGTTTCTTTATGGAAACCCTTGCTGTCCCGGAAGTGGAAAATATAAGATGATCGCTTATTGCGCCAGCCTGCTGACGACCTCGTTGACGTTCTTGGAAATAAACTCAAGCTCTTCATCTGTCAGCTCCGTATGTATAGGGAGGGAAAGCACACGCGGCGTTAAATAATCCGTATGCGGCAAGACATATGAACTGCCGCCCAGCGCCGCGAACATTTCCTGCTGGTGGCAGGGCACGGGGTAATAGATCATGCTGGGTATGCCCAATGCGGCCAGCTCTTCCTGCACCTTATTTCGGTCCACGTTCTCCAGGATCAGCGTGTACTGGTGGTATACGTGATGACTGTAGTCGGGTACAAAAGGTACAGTGATGTTGGGGTTACCGGCAAAAGCCTTATCATAATAGGCGGCAGCGCTCCTGCGGGCATCGCAATAGGCATCCAGGTGGCGCAGCTTAATGCGGAGCACCGCGGCCTGGATGCTGTCCAGCCTGCTGTTCACGCCTACGATCTCATGGTAATACCTGTTCTCGGAGCCGTGACTGCATATTTTACGCATCAGATGCGCCAGCGTATCATCATTGGTAAAGATAGCGCCGCCGTCGCCGTAGCATCCCAGGTTCTTGGACGGGAAGAAGGAGGTGCAGCCGATCAGGCCCATGCTCCCTGTTCTTTTCCGGGAGCCGTCTTCCTGGTAATACCCTCCTATCGCCTGGGCATTGTCTTCGATCACCGGGATATTATGCTCCTGCGCAATCGCGAGTATCTCCTCCATATTGCTGCACTGACCGTATAAATGAACCGGGATAATGGCTTTGGTAGCAGGTGTAATGGCCTTCCTGAGACTTTCCGCGTTCATCGTGAACGTATCCCTGTCCACATCTGCGAACACAGGCTTCAGCTTCAGCAACGCGACCACTTCTACCGTGGCTATGAACGTGAAAGAGGGCGTGATCACCTCATCGCCGGGCTGCAGGCCCAGCGCCATAAGGGCGATCTGTAAGGCATCCGTACCGTTGGCACAGGGGATGACATGCTTTACGCCTAAATACGCTTCCAGCTCACGGGAAAACGCTTTCACATCCGGACCGTTAATAAACGCTGCGCTGTTGATTACCTCCTGAATGGCCGTATCTACTTCCGTTTTGATCTTTTCATACTGGCGTTTAAGATCGACCATCTGTAATTGCTGCATAATGATATTTTTATCTGAGTCTGTCTAATGATTTTATTAATTTTTCATCCTTCCTGACACCCAGCAGTCCCAAAAAGATGAACACCACGCTGACCAGCGGCATGAACAGCCCGAACCAATAGCTGCCGCCCACAACCTGGTTGGTCTCCAGGTAATTTTCACAGGCCAGGTACAGACAGGCAAAAGTGCCTAAAGCAGCAATGATGGATAACCAGCCAAAGGTGCTCTGCCGCTTCCTGTTCTTGAACAGGATCAGGGTATAGCCTGTAAGCAATATGGTAACGGCTGTACATATTATACCCAGAACGGTTTCTCCCAGGTAAAAATTGGGGTAGGTTCTCACATCGGGCGAACGGTAAAGCGCCAGCATGAACGTAAGGCCCAGCACGACTATTGCCGCCAGGAACCATAAAGTTTGGATGCGTTGTATCATAAGTGTAAGATTTAACAAAAACGATGAAGTTTGACGGTCGCCATACCATAAGCATGCTCACCACCGGCAAATTTCGATAATAATATATAAAAATATACCGGGAATACGGTTTTTATTTTAACCCGGCGCCACTGGTCTGCCGGGGCAGCGGCACCTTGCCGGCCGGCCTTTCCTGCAATAGCATCTATACGCCAACGTCCCGCTGCTATGCGGGACGTTGATATAAAGGAACAGGCAAAGGTGCCTGCCCGTATGGTCTTACGGTATCTGGTGCCTTAATTAATTATCCCGCTTCCGAAGTAAGGCACTAAGGCTTTCGGCAGCCTGATACCTTCCGGTGTCTGGTGATTTTCCAGCAGGCAGGCCATAATGCGCGGTAAAGCCAGGGAACTGCCGTTCAGGGAATGTACCAGTTGCGTTTTACCCTGCTCATCCTTGTAACGTATCTTCATCCTGTTCGTCTGGTAATTTTCAAAATTAGATACGGAGCTTACTTCCAGCCATCTGCCCTGCGCGGCGCTGTACACCTCGAAGTCATAGGTCAGCGCGGACGTAAAGCTCATATCGCCCCCGCACAAGCGCAGCACCCTGTAAGGCAATTCCAGCTCATGCAACAGCTTTTCTATATGCAGCGCCATCTCTTCCAGCGTTTCATATGAGCGCTCCGGCTTCACCAGCTGTACCAGCTCTACCTTATCAAACTGGTGCAGGCGGTTCAGACCTCTCACATCCTTACCGTAGCTGCCCGCCTCCCTCCGGAAGCAGGGTGTATAGGCGGTCATCCTGATGGGCAGTTGCTCCGCTTTGACGATCTCATCACGGTAAATATTGGTCACAGGCACCTCTGCCGTCGGGATCATATAGAAATTATCGGTCTGCATATGGTACATCTGCCCCTCTTTGTCCGGGAGCTGGCCGGTACCATAGGCGGAAGCGGCATTGACCATATGAGGCGGGTAATACTCCGTATAGCCGCCTGCAATATTAAAATCCAGGAAAAAGCTGATCAGCGCCCGCTGTAAACGCGCGCCCTTGTTGATATAAACAGGAAAACCGGAACCCGTGATCTTGGTGCCCAGCTCGAAATCTATCAGGTTATATTTAGTGGTAATATCCCAGTGCGGCAGCGCCCCGGCTCCCAGCTCCGGCATAGGGCCGCCTGTTCTCACCACTTCATTGTCTTCCGGAGTTTTTCCTTCCGGAACAGATGTATGCGGCAGGTTGGGAATCTGCACCAGCAATTCTTCCAGCCTGGCTTCCAGCTCCCCCAGCTGGACACCGGCAGCTTTAGCGTCCTCTTTCAGGCGGTTCACTTCCGATCTTTTGGCTTCCGCCTCCTCTTTATTCCCGGCAGCCATCAACTGACCGATCTCCCGGGAGGCCTGGTTGACCTGCGCCTGGAACGTTTCAGAAGTTTGCTGGATCTGTCTTTTCTGTTCATCCAAAGCAATAATTTCATCCACTATTTCCAAGTTTTTGAAATTCTTTTTCTTCAGACCTTCGATGATTCTTTCCTTGTCCTGGCGGAAGAGCTGTATCTGTAACATTGCAAGTATTATTTGTATAAAATAAATTAAGAAAGCAAATTTACAATATTTGGTGTATCGGGCTTAAAATATGGCAGATTAAAAATAAGCAGCCGTCCCGCAAAGCAGCCCGCCTTAATATTTACTGATAACCGCAAAGCTATATTTGGTAATTTTGCACGTACACAAGCAGACCGGGCTACCCCGTTGCGGGAGCGCTGCCGGCAACGGACAACAATAAAGCAGCCTTCCGGGATGCCCGCACGCTTTCAGCATTCAACAAGACAATCCATTTTTTCCTGATATGACCGAACATACGGATATAACAGCCCTTTTAACGCCCGAAGTACAGGCATTCATAGCAGCCCATACGCATGATGATATCCGTGAGCTGGCATTGCAGCAGCATCCCTTTCCACAGATACCAAGGACCGCACTCCTGCAGCAGATACAATCCAGGAAAAAATCAGAAAAAAAGCTGCCAACCTGGTTCCGTACTGCCAATATTATTTATCCCCCGGCACTTTCCATTGAGCAGACCTCTTCCGAACAGACAGCCCGGTACAAGTCACAATTTATAAAGGGCGGATCGATGGCTGACCTTACGGGAGGATTCGGCGTGGATACATTCGTGCTATCCGCCAATTTCGATACCGTCCTGCATATAGAAAGGGACAGCAGCCTCAGCCATATCGCCGCGCATAATTTCCGGCAACTGGGCGCAACACATATCACCTGCATACAGGATGACTGCATTAGGTACCTGCAGGACAGCAATCTTACTTTCGATACCCTCTACCTGGACCCTGCCAGGCGCAACGACCGGCAGCAGAAAGTTTTCCTGCTGGAAGATTGCACACCCGATATTTTCGGGCACTGGCCCCTTTTCTCGTCCAGGGCCCGGCATATCTGGATCAAAACGTCTCCCCTGCTGGATATACAGGACACTATGAACAAGCTGGGGCATATAGCACATATTTTTATACTGGCTACGGACAATGAGGTCAAGGAATTGCTGTTTCACATTGACACCCTTCATCCTGCCGCAGCGCCGCCGCTTATCCATACAGCCAATATAAAGAAAGACCACACGGATACCTGGGAAACGACCTACGGCGCCGGGGATGATGCCGGGGTACGCTATGACCTGCCGCAGCAATACCTATACCTGCCCAATGCCGCTATTATGAAAAGCGGTCAGTTCCGGCAACTGGGCACGGCGTTCGGGCTGGCCAAGCTCCACCCGAATTCCCACCTGTACACCGCTTCGGAGCTACTGTCTTTTCCCGGTAAGGTATTCGAGATCACATCTGTAATACCCTACCAGAAAAAGAACTTCCGGCAGTGGCAGCAGCTCACGGCCAACGTCAGCACCAGGAATTTCCCGGATAACCCGGAGGCACTCATACGGAAACATAAAATAAAGAACGGGGGCGACCTGTTTCTCTTCTTCACGACCCTGCATACCGGGGACAAGGCGGTGCTTTTCTGCAGACCTGCCGCTTCCTGATATGACAAAAGGCGCTGCAATGCAGCGCCTTTTGTCATATCAGGAAGGTATGATCTACCTCACCAGTGTAATATCTCCTTTCTTATTGATCACGGAGCCGTCAAAGCATTCACCCTGGATAATGTAAAAATAGGTATCCTGCGGCGCTTCACGGCCTTTGAAAGAACCATCCCATACAGCATCTACCCTCTCAGCAGTGAATACCAGGTTACCGAGCCTGTTATAGATATTGATGGTATATCTTGCCGGCTGACGGCCCAGCACGCTGAACCCGTCATTCAGGCCGTCGCCATTCGGACTGAAAGCTGTTGGCACTACCAGGTCACAGCAGTTCTTGCCCAGCAGGTCGAACTCTATCCTGGTATAGCAGCCGATATCATCCCTGCCTATCAGCGCCATAGGCGTTTCAGGGCCATAGACAAAAGTTTTGAACTCCGCTTCCGTATATAAACGCTCATCTACAGGCGAACGTCTTCTGAGCCACTCATAAGATTCAGCACCCGAAGCCAGGAGAACAATCGGCTCGCCTGCACATAATTCGTTGGCATCCTTATCCTTAATGGTCATTTTCAGGTTTGGGTTAGGACGTATCGTCAGGTCAAGATTGAGCACCTTATGATAGCCGGGCGCAACGAAAGTATCGGAATAAATACCGGTGCGGTCATACTTCTTACCCTGGAAAGTGAAGAAATAGCCTTGACACATGATAGTGTCCACGTTATAAACACGGAACGGTATCTCTTTCAGCGCCAGGTAGGTCACGCTGTCACAACCCTGCACTGACGGGTAGTTCAATTTATAGGTACCGGCAGAAGTATATTCCTGGCCGTTATAATGATAAGTGCCGCCTTCGTAGAAGCTGTCAACGATGGTCTGCTCGTACGTGGGATTTACCGTTAAGACCGTTGTAACGATACTGTCACAACTACCTATCTTAAAGGTGTCTATATAGGTGCCGCTTGTCTTATATTCCTTACTGTTGATATAAAATGCCTGGTTGTCGCAGATTACAGGACGGATGGTATCCCTGGCGACGCAGCCGCCTATGACGCAATCCATCAGCCCTACCCTTGCGCCGGCCATCAGGCCATTGTGGGTAATGGTGTACTGGGTAGCGCCCGCAGGATTATTGATGGTAAATATGGTACCCATTACACCCGGGCCATTGCAGGTGATGACATTACCTGTTGCCGTAAAGCCTGCCGCGCAGAAGTTGGAAAAGGTAACAGTACCTGATGAAGGCGTCACGGTAAACGCTTCCGTAACCTCGATACCGTTACAGATCAGGGTAAAGTTCGTCACTACCGAAGAGAAGGTCAGTATCCACTGCTGGGTAGCCGCGTTCAGCCAGTAAGCAGGCGCATTGGTATTGAAGGTATTACCGCCACAGGCATAGGAAAAGTTGGCCAGCGTGGGAATACCGACTGCTGTGGAGGTCACCGTTATACCGTTGCCGAAAGTATAGGGATAGTCATTGGCATTCAATACATAAGTAGTACTGTAGTTCGACAGATCACAAGATACCTGGGCATTTACGCGTCCCATCATCAGAGAACAACAGGCGATGAGCAGTAAAATATGTATTTTTAAAAGTTTCATAAGGAGCAGTAATTTATTTTAGACATAATTAAGGCGATATTTCAGCATGCAAAAAGTCGGGCATACATCAATATTTTTTTAAACAATAAATTTACAATAAAGAAATTTAATTTACACAAAATTAACCAACATTATTTTTTCACAAAAAGTCTGACGTTCACCAGTCTATCTCATCCGGTTCCTCTGAATCTCCATACACCTGATCAAGATTCCGGACAACTCGCTGTGCAGATCACTGGATAAAGCGCATCCACAAGCGAGCGCAGAAAAGCCGAAAGAGGCTGCCGGCTTTTTAATCCGGGTAGCCTCTTTCTTTTATAGAGCCAAGCTCTTCAGCTTATCTTACCAGTGTGATATCCCCCTTTTTATTGATCACGGAGCCGTCAAAGCATTCACCCTGGATAATATAAAAATAGGTATCCTGGGGCGCTTCACGGCCTTTGAACGTTCCGTCCCATACGGCATCTACTTTTTCAGACGTAAATACCAGGTTACCGGTCCTGTTATAAATATTAATAATATATCTTGCAGGCTGACGGCCCAGCACGCTGAAACCGTCGTTCAGGCCATCCCCGTTGGGACTGAAGGCAGTAGGCACCGCCAAATCACAGCAGTTCTTACCCAGCAGGTCGAATTCTATCCGGGTATAGCAGCCGATATCATCCTTACCTATCAGCGCCATAGGCGTTTCAGGACCATAGACAAAGGTTTTGAACTCCGCTTCAGTGTATAAACGCTCATCTACAGGCGAACGTCTTCTGAGCCACTCATAAGATTCAGCACCCGAAGCCAGGAGCGTAATAGGCTCACCCGCACATAATTCGTTGGGGTCCTTATCCTTAATGGTCATTTTCAGGTTCGGGTTGGGGCGTATCGTAAGGTCAAGATTGAGCACCTTATGATAGCCGGGCGCAACGAAGGTATCGGAATAAATACCGGTACGGTCATACTTCTTACCCTGGAAAGTGAAGAAATAGCCTTGACACATGATAGTGTCCACGTTATAAACACGGAACGGTATCTCTTTCAGCGCCAGGTAGGTTACACTGTCACAACCATATACGGATGGATAGTTAAGCCTGTAAGTACCGGCTGAAGTATAATCAATCCCGTTAAAATGGTAGGTACCACCCTGGTAAAAGCTGTCAACAATGGTTTGCTCGTAAGTAGGATTGACCGTTAAGATCGTTGTTACGATACTGTCGCAACTGCCTACCTTAAAGGAGTCTATATAAGTACCGCTTGCGGTATATTCCTTATTATTGATACGGAATACCTGGTTGTCGCAGATTACCGGGCGTATCGTATCATAAGCTGTACAGGCATTATAATACATTTCCACACGGGCGATATTGGCCGGCTCCGTCCAGTAATCAGGCAAAGGAGTGCCGGGAGTGAACAGGTTCTGGGAACCCATCCTGTAAAGCGTTACAGGCAGGCCATCGATATTGGAGGGCGCCGCTGTCGCTCCATAGGTGTGAATGCCACCCGCATGACCCAGTATAGCTACTTTCTGACCGGTGGTAATGGGAATATTTACATTCTGGATCACCATATTAGGTACACCCGTAACACCATAAAGCTGGGTAAAGTTGGTAGACGTGGTAGGCCATACAACCGGGACAGGGTCGTTGATGACGATCACATACAAGGTCTGCAAACCCGTACCTGCTTCCACCGGTACACGCAGACCCGTGATGGTGAAGTTCGTTGGTGCCTGAAACCAATACCCCCTGATATGGCCGTTGTACGGACCATAGTTATAGGTAGGGGCAGGCAATGGCATCATTGTCTGGGCAAACAGGTCGCTCCACCCTAATATACTGAACATTGCAAGTAAAAAAGTGTAAATTTTCAGCAATTTCATAAATAAAAATGATTAGTAGTTAACTATTCGTAAATAGACCAACTATTTTTTATAAATAGTTGGGTAAATTAAAAATATTCCAAAGGATAAATTTACAATAAAATAACAAAAAAGAGTTAACATCTCTTTATTTTTTTCAGCAGCAGGCTTTTTTAGCCTGTAATAACAAAAAAAATGCTGCCGGCCCCGATATCGGGGCCGGCAGCATTTTTCCAGGCACATCAGCACTCACAATTATTCCCATCCGCCTCCCAGGGCCCTGTACAGCTCTACTATGGCCCTGGTCTGCTGCAGCCGGTCACTGACCAGGTTCAGCCTGGCCTGCAGCAGGCTCTGCTCCGAGGTCAGCACATCCGTATAGTTCGTAGTGCTGCTGTATTCCAGCAGCTGCATATTATAATGTACCGCCTTTTCGAGCGCAGCTATCTGCTTATGCCGGGCTTCCATTTTATTCACGCCGGCGCTGTAGGCAAACAGGGCATCGGACACCTCCTGGCCCGCTGTCAGGATGGTCTTCTGGAAGGTATTCCAGGCCTGCTCCTGCTGCGCATTGGCGATCCGGTGGTTTGCCCTGATGGCGCCGCGGTTCAGGATAGGCTGCGTAAGACCCCCGATAAAATTATAAAAAATGGATTCTGAAAAAAGATTATTATGCGTCAGGGCGCTGAGACCGGCATTGGCCGCGGTGATAGTAAAGCTCGGATAAAACTGGGCCTTCGCCACATTGGTATTCTCAAAGGCTTTACGGAAGGCAAACTCCGCCGCCTGCACATCCGGTCTCCTGGTCAGCAGCTGTACCGGCACCCCGGCAGCGATCCGGTGCTCCGTAACGGCATCTGTCAGCTTGCCTCTCGCCACAGGCTGAGGCGTCCGTCCCAGCAATACCGATAAAGCATTCTCTATTTCACGGATATTCTGCTTCAGGTCGGGTATGCTCACCTGCGCGGCATACCAGTTGGCTTCGCTTTGCACAACGGCGGCGCCGGTCACTACGGCAGCCTCTTTAAGGGCTTTCATAGAGTTCATGGTCTTCTCCCGCACCTGGACGGTAGATTCCGTGATGGCCAGCTGCTCATCCAGCGCCAGCAGGGTGTAATACATACCGGCCACATTGGCGATCAGTGAAGTTTCCACTGCTTTCCGGGTGGCATCGGCCTGCCAGTAACCGGCCAGGCTGGCTCTTCTGCCGCTCGCCAGCTTACCCCATACATCCAGCTCCCAGGTGCTGGAAAAGCCCAGCTGTATGGTGGTGGTCCTCAGGCGTATATTGACCGTTGGGGGTAAGTTCAGGGCGGCCCTGGACGTCTTGGAATGGTTGATCTGGGGAGCAAAGTTCAGCGTAGGGAAGAGCGCCCAACGGCTCTGCATCAGGGTAGCCTCGGCCTGTGCAATCTGCAATACGGCATTTTTCAGGTCATAGTTATGCTGCAGGGCCTCTTCTATAAGCTGCTGCAGGTGAGGATCCGTAAATACTTCCCGCCAATGCAGGTCAGCCAGGGAAGCCGTATCCCCGGCAGCGGCATCCCGGTACAAGTGCTCCTGCTGCTGCCCGGTCATCTCAGGCGCCCTGTATTTTCTCAGCACACCGCAGGACCCCAGCACCAGGGGTAATGCAACAAGTGTCGTTCCTAAATATTTATATGAATTTCGCATTGTATTCTGTTCTGTTTTTATTACCACCAGGCCGTATTATGCCGGCTGCGTATCATTATTGACCGCATCATAATTTATTTTCTTCCTGGACACCTTTTCCTGTAAGCTCTGGAATATGATGAAGAGGGCAGGGATCACGAAAACACCCAGCACGGTACCTATCAGCATCCCACCTATCGCGCCGGCGCCGATGCTCTTATTACCGACCGCACCCGCACCCTGCGACAACATCAGGGGTACAAGACCGAGGATAAAGGCAAACGAGGTCATCAGGATGGGACGGAAACGGGCTACCGCGCCGGAGATGGCCGCATCTACCAGGCGCATACCGCTTTTCCGGCGCTCCACTGCATACTCCACGATCAGGATCGCATTCTTCGCCAGCAATCCTATGAGCATGATCAGCGTGATCTGTAAATAGATATTATTGGACACATCAAAGAGCTGTGCAAAGATAAAGGTTCCGGCAAGCCCTATCGGCAGGGACAGCAGCACCGCGAACGGCAGCAGGTAGCTTTCATACTGGGCTGCCAGCAGGAAGTAAACGAATACCAGGCAGAGCAGGAAAATATATACGGTCTGTCCGCCGGAGTTCATTTCCTCTCTTGTCATACCGGAGTATTCATAACCGAAGCCTACCGGCAGGGTCTGCTCGGCCACTTCATCTATAGCGCGTATCGCATCCCCGGAGCTATAGCCCGGGTTAGGAGCCCCGTTCAGCGACACCGCAGTAAAGAGGTTAAAGCGGTTGATGGTCTGCGGTCCGTACACCTTTTCAAGTGTGATGAATTGCGCTATCGGCGCCATCTGTCCCTGGCTGTTCCTTACCTTGACCAGGTTGAGCGTATTCAGGTCGGCCGTGTACTCGGGCTCGGCCTGGTACATCACCCGGAACTGCTTGCCATAGGTATTAAAGTTAGAGGCATATACCCCGCCATAATATCCCTGCAGGGTGCTTAATATATCGCTTACGGTAAGACCGGCCTTTTTTGCAGCGGCCACGTCCACATCAATAAGGTATTGGGGGAAGTTGGGATTGAAAGAAGTATTGACATACTGTATCTCCTTGCGTGCTCTCAGTGCTTTGATAAAGTCATCCTTTACCTCATTCAGCTTCAGGATGCCTGCACCCATCTGGTCCTGCAACTGCATCTCGAAGCCGCTGCCCATACCAAACCCCTGTATGGCCGGGCGGGCAAAGAAAATAATATTAGCATCCCTGATGACCGAGGCCTTAGCGAACAACTGCTTGATCAGCCCGGCGGAGCTGTGCGCTTCCCCTTTCCTTTCATCCCAGTGCTTCAGCTTCATAATGAACATACCGTAATTGCTGCCGGCGCCGCTCATCATACCGCGGCCCGCCACTTTCAGAAAGCTCTCCAGCTCCGGCATATCCTGCACTACCTGCTGCAACTGATCCAGCACTTCCATCGTACGTTCTTCCGAAGTACCTACAGGCATCTGCACCTCAGCCATGATAGAGCCGGTATCTTCCGTAGGTACGAATGATTTGGGCGTAGTGGTCATCAGGTAGGCAAACAGGCCGCCGAATACAGCGATCGCCGTCAACGCGATCCATTTTTTCCTGATCAGGAAGCCGACACCCCGCTTATATTTCCGGGTAGTAGCCTCGAATGCGATATTGAAATTGGCATAAAAGCGCTGCAGCAGGTTCTTTTTACCCTCTTCATGATGTGCGTCATGCGGCTTGAGCACCAGCGCACAAAGCGCCGGCGCCAGGGTCAGCGCGTTAATGGCGGATAATATGATGGACACCGCCAGGGTCAGGCCGAACTGCTTGTAGAACACCCCGGCCGAACCGCCGATAAAGCTGACAGGTACGAATACGGCCGCCATCACCAGCGTAATGCTTACGATAGCGCCGCTGATGTTATCCATAGCGCCGATAGATGCCTTTAAAGGATCTTTCTCCCCTGTTTCCATTTTGGCATGCACCGCTTCTACCACCACGATGGCATCATCCACCACAATACCTACCGCCAGCACAAGCGCGAAGAGCGTGAGCAGGTTGATGGTAAAGCCGAAAATGTATAAAAAGAAGAAGGTACCGATAATAGCCACCGGTACGGCGATAGCAGGTATCAGCGTAGAACGCCAGTCCTGGAGGAATACGAATACCACTATAAATACCAGTATGAACGCCTCTAACAGGGTATGGATCACTTTCTCAATGGAAGCGCTTAAAAAGTCGTTGGCATCCAGCACGGTAGCATATTGCACGCCCTCCGGGAAGGTCTTGGCGGATTCTTCCAGCACTTTTTTACAATCATCAATGACCTGCTGCGCATTGGAGCCCGCGGTCTGGCTGATAGCCACACCCACAGAAGGGTTACCATTGGTAGTGGAAGTGCCCACATAGGTCTGTGAGCCCAGCTCCACCCTGGCGATATCGCTCAGCTTCAGCACCTGCCCGTCCGGGAAAGCCCGTACCACAATATTACCGAACTCTTCTTCGGTCAGCAGGCGCCCCCTATACTTCAGCGTGTACTGGAACGACTGGTCGCTGTTCTCTCCCAACTGGCCCGGCGCCGCCTCAATATTCTGCTCTGCCAGGAGACCGCTGATGTCATTGGGTACCAGCCCGTAGGAGGCCATCACATCCGGTTTGAGCCAGATACGCATGGCATAATCCCTGCGTCCGAATACCATAGCCTCACCCACGCCCTGCACCCGCTTGATACGCGGCAGGATATTGATGTTGATATAGTTTTGTAAAAAGGTCTGGTCGTAAACGGGATTGCTGCTGTGCAGCGTAAAGATCAGGATATTGCTGCTCTGCCGCTTGGCGGTCGTGACGCCTGCCCTGGTCACTTCCTGGGGCAGCAGGCTGGTAGCCCTGGCTACCCTGTTCTGCACGTTCACTGCCGCGAGGTCCGGGTTGGTGCCCAGCTTGAAGAATACGTTAATGGACGCGGAGCCGTCATTCGTGGCGGAAGAGGTCATATACAACATATCCTCCACGCCGTTGATCTGCTCTTCCAGGGGAATGATCACGCTGTTCACAAGAACCTCTGCGCTGGCCCCCTGGTAGCTGGCCTGGACGGAAACGGTAGGAGGAGCGATCTCCGGATATTGGGAAACTGGTAATGCTATCAGACCCAATATACCCAATATAACTATTATGATTGAAATAACTGTAGATAGTACAGGACGCTCAATAAATTTTTTAAACATACGAATGGATGATTACCTGAAAAACTATAAAACCTTTCGGAAACGTGCTTTACTTCTTATTCACAGTCCTTACACTATCCATAGGGATCAGCCGGGGATCAATGACCGTACCTTCCGTCAGGATGCCGATGCCTTCCACTATCAGGCGGTCTTTTTCTGTAAGCCCGCTGTCCACCACAAAAAGCCGGCCGCCGGGAACGGGACGTACGCTCACGGGCACCGCCTTCACCTTATTGCTGTCTGCCACCACATAGGCCAGCCTTTTATTCTGAAGCTCGGTGGTAGCCGACTGCGGAATGAGGATAGCATTGCTGACATGTACGGGTATCCGGACCGTGGCGCTGCTTCCTGAACGCAGCATTCTCTCCGGGTTCGGGAAGCCCGCCCTGACATTAAAGGCGCCCGTCTGCACATTCACCTGCCCGCTGAAGGTTTCCACCTTGCCTTTCTGAGGATATACCTCACCGGTGGACAATACCAGCTCCACGGGCGGAAGCTGTTGTATCTTGGCCTGGAAGGTATTGCCTTCCGTCTGCTCCGAAAAAGCAAGCTGCTGCTTTTCATTCATTGAAAAGTACACATACATTTTACTGATATCGGAAACCGTGGTCAGCGGCTGCGCCGTTGCGCTGTTGACATAGCTCCCTACCCTGTAAGGCAGCAGGCCCACAATACCATTGACAGGGCTCGTTACACGCGTATAGCCCAGATTCGTCCTGGCATTATTATACATGGCCCTGGCCTGCGCCAAAGCCGCTTCCCTGGCATGCAGGTTCAGCTCTGCGGTCTCCAGCTCATAAGCGCTGATAATGCCCTGCTCTACCAGCGGGCGCGTCTTTTTCACCTGCAGCTTCGCAGCAGCTACAGCAGCTTCCGCGCTGGAAATGGCCGCCTGCATATTATTGACATCCTGGGCGTACTGGGGATTGTTAATGGTAAACAATACCTGCCCGGCCTTTACTTCCTGGCCCTCATCCACCATTACCTTTTCGATATAGCCGTCTATCTTCGGACGGATATCAATATCCTGCGCACCCTGCAGCTTCGCGGGGTATTCCGAATACAGGGTAGCGGATGAACGTTCCAGCGCCACCACCTTATACGACTGCACTTTAGATGCCTGCTGGCCGCCTTTATCTGTTTTACAGGAGGCCGCCAGTAAGGAAACCGTTCCGATCAATACCAGCGACCTTGGAATTATATTGAGAGATACCATATAGGGATATTATAATTTTTTAAACAGTATTTTTTTGATCAATGCTTTGCGTTCCTTTAAAACCTCGTCATATTCTTCATCCGTCATCCCGTACACCTCGGCGTATAAAGGCTTTAAGGTAATAGGATAGGAGATGAGCGACATCAGGTTCAGGAGGAAATTATGGGGATTCGACGGCTGGATAGTGCCGCGGGCCATCTCCTGCTCTATTTCCCTGATAAAGCAGGCCAGCCTGGGAGAAGGTACCGGCTGCATAATGCTGGCTTTATTCTGCATCTTATTGCTGATCTCGCTGATATTGAATATCTCGAAAAAAGGATATTTCAGCCGAAATTCCATAGTACAGCCGATCAGCCGCTCTACCTTATCCTCAAAGCTTACATCACTGATGTACACCTCGTCCAGCACCCGCTTCATATCACACACGATCTCCTGGTAAGCTACCCGTAACAGGTTTTCACGGGACCTGAAATAGTAATTCACAAGCGTGCGCTTCACACCCGCGAAATCCGCTATCTCCTGGCAGGTAGCGGTCATATTGCCCCTTACAAAGAATAAGACCTTAGCCTGCTCCTTGATCTGCACTTCTGTACTTACAACATCACTTGACAATCCGTTTGACATAATGTCAACAAAAGTATAAGTATTTTCCGTCCCGGAAAAATACATAATGTCAACAGAATGTAAATTAATGCGGATAGCTCAATAAAACAACCGGTTATGACTTTCCGGCCTAAAGAGATTGTTAAAACAAACTGATTATCTATTATATAGGAAACAAAACGATCATATGGCAGATGTAAGAGATGCCTCACATCCGTCCGGAATGCCCAACGCCCGCAGTACCCAGTGGAACACTGTTCAGCGAAACGGCACCTGTAATAAATGGGGGTTCCTGCAAGCAGGCAGTCGCTTAAAGCAAAGCTATCCGAAGCTGTGCCGCCCGGGCCACTGTCCTGCGCGCACCTGCCTTAGAAAGGCGCAGGACAGGTAACGGTCATGATTTCCCTTGTCTGAGGATGTACAAACCGCAGCTCCTCCGCGTGCAGGTACAGCCTGTCAGCTTTGGCTCCGTAAAACTCATCTCCTTTAATAGGCGTTTTAAGTCCCAGGTGATGGGCGGCATGCACCCTGAGCTGGTGGGTACGGCCGGTAACAGGAAAGAAATGCACCCTTGTAGCACCGTCTTCATATCCTACCACCTCGTAATGCGTGAGCGCAGACCGGCCATGCTCATAGCATACCAGTTGCCGGGGCCGGTCTTCCAGGTCCACCCGCAAAGGCAGGTCCACGCTGCCTTGCTGCACGTCCAGGATGCCGTCCAGCAAAGCCACATAGCGTTTCCGTATCGTTTTTTTCAGGAACTGTCGCTGCAGCAGCTCATGGGTATACTTATCCTTGGCCACCAGGAGCAGGCCGGAAGTTCCCATATCCAGCCGGTGCACTACCAGCGGACCTGTCGCGGACGGGTAGCGCTGCCGCATCCTTTTATAGACGCTATCCTCCATGAATTTGCCGGGCACGCTCAAAAAATTCTCCGGCTTATTCACGACCGCAAGGTAGTCATCCTCGTACACCACCTCCACCTCGCAATCACAGACGGTCACCATTTTCAGCACATCCGCGTCCATATCTATGCCTTCCAGCATATGCTTCAGGATAGGCTCACATTTTCCCCGGCAGGAAGGATAGTAATGCAGGTGCCGGCGCACTTCCGACCTGGGCGATTTGCCCCACCAGAATTCCGCCATACATACCGGCTCCAGTCCATGCTCAAAGGCATACTGGAACAATTTGGGCGCCGCACATTCCCCGGCTCCCGCCAGCGGCTGTATGCCAAGGTCCTTATTGAAGATCTCATAAAGGGATTTAGGCTGCTTCTCCTTATTCAGGAAAACATACTGCCGGAATATCCTGTCCTGCAGAGCTGCAGAACGCTGCTTTCGCTCCCGCTTCAGCTCCCGTATCTTCGCGAGGTAGTCATCATATTGCCTGAAAGCCGCCTCATTCTGCTCCTTTATGGTCTTTTGCAGTTGCTTCAGCTCATAGCTGTCCCGGGCGCTCTGCCTGTTCAGGTAGTCAGCCAGCACCTCATATGCCGGATCTTCCCGCTGCGTGCTGAATGCATCCCTGACCGTTGCCCTTAAGGCTTTCTGCTGCTCACAATATTTTCTGAAGCCCGCCAGCTTCCTTTCATTATCGGCTACCGTAAGCTCATAGTGCGCTTTATGCTGCTGCAGCTCCCCGCTTTGTTCCAGCGCTTCCACCCTGTCGTTAATATCATTCAGTATGGCTATTTCGGGCTTAAAGAAATCGTTACCTTCCAGGAGGTCGAATACGGGCGGCACAAAGTACCTGTGATCGTTGCTCTCGGCAAGCTTACCGGAAAAGGCGGCCAGGAAGCCCAAAGCGCCTTCCCTGTCCCTGACCACCAGCACGCCGAACATCTTACCTATTTCCAGGCCGTCCGCATCCTGGCGCATACCGAAATTGTGCACAAAATCATCCTGCTCTCCCAGGTAGTCCTGCAACTGCTCCGCCGCCAGCCGGGCCAGCGGGTGGGGATCATAATAAAAAGGGAAGGTAAACTTGCCGGGTAACGCTATCCGGGAAACATCCGCCAGGAACCTGTGTAATTTATTGTCTTTCATCGTATGAAGACCGGGAAACGATCCCGGCACTGCAAAATTAGGGTATTACTGCGGACTGTAAAGCTATACCGTTGCTAACGGCAGTTCCGGCGAACAGCATCAGGGCTGTGCCCCAACAGAAAGCCCTTTCAGGAAGGGGCTGACCTCCCGCAGCCATTCGGGACCGAACCGGCTGATATAGTTCTCATGCTTCGCCTCCGGGAGGATATATTTCATTTTCCTGCCCGCCAGGTTATTGTAAATATCATCTATCTCCTGCAGGGTCACATATTCATCCTTAGCCCCGGACAGCAGCATCACGGGGATGTCCACATTCCGGGCATAATCCACGGAGTTATGGCTGAAGGCATTGAAGCCGTTGATGGTACCACCCCAGAAGGTCAGCAAATGCGCCATAGGAAAGGCCGGCGCGCCAATGATGTCAAAACGGGCCTTTACCGTACCCACCATACTGCCGAACGGGCATTCTATAATAAAGCCCTGAAAAGGCAGCCTGTGATCGCTGTATGCCTTGAGCAGGGCCACGCCCCCCATAGAAACCCCATATCCCGTGATATTGGTATATCCTTCGGACTGCAGGTAGGTAAAAGCGTCCTTTACATTTTCCGCCTCCTTATACCCGATGGTCACGATATTATCCGAGGAAGCCCCCGCTCCCATAAAGTCGAGCTGCAGGGTATTATAACCCATTTTCTGGAATTGCTGCGCATAGTTGTTCAGGCTGCTCTTTTCACCCCCGTAGCCATGGCACAGCAGGATGGTACCGCGGGCATCCGGGACATCCGTCAGCCAGGCATCCAGCGTGGCATTGCTGGCAATCCGTACCTGGCGGTAGCTGTATGCCGGCACCTGTCGCTGGACCGGCCGGGGCAGGTCCACCCCGAAGATAAGGGACCTGATCTTTTCAGGCCGGCTGAGCTGGGTAGTGGACCGGATCAGCCTGGAATGGCCTGTGACAAAGTGCGTGAACTTATAGGCGTGCATGATGACGAAAATGTTCACCAATATAAAGAACAGCAGCCCGATACGCAGGACAGCCTTTAGGAGTCGTTTCATTTTATATCATATTGACTAGCTTCATAACGGCAGCATACGGGCTTATAGTACCTGCCCCCACTTCTTTTTCTATCTTCTCCATACCCTCCCTGACCACAGGATTGTCCATGAACATACGTCGCAACTGTTCATCGAAAAGCCTGTGGAAAGCATACCTGTTCTGCTCCTGCCTTTTATGCTGCAGGAAACCGTTCGTTTCCACCTGCAGATAATATTGCTGTATCATATCCCATACCTCTTCTATCCCTGTGGCTTCATAAGCAGAGGTAAGCTTTACCTGGGGTATCCACCCGGAAGGCGCCGGCGGGAAAAAGTGCAGCGCACGCGCGTATTCGGACCGGGCACTTTTAGCCTTAGTCATATTTTCACCGTCCGCTTTGGTGATCACCATACCATCGGCCATTTCCATGATCCCTCTTTTGATACCCTGCAGCTCATCTCCCGCGCCGGCCAGCATCAGCAGTAAAAAGAAATCCGTGATCTGCGCGACTTCCGTTTCACTCTGCCCTACTCCTACGGTCTCAATGATAACCACATCATAACCCGCCGCCTCGCATAAGAGCATGGCTTCCCTCGTCTTATAGGTAATACCGCCCAGGCTGCCGGACGACGCGGAAGGGCGGATAAAGGCATCGGGGTGTACCGACAGCTGCTCCATCCGCGTCTTATCTCCCAGGATGCTGCCTCTGCTGACCGAGCTGGAAGGGTCTATGGCCAGCACGGCCACCTTCAGTCCCTTCCGGATGAGATGCATGCCGAAAGCTTCTATAAAGGTGCTTTTGCCGACACCCGGCACGCCTGTTATGCCGATCCTCCTGGCCCTGCCGGTATCAGGCAGCACTGCTTCCATCAGTTGTGCCGCCGCTTCCCGGTGCTGCTGCTTGCCGGATTCCATCAGCGTGATAGCCCTGCTCAGGGCAGCCATATCACCTGCCCTGATGCCTGCTGCCAGCCATGATATATCTGTTTTCCTTTTCAAAATCGCTCTACCTTGAATAAGGCTTAAAATTAGCACTTTTTACGGCATAAGTCCAACTATGCTGCCCGGTGTACAACTTATAACATCCTGGCCGACCATCTATATAAGCAACAAAGCGATAATATGATACAAGAGATTCCTCACATCTGTCCGGAATGACTATAATACAGGACACCTTGCACTCCCTTGTGATGCCCGCTCCGTTACTGGTGTGCATCACCAACGCTCTCATAACCAGCAAAACTTTTTCTCTCCGTTGTTGGGTAGTTTCCTGTAAGCACGATCGTCCCTTCATTCTATACAAAGCCTTTCCGGGCAAATAAAAAGAGAGCATACCATTGCTGTATATGCTCTCCTAATGCAAACTATATGATGAAGCTTATGCTACTTTCTGCTCTTTTGCCGCAGCCTGCTTGGCCGCATATGCAGTGGCCGCCTGCCGTACCCATTCGCCATTTTCCCAGGCGTTCCGGCGGGTCTCCAGGCGTTCCCTGTTACAGGGTCCGTTACCTTTCACCACATTCCAGAACTCATCCCAGTTGATCTCCCCGAAATCATAATGTCCTCTCTCTTCATTCCATTTCAGATCAGGATCTGGGACGGTAAGGCCCAATATCTTGGCCTGCTCCACCGTTACGTCAACGAATTTCTGGCGAAGCTCATCATTGGAGAAGCGTTTTATCTTCCATTTCATGGATTGCTGAGAATGCGGGCTCTCGGCATCATTGGGACCGAACATCATCAGCGCAGGCCACCAGAAGCGGTTCAGCGCATCCTGTGCCATTTTACGCTGTGCCGGCGTACCGTTGGACAAGGTCAGCATGATCTCAAATCCCTGGCGCTGGTGAAAGCTTTCTTCCTTACACACCCGGATCATCGCCCTGCTGTACGGCCCGTACGAGCAGCGGCACAAAGGCACCTGGTTCATAATCGCAGCGCCGTCCACCAGCCAGCCGATGGCGCCCATATCCGCCCACGTAAGGGTAGGATAATTGAATATGGAAGAGTATTTGGCAGTGCCGTCATGCAGCTTTTCTACCATCTGGTCCCTGGTGACACCCAGCGTTTCAGCAGCGCTGTACAGGTACAGCCCGTGTCCCGCTTCGTCCTGGACCTTTGCCAGCAATACCGCTTTCCGCCTCAATGAAGGGGCCCGCGTTATCCAGTTCCCTTCCGGCAGCATACCCACCACTTCACTGTGCGCGTGCTGGGATATCTGTCGTATAAGGGTCTGCCTGTATGTTTCCGGCATCCAGTCTTTAGGCTCTATTCTCAGTTCATCATCTATTTTCTGCTGGAATTGCTGCTCCAGGCTCGCTGTATCGGACATAATTTTCACTGTTTTTCTATTACAAAAATACGCTTTTTTCCTGTAATATGCTACACCGTGATCCGTGATCACAGCGCCGCCCTGATAATATAATATTTCTTGACAGGCAGCGTGACATAAGGATTGATCAACGCATTGTCCACCTCCGTAATATTCTTAAGGGAGCCGTCTTTCATTTTAATAGTGATCAGGTCGTCATATTGATTATAGGTCTTATTGGTGGTGCTGCCCCTGAAGAGGAAATAATGCTTCTCTTCCTCTCCGATACCTGCAGGATAGGCATATGTCTTCTCCATTTCCTCAAACTGCCCGTCCAGCCTATCACTGCTCATCATAACCTTGTACAGCTTCCTGTTCAGGATCATGTTGCAAAGCAGGGACAATACCTTATCGGGATGATCCGCCCAGACCTTCACGGAACAGGAGATATCAGAATCGTCAAGGGTACAGAATCTACGGATAATAGCTTCGTCATTTTCAAAGTCAGCCTTATGCACCTGCTCATACAGGAAAAACCGGAAGGCAGGCGATGCAAACAGCTCCGCGCCTTTTAAAGCCAGCTCCTTAGCTCTTCTCAGTATATTGACGATCAGTTGTTCTACCCCCAATACCGTTTTATGCAGGTACACCTGCCAGTACATCATCCTCCGCGCAATGATGAATTTCTCCACCGAATGGATGCCCTTGGCTTCCACGCTAAGATGGTCATCCACCACCGTCAGCATTTGCAGTATCCTGTCATAGCCTATCACTCCTTCGGACACCCCGGTGTAGAAGCTGTCCCTGTTCAGGTAATCCATCCGGTCCATATCCAGCTGGCTGGACACCAGCTGATGCAGGAATCGCTTGGAATAGCTCTGCTCAAAGATAGCGATGGCGGTTTCCAGGCTGCCTCCTGTATCGGCATTGATACGCTGCATTAATATGCGCGAGATATCTTCGTGGGATATGCCGGAAACGATGGTATGCTCCAGGGCGTGAGAGAAAGGACCATGTCCCACATCATGGAGCAGTATGGCCTGCTGCACGCCCAGCGCTTCTTCCGGGCTGATATCTATGCCCTTCAGATGAAGATTGTCAATAGCCGTACGCATCAGGTGCGTAGCGCCCAGGGAATGATGGAACCTTGTATGCACCGCTCCCGGGTACACATAATGCGCTATGCCCATCTGCTTGATCCGTCTTAACCTTTGGACCCATGGGTGACTGATCAGGTCCAGGATCTCTTTATCCTTGATCTGGATAAAACCGTACACCGGGTCATTGATGATCTTCTGCATCTATCGTGTATTCTTGCCTGATAAGTAATAAAAATTATGCTGCGGGGTAATATATTCCTGCTGCTGCTGTTCTGCCAGCCTGTCTATGAACAGCTTTCCCATAAGGTGATCGTATTCATGCTGGAAAATAACGGCCGTAAAGCCTTCCAGTATCTCCGTATTCCATTCGCCCCGGGGTGTCTGGTATTGTACCCGGATACTGTAGAAGCGGTTCACTATGCCCATCGTGTCGGGGATGGACAGGCATCCCTCCCGTCCTGCCTGTATGAGGTTGGAAGTCCATAATATGGTGGGGTTCAGGATCGCTTCGAAAGGTGTGCCTTCCTTATCGAACCGCTGTACCAGGAACAACTGCTTATTGACGCCTACCTGCGGCGCGGCTATACCGACGCCTTCATTTTCCGGGTCCTGCACCGTATGCAGCAGCAGGTCTAACAATGCCTGTAGCTTCGGTTCCTTTACATCCAGCAGTTGGGCAATCCTCCTGAGCTTCAGGCTGTCTTCCTTCACTGTGGTCTGCAATACTCTCAGCAACCCCTTTTCGGAAGGATGCTGTATAATGCGGAGCTCTTCCCGGTCGAATTGCTGCTGCGCCTTCAGCGTGCCGGTAACCGCCAGGATGGCAACGAATAGCAATATGGTTTTTTTCATGGCGTAAAGTTACAACAATATCGGGAACGGCAGCCCGCGCCCCGGAGCTGCCGGGAAAGCAGGGTGAGCGTCCAGCAGGACATCAAAAAAGTGGCTGTGTAAAAAGTCAACAATCCTGCCCTATAAAGCTCAGCCGGAATGTTGCCGCGATTGTTAAGCCATATGGATATCACATTTCGACAGGTTCAATGTGACACCGACAAGCTCAATGTGACATGACACGCTCCATGTGACAAAATCCCTCAACTGTCAGGCTGAGCCCGTCGAAGCCCTGCTAAAACCATTATAAATCGCATTTCAACAGGCTCAATATGACCTAATGGAATCCATATGACACGGACGGGTTCATGCAGCACGAAAATCTTCATAAGACCAGAAAAGAGGCTTTAAAAAGCCTCTTTTCTGGGTATAATTATTTTACCTGCATATCTACGCGAATACGCGGCTTCCTTCAGCTATGGTCATCATAGCCCTGGCAGCCTGCACAATCGCGTCCTTATCATAGCCGCAATCCCTGTATTGTTCCTTTTGCGTGCCATGCTCAATGAACACATCGGGAATGCCCAGTATCTTTACATCCGGCTTATAGCCATGCGCATTGAAGAATTCCAGCACGGCGCTTCCCATACCACCGACAACGGTACCATCCTCTACCGTGATCACTTTCCTGAAGGTCTTGCCTACATGATGCAATATATTTTCATCTATGGGCTTTGCAAAGCGCATATCATAATGCGCTACGCTGATACCCTGCGCTTCGAGCTGGGCCGTGGCTTCCACTGCAAAGTTGCCCGGATGACCGATGGTGAGTATGGCAATATCCTTCCCGTTCCTGACCTGGCGACCGGTACCTATAGTGATCTCCTCGAACGGCGTCCGCCATTCCGGCATCACACCCTGCCCTCTCGGGTAACGGATACAGAAAGGACTGGTATTGGTATCCAGCTGGGCCGTGTACATCAGGTTTCGCAGCTCCTGCTCATTCATAGGAGCGCTGATCACCATATGAGGTATGCAGCGCATATATGCAATATCATAAGCGCCCTGGTGGGTCGCCCCGTCATCGCCTACCATACCCGCCCTGTCCAGGCAGAATATCACAGGCAGGCCCTGGATGGCCACATCGTGGATCACCATATCATAGGCGCGCTGCATAAAGGAGCTGTAGATATTGCAGAAGACCTTCATTCCCTGCGTAGCCAGTCCCGCGCTTACGGTTACCGCATGCTGCTCTGCTATGCCTACGTCCAGCGCTCTGTCCGGCATTTCCTGCATCATATATTTCAAAGACGATCCCGAAGGCATAGCGGGAGTGATGCCCATGATCTTATCATTCGCCTTCGCAAGCTCTATGATGGTATGGCCAAACACATCCTGGTATTTGGGAGGCTGGGGAGCGGCAAAAGACACTTTGTTCAGTTGTCCTGTGACCTTATCGAACAGCCCCGGCGCATGCCAGAGGGTCTGGTCCTCTTCCGCCAGCTTATAGCCTTTTCCTTTCACCGTTTTGACGTGCAGCAGCTTGGGGCCGGAAATATTACGGAGGTCCTTAATGGTCTCCGCCAGCTTCAGCACATTATGACCGTCTACGGGTCCGAAGTACCGGAATCCCAGCGCTTCAAAAAGATTGCTGGATTTATTGATGGCCTTTTTCAGCCTCGCTTCGAACTTGGAGGCGAATTTCTGCTGCAGATCGGCATACGGCAGCTTACCGATGAAGTTCCATACGTCATCCCGCAGCTTATTATAGGCCGTGGAAGTAGTGATATCGGTAAGGTATTGATTGAGCGCTCCCACGTTAGGGTCGATGCTCATATTGTTATCGTTGAGGATCACCAGTATATTGGCATTGGCCACACCGGCATGGTTCATAGCTTCAAACGGCAGTCCCGCTGTCATAGCGCCATCCCCTATCACCGCGATATGCTGGCGGTCCGTTTCTCCTTTGAGCTTGGAGGCAATGGCCATGCCCAGGGCGGCAGAGATGGAAGTGGATGAGTGCCCTACCCCGAAAGTATCATATTCGCTTTCATCGCGCTTGGGGAACCCGCTGATACCGCCGTATTTCCTGTTGGTATGGAATACCTGCCTTCTGCCTGTGAGTATCTTGTGACCGTAAGCCTGGTGGCCCACGTCCCATACGAGCTGGTCATAAGGCGTATGCATAGCGTAATGCAGCGCCACCGTAAGCTCCACCACACCCAGGCTTGCGCCGAAGTGCCCGCCGTTGATGCTGACACAGTCCACAATAAACTGGCGCAGCTCATTACATACCTGCTGCAACTGCACAGGGTCTAACTTTCTCAGGTCGGCAGGTTCATTGATCGTGCTGAGCAAAGGGCCGGCTACAATTTCATCCATATACAACTGATATTATCTTAATAATAATTTCACTTTGAAATACAAAGTAACACAAAACTTTGCATCTAAAGTTCAAAACAGGTAACTAAATTAGATTTTTTTTAGGTATTCCCCGGGGACTTTGTAAAAATTATCTGATTTTTCACAGTCTCTCGCCGCGAGGCGTTACTTTTGCACCCTGTATATACATTTATAAGCATATGAGAACACTGCTGATATCCTGGCTCTTATTACTGGGCACCGTATGCATCTCTGCTGCACAGCAGGAGGCAATATCCTATAAAATATATGACGTAAAGCAGCAACGGGAGGTTACGCTCAGGGAGATCACCGCCGCAGTTCCGGCCGGTACGGTGCTGGTCTTCGGGGAGCAGCATGACGACAGCATCGCGCACGCGCTGCAATACCAGCTCCTGCAATTGCTGCAACAGGAATGGGGCAGCAAAAAGGTCCTGCTGTCAATGGAAATGTTCCAGAAAGACGTGCAGTATATCGTGGATGAATACCTCCAGGGGCTGATCAGCGAGAAGAACTTCATCAAAGAGGCCAGGGCCTGGGGTAATTATGCCGATTACAGGCCTCTGGTGGAGTATGCCAAGCATCACGGGATCAGCGTCCTGGCAGCCAATACACCCTCACGCTATACCAATATGGTAACGACCAGGGGCCTAGGGTCCCTGGAGCTTTTAAGCAAAGAGGTCAGGAAAAATTACCTTCCTCCCCTGCCGGTAGATACCTTAAAAGGCAATTATTACGACAGGTTCCTGGAAGCTATGGGCGGGCACAGCATCCCCGGATTTAACCTCTACCAGAGCCAGAACGTATGGGACGCCACCATGGCGCACAGCATATATAACAAGTCCGGGAAATACCGGAACGGTATCATTTACCACCTGTGCGGCCGGTTCCACAGCGATTACGGCGAGGGCACCGTCTTCCGCCTGCAAAGGGAGTACGATCTGGATGTAGTGGTCATTTCCAGCTTTTACCAGGCAGATGTGCAGCAGACCAACTGGGCCGACTGGAAGCAACTGGGCGATTATGTCATTGTGACGCGTGCCGCGGAAACCGCTGCTGCCGGCGCCGGCAAAAATTAATATTAAATTATTTGAAAATTGTAAAAAAAAAGATATATTGCAGTAGCGTAATTTTTTTTATGTAACTAAAATATATCTATTATGATTTTTAATCGTACTTACAAATTCAGGTCGTCCCTCTCAAAGGATGCTGTCAGGGATAAGCTCCTGGGGAAACGGATCCAGATTCATCAAATGGATTTTGAAGTGATGGAAAAAAATGACAAGCTGAAGGTCATTCCCCACGCAGAAAATTCAACCGAGCTGAAGATCCTGCCCATAACGCATTTGGAATTACAGAACCAGGCACAGAATACAACTATCATAATAAGATCCAAGCCCAGGCGTATTGATATCGGGGGCCCTTATTTACTGGTTATCTTCTGTGCCTTTATCTTTATCATCGGCCTGGGCTTCCTGATCTTTCAGCCGGGACAGTACCAGATACCTATGGTAATGGGCGGAGTAAGCATCCTGATCTTTGTTGTTTTCTGGTTTAAGATGCAGACAGGCTATTTCGACTATATCAGGAAAATAAGATCTTTCGTGAAAGCCAATACCCAATAGCCCTCACTTGCTTATTGCAGCTTTGTATAGTACAACGATTAAAAAATAAAATAGATTTTTATACAACCGAACGGGACTGTGACCTAATGATCACAGTCCCGTTCTCCTTTTAAGCTTACTGCTGTTCCCGTACCGCTTAATAAACGGTAATGAATCCCTTCTCAAACTCCTTATCATCCCTCAGGATAATGAACTTATAGGTGCCGGTGCTTTGAAAGTTCCGCTTATCCAGTATGATCTCATCTTCATGGATCCGGGGTATTTCAAACACCTTCTTATCATTCTGCGTATAAAAAGTGATATAATAGTTATATACCCGCGTATCGGGCAATTCGATATTGATATTCCCGCTGAACGGGTTGGTAAAGATATACCTGGACTTGGGTATCTCGATCTGCCTGACCGTTTCCTTTACAATGTCCTCCTTGATACCTTTGGTATTGATCGTTTCATTCACGGATTTCTGTAGTGATTCCAGCGAGGTCACCTGCTTCCTGTTCACGATATCCATGCTGTCCAGTATCATCTTGGCCGTATTGCTGCGCCATTCCACATCCGATTCGAAGATCACATTGACACGGTACCAGTTGGCGCCTGCGAGCGGCGTCACATCCACGAACGACTGGATGGTGTTCTTAAAGTCCTTAACGATACCGATTGCGGAAAAATTGAAATTACTGTCGGAAGACCGCTCCACAATAATGGCCTTTACCCCGCTTTTATAGGGATTCTGCCAGCTGACGATATTATAGCCGTTATCAGATGTGATGGTCAGGTCGGGCAGCGTGCTCTGGGCATTCGCCGCCCATACGCACAGGCTCAGCCAGACAGCCGCAAAGTATTTATTGAAAAAAATCATATCAGCCTCATATATTGAGAGAAAACCTGTAAATTTAAACCAATTTTACATACAAAAAACCTTCTTCCGGGAATATTAATAGTTTATTCAGTTTTCATTAAATATAAGATCTATGCGCCGGCATTATATACACATCCTTTTGTTATTGCTGTTTGCGGCAACGGCATGTAAAAAGCCGAAGCCTGTGGATCCCATAACCGACAGGCCAGCACCTGAGGATTCCATACAGTATGACGGGCACCTGCTCAACCTGTCCATTAAGAATATGGTGGGCGACCGGGAAATGATCTTCAAGACCTCGCTGGATTCCGGGGCAACCTATTATAACTACCTGGGAGAGCCGTTCCAGATCAAAAGATACGTATATTATATTTCCAATCCCAGGCTGATAAGCACTACCGGCGATACCCTGTCCTTATACCCGGCTTATCATATAGTGGATGCCACACAGGGCATCTATAACGCCAGCTTCAAAACGATGAAAGGCACCTACCGGGAGCTTATCTTCGCTATAGGAGTGGACAGTGCCAGGAATGTCAGCGGCATACAGACCGGGGCGCTGGATCCTTTCTGGGGACTTTTCTGGGACTGGAATACAGGTTATGTAATGGCCACTTTTGAAGGCACCAGCCCTCTTGCGCCCTATGGCACCTTCTTCTATCATATAGGCGGCTATGCCGGTGAATATAATGCGGTCAGGCCGGTAAGCATCCGGCTGGATGAGCCTTTCTCTACCACGGATAAAAATATTGATCTGCAGCTAACCGCAGATGCCCTGAAATGGTTTAACGCCGTACACCCGATATCCATACCCGAAGTAAACTCCGTGGTAACTATCGGGCCGTCCTCCAAGAAGCTTGCGGACAATTACGCTAAAATGTTTGTAAAATACGAGATACAATAACCTGACGATGACAAGCAGCCGACTTCTCAAGATACTGTGTACAGCTTCCGTAACCTGCTTTATGGTGATCTCAAGCTGCAGGAAAGATACCGTTCCCCTGGTTCCGCCAGGGCAGGACACGGCATGGACCATCAGTTATCCCGGCCACTTCCCTACTCCTGTATATAATTTTGAGAATAATCCGCTGAGCAAAGAAGGATTTGAGCTAGGCAGGAAGCTTTTTTTTGACAGGATATTATCTGCCAATAATACCGTTAGCTGCAGCTCGTGCCATTTACCGGAAGCAGCTTTCGCGCAGAGAGGTCATGACCTGAGCCACGGCATCAGGGGCAACCTCGGCATCCGGAACTCCCAGCCTATTTTCAATATGCTGTGGAACACCTCTTTCTTCTGGGATGGCGGCTCCAATCATATAGAAGTACAGCCCATCAATCCCATCACCCACCCGGACGAAATGGGCAATACGCTGGAACAGGCGGTAAAGGCCGTGAACGCGGTGGCAGCTTACCGGGAAGCCTTTAAAAAGGTGTTCAATAAGGACCAGGCGGATACGGAAGGCATTATGAAAGCGCTTGCGCAGTATATGTGCTTTATGATATCTGCCGACTCCAAGTATGATAAGATACAGCAGGGCGTAGCCGGCTACCAGTTCTCGCAGAATGAGGAACGGGGCTATATGCTGTTTAAGCAGCATTGCAACTCCTGCCATACGGAACCTTTATTTACGGATCACAGCTTCCGGAATAACGGCCTGGCGCTCCTTCCCAATACCAAAGGCGCAATTGATCTCGGCAGGGGCGTCATCACCCACCTGGACAGCGCTTCCTACTATAAGTTCCGGGTGCCCACGCTCCGGAACCTGAAGTACACATCGCCCTTTATGCATGACGGCCGCTATGAAACGGTCAGCGTGGTGCTGGAGCATTACAGGAAGCACGTGCAGCAGACCCCCAACCTGGACCCGCAACTGGCCCATGGCATTCCGCTGAGCGACCGTGAAAAGGACGACCTGCTGAGCTTTCTCAACACCCTTAATGATGACAATTTCGTGGCCAATCCGGTATTCAGGATGCCATAGCTTAATAATTTGATAATTTTTACTAAAACACTCCGTTGTTTATATATTGAAATATCTAAATCCTATCTTTGCCTGAAGTAGAGTGGCTTCCCTGCAGCTGTTAATACCTAACCCATACAAATAAAATAGTTTCACAACAATGATTATTCATAAAAGAATATTCCGGCCATTACTTATAAGCTCGCTCGCTTTCACAGCACTGCAACCCCTGGCAGCACAGCAGCCTGTAAATAACAGCTATGAAAATAATTTATTACAGCACGGCATTGAGCAGTTCAACGCCGGATTATATATTCAGGCTACCAATTCCCTGAACGGCTTTTTAAATTCCAATTTTCTCCCCACGCAGCACGATGAAAGCCTGGAATCCAATTTCGACTACCGGCAGGCTTATTACTATTATGTGCTGAGTAACGTAAAAGGCAATCTTTTCGGATCGGAAGAGCTGGCGAGGAAGTATATTGACAAATGCTCAGACCCGGTGTATTACCAGCGGGTATCCTTTGCCCTGGCGCAGCTCTATTTTCACAGGAACGACTATATCAATGCCGCCGCTTATTATGAAAAGGCCGGTATGGATAATCTCACCAATGCGGAGATTTCAGACGCCAAATTTGAGCTGGCCTACTGCTACTTCTATAACAACCGCCTGACGGAATCCAAGAACCTGTTTGCGGCTATCAAAGATATACACAACCACAAATACTATGTGCCCGGTAATTACTATTACGGGCTGCTCGCCTATAACGATAAGGACTATAAAAACGCCTTAAAAAGCTTTGAGGCCATCGCCGGGGAAGCAGAATACAGGGAGGTCGTACCCTATTACCAGGCGGAGATACACTATTTCCTCGGTAATAAGGCGCAACTGAGATCCCTTGCCGGAAGCTACCTCGCTGCCGGTAATGATTTCCATTATAAAAAGGAGATGCACCTGCTCCGAGCGCAGGTCAGCTTTGAAGAAGGTAAATATGCAGAAGCGCTGCCCGACTTCCGGTATGTGCTCAACAACAGTGACAAGCTCAGGAAGGAAGTGTATTACGAGATCGGGTACACCTATTATAAGCTGAAGGACTGGAATGAGGCCATTACCGCCTTCAAGGAGCTCAGCGTATCGCAGGATTCCCTGGGGCAGACGGCGATGTATCTCCTGGGCGACTGCTACCTCCGCGTCAATGACAAAAAAGGAGCCAGGAACGCTTTCGGCCTGGCTTCTGATATGAGCTACAACCTCTCCATCAGGGAAGCCGCTACTTTCCTGTATGCCAAGCTGTCCTATGAGCAGGGTAACGAAATAGTGGCCAGCCGGAAATTCGATGAATATATCAAGGCCTACCCGGACGGGCGTCACGCCAATGAAGCCAAAAGCCTTTTATCCGGCCTGCTGCTTAAGAGCAGCAACTATGAAGAGGCTTTCAATATCATCAGCAGCTCCAACCTGCAGGATAATTTCATGAAATCCATTTACCAGAAGGTGGCTGTCGGCAGGGGCTTGCAACTGCTGATCGACAAAGATTACGAAGGCGCCTACCAGATGCTGAACAATTCCCTGAAATACCCGGTGAACGGCGAATACGAGGCGATAGCCAAATTCTGGAAAGCCGAACTCGACTATAACAGGGGAGATTATAAAAACGCAGTGGACAATGCACGGGATTTCCTGAATCTTTACAATGCCTACAGCCACGCCATTCCTAAATTGTCTGCAAAGGCCAGCAGGCAGAATGCCCAGATGATCATGGGATATGCCCAGATGGAGCTGGGAGATTATTCCAATGCGCAGACAGCCTTTTCCGCCGCTCAGAAAGCGGATGCCGGGCAGGATGCAACAGCCTCCGTACTGGCAGTGCTGCGGTCTGCAGACGCGGCTTTTATGAGAAAGGATTATACGGCAGCCGACCAGCTGTATGACCAGGCTATCAAAAAGAACACTACAGAAAAAGACTACGCCATTTTCCAGCGCGCGCTGATAGCGGGCCTGAATGACAATGACCCCGAAAAGCAGAAGCTGCTGCAGTCACTGAACAACAATAATACCGGCAGCACCTACAGGGAAGCCGCCCAGGTAGAGCTGGCCTCTATGCAACTGCAGCGGAATGCCTTTTCCGAAGCGATAGCAAGCCTGAAAAGCATCCTGAGCACTACCAGGAATCCCCAGGTCAAAGCCAGCGCTACCTATAAGCTGGCCTTTGCGTACCAGTCAATGGACCAGCGGGAGCTGGCCAAAGCCACCTATAAGGAATATATTGAAAAATACCCTTCCTCTGCCGACAGGGCCAGCGCTATGGAAGCCCTGCGCATCCTGTACACACAGGACAGCGATTTTGACGCCTACATACAATACGCCCGCCAGCAGGACCTGCCCGAACCGGATGAGCTGACCAAGCAACAGGCTTATTTCGACATTATTGAAACAGCCTTCGAGAACAGGCAATGGAACGTGGTAGTAGATAAGGCCTCCCAGTTCACCAGGGATTACAGCAGCAGCCAGTACGCGACACCCGCGCTTTACTACAGGGGAGAAGCCAGGAGAATGCTGCAGCAGGCAGATAAGGCGCTAGAAGATTACAACGAAGTGCTGAAAGGCGACTGGAACGCGTATGCGGAAGATGCCAGCCAGAAGGCCGGGATGCTCTCCTTGCAGGCTAAACAATATGAGGCTACTAAAAATTACTACGACTACCTGCTTCAGCATACGCAGAATGCGGCATTGCAGAAAGAGGCTTATATAGGCCTGATGACCGCCCATTATGAGCTGGGCAACAGGACCACCGCGGAAGAATACGCCAATACCCTGCTGAAAACAGAAGGTGTGGACAAATCGGATATCGGCCTTGCCAACCTTATAAAGGCACGGAACGCCATTCAGAATAAGGACTGGAACGAGGCCCTGACCCACCTGAACAAGGTATCCACCCAGAACCTCGGCATCCTGACCGCGGAATCGCGGTACTGGAGCGCTTACATACTGAAAGAGCAGGGCAAGCCGGATGACGCTGTAAAGGCAGCTGAAAAAGCGGTCAAAACATCGAATCAATATCAATACTGGGTAGCTAAGAACTTTATGCTGATCGCAACCATCATGCTGGAGCAGAAAGACTATTTTGAAGCCAATGCTATCGTGGAAGAATTGAAAAAAGGGGTAAAGGATGCCAGCCTCACTGCAGAGATCAACGATCTGTACGATCGTGTAAAGGCAGCCCAGTTGCAGCACTCCAAAGTAGAATAGACCCCTTCCGTAATTTTTTATCAGTACAGCTATTAAATATTGTTTTCAATGAGCTTATATACCAAAGCAAAATATATACCTGCCGCTATGTTCCTGCTCACCACCGCCTGGACCCATAACGGCTGGTCGCAGCAGCGCACGCAAAGAGGCATAGACACAGTGATCCGTACACAGGAGTTCAACGTATATCAGATATATGTACCGGAAGTGCAGAAAAAGACCAAGGAACGCCTTGTACCGGATGCGCCCAGGTTCGACACCATCAATCCTGTATACCAGTATGAGGTCCCGGAGCAGAAGCTGACCTACACCTACCAGGCGGTGCCTATCCGCCCGCTGGCGCTGGGACTGGACAACCAGCAGCCTAATTTCGAAAATTATATCAAAGCGGGAATGGGCAATTACTCCTCCTTCCTCCTGGATGCGGGCATCAGCGCGCTCCAGACAGAAAAATTCCAGTCCGTGCTGCACGGCAGGCACCTCTCCCAGAAAGGCGGCATCGCGAACAGGCAAAGCTCCCTGTCCGAATTTTCCGGTGTGGGCTACTACCAACTGGACCATCATGACCTGGAAGGCAACGTGCAGTTCACCAGGAGAGGCACCAGCTATTACGGCATGAACCAGGCAACGTACCCTTATCCTGCCCTGGACAGCGTAAGACAGGTGTACTGGGGCATCAGGGGACAGGTAGCTATGGAGAATTCCAATGGCAGCCGCTTTTTCTATAAGCCCCGCCTGGGCGCCAGCTACTACGCCGACAGGTGGACAGCTTCCGAAACCGGGCTGGACCTCAGCATTCCCCTGTCTTACCAGTTAGACAGCACCTTAAAGATAGGACTGGACCTCAACGGCAATTTTTACAGCTATGTGGTCAACCATACCGCTGTAGGCAATCACCTGGTGTCCGCCCGCCCTTACGTGGATATCAGCGTGCTGAAAAGCGATCTCCATATCGGCATCCGCCCGTCCCTGGGAATGGACAACCGGTTTTACCTGCTGCCCGACATCACCCTTCGGGTACCGCTGATAACCAATTCCCTGACATTGAATGGCGGCTTTAAAGGCGAAGTGATCCAGAATACCTTTGAGCAGCTTTCATCTAAAAATCCTTTCATGTACAATAATTACCTGGTACAGCAGTCCAGGCAACTGAAAGTATTCGGCGGCTTTGACAGCAAACTGGGTAAATATATGTCGATGGGAGGCTCTCTTGCCTGGAACCAATGGAACAATCTCCCCGTATTTATCAATGATTATTCCATGACACCGGACGGCAGGTACTTCCGCATAGCTTATGAAGGAAAAGTGCAGGCGCTCACCTTTGACGGCTATTTCAAGTACCAGGTCAATGAAACCTTCGGGATAACGGGTTCAGGCGCATGGACCAGCTTTACCTATAAGGAGACGATGAATAAGATCTACCATGAGCCACAGCTGAAGCTGGCAGGAGAAATATTTACCAGGCCGGTCAAAGGCTTATATCTTGCCGCCAAGCTGGAATACTGGGACCGTATATTCTACCTGACGGAAACCGGTGCCACGGAGCGCCTGCTCCCCATCACCGACCTAAGTTTACAGGGAGAGTACCAGATAATTCCGCGATTATCTTTATTTTTACAGCTTAATAATATATTGAACAAACAATACGAACGTTTCAACCTGTACAATGTGTACGGTTTTAATATTATTGGTGGTTTACGTTTTAAATTCTAATTTCACTCAAAATTATTTCAAAGAATAGTAGATAATGGATATAGGTAAATATGTAGGTTTATTTTTATTGAAAAATGAGTACTGCTATCTTCCGGGCTTCGGAAGTCTCCAGGTCATTAAGCGAAGCGCCTCTTTCAATAAAGAAACATTACAGACAGAAAGCTCCGGGTACGAGGTAGTTTTTGTCAAAGGCGCAGGCTCTCTCGACGATTCCTTTGCGAACTTTATCGCCAATCTGGAACGTATCAGTATCGCCCATGCCTCCAACCATATCCGGGAGTATTGCAGCCATATTAAAGAAGAGTTCAATAAAGGCCACGAGGTCATTATACCCGGCATCGGGAAATTCATCAGCAAGGCCGGAGGTGAAGACGTTTACTTTGAGACCGACCCCGAGCTGCGCATCCAGGAAAAGCAGATACCTTTCTTCAAGATCAGCTCGGAAGTAGAAGAAAAGAAAAAGGAAGAAACGCTTTCGAATATCATCGAAAAAACCACTTTCCGGGAGCCGAAAAGCGACGAGGAGATCGTCATTAAGCCGGCACAGGTCAACTGGGGCAAGCTGGGCATTATCATCGGGATCATCGTGCTGATACTGGCCATTGTAGCCTTTGTCATCGTCAACATGGACAAAGGCGCGGACAAGCCTTTACCGGAAGCAGCGGAAACAACACCGGAAGTGATAGAGCAGCCGGCACCGCCCGTAGTACCTGCGGATACGATACAGCCTGCCGATACCGGCCGGGCGAACAATGATGCCGTACCTCCTGCCGCAGTGACCGCACAGCCTTCACCGGCCGGGGAGATCCGCATCATCGTGAACAGCTACAGCAGCAGGGAACGCGCGGAAAGCCGCAGGGAAAAGCTGCTTTCCTACAACTATAAGAATGTGGATGTGGTAGAGCACGGAACGGACTCCTTAAAATATCACGTAATATTAAAAGCGGCGGTAAGCACCGAAAATGTACAGCGTACAGTGGACTCTGTCAAAAAAATGCTGAATCCGAACGGTAATGTAAGACTTTTACAATAGCCTGCTTATCCTCACTGACAGGCATAAAGAAAAATCCCGCCGGGCATCATTGCCGGCGGGATTTTTTTTGCCCCATACCGCTTAATCCTCTGCCTTCAAAAACAGCTTCCTGTCACCCACCAGGACATAAGGCGGCTCAAAGCCCGGCATATAGGTAGCACGGATGCGCCGGGCCGTTTTGGACGCAGGCTCTTCCAGGTCTATCCGCTTCAGCCAGCCTATATCCTTACGGCTGTATAAATGCAATCCCCTTTCGCCGGTCAGAGAAGCCTGCGGTACCTTCACATAGCTGCCCGCAATGATGTCTTTCAGCGTACTTTCAAACAGTTGCTTACCCCTGTCCACTGAGATATCGAACAGCTCCTTTACCCATATATCGCCGGGTATGGGGAAGCGGTCCTCGAACAGGATATCACCGCTGTCAACGCCCGTATCTATCTCATGAATTGTAACGCCGAACACCTCCGCACCGTTAAAGATGGCAAAAGAGAACTGGTTGCATCCCCTGTAATCCGGCAGGGGCGCCAGGTGCAGGTTTACCGCTATCCGGGACGCCTTATCAATATGCTGCTGCTTTAATATCTTATCGTACTGTACCGAATAGATGATATCACACTCCGGGATAGCGTCCGGGTGCTCCAGCAGGGGGATATGATGCCGCGCTGCCAGGTCTGCCACCGCGTTCGAACCGGCAAACTCCTTCCGCTCCCGGGTCCCTACCGCTATGACCTCCACATCCAGCTCTTCCCGGCGGTCCAGTATATATTCCAGGCAGTGAGCGCCTATCGGCTTAGTGCCCAGGTAGACGATACGCTTTTTTGCTTCCATACGCTCAGGGTGTTTAATAGGCGAATTTAAAGTATTTTTGCATCGCAAAGATAAATCAAGCACTCAGCGGTATGTTGTTACAGTTAAATAATGTGTCATTTTCATTTGGCGCGCGCCAAATGCTCAACGAAGTAAATTTACAGATAGGAGAAAACGAACGGATCGGGCTTGTAGGACCCAACGGCGCCGGCAAATCCACCCTGCTGCGTCTCATTATGGGCGAATACTCGGTGGAAAGCGGCAATATCCAGAAAGCGAACGATGTCTCCATAGGCTTTTTCAACCAGGACCTGCTCAGCTTTGCTACGGACAATTCTATTTTGTCGGTGGTCATGACAGCCTACGAAAAAGCGATGGAATGGCAGGCTACCATAGATACGCTCACGGCAGAGCTGGAAGGCAGGCCGGAGGACGCAGCCCTGCTGGATGCCTACGCGAACGCCCTGCACGAGTTTGAGATGGCAGGCGGCTACGAAATGGAATATAAAGCGGCCGAGATACTGGAAGGCCTGGGATTTTCGACCACATCGCTGCAGCAATCCTACAATACGTTCAGCGGGGGCTGGCGGATGCGGGTATTGCTGGCTAAAATGATGCTGCAGCAGCCCGATATCCTGATGCTCGATGAACCGACCAACCACCTTGACCTTCCCTCTATCGAATGGCTGGAACGTTACCTGCAAAGCTATCCCGGCACCGTGATCATCGTTTCGCACGACCGCTATTTCCTGGACAGGATGGTCACCCGCATCATAGAATTATTCCAGCAGGACCTGATCTCTTATTCCGGGAACTATTCCTTCTACGAGATCGAAAAGGCGACCCGTATGGAATTCCTGGAGCGGGAGTATGAAAACCAGCAGAAATATATCAGGCAGCAGGAAAGGTTTATAGAACGTTTCCGCGCCAAGGCTTCCAAGGCGGCACAGGCACAGTCTGCGCTTAAAAAGCTGGACAGGCTGGAACGTATAGAGCTGCCCGATGCCGATGTTCCCAGGATCAATATCAACTTTGTGGTGGACGTGCAGCCCGGCAAGATCATCTGCGATGCCAAAAATATTTCCAAGGCCTATGGTGACAATGTCATCCTGGAACAGGCGGATTTTGAGATCATGAGGGGTGATAAGATCGCCCTGGTGGGCGCCAATGGCAAGGGGAAATCCACCCTGATGCGCATTATCGCCGACATGGAACCCTTTGAAGGCAGCCGTACCGGCTGGCACAATGTCAAAGAAAGCTTCTACGCGCAGCACCAGCTGGAAAGCCTGAACATCGAAAATACCATACTGGAGGAAATGCTCTCCAGCGGAACAGGCAAGACCGAGCTGGAGCTCAGGCAGCTACTGGGCTGCTTCCTCTTCAGCGGCGATGATGTATTCAAAAAGATACGCGTATTGTCCGGCGGCGAAAAAGCGCGGGTGGCCCTGGCCAAGGTCATAGCCAGCAAAGCCAATTTCCTGATGCTGGATGAGCCTACCAACCACCTGGACATGATGTCTGTCGAGCTGCTGATAGAAGCGCTCAATAAATACCAGGGTACCTGTATGATCATATCGCACGACAGGTATTTTGTGAGCCGTACCGCCAACAGGTACTGGACCATTGATGACCATAAGGTCAATATGTTCAATGGCCCGTATGAAGAATGGCAGGAATGGAACGCCAGAAAGGAAGAAGAGCGGAAAGCACAGGCACAGGCGCGGAAAGAAGAAAAGAGCAATAAGCCTGCAGCGACTGCTGCGCCCGTATCCCAGAGAAGGGAAAGCGAGCTGAAGCAACTGCAGAAAGAATACAATAAGCTGCAGAAGCAGATGGAAAGGACGGAAGAGCAGATGCAAAAGCTGGACGCCGACAAAACCAGGCTGGAAGAGCAGATGTCCGACCCGGCTCTTTTTGCCGATAACCTGAAATTCAAAAGCGTGGAGCAGGAATACCAGGCAATACTGGGCCGCCTGCAGCGCCTCGAATCTGAAACCGAAGGCTACCTGGAGCAGATGATGGAGCTCGAGGAAAAGATGTCATAATTAACAATATCCCGTCCGGGTGACCCTGTCCTGCTGCGGCTCACCCGGAATTTTTCCCGCTGCCCGGTCTTTAACATTTCCGGCAGGTAACTTCTTCCTGAAAATTCGGTCTAATACAAAGTATTCATTAACTTTAAGTATATGAAAAAGGTATTTCTCGTCCTGGCAGCCGTCTGCAGCCTGTACCTGGTCTCCTGGCACCAGGGAGCGGCAGATGACCCTGTTGCCGCTGCTGCCGTCAGCGATACCATTAACTGGTCCCCGGAATACAAGCTGACCTGGCAGGATTTCCAGGGCCCTATAGACCGTTCGTCCAAAGGTGTGGCCGCCACCCATTCAGGCCTCATCAGCAGCGCCTCCCTCTCTCCCGATAATACCGTGACGATCACGGTCAGATCCGTCTTTCTGAGAAGCTCCTCCTGGGTAAAGCCGGAAGGCAGGACAGCAGATATACTCCGCCACGAGCAGGGCCATTTCGACATTACGGAGATCTACGCACGCAGGGCCAATGCAGCGTTCCGGAAACATACATTTACACGAAAAAATTTCAATAAGGATATCAGCAGGATCTTCAACACCTACGTAGAGGAAAGCAACCGCCTGCAGCAGCAATACGACCTGGAGACCAATCACTCCATCAACGAGGCCAAGCAAAAGGAATGGAATGAGAAAATAGCGCAATGGCTCCGCGAAACGGAATAGCCGGTCAATGATAGAACCTGCTGCTGAACATCACCCTCTCCCGTCCCTGCCCGATCACGCGCCAGTTCCCGTTAAAATGGATCGTACGGACCAGCAGCATATCATGCTTTTCCGTAAGCTCTACCCTGATCTTCACATCAAAGTCATATACCCTGGCATTGTACTTTAAGTGGTAATCTCTGGCAAGGATATGAAAATCGTAAGGATCGAACCAGGTCTTGAATACCCGGTACACCACGTTGCCTTCTTTACCGGGCTTGGGAACCGCCTCGAACAGGTAGGCCTGTACCCCGTTCTTTTCTTCCACCCGCATACTGAAATCATAATCCCGTGCGATATCGGGATCAAAGATGGATGCTTTATTACCGATGAAGGGAATGCCCCTGATCCTGGTACCCGGGCTGAACATCATCAGCTTCAGTTGTGCCTTGTGCTTTTCCATAGCAGTGCCGGAAGGCTGCAGGTAATCCCTGCTCAGCACATTCTCTTCACCGCATACCTTCTCCTTATTATAAAAGATATCATGGTATAAAGCGGTCGTATAATAGTCAGGATGGCCTTTCTTATCATAATACCTTCCGGAGATATTTTCCTCCAGCACATTCATCCAGTAGCACCGGTCCCTGTAGATATGCTTGCTTTCCGCTTCCATAGACGCCACCACCGACTGCCCCTTCTTGTCATACACCTTCACCTGGTGCTCCGCATTGTAAGTGACGAAACGCAGGTTACGGAAAGATTTATAAAATGTGGTATCCCGCTGCAGCAGGGCAATAAGGTCCGCAACGGACTGTACGCCCTGTCCCGGCCTGAAATAGATGGTATCCAGGGTAGCCACATCCACATATACGGAATCACCCGGCAGCAGCACCTTCTCGACCTGGGAAAAGGCAGCGGCTCCCTGCAAGAGCAGCAGGATGGCCCATAATGTCCTGTTCAACGCTTTCTTCATCTGTCTATTTTGCGGCGGTCATGTTCAGAATAGCCTCTCCGATACAAAGATCTTCCGGGGTGGTGATCTTAATATTATACTTATCGCCCGCGATCAGGAAGACTTCCTCGCCCGACTGCTCCATCACCGAGGCCTCATCCGTAAAGCTCTCACGGTACTCCTGGGCAAAAGCCTTCAGCAGGGGGCCTGCAAGAAAGGTCTGCGGTGTCTGGATGATACGCAGCTTATCCCTGTCAATAGCCTTATGCTCATCTTCCCCGCAAAAGCGCATACTGTCGGTAACCGTAATGCAGGGGATGGCGCTTCCCTTTTCCCTGGCCTGGTCCATACAATTCCTGATCAGAGCGGCGCTTACAAAGGGACGGACCCCGTCATGCACGAATACGATAGCGTCTTCCTCCTCCACGATATCCAGCCCGTTCCGTACGCTTTCATACCGGCTGGCGCCACCGGCCACGATGACCAGCTCGGGTATCTCCTCAAAGTGCTGCAATACCATGTTATTATAGCTGATCTGCTCTTCCGGCAGCACCAGCACCACTGTAATACCGGGAACGGCATCTATAAATGCCTTTATGGTGTAATACAGCACAGGCCTGCCTCCCAGCGGCAGAAACTGCTTCGGTATAGCGGTGCCCATTCTTGTGCCCTGTCCGCCCGCAACGATTACGGCATATGTCTTCATAAGGTGTCTGTGATAAATCCGGAGCACCAAAATTAGTATTTTTATACCCAATATTTCTTAATTACCTTTGCTTTATGGAATTATCAACGCTTACAGCCATCAGTCCGGTGGACGGACGCTATCGCCAGCAATTAGCGGAACTGGCACCCTATTTTTCAGAATTCGGCCTGATAAAATATCGTGTCAGGGTAGAAATAGAATACTTCATCGCGCTTTCGCATGAAAAGATATTCAAACTCACCAAAGGATTGACCGACGACAAGCTCCGGGACATCTATAAAGAATTTTCAGAAGAGGACGCGCTTCGTATCAAAGCGATAGAAAAGACCACCAATCACGACGTCAAAGCAGTGGAATATTTCATAAAGGAAAAGCTGGAAGCGCTGAACGCCGGAGAGATTGCCGAATGGGTGCACTTCGGGCTTACCTCCCAGGATGTGAACAATACGGCCATACCGCTCTCGTGGAAAGAAGCGCTGGAGTATTGTTACCTGCCGGCGCTCGTCAATACCATCATCAAGCTGCAGGCGCTGGCCAAAGAATGGGAAGCCGTTCCCCTGCTGGCGCGCACCCACGGACAGCCTGCATCTCCCACCCGCCTGGGTAAAGAGATCATGGTATTCGTGGAACGCCTCAATAACCAGCTCAACCTGTTTGCGCCCATACCCTATGCCGCAAAATTCGGGGGCGCTACCGGCAACTTTAATGCCCACCACGTGGCATTCCCTAAAAAAGACTGGATAACCTTCGGTAATAAATTCGTAGAAGACTACCTGGAGCTGGAACGGATGCAATACACCACCCAGATAGAGCATTACGATTCCCTGGCCGCCCATTTCGACGGGCTGAAACGTTTCAATAATATCATCACGGACCTGTGCCGCGATATATGGACCTATATATCCATGGATTACTTCAAGCAGAAGATCAAAGCCGGGGAAGTAGGCTCCTCCGCTATGCCGCACAAGGTGAACCCCATAGATTTCGAGAACGCGGAAGGCAACCTGGGCATTGCCAATGCCCTGTATGAGCACCTTGCGGCCAAGCTGCCCATATCCCGCTTACAGAGAGACCTTACCGACTCTACCGTGCTGCGTAATATAGGCGTGCCTATGGCGCACAGCCTGCTGGCGCTGAAATCCCTCAATAAAGGCCTGGATAAATTATTGCTGAACGAAGCCCGGATCAGGGAAGACCTGGACAATATGTGGGCGGTGACCGCGGAAGCCATCCAGACAGTGCTGAGACGTGAAGGCTACCCCAGGCCTTACGAAGCATTGAAAGAGCTGACACGCGGCAAGGACGGGATCACCGAAAAGGCCATTAAAGCCTTTATCAGGTCCCTGAACGTCAGCAACAAGGTCAAAGCTGAGCTGGATAAGATCACGCCGCATAATTATGTAGGGGTGTACCCTGCTTTCTAAATTTATATATTATTCATACCAGGAACCGTTCTCTGCACTTTCAGAGAACGGTTTTCTTTTTGTGCAGCACAGGCAATATCATTGCGATGCCTGGTCCTCCCGGCGGCTGTTTTCGGAGCTGTTCAGCAATAACATGATATAAACAATTTGCCATATCCTGATATTAAGATATTTAAAATCCCGATACATTTATCATTCAGACATATATATGAATACAGCGTAATCCATACCTTCAGATACCGCTTTCCGGCGTCCTTCGCTTTTATTATACAGGATTAGTTTTTACGCTTTTTTGGTCGTAACTTTGCCTGATAAATATCATATATTCAGCAATCTATTATACATTTATTAATCATTTAAAGCAATTTAAATTCTCCACATACAAATGGAAAACAGTACCGAATATTTAGAAGAGCTGGCATCGAAGGAGTACGAACACGGTTTTGTCACAGATATTGAAATGGATATTCTGCCCCCGGGCCTGAATGAAGATACCATCAGATTCTTATCCGATAAGAAAAAAGAACCTGTATGGTTGCTGGAATGGCGGCTGAAGGCCCTTGAGACCTTCAGGAAGATGGAAATGCCCGACTGGCAATACTTTGAAATGCCTGAAATTGACTTCCAGGCGATATCATATTATGCAGCACCCAAAAATAAAGTAAAATATAACAGCCTTGATGAAGTAGACCCTGAGCTTTTGAAAACCTTCGAAAAGCTGGGCATTCCCCTGAATGAGCAGAAAGCGCTGGCGGGCGTAGCCGTAGATGCGGTCTTTGACAGCATCTCCGTAGCCACTACCTTCAAAGAGGAGCTGAACAAGCTGGGCGTTATCTTCTGCTCCATCTCGGAAGCGATACAGGACCATCCCGAGCTGGTACGTAAATACCTGGGTTCCGTAGTGCCGGTATCAGATAATATCTTTGCCGCGCTGAACTCCGCCGTATTCTCGGACGGCTCCTTTGTGTACATTCCCAAAGGCGTACGCTGCCCGATGGAATTATCTACTTATTTCCGCATCAACGCGCAAAACACCGGGCAGTTTGAAAGAACGCTGATCGTTTGCGAAGACGACGCTTATGTAAGCTACCTGGAAGGCTGTACTGCTCCCATGCGCGATGAGAACCAGCTGCACGCCGCCATCGTGGAGATCGTGGCTATGGACAATGCCGAAGTGAAATACTCTACCGTTCAGAACTGGTACCCCGGTGATGAGAACGGTAAAGGCGGTATCTTCAACTTTGTGACCAAGCGTGGCATCTGTAAAGGGAAGAACTCGGTGATCTCCTGGACACAGGTGGAAACAGGATCGGCCATTACATGGAAATACCCTTCCGTCATCCTGCAGGGCGATCATTCCTATGGTGAGTTTTACTCCGTTGCCGTAACCAAGGGCAAGCAGATCGCAGATACAGGCACCAAAATGATGCACATCGGTAAAAATACCCGTTCCCGTATCATTTCCAAAGGTATCAGCGCGGGCAACGGCCAGAATACCTACCGCGGGCTGGTCACTATGGGTAAAAATGCCGATAATGCACGGAACTTCACCCAGTGCGATTCCATGCTGATAGGCGACCGGTGCGGCGCTCACACTTTCCCTTATATAGAATCCAAGAACAATACGGCTACCCTGGAGCACGAAGCCACTACTTCCAAGATAGGAGAAGACCAGATCTTTTACCTGAATGCCAGGGGCATTGATACGGAAAAAGCGGTGGAAATGATCGTTAACGGCTTTGCCAAGGAAGTGCTGAACAAGCTGCCTATGGAATTCGCCGTGGAAGCGCAGAAGCTGCTGGCCATCTCGCTGGAAGGCAGTGTGGGATAGTATCCTTTTATTGAAATGTCACTTATTACTCAACAATCAGAAAAACGATATACAGTGTTATCCATTAAGAATTTACACGCCGGTGTAGAAGAAAAAGAGATATTAAAAGGCCTGAACCTGGAAGTAAAGGCAGGTGAAGTACATGCCATCATGGGGCCCAACGGTGCAGGAAAAAGCTCCCTCGCCTCCGTTCTGTCCGGGCGTCCCAATTATGAAGTTACAGCAGGTGCAGTGATCCTGGACGGTAAAGACTTATTGGAATTATCCCCGGAAGACCGCGCAAGGGAAGGCGTTTTCTTGGCTTTCCAGTATCCTGTGGAAATTCCGGGAGTCAGCAATGTCAACTTCCTGAAAACAGCTATGAACGAGATCAGGGAATACAGGGGCCAGGAGCCTTTGACTGCCAAGGAATTCATGAGGCTGTCCAGGGAAAAGCAGGAGCTGGTGGAATTTGATGCCAGGCTGGTGAACCGCTCTCTGAATGAAGGCTTTTCCGGTGGGGAGAAAAAACGCAACGAGATCTTCCAGCTGGCCATGCTGGAGCCGAAGCTCATCATCCTGGATGAGACGGATTCCGGCCTGGATATTGATGCCCTGCGTATCGTATCCCGCGGTGTGAACAACCTGCGGAACGAGGGCAATGCCTTTATCATCATTACCCACTACCAGCGCTTGCTGGATTACATTGTTCCGGATTATGTGCATGTGCTGGCAGACGGTAAGATCGTAAAAAGCGGTGATAAGACACTGGCATTGGAGCTGGAGGAAAAAGGCTACGACTGGCTGAAAAGCTAAAACACAGCGGAGACACTTACAGCCGCCCGGCAGGATAAAAGATATTTACGAACCAGGATGATTGACGCAGAAGAATGATATATCAGTGCTTCCGTCATTCCGACGACAGTAGGGATCTTGAAAATCGCAGGAGATACACCATAAATATCCTGTAGGATAAAAGAGGCTTGCACGCTGGAGGAGAGAATGGATATACCAGGTTGCTTTATCATTCCCGGAGCGACCGGGAGCGTAACAATTAAAATAATTAAATAAGAAATTATAGAAATGGCATCAAAAAAACAGCTGGAAACGCCCTTGTTTGAACGATTCGCTTCCAGCGAGGATGTAGCACTGTACCAGACAGATAAGCAATACATCAAAGATATCCGGAAAGCGGCGTTTGACCTGTTCAGGCATCACGGCTTTCCTTCAACGAAAAATGAGGAATGGCGCTTCACCAATATGACCTCTTTCCTGAAAGATGATTATTTGCTGAGCGGCCTGGCAACCATGCTCTCCACCCGGGAAATAGACGACATTTACCATGCCGTAGCGCATCAGCTGGAAGCTATCAAAGAAGACGGTATAGAAAACCCATACAGGATCATACTCATCAACGGGCATTTCAGCCCCGAATTATCGGTGCTGCCCGGTGCCCAGGATATCACGATCGGCAGCCTGAATGACAACATGGATGCACCTGCCGCTATGGAATATTTTGCTGCCATAGCAGATACTGCCGATGCCGCCAACAGCTATGTCGCTTTAAATACAGCCCTGTATGCCAACGGCCTGTTCATAGAAGTCCCTAAAGGAAAGGTGATAGAGCAGCCTGTATATATTTTCAATGTGTACACCGCCGACAGGTCAGCCATGATACTGCCACGCAACCTGGTAGTGGTCAATGAAAACGCCGAACTGACCCTGGTGGAAAGCATCATCGACCATACATCCGGCCAGGCGGTACTGGTCAATAAGGTAACGGAAATAGCAGTGGCCAAAAATGCACACTGCCACCATTACGATATCCAGACCGGGCAAAACGGGCTTCGCATCATACAGCGTACGGAAGCCACACAACAGACCAACAGCACCTATAACAATTATACATTCACCTTCCCGGGAACGGATATCGTCCGTAACAACCTCACGATCCATCTCAATGAGGCCAACCTGGAAAGTCACCTGTACGGCTTATACCTGACAGCAGGTACACAACTGGTGGACAACCATACGGAAGTACATCATAAATTCCCCAACGGGGAAAGCAATCAGCTGTATAAAGGCGTTCTACTGGACAAGTCCCGCGGCGTCTTTAACGGCAAGATCAAAGTGTACCAGGATGCCCAGAAAACCAATGCCTTCCAGCAGTCCAACAATATGCTGTACAGCAATGACGCTACCGTCAATGCCAAGCCGCAGCTGGAGATCTATGCGGATGATGTAAAATGCAGCCATGGCACTACTATCGGGCAGCTGAGCGAAGAGGCGATGTTCTATCTCCGGAGCCGCGGCCTGGGTATGGCAAGCGCCAAAAAGCTGATGGTCAATGCCTTCGCCTTTGACGTCACTCAAAAAGTAAAATTAGACAAGTTGCGGTCTTTCCTGGAGCAAAAGATCCAGCAGACCATTCAATAAGAGTTCATGATAAAGACCGCCGCACGGCGGTCTTTATCATGAGGGCACAATTATCTCCGGCAACCTCCTCCCCGGTTTCCCCGCATCAGATTTTTTTTAAATACTTACCAATCCTTTTTAAAAAAACAGGGGTCTATATAAGAAGATAAAACCAGTACCCTATCTCGGTGGTACGGATGGTTCCGTTTTAATACACTAATTCTCTGTAATAAATTTAAATTTTAACTAAAAAACAATAACTTTATATTAAAATCACGAAAAAATGAGAAAAATAATATTATTCATCAGTATTGTTTTAAGCGCTGCAGCTACCAATTTACAGGCGCAGGCCCCCAAAGCATCTCCCAATGCCCAGACATTGGTGATACTGGATTACGATAAAGAGCAATATACCATCAGCGACTTCCTGGCACACACACCTGTCATAAAGCAAGCCCAGCTCGTGGAACCTACCGGTGTGATGCTGGAAACATTCCAAAATCCTAAAAACCTGAACTGTGTGGTACACCTGGTACCTAAAAACGGTGATGCCATAGAATATAAGAACCTGAAGATGTTGCTTGACAAGAAAAACCATGATTATATACAACAAACAATGAAAAACGGCGGTAAAATAATATTCACCGACCTGGAGGTCACTACTTCCAAAGGTAAGCACAAGGCAGTCAATCCATATACATTTATCATCCTGCCGCAAGAATAAGTAATGTAGATTACCATACTATACATGAGGCCTGCCTGTTTACAAGGCAGGCCTCATTTCTTTTACTGACCTATATATAGGAAACAAAGCCATTATAAGCTACAAATGACCAGCACAGCTCCTTTATACTAAAGCGGTCTGAGCCCCCAGAAAGGGCACTGCCCGGCGAAGCGTAGCTGTAATAGCAAGTTGTTGCCTGTAAGCAGGTAGTCACTTTTCTTTTGATACATTTGCTTGTTGCACCAAACGCACCTTACAAGTACCCGTGCTCATACTTTGCCAAAAATCCCCGGGATCAATGCAATGGTGCAGGTGCTTTTAAGTATGCCGGTCAGCAGCCTGCAATATACCCGTCGTACTTGGCGGCATACTGCTTTCTTTTTTCAGCAAGCACCGGCAAAGAAACACTGCAATCAGGCCGGATGCAAAAATTCCACAACAAAACGGGATATTAACCAGAAAAGTAATATATTTATACTCAAATCACGAAAAATGAGAAACATAATATCATTCTTCTGCATTATTTTAAGCGCTGCATACACCAATGTACAGGCGCAGGCTCCCAAAGTATCTCCAGATGCCCAGACATTGGTGATACTGGATTACGATAAACAGCAATATACCATCAGTGAATTCCTGGCGCATACACCTGCCATAAAGGAAGCCCAGATCGTGGAACCTACCGGCGTGATACTTGAAACACTTAAAAATCCTAAAAACCTGACCGGTGTAATATATATTATACCTGAACAAAGTGATGTGATTAAGATTAACCTGAATACGATTCTTGATAAGAAGCTGCATAATTATCTGAAAAATGTCATGAAAGCAGGCGGTAAAATAGTTTTAACCGACATTGAGATCACCACTTCCCAGGGTAAGCACAAAGCCGGTAACGCTTACACATTTATTATCCTGCCGCAGGAATAGATTGCTGAAAGCCACAATATCAGTGAGGCTTGCCACATAAAAGCGGCAGGCCTCATTTCTTTTATATACATTTGCGTATTGAATCACAAAGTCTTTCCCGGGTAGCTATATGCGTCAATACTTTGCCAAGAATATACTGTTCCTGATACTGGTCAACCTGCTGATCAAGCCGGTATGGATACTCGGGATCGACGCAAAGGTGCAGGTGCTTTTAGGAAATGAGATCTACGGCTCCTATATGGCACTGCTCAATATAGGGCTTATCTTCAATATCCTGCTGGACCTGGGACTGCAGAATTACAACAACCGGGTCGTGGCGCAGGCCCATAATACGTTCACCAGGCTGTTCCCCAATATTATGGCCACCAAGGCGGTGTTCAGTGTTGTGTATTTCGGAGTGCTGATGCTCGTAGGCGTCCTGCTGCACTACAGCGTCCAGGCCCTCCAATTACTGGCCTGGATAGCCCTGATACAGGTCTTTAATTCCTTTTATCTCTTCATCCGGAGCAATATCGCCGCCCGACAGCTATATAAGACCGACAGCCTGCTTTCCGTGCTGGACAGGACGCTGCTCATCGTGGTCTGCGGTGGCCTGCTGTACTTCCCGCTCACCCGCACGGCATTTGACATCTTCCTGTATGCAAAGGTCCAGGCGCTCACATTAGGCATCACGGGACTCATCGGCTATATCGTGCTCCTCCAGCACTTCCAGGTGTCCTGGGGCCATATCCGGTACAATAAAATAGCCGGCATTATCCGGCAGAGCATTCCCTATTCTATCCTGGTATTTACAATGGCTGTCTTTATGCGTGCAGACATGGTGCTGCTCGAGCTGATGGCGGGCAGCAGCGCCGCCGGTGAGTTTGCGGAGGCTTTCCGCCTGCTGGACGTTGCCAACAACATGTCAGGCGTCCTCATAGGTGGTATGCTGCTGTCCTTTTTCAGCAAGCACCTGCAGGACAGCCAGACCATCCGGAACATCAGCAGTCTCTGCAACCGCACCCTGCTGCCGTTTTCGGTCGTCGTTACCGTGATCTGTATCGTCTATTCCCGGGATATACTGTCGCTGATCTATACCGGCAGGGCTATCCCTTCCGGCATGCATCTCAGCCTCTTGATACTGGCCTATCCCTTTTACTGCCTGATGTATATATACAGCACCTACCTTACGGCGCTGAACAGGATCAGGACGCTGATCGGGATAGCGGTTACAGCCATTATTATCAGCATAGCCGGCAATATCATCGGCATTCCTTTGTACGGCATAGCGGCTACGGCGGTGATACACCCGCTTACGATCGCCGTATTCGGCATTGCCTGCCTGCTCTACTGCAATAAGTTCAGCGGCCAGCAACTGCTGGACGGCGGCACCCTCCTCCGGCTGCTGCTGCTGGGAGCGGCATCCGGGAGCATCTTTTACGCCCTGAGCACCACTACCCTCCACTTCTTCATACAGGTAGCCGCCGGGCTGCTGCTCGCGGCCTGTTGCTACGCCCTGCTCAATTCCAGGGATATCAGGAAGCTCCTGAATAAGCTGTCGGAAAAATACCGCACCGGGTAATCAGGGCTTCCTGATATATAAATAATTGGGATAAAGTACGATGGACCGGAAAGGTATATTACCGATCTTCACTACGGGAATATCATACTCCCGGTTGTCATTCATCCTGTAAGGATAAATGGCACCGAATATCCAGACCTCATCCGGGCGCTGTTCATAAAAGCCCTCCGGGGCAAAGTCATACCTGTAAAAATCCAGCGATTTAAAGTTGGATGGCAGCTTGTAATCATAGATATATCTTGCCGCAAACGCATCTCCGCAGACATATGCAGCGGTAAAGGTCCGCTCCGGTACCGGGGGCAGGACGACCTCATTGACCTGGAATATATTTGTTATAAGAAATACCAGGTTCATAGCGCCCAGGAGCAGGACTGCGAGCAGTCCGCCCACCTTGTTGTACTGCAAGCGTTTCAGGAAGCCCAGGCTATACAGGAGGGTCACCAGTGCAATGATCAGGTGGACGTTTTCCAGCGCGTAGGGCGGGTACATCCAGTAAGACAGCAGGGCCACCGCAAGCAGCACGGCCATAAACGCATTACGCCTGTAGCAGCCGTACAGCAATAACAGCAAAGCCAGGGTATAGAAAGGCAGCCGCAGCACGGCATACATATTGGTCGTAAAGAACTGCACCAGATAATCCGTACGCGTATAGCCCCGGAACCGGGCCACTCCGATATGCCGGGTAAACACCCTGTAAAATTCCGCGTAATCAAAATCTATAAAAAAGCCTGCCAGTCCTGCAAACAGCACCGAAGCAAGGGTACAGGTCAGCAGCAGCGTTTTCAGCCGCTTCGGGTCCTTTATCAGCAGGTACACATATACCGGGATGACCACCGCAAAGCAGACGGGGGCGATCAGCACACTGCCCACTGTAAGGACATAGCCTGCGATCTGCCATCTCCGTCGTTCACCCAGGAGCAGGCAGATACCTGCCAGCATACATCCCCATCCTGCGCTGTCAGGACGAAGGCCCAGCATGGACATGACAAAGAGGTAATGCGTGACCGCTACAAGGGCCGGCCAGGTATGCCATCTTACATGACGTGTCAGTATCAGGAAAAGCGACCAGCCTCCTATCCACCAGCACAGGACGGTAAAGGCCACAAAGGATACGGCGCTCACGCCCCATAGCTTCAGCCAGCCCGTTAAAAGAATGGCGTGACCCGGGACGTAATACAGGTGCCTGATGGTGCCCAGCTGCTCTAAAAAGTAGGAGCAGTAAGGATTTTCAAAATTACCGCCGGCGAGATAGTGTATCGGGGTACCGATAAAGATCATATCATCCCTGTTGGGACGGGGCCACCCCAGCGCCAGCGCGATTACCGAGAATACGATAAAATACAGGAAAAAGATACGGATTTCTTTGGCTCCCGCCTTTGATGGCAGTAAATTCCCTAACGTCATAACAGGCCTGTAAAAAGCCAAAAATAACGAATAAATAATATTCATATGGTCATTTTTTTTGTTTAAAGAGTAACTTTGCAGCGTAAAATCATATTCAGATACAATGTCAAAATTTATTACTGCTTCATTAGTAATAACCTCTTCGCTCATTGCAACCGGTGCTTTTGCACAAAGCGCAATAGTAAAAGGTAAAGTCATCAACAGCAGGAACAACCTCCCTGCTGCCAATACAGAAGTTGCGCTTCCGCAGCTTAAGATACTGGTATTCACGGACGCGAACGGAGAGTTCAACCTCAGCAATGTTCCTTACGGTTCGCATGATCTCAGGATCGGAAGCAGCGTCACCAATCCCTTTGTTACCAAGATACAGGTAGATAAGGAGCTGGTGGACTTAGGCGTACTGAATGCCGGGCTGGGCGAGGAAACCGTTAACTACGGCTCCAACCAGCTTCCTACCGTAGCCCTTGAGGAGAGTGAAACCAGTAATGAAGATGATGGTATTTCCGACCAGAGCATATCGGGTGTGCTGACAGCGGCACGCGATCCGTACCTCCAGGCGGCAGCCTATACCTTCGGGAACTTCAGGTACCAGCTCCGGGGCTATAACAGGAACCAACTGGAAGTATATGTGAACGGCCTTATGATGAATGACATTGAGCAGGGAAGCGCTTACTGGGGCTTGTGGGGCGGCCTGAACGACATATTCAGGAACCAGTCAGTCTCCTTCGGCCTGCAACCGGCAGAAGAAGGCTTCGGGGGATTGCAGGGCGCCACAGCCTACAATGTCCATGCCGCCAACCTGCAGCCGCAGACACGCATCACTTACTCCCGGACCAACAGGAATTACAATAACCGTATGATGGTGACCCACAATACCGGTATGCTCAGCAACGGGTGGGCCCTGAGCGCTTCCGTCTCCAGGAGATGGGCGCAGGAAGGCTATATACCGGGCACCTATTATGACGGGTACGGCTATTACCTGGGCATATCCAAAAAGCTCAGCGATAAGCACGCCCTTCACCTCACCACCTTCGGTTCGCCTACGGAAAGAGGCAAGGCCATGGGTGCGCTCCAGGAAGCTATGGACCTGGCCGGAGATAATTACTACAACCCCAACTGGGGCTGGCTCAATGGGGAGAAAAGGAACGCCAGGGTCAATAACTCCTTCCAGCCGGTGACCATCCTTAACTGGGAATATACCCCCAACAACAGCACGATCTATAACTTCGGTGTGGCTTACCAGACCGGGTGGAATAAGAATTCTGCCTTAGACTGGTATAACGCTATGGATCCCCGCCCGGATTATTACAGGAACCTGCCCAGCTTTTACCTGTACGACCCTGCAGGCGCCAAGGAAGACATGGCCGCGGAACGCAGGCAGTTCTTCGCCGACAATCCCGACAAGCTCCAGGTGGACTGGGAAAGAATATACGAAGCCAACAGGATGAACAGGCGCACCATCAATGGTGTGACAGGCAGCCGTTCCGTTTATATCATCGGTGATGATGTGGAGATGTATAATAAATACAGCGCCTTCCTGAACGTGAAGAAAAAGGTGAACGACCATATCAACGTCACAGGCGGCTTCCAGGCGCAGTTCCAGGTCACGGAGAATTACCGGGAGGTGAAAGACCTGCTGGGCGGTGACTATTATGTGAACCTGAACCAGTTCGCTGAACGCACCTATATCGGCAACTCCATCTATAACCAGAACAACGTGCTGGAGCCCAACAAGATAGTAAGGGAAGGCGATAAGTATAATTACAACTACAACAATATGTTCAGCAAAGGGCAGCTCTGGGCGCAGACCACCTTTAAATACAACAAGATAGACGGTTTTGTAACGGCGCGCGGCGGCTTTGAATCCTTCCAGCGGCAGGGCCTGTACCAGAACGGGCTGTTCCTGAACAACTCCCTGGGCGTATCTGATGTCATGAAATTTGCCACCTACCATGCCAAAGCCGGCATCACCTATAAAATAGACGGCCGTAATTACCTGTATGCCAGCGGTATGATCGGGACAGAGGCACCTACCTTTGACAATACCTTCATCTCTCCCCGTACGCGTAACCTGGTAGTGGACCAGATCAATCTTGAAAAGATAAGATCCGTGGAAGGCGGCTACCTGATAAGAGCACCCTTCATAAATGCCCGCCTGAGCGCTTATGCCACGGACATAGAGAATACTACGGATATCAAACGCTTTTACCACGAGGATTACAGGACATTTGTAAACTATGTGATGCAAAACGTGGATATGAGGATGTGGGGTACGGAATTCGCCCTCCAGGCAAAGCTGACCCCGGAATTCTCCGCTACACTGGTAGGAACCTTTATGCAGGCATTTTACAACAGCAGGCCTAATGTTTCCATTGTAAGGGACAATGATACCAATACGGCGATAGAGACCAGCATAGCCTATATCAAGGATTATTACCTGGCTGCAGGACCCCAGACCGCTACCACACTGGGTCTGAACTACCGCTCCCGGAAATTCTGGTATGCGAACGTCAATTTCAACTACGTGGACCGGAGCTATGTGAGCATCAACCCGAGCAGAAGGACCATTGACGCGGTGGACGGTATCGAAACGGGAAGCGAAAGATACCACGCTATCCTGGACCAGGAAAAGCTGCCCTCCGCCTTTACAGTGGACGTATACCTGGGCAAATCATTTGCACTGAACAAATGGAACAGCAAGCTGTTCAAATACGGCACTTACCTGTATGTCAACCTGGGCGTCAACAACGTCCTGAATAACAAGAATGTGATGACCGGGGGCTTTGAACAGTTACGCTTTGACCAGGCCGGCAGGAATCCTGAACGCTTCGGCACAAAATATTTCTACGGTTTCGGCGCCAACTATTTTGTCAATATCAGCCTGAAATTCTAATACATACAACCTTTACAATAAAAGCGCCGGCCAATGGCCGGCGCTTTTATTGTAAAGACTCCAAAGGGAACCAGGTGCACGCTTGTTCTACGCGACCTGTAATCATAAAAACTGACCTGCTATATAAAACAACAAGGCGATCACGTAGCAGGTGCGGGATACATTACAAGCTATCCCTCACATCCGTCCCGGCTGACCGGCACGTTACACTACCTTTATATCTCTGACCCACACAGAATTTCAGATAGTCACTTTATAAAAAGATGAGGCTGCCCTTCAGAAAGGACAGCCTCATCTTATATTTTGCCGCCAGTGCTCTTTGCTAACACCATCCGCCTACATTTTCATATTATCAGCAGCATTATGCTTCTTCAGTATCCGGGGCTGCTTCCGTGTTATTCTCGTCCTGGTCCGGAGCGGTAGTTTCCGTATCGGCCGCAGCAGCCAATTCCTCTTCCACATCCTGCTCTTCTATCCTGGCTATCGCGGCGATCTGGTCGCTTTCATCGATATTGATCAGCTTAACGCCCTGAGTAGCCCTGCCGGCTTCCCTGATGGCTTCCACGCTCATCCGTATGGTAATGCCGGACTTGCAGGTGATCATCAGGTCATCGGAAGGCTTCACTGCGAGCAGGCCCACCAGCGCTCCCGTCTTTTCGGTGATATTGATGGTCTTAACGCCCTTGCCGCCCCTGCCTGTGATACGGTACGCCAGCTGATACAGCTGACCGCTCTCATCATTCTTCAGGGTTACCGCTTTGGCTTTATCTTCATCGGAGGCAGTCTCATCCAGCGGCTCCAGGAAAGGCGTACGCTTACCCAGACCTTTTTCGGAAACCACCAGTATCTGCTTTTCATTTTCTGTCCTGGATAAGGCCACCATGCCTACAACGGCATCATTCGCCGGGTTCAGCTCAATGCCGTATACCCCTATGGCGCCGCGGCCTGTCGGGCGCACCTTATCTTCGGGGAAGGATATGGCCCTTCCGGAACGCACAGCCATCATAATGATGCTGTCGCCATCCGTCATAGCCACTTCCAGCAACTGGTCCTCCTCGCGGATAGTGATAGCATTCACCCCGCTGGAACGGGGACGGCTGAAGTCTGCCAGCGGTGTTTTCTTAATAATGCCCTCCCGGGTACATAACATGATGAATTTGCCTTCCGGCTCCTTCATATTGGCCTGGGACACGTTCAGTATGGTACGGATCTTATCGTCACCCGGTAATTGTATCAGGTTCTGGATAGCCCTGCCTTTGGCATTCTTATCGGTTTCCGGTATCTTGAATACGCTCAGCCAGTAGCACCTGCCTTTTTCGGTAAAGATAAGAAGGGTATCATGCGTGGAAGCGACGAAGAGGTGCTCTATATAATCCTCCTCTCTTGTCTTACCGCCCATCGCGCCCCTGCCGCCACGGCGCTGCGCCCTGTATTCCGCTACGGATGTACGTTTGATGTAGCCCAGGTGCGATACCGTGATCACCACATCTTCCTCCGCGATCATATCCAGGAAATCCATTTCACTGGCAGAGTAGTCTATTTCGGATTTCCTTTCATCACCGAATTTCTGCTTTACTTCCAGCAATTCCGTTTTTATGATATCAAAGCGCATCTCCTCGCTGCCCAGGATCGCTTCCAGGTGCTGGATCGTTTTCAGCAATGCTTCGTACTCGCTCCTGATCTTATCTATCTCCAGTCCCGTCAGTGTTCTTAAACGCAGCTCCAGGATAGCGCGCGCCTGTATCTCGGTCAGCGCGAAAGCCGCGATCAGGCCTTCACGGGCCAGATCGGGGGTTTCGCTTTCCCGTATGATCCTGATAGCCCTGTCCAGGTCGTCCTGCGTGCCTATCACTTTCATATATCCTTCCAGGATATGGGCTCTCTCTTTCGCTTTACGGAGCTCAAATTCCGTTCTCCTGACCACCACTTCATGGCGGAAATCAACGAACTCGCTGATCAGGTCCTTCAGGTTCAGGGTACGGGGACGCCCTTTTACAAGCGCCACGTTATTGATACCGAAAGAGGTCTGTAATTCGCTGTATTTGTATAGCAGGTTGATCACCACCTGTGCAACCGCATCTTTTTTCAGCTCCACGACGATACGGGTACCGTCCTTGTTCGATTCATTGGCCACATTGGAGATACCTTCGATCACCTTATTGTTGACAAGGTTACCGATCTTTTCCGTAAGGGCGTCACGGCTCACCTGGTAAGGCACATCCGTGATAACGATCTGCTCTCTCCCGGACTTGGTCATTTCCACCATGACCTTACCACGTACCACTACGCGGCCCCTGCCGGTGTGGAAAGCGGTCTTCACGCCGTCGATACCGTAAATGATACCTCCCGTCGGGAAATCGGGCGCTTTGATGAACCGCATCAGCTCATCTATGGTGATCTCTTTATTATCAATATAAGCCACGCAGCCGTCTATCACTTCATTCAAATTGTGGGGCAGCATATTGGTAGCCATACCCACGGCAATACCGCTGGACCCGTTCACCAGGAGCTGCGGTACCCTGGTCGGCAGCACGGTCGGTTCCTGCAGGGTATCGTCAAAGTTCAACTGGAAATCCACAGTCTCCTTGTCAATATCTTCCAGCATGGATTCCGCGTATCGCTGCAGGCGGGCCTCCGTATAACGCATAGCCGCCTGGGAGTCACCGTCCTGGGAGCCGAAGTTACCCTGGCCGTCCACGATCATATAGCGCATGCTCCAGGGCTGGGCCATACGCACCATCGCCTCGTACACGGAAGAGTCGCCATGCGGGTGGTACTTACCCAATACTTCCCCTACCACACGGGCAGATTTCTTATAAGGCTTGTTATGGGTCATTCCCAGCTCATTCATAGCAAATAAGATCCTCCTGTGCACCGGCTTCAGGCCGTCTCTCACATCAGGAAGCGCCCGGCCTACGATCACAGACATGGAATAGTCTATGTAGGCGGACTTCATTTCTTCTTCTATATTGATAGGAACAATTCTATCACGGGGAACTCCTGCATCTTCCGGCAGGTTTTCTAAGTTGTTATCGTCCATGAATTCAGTAAAATTATAGTAAGCGAAGATACTAAAAAACAGCCAAATCTCCTCACAAAAGGGCCGCTAATCATACACTTTTTTCCACCGCCGGCAGACCCTGCTGATTTAGCAGCCCCTTAAACGGCAATGCTTCCGGAAAAACCTACCTTTGCTTTCTTTTCTTCCATATGAAAAAGCTGCTCGGAATATATACAGCCTCTTTTAAAGACCTGTCCCTGGAATCATGGATGCTGTCCATTGTGATGCTCATCAACCGTACCGGCTCCATGGTGCTTCCTTTCCTGGGCGTATATATGGCAGACCGGCTGAATTTCAGCCTGGAGGATTCAGGACTGGTTTTGAGCTGCTTCGGCATCGGCTCCGTTATCGGCTCCTGGCTGGGCGGCTACCTGACCGATAAGCTGGGAGAATATTATGTGCAGTGCAGCAGCCTGCTGATAAGCGTTCCCTTATTCTGCCTGTATCCGCTGTTCTCTACACCCCTGGCCCTGGGTATCATGGTGCTGGCGCAAAGCATTGTGAGTGAAATGTTCCGGCCTGCCAACTCGGTAGCCATAGCAAAGTATGCCAATCCCCGCAACCTGACACGGGCCTTTTCCCTCAACCGGATGGCGGTGAACCTCGGCTTTTCCTTAGGTCCTGCCCTCGGCGGGCTGATGGCGACCGTTTCGTACAGCTTCCTGTTCTATACCAACGCGGTGGGAGCACTGGCGGCAGGACTGGTATATATTTATTTCTTTAACCGCCGTCAAAAGCTGTTCCGGCTTCGTCAATACCGGGCCAACAGGAATCCTAAGGCAGCGGTCCTGCCTCCAGCCAAAGAACAGTCTCCCTACAGGGATCTTACCTTTCTTCTCTTCTGCGGCATCTGCACCGCATTTGCCGTATGCTTCTTCCAGATGATGAGCAGCCTGCCCTTATTTTATAAAAATTCGCTGGGGCTGAGCCAGATGACCATCGGCCTGCTGATGGGCGCCAACGGCTTCGTGGTCGTGGTCTTTGAAATGCTGCTGGTACATATGGCAGAAAAGCGTTTTACAACCGCCTTTTCCCTGTTTGCCGGCACCCTGCTCTGCGCGCTGTCCTACTTCCTGCTGGGATTTGAGCCGGGATTCCTGCTGCTCTTTGTATCTATGGGCCTGCTGAGCCTCGGCGAAATACTGGTCATGCCTTTTATTGCCACCCTGACGGCACAGCGTGCAGGCGGCCGGAACAAAGGCGCTTATATGGGTGTAAACGGTATGGCATACGCAATAGCCTTTATCATAGCGCCCGTTTTAAGCACACGCCTGGCTACCCTCCTGGGCTTCAGCCAGCTATGGATAGGTACTGCTATTGTGCTGATTATCTGCAGCATCGCCTTTTATTATATCGCTCCTATGCTTCCCAGGCCGGGAGCGGAAGATATGCAGTAAAGCTTTGCCGCTGCTTTTATACCCGGGAAAGTACCGCTACACAACACCCGCCTTGTAAAATATGAACCTCAATATTTTAAATAATCATAAAAATTCTTATTTTTATCAATATTCATAACAATAAAGACCTATACATATTATGAGCATTTACCGACTGATATCGCTGCTGGCCGGCGTTGCATGCTGCATATCCTCTCTCCGGGCACAGGAGCAGCCTCCGGCATCCTGCAGGACGCCGGAGGTGATGCAGGAATTCTATACCCTGCACCCGGAGGAAGCCGCAAAGGAAATGACCGCCCGGCAATCCTCCATCCGGGAGCTGAAAAGCAGGCCTACTGCCATCACCTCGGAACCGGACACTTACCACATAGCGGTAGTCTTTCATGTGTACGGCACCACCCAGGGCGGCAAGACCGTGGACGATGCGCTGATACGCGGCGCCATTGACAAGCTGAACGAGGATTTTCAGGGCCGCAATGCCGATTTCAATACGGTGCACGACCAGTTCAAACCGCTGCGCGCCACTAAAAATATCAGCTTCTTTTTAGCGAAGCTGGACCCTGAAGGCAGGCCTACCACGGGCATCAATTACTATCCCGAAGCCTCCGGCTTTGCCAATGGCAATGGTTACGACGCCCTTGTACAGGCAGACGCATGGGATAATTACAGGTATGTGAATGTATATGTGCAGCATGATATCTTCGGGGACGGCACCACCTTCAATTCCGGTGTAGCTTATTATCCCAGCAGCTATATGTCCGATAATAAGCTGGCCCGCATCGTCTATAACGGCGCTTACCTGCATACCAATACCGACCCTGAGTTTGCCTCCGTTCTGACTCATGAATTCGGCCATTTTTTCAACCTGATCCATACATTTGAAAGAGGCTGCACGCATCCTAATGATGAAGTGGAAGATACCCCGCCCTGCACCAGCGCCCAGGGCTGCCATCCTTCAGAGAGCGCCAATCTTCCCCAGAACTGTTACGGCGACCTCATCAATGCGGAGAATTATATGGATTACAATTCCGGCTGCTATAAGATGTTCACCCGCGGACAGATCAAAAGAGTTGATACCGCCCTGTATTTTCCGTCCAGGATCACGCTGTGGCAGGACTCCACGCTGGCCAGCACCGGGTTGTCCAGGCCCACTTCCATTGCCGGCAGCGATGACCGTATCGGGAACGAATTCAAGATTTACCCCAACCCGGTAGCGTCACACATCACTATCAGGCGCAATTCACCCGCACCCTATGATATACAGGTATTCAATACGCTGGGACAGGCTATCCACCGTAGCAGGGATAACCGCAGCACCGCCCATATCCATATGGAAGATGTACCGCCCGGCTTATATTATATCCATATCAGTGATGACAGTGGCAGTACGGTACAAAAAATCACCAGGCTCTAAAAGCCCGCAGGCTGTCTAAATAATAAACAACCCTGTCCATATATTGCGATTGCGCTCAAATATGACAGGGTTGTTTATTTGGTACATTTCGACAGGCTCAATGTGACACGACAACTCAATGTGACATGACAGGCTCCATATGACACAGCAAATGTAACGTGAAACGACAGGCCCGGTGTGACACTACAGGCTTAATATGACAGGAAAAGAGGCTTTAAAAAAAGCCTCTTTTCCTGATTTCAATATAACAAGTTACGAAAGAGTATTGCGCTCTATGGCAGTTTCGCTACGGGAGTCTGGATATCGTGGTAGAATAAAAAGCGCCATCCTTTTTCACGGCCTTCTTCCGCCCATTGTTCCCTCAGTTGCATGGCCTTTTTACCGTCAAAGTCGTATTTGGCCACATACTTAATGATCATCTGCTTGTACTGGGGCGCTTCATCTCCGCCAAAGAAGACCTGCCCTTCCTCATCATCTATCACGAACACGATATGCTCGGGACTATGGCCGCCGGTATGAAAATAATGGATATAGCCGTCTATGACGCCCTGCTCCCCTTCCAGGAATACCACGTTATCTGCCCAGGATAATTTCTCCAGCTCATGAGGAAAATACGAAGGCATACCTTTCTCAAATGCGAATTCCAGCTCTTTCCTGTATATGTATACCTGCGCGTTGTAAAAGACATCGGTATTGAGTCCGCCCGCATGGTCCTTATGCAGATGGGACATCAGTATTTTGGTCACGTCTTCCGGAAGTATATTGTGTCGCGCCAGGTTGGCAATAAGGTGATTCTCACCGTCAGGATGGTTGAACCCGAGCCCGGTATCCAGCAGGATGATATCCTTGTCATTCACCAGGACAAAGGGCTGCACTTCCACCAATAGGGAACCTGTCGGCCTGTCATTCAGCTCTTCGCTGGCGATATCGAAAGGGCTGAACATTTTATCTCTACCCACTGTGAAAGTGCCTTCCGACAATGGAATAATTTGTGTCATCATACTTATTTGAATGCCGTTTGTAAAAACTGCAGTATCTCTTCTAAAATTTTCCTGTCATTATTAAGCCGGGGCACTTTATGCTGTCCGCCCAGCTTTCCTTTGGACTTCAGCCAGGCGCTGAACCCGCCCCGTGGCACCTGGTGTATTAGCGGCATACGCAGCGCGATATCCTTGTGCCTTTTAGCCTCATAGTCGGAATTGATCGCTTTCAGCTCCTCATCCAGGGCGGTTATGAACACTTCCTTGCTGACCGGCAGGTGATCGAATTCGATAAGCCACTCGTGCGCCCCGTTGGCTCCCTGGCTCATGTAAACCGGCGCGGCCGTATAATCCAGCACCCTGGCGCCTGTTCTCTGGCAGGCTGCTTTAATGGCATTATCACTGTTGTCCACGATCACTTCCTCGCCAAAGGCATTGATAAAGCTCTTGACCCGGCCGCTTACCTTTATACGGAACGGGCTCAGGGAGGTGAACTGCACGGTGTCTCCTATCTGGTAACGCCATAAGCCGGCATTGCTGGTTATGATGAGGGCGTAGTTGACACCCAGCTCCACTTCTTTCAGCGTCAGCGTCACCGGCTGCTCCGACCCGATCTCGCTGATAGGCATAAATTCATAATAAATGCCATGGTTCAGGAACAGCAGCATGCCTTCGTTGTCCCAGTCGTCCTGGGCGGCAAAGAAACCTTCCGAAGCATTGTAAGTCTCCATAAATACCACATCCCGGGCGCTCATGATCTCTTCAAACTGGTCGCGGTAAGGCGCGAAGCTCACACCGCCATGGATATACAGTTCAAAATTGGGCCAGACCTCACGGATAGACTGCCTGCCTGTTTTTTCCAGTATCTTCTTCAGCAATACCAGGCACCAGGTGGGCACGCCCGCCATATAGGTGATATTCTCATCTATGACGCTGTTGGTAATAGCTTCCAGCTTGGCTTCCCACTCGTCCATAAGAGCTATGGACAGCTCCGGGGCCCGCATGATCTGCCCGATGAAGGGCATATTCTGCATCAATACCGCGGAAAGATCACCAAAGGAGGATTCTTCAGAAAGCTGGTTGATCTGGTGGCTGCCCCCGATGGCCAGGCATTTGCCGGCAGTGATCTGGGACTGCGGGTGCCTGGCAAGATACAGCGCCAGGACATCCTGACCCGATTTATAATGTGTTTCTTTAAGCGTGGAGGGACTTATGGGAATGAATTTGCTTTTATCGCTGGTGGTGCCGCTGCTTTTGGCAAACCATGAAATGTTTTCATTCCACAGCACATTCTGCTCTCCGTGGATGATACGGTCTATATACGGCTTAAGGGTATCGTAATCATTGACAGGTACCTGTCGGGCAAAGTCCTTAAAAGTATTGATATTCTCAAAGTCATATTCCTTTCCGAAAACCGTGTACTGCCCTGATCCTATAAGGTCATTAAATACCTGTTTCTGCGTATCAATAGGATTGAGAACAAAATTCTGAATAGCGCTGAGCCTGAGCTTCAGGATACTTTTTATGGCAGGGCTGAGAATACTCATCTAATTTCTGGCTGATATTTTGATGTAAAATACATTTTTATTTTTATAATCTTCACAAATCTTACCTAAACTCGTCTTAACGCTTTCCTAAAGCATCCAGTCTATTACCTGGTTCTCCCAAGCCGCTTTATAAGGAGCTTTGACTTTTATATAATTGTCGCTGTAGCCTTCCATCATACCGTTTTTGTTCACGCTTTCAAAGAGCACTTTTCGTACGGCGCCTTCATGCTGCGCGGTAAAAAAACGGTTTTTCTGGTAAGACAGGTTCCTGAGTATTTTATTTCTTTCATTACGGACATGCACCGGCACCACATCCTCCATTTCCGCCGCCAGGGTATTGTCCCTTTCGGAATAGGTAAAGACATGGAAGTAGGAGACATCCAGGCCGTGCAGGAAGTCAAAGGTCTCCCGGAACAGCTCATCGGTCTCGCCCGGGAAGCCGACAATCACATCTACGCCAATGCAGCAATGCGGCATCTTTTCCTTGATGCGCGCCACCCTTTCCGCGTATAATTCCCTGCGGTACCTTCTCCGCATTTTCCCGAGTATCTCATTGCTGCCGCTTTGCAGGGGAATATGGAAGTGCGGCATGAACTTCCGGCTGGAGGCCACAAAGTCGATGATCTCGTTGGACAGGAGATTCGGCTCAATAGAGCTGATACGGAAACGTTCTACCGGGGACGAGGCTTCAATGGCCTGCACCAGGTCGAAGAAATTCTCCTCTTTTTTCCTTCCCCCGTTGAATCCCTTACCGAAATCGCCCAGGTTAATGCCTGTCAGCACGATCTCGCGGGTACCCTTTCCGTGCAGCGTTTCTATATTTTCCAGCACGCCGTTGATAGTATCGCTGCGGCTGTGCCCGCGCGCCATCGGGATGGTGCAGAAAGAGCAGTTATAGTCGCAGCCGTCCTGCACCTTCAGGAAAGTACGGGTACGGTCTGCCAGGGAGTAGGACGCATTAAAGCCTTCCACCTCATCTATTTCGCAGCTATGCACCTTTGCCGGTTCTCCTTTGGTCAGGTTACTGATATGCTCTACGATATTGAACTTTTCCGCAGCGCCCAGGACCAGGTCGACCCCTTCGATATCCGCTATCTCCCGGGGCTTCAGTTGTGCATAGCATCCTGTAATGACCACGAAAGAAGCGGGCGCCCGTTTCTGTATCCTCCTTACCAGCTGACGGCATTCCTTATCCGCGTTCTCCGTTACGCTGCAGGTGTTGATCACATAAACATCCGCCACATCATCAAAATCCTTCTTTACAAAACCTTCGTTTTCCAGGGTCCTGCTGAGCGTGGAGGTCTCAGAATAGTTCAGCTTACATCCTAAGGTATGGAATGCTACAGATCTCATTAAATATCAGTGATTAATCAGTTTCAATCTGCAAAGGTACGAAGAAGTCCGGGATTTTATGTTATGACATGTTTAATCCTCAGGCGCTTCCTGGCCAGTAGCAGCCTGTCATATGCGCATTTTTTATATACAGTATCCCGCAGCAGAATTATTATTTACGATTAACAAAAACACGTACATTTGTTAATCATTCTCAAATGATGCGGGCATTATGAAATGGCGGAATATCCGGGGCGTTTTTCCCGTGCCCGCAGACAGCCTGCAGAAACCTATACTTTAATAGAATAAATACAGCATATTACAATGTCAGCATCTCATAAAAAGATGGCGATCATCTGCGGCGGCGGACCGGCAGGATTAACGGCCGCGTATGAATTACTGGAAAAAACGGACATCCACCCGATAGTGCTTGAAAAGACAGGAGATATCGGAGGGATCAGCAAAACGGTCAATTATAAAGGGAACAGGATCGACATCGGGGGCCACAGGTTCTTTTCCAAATCCGACAGGGTCATGGAATGGTGGATGAACATCCTGCCCCTGGAAAACCGGGAGGAGAACGAGTTTACGATCAGCTACCAGAACAAGCACAGGACCATATCCCCGGGACAGCTACCCACCACCGGGGCGGACAAGGACAAGGTAATGCTTGTCAGGTCCAGGCTCTCACGTATCTATTTCCTGAAGCAGTTTTTCTCCTATCCCGTTTCACTTTCCTTCCAGACCTTATCAGGACTGGGACTCAAAAGGTCTATGAAGATATTCTTCTCTTATATGAAGGCGATGCTGTTTCCCATCAGGGAAGAAAAGTCCCTGGAGGATTTCATGATCAACAGGTTCGGGAAAGAGCTGTACAACACCTTCTTCAAAGATTATACGGAGAAAGTATGGGGCATAGCCTGCAATAAGATCTCCGCCGACTGGGGCGCCCAGCGCATCAAGGGCCTGGACATCAAAAAGGCTGTTATCCACGCGCTGCAATCTCTGAAGAAAAAGGATAAGGACATCAACCAGAAAGGTACGGAGACCAGCCTGATCGAACGTTTCTTATATCCCAAGTACGGCCCCGGCCAGATATGGGAAGAGGTGGCGCGGATAGTGGCCGAAAAATCCGGGGAACCGGTGCAGCTCCACCAGGAAGTGGTGAAAATATACAGGGAAGGCAATAAGGTACACAGGGTGGATGTGCGCGACAGCAGGACCGGCGAGATCCGGAGCATGGACTGCGACTATTTTTTCAGCACGATGCCCATCAAGCAGTTCGTAGAATCGCTGGAACCGCCGCTGCCCTCCGGCATTACTGAGATAGGTTCCGGCCTGATGTACAGGGATTTCCTGACAGTAGGCTTATTGCTGCATAAATTAAGGATCAGGGATAATAAGCAACTGCCGGAAGGCAATGACAATATGGTGAAGGACAACTGGATCTATATCCAGGAAAAGGATGTGAAGGTAGGCAGGCTGCAGATCTTTAATAACTGGTCGCCCTATATGGTGGCCGATCCGGACCACGTATGGATAGGCATGGAATATTTCTGCAACGAAGGCGATGAGCTGTGGAATATGGAGGATGAAAAGCTCAAGGCTTTTGCCATCGAGGAGCTGGACAGGATCGAGATCATCAGGAAAGAGGATGTCATAGACAGCACGGTGCTGAGAATGGAAAAGGCCTACCCTGCTTATTTCGGAACCTATGATAAGTTTGATGAGCTGAAGGAAGCGCTGAACGGGCTGGATAACGTGTACTTCATAGGACGGAACGGGATGCACCGCTATAACAACAGCGATCACTCCATGCTGACCGCCATGTATGCCGTGGAGAGCATACTGGAAAATAATAAGAACAAAGCGAAGATCTGGGATGTGAATACCGAACAGGAATACCACGAAAAAAAATAAACATCTGTATCCAAACCTATACAAATACTTATGACCAGTCAATCCCATCAGGGGAAATTCCCGTTTTTAAATTTTTTATTGCGAAAACCGGTCGTATATAAGTTAGCGGCGGCCATAGCAGTCCATATCATCCTCTATTTTGTTTTCAGGAGCCTGTTTCCCAACGGGGAATACATTTCGGATTCCCACGGCTATCTCGTTTCTGCCAACCAGCATCATAAAGTTGCGTTCAGGCCTGTGGGCTATTCCAATTTCCTGAACTTTATGGGCTTTAAGGGCGGCCCGGAAGGTACGCTGATCGGCTTCCAGTACCTTATAATGACATTCAGCAGCCTGTTATTATACTTCACACTGGCATATTTTTACCCCATCCGGAACCGGGTGGTTCAAACGCTGGCCTACCTGCTGATCTGCTTTAACCTGATGAATTTTTTCATTGCCAACTTCATCCTGAGCGATGGCCTGTTTACCACGCTCACGGTACTGATATTCGTGCTCCTGCTGTGGATCCACAACACGGGCAGATGGGTTTACCTGCTGATCCTGCTCCCCCTGCTGTATTTCACCTTTACGGTAAGGTTCAATTCGCTGTATTATCCATTCTTTATAGTTATAGCCTTGCTGCTATCCTACAGGATGAAGCTGATGGTGAGAATAGGCGGCAGCCTTGCCATAGCGCTCTCCTTCGCTTCCTTCTACATCGGGCAGCAGCGTCTTAATAATGAGCTTTATGACTCCAGGGTGTTCTCGGGCTTTTCAGGGTGGCAACTGGCCAACAACGCCTTATATATCTATCCCCATATCAAGCCGGAGGCGGAGTGGTTTGACAGCCCTGACCTGAAGCAACTGCATAAGTTTGTCGATTCTTTTTACTACGGGATGGATTCCGCCGCCTTACAGCCTATCCTGGCCAACAAGTATGAGGGTGCTTCCTTCATATGGAATCCAAAAAGCCCCCTGAAGATATTCCTGGTCTATAAGTTGCGCACCACTAAAACACATTATTTCAAGGCGTGGGTGCAGTATTCGGAGCTTTACAATGAATATGGCAATATACTCATTAAAAACAACCTGGGGACCTTTATTAAGCATTACATTACCTACAATACCAAAAACTTCGTTTATCCGCTCCCGGAAGCCTTTACCGACTGGAACTTCAAGACCGCAGCCATCCCGGACGTCACCTTACAATGGTTCCCGGATGCGAGTGTAAAGGACAACATACGGCACCGGGACCTGAACGATGCCATCGTACAGGCTTACAGGATCTTATACAGCCTGCTGATCCTGGGATGCCTGGCCGGAACATTTTACCTGCTGTTCAGGATGTACAGGTCCTGCGAGCTTTCCTTTAAGAACGAGGCCTTCCGCTTGCACTTTTTTACGGGCGCTTACTTTTTTATGACCGCGGCCTTTTCTATTTATGCGTCTGTGGTGGTATTCAGGAATGTGCTGCCCCTGATACCCCTGTCCCTAATGTGGCTGTACCTGATGTATTATTATCTTGAAAACAGCAGGAGACAAACCGCAACCTGATAAAATATCCCTGCAGCTATCAAAAGCCCCTGTAATAATGTTACAGGGGCTTTTGCATTACAATATATCAAGCCGGCACAGTCACTGATCACAGCATTTTACCCCGACGATACATTTTTCACTTCACCTGACCTTGTGCTGCACGACCCTCCGTTACCACAAGCCATACTCAATAAACCAGTGCCGCCCGGAAATAAAAACGGCTGCCCGGGGGCAGCCGTCCATTTAAGATTGCTGATGATACAATTGTTCCTGTTGTCTTTCCACGATCTCTTTTCTCATCTTCTTATATTTTCTTTTCCTGAACCGTATCAGTATCTTTTCTATGATCATATACACAGAGGGTACCAGCACAAGCGTCAGCAGCAGCGAGGAGGTCAGACCGCCTATGATCACCCAGGCCATACCGTTCTTCACCTCGGCACCGTCGCCGGATGCCAGCGCAATAGGCATCATACCGAATATCATCGCGATCGTTGTCATCAGGATCGGGCGGAAACGTTCCCTTCCGGCATCTATCAGCGCCTCTTTCAGACTGGCGCCTTCTGCTTTCCGCTGGTTGGTAAAGTCCACGAGCAGGATACCGTTCTTCGCTACCAGACCCATCAGCATGATCAGGCCGATCATAGCAAAGATGGTCAGCTCTTTCATAGACAGCGCCAGCGCCAGGAAAGCGCCCGTAGTAGCGGTAGGCAATGCAAAGAGCACCACGAAAGGATAGACCGCGTTCTCATACAGCGCCACCATGATCAGGTATACCAGCAGGAAGCCTACACCCAGCGCCATCAGCAGGCTGGAGAAGGCATCTCCCTGCATTTCCAGCATACCGGCAGGCTGTATCTGGTATCTCGGGTCCTGGTCCAGCTTGAGCTCCTGGTAGGCCTTCTGGATCTCAGCGCCCACCGTACCCACTGAACGGCCCACCACGTAGGCATTCACCGCTATGGACGGCAGCCTGTCCTTCCTTTCCAGCTTGGTCTCACCCAGGATCTCCCTGACATCGGCAAACTGCTGCAGCTCAAAATTCTGTCCCTGCGCATTGGTAAAGGTCAGCCGCTTCACATCGTTCAGGCTTTTCCTGTTATAATCGTCACTTTTGATCTTGATATCATACTCATTACCCTGGTAGGTGTACTTGGCCTGGTCGCTTCCGGAGAAGGAGCCCCCGATAGCCGCGCCCACCTGCTGGGCATTCAGCCCGAACATCAGCATCTTCTCCCTGTCCAGCCTCACATCCACCTGGGGCTTCGGATCATCAGTGGAGAATTCCACGTCAACGGTACCCGCGGTATTTTTAGTGATATCCATGATTTTGGTGGCGATCTCCCTGTTCAGCTTCCGGTCATTACCCTTTACGATGAACTGTATAGGCGCCTGCCCGGAGTTACCGGTGATATCCGCTTTCTTGATGGTCACTTTCACGCCCGGTATCTGGTTGATCTCCTGCCTTACGGTCTCGGAGAAAGCCTCTACAGACATCGGCCGTTCTTTCTTGGGTACGATCTTTACACTGATCTCTGCATAGTTGGACTGGTTGGCTGATCCCAGGCCCGTATTGGAAACACCCACATTGGTAAAGACATTGATCACTTCCGGGTGTGCCATCAGCAGCTTTTCAGCCTCCTGCGATATGGCGTTGGTCCTTTGCAGGGAAGTGTTCTGGTCCGTTTCCATACTGATGATGAATTCACCCTGGTCGGCCTGGGTCATAAAGGAGAAGCCTATAAATCCTTTTGACATCAGGAAGCCCGTTCCGATGAATAAAAGGATGATAAAGCCGAATAAGTAACGTTTATGATCCAGCACCCAGGAGAGTATGGAGGTATAGCCGTCCCGCATAAAGGTGATGAATTCCTCGAACTTGATGTTCAGCTTACCCCACCAGGTATTGGGATTCAGGTGGGTCAGCTTACCCCAGCGCGAGGTCAGTAAAGGCGTGATGGTGAAACATACCAACAGGGACATCAGCACCGATACTACGATCACCAGCGCGAATTCCCTCAATATATTACCTATCATACCCTGTACAAGGGCCATTGGCAGGAACACCACCACGTCCACAAGGGTAATGGCCAGTGCCGTAAACCCGATCTCGGAACGCCCGTCAATGGTAGCCTGGCGCTTGTTCTTACCCATCTCCATATGCCGCATGATATTCTCCAGGATCACGATAGAGTCATCCACCAGTACCCCTACCACCAGCGAAAGGGCCATCAGCGTCATCAGGTTAAGGGAGAACCCGAAGATGTACATGGCCAGGAAGGTCGGGATCATAGAGGCCGGCAGCGATACCAGCACGAACATGGAGCTTCTTAAGCTGTGCAGGAAGAACAGCATGATCAGCGATACGATCACGATGGCCAGGCCGATATCGAACACCACCGCATTGGCGGAGCTTTTGGTATAGATGGCCTGGTCGGAGGCAATGGTAAAGTTCAGGTCGATATTCTTAAACTGCTGCTTGATAACTTCCAGCCTGGCCTTTACCAGCTCACTTACCTTCACCGCATTTGCATCCGACTGCTTTAATATCTGGATACCGATGGAGGGCTGCCCGTTGATATGGTTGATCGTGGTCACCTCTTTCTGGCCGTCCAGCACTTCAGCGATATCTCTCAGCAGGATCTGCCCGCCGTTGCTGTAACGCACTATGGGCATATTCCTGAGGTCATCGGCGTTGTTGAATTTGGAATCGAATTTAATGGAATACTCGCTTTCCGGGGATTTGATATTACCGGCAGGAGTAGAGAGGCTGGAAGCATTGACGATGCCGATCACCTGGGTAGGTGTGAGACCGAAGGCCTCCAGCTTGTTCCTGTTCAGGTTTACGGTGATCTGGCGCTCATTGCCACCGATCAGGTTGATCTGCCCGACACCGATGATGTTGGCCAGCTGCGGCTTGATCTGCAGGTCCAGTAGATCGTACAGGGTCTTATCGTCCACTTTCGCGGTAGCGCCCATACGGATCACCGGCACGTCATCCGAAGAGAACTTATTTAAGATAGGGTCATCAATATCATCAGGCAGCTTGGAAGCTATCTGGTTGATCTTACGCTGCGCGTCATTAAGGGCAAGGTCCACATCCACCCCGTTCAGCAACTGAACGGTCACCATGGACACGTTTTCCATAGAGGTGGAAATGATCTTATCCACACCTTCTATAGAGGACACCGCCTCTTCTATATTTTTGGTAACCGTATTTTCCACCTCTTCTGCAGATGCGCCTACATAGGTGGTGATAACGGTCACTACATTGGCATTGAATTTTGGAAGCAGGTTATAGTTCAGGCTGTTATAACCGATAATCCCGAAAAGTATCAACACCGTAAAGAGCACCGTTATCAGCAACGGCCTGTTTATGGCTAATTCTGTTAATTTTTTCATTGTTGTTTTTTAAGAATTCCTGGAATGTGATTACTGATTATTACGCTTACTTTTTTGCTTCCGGCCTGATAGGATTGATCTTAGATCCTTCCCTTACATTCACCAGGCCGCTGGTCACCACTTCCTCACCTTCCTGAATACCGCTTTCTATCAGCAATTTATTGCCCAGGTCTTTCCCGATCACTACGGTACGTTTTTCAAGCACATCACCTTTTACCACATATACATAAGGGTTCTGCAGGCTTTCCACCAGCGCGCTTCTCGGAATGATAAGACCTTTCTGGTCAGCAGACTGGTTGAAATTGACATATGCGAAGGTCCCTGCTTTCAGCGGGGCGTTTTTCTTATTGTTCTCCAGCGTGATCTCTATCTCGTAATTGAAGGCAGCATCGCCCTGCCCGGATATGAAGGTGATCTTACCTTCAAAGACCTGATTAGGGTAAATATCGGTAGTAACGCTTACGGATTGGTTCAGCTTCAACATATACACATCGGCCTCGCTCACCATTACCTTCACTTTAAGACGGGAAAGGTCCACGATCTTACCGATAGACATACCGGTGCTTACAAACTCTCCGTTCTCAATACTTTTAGCTACCACCTGTCCGGATATAGGCGCCTTGATACGGGTATCGGCAATCTGCTTTTCCAGGATAGAGATCTGGTTGCGGGCGTTCTCATAGCTCAGCTTTACGTCCTGGAAAGTGCTTTCTGTAGTCGCTTCTCCTTCCAGCAGGCGTTTGAACCTGTTGAAGTCCTGCTCCGCCTTATCCCTGGATAATTTAGCCTGCGCCAGGTTCAGCTCATAGGTCCTGCTGTCCACCTGCGCCAGCACCGCGCCCTGGCTGACCATGCTGCCCAGCGCAAAGTTCAGGCTTACCAGCTTACCGCCGGTAAGCGCGGTAATGCTTGCCTCCTTATTGGCGACCAGCTTGCCGGTCTTGGTCAACGCACCGCTTACTGTCTCATAGGCAGCGGTGGCCACATTCACAGGTATTGCCACGTCAGTGGTCGTCACGGACTCTTTAGCTGCATCTATTTTCTTTTTATTGGACATGAGTCTCCAGCCCATTAATGCAACTAATACTATAAGTATGATAGCAATAATTATCTTTTTCATTATATGTTATATTGACGTTGTGATTGATGGATTATTTTAAGTTATTATAGAATTCGGTAAGTGTATTATTGCTTTTCTGCACGTCCAGGTCCGCCCTGTAATACTCCACAAGCGCGTTGATATAGTTGTTCTGGGCCTCCCGGAAGGAAAGCTCCGCGTTCAGCAGCTCAGCCAGCGAGGCCACACCTTCATTGTACTGCAGGGTCGTATTATCAAACACTTCCCTTGCCAGTTCCATATTCTGCCGGTTCAGGCTGATCGTGGAGTTGGCATTGGACAGCTTCAGCTTGGCATTCTGGAACTGCAGCCCGGCGATCTGCTCGTTAAAGGACAGGTTGATCCTGGCGATATCATAATCCAGCGACGCCTGCTTGTACTGAGCATCTCTCCGCAGTCCCGTAAAGAGCGACCACGATAATTTCAGTCCCACCTTGGAGAAGTCCAGCAGCGGGTTGTAAACACTTTCCAGGCTGTTGCCGAATCCCAGGTAACCATACTGCGCATATGCGGAAATTACCGGGAAGATACCGTTCCGCAGCCTGCGCTTGTTGATGGACAGCAATTCAAGCTGCTTCTCCTGCTTAAGGAAGCTGTAGGTATTATGGTAATTGAAGAGCTGCGGCTGGAAATGCACTTCCGCCTTTTCTGTCCAGGTGTCAAAATCCTGTATTTCTACCTGGGCATCCACGGGAAGCCCCATATGGTTCTTCAGCTGGTTCTCAGCCAGGGACAGGTTATTTTCCAGGTTGGTGATCTGTGTCGTAACATTGTTCAGGTTTACCTGCACCTGCTTGACATCCACCTTTTTGGCCACGCCCAGGTCTGACTGCAGGCTGGTGACGCGCATGATCTTTTCAAAACGTTCCTTATTGGCATACAGCAGGTCCAGCTGCTTTTTGATCGTGATGATCTGGAAATAGGCATTGCTGATATTATAGATGATCTCCTGCCTGTTCTCTTCTTCGGAAAGACGGGCCAGCTCGTTGTTAGGCTTGTTGGCCTGCAGACCGCTGATCAGCGACATATTGAAGATCTGCTGATCTGCCTGTCCTGCCAGCGAGGCATTGTACTTCTGACCGAACGCTACGATCTGCTTGGGAGTTCCCGGCCCGAAGGTCCCTTCGGGAATGACCGTTTTCTGTAATTCGATATTATAATCGAGCGTGGAAGACAGGTTCACCTGGGGCAGGTAGTTGGATAGCTGCTCTTTGGCTACCTGTTTGGCCTGCAGGGTCTGGAGCCTGAAAATACGTACGGTGGGATGGTGTTCAAGACCGTAGTTGATGGCTTCCTTCAGCGTAATATTCCGGGCGGTTGCCGGTGTCTGCTCCTGTGCCGTGGCCACATTATTATATATCCATGCACTTAAGCCGATGCAGAGAAATATTTTGTATCTGTGTTGCATATATGAGAGGTGTGAATTATTGTTTTTCGTTATTAAGCTGGTTACGGAATTCTGCTATGATCTGGGGATATTTTTCATTGATCAGGTTGATCAGCTTCAAAATATTCCGCAGGTTCTTGTCTACTTCGGTATCAGACGACGACCGGAGCTGCATGATCTCATGGATGTATTCTTTCATCTGGATGTGCTTCTCCGATATGACATTAAGAATATCATCAATGTTCACATTAATGCTGAAATATCTCTTGCGCTGCCCGTATCGTGTTTTGGAAATTACCACCCCACGCTGCTCCAGCATTTTAAGCGCGTTGGATACTGCACTTTTACTTACCTGGAAATAAGTAATCAGCTCCTCAAATGTAGCTTCCGCATCAGTCTTCAGGAAAAGGTAGTTGATGATCCTGCCGCATACGGGCGGCATGCCATCCTTTTCACTGAAATTGGTGCTCAGGCGTTCTATCCCTTCACGATACCGTTCCATGTTTATTATTTCAATCATGGGCGCAAAATTATAATTCGTTTAGTTCTGAATATTAAGAACCAAAAGAATTAACTATAATTTAAAGAAACGGGAGATCAGGACTGGGACACTTTGGGAAAGGTCACTTCAAATATGGAGCCGAAAGGCAGGTTGTCCCTTACTGAAATGCTGCCTTTATTGAGATGGACGATCTGCGATACCAGGTAAAGCCCCAGGCCGGTGCCTTTGGTCTTGCGGGAGTTCTCATTGCCTATCCGGTAAAATTTCTCGAAGATCTTTTCCTTCTCTTCGTCCGCTATACCGCCGCCCTCGTCTATGACCGCGAAGATCACCTGTTCGTCCTCCTCTTTAAGCGTCACGGTGATCCGGGTACCGGGAAGGGTATATTTGACCGCATTTTCCAGCAGGTTATTAATGATCAGCTTGACCAGGAAGGGGTCTGCCTGCACCATGGCATGATCAAGGTCGGTATGTATCTGGTGCCGGCTGCGCTGCATGAAGATCTTAACGCTGTCTTCCAGGATGGGCTGCAGGTCTACCTCTTCCATAGAAACGGTAAAATGCTTGCTTTCCATCTGGGAGGCCAGCAGCAGGTTATTGCAGAGATCGTTCAGCCGGTTGGTCTCGTTGATGCATCGCTCTATCAGCATCACCTGCGTGTCCTCATCCAGCTTCCTGCGCTGTATGGTCTCCAGGTTCAGCTTTACAGCCGCTATCGGGCTTTTCAGCTCGTGCGTGATGGACAGCATAAAGTTATTCTGCCGGTCGCTGAGCCGGAAGTTGTTCTGGATGGAGCGGTACACCATGACGGCGGCGATCAGGATCACCAGGCAGAAGAACAGCCCTTCCCCCAGGTATTGCGTATTCCTGCTGATGAACCTGTCATAGACCTTATCCTGCTCCTTCTTAAACACATCCTCGCTCCGGAACGTATCGCGGTGCTCTGCCAGAGAGGTCCTTTCGTAAAGATAAATACGGTTATTCTGCTGGTGAAGGCTCAGCCCCCAGAAAAAGAGGGCCGCTATAATATAGATCAGCAGGAATATATAGATCAGTTTGGTAACTTTCATGGCCTATAGCTCTAATGGGGTATTTCTCAGGCTGATGATCCGGAAAGGCACAACCACCTGCTGCGTGCTGCCGGGCTTGATATACCTCACCTGGTAGGCGCCGGGCAGCAGTCCCAGCTCCTGGCTGGCAGGATTGCCGTTGATCACCATATAATGGAAAAATTTATAGGCATCCCCCAACTGGTAGTAGAGCTCTACCCTTCCTATCGCCGCGCTGTTGGTGATCTTGAGCGTACCGTTTTCCGGTATCGTGATCACCTTGGTCACTCCCATCTCCAGGTCCAGGAAGTACATGGTAGGAGGCATGGTATTCACTTCCACGTGGTAAGAAGCCGGCTCATAGAACAATTTGGTATCACATGGCTGCTCGGTTACGCTCCTTTGCTGGGAGAACCTGTCGCTGACCAGGGCACGGTATTCCTTGACCGGGCGGGTGCTGGTAGGCTCGTACTGGAACGCCAGCGAAGAAGGGTTCACCACGATGGTCACCGTATTCATCTGGTTGGGCGCGATGGTGAATTCATGTGTATAATCTTTTGAATTACCGATCTGCAGGGTATAGCTGCCCGCTTCAATATCAATAGGCTTTATAGCTTTGGAGCCGGCGGTCACCAGCCTTCTCTCCTGCCTTTTGGTCTTGGTCCTGGCATTGGTGATGGTCATCAGCGGCTCCGCATATATAGGCTTTCCCTGCCGGGTCACGATCTGCACCCGGAGCTGCGTCTTTTCGGCAGGCGTCAGCTCATTGGTCACGGTCATTTCCTGCGGCGGCGTTTCCACTATCTTAACGCTGGAAACAGGCGTAGGCCTGGAGGTCGCGGCATCCTTCGGCGTTACGGGACGGCTGGCCACCGGCTGCTCCTCGGGAGGAGCCGGGAAATTCATTTTCAAAAATACCGGCCTGGGCCTGGGAAGCGCATTCTCCGCCAGTATAATGGTATATTTTCTAGGTGTCCGCCTGAACGGCAGCCTGTACATTTCCTTCATTTCCACAACCGGGGCCTGCACCCTGGCAGGTGTGTCCGGCTTGACCGCTACGGGTGTCTCCTGCCTGGCAACCGGCCTGCTTGCCGGGGTATCCACCCTGGGCCTGACAACAGGGGTTGGCGGAGGATCCGTTTTCACCACTATGGGCTTCTTTTCCTGCGGACGTGCTTCAGGAATATGCAGCTTGGTCTTATTCTCATTAATGATCTTCTGGATGGCTATATTGAAATCACCGGGCTCCAGCACATTGATATACGTACCCATACAGGCATACTGACCGGACAGCAGACTGTCTTTTACAAGCGACAGGATATAGGGCTTGAAGCTGATCTTTTTGTCCACCATTTCCTTCATGGTGGCGCAGATATCGCCGTTACAGCTTTCTCCCCCGTCTGTAATGAGAATGATGCTGTAGTTATAATCCTGGCTGTTCACAAAATCATACAGGGCCGCCTGCTGCAGGGCATAGGCGATGGGCGTAAAGCCGTAAGGCTTCAGGTTGCTGACCTTACCTTTAATGATCTCAGTGGCATTGACGGTGCCGAAAGGCACTTCCAGGCGGGTATCCGTACATACCTTCCGCTGCGCGGGATATTGCGAGCCTATCAGGCGCAGACCGAATTCTATCCGGTCATTATAGGACAGCAGGCTGTCCGTGATGTCGTTCAGCAGGCGGCCCACGGTTTTCATACGTGTCTCCGTACCCTGCCAGTTATACATCATGCTGCTGCTGACGTCCACCAGGTATAATATCCTGGCGGGCTTCTGGTCCCGGGCAGGCGCCAGCGGCTGCGTGTACCCTTGCGATGCCGTAAAGAACAGGATGGATACGATAAAGAAGATATAGCTATATAGTTTCAAAGCCGAGAATATTTATAAAACCAAATAGTCATTATTATAGAACGATAATAATGACCATTTGGTGTAAAATTACAGGATTATGTTTTAATAGTAATGCAATCCTATGGCTTTTCTTGCTTCCGTAAGCGTACGGGAAGCACTTTCGCGTGCCTTTTGCGCACCTTCCCTGAGGATCTTCTGAAGCCGTGCAGGGTCATTGGTAAGCTCCAGCGCCTTGGTCCGGATCGGGTTGATGAATTTCACCATATCCTCCGCCAGTTGCTTTTTGAAGTCGCCGTACCGGATCGTACAGTTGTTGAAATGCTCCAGGAAATCATTATAGACGTCCTCCCGGGATACCAGTTGCATCAATTGAAAAAGATTGGCAATATAATCCGGCATTTCGCTGCCGGGGGCTTCGGGACCGCTGTCGGTCTTAGCCTTCATGATCTTTTTACGGATCGTATCGTCATCATCATTCAGGTATATAGTGGCATTGGCATTCTCAGACTTGCTCATTTTACCGTTACCGTCCAGGCTTATGATCTTGGCGCCGCCCGCACCGAAATTGAAAGCATGCGGCTCGGGGAACAATTCCACCTGGTAACGGTGATTGAAGCGCTGCGCAAAGTTCCTGGCCATTTCCAGGTGCTGCTCCTGGTCCTTTCCCACGGGTACCTTAACGGCTCGGTGCACAAGGATATCCGCGGCCATCAGCACCGGGTAGGTCAGCAGGCCTGCATTCACATTATCAGGATGCTGGCGCACCTTTTCCTTGAAGGTGGGCACTTTCTCCAGCTCACCCTTGTAAGCAAGCATATTCATCATCAGGTACAGCTCCGGTATCTCCGGAACATCGCTCTGGGCATACAGGGCCACTTTGGTATGATCCAGGCCGCAGGCGATATTTTCCGCCAGCACCCGGTACACATTGTTCCTGAGATCCTTAGGATCGGGATGCGTGGTAAGGGAATGATAGTCTGCCACAAAAAAATAACACTCATAATCCTCCTGCATACGCACATAATTGCGCATGGCCCCAAAATAATTCCCTAAATGTAAAAATCCGGTAGAACGGATACCGCTTACTACTATTTCTTTCTGCATAACAGCGTGCAATTTACGATAATATTCATTTCAGGCCATTGAAAAGCCAAAAGTCAAGGGAAACCTGCCTGGCATTGTTAATAATAATATAACAGCCATAATATTTACGGGCGTCTTTCGTTAAGAGGTATAGAACATAAAAAAATAACAGATTATGACAAAAAGAATTTTACCGGTATTCATGACATGTTTATTGGGCGCCACCGCTTCCCAGGCACAGATAACAGTGACCGGCAACGATCTCAAATTCGGTGTGGACACGGACATTATATACACCATTGATGTGGATACAAGCGGCGTTTCCCTGCCTTCAGCAGGTAATGACCAGTGGTGGGATTACGGCAATCTCGTTCCCGTGGACTCAGCCGAATTCTCATTTGCCGCCTCCGACCAGAACCCGCCTTTTACAAGTTCTACCGCTATGATGCCGCTCATGTCCAGTCAATTCGGGGAGTTTGAACTGCAGGACCAGACCCAGTACTTTACCCAGGCGGCCAGCGGGTTTCTCAATGAAGGCTATCACATACCATATCACTGGTTTGAGCTGGCCAATCCCAACGATACCCTGAAGATACCCGAGCAGGATGTAGAGGTGAACGGCTACAAGGCCCTTGTACCTTTCGATCTGACCTCCGGCACCAATGAAACAGGCACCGGCACCGAGATCATCAATTTCACGCTTACCTACCAGGCAGGCGGCATGGTAAATGAACCGGGCTACCTCAAAAGGACCCGTGAAACCACGCACGAGGTTACAGGCTGGGGCTCTGTGATCTTACCGGTGAGCAAAGATACCGTAGAGGCATTATTGCTTAAATCCTCCAGCAGGATCACCGATTCCGTATTCATAGGAGGCATGCCTGTACCTGCAGCCCTGCTTACCGGCACCGGCTTAAGCCAGGGTATGGTCACACACGAAAATATGATACAACTGGTAGCCAAAGATTTCAACACTTTTGCAGGCGTATTCAGCATGAACAGCACCGGCGATGTTGCGGAACATATCCAGTTTGTCAACTCCTGGCATTATGATGAAGATACCACAACCGCTATCGGCAAGATAACCTATAATACCATCCGCGCCTATCCTAATCCCGCCAGTGATGTTCTGAACATCGAAACGGACCGGAGCCAGCCGCTGTATGCGGAGATCTACAGCATCAGCGGACGGATGATCGGCAGAATGCCCGTTACCGGCGGACAGATCCGTGTAGGCACCCTGAATACAGGCACTTACACCGCGCTTTTCAAAAATGATAAGGAAAAAACAGTCGGTGTGCTGAAGTTCGTGAAGGAATAATATGCTTTTACGGCTGCTGCCTTTATATTATAATAAAACCGGTAAGGACCTCATGCCTTTACCGGTTTTTTATATCATATGCCAACAGCGCTCCCCTATCCTGTCGTAATATGCCAGCACGCTTTCCAGCAGCGACGCTTCTGTAGGTTCTGCTGCCTGAACAATTACTGCCGGCTGGCTGAGCCTGCTGCTCAGCACCGCAGCGATACGCTCCGTAAGGCAAAAAGCTACCGTATTATTGGGGAATTCATTGAAGACAAAAAAGCTGTCCACAGCGCTTTCATTTAAAAAAAGTATCCCGTTGTAATAGCCTGTCACAGGCGCCGCTTTTATCAATACCTGATAAACCATTACTTCCTCCAGGCTGATACCCTTCTCCCTGCATAAGGCGGGTACCCTGTCCGAGTACTTATTACCGCAGTAATAGACAATACCGCCGTCCGGGACCGCTGCCTGCTCCAGTCCCTGCACCAGTTCCGCTTCCGCTGGCGCCACCAGGAGCCTATCATTGGCAGGAAAAGCATCCTGTACCGCGTAGTGCGTGGTCTTATCCAGGGTGGCGATCTGCCAGGGCACAGCCTGCCCGTTCAGTATATTCTCAACGGCACGTACCGCATCAGGACTGGTAAACACCGCCAGGAGCGGTAATGCGGCACGCTGGTGTACCAGCTGCACCAGGTAATTATTGACCAGGGGAACCGCCGCCGTCATCTCGATCGTTTCCAGGCGGATATGCTTATCCCGCAGCATAGCTGCATTATGCGGCGCTATACCCGCGGTGGAAAGGAGCTGCACCTCTCCGTAATCAATGCCCATTTTTACCACCCTGGTCGTGCTGCATGCCATATATCAATCATTTTATCTTAAAAGTTCGGACAAAGATAGCTATACTATTCGTGCTCATCAAGTTCACACGACCTTAACACCCCCTTTTTAAACAAAATACCCTGTAAATGTTCTATATAATGGAAGCACCTATTTTATCAACCAAAATTATTCAAGATATGAAAGGAATACTCATCACAGCATTACTGGCATTCGGCATAGGCACAACCACCGCAACATTTGCTCAGGACCATACCTATTATCACCAATACTCAACCGGCGGACATATTATAATGAGGGACAATGATCCTGAAGCTATAGCCACCAATAAGACCGTCATACTGGAGAAGCAGGCCGGAGGATTGACGCGCCAGCAGGAGAAGAAGGTCTACAAGCTGTATAAGAAAGAAGCTAAGCAGGAAGTAAAGCTAAGGACCGTGAAGCAGGAGAACAGGGAAGCCATGAAAGACATCCTGACAAAAGAACAGTATGCCAAAATGCTCGCATACCGGCAAAAAGACCGGGATGAAAGGCAGTACAGCGGTACCGACCACAGCGGCAGGACACTGCATATGCAGAAAGCCCCGCATACACGTAAAACGATGCATACACACAAGAAGGCCAGAAAAGGCAAAGCATATTCCAATTCGGCGAAATGCGACAAAGCCTGCTGCAACCGTAAATAATTACCCAGGTCCGGATAAGGCTGTATAAAAGCAAGCGACCCTGTCCATATTTCAGATTAACCGAAATATGAACAGGGTTGTTTATTGATACCTGTTACATTTCGACAGGCTCAATGTGACAAAACAGGCTCATCTTGACACGACAGGCTCAATGTGACACGGCAGGCAGGATCGATGTGACATTAAAGGGAGCTCCTTACCTTAGTTTCATTATTGTCAAAGGTTACAATAGGCATACCCTGCTGTCTTATCAGGATCACTGCTGTGCGGCATGCGTAAGGGCCGATTTCAGTGCAGTTACATCCGCTGCCTTTACCGAGTAATGATGGTTGTCCCCGTTTGTAAAAGCGGCCGGGAAGCAGGTCATCGTACTTCCTGCCACAGAACGCAGCGAAGCATGAAATTCCTTACAGCCCGTGGCAAGCGCCAGCGCAGCGATATTATCCGGGCGGACACCGCTGCCGGGCATGATAACAATGCGCTGTCCCGCGATCTCCTGAAGATTCCTGATCAGGCCGGCGCCTTCGGGTGCGGTCAGCGCCTGGCCGCTGGTGAGAATACGCTCACAACCCGCATCAATAAGCTGCTCCAGGGCCTCCAGAGGATCCCGGCACCGGTCAAACGCCCTGTGAAAGGTAACCCTCATCGGGTAGGCCGCATCCACAATTCTTTTAAGCGCCTCCGTATCAATGGTCGCGTCCCGGTTCAAAGCCCCGAATACCACGCCCTTACACCCCAGTTGACTGCAGGCGCGCACATCCTCCAGCATACAAGCCATCTCTTCGGTCGTATACAGGAAGTCCCCGCCCCTGATACGAATGATAGGATAAACCGGCACGTCAAAATCCTCCAGGCATTTTTTGATAAGACCATAGGAAGGGGTTGTCCCCCCTTCTCCCAGGTTTGTGCAGAGCTCTATACGGTCTGTCCCTCCCAATACCGCCTGGCGGGTGGAAGTATAATCCGAAGTAGCTATTTCTATGATATATTCACCGTGCATATTACTTTCAAATTTGCGCCTGATATTTTATGAGAACCAGCTATCCGCGGACAGCAATACTTCTTTTTCCTCGGACTTCACAGCATAGGTAAATCCTTTCTGCAGCGCATAGGCGCCTACTGTCCCGTACCGGTCCATTGCAATAAAAGCCACCTGTATATCCCTGGCCTTATCACCTTTGATACGCGCCAGCCTTTCTATGACCTTCCTGCAGGCAGGCGCAGGCGCATAGCCCGCCCGCATATACTCCACAACACTGGCAGCGCCCGCCACCCTTATTATATCTTCTCCCTGCCCAGTGGCAGCGCAGGCACCCACAGCATTATCCACGTACAGGCCGGAACCGATGATAGGAGAATCTCCCACCCTGCCCCTCATCTTAAAGCCCATACCGCTCGTGGTGCAGCTACCTGACAGGTCGCCATAGGCATCAAGGGCCAGCATAGCAATGGTATCGTGATCAAATACCCCTCCCGCGCCGGGCCTGTTCTCCGTATTCTCGCTGTTGACGGCAGGGGCATAATGGGATTTTTTGAGCCATTCTTTGTACTGCTCCCGGGCCGGTTCCGACAATACCTGCGGTTCCAGCGGGAAGCCTTCACTGACGGCGAACTGCTGCGCGCCGGCGCCGGCGAGATATACGTGCGGGGTCTTTTCCATAACCCTCCGCGCTACTGACACGGGATGCTTAACACGTTCCAGGAACATGACACCGCCGCAATTGAACCGGTGATCCATGATGCAGGCATCAAGGGTTACAATACCTTCCCGGTCAGGATTACCGCCCAGGCCTACGCAACAGTTCTGGCTGGCTTCCGTGACCATCACGCCTTTTTCCACGGCATCCAGGGCCGTCCCTGCACGGCTTAACACTTCCCAGGCGCCCTTATTGGCCTCCACTCCGGCGTCCCAGGTAGAGATCACTACAGGACCGGTGCTTTTTGCGGTACGGGCAGGCAGTGACCTGCTGATAAAGGACGTTGCTGCCGCCAGGAACCCGTATTGTAAAACTCTTCTTCTTTCCATGAGCTGTAAAATTGCACCCAAGATACACAAACAAATAAAGAAATTACCCATATATAAGGGAAATCATGCTGCCCGGTACCGGCTGATCTCCCCGGGTTGGTGCCCGGCAGGAAATTTACAAATAGAGTATATAAAACTACAACGGCAGCAAGACAGTAAGCCGTAATTTTATAAAAAAATAGAATTGTTATGAAAAAATTATGTTTCTTACTCGTTATGAGCCTTTTTGCCTCATCGGCTGTAAAGGCGCAGTGGCAAAAGTTGTACGTTCCAGGTACTGCTTCCTATAATGGATTCATCAGCGCTCCGGACAATGAAACCATTTATTTCTATGCCACGGACAGCAGCTTTAATTACAACCTGATGAAATCCACTGACAAAGGAAGGACCTGGACATCCAAGTTCCAGTTGTTCATCGGCTTCTTCGGGACCCTGAACGTACAGTTCATCAACCGGGACACCGGGATCGTCGCTACCACCTTGGCCGCTTTTCTGACCAGGGACGGCGGCAATACCTGGGACACCCTTAAATCCGGAGACGGAGAACCCTTCGGTTACAGGTTGGCGGAAATGCAGCTCGGCGGCACCTCCCTTTATGCCAATTACAGGGCAGGCGATACGATGTCAAAAATAGACGTCTCCCACGACCTGGGAGCTACCTGGCAAAACGTATTATCCATACCCTACAGCGGGCCGCAGGATTGCTATATGTCCTTTACGGACAGGAATCACGGCTATATCCATCATACCACCTACCCGGGCTACCTGCTTCACACCAGTGACGGCGGAGCTACCTTCGATACCTTAAGGAGCACGGTTCCCGGTGCGGAAAGGATATCCTCGCTCCGGTACACCAACAACAGCACAGGGATCATAGGAAGAGCTTATCAAAGTTACATAAGCACTACCGGGTCCTTTCCGGAAGATGCCGTATCTTTAATTCCCGGTGACAGCCTGCTGATAAGGGATCATATCCAGACCGGCAACCACCTGTACGCCGTGCTGAATATGGATTCCCGGCTGCTGCATTATGACATATCCTCCGGGCAATGGGAGGTGGACACCGCCTGGCGTGACAATGACTTTCTGTCTGACATTGCCGGGATGCCGGACGGCAGCATACTCGTCAACACCAACACGGCGTTATATATGAAACGCGCGGATGGTCATGTAGGCACAAAGAACATCCCTGCCCCGAATAAGATCACTATCTACCCCAACCCCTCGGAAGATAAGCTTTATATGAAGTATGCCCCCCACCTTCGTTTCAGCAGCGCATATATCCTGGACTACAGCGGCAGGCGGCATCTTTCGGTACCTTTCCCGCAGCAGGATATAGATATCAGCGCCCTGCAGCCCGGGTACTATATCCTTGAGCTGCAGACAACAGATAATAAATCCATCCGGGAAACGTTCATGAAGTTATAAAACAGTGCCTGATGAGCCACCCGGTCTATACCAATCATAGTGATCAGTTGTATGTCAAATACGAAAAGATCGACAATCCTGACGCGTACGTGTTCGATACACTGCACGCCCATCAGTATCATGAGATCATTTATTTTGAGAAAGGTGGTGGTGCCCATTATGTGGACACCACCACCTTTGCTATTAAAGACCATTCCCTGCATATCCTTAAAGCGGGTACCATCCATAAGATAGACAGGGAGATACATTCCCGGGGATTTGCATTCGTATATAATGATGCTTTCCTGCTGCAGTTGCAGCAACTGAACCCTACCATACCCTACTGGGAATATTTTTACCAGAACCAGGTCATAGATCTGTCAGCACAGGCAGCGCTTTTCAGGCATTTATTCAAGGAACTTACCTATCCAACACCTGACAAAGCCTATCATATCAACCTGATCGGTCTTATCCTCACCAAGATATGCATTACCTGTGAAGCACATAAGGAACATTATAATTACAAGCTGCATCCCAAGGTGCTGGAGCTATATAAAATACTGGCACAGCATTTCTTAAAGGAAACCAGCAGCAGCTTCTATGCTGAACGGATGCATTTAAGCGAAAGCGGGCTGTACAAATTGCTCAGGCATCATTACCATAAATCTTTCTCTCAGATGCTGAAAGAGCACCGGCTGCTGTACGCCAAGAAAGAATTGCTGCTTCAAAAGAAGAACATTTCCGAAATTGCCTTTGACCTGGGATTCAACGATACGGCCTATTTCAGCAACTGGTTCAAAAAAAATACAGGCGTCATGCCGTCCTCTTTTCACAGGCTCCATCATTCCTGACAGCATACGGTACGCTCCGGGCCTGATGCGTCAATGCCCCGACTGCTTAAAGATGCTCCCGGATCAGCCGTTCCAGTTGGGCTGCCGGCACCACCCCCGACTGCCTCCATAGCGGCTTATGATTCTTAAACAGGATAAGCGTGGGCACTCCCTGCACCTGGTAGTGTGATGCTACGGCGGGATATTTATCCACATCTATCTTAACGATGCTTGCCAGCTCTCCCACTTTTTGCTTGAGCTCTTCGAGTATAGGTGCCTGCATTTTACAGGGACCGCACCAGGTGGCATAAAAATCTACCAGCACCGGCTTGTCCTGGCCTATCAATTCCTGAAATGTCATATGCTTTTATTTGTTTTTTCCCTATAACACTTCAAGCCCTGCTATCGTTGCCTGCGAATTGATAAAATTTATACATTAAGGTACCATTCATTGCAGGGCCGGCTTTCCTCTCGGGCAATAAAAAAGAAGGTAAGACTACCTTCCTGTAAAAACTGATCATGAAAAATTTTATGTGCCTGCCATATAGCTTATCCGGCGCAACCTGGTGATCACGGGTATGCTTCGCCGGCAGTATCCTCTCTGGGGGGTCAGAGATTGCTTCTATCATAAAGGGACTGTAGCGTGCCGGTCATTCCGAACGGAGGTGGGGCATCTCTTATACTTGTAGCTTATCTTACGTATGCGAACTTTTGGTTTTGTTGATCATATAGACACAGTCAGTTTATTTTATTTCGTAGAGGTGGCGGAGTGTAGCCACCTGATAAAGCCTTATAGGGTTGTTGGTGAAGAACACCAATAACGGAGTGAAATGTACTGTGGTCATTCCGAACGGAGGTGAGCATCCCTTATACGGCTTAGTAGCATCCCAGACTTGCCATATAATGGCTTTGTTTCCTATATACAGCTAGTCCGTTCATCTTTTTTTAAATTGCGGCAAATTCCAGTTATAGCTGACGGCAAGCACCCGCAGTGCCACGATGAGCCCCCCGGAGACCGCCAGGTTCCAGCCGAAGTCCACATCCAGGTGGTCCAGCAGGAGGTACAGTAGCGCGCCGGCAAAACAAGCGGTAGCATAGATCTCACGCCGGAAGATGACCGGGATCTCATTGGTCAGGGTATCCCTTATCACTCCACCGAGCACGGCCGTGAACATGCCCATGATCGCCCCGTTGATATTCCCTACGCCCAGTGAAACGGCCTTGGCCGTACCGACGACCGTGAACAGCGCTATGCCGAGCGTATCGAACAGGAAAAAGGTCTTCCTGAGCCGGATCAGGACACCATAGAATAATTTGGCCACCAGGATACCCGCGAAAATGGCATACACGAAGTTCACATCCCTGATCCATACAATCGGATAGCTTCCCAGCAGCACATCCCGCAGGCTCCCGCCGCCGATAGCGGTTATAAAGCCCGTAAATGAAGCGCCGAACCAGTCGGTACCCGATTTTTCCGTAGCCGACAACGCGCCTGATATGGCGAAAAAAGCCGTACCGAACAATTCAAACCAGTATTGTATCTCCATATTATTCCCAGCCTTTTACCGCGCCATTCTTAAATATTTCCTTCGCTGCCGCTTCTACCGCCTCCGACTGATAAGCCTTCACGAATTTCTTTACCTTTTCCGCGTCGCGGTTGTCCTCCCTGGCCACTATGACATTCACATACGGGGACGCCTTATCTTCCTTCAGCACCTCGTACTCACCACCGGTAAGTCCTGCCTGTATGGCAAAGTTGTTATTGATCACCGCCATGGCTATATCCTTATCATCCAGTATCCGGGGGATCTGCGAGGCCTCTACCTGCAATATATTCAGTTGCCTGGGGTTCCCGGTAATATCATTTACCCTGGGCAGCAGGCCCTTGCCTGCCCTTAATTGCAGCAGGCCGCTTTGCTGCAGCAGCAGGAGCGCACGGCCCCCGTTCGTGGGATCATTGGGGATCACAACAGTGCTGCCCGCTTCCAGCTCCCCGATCGTTTTGACCTTCTTTGAATAGGCAGCGATGGGATATACGAACGTCCTGCCCACCACCTCCAGCTTATAGCCTCTCTGCCGGGATTGCTCCTCCAGGTAAGGGATATGCTGAAAGACATTCACGTCCACATCCCCGGACTGCAGGGCTTCGTTCGGCATCACATAGTCATTGAATGCCACCAGCTCCACTTCCAGGTTGTACTTTTCCAGCGCTTCCTTACGTGCGGCTTCGGCCAGCGCGCTTTCCGGGCCGGAAGTAATGCCTACCCGGATATGATTGGGGTCTCCCGACCGGTTCTTACATCCTGCCAGCATGGCAAGGGCCAGCAGCAGCACCGCGGGCCGGAACATTTTTATTTTCATACTTTATATTTTTATCTGTGATTAAATTTCCCCGCAAGCCGGTCTCCTGCAACCTGTATTACAAAGACCAGTAAGATCAATAATGCCAGCACAGCATTCATAATAACAGTATCATACCCCACATAGCCATACTGGTAACCCACCTGTCCCAGCCCCCCGGCACCGACAGCGCCGCCCATTGCCGAGTAGCCCACCAGGGTTATCAGCGTAACCGTAGCATTGCCGACCAGCGAAGGCAATGCCTCCGGCAGCAGGATCTTCATGATGATCTGCAAAGTACCGGCTCCCATAGCGCGTGCGGCTTCCACCAGTCCGGGCGGTATTTCCAGCAGGCTGTTCTCCACCAGCCGGGCAATAAAGGGCGCAACACCGATGCTCAGGGGTACCAGCGCAGCTCCAACACCTATTGAAGTGCCCGCTATCATTCGTGTAAAGGGGATCATCCAGACGATGAGGATGATGAACGGTATGGCCCTGAATATGCTGACCAGCACGGAAAGCCCGGCATGTACCGCCCGGTGCTCCAGCAACTGCCCTTTCCGCGTCAGGAAGAGCAGGATGCCTGCCGGCAGCCCGATCGCAAAGCCGAGGATGCCTGAAACGAAGGTCATCAGCACCGTTTCGCCCAGTCCCCGGAGCAACAGGTCGATTGTAGCGTTATGCATATCCTTTGATACTGTTTTTAATATTATGCCGGGTAAAATAGCGGTTCATCTTATCGGAAGCCGCCTTATTGCCTTTCAGCATTAAAAGTACCTTACCAAACCCGGTATTCCCGTAGTATTCGATATCTGCCTTTAAAATTTTATATTCCGCATCATAGAGAGCGGTCACAGCAGAGAGCAGGTACTCAAAGGTAAGGCCCGCATTCAGTTCTACCTCTACTACGGGAAACAGTCCTTCCCGGTATTCATTGCTTAGTTTTTCCAGAGCTTGTTTCATTGTTCAGATTTTAAAAATTCCTCAAATGTGGTTATATCCCGCTGGCCGCTCCACGCTTCCGTTGTGCTGAAAGCAGCGATACGCCCGCTGTCCATACATACTACGTGGCTGCACAGCGCTTTCACCACTTCCATCTCGTGCGTAACAAGTACTATCGTCAGGTTGAGACGGCGATGCAGGTCTTTTAATAACTGCAGCACCGACCTTGTTGTAAAAGGGTCCAGCGCACTGGTGGCCTCATCGCATAGCAGCAGGTGCGGCTCATTGACCAGCGCCCTGGCGATAGCCACCCTCTGCCGCTGACCGCCGGACAGGTTTGCCGGGTATTCCCCTGCCTTGCGTTCCAGGCCCACCAGGGCCAGCAGCTCGGTGACCTTTTGCCTGATAACATCACGCCCGGTGCGGGTCAGCTCCAGCGGCAGCGCCACATTTTCATAAACAGTACGGGATGACAGCAGGTTGAAATGCTGAAAGATCATACCGATCTTCTTTCTTTCTGCGGCCAGCTCCCTGCGGCTGAGGGCGGTCAGCTCCCTGCCGTTCACGGTAACGCTGCCTTCATCCGGCTGCTCAAGCAGGTTGATGGTCCGGAGCAGCGTACTTTTCCCCGCGCCGGAGCTGCCTATGATGCCGGTAACAGCACCCTCCGGGATCTCCAGGCTGATACGGTGCAGCACCTTGTTCCCGCCGGTCTTTCCGTAAAACGTCCTGGATACATCTTTCAGTGTGATCATGCTTCGTTTAATATTTGTCAACGAATAGGTTCTTTTTTCCAGCGGCTCCTCCTGTGTACCAGGGGCACAACGATCCAGTTATAGATATAGCAGCCCATGCATATCCTGAAAACGCTTTCCAGCAGCGCACAAACAGCAAGTATCACCCCTGCCGTTACGGCAGCAAAGGTGTAATCAAGGAATAAGAACACCGCCAGCAAGGCTGAAAAAACAAATCCCAGGATCGCCGCGAATTTCTTGGGCGCCGCAAAAACGGGCCGGGGATCCAGTTGCAGCAGCGCTACCACTGCGCGGGCAAGGGCAGCCAGCAGGGACGGCATTCCCGTAAATGCTCTTGCCGCGAAATCCAGCACCAGCAACACAGCCGGGATATAAGACCCTGTAACTACTGCAAGGACAGTCAGCGCCAGTACTTCCGCTGCTATTATCCGTACTATATGCTCATCTATATAGTACAGCCTGGCTACATCTTTTTTGCTCATATTTAAGATATTTATGGGTGATAGCTTTTATTTTACCAGCCGGGCAGCTACGCCCGGTAATCCTATATTTCTGCCAGGGTCTTGTACGGCTGACCCGCTTTCAGCAATACACGGGTCGTTTTCCTGATCTTTACCCTGGCTCTCCTGGATAGCTTGTATTGTACCATATTGGTCAGGATCACTCCCGCAACAATAACGGACAGGGCCACGCTCTGGAGACCGGATACGGATTCCCTGGCGATAAAAATACCCGCCGCCACAGCCACCACCGGGTTGACAAAGGTGTGGGTGCTGACCAGCGCTGGCGGCTTTACCGACAGCAGCCAGATAAATGCCAGGTACGCGATGACCGAACCGAAGATAATAAGATACACCAGCCCCAGCCAGGATTCGGGGGGAATGCTGCGCCATTGTATCGTATGCCATTCACCTCTCACCGTAGCGATTAGCAGGGCAGTAGCCCCTCCCGCCAGCAATTGCTGGGCCACATTCATGAACAGCGAGGCGCCCGTGGCTCTCCTGGAATATAAAGAGCCTAGTACCCAGACCAGCGCGCTGCATAACAGCACAGCGAACGATATGATGCGCATTCCCGAATGTCCGCCAGGCAATCCTTCCGTACCGGACAGGCTGCTTTTGAAAAACAGCAGCAGTCCTAGAAAACCGGTGACCAGGCCTGCGACCGCCAGCTTATTGGTCTTATAATGGGTACGGTTCTTCTTATCCAGCAGTATAAACCAGAAGGGCTCGGATGCGATGATGATGGCCGCTTCCGTAGAGGTAATATACTGTTCCGCCCAGGTAACGGAGCCGACGCCTACAGTCAGGATCAGCAGCCCGGAGACCGCATTCCGCTTCCAGGACAGCCGGGAAAAGGGTCGTTCGCCTTTCCGCCAGAGCCAGAACAGCAGCAAAAGTCCCGCGCCCGAGAAACGTAAGCCGGACAGAAGAAAAGGCGGAAAGCCTTTCAGCCCGTAGGCTATGGCCAGGAAAGTAGTGCCCCAGACCACGTAGATACTTAAAAAGGCCAGCCATACCAGCACCTTATTATTATTGTTGTTATGCATCGTTATGGAAATAAATGGTAAAAAAAACCGGGACCTTACGCTGTATCGCAAAGCCCCGATCTATATGAAAAAGATACTTTAGGTTCAGATACAGCGATGCCGCATTGTATGCTTCATACAACAATACTTATGCACAGACGGACGGATATGATAATTTACCTTTGACATTTGCTATTTTTTTTACTGCATAAAAAAATCCCCCGATACCTGGGTACCGGGGGATCACTATTCAACAATCTTTGTTGTGGACGTATTTACAAAATACATTACGATCTGCCCGATACCGAGAACTGAATACAATACATACGACAATGCATCATCTTTGATGACGGCTTGACAGCATATGTATGATTAAAGGTTCTCATCGGGTATTTATAAAAACAGATTTGTGTAATGGAGCTCAAAATTAAAGACTTGAAGATTACCCTGCAAATTTTTTTTATAATTTTTTTTATGGGAGCGCATGACCGGCCCACCTCTGCTATGCTGTATAAAAAGAATATTTAAATTATTTTTTCTATACTTTTGCTTCCACACCGACCTTTCTAAAACATCAATGAGAATAAACGCATTATATATAATTCCTGTACTTTGCTGCGCTGTTCTCCTCAGTATCTTTTTGTGGAAATGCAGTTTTGAGGACCCGGACCGGCAGGAAGAGCTTACCATACTACGTATACAACAGCAGCTTGACACGTTCCGGGCACACTTTCCACAGGTAGCGACCATGAAATATATCGGCGAACAGAATCATGACAACACCAATGTATATTTCCTCTGCACGCACCTGCTGACTCCCGATGTATTGCTGATAGAGCCGGCAACGCCACCGCTCCAGGGCGATACCACACTGGCCGTCTTCATCTCTGCCGACACTTTGAACAGCAGGATGCAGGATTTCGATTTGATATGGAGATCACAAGATAATAAATTCAATTATGCAGTCGGAGTTAAAAGATAACCTTCAACCGTTCGGGGTTTCATCCACATTGATATATATAGCATTAAGCCCCTTACTGTTGCTACTGCTCAACAGCTACCTGTATCAATTGTTGCTGTTTGCAGGCTATACCTCCTTTTTCCTGCCGCTGCTTTGTTCGGTCACCTGCCTGGTGGCCTGCTACCGGCATATCAGGAAAAACGACAGGCATTATGACCGGCCGGACCTGAAGATGATGGGGATATATATGATAGTGCTCTTTACGGGCATCTTCGCGCTCGATTATTATATCAGGCTGGAAGGCGGCTGGGACGCATGGGCCATGTGGAATCTTCACGCGCGGCTGCTCTCCAGTGCCGATGGCTGGAAAAACCTGCTGCACCCTTCCATGGCCTGGAATTCGCCCGACTATCCCTTACTGCTCCCGGGGATCAACGCCTGGTGGCTGCAGGTTTTTAAAGGTCAGCAATCTTTCCTTGCCTATGCCCTTACAGGCACTGTTTTCTTCCTGACCATATTATCTTTATTCTTCTGGTCCTTTAAAAAAACAGCCGGCATCGCCATATTCGTTGCCGTGCTCCTGTTAAGCAACAGCACCTTTCTCCACCAAAGCTCCGAGCAGGGCGCCGATATCCTTCTTGGCCTGCTATACCTGTCCGTTATTATCCTGGTGGAATTTTTCAGGTTCCAAAATCCCGCTATCAACCTTATCACCGGCTTACTGCTCGGATCTGTGCTTAATACAAAAAACGAGGGGATCTTATTCGTTGGACTATTCTGCATCATATATGCCCGCAGCATTTTCAAGAATATCAAATCCATAGGTGCGGGCGCTTTCATTCCCGTAGCATGTCATTTAATCTACCAGGGCTTTTATGCGCCCAAAGGCTATATGAACAGGCATACGTCCCTGAATCTCTTACAGAACCTGGTCGCGTGGGAGAAATACAGGATCACCTTCCTGTTTGCCAAAGAGGCCCTGTTCAGGAATTACCTAGCCATTATCGCATTTATCCTGGCTGCGGGCTGGCAACTCTTCACGCCCGCACGCCGATCGCACACTGCCATCCTGCTGCTGCTCACCTTTATTGCCTATCATTTTATCTATATCCTATATAATTTTGACCTGGGCTGGCAGCTTACCACCTCCTACAACAGGCTAATGATACAATTATACCTGCCTATGGTATTCAAGCTGTGCTATGACCTCTCCAGGATATACTGCGCGGAAGATGCCCCGGCAACAGGGCGATTGCTATAGCTCCGGCATGGCAGCGGACCGGTATAGCACCATATTTTACAGGACCGGATCCGGTGGCCCGGATGCAGGCGCCTCCTGTACCGCTTCAGGTTCCCTTTCTTCATTCCATTCAAGGATGAAATTATTTCTCCCGGTGCCGGTAAGGATGGTCAGGAATTTCTGCTGGACCAGCTCCAGCATGGCCAGGAACGTAAAGATAGCATGTATGCGGTTTTCACATTTGCTGAAGATACCTTCAAAGGTGACCCTTTTATGCGTTTCGATATAGCCCACCAGGTAATTGCGCTGCCCCTCCTGCGAATAGTTGTACTTCACGATTACGTGCTGCGGTCGGGCCATCCTGTCCTTATACTTTTTCATGGCCCTCTCGAAAGCGGTCATCAGCTTATAGGCGGTCACGGTCTGTATCTCCGTGCCTTCTGAAAAATCTTCCGACAACTGCTGCATCTCCTGCGCGATATTACCGCGCTGCTGCTGCAGGAGCCGTTCCGCTTCCATCAGCGCCATCTCTCCCGCCGCCTCCTTAAAGCGCTTGTATTCGAGGATCTTGTCCACCAGCTCCTGGCGGGGATCGATCTCGTTCCCGCTTTCATCCGTTTCCTTTCGCGGCAGCAGCATCCTGGCCTTGATACGCATCAGGGTGGACACAAAAAGGATGAATTCGCTGGCCAGCTCTATATTCAGCTGCTCCATGCTATGGATATAGCTCAGGAAATCCTTGGTGATCGTATTGATCGGGATATTGTAGATATCCAGCTCATCACGTTCTATAAAAAAAAGCAGCAGGTCAAAGGGGCCTTCGAACTGCGGCAGCCTGATTTGATAATCGATATTAGACATAGATCGCTCCCGGCATTTTTAAAATCCGAAGTATAAAAGCAGGTTTTCCTTGAGCAGTTGCTCCTGTGACAGCAGGTCTTCCGGCTGATCGCCTCCCACCTTATGGTAATGCGGCCACCCTTCCTCATCCCGGAAGGTCATTTCGTAATGCCCGGCATGAGCCAGCACCGCGCAGACACCCACATGCATCAGCTCCTGCTTTTGTTCCTTGGAAAATTTTATTTTAGGTATTCTTCCCGTGTATTCATTCAGTCCTACCAGGAAGAGTATGGATTCCATATTCGGCATTTTTCCAAACCGTTCTTCCAAAAATCCGATCAACTCGTCCCAACGCTCATTAAATGTTTTTTCCATAGCCAAAACTACTAATTATTATGCTTATGTCGGAAAAAACCGGCTTTCAAACACTACTTTAACGTGAATATCTTTTTCCACACTCTTCTGTGAACAAATTCATTTTTAATGTTAAAAAATCATTTTTTAATATCAAAATACAATTCCCGGCTGTGGATAACCTTACTTTAGCTGTAGAAATAGCGTGAACTGTAAGCGAAAAATTAAATCCTTTTAAAAGCCCTGTAAGTCGCGTAAAAAGAACTTACCTTAGCAATCCTTCAATTTCAGGGCACCAAAAGTTAATATTTTGTTCATTTGTAAAATTCAGGTAATTACAATAAAAAACAATATATATACAATATAAAAAAGCGTAAATTGTAGGAGCAAGACAGTACACTATCCACCAGTAATATAATTAGCAAGAACGATGTCTACAGATATAAAAAAAGAACTGGCCAACCTGGCAGGCAGCAGCAGGAACAGAAAGTCGAAGGATGATATGAGCGCGCTCGCCCTGGGAAAGATACCTCCCCAGGCGAAGGAACTGGAAGAAGCTATCTTAGGAGCCATCATGCTGGAAAAGGACAAGTTTCCGGATGTAGTGGAAATACTCAATACCCCCGAATGCTTTTACGTGGACGCCCACCAGCGCATTTACGGAGCCATTATACGGCTCAGCAATAAAGGCTATTCCATAGATCTGCTGACCGTAGCGGAAGAGTTAAGGAAGACGGACGAGCTGGAGCTTATAGGCGGGCCTTATTTCCTGACCAGGCTGACCCACAGCGTGGTATCGTCCGCGCACGTCATAGCGCACGCCCGTATCGTGCTGGAAAAGTTCATCCAGCGGGAGCTCATCAAGATATGCTCCAGGATCATCAATTCCGCCTACGAGGATAAATCCGATGTATTTGAAATGCTGGACAAGGCGGAAACCGATCTCTTCGATATCGGCAATAACTACCTGCGCAAGAACTATTCCAGCCTGCAGGATATACTGGTGGAGACCATCGACCAGATAGAAAAGGCAAGGGAGATCAAGGACGATGTCACCGGCGTACCATCCGGCTTCCCGTCCCTGGACGCCATTACGGCCGGCTGGCAGCCCACCGATCTTATCATCCTTGCCGCCCGTCCCGCGGTGGGTAAGACGGCATTCGCCCTGAACCTGGCCATGAACGCTGCTATGAATTCGGATAAGCCCAGGGGCGTGGCGGTGTTCTCCCTGGAGATGGGCAATACCCAGCTCGTAAAAAGGATGCTCAGCGCCGTGACCGAGGTGCGGCTGGAAAGCATTACCCGCGGTAAAATGGAAGATTATGAGTTCAAGCAACTGCACCAGCGTATGGATAAGCTGGCCAAAGCGCCCATTTTCCTGGACGACCAGGCCGGCCTGAATATATTTGAGCTGCGCGCCAAATGCCGCCGCCTGAAAGCCAAGCATGACCTCCAGCTCGTGATCATCGACTACCTGCAGTTGATGCAGGGGCACGATAAGAGCGGCAACAGGGAGCAGGAGATATCCAAAATATCCAGGGAGCTGAAAGGGCTGGCCAAAGAGCTGCAGGTGCCTATCATCGCCCTGTCACAGTTAAGCCGTGCGGTAGAGACCCGTTCCGGGGACAAGGGCAAGATCCCGCAGCTTTCCGACTTAAGGGAGTCCGGCGCCATCGAGCAGGATGCCGATATGGTGATCTTTATCTACCGGCCCGAGTACCACGGCATTACCAATGACGAGATGGGACAGCCCATACCGGGCGAAACCCACATCAATATCGCCAAGCACAGGAACGGCAGACTGGACAGTGTCCGCCTGCAGGCCAAGCTGGAATACCAGAAATTCGTTGAGATACCCCAGAACGACCACGATTTCATCGGCGGCAATACCTTCAATCCACAGGCCGGGTTCGGCAATTTCCAGGGCAGCGGCGGTGAGAGCAGCCTGGTATTAAGCTCCGGCTTCCAGACCATGCAGTCCAAGGCCAACAATATGAATTTTGAAGATGATGACGAATTCGGCGGCTTCAATCCCAATAAAGGACTGAACAGGAAGGGACCCGATGAAGACGACGGCATACCGTTTTAAGCTCCTGACCGTGTCAATGCATACAACCGGCAGCATTGCCCATTCTGATACAGCATCCTAAAAAAACAATGAGATATCTACTACCCTTCTTTTTTCTTACAGCCCTGGGCTGCTGCCACCGAGCCGCAGCCCAGGAAACCGTATATAAGCTCACGGGCTTCATAGGCATACAGGGAGGCGAGTCCTTTACCTATGAGCTGCAACTGAAAGATTCCACTGCCAACCTGCTCAGCGGTTATGCCTATACCTACCTGCAGAAGAACAAAGACGTGAAGGCTTATATTACGGCGGAGATCAACAGGAGCGAAAAGACGCTGCGCATCCGGGAAAGGAGCATTATTTATAACCACGGCTTCACCAGCAAGGCCGTGATGTGCCTGGTCAATTCGGAGCTGAGGTACAGTGAGCGGGAAGAAGCGCTGGCCGGCAAGCTGACCACGATGACAGCCGGGGCAGGAGCGCTGGCCTGCGCCGAAGGAGGGCTTACCTTTATCAATAAGACGGAGATCTTCCGGCTTTTCAACGGGCCCTCCGACACGGAACAGCCTGCCAGGACAGCCGACCTGCCGCCTCATGTCGTGAATGAAACACCTAAAAAAGAGGTCAGGACCAGCTACGTCAACCAGGATTCCATCAATAAGGCCAGGCGGGCCGAACTGGCTGCCAGGATACCTCCCAAACCCGCGGAGATCACCGAAGGAAAGGACAAAACGTACGAATGGCAGTCCTCTAAGGTGGTTATGGAAATATGGGACGGCAATAACGAAGATAATGACAGGGTCACGGTCGAATGCAACGGGCAGGTCGTGCTCAGCAATTATACCCTCCGTAATAAGAAGCACACCATCACGATAGACATCAGCAATAATGAGCTGAACATTATCAATATACAGGCGCTCAATGAAGGCGGCGACCCTCCCAATACAGCCAATATCAGGATATGGGACGGCGAAACCGGCTATGACATTGTGGCCCACAACCATACGGATAAAAAAGCAACCATTAAAATCAAAAGAAATATCGGAAAGTAAATGCAGTTTATTCCTACACCTTTTCCGAATACAGGAGTAAAGATATTCATCACCCTTTGTATGATCTTCTGGCTGGGCAGCGCCATACTGCTGTCCCTAACGGATAACCATACCATCTTCCAGTGGATCAATACACGGCATACGCCTTTCCAGGATATGCTGATGCCCCGGGTCACCAGGCTGGGAGAGATCATCCTGATAGCGGCTGCGGGCATTATACTATCTTCCCTGCCGAGGGTGAGACAGACGAAATATTTTTTCCTGACCTTTATCTTCTGCAACGCCATACCGGCCCTGGTGAATGTCATTATGAAAAATATATATGCCCGTCACCGGCCCCTGCATTATTTCCAGCACGAGTCCTGGCTTCACTTCCTGGACAGCCAGCCGCAGCAATACCACCTGAGCTTTCCTTCAGGTCATACAGAAGGCGTTTTCGCGCTGATGACACTGGTCTGCCTGATCCTGCCGCGTAAACGGGCCTGGCTGTCCGTCATACTCTTTGCCGCCGCGCTGCTGACGGCCTATTCCCGCATTTACCTGGTGCAGCATTTCTTCAGCGATATCCTTGCAGGCAGCATGGTAGGAACGATCTTCTGCCTGCTGACGTATTCGGCTATACAGAACATCGTATTAAGAAGACGGGAAAAATTGGATAAACTAAACTAATGCTGTAATTTTAGATATTCAAAACACAGCAACAATTCAGCACAATCATATGGCATTAGACAAAAATCAGATAGCGCAGCGTATTGCTATGGAATTAAAGGACGGCATGTATGTAAATCTGGGTATCGGCATCCCCACCCTTGTAGCCAATTACGTACCGGACCATATAGAAATAGAATTGCAAAGCGAGAACGGGATGCTGGGCATCGGCCCTTTCCCTACGGAAGCGGAGGTGGATGCCGACCTGATCAATGCAGGCAAGCAGACAGTAACCCTCAGAACAGGTGGCAGCTATTTTGACAGCGCGCTCAGCTTTGGCATGATCAGAGCCGGGAAGGTGGACCTGACCGTGCTGGGGGCTATGGAAGTAGCGGACAACGGAGATATCGCCAACTGGAAAGTTCCGGGCAAAATGGTGAAGGGTATGGGCGGCGCTATGGACCTTGTAGCTTCTGCCAAAAATATCATTGTAGCCATGCAGCATACGGATAAGGCCGGCAACTCCAAGCTGTTACCCGAATGTACCCTGCCCATCACGGGACTGAAATGCGTCAAAAAGATAGTTTCCGACCTGGGTGTCTTTGAAATAACGGATAATGGCTTCCTTTGCGTGGAATACGCGCCGGGTGTAACGATCGAGGAGATCAAAGCCAAAACGGCAGGCCGCCTTACCATTTCTCCTGACGTAAAAGAAATGACATTTTAAGCAGCACGCCCCTGACAACTCATTATCACCTTACAACACAGCGTTTGTAAGGTTTTATTTTTAATTTTCGGTCCAATGAAAATAGATAAAAAGACCATCCTTCAGACCCTTATCTTTACGCTGGCCGGTATCGCGCTTATCGTATGGCGGTACCAGACGCTTACAAAGGAGGACAAGGATGCGATGTTCCGGGCGTTCAGCGCGTTCCGGTGGGAATGGGCGTTGCCGATATTCATAGCAGGCCTTGTGTCCCATATCCTCAGGGCCAAAAGGTGGGAGCTGCAGTTCCGGGCATTACAGATACCATCCAATTCCTTCAATACCTTCAGCGCGGTCATGATAGGCTACCTTACCAATATCTTCATCCCAAGGCTGGGCGAGGTCAGCAAGTGCACGGTGGCCGCAAGATACAGCGGCGGGGCTGTGGATAAGATCATCGGCACCGTCATAGCGGAGCGGCTATGGGATACCATCTGCTTCGGCATCCTGACCCTGCTGACCCTGGTCATTGAGGCTGATGTGATGATGCCCTATGCTTCCGGCATCCTGGATACCCTGCTGCTTAAATTCCGTTACCCCGACGGCTCTTTCAACTGGTTCAAAATAACCGTGCTCACCGCCGTCCTCTTTGCCGGGTGCGTGCTGCTGTTCTTCCTTTTCAAAAAATTCAGGAACGGCAGGATCGGCGGCTTTATACAGGGCCTGGGCAAAGGGCTGCAATCCGTATATAAGCTGCCGCAGAAAGGCCTGTTCATGTTTTACAGCATCGCTATGTGGGGATGCTATATCCTCGTGGCCGTACTGGTACTGAAAGCGATCCCCGCTACGGAGCACCTGCCGCTGTCGACCGGCCTGAGCATCATTACATTCGGTACCTTTGCCATGATCATCCCGGCTCCGGGAGCCATAGCCTACCCGCTCATCGTAGCGCCCGTGCTTACCCTGTACGGTACGTCCGCAGGCGTGGGACAGGGCTACGGCTGGATCAACTGGGCCAACCAGAATATTACCGTAATTATCCTGGGACTATTCGCTATGATAGCCCTGCCTGTTTACAATTCAAAAAATAAGCGACATGACCAAATCCGAAATTCTGCAACATAAGATCATTTCCTCTGATGAAGCCGTAAGAGTTGTCAATAGCTGGAAGCTCAAAGGTTATAAGACAGCCTTTACCAACGGGTGCTTCGATATCCTTCATAAAGGCCATATCAAGGTGCTGACAGAAGCCGCGCAGACCGCCAATAAGCTCATTGTAGGCCTCAATTCCGACAGCAGCGTAAAACGGCTGAAAGGTGAGCAGCGGCCCCTGCATACCGCCACGGACAGGGCGATGCTACTGGCGGCCTTGCAGTACGTGGACGCCGTGGTCATTTTTGAAGAGGACACACCAATTGAGCTCATTAAGGCATTGCGCCCGGAGGTGCTGGTAAAAGGCGGCGATTATACGCTTGATACCATTGTCGGCGCCGACTTAGTGCTGGAAAACGGGGGCGAGGTGGTAGTGGTTCCCACAGAACCCGGCTACGCCACTTCCAAAATCATAAATAAAATCCAAAATATATAAAATCACCCAAGTATTTTGCTTAATTTCCCGTTTATATGATACCGGCAACATGCACCTTACCGGAAAAAACGAAAGAAAATAATGCGATGCTAATGGAGGAAGGCGCAATGCCCACCGTGACCGTTACAGCACTACAGGCCATTATTAGCTTACAAATACTTTAAAAATCAATAGTACATCATCCAATTAATTATTATTATGAAAAAAATAAGTTTGCTTGCGCTGGGTACCGCTATAATATTCGCGTCCTGTACTAAGAAACAAGGTGATAACCAGAAGCTGGACCCGGATAAGAATACGACCGTTACAGAGTATATGTCGACCAAGCCGGGCTCCTGGTGGCTGTTTAAAAATGTAGAGAACAACACGACCAAGGAGACCACAAGGACACCTACAGGCAATAAAGCGACCATAGACGGCTTTGAATACGACCTGTATCATTCCGTTGACAGCTCCACGATGTATGTCACCAATGAATATTTTGCCAAAAACGAAGATTTTTACCTTACGCTGATAGACCTGGACGGCAGCCAGAACGATTACGTAAAAGCCATTGTATATAAGGACAACGGAAAGATCGGGGATAAATGGACCAGCACGCACCAGATGACCTATTCAGGTATGAATTTTGACATAGAGATCACTTCCACTATCACAGGCATCAATGAAACCAGGACGCTGAACGGGAAAAGCTATGATTCCGTCTTTGTCACTTCCAGCAGCCTGAGAGCCAAGTCCGCCATCATACCCTGGACCAACTGCGGTTCCGTGGAAATGTGGTTCCGGAAAGGCATAGGCATTCTGAAGACCGATTTCGATATCAGCATCCTGAGCGTTTACAACCGCCAGACACAAGTGGAGCTGCTGGATTATTATATCCAGAAATAATATCGCTCACCTGCGATTAAAAAGCTGTACCGGGTCCCGGTACAGCTTTTTAATTGGGCTTTACAACACAATCATTAGTTAATAATCGGCAGGAAACGATAAAATATTAATAAATTCCTATAGTTTTATCAGCCTCTGCACAACAATAGCAGGCACTGATAATCAAAAGCCATTATGAAATTTTATCCCTTACTCTTATGTACCCTCCTCCATGTATCTTCGCTACAGGCACAACAGAAATTCCCGGTCTCCGGAAGAGCTGTGGATACAAAGAAGGAGCCTCTGGCCTATGCGGATGTAAGCATACTGCAGCTACCGGATTCTTCGCTGGTGACCGGGGGCATAGCGGACGATAAGGGCGATTTTTCACTGGATGCCGCACCCGGCAATTATCTGCTGTCCGTAGAATACCTCGGGTTCAAAAGACTGGTCTTCCCGGTCCGCCTTTTCCAGGACCTCCGGCTGGGCGATATTACGCTGAAGGAAGACTTCGGCGAGCTGGAAGGCGTCAGCTTCTCAGCCCAGCGGGACCTGATGGAGCTGAAGCTGGATAAAAGGATCTATAACGTGGATGCAGACCTGAACAACCAGGGAACGAACGCTTCCGAAATGCTGGAAAACATCCCGTCCGTAACAGTGGATGCCGAGGGTAATGTCAGCCTGCGGGGCAACCAAAGCGTCAGGATACTCATTGACGGGAAATACTCCGGCTTTGCCTCTACCGCCGATGCGCTGAAGCAGTTGCAGACAGACAGGATAGAGCGTGTGGAGATCATCACCAACGCTTCGGCACGGTATGACGCCCAGGGAGACGCCGGCATCATCAATATCATTCTCAAAAAGAATAACAAGGACGGCTTTAACGGCTCTGTAAATCTCAGGGGCGGCTATTTCCCTGAGTACGGCGGCGGCCTTAACCTCAACTACAGGAAAAACAAATTCAATTATTTCCTGTCTTACAATATCAACCAGAGCAGCAGCCCGGCCAACAGCACAACGTACCAGCGCCTGCGCAGCGCCGATACCAGCTTCACCTACCGGCAGCTCTATCACCATGACAGGGATAAGCTGCGGCATGACGGCACGCTGGGCATGGATTATGATATAAATGACAGGCATACGCTTTCCGCGGCCGTCAACTTCCGGACAGGAACCGGCAATAATTTCTATGACAGGGTGTATGAAAACCTGGACGCTGCCGATATCCTGACAAGCAGGGATACCCGCCTGGAAGACAATACGGAGCAGGAGGAGCTGCTGGAAGCCACCCTGACCTTTAAAAGAAAGCTGAAGAAGAAAGGCGGTGAATGGAATACCGAGGTCAAAATGTTCAGGGACCGGGATTTCGAGCGTTCCGACTATAGGGAAACCTCCACTGCATACACAGAAAGCAGGAAAGAAAAATCCCACGCGTTTGTAACGGAACAATTCTTCCTCTTCCAGTCCGACTATATCTTACCCATAGGAGCGGAAGGCAAGCTGGAAACCGGCGTACGGTCACAGTGGAGAAATATGGACAATGACTTTGGATTCTCCCGGCTGGAAGGCGAACACTGGGAAGCGCCGGGTCGGTTCAATGACCGGTTCAATTACGATGAAAAGGTGCATGCGGCTTACCTGATGGGCTCCAACACCTTCGGCAAGCTGGGCGCCCAGTTGGGTGTGCGGGCGGAATATTCGGATATTACCACCGAGCAGGCCTCCCTGGCATCGCCCCACCATAAACAGTATATCAACTTTTTCCCGAGTGCCGCCCTGTCATATAAGGCCAGTGAAACAGGCACTTTCCAGCTCAGCTACAGCAGGCGCATACAGCGTCCCGGCCAATGGGACCTGATGCCTTTTATGAAATTCGGCGACAACCGGGAGATGCGTATCGGCAATCCTGATATCAACCCGGAATTTACGGATGTAATAGAGGGCGGCTGGATGCAATATTTCATACAGGGCAGCCTGCTTTCCTCCCTGTATTACAGGCGAACGACAGATAAGATAGAAAGGATGGCGGAAGCCGGGGCAGACGGTATCATTTACAGGATACCGATGAATATAGCCGGCAGGGATGCCACCGGCCTGGAACTGAACGGCTCGTATAATCCCTACAACTGGCTGCGCCTGACATCAGGCTTCAATTTCTTCTACCAGTCGGTAACCGGTACCTATAAAGGTGACGCTTTCAGGACGGATAATTTTAGCTGGACCAACAGGACCTCCGTCAATATTACCTTACCCTACCGGATCAGGATGCAGGTGTCCTCCAATTACCAGGCGCCCAGCGTTCACCCGCAGGGAAAAACGCTGGCTATTTTCTATGGTGACTTCGGCCTCTCCAAAGACCTGTGGAAAAATAATGCCACCATCGGGGTGAATGTGAGGGACGTGCTGAACAGCAGGCGCTGGAAAAATGAGACCAATACCGCCACTATATACGCCATATCCGATTTCCAGTGGAGACCCAGGAGCATCAGGCTCACTTTCACTTACCGCTTTAACCAGCCCAACAAGGAAACCCGGAATAACAGGGGCAGCTTCGACAGCAGCCAGGATATGGAAGGCTAAAGCAGCCGGATTAACATCTATATTACCGGATTACAGGAAACCACTTCTTATACAGGTACGTTTCACTGAGCACTATCCTTATCCGTGGTCAGCAGGCACTTTGCTATAAATGTCAGCGTACCGGCCATAAAAAAAGAGCAGCTTTTAAATAAAGGCTGCTCTTTTTATATGAATGCTGTAATTGCTTATGATTATTTCAATTTACATTCCATTTTTGCACCGGTAACAGTCACTACCTTAGTGTTACAAGCATCTTTTGCTTTACTTTTAGTTTCTTTGAAAGTGTAAGACACAGTTTGAGTTGGCATAGAGGTGTCATCAAATTTAGTTGTACACTCACAAGTGTGATCTTTCTTACAAGAAGTAAAAGTAGCAACTAATGCTAAAGCCGATGCAGCTAAGAGTAATTTTCTCATGATCAATTTTTTTTAAAATTTAACAATTGGCGCAAAAATACTTCTTTTAAACTTTATTAACAATTAATTGAGGGTTTTTTTATAAAAATTCCGGAATTATATATAATCACTGAAAAAACTACCATCGTATAGGACACCAGTTGCACCCAGGATACCACTTCACTGTAGTATAAAACGGCCAGCAGGAAGTTCACAACCGGGTTAATATACAGCAATATCCCTGCCGTCGAAGCATTAATGCCCTTAAGCGCGTAGTTATTGAGCAGCATCGGTATGATCGTAAAGAACACCACTATGATCATAACATATTCATAGAACCTGGCATCCCGTATCAACTGGTGCTCCGCTCTCAGCAGGAAAGGCGACAGCAGCAAAGTGATAACGGTAGCCTGCACGGTCAGCAGGTTGAAGCCGTCAAACATATTCAGCTTACGCTGCAGGATAAGGTAAGCAGCGAATGATACTGCTACCAGCAGGCTGAAATAAAGTTCCCTGAAATGCCCGTATGCCAAAAGCGAAACAGCCGTAATGCTTATCAGCAGCGCTACCCGCCTGGGAGTATCCAGGGGCTCTTTCAGCACCAGGAATCCGAGCAGGGCAGCTATCACCGGGCATATCATATAAGACAGGGCGGCAGTCTGTACGCCTATATTATTCATCACATAAATAAATGACAGCCAGTTGATCAGCAGCAGCACCGACGCGGCCAGCATCTTTACGACCAGTTGCCGTTTTACACGGCTGTCCCGGCTTTGCAGCAGGCGCAGATCGGAACTGAACTTTTTACGCCGGAACAGCAGCGTGATCGTCCAGAGGAGGCCGGTGCACAATACCAACCTGTAGCAAAGTATGTCCAGCGCGGCATAATCACTGACAGGACGGGAACCGAACGAGAAAAATCCCCACAGGAAATAGGCCGACGCGGCCGCAGTGATATACTTTGCTTGTGACATAAACAGCCTGAAAACCGCAAAGGTAAAATAATATAAGCATCCCGCTTATGCTCCGGATAGCTCTTAACCATATGATAAGCAGCATGTTTCTGAAGGATGCAGGCAATAAATCACGTAATTTTGAATGATCAGTACCTTGTAAAAACTATTATATGGATATTGAATCTTTATGCGACTATGCCGGGAGCTTTAAATACGTGGAACTGGATTTCCCGTTCGGGGAGGAAGTGCTGGTATTTAAAGTAGGAGGAAAGATCTTCCTGCTGGTCAGCCTGGACAGCTATGACGGGTTTAACGTCAAGTGCGACCCGGAGTATGCGCTGACCCTCCGGGAAACCTATTCAGGCATACAGCCAGGCTATCATATGAATAAGAAGCACTGGAATACCATCAACATTCACGCTGATGTGACCATTCCTTTGATGCAGGAGCTTATCCGCCATTCCTATGAGCTGGTATTTCAGTCATTAACTAAAAAAGTGAAGGAAGCGCTGGCTTCCGCCGGTTAATTTATTATGGTAGATATCAGAACAGTAACTGTAGAAAGATATATCATGCCTTTTAAGGAAGGCGGATCGCTGCCGGCACTGGCCGATGCAGACGACGGGTTCAGCTATGTGCTGAAATTCAGGGGCGCCGGCCAGGGCACCCGCGCCCTGATCGCGGACTTTACCGGCGGGATGATAGCCAAGGCCCTGGGATTACGCATTCCCGAGCTGGTATTCGCGCAGCTTGACCCCGCTTTCGGGCAGAGTGAGCCGGACGAGGAGATACAGGACCTGCTTAAAAAGAGCCATGGCATCAATTTAGGGGTATCCTATCTTTCCAAGGCGGTTACATTCGACCCGGCGGCTACTTTTGTCCAGCCCGACCTGGCCGATATGATCTTATGGCTGGATGCCTATATCATGAATGTGGACCGTACTGTCAAAAATACCAATATGCTGGTATGGCATAAGGAGCTATGGCTGATAGACCATGGCGCTTCCCTGTACTTCCATCATAATATGGAAAGCTGGCAGCAATTGGCGCCCTCCCCGTTCAGCAATATCAGCCAGCACGTTTTGCGCCACAGCGGCCAGGATATCCGCGGCGCTGATAAGCGGGCAAAAGAGCTGCTGACACCGGAGCTTATAACGGAAATAGTGGATAATATCCCCGAAGACTGGCTGACCGATGCCGATCCCGATATGGGCGCCGGTGAGCAGAGGACTATCTATAAGCAATTCCTGTTACAAAGGCTGGAACATTCAGACAATTTCGTTTCAAACATCGCGCAATATGAAAAATAAGAAAGTGTACGAATATGCTATACTCCGTATTGTGCCAGATGTAGCAAAGGAAGAATTTATCAATGCCGGCGTGATACTTTACTCCCGGCATCTCCGGTTTATCGGTATCAAAACACTGGTGCAGGCAGACAAGCTCAGGGCGCTGGACCCAGATATAGACCTGCAACTGGTCAGCGATTATATTAAAGGCATAGAGCAGACGGCTGCCGGAAATGCGGGACAGGGCGGGATCGCCGCGCTGGAACCCCATGAACGCTTCCGCTGGCTTACAGCCAACCGGAGCACTATCTTACAATGCTCTCCTATCCATACCGGCCTTACGGACAATGCGCAGGAGACGCTCCGGTCCCTTTTCGAAAAGTATACAGGCTGATCATCGCAGCCCCTTAGACCTATAAGCCGGGAAGATGGCTAAAAATTAAACAACCCTGTCATATGGCGCCATATGACAGGGTTGTTTAATTTCGATACTGACATCTATAATATAGGTAACAAAGGCCATTATAAGTAACAAAGAGATTCCTCACATCCGTTCGGAATGACCAGCACCCTAAATACCTTTATAGCAAAAGCGGCCTCTGGCCCGCAGAGAGGACACTGCTCAACGAAGCATATCCGTACTAAAAAGGTTGTTGCCCTATAAGCAGATAGTCACTATTTCTATATATCACATTTCGACAAGCTCAATGTGACACGGTAAGCTCAATGAGACATGGTAAGTTCAATGTGATAATACAAAAGGGCTTTTCTACACAGCCGCTTTGCCACAGCTTTTATATTACACCGGTACCCGCTTAATAGCGTCCGTGCCGGTTGGCATCCTGCGCTTTGGGCCATTCGGTCCTTTTACCGGATTTCAGGTCCACAGGCAGCTCAGCCTTCCTGCGACTGAACATTTCCGGCTCTTCACAGGCCAGATATACCAGGATAGCAATGGTCTCCGCATTCATTCTCATATCCTCAAATACGATCTTGTCATAAGTATCCAGCTGCGTATGCCAGGTATAGGTACCGTAATCCCAGCTATTACCCAGCAGGAAGAATGCGGGGATATCATACGGCAGGAAGGAGGCATAATCCGATCCGCCCTTTCCTGGCTCTCCGGGAAAGGTCAGGCTGAGCTCCTTTCTGTTGAGATCCGGCACGTACTGCAGCCAGCGCCCGAAATAATCATAGGCATCAAGAAAGCCGTTACCACTGATCCTGCTGATCCTGCCGGTACCGTTATCCTGGTTGAACAGCACGCTTATCTTATCCCGCATTTCCGGATGATCTTCAATATACGCCCTGGACCCGTTCAGCCCCTGCTCCTCACCGCCCCAGTGCCCTACGATGACAGACCGCCTGGGATTCGGGTAATGCTTCTTCAATATCCGCATGACCTCCATCATAAGGATGGTCCCGGTACCGTTATCAGTGGCGCCCGTACCGCCATCCCAGGAGTCCAGGTGAGCGGAAAGTATAATATATTCTTCAGGCTTCTCACGACCCTTTATGAGTCCAATAGTATTGGCCACCGGCTGCAACCCCTGGCTCCCGGAAGTCGCTTGTACGCTTACTTTAGGCTTCTGGCCCCGTTCTGCCATACGATACAGCATATTATAATCTTCCAGCGCAATGTCAATATTGGGAATACGCTCGGTCCTGGCTGCGAAGATCCTGCTGGCCCCCCAGCCGCCTGACCAGTAAGAGGACAGCACAGCCACAGCGCCTGCCGTCTCTACAGCCTTGGGCAGCGTAGCTGCCGTATAGCCTATATTTTTCATGTACGTATTCCAGGTTTGCTGCAGGGAATCCCTGCGGGTGGTAAACTGGCTGTAATGTGCACCCAGCGCGTTCTTCTCCCAGGTTTCCGCGGGCCGTCCCGACAGCTCAGGCCTGGAGATCAGCACGATCCTGCCCTTTACGGAGGGCAGCCACCGGCGGAAGCCCAGGCTGTCCAGTCCCGCGGGCAGCGTAATCACCTCTGCCGACACGGGCTTGCCTTTCGGCGTAGCAGGGCTCCAGGCCAGTTGTATGCCTCTCAACTGGCTGTACCTCGGATAAATCATTTCAACGACTGTCTTACCGCGTTCCCACGACTGCCACTGCCCGTAATTTTCATTCCAGGCTTCTATGCCCCAGCCATTATAGGTACGGATCACCCAGTCCTGCGAGGCCCTGTAGGCAGGACTACCTATCAGGCGGGGACCTATATCGTCGACCAGCTCCTGGCCCAGTAGCTCCAACTGAGAATGCCGGTGCGCCTCCTGCTGTATATTCCTGATCACATCCATATTGACCTGAGCCTGTATCATAACAGGGAACAGCAGCCCGGCCGTACAAGCAGCGGCACGTAGTAGTATTTGTATCATAAGCACTGATTTATCGGGTATAAAACTACAAAGAATAAAACAAATATTCCCGGCTTAAATGCCCCCTGCAGGCAGCATCCCCGCTGACCATACGGTACGCTTCACTCCGGGACCACATATATACGCTTCCTGAATCTGTTGTCATAGTGTTATTTTTATTAAATACACGTGACGGCAATATTATTTTTACATTAAAAACACTACTTTCGCACGCATTTTTTACTATCAATAAAAATTTCAACAAACAATGAAAAAAGTATCGATTTTTGCGCTCATCGCGTTAGGTAGCTTATCTATCGGAGTAACCTCTTGTTCCAAGGAAGACCCGGCTAAAGCATTAGAGATCAACAAAGAGCAGACAGCCACTATCCACGGTAAGATCCTCATCAACAAGAACGAAAGCGATTCCATTCCCAAATGGTCTTCTGCCGAGAACGTACAAATCATTGCCTCTGTTCCTTATGCCGAGCTGAACAGTGCTGCTTCCGGTACTTATCTTATTAAAGACGTTACTTACAATGCGGCTACCGGTGAGTTCACGATCGTGGCTCCTGTAAGCGCAAACGGTTCCGCCATCAACGTAAAATTCGCTGATTTCAAAGGACAGGTAGTAGTACCTACTATCGTTGACGATACCGTACAAACCAGCAAAACCATCAATGTGATATGGAAAGGACAGTCTGCCACCACAGAACAGCTGTTACCCGGAGAAGCGTACAATCTTCCTAACTGGCAGTTGAACGGCAGCGCTTATTATACAGAAGATCCAAGCGTGGGTGACGGTATATAATCCCGGACGGAATTTTGCAGTTAAGTAATTTTCAAACAATCAAAAATCAATGAGACACATATTCATATTATCTCTCGGAGCCGCATTAGCTACAGGTACTTTAGCCAATGCCCAGGAGAACCCGACAAGAAAAGCCGGTACCGTTAATTCCAAAGGTATCAGCATTATCCCCGAAGCCAAGGATTTTGCAATTGGTGTAGATGCTACGCCTTTCTTAAGCTATTTCGGTAATGTATTCAGCACTTCCGGAAACCCCGCCCCTGTCTTCAGCGGCTTTAACGGCGCGCTCTACGGTAAATATTTCCTGAGCGACAAATGTGCGGTAAGGGTGAAGCTGAATTTACACCTGAACACCACACAGGAATCCGCTACAATAAGGGATGACCAGCGCTTCATGACCAATCCCCTGGATGTCAACGCAACAACCGTAGATTACCTGGATACACGGTCTTCCACCTTCGATCTGCGCCTGGGCTATGAAATGCGTCGCGGCTACGGTCGCCTGCAGGGCTTTTACGGCGGCGAGGTGTTGATAGGACGCAGCAGGACCAAATCCGACTATACCTATGGCAACGAGATGACCGGCCTGAACCAGGCTCCTACCTCCAACTGGGGAACCGGTACAGAACGCCCCGTAGCATCCAGATCTGCCGCTAACTTAAGAATAGGCTTAGGCGGCTTCGCAGGTGTGGAATATTTCTTCACGCCCAAGATCGCTATCGGTGGTGAATTAGGACTGGCTTTCTATACGAACGGCAGCTTCAATTTCGGACAGACCACTTCCGAAAGCTTTAACCCCGCTACCAATTCCGTACAGACACAAACACACAGGATAAGCCAGCGCGCCACCAATGCAACCGGCGTACAGACTTTAACTACAGGCAATATCTTCCTCACTTTCCATTTCTAAGCCGGGACGTATGCCTTTATAAGCAAAGAGACGTTGTCGTGATGACAACGTCTCTTTTTATTGCATCCCAGCAAATCCCATACGGGACGATCAGCTTTTCTCTACCGCCGCCCCCTTATATTTTTCAAATATGGCTATCCACATGGTACGGGACCATCTCATGATCAGGGGCTGACAGAGCAGCAGCCAGCCAATGGCCGTACCCAGGTAGATGAACATACTGTTGTCATAGATAGAGATGCCGAACGCCAGGTAATATACCAGCAGCCAGGCTATGCACACGACTATGGACAAGCCGTAGCTGATATACCCGGTACCGAAATAAAAGCCTACTTCCGGTTCCAGGTCGCCTTCACAGGCAGGACAATATTTATGCATTTTTAATATCGCGGACAATTTATAGGGGTTCTTCTCCAGGAACATATCCCCCTTCCTGCAATGAGGACATTTGTTGTTGACCACGCTCCATACAATATTCGGCTTATGCTGACGAGTGCTGCTCATATATCTTATACCTGATGTTTACAGTACAAAATTAGGCGGTCAAAAACGGCATATATGGTATAATCCGGGCTTTATATGGTACTTTTTATATGCGCTTCCGGGCAGCAGCCCTGAAAGCGTCGGGCGTGACACCCGTATATTTCTTAAAAAACCTGACAAAGTAGGAGTTATCGCTGAAATTGAGAAAGTAGGCGATCCCGCTGGCTGTCCCGGCATCATTTACCAGCAGCCTTTTGGCTTCCAGCAATATCCTGTTACGTATCAGCACACCTGCCGATACGTTCACAAAATGCTGTACGACCTGGTTGAGATGATGCGGCGTGATATGCATCATAGCGGCATATTCCCTGGGCAGCCGCTTCTCCTTAAAATGCAGCTCTACCAGCTCCAGGAACCGGATGTAATGCCTGTAATAGGCATCATTATCCTGTACTGCGCCTTTGCCGAGGTCCGGCAGGCCTGAAAGGCGGATCAGCATACGCCCCAGTCCAAAGGCGATATCCAGGCTCCTGTACGGATCAGCAGTCTGCTGCAGGTGGTATAGCTCCTCCAGCCCGGCTTCCAGGTCCTGAATGTGCCGTTGGGGCACCTCGTATACCTGGCGGTCACTGAATTTGCCGAACAGGGGCAGGCGCGTCAGCAATTCGGAGCGGATAAAATTCGTATCCAGGAATTCAGGGGAAAAATTGATCACGAAACCGGTAGTCCCCGCATCAAAATGCCAGCTATGCACCTGCCCCGGGTACATAAAATAAATGGTATGGTCGCCGGCATGCCGGGCTTCAAAGTCCAGCATATGCGTACCCTCTCCCTTCCTGATATAAGCCAGGTGGTAAAAGTTATGGGAATGCGGATGGCTTACACCCGGGTTTTGGGGAATATAGTCTTCCAGCCTGTCTATATTGAACAGGGCATTCGGCAGCCTGGTAGTGCGGAGGTGACAGATCTCCATGCTGGGATAACGCATAGCACTTATTTGATCTTACGCTTATACATGAGGTAGGCGATGATACTGAACACGATGTTGGGTATCCATATGGATAGCAGCGGATGCACACCGGCATTCAGGGTAAAGGTCTGCGAGAACTGCATGAACAGCATATAGACAGCGCAGCCGCCGATGCCTATGGCAAGGTGAAAGCCGCTGCCGCCCCGGATCTTCTGGGAAGCCAGGCAGGCGCCGATGATACAGAGCACCAGCCCGGCAAACGGCTGTGCCGATCTTTTGTACCGCTCAAATAAGAAACCGTTAACCGTTTCCGCCCCCCGGTCTTTCTGCTTTTGTATCTCCGTCAGCAGCCGGGGCGTGGTCAGCGATTCCTTTTTCCTGTCATCGTTCACGATCTCTTCAGGCGTCAGCGGTATTTTCAGGCTGTAATCATCCATTACCTGCATCTGCTCCGCTTTGCCTTCAAATTTCCGGAGCACCACTTTCTTCAGCTTCCATTCATGAGCAGCCGTATCGTAATGCGCACGCTCCGCACTCAGCTTCTGCGTCATGTCATTATCATCCATCGTCTCCATCGTAAACCGCGTAATTTCCCTGAGCTGGTAATCGAAATTCTGGATATAGACATATTCCTGAGGCGACAGGCGGATATGAATATTCCTGTCGGTAGAGTAAGGGCTGTTCCAGATAAATTTCACGGAGAATTCATGGATACGCTGGTTGGCCATAGGCACGACAAAATGGTTGGCTACCAAAGAGATGATCCCCAGGATGCAGCCACCCACCACATAAGGCCTTAGAAAGCGTGTAAAGGAGACACCGGAAGCCAGGATCGCTATGATCTCGGTACGGAAAGCCATCTTGGAAGTAAAAAAGATAGTGGCGATAAAAATAAACAGCGGGAACAGGAGCGCCGTAATATGCGGCACGAAGCTGATATAGTACAGGATGAGGTCCATATTGGAAGGCTTGTTCTTAACGAAGTCATCCACTTTTTCCGAATAATCCACTACGCACGCTATCAATGCTATAATACATATAGAAAAGAAAAACGTGGTCAGGAATTTCTTCAGGATAAAGGCATCCAGTTTTTTCCAGTATTTATTGAGAAACGCCATATATGCTTTACAATCTTGTTTTCACGGCAGCCAATGTAGCTTTTTGCCATTCGGCAAAGTCCCCGGCTATAATATGTTCCCGGGCCTGTCTTACCAGGTGCAGGTAAAAGGACAGGTTCTGCAGGCTGGCCAGCTGGAGCGCCAGCAGCTCCTGCGCCACGAACAGATGCCTCAGGTAAGCCCTGGTATAAAAGTTTACGGTATGATCCGCGCCCAGGCCCATATCTATAGGCGAAAAGTCATCAGCCCACTTCCTGTTCTTTATATTGATGACGCCGCCCGAAGTGAACAGCATACCGTTACGCCCGTTCCTGGTAGGCATGACGCAATCGAACATATCCACGCCCATCCCGATACCGTTCAGGATATTCCAGGGCGTGCCCACACCCATAAGATAACGTGGTTTTTCCTTCGGTAGTATGCCGCACACCAGGTCGCACATCTCATACATATCCTCTTCCGGCTCACCTACGGACAGGCCTCCTATCGCATTCCCGTCGGCATCCTGCTCCGCTATGAATTCGGCAGAGCGTTTCCGGAGATCCTTATAGGTGCTGCCCTGGACAATGGGGAACAGGCTCTGGCGGTACCCGTATTTCGGCTCCGTCGCATTAAAGCGGTCTATGCAGCGTGTCAGCCAGCGGTGGGTCATTTCCATAGATTTCCGCGCATACTCATAATCACAGGGGTAAGGAGTGCATTCATCGAATGCCATAACAATATCCGCGCCTATCACCCGCTGGGTGTCCATAACGTTTTCAGGGGTGAACATATGCCTGGATCCGTCTATATGCGACTGGAACAGGGCACCTTCCTCCTTCAGCTTCCTGTTACCGGATAAGGAAAATACCTGGTACCCGCCGCTGTCCGTAAGGATAGGCTTATGCCAGCCGTTGAACTTATGGAGCCCCCCGGCCTTCTCCAGGATATCCAGCCCCGGCCTCAGGTATAAGTGATAGGTATTGCCCAGGATGATCCGGGCTTTGATGTCGTTGTGCAACTGCGACTGCAGGATGCCCTTAACGCTGCCCACCGTGCCCACAGGCATAAAGATGGGCGTTTCTATAACACCATGATCCGTATGCAGCAAACCGGCCCTTGCACCTGTTGCCTTATCCTGCGCTACAATCTCGTATTTGAAATTCTTATTGAACATTGCTTTTGCTGTATTAAATAACCGCCAGGCTGTAGCCGCTCATCAACATGACAAGAATGACGCCGCCCACGATGATACGGTACCAGCCGAACGCTTTAAAGCCGTATTTATTAACGAACCCGATGAAAGACTTGATGGCAATGATAGCCACCACGAATCCCACCACATTGCCTACCAGCATCAGGTTCATTTCCTGGGCCGTTAAAACATTGCCATTTTTGAAATATTTCAGCAGCTTCACCAGGGAAGCCCCCGCCATCATGGGGATGGCCAGGAAAAAAGAGAATTCGGCCGCCGCCTTACGCGTCAGCCGCTGGGCCATACCGCCCACAATCGTGCTGGCCGAACGGGAAGTCCCGGGAATGAGCGCCAGGCACTGGAAGCAGCCTATTTTAAAAGCCTGCCCGTAAGATATCCTGTCGGAGTTATCAGTGACAGGCTTGTTGAACCATTTGTCAACAAACAGCAGCACCACTCCTCCTATCACCAGCATCACCGCCACCATCATAGGGCTTTCCAGCAGGCCGTCTATATAGTCATTGAACAGGAAGCCCAGGACAGAAGCAGGCACCGCCGCCACTGCCAGCTTGAAATAAAAATCAAGGGACTGGAAAAAACGTTTCCAGTACAGCACCAGGACGGACAAAATGGTCCCCAACTGTATACAGATCAGGAAAAGCTTTACAAAAGAGGTATTTTCCATACCCATGAAAGCTGCTCCCAATATCATATGACCGGTGGAGGAAACAGGCAGGAATTCCGTCAGCCCTTCGATAATGGCTAAAATAATGGCTTCAAAAAGTGTCATGATACGCGCTGTAGTTTTTAAGGGATATTCAAATATTTATGTGTTTGCAGCGACAACTGCCACTCCGGGTGCTCCCGGATATACGACACGATAAGCGGGGAAAGCTGCTGTGCCTTGCTCCACTCCACCTGCAGGTATAGCCTGCAGCCATCCGTTACCCTGGCCGCGTAGCTTTCGGCCCACTCAAAATCCGATTTATTGAAGACGATCACCTTGAGCTCATGAGCTATGAAACAACTTGCTTCCAGCGGCTGCTTAAACTTCTTGGGAGATAAGGTGATCCAGTCCCATGAGCCGGTCAGCGTGGAAGAGCCCGAGGTTTCTATATGCAGCCGGAATCCTGCCGCCCGGAAGGCATTGGTGAGGGGTTCCAAGTTATGCATAGAGGGTTCGCCGCCGGTAACCACGATGATCTTTCCGGGATGTGCCGATGCAGCTTCTATAAGCTCCCGAACCGTCATATGCGGGTGGGCATCTATAGGCCAGCTTTCTTTCACATCGCACCACACGCAGCCCACATCACAGCCTCCCAGGCGAATGAAATAAGCCGCGCATCCCGTATAGGCACCTTCTCCCTGGAGCGTATAAAAATGCTCCATGACAGGATAAGAAACCATCATATCTTCCGGCTGCAAAGACATCATATTAAACCAATGGTAAAAACCGCAAAGGTAAGCTATTTTAAGGTATGTTATTTATTAACAACATGGAAAAGACACCGGCCATCATCTCGGGCGAATGTCCCCACTGTCAAAAATATCATACCTGCAACCCGGACAATGCATTTATGTCACAAAAATTGTCAGTTGGATGCAGATAATACCCGCAAAACTGCAATTCTGTCCCTAAAGCAGGGCTGGCAAATTTTTTGCTCTACAATTAGCAAGTCTGGAATACAGCATTTCGGGCATTCATTTATATAACATTTATAAACCACATAATAATTAATTTTCTTATGGCAAACATCACTCCATTACACGACAGAGTAATTGTAAAACCGGTAGAAGCAGAAACCAAGACAGCTGGTGGTATCATCATACCTGATACCGCAAAGGAAAAACCACAAAAAGGTACAGTTGTAGCAGTCGGTGCCGGCAAAAAGGACGAACCTATGACTGTGAAAGTGGGTGACAGCGTTATGTACAGCAAATACGGCGGTACTGAGATCAACCTTGATGGTGAAGAATTATTAATTATGCGCGAAAGCGATATCCTGGCTATCCTCTAAATGGTATAGCCCGTTCTCATTGATCCTATTTTTAAACTCATTTTTAATTTATTTATAAAATGGCAAAACAAATTTTCTTCAACACAGACGCACGCAACAAAATGAAAAAAGGCGTGGATACGCTGGCTGATGCAGTAAAAGTAACTTTAGGTCCCAAAGGACGTAACGTGGTTATAGAGAAAAAATTCGGCGCTCCGGCCATCACCAAGGACGGTGTGTCCGTAGCCAAAGAGATTGAGCTGGAAGATGCCGTGGAGAATATGGGCGCCCAGATGGTGAAAGAAGTAGCCTCCAAGACCAATGACCTGGCCGGTGACGGTACCACTACCGCCACAGTGCTGGCGCAGGCCCTGATCCGTGAAGGACTGAAGAACGTAGCCGCAGGAGCCAACCCTATGGACCTGAAGCGCGGTATCGACAAGGCTGTGGAAGCTGTTGTAGGTAACATCAGGTCTATCGCGCAGAAAGTAGGCAACGATACGCAGAAGATCGAGCAGGTAGGCACCATCTCCGCCAATAATGATAACGTGATCGGTAAGCTGATCGCTGAGGCTATGGCTAAAGTAGGTACGGAAGGTGTGATCACCGTTGAAGAATCCAAAAATACGGATACCACTATCGATGTGGTGGAAGGTATGCAGTTCGACCGCGGTTACCTGAACCCCTATTTTGTGACCAATACAGAAAAAATGCAGGTAGAGCAGGAAAATCCTTTCATCCTGATCTATGATAAGAAGATCAGCACGATGAAAGACCTGCTGCCTATCCTTGAAAAAGTGGTGCAGACCGGTCGTCCTTTACTGATCATTGCTGAAGATGTGGACGGCGAAGCGCTTTCTACTCTTGTAGTGAATAAATTACGCGGTTCCCTGAAAGTTGCGGCCGTAAAAGCTCCAGGATTCGGTGACCGCCGTAAGGAAATGCTGCAGGATATCGCCGTGCTGACCGGTGGTATTGTGATCAGCGAAGAGCAGGGCTATAAGCTGGATGCCGCTGACCTGACGTACCTGGGACAGGCTGCTTCCGTAACCATTGACAAAGACAATACAACTATCGTAGATGGTAAAGGACAGAAAGAAGGTATCGACGCACGCGTGAACCAGATCAAAGCCCAGCTGGAAACCACGACTTCAGAGTATGATAAAGAAAAATTACAGGAACGCCTGGCTAAGCTGGCCGGTGGTGTGGCGGTATTATATGTAGGCGCCGCTACAGAAGTGGAAATGAAAGAGAAGAAAGACAGGGTGGATGATGCCTTACACGCTACACGCGCCGCTGTAGAAGAAGGTATCGTGCCCGGTGGCGGTACCGCCCTTGTACGTTCCATCGCAGCGCTTGAAAGCCTGAATGGTGCCAACGAAGATGAGAATACCGGTATCAATATCGTCCGTAAAGCCCTGGAAGCGCCACTCCGCGTGATCGTGGAGAATGCAGGCCTGGAATCTTCTATCATTGTAAATGAAGTTCGTAAAGGCGAAGGCGATTACGGCTTCAATGCGCGCAGCGAGCAATACGTTCAGTTACTGGCTGACGGTGTTATCGACCCGGCTAAAGTAACCCGCGTAGCGCTTGAAAATGCGGCTTCCATCGCAGGTATGCTGCTGACCACTGAATGTGTGATAGCAGACAAACCCGAGCCTAAATCTGCTGCTGCCCCTGCAATGCCTGGTGGTGGTATGGATATGTATTAATAGATACAATGCTTATATTTATAGTGAAACGGCTGGTACATTTTGTACCAGCCGTTTTTGCTTATTGATGAGGCGCGCCTAATTCCGCATTGTTGATGAAGAAGAACAACAATGGAGGAAAAGACAATCAACAAATGAAATCATATAGCTTTAACAGGTTATCTCAGCCTGTACCTTTACCGATTGACAAGGGTTATAGCCCCTCATCAGTTGAATATTCTACATGCACCTGTTGTAATAAGCTGTCCGGCGGCGTACTGTTTATTTTTTTGTAAAGAAAATGATTGTAAAAAATTACAGTGGTATCTTTAGATAATACGCTCCTGACATTTCTCATCCCCAGATTGCCATCACTCAGGATATCCATCTTATATAACTTCGCATTCCCCTCCCCCAATGTATCGTTCTGCCTAAAGTATAATTTATCTCCTTCGAGATACCATTCAGATTTCCGTAATCCGCTGCAGGTTTCAAACAATAAGACACTGTCTTTGTAAAAATACAGCTTATAGAGTGTTGGAGAATAATATAATCCGCCGTACCTGGATATATTCATACTATATACACCTACAATATCAGCTTCTTCCACTTTAGATTTTAAACCGGAGCAGGAAACCTGTAATACTACCAGTAAAGGAATAAAATTACGCAACTTGATTACCATAAAAACTATTTAAACCGTATGCTTATACTGCTTGTATTGTTGCTGCGGGACACCAGGCAGTTGCTGCATTGCTCTAAAGTAACCTGCTATAAGCATGCTTATGAAATGTGTTATAACAGTCCTTCTGAAACTAGAGACCTATAAGCATTACTGCTTAACGCGCCTGCTGTTACCGGAAGACCATAATTGTATACCCCAGGTACAATCAAACATATTGAGGTCATATGATAATCTGATCTTTTCTACCAGTACCCTGTCCTGCTGCCCGTCATATGCATAAAACATGTATTGACGACTACTCATAGGCATCGAAATTCTCAACCTTACAAACCAGGGATACTTAGAGCCGCTCCTGTGATAAGCAAACGCTGCAAACAGCGCACCGATCGGATTCTCCAACCCACCGCCTTCGCTCACACCTATCATCGGTATATTATTATGCCTTTGAAGCAGGGGGTCAAATTCATTTTTATAGATGATCTGCCCTTTCGCTTTCGGCTTACTGTGAAAGGTGATCTTGGTCCCTCCGCCAATCTCTATTTTGCTTTTACCCGTTAAACGGAACATCCTCGAGACCTGGGAGTAAAAATTGAAAACATGACGCACCTCGCTGTGCGACAGGCTGTAATTGCTGCTGTATGGATGTATATATTGGTAAGCGAAGTAATCAGGAGCGTATTCCAATGAGGCATATAGGTCAAACCTGTTTTTCCTCATACCGAAATACGCAGCGACAAGCCCCACGTTATACTGGGAAGCCTTAAAGTTAGGCTTTGACAGGCCGGGGGCATACTTCAGTGCAATACCGGTATGGGCACCGCCATACCAATGGAAATCATCTTGTGCAGATCCCTGCCGCAGACCTAAAAATAACAGGAGTATAATTGATACAAAAAATTTCATTTTAATATATTTTTACGGGAGCTGACAAAGTGTAAACTGTACTTTGGTTTTCGAAGATAAATTCTACTCTCAGCTGCACTAAGGTCGTATCGGAAGGTGCATCTGCAAGATGTCCCAGGATATTGGGGAATAAATAGTTGTTGTTCCATTTTTCGATCAGGCTGCTTAAGGGACGGTCATCCTCTAAAAGAAATATGGAAGATATTTCATCTCCTGCCAGGTAACGGTTGTTATAATCGTGAATGGTGAATATCCTGATGTCCTGTAACTGTTCCAGCAATGCCGACCTGATCTGTTTAGAGGCATAAGCAGCCGGTACGAACTGGAATCGGGGTACAGATGAAAGGAAGCCATAATGTATATGAAGTAGCCACCCAACCTCATTGGCCCGATATAATCCCGACGTATCTGTGTCTTCGTAGGCAAGGTGGCCGTTACTGTCGACAGCAGGAAGAAGCACAGGAGAAAGATCTATTGCTCTGATCCAACTATATTCTGTCTTAGAGTCGCAGCTCCATATAAAGAGATAGGGCACTATAAATAACAGGAAGAGGGCCAGGTACTTTTTGTTCATATATTTTTTTAACTATCAAGACGAAAAAAATATATACAAAATTGGGTAAGGCTCAAAAAACAGGCTACCTAAAGCCGGCCGGCACCCTACAACAAACGCTATGCGTATCTGCCTGTACAGAGCAGGTATAGCTCCCGTTTCCTATAATACCTCCACACGGAATTTTACCTGCCGCTCTGGAAAATGATGGGATGACTCTACGGGTAACCTGCTTATTTCCAGCAATACATCCAGCCCTTCTATCACTTCACCAAAGACCGTATAATCGCCATCCAGGCGTGGCTGGCCGCCATGGTCCAGATAATGCTGCCGCCTTTCGGGCGTAAAGCGCTTCCGGTATTTTACAGCCATACTGTCAAACTGCGCTTCGGTACAGGAGCTGCCTGCCACAAAATATATCTGCCTGAGGAATGAAGCCTTTTCCGGGTTATCATCCCTGCCGGCTCCCAAAGCACCGATCTTATGAAAGGCACGCTCATCAAACTCCGGCGCCAGCCTGCCCTCTGTCTGCCCGCTCTTCTTTTCCCGTGCCAGGATATCATCATCATATTCGCCGCCCTGCACCACGAAGCCTTTTACCACCCGGTTGAACAGCGCGTTATGATAAGTGCCTTTTGCTATTTCCTGTAAGAACAGGTCCCGGTGCCGGGGTGTAAAGTCATACAGCATGACCTTAAAGTCACCATAGTCGGTATGGAACAGCACTATTGTTGATTGTGCAGACAATGGCCGCGTTCCCGTAATGCAGAGCAGGCAGATAATAAGCAGTCTGTAAAGCATATGTTTATGATTTTTCAAAAGTAATACCCTGTCCCATACTTCCGTTGCAGGCGGCACTTCAACGCATTTGTTGCGCCACAATACCAGGATCCGTTATATCATTCCAATATCAATGTTCCACCTTCCGTTAGAATTTGCTGCCCGTCTTTTTCGACCTCCAGTGTGATATCCGGGGCATCTTCCACGCCGATAATATTCCTGTAAATTTTGTATGTAAAAGCTCCATTGACAAATATGATAACATGATTACCACCTGTGCCCTCGAATTCCCATGTACCATTGCTTAAAACCAGGTCGGGTTCTGAAGATGCTGCTGCAGGGATCTTCCAGGAAGCATACCGGTATATATGCTCAGAAAGCTCGTCAATCCTGACCAGGTAATGCCTGGTTCTTATCTTATAAACGGGTCTTTCAAAATGTTGCAACGACTGGTGCAGGCTGTCCTTATCTCTGGCGACCAGTTCTTGTCTCAACGCTTTTTCATAATCACTCTCATAGTTGACCGCGGTTATCTTCCCGTCCCAACCGTCCATCCATACCACGCCGTTACCCAGCATAATGCCTCTCCAGCCCATTTCTGTCCACTGTGACACGTCAGATTGAGCAATCATGGTTATCAATGTCGAATCAAACACTTCGCTGAAGCGCTGCCGGAATGCAGCTTCGTCTTTAATAGCGGGTACCGGGTATTGCCTGCGCAAAGGAAAGCTGATGACATCAGCCATCTTATCCATATCCCCGGTATGGTACCTGAAGGTTGTGATAACCTTATGGATATTGGTGGCCTTTTCACTGCTAAGCGTTTGATCTTGCGCATAGCAGATTACAGGGAAGCAACACAACAAATATAAAAACCTTAATTGCATCTATATGTGTTTAATAATATATCCAAATTTATAAAAATTTCACTGTAAGGTATGCTGTGGCGCGCTTTGGACGGGTTATACTCCCTTTCCTCTTCCTGTAACAGCAGGCGAACGCCTTGTTATTATAATAAAGATACGAGCTTATTTGTCTATAACGACAGAGACTGATATTAATAGTAGTCTTTACCAGACATAATTTATAGTAAAGTTATTGATCGCTTGTTTCAAATTGGCTATCTATACATAGGAAACAAAGCCATTATAAGTTACCAATTATTATAAGAGATTCCTCACATCCGTTCGGAATGACCAGCCCCCAAGTGCCTCTATAGTAAAGCGGCCTCTGACCCGCAGGGAGAATAGCGCTCAGCGAAGCGTATCCGTAATAAGAGGTTGTTGCTGTAATAAGCAGAGAGTCACTAAAATAAATCCACCTGAGCCTGGAGTTCATGCAAGAGCGCTTTCCGGGTTTGCCGGTATTGTTCCTGTTCCTCTGTACGCTTCGGCCTCAAAGGGCAACCATACTATATTCATACGATTCCTGAAGCCCGCTTTCACCAAGTCAGGAAGCTATTTGACCCATTGCAGGCAACACCGGACTTCTTTTACGGGTAGCTTTACAGCAGTAAAAGAAATGTACATATGAAAAACTTATTATTGAGCTTAGCGATACTTACTGCTGTTCATGCTTCCGCGCAACAGGAAACCTCCAAAGAGATCAGCATAAAAGAAGTAACGGTTTATATGCAGGGCGCCAGGGTATATGGCACCACACCCCTCACCCTCCAGAAAGGAAAGAATTTCATTAAGGTGATCAACCTGCCTAACGACCTGGACGAAAATACCTATAAGATCAGCCTGGATAAAAGCACTACCCTGCTGGCCATTACACCGCAGGTCAACCAGCAGAAGGAAAGCACTTTGTCCGCACCGGAAGTGCAACTGGACAAGGACAAAAAGAAGCTCCTGCGCCAGATCGACCTGCTGAACATACAGATCAAGAACCTGACCGGCGAGCAGGCTATCATCAATGACAACCTGAAGATATCGGTCAGTGATAAAATTACACCGCAGGAACAACTGGTAAAGCTCACTGAGTTCTACCGTAAAAGAATGCTGGAAATAGATAACCAGAACTTTGTGCTGAACGAGCAGAGGCAGCTCCTGCAGGATTCCGTTTCACGCATAGACCAGCACATGCAGCTATCCCGGACCCGTAAGGCATACAATAAAAAGGAGCTGGTGCTGGAAATACTCGCAGAACGGGAGATACAGACCCACCTGGGTGTCAGCTACGTGGTCTCCAATGCCGGCTGGACCCCTTCTTACGACCTGAAAGCGACTTCCATAAAGCAGCCGCTTGAAATGGTCTACAAAGGCAGGATCTACCAGCGCACCGGCCAGGACTGGAACAATGTAAAGCTCTATGTATCCACTTACAGGCCTGTATCCAGCCTCAGCCGCCCTGTCCTGAGGCCTTTATACGTAACCGAGCATACAGGTCATAATGCCTTGAACGATGTGGCTATGGAGACCAAGCAAAGCGCAGATTATACCAACTCTTACCAGATGCGTACCTCCGATAAGGTAGCCGCAGCGGATATACCGGTGGCCACTGTATCGGGCGACCAGTTGAATATACTCTATGAGCTCAAACATACCCAGACGCTCTACAGCCAGGAAAAAGAGCAATATGTCATCCTTGACAAAAAAGAGCTGGAAGCCTCTTACAAATATCACGCCGTACCTAAGGTAAGCAACCAGGTATTCCTCATGGCATTTATCAGGAACTGGCAGCAGCTCAACCTGGTATCAGGAGAAGCGAATATCTTTTTCGAGGACAACTATATAGGCAAGACACAGCTACAGGCCAATTACATAAAAGAGGAATATCCCATAGCATTGGGAACAGACGACCGCATCGTTCTTAAACGTACTCAAACTGACGATAAGACCACTACCAAGACCCTGAACTCCGGCAAATGGGAAACAGAGTCCTTCCGCATCAGCATCCGGAACAATACCAAAGAGCCCGTGGAACTGGAAATCCTGGATCAACTGCCTATCAGCGAGAACAGCAAGATCACCATCAAAGCGCTCAATATCGGTGACGGGGCGCTGGATGAGCAGACCGGCAGCATATTATGGAACCGTACCATCAGCAGCGGGCAGACAGAAAATATCAACTTCTCTTACGAGATCAAATATCCCAAAGAGATGCGCCTGCGATATTACAACAGGTAATGATAATCCATAACGATAAAAGGGGAAGACATTGAAATGTCTTCCCCTTTTATCGTTATTTTCCATTAAACCATCCGGGTTACGGTGCTTCCTGAAACGCTTTCTTATACGCCGCGATAGCCCTGTTACGGGCATAGGTATGCTCCACTATGCGGGGCAGCAGTGTACCTCCCGCCCTATATTCGCTGCACCAGGCTTTCACGTATGCCATATCTTTATCAAACTTCCGGGCCTGCTCATCAGGATTGAACACCCTGAAATAAGGAGCGGCATCACAGCCGCATCCTGCCGCCCACTGCCAGTTGCCGTTATTCGCTGCAAGGTCGTAATCCAGCAGCTTCTGCGCAAAATAGGCCTCTCCCCAGCGCCAGTCCGTCAGCAGGTGCTTCGTCAGGAAGCCGGCCGTGATCATCCTGACCCGGTTAGGCATCCTGCCTGTGGCATTCAGTTGCCGCATCCCGGCATCCACGATGCCGTAGCCCGTGGTCCCGGTGCACCATTTTTCAAATTCCGCTTCATTATTACGCCACGGAACAGCCTCATATTTTTCTTTAAAGCAATACTGCACTACCCTGGGGTAATGATACAGTATCTGCATAAAGAATTCCCGCCAGATCAGCTCATTCAGCCAGGTCTCATTGTGCAGCAGCGCTGTCCGTACACACTGCCTGACAGAAATGGTGCCGAACCGCAATGCCGTTCCCAGGTGCGAAGTAGCATCCAGGGCAGGGTAATCCCTTTGTGCATGATACCTGCTGATCAGACCTTCATCCGGGAAAGGCTCCCGGAACACTATATCCGTTTTCAGGAAGCCGATAGCCGGGAGTGCCGGTATCTCCACCCATGGCGATGGCAGGAAATGGCCCGGGGGCTGTTCAAAAGCGGCATAATCCTGCGGCTGCAGCAGGCTTTTCCATTTCCTCGAATAGGGCGTGTACACGCTGTACGGCGTACCGTCCGCTTTCACCACTTCCGCCCTGTCAAAGATCACCTGGTCCTTGAACGTATGGAAACGCACTCCCTGCTCCTGCAGCAACGACCTGACCGCTTCGTCCCTCCTTATAGCGGCCGGCTCGTAATCCCTGTTGCAATACACGGCTTCCACCTCGTACCGGGTAATGATCCCGCTGAAAACTGCTGCCGGTGTGCCATAAAAAGTATGCAGCCGGCTGCCCTCCTGTCCCAATGCCCTGTTCAGCACGGCCAGGGCCTGGTGCATATAATCCACCCTCCTGTCGTATGTATCTTCCAGCCGGGAAAGGATATCCGTATCAAAAATAAAGACGGGCAGCACGGGCTTGCCTGAAGACAATGCCATAGCCAGTCCATGGTTATCCTCCGGCCTGAGATCGCGCCGGAACCAGAATACAACTATTTGCTCTTTCCTGTCCATATGTTTCCGCTTGAGATTTTGCAGGTAAACCTGTTTATAAAGATACGGGCAATACCTGTCAGGTATTGCCCGTAATCATGAAAGATCATTTATTTAATCCATTTCTGGGTATAAAGGGAACTGCTGCATAAACTCGTTCACCTCTCCTCTTACCTTCGCAATAATATCTTCATTATCCGGCTGCATCAGTACGGCGTCCAGCCATACCGCCACCTGTTCCATATCGCTTTCCTTCAGTCCCCTGGTCGTAATGGCAGGCACGCCTACACGGATACCCGAAGTAATGAAGGGCGACTTATCATCGAACGGTACCATATTCTTATTCAGGGTGATATCGGCCTTTACCAGCGTATTTTCCGCCTTTTTACCGGAAATGCCTTTATTTCTCAGGTCTATCAGCAGCAGGTGGTTGTCTGTACCACCGGATACGATATCATATCCTTTATTGATGAAAGCGGTGGCCAGCGCCTGGGCGTTCTGCTGCATCCGGGCGGCGTAGGTCTTATATTCAGGCTGTAATATCTCGTAAAAGGAAACCGCCTTGGCAGCTATGACGTGCTCCAGCGGACCGCCCTGGATACCGGGGAATACGGCCAGGTCCAGCAGGGCCGACATCATCCGCACTTCACCTTTAGGGGTCTTGATGCCCCAGGGATTTTCAAAGTCATGCTTCATCATGATGATACCGCCGCGTGGCCCTCTTAAGGTCTTGTGGGTGGTGGAGGTCACAAAATGACAATGATCGAATGGCGAATTCAGCAGGCCTGCCGCTATCAGTCCGGCAGGGTGCGCAATATCTGCCAGCACCAGGGCGCCTACCTGGTCCGCTACCTGGCGGATACGGGCATAATCCCAGTCGCGGGCATATGCCGAGGCACCGCATATGATCAGCTTCGGCTTTACTTCTTTTGCCTTGGCTTCCAGGGCGTCATAATCCACGCGGCCGTCTTCTTTCCTGACGCCGTAATGGTGCGCCTGGTATATTTTGCCCGAATAGGTCACGGGAGACCCGTGCGTAAGGTGTCCGCCCATACTCAGGTCCAGCCCCAGGATAGCATCACCCGGCTGCAATACCGCAAACTGTACGGCAGTGTTGGCCTGGGCCCCGCTATGAGGCTGTACATTCACATAATTCACTCCAAAGATCTCCTTAGCCCTGTCTATCGCCAGCTGTTCACTCAAATCCACTACCTCACATCCGCCGTAATACCTTTTACCCGGGTAGCCTTCCGCATATTTATTGGTCATGACATTGCCCATAGCCTGCATTACCTGCAAACTGGTAAAATTCTCAGAAGCGATCAGCTCCAGGCCTCTTCGCTGACGATGTAATTCATCCTTTATCAGGTCGAAAATTTGAGTGTCTCTTTGCATTATTTTAAAATTTGTACAAATGTAACGAGAATTATAAGATTTGCCAATGCTTTGAACTTAATGTAATTTTGCGGCTTGAATGGTAGTATCATTCGCAAACAGGAACGATATGCAACAGACAGCTCAGAATATAACCATCGTAGAATGCCCCAGGGATGCAATGCAGGGATGGAAAACGTTTATTCCTACCCGGAAGAAGGCAGCATATCTCAACGCGCTGCTGAAAGTAGGCTTCGATATCCTGGATTTCGGATCATTTGTCTCTCCCAGGGCCATTCCACAGATGGCGGATACCCATGAGGTCCTGTCACAGCTCGACACAGCCGGTTCCCCTACCCGCCTGCTGGCCATCATTGCCAATATAAGAGGCGCGGAAGATGCGATAAAGTATGATGCGATCCATTATCTCGGCTTCCCTTTCTCTATCTCCGAGACCTTCCAGATGCGCAATACCAATAAGACCATCGCCCAGGCCCTGGAAGAGGTGGCCCTTATCCAGGAGCTGTGCGTTAAGAACGGCAAAGAGCTGGTACTGTATATTTCTATGGGCTTCGGCAATCCTTACGGTGACGAGTATTCCGCGGCACTGGCCATCGACTGGTTCCGTAAGATAGCGGCACTGGGCATCACCAATATCGCATTGGCAGATACGATAGGCGTGGCTACTCCTGAGAATATCCATTATATCTTCAGCAACCTGGTACCGGAATTCAGCAACCTGTCCATCGGTGCACATTTCCATTCCACGCCATCCACCAGGATAGAAAAGCTGGATAGCGCCTATAAGGCGGGCTGCAGAAAATTTGACAGCGCGCTCCTGGGCATAGGGGGTTGTCCTATGGCCAAGGATGAGCTGGTAGGCAATATGGATACGGACGTGCTTATCGGCTGGGCACAGCGGCAGCAACTGCCCTTACACCTGGATTATGACGCATTGCATCATGCAAGACTGATGGCTTCCGAGATCTTTATTCACTAATGCGACACGGCACACCAGGCTTTTTATTGAAGACCGCAGGTAAGTACCATATCAGAATGTTGTGCTTATTCATATGCGGCCTGCTGCCCGTTATGACCGGGCAGTTCGTTGCCAGCGCGCAATATCCGGTAAGCGGAATCATTATTGAACACCCTTCCAAAGTAAGGACACACAGGGATATACTCATCAGGGAGCTGACCTTCCGTGAAGGCGATACCCTGCAGCTCAACCGGCTGGATTCCTTAAAGAAAGTAAACGAAGACCGGCTGTTCAATATGCGGCTGTTCAACCGGGCGGCTCTGCGCTTTGATACCACAGACCGGCAACTGATCTGCTATATTGATGTGCAGGAAAGATTCCCCGTCTGGCCGGATCCCAACTTCACCCTGGGCGACCGGAACTTCAACGTGTGGGCCTCGGAGCATCATTTTGACTGGAAGCGGGTCAATGTCGGGCTGAAGCTGTCACATCTGAACCTATGGGGACGGCGCATACAACTGGGTGTCCTGTACCAGACCGGCTATACGGAGAAAATGGGCATTGATTTTACACAACCCTTTGCTGATAAGCATAAAAGACACGGATGGGGCTGGAATATATACAGGTCTGCCAATAAAGAGACCGGCTATATAACGACCGATAACAAGCTGAAATTTTACAGGGATTTCAACAGCATCCAGTACCGCGAAGTGAATACGGAGCTGTTCTATACCTACCGTCCGGCATTTGCCCTGCAGCACAGGCTGGGCATCCGGTACACGCGCCAGCAGGTCAGCGATACGATCCTGAAGCTCAACCCTTATTTTTTCACCTCTGCGGCGACCCGCCGGCTGGACCTGCTGCAGCTCAGCTACCGGGTGGAATATAATGGGGTGGACAACTGGAATTACCCGCTAACCGGGTGGAGGATAGTGACAACGGCAAGGTACAGCCGGGGCCTGGATGAAAATTTCAACCAGCTCGACCTGCACTTCCAGGCCGATTATTATCAGAAGCTGGGAAGGAAGCTCTTTTTTGCCTGGGACCTAAAAACCCGTATAGCTTTCCAGAACACCTATTCTTATTTTTACAGCAGGAACCTGGGATATGAGAACGATTATATCAGGGGGTATGAATATTATGTGATCGACGGCCAGTTCATGGCATACAGCAGGCAGGAGCTGAAGTACGAGCTGCTTCACAGGTATATACACCTGCCGCTGCGTTTTTTTGAAACAGTCCCTGTACGCTTATATCCTAAAATATTTGCCGACCTGGGGTACAGCCGTGACAGGTATACGGACGGTCCCGTCAGCAACCGGTTGCTGTATTCCGCCGGCATCGGGCTGGACCTGGTCACGCTGTATGATATTAAGGTCAGGTTTGAATTCACCTGGAATCACCTGCGGGAAAAGGACCTGTATATCCACAGGAAAGGTAACTGATTAAAAAAGGTGCTCCTAATGGAGCACCCTGCGTTTTTCATTCGATGAAGGTACAGTGGCCGGGTATACCAGCACCGCTTCCTTATTGGAGCCTTCTGCCGGATTGGAGGTGGTCTGCGCATCCGTCTTACGCTGCAATTCCTCCGTTTCTCTCCGCTGCTGCTCCATCATCTGGCGGAAACGTTCCCTTCTTTTTGCATTGCTCATGAAAAGATACCTGAACCTGTTATATTGGAGGGAATAGCGGAAACCGAGGCCGGTCTCTACCACATATCCGTCTATCAGGTTCTGCAGCTCATTCCTGCGGTAACCTCTCAGGATATACCTTCCGTCTTCCGTCAGCCTGTAATCTGCCGAAAAGTTACCCGGTATGCCTGAGGACCTGCCGCCTGCATTCTGACCGCCTTCCAGCAGGAAATCATTACCCACGCTTACAGAGAGCCTGTCGTTGAACAGCGATTTGGACACCGATACGTTCAGATCCGTCCTGTTCACCTTATCACCTGTAGTATAGTCTTCAGAAGACTCCAGGTCCATATTCAGGTCGAAGCCTGAGATGAACTGGCCGGCAAGGCTGTTCAGCTGTGAGCTTAAGAAGCGGCTCACGCTCTGGCGCGCGATATATTCCACATTCATCCCGCCACCGGAGCCAAAGGATTCTTCCGTGACAAATCTTTTCAATACGATCACCGCAAATACCTGCTTGTTCATTTCAGAAGGATTGTTACGCATACTGGCCAGCTTAGCCTGTACCGTATTGGTCACATCCGATGATACGGACGTTTCGCCTTCGGGCAGCACGATATCAAAGGCTATATTCGGGGACATCGCGTTCCCGTTCAGCTTCAGTACCACATCAAAGGGCAGCCGCTGCTTGTAGTACACCAGCTGTGCCGGGTCTGATATCTGCCGTTCCACCAGGTCGTAAGGAGCCACATTGGCATCGAAGATCGCCGTTATGTCCACAGTGGCATCCAGCGGATCGCCGGCAAGCGAGATCGTGCTGCCCTTCTGGATACGGAACTTCCTTCTTACAGGCGGGAAAGACAATTCGTAATAGCCGTCTTCCAGCGCATAGGTGCCTGCCAGGCCGATAGAGCCGTTGGGAGCTATCTGGGCATTCAGGCTGGCTTCGCCGTTCACCATCAGGTTATCACCGGTGGACGGGTCAATGACCAGGTCGAATTTGGCGTACTTCTCAATGCCCACATTCACGTTCATCTGCGCGGTCTGGGAGAAGCGCACCCGCTTCAGCACATTATCTACCGAATCCACATCCCATTCTATCCTCGGGTACCTGCTGTCATAGAATTCAACGATACCTTCCGTTTCCACAAGCTGCGGATCGGAATCCAGCAGCGCAAAGGTCAGGTTGGTGGAATCATGTATGGTCAGGTTACCGGATATGTTAGGCGCCTGCATATAGCCCTTCACATCTATATTGGAGCTCATCACGAGCTTCCCGTAGAACATTTCGTAATCCCTGGACCTGGAATTGACGGGCGACCACCTGTCCGCAGCAAAGTTCAGGTTCAGGAAGTAGTCCTTGAAATTCCGGGTAGCGATCCTGCCGTCCACAACCGCAGACCGTCCCTGATAGTCATTGATCCTGACCTTCTGCAATTCTATTCCCCTGTCATTGAAAGCGATCTTTTCCTGCGGGAGCGTAAAGGAGCCTCCCAGCATAACCACGGTCGTTTTAAGGTCGTTGGTCACCAGGTTCCCCCTGATCAGGGGCTTATCAAAGGTACCGTTGATCTTGAGCTGGCCTTCGATCGTTCCGCTGCTGTTCCTGAGGCTGCCGAACGTCAGCCCTTCCACGCTTTTAAGCGCCAGCGGCGTAATGCCCAGGTCAAAATCGAAGTTATTGCCGCCTTTCGGAGCTATATAATAATCCCCGTCCAGCTTCACGTTATTACCGTTACCTTCCACGGTAAGGGTGGCATGATAAGTATTTTCATCTTCCGTTTCCGCTATGAGATTAACATTACCAAGCGGCGTACGGAATACCTCCAGGCCGGTAATGGAAGCATTCCCTTTAATGAAGGGTATAGGCGGATTAAGATCCACCTCGACATTAGTGTTCAGCACACCATCGGCAGGCAGGGTATCGGGATTCAGTATCTTGGTGACAGATCCCAGCCTGAAGTTATCAATATTTACTGCCAGCGGGCTGTTGAATTCATCCCTGATGGAGTTGATACCAATGCGCTGGTCCTGCTGGCTGATAAAGAAGTCCTTGATAAGAAAGCCCTCGCTTCCCAGCGTGATCCTGTTGTTCTCATTCACCTGCCACAGGTCGTAATCTATCATCAGGCCCCTGAACAGGCGGAGATGCGTCAGGCTGTTCTCATCCCTAAGATCTTTATTGACCGCAAAGCCCAGCACGAACCTGTTATTGGCACCGGAATCCTTCATGACGGCACGGGCATATACCGTATCATTCAGCACACGGCCGTTCAGCCCGGGATAAAAGAATACCAGCTCGTCCTTATTACGGTATTGTCTGGCACCGACATTATAGTTGATCCTGTCATTATCCTCCTGCAACGATACAAACCCGCTGTCGATCACATGGTTGCCGTACCGGAAATAGGGAATGTTCACGGCCAGGTCCATAGTTTCCCTGCTGAGAGCGGAATGCAGCCCGATGGTATCAAAAGGTTTGATGCTCCTGTTAAAGCGGGTCAGGATCGGGTTGTAGCGGATCACGCCATCCAGGTCCAGGGTATAGTCTGAAGCATATTCAAAAGTGTCCCCGAGGTTATAGAACTTATTGATATGATACATATAGCCGTTGCCTATCTGGGTCAGGGGAATCGTACCCGTAACATTCAGGTTCAGCAGCTTTGCTATATCCATACTGATATCCTGCCCGGTCTCCGGCTGTGAGTTGGCAAAAATCTTTATGGAATCCAGAGGCAGCTTATTGCCGGGAATGGATACCTCTATTTCGGAGCCGATGATGGTACCCTGCGGATAATCCACGTTCAGTACCGGCAGATGCGCCTCCAGGAGACCTGCTACCTTCAGCGTATCCTGCGACAGCTTCAGGGCATGCAGATCCGCGTTCCTGATATCCAGCAGCGCATTGATATCCGGATGAAGATTGCTGAGATCGGCATTGCCGTCAAGCGTCAGGTACAGGTTAGGGTCCGTACTCCGGACCGATGCCTGGGCCCGGCCGTTATTCAGGACTACCGTGCCCGTGATGCTATTATAGTTATAGCCCATAGCATACGCGTTGAGCACATCCAGGTCCAGCGTGGTCTGCATCCGCTTCACATCGAAGGAGCTGCCGTTCACCTTGATATTGGAAGAAATAATACCCAGAACGCTGTCCTGGCGGATGACCTTCCCGATGTTAAGCTGCTGGGCGTTCACGACCAGGTCGTATTTTTCCTGTCCTTCAGGCTTCAGGTTAAGGAAACCGCTTACATGGGCATTACCGTCCGAAGTGATGATAGTAAGCTGCGGCTCATAATTATATATCCCGCCTCTCACCTTACCGTTCACAGCCATTCTTGCAGGCAGGTTGACCTGCATTTTCAGGCTGTCCGGCAGGAAAGGATCCAGGTCATTACTGCTGGTCTGCAACTGGGCGATATTCAATATATATTGCAATTTATCGGCATTCGGCAAGCCTATGACCGTGCCATTCATCTTCACACGTGTGTCTTTAAGCCCTTCCAGGTAAAGATCCCGGATATTGAGGGCTCCAAGCGTCCCTTTCAGATCGGATGCCAGCATCAGGTGCTGGTTCTTATAGGCCATTAATTGCTTTCTCAGGTCATCCGGGGCGAACAGCAGCACATCGTTAATGCCTACCCTGCTGTCCTTCAGCTCAATATCCAGCCCCATAAGGCCAAGCTGGCTGCTGAGGGCATCAAGCGACGTATAGCTCACTCCCAGCTTATGCTGCAGCAGCGTTTCCGGTGTTTTCAGCAGGAAGTCTTCCAGGAGCGCGCCCTGGCTGTGATATACAAAGCTGGTCTTGAACTCCTGCAGCTCCAGGCCGCTTTTTTCCTTAAGGGCGAGCTGCCTGACATTGCCCGATATCGTATCATTGGTGTACACCAGGTCATCTGCCACCAGGAACAGGTTTCTTATATCCATATGGGCATAATCCATCCCGTAAGGCTTGGGCGGCTGCTTATTGTCGTCCATCTGGTAGCCTATGTTCTTCAGCTTTACATCCGAAGCAACGATCCGCCACCCGAGCGTGTCAATGACCTCTGCCACTTCAGGCACCACCTCCGGCACCTGTACAGGGCTGCTTTTGCCCATTACCATCAGCACATTGGATTCGGAGAGGTAAAGCTTATCTGCCTGCATCAGCTGTCCCGCCAGGTCAAAAAGCGGCACTTTCGCGTCCAGCTCGCCGACGTTGGCCTTCATATACATGGCGCTTGTTTTGGCATCCATAGTATATTCGGCATCCTTTAAATGCAGTTTCTGTATGCTCAGCAGCAAAGGGGAAGTCCCGGTGGATGTATCGGGAGCCGGCGGTAATATGGATTCCGTCATGACAAGATTGACCCTTACCCCGCTGATGCTCAGCTCATCCACATCAAAACGCAACTGCTCAATATCAATATTGGAAGGTTTCAGCAGCAGGTCTTTGACAAATAGCGAGAAGTCAGTCCCTCCGGATTCATCGTGAAACCGGAACCTGACATTTTTCAGGGCGGTCTTCACGACATCTATCTTTAAAGGATTGCCTTTTTTCTCTGCCTTAGCGGTATCTGCAGGCGCCGCAGCAGCCGGATCGCCGGCAAAGGCATCTATAATGTACTGGTAATTAAAGAAGGTATCAGGGCGCTGCCGGTGCATGTAAAAATCAGCGTCGGCTATCTCAAGGCTACGCACGGATATCTTGCTGCTCAAGAGGTCCCACATATTCACGTTCAGGTCCAGGTAGTGCAGGTAAGCCAGCGTATCGGCATTACGATCTATCAGCAACAGGTCATCGATACCTACCGAAGTAGGCAGCCTGTACCTGATCTTTCCCACTGAGAAGGGAGTCTGCAATTTCTGTGAAAGGTAGCTGACAGTATGCTTTGTAACAAACCGCTGGCCTGGAGGTGTAAGCAAAAAGACAACAACACCCGCCACCAGCAGAAGCACCCCCAGAATACTATAAAGGATAATCTTAAGGATTTTCTTCACCATATTATTCGCCAATTACACAAAAATAGTTAAATATATAGCTTAATAACAACTTAAATATTGTAAATATTTGTAAATTATAGCTTTAACCGAATATTTAAATCCCGCCGTTTAACCTTTTCCCGCTTTCCCCGGTCTACTATACGGTGTTCCTCCTTTGGAAAAAAACCATACTTTAAAGCGACGTTATTAAAAACATTTTTTAATTATTATATTTTAAATTTGAATACTCAAACTGATAATAGCGACAGCCTATTAACCATTCATTAACCTTCTATTAATATTACGAATCATAAAAAAAGCTAACTTAGTAAGTTTTAACACAAACATTTTGTAACACTATAAAACATAAGCAATGAAAAAAGTACTATTATTGTCTTTCCTGGCATTAGGCTCTTTCGCCTCTTTTGCTCAATCCAAAAGTAAAAAAGTAAAAGACCAGGCTACTACACTTTCTCCTGCTACCAGCACTGTAACTGTGGCTCCGGCAACGGCTGCCCAGGAAGCGGCACCCAATGGTACTACCATTGAATTCACCAAAACCACATTTGAGTTTGGCAATATCCCTCAGGGTACGCCGGTAGATGCGGAATTCGTATTTAAAAATACAGGTAAAGAGCCACTGGTTTTACAAAAGGTTTCTGCTGCCTGCGGCTGTACTACTCCTTATTATACACAGAAGCCTGTTGCGCCAGGTGAGACCGGTGTGATCAAGGCTACTTATAATGCTGCTGCTCCGGGTTCTTTCAACAAGCCTGTAACCGTAATTTATAATGGCGGCCAGGTACAGCTGAACCTTACCGGTGTGGTAGAGAAAGCTCCCGAGTCTTCTATGCCTGAGAACAAATCAACTATACTGAAAAAATAATCAAGATGAAGCGATTTTTCGGATTTTTATCTATCCTGCTGCTATCCGCCCTGCCTTTCCTGCTCTCTGCCCAGGCCAGGGGCCCGGAACTGACATTTGATGTAAGCAATGACACTTATGACTTTGGCTCCGTCACAGACGGTGAGGTTGTTGTGTACGATTATACATTTAAAAATACCGGCGACCAGCCCCTTGTTATCTACAAGGCAGAAGTGGCATGCAACTGCACCAGCGCGGACTGGCCCAAAAAGCCCCTTATGCCCGGCCAGACCGGCAGCATTAAGGTCACCTACAAATCTGAAGGAAATGTAGGCAAGGTCAATAAGCAGATCTATATAAAATCCAACGCTAAATTACCTCCCAGGCACAAAAACGCTTACGAGCTCAATCTGACCGGGCAGGTAAAGGCAAAAAAATAGCATCATCCCGATAATCATTTGAACGTCCTCCTTTTGGCGGACGTTTTTTTATTTATTTCAGCAAAACAGGATTATCTTTGCAGCAAAAAAATAAAACGTTTCTTCAATTCTAAAACTATTTAAATAATGAGCATCATTACAGACATTCATGCACGCCAGATCTTAGACTCAAGAGGTAATCCTACCGTAGAGGTCGATATTTTCACGGAAAACGGCGCTATGGGAAGAGCAGCGGTACCCTCCGGGGCATCCACAGGCATCCACGAAGCTGCAGAGCTGAGAGACGGCGATAAAGGTTCCTACCTGGGAAAAGGCGTACTGAATGCTGTAAAGAATGTCAACGAGCTCATCTCGCAGGAAATACTGGGCTGGGATATTACAGACCAGGCGGGCATAGATAAAATGCTGCTGGAGCTGGACGGCACCAAAAACAAAAGCAAGCTGGGCGCCAATGCCATCCTCGCTGTCAGCCTTGCTGCGGCCAAAGCGGGCGCCATATGCTCCGGCCTGCCCCTGTACAGGTATATAGGCGGCACCAACGCCAGGACACTGCCTGTGCCCATGATGAATATCCTGAACGGCGGCGCTCATGCGGATAATAAGATAGATTTCCAGGAGTTCATGGTAATGCCGGTAGGCGCCACGTCCTTCTCTGAAGGCCTGAGATGGGGCGTAGAGATCTTCCACGCCTTAAAATCTGTCCTGAAAGCCCAGGGCTATTCTACCAATGTAGGCGATGAGGGCGGCTTTGCTCCCAATATACAGTCTAACGAGGAAGCCATTGAAACCGTTATCAGGGCTATTGAAAAGGCAGGCTATACCCCGGGCGACCAGGTAGCCATTGCTATGGACGCAGCCAATTCCGAATTATACAAGGACGGCAAATATATCTTCCATAAATCTTCCGGTAGGGAAATGCAATCGGAAGAGCTGGTAAAATACTGGGTGGACTGGTGCCAGAAGTACCCTATCGTATCTATCGAGGACGGTATGGCAGAAGATGACTGGGCCGGCTGGAAAATGCTGACCGATGCCCTGGGCAACAAGGTACAATTGGTAGGCGACGACCTGTTCGTGACCAATGTGGAACGTTTACAGCAGGGACTGGACCAGCAGGTAGCCAATGCGCTGCTGGTGAAGGTGAACCAGATAGGCAGTCTTACGGAAACGATAGATTCCGTGTCCCTGGCGCAGCATAACAGGTACAATACCATTATGTCGCACCGGTCCGGCGAAACGGAAGATTATACCATTGCCGACCTCGCCGTGGCGCTTAATTGCGGGCAAATCAAAACCGGCTCCGCTTCCCGTTCCGACCGTATGGCCAAATATAATCAGCTCATCCGTATCGAAGAAGAGCTGGGCAGCCTGGCATACTACCCGGGTAAGCATTTGAAGTTTGGCATTTAAGAAATTCATTTCCCCAATAAAAAGAGGGTACGGAGATTTCCGTACCCTCTTTGCTTATCCGCCTGCATTATTTAAGCTGGCTATCTGGTATATAGAAACAAAGCCATTATAAGGTACCAATGACCAACACCCACAGTTCCTTTACAGTAAAAGCGGTCTCCGGCCCGCAGAGAGCACACTGCCCAGCGGAGTGTGTACCCGCAATAAAAGATTATTGCCTGTAAGTCACTTTATTTAAAGTGCAGCAGCAACTGCTCCTTATAGCTGTTGGAAACTTCCAGCTCAGTGCCGTCGGTCAGCATAACAGAGCCCCCCGCCCCTTTATGATAGGACTTGATAAAGTTCTTATTGACAATATGCGATTTATGTATTCTTAAAAAATGAGGCGGCAGCAGGCCTTCAAAATGCTTCAGGAACCTGCAGACCATGAATTCCCGGCCGGCAGTAGTATGCACGTTGGTAAAATTACCGTTGCCCCGCAACCGTACCACATCCCTGACCGGTATCACATCAAAGCCTTCTATGGTAGGCAGCACAAGCTGCTGCTCCGCCTGGTGATGCAGGTTATGCACCACAAACTGGTTATGGTTGAAATACTGCTGCTGCTGTATGGCCTCCGTCACTTTATGAACAGCCAGGATCAGCTCTTCAATATCCACGGGCTTCAGGAGATAGTAGGCGGCGCTCATATTCAGCGCTTTGATGGCATATTCCGTAAAGGCCGTTACGAATATAGTATGAAAGGACTGGTCTTTGCAGGCATCCAGCACATCGAAAGCGTTGGCAAACGGCATTTCCACATCCAGGAAGACAAGCTGTGGCTGCTGCTCCTTTATAAGGGCTATGCCCTCGTTGCCATTCTCCGCCACACCGGTGACCTCCACCTGCGGGCAGTATTTCTGAAGATAGGAGATCAGCGCCTTCCGGGCAGCCGGCTCATCTTCCACGATGACAGTTCTAATTTTGTGCTGGTACATTATATTTCGGTTTTTTCCAGGATATGGTCACTATAGTACCCGTGCCGCCGGCAGTATCGGCAGGATTGGTCGTATAGGTGATGCCACATCCGTATAATTTGTTCAGGGTGGCTATTCTTTCCTGCGTATTCTTGATACCGCGGGATTTATAGGTCTGCTGATTGCGGGTCTTAAGGCGCTTGCTGGCCTCCACGCCTATGCCATTGTCCTTCACAACGGCGGTAAAGGCATCGCCGCGCTTACCGATGCTGATCTCCAGCAGGCCTTTCGTATCCTTATACCGGAGACCATGCCAGATAGCGTTTTCAACAAAGGGCTGCAGGAGCATATTAGGCACCAGCGTATGATACAAATCCATGTTTTCATCTATCTGCAACATGAAGTCGAACTTTCCCTGGAAACGCAGCGCCTCCAGCGACAGGTAATGCTCCAGGCTCACCTTTTCATCCTGCAGTGTAATAAAATCCCTGTTCGAGGTGGTCATTACATTCCGCATCAGGGTGGCATATTTGGTCAGGTACCTGTTGGCAGCCATTTCATCGTTCTCCGCAATGAACTGGTTAACGCTGTTCAGGGAATTGAAGATAAAATGAGGGTTCATCTCCCGGCGTAAAGACTGCAGCAGTATCTGGAGATTCTTTCTCTTCAGCTTATAGAGCACCCATATAACGCCTATGACCGTAAGTATGGTAAGGACCAGCAATACGGATAATACCATATTATAGACCCGTGTCTTATTGTACAATAAGACCTGCGTGTCCTTTTCTTTCTCCAGGAGCGACACCCGCTGCGCGATCTCATCAAACAGCTTATGCTGCAGCAAAAGGCTGTCTTTATTGATCACCCCTTCCACCTTATCCAGGAAATCTTCCGCGTAGCGGTTCGCCATTTTCATATCGCCTTTCTTTTTCCAGAACCGGAACAGTTCCCCCGACAGCCGGGCCGCCGCCACCGTATTATTTTCCCGGTAGGCCTCCTCCAAAGCGGCCTTCATCACATCCAGCCCCTCCTGCTGCTTTCCGGCCTGGAAGTAGTACTGCGCCAGCTGCTCCTGCAAGGCATAGTAATTTTCCCGGTCATTCAACTGCACCGCCTTTTCAATATTGGACCGGGTCGTGGCGATGGCTTCTTCCGTCTTATTGGCATTAGCATACAGGCCGGCCAGCTCTTCCTTGATGGCTATCTTGTGCTCCTGCCTGTCCGCCGCTTCGGAAGCCTTCTCCAGGTTGGAGATAGCGGTCTGGGTATCTTTAAGGTTCAGGGCCACCTCTGCTTTCTGCTGGTATGCCTGCACCACTTCCTCCTTATCCGCCGAGCTGCTCTCCAGCGTACGGATCTTATCATCTATCAGGTGTTCCTGGGCTTTGAAGCTGCTGCTGTTACGGCCTTCCATCCTGCTGATGTCATTGGTATTGAGCTGCTGCACCAGGTCACTATTGGATACCCGCTGGGAAGCCTTATAATTGCCGAGCGCCTCGCTGTTCCTCTGCAAAGCCTCGTTATTGGCCGCTATACGTCGCAGCAGGTAAGCCTGCTTTTCATTGTTCTTTTCCTTCCTGTAAATCTCCAGGGCCTTGTTATAATAATAGTTGGATTGTTCGTATTGCTTCTTATAAGCATAGCTGCTGCCCAGCTGCTCCAGCTCCTCCGCCGCATGCTGCTTATCCTCCTCTCTTATGGCTTTCTCCAGGCTTCTTATTTTGTCCACCTTGTTCTTTCCGGGTATCATCTCCTTCTTTTTACTGGCTTCGGGTTGCTGCGCCCACATGCTCCCCGCATTCATTCCCAGCAATACCAGCAGCATCATGACTATCCTGTTCATCAAAAAGAAATTTTATACTACAAAGTACGGCAAATCCTCCCGGTTTTTAAACATCATTCACCAAGCGGGAACGGCATTTCACACAGTTGTACCGCCAAGGGCCGGCAGAGGGTATTATTTTCGGGCTACAGTAATAAGAAATGCCTCTCAACTTTAAAAATATGATCGTATGAAAAAGTATGTTTTAAAATACTCCAAATTGAGTATTATAGCCTTACAGTGTATGTTAGCGGTCTCCACCTATTCCTGCAATACCACCACCGCGCAGCAGTCCCGGACACGCCATCCGGACCCGGCACCGGTGATCCCTAAGAAAACAAAGATACAGGTGGCGCTGCTGCTGGACACTTCCAACAGCATGGACGGACTGATAGACCAGGCGAAATCAAGGCTCTGGAATATCATCAATACCCTGAGCACGCTACGGTACCAGGGCAGCCAGCCCGACCTTGAGATCGCATTGTATGAATACGGCAACGACGGGCTCAGCGCTTCAGAAGGCCATATCAGGCAGGTCACGCCCTTTACCACCGACCTGGACCTGCTGTCTGAAAAGCTCTTTGCATTGCGCACCTACGGCGGGCTGGAATATTGCGGGCAGGTCATTCAAAGCGCCACCCGGCAGCTGACCTGGGATCGTAACGATCATTCCATGAAGCTGATCTATATAGCCGGTAATGAGCCGTTCAGCCAGGGTAAGGTCCATTATGCCGAAGCTATCGCCTCCGCCGTCAGCAATAATATCTATGTGAATACCATTTACTGCGGGGATTACAGGTCCGGCATACAGGAAGAATGGAAAACCGGCGCGGATAAGGGTAAAGGCAAATATTTCAATATCGACCACAATAAAGAGATCAGGTATGTGGAAACACCCTATGACAGGGAGCTGGAAGTACTGAACGAACGCCTTAACAGGACCTATTACGGTTACGGACGGCTCGGCTCCGAGTACAAATCCAAGCAGGTGGCCCAGGACAGGAACGCTACGATGATGAATAAGGCGGTCCAGGCAGAGCGCACGGTATCCAAATCCAAGACCAATTACCATAATGCGCAATGGGATATGGTAGATGCCTATAAAGCGGACAGCAAATTTGTAGAGAAGGTCAAAGAAGAGGAGCTGCCGTCTGAATTCAAAAATATATCCAGGCAGGAGCTGGAAAGAAAGATCGTAGCACTGGAAAAGGAACGTAAAGCCATCCAGGCAGATATAGATAAGGTATCACGCCAGAGAGCTGCCTTTATCGAGCAGCAGTCCCAGTCTGCCGGGGACGGAGATGACCTGGGAAGGGCCATTACCACTTCCATACTGGATCTTGCTGCCAGGCATAATTATTCACGGGTACAATAGCCGGGCATTACCGGCTCACACCAATAGCGGGAAAAGCTGATCATCAACCAGGAACAGGAAAATAAAGAAGGTCGCTCAAAAGTATCATTCCGCCATTCCGCTACGCTCCGGCCGGAATGGCGGAACTATTCTGGCGAAGCAGAATTTTTATAAACGGCAGAGTATAAATAGAGCTTTTCTTGTCACATTACACTTGGCTGTCACCCTGAGCTTGTCGAAGGGTGGTTTATAATAGTTGTAGCAGGGCTTCGACAGGCTCAGCCTGACAGCTAAAGGATTTGTCACATGGAGCTTGTTGGAGTTACTTTGAACCTATTGTGTCATCCTGAGCTTGTCGAAGGGTAGTTTATAATGGTTGTAGCAGGGCTTCGACAGGGCTCAGCCTGACAGCTAAGGGATTTGTTACATGGAGCCTATTGGGATCACTTTGAGCCTGTCGTGTCACCCTGAGCCTGTCGAAGGGTGTTTTATAATGGTTTTAACAGGGCTTCGACGGGGCTCAGCCTGACAGCTAAAGGATTTGTCACATGGAGCCTGTTGGGATCACTTTGAGCCTATTGTGTCACCCTGAGCCTGTCGAAGGGTGTTTTATAATGGTTTTAACAGGGCTTCGACGGGGCTCAGCCTGACAGCTAAAGGATTTGTCACATGGAGCCTTTCGAAATGTGACAGGTATGTAGCGAAATGGCGGAACTATTTTCCTGCGAAGCAAGATCTTAAATCTTAACTGACTATCTATATAAAAGAAACAAAGCAGTTACAAATGATTATAAGAGATTCCTCACATCCGTTCGGAATGACCAATACCCTAAACAAAAGCGGTATCTGACCCACAGAGAGGATACCGCTCAACAAAGCGTATCCGTAATAAAAGGTTGTTGCCTGTAAACAGATAGCTACTAAATCTTATAAACGGCAGATTATAAATTGAACCTATTGTGTCACCCTGAGCTTGTCGAAGGGTGGCTTAGAACGATTTTAACAGGGCTTCGACAGGGCTCAGCCTGACAGCTAAGGGATTTGTCACATGGAGCTTGTCGAAATGTGACACGTATAAATAAACAACCCTGTCCATATTTCGACTGAGCTCAATATGACAGGGTTGTTTTCTATTTCGTAAACGATATAAAGATGTGATGTCCCGGAGTTATTTAGAACAGGGTATTGAGCAACTGTTCCAGCTCATATTCCGTTTTGACCAGCACTTCCCTGGGCTTACTGCCCTGGGCCGGTCCTACAATATCTGCCGCTTCCAGCTGGTCCATGATCCGGCCGGCCCTGTTATATCCCAGGTTGAATTTACGCTGCAGCATGGACGTGCTGCCGCTTTGCGTGCTCACCACCAGCCTGGCCGCTTCATCGAACATTTTATCCCGCTTGGACAGGTCAACATCTTCTTTACTGATACCTTCATTCTCCGCACCTTCGTATTCCGGCAAGAGAAACGCCGTCGGGTAACCGCGCTGCTGCCCGATAAACTCAACGATCCGCTCTACTTCCGGGGTGTCCACAAAGGCACACTGCAGCCGCAGCAGGTCGCTGCCGATGGAGATCAGCATATCTCCCCTGCCTATCAACTGGTCTGCCCCACCCGCATCGAGGATGGTCCGGCTGTCCACCTTGGCAGACACCCTGAAGGCGATACGCGCCGGGAAGTTAGCCTTGATAATACCGGTGATCACGTTCACGGACGGACGCTGTGTGGCGATGATAATGTGAATGCCAATGGCACGGGCCAGCTGCGCCAGCCTGGCGATAGGCATCTCCACCTCTTTTCCCGCCGTCATGATCAGGTCTGCAAATTCATCTATGACCAGCACGATGAACGGCAGGTATTTATGACCGTTCTGGGGATTCAGCTTGCGGCTTTTGAACTTTTCATTGTATTCCTTGATATTACGGGCGCCCGCATCCTTCAGCAGCTCATAGCGGTTGTCCATTTCAATACACAAAGCATTCAGGGTATTGACCACCTTTTTGGTATCCGTGATGATGGCTTCCTCCTCGTCCGGCAGCATAGCCAGGTAGTGCCTTTCTATAAGCCTGTACACCGATAATTCCACTTTTTTAGGGTCGACCATCACGAATTTCAGTTCGGAAGGATGTTTTTTATATAGTAGGGACACCAGGATGGTATTGATACCTACCGATTTACCCTGCCCTGTAGCACCCGCCATCAGGAGGTGGGGCATGGTGGCAAGGTCCACGATATAGTTTTCGTTGTCTATCTTTTTACCCAGGGCGACAGGCAGCGACATGGCCGAATTCTGGAATTTTTCCGATGCCAGCAGGCTGCGCATGGATACGATCTGCTTTTTGGTATTGGGCACTTCGATACCTATAGTCCCGCGGCCGGGTATAGGCGCAATGATACGGATCCCCAGGGCCGCAAGGTTCAGCGCAATATCATCCTCCAGGTTCTTGATCTTGGAGATACGGACGCCTTCAGCCGGCACGATCTCGTACAGGGTCACCGTAGGGCCCACCGTAGCGCTGATCCGCTGTATCTCAATACCAAAGCTCCTTAAGGTATTGACGATCTGGTTCTTGTTATTTTCCAGCTCCTGCCGGTCCACCGAGATGCTGGTCTGGTCTATTTCCGCCAGCAGGTCCAGGGGAGGAAACTGGTAATCTTTCAAGTCCAGCTCCGGCACATAAGGCGTATCAATGCCAAAGTGCTGCTTACCCGTAACCGCTGCTTCCTGCTCCACTACGGTCTCGTTTATCTTAAAGGCCACATCATCAGCCGCCGTTGCGGAGGGTATCTCCGGTTCCGCCGGGATATTCACATCCCAGGCGCTGTCATTTTCAATAACAGGCTGTTCTTCTTCCCGTTCCGGTATTTCCAGCACGATCCCGTTCTCCGCCACTGCGTTAAAAGTGATTACAGGGGGCATCATACGCTCTACCGTTTCTTCCGGGATGCGGGTGCTGTGAACGGGCTCAGGAGCAGGCTCCTCCATACCCTTATCTTCCCTGATATGCAGCACAGGCGCCAGCGTATCTTCCGGATCCGGCCGGGTGTCCGGCACGTGGAGTGCGGGCGTGTGCTCCCTCTCCGGTTCATTGACCACAAAATCAAGGCTGCCGTCCTCTTCGTCCAGCACATCCAGCAGCTCCATATCCTCTTCTTCCAGGTCATCCTGCGCGTCTACAGGCTGGTAATCATAGCCCTGGCTGGCAGCCACCTGTTCTTTCTGCTCCTGCTCTTCCGGGGAAACGGCAGGATTGCTGAATCCTTTAAAATCTTCTGCCGAGGTTTCCTCACTGCTTTGCGTACGCTCCTTCCGCTCCGGCATAACCTTTCCCACCGCGTTTAGGATAGGCTGGAGCTTCAACTGGAATACAATGAAGTAGAAAAAAGACATCATGAAAAGGGTCATCAGGATAATACCGATGTTACCGGCAAACCCGCTGGTCCATTCTATCAGGCTGTTACCGAACGCCCCGCCATAGGAAAAGGAAGCTCTCCTGAATACAAAGGCGAGTATGGGTGAGAGGAACAGAAAGCCGAGCGCTATGACATTCAGCCATTGGGTGGCTGGGAATATTCTTTTCTTTACCAGCAGGTTATAGCCGACACCCGTGATCCAGAAGGTGACCAGCAATACCGGCAGCCCGATCCCGTTATAGACCAGGTAATGGGCGGAGATAGCCCCCAGCCTTCCGCAGAAGTTGGCTATCGGTTCGGAAGAGTCGAAAAGGAATCCCCAGAACGAACGGGCAGAGATCAGCAGGTCCTGGTCTTTCTCCCAGGAGTATATATATCCTATAACAGCAAAGGTCAGGAAAGCGCCCAATATGAATAACACCAGGCCCAGGCCTATCCTTATCTTATCCTTACGGCTCATTGTGTCTGCAGCCGGCGGAGCGGCTGGGGGCGGTGATGTTGTTTTTTTTTCCTGTTGTGGTTTCCTGCTTTTAGATGTAGATTTCGCCATAATGATCCTTGAAAATAATGGGTTTTGCTATGTATTGCAATCCATAGCAAAATTAAACTTATATATTCAACTATGGGGCAATTCCGGTGATAATATTTATACAAAGCAGCACGCTTTCCGGCCGTTCCTTACAGCCTGCCACGGAGGCCTGCGCCTGCTGCCGTACACATCCCGAAGATACACTTTCCCTTACTGAATTCCTATATTTCGGATGCCGGCCGGTTTTTGATAATAAAATACCTAAATTGCAGTTTCCGTAATCATGTACAAACATATAAATTATGAAATATTTACCCATCGACAGCAATTTATACGCCGGGAACAGGTCCCGCTTCGCGGCCGGAATGGAGCCCGGCAGTATAGCTGTTTTTCACAGCAACCCGGTGCTTGCAGAGAACGGGGATGCTGTGTACAGTTATAAAGCAGATTCCAATATCGTATGGCTTTCCGGCATCACCCAGGAGAAAACGCTGGTGATCCTTTACCCGGATAATTTCGAGACGCATGCCCGCGAAGTGCTGGTGATACAACGCCCTAACGCCTTGCTGGAAAAGTGGAACGGCCATTTGCTTACCAAAGAAGAAGCCCGCGCCATCAGCGGAATCGAAACCATTTTATATTACGATGAGTACGAAAGCGAGCTGCAGCGATGGATGCATCACGCGGAGTATGTTTACCTTGCCACCAATGAGAACGACAGGAGAGGCGGTGACGTATGGCGAACCGACCTGGCATTTGTAGAGAAGATAAAAAGCGCCTACCCCCTGCACCAGTATAAAAGGGCGGCCGTGCTGCTGAAAGAGCTGAGGGCCATTAAAACGGAAGAGGAAATAGCCGTCACCAGGATTGCAGTGGATATCACGCATAAGGCCTTTGAAAGGGTATGCAGGTTCATACAGCCGGGCGTAAAGGAATACGAGATAGAAGCGGAGATCATGCACGAGTTTCTGCGTAACCGTGCCACCAGGAATGCATACGGCAATATCATAGCTTCCGGCGATAATGCCAGGATCCTCCATTATGTGGACAATAACCAGGAGTGTAAGGACGGCGACCTGATACTGATGGATTTTGGTGCCGAATACGGCAATTACTGCGCCGATCTTTCCCGTACCGTGCCGGTGAACGGCAAATTCACCGAGCGCCAGAAAGCCGTTTACAATGCCTGTCTCGCGGTTCACAACTATTGCGTATCCATCCTGAAGCCCGGAATCAATTATTCGGATTATATACAGATGGTGAACGAGGAGATGAACCGACAACTGATCGGCATAGGCCTGTACACGGAAGAGGAAGCACGCCGGCAGGACCCTTCCGAACCTTTATACCGTAAATATTTCTACCACGGCATCGGGCATCACCTCGGACTGGATGTACATGACCTGGGTGCGCGCAACGAACCTGTAAAAGCAGGCATGCTGTTCACCATTGAACCGGGCATTTACATCGAAGAAGAAGGTATCGGTATCCGGATAGAAAATAATTACTGGCTCACTGAGGACGGCAGCATTGACCTGTTCAAAGGCATACCGATCACCGTAGAGGAAATAGAGGCGGCGATGGCAAGATAAATCAACGATCCCCGTAATCATACAAGAGGCTGTCTAAAAAGTAAAGAACCCTGACATATTGAGCTCAATATGACAGGGTTCTTTATATTGGTACCTGGCACATTTCGACAGGCTCAATGTGACAAGCCCTCAACTGTCGGGCTGAGCCCCCATCAAAGCCTACTACAACCATTATAAAACACCCTTCGACAAGCTCAGGGTGACACAATAGGCCCAATGTGACAATTCTGGTTCCATGTGACAAATATCTCATCTGTCAGGCTGAGCCCCGTCGAAGCCTACTCAAAAGATCATTATAATTCACCCTTCGACAAGCTCAGGGTGACACAACAGGCTCACTGTAACAAAAAAGAGGCTTTTTAGAAAGCCTCTTTTTTAATATCATTCCTTTATTATGCCGAAGCGGTGGATGTTCTCTGGCGGTATTTTTTGCTGAGATCAATACCCCACTTATCAATATCTGCCCAGGCAAAGTCATCCTGGTAGCGTTCGGGGATGAGGTTTTCATCCAGCAGCGAACCGACAGGGATGGAAGGGAAGATCTCCTCAAATGTCAGCATATCGTTCAGGTTGGTCCTGCGGTAGATATGACAACGGGAAATATTTTCCTTACTGTCCAGGCCGGAAGCGCCGAGCAGCTCCACGAAATTCTCTACCGTACCTTTATGATAGTTGGCAACACGTTTCGTTTTGTCCTCCACATCCAGGCCGATAGCCAGCTTGGGATCCTGCGTGGCAACGCCGGTAGGACATTTATTGGTATTACATAAGAGCGCCTGGATACATCCTACGGCCAGCATCATGGCACGTGCGCAGTTACAGGCATCAGCACCCAGCGCCATCGCTCTCACGAGGTGGAAGCCTGATGTTACCTTACCGGAAGCAACAACCTTGATATGCTGGCGTATATCAAGCCCCCTGAGTATATTATGAACGAATGCCAGACCGTCCAGCAGCGGTGCGCCCACGTAGTTGGAGAATTCCTGGGGAGCAGCGCCTGTTCCACCTTCGCCACCGTCTACCGTGATGAAGTCCGGGTAAATGTCGAGCGCGATCATCGCCTTACAGATGGCAATGAATTCCGATTTGTGACCTATACACAGCTTGAAGCCGACCGGCTTACCGCCGGACAGGTCTCTCAGTTGCTTAATGAACAGGATCAGCTCCTTAGGCGTGCTGAATGCGGAGTGGAACGGCGGAGACGCCACCAGCGTATGAGGCTCCACGCCACGGATAGCGGCGATCTCAGGTGTATTTTTGGCAGCAGGCAGAATACCGCCGTGGCCGGGCTTGGCCCCCTGGGATATTTTAAGCTCTATCATTTTCACCTGCGGCAGCGAAGCATTTTTAGCGAACATTTCAGGGTTAAAACGCCCTTCCTTGTCCCGGCACCCGAAATACCCGGTACCCACCTGCCATATCAGGTCGCCCCCGTGCTTGAGGTGAAAAGGTGAAATGCCACCTTCACCGGTATTGTGGGCGAATCCTCCCAGCTTGGCGCCGGCATTCATGGATTCCACAGCCTGCTTGCTCAATGAGCCGTAGGACATGGCCGATATATTCAGCACACTGGCCGAGTAAGGCTGCTTACAATCCTTATTGCCTATTAATACTCTCGGATTATGATCCAGTGTTTTAAAATCTTTGGGAGAGATAGAGTGGCACATCCATTCATAACCTTCCGCATATACGTTTAACTGGGTACCGAAAGGCACGGTCTCCGTTTCTTTTTTAGCCCGCTGGTAAACAGTAGACCTGTCAACGCGGTTAATGGGGGTACCGTCTGTATCGGACTCTATAAAATACTGGTAGATCTTGGGACGCAAGTCCTCCAGCACCCACCGGAACCTTCCCAAAACCGGGAAAATACGCATGATACTGTGTTTGGCCTGATACATATCGTAAAATCCCAGGGCAGCGATGGCCAGCATGACCACCAGCAGGACGACCCAGTACGGATTTACGAACAATGTCAGAGCTAATGAGATAGCAATAGAGATCACCGCAAAAGCGACAAATTGCGTGCGCATAACCAAAAGTAATTTTAAGAATGTTTGTTATTTTCAATAAATAATTGTCATAATTCCGGCAAAGGTAGTGCTTTCAATACTATAAAGGAAATATTCGCACACCCGCGCAACGCTTCCACATCAATATTATTAACCATATTCATAAATATTTAATATCCAATAAATTACAACCAAAAGAGTGTCTTAATAAATTGTAAAACAGGAGACGTATTCCCTGATATATCCCAAGTCCTGTGACCGCAGGCCGGAAGGTCATACCCCGGCGCAGCAGGAAAAGATATAAGAAAGATATAATCCCGTCATCGTAAATAAATATTAATTACTTTTGAAAGCCGTTACATCATATAACAGAGACCTATGGAGTTTAGAACATTAGAACATATACCCGTTGATATTTTATTGGAAACGATCAACAAATCCTTTGCCGACTATATATTCCAGGTACGCCTGACACCTGAAAAGCTGCGCCTGAAGATAGTTTCAGAACAAATAGACCTGGCTATTTCCGTAGGCGCATTTGCAGACGGCGAACTGGCAGGCTTCATATTGCATGGCTCCAAAGTGGTGGACAACCAGAAGAACGCCTATAACAGCATTACGGGAGTGCTGCCTGAATTCAGGAAGCAGAAGCTGACGGTCAGGATGTATGAGTATATCATACCGGTGCTGAAAGAGCAGGATTACAGGCAGATACAACTGGAGGCCATCACCTCCAACGTGCCCGCCCTGAAAAGCTATATAGAAGTGGGATTTACCATATCCCGCATCCTGGAATGCTACAGGGGCAAGGTCAAGCAACTGCAGTCCGCCCTGGATGAAAATATCGAGATCACCAACGAGTGGCAGGCAGATAACCTGTCCTGGATATGGGACTGGGAGCCTACCTGGCAAAATGATGTGCTGTCCATTGAAAACGTAAAGGAGGCCATTACCTGCATTACCTATAAAAAGGATGCGCAGATCATCGGTTACCTGTTCTTTAATAATATTACCAAGCGTGTGCAGCAGTTCGCGGTTGCCAGGGAATACAGGAACAAACATATAGCATCGCGTCTTTTCAACGCCCTGGCCCACCATACAGGCGATACGGATGTGGAGATCATCAACCTCCAGTCAGAAGTATCCGGGGCCAAATTCCTGAACAGGATAGGCTTTGAGCTGTTTATCAAGCAGTATGAAATGAAGCTGTCCCTCGCATAATCAACCAGTGCTTAATATAATTCATATCTTATCAGAAGGATTCGGAAAATATGGCGATATATACTCCTGGTGAGCCCGTTAAGGATCAATTTTTTCTTAATGGCGCTTCTCCTGTGGGGACTTTTCTATTTAAAGACCCATCAACCCGGGCTCATGGGCGATGTAACGGATATCCGCGCCAGCGATAAGGTGATCCGGCTCCTGCTGGATGTTGTATTTTACGGCCTGGCCATAGTCACCGTTTTCGCGCTCTGGGTCAACGCGCTCCTATGGCTGATCAATTTCATGATCATCAGGCATCATCCCGACAGCCTGGACATTGCCAGGGACAGCCGGAACAGGCTCACCATTATGGTCCGGGAAGCCTTTGCGCCCCTGATAGGCGTCCTGCACGCGTTCATCACCACGGACCGGCAGGATTATATCCATCCCGTTTTATTCCTAAAGAACAAATTCCGCCTGCTTAAGCCCATCGGCACGCAAAGTACCCAGCCGCTGGAGCTGCCTCACTATATCCCGTACAGGTTCCGTACCGTGACCCTGCAGTATATGGATATCCTGAGAATGACAGCCTTACCTGTAGTGATACCCGCGGATTACCAGTTCCATAACTATCCGCCTGACAGGCCGCTCCCGGACAGGATCATCCAGCCGCTGATACACCAGGAGGACAAGGAGGCGCTGGTAGTGCCGCGGAAAAAGGACGGCGATTATTTACATTATAAGCACTTTGAATCCGGTGATGACGTCCGCAGGATCGTGTGGAAGATCTACGCCAAGAATAAGGATCTCATCGTCCGCATACCGGAAAGGGAATACGAAACGGCCAACACCTGCTATATGTCCTACAGCACGGTCCAGGAAACACCTGTACCGGACCGCTACAGCCCCATTGCGCTGGATTACCTGAAGTGGTCCGTATGGAATATCTACCAGACCCTGCGCAAGCAGAACAATCTCCTGCTGAAAAAAGTACAGGGCACGGCTCCCCTCCTGCCCGATGCCGATATCATCAGGAATTACATTACGGACCTGCAATGGCAGCCGGCTTCAGGCACTCATAATATCGACCCTGGAAATGACAATATCATCTGCCTGCACAGCGGAATGCCCGTTGAGACGATAGAACGCCTTACCCTGCGGCTGAGCCCCGTGCAGACGGTATATTTCATCCCGCTCAGCCAGGCCTTCAGGGTCAACCTGGTAACGCGCGGCCTGAGAAAGCTTTTTTTCATTACGCTGCACCCGGACCCGGTGGTACAGGCCAGGATCAATTTCCAGTTCTCCGGCACCAGGCGGAAATGGCAGCAGAAGGAAACCAGGATACTGGCGCTGCTGCAGGACAGGAATATCCGTTACGAGGTTGTACCAGCGCAGTAACCATTCCGCTACCTTTAACAGCGCTTCAATTCCCCGGCAATGATACCGTTTTATAAAGCGTTCGCAACCGCAATATTAAAAACACCGTACTCTATAAAAAGCTGATGCTCTATATAAGCAACCAATCCGGCAGATAGCAGGAGCAGGCACATAAGATGCTACAAAGCAGATATCCTCACACCCGTTGGAATGGCCGGCACGATACATAGCTTTATAGCAAAAAATACCCGCTGCCTCACACAGGGGGACATTTCCCTGCGGAGCGTACCTGTAATAAGAGGATGTTTTCCTGTAAGCAGATAGCCATTTAAGGAAAAGGCATCCTGTCGCTACGGCTCACCACTCCGGCCGCAATAAAAAACAAAAGGAATTTTTATAACACAATAATTATCCTACCTTTGCATGACCGATAAACAATAGCAATCTTCTTTGTTATTCCTCAACCACTCCGGTCAAGATAAAAAGCAATAGTATCATGGCAAAGTACATCTTCGTAACCGGCGGGGTTACATCTTCATTAGGTAAAGGTATCATAGCTGCATCACTGGCAAAACTGCTACAGGCAAGAGGTTTCAAAACTACTATTCAAAAATTTGACCCCTACATCAACGTGGACCCGGGAACGCTGAATCCCTACGAACATGGAGAATGTTATGTTACGAATGACGGCGCGGAAACGGACCTTGACCTGGGCCATTACGAGCGCTTTTTAAATACCCCTACTTCCCAGGCCAATAATGTAACCACAGGCAGGGTTTACCAGCATGTTATCAATAAGGAGCGCCAGGGCGCCTATCTTGGGAAGACCGTACAGGTCATCCCGCATATTACGGATGAGATCAAGCGCCGTATGCTGCTGCTCGGAGATGAAAGCCATGGGTATGACTTTGTGATCACGGAGTTGGGCGGTACGGTCGGCGATATTGAATCCTTACCTTATATTGAAGCCGTAAGGCAATTAAAATGGGACCTGGGCGATGATAACTGCCTGGTGGTACACCTTACCCTGATCCCTTACCTGAAGGCTGCCAAAGAGCTGAAAACCAAGCCTACCCAGCATTCTGTAAAGCTGCTGAGCGAAAACGGCATTCACCCGGATGTGATCGTATGCCGGACGGAACAGCCTTTATATGACGAGCTGAAGCGTAAGATCGCCCAGTTCTGTAATGTTAAGAAAGAAGCGGTGATCGAATCGCTGGATGCCGATTCCATTTACGCGGTACCCCTGATGATGCAAAACGAAGGCCTGGATACCATCTGCCTCAAGCTGTTGGGTCTCAGCACGGAGCAGGAGCCTGATCTTGCCAAATGGAAAGATTTCCTGAGCAAGCTGCGTTACCCCAAGCATAAGGTAACCGTAGGGCTTATCGGTAAATACGTGGAGCTGCAGGACGCCTATAAGTCCATCCTGGAAGCCCTCATCCATGCCGGCGCCATCAACGAATGCAAGGTGGAAGTAAGGAACGTCCACTCAGAGCACCTCACCGTAGAGAACGCCGTGGAACAGCTCCAGAACCTGGATGGCATACTGGTAGCGCCCGGTTTCGGACAACGGGGCATAGAAGGAAAGATAGAGGCGATCCGTTATGCCAGGGAAAACGGCATTCCGTTTTTCGGCATCTGCCTCGGCATGCAGATGGCTGTAGTGGAGTTTGCCCGGAACGTGCTGGGACACACTGACGCATTCTCTACGGAAATGGACCCGGAAACTCCGCATCCCGTTATCCATTTAATGGAAGAGCAAAAGAATATAGAGCATATGGGCGGCACGATGCGCCTTGGAAGCTATGACTGTGAAATTACTCCCGGCAGCATACTGGCCGGCGCCTATGGGACCAAAACGGCACAGGAACGTCACCGGCACCGTTATGAGTTCAATAACGCCTACCTGGATGAATTTGAGGCCAACGGCATGCGCGCGGTAGGTAAGAATCCCCAGACAGGCCTTGTGGAAGCCGTGGAAGTCCCTACCCATCCGTTCTTCCTGGGCGCACAGTTTCACCCGGAGTATAAAAGTACGGTAGAGGCTCCGGCACCTTTGTTTGTAAGCTTTATAGCCGCTGCCAGAAAGTACCGCGACAAAAAAGAAGTAAAATAGCAACAGCATTATATACAATAAAAAGGACCCTCTTGTATTGTCACATTGAAACAGTCTCGTCACATTGAGCCTGTCGAAATGTAACAATTACCAATCAGCAACCCTGTCTATATTTCGACTGAGCTCAATATGACAGGGTTGTTGACTTTCCAGACAGCCATTTCTTTCCAACAGACGGGCTTCATTACAAAGTGATCATAATTTCACAGGCCACAAAAAAGCAGCGCTACCCATAGAGGCAGCGCTGCTTTTTATTATAACAAATTCTGTCGTTATACTTAGTCTTAGTCGATATGGATGGAATCGTTCAGGTCATTGTCCACCAGCACACGGCCACAGTGCTCGCATACGATGATCTTCTTACGTTGACCTATCTCCGTTTGTCTTTGCGGGGGGATCACGTTAAAGCACCCACCACAGGAATTCCTCATTACCGGCACTACGGCCAGCCCGTTCCTGTAATTGCCCCTGATGCGCTCATAGGCAGACAGCAGCCTTTCGTCCACCTTCTCCTTCGCTTCATCAGATTTTTTAGACAGCTCTTTTTCTTCCTTTTCCGTATCCTTGATAATTTTCTCCAGCTCCTTTTGCTTTACTACCAGTATTTCGTTCTTAATAGCCAGCTTCTGCTCGGTCTTGCCCAGCAATTCCTGCGCATCCAGCATCTTCTTATCAGCATCCCTGATCTGCTTGTCACATAGCTTCATTTCCAGCTCCTGCAATTCCATCTCTTTTTCCAATGCTTCGAATTCCCTGCTGTTCTTCACGCTGTTCTGCTGCTTCTCATACTTCTTGATCAATGCTTCCGATTCTTTTTTGGCATCCCTTCTGCTCGCAATGTAGTTCTCTATTTTCTCAATCTCGCTATTGATATTCTCAATACGGGTCTGCAGGCCCTGCACTTCATCCTCCAGGTCATTTACCTCCATCGGTAATTCTCCTTTCAGGATCTTGATTTCATCTATTTTAGAATCAATCTTCTGAAGTGTCAATACTGCTGATAATTTTTCTTCAATAGAAAAATCTTTTGAAATCGTAGCCATATATTAAAAAATAATATTTTTAAATGTAGTCTGTTAGGAAAATAACTGCAAAGTTAAGTAATAATAGTCAAAATACATCAATCCGGAATTTTATTATATCTGATAATCAGTAATAATATTTTACGGGATTGGTACATACAGAGGTCGCTTCTATTTTCAGGCCGGGATAACGGGAGACAAGCAGCTCCAGGAACAGCCCGTTCGTGAATATCTCGCTTTCGTAATGCCCTATATCCGCGATCAGGATATCATTGCCCGCTTCAAAGAACTGGTGATATTTATAATCCGCCGTGATAAAAATATCTGCCTGCGCGCCTTTGGCCGCCTGCAGCAGGAAGCTCCCTGAGCCGCCGCATACCGCCACTTTACGGATCGGGCCGCGCGGCTGTCCCGCATACCGGATCACCTTCAATTGCATCCTGTCTTTGAGGTATGCAAGGAAAGCAGGCACCTCCATAGGGGTATCCAGCGTACCTGTATAGCCTGCCCCGATACCCTGGTCCGTATTGTTCAGCGGTATGATCTCGTACGCCACCTCTTCATAATAGCCCACTGCCCGGACAGCATTCAGAACAGCGGAGGACAGGTAAGCGGGTATAAGCACCTCCAGCTTCAGCTCCTCGACAGCCTCCCTCGGACCGCCGGCAACGCCTATAGCGGGGTCAGCATCAGCTCCGGGCCTGAATGTACCCGTACCGCTTACCGTAAAGCTGCATTCGCTGTAATTACCTATCGATCCGCCACCGGCATTAAAGATCGCATTTTTCACCTGCTCCACGTACGCCGGCGGCACATAACAGATAAATTTACAAAGGGAATGCCGGGTGTCCGGTGCCAGTATAGCGGCATCACGGAGCTGCAGGCGGTCTGCGATCACCTTATTGACGCCCAGCAGCATATTGTCAAGGTTGGTATGGGCCGCGTACAGCACGATGTTATGCTTTATAGCTTTGATAATGCACTGTTCGGTTTCGTTCTTTCCTGTTATTTTCCTGATAGCGGAAAAGATCAGCGGGTGGTGCGCGATGATGCAGTTACAGCCTTTTGCTATCGCTTCATCCATTACCGCCACCGTAATATCAAGGGTCACCAGCACGCCCTTTGCTTCCTGCTCCACATCTCCCACCTGTACACCGGCATTGTCATAGGACTCCTGGTAATATAAAGGAGCGAAGTTTTCAATTATTTTAATGATATCTTTGATATAAACAGCCATACTATTACAAGATTGTTGCTGTTCAAAAGTACTACAAAACAAAAGCTTTGAAGCAAAAATTTCTTTATATCCGTGTCAGAGAATGTCATCTCTTCGCCCGGCTGGCCGCCTGGAAGCTCAGGTCAGCCGGGGGGATGGCCATTACCATCGGTAATACCATTTACCTGCACAACGCCACCGTGGAGGACCTTCTGCAAAACCGCGCCTGGCTGCAGCATGAGCTTGCCCACATCATGCAATTCCACGAATGGGGCTTCTGGCGATTCCTGTACTGCTATATCAGAGAAAGCCTGCTGAAGGGGTACCGCAACAACCGTTTTGAAATAGCGGCACGCGATATGGAAAAAGAAAATTTCCAAACCATTGGTTATTGCTATATCATTACTTAACAAAATAGATTTATTTAATGTAAATTGCAAAACCTAATTTTTTCTTTCTATTTAAAATCAGACACAATCGAAATGGATGCAATATTGAGTTGGATTCAAGAGGCTTATCATTATATAATGACACACAGGCTGGTCAACGCAGAGTGGATCAATCACCACGGCGGCTTATACCTTATTGCCTTTATCATATTCGCAGAAACCGGCCTTTTCATAGGCTTTTTCCTTCCCGGAGACGCTTTGCTCTTCATCACCGGCATGATACTGGCCAGCACGGTACAGCCGTTTGCCGAGCCCGTAATGAATCTTTTATTGTGGCTGGGCATTATTATGGGAGCGGCGGTCCTGGGCAATATGGTCGGTTATTGGTTTGGCAAGAAGACGGGGCCAGTGCTCTTTGAGAAGAAGGATACCTGGCTCTTTAAGCGAAAGCATATGGAGCAGGCGCGCGAGTTTTACGAGAAGAGAGGAGGTACCGCTATCATTGTAGCCCGCTTCCTGCCTATTGTCAGGACGTTTGCTCCTATCGTTGCCGGTGTGGTAAAAATGGATAATAAGAAATTTACGATGTACAATATCATCGGTGCCGTATTATGGATAGGCTCCCTGGTATCTGTAGGATTCGTGGTAGGCAAAAAAGCGGAGCCTTATTTACATTATATCATCATAGGCATCGTGCTTATCACCACCGTACCGATCATCTATAAGATGTTCATAAAAAAAGATAAAAAGCCGGTGCACAGCCAGCCTTAAGATATATAGCTTTTTCACAAGCCAGTAAAGCCGGAAGTTACATACTTCCGGCTTTATGCATTTTTTAAGAAACTGTTACCCAATTTTTGGAATAATGAATACGTCTTCATTGACAGGATAACATAATTTCGAATCTTTAAATTTTTCAACTATGCGCATTAAATCATTATTTTGGATATTCAGCTTTGTACTGACCGCTTTCAGTATCGCAGGATGCAAAAAGGACAGGAATAATAATAACAATAATAACGACCCGCAGGCCAGCCAGCTTAACGAGCTGTTCAAGCAGCTTAAGAGCCAGCCCCAGACCTTCACTGTCAAGTCAGGGGAATATGTCACTATCCAGGGTGCAGGCGGCACTGTCATTAAATTCCATCCCGAATCTTTTGTGGATAAGGATAATAACTATGTTGTCAGCGGGATCAATCTGAAGGTCACCCTTACAGAGGCGCTTGACTACAGGGCCATGATCGCCAACAGGGTACAGACCATAACCGAAAATAAACAGCGGCTGATTAGCGGCGGAGCGGTTAAGGTTGAAGTATCATTTGAAGATACGGAAATATATGTCAGGGATTATTCCGTGAGCTTCCTTACCACGGAGAACCCGCCAAGCGACCTGATGGCCCTCTACACAGGCTATGAATCCTCCCAACCCGCCGGGAACGTGGTGATGTGGTATGATGACACTACAGGCACCACCAAGTCCAACAGGATGGATAATAATATTAACGGCGGAGTCAACCTGTATTTTACGTTTGACAGCGTAACCACGCTGGGATGGATCAACTGTGACTATTTCTTCAATCATACCGGTCCCAAAACAGACATCGGCGTCACCTTCCCGGACAATACCTTTAATGAGAAGAATACGGAAGTATATGTGGTATTCCCTCAGATCAATTCCGTTTCAGGACTTTACAATTATCTTCCGAATGCCAACAGCTTCACTATGGGATATGCCGGCTATCATATCCCGGTAGGATCCGTGATCCACGTGATGACCGTGACCGAAAAGGACAACCAGTACTATATGGCCGTACAGAAAGATATAACAGTGACCCATAATCATACCGTTAATGTATCGCCGCAGCCGGCAACATTTGCAGAGATCACTACAGCATTACAGGGGTTATAACAGGTATATTACCAATTGACAGGCGGGGCCGGGATATCAATCCGGTTCCGCTTTTTTATTTTATGAAGCGACTATCTGCTTACAGGCGATACCTTTTTAAAAGGTACGATTCGCTGACCAGTGTCCGCTCCCGCGGGTCATTCCGGTAGCCGGCTTTTATGAGATTCCATAACACCTGCCGAATGGCTGACAAGCTGGCAAAACAATAAAGCCGCTGACAGGAGCATTTCCATTCACTGCTGCTGCACCCTCCATACTACGGGCGCTGCCCCATATACCCCGGACAGTACGGATAGCATTTGCAATCAAAACAATAATTAACAATTTATTAAAGTCTGTTTTTTTTACTATATTTGTAACATGTGGTATCTGAAGATATTAAACAGGCTGTATCTGCTACTGCTGCTCCTGGCCGTGCATGTTCCCTCAACAGCACAGAGCCTGCCTGATCCCAATATATTCGGTTTTTACTCGCTTTCCGGCAATAATATTTATGAACATAATTGCATAGCCAACACAGAGCAGATAGTTTTCAACGCCCCTGTGCTGGGATCAGCTTTAGGGGTCGGGCAGGTACTGGGCAGCGCCAATCCCACCCAGACCTACTACCTGGTCATCGGCGGTACCTATCACTATGTAGATCCTGTCACGCTGCAGATCGTCAATACGGGTCACAGCACCACCGCTGTCAACCCGGGTGTAGGCAGCAGGTACATCTTTAATTTCCAGTACCCCAACATCTACAGGTATGACGGCGCCAGCAATGACATCCTTATAAGAACGCTTACACCGGCAGACGGGTCCCGGTTCATTTATGATGTTTTTGCAGACTGCGAAGATAATTTTTACCTGATCAACAGTACACATTTGCAGAAATATGACTCCACAGCTACCTTACTGCAATCCTGGCCTCACAATATCCCGAATTTTCCCATCGTCGGTGCAGGGATAGCCTTGATACAGGACAGCCTGTATTTCAGTTTCGGCAATACTATTTACGTTTCCGGCATACAAGGCGCCAACCTGGTCTATAACAGGACCTATACCCTGACATCCCCGTCACCCCTGGATATGGCTAATTATAAGACCAGCCCGATCAGCAATATCAATATCACTATCCGTGTTATTGACAGCCTGAGTTGCGGGCAGAACTTCACCATACAGGCCAGCATTCCCGGCAATATCACCAACCCTGTCTATACCTGGTATGTGAACGGGAATCCCCTGCCGGGCAATAACAGCCCTATGCTCCAGCGCAGCTTTAACACGGGAGATGTCATATATGTAAGGATCAATTACAATGGCAACTGTATCAACACGGTGTTCAGCAACACCATTACCATCGGGAATTACAATACCAGGCACTCGCAATATGACAGCACGGTCTGCTACGGTCAGTCGGTCTGGGGCTACAGCCTTACAGGCATCTACAGGGACACATTCCGCCAGGGGCTTTGTGACAGCATCAGGACCTTAAACCTGACCGTCCGTCCCCTGCCGATAGCACGGCTGTTCTCCAGCTATTGCAATCCCGTCTTCCCGGTAGTATGGAACAATCATACCATTGCACAGGCGGGCAGCTATATCCTGATGGATACCTCCGTTCAGAGCGTTACAGGATGCGACAGCCTTACGATCATGAACATGACCATCACCCTTGCTGATACCACAGTCCTGTACGATACCACCTGCTTTCACCCGGACGGCTATCCGTGGTACGGGAACAGGCTGACCCAATCAGGCACCTATACGCATACGCTGACCAACAGGCATAATTGCGACAGTGTCCTGATACTGCGCCTCCTGGTCCATGATGACCGGCCCACTACGGAAAATGTGCTGCTCCAAGACTGCCAGTCCGTTACCTATAAGGGCCACACCTACTTCTCGGACACGTCCCTAGCAGATACTTTCAGGAATGTGCATTTCTGCGACAGTCATTATGTAGTAACAAACATTAAAGTGCATTACCCTCAGACACAATATATAGACACCACATTGTGCGGCCAGGAGACGTTTACACTCAATGGCATTACTTACGGGAACCCGGGGACCTATCTTCAGCAATACACCGACCGGCAGGGATGTGACTCCAATATCCGCATACAGATCTGGCTAAGCAGTCTGCCCGTATTTTCCATTGATGTAACGCCTAAGGACAAGCTGCTGTGCCTGGGAGATACGGTGCATGTCAAAGCGGAAGGGGATTATATCTTCGACTGGAAAGGGCTGCCCGTGGATAGCATTGACAACAGGCACCAGTCATATTACCTGGACTCGCTGCGTAAGACCTTCCCGTTTACGGTCACCAACCGGTTCGGCTGTACAATAGAGGATTCCCTGCTGTTTCTTGCGGACAAATGCTGCGAGCTGATATTCCCCAACGCATTTTCACCCAATAACGACGGCCTGAATGACAGGTTCGGACCTTTCTATGTTTCAGGCCTGAACGACTTTTACAGAATGCAGATATTCAACCGGTGGGGACAAAGGGTATTTATATCATTCAACGTCAATGAGCAGTGGGATGGCACTTTCAATAGTAAAAGAGCGACAGCGGATGTTTATTACTACTACGTGGAATATACCTGCAACGACAAGAGAAAATATGAGTTTAAAGGAAATTTCACCCTGATATACTAATTAAAACTTTGATATACTCATTAAAAAAAGAAAAGCTATGAGAGGATTTTTTACGCTATTGATCCTGGTATATTATACAACACCGTTCTTCGGACAAATGAATTTACCCAATACAGGTATATTGGGGTTCTATTCCATAAGCGGCAATATCATTTACGAGCATGACTGTCTCACAGGTACCGTACAGCCTGTATATAATAACGGCACTATAGGGGGATCCCTGGCAATCGGTAAGGTTTTCGGCAGCAGCAATCCAACCCAGACCTACTATTTAAAGGTAGGCAGTACCTATCATTACGTGGACCCGGTGACCTTACAGGTGGTCAATACCGGGCATCAAACCGTTGCTGTGAACATCGGGATCGGCAACCATTACCTGTTCAATTTTTCAGGTACCCAGATCTACAGATATGACGGCACCAGTAATGATGTACTCATAAAAACATTGACTCCCCAGGACGGAACAGGGTTTGTTGCTGATGTATATGCGGACTGCGAAGACAATTTCTACCTGCTCAACACCACCCATCTCCAGAAATATGACGCTGCGGGAAATTCCCTCCAGTCCTGGCCGCACAATATCCCTAACTTCACCGGCGGCGGCGGCGGCATTGCGCTGATCCGGGACAGCCTTTACTTTCACAGGAGCGGAACGGTATATGTTTCTGCGATACAAGGTCCCAATGTCGTTTTCAGCAGGGCGTACACCTACAACGTCAGCTTACAGGATATGGCCAATATCATGGTAGGTCCTGCTCCCGTTATCCATATTATAGACAGTCAGAGCTGCAGCGGCAGTTACACTATACAGGCCACGATCCCCGGCAATATCCCGGCATCAACATACACCTGGTATATCAACGGATCACCCGTGCCGGGCAATAATACACCCACCCTGCAGAGAACCTTTATAATAGGCGATGTAGTGCGACTGAGAGTGGAATTTGGAGGAGGTTGTGTGTCAGAAGCCTATAGCAACTACCTTCCTATCGATACCGTGTACGGCAATATCTATACGACCCTTGACACTGCCATATGCTATGGTACATCCTACCTGGGCTATACACAGTCCGGTACCTATATAGATACCTTCGCTACCGCTAATTGCGACAGCATCAGGAGGCTCGAGCTCACCGTGAGACCTATGCCCGTCGTTATGGAAACCATCACACACTGCAATCCCGTTCTCCCGGTCATATGGAACGGACAGACCGTCAGCCAGGCCGGAACATTTACCCTCGTGGATACTTCCGCACAGGTAAATACCGGCTGCGACAGTGTGACCATTCTAACGCTCAACATTATTTTCTCTGACACCACGCATCTTTACGATACCACCTGCTATCTCAGGGACGGGTACAGGTGGCACAATAACAGGTATTTCGCTTCGGGCACCTATTTCCATACGCTTACTGCAGGCAACGGATGCGACAGCATCCTGGTACTGCACCTCAGTATGGATGCTGCGCCAACTGCCGACACCACCCGCCTTGCCAACTGCCTGAGCGTTACTTTCAACGGACAGGAGTACAGGAAAGACACCGCTATTGTACAGACCTACCGCAATATCAATCAATGCGACAGCCATTACACGGTTACCCAGATAACCATTCACAGAGCTTATACCATTAACTACGAAAAAACGGTCTGCAGGGGTGAAGCATTCACAGTGAACGGCATAGAATACAGGCAGGAAGGTACTTACATTCAGCCCTATACTTCAATGGCAGGATGCGATTCCAATATCAGGATCGCCTTAAGGATCAGTGAGTTCCCTGAATATACATTGACCTTCACACCTGAGCATCCGCCATACTGCCTGGGAGACAGGGTGACGGTAGCAGCTCCCGAAGATTATGTCTACAACTGGATGGGCTACCCCGTGGACAGCACAGGCAACAATACGCAGGTATTCCGACTGGATGCTATACATAACGCGTTCCCTTTTACCATAAAAAATGAATTCAACTGCGAGGTAGCGGACACCCTGATGCTTGAAGCTGAAAAGTGCTGCAGGATCGCTTTCCCGACCGCCTTCACTCCTAATGATGACGGCCTCAATGACGATTTCGGACCGATGCCACTATCCACCGTGAACGACTATTACAACCTCTCGATATTCAACAGGTGGGGACAGAAAGTATTTACCTCCACCCATATCAACAACAGGTGGAACGGGCATATCAAAGGAGAGAACGCAGCTACAGATGTATATTATTATTACCTGGAATATACCTGCTATGACGGTAAAAAGTACGTACTCAAAGGAAATGTAACATTGCTGAAATAGGCGCCTGCTGTTAAGCAGCATAATTTAAAGTAAAATCAGATACGCTATGACAAGACTATATTTCATATCACTGCTTATGTTATTCAGCCTGGTTGCCAAAGGTCAGACAAATCTGCCCAATACCAGCATCCGGGGATTTTATTACATCGCTGTACCCGCTACCAACAACAGGATACATGAGGTCAATACCATTACAGGAACGGACCAGGTAGTATTTGACATAGGGAATAACCTGGGCCACGGGTTAGCGATCGGTAAGGTCTTAGGCAGCAATAACCCGACCCAGACCTATTACCTGGTCGGTCCTTATCCCAACATGACCTATCACTACATTGACCCTATAACACTACAGATGGTGAACACGGGGCACAGGGCGTCCAATGTCAATCCGACCATAGGGAACAGATATTTGTATAATCTTGCTAATCTTAGCGTATACAGGTATGACGGAACAAGGGATGATACCCTTATCAAAGTATTGAATCCCAGTATTGACGGCATCAACTTTGTAGTGGATATCTTCGCGGATTGCGAGGATAATTTCTATTTACTGAGCACCACCCACCTGAACAAGTACGATTCTTCCGGCAATATGATCCAGCAGTGGGACCGTATCCCCATCGGCATACCGGCCGCAGGAATCGCTATCGTAGATGACACATTGTACACAGGAAGCGGTAACAATGTAACCGTTTACCACCTGCAGGGTAACAATGCCAATTTTATCAGGACCTTCAGCGTACCCGGGAACATTAATGACATGGCTAATTACAGGACCGGGCCATCTGAAAATGTAACGATTGTAGCGGACAGCCAGGGCTGCGGCAACCTGTACACTATTCGCAGCATTATTCCCAATAACATCACCAACACTACATATACCTGGTTTTTAAACGGCTCGATACTTACGGGATATACCACCCCTACCATACAAAGAAACTTCACTGCCGGGGATCTCATACAATTGAAAGTGGACTATACAGGCTTTTGCGAAAGCCTTTCTTATAGCAATATTATAGCTATAGACAGCATATCGAACAGAACTTATGTCATCATTGATACCGCTATTTGCTTCGGCGCGTCTTTCGACGGCTATACACAGTCCGGTACCTATATAGATACCTTCGCTACCGCTAATTGCGACAGCATCAGGAGGCTGGAGCTCACCGTAAGACCTATGCCCGTCGTTATGGAAACCATCACACACTGCAATCCCGTTCTGCCGGTCATATGGAACGGACAGACCGTCAGCCAGGCCGGTACATTTACCCTCGTGGATACTTCCGCACAGGTAAATACCGGCTGCGACAGTGTCACTGTCCTTACGCTCAACATTATTTTTTCAGACACCACGCATCTTTACGATACCACCTGCTATCTCAGGGACGGGTACAGGTGGCACAATAACAGGTATTTCGCTTCGGGCACCTATTTCCATACGCTTACTGCAGGCAACGGGTGCGACAGCATCCTGGTACTGCACCTCAGTATGGATGCTGCGCCAACTGCCGACACCACCCGCCTTGCCAATTGCCTGAGCGTTACTTTCAACGGACAGGAGTACAGGAAAGACACCGCTATTGTACAGACCTACCGCAATATCAATCAATGCGACAGCCATTACACGGTTACCCAGATAACCATTCACAGAGCTTATACCATTAACTACGAAAAAACGGTCTGCAGGGGTGAAGCATTCACAGTGAACGGCATAGAATACAGGCAGGAAGGTACTTACATTCAGCCCTATACTTCAATGGCAGGATGCGATTCCAATATCAGGGTCACCTTAAGGATCAGTGAGTTCCCTGAATACACATTGACCGTCACGCCCGGGCAGCCCCCGTACTGCCTGGGAGACAGGGTAACGGTAGCAGCGCCCGAAGATTATGTCTACAACTGGATGGGCTACCCCGTGGACAGCGCAGGCAATGCGATACAGGTGTTCAGGCTGGACTCCGTGTACAACACATTCCCTTTCACCGTAAAGAACGCCTTCAACTGCGAGGTAGCGGACACCCTGAGGTTTGAAGCTGAAAAGTGCTGCAGGATCACTTTCCCGACCGCCTTCAGCCCTAATGATGACGGCCTCAATGACGATTTCGGACCGATGCCACTATCTGCCGTGAACGACTATTACAACCTCACGATATTCAACAGGTGGGGACAGAAAGTATTTACCTCCACCCATATCAACAACAGGTGGAACGGGCATATCAAAGGAGAGGACGCAGCTACAGATGTATATTATTATTACCTGGAATATACCTGTTATGACGGTAAAAAGTATGTCCTCAAAGGAGATGTGACGTTGTTGAGGTAGGAAAAGCAGCAGCGCTGAAAAGCCGCTACCGCCAGGCCGGTAGCGGCTTTTCTGATGTTGCGCCCTTGCATATACCCGGTCTGCTTTTACTATAAAGGCACTCAGGGCATTCCCAACAGATGTTTTCCTCTGTAGATAGCCGGTCAGCAATTTAACAATAGTATATGCCTGCCTCCTTCACATAATAGCTAACTTTATCTGTATGAAGTATCTCATGCTATTGTCGATTGCAGTAATAGTATTATTTTCACACTGCAATAGTCAATCTACAAAACCTATTCTTATGACACCAACCGATTCTCAGCATACAGGTAGCGAAGTTGCCGTATTCGGCGCCGGCTGCTTCTGGTGCGTGGAAGCATCATTCATGGACCTGAAAGGCGTGGACAGCGTTAAAAGCGGCTATACCGGCGGCACTACCGCCAATCCTACTTATAAAGAGGTATGCACAGGTCATACAGGCCATGCCGAGGTCCTGTACATCATATATCACCCGGAGATCATTTCGTACGACAAATTACTGGAGGTCTTCTTTATGGTGCACGATCCCACCCAGCTCAACAGGCAGGGCAATGACATAGGCACCCAGTACAGGTCCGAGGTATTTTATACGACGCCGGAGCAGAAAGACCAGGCAGAAAAGGCCATAAAGGCCCTTGAGCAGGCGGGAGTATATGACCGGCCCATCGTGACCCGCATCTCGCCACTGACCGTGTTCTACCCTGCTGAAGCCTATCATGATAATTACTTCAACCTGCACCCGGAGGAAGGTTACTGCCAGATGGTCGTAAGACCTAAAGTGGAGAAGATAAGAAAGGCATTCGCGGATTATATGAAATAATATGAGCAGGGTGATACTTCAGTATCACCCTGCTATATGAACGGCTTCCTGTATCAGGATTCCGATTCGGAAGCATGCTTATTGGCCTTATACCATTTGTAAAAAATGGTGCCCATTAATATCAGGGGGATCAGCCCGAGATACACAATACCGAGGTTCAATCCTTCAGCGGCCTTGCCGTCCAGGTTGCCGGCTGTAGCGGTACACATAGCACATCCCTGCGCCATCGCCTGTCCCGTCATACCTGTAACCGCCGCTAACACCAGTATGGTGATCTTAAAGAAAGGTCTCATGCCATGATATTTTAAAACTGCTGTAAAATTACGCTAAAATCCGCAACTTACTGCTATAAAATAGTCTTTAACACATCCCGGACAACGAGATTCTTGCCCATAGTATAGAAATGCAGGAACGGCACCTTCGCCTGCATCAGCTCACGGCACTGCATTACAAGCCATTCTTTACCTACTATTCCCACATCCTCTTTGCTTCTGCACTGCAGGAGGTTCCTGGTCAGCTCACCCGGGATATCAATATTAAAGATGCTGGGCAATACCTGCAACTGGCTCAGGGTAGTGATAGGCTTTAGGCCCGGGATGATCGGTACTGTAATGCCAACCTCCCTGCATTTATCCACGAAATCGAAATACTTTTTATTATCAAAGAACATCTGTGTGGTAATATACCCTGCTCCCGCATCTACCTTCTGCTTCAGGTAATGCAGATCCAGGTCCATATTAGCCGCTTCGCAATGCTTTTCAGGATAGCCAGCCACGCCTATGCAGAAATTAGTGGTGCTCTCATTGAGCGTCTCCTCTTCCAGGTAATGGCCCTTGTTCAGGTTGCTGACCTGCTGCACCAGCTCATAAGCGTTCCTGTTGCCCTTTTCCTCCGGTGTGAAGAACCGTTCGTTCTTCGGGGCGTCCCCGCGCAATGCCAGCACATTATCCACTCCCAGGTAATGCAGATCAATAAGCGCGTTCTCGGTCTCTTCCCTGGTAAATCCGCCACATATCAGGTGAGGCACCGCATCTACCTTATATTTGTTCATCACAGCCGCGCAAATGCCCACCGTACCCGGACGCTTTCTTACTTCTATACTTTTATAAGACCCGTCGGGAAGATGCTTAAAGGTCTTTTCCGCGCGGTGATAGGTAACATTGATACAGGAAGGATTAAATTCCATAAGAGGGTCCAGCTGGCTGTACAGGCTGGAAATATTGGTGCCCCTTACAGGCGGCAGCACTTCGAAGGAAATAAGTGTACGCGTAGCCTGAGCGATCTGCTCTGTAATTTTCATGATACTTAACTGTTTGTAATAGACAATGGGTAAACGATGTATAAAAATGGTGCCGGGTCAGACGCTACCGGGTTCCCGGGACATACAGCAGGAACTTACCCAGATTCCTGCTGACCGTAATGACGGATACCGGTATTAACCAACACCTTACAAATATAGTGCTTCTGCTCCAAAAAATTTATACCATAAAAAAAATAGTGCCTTACGGCACTATTCCATTTCATTATTTTAAAAACACGTTGCTTAGAATTTAGGACAAGCAAAGTTATAATGTGCCTTAGGATTGGATTTGAAGATACCGTTATAGATCACGGACATTTCCCAGGCGCCCTGTCCGCCGGTCATAGGAGCAGCAGAAGACAGTGTAACGTCATAAGACAGGCCGATCTTCATTTTGGACCATTCGAACCCGATATAAGGAGCTATACCATCTTTATACCTGTACCATGCTCCCAGGTAGAATACCGTATTCTTGGTATATTCATCGTGACCAGGATTCATGATGAAGCCGATAGCCCCGCCTACCAACGCTTCCAGAGCCGGGCCCTGGCTTTGCAGCATACCGCTGAAATACAGCATTGTATTAGGATTCATTTCAAAGCTACCACCCAGATGGTAAGAGAAGCGGGAATTGATCCTTAACGCTTCACCGGATTTAATAAAGCGCTCTTCCGGGCGTGTCAGGTGATAATAGGCAAAGCCGGCATACATCGTACCTTTTTCCGATACTTTTCCGGAATACATAAGACCGGCATTGAAGTCAGGATACGATACGTCAGCATTGGTGAAGCTTTCCCGGGAACGGGTATTGTAGATACCTGCCGGGTTATTGGGATCAAACTGATCAGCAAAGATCAGCTTATCAAAGTTAATGCTTTTCTGAACCAGCGACCCCTGCACACCGAAGGACAGGCGATGCTGCTTATCCATACCAAAGGCCTTATGATACGCCAGGGAAATACCTAAAGTAGTATTCTGAAGACCACCGGCACCGGCCTTATCGAAGATGCCCAGCACACCGATACCCATAGCGTCCCCTTCCGGTAATTTACCTCTCAGTACAGGCATGTCATAGGCTGCGGTGGCGCTGACATAAGGATTGTCGGAAACGGTGTACCACTGTTGCCTTACGTTTGCCGAAGCTCTCCAGTCACCATCGATCAGACCCGTCTGCGCCGGATTCAGCGTCAGCGGTGAAGCGAAATATTGTGTAAAGTGTACATCTTGCGCCTGAGCTCCCACGGCTACAAATGATGCTGCTACCAATGATAGTAAACTCTTCTTCATTATATATTCGGATTACAATGATTAAATTTCTTGTTTATAACTGACCAAAATACTTTGGCATAATTTTGCACAAGTTAATATTTTACTAATAATAAACAAGATTTTTTCTATTATTTTTTTCAAAAAATATTTCTCTTTGCATTAGGATTGCTTCTTCTCACCGAATGCCAGGTCGCCCGCATCTCCCAGGCCGGGTACAATATACCCCTTAGCTGTAATTTCATCATCTATGGCCGCTGTCCAGATATCCGCTTCGGGAAACCTGCGCGCTACGCTTTCCAGCCCGATGGTGCTGGCGATAGCACATACTATGATGATCTTGGAAGGCGTACCATACAGCAGCAGCTCCTCTATAGCCTGTATAAGCGATGCGCCGGTGGCCAGCATAGGGTCTGCCAGGATAAGCACGCGGTTGCTCAGCTCGGGGCAGGTAACATAATGCTGCTCTATCTCAAAGCTGCCGTCCTTATGATGCTTCCTGTAGGCCGCTACAAATGCACAATCTGCTTTGTCAAAGTAGTTCAGCAGTCCCTGGTGCAACGGCAGGCCGGCCCTGAGGATAGTGCCCACTACCGGGTGGTTTCCCTCGTCAAATACGGTCATATCCAGGGAGCCCAGCGGCGTGGTGATCTGCCGCGTTCCAAAAGGCAACGTCTTGCTGATCTCATAAGCGATCACTTCGCCTACCCTTTCCATATTGCGCCTGAACCGCATTCTGTCTGCCTGTATCTCCACACTTCTTATTTCAGCCATCCACTGACTCACTAATGAATGTGCCTCTGAAATATTATAGACCATAGATATTGTAAAATAGTTGGTAAGCGTAAAATTATTTCTGGCTGCGGTCCTTACGGCCGAAGACGGATATATTGATATACCTTGAGGGGTGGCGCTTCAGGTCCACCACCAGGTCATCCAGCGATCTGAGGGTGGTAGTAAGGTTATGGTACAGGTTCGGATCGTTCAGCATCAGTCCCATGCTACCGTTAGGATTATTGGCCTGGTGCAGCACCGCGTTCAGGTTGGCGATCGTCTTCTGCAGGTCTTCTATGGCCTGGTTCAGCGGCGCATCCTTCAACTGCCCGGTAAAGGTATTCAGGTTATTCAGCGTCTGTGTGATATCTTCATTGCTCCTGGAAAGATTGGCGGTGATGCTGTTGGCGTTATCCAGCACACCTGCAAGGTTACCGGACTGCCTGTTCAGTATGTTTGCAAGCTTGGAGAGATCGGCCATACTCTGCTCCAGGTACTCCAGCGATTTATTGATATGCGACCTGGCATCCTCATTCACTATGGAATTGACCGACAGCAGGATGGAATCAATGCTGGACACCGCCTTATTGGCAGTACCGAGAAGCGGGGAAATATTTTCAGACAGGTTGGACATCAGGTCGGCACCGGACAATGACGGCACGAAGCTCCCTGCCTCCAGGACCTTCGGTGTGGTCTCCACCGGGTCCGGCATCAGAAGGATAAGGCTTTTGGTACCTGCCAGCAGGTTATCCGCATTCATCTGCACCTGGGCGCCTTCATATAAAATAACATCCTTGCGTATCTGGAATGTCACCTTTATCTTCCTGTCCGCCTGCAGCTCTATATCAGATATCTTACCTACTTTCAGGCCCTGCAACTGCACGCTGGCAGCTTCCTGCAGGCCGGCTACATTATCATAATAAGTGTAATATTCAACATCTGTGGAAAAAACGCCCTTCCCCCTCAAAAAGTTAAAACCCAAAATCAGTACTGTCAAGGAAATGATGACCAGTGTGCCTACTTTTACTTCATTTGATATTTTAAATGCCATAACCTTATAATGATATTCCTTATTTTTAAACACCGATTAACAAAAGTAAACCAAACAAGTTGAAATGTGTATATTTTTTATTTATTTATTGTTAAAGCTGGGTTCCGTTTTTAACTGTTTTGACCTATATTTGCAATCGCTTATTTTCGAGCTAAATTCATCAAACTGATACAACTTCCAATATAAAATCAAACTTTATGTCCGGTCAGAAAATTACAATGAGTGCCAACGGTAAATTAAATGTGCCCGATAATCCTGTCATCCCCTTTATTGAGGGCGATGGTATCGGACCCGATATCTGGAAAGCTTCCGTACGCGTGATAGATGCCGCGGTCAGCAAAGCGTATAACGGATCGAGGGCCATAGCCTGGAAAGAAATACTGGCCGGTGAAAAAGCATTTAATACAACGGGCTCATGGCTGCCGGAAGAAACCCTGGATGCGGCTAAGGAATACCTGGTAGCTATCAAAGGACCTTTGACGACGCCTATCGGAGGCGGCATCCGCTCCCTGAACGTGGCCCTGCGCCAGACCCTGGACCTGTTCGTATGCCTGCGGCCCGTACAATGGTTCTCCGGCGTACCTTCACCGGTTAAGCACCCTGAGAAGGTGGATATGGTCATCTTCAGGGAAAATACAGAAGATATTTATGCCGGGATCGAATGGAACGCAGGTACCCCGGAAGCTGAAAAGTTCAAGAATTTCCTGGTAACCGAAATGGGTGTCGATAAGATCCGTTTCCCGGAAACATCTTCTTTCGGGGTAAAGCCGGTTTCTGTAGACGGCTCCAAGCGCCTGGTACGTGCAGCCATACAGTATGCGCTGGAGAAGGGCAGGAAGCAGGTTTCCATCGTTCACAAAGGCAATATCATGAAATTCACGGAAGGCGGATTTAAGAAATGGGGCTATGAAGTCGCCGCCACGGAATTTGCAGATGTGACCTTTACCTGGAATCAATGGGAAGAGATAAAGGCCGCTCAAGGCGAAGCCGCTGCCAACGAAGCGCTGAAAGCCGCCAAAGCGGAAGGCAGGATCATCGTGGATGATGTCATTGCCGACAATTTCCTGCAACAAATATTACTGAATCCGCAAAACTACTCCGTAGTAGCTACCCTGAACCTGAATGGCGACTATATTTCGGATGCGCTGGCGGCCGCGGTAGGCGGCATAGGCATTGCTCCCGGCGCCAATATCAATTACAATACAGGATATGCCATCTTTGAGGCCACGCATGGCACCGCGCCCAAATTTGCCAATACGGATACTATGAACCCTTGTTCCCTGATCCTTTCCGCCGTAATGATGCTGGATTATATGGGCTGGAACGAAGCCGGCAAGCTGATCACTGATGCTATCAGCAAAACCATTGCCCAGAAAACGGTAACCATAGATTTCTATAACCTGATGGAGGAAGCAACACTGGTAAAGACCAGTGAATTTGCAGACAGGCTCATCGCCAACCTGTAACCCTCACCTATCACTAAAAAAACAGTAGCAGAGCAATAGCTCTGCTACTGTTTTTTTAGTACCTATCATCCGTACTTATAGGAACAACCTTCTTACATATACGCAGCAAAGCGGCCTTTCTAAGGATCAGAGAACGTGCCATTCCGAAGGGAGGTGAGGTCTCTCTTATGATCATTTGCAGCACACTTATTGTGTATCCTGCACCTTCTCTATAATCGCTTTTTTCTTCTATATTAGGTAGTCAGCTTTTTTCCCGGTCTATACACTCCCAGGCATATGCAAGACGCCCTGGTTTCCTGTCCCTCCTGCCAGGAATGAGCCTGCCGAAACCACAAGCGCTACTCCAAAACACGATAAATCACGGTTTCGACAGGCTCAACGTGACACAATGAATTTCGATGAGACAAGACAGTTTCAACAATGTGATACGAAAACAGCAGCGGCCGACCTTTTCAGGTCAGCCGCTGCTGCTGTAAAAAAATCAACAATTGACTGTCGGAAGCATTACTCCAGCTTGAAGTCTATTGGCATCCTGAACACAAAACGTACAGGCTTACCACCTCTTATCGCCGGTGTAAATTTGGGTAATAGCTTCACTACCCTTACCGCTTCATCGCCCAGGCCGCCGCCGGGATCCTTATCATACTTCACAGCGGTAATGGAACCATCCTTTTCCACTACAAAGGACACCATTACACGGCCGGATATACCCTCGGCTTTCGCCATAGCAGGATATCTCAGGCTTTGCCTGATTATATTTTGATAGTTGGCAGGTGGCTTGGCTTTTTCATCCACCTGTGTCTGGATCGCGTTATCATCTCCTGACCCTTCACCGGCAGTATTGGTTCCGGTACCGCCTTTCACACCGTCGAAGGGATTACTGAAATCTGTCTTTTTATTCTCGCCATCCTTATTTTCAAAGCCGATGTCCTTATCCTTGTTCTCTTCCTTGTTAGGATCCTCGATACGTTCGGTTTCCTTCACATTCTCATTCTTCTCTATCTTAGGCACATCGAAAGTGATGGTGGCTCTTGCCGGTGGCGGTGGCGCGGATGGCAGCTCAGGTGGTGGCGGCGCATCCTCCTCCAGTGGCGGAGGCTCTGTAAGCACCACATCCTCGATAGGCGGCGGTGGTGGTGGCGGCACATACTCCTCTTTAGGTATGATCATGCTGGTACCGAAGCCTATAGCGATGATACCAAATACAATACCTGCAGCCAGGAGCGCCCTTTTAGTGTACTTTTTTCGCAACTCATAACCTCCATACTGCTTGTTCTTTCCTTCGAAAAGCAGGTCCAGATAATCTGAGTTTAATATTTTTTTAATATCCATAATATTTACTATTGGGTATATGAATTACCTAATAAGAATTGTGAATCTGCATGTTACCTGGGCCTGGAAGCCGATCCTCTTTCATAATCCGCTATGAAATCCTGGTCTTCCTTCGTAATATCCGTGATAGAATATATCTTGATATCATTGATGGTCATTTCATCGATCAGGTCCACAACGTCAGCGGTGGTACAGGTAATGTCGGGCTTGATAAGCACAGTAAGCTCATCTCCGGCGTTCAGTGTACCGTTTGCCTGCAGGGCCCTTACCCGCTTCTTTTTGTCGATCAGTACATCACGTATGCCTCCGTCATTATCAAAGGTGGTCTGCTTTACTTCTATATTTTCCAGTCCCTCATAATAATATAATTTACGGTCGGCACCCAGCAATATCGTAATGGCAGCATCCTCTTTCACCTTGGATTGCGAATCCATGTTCTCTTTCTTGAAAGGCATGTTGATCTCCATTGCCGTGGGCTTGCTCAGCGTAGTGGTAAACATAAAGAACGTAATCAGCAGCAGATTCAAATCCACCATTGGCGTCAGGTCCACCCGGGGGGTGCCTTTCTTCCCGCCTTTACTTTCTATCTCAGCCATTGTATAATGTCTATTTTAATGGTTGTCTGTTAATAATGATTATTTCGCGCCGGCAGCCGCAGCATTGGCCTTGTCCCATAAGGCAGTACCCGGAGGTATCGGCTTCTGGTTGGTAATGTAGCTGAACCTGTAAATATCCAGCTTACCCAGGGTAGAGATCACTTTGTTGGTCTCCTCTACATAAGGGGTCTGGCCGTCTACCTTGATAACAAACCTCGGCTGATCCATATCAAGGATCTGGGCCTGGTAACGCGTGGTATTGATCCAGTACATCAGCTCATTGGTTGTAAAGCTTTTGGTCGTATCAGTAGGTACGCCGGAAGCTTCCTTGTCATACCGGGACTGCTCATTCGGCGGCAGGGCGAGGTATGCTTTCAGTTTCGTGAACGGCACTCCGACAGAAGGTCCGTTTACAAAGTTATTCTTTTCAGTCTCGGTAAGGCCCAGGTTCTTGGTCTTGTTGACCTCTTCTATCAGGTTCCTTTTCAACTTAATATTATCTACGGTGTAGAAAACACGCCCCAGCTTGTCTACCGTGATCTGGATGAATCCCATAGGGATCTCCTTGGTAGAGGTGGAGGATGGAGTCACCACTTCAACAGCTTCCTGTGGCTTAAACTTGGCCGACATGATAAAGAATGTCAGCAGCAGCAGAGTAAAGTCACAAAGAGCGGTCATATCAATGGACGTACTCTTTTTGGGCATCTTTAATTTTGGCATCTCTTACTCTCTTTTAGTTTATAGACGTGGAATCGGAATAATTCCATAAAATTATTTTCTTCCGGGAAATTCCGGGGAAAGACTGCCAGCAGTTTCCCCGGAATGTGCACTGGCCGGAAAAGCGGTTATTTATAATTGGCAGCAAAGCTTTGTGTCAAAGTGAAGCCACCTTCGTCTATACTAAATCCGATACCATCATTCAATGTTGTATAGAAGTTATACATGATCATTGCGATGAAAGATGTAGAGATACCTGTAGCGGTATTCCATAAGGCCTCAGAGATACCGATCGCGATCTGGGAGGCATCCGGAGCGCCCGCAGCACCCATAGCCGCAAACGCCTTGATCATACCGATTACCGTACCGATCAGACCGAGTAAGGTAGCGGAAGACGTGATCGTGGACAGGAATACCAGGTTCTTATCCAGCATAGGCAGCTCAAGAGCCGTAGCTTCTTCGAGTTCCTTTTTAATGCTTAATACTTTCTGGTCTGTGGACAGCTCCGTATTGAAGGTCATCTCCTTGTATTTTTTCAGACCTGCCTTCATTACGTTACCTACAGAACCTGCCTGCTTGTCGCACTCTGCGATGGCAGCGTCAATATTTTTATTAGCCAGGTGGTATTGCACTTTCCTTACCAGCTCGGCGCCGTTGAACTTGCCTTTTGCCTTAATGATAGTGATGCCCCTTTCTATCACAAATACGATAGTGATGAATAACATAGCTAACAGTAACGCAACGATGTATCCGGCGTGATACATATTACCCATCCAGCTTGTAGGGATTTTCTTTTCTGCATCTTCAAAATTGCTGGAAGATCCCAGAACAAATTCGAACAATACGAAACCTAACACGATACATACCAATACGATGATTAAGTTTACCCAAAAGCCGTTCGAATTTTTTGCTTTAGAAGCTGAAGCTGCTGCACTTGTTGTTGAGCCTGGTCTTACGTCTGCCATAGTTCTTTGATTTTTGTTTAAAATTTAAAATTTGAGTTTTTAAAGAATGTTTAAAAAAACAACGCAACAAAGTTAGAAGTATCAATGAAACTTCCAAATCATTTTGCTTTTGTTTTTAACCGTAATTTCAAGAGCCAATATTACGAAAGTTCGTTTAAAAAAAAAGTTTATCCGGAACAATTTTGAATGTGTGCTCCGGGTATATAACTCAGATTAGAGATTAATTGTTGCTATAACCGCCTAAATTATTGATATTTACTGCGGCGGCCGGAACACAGCGGCACGATCCGGCCCCTAAAAGTTAAGATTAATTTAATACACAAAAAGAACCTTTCATAACCTTTAGCATGTCATCTGTAAGCCTTATGCGTTTTGTTTATTCCCTGTACTGCGCCCTCTCCTTCATACTGCTGTTCCTGCTGCTCTTTCCTTTCTTCCTTATTTTCGGGCTTACCGGCCGGAGAAAGGCCATATGGCATATCATAAGATGCTGGAGCATTATCTGGCTGGGCATGACAGGCATGCGCACCCGCGTATCCTATGCCACGCCGGGCATCTTTCAGCAGCGCAGCGGGCACATTATCGTATCCAACCACCAGTCCTACCTGGATGTAGCCCTGATATTCAGGGCCATCCCCGTCATGTGCCGCCCGCTTGCCAAATACGAGCTGGCCAGGGTGCCCCTTTTCGGCTACCTGTACCGGCAGATGGCCGTACTCGTGGACCGCAGCAATGCCGCCAGTAAAAGAAAAAGCATCATGGATCTCAAAAAGATCATCCGGAAGGGCGAAAATATCTTCATTTTCCCCGAAGGCACCTTCAATGAGACCGATGCCACGCTCATCCCTTTCTATGACGGCGCTTTTAAGATAGCGCTGGAAACGGGCACCGATATCATACCCGTACTGTTTCCCGATACCGCCGACCGGTTCCATTACTCCGGCCTCTGGAAATGGAGCCCCGGCATCAACCGGGTGATCGTCCTGGATCCCGTTCATGTTGCAGATTATGCCCCTTCTGAAATAAGAAGGCTTAAAAAGGACGTATTCAACCGTATGAGCGAAGCGATGCACCGTTGCAGGCCCCATCTTAAAAAAGCGGCGATGGAATAATTATACGCTAAAATGTATACCTTTGAGACCTTATATCATGATTCTGTACACCACTAAATTACTTAATATATGCAAGTTTGGAAAGACTACATTGAGCAGCACAAAGACCGTTTCCTGAATGAACTCCTGGACCTGCTGCGGATACCCTCCGTAAGCGCAGACAGTAAGTATAAGGAAGATGTGGCAAAATGTGCCGAAGCAGTGAAAGAGCACCTGCTCCTGGCAGGCTGTGATATTGCCGAAGTATGCCCTACTGCCGGTCATCCTATCGTTTACGGAGAAAAAATCACAGATCCGTCCCTGCCTACGGTGCTGGTGTACGGACATTACGACGTACAGCCCGCCGATCCGCTGGAATTATGGACCTCCGGTCCGTTCGAGCCGGAGATCAGGGATGGTAAGATCTATGCCCGCGGCGCCTGCGATGATAAAGGACAGATGTTCATGCATATCAAGGCGCTGGAAGTAATGGCCAAGACCGTTACCCTCGCATGCAACATCAAAGTGATGATAGAAGGTGAGGAAGAAGTGGGTTCCAGCAACCTTGAGCAATTCCTGAAAGATAATAAAGACCGCCTGAAAGCCGATGTGGTGCTGGTATCCGATACCTCTATGATCTCTATGGAGCATCCTTCCATTGAGACCGGGCTGCGCGGCCTCGCCTATATGGAAGTGGAAGTGACCGGTCCCAACCGCGACCTTCACTCCGGCGTGTACGGCGGCGGCGTGCTGAACCCGATCAATGAGCTGTGCAGGATGATCGCTTCGCTGCACGATGAGAACAGGCACATTACCGTAGCCGGCTTTTATGACAAGGTGGCCGAGCTTTCCGCCGCGGAGCGCCAGGCGATCAATGAAGCGCCTTTCAGCCAGGAAGACTTCAACAAGGACCTGGGCATCACGCAGGAAGCCGGGGAGAAAGGCTATACCACGCTGGAAAGAACAGGCATCCGCCCGACACTGGATGTCAACGGCATCTGGGGCGGCTATACCGGCGAAGGCGCCAAGACCGTTCTTCCGTCCAAAGCCTTTGCAAAGATATCCATGCGCCTGGTACCCAACCAGGTCTCCACGGAGATATCGGACCTGTTCGCAAAACATTTTACCAACATAGCGGCTCCCGGTGTGCAGGTAAAGGTGACTTCGCATCACGGCGGGGAGCCGGTAGTCACCCCTACTGACAGCAAGGCCTACCAGGCGGCTGCCCGTGCCATAGAGACCACCTTCGGCAAAGAGCCTATCCCTACCAGGGGCGGCGGGTCCATCCCTATCATCGCCCTGTTTGAAAGCATCCTGGGGCTGAAGACCGTACTGCTCGGCTTCGGGCTGGACAATGACAATATCCACTCTCCCAATGAGAAATACGATGTGTTCAACTATTTTAAAGGCATAGAGACCATCCCCTATTTCCATAAATATTTCGCGGAATAAGCTCCGTTTTTTCCATATATTACAACAGCGGCCGGGATCATGATCCCGGCTGCTTTGTAATATAATGCCCCCTCTATTAAAAAAAATCCCGGGAAAACTTCTTTAATTACGAAAATATCGTAAGTTTACGAAAATATCGTAAAAAAAATGGAACACTTAACAGCACAGGAAGAAGAGATCATGCTGGTCATCTGGAAGCAGGGCAAAGTATTTGTGAAGGAGATCATAGCTTACCTGCGGACTGATATCCCTTACACAACGATCGCCAGCACCGTTAAAAACCTGGAGAAAAAAGGTTACGTGCAATCCGAAAAAATGGGCAATGCCTTCCGGTATTTCCCCGCTATTCCACAGGATGATTACAAGAAAACCTTTATGAAAGAGGTGGTGGAAGATTATTTCCAGAATTCCTACAAGCAACTGGTCAACTTTTTTGTCCGGGAAAAAAAATTGACGGCAGCAGAACTGCAGGAAATCATAAAAATGATCGAACAAAATAAAGATCCGCTATGAACTGGAACATTATCAAATACGTAATTATTGCCTCCCTGCTATGGGCCCTGGTATATATTTTGTATAGATGGCTGCTGCAGCCTTCACGGAACTTCCGGCTCAACCGGTGGTGGTTCCTGGCAGGCAGCATCTGCAGCATTGTGCTGCCTGCCATCCCGCTTCCTTTACTACCGGGGGACCTGGTCACGCTCACTATATCCCCGGACGTAAGGGCATTACCGCAAGGCGCGCAGGGCACTGCACTACCGGGCAGGTCATGGCAGGAAGCCATGCCGGGCCTGGTCGTACTGCTTTATTGCCTGGGCGCCGGGTATCACCTCTCCAGGCTGCTCCTCAGCTACCTCGGCCTCAGGAAGTTCATCCGGAAGTGCCCGGTCAGCTTTTCCTCCGGCGGCTATACGGTATATCATACCACTCAAAGAACAGCGCCGTTTTCCTTTGGAAAGGATATCGTGCTGAACCCTGAAGGCCTGGAACCCGGTGACATAAACCTTATCCTGGCACATGAAAAAGTGCATATCTCCGAAAAGCATTCTGTTGACATCATAATCCTTCGGCTCACCGCCTGCATCTTATGGTGGCACCCCTTAAAGCACAGGCTGATCAGCGCCGCCACCGACAATCTTGAGTTTGAAGTGGATAACAGGATCATGCAGGCATATAAGGCCGATACAAAAGCCTATCAATACCTGCTGCTCCTGCTGGCGGGCAATAACCATAGCCGGCAGGAGCTTGCACACCAGTTCTCGTTTACCCATATAAAGGACAGGATAGAGATGATGAACCGGCAACCTGCCCCGGCAGCACTTATGCGGCCGGCTTTTACAGCTGCAGGTGTGCTTCTCCTTACCGGGCTGGCCATGAGCCTTACCCGGGGCGCCCCGGTATATATAATGCTACTGGATCATGAATTGCCTGCAGCAGATACAGGACCGGCCGTGCTCACCGGCAACCCGGCCATACAGGTCAGCGGTACGGGAACGGCTACCGTAGCCAGGCAAAACCCACCGGCTGCAGCCAGGCAACATCGTATAAGCATTACAGACAGCAAAGGGCATACCGATCCGCCCCTTGATTCCCTGTACCGGGTAACCGTTCATCATTCCACGCAGGATATTGCAGCCCAGGCCGCCATAAACGAACCGGCGATACCCGTTCCGGCCGCAATACCGGGACCGGACAGGAGGAAGTACGTTGCTACCATTACCCGGAAATGTAATACCATTTCCAATTTCGCTCACCTCATCGTACAGGCGGAGGTGCTCCCGGAAAACGGTAAACCCGACCTGTACAATATCATTAAAAAGCAGGAGGACGACGCTGTTTCGTATAATGCCGGGCGCGTCCGCCGTTCCGGGCAATTACTAAATCATATAACTCAATAGCCGCTTCCGGGCACGCAGTTGCTCAATCTTACTTTGTTTACTCAGTGCTGGAAACTTATATTGCAGGTATGGCATGGTCCGGACTGCTGTATGTATTTGCACGCACTTCCATCAACTTTCAGACCTATGCGTACGACTCCCTCAATAGCCAATACCGCCTGCTCCCGGAATATATTCTTATGTGCTGTACGCAGGGCAAACAGGGATCAACATAAGCATTTCTTTTTTCATCTTTTAAATTTTAAAACTATGCGCAAAACAATTTTATTTCTCCTCGCAATCCTAAGCTACGGCATCGCGCCCGGCCAGCTTCCGCAATGCGATCTCAAAATGGAAATTTCAGCTTCCACTCCGGCCCAGATCACCCTTGATTCAGGAGAAGCCTCTCCCATAATCTATTTAAAAATAACCAATTTAGGTCCTGATGACCTGGATACGACTGACTACATTTATTATAAGATATTCCCCATGCCCAATTCCTTTATCGCGGTTGACGAGACTACCGGCGGAAAGAAATACCTGGCAGTAGGAGACAGCATGACCATCCGGACAATATCCGTCAGGCATACTATGCAAACTTCTCAGGATCAAGAGCTACACATGTGCTTTGCCCTGGTATCCGGCGACACCGTCAATAATTTTTTCACGGATACTGTCCAGGAAAACGATACGACCTGCCAAGTCATCACATTAAAAGCAACCTCCACTCCCAGCAGCCTCGGCAATATCACTACCGGCAACTTCAGCATATATCCCAACCCCGCTTCAGATCATATAAACATACAATATAACGATAACAATACAGGCTCCCGGCCACTTACCATAACTGTGTATGATGTACAGGGCAGGCAGTTATATCGAAGGGAAGAGACTGTCAGCGGGCAGGATCATACACGTATTGATATTACCTCCCTGCACCCGGGAGCTTATCTCCTGGAGATAAGGGATGCCGAAGGTGCAGCTCACAGGCAAAAATTCCTGAAATATTAAAGATTGCCGGTACTGCCGGCTGATCAGGATCATCTGCAAAAAGGTGTTTAAAAAGCATCTTGCCGTCATTTCGGCCGGAGCGTGGCAAAATGGAGCAACTATTACCGGCTTCACTGCGTTTCGCCCGGAATGACGGCTTTTTTGGACAGTATCTTTTGCAGGTAAAGGTCTTCCTATGCTTACCGGGGGTGTTATCCATTACCCTGGAATTGCCATGCCGGCAAAAAAAATTTGTAATATTAAAATAAGTTGTACCTTTGCACCTCAATTTTGATCTTCTCTTATATTATATCCATATCTGAGAGATTGATGGGAGAGGAAAATTGTTTTACTCGTTAATACCAAAAAATTTTAAGCAATGGCTAAAGAAATTTCGGGCTATGTAAAGCTCCAATGTAAAGGTGGTCAAGCTAATCCAGCTCCGCCAATCGGTCCGGCGTTAGGTTCCAAAGGTGTAAACATCATGGAATTCTGTAAGCAGTTCAATGCGCGCACACAGGACAAGCAAGGTAAAGTATTACCTGTATTGATCACTGTTTATAGTGACAAATCTTTTGACTTCGTTATCAAAACGCCTCCGGCAGCCGTACAGCTGATGGAACTGGCTAAAGTAAAGAACGGTTCCAAAGAGCCAAACCGTAACAAAGTAGGAAAAGTTACCTGGGCACAAGTAGAAGAGATCGCAAAAGATAAAATGGCTGATCTTAACTGCTTTACAGTGGACAGCGCCATGAAAATGGTAGCAGGTACTGCTCGCAGTATGGGATTGACAGTAGAAGGTACTGCTCCCTGGGAAAACTAATTTTTCTAATTCATTAATTCTAACGAATTACAATCTTTGTTACAATGGCAAAAATTACTAAAAACAGAAAAGCTGCAGAAGCTAAAATAGATAAAAACAAGTTTTATACTTTGACTGAGGCTGCTCAGTTAGTAAAAGATATCAACTGTACGAAGTTCGACTCTTCAGTTGATGTGCACGTACGCCTGGGCGTAGATCCGAAGAAAGCGGATCAGGCCTTACGCGGTACTGTATCTTTACCTCACGGAACCGGTAAAACAAAAACCGTACTGGTTTTATGTACCCCGGACAAGGAAGCCGAAGCGAAAGCTGCAGGCGCTGACTATGTAGGCCTGGATGAATTCGTTCAGAAGATCGACGGCGGATGGACAGATATCGATGTGATCATCGCTACGCCTTCCGTAATGCCTAAAATAGGTCGTTTAGGTAAAGTATTAGGTCCCCGTAACCTGATGCCTAACCCTAAAACAGGTACGGTAACCAACGATGTTGCTGCTGCTGTTACTGATGTTAAAGGCGGTAAAATTGCGTTTAAAGTAGATAAAGCCGGTATCATCCACGCTTCTATAGGCCGTGTATCTTTTGAGCCCGCAAAACTGGTGGAAAATGCTCAGGAGCTGATCAACACTTTAGTGCGCATGAAACCTGCTACTGCCAAAGGTACTTATGTAAAAGGTGTAAGTCTGGCTTCTACTATGAGCCCGGGTATTGCGATTGATACTAAATCTGTAACGAACTAATACCTGGATTGAAGTTTCAACACTTTAAATAATATTACTAAAACGCCCAACCGGCATTAAAATAATCAGAAAATGAATACTGCTCAAAAACAAGAAGCTATCGAGCTTTTAAAAGAGAAGTTCTCACAATACAGCAACTTTTACGTTACCAATACAGAGTCCCTGACCGTAGCTCAGATCAGCCAGTTACGCCGTGCATGCTTTGAGAAGAACGTAGAGATGAAAGTGGCTAAGAACACTTTGATCAAGAAAGCACTGGAGAGCTTGAACAACGAATTATATACCGGCATTTACGATTCTTTACACGGTGTTACAGCTTTGATGTTCACTGACACTCCCAAAGAGCCTGCCGTTATCATCAGCTCTTTCCGTGACGCCTCCAAAGGTGTGAAACCGGAACTGAAAGCAGCTCTGATAGGTGAAGAGGTGTATACAGGCGACAGCGCGCTGACCGCCCTGAAAAACATCAAAACCAAAAACGAGCTCATCGGCGAAGTTATCAGCTTGCTGCAATCTCCGATCAGCCGCGTGATCTCCGCTTTAGAGAACAAAGAGAACGCAGAAGGCGCAGCACCTGCAACAGAAGCAGAAGCGCCTGCCGCAACAACCGAGGAAACTCCTGCTGCCGAATAATAAGATTCAGCTTCGGGAATTCCGGAAAAGTAGCTACATTTGCTGCTTCAAACAACACAGGCTTCCAAGTCTCAACATATAACACTATTTTAAACTTATTAAAACATTATAACAATGGCAGATATCAAAACATTAGCCGAATCATTAGTAAACTTAACAGTTAAAGAAGTTCAGGAATTAGCTGATTTCTTAAAAGCTGAATACGGTATCGAACCAGCTGCAGTAGCAGTAGCAGCAGCTCCGGGTGCAGCTGCAGCAGCAGTTGAAGAGAAAACATCTTTCGATGTTATCCTGAAATCTGCAGGTGCTTCTAAATTAAACGTAGTTAAAGTGGTTAAAGACTTAGCTGGTTTAGGTCTGAAAGAAGCTAAAGAATTAGTGGACGGTGCGCCTGCTAAGATCAAAGAAGGTGTGGATAAAGCTACAGCTGAAGATCTGAAAGCTAAATTAACTGAAGCCGGTGCTGAAGTTGAGATCGCTTAATTGCAATAGCATTCATTAAGACAGCATCCCTGTCTTTCTCTATAAAAAAGCCAACGATATCTTATCGTTGGCTTTTTTCTTTATAATACGTCTCTGCTTACAGGAAACAATCTCTTAGTACGGGTACATTTAGCTGCGATGTGCTCTTTCTGCGGTTCAGAGAGCGATTTACTATAAGGTACTGTAGCATGCCGGCCATTCCGAACGGATGTGAGGAATATATAGAGCTGTTGGTGAAGAACACCAAAAACGGAGCGAAAAAGTTTTGCAGGTTATAAGGGTTGTTGGTCAAGCACTCCGGAAACAAAATGCTCTCCAACCACGGAATGCAGTGTATTGTATCGTGCGGTCATTCCGAACGGATGTGAGGATGCTCTTATAATAATTAATGACTATCTGCTTACAGGAAACAATCTATTAATACAGGCACACTTGGCTGCGATAAACTCTTCGGTCTTTCAGAGACCGATTTACTATAAGGTACTGTAGCATACTGGTCATTCCGAACGGATGTGAGGAATATATAGAGCTGTTGGTGAAGAACACCAACAACGGAGCGAAAAAGTTTTGCAGGTTATAAGGGTTGTTGGTCAAGCACTCCGGAAACAGAATGCTCTCCAACCACGGAATGCAATGTATTGTATCGTGCGGTCATTCCGAACGGATGTGAGGATGCTCTTATAATAATTAATGACTATCTGCTTTGCTTACAGGAAATAATCTCTTAGTACAGGTACATTTAGCTGCGATGTGCTCTTTCTGCGGTTCAGAGAGCGATTTACTATAGGGTACTGTAGTGGTCATTCCGAACGGATGTGAGGAATCTCTTATATAGCTTAGCAGCATCCTGGACCTGCCCTATGATGACTTTGTTGCTTATATAGATAGTCTCAGTTAATAATCTGCGGCCCCTTGTAGGTGTACCCCATACCTGCTATATCGTCGCTTTGTTGCTTAATATAAGACAGCCAGCCTTTCTTCCCCCGTTGTATACAGACAATGATATGCACAGGCACCGGGGTTTCTCCTGATGTCAGGCTGAGCCTGTCGAAGCATCCAGACACTATCAATCATGTTTCGACAAGCTCAACATGACACGACGAGCTCAACATGACACAATAAGTTCAATGTGACAAGCCGGCTGCCCGGGATGCATGCGGAGCTGGGAAGCAATAAAAAAAGCGCAAGACAGGATGTCTCGCACTTTGTATAATTGAGGGTTAGTAGTCTTATGCGCTCCCGCTTTATTGGAAGAAATCACCGGGCTTCTCAATGGCATTGATCCCGGAGAACTGGTTCTTTTCCTCCGGCGCAGCGTCCATAGCAGGCACCGGCATTACGATCTCCGTATCAGCAATCTCCTTTAAGGCCGGCAGCTCTGCCACATCGTTAATACCCAGGTAATTCATCAGATTGTCTGAAGTACCATAGAGCAGCGGCTTACCGATAGCCTGCTCGTTCCTGCCGGTGATCTGGATCAGCTCCTTCTCCAGCAATTTCTGGATGCTGTAATCACAGCTCACCCCGCGGATATATTCGATCTCAGCTTTTGTAATAGGCTGCTTATAGCTGATGATGGCCAACGTTTCCATAGCCGCCGCGGAGAGCTTCTTGATATGCTTATCCTGGTTCAGCTGGATCACCGTAGTATGGAATTGCTTTTTGGTAAGGAAGCTGTAGCCACCCCCTACCGGCTTCAGCTCAAACGGGAAATGCGCGGTCGCGTATTTCTCCTGTATGGCGTTTACCGCGTTCTCTATCTGTGCCGGTTCTATAAAAGCTTCAAACACATTACCTATGTACTCACAGATATCCTGTATGCCCAGCGGTTTTTCACTGGCGAATATCAATGCCTCTACGTGTAAAATAATCTCTTGTAACTGCATAACCTGCGCTTTTATCTGAATCAAAAATAGAACAGTGCCGGCGATTCTCCGAAAAAAGAAATACACATATGTGGAAAAGAAATTATCATTCCTGCCTGCAGCGGTATTCCAGGCCTTCTGTCATACCTGTGTCAATATTTTACTGTTGGGTTACAATCAAATACGGTGAATATGTACTATAATACGCCGGTATTTTGTAATTTTGCAGTCAAATTTTAAAAATGATACATACTGATATAGCCATAATCGGTGCGGGTCCGGTGGGCCTGTTTGCCGTTTTCGAAGCAGGATTATTAAAAATGCGCTGCCACCTTATTGATTATTTACCACAGGTAGGCGGCCAATTATCCGAAATATACCCCAAGAAGCCTATATACGATATCCCGGGATTTCCATCCGTCCTCGCACAGGACCTGGTAGATAACCTGATGGAGCAGGTCGCGCCCTTTAAGCCCACGTTCACACTGGGCGAACGGATTGAAGAAGTGGAAAAAAGAGGTGACGCTGATTTCAGGATCGTTACCAACCTCGGAACCGAGATATTCTGTAAAGCGGTGGTCATTGCAGGCGGCCTGGGCGTATTCGAGCCCCGTAAGCCGGCAGTTGCCGACCTGGAAAAATTCGAGAACGGTAAAGGTGTCAACTATATGATCCTGGACCCTGAAGCCTACCGTGGCAAACGGATGGTGCTGGCAGGCGGCGGAGACTCTGCGCTGGACTGGACCATTTTCCTGGCTGATGTAGCCTCCGAGCTGACCCTGGTGCACAGGAGCGAAAGCTTCCGCGGCGCACCCGATTCCGTCAATAAGGTAATGAAGCTGGCGGAAGAAGGCAAGATCAACCTGATCCTGAATACCAACCTGACCAGCGTGGAAGGAGCAGACCACCTGGAGCGCGTCACCATGGAGAACAGCAAGACCAAGGAAGTTTCCGTCATAGCAACCGATTACCTGATACCGCTCTTCGGGCTCAGTCCCAAGTTAGGACCTATTGAGAAATGGGGACTGAATATTGACAAGAATGCCATCGAGGTGAATACGGACGATTACTCCACCAATGTAGAAGGCATCTGGGCCATAGGAGATATCAATACTTACACGAATAAGTTGAAGCTGATCTTATGCGGCTTCCACGAAGCGGCCCTGATGAGCCACAGTGTTTATAAGTATATCAACCCCGGCGTGAAGTACACGATGAAATATACTACGGTGAACGGTGTGAATGAGTTTTAATGCCTAAAGAATCATCGCAATGGACAACATGATCAATATACGCGTCTTACATAAGGACGGCAGCATTCAGACCCTGGAAGGCCCTACCGACATGGGCCTGAGCCTTATGGAATTGCTGAAGGCCTATGAATATGATGTGCTCGCTACCTGCGGCGGTATGGCCCTGTGCGCTACCTGCTGCGTGGATGTGCTGGAAGGCGGGGAAGCATTGCCTGTTATGAATGATGATGAATATTTCATGATAGACACGCTGCCCGATGCCCTTCATAACTCACGGCTGGCCTGCCAGCTCAAGCTGAACGAAAGTATGGATAATATACTGATCCAATTACATCACGAAGCGTAATATTTTCTCCCACAAATAATTTTTCCTGGGCAGGCTGTATATTTTATTATACAGCCTGTTTTGCTGTATCAAGGTCTGTACACCGGCCACACATGATCCTCCGCCCGCTGCCACTGATACCTGTGCCTTTATTTGCCGCCGGATTTTTTTTTAATTTTTATGGAAAATTTCAATGCGCCCGTCTTTGTATTAAGAAACGATTAACTACCGGTAATTATTCTTTCCTGCTATTCCTGCTGCCCCGGTGATGACCGCCAGACCGGTACATCGCCCACCGGCAAGCCATTGAAAGGAATCCCGTTTCATTCATTTAAACTGTAAGACTATGGCTGAAATATCAGGCAAGGGGAAACATATATCCCCACGGGTAGACCTTACCCCTATGGTAGACTTAAACCTGCTGCTCGTTACCTTCTTTATGTTCACCTCACAACTGCAGGCCTCCAAAGCCATGGAAGTGGCGATGCCCTTTAACAAACCTGGCCATACGGCCGCCACAACGAAGGAAGAAGTACTGAACATCTACCTGTCCGGCAGCGAAACGGTCCGGTATATAGAAGGCGATCCCCTCCAGCCGGACAACCTCCTGATGACCTCTTCCTGGGAGCCGGACGGCTTAAGAAGCGTGTTGGTGCATAAGCAGCAAGCCCTGCAGGTGCTGGTCAATAAAGGAGCGCTTTCAGCACGGTCGCAACTAACCGTTCTTATCAGGCCGGACAGCAACTGCACCACGGCCCAGGTGGTCAGGGCCCTGGATGAAATGGCCATCACTGCGGTACCCGTATATATGATCACCGATATGCACCCGGAAGATTACCAGCGCCTGAACCAACAATTTGTACACCCTTAAAACAATAAGCGATGAACAACAGCAAAGATTTTTTAAAGATGGATTATATAGATCTGGTCTTTATGAATAAGAATAAAGCCTACGGGGTATATGCGCTGAAAAAAAGCTATAACAGGACCGCCTTATACGCGATGGCCATCTTTATAGGGGCCATAGGCATAGCGGCAGGCAGCTCCTTCATCAGCAGCGGGGAAGCCGTACGGCAGGCAGCCGTCTTCCAGTCCGAGCCCGACCCCATTCAGCTTACCGATGATACAAAGCTGACATTCGAGAAAAAGCAACCGGAAAAGCTGCCGGAAAGCGTCACCAGGAAGGAGCGCGCCACCGTCCGCAGCACAGCGCCCGTCATAGCGTCCAGGGACCAGGTACAGGATGATGAAAGGAACGAAGACCCCAACAGCATAAAAAACCAGAACAGTGATATCAGCGACAGAAACCACGAGGGTGAAAATTCGCCAAACGACCTGACCAATCCCTACGGGAACGCCCGGAACGGCACTGACAACCCGCACACCCTGAACAATAATACACGGAATGTGCTTGATGGCGGAAGTACCGGCAACGGGGGCGATATTGCCCTCAAAGTGGACGAAAAGGCCAGGCCGCCGAAGCATTACCAGGATATTATCAATCAAAGCCTCCGCTATCCCGCTATGGCCAGGGCCAACGGCATAGAAGGACGCGTGATGGTATCCTTTGTCGTGGAAACGGACGGCTCCATTACGGATGTCAGGTTTGAAAAGGATCCCGGGGGCGGCCTGGGAGAGGAGGCCGTACGGGTGGTCCGGCTGCTCCCGAAGTTCACCCCTGCGCTGCTGGCCGGCAAGCCCGTTAAAAGCAGGTTCAGAATACCGATCAGCTTCTCGCTCCGCCAGATATAAGAATACCTGCGATATAGCTATCTTTGCTATATCGCAGCTTTATTATGAATGACCTTTTCACTTTTTTAGAAGAAAAATATCAATATTACAACCTGAATTTTGACATCCAGGCTGACCCGATCCGTATTCCCAGGCAGTTCACCCGCCTGCAAGATATAGAGATCAGCGGATTTTTTGCCGCCACCATCGCCTGGGGAAACAGGAAAGCGATCATCAACAGCGCCGGGCAACTGATGACGCTCATGGATCACGCGCCCTATGATTTTATCATGAACCACGGCAAGGAGGATCTGAAACGCTTGTCCGGCTTCTATTACAGAACGTTCAACGCTACGGACCTCTTTTATTTTATCGAGTTCTTCCGGTGGCATTACAGCCAATACGATTCCCTTGAGGACGCGTTCCTCCTGTCCGGCGATGCCCCGGGCGCTTTCGATATGCAGGCAGCGCTGGCCGCCTTTTACCAGCATTTCTTTTCCCTGGTCACATTACCTTTCAGAACGCAGAAGCATATCGGTAACGTCCGTAAGAACGCGGCCTGCAAGCGGCTTAATATGTTCCTGAGATGGATGGTGCGCTCTGACAATGTGGATTTCGGCCTCTGGAAGCGTATCCCGCCGGCCCGCCTGGTCTGCCCGCTGGATGTGCACGTCAGCACGGTGGCCCGGCAACTGGGCCTGATACGCCGCAAGCCGGACGACTGGCAAACTGCGTCCGAGCTTACCGCAACACTCCGGCAATTCGACAGCCTCGACCCTGTCAAATACGACCTGGTATTGTTCAGCCTGGGTATCGAGCAAAAGAAAAAGATGTAGCAACCGAGCTGCTACATCTTTTTTATACCTTAACCGCTTAACGGTGCGGCGGCACTATACCCGGAGGAGGGCCCTGCATACCTGGTCCTCCCGGACCCCGGTAGGTATCATCGCCTTTCATATCCTTCTCAGATGCGCCTCCTTTAAAGAACCGGAGATTCCAGGTAAAGGTGAGCAGGAAATAGCGCTGCAATACATTCGTCCGTGTATCTTCCGTGTACAATTCCGTGAACGCCCTGGAAACCGCGGCATTCTGCCCGAGGATATCATATACCTGCACCTTGATCTCCGCCTGGTTCTTCAGGATCTTTTTGCCCAGGCTGGCATTCCATAAGAAGAAGCTCTGGTTAAAATCCTGCGAAAGACCGGTATAGAGCTGGTGATTCAGCTCGGTATTGAATACAATGCCCTTGAAAAAGATATAGTTCAGGCTGAAACGGGAAGCCTGGTTATAGAACTCATTGTTGGCAGCCGTATTCAGGGTATTGTTCACCTTGCTGTAGCTCCCTGTAGTGGACAGGGTGTAATCTACATTCTCACTGATATTGCTGCTGAGCACTATACCCGCGCCGACAGCGGCTGTACGGGCCTCGTTCTTAACGTCATTGATCAGGCCCGGGGTAATGGTATATCCACCGGTAAGATTGACATTCACATTGGTCCGTATGGGAGATACCAGCTGCCCGTAGGTCAGGAAGGTATTCAATGATTTATAGCCGTCTATGTTCACGGGGCGCGAGTACTGGGCTCCTTTAGGCAACTGTATGCCCCTGATGGTCATATCTTCTCTTGCAACAGTGGTATTGTTGCCGATATAGTTATCTACGATGCTGGCCCGCAGCATAGCAAAAAAGGTGCTGTTATTTTTGGCGGAGGTGCTGCTGAACATAGAGTTCAGGTCATAGTTGACGGACTGGTCCAGCGCGGAATTACCGGAGGTCAGCTGTAAAGGATTGGTATTATTAATGACATCCTGGAGCTGATCTACGGAAGGATTGCGGGAATAGCTCCGGAAGAACATCCTGAAGTTCTGTGTCTTGGATATATTATATCTCACGCGCGCGCTCGGCAGGAGGTTCAGAAAATCGTTATAGATCTTCGAGGTCTGCGGCATCGTCCTTTCCCCGCTCAGCACAGCGCTCTGCAATTCCAGGCCCGCGTTAAATTCCAGCTTCTTCAGCATCATCCTGTAAGAGAGCTCGGCGCCATTGGTGATATAGGAAGTAGCGTATACATTGCTCAGCGTGGTATCCAGCAGGCTGTAGGCCTCCGCATAGTCCCTGCTATAGGTCTTCTTGTCTGAGCTGTTATTGTTATAGCCATATCTATAACGGAACTGTATGGAGCTGATCCTGGAAAGCGGCTCCGTATAGCTCAGGTGAGCATTCAGGTTATAGCCCGCTTTCTCGTTACGGGCCATCTGGTCCAATGTATCATTCAGGCTGGCGTCCAGGTACTGGTTCAGCGCGTACAGCCGGTTTGTACTTTCGTTGCCGGTGTACCCGCCGTCCAGCCACAGCGATGCCGTACGGCCCGTCTTTTTGAATTTATGGCTGTATAAAGCTCTCAATCCTGCATTCAGGCCATGGCTCCTGTTGTCATTCTCATTGGTGGAGTTGTTCAGGAAGCTTTGATCCAGCAGGGTCTGGGCAAAGGAGTTGCTGATGCTTTTATTGTCCTGGTAGGACAGGCTGGGCATCAGGAGCAGCATATTGCTCGAATCTATGGACCATTTCAGCCGCCCGTTGAACCGGTGGCTGGCATTATTGCTGGTGGACCTGGAATTTTCGCTATAGGTTTGTCCCGCCTGCTCTGGCAGCACGAACATCCTGTTGATATCCTGGGTGGTATTGTTCTCCTTATCATTGAACATATAGCTGGCGGTCACCTCCACCTTTTCCTTCCATACGTCGGAATAGTTGATCCCTACCCCGTTGGTCCGGTTGATACCCTGCGAAGAACCCATCATATTGTTCGACTGCATACCGCCGCCACCCCGTCCACCGGCACCCATACCACCGCCTCTCATACCCCTGCCGCCGGAAGCTCCGCTACCGCTGCCGATGATGTCCTGGGAGGAGAAATTCTGCTGGTTGATATTATTATTGATCCCCATCAGGGAAATACGCCGGCTGCCTTTGAAATAGTTGACCACGCCGCCGTTGGAGAACCGGAACGTATTGCTGGATTTATCATCAGGCACATCCATGCCGCCGCCCACGTATAATTTCCCGAACACGCCTTCTTTCCTGTCCTTTCTCGTCATGATATTGATGGTTTTGGAGGTATTCCCGTCATCAAATCCCGAGAACTGGGATTGCTCGCTTCTTTCATCATAGACCTGTATCTTATCGATCACTTCGGCAGGAAGGTTCTTGAGAGCGGCGGTGGGGTCATCCCCGAAGAAAGGCTTTCCGTCCACCAGCACTTTGGTAACATTCTCACCCTGCGTTTTGGGCGTTCCCGAGCTCATATCCATACCGGGCATCTTCCTCAGCAGGTCCTCTGCGGTAGCGTCCGGGTTGGTTTTGAACGCGCTGGCATCATACTGGGCGGTATCTTCTTTCTGCTGCACGGCCAGACGGTCGCTCCTGAACCTGACGCCTTCAAGCGTTTCCCCGCTGGACTTTGTAAAGGCAATCGTATTCATGCTGACATCGGCGGCCTGAACGGAAACGGGGAGCCGCATCTCTTCATAGGCATAGCCGAAGAATACGACCGTATAGTCCCCGGGAGCTACATTTTCCAGCTCAAAATATCCTTTTTCATCGGCATACACGCTCTGTATAATCAGCTTTTCAGCATTGACCAAGTCAATGGCGGCATCAGTAACGGGCTTATTATCGGTCCCGGTGATGTAGCCGTTTATACGATAAGCCTTTTCCTGGTCCTGGGCCGTCACCGCAAAGGGGACAGCCAATATTAAAAAAAACAGTAAAATATTCTTAATCCGTATCATATTTCAAGCATAAAAACCATATTTGACTTGGCATCGCAAACAAAGTTTAACACCAAGATAAAATAAAATACAAAAATATATAACATACTATTAAGCAAATAGTTAAAAATAAAATACAGGAAACATTGCATCAATATTAATTTATTATTAAGTTTCCGCTGTACTATCGTAATCCCATCATATAAAAGCTAAATTTGCACCAAATTTTTATTTGTAATCCAACTTATATTCGATTAATAAAACATCAATTATGGGCTTAAATAACATTATCAAGAATTTTCTGCCAAAGGATAAGGTATTCTACAGCATATTCGAACAGGTATCCGGTAACCTCCAGGTAATGGGCGATACCCTGCAAAAAGCTATGAATACGGAAGACCACAAGGAAAGAATGGCTTATTTCAAGTCCATAGAAGACGGGGAGCATAAGAATGACGAGCTGACACATAAGATATTCATAGAGCTGGGCCAGAATTTCATCACCCCCTTTGACAGGGAAGATATCCACCAGCTTGCAATGGCACTTGATGATGTGGCGGATTACATATATGCTGCCACCAAAAAAATCACCCTTTATAACGTAACCGAAATGGACGATGTGATGAAAGAGATGGCCACTTTCATCCAGAGCGGCATTAACGCGCTGAAGATAGCTGTGAACGAGCTCCGGAATATGAAGCACCTGCGGGACCTTACGGAAGCCTGCGTTAAAGTAAACAGCATAGAGAACCTTGCCGACGACCTGCTGGACAAGGCCATTTCCAGGTTATTCACCAGCAATATTGCTCCTATAGAACTGATCAAATTAAAGGACATCTACCAGGATATGGAAATGGTAACAGACAAATGTGAGAATGCATCTGACGTTATTGAGTCTATCATTATCAAATATGCCTAAGCATCCGTGCTTGTTTATTTTTCATCTAAAAAATAATTAATGTTTACGTTATTAGTAGTAATTATTGCGCTGGCATTGATCTTCGATTATATCAACGGATTCCATGATGCGGCCAATTCTATAGCGACCATAGTGTCCACCAAGGTGCTGACACCTTTCCAGGCGGTGATATGGGCAGCATTATTCAACTTTGTAGCTTTTTTCATATTTACCGACCACGGTGTGGCGAATACCATCGCGAAGACCGTTCATGAGCAGTATATTACCCTGGCGGTCATCCTGGCGGGCATCGTAGCTGCCATTGCCTGGAACCTGCTGACCTGGTGGTTTGGCATTCCCTCCAGTTCCTCGCATACCCTGATAGGGGGATTTGCCGGGGCTGCCATTGCCCACGCAGGGTTTGAATCCATTGCGTCCGGCACGATCCTGAAGATAGCCAGCTTTATCATCCTGGCCCCTGTCATCGGTATGCTGATGGCATTCATTATCTCCGTATGGTTCCTGAACTCCTTCCGGAAAAGCATCGGACCCAAGATACTTTCGCTTGTCATCATTGCACTGGTCATATTAGCCTGGACCCAATTGCTGGATACCCGTACTCCCCTGCATCTCGGCGTTAAAAAATATGAATTTGTAGAAGGTAAAGGTATGGCTGTCAAGGACATCACCAACGGTACCGCCATCTTCAGGATGGGTCTCCGGAAAGATGATATCGTCACCCGTATCGACCAGCATACTGTCTATAGTGAAAAAGACTTCATCAATCTCTGGAATATTCACCAGAAAGGGGAGCCGGTTACCATTGGCATCATCAGGGACAACCAGGTACAGACCCTTGAAACCACCTATCAGCCCCGCACAGGATCCCCTCTTGCGGACACGATACTCTATGCCAAGAATTTCAAGTGGGTGCTGATCGGCGTTATCCTGATCATCATGGCTATCTTCACCCTGTTCCTGAGCAGCCTCAATTATGCGCAGAGCGAAAGATGGCTGAAAAGGATGCAGCTGGTTTCGTCCGCCATTTTCAGCATCGGGCACGGCGGTAACGACGCCCAGAAGGTAATGGGTATCATTATGGCGGCATTTATTGCTTATGACCCCGCATCGTACAGCCTCGACCATATGGTATGGTGGGTGCCGCTGACCTGCTACGGCGCCATTGCGCTGGGTACTATGAGCGGAGGCTGGAAGATCATTAAAACGATGGGGACACGCATCACCAAAGTTACGCCGTTTGAAGGCGTGGCCGCGGAAACCGCAGGCGCGTTGACCCTCTTCCTTACCGAAATGCTGAAAATACCGGTAAGCACCACCCATACCATCACCGGTTCCATCATCGGTGTGGGCGCCACCAAACGCCTGTCTGCCGTAAGATGGGGGGTAACGATCAACCTGCTGTGGGCCTGGATACTCACTATACCCATCAGCGCCCTTATAGCTATGGCTATCTATTACATTGTCTCGCTCTTCGGCATGCAGTAAAAAAACAACCTGCTTTCAATAATAAAAAGGCTTCAGTATAACGTTACACTGAAGTCTTTTTTATTATACTCCCAAATACGCTATTTTTGAAGCAGAAACTCCCTGTAATGGAAAAAATCTTACAATCCAGGCTGTTGCCTTACAGTATCATTATTGTATTTATCCTCCTGAAAATACCTCACCTTGATTATCCTTTTTTCTGGGATGAGAGCTGGCCCTACGCCTCCGCTATACATGAAATGTATAAGAACGGCCCGAGCCTGTCCCCTGATGCCATCTCCCCCGAACTTTCCAGGGGACATCCCACGCTGTTCATCTTCCTGACAGCGGTATGGATGAAAATCTTCGGGACGTCCTTTACAGCGATCCACAGCTTCCCTTTACTGATCTCCACCCTGTTCGGCATAAGCATTTACGAAACAGGCAGGAAGCTGTTCTCTCCCGCCGCCGGCCTGCTTGCAGTGGCGCTGATCCTGTTCCAGCCGCTGTTTTTTGTACAATCCGGCTTTGTGCTGCTGGAAATATCCCTGGCATTTGCCGGACTCCTTTGCCTGTATTTTTATGCGCAGAACAGGCTGGTACCCTTAACGATAGGATTGCTCGTACTGTTCTTTATCAAGGAGACCGGGCTGGTACTGGGCCTGGCGCTCGGCATCACCAGCGTCATCCGCCTGCTGGCCAAAGATATTTCCCTGAAGCAGTTTACGAGGCATTTAGGAGTGTTTGCCATCCCGCTGGCCGTCGTCGTGGTCTTCTTCGTGATCCAGAAGCAAATGCTGGGCTGGTATTTTTTCCCTTACCATATGGACCTCCTGGTCACTGATTTCGGTACTGTTAAAAGTAAGGCCATCGCAGGCGTCAAGGTATTGTTCAAGGAAAATAACAGGAAATACATCACCGAATCGCTGGCGCTGGTCGTGCTTATCGCCGCGCTAGTCAATTCCGGGAAGCTGCTCCGGACCTTAAGCATACCCTGGCTGCGCAGCCGGCTCAGCCCTCCCTGGGACAACCGCCGCCTGTTCATGCTGAGCATAGCGGTTTTCATACCTTTATTCCTGGTCTATTCCGGGATGAATATGTTCATCAACCGGTATTTCCTTATTGCCTTCGTCCCGGTAAGCATTTTAATGGCTGCCGCATTTGCCTTTTGCCTGAAGCGGATTTACCCGCCACTGGTCATTACGTTCCTGGCGGCCGCCGGCTGCTTCCATTACTGGAATTTGAAAACGGCAGACGGGGTATGGGATGATGCCATGGGCGCCTTTGATATGATGCGTATGGAGCAGGCCATGACAGCTTACCTGGAAGAGCATTACGATTATGATACCCGTATCGCGTCTGATGCCTACCTGCTGCGGGTACAGCTAACAGATCCCAAGACCCGGTATCTAAAGTCGGACAAGACCTTCAGCAGTGTTGAGCCTGCGGTCAGCGACTCTACGGAAGTAGTGATCTTTTCTGCCAAGGAAGGCGACTACCAGTATGAGCCTGTTAAGACAAGCGGGGCATTCAGGCTGGTAAAGCGGTTTGAGCAGGGGAAAGCCTGGGCTGAGATATATGAAAGGAAAAGCGAATAATCACTATTTCCAGTGACTACCAGCTTACAGGAAGCACCGCCTTTACAGGTATGCTTTGCCGGGAAATATCCGCCCTACGGGTCAGTGGTCATTTTGTTATAAATGATATTGGAGCGCTCAGGTCATTCCGAGCGGATGTGAGAGCTCTTTTATAATAATTAGCGACTATCTGCTTACAGGCAACAACCTTTTATTACGGTTACGCTTTGCTGAGCAGTGTCCTTTATTCGGCTCAGATACCGCTTTAGCTAAGGGAACTGAGGCTGCTGGTCATTCCGAACGCATGTGAGGAATCTCTTGTAATAATTTATAACACCTTCTATAATGATGGCTTTGTTTCTTTTATATAGATAGTCAGCTTATGGTTTCTGTTCAATGAACATCGTTTTAGTGGCAAGATTGGAATAAGAACGGCCGTCTTTGACAATCCTGGTCGATAAAGATACCGGGTAGGTTTCGGAAGGCCTGATCCGGCAATGCAGGGCAAATGTAGATCTGCCTGTAGCTGTAACTTCGCCCAGCTCGAACCGGTGCTCCTTCGTCCCGTCCGTTATAGTCACCGTTATTTCGCCGGGCTCAGCGATATTCATTACCACGTAAACGCTGTCATTGTCAGCATATATCTGCTCAATCCCGGTCTCTTCATGAAAACGGGGTGGCAGATCACCAGAAAGATTTACAAACTTTTCAGCCGGGTTGCGTGTATTATAGATCCCCTGCAAAACAAGATAGGAAGGATAAATGTACAGTCTGTAGAATATATTGGGGAATACGCTCAGTATAGTGCTGTTACCGTAAGTATATAACGCCCAATCCATGGCATATACGGTATCTGCCTTATTTGTGTACAAAGGCCTGAGCCAGGAAAATACGATCCCGGAGCTGTCGGTATTACCGTTCTTTACAATGACATTGCTTTCAAACTCCCGTAAGGGATAGGGCTGGTTATTGACCCTTAAAAAGGTATCCTGTACCCGGTAGGTTATTTTCCTGTTTAAGGGTTTCCTGCCTTTTCGCTGACCGGACAGGATATATTCTTTTACGGTATAGGCCTTACCGGATGTGGTATGTACCTTCAGGGACATTCTGGTCGCATCTTCCCAATAGGATAATACATTGTAGGTGTTAAAAACAAAGCTGTCCGCACCTGAAAGATCATAAAGTGGTCCCGATTTACGGTGTTTCGATACGGATTCCCTGACAGCGCCATGCGATATATCCCTGACAGCTTCATACAGGTAGGTGCCATCGCTCCATTTTACCCAGGTATTCAAAGCGGGATCATACCATACATACTGCTCTTTACCCGATACCACTATCATGCTGGCGGTGGATTGCTGCCGGAAAAAAAAGGGATCATATTTCAGGCCAGGAGGTTTCAACTCATCGGTAACGGCTCTTTCAATAGCTACGACAGCCCGGTAGCTGCTGTTCAGCACCTGAAACTGCCGGGGACCGGCATAAATGCATATCGTATCGGCCTCCTTTGCGCCATCCGCGTAATCCGTAAATGTCAGGACGGCATACTGCCTGAAAGCCAGGCCGTTCAGCGTTGTGTCCTTTAAGAATACATATTCCTGGGCAGCCGTAATGATATGGGTCTGCGGATCGTCCGTCACCAGCTTCCGGGCCACGAAGAACGATTCCTGGCTCCAAAGCGTACCATTACAAACCAATAGTATCCATAACAAACATCCGGCAATTTTCATTATCTGGTATTTAAAGTATCTTTTTAAAAACGGGACCATTGCAATTGCCGCAACTTCAAAAGCGAAGCTGCGGCCCTACTGTTATTCTTCGATCCTTCTTATCTGCGCTCCCAGGGCTATCAGGCGTTCGTCAATATGCTCATATCCCCTGTCTATCTGCTCAATATTATCTATTACCGACTGGCCCTCGGCGCTTAATGCCGCTATCAGCAATGCCACCCCGGCCCGTATATCGGGAGACGACATCCGGATACCCCGGAGGGGGGACTGCCTGTTATGGCCCATGATCACCGCCCGGTGCGGGTCGCATAATACGATCCTCGCGCCCATCTCTATCAGCTTGTCGACGAAGAACAGGCGGCTTTCAAACATTTTCTGGTAGATCAGCACATCACCTTCCGCCTGGATGGCCATGACCAGCAATACAGAGATGAGGTCCGGCGTAAGGCCAGGCCAGGGATGGTCATAGATGCTCAATATGGAACCGTCTATAAAGGTCCTGATAGTGTATTTCTCCTGGCTGGGCACATAAATATCATCGCCCCGGACCTCAAAATCCACACCCATTTTACGGAATACGTCGAGCGTAACTCCGAGATGCATGACATCACAATTCTTAATGGTGATCTCGCTCCGCGTCATAGCGGCCAGCGCGATAAAGGAACCTACCTCTATCATATCAGCCAGCATCCTGTGCTCACAGCCATGAAGCGCTTCCACTCCTTCGATGGTCAGCAGGTTAGACCCTATGCCCTGGATACAGGCGCCCATGCTGTTCAGCATCCTGCACAACTGCTGTACATAAGGTTCGCAGGCGGCATTATAAATAGTAGTGGTACCTTTAGCCTTCACTGCCGCCAGGATGATATTGGCGGTCCCGGTAACGGACGGCTCCTCCAGCAGGATATAATTGCCGGTAAGGGTTTCCGCTTCCAGTACAAACTCTTTGTGATCCCGGTCGTAGCTGAACTGTACGCCCAGCTTTTCAAACCCCAGGATATGAGTATCCAGGCGCCTGCGCCCTATCTTATCGCCCCCGGGCTGCGGAAGGTAGGTCTTGCCGAACCGCCCGAGCAAGGCGCCTGCCATCATAACAGCGCCCCGCAGCTTGCTGGACTTCCGCGTGAAATTTTCCGTACGTAAATAATCCAGGTCAATATGCCTGGCCTGCAGCGTGACCGTGCCTTTACCCTGCCGCTGTACCGATACGCCCATATCTTCCAGCAGGGTAATAAGGGTATTGACATCCAGGATGTCGGGAACATTGTGTAAGGTCACCGGCTCTTCCGTCAGCAGGACGCCGCATAATATCTGCAGCGCTTCATTTTTTGCGCCCTGCGGTGTAATAGTTCCCTGTAACTGCTTACCGCCTGTAATTTTGAATGATGCCATAAAATATTTTTATCTGCCAGCTATTGATTGTTCTTCCTTCACTATGGCCACGCCTGCCGATGCGCCTATACGGGTAGCTCCTGCCTTTACCAGCTCCGATGCAAATGCATAATCCCGGATACCGCCGGATGCCTTGATCTCAATATCACCGGGCAATGCGGCCCTCATCAGCGTTACGGCATGAACGGTAGCGCCCGTTTCCGCATATCCCGTGGACGTCTTTACAAAGTCCACCTTATGCCTGGCGTACACTTCGCAGGACCTGCTGATTTCCTCATCCGTGAGTATGCCGCTTTCAATGATCACTTTCAGGCATTTATTATGGAGCCTTACCGGCTGCAGGCATTGAGCCACCTCGGCAGACAGGAAAGCATAGTCGCCCTGCTTAAGGGCAGATATATTATGTACCATATCCAGCTCATCCGCCCCGTCCGCTATGGCCTGCCTGATCTCCGCTACTTTGGCTGCCGTGGTATTGTACCCGAAAGGGAAGCCGATAACGGTAGCCACCTTCACTCCCGAACCGGCAGTCAGCTCCCCGGCCAGCTTCACAAATTGCGGCGGCACACATACTGCCGCGAAGGCATAGGCAACGGCCTCCTCACAGAGCTTCCGGACATCCTCCGCTACGGTAGCGGGCTTCAGGATGGTATGATCTATATAAGATGCTATTGATTTCATTATAATAAAGTTATTGTATCAAAAAGGTGACCGGAACGCTTCGAGTGTGCTGAAAGACAGGTCCCGTGCAGAAAGGATCGGCTGCACTGTGTCCCAGTCCATCCCGAAGCTGTTGTACAGTATGCCGTCATCAGCGCTGCTGTTATGCTCGGAGCTCACCAGGTAATATGTTATGGAATGGTCTTCCAGGCTTTTGAACCCATGCGCAAACCCTTTGGGGATAAAGAAAGCCCGGTGATTGGCAGCGCTCAAGACCTCACTGTGGTGGTGCCCGTACGTAGGCGAGCCTTTTCTCAGGTCCACGATCACGTCCAGGATACTGCCCTGAGGGCAAAAAACGACCTTGCTGTGATCATAAGGCGGCACCTGGAAGTGCATACCCCTGATAACATCCTTATGCGAAACGGAACAGTAGCTTTCCTTCATCCGGAATTCCAGCTGACGGGAGGTGAATATACTTTCCTGGTACGCCTTGATAAAGATACCCCTGTCATCAACGAATTCAGGGAGCGTTATTAAAAAAGCGCCCTGCAAAGGCAAAGGCTCAAACTGCCACATAAGGTAGACCGATTATTTTTTAACTGTCAAGAACGGCGTAAAGTTACAGATTTATGCCTTTTCATACATTTTTATGTCCCGGCATGTAAAAACTTTTGCTTAAAAATATCTTTATGCCGCCGGCCATTGCCCCGGCGCTCAAAAAATGCAGCCGGTTTTTACAATATATCAGCTATTTTTGTGACTTTATATTTCAGAAATAAAAACCTGGCATAGTGAAATACAAGCACATCCTGTTATTAGTATTGCTCCTTATCGTAATAGATCAGGTCAGTAAGATCTATATCAAAACTCATTTTTACCTGGGAGAATACATTCATGTATTCGGCTCCTGGTTTCAATTGTATTTTATAGAAAACGAAGGTATGGCCTTCGGCATGAAGATACTTGATAATGACCTGGGCAAGCTCATCCTGACGCTGTTCCGCCTTTGCGCTGTGGTATTCGGCTTTTTCTGGGTGAAGCGGCTTGTTCGCCAGGGACACAGGAAGAGCCTTTTAATATGCGCCTCGCTGATCCTGGCCGGCGCCGCGGGTAACCTTATCGACTGCCTTTTCTACGGGCTGATCTTCACAGATACCCAGTTCCCCTACGAGGTGTCCCAGCTCACCTTTTCAGGCAACGGCTACGGTCAGTTCCTCCACGGCAGGGTGGTCGATATGCTGTATTTTCCGCTGATAGATACCACCTGGCCGCAATGGATGCCATGGGTAGGCGGAAAATCCTTCCGTTTTTTTGAACCTATATTTAACCTGGCAGACAGCCTGATATCCGTGGGGATCATTACCCTGCTGCTGTTCCAGAATAAAATGCTGAAACCGCGGGAAAAGGCTTCCGAAACCGTTCCGGAAGCCGAAACGACCCCTTAATTTATTATACGCTACGGGTAGCTTACCCGGACCCCAAAATCAATTATTGCAATGAGCGTACCTTTTAAAATAGACCCGGAATTTGCAAGATCATTAGATGACCTGGATTTCCTGAACGCCTTCAGGTCCCGGTTCCACTTTCCGAAGCACAACGATCATGATACCGTTTATTTTTGCGGCAACTCCCTCGGCCTACAGCCGAGAAGCGCCTCTTACCTCTTCCAGAAAGAGCTGGACGACTGGGCCAAATGGGGTGTGGAAGGACATTTCAATGCGGAAAATCCCTGGCTGAGCTACCACCGCCAGTTCACGGCCAGCCTTGCAAGGATATCCGGGGCCCTGGAAAAAGAGGTTGTGGCCACCAATACGCTGACCGTCAATCTCCACCTGCTGATGATCTCCTTCTATAAGCCGGATAAGGCATCCGGCAGGGTCAAGATCATTATGGAGGCCGGCGCATTTCCTTCCGACCAGTATGCCGTGGAGACCCAGGTGCGTATGCATGGGCTGCAGCCGGAGGAAGCGATCATAGAACTGGCACCAAGACCCGGGGAGCATACGCTCAGGCCTGAAGACATCCTGGCTACCATTGAAGCCACCGGGGACGAGCTGGCGCTGGTTATGATGGGAGGCGTAAATTATTATACCGGGCAGTTGTACGATATGGCATCCATTACCGCCGCGGCCCACAAAGCAGGCGCGCTGGCCGGGTTTGACCTTGCCCACGCGATGGGGAATGTCCCCCTGGAACTGCACCGCTGGGATGTGGATTTCGCCTGCTGGTGCTCTTATAAGTACCTGAATGCAGGACCCGGCGGCGTGGCGGGCATCTTTGTCAACGAAAGGCATATTGACAATCCCGATACGTTCAGGCTGGCCGGCTGGTGGGGCAATGATGAGGCTACCCGCTTCCGGATGAGGAAAGGATTTGTACCGAGCCCCAGCGCGGATAGCTGGCAGATGAGCAACGCGCCCGTCTTTAATATGATAGGTCTTAAGGCGTCCCTGGATATTTACGACAAGACGACGATAACCGAGCTGCGCCAGAAGTCCGTCAAGCTGACAGCTTACCTGGAATTCCTACTGCAGGACATCACACACCTCGATTTCGAGATCATCACCCCTTCCGACCCGGAACAAAGAGGCGCTCAACTGTCGCTCCTGTTTGACAGGGACGGCAGGAAAGTATTTGATATCCTGACGGCAAACGGTGTCATTGCAGACTGGCGGGAGCCCAATGTTATCAGGATAGCACCGGTTCCGATGTACAATACATTTGAGGATGTGTACAAGTTTTATGAGATATTAAAAGGCATTCAATTATAAGCTATGTTACAGTTAGTACAGTTCACCTTCAACCCGTTCAGTGAAAATACCTATTTATGGATCAACGAGCATAAGGAGTGCTGGATCACCGATCCCGGCATGTACGGAGCAGAAGAAGAAAGCGTCCTGACCAACTATATTGCAGAACAGGGGCTGACACCGAAATTTATTTTCAATACACATACCCATATAGATCATATTTTCGGGGTGGACGTACTGAAGCAAAAATATAATATACAATGGGGCATCCACCGGCAGGAGCTGCCGATACTGGATAATGCCGTAGGGTCTGCTATGATGTTCGGCTTTAATTTCAGGGTCGCTCCGCAGGCTGATTTTTTCATGGAAGCCGGTACGCCGCTGCAATTAGGGAACGATACCCTGGACGTACGGCTGGTGCCCGGTCATTCCCCCGGCAGCCTGGCATTCTATTATGAGGAAGGTCAGTTGGTTGTCAGCGGTGATGTCCTGTTCCAGCATTCCATCGGCCGGACAGATCTCCCGGGCTGCAACCACGAAGATCTGCTGCAGAGCATCCGCCAGCAGCTATACCCCCTGCCCGAGGCTACAAAGGTATATTCCGGGCACGGACCCTATACTACCATCGGGGAAGAGAAAAAAGCCAATCCCTTTATAAGAGGCTGATCTTTACAAGACAAAAAAAGTCACCGGATGCTACCTGCTACCGGTGACTTTTTTCATGTAACCAGCAGGATCATAGCAGCTATAACCGTTTCTCTTGCCCGGCTGCCGTAGCCTGTCACCCCGCAACATCACAAGAACTGCCTATCTACATATAGTCAACTAAATTATTATAAGAGATTCCTCACATCCGTTCGGAATGACCAGCACCCTCAGTTCCTTTATAGCAAAAGCGGTTTTGACCTGCAGGGAGAACACTTTCGCTGCTAATATAGCCTATCTGCCCATTCCGAACCTTGTAGCTTACCCTTACAGCTTCCATATGATGGCTTTGCCGCTTACATATAGATAGTCAGTTAAGAATATATAACGCTTCTGCTCCTATTACAGGCAAAACAGGGCTTTCCTGAAATATCCCCCTATTGAGGGGGATTGAATAATGTATTTAATCTCTAATTTAGCACCTGTAAACTTTTGACAAAATCTTTAACACTTATGAACTTATACACAAAACTGACGCTCGTAACGGCTACCTGCTTATCGCTGTATGCCTGCAACAGCGGCCAGGGCGATGCCTCGGCCACTGCCAAAGATTTCAAATTCATTGATGCTTCCAATATGGATACCACCGTAGCTCCCGGAGAAGACTTTTTCCGCTATGCCAACGGTCAATGGCTGAAAAATACCGAGATCCCGGGAGACAAGACACGATGGGGAAGTTTTGACGAATTAAGAGACCGTACCAATAAGGATGTGCATGCCTTACTGGATGAAACGCTTAAATCCAACGATAAAATAGGCACACCGAAAGGAAATATCGGGGCTTTTTATAAGAGCGGTATGGATACGGCAGCCATAGAGCAGGCCGGCATCACTCCTATCAAACCTTTACTGGACGAAATTGATGCCCTCAGCAGCAATGACCAGATACTCTCCCTCCTCTCCAGGCACTACAGGCAGGGTATACAAAGCGTGTTCGGCGGCTATATCTTCGCTGACGAGAAGGATGTGAACAATTACATTATGCAGTTCAGCCAGAATGGTCTCGGGCTGCCTACCAAAGATTATTATTTCAAGACGGATGAAAAGGGCAAGCACATCCAGACAGCATATATCAGTTACCTGGCTACCCAGCTTAAAAATGCCGGCATCTCAGATGCGGAGGCTAAAGCGCAGGCTGTATATAACCTGGAAAAAACGCTGGCAGGCGCTTCCTATTCTCCCGTAGAAATGAGAGATCCTGAGAAAATGTATAATAAATATACTCCTCAGCAGATCACAGCGCTCACAGGTATCGACTGGAACAGGTTTATTCAGGAGCTGGGTATCAGCAAAGGGGCAGACAGCATTATCGTAGCCACTCCCAATTATTACAAAGAGCTGGGTAAACAACTGAAAGCTACCCCGCTTGCCGTATGGAAAGATTACCTGAAGGTGCATCTCATCTCAGATATGTCCCCTTACCTGAGCAGCACCTTTGACAATGCGCGCTTCGCTTTCTACGGACAGACCTTATCCGGCCAGAAGTTCCAGAAGCCACGCTGGGAAAGGGTGGCCGGTGTGATCAACGGGGCTATCGGCGATCAGCTGGGTAAGCTGTATGTGGATAAGCATTTCCAGCCTGAAGCCAAGAAAAGAATGGTGGAGCTGGTGAGCAACCTGCAGAATGCTTTCCACGAGCGCATCACCAAGCTGGACTGGATGAGCGAGGCCACCAAGAACAAAGCCATCGCGAAGCTGAATACCTTTATCAAGAAGATAGGCTATCCCGATGAATGGAAAAATTATGACGGCCTGACACTGACGGCGGATAATTATGTTCAGAATATCATGAACGCCTCCGCTTTTGAATTCAACAGGCAGGTGGCGCGTCTCGGCACCAAAGTGGACAAGAAGGAATGGCTGATGTCGCCCAATACGGTGAATGCCTATTACAATCCCGTGTTCAACGAGATCGTATTCCCCGCGGCGATCCTGCAATTCCCGTTCTTTGATTTTAAAGCGGATGATGCCATTAACTATGGCGGCATTGGCGCCGTAATAGGCCATGAAATGACGCACGGCTTCGACGACCAGGGCTGCCAGTATGATGCAGACGGTTATCTGAGGAACTGGTGGACCGAAGAGGATGCCAAGTTATTCAAGTCCAAAACAGGCGTTGTAGTAGATCAGTTCAACGGTTATACCGTAGTGAACGGTACGGCCCACGTGAACGGCGAACTGACCCTGGGAGAGAATATAGCCGACCTCGGCGGTATGACCATCGCGTATGACGCCTTTAAAAAGACCAAGCAGGGCCAGGGCAATGAGCTGATAGAAGGATTCACTCCCGATCAGCGCTTCTTCCTGAGCTGGGCGCAGATATGGCGCACCAAAGCTACCGACCAGATGGCCTTACAGCTGATCGAGACCGATCCGCACTCGCCGGGCGAATGGCGTTGCAACGGTCCGCTGAGCATGTTTGAGCCTTTCTATAAAGCATTTAATATCAAGGAGGGTGATAAAATGTATATACCGGCTGATAAAAGAGCCAGAGTATGGTAATTTTTGCTTAATGTTTACATAAGGCAGGCAACCTTTCCAGGTTGCTTTTGCCGTTTACAGGGGTCTTCCTTCAGCCCCGTAAAATATTACATTCACAAATAGGTTGTCCGTTTTGGACAACCCATTTTCTTTATAGCAATATTTCTCCGCTGTTGGTATTCTTCACCAGCAGCCTCTATCAATAGAGCATCAAAAATAAATTACTGAAGTCTGAAAGTTACCAGCTATAGCAATTGCTGCCGGTGCGCTTCGCCAGGAACCACCAGGAAAACCTCCGAAAGATCATCCCTGTTACAGGATCCGTACCCGGCTATAAGGACAGCGATCTCGGCTCATGCTTATGCCGGAACATAACGGCAAAAAGCACTGCAATCACCAATGCGTACGCAGCAAAGGCATACCAGATGTTCGGCCAGTCCTTCATAGCGATGATGCCGTCAAACAGCCCGTTCCCATCTATATGGATACCCCTTTCAGCGATCAGCTCCCGCAAGTGCGGGTTACCCGGCTCTGTCAGGAGATAAGCGGCCAGGCTTTGCTCATCCCTGAACGCGTGGGTGAAATAGGCATCTATCATTTTGCCGGAGGTATAGCTGCCTATAATGGCGCCAAAGCCATTAGACATCATCATGAACAAACCCTGCGCGGAAGACCGGATAGCAGGGGCTGTACTGGTCTCCACGAACAGGGAACCGGAGATATTAAAGAAATCGAACGCCATACCATAAACGATACAGGAAACGATGATCATCCAGAGGCCCGTTCCCGGGTCTCCCAGTCCCAGCAGGGCAAACCTGAATACCCAGGCCAGCATGCTGATCAGCATCACTTTCTTGATACCCATCCGGTTAAGGAAAAAAGGAATGGCCAGGATAAAGACGGTTTCGGATATCTGGGAAATAGACATAATAAGCGTGGAACGTTTTACCACGACAGATTCCGCAAAGCGGGGAAAGAATTTGAACTCGTCCAGGTACAGGTCGCCATAGGCATTGGTAAGCTGCAATGCCGCCCCCAAAAACATCGAAAAGATAAAGAACAGCGCCATCTTATAGTTTTTGAAGAGCCTGAAGGCGTGCAGCCCCAATTGTTCGGTCCACCTGGCATGGGGATCGATATTTTTCTGGGGAGGACATTTGGGCAGGCCGAAGGCCATGATGCCCAGCGCTATGGCGGCAACGCCGGCAATGTAGAACTGGTAGGCCGTGGCTTTATTACCTGTCAGGTTGGTGAGCCACATGGCCACGATAAATCCGACCGTTCCGAATACACGGATAGGCGGGAAGACCCTGACCACATCAAAATTATTATTTTTAAGGATGGTATAGGAGATCGCGTTGTTCAATGCAATTGTAGGCATATAGCAGCACATGGCCAATAACAGCACCCAGAAAAAGACACCCGGGTCATCCACCAGCGTCAGGGCAAACAGTAGCAGACCGTAGGAAATATGCAATATGCCAAACAGCTTTTCCGCATTGATCCAGCGGTCCGCGATGATACCGGTAAGCGTGGGCATAAATATAGAGGCGATGCCCATAGTGGAAAAGATGATCCCGAACTGTGATACATCCCATTGCTTGGTACCGAACCAGTAATTGGCAATGGTGATCAGCCAGGCACCCCAGACAAAGAATTCCAGGAAATTTACAACGGTCAGCTTAAACTTTACACCCATTTTTAAAAATTAAACGTCTGCAAGTTACTCCATTTATGGAAATACGCGGATGATAGCAGCAAAAAGTTGCAACAAAAGCAGCTATCAGCACTATTGCCATATCCTGCCGAACGCAAGAGAACTATAGTCCTTATATGTGAAAGTCCGGTTAAAATTTCTTATCTTGGGACCCGCTTATCTCCACCGGGGACAAGCGGACCGTTTTACCCGGAAATAATTTAATAACCTGTCAACTATTAGATTCCGTAATTAATATGAAGGCCATCTTCACCCAGCAAAAGGGCAACGAAAAAGTAAATGCACCTAAATGGATCCTGTACACAGGACTCCTTTTATTCATTGCCGGACTTGTATATATCAACCTGTTCGCATATGACAGGGCAATTGATGAAACACAGCCCATCAACAAGATCATGCGGAGCCTTCCTAAAGGCATGGTTTTATTTTTGGCAGTGCTCTTTCAACCCATTATTGAAGAAGCAGGATTCAGAGGATGGCAGTCCGGGCGCAGATACTTTAAAATAATATCACTGCTGATCATCTTACTATTCACATACGGCACTTATCCACATATTCTCCCTGTTTCAGGTATAGCGCTGCTGTTTACCTACCTGATATTATCCAAGCCCACCTACGCTAAGAAAATAATCGCCATCCTTGCTACCAGCTTATTATTCGGCCTTATACATATACCCAATTATTCCCGGGTCGACCTGCAGATACCAACCGTTATTTCGCTGTCGGGCTTTTCTTTAATAGCACATTATCTTACCTGGCGGTATCATTTAATAGCAGCAATCGTCTTACATATCCTGAACAATGCTTTTGCGTTATGGGGCACTATGAACACGGCCACCAGCTTTAAGGAAGGGAACAATGAAGTAAGCATCAGCTATCCTACGTTCACCCTGGGAAATGATGAGCTGATAATCAACAGCGACAGCCTGTTCTTTGAAGGCGATGCTAAAATATTCGTGTCTAAATACATACAAAAATTTTTAAACCCCTCGGGATTTAGCATCTTCAATGATGATATAGGAAAAATTGTCACTATCCGGGCCGCTATCAGCCGGGATACCACAGATGATGCCGGGCTTTTAGCTGCCATAATCTCCAACCTTCAGCTTACCATTGATACCACAGCAGTACCCCTTTATACACTGCATTACCCACCTGCCGATACCTTAAGGATCAGGGAAACCGAAGGAAGGCCATTAAAATTAACGATCAATGCTGATGTTTTAAAACAACTTATATCCGGCCGGTATGGCATAACTTTCGATACCGACGACCGGGATCAGCATACGATAGTGCAACTGTCATCGCACACTATATTGCTGAAGGAAAAAGCTGATTTTATACAGCTCTTGCAGGAGAATCATATCACCCTGACTGCCGACAGCAGCAGAATGACAACGCTGCTCACTATCAGGGATACGAACCCGTAGCAGTTACGGCATCTCCCTTAGAGATCGCTTCATTACAGTACAGCCGAAATGATAAGCCGCTATCCCGGTCAGCACTCTATCTTCTCCGGCTCCATCCATTAGGGTTGTTTTTAAAAAGGGCGGTTGAAAAAAACAGGGTAATAAAAAAAGAGACCTCATTGCTGAAGTCTCTTTTTGCTCTTCCTGTTGGACTTGAACCAACGACCCCCTGATTAACAGTCAGGTGCTCTAACCAACTGAGCTAAGGAAGATTATTACCAGCTTTTATAGTTGCCTGATCCAACTTTCGCTCTCCCTGTTGGACTTGAACCAACGACCCCCTGATTAACAGTCAGGTGCTCTAACCAACTGAGCTAAGGAAGATTATGCACAACCCTTTAACGGATTGGGATGCAAAGATAATTATTAAAAAATTGAATTCCCAAATTTTACGGACTATTTTTTATAAAAAAATACGTTTTTCATATAGAACTGGAGGTCATCCAGCACACCATATTCCCTCGCGTATTTATAGTCGATCTTTTCACGGATATGCTCCGGGACATTGCCGTTCTCATGCAGGATATAGGGCGGGAAAACCCCCTCTTTCAGCCGCGGTAAATTCCGGTCTTCCGCATGCAGCTCCGCGCAGTATCCTACCCAGGTCTTCCGGTTCAGCAATACCTGCCAGGCCTCGCCCAGGAGCTTTGATTTGCCCTTTACCAGCCACAGCGGGAACAGGAAAAAGGTAGCCAGGCTGAGCAGGATATCCACTATCCTTTTATTCCTTTTACTGCTGGCCGTTCCTATGTTGATATTATTATAGAGTCCGTAAGCGTCGGCGAAATTCTGGCGGCTCTGGCTGCTGATCACATACGAGCTGTCCTCCGGTATGATCTTATAGGTGCATTTGTCCTTACATGCCTGCATCAGGTCAATGATGGTACGGTAGGAAAGATGGCGCGCGCTGAAGACGATCTCATTGATAGCCAGCATATGCTGTATCTGCACGATGTTATTAACGGTCCCGATATAGCTTTCATCACCCGCCGCTTCCGGCTTATCAAAAATCCGTCCCACTATATTCAGGCGGTACTGTCCCTTCTGCAACTGGCTGCGGATAGCCGCATATTCATCCTTCCCGCCCGCGATGACCGCCTGGAAGTCGTTCTTTCCTCTCGGTACCAGGTCAATAACGCCCAGTTGTGCGAAGAAAGTCCTGGATAATAATAATATAATGGTAGATAAAAGGCCACTGAATACCACCACGCCCCTGGATTGCCGCAGCTCAAAAGGGAACAGGCCGTAAATAGCCAGCACCAGCAAAGTGCCCCACATCATCCCCCGCCCCGTACGAAACAGGCTATAGGGCTTATCATAGGCGCCGTTCAGGAAAAGGCTGCCCATCCATAGCGCCAGGTAAACGGGAATGGTCTTGATAAAGACGGCCGAGGCATGTTCCTGGCTGTATATGTAACCGAACCAGTAATAGCGGAACAGCAATAAGGAACCGATAATGATGAGCGCATCCAGGATATAGATCTTCAGGATAGCCAGCAGGTATTTTACCACGTTGAATACATTCCTCAGGCCCAGCACCATTTTTAACGCCAGGTTGAACAGCACTCCCAGTCCCGCCGGGTAATATTTTTTAACAAAGAGCTCATGAGCATTGTAAAAAACCTTCATATAAGAATAGGTAAGCTTCCGCGTGCTCTCCCCCTTGTAATGCACAATGGTCACTTCCGGGAAATAAATGTTCCGGAATCCCGCCAGATTCAGCCGGTGACACATATCCACATCCTCGCAATACATAAAATAGGCCTCATCAAAGCCGCCACCCGCCTGCATCAGGTTTTCCTTACTGACCAGCAGACAGCAGCCGGAAAGTATATCCACCTGCGCCGTCTCCCACTCCCCGATGTGGGCAGCATAGTATTTATTGAAAAATACCGAATCCGGGAACAGGCGTGAAAAACCCACTACCTTAGCCACAGATACCCAGAAAGAAGGAAAGGATTTTTTGGAGTCGGGCGCGTATTGCCCATCAGCATCTATGATACGGGGACCCAATGCGCCGGTATCGGGATGCTGCTCCATATAAGCAAGGCACCTGGTATAGAAATCTTCCGGAATGATCGTATCGGGATTCAGGAAATGCACAAACCTGCCGCAGGACTCGCGCAGCGCCTGGTTGTTGGCCTTGGAAAAGCCTACATTGTCGTCGTTGGCAATGAGCCTTACACCTGGATATTTTGACCTTACCAGTGATACGGAACCGTCCGAGGAGGCATTGTCCACCACAAATATTTCCGCATCTGTGTTACGGGTGGCTTTCAGCACCGCATCCAGGCACAAATCCAAAAAATCCTGGACATTGTAGCTTACTATAATAACGGACACCTGTTTGGAGATCATCATTGGGAACACTTCGGACTATGGCGGCTCTGGAACTTATCAAAAAACAAATATAGGGTTTATCAGTCAATAACGGCCAGAATTTTAACGTCAAATTTGCCTTCCGCATTAAACTTTCGGCAGTACATTTCTTCTAACTATTTAACTTTACGAACTGATAGACTTATTATCATTTTTTTACAACCAGTTGGTATTAATTTTGTTATCAACATAACACTAAAACAAGAACAATGAAAAAAATAATTTCGGCCACATTACTGGCAGCCTTATCTTTATTTTCCGTAACTGCCGTCCAGGCCCAGGATGCCAAAAAGATCATGCAGGATGTCAGCAGCAAATACGGCAAACTGAAATCGCTGAAGGGTGATTTTGTCCTGAAATACACTACCGCATCGGGTAAGGCGAACGAATCCGTAAAAGGCAACCTCGCATTGAAAGGGTCCAAATATAAGGTGACCCTGAAAGGCCAGGAGATCATTACTGACGCGAAAAGCATCTGGACCTATAATAAAAGCGCCAACGAAGTGCAGATAGACAAGTACAACGCCAATTCCAGCTTTTCACCGGCCAAGCTGTTCAGCGGGTCCTATGATAAGGAATATAATTATAAGCTCGCAGGGGAAACTACCTATAACGGCAAACCCTCCTACACCATAGAGCTAACCCCCAAAGCAGCCGGCGGCTTCAGCAAGATCAACCTCTACGTGGATAAATCCAGGAAAAGCATCGTAGGCGGCAAGGTCTTCGAAAAGACCGGCAACGTGATCGAGTACACAGTGAACAGCCTGGTGGAAAATCCCGCCATCGCCGACTCTGAGTTCACCTTTGACACCAAAAAACACCCCGGTGTGGAAGTGATCGATCTGAGATAAAGTACACACACTACCATAAATACAAGGAGAGCCTGTAATTCATTACAGGACTCTCCTGTTTTTTATAACGGATTGTTTATAATTTTACCCTATGAAACAATTAATCAGCCTTCTGGCATTCGTAACGCTTACCTTTACCGCGTGGTCCCAGGGCGGCTATACGCCGGTCCCTGATATCAACGGGGTCAAAAAGCAGTTTGCCGACAAAATGGCCCACACGCAAAGCCTGGAAAGCAGCTTTACCCAGACCAAGCAGATGAAGCTGCTGAAAGAGAACATCGTGTCCAACGGCAGGTTCTATTATAAAAAAGACAATAAGGTAAGGATAGATTACCAATCGCCCTATAACTACCTGGTCATTCTCAACAACGGGCAGATGAGCATTACGGATAATTATGGCAAGAAGACCACCATGAATACCCGTAACAGCAAATCCCTGCAATCCATCAATAAGGTAATGGTGGACTGTATGAGCGGGAATATCTTTACCAACAGCGACTTCAGAATAAGCGTTGCCAAAAACAGCAAAGAATACCATATAGAGATGATCCCCAATACCAGCGACCTGAAATCGTTGTTCAAAAAGATCGATGTCTATTTCAACCTGGATAACCTGTATATCAATAAAATGGTCATTACAGAGCTGAACGGCGATATCACCGATATGAAATATACCAATGTAAAAGCCAATACCGGACTGCATGACCAATTATTTAAAACTAAGTAGTCTTATCTTATTATGCTGCTGCCTGCTGATGGCGGGATGTTCCGGTGGCAGGTACGTCATACAGGACCGCAACTGGCAGCCGTATGATTTAGAGCCGGCCGCCTTCACACGCCACCTGTATAGCTGCCAGATCAACGGGAGCGCCGGGATCAGGAAATACAGCTTTTCCGGGCTGCTGCTGGCCAAGGAGATGGAAGACGGCAGCAAAAGAGTGGTCTTCCAGAACGAGATAGGCTTTACCTTCTTTGATTTTGAGTGGGACACCGCAGGTATGTTCCGGGTGGTGCAGATACAGGAGCAGATGAATAAGGAGCCGCTGATCAAAACGCTCCGTAAAGATTTTGAAGTGTTGTTCCGGGTCAACTCCTCTGCAGCGCAGATCAACGGCGACCGTACGCTGGTCCGTACCCGGCTGCAGAAAGGGAACGCTGTGTATGAAACCGGGAAAGACGACAAAAAGAATATTTATATCCTGGATGAAAAGGAGCGAAAGGTGGTCAGCTTTATAATGGCCGCAGGCGCGCCCTTATCCGGACTCCCTGCCAGCCTTACCATCACTCATCACAAGGCTAATTTCGGGATCAGGCTGAAAACCATACCCTCTAACGATTAAACTATGTTTCTGGAAGACAAAGGACTTTATACATTAACCGATTTCCGCAGGGAGGAGACTGCCGTCACTGCCGCTATCCGCCTGCAGTCCGCTCACGAGATCTTTACCGGGCATTTCCCGGGCCGGCCGGTGCTCCCCGGCGTCTGCATGCTGCAGATCAGCCAGGAGCTGCTGGAGAAAGCGACCGGGACCCGGCTCCTGATGCACCGTACAGGACAGGTAAAGTTCCTGCAGCCTGTGGACCCGGAAAAGACCCCGGAACTGCAGATCAGCATCCGCACTACGGACAGCCTGGACAACGTGCAGGTCAACTGGACCGATGCCACCGGCGGAGCCGTGTTAAAATATACGGCAGATTTTAAAATTGTATAATATTGTCGTAACTTTGCAATAGTAAAGCAATCCTGGACAAATCAGGGGCCGCCTGGTTTTGACAGCACCAGAGAGGGATTGTGTAAGCATGCAGTGCGTTGTGTAATTAGCACTTTAATCTGAATGCTCAAATTTTAACTGGCAACGAAGAGTTTGCTATGGCTGCCTAATCCAGGATTAGGACGTCGTTTAGGCCGCGTGAACGGGTAGTTCCAACACCCAATTCCGCCGCCGACATCATCAAACAAGTTGGAATGCTGTTGTTTCAGGCTGTGCGAACAACATAAGACCTATACAGCTAAGCGGTAGATTGGTTTGCTCTTTTCCTGTTTACTGCCGACAACCAATAGAAGAGATAAGCATGTAGAAGACTTTTTTGATCGGTGTTTGGACGCGAGTTCGATTCTCGCCGGCTCCACAAACCCAGCTAACACCTATGTTAGCTGGGTTTTTACTGTATCATTTTAATATCTCGTGTATCAGCTGAAAATTTTAGCTATGACACAATAATAAGTTGCCAGATGAATATAAGGAGTATATATCCGCTAAGCACTAATTCTACACATATTCATAAACCTTAATTTCCAACACAATTCTTTAAACTTCAGTTACCCGTTATTCAAAAAATCAGGCTTATAGCGTCTCTTTCACCCTTTTTCCGAAGTTCGGTTACCATCCTTGGATAATATCATATGTATTTCAAAAAAGCCTGGATTACAACCCTCAAAATGCTCCTGGCAATAAAAAAATATATGCTGACCGACCATATATAAGCACCAAAGCCATATAGTTAAGCTACAAAAGATTCCTCACATCCGTTCGGAATGACCGGCGCACTGCCATACCCTTATAGTAAAAGTGGTTTCTGACCCACAGAGAGGGCATTTATCAGTGAAGCATACCTGAATAAGAAATTGTTCCGATAAGCGGATAATCACTAAATACATTTCACACATTCATTATCAATTTAACGCACTTATCATTTAATGTAACGCACTTGCTCAATTCAACAACAACAATCAGATAACTTATTTTAATATTGATACACTAATCAAGCAGTTAAATCTTAGACATAAGCTTGACAATAATAAAAGAACAGGCAGAAGTTGAAGCCAAGCCACTTATGTTTCGCACAAAATTTTATTGTTCACCCCTAATTAATAATTAAACCATGAAGATTACATTTCTTAAAGTTCTGCTGCTCTCCTGCAGTATTGGAACGCTCAACGCCCAGATCAATTCAATAACGCTTAAACCAGGACCTAATCCCGGACAGGACGCCAATATTGCCAGGAATACCGGGGCTAATTGTAGCGACTGGGTCAATTCTAATGATGGAAACAGTCCCGAACTGGCATCATCTGCCTGGACCTATCGAAGCAATCATTTCTGTGATACTGGCATTATCCGGTCGTTGATCCGCTTTGCACAGTTAAATACCGCAGTTCCTTCCGGGTCCTTCGTTACGAATGCCAGGTTAAGGCTGTTCGGTACTGACACTTCGGGCAATTATGGCAATACAGGACATCCCAACTCACCATATGCAACGGATAACCAGATAACAATAAGCCGGATTACCTCTGACTGGAATGAGAATACCGTCACCTGGAATTCAGCTCCAACAACAACTGCAGTAAACCGGATCACCTCCCCGGCAAGCACCACCCGATGGAACTGGAATTATGAGAACGGCTCTGCCGACCTCCGGGCAATGGTGCAGCATATGGTAAGTAATCCCAGCGAGAATTTCGGGTTTATGCTCCAGCTTGAAAATGAGACAATATACAGGGCTATGCTGTTTGCCAGCAGCGATCACACGAACAGACGTTTATGGCCGGAGCTGGAAGTGGAATATATCCGCTGTTATCCGCATTTTACAATTGGAACCTCCTCTCTCAGCAATGGGATCTATTCCTTTACCAGCCCGATTAATCACCCGTCCGCAACTCATAATTGGACCGTTTTCGGACCTAATAATTATTACGATGAATTAGACACTTTACCTTCAGTGTCTACAGTATTTAACCAGCCCGGCACTTACAGGATCTGTCATAATCTTTATTTACCTGACACCAAATGTGCTACCTGTATAGACATTTGCACAAATGGTCTTGTGGGAGGCCAAAGCAGCAATCCGCTCCCTCCCGGTACTCCTGATAGTTACATAAATGAAAGCAGTAAAGGCGACGATCTGAACGTAGCTCCCAATCCTACTGAAGATAACTGGACAGTCAGCTTCTCTTCGAGAGATGCAGGTACCGGGACAGCCATTGTAGCAGATATGCTGAACAGGAAAGTAACTGATATGACCTTTGAGATTGCGCCAGGTAAAAATGAGCTCCGTATTGAAGGTGTCAATTTGGCACCCGGGCAGTATATTCTTACACTTTCCATCAACGGGAAGCAGAGCAACACGAAATTGGTAAAATATTAATAGGTTAACATACTTTAGCATTTAAAAAGCCCGATCAATTGATTGGGCTTTTGCCTGATAGCTATTTAAAAACGGGATAATTGAAAGGTTATCCCGTTTTATTTTTACATATATAACTGACAAACAACTAATTAATCCCCCCCGATCACAAGACCAGGACGTCCGGTCAAAATACAAGATATGCTTCAATTAAACGAAAATTGATCTTTTCAGACTATACACGAACAGGAGCAGCTACAGGAACAGATCAATAATACAGGAGAAGATTTTACCACGGTCAGTCAAAGACATTCCGTTGCTTTCAAAATTTGGTTGGGTGATATTTACCCCATTTTTATAAAACACTAAAATATTTCATAGTGCAACTCAAGCTATTTCCTGTGTCGTTCGTACATTTTACTGTATCGTTCAGAGAAGATATTATATTATTTTGTGTCGTTCAGGCACTTTTTTGATCATTCACACGAATGCTAAGCCCATTGCTTGCATTTTATATCCTTATGTTTTTATATTTGTTCTGATAGACACATACTACATAGATACATACTACTTTTCAGCAAAGACCGGTCATTCACATCCCTGGTTATACATTCCTTCAACCCGATATATCGTAACCATATACACAACTAACTGATTTTCTGTACACTGACACCCCTGTTTTCATTCGTCTTAATTTCATTCGTCTTAAAACCGGTAATTATGAAAAGCATTTTACTAAGTGTCATTTTAGCTCTCCTGAACATTGCAGGCTATGCTGCTTCCCCCGGTATTGAAACCATCATACATAACACCTAAAGTGCCTGTGCATCGGCAACCATTTTTGAATCATTTAAAACCTTTATCCATGAAAAACCTGTTATTAAGTGCCGTATTAATCTTATTATCCTTTGCCGGGTATTCCACCTCCCGCGGTATCGAGATCATTAACCGCAGCCAGTGCGATGTCTATATCCAACTGCACGGGTCTGAAAAATGCCCCAGTTGTGAGCACCAGTTTACCAGCAATTTATTCGTGATCCCGGCTGTGTCTGTAGTTACCCTGCCCAACACTTCTATGCTCGGAGGCACCTTCCCGCCAAATGCGTTTGTTAACTGTGCCACAATATATAGCGGCCCCCGTCACTGCCAACGATTGGAAAGATGGATGGTCGGTGACCCACGCTGTGATAACTGTCCTCCTGAAATCACCTTTTACTCAATGAACCAGGATTGTAAAGTAGTATGTGATTGCCTGAGAGCCAGGTGGGAACCCTCAGAATGTGATGGCATCGCGCGGCTGATCATAGAGCCTTGCTAAAATTGAGCGAATGCTTGTCCATAAATTTGTTTCTTTTTTAATCATTTAAAACCTTTTATCATGAAAAACCTATTATTAAGTGCCGTATTAATCTTATTATCCTTCGCCGGATATTCCACCTCCCGCGGTATCGAAATTATCAACCGCAGCGAGTGCCCCATCTATATCCAATTGCACGGGTCTGAAAAATGCCCGAGTTGTGAGCACCAGTACACCAGTAACTTAATCATGATCTCGCCCATGAGTACAACCCTCATTTCTAATACTATGATGCTTGGCGGTACTTTCCCTCCAACTCACCCTGCGTTTATTAATTGTGCCACAATATATAGCGGCCCCCGTCAATGTCAACCACAGGAAAGGTGGATGATCGGTGACCCACGCTGCTGTACGCCTGACATTATGTTCTGGAGTATGAACGAGAATTGCGAAAGGAAGTGCCCATGCCTGAGAGCCAAGTGGGAACCCACACAACAAGGGTGTCAAGGCATCGCACGACTGATGATCACGCCTTGCTAAACTATCATTAACAGCCGTTGCACAGGCTTTAGGTATATTCATAAATGATAATGCAAAGCTAAAAAGCTCAGAATCCGGGGCAGGCATATGCTGCTCACCCGCTGTAAAAATCAGCTGCAGCAGTTAACCGAGTTCTTTGATCTTTTGTTCAGCTAAAAAAGTCTGCATCTTTCTTCCGCTGCACCGGGTAATAAAAAGAAAGTTCAGTCATTTTTAAGATTAAAAAGATAGCCACACGCATAGTTTGCGCTGTGGCTATCTTAATTTATGACATTCCCCCCGGTTCCCATACCCGGCCTTTTATATTTTCCTGTTTCTGTTGGGGCATTCCTTTCTGCCGGCCATGCCTGCTTCTCCGGCCTCGCGGCAGTAATACCATTTGCGAAACCGCCGGTACCTGCCGTCTTATGCTCTTCATTATGCACGTAGCCTCTTTCACTGTTGTCGTGATTATATTTCCAATATACGTCTTTACTTTATTGCGGCTGTGAGTTCCTTCGCCGTGTTGTAGTTCCTCCCCCAGACAGGACCAGGATGCAGCAAAAAAGCCGCCCCCTTATCCGGGAGCGGCTATGGGTAGTAACCCAATCACCAATTGAACGATGCGCTCATATAGAAGCTTACCTTTCTTTCACTATTTTCCGGACCGTAAGCGTGCCGTCCGCTCCAAGGATATGGATGTGGTATACGCCCTCGCCCAGGTGGATCAGCGATATTTCCGCAACGCTGCTGTCAGCTTTTTGCTCTGACATCAGCCTTCCGGTGATGTCGTAGACTCGGATGCGGCTGTCACCGTCCAGGCCTTCTATGCGTACCATATCCGTGGCAGGATTGGGGTATATGGTGATACCCTCATCTTTGCCGAAGCTCACCATACGCACAGGACTGTACTCGTGGCGACCGTTAAGGTCTGATTGCTTTAAGCGGTACAGGTTGGTACCGGCCGCAGGCTTGCCGTGAGTAAAGGTGTAGTCCCGCCTGCTATTGCCGCCTTCAGCTTTGCTGCTTACAAAGCCGATATCGCTCCATATGCTGCCGTCGGTGCTGTGCTGTACCTCGAAGCCTTTGCTATCATGCTCGGTAGCAGTAGCCCATTCCAGCAAGGCTGTATGGCCTTTTTTGTAGGCATTAAAGCTGATGAGTTTCACCGGGAGCGCTTCTGATGACAGGTAGCTGGCCTCGCTGCACAAGCATTGCCGTGTGCTGGTAGCTGTTAAGGGACGTATGCGGTAGGTAACCTGGTCTCCGGTATGGCATACAACGGCAGGCACGCTAAAGGTCATACTGCCGGTGGCTGTGCCGCTTGGCGCCACTGCAGGAGAGAATACCTGCTCATCGAATGGCATGCTGTTGCTACCGCAGAAGGCTTCTACAATATAAGTGGCCGCCGGAGCTGCCGTGCTGCTGCTGTTGGAAACGCTAACGTCTGCAGTATAGGACTGACCGGGACGGAAGAAGCCGCCGGTATAGGTCACCGAGTTGAGGGAAAGCACAGGCTTCTCTATAACTATGGATGGTGAGGAGCCGTTGGCGATAACCACGCTGCTGCTGCTACAGAAGCTGGTGGTAGCAGCACAGTACAATGGCGCTATCTGGCGACTGTACAATGCAGATACGCTACCGCTACCGCAGCCACCACCGGATGCCACAACATCAAAGGCTATGTTTACAGGGCTGTTCGCTACTACTGCAGGCATACCTATTTTGACGGTATTACCGCTTACTACCGCGGTGAAACCAGGCGTAAGATTACCATCAAACACCACACCCACAGGGAGTGTGTAAATAATGGTATCGGTAGTAGATGAGGCTATACCGGTAGGAGTAACGGTAGCGCTGAGGGTTACAGGGCTGCCACAGCCTATGGTTGTAGCCGGTCCGAAGCTCATGCTCATACCTGCTCCGCCGGGTGCTGTAGCCCCGATGATGTTGACACCGTCAGTGGTAACAGTAGTACCGTTACCGGTAGCAGGTGCACCGCATGGACGGCTGGCGTAAGCGTGAAAGCTGAACGATGTACCGGAAGTGAAGCCACAGCCTGTCATAAAGTCCACTTTGATTTTTGCCTGACGACCTTCCACACCGGGATTAGCCGCGGTACCGGGCATACCTGATATGTCGTCTATACCACTATGATCTTTTAAATTGATAGTATAAGTGCCTCCGCTAAAAGTAACAGGAAGCGCCTCATATATGCCGCTGTTGAGCGGGTACTCTACATCCAGTGTAGCAGGCAGCGTTACACCAGCAGGCGGCGTAAAGGTAATGTAAGGATTAACAATACCTGCGTTCTGCGCACTGTTGACGATCAGCACCGCGCTGTCACCTGTACAGAGGTCTATAGCACTGCCTCCGCCGGGCTGACGGGCTATGCTCAGCTGTACGTGGCTGGGGTTAGGGATTACCTTAAGATAGGTACTCGCAGCGGTACAGGAATAAGCTGCTGGATTAGCAGCATAGCTGGAGCAGTTCCATCCTGCTTTAAGCTGTATGCTGTCAGGATTACAGCTTGTATAGTGGAAATACACACGGTATTCTTGCGATGCGGAGGCATTGGTGATATTCGTAGGATCTGCCTTATACCATTGGTTGCCTGTACCGTAAGTCGATTCTACAGGTACAGTAGCGCCCACTGTTATACCGTTGCGTTTTTTAACGCTGTCTATCACGATACCGCTTCCTGTGCTCCTTTCAAGGGCAAACCATACGTTAGGCGCGTTTACATTGGTGGTATTGCTGAGCGTAATATCCCAGTGCTGACTGGCAGATACACCTTGTATTTCACCGGTATTGTTTTGCACATTAAGGACAGGCATAGAATTATTTCGCACTTCGCGACTCCATACAGCGCTCTCAGCTACATGGAAATTACCACTGTGCGCCGTAGTATTCCTGCGTATGTACACCGTAGTGATAACATTGCCTACAGGCAGGCTACCGCAACCGTTGATGAGAGACTGGTACAGGTTGTAAGCCTGTCCGTCACCCTGCCATTCGGGTTTGATCCAAGTACCGTCATTAACATATACCCTTGTTTTGCCATCGACACTGGTATATGCCGGGGCTACGGAAAACACCGTAAAGGGGCCTTCAGAGGAGGTAAGTCCCCAAGGTGTGACAGATAAGTTGCCGTTAAAGAAATCGCCACTGGTAATCTCAATTTTTATACTATCTACAAGCGCAAGCGCTCTCAGCTCTCCAGGGTACATATCACTGCCCAAGGCATTTGTACGTATATAACCATCGTTGGTATAGGTAGCACAACCCGAGGCATTGATGATAGCGCCCGTACCGCCTGAAAGTTGTATATAGTTACGGTGCAGATACTGCTCCAGCGAAAATTGGTCGCAGGTATATTCCGTGGGGTCACCGGTTTTCAGCGAATACATATCCACTTTCATATTGCCGAGCGGCATAGCTGTAGCATTAACTGCATTGTTGTCGAGCATCACAAATCGAGGCTTCAACACGACGCTGTCACCCGAACCTATGTAGGGCGTGAGGTCGTACATTATGGTATGTCTGCCGCTACTTACGGCCGAAGACGATGCAGTTGCAATATTGTATGTAGCCGAAAGTGTCGCTCCGGTATAAACTTCCAGTTGGGCATCTAATATTTCCATAGCCTTATTGCCACCCGGTGCATTATAATACATACGGAAATAATGCGCATCAAAAGGAGATGCACTACCGTTGATCAGTTTACCTGTAAAGGTACCCACAGCGCTATCGCCCGCGGTCATGATGCGCAGCTGTTTTGCCGTAAGGGTATTTACGTCCACCCAGGCATTGGAGGTGCTGCTCACAAAGCCGCCGGTAGTACGCTGTATATCGGTAGATGTCACAGTAAGCCCGCCGGTAGTACAATTGCCGCAGTGTGGAGTCATAGGTATGGTATTACAAGCCCATACCTCTTCGCAGCCGCAACTTGCGCTCGCATCACAAACGTAAGATACAGTATAGCTGATGGCCGTACCGGGTATATAATTATCGCAATCGAGTACAACATCGGCCTCAAAGGCAAAATAAGTATAGCTCTCCTGGCGACCTGTGATTTCTATAATATCATAAGTAGCATAAGATTCGGTGTTGCTGCTTACAATAGTATTAATGCTGGTGCTATGGTTTTGAAAATACCGGCCTGCCGATAGGGTAATGCCTTTGGGCACGGTAATGCGCAATTTAAGCAGGTTGGTAGGACAGCTGTAAAGGCTGCTGCTGTTGGTAAAAATTGCAGGGTTTACGCGAAAATCTCTTTGCCCCTGTATGCGGATAGTCGCTACTTGTCCATCTATTATATCCGGTGGAGCTGTAACGGGATAGACAGCACTGCTGCGTATGCGGTTTTCTGTAGGTATGCTTCTGCCAGTCCCTGTAGCAGCAGAGGCGCCGCTAAGCTGTGTAGAGGTAGCGGCCTGACCGCACATATTGCTGTAGGTAGCCTGGTAATAAGGAGAACCCGATTTTACCTGCGTGCTACAGCCGGGTGTACACATATAGCCGATCTTGTACCTGAGTGTAAAAGATGCGCCCACAGGCAGGTCATCAAACACACCATCGCCATCGGCATCTATCAGCCCATAGCTAGTAGCCGGCGCGGCAGTGAGCTGGCTAAGCGCTACAGAAGCTGAGGCTGCGCCGGTATTAATAGCAGGTACACCACCGGTAGAGGTAAGCGGTACCCAGTTGGCGCCGTCTTTGATGCTGAAGCTGGTAACGGACTCCGATGCCCTTACACCACCGCCAACACCATTGTTATCACCATTGTGCAAGCCTATGTACTGCGTAATGTTATGTGCAGTACCTGCACCAGATGCCAGCTCGTTACCATTATTGCGTATCACCACTTCTACAATAGCGCTGTCGCACATATTGGAAGGCTGTATAAGGTTTTGCTCGGCTATAATAATGGTGGCCGCGCCGCTAGCCATGGTCACGGAACCGCTTACGGTTTCGTATTTACACCTCCCGGAAGGCGAGATATTAACACCCCAGTAGGTGGCATAAGCTGTGGAATTGGTGCTTGTGCCACAGGAGTTGACACGTATAGGCTCTGTTATGGTAACGGTTTCAGCATTGCTGAGGATACCGTCCATACCAAAAGCCGTGGTACCATATATCTTGTAGAACAAGGTATCGCCATTGGTTGCGTAAGGAGTAAAGGACGCCCCGTTTGCTGTAATGGCGTTACCGGGAGCGGTATTGGATACTGTTCCGCCGGGATAGGCTATATAAAAGCCCATAGTATCAGTACCCCCGTTACCACCGTTGGTAATTACCATAGTACGTGTAACGGTAGTTCCTATTACCGCGCCTGTAATAGCAGTAGGTGCGGTAGAGAAGTTGAGGGAAGGATCAAGAATAGAATAGTTCTTGACCGCAGGATCGGCGTTGTTGGTCATAGACAGACCGGTACATCCACCGGTAAAGGTCACATACACACTATCAAATCCTCCGCCGGCTGAGGCAGAGCAGTCGGCAGCCCTGCCAATACTGAATTCGATGTCATTGCCGGTCGTTATGGTTCCCGTAATGTCAAATACGGGACTCTGGGGAGTGCTGCTTCCGGCGTCATAAACGATGCCAAGGGCGGCTGTACCGCTTACTTTGCTCACTGTTCCGGGCACATAGCTGATGCCTGCTGGCAGCCCCACTCTTACTTTCGTTCCTGTACAGGCCCCATTGAAGACGACTCTCACGACAAGTGCCCCGCTGCTGTACCCTTTTGTAACATCGCCAGCGGAGGTATAAGTAATAAGGGGTGTCTGCGCGACAGCATCAGTAATGCTACTGCCGAAAGCGACTGTTCCCAGCAGGAGCGCTGCTGCCAGGCGAACCCGCAAGCGGGACAACTGCCTCGATTTGGAAGACCGCTGCCGCATGAACATTCGCTGTAGTTGTGTTCTCATACGCTGTTATTTTTTGATTTATTAATTACGAATTGTTGTTTTTAAAAAAATTATGAATGATGTATGATGAGATATTAAAAGCCGCTTTCCGCATCTATATACACATGGATGGATCATAGTACTGCTGCATCGCAGCTGCAAAGACAGGATTTTACCCGCTGTCATTATATTTTTCCAGCAACTCAGCCATTGAGTGCACGCCTGCTTTTTTAAGCATTTTGCTGCGGTAGGAAGCTACAGTGTTGGGACTTAAGTTTAATGTTTTTGCTGTGCGTATGATATTGCAGCCACGCTGCGCCAGCGCTATTATTTTCTTTTCCTTGGCTGAAAAAAGACCTGATGCCGCTGCATTTTTTGCTGTGCCGTGCCGGAGCAACTGTTCCAGTAATGTTTCCTGTATATCCCTGCTGAGCAGCCACTGGCTGCCGTTATGCAACTGATCTATATAGTTGTGCAGCTCCCTGCCCGATATAGCCGCACTGGCAATGGCTGTATTGCCCAACGCTATGATTTGCTGTATGTGCTCGTTCCTGATCCTGAAGAGGGTAATAATAAGGACAGGCAGATGCCGGCCGGTGTGGCGCAGCCCGGCAATGGTCTTCATCAGGACCTGTTCGTCCTTTTCTGTCCATAAAATAATAAATATTGTGCCGGGAAGCGGTGTTACGGCTTGTATCCTGCTCACACAGTCAGCGGTGATGTTGTATTTACCGCTTTGCTGCAACAACATTTTCAATCCCGCAGAGAAGATCGTTTCAGGTTCGGTAATAATGATGTTGATGTTTTGCATATTCATTTGTTTTGAGAAGCGCGCTGTATGCCCTTCTGCTTGCGTCGGGAGATCATATCCGGCACAGGCAGTCACCGATCCGGCACCATAGTGTACCGGATGAAGCAGTTCGCTGCTTCTTCATCTCATCATTTTGCTTTTTTTAAATTGCTATAAACAGTTTGGCTTATTGGTTTGGGATAAAAGCTTCGATACTTTTCGTTACCCTTTACGGAGTTTTGTTATGGACATAAAAAACAGGTGCCGGGCCTTTCGCATTGCTGGAATGGTGCCCGACACCTGCCGGTGTATGTGCCTGTAATAATGGTTGGGGATGTACTTGTGAAAATTCCTGCGTACGTGTACCAAAACGACAAGCGTGGGCTTATCCAATCGCTTGCTAACTAAGGTCCGACCAAGAACCGCGCAAAACAAGATAAAAAGGAAAGCCCACGCTTGTAACAAATTTCGTTGTTATTTCGCGCAGGCATTTCAACTTTCCACTCTCTCGTTTTGCTTTAAAAATTTGGTCGATTTTAGTTAGCGAGAAAAGTATAAAAGCGAAATGCTGTTTATATTTTAATTAGGTTATAGTTATTCTTCTTCTGGCTTAATAATTGCTTTTTTTAGTTATTAAAGTTAAAGCGGCATTTTCAATATTCAAAAGTAGTCATATTTAATATTGATACCTAATAACAATTATCAAAAAGTGTGCCACTCAGCTTTTAATTTGCTATTTTTGCATCTTAATCAAAAAAACATATAGAAACTATTATGAAAAAAACATTGTTTACATTCTTACTGCTCGGTACGGTATCTTTTGCCTATGCCCAGGGCCTGGAGTTTGACGCCGGCTATGGCACTAATGGTTATACAACCGGTGCCGTAAGCGGCAATTATAATAATTTCAACTCCATCAGGATCAACAACGATCAGACTACTATCGTGTTAGGCCAGGATATGGTCAATGACGCATCAAAAGGCTTCATAGCAAAATATACGACAAGCGGTCAGCCGGACAATACATTCGGAACAAACGGCATCACCCGCTTTAACGACGGCAATGATATTGACCATTACTTCATGGCATTAGAGCTCCAGAGCGACGGCAAGATCCTGGTGGGCGGATATAATGAAGATGTCAATACCGAGGATAAAACATATTATGTAAAACGTTTCCTGACCAACGGTGCTATAGATTCCACATTCGGCACTTTCGGCTATGCGCAGATATTCCATGCCGCCACTTCACTGGCGGGAACGCACGTGAGCAATATCAGCATCCAGAATGACGGGAAGATATTAGTATGCGGCGAAGGCGAATCTGCCATAACAAGACTGAAAACGGACGGTACGGTAGACAGCACTTTCGGCACCAATGGCATTGTGGATATAGATATAGCTACCACCAACGGCTTGTACTACAACCAGGTGCAGGCATTAGCGGACGGCAAAATCATCATAGGCGCTTATGTCAGCTATTCCACACCCAGCTCCAGTACCAATGAGATCTGGATATACAGGCTCAATAACGATGGCACTTTGGATAATACCTTTGCTACCTCGGGCAAGCACATTTTTTCTTTGAACGATAAAGCTATAGGTATTTACAACCTGAAGATCCAAAGCGATAATAAGATAGTTGCAGGCGGCTTTGTTTACGAAGACGGGAATGATACAACTAGTCTTTTGCTGGTCCGTTTAAATACCAACGGCACACTGGACAATACTTTCGACACGCAGGGCTATGTAATATACCCTATTGCTTCCACAGATGCCGAGCCGGCTGTACTGCATCTTGCAGGTAATAACAGGCTGGCATATACTTATGTAGACTATGCTGATAACACGACCGGTATTGTGATGTTCCAGGCAGACGGAAGCCCGGATGCTACGTTCAACGGCAGTACGGAGCTGAAAAAGATCAGCAATATAGAGCAGGGTGTCTTTGCTCCCAACCTGGCCTTCCAGGATGACGGCAAGATCGTGCTTGCAGGAGCCGTAGCTTTGGATAATCAATGGTCAACCGCCCAATCCTTTATCGGCAGATTACAGCCAAAGGCTGCTTCCGTTAAAAAATTAGGGAACGATGTGGCACGCATCTATCCTAATCCGGCACAAAGCCATCTCACCATAGATCTGAAAAATGCCCGTCAGGCGAACGTGGCTATCCTGGACATTACCGGGAAGGTAGTGCTTAACAGTGCCATCCAGGACAGGCAAAACATTGACGTCAGCAATATCCCTGCCGGCAGCTATATGATCATGATCACAACGGCACAGGGTACGGCACAACAAAAAATACAGATCGTACGGTAAAACTGCCAGGCCACGATTTTAATTATCCATATAATTAAAAAGCCATAAAAATACCCCCAAAAGCAGGTAGCTTTTGGGGGTATTTTTATGGAAATAAAGGTAGGCAGGGACAGGCAGAAATAATGATGCCCGCTATGCTACAGCTTCATAAATTTCAACGCGGGAACGGTATTGTTCTTCATACGGACGTAATACAGTCCGCCGGGCAGATCAGCAATATTGATGTCCATAGCGGTTGCCGATACGGCCATTGACAGCTCCAGGCGGCCCACAGCGCTGTAAACCTGTATCCACTCGTCCGCAGGATAGGCTGAAAAGCTAATGCGTATGATCTCTGATGCCGGGTTGGGAGAAAGCGCCCAGGATAATGCCCGGCGGCCGGCCTTTTCCGCAATCCCTGTTCCGCCGCAATCAAATTCAAGCAGCAGAGAGGTGGTATCAAAAGGGCAAACGGCATTGGGGTTTGATACCCTACACTCATAGGATCCCGATGTAGTGATCAGTAAAGTGTCTTCGCCGGTCATTAACGGTAACGGCGCACCGTTTTTAAACCACAGGATATTTTCCGAACCGGATAAGAAGCCATTCGTATGCAATACGGCAAACGCCACAGTATCTCCCTCGCAGGGATCACCCAAGGCATCAAAGTAATAGCCGGATGACTCAGCAGTTGTCGTATATAATGTTGACAGCTCCGAGCAGCCGTTCAGGGTCGCCATGACGGAAAAGCCCGTAATGCCATAGCGCGAATAATCCGCCAAGTAACGGTTGGTTTCCGGCAGCCGGACACCATTAGCAAACCACTGGTACGCGTCTGCGGCCTGTGTCCAAAGGGTATCATAATGGCAGAGCCAGGGACGGGTGGTATAAATGGTCGGAGTATGGCTGCAGAACTGGATAACCGTATCTGTAAAGCTGGTGTGCGGCCCCTGCAGGTCACAGTTCATTGTTGTCAGAGAGACCGTATAGGTACCATCCGTCAGATAGGAATGTGTCGGGTTGAATAAGTCGGATGTTGTACCGTCGCCAAAATCCCATAAATAGGTTTGCCGTACACCGTGGTTGAGCGGTGTGAAGATCACTTCATTGATACCCTGTCCTATCCGGTAGTCAAAGCTGGATATCGGGGTACGCTTAAAGTCCCAGGATTGCAACCTGTCAAATACCATTACCCTGACCGCGTTCCTTATGATGGCAGCAGTCGTGGCATCTATTCCCGGATTAAACGTGATCCGTGCGGGATCTTTTTTAAAAAGCATGGTATAGAAGCAACAGGCGGCGGCATAAGAGCCCGCCGCTGACGGATGACTTTCATCCGGCTGGTACAGTTCAATGCCCGGGTGATTTTGCCGGAGGTAGTTCCACACCACCGAAACAGGCGCCGTTTCCCCGTTAATGGAAGTTGTAAGATTCAGGTAGCGGTCCCTTAAAGTAGTATCCATGCCCTGATAGGTGCACATTACAGGAAAGGCGGCGCAATTGGCCGCATCTCCGTTCTTCCGTCCCCATGTCATATAGGACACCGGCACCGCGCAGGGGTTGTACTGCTTTATCAGATTATATAAGGTCAGGACACCATTGGCAAATTGAGAGGATAAGGTAATAGGTTCCTGGCTCTGTCCCTGGATAACCACATAATGCCAGCCCCCGGCCATTATCTTGCCCCGGCTTGTAGCGTCAAGCGTATGGTCCATCAGCTGGTATCCTCCCGGAGCATAGCTGTCAAAAATAACGGTATCGCCTGCTGATAGGGCAACATCCCGTACCATAGCAGGCAAATTATTGACAGCGGTATAGCTGTTACCGAGAAAAAGCACCCTGTAGCTGAGCGCCTGTAATTCGTTCGCCGGAATACAGAAAAATAATGACAGCAGAACGGCCGGCAGGTAATTTCTTTGATGCATATTTATATATTTTGCCTGATAAGCAAAAGCCGGGATCGGGGCAGGTCCGTAACGGCTCCTTTCATAATCAGTTGTCAGGAAAGCGTAATCAATACCGAAGGAACCGGGAGGATAGCCTTACAACCGATGTATCTTAAGCCTGGTATGAGAACGGATCCATAAGGACGCCCCTTACTTTTACAGGTACCTGCTGTTCCTTGAATTACTACAAAAATACAAAAAATACATATACATAAAATAAGCGGATCCGGCTTTATCATGCTAATCGAAAAGCCCTTTATCGAAATAAAGCACCCGGCCGCCTGCTACCCTTGAAGCCGCTGTATAGGGGTGCTCCTGCACCTTACCCGCATCCATAATATGCAATACGGTCCAACCTTTTGCCTTCAGGTAATCGGATATCAGGGCGCGGTGGCAGCTCCACCAGACCGCTTCCGCACACATATAGGCCAACGGCGCTTGCACAGCCATCGCTTCCAGCTCTGCCATACCTTTTTCAAACGCTTCGGTTTCCATATAATCAGCATATCCCCTGAAGGAGGCATTGCGCCAGCGGGTATTCCTTGAATCCCGTCGTACCTTTCTCCTTCCTCCCAAAGCTTCCAGGTGGACATAGCTAATATGGCTCTTTTCCAGGGAGTGTTCCAGGAGCTCTTTATCAAACTAGGGAAATTTGCGGGAACCCGGAAAGCGCCGCACATCTGCCAGGGTGCTTATATGGAAAGAGCGCAACATGGCGATGAAGTCATCCACGCTGCGCGTGGAATGCCCGATAGTATAGATCGTATGTTTGCCGGCTGCCTGCATCCTCAGAAAATTACCTGTTTTCAATGACTGAGAGCAGCTATATATTTATCGATATACAACTGCTTTTCTTTTGATTTATATTGTTGGATATACCTTGGATGCTCCAAGACCTCCAGGTGACCGAAGAGTCCCGCCTCCGCGTTCAGCCTGCTGATAAAATCCGCGTTTTTCTTCCCCAGCACAAAGACGCGGGAAGTATCCAGTCCCAGCTCCATATGCTTTTTTAAGGAATCGATCATAAAGTCCTTTACCATGCCGAAAAGGACGGGATCATCATAATAATTGGCATTGAGCCACCTGCCGTCCTTCGTAGCCCTGACAATGGCCAGCGGGAACGGGGAATTAATGTAAAATCTTTTATAAAACGCGGCAGCGCCTCCATATGAGGCGATCATATCATACATAAAGACAGAAGACACCTCATGGGTATGCGCAGATGTCATCTCAATGCCACAGACGTCCTTTAACCTTTTGGTATCGGTAAAAGGCACTCCTGTCACCCCCGCCCCGTGCCGGCTGGGATTGATGCCGATAATAAACCGGCGCTGATGATGATCATTATAATATTTGTGGTAAAACTGCCGCATCACCTGCATGGTTTCAGGATTATCCAGGTAGGGGTTCATCACCCGGAAGCCATCCGGCAGCTCACCCCGGTAGTGTAACCGGGTGTTGAAATCAATGACCCTGTCTCCGAAAGATACCGCCATAGTAATAAGTTTGTAGCATTCCTGTATATCAGGAACAACTATAAAGTTACGATTTATAAATGCAACCTGTTTCCCGGGACGGGAGCTTCCCCGATCTGTCAATGTCTTACACTGTATGATAACAGCCGGAATGCCGATAATAAAAGCTCCCCTATTCTTATGATAAGGGAGCTTTATTATATCTCGGGCTATGCTGTACGGTTGCCGGAACCGTTATTTTACATTCTTCAGGAATGCTTCGGTATGATATTCCAGGAACTTCCTTCCTGCCAGATAGGCGCCGCTTGTATACTTCTGCTCATCCACAGGGATCACGGTCGTTGAGCTGCTGGAAGTATTGCCCGGATTATACCAGGTACCGTAGATCGTCGGTGTGCCTATATAATCCCTCCGGTTGGACGCAAAGCTCTGGATCTTCTTGTCCTCTATCACCCCCTTCACATCCAGCGGGCTTTTCAGTCCGCCGGTATAGCTGCTGTTAACACCGATGCCTACAGGCACCTTTCCGTGGTAGAAGCTGGCCTGGCTGGTGGCCGAAACAACATTGTTCTGGCCTTTCAGCTTTATCCTGGCATTGCTTTTCATGATGATAGCCTCGGTGGCAGCGAGCCTCAGCGAAGTTTTCACCTTTATATTGGCCCCGGCAAGATCCATCGCGTTCTTATCCTCGATAAACAGCACGAACAGGTCCACATCCGCGATGATAGCGTCATTCAATTGTGAGGACAGCTTACCGTATATGGTGGAAGGATTATTCAGGAATCCTCCTGATTTTTCCTTACCCGACTTTGAAATGTTCTTTACATAATACTCAAAACCCGCGGGAGTGGTAGCCAGCGTACCGGGGAACTGCGCTTCATTGATCCTGCCACCCTTGACCCGGGTAAAGCCGTTGTAGGTCTCCGTTGCACCGGCCTCATCGGCAGTGATTATCTCCAGCCCTTTAGCCTTCAGCATAGCCGTAAAGTCGCGGTACAGGCTGTCGGTAACGGCCTGGATACCGGCTTCAGTGATATTGTCCAGCCCCACAGACAGGGAAGCATGCGCATCGCCTTTATACCCTCCGCCCAGCATACGGCCGCCCTGCTTAAAATCTTCCTTTTCATTATAGATCTGGTAATTGACCGTAAAGGAGGCGATATAGATCCGCTGGGCGTTCTTCACCTTGCCCAAGCCGTAAGACTGCTCTTTGGGCCTGAAATCTCCCAGCGTCTGCGCCGCTCCCCTGGTCATACAGGCTGCGAATAATAAGAAGGACAGTAGTACATTATATTTCATAATTTCCTGCTTTGTATGGTTACAACTTTTAGTTATTTTTCCTCAGACAGCCTGTATACAGGACTTCAAGGTTCCACAAAATAAATTCCATATTCCTTGCTATACAATACGGCAAATGCCTTATTTTCAGGTAGTCTATATATAATTTTCAGCACACTGTATACCAGGACACTTATATTTGCAGTACACATTCCAGGCAAGGGACACCCTGTAATATTTCCAACTGTCCCTGTAAAATCACTCCCGTATGATGCAACGATACCTGCTTCTTATACTGATATGCCTGCTGCCCGTTGTACCTGTCCGGGCACAGCAGCAACAGCCGCCTTCCGATACTGCCAGCAGGTCTTACCGGGAGTATATGAAAACACGGGATAACATTTTCAGCAATCCGGTACAGGCAAAATGGCATGCCAGGGAAAGCATCCGCTATGCCGGCATTGAAAAGAATGCAAGGCAGAAAGCCATAAGCCTGAATATCCTGGGAGTTGCGCACAGGTTCCAATCGGAGTACGACTCCGCGATCATTGTCTTCGGGCAAGCTATCAGCATTGCCGATTCCATCGGTGACTTTATCATTATGGCCAATGCGGTCAATAACCAGGCTATGGTCTATTATTATTATGGCGATTACCAGAAGGCCAATGAAATCATTATGAGCATCCTTGACCTTTGCAAAAAAGAGCGTAATAACCAGCTGCTGGCCATCTCTTACAGTAACCTCGGGCTCATCAATATCGAACAGAACCGCTATGATAAAGCGCTGCACAGAATGCGGCTTTCAGCCGCCTGCTATGACAGCATTGGGGACAAGCAGGGCAAAAGCTCCGTCATCAACAACCAGGGGATCGTCTATTACGAAAAGCTCAGGCAATACGATACAGCCATTGAGCTTTTCAAAGAGGCCTTACAGATCAAGGAAGATATTAAAGACCATGCCGGTATGGTTTCCTGCTACAGCAACCTTGCCAGCATCTACCTGGAAATGAAGCAATACAAGCTGTCAGAGCAGTATGGGCTCAAGGGGCTGCAAATGGCCGAACAGGTAGAAGACAATTTCGGGAAGGCATTTATGAACAACCATTTCGGGGAGCTGTATTACCAGCAGAAGCAATATGCGGCGGCAGCTTCCTTTGCCCGGAAAGCACTGGAATTGTCACAAAAGAACCAAACAAAAAAAGAGATCGTCAAGACATTGAAGCTTTTATCCAGGATAGCCGCAGCAGGAGGAAATTATCACACTGCTTACGGGTATCTCCAGGAAGCATACACGCTCCGGGATTCCGTGCTGAACCAGGAGAATTTCACTAAAATGGTAGAGCTGGAGACCCGTTACGAAACCCAGCAAAAAGAAAAGCAGATACTGGAGCAGCGCGCAGATATTGCCGAGAGCCACCTCAAAATAGAGCAAAAGAACCTGCAGGTGACAGGAGCGGTATTGCTGCTGCTGATAGCCGTCCTGGCCGGTTATATATTATTTTACAGGCAGAAGCAGAAAGCCAGGAGGCTGGAGGAAGAGCACCGGCTGAAAGAGACCTATGCCGCTATAGAAACACAGAACCAATTGCACCTCGAAAGACTGAAGATATCCAGGGAGCTGCATGATAACATAGGCTCGCAGCTTACCTTCATCACCTCTTCCCTGGATAATATCAGGTACTATTTCCGAGATGAGCCGTCAGAGGTCCATCAAAGGATCGATCATATCAGCGGCTTTGCCCGGCAGGCTATCAGCGAGCTGAGAGATACCGTATGGGCGATGAATAAAGGTACCGTAACCTTTGAGGATATGCGCGCCCGCCTGAGCGACTTTATAAGTAAGATCTCAGATGCTGTAGGTAATGTATCCTTTGAATTTACGGTGGATGAGCAACTGAAAGACAGTACATTTCATTTTTCTTCCTTGGAGGGCATCCACCTCTACAGGGTGATACAGGAAGCGGTGCACAACGCGGTCAAGCATTCCGGTGCAGACAGGATAACTATCCATATCTATCCTGTTACGGATACACCGTACCGGTTTGCCGTCAGTATTGCAGACAACGGGAAGGGCTTTGCTCCCGATGCTGTCCCCGATGACAATGCCAACGGGTTATCCAATATGCGCAAAAGAATGGAAGAAATAGGAGGAGATATAGTGATACATTCGGGAGCCAGCGGTACAGAGGTAAGCATATTACTGTAAAATACGCAGGATGCCGTATATATTGTTTCACCGGCAACCTTTAATTTTGAATAAACCGATCACTTATGGCGCCCGTAATAAAAATTGTAATAGCAGACGATAATACGTTTCTCCGGAAGGCCATCCGGGAAAAGCTCTCCTTTTTCACGGATCTCAGTGTCCGGTATTGTGCCGGCAATGGTCGCGAGCTGCTGGATAAGCTGCAGCAGGATGCCTGCGTTGACCTGATACTGATGGATATAGAAATGCCGGAGATGAACGGCATAGAAGCCACGGAAATGATAAAGCTCCACTTTCCCTATATAAAGATCATTATGCTGACGGTGTTTGATAATGACATCAATATCTTCAGATCGATCAAAGCCGGGGCGGATGGCTATTTCCTGAAAGAGGTGCAGCCACAGGAGCTGTACCAGGGTATCACGGACACCATTAACGGCGGAGCAGCCATGACGCCATCCATTGCATTAAAGACGCTGAAGCTGCTGCGCAACCCGGTGGATATTCCCGATGAAGGACAGCAGGAGACCGTAAAGCTGAGTGCCAGGGAAACCGAGGTGCTGGAGCAACTGAGCAAAGGGCTCAATTATATCGGTATTGCCGGCAGCCTGTTCATATCTCCCAGCACGGTACGTAAGCATATTGAGAACATTTATGCCAAGCTCCGGGTACATAACAAGATAGAAGCCGTCAGGAAAGCTAAGGATAACAGGCTGATATAAGCATTTCTTTTGATGACTATCTGCTTATAGGAAGCAACTTATTATTACAGATATGTCCCGCTGAAAAGTGTCCGCTCTGTGAGTTAAAGAACGCTTTCGTTGCTAAAAAACACTATAGCATGCCTGGTCATTCTGGACGGATGTGAGGAATCTCTTATCATAATTGGTAGCTTATAATGCCTTTGCTGCTTACATTACAGATAGTCATTTTTTTTACCAATAATCCATCGCGCCCGGCCCCTACTCCACCTACGCTCCTTTTTCTTATCTACATGCGCATTACGGGCAGGAAACCAACCACCCTACAATACCATTAATCAAAGGTATAAGACAACCGGGATCCCGGTACTGCCGCCCGGAAGCAGGCGGTAAGACCAAGCTACCCGGGAACGCGAAACAGCCCCTGCCGGGAGCACCTGTATATTTTTTCTTATCTTTGCATCTTACAGATCATTAATGATGGTTCGGACCTCAACTGATTCAAGCGTCTCACATCATTATACAATGTTTCAGGATTCATTTCCTGCAGCCCCGTTTCAGCAACAATAGCTGAATTTACCGACAGTATGTAACTGACTTTTTCACCCGGCAAGCAATGCTTGCTGCATAACTTTTTTATTATGATCCAATACACCTCCTACAAGCAGCCTGATTCATTTTCACCCGCAGAAGAAGAACAGGTGCTGGGCTTTCTTTTTACACACCTGGAACAGTACGGTGATGCCAGGCAGGATATTCAGCGCTGCCTGGATTATGCCCTGTACAGGGACGGCAAAGCCGGTGGCATGATCTTTACCGCCAGGGACGAAGACAAGCTGGTCGGCGCCGTAGTGATCAACCATACCGGTATGACCGGCTATATACCGGAGCATATACTGGTCTATATAGCGACCCATAAGGACTGCCGCGGACAGGGCATCGGGCAACAACTGATGCAGATGGCCATAGCGGAGACCACGGGCAATATCGCCCTGCACGTGGAGCCGGACAACCCGGCCAGAAAGCTGTATGAAAAATTAGGGTTTACCAATAAATATCTCGAAATGAGACTGAATAAATAAATATCATGGCACATATCATTCTCAACAGAAAAAAGCTGCGGGACAATTACCGGTATCTTGACCGGCTCTTTTCCTCGCACAATATCGAATGGGGGGTGGTTTCCAAGGTAATGTGCGGCTCCAGGACCTACCTGAAGGAGATCATAGACCTCGGGCTGCAACAGATATGCGACAGCCGCATTACCAACCTTAAGATCATCAAATCCCTCGCCCCCGGCATAGAAACGGTCTTTATAAAGCCGCCGGCCCGGCGCTACATCTCCAGTGTAGTGCGGTATGCCGATGCCAGCTTCAATACCGAATTCGGAACCATCAAAATGCTTTCGGACGAAGCAGTGAAGCAAAATAAGATCCACAAGGTCATTATTATGATCGAGCTGGGTGAGCTCCGGGAAGGCGTAATGCGGGAAGAGTTTATCGACTTTTATGCCAAAGTATTCCGGCTCCCCAATATCGAGGTCTCAGGACTGGGCACCAACCTGACCTGCATGTACGGGGTATTGCCCAACCAGGACAAGCTCCTGCAACTCTGCCTTTATGAGCAGCTTATAGAAGCAAGGTTCAATAAGGTGATCCCTTACATTACCGGCGGAACCTCCGTGACCATACCACTGATCGGCAAAGGCCTGCTTCCCAGGGATGTCAATCACTTCCGGGTAGGAGAAACCCTGTTCCTGGGTACGGACGTCTATAATAACACGCCCAATCCTCACCTGCACCAGGATGTATTCAGGCTATATGCAGAGATCATTGAGCTGCGTGAAAAGCCGATGGTACCGGACGGCGACCTCGGCCATAATCTCACCGGCGATGTGTTGAAATTTGATAACAGCAGCAGCAACATCAGCTCTCACAGGGCCATTATAGACATCGGACTGCTGGATGTGGAAGACAGTCATATCCGGCCTACCGACCCTGAACTGAAAATCGTAGGCTCCAGCTCGGATATGATGGTAGTGGACCTGGGCAACAACGCAGAGAAATATAAGGTAGGCAGCCTGATAGCGTTCGACCTTGATTATATGGGCATACTGCGCCTCATGAACTGCGATTATGTGGACAAGCTGGTAGAGTGATAACCTTATAACCTACTGTATTAATTGCGATAAGCCTTTCGGGGCATATCGCAATCACTACAGGCTATCACTCCGGGGCGCTTCTTTGCCTGCGATGCCAATAATAATAAAAAGGAAGGCCGGAAAGAATAAGTCCCATACCTGTCAAAGACTTAAACGGCGATTCTATAAATGATATGAAGATCAGCAGGATGCAAAACAGCACAAAGGCTACCGGCACCACCGGGTAAAACGGGGTTTTATAGGGCCGTTCCGCCATCTTCATCCGTTTCCTGAGCCTCACCACTCCCCATGCAATAAGCCCGAAGAAGATAAAGCCCGCGATCACTACCAGGTCCGTAAGAAAGTCAAAAGAGCCGGAAAACACCAGCAGGCAGGCCCAGATACATTGATAAATTAAAGCATAGTGCGGTGTATGGTTACGGGGATGGGAAAGCGCCGCTTTCCTGAAGAACATTCCTTTCTGCGCCATAGCATAATAGATACGTGCGGATACAAGGATAGTAGCATTGGTACAGCCAAAGGTAGAGACCAGGATCATACCGCTTATAATATAGGCACCGCCGGCACCCAGCATCTTATCCACCACCAGCACCGCCGCGATGCTGTTTTCATTCTGCTGTACCCCCGCGATCATTTCATCCGCAGGCATCACAAAGAAGTAAGCAGTATTAATAAGAAGGTATACCACGATAACGATCGAGATCCCGGCGATCAAAGCCCTGGGCAGATTCCTGCGTGGCTCCGCAATCTCTCCTCCTATAAACCCGAGGCCGATCCAGCCTTCATAGCCCCAGAATGCGGCCCTCATTGCCAGCACCATAGCGCTGATAAACCCGAATGCCGTAAAGCCTCCGGCCGGGAAGTCTTCAGAGACCGTTCTTATAGTCTGAACGCTGCCCGTTCCGGAAAAGAACGCGACAAATACAATAGCAATAATGGACAGCAGCAGGGTCAGGGTGAAGAAAAGGCTGATATTCCCGCCCTTCCTGGCACCCCTTATATTAACAACGGTAAGCGCAATGATCAGCAGGGATGCGGCGATCTTGGCACCGATATTCTTCAGGGGGTATAAGCCCAGGATACTTAGCGATTCAGCTTCCGGGGACAGGTGAGGCAAGGTTATAAAAGTACCCAGCGCTCCCGCGAACACGAATGCCACGGACGCTATGGCCGCCGTTTGTATAACGGTAAAGCATGACCAGCCGTAAAAGAAGGAGATGACCTTGCCATATGCTTTTTCGAGCCAGAGGAACGGGCCGCCGGAAGAAGGGAATAAGGCGCTTAATTCAGCGATGCACAAAATACCAAACAAAATAATAATACCGGCCAGCAGCCAGGCCAAGATCACCAGCCAGGGAGCATGCAGCAATGCAGCCATGGGAGCCGCCTTTTTGAACACACCGGAACCGACGATGGCGCTGATAACAATAATGATGGCCATTTTCAGACCGAAAGACTTACGGAGCCCGCTACCCGGGTTTAGCTGCTGCATAGGCGTTCTGTATTTGACGGGGGAATAAAGCCTGTGAAGGCTCATAAGAAGTTCCCGTTAGTTAGATAAAATGACCCGAAAACGTAAAATGAGGACGCAGAGACGAGCCGCAAGCCTTAAACGCTTGCTCGAATGTGGATAGTGAAGGTAAGGAAAATTGGAGGAAGCGCAAAACATACCCGTGCCCGGCCTGCTGTGATACCGGCATTGGTCTGGCAGAATTAGTCGTACAGCATTCTTCCCGCTGCTGCCACGTAGTGAAAAGCTATTTGTCCTTATCCTCAGGAACAGGACGCTTCTTTTTGTCCTGTCTGCTTAACACTATATAGCCCAGGATGCCGCCAATAATGGAAGCGGCAAAAATGCCGATCTTGGCCTGAACCCGGTAAACCTCATGCGTAAAGGCCAGTTGCGTAATAAAGAGGGACATCGTAAAGCCAATGGAAGCGAGCAGCCCCAGGCCAAAAAGGTTCCTGATATTCATCCCTGCCGGGAAGGGCGCTATCTTCAGCCTGGCGCAAAGCCAGGTAGCGCCCACCACACCAGTCACCTTGCCGATAAGCAGTCCTGCGGCAACTCCTATGGCCACATTGGTGCTGAACAATTCCGTCACGTCTATATCCAGTAACGACACACCGGCATTGGCCAGTGCAAACACCGGGATAATTACAAAGGTCACAAAAGGGTGCATGGCATGCTCCAGCCGCTGCAAAGGCGGTATCGCATTATCCGTTTCTTTCTTTACCGCATCCAGGATATGCAGTTGCTCATTGGTGAGCGTCGGTATGCGGTTATTCCTGTCCGCATCCCGGAACAGGTCCAGGTACGCGCGGATTTTCCGGATGTAACTATTTTCACTGATCTTAACATCCGCCGGGATCGTAAACGCCGCCAGCACTGCCGCGATAGTAGCATGCACACCGGACAACAGGAAAGCGGTCCATACCCCCAGGATGCCCAAGACGGCATAATATATAATGCTTCGTACGCCCAGCCTGTTGCCCGCATACATCAGGAACAGGAACAGCAAACCGATCAGCAGGCTCATAACAGAGATTTCGGAGGTATAGAAGAACGCTATGACCAGCACCGCACCCAGGTCGTCCACAATGGCTAAAGCCGTAAGAAAAACTTTCAGCGCCAGGGGAATACGGTTGCCCAGGAGGTATAATACGCCCAGGGCAAAAGCAATATCGGTAGCCATAGGTATGCCCCACCCGCTGTGCACTTCTCCCGCCGGGTTGAATGCCAGGTAGATAAGGGCAGGCACCAGCATACCTCCTATAGCGGCGGCAATCGGCAACAGCGCCTTACGCGGGCTGGACAGCTCTCCCGCCACAATCTCCCGTTTGAGCTCCAGCCCTACAACAAAAAAGAAAACGGCCATCAACCCGTCATTGATCCAGTGGTGGATACTGTATTCCAGGTAGGTCCGGCCGTCAAACCGGAACCCAAGCGTATGCTCAAAGAAATGATGATAAGCCGAGTGCCAGGGAGAATTAGCCAGGATCATAGCCAAAATCACACTGAGACCCAGCACAAGCCCCCCTGATCTTTCCTGCTGTATAAACTTAAGGAACGGTCCTGACACCTTATCTATTGGATACTTTTTTTCGTACGACATTTCAGAATTATAATAATGATCTGCGAAGTTACCTATAATATTTTTCAGGGTAGTAGAATGACCCGTTCCGCTATGCCTGATGCTTTCCTGGCAGTACCCACACGACGGTCCGGAACAGCCGATATTTTACAAATGCTGTATTCCGGGTGCCTTTAAGGATATTTTATAATTCATATCTCAACTCTCTGCTATGGCGATATGTTTTACAGGTATCCCCTTACACCTGTCCTGTTTTTTCATCAACAAAACCAAACGCATTATGGGAAAATATTATTATGGTACACATCCTGACAAGCACGAAGCCATGAAGATCGCGGATAATGCCGCCCGGCACGACAGCTCAGCTATATGCTATACTCCTTCCGGTACGGACGGGGCCTGTACTTTCCATGAAGCTACTGCATTATGGACCTGCAAAGCAACGGCGCATTATCAGCCCGGTAGCTGCAACAACGATCACACCGTCAACATCTTCAGGGAGAGCAGCGCGGGAGACCTGCCAATGCAAGTGCCCATAGACCATATATCTATTGAAATGTTCAGCGCACTGGCAAACACCCCGCCGGATATACCCGGACAGGACCAGGCCGAGACCTACATTGATGCCGGCAGTGAAGACTATTTTAGAGAATAGGCCTGATCCGGAAATAATCTGCCCAGCCCGCTTAATGATACATTCACAGGCAACTGTATCATCACCGGGACAGGCACTGCCAGGTACAAACCGATCGGGGGTATCAGTATAGCTGGTACCTTTTGTTTTTAAATGGCCGGCATCCCGGTTACCTGTTCGTTTACGCTTATACCGGCAATACCCTGTATATTATCATATTGCTGTTCCGGGGGCAAAAAGTTCATTTACATTAAACAATTCAATATATTTGTTCTGCAAACACCCTAAAACCCCCTATCTTATGATCACCATGTATCCTGCTCCGAAAAGCCGTCCCCCTTCGTCGAGCCTCATCCGTTGCTACATTTTGCCAAGCGGAAAGCGCAGAAATGCCTCAGTACCGTCATCAGGCCTTATGCTCAAATGATATAACAGGCCTTTCCCTTAACAGGCATCTGCCCGGTCAGATAAGCTATCCCCTGCATCACCGGGGGTGGTATTCGTATACCTGTACGTACTCCGTAGCAGGACCGTCCGACAATATGGTCTGCACAAGGAATCCGTACCGGGAAAATTTGTATCGCCGCCAGGCGATACCGTTACTATTTAATAATGTACAATGATACATATCGCCATAGCAGAAAAGCATACATTGGTAAGAAGGTGTTTATCCCTTTTCATAAACGCTTCCGATCAGATGAAAGTGGTTGCGGAAATTTCCGACAGCAGGGAACTGTTCCCCGCGCTGGCTGCACAGTCCGCAGATGTCCTGCTGCTGGACCTGGGTATGCCGGGTATGAACGGCTTTCATACAGCCGGCCGTATCAGTGAATTATTTCCCCGGTTAAAGATACTGGTATTGACAGTGACCGCCGACCAGAGTACCATACGTAATGTTATCCGCCTGGGACTGCATGGCTATTTCACTAAAAATACAGATCCGAAAGAGCTGCAGAACGCCATACTGAAGCTACAGGATAACGGGTTCTACTTTGAAAAGCATCTTGCCGATATCATAGAGCCCCTGCTTAAAGATCAGCCTGCCGGCAGTGCCGCAAAAGATCAGGTCGCGATCAGCCGGCGGGAAAAGGAGATCATCCTGCTCACTGCAAAGGAATTGTGCGGTAAGGAGATCGCAGCACACCTGGACATTGCTTACAAAACGGTGCAACGGCATAAGGAAAACCTGATCAGGAAAACAGGGGCCAAAAACTTCATGGGTGTGCTCATTTATGCACTATCCCGCCATATCCTTTCCGTGGAAGATCTAAATACTGGGTGAAAACACCCATTGTAAAAAACAAATACCACATATATATTTACATCTTAATTGAAACAATTCATTCTCCTGCGCAGGAGAATGCCTGAACCCATTTTTTTTTAATCTCAAAAACCCATGAAAAGTGATCAAACAATTCATTAAAATCAGCACGGCTATCTTACTGCTCTCTTTCGGACTGACAGCCTGTAAGAAAGAAGCCACTACCACCCGGGAACCTGCACAGCAACCGGGAGTAACCTTTATCAACGGCGAAGTGGAGCTCAATCCTGTCGCGCTCACCTATTTCCAAAACATCAAAACCATTGTGTTTGCAACCAGGTCCAATGAGCTTGCTACCTATAACGGTATGGAAGCGCTGGAAAACGACGCGCTCGGCTCCAAGCTGCACTCCCTGGACATCGTGGATTTTGACACCGAAGCCCCTATCTCCTTTTTCGAGATGCCCACAGAAGAGCAGCATGATTTTATGGACAGCCTGGTGATAGCCGAGGCGCTGAATATGTCCCAGAGACTGGCAGGCCAGCAGGACCTTACGGAAATCATGATGCAGCAGAACGAGATCATCGAAACGGTCATGGCAGAATTTACCGGTCCCAATGGCTTTATTGCCAACAGGCCCCTGTTCTTTGAAACGCTGACCCTGAGACTGTATCCGGGTATCATTGACGGTAATCCCTTTGACCAGACACCTTATGAAGTGAGCGACAACATTACCCATAGCGTACTTATCAACAGCTCCAGGCGCGGGGACTTCCTGGTAGCCTTACCCAAGCACAACCAGCCCTGGGTATTGCTGAACCTCAGCCACGAACGGTTCAAGGTAGGCCACGCTGCCATCCTGACCGCCAACATTACCAGCGCCACAGCAGCGCACACTCCTGTGACCGTTGAAGCCTGGGCTGACGGCAGCGGCGTTACACAACTGGGATGGGGAAGCTGGCGTACCCGCAGCTATGTGATGGGTATCCGCCATAAAAAGATCAAATGGACCTGGCGCAGGGGATTCCATACGGAGTATACACCTGTAGGCAACCCCGGCGCCCTCGCCGACCATGGCCTGACCCACCTGGGCAAGGACTATGTGCACTGGACACAATTCCTGACCGCCAAATGGGCTGCGGACAACAGGTTTACCTGCACAACCCTGGTATGGTGGTGCAGCAAGCGTGCCTACAATATCAATGTCAGCAACTGGCTGAGCCCGCTGGTGACCCCCAGCGATCTTTACCTGGATAACTGCACATATGTAAGAGGCGTTATTCAATAATTATTTGTAACTTTATTTAATAAATCTTCCCCCCATGAAACCGTTAACCATTCTCTCGATAGCCATCGCCGGCCTTATCGGCCTTTCTGCTTTTTCCTGCAAAAAGAAGAATCCCCAGCTCAGGGAATTTTACAAGAACCAGGACAGGGATCATAACGTAACAGGGCTGTACCGGCTTTACGATCCCCAGGATAGTGGTACCGCTACGATGTGGGAGTTCAGGGATTCCGGCGAAATAGAGCGATATATGGTAAAGGACGGGCAGACCTATAAGGCTCCCGGCTACTACTGGTACACAAAGGACGGGAAGCTGCACAAGCTGTTCTATCCCGGTTCCTGGGATAAAGGCACATACGAGGAAACTGCCGAGTACCGGCTCTCTGCAGGAAAGGATACGCTGTATCTCCGCGAGGATTACAGCAGCCTCATCAGCATTTTCCTGAGACAATAAAAATAAAGTACATTGCTGACAATGCCTGGTAACCGGATGTTACCAGGCATTGTACTTTAAGTACCTCCCCGTTCTGCATACTTTTTCCTGTATGCTGCATGTTAACATAGCATCTGATAATAATCTGCAGTATCTTTGCGTTATCTGCCGGGCATCCCGGTCGCGGCACCCGCGGCAGGCCCGGAAAGTCTCCCTCTATTAAAGGATATGTGCGCTATGGAATATGCGATTGTAGATATTGAAACAACAGGAGGCAATGCCGCCAACAGCAGGATAACGGAAATTGCCATCCGCATCCATAACGGGCTGGAAGTAACGGACCGCTTTGACACCCTCATCAATCCCGGACGGGATATTCCTCCTGCTATATTCGCGCTCACCGGTATTGACAATGATATGGTCCGGGACGCTCCCCCTTTTGAGGACATCGCATCCCGGGTATATGCCATGCTGAAAGACAGGGTTTTCGTAGCGCATAATGTCAACTTTGACTATTCTTTTATCCGGCACCAACTGGAAGCCTGCGGCTATAACTGGACCGCCCCGAGGCTCTGTACTGTCAGAACGGCACGAAAAATAAAGCCCGGTCTCCGCTCTTACAGCCTGGGAAACCTCTGCGAAAACCTGGAAATACCCCTGCACAACCGGCACCGCGCCGGAGGGGACTGTGACGCTACCGCCCTGCTTTTCTCAAAACTGCTGGAATGGGATACGGACAATACGATCCGGGACATGCTGAAGAAAGTATCAGGCGACCAGCGCCTGCCCCCCAACCTGCCGCAGGAACAATATGAAAAATTACCCGGGAAGCCGGGCGTTTATTATTTTCATGATCAAAAAGGCAAGGTCATTTACGTAGGCAAGGCGCTCAATATTAAAAAAAGGGTCGGGCAGCATTTCAGCGGACATAATATCAGGCCCCAACGTCAGCATTTCCTCAGGGAGATATTTTCCCTTTCGTACGAGGTCTGCGCAACCGAGCTGATGGCCCTCCTCCTGGAGTGTATCGAGATCAGGAGATTGTGGCCGGCGCATAACCGCGCTCTTAAGAGATTTGAGCCCAGGTTCGGGCTGTTCGTTTACGAAGACCTGGAAGGCTACAAGCGGCTGGCAGTCGGTAAGCTGTCCCGGCCGCATTCCTGTGTTACCGTCGTGAACCGGGAATATGAGGCTGCCCGGCTGCTGAAAAGTCTGGCAGATCAGTTCAGCATTGACATACGATTCTGCCGCTTCAGCACCCAGGCGCCCGCAAGGCCCGCTCCCGCTCCGGCAGCAGCAGAAAAGCCCCTGCCCCCGGCAGAGGTCCATAATACCCTGGTAGACCGCGCCCTGGAAGCGCTGGAAGCCTCCCGCCCCACATTTGCGATCCTGGACAAAGGCAGGGAAACCGGGGAACAAAGCTGTATCTGGATGGAAAAAGGGAATTTCTACGGCATGGGCTATATCTCCGATAACAGCCAGCTCACGGAGCTTACCGAGATCCGGGACAGCCTGCAACGGTCTGCCGGTAACCACTACATGGCCCGGCTCATGCTTAGCTATGCGGAACGACATCCTGCAAGGGTAAGGAATGTAGAGCTGTAATATGGCCTCTGACTTCCCAGGGCACCCGGCGTGTTTTTTTTAATATATCAAATCAGCATAATAAGATAAGAAAAGTTTAAATTCCATTTCGGCATCAACCTTTCAAAATACGGATTGTTAGAATCGGACACTCAATAAACCATGACCGACATGAAACAATTATTAGTATTATGTGATGACCCTCTCTTTGCAAGAGCGCTTCGCGGCAGTATCCGGGACCCGCTCCTGCAGACTGCCGTTATGGCTGATTTCAGGGAAAGCCTTAACTACATAGCAGAAGGGATGTTTGATGCCGTTGCTGTATATACACCGCTCCTGTCCGAGAAATGCCCCAAAAAGATCATTAAGGCCATACAGCAGGTCAACGGATATATACCTGTATTTTTCCTCGCCGATAAGTTCAGCGTGCAGGAAGCCATTACCCTGGTAAAGGAAGGTGCCGAGAATTGCTATTCCAGGCCCTTCCCCCTGGAAGCCATTATCGAGAACATCCGGCAGACAGTCAGAGATGCCGCTGACCATAAGAAAGCCGGCAAGCGGCAGCCGGCCACGCCCAATTTTCTGAAAGCTACCAGCAAAGCTGCTGAGCATATGTTCCGGCAGATAGATATGGTAGCCGATACCAATTTCAAAGTGATCGTTTACGGCGAAACAGGAACAGGAAAGGAATCTGTAGCCAGGCGGCTAAGCGAAGGGGTTTATAAAGACAGGCCTTTTGTAGCGGTGGACTGCGGATGTCTCAGCAAAGAGCTGGCCGCAAGCGAGCTGTTCGGACACCAGAAAGGCAGCTTTACCAGCGCTACGGAAGATAAGATCGGCGCGTTCGAGCAGGCTAACAACGGCACCCTGTTCCTCGATGAGATCGGCAATCTTGATTACGGCGTACAGATCTTACTGCTCAGGGCCATAGAGGAGAAAAAGATAAGAAGGGTCGGCAGCAATAAAGAGATCGATGTGAATGTCAGGATCATAGTGGCATCCAATGAAAACCTGGCAGAGGCCGTAAGGAAAGGCAAATTTCGGGAAGACCTTTTTTACCGCCTGAACGAGTTTGAGATCAATATCCCTCCTCTACGGGAAAGAATGGAAGACCTGCCATTATTCGTTGATTTTTTTATCCAGGAAGCCAACCGAGACCTTAACAAACAGATACAGGGAGTAGAACCTTCCCTTCTACAACAATTTTCAGCATATCACTGGCCGGGCAATATAAGGGAGCTTAAGAACATTATCAGAAGAGGCTGCCTGCTCGCCAAAGATCTTATTACACCATCCTGTTTATCCATTGAATTTATAAATAAAATGACAGCTCAAGATTTAGGAGTATTCCACGACGAAAGACCCGGCACCTCAGAATACGGTTTCCTGGAAGATTTGAAGTTTCAAAGTATCCAGGCCGAGTATGAAACCATCCAGAAGGTGCTTAAAGAAGAAAAGTATAACAAGACAAGGACCGCTAACCGGCTTAACATCAACCGGAAGACCTTGTATAACAAGATCAGCTATTACAAAAAACTGCTGAGCGTCATCCCGAAATTCGCCAGCTGACAATACCTGGAGACAACAGCAGCGTAATTTACCTGACGGGCCGGTCATCAATCGTGACCGGCCATTTTTAGCCGCTGAAAGCCGTTCACATCAGGCTATCTTCCTGAACTTATATTTCCCCTTGATATGCCGGTTGAGAAAGGTGCCCTTTGAAAAAGCCGCCTTCATAGACAGGTACACCTCTTCCGGCACTTCCAGATAGTCATATACAGCGCCCGACTGGTAGCCAACCCGGAGCACACGGCGGTCTTCATGGTAATGGCAATATTTAATGACGGAAGAAGGCATGAGCACAGGATAATTTTGTAAAAAACAGGCCGGGAAACAGCTACCGGGCGCGATACAGCTCCTTATATGGTCTCCCAATAGCTATAGACCTTATTATTAAAGCAGGTCCGGAATGCCGGCATACCGTTGCACCGGGGGGCCTGCTCCGGGAAATAACACTACCGGTCTAACATTTTAAACGCTCATATGTTTATTCATAAGACCATAACCGGGAAATAAGGTGTGAAAGTAAGCACCAATATAATGCTGCCGGAATCGCATTACCGGGCAGCCACCAAACAACTAAAAACTGATATTATGAAAGCTATCTGGACAGGAGCAATAGGGTTCGGACTCGTCAATATCCCTGTAAAAATATACAGCGCCGTACAGGACGTCCGTCCTGATTTTGATCTGCTGGAAAGAAAATCCCTCGCAAGGATCCGCTATAAACGGGTCAATGAGAAAACCGGCAAGGAAGTGGATTGGGATGACATTGTCAAGGCTCATTACCTGAAAGACAGGTATATAGTGTTGGAGGATACAGACTTTGAAGAGGCCAATCCTGAAAAGACCAAGTTGATCAACCTGCAGTCTTTCGTGGACGAAGGTGATATAGACAGCGTGTATTTTGAAGCGCCCTATTACCTCCTCCCGCAAAAAGGCGGCGAAAAAGCCTATTCCTTGTTACTATCGGCCTTAATAAAAACCAAGAAAGCCGCCTTATCCACCTTTGTTATGAGAAGCGCGGAAAGCCTTGCGGTGATCAAGCCCTACCAGAATATCCTGCTGCTCAACAAGCTCCGGTTCCACGAAGAGATCCGTCCTGTGGACACCATACAGCCTGCCCTATCCTCTATTTCCAGGCAGGAAATGGAGATGGCTGTAGCGCTGATCAAAAGGCATAGCGGGGACTTTAATATCGAAGATTATAAAGATGAATACAGCAAAGAGCTGATGAAGCTCATAAGGGCCAAAGCACGGGGGAAACGTCCTACGGTCAGGAAGCTGAAAATAGCCAAAACAAAGTCTGTGGATCTCCTGGAGCAACTGAAAGCCAGCCTGGCATAATGCTACCTGAACCATCAATAGCATACCACTGCTGCTAAAGCCTGTCTGCCAGGCCGGTATAACGAACCTGATTGTAATTGACAGGACAAGGTTAATGATTGTCTTTCCTGACATTGGCAGAAAGTTGCCCTTCCCGGTTTTGGTTTTAAGGGGCAGGTAATTAGCCTGCCAAAAGGTACAAGAAGCTGCACCAGTAAGTACCCCGCGCTGCTTTGCATGCTGCAGGGAACGGGACAAAGGAGACTCAATAAGAAAACCTCCATCAGACTAACGATAAAAACTGAACATTGTATTCCAGTATAAAAGAGACGCTTTTTTTTATGATTGCTATTGTAATGTTACAATGCTTTCTGCCTTGACGAAGGCAAGTATCTCTTGCTGTTATTACCGGGAATCCCGGCATTTTATCGCAATCTATGGAGGTTTGTAATAATCAATTTTTAATATCAGTAATAGACCTTATCTTTTTTTAGTTGTTTCAAATATATTTTTAGCGTTTCTATGACTTTGTCCGGTGTGATTTTATTTCATTACTTTTAATGATACTACATATGCTGTTACTCTTCTTCTTTCACTTGCCGGCTCGGATTGCTTGCATCTTTTCTGACACTTTTTTCCACATATGACTTTTCATCATTTTCTTTTCCCTCATCAGGAGGTGTAATAGTCTTTTGATCTTTATCAGGCATTTCCTTGACTACAGGCGCCGTTTCATTTTCATCGTCCTCTCCGGACGGTACAATTGTCCTGTGTTCCTTATCAGGCATCACTTTGGTAGTTTCTCCAGGGCGCTTTTGCTGTTCTTTGTCCCCTGTAATATTCTGATCTTTATTTATCATAAGCTGTCTTATCTTAAAGAGTATTGCTAACTACAATATATCCAATTACGGACCAAATTAAGCGCCTATTAATAATCAACTGCTTATAATACCGTAACCTGCAAAACTGTGTAAAACATTCCCCAAAACGGGGCATAACCGGGGAAATAGCAGCAGACCTTTGCAGATGCTTCCCGGTTACCGTTTCTGCATGGAATCAGCCATAACAGCACTGTCCTGATACATACGGCCGGCCGTGTCGCGGGGATGCGGTACCATTTTGTCCGTATTATCGGGAGACCGGACCTTATCATCATAATCCATGTTCCAGTTCTCATCGTTTTCCTTATTACCGTCCCGGCAGCCTGTTACCGCTATAGCAGCGATAAGCAGACCGGTCAGCGTTATCACCTTATACAATGATTGTTTGATTTTCATAAGTATGGTTTTAATTGAACAATATTTTTGCTGAAAAAAGGCTGCAAAATGCAGCCTTTAAAGCGTATCAGAGACGATACATATGATAAGAATCTTCCGGAATGCTGCATGCTTTCAAAGCTTTCAATCACGGTGCATAGCATTGTACCATTATTAATTGCAGACCTGCCGCTGCCGGTCATTCTTTATCATTAAGCTACCGACAACTTATTATACCCTATCCGAATAAGCAGGTAACAACTGCAATAGGCATCTATATATCCCGGATGAATGATCCATACAGCATCTGCTACCAATACCGGGCCGGAAAAACGCTTCTATGTATATCAGACGTGTATGCATAGGAATATCCTGCCTTTTGTTGATTTCCTTACCCAAACGGGGAATACGGCTGACAGGAAAAGGGGAAATAATGCCAAAAATAAAAAGGGGCCACAGCAGCACAACGGATGCTGTATTACAGTATTTTTACACTATCTTTACCATCATACAAACGATTTAACCCTTGAAAAGGCCTGACCCAGGGAATTGTAAAGATTTTTTTACTATATTTTTTTCTTTATCATAACTTTCAATGTTCCTTTTTCATACCTTTATTTCCAAAAATTAATTTCAAATGAACAAAGCAGATTTAATCAAACACGTTGCAAGTGAGTGTGGCATCAGCCAGGCTATTGCAGAACAAGCAATCAACAGCGTTACAGGAGCTATTTCCCATTCTTTAGCTAATGGTGAGCCTGTAACATTAATCGGATTCGGAACTTTCGGAATCAGCGAGAGATCTGCACGTACAGGGCGCAATCCCCAAACAGGCGAAGCACTGAAAATCGCTGCTAAGAAATTACCTAAATTCACTGCAGGTAAAGCATTAAAAGAAGCTGTTGACAAGCCTAAGAAGAAAAGCAAAAAGTAAGCGCGGACAGATATAAGGGCTAATTTTCCAATTATAGTCCTGGAACGACCGCCTGTTGCATCCTACGGATACCAGTCAGTACTGACTATAACGGTAATCCCGGGATGCAACTTTTTTTTCAGGCAGTTGTAAGTGTACTATAAGATAATATTTTCAACACGTGGGCTGTGATGCGGGTAATCCGTATTATAATTCAGTCCCCTGCTTTCCCTGCGTAGCTGCGCGCCTTTAACGACCAGGTAAGCGCAGGTGATCAGGTTACGCAATTCACCCAGCTGAGGTGAAATGATCGTTTTATCAAATAAAGCCTCGGTTTCCTCATGCAAGAGGTCTATACGCCTCGATGCACGTTCCAGCCTGATATTATTTCTCACAATACCTACATAGTCACTCATAATGGCCTGCAGCTCCTTCCTTGATTGCGTGATCAGGATCATTTCTTTAGGCTCTGTGGTACCTTCGGCATTCCAGTCCGGGATATCCGTGCGGATATTGTAGCGCTCATATCGGCTGAGGGTATCCAGGTAACAACGGTTGGCGAAAACAATGGCTTCAAGCAGGCTGTTGGACGCGAGCCTGTTGGCGCCATGAAGACCCGTACTGCTGCACTCTCCGCAGGCATACAGCCGGTCTATGGAGGTCCTGCCGTAATTATCCACCTTTACCCCTCCGCAGGTATAGTGAGCTGCCGGGGCTACCGGGATATAGTCTTTAAAAGGATCTATACCTTTAGACCTGCATTTGTCATAGATATTGGGAAAGTGCTCCAGGAAACGTTCCCTGTCCATATGGCTACAATCCAGGAATACATGATCCGTACCGGAGATCTTCATTTCATTATCTATAGCCCTTGCTACGATGTCCCTGGGAGCCAGGTCTTTCCTGCTGTCATAACGCTCCATAAAAGCCTCTCCCTTCACATTCCGGAGTATGCCTCCGTCTCCCCTTACAGCCTCCGTAATCAGGAAGGAAGGGCTTACTCCTACCTCGAACAGAGCTGTGGGGTGAAACTGCATAAATTCCATATTTTCCACCCGTCCTTTGGCCCTGTACACCATAGCGATGCCATCACCCGTAGCGATGGTCGGATTCGTGGTGGAGCGATACACCTGACCTGCGCCGCCGGAAGCCAGCAGCGTCATCCGGGACAGCAGCTTTTCTACCTTGCCGGAGCGCATATTTAAGGCATACACGCCATAGCATTCCGTATCACGGGTAGCCTTCGTGATCAGGTAGCCCAGGTGGTGCTGGGTAATGATATCGATCACAAAATAATGGTTCAGGAATATGATATTGGTAAGGGTAGCCGCTTTAGCCAGGAGCGCTCTTTCTATCTCATAGCCGGTTATATCCTTGTAATGTAGTATCCTGCTCTCAGAATGGCCGCCTTCCTTGCCTCTCAGGTAGTCGCCGTCATCAGATTTATCAAAATTGGTGCCCCAGTCAATAATATCATTAACAGCCGCCGGTCCCTCCGTAACGACGATATTGACCGTCTCCGGGTTACACAGGCCGTCACCGGCAATCAGCGTATCTGCTATGTGCGCTTCAAACGTATCAGAGGCATTATTAACAACCGCGATACCACCCTGCGCATACTTGGTATTCGTCTCGCTCTCCGTGCTCGCCTTGGTCAGTACTGTAATGGTAGCGTCCGGGTTGTGCTGCGCCATCTTTACGGCATAAGTAAGCCCTGCTATACCGGAACCGATAACCAGGAAATCCGTCTGAATCATAACCAGAATTTTATCTCAAATATAAAAAAAACCGACCGCAATTGATTGCGGTCGGTTGAAGTATTTTAAGCAAATGCCGGGATATTAGTTCTCCCACATTTCCATAGACTTATTATATATCTCATCCATGATCCTCTCTCCTTCCTGTAACATTCTCAGACCGTTATCATTTAACTGCATCTTGAGCTCATCCCCATAAGGATTGTTAGCGGATGTTTTATAAACATAGCTGTCAAAATATCTTGCATCGAAGAAGTCTGCCCAGGAAATACGCTGCAGATCGTTACGCGGGTTATATACCTCATATTGACCTAAGTATTTTCTTGCATCCGGGTAATAGATCCAGAACATAGCAGCCTCACCCATCGGCATACCGGTTTCACGGTTAATCAGCATGGTTACTGGCGCCAGCCCAACGATCTCCACTACCATTTTTCCCCTGTTACGGTCCATGATCCAGTCTTCCTTGATCCTGTATTTGGTAATGGCACGGGGATTGAATTCCGTCCTGGTCACCATATAAGTGATTTCTCCTGTAATAGGATCTTCCACAGGAACGGAGTCCACACTACCGGCAGTTTTTTCTTCCAGTTCCGTACCACTTAACAAAGTCTTGAACTCATCAGTATGATATACTTCAATATCCTTGTTCCTGGCAAGGTGCAGCAGGATCTCTATAAAAGCACCTCCTCCGGTATACTCATCACCTTCATAAACAAATGCCTGGTTCATTTTCTGACGAACATCAATTGCTCTCCAGACCCTGCGTCTCCATGCTACATCAATCTCTCTTATAGTAGGCGTTTCAATCACACGGTTTACGTGCTCATACCTTTTAATAACACCATCCGGCGTTAAGGAAGGCGTCCAGCCATCTTTAGATATTTTTCTTTCAGAAACGATCGGATCTGCAGTCTGCGCCTGGAGGGAAAACCCTGCACATACTAAACCTGTGGCAAAAATTATTTTAGAAACTAAGTTCATAGTCAAAAATTATTCAATTAATTATGATGATTGTTACTAGATGATTGTAAATGTAAGAGGGTTACCCGGTCTTACAGTGTTATCCGGACACTGCACTTTTATGTTAGAAAAAATAACCTGGTCACCTGCTTTCACTTTTTGTAAGGCCTGCACCACATTGGGCTCAAAAATAGCACCTTTATTTTTAAATTGCTGTACATCGGCACCTCTGGGTATGATATACATTTCAAAGGATACTACAGTAAAAGGGAGCACAAATACAAAGTCATCCAATTTCGCTGAAAGTCCTTTCTGTACTTTGATCTGGTTGGCAGGGAAAGCTCCCTCTACCTTACCCATCAAAGTTACTTTAGGATCAGGAATACGTTTTACACGTATTTTACCTCCCGCGATCTTTCCTCCGGCGCTACCGCGGGTTGCACTTATAGTATAATTGAACTCACCGGGCTTAGTAACTTTAACCGTATAAGCGCCGCCATTACCTCTTGTAGCAGTCACGCCTTCGGAAGCAGGCACCTCCAGTTTAACATCCTGGATGTTGTAACCGGAAGCTGAGATCGTTACCGGGTTGTCTACACCGATATACATCACGTTCATCGCATCCAGCTGTAAAGACGCACCGGCAGTACCTACAGTGTATTTAAAGTTGTAAGGATACGTTTTCAGCTCACCATCTTTGGAAACAGAGATATTTCCGCTAACAGTCCTTTCTCCGACACCGGAAGCCTTGAACTTGATCTTTCCTACACCGTTCTGAACATTCACAGCTCCTGCAGAGGATGTAATAGTAGGATTTACAGTACTGTTATAAGCGGCCAGTAATACTGTAGCTTCCAATTCCTGCCCTTCCAAAGCATATCCCTGATTGATAACAGCAATAGGCTCTAGCATATCAAATTTCCACGAACCGGCATCTACCTTGGTGCTGAAATAGTTCAGCATATTGGACTCGGCATTTTTAACGTCATTCTGAAATTTAGAGAACATAGAAACCGCTGCAATAACCGGAATATTATTAAAGGTACCGAATGTCCAGTCACCGTGTGGATTCTCCTCTGTTTTAGGAAGATCTACAATATTAACAGGGAAATTCTTAGCATAAAAATCCTTTTCATCAGGATTAACCAGCGCTAACATTTTCTCTTTATATTGTTCCAGTCGTTCCTTGATCTTATCACCGTTCTTTTCTTTGATAAATAAGGTAGGAGATGCGTCGATATTATCAATAGATTTAATTACACGTACACCATCCTTCTCCTCATATCCACCGGCAAAAGCAATGACTGAATCTTTCCACATTTGCAGATAAGACAGGATATCATCGGTTTCTTTCTTTAATTCCAGAGCCTTTTGATGCCAGGGAAGAAATTTAGCGCCCCTGTCCTTATCTTTAGTTCCTTCTTCTAAAAATGTATAAACATCAGCATTCTTATCCGTGATAGAGGTGTTAGACCTTTCTATACTATCATTAATAGTACCGAAAGCATTAAGAACCTCTTTTGTAATGTTAAGGGCTAGCATCGCGGTGAGTACAAGATACATCATCTGTATCATTGCTGCCCGCGGTTCTTTAGGCATTGCCATAGTACAACAATTTTCTTTTTAGTAATGAATAAATAATGTTTGGATTTAAATTATGCAACTGGATATTACCTGCCCTGCATAGCGCTCAACATGTTACCATAAATGTTGTTCAGAGAAGTCAGGTTCCTGCTCAGTGCAGCAATCTGTTCTTTGGCAGCCTGTGCATCATCCGCACTTGAAGCCATCGCTTCAGAAGCATTCACCAAATTACTGTAGAATTTATTCATTGCCTTCAGGTGATTGTTGGCATCTTGCAGCTCGATCTCATAGATCTGGTTCAGGGTACCCAAGTTTTTAGACAATACCTGAACCTGGTTATGGAATTGCGCAGTGCTTTCAGATGCTTCGTTGAAAGAAGTCATAGTATTTACAGCACCCGCATAGGTATCTTTTAATTTTGTCAGCTCCGCAGCGGCAGCCTTGGCAGAAGTAGAGAATTCTCCGATAGCTGAAGTTACATCAGAAATATCCCTGATCTGCTCAACGGTTTTACCAAATTTCTGGAAGTTCTCACCCAGGCGTTTGATATTGGCGGGATCCAGGTTCGCTTCATCCAGCATTTTATCCAGAGCAGCAGTAGAGCTGGGGCCTCCGAGGCCTGCAACAGAGATCGCTGGAGTGGATTTACCGCTTTTCTTATAGGCTTCAATTTCGGGATTCTCATCCAGGTTAGGATAATATCTTTCCCAGTAGTAATCTTTATGAGGAGGTAAAATACCAATGAAGGCGAACAGGAATACTTCCGTAAACATTCCGATAGAAAGCATGATACCCGCTCCTGCCCAGTGCTGTAATTTGAACAATGCGCCCAAAAGTACCAACGAAGCACCAACACCCATCAGGAAGTTTTTGATATATTTACCTTTTTTAGTCTCGAAAAATAATGATATAGAGTGCATTTTCTTTAGATTATTTTATGTTGTTAATGTTACAATTTGGTTAGGAATAAAAATGATGGGGTTGTTTTACTTGTTGGTTAAAGAGCTGGATATGTACCTGATCATCGTACGGAAACCGATGTGAGCTTTGGCAGTATCAGCAAACTCTTTATCTCTGTTGGAAATATTCAGGAATTGTTTGGTATCTCTCCAGCTTCCGCCTTTTACTACCACGAGCTTCTGCCAGGTAGCATCATTTTCACTGATACGCTGCACAACATCCGGGTTCAGGTCTGAGTACAGGTTATCGTTGTAGGCATTGGTTACATAAGGAGTAGCCGTCCATTCAGCAACGTTTCCTGACATATTATACAGACCGTAGTCGTTAGGCCAGTAAGCCTTGGCTTTTACAGTGTACAGTCCGCCGTCAGCAGAGTAGTCACCGCGGCCGGGCTTGAAGTTAGCCAGGTAACATCCTTTTTGGTTAACAATGTAAGGACCTCCCCATGGATACGGAGACAGGTCTCTTCCGCCACGTGCCGCCCATTCCCACTCCATTTCAGTAGGCAGTTGGAACTCACCTTCAAAGTATTGCTTGCGGGCTTGTCTTTCTCCTTTCCAGAGCTGTGTTCTCCAGTGACAGAAAGCATTGGCCTGCGTCCAGGAAACACCCACTACCGGGTATTCATCAAAAGCCTGGAAGTTGAAGTATTGCTTGGCAATAGGCTCATTGTTTGAATAAGAGAATTGCCTGATCCATACCGCTGTATCAGGGTATATCTTGGGGTTCTTATCATATACATACTGGTTATAAGGCGTGCCCGGATTTTTAGCGTGCATCAGACCATCATATTTTTTGTATGCATAGGTAAGCATATCCGTATTCAGCATTTTATATCCCAGGGGATTGGCAGAAGCATCAATATACATGGTCATCAGCTGATCCTGCACATCCTCGCTCCTGTAGTTGATCCTTTCTTTCCAGTTAATGCGGTCCACACCGTTATCATCCGGCTCTACGTGACCTAACATCACATGCGCTATAGAGTCACGCACCCAATTCACAAACTGACGATACTGAGCATTGGTTATTTCTGTGGCATCCATATAGAACCCAATCATATTAAATGTCCTGACCGGGGCATCCATTGAGCTTTTAAAATCCTCATCACTGTAACCTGATTTCATATATCCTGTAGGGATTCTGACCATACCGATGGGAACAGGCTCAGTATAAGTAGTTCTGTTTGAATAGTCGCCAACTAACTGTCCTTGCGAAGTTGGCTGGCCACAACTTGCAGCTAACATAACCATGCCTACCGCGGCAGCACTCAGAGAGAGTTGTTTCATTGGAATGTATTTAGTCATTTAATTTCAAAATTCTTGCGAAAGGTAATTAATGTTTTTGTAAATAATTAACTTTAGCTTTTTTTTTTCTAAAAATTGTAAAAAGTCAACTCGTTTTGCTATTAAGGCACAATATTGTAAATTATTTTTAAAATAACAACAATACAGCAGTTTTTTTTTCGTTTATCCTATGGTTACACAGGCGTTCCGGATACGCTAAAATAGCAAAAGAAATGTAACTACCAAAGAGCTAAATAAAGATATTTTTATATTCAATCCAAGTTTGTAATAATTTTTTTTTACAAATTCAGCTCAAACACAGTATTAACAGGCATTTTACAATACCCTTCGTTACACTCCTGGAATTCGGTTACCCCGTCCCCGGTATTAAAATTGCCGTCACCTGCGGCTCCCGCCTCGCCGGGAGACATATGATATAACAGCTTCTGCTCCAGGAAGCGGTTGTAAAAAATATGCTGCTCAAAGGAGGTGACCGGCGTATTCTTTTTGACGATGCTCCAGCCCTGCTGCATCCGGACAGCATTCACTATCCACGAGGCGTATGCCACCGGGTATCTCTGCGCCGCTCCCCGCTGGCTCTCCATCATCCTGCGCGCCCTGGCCGTCATCTCCAGGTCAGCCTGTATCTGACCCGCCCACCAGAGGTTCTCGCACATAATGGCATTGGAGGACAATACCGCCCCGTCATGCACGGCTATTTTACGCACGGCCACATCCTGGCGGCGGCTGTCGGAGAAACGGAACAGTATGGATTGCTCATCGCTGAAATAGGCCGTGGCATATTCCGTCAGGAAGCCGACCATAGACATATAGGCAGCATCCGAAGTAACGGAATATGCATGCAGAAGCGCCTGCAGGAGGTAGGCGATATCATCCAGGTTCGCGGGTATCTTTTTGCCGGTATCCGCATCAGAGATATGCCATACGGCCTGCTGCCCTACGTCCACAAAACGCTGTATAAGCCCTGCCGTTACATTAAGGCCCAGCTCCCGGTAATTTTCATTCCCGAGGGCCTTGTATGCCTGTAACAATGCCGTTGCCATCAGGGCATTCTGGTCGAGCATGATCTTGGTATCCGTAACAGGAGGGACGCGGAGCTGTCTTTTGTGCCACAGGGCCATTAAGAATTGCTGCTTCATCAGCTCCCATTCCCTGGGCAGCAATCCGAATGTGCGGATGATCTCCTCATCGCTTCTTTCCTGGTGCAGTATATTCTTTCCTGCTTCCCAGTTGCCTTCCCGGCGCAAACCCCAGAAGGCTTCGATAGCCTCGCAGAACCCGTCCGTTGCCTCTAATTCGTCATAGGTCCAGACGTAATACTTACCTTCCTCACCTTCACTATCCGCATCCAGGGCGCTCATAAAAAGCCCGTCCTTTCCAAGGGTATCGCTGCAGAACCTGATGACCTGCTCAATACGATGCTTGAATAGCCGGTCCTGCTGGAAGGTATATGCCTGCGACAGCACGGTCAGCAGCAGCGCGTTATCATACAGCATCTTTTCAAAATGAGGCACTTTCCATTCACTGTCCGTTGCATACCGGCACAAGCCTCCTCCCACCACATCATAGATACCGCCGGCCAGTATCTTCCGCAAGGTAAACAGGGCCATTTCCGGGGCTTCCGTATGTGCCGTGCTCCTGGCCACCTGCAGCAGCATCCTGGTCACATTGAATCCCGGGAATTTGGGCGCCATGCCAAATCCCCCGTTCACGGCATCGTACTGCCTGGCAAGCGTCTGTATCAGCACATCCGTGTCTATGGTTACCGGCGCTGATTCGGTTTCATACAGGTAAGACTGCTCCAGGAAACGCTTCAGCTGTACTGCCTGGCGCTCCGCTTCTTCCCGGCGCTGATGCCACGTCAGGCGCACGGCTTCCAGCACTTCCATCCAGGAAGGCCTGTGATAGATCTTCTGCGGCGGAAAGTATGTACCTCCGTAGAACGGCAGCTTATCCGGGGTCACAAACATATTCAGCGGCCAGCCTCCCGACTGTTGGATGGCCAGCAGTGCATCCATATAGAAATGGTCCACATCCGGGTGCTCTTCCCGGTCCACTTTGATGCACACAAAATGATCGTTCATGAATGCCGCCACCTCTTCATTCTCAAAGCTCTCCTTTTCCATCACGTGACACCAGTGGCAGGTGGCATAGCCAATGCTTACCAGCACAGGCTTATGTTCCGATGCTGCCTTTTCAAAGGCTTCTTCTCCCCAGGGATACCAGTCTACGGGATTATGGGCATGCTGCTGCAGGTAAGGACTGCTTTCCTTTGCTAATTTATTGGCCATCGCTTCTTCATTTTTAAGTAAAAATAATCAAGGTAACGTACAATATACGCTACCTTGATCATTAATTATGTTATATTTCATTCCGGGTCTTTAACCTTTATTTTTCCGCTTCTGGCTTTTATCATACCAGAGCAGGAGGGCCGGCTGAAGCGTCAGGTTGAAGATCATGGCCAGGAAAAGGGTCAGGGCGGACAAATAGCCCAGGGCCTTGGTGCCGTCAAAGCTTGATACGGCAAAGACCCCAAACCCGAACACCAGGATCGCGGTAGTGGCTATAATGCTCAGGCCTGTTTCCCTGATCGTCACCAGTACCACTTCATAGAGATTCGTATTCTCTTTCAGGCGCTGCTGAATATTGGTCATAAAACGAATGGTAACATCCACACAGATACCCAGCGCCACGCTGAATACCAGCACGGTCGAGGGCTTGAGCGGGATATTCATCCAGCCCATAAACCCTGCGGTCATGGCCATCGGGATAATATTGGCGGTCATAGCGATAGCCGCCATACGACCGGACCTGAACAATATCAGCATACAGACGATGATCATACCGAAAGCCCAGGCCAGCGATTCTCCAAGGGAGTTAATAATGAATTTGCTGCCTTCGATGAAGGTAATGCTGGTACCCGTAAAGGTCAGCTCGGCATCGGTACCCTCGAAGATAGCATTCGCCTGCGGCTCTATCTCGGCTATCAGTTGTGGCAAGGCTTCAGACCCTATATCCGCTACATTGACGCTCAGTCGGATACATTGCGCGTTACTGTCCACGAACTGGCTCAGGACGGTAGCCATAGGGCTCGAGCTGTTCTGGGACAGCTCTCCTTTCTGGTATTTGTTGAAAGTGGAGATGAGCTGTGATCTTAACGCACTGAACTCCGTAGGGCTGGGAAGCACATACTCTTCTTCCGCATTACCCATCATCCCCTGTCTTGCAAATTTCACGGCCTTTACGAGGTTCAGCCCGCCGCCGATCTCTGGCCTGGAAAGCAGCAGGTTATTCAGGGAATCCACACGCTCCCAGATATCCAGGTTCTTTATAGCGCCGTATTTCTCTTTCGTATCAATAATGATCTCAAGCGGCATGACGCCGTTAAAATTATCCTCAAAAAATTTCAGGTCTGTCACTATCTTATCCCCTGCGGGCAGATCGTCCACGATATAGCCCACCTGCTTCAGCCTCATAATCCCGGTAACGGAAAGCACCAGCATCAGCGCGCTGAACACATAAATCCATCTCCGGTGACCGACCACCCACCTGGATACGGTGTTCAGCGTTGCGGTAAGCCATTTACTTTCCAGGTAATTCGTATGCTTCACCTTCGGCGGCGGCAGATAGCTCAGCACAATAGGAATAAAAACAAGCGTGATCACAAACAGGGTCAGCGAATTGACACCCGTTACAATGCCGAATTCCTTTAAGATGACCGATTTGGTGAAGGAGAACACGCCAAAACCTATGGCCGTGGTAATATTGGTAAACAAGGTCACGATACCCATTTTACCCACCATATTCCTCAGGGCCGGCTGCTTATCCTGCACCAGGGCATATTCCTGGTGATAGGAGTTGAGGAAATAGATGCAGTTGGGAATAGCTATCACTACTATCAGCGGCGGTATGCATCCGGTCAGCACGGTGACTTCATACCCTATCCAGGCCAGCATGCCCATAGACCACACCACGCCGATGCCCACGATCACCATAGAAATGATCACCGCGCTGAAGCTCCGGAAGAAAAGGTAGATAATAGCCGCTGTAAGGAGGAAGGACAGCACGAGAAACAGTACGATCTCGCTCTGGATAAGGTTAGCAGTCTTGGCCCGGATATAGGGAAGACCGGAATAATGGATCTCTGTCTGCGCCTGGGCCCCGTAGGCATCTCCGGCTGCTGCGATGGCGTCCATCAGCCCTTTCCGCTTCGGCGTGTTCATGATCTGCTTATCTAGGTTGACAGCCAGCAGGTAAGCGTTGGTTTCCTTATTATACAGCAAGCCTTTATAAAAAGGGAGCCGGAACATGAATTGCTTCAGGGAGTCCAGTTCGGAGGCCGTGTATGCCACGCTGTCGCTGAAGATGGGAGATACGCTCAGCTTGGTAGCGCTGTCCGGGTGGGCATATACCACATTGTTCACCGCCATGACGCCTGTTACATAAGGTATGGCCTTAAGCTTTTTGGTAAACTGCTGAAATAAGGCGAATTTTTCGGGGGTAAAAAGATCTTCACTCTCCAGGCCTATCATCACGGTATTGCCATCCACGCCATAGGTCCTGATAAAATCCTGGTAAGCGATATATTTGGGATTATCCGTAGGAATGTTCTTCGTAAAGGTATAGCTCATCCTGAGATCTTTGAGATGATATGCGAAGACGGCTGTAGAGAGCAGGAGCAATATCAGCAAAAGCACCCTGTTTTTCTGAATAAAATCGGCTATTTTATACCACATAAATATTTATTAAGATACTTGAATCTAAAAATAAGTTAACAAGATTTCAGTTTTGTTTAATCAAAACGAACCAGCAAAGGTACATTATTCTGTAACTAATAACATCCCGGGAAATCATTAGGAATGAAAATATTAACTTTGTCACCGAACTCAGAAATCAACGTTTATGACAAAAGATAAAAAAGTTTTTGACAGCATATTGGATACCATCGGCAATACACCCCTGGTAAAACTGAATAAAGTAGTCTCGGACCTGCCCTGCCCCGTGTATGCCAAAGTGGAGTTTTTCAATCCCGGCAATTCGGTAAAGGACCGGATGGCCCTAAAGATGGTAGAGGTCGCAGAGACGAACGGCTGGCTTAAGCCCGGGGGAACGATCATCGAAGGCACATCCGGCAATACCGGTATGGGACTGGCCCTGGCAGCCATACAAAAAGGCTATAAATGCATATTCACCACCACAGATAAGCAATCCAAGGAAAAGGTAGATATATTAAGGGCCCTGGGGGCGGAAGTCATTGTCTGCCCTACCAATGTGGAGCCGGAAGACCCCCAGTCCTATTATTCTGTTTCCAAAAGGCTGGCTAAGGAGATCCCTAATTCCTGGTATGTCAACCAATACGACAATCCCGCCAACAAGCTGGCCCATTACGAGCAGACGGGACCGGAGATATGGGAGCAGACCGAAGGTAAGGTGACGCATATCATCGTAGCGTCCGGGACCGGCGGCACCATTACCGGCACCGCCAGATTCCTGAAAGAGCAGAATCCCGCCATCCAGGCCTGGGCCATAGACAGCTACGGCTCCCTGCTGACCAACTGGTTCAGGACAGGTGATATTGATATGAGCTTTGTGCATCCGTATATCACGGAAGGCATAGGAGAAGATTTTGTTCCGGAGAATTACGAAAAGCAATATATAGACCATTTTGAGCAGGTGACCGATAAGGACGGCGCCGTCATGGCCAGGCGCATCGCCAAGGAAGAAGGCATATTCGTAGGGTATTCTGCCGGTTCGGCCATAGCGGGCCTGCGCCAGCTCAAAGATAAGCTGAAGCCTACCGACCTGGTGGTGGTGATCTTCCATGACCACGGCTCCCGGTATGTAGGTAAAGTATATAATGATGAATGGATGCTGCAACGCGGCTTCCTGGATGTCAATTCCGTGCAGGACCTGATCAACGGGGTGGGCAGAAGGCGCCTGGTGACCGTAACGCCGGAAGATACGATCCAGCAGGCCATAGACCTGATAGAAAAATACGATATTGAGCAGCTGCCTGTCATGCAGGATGGTACGCTCCACGGCAGCGTATCCCAGCATGGCCTCTTTAAAAAGCTGCTGAAAAATACGGAGATCAAGAATGAAGCGGTGGGACAGCATATGGAAAGTCCCCTGCCGGTAGTGGCGCCCAATACGCCCCTGGACAGGCTGACAAGCTACATTAACGCGGAAAACGGCGCAGTGCTGGTAAAGGATGAGGCTAACGGCGACTACCAGATCGTTACCAAATATGACATCCTGAACGCTTTGTCCAAGTAAGCGGAGGAACGATCCAATTCATAATGAAAAAAGTCTGCAATGCTTAGCCTGCAGACTTTTTTATTGCTTTTAATACAGGGAAAACACCCTTGATATATTGAACCCGAAGTGTATCTGTCCTTCCTGCCACTGTGAAACGGTATTCGTAAACAGGGACCTTTCACTGAGTCCTCTCGCATTCGATACGAATACCTGGAACACGTGACCGCCCGTCTCAATATCCAGCCCTATGGTAAGCGGGTTGACATTGCCTGCCCGTTTCATGCTTTCCGGTGTATAATAATATTCGGCAGTGAGCGCGAGCCTTTTACCCAGCTTATACCTGCCCGCAACGCCCATAGAGAACATATTATTAGTCTCTGAGGGCAGCGCCGTCCTGTTGAAATGCATGAAAGTGGGCATCAGTTGTATGCTCAGCTTATCCGTTATTTTCCTGGCCACCAGCAACTGGTGCGCATAAGAGAACCGGTTGATAAAGGGTACATCATTTACCGGGTATTTTTCCGCTACCACATACACCCCGGCCAGATAATTCAACGTCACAGGAGACCTCTTTTTAGCCTGTCCCAGTATCTTTACCTTGGCAAAGGCATCATATTCCTTATTCAGCGTGCTTCTGCCGGCGCCTACCATCAAATAATCAGTGATGCCGTAATCCGCGCCGATCCTGGTAACCGCATCATCAAGGCCAAAGAAGCTGCTGAAGCCGTCGCTGATCCGTCCAAACCTGTGGTTCACCCTGAAGTCAAGCACCCCGGCCTTGCATTGCTCCACGCTGTGGCCGGTGGCCACCCTCGTTGTTTTGAAAGTAGCAGTCGTTTTGCTATTCAGGTCATCCAGGTGACCCATATCTTCACTCCACTGCTCCTGGGCCTGTACAGTGCCTGCCAGCACCAATGAGGCCAGTAAAAAACCGTATTTAAATCTTCTCATATTGCCGTTTTATTTATTAAGCGAACTATTTACTTTTACTTTTATGGTCCTGGCGATCTTATTTTCCACCAGTTTCGGAATGACGATATTATAATCAGCCGGCGCAACGGAAAAATCAGCTTCGATGCGGATCGTCTTATCATCAGCTACCACTATATAGCCGGGCACCTCTATATCTCGCTTTACATCCTTAATGGCCATAGTGCCTTTGGTGCGCACACTATACCTGCCTGGCGTGTTAAGATCCACACGCTCAATATCCGTTACAGTAAAATTATAGGTGGCCTTGGGGTAGTGATCGCTCTCCATATAATTCTCGTTAAAATGCTCCTGCATCAGGGCTTTTTTGAACCTGAAAGATTTTACCGGGATGATGAACAGCCCCTTCCCGCCGGCGGATAGCCTCGCGGCGACATCATTGTTGGTGGCCTCTATAAGCTCCGCCGATGTGGAGGAGGAAAACTGCACCTGGCCTTTGCGCGTCGTATAATCCTGCGCATGGGATAAGGTGCTCCAAAGCAGGAGCACAACGGCAGCGATTACAGCATAAATAGTTCTCATTGTTTGTAGTTTAATGGGGCGGTTAAAATCACACTCAACTGATCTCACCCTTGTCTTTTTTATAACAGTCGGACGGCGTTACGGTCACGCACCCTATGGTCATAATTAATATTTTTATGCTCTATCTTACAAATTTACAGTCATCTAAAATAACAACAGTGGTGTACCCGTTACAGAATCCGCTTATTGTAACCTGGTCTCCGACAGCAGGCTTTCCGTTTGCCGCTCCTTCACGTAACGTGCACTGTACACCGGAAAGATCATCATAGCCCCTGATAAAAACTACCATCTGACCCGAAGCATTATCCGCTACCTCTCCCACGATGCCGCTGACAGTAAGCGGCTGGTTCAGGTATTTCCGGTTCGCACCAGCCTCATCCGCTTCAAAGGCTGCAGATAATTCCGCCGCATTCACGGGCATTGGCCGGGCATCTTCTATGTTCCTGTGAGGCTTGTTCCAAAGATATACACCGGCTCCTGCCGCCAGCAGCGCACAAAGCAGCAACAGGTAGATAATGGCTTTTTTCATGATCTGTATTTTATAATGAGTTCCTGATATACTTCACTGCTTGACCGGTGCCAGACCAGATACTACTGGAAGGCCATACAAGCGACCATTACCACCGTTGCAGTCGCAATAAATTGTTTTTCCACACAATTACATGCTAGAGTCTCCAATAATTTATTGATTAAGCCCAACTATTGTATCAACAATAAAATTAAGGAGAAGGTTTGGAAATAGCACACAAGAGCGATAATATAAATGATATTTTTTTTACCACCGGAAATCCGGCTAAATTTGCAGCCAAAAATCAGCGGGCAACGATAGCTGTACACCTTCCTGTTCCCTGGTTACGATATCACTACCATATACCCCAACAATCTTTATTATATGAAGCACCTATTGACAATCGCAACTTTTTTGCTGTTCCGGACGGCCTATGCTCAACATACAGAGATCAGCTATTACGATGCTGACCATAAAGAAACACGAGATACCGCTTCTGCTGTGTACAGAAAAAAAATAGTATTCCATTCTCCGTCCAATGACAATACAGGAACGCTGTCTTATTTCACCAATGACACCCTGACCACGATCGCTCATTCCAATGACCTGGAGCGTAAGATATGGCACGGTAAGGTAACACGTTATAGGAGGGCGGGCACTATATTGGAAGTCCTGAATTATGAAAATGACAAAAAAGAGGGAGCATCGCTACAATATTTTTCTAACGGAGTACTTGCTGTTCAGGGGTTATATGTGAATGACAGCCTGATGTCAGAACGGTTCTATACACCGGAGGGTAGAGATACTACCGAGAACCTGCATACAAGGAAAGCGACCCCTCCCCCGGATTACAAAGATGTAATAGCACAGCACTTACAATATCCTCAAAAAGCCAAAAGCCGTAACAGGCAGGGACGGGTAATGGTCTCCTTTGTAGTTGAAAAGGACGGCACCGTATCCAATGTTAAAGTTGAAGAGTATAAGCTGGGAGCAGGCCTTGAAGAAGAAGCTATAAGAGTAGTATCCTTATTACCTCATTTTAAACCAGCGCTCTTGGATGGCTCACCGGTAAGATACCGATTCCGGATACCTATAGACTTCAAGCTGGAAGGGCATAAGAAAAAAGCTAACAAAAATCGTCACTGACACAATATCATAAAAAAAGAGCGCGGGCTGTATAAGCCCGCGCTCTTTTTTTATAGTTGATACATGATATATTACTTCATGCCACCCCCCATTGGAGGGAAGCCGCCCGGCATTTTCATACCGCCCATGCCGCCGGCCAGTCCACCCAGGCCGGGCATGCCTTTAAATTTATTCATCTGCTTCATCATCTGCCGCATCTGGTCAAACTGCTTCATAAAGGCATTCATTTCCGCAATATCCTTACCTGCTCCCTTAGCGATCCGCTTACGGCGGGAAGGTGTGATGATATCGGGATTGGTCCGCTCTTCCGGTGTCATAGAATCTATCATAGCTTCTATTCCCTTAAAGGCGTCATCGCTGATATCTATATCTTTAATAGCTTTACCCACACCCGGTATCATAGCCAGCAGATCTTTGATGCTACCCATTTTCTTGATCTGGTTCAGTTGCTGCTTGAAATCGTCAAAGTCGAATTTATTGGCACGGATCTTTTTCTCAATTTTCTTGGCCTGCTCCTCATCAAACTGGTCCTGCGCGCGTTCTACGAGCGATATGATGTCACCCATCCCCAGGATACGCTGCGCCATACGGTCCGGATAAAACACATCCAGCGTATCCAGCTTTTCACCCATGGAGACGAATTTAATGGGCTTATTGACGGTGTATTTGATGGTCAGCGCCGCACCGCCACGGGTATCGCCGTCCAGCTTGGTCAGCACCACACCCGTAAAGTCCAGCCTGTCATTAAAGGCTTTGGCCGTATTTACGGCATCCTGGCCCGTCATAGAATCCACTACGAAGAGTATCTCTTTCGGCTGCACCGCGTCCTTGATATTCTTCACCTCCGTCATCATCACCTCATCCACTGCCAGGCGCCCGGCAGTATCTATGATCACCACCCCGTAATTCTCCGCTTTGGCCTTGTCTATGGCATGCTGCGCGATACTGACAGCATCCTTGTTTTCCGGCTCTGAATACACATCCACATTGATCTGCTCTCCCAGCACATGTATCTGGTTGATAGCCGCCGGCCTGTAAATATCCGCCGCAACCATCAATACTTTCTTATTCTTTTTGGATTTAAGGTAATGGGACAGCTTGCCCGTAAAAGTGGTCTTACCCGAACCCTGCAGACCCGCTATCAGGATAACGGTCGGCTTGGCTGTCAGGTCCACTTCCACCGCGTCTCCGCCCATCAGGTCCGCCAGCTCATCTTTTACGATCTTCACCATCAGTTGACCGGGGGACACCGCGGTAAGCACCTTTTCTCCCAATGCCTTATCCTTTACCCTGTCCGTAAACTCCTTAGCTATCTTATAGTTAACGTCAGCATCTACTAAAGCCCTTCTGATTTCCTTGATAGTGGATGCCACATTAATTTCGGTAATGCTTCCCTGTCCTTTTAAATTCTTAATCGCCGAGTCAAGACGCTCACTTAAATTATTAAACATATTATATGTATATTCTTTAATTAAAAAATCAGAACTGCAAAATTACATAAAAGAAAAGATGCTCCGGAACATTTATAAAATTTAATATTTAAAAGCATCCTCCGCAGGCCACACAAAGATATTATATTTCCATAAATATAAATCCAAACGGATTAATTGCTATACTTTTGTACAATACTATTTTCCAGATATATGAAAAAAGCATTTTACTTTTTACTGTGCCTGTGCGCCTGCTCTTACCAGGAAGCAGGGGCTCATGAAGCAACTGCCGACCTTATGCATTACACCCTGCATAACCAAAGGAACCGTGAAGCCGAAAACGGGGAATACCCCAATAATTTTATCAAGCTCAATCTCACATCCCTTTGCCTGGGAAATATTTCCCTGCAATATGAACGGGCGCTGTCCCGGCATTTTTCCGCGGCCCTGGGCTACAGGTGGATGCCTAAAGGCAGGCTGCCTATGCGTAATACCGTGCTCAACCTCCTGGATAAATACGCAGATCTCAGCGATCAGAAAGATAATGTAAGGAACATACTCCATTCAGCCACCCTCGGCGCACATGTCATAACACCCGAGGTAAGATTTTACACCGGTCAAAATAATAAAGGCTTTTACCTGGGCCTCTTCGGAAGGATAGAAAATTACAGCGCCCATATCCCATCCATTAATTTTGAAATAGATAAAGAGCCTATGAGCGCGACAATGGACATCAGGTATAATGCTATAGGTATAGGGCTCCAATTGGGTGTACAATTCCGCCTTCCCCGGAACTTCTACCTGGACTGGTGGATATCAGGCCCATATATTACCCATTCGGACCTGCATTTAAATGCCTATAATTACCAGATAGCTCCTGAAGATTTCAAAAAATTTGAAGAGGAATTTAAGGGTAATATAATAATAGATAATAAATACTTCACCGCCAATGCCAATGTAGGCCCCAACGCTTCTACCGCCAAAGCCACGGGTAATCTGCCGGGCATCAGGGGAATGGGCCTGTGCCTTGCCTACCGCTTTTAAGCATTCCCGGGTCTTTAATGCCGGACCCGCTTAACCGGTATAGCCCTTGTTAACCTGCCGTTCTGTATATGATGTCTTTTCTTCCATTTGAACTCCACCCTTACTGGTCTCTGGGAATACAGATAGCTTATACGCTGTTTATCGCCGCCATCTGCTTCAGGGCCCTGGTAGATACCAGGTCGGTAAGCAAGACGCTGGCCTACCTGCTGCTGATCGTATTCGTACCGCTCCTGGGCGCTATCTTTTACCTGTCCTTCGGGATCAACTACCGGAAAAGAAAAATATACAATAAGAAGCTTAAAATAGACGAGCGCCTGAAGCAGGACTTTATCCGCAACATCCGGCACCTTGAGACCGTATTGACGGAGCAGCCTTACCCGGAGCTGAAACGCTTCCGGCAAACCCGGTCCCTGCTAAGCAACCCGCTGCTGGGCAGCGATCCTTGTATGCCTAATTGGGAGCTGAAGGTATTGCAGAACGGGGAAGAAAAGTTCCCCAGGCTGATTGCCGAAATGGAAACCGCCCGCCATCATATCCACATCCAGTATTATATTTTTGAAAATGACGGCATCGGCAACACCATTAAGGAATTGCTCATAAAAAAGGCCGCAGAAGGCGTAGTGGTCCGCTTTATCTATGATGATTTCGGCAGTATGCGCATCCGCAAAGCATTCATCCGTGAGCTGCGGGACAATGGTGTAAAAGCGTATCCTTTTAACAGGATAAGGCTGATAGGGCTGGCCAACCGGATCAATTACCGCAACCACAGGAAGATCGTGGTCATTGACGGCAGGATCTCGTTCGTAGGCGGTATCAATGTTGCCGACAAATATATCAATAGCGACAGCAGTCCGCTGTTTTGGCGCGACACGCATCTCCTGATCAACGGGTACAGCACCTTTGCGCTGCAGCAGGTTTTCCTGGCCGACTGGAATTTCTGCAGCGGGGAATCCCTTGAAATGAATGATGTTTACTTTCCCCTGGAGCAGGAGTGGCCGCCTATGGATAACTTTGCCCAGATCATATCCAGCGGACCGGACTCGGAAAAGCCGAACATTCTTTACGCGCTGGTCAACGCCATCAATTCAGCGCAGGAGGAAATACTCCTGACCACCCCTTACTATATCCCGGATATCACCCTGCAGGAATCGCTGGTGCTGGCTGCGCTCAGCGGTAAAGCAGTAAAGCTGCTGGTACCCGGCCAGGGCGATTCCCGGCTCGTGACCATTGCATCGCATTCGTTTTTCGAGGAGCTGCTGCAGGCCGGCGTGGAGATATACCTGTACCGGAAAGGCTTCGTCCATGCCAAGACATTTGTGATAGATAAGACCCTGGCAGGCATCGGCACCGCCAACCTGGACACCAGGAGCTTTGACCTGAACTTCGAGGTCACGGCCGTTATCTATGACAAGGAGGTAGCCTCGGAGCTTGCTGCCGATTTTTATAACGACCTGGAGGATGCTGACAGGCTGGAAAGAAGACGCTGGAAGATACGTTCCCGCTGGCAGATCATCCTGGAAAAGATCATCCGGCTCATTTCACCTTTTATGTAGACAGGCTCAATAAACAAAAAAGAGGCTTTTTAAAAAGCCTCTTTTTTTCTTTTATTTTATTATGATTGCATCCTATCAGAAGGTCACTTCCGCCTTATGCTCCTTCCCGTCCCTTTTAAAAGTAACGGTTCTTACATCTTTGGGATTCAGTGCGCTCAGGCATTCCATATAGCTGTAAACATCCTTGATCTCACAATCCCCGATCTTAGTGAGCACATCGCCGGCCTGGATACCGGCCAGGTCTGCGGGACGGCCTTCCGTAACACCGTCGATGTGCAGCCCGTCGCCATGCTCCGCATAATCAGGCATGACACCCAGGGTAACCTTATACTTGGCGGCTTTGCGACCTGCATCCGCTTTCGTTTTCACAAATTCCAGCTTCTCATAGCCCTGCAGCTCTCCCGCAACCCGGAATACATAGTCGGTAATTGCCTTTACACCGTAATAATTGATCGACACCTCATCATCGCTGGGCTTGTGATAATCGGTATGGCTGCCGGTAAAGAAGAACAGCACCGGGATATCTTTCAGGAAAAAGGAAGTATGATCTGAAGCCCCGATACCGGAATTCTCCAGCGTGATATGAAAGCCTGCGGGCTTATTGCGCTCCACTATCTTGGTAAACTCGGGATTGGTGCCGACACCGCCTATGACCAGGTTTTTATCCGCATCCAGGCGACCCACCATATCCAGGTTGATCATAGCCGTAACATTGGGGTACAAATCGCGGAGCGTTTCTGCCATATGCTTGGAGCCCATCAGCCCGTCTTCCTCCCCGGAGAAGAAGGCAAAGATATAGTTGGCCTCTTCCCGGGCCTGGTTCTGGGAGAGCATACGCGCCAACTCCAGGACTGCCGCCACACCTGAGGCATTATCATCCGCGCCGTTATGTATCTGCCCTTTGGAATTGGGTTGACGGGACTGGCCATGCTCATTCAGTCCCAGGTGGTCATAATGCGCCCCGATAACGATCGTCCTGGGGGCTTTATTATCGAGGTAAGCGATCACGTTGGTGCCGGAATTCTCGGTAATGCTCACGGTATCATGCGGATTCAGGCGCACCTTATAGGTAAAGGGCTGCAGGTAGCTGTTTTTATGATAAGGCTTCAGCTTCAGCTTTTTCAGCTCCTGTTCCAAGTATTGCGCCGCTTTCTTTTCCCCGGCGGACCCTGTCAGGCGGCCCTGTAATTCATCCGAGGCCAGGTAAGAGATATGCTGCTTCAACTGCTGTGTATTGCTCCTTTCCACAGGATCGCTATCCACCCAGTCCGCGATAAAAAGGTCAGTCTCTTTAGGCCTGTCCGGGTTCCTGTTACTGGAGAATACGATCTTTTTACCGTCGGGTGAGAACATCGGGAAAGCGTTGAACTCACTGCCCCAGGTGATCTGCTGCAGGTTCTGCCCGTCAATATCTATCATAAAGAGCTGGAAATCATAGCCCCTGGTAGAATGGTGATTGGAGGAGAAGATGATCTTCTTATCAGACGGGTGAAAATAGGGTGACCAGTTGGCCTTACCTAAGTTCGTTACCTGCTTCAGGTCCGAGCCGTCTATATTCATCGTGTAGATCTCCATATTGGTAGGGGCCACCAGTCCCTGGGCGAGCAGCTCTTTATATTCCTTGATATCTTCCGGTGTTTTGGGCCTGGAAGAACGGAACACCAGCTTTTTACTGTCGTGGGAGAAGAAGCATCCGCCGTCATAGCCCAGGCCGTGGGTCAGTTGCTTCAGGTTACTGCCGTCTATATCCATGATCCATATTTCCAGGTCGCCGCTCCGGGTGCTGGTGAACGCGATCTTTTTACCATCAGGTGATACCACGGCCTCCGCATCATAACCGGGCTCATTGGTAAGCTGCCTGACAATATTACCTTTCAGGTCTGCTACATAAATATCGTAATCGGAATAGACAGGCCATAAGTACTTACCGCTTTCCGATTTGGGTGGCACGGGGCAGGAATGGTCGCCTTTATGAGTAGAGGCATACAGGATATGCTTACCGTCTGGCATAAAGAAGGAGCAGGTGGTTCTTCCCGTACCCGTAGATATACGCTGCAGGTCTTCCGGCAGGTAGGCGTCTTTGGACAGGTCCAGCATATAGATCTGGTCGCAAGCCACACCTTTCGCAGGGTGCGTGATCTGGAGCGTGAGCTTGGTCCCGTCCGGGCTGAAATAAGCCTCGGCATTATCGCCGCCAAAAGTCAGTTGCTTGAGATTCCTGAAATGCTTTTCCTGCGCATTAAGCTGAAAGAAAGAGGATAGGAGTAGCGCTACCGCTACCATCTTCGTAGAATGTTTCATAGAAAACATCTTTTTTAAAATGGATTAGAGAAGAAGAAATGTTTGTTGGGCACAAAGGTAGTGCATACCACAGGAGATAAGAAGGACGGCAGGTTTTTTGACACACTTCTGACAAACCAAAGACGTGTTCCGGGTGTCGCCGGGGAGACTCTATGAAGTTGTCTTTATACCATAACAAAAGCGCTATCCTTATCAAAGGATAGCGCTTTATGTATTTACATGATTGCTCCTGCTTTATTCTTTTACCAGCAATTCCGTTCTGGGTGCCGCTGAAAGAATGGCTTCGCTTGCCTGGTCGGCATATTTTTCAAAATTCTGTACAAACAACTGTGCCAGCTCTATGGCCTTTTTATCATAGGCTTCCTTATCTGCCCAGGTTTCACGGGGGTCCAGTATCTCATTAGGGACGTTCGGACAGGATTGCGGCTTTAATACACCGAATACCTCATGCGGCACATACGCTACATTATCCAGCTCCCCGTTAATGGCAGCATTGATCATAGCGCGGGTGTACTTCAGGCTCATACGCTGACCCACTCCGTAGCTGCCGCCGCTCCAGCCGGTATTCACCAGCCATACGTTCACATCAGAGTGCTGCTCCAGCTTTTTGCCCAGCAGCTCCGCATATTTGGTAGGATGCAGCGGCAGGAATACCCGGCCGAAGCATGCGGAGAAGGTGGTTTGCGGCTCCGTGACACCTACCTCCGTACCGGCTACCTTGGCAGTATAACCGGAAATAAAGTGGTACATGGCCTGCTCCCTCGTCAATTTGGAAATAGGCGGTAAAATACCGAAAGCGTCACAGGTCAGGAAAAATATATTCTTAGGATTGCCTCCGTAGGAAGGTTCCTTTGCATTAGGTATATAATCAATAGGATAGGCGACACGCGTATTTTCCGTAATGCTGCCATCCGCATAATTAACGGTGTTGGTGCCTTCAAAGAAGGTGATATTCTCCAGCAGGGCGCCGGGCTTTACAGCACCGAAGATCTCCGGCTCTTTTTCCGCGCTCAGGTCAATGCACTTGGCATAGCATCCGCCTTCAAAGTTAAAGACAGAACCATCGGCCCAGCCGTGCTCATCATCGCCGATAAGCGCCCTGTTCGCATCTGCGGACAAAGTGGTCTTACCGGTGCCGCTCAGGCCGAAGAACAATGCCACATCGCCGTCCTTACCCTCATTCGCGGAGCAGTGCATGGACAATACGCTGTGGTTATGCGGCAGGATAAAGTTCAGGACACCGAAAATGCCCTTTTTCATCTCGCCCGTATAGGCAGAGCCGCCGATCAGGATCACCTTGCGTGTAAAGTTAACGATCGTGAAGTTCCCTTGGCGCGTACCATCCGTTGCGGGATCTGCCAGGAACTCAGGCACCTGGATGATCAGCCAGTCATGTGCAAAATTAACAATTTCCTGTTCCGTAGGACGGATGAACAGGTTATTACAGAAAAGATTGGCCCATGGTGTAGTATTCACAACACGTACAGTTATTCTGTATTGCGGGTCGGCCCCGGCATAGGCATCTCTTACCCACACTTCCTTACCAGCCAGAAACGCAGTAACCTTATCATAAAGGGCATCAAACGCTTCCGGTGCGAAAGGGATGTTCACATCACCCCAGTCAACAGTCTCTTCAGTGAGCGCATCCTTTACCGTGAACTTATCTTTGGGGGAACGGCCGGTGAATTTACCGGTATTTACGCATAACGCTCCTGTGTCATTTAATACACCCTGTCCTAAATCCAGTGTCTGCTGGGTGAGCGCCTGAGCATTCAGGTTCCAGTGTGCAATAGCTGCTTGAATTCCTAACGAAGTCAGGTCTGCGGATGAATTCTTAATGCCAAATTCTTGCATGTGTTGTATGATTTAAAAACTGTGACGCAAAATTAATCAAAAATTAAACAGCTTACCCGTTTATAATCTACAATTTATATTATCAATACTTTTTTATGGAATTATTGATAATTTTTATAAATCATATTTCCTTCATGCTGGTTTAATTTTTTACCTTTGTAGCATCAAGAATAATATTAAGAAACATATGCATCAGATCAACAACCAGCAAAAGTTCACCCTTGGCGTACTTATACTCGCAGGAATACTTTGCAGAACACTGAATTTTGAAATAGGGGATTTTCACATCGTTCCGATAGGTGCGCTGGCACTGTTCGGGGGATATGCGCTCCGCAACCGGTACCTCTCTATCCTGGTGCCTGTACTGACCATGTTCATATCCGATCTGTATCTGGAAGTTACCCAGCCTGGCTTTGGCTTTTACGGCATCTCCCAGGTCTTCGTATATCTCGGGATGGCCGCCTTTGCCGTTTTGGGCAGCGGTATGAAGTCCGGCAAGCCTCTGCCTGTACTGGGCTATACCCTATCCGGCAGCCTGGTATTCTGGATCGTATCCAACTTAGGTGTTTACCTGGGAGGCTATTACGGCTATTCCTTCAGCGGGCTGGTAACTACTTATGTTATGGCATTACCTTTCCGCCAGAACGATGCCTACAGTAACCTGTTATTTTTCAATATCATTCTCGTTAATGTTGCAGTGGCACAGGTTATTTTCGCAGCTTATCATTATGCGCTGTCCAGGAATTCCCGTGCGGTCAAAGCTGCCTGACTTACTAAATTCTAATACAAACAAAAAAGAGGCTTTTTACAAAGCCTCTTTTTTGTTATTTGTCACATTGAGCTCATCCCGTCCTGTTGATCCCATCGTGTCACATTGAGCCTGTCGAAATGTGATATAAATAAAACAACCCTGTCATATTGATCCTGCCGTGTCACATTGAGCTTGTCGAAATGTAATATAAATAAAACAGCCCTGTCATATTGGAGCTCAATCGCAATTAACAGGGTTGTTTTATTTTAAGACAGTTCTATCGTCTTACCGGGATCTCAGCTCCAGCAGTTTTTGCTTGAACTTCTCTTCTCCCTTGTACATCTTATCCAGCTCAGACGGGGATATGATCCTCAGGAACTGGTCCTTATATCTTTTTTCAATATCCAGTATCTGCTGCTTGTACTGCTCCCGTTCCTGGATCTTTCGCTGAGGATTGCTGTTATCTGTGCTTTCTTCCAGCGTCTTAAGCTTCTTCTTGATCGCCAGCGTCTCATCGCTGTACCTGGTATACAGGGGGAGGAATTTTTTCTCGGTGTCCTTGTTCAGATTCATTTCCCGCAATACGATCTCCAGCTTAAGCTGCCTGATATTATCAAACCCCTGCGCCGAGGAGATTTTAACACCCGTAACAACAAGCATTAAAAAAAGGAATACGGAGTTTACTATTTTTTTCATGATTCGCAATATTATTCTATGATATCAAGATATGTATCTATATCTTCTGTGGTTATATTTTCAATAATGGTTTGGATTTGCCTGTCCTTATCTCTCTTCCCCAGTTTCTCCGGCTCCATCGAAGCTGTCATCTTGGTGGAAACGAAATCATCCAGGTGAACGTTGATATATTCGTCAATGGACTCTTTGGAAATATTGGCGGCCAGTACATCTATGGAACTGTGCTGAAAGCCGTCTCCGGCAGCATCCCTATTCCCTGTCAATGTCAGGCCCACTGTGACCATAAGCGCCACACTGGCTGCGATCCCCCATTGGGTCCAGGCTTTTTTCTTCCTGGGAGGCACAAAGCTTACAACATTTTCCGGTGTATCTTCCGTTACCGGTATCGCAGGTACGGACTGCTCAAAATACCGTTCGGGCAGCGCATAAGGCATGCCCTTTCCTGCGCCAAGCAATACAGGCGCCGCAGCGTGCTCTGCCGCCATCTCGGTAATGTATGCGGGGAATGCCGTGAAATACGAGCTGTCTGCCACATAAGGCATGCGTTTATCTGCAAGGGAAAGCACCGGCTCCTCATGGCTGACCATGCTCAATACCTGCTCCCCGAAGGTGTTGAAATAATTCTTATCGGCTATTGTATAAGGCATAGCCACCCGGGGCAAATCAGGCATAGCATCCTCTGCCTGCTCCGCCTTAACGGCCGCGAGCACCGTATGGACAAACCCTTCAAAGTAACCCTCCGGCACACTGAAATGAGCCTCCTCTTTCAGCGGTTCCCCGGCGGGAAAATCAACAGCGGCGGAAACGGTATTCATCAAATGCGCAGGCAGGCCTTCAAAGTAACCGGCGGCAACTGTAAAGGGCATCTCTACCCGATGCAGCAGTATCCCGGCACCCAGGCTTTCCAGCTCATTCAATATATCCTTTTCTGTTTTCATACCCTTATGACTGCTATTTATCTCCGAAGTTTAAATCAGATTTTAAAAATTCCTCCACTTTCTTGACCGCGTGATGGTAAGATGCTTTGAGCGCTCCCGCCGAGGTTTCCAGCACATCGGCCATCTCGTCGTAAGGCATCTCGTCATAATATCTCAACGTAAATACAATACGCTGTTTTTCGGGCAGCCGCTGTATGGCCTGCTGCAGTTTCCACTCCAGCTTATTGGCATCGAAGCCCTTCTCGGCATACAGCTTATTCTCCAGCCCGGTATCTCCGTCCGACAGCGACACTGACTTGCGTTTCTTCTCCTTTTCGATAAAAGTGATGGTTTCGTTGGTAGCGATACGGTATATCCATGTATATAGATTGGATTCTTCCCTGAAGTTATCCAGGTAAGACCACATTTTTATAAAAACATTCTGCATCACATCGTGCGTATCCTCATGGCTGACCACCAGCCTCCGGATATGCCAGTAAATCCGCTCCTGGTACTTCCTGACGATCTCGGTAAACGCCCGTTCCCTGGACTGCGGCTGCCGGAACGCATCTATGAGGTCCTTGTCTTCCCAATAAGTTTTCGATGATTGGCTCATATAATATTGTATAATGAACAAAAATAAAAATATTCAGGCAATTTTCCGGCCATACCCCGGACTATTAGCCGGAGATCGCGAAATAAGATGGCGCCGCGCTGCTATTTCACAATGTTTACCAGCCGGCAGACCTGTAATAATGCGGGTAGCGCAATATATATTATTATTTTAAGTCGTTAACATTACAAATATTATATAAAATATTGTAAACTAACGCACTGTTATCGTAATTTCGTTATATTAACCTGCAAGATCATACATATCCGAACGTCATTAACAAAGTATTAAATTTTATAATAATAAATTGTTTTAATTTTGTAATCTGTTAATTAATAATATTTTACAATAATAATCATCACCTTAAATATATTAACTATGAGAAAAGCAGATCTGGTTTCTAAAATTTCTGATTCCACCGGCATACCAAAAGTAGATGTACTGGTTACATTAGAATCTTTTTTCAAAGAGGTAAAAGAATCGCTGGCAAATGGTGAAGCTGTATATGTAAGAGGATTTGGGAGCTTTATAGTCAAAAAACGTGCTGCGAAGATTGGCCGTATCATAAAAAAGAACATTGCCGTAGAAATACCTGAACACTTTATCCCGGCCTTCAAGCCGGCCAAGGAATTTATGTCGCTGGTAAAGACCAATGCTACCCAGGCTACGGGTGATGACGGAGAAGATGATTAATAAGGTATCACCTTATATTTTACACGAAAAGCTTTTCTGACCATTCAGGAAAGCTTTTCCGTTTAAGACCGCGTCATATTAATACTTCGGTGTCCTGGTTATAATAGGCATAATTTATTTAATTTTGCACCACTTTCAGAATTAAGACAACACGAACAAGTACTACTTATGTCATCTACATACAAAGAATATAAAAACCTGAATATGCCTGCTATCGAGCAGGAATACCTGGCACAATGGGCGGCATCCGGTGCTTTCAGGAAAAGCATCACCAACAGGGACGGGCGGCCGCAATTCGTTTTCTTCGAAGGACCACCGAGCGCCAACGGTATGCCGGGTATTCACCACGTCATCTCCCGGACACTGAAGGATATGGTATGCCGGTACAAGACCATGAAGGGCTTCCAGGTTTTACGGAAAGCAGGCTGGGATACTCATGGGCTGCCCGTGGAGCTGGGCGTGGAAAAGCAGCTGGGCATTACCAAGGAAGATATCGGGAAGGTCATCTCCGTGGCCGATTATAACCGGAAATGCAGGACCTCCGTGATGCAGTTCACCGACAAATGGGATGAGTTGACCCAGAAAATGGGCTATTGGGTGGACCTCGACCATCCTTATATTACTTATGAGAATAATTATATAGAATCCTTATGGTGGGCCCTGAAGGAGCTGTTCAAAAAGGACCTGCTCTATAAAAGCGTCAGCATCCAGCCTTATTCCCCGGCCGCAGGCACAGGCCTCAGCTCACACGAGCTGAACCAGCCCGGTACCTACAGGGATGTAAAGGACACCTCGGCCACCGTATTGTTTAAAGCCGTACGGAACGAAGCTGGTGAAAAATTATTTGAAGCTACCGGCGGTGAAGATGCCTATTTTATGGCCTGGACCACTACCCCCTGGACCCTGCCCTCCAACCTCGGCCTGACCGTCGGACCTAAGATCACCTACTGCGTGGTAAAGACCGTCAACCCCTACACACAGCAGCAGCAGGTGATCATCCTTGCGGAAAATCTCTTGTCTAAATATCTGAAAGCGGAAGGAGAAAATGCTCCTTTTGAAGACTATACGGGCGAAAAGGGACAGGCAGCGCCCTGGACGATCCTGGCACGGTTTTCCGGCAAAGAGCTGGAAGGCATGCGCTACGAGCAGCTATTGCCCTTTGAAAGCAACAGGCCGGAATTAAGCGGCGGGGACCCTTTCCGTGTCATCACGGGTGATTTTGTCACCACGGAGGACGGTACGGGTATCGTACATACCGCGCCGGCATTCGGAGCAGACGACTACAAGGTGGGTAAGGCCAACAATCTTGGTATCATCTGCCTGGTGGACCGTGAAGGTAAATTCGTGGAAGGTACCGGCGAATACAGCGGCAGATATGTCAAGGATTATAAGAATGAAGCAGACTATGCCGATGTGAATGTGGACATCAGCGTAGCTTTAAAGCAAAGAGGACAGGCCTTTAAGGTAGAGAAATACGAGCACAGCTATCCTCACTGCTGGAGAACGGACAAGCCCATCATCTATTACCCGCTGGACGCCTGGTTCATCCGGACCACCGCGGTAAAAGAGGAAATGGTGGCGCTGAACAAGACCATCCGCTGGAAGCCGCAGGCGACAGGAGAAGGCCGTTTCGGGAACTGGCTGGAGAATATGGTGGACTGGAATCTCTCCCGCAGCCGTTTCTGGGGCACCCCGCTGCCTATATGGACCAGCGGGGACGGGGAAAAGAAATGTATCGGCTCCGTTGCGGAATTAAGGGCGGAGCTGGAAAAAGCCATAAAGGCGGGTGTGATGCCGGAAGATACCGATATTGAAGCAGCCACCCGGGACCTGCACCGCCCTTATGTGGATGATATCGTGCTGGTTTCCGGCAGCGGCCTGCCTATGCACCGGGAAGCAGACCTTATAGATGTATGGTTCGATTCCGGCGCCATGCCCTTCGCGCAATGGCATTTCCCTTTCGAGAACCACCAGAAATTCGCGGACAATTACCCTGCCGACTTCATAGCGGAAGGCGTGGACCAGACCCGCGGCTGGTTCTATACCCTGCACGCTCTCGGCGCTTTATTGAAAGATTCCATCCAGGATGTCTTAAAAGCAAACGGCATACAAGCCGATGATACCCGCTATCCCGGGGTGGCTTATAAATCCGTTATCGCCAACGGCCTGGTGCTGGACAAGAACGGCAATAAGATGAGCAAGCGCCTGGGCAATGCCGTTGATCCGTTCGAGACCATAGAGCAATACAGCGCAGATGCCACAAGATGGTACCTTATCACCAATGCATCGCCATGGGACAGCCTGAAATTTGATATTGAGGGCATTAAGGAGGTGCAGCGAAAATTCTTCGGTACCTTATATAATACGTACCAGTTCTTCGCATTATATGCCAATGTGGACGGCTTCGCCTATAAGGAAACCCCCATCCCGGTAGCGGAACGCCCGGAAATGGACCGCTGGATCCTGTCTTCTTTAAATACGCTGGTAGCCAGGGTCAATGCCTTTATGGACGACTACGAGCCTACCCAGGCGGGCAGAGCCATCGAAACATTTGTGGATGAGCACCTGTCAAACTGGTATGTCAGGCTGTCCCGCCGCCGTTTCTGGAAGGGCGACTACGGCCATGACAAGATCTGCGCCTACCAGACCCTGTACGAATGCCTGGAAACCCTGGCGCTGATGATAGCGCCGGTAGCCCCGTTCTTTGCCGACTGGCTGTTCCAGAACCTGAATACTGTCACCGGCAGGGACCCGCACCAATCCATCCATCATACCGACTTCCCGCAAAGTAACCCTTCGCTGGTGAACCGCGACCTTGAAGAGCAGATGCAACTGGCGCAGGATATCTCCTCCCTGGTGCTGTCCCTCAGGAAAAAAGTGAATATCAGGGTACGGCAGCCATTACAAAAAATCCTGGTACCGGTGGTCAACGATACCATCCGTAACCAGGTAACGCATGTGGCAGACATCATCCTTTCCGAGGTGAATATTAAGGAAATCGAGTTCCTGGATGCCAGGAATAATTTTATTAACAAAAAGATAAAGCCCAACTTTAAAGTCCTGGGAGCCAAATTAGGCGCTAAAATGAAAGCGGCCGCCCAGCTTCTGACTGCACTGGATCAGGATGCGATCACCGCGCTGGAACAGAACGGCTTTACAACCCTGGAAATAGATGAAGAAAATATAAATATATCCTTAGAGGACGTAGAAGTGCTGGCACAGGACATTCCGGGCTGGTCCGTGGCCTCCAAGGACAGTCTCACCGTAGCGCTGGATATCACTATTACAGATGACCTGAAGCACGAAGGAATAGCAAGAGAAGTGGTAAACCGTATTCAGAAGATCAGAAAGGATAAAGATTTGAATTTAACGGATAAAATAGATGTAAAAATCGAAGAATATGAAGAGATAAAAGTAGCAATCTTAAAATATTATGATTATATTCGCTCCGAGATTCTTGCTAATGAGATTTTATTAACACATGAAACTCTTAGTGGTGCATCAGAAATTGAAGTAGACGATCATCAAATAAAAGTACTAATTATCAAAAAATAATAGTCATGGCTGCAAAATCAAAAACAGTTTCTAAAACCGCGACTAAAAAGACTGCTGCTGCAAAAACAGTAAAAAGCGCCGCCAAAAAGGTGGCAGCAAAAGCCCCGGCTGCCAAAAAAGCCAGCGGAAAAGCTGTTCCGGCCCCCGCAAAAGCCAAAGCACCGGCCAAAAAGGCAGCAGCAGTTAAGAAGACTTCCAAAGCAGCAGCAGCAAAGAAACCAGTAACTCCGCCAAAAGCAGCGCCTAAGAAAGTGACCCCGGTAAAAAAAGTCGCCGTCAAAAAAACAGTACCGGTAAAGAAAGCAGCCAAAGCAACTGTAAAGACAGCCGCTAAAAAAGCCACACCTTCCAGGCCTGCGCCGGCTAAGGCTGCACCTGCCAAGACCAAAGCGCCGGCCAAAAAGACGGCAGCAGCCAAACCTGCTGAAAAGAAACCGGTCAATAAGGTCGTTCCCGCAGCTAAGAAAGTACAGCCCGCTGCCAAAAAAGCAAAAACGCAGCCTCCCGTTAAAGAAAAGGCGCCTGCAACAAAAAAAGTATCGGAGGACTTAAAAAGAAAAGAGCAGAAAGCGGTCGTAAAAGGCAGCGCAAAGGCTACTGAGAAAAGCGGCAGGGAAGAACCTAAAAAACGCGCCTCCAAAAAGGATAGTGTAGAGATGCCACCTCCACAATTATCTGCAAGAGAGGAAATTGCGGATGCGTTCATACAAAAGAATACCAGGAAAACATTGAAAAAAGGCGAAGTTGTGGCATTCAGAGAACTTGGCGATAACAAAAAGAAAACCGAAGAAGATATAATGGAAGAATTTACACCCAAAAGGAAATCAATACTTGATGAACCGGAAACCAAGGTGCTTAAAAAACGATACAGTGACGAGGAGCTGAATGAATTCAGGGAACTGATCCTTTCCAGGATGGAAAAAGCCAAAAAGGAGTTAGTGTATCTTCAGGGACTCATTACCAGGAAAGATGACGCGGGAACAGCTGATACCGACAATAAATTCAACCACATGGAAGACGGCAGCGGGGCAATGGAAAGAGAGCAGATATCCCAGCTTGCCGGCCGTCAGATACAATTCATCAACCACCTTGAAAAAGCATTGATACGTATAGAGAACAAGACATATGGCGTGTGCAGGGTGACAGGTGAATTGATCGACAAGGCAAGATTAAGGGCAGTACCCCACGCGACATTAAGTATCGAAGCAAAAAATGCCCAAAGAAAATAGTTAAATCGTATAAGAACACAATAACACTTCAAAGAAAAATGAATGTAGTCGCCGCTACATTCATTTTTCTTTAAATACTCCGGTACCACATGAATGTATTTGTAGCACCCAAAGATGAATTATCCGCATTGATCAATGAGCAGGCCAATGTATTATATCAACGGCTGCTGTCCCTCCCGGTAGATACGATCAGCATGCCTGATTTCGCCAAGAATTATTACAGGGACAGGCATATAGAACGAATGTACTTCTCCGTCCAGACCGCCGCGATCATGCTCTGCGACGGTATCAGGATGACCGGGAAGCACTGGAAAGACGTGGTGGTAATGGAATATGGCGCGGGCATGGGAAGCCTGTACCTGCTTACCAGTATGATAGGATGCAAAGCGGTGATCTATGATGATATAGAGCCCAGGATGATGGAAGGAGCACGCAGCGTTGCCGCTTTCCTGGATATAAAGATCGATCATTTCATATGCGGCGACCATCATTACGCCATTGAATACATGAAGCAGCACCAGGTGCAGTGTGACATCATCCTGAGCCGCAATGTGATAGAGCATATCTATGATCTTGATGACTTTTACGGCAGCATGGCAGCGGCCCAGCCACAGGCGATACTGTATTTTTCCACCACCGCCAATTATTATAATCCCTTAATGCGCGCCTTCCACTACTACGTGCACCGGAAGTTTGAAAAGCTCTATGTGCCCCAGCGCAGGAAGATCATCCGGGACATCTTCCCGGAGATCAGCGAGGCCGACCTGTCCGCACTTTCCAAAGCCACGAGGGGACTTGCCATGCAGGACCTGGAAAAGGCCGTAACAGCTTTCCGGGACCATAAGATATTGCCGGACCCATCCAGGTTCTACACCAATACCTGCGACCCGGAATCCGGGATGTGGCAGGAGAACCTGTTAAAGAAATCCGATTACGAACGCATCATAACATCCAGGGGCTACACGCTGATCTACAGGAGCGCCTTCTGGGACACGCATTATTCCGGCAGCTTCAAGAACCTGATCTCCAAAGGCCTGAATGTCGTCACCAGGTGGCTGGGACCTGATAAGGGCGTCTATACTTCGCCATTCGTGTACATTATAGCGGTACCGGATAAAAAAGCTCAGGCATTATAACTGCCCGAGCTTTTTTTCCATATCGAACATCACATCCCGTAACCTGGCAGCCTCCATGAAATCCATATCCTTGGCGGCTTTCTCCATAGCCTTCCTGATCCTGCCGATCTCTTTCTGCAGCGAAGCTTTTGAAGTGTACTCCACCTGCTCTTCCGCTGCCACCTGGCTCACAGGGTCCGTATAATAATTGGCAGCCGAAACCGCTGCTTGCTCATCTATACCTTTGATGGCCAGCACCGAGGTCTGCTCCATGATCTGCGCTACCGATTTGCTGACCGTTCTGGGGGTGATGCCATGCTTTTCATTATAAGCGATCTGGATCGCCCTTCTGCGCTCCGTTTCGTCCATCGTTCGCTGCATGCTCTCCGTAATTTTATCCGCGTAAAAGATCACGCAGCCATTGGCATTCCGGGCGGCACGGCCGGCAGTCTGGGTCAGGGAACGGAAATTCCTCAGGAAACCCTCCTTATCCGCGTCCAGGATGGCAACAAGCGTCACTTCCGGCAGGTCCAGGCCTTCCCGCAGCAGGTTGACGCCCACCAGCACATCAATATTGCCCAGGCGCAGGTCCCTTAATATTTCGACGCGTTCCAGGGTGTCCACTCCACTGTGAATATATTTGGAATTGATATTGATTCTTTTGAGGTACTGGTCCAGGTCCTCCGACATCTTCTTGGTCAGCGTAGTCACCAGTACCCGTTCATTACGCTTCACCCGCTGGTCGATCTCTTCCAGCAGGTCGTCTATCTGGTTGATGGAAGGACGGACCTCGATGGGCGGGTCCAGCAGGCCTGTGGGACGCACCACCTGCTCAATGAACGCGCCTTCCGTTTTTTCCAGCTCATAGCTGCCGGGAGTGGCCGACACATAGATCACCTGGTTCAGCAGGCTTTCAAATTCATAGAAATTGAGCGGCCGGTTGTCCAGCGCGCTGGGAAGCCGGAAGCCGAACTCCACAAGGTTCAGCTTACGGGACCGGTCACCGCCATACATGGCGCCTACCTGCGGGATAGTGACATGGCTTTCATCCACCACCAGCAAGAAATCCTTGGGGAAATAATCTATCAGGCAGAAAGGCCGGTCACCCGGCTTTCTCCTGTCCAGGAAACGGGAATAGTTCTCAATACCGCTGCAGAACCCGAGCTCCTGTATCATCTCCAGGTCATAGGATACCCTTTCCCTGATCCGCTGCGCTTCCAGGGGCTTGCCGTTCTCCAGGAAGTATTGCTCCTGCGCTGTCATCTCCTGCCGTATCTCATGCATGATCTGCTGCATCTGCCCCTGCGGGGCCACATACATATTAGCCGGGAATATCGCCGCATTCTGCAGCTTCAGGATACGCTTTCCCGTGCCCGGCTCAAACGTCTCAATATTTTCTATCTCATCCCCGAAAAAGGTGATGCGGAGCGCATAGGTACCCGCGTCCACATACGGGAGATTAATATCCACTGTGTCCCCCTTTACCCGGAACGTGCCTCTTTCAAATTCTCCCTGGCTGCGCTGGTACAGCGCGTTGACCAGCTTATGCAGGAAGCTGTTCCTGCTGATCTCATCCCCTACGTTGATACGGACGATGCTGTTCTCATATTCGAACGGGTTACCCGTACCATAGATGCAGCTCACGGATGCTACGACAATAATGTCCCTCCTGCCGCTCAGCAGGTCGCTGGTGGTCCTTAAACGGAGCTTTTCCAGCTCATCATTGATGGCCAGGTCCTTCTCTATATAGGTGTCGGAGGTAGGGATATAGGCTTCCGGCTGGTAATAGTCATAGTAGGACACGAAGTACTCTACCAGGTTGTCCGGGAAAAACTGCTTCAGCTCCCCGTACAGCTGGGCGACAAGGGTCTTGTTATGGGTCAGCACCAGCGTGGGCCGCTGGGTGCGGGCTATCACATTCGCTATCGTAAATGTTTTTCCTGAGCCGGTGACGCCCAGCAGGGTCTGGTGCTCTTCGCCGTTATTCACGCCGTCCACCAGTTGCTGAATGGCTTTCGGCTGATCACCGGCCGGCTCATATTGACTGTTAAGTTTAAACATACTATACAAAGTTAGGGCAAATAGGCACACGCAATTCCTTCTTACCATATTCTTAGGAATCCGCGCGTCCCCCGGCAAGAACAGCCGGCATTGCCAGTACAGGCAGCGCTTATCTTCCCGGGTTCAGCTCCATGAGAAAGATGATCTCCGTGCCCTTGCCGGGAGCGGAAAGTATCTGCAGGTGCGCATGAATGCGCCCGGCCCTCCGCCGTATATTATTAAGGCCGTTGCCCAGCTTATTATCCTGCAGCATATCAAATCCCACGCCGTTGTCCGTTACCCGGCATATCAGCTGCTGGTCACTGATCCGTATGCTGAAGGTAACAGCGGAGGCCCGGGAGTACTTGGTAATATTATTAAAGATCTCCTTAAAGATCAGGATCATATTCCTGCTGACCTCATCTTCGGTCTTGATGGCATTGTAGCGGTCCATATCCATATCATCACAAAAAACCCTTTCCACCTTCAGCGCTATACCGGACAGCTGCACCATCTCCTCCGCATTATACACCATCCTGTCCACGATCTCATGCAGGTAATTGCTCTGGGGCTGCAGCGACCAGATAATATCTTTCGCGCCCTTATACAAAGACTGGGTCTGGTATTGCAACTGGCCCAGGATATCCTGTATATCGCCGGCATCCCCGGCCTTCGACCGCGCCATAGAAGAAAGCAGGTTGATCTTGGTCAGCTTATTACCGATCTCATCATGAAAATCTTCCGCGGTCCGCTGCTTTACCCTGTCCTGCTCCGCCAGCTTCAGCCGCTCCTCTCTTTTCTTTCGCCTGCTCTTCAGCCTGTTCAGGTAATAAAGCACCAGGAAATACAGGGACAGGCCGAAAAACAGTACGGCAACCCGGAAGTACCAGCTCTGGTAAAAAGGGGTCTGGATCTCGAAATCATAATAGTAATAGGTCTCCCCCCACTGCCCGTAAGAGTTCGTGGACCATACCTTCAGCCTGTACTTACCCGGCGACAGGTTGGTAAAAACGATCTGTGACTGTTCCGTTTCATACACATTACCGTCGCTGCCTCCTTCCAGCTCGTACCTGTACCTGATCTTATCCACACCCAGCATCACGGACTTGACGTTAAATGTCAGGTGCGTAAACCCCGCGGGAAAAACAGGGTTAAGCGGCAGCAGGCCATTATACAGGTGCTCATCCGAATACCCGGACAGGTCCCTGTGCTGGGAGAAGACCAGGATATCCTTCAGGATGATCTTGGGTGTGAAGTCAGACAGGTATTCTTCTTCCGTATTGATATGATACAATCCGTAGTTAGCGCCCATAAAGACCTGAGACCCTGCCTTTTCTATAGCCCCGCCGTTGGCTTCTATGGCACCCCACCCGTATATTGTGCTGTAATTAAGTATCCGGTACTGCCCCGCATCCTTAATGTGCAGCTTATCGATCCCGCAGCCTGTTCCCAGCCACAGCTCATCGCCTTCCAGCATCATATTATAGACAAAGTTGCAGCTCAGCCCCCGCGTTTTGTCCAGCACTTTCATAGCGCCGTCCTCCAGTCCGTAGATGAGCAGTCCGCGGTCATCGGTCGCTATATACAACAGCTTATCATGTACGATAATATCATATATGGACGATTCCCTGGCGATAGTGCGGGTAAGCCGGTGACTGGTGATATTTACCAGGGCAACACCATCCTGGGTCCCTATGGCAATATGCTCCCTGTCAACGAAACGCAGAACGGTCCCGCCCTGAACAGGCAGGAAGGCACTTTTTTCCCAGGCACCATTTCTTTTGATCATCAGCTTGTTGGTCAGCAGTATGGCCTCCAGGTCCTCGAAGACAGCATAAGCCCACAACGAACCGCTCTCCTTTATACCTAAGATCCGCCGCTGTACCCTGCCTTTTTCCAATGCGTACACACCGGAAGCCGGGGTAAGGATCAGCAGGGTGCCGTCCCTGTCCTCATCCAGGTTTAAAATGCCCGGGAAGTGGTGCCTTATTTTAAAATCCAGTACCGTTCCCACCGCCGTTTCATATAAAGTGCCCTTATGGGTAGCTATGTATAATTTTTTTTGCCCCGACAGGTACCTGACATCCGTTATCAGCTCGCCATTGAAGAACTTATTCTTTTCATAAAAGAAGAACGGGCCGTAATTATACCTGAATATCCCGTCTCCGTTGGTGCTCAGCCAGACATTATCCTGGTTATCTTCCCTGATATTGAACACTTCCATGCTTGAAAAGCCCGAAGCCGCGTTATAGTACAGCACTTCTCCATCCTGCCGGATATGATAGACGCCTCCGTCCGAGGTGCTCAGCCATTCATTGCGCTTCTTATCCCTGTAGTAGCTGTACAGCATCTTACCATGAGAAAGGCGGCTTAATACGGCATCCCGTTCAAAACGCCTTTCGCGGATATTAAAATCATAAAGGCCCTGGTTCGTGTGGACCTTATATACACCCTTATCTTTATCCTTATCATAAACATACAGGAAAAGCATACCTGGCACCGGGTCGTGTACAGCGGACAGCTTGCGCTGCTCAGGCTCATACAGCATGATGCCCTTATCTACCAGCAACAGGTACAACTGATCGCCATCTATAAAATAACCGTTGACGAGATGCAGGTCTTTACGGGCAATAAGCGGTACAAATGCGTCCTTATCCTTCCGGAACAGGCACCCGGACTTAATAAGATACAACTGCTTCTTATACTCAAAGAAGCGGTAATCCAGGCCGTTATTAATGCCGAAGGTATCAAGGGAAACAGCAAAGGCATTTACAGTCTTGCCGTCATAGTAGGCTATATGGTTCAGGGATCCTATCCAGATAGTGCCGTCGGATTGCTTGAATAAGCTCTGAACGGCATTATCTTTCAGCCCGTTCTCCTTGGTGATATATTCATACTCCGTCCCGTCGTAGATGGTAAGCCCGCCCCAGGTAGCGATCCACATAAAATCACGCTGATCCTGCACAAAGCCTCTCACCTGTGATTGTACCAGGCCTTCCTGGATACTAAGCTGCCTGAAATTGCCCGTCTGTGCCGCGAGCATCAATGACCAGCAGCTCCAAAGCAGGATCCCGAATACAGGCTTTAAAATTTTCATGTATTAAAGATATAAAAACTTATCAGGTCCGGCGTCCCCATTTACGGGGGATACGGCTCCTGCAGCATATAAAAAAGAGACTGTTCCCTTTCCGGGCAGTCTCCGTATAAAATAATTCCCGGTACGCGGGCTACAGCGGCGCAGCGGCTCCGTTACGCGCGCTCAGGAAGACAATACCATGGCCATCTCCAACTGACCCAGGTCCATAGGCTTGTTTTTCTTACAGGCCTGGTCAAAGCCGATATGGACAATATTACCATGCTGCAAGCCGATCATTTCACTGTTACCGCCTTCCAGCAGCCTATTCACTGCCGCATAGCCCATCCTGCTGGCCTGGACCCTGTCAAAATAGGTAGGGCTGCCCCCACGCTGCAGGTGCCCGAGGATAGCGGTACGCACTTCCCAGCCGGGAAAGCGGTTCCGTATCAGCTCCCTGAACTTCTCAGCGCCGCCGTACTCATCTCCTTCCGCCACCACGATGATACGCACCAGCTTCTTCCGTTTTTTATCATAGCGGAGATTTTTGATCAGGTCACTGATGCTGGTATGCTCTTCCGGCACAAAAATGTCTTCCGCGCCACAGGCAATACCGGAATTCAGGGCAATATAGCCGGCATCCCTGCCCATTACCTCTATAATGAACAGCCTGTCGTGCGATTCTGCCGTATCCCTGATACGGTCAATATTTTCAACGGCGGCATTGACCGCGGTATCAAATCCTATTGTATAATCCGTACCCACAATATCCTTGTCAATAGTGCCGGGTATGCCGATGACCCTCAGGTGCGGGCATTCTGCCGCCAGCTCCCGGGCACCTTTAAAGGACCCGTCACCGCCTATGACCACCAGGCCCTCAATGCCATGCTCCTGCAGGTGCTTACAGGCTTTACTGCGCCCTTCCGGGGTGGTAAATTCCTGGCTCCTGGCCGTCTTCAGGATGGTGCCGCCGCGTTGAATGATGTTGGAGACATCCGTGGTAGCCATCCGGAAAATATCTCCTTCTATCAGTCCCTGGTAGCCCCTCCTGATACCGAACACCTCCAGCCCGTGATATAAGCCGGTCCGGACCACTGCGCGAATGGCTGCATTCATACCGGAAGCATCGCCACCGGATGTCAAAACTGCGATCTTCTTCATAATAGTGCCTTTACTTTTTAATGCCCGTATGCCCGAAGCCCCCGGCCCCGCGGTCAGATGCTTCGAGGGTTTCCACTTCCTGCCATACCGCAGTTTCGTGCTTCGCAAGCACCATCTGGGCAATACGTTCGCCATCCTCGACCGTATAGGGCGTATCGGACAGGTTGACGAGCCCTACTTTTACTTCTCCCCTGTAATCACTGTCTATGGTGCCCGGCGCATTGATCACCGTGATGCCGTTTTTAATGGCCATGCCGCTACGCGGCCGTATCTGCACTTCATAGCCCCGGGGGATCTCCATAAATAAGCCCGTGGGAATGATCACCCGCTGCAGGGGCGCTATGGTCACACTGGCCTCAAGGTCAGCATATATATCCATACCTGCCGAGCCCGGTGTCTGGTACGCAGGCAAGGCATGCCTGGATTTATTAATAACTTTAAGCTGTATCATCTGGTCTGTCACTGTATTGCTTTTTGAATTTCACGGATCATAGCTTCGTGGATATGGCCGTTGCTTGCCAGCACCTGCCTGCCGTCCACACTGATCTCCCGGTCTTCATAATCGGTCACTTTTCCCCCGGCTTCCTTGACGATCAGCGTGCCCGCCGCGATATCGTAAGGCTGCAGGCTATTCTCCCAGAACGCATCAAATCTCCCCGCAGCGACCCAGCAGAGATCCAGGGCCGCGGAACCCAGGCGGCGTATAGGCAGCTCCATTTTCAGGAAATGTCCGAAGATGTTCAGCGCATTCTCCTGGAAAACATAAGGGAAGCCTGTCACCAGGAAGGCCTTGTGCAGATCTGATTTTTCACTCACGGCAATGAGCTTGTCATTGAAATAAGCACCTTTTCCTTTCTCTGCAAAAAACAGCTCATTCATCATAGGATTGTACACGGCACCCAGCAGCACCGTCCCCTCATAGGCCAGGGCAATGCTCACACAGCACAAAGGCACGCGATGCGCAAAGTTAACGGTCCCGTCTATAGGGTCTATATACCATTGATAAGGAGAGGCGGCTTCACTGTTGCCGTATTCTTCACCCACGATACCGTGATCCGGGAAGCTGCTCCTGATGATCTCCGTGATCAGGCGTTCTGAGGCCTGGTCCACTTCCGTTACCAGGTTATTGATACTATCCTTGAAAGCTATCTCAAATGATGCGTTGAACTTTTCCAGCACAAGGGCGCCCGACTGCCGCACGGCCTGCAGCAGGACATCCTTTAAAATATCTATATCTTGCATACTTCTTATTTTTCAAATGCTCTCGCCACATTCGTATCTTCCACCAGCCGGATGAAGATCTCGTTCAGACCGGGAAGTATCTCTTCAAAGCCGCTGATATCAATACCTTTACTGATGTAATATTGTAAAAGCTGGTTGGTAGTGCCTGCTTCTTTCATTTTAAATACAAAGCCGGTCTCAAAAGTATCATACACCTCTACAAAGTCCGGCGGCAGGACGCTCTGTCTGTGAAAGTGCACCCTGTATTTATTTTCCTTATACTGCTGCTTGATATCTTTTACGCTGCCGTCAATAACTTTCTTTCCCAGGTTGACCAGGGCTATCTTGTCGCAGATCTCCTCTACCTGCTCCATCCTGTGGGTGCTGAAAATAATAGTGGTACCTTCTTTCGCCAGCCTGAATATCTCATCTTTCAATATATTCGCATTGACCGGATCCAGCCCGCTGAAGGGCTCATCAAGGATCAGTAATTTAGGATTGTGCGCAACGGTGGTCACAAATTGCAGCTTCTGCCCCATTCCCTTGCTGAGGTCTTCCACCTTTTTATTCCACCAGGTGGTCATATTCAGCCTGTCAAACCATTCCCTGACCCGCTGCTCCGCTACAGTTGCATCCAGCCCTCTCAATCTGGCCAGGTATAAGGCCTGCTCTCCTATCTTCATTTTTTTGTACAGTCCGCGCTCCTCCGGCATATAGCCCATATCTCCCGCGTGCTTCCGCTGATCAAACACTTCGCCCCTGAACAGTATCTCTCCCGAATCAGGATAAAAGATACCGGTTATCATTCGCAGCAGGGTACTTTTACCCGCACCGTTAGGACCCAGCAAACCAAAGATGGAGCCTTCTTCTATATCAAAGCTGATATCATCCACAGCCTTCTGGGTAGCATAATATTTTTTCAAGTTCTTTACGGACAGCAACATATGGCTTCAATAGTTTTAAAACGCTTTAAAAGACAAGCGAAAATAACGAATTAACGTGAATTTGCGTATTTAATATATTTACATTGCCGCTCTTTATAAAGGGCGGCAGGCTTCCTGCCGTAAAATTTCCGGCGGTATATCTGGAATAAAAAAGAGCCTTACGGCTCTTCATATCTTAAATGCTGATGGTATAATTTCCACTGCTTTTTTGCTTACTGATAGCGAATCCTCTTGATTCCAGCTCCTTATAGACCAGGTCCGGCACCTCCGCGGTGCTTATTGTCAATGATGTCATACCTGCGCTGGCCTTATCAATCAGATTTTTCACGATAGAATCGGCTTTTTGCTTAGCCCCTTTCAGTGCGAGCTCTCTTATTTCATTTGGTGTCATAGTTGAATGGTTTTTAAGTGCGCTAATTTAAAGAAAATAAATATCCTGTACAATAGCAATACCCTTATCTGCCCAGGGTCTTCCGGGATTTGTAAAACAAATATGACAAGACCTCCCGAAAGATTATTAATTCTATCTTTGCAGGCTGTAGATATGAGCACCAATACAATAAATATCATCCTTGCCGGTAATCCCAACAGCGGAAAGACATCCCTCTTCAATGCACTGACCGGGCTGAACCAGAAGGTGGGTAATTACGCTGGCGTTACGGTAGATAAGATATACGGGCATACGGATATAGAAGGGCTTTCCGCTATGGTGACAGACCTGCCCGGCATCTATGGTATGTATCCCAAAAGCGAGGATGAAATTGTGGCTCACGAAGTGCTTGTACAGCATAATAATACAGCAGAAGCGGCTATTGTTGTGGTCATAGCGGATGCTTCCAACCTGAAACGCAATCTCCTGCTCTGCTCGCAGATCATGGACCTGGATCTCCCGGTGGTCCTGGCCCTCAGCATGGCAGATATCGCAGCACAGAAAGGCATCCTGATCAATACGCAGCAGCTTAGCCTGGAGCTGGGCGTCCCTGTGGTCACCGTCAATCCCCGTAAAAATACAGGGATCACGGAATTAAAGGCTGCGATACGGGAGCTGCACCGGTCCCGGCAGGCACACCCGGCCTTTATAACGCATCCGGAGCTCAGTCAGCACCTGGATACCATAGCGGGAAAGCTCCGGCTCCGTAACCGGTACGCTGCATTGCTCTCCCTCAACAATATCCATATTTCGGGCTACCTTACGGAACCCCAGCAGGAATGGCTCGGGCAGTATATCCGGGACCATAGCCTCAGCATTACTGCCATACAGGGACAGGATATCCTGCAGCGCTACCGGAAAATAGACAGCATTCTTGCCCTGGCCGTCACCCGGGAAGCCGGGAGCGGTAAAAAATCAGCCAGCCAGTCCATAGACAGGTGGCTGTTACATCCCGTCTGGGGCTACCTTATTATGCTGGCGGTGCTTTTTGTCGTTTTCCAGGCCATTTTCTGGCTGGCAGCATTTCCTATGGACTGGATAGAATCCGGCTTTGCAGTCCTGACGGACTGGGCAGGAAGCATCTTACCGGAAGGACAATGGTACAGCAGCCTCATTACTGACGGCATCCTTGCCGGGCTTGGGGGCATCGTAGTATTTGTGCCCCAGATCGCCATACTTTTTTTCTTTATCAGCATCCTGGAAGATACGGGGTATATGGCACGTATCAGCTTCCTGACGGACCGCATCATGAATAAGTCAGGGATGAACGGCCGCTCCGTCATGCCGCTCATCAGCGGGATGGCCTGCGCCATTCCCGCAATAATGGCAGCCCGTACCATCCGTGATCCGAAGGAAAGGCTGATCACTATCATGGTAACGCCCCTGATGAGCTGCTCGGCGCGTCTCCCGGTGTATACCCTTCTCATCTCCATGTTCATACCTGACAGGCCGATCGCCCGTATCTTCAATATGCAGGGCCTGGTCCTGATGCTGATGTATCTCCTGGGTATACTGGCTTCCCTGGCGGTTGCCTTCGTGCTCAAGCATATCATACGCAAGAAGGACAAGGATTTTTTCCTGATGGAATTACCCCTGTACCGCATGCCCAGGTGGGAAAACGCCTTTATCACCATGATAGAAAAAGCCAGGATATTCGTGACAGACGCCGGTAAGATCATCTTATTGCTGAGCATTGTGCTCTGGTTCACGGCCTCCTACGGACCGGGAGAGCAGATGCAGGCGGTAGAAGATAAATATGCGCAATTGGAACAGCAGCAGGAGCTTACAGAGCAGCAGCAGGAAGACAAAAGCAATGAGAAGCTGGCCGCCTCCTATGCAGGCATCCTGGGCCGGAGCATTGAGCCGCTTATCGCTCCATTGGGCTATGACTGGAAGATCGGCATCGCGCTTATTTCCTCTTTTGCCGCGAGAGAGGTCTTTGTAGGTACGATGGCCACCCTGTACGCCGTCGGCAGCGTGGATGATGACGATACGCCGCTTAAGGAAAAAATGCTGGCCGCCCGGAAACCGGACGGCACACCCGTCTATACCATGGCAACAGGTATGTCGCTGATGATATTCTATGCTTTTGCCATGCAGTGCATCAGCACGATCGCCATTGTAAAAAGAGAAACGAAATCCTGGAAATGGACGATCTTCCAGGTATTATATATGACCGGGCTGGCCTACCTGATGGCCTATCTCACCTACCGTATTTTCCTTTGATCATTCCGGTTTATAAAGAGCATAAAGATCAGTAACTTTATGCTCTTATAATTTTTATACCCTTTTTTACGTTATCCAGAGATATGAAATTAAAGATCCGTCATATTCTTATCAGCTTTTTCACCATAATGGCCTTCACAGGCAGCAAAGGCATAGCCCAGGAATTCGTTACGGGATTACCTTCCCGTATAATAGCGGACAGGCAGTCCGTTCCGCCGCCCGTTACCCTGACCCTGCCTTTCTTCGATGATTTCGCCTACAGGGGACCTTATCCCGACCCGGCCCTATGGACCTCCAGGGATGCCTATATCAATAACCACCTGGCCATTGCACCGGTCAGTTGGGGCGTGGCCACACTGGATGCCCTGGACGAGCACGGCACACCCTATGATACTGCCAACAGGAATGCCAAAGTATGGGCAGACACGCTTATGAGCCATTATATTGACCTGAGCAGCTATCAGCCCGGCGACAATGTGGTCCTAAGCTTTTATATCCAGGATGGCGGAGCCGGCTTTCTGCCTCCTTCCGGCGACAGCATTTACGTTTTTTTCAGGAACGACAACGGCATCTGGGAAAGAATGTGGAGAAGCGGCTTACAAAGCACACGCGATTTCGTACACGTCATGATACATGCGGATGATAGCAGATTCCTTCATAAGGAGTTTGCCTTTATGTTCGTGAACAGGGCCACCAAGGGACTGAATAATTCCCAGTGGCATATAGATTATGTATATATGGATGCCAACAGGAATATCACTACCAACGACATCAATGACCTGGCCATTACGGACGCTTCCACCACTCTGCTGCAGCGGTACCACAGCATGCCCTTCCGGCATTTCATCCGCAATCCTTCACAGTATCTCGCACCCTCTCTTCACCTGACGGTGCGGAATAATACCGGTAACAGCGCGGTTATTCCCTACAGCTATACCCTGACCTATAATACACAGACCCTGATGCAGGGCAACGGCAACAGCAATACGACCGCGCAGAATGCCGGCACGAACAGCCTGGATAATATCCCCGCAGCCGCTTTCGGCAGCATTCAGGCAGATACCTTTACCATTAACGGCACCTATAACATTACAGATGCCGTCAATACACAGTTCACCAATAATAATACGCTCCGCATTCCCTACCGTTTCGGGAATTACTTTGCGCACGATGACGGCACGCCTGAGCTGTCTTACTTTGTCACTATGCACCAGTCCTATAATATACCTGCCCTTACCGCGGTAAAGTATAACCTGGAAGTGCCGGATACCATTCGCGGCTTTTCCATCCTGCTGCCCCAGGAAGTGCCGATACCCAGGAACAAGGAGTTTGGCATCAGGATATACAGGGACATTGCGGTCAACGGCGGACAGGACGATGAGGTCTATGAAGAATTATACATTTACCCGCAGTTCAATGACACGATATTCGAAATGGTACATTATAAGCTGGAACGTCCTGTAGCCCTGCCGGCCGGCACTTTTTACATGGCCCTGGTACAGCCCGCAGGCGGCTTCAGCGATTCTCTTTTCGTGGGCCTGGATATATCCAACGACGCTACACAGGAAAGATATTTCAGCGTAGTGGGAAGCTGGGAGCCCTCCCTCCTGCCCGGCAGCCTCTTGTTCAGACCGATCGTAGGCCCGGACTTCATATTAAGCGCCGGGGAGCTTGCCGGGCAGCAGCAGGCGGCCCTTTTCCCCAACCCGACCGGCGGCAGGCTTTATATACCCGGTAATATGCCGGCTGATAAGGCTGTGATATACAACAGCACAGGACAGGTAGCCGGGCAGGCTGTACCGGCTGACGGCAGCATCGACCTTGCATTTTTACCCCCGGGGATCTATTATGTGCAACTGCTTTACAGGAACAGCAGCTACCCGGTACAAAAAATAGTCAGAGAGTAACCCCTCCCTGAAATATAAAGTGGTCAAAAAAATTTTTGACCACTTTATATTTTAGGCCACCTGTAAAGCACGCGGCCCTTTTAGCTGTAATTTATTTAAAATTTGACCATGACCCCGGCCGTATAGGTATTGTACACATCCTTATGCAGGTTGCTGTCGGAATTGGGATCAAAGCCATCAAGATTGTCAGTATTGGATTTATGGAACCTGTAATTGAGGGTAACAAATAATTTGCCGCGACGGCCCAGACCGGCCACAGGGATATCCATTCCCAGCTCCTGGATAAATACATTATTGGTTCCCTTATAACGGCCTAAAGAGCCGTATTCCGGTGACAGCATCCTGGTAGCCTTGGTGTCGCTCATGATCACCCCGAAACCCAGTCCGCCATAAACATAGGTAAAGACATCCACCCAGGGATCCAGGCGATCCCACATGAATAACCTTAAAGGCAGCAGGCGTACCACACCGGATACCTGGGTAAAGGACCCTTCAAATTTAACGTTTTTGATGCCGTTAAGATCATTGAGCAGCATAGGGCCTCCGACCATCTTTCCCTGCACCACATCTGCATTCACATGCAGGCATCTCAGCGCAACGGCATTCAGGTTTAAGCCTGCCTGCCAACTGATACCTTTCAGGCCGAAATCCATAGCAGTGCGTGTAATACCGCCTGATAACCCGCCACCCCAACGCGGCTCGGGAGATTTAAGGATACTCTTTGCATCAAAATATACACGGGAGGTAACCACACTCTGGGCCCGGCTGTCTTTGAACAGCAACAGTCCCAGAGCCAGTAAATACATTCTTTTTTTCATATGGGGGCTTTTTCTAACTTATACTATAAAAAAAGCCATTTTGCTTTGTTCAAAATGGCCTTAAGTTTTAATATTATTATAGGGATATTAATTATACGCTCCTCTTCGGATCGAAGGCCTCCAGCTCTTTAGCTACGGCAGTCAGGAAGCTCGCACCCAGGGAACCGTCAACAATTCGGTGGTCATAGCTCAGTGACAGGTACATCATATGGCGTACCGCTATCACATCACCCTCAGCCGTTTCCAGCACCACGGGGCGTTTTACGATCGAGCCTACCGCAAGAATGGCTACCTGGGGCTGGTTGATGATAGGTGTGCCCATAAGGCTTCCGAAGGTGCCCACATTGGTCAGTGTAAAGGTACCGCCCTGGGTATCATCGGCTTTCAGCTTATTGCTCCTGGCAGCATTGGCCAGCGCATTTACATCCTTGGTCAGGCCTACCAGGTTTTTGGTATCCGAGTTTCTGATGACCGGAACGATCAGGTTGCCGCTGGGCAGCGCTGTCGCCATACCGATGTTCACATCCTTTTTCACGATGATACGATCACCATCCACGCTGGCGTTGATCATAGGGAATTTCCTGATACATTTGGCAATCGCTTCTATGAATATGGGTGTGAAGGTGATCTTATCACCGTATTGCTTTTCAAAGATAGCTTTATTCTTGTTTCTCCAGTTCACGATATTGGTCACATCCGCTTCGGTGAAAGAGGTAACGTGCGGAGAGGTATGCTTGGAACGCACCATATGGTCTGCGATCATTTTGCGCATCCTGTCCATTTCGATGATCTCCACATTGCCTGATACCGGCTGTGGTGCAGGCGCAGAGGAAGCGGCCGCGGCAGGTTGCTGCTGCGGGGCAGCGGGCTGAGCGGCGGCAGGTACCGGAGCAGCAGGTGCAGCGCCCCTGCCGGCTATATAATTTAAAATGTCTTTTTTGGATACCCTGCCTTCAACACCGGTACCGGGAACCTTTTCCAGCTCAGACATGCTGATGCCTTCCTTGGCTGCGATGTTCAGCACCAGCGGAGAGTAAAACCTGTTGGCGGTCACCGTACCCTGAGGCTGAGACGCCGGCGCGGCAGCCTGTACGGGCGCCTGCTGGGCTGCGGGCGCGGCCTGCGTTGCTGCAGGAGCCTGCTGCGGAGCAGATACTTCAGCAGCACTGCCGGTAGATATACGTGCAATGACAGTACCTACGGGTACTACATCGTTTTCTTTGAATAATATTTCTGTAATGGTACCTTCTGCAGTTGACGGCACTTCACTATCTACTTTATCAGTAGCGATTTCAAGAACAGTTTCGTCCATTTTAACAGTATCGCCGGGTTGCTTATGCCACTTTAATACAGTAGCTTCCATGATACTTTCGCCCATTTTCGGCATTACTAAATCAACTGTTGCCATATATTTATTTTTATGCAAATTTGAGGTGCGAAGATATACAATATACCATATTCTACAAAAAAAGGATGAAATTAATTAACAGCAAAAATACACAATCCACTCACTATCAATAATATAAAAAACTCAGACTGACTATCCATATATAGAAAACAAAGCCATTATAAGTTCCGGATTATTATAAGAGATTCCTCACATCCGTTCGGAATGACCAGCACCTCCAGGCACCTTTATAGTAAAAGCGGACTCCGGCCCGCAGATAGGACACTGCCCGGCGAAGCGTATCCGTAATAAAAGCTTGTTGCCTGTAAGCAGGTAGTAGCTAAGCTCAATCCTTACAGCCTGTCAGAGCTCCAGGCGCAACCCGTCCGTCGCCAGGAAGACATGGGGAGGCAACATCCCGGAAATCTCCTCATGCCTGCCTAACTGGTGGCTGATATGCGTCAGGTACGCGCGTTCCGGCTTCACTTCATCAATGATCTCCAGGGCTTCCGCCAGTGTAAAATGAGAAATGTGCTTTTCGTGGCGGAGCGCGTTCAGGACCAGCACCCTGCTTCCCTTTATCTGCTGCCAGGCCCGCTCCGGGAGATGATTGGCGTCCGTGATATATGTAAAGTCCCCTATACGGAATCCCATTACTTCCATCTTATAATGCAGGACCTTCACCGGCAGTATGTCCACACCCTTTACAGTAAAGGGCTCCGTATCTATGGTATGCACATTCACCTCAGGGATGCCGGGGTACTGGGGGCCTGAGAATACATACTGGAATTCACGGCGGAGCACTTCCTGGGTCTCTTCACTGGCGAAGATGTCAATAGCTTCCTTCTGCCAGTAATTATACGCCCTGATATCGTCCATTCCTGCCGTGTGATCCTTATGACCATGTGTATATAATATGGCATCCAGCCGTGGTATCTGTGCCCTGAGCGCCTGGTACCTGAAATCCGGACCCGTATCAATGACTATGGAGGCATCCCCTGCCTGTATCCAGACAGCGGTTCTCAGGCGCTTGTCCCGCGGATCTCCGGAAGTACATACATCGCAGGAGCATCCTATCATAGGTACACCCTGGGATGTACCCGTTCCAAGAAAAGTTACAATCACTGTCAAATGTGCTTAGCTTTAAAAAATCAATTTTCGTTTCCTGGCGGCTGGTGGAACAGGTCGGGTGTGGCATCGGGCTTATGGGTGACCACCCTGTACCATTTCTGCATTTCATCGCTCAGATCTTCAAACGGGACCTCTATGGTGGGCAGTATCTCGATCAGGGCATTGATGCGTCCTTCTATGTTCAGGAACCTGTTGATAACCGCTACCTTTTTGTTTTCAAGTATGCAATAGCCGGAGTTAAAGGTACCCTTTTCATAACGGACCCTGTAATGGCACTCCTCAAATAATTGTTCCAATTTCTTTAAGGTATTTGGTGTATATTTGAAACTCATACTTATTTATTAGTCAACCAATCTGAATTAATGGATAAAATTAAGCAATTAGGTATAATAAGTGTTTTATTTTTATGTTGCTGCTGTCAGGCGCAGGCACAGCGCTACTTTTCAGACCCGGAATACAATCTTTTTACGGGCGGGCTGGTAGGCGGCATTAATTTTTGCCAGATAGACGGTGACAGCTATAAAGGATATGATAAAAGCGGTATTACGGCGGGCGGTATCCTGTTCATGCCTTTCGGCACCGATATGGGACTGCCCATACCAGGCACCCTGGCGCTGAGCATGGAGATATTGTTCAACCAGAAAGGCTCTTACGGGGGTATGAATCCCGGCTATGGCATCTTTTCCCAGAAGATCAACCTGTATTACGGCGATGTGCCCGTTATGATCAACTGGTACAGGGGTACCCGTAAATCCATAATAGGAGCAGGCTTCTCAGTAGGTTTCCTCGGTTTCAGGGAAGAGTACCTGGACAGGGGGCACGGCCCGGAGCTGGTGAAGAAAAACGATTTCAATTATGTTGATCTCAGCTTTGTGCTGAGCCCGACCATCCACATCTGGAAAGGTTTCCATATCAATCCCCGCTTCCAGTATTCCCTCATTCCCATACGATCCAATGACGGTGGCATCGGCAATAAGAACCAGTTCAATAATGTGGTTTCCGTACGGCTGATGTACCTGTTCAGCCGCGCAGGCGGGAGCAAAAGATAAGGCATTCCGCGCATTTCCGGGAGAGATCAGAAAGTAGCGAAGGTATAGCCCTGCTGCCTGATCTTATGTATCAGAGCAGGTAATACTCGTACGGTGATGTCACAGCGTTCATGCAGCAGTATGACAGCACCCGGGTGCAATCGTTGCATGATACGCCGGATAAGCCTGTCCTCGTCTTTGGCTACGGTATCATAGGAACGGATGCTCCACCCTATGCTGAGCATGCCTGACATACGTATAGCTTTCCCAAGGTTGGGATTGGTCACGCCGAAGGGTGGCCGGAACAGGCTGACAGGCGCCCCCGTGATACCTTCCAGCACCTGGTTGGTGCGTTCTATCTCCGCTGCCATTTTTTTCGCGGACTGCCAGCCGAACGATGCAGTATGTGAATAGGAGTGATTGCCGACCTGGTGCCCCGCTTCACTGAGCTGCCTTACCAGGCTTTCCTGAGCGGCCGCATGCTTTCCTACCAGGAAAAAAACGGCTTTGACATCTTCCTTCCGCAATATTTCCAGCACAGCCGCCGTATTGGCATGAGGGCCGTCATCGAAGGTCAGGACCACTTTCTTGTCCCGGGATGTTACATTTGTCCCTGTATCGTCAAAGGAGATCTTAAACCGGGGCAGCCGGTTCAGCGACCTGAAGTAAAAATTCATTCGTATAAAATAACTGCCGGTCACAAGCAGACACAGGTAACCGGCTGCCAGCGGCATCAGCACCCACAGCGGCAGGAACCCGGAAGCAATGCCTGCACATACGGGAACGAGCAGTATGATATATACGATATTTAAAACCTGGTATCTGCTGTAAGCCATGAATGAGCATTTAGTCTGATAGTATAAAGCCGTGCTGCAAAGCAGGATTTATACCAGGTTCAAAATTACTATGTTTTCACGGCTATTACCAACAGTTGCTGCAATAAAAATATTCAGGTAAGGATTATACTTCCCTAATATTTAACAATTTAAGTAATGTTAAGTTTTGGCCAGATATTCCCAACATATACCATAACTTTGCTACATTTGCTACAAATCACAAAATAACGATGAAGATATACGGAATTGTAGCGGCCTCAGAAAATAATGTTGTAGGTGTAGGTCAGAACATCCCCTGGCATTTACCTGATGACTTCAAATATTTTAAAGCAATTACTTTGGACCATTACATATTAATGGGCAAAAATACCTGGCTGACATTCGTAAAGCCATTACCCAGAAGAAAACATATCGTTGTATCTAAAACGCTGCAACCTTCCGATCTTTCCAAAGATGTCCGGCTCTTTAGCGATATCAGTGAAGCCATAAGGGAATTAGAAGCAGAAAATGTGCCGGAGCTGTTCATTATCGGCGGTGGTAAGATCTACGAGCAGACCTTTGACCTGATGGACAGGGTGTATATAACGCGCGTACATACTACCATAGATAACGGTACCGCCTTCTTCCCGAAGATCAATCCCAAACACTGGACCCTGATAGAATCCGAACCCCATACCAAAGATGCCAAGCATCAGTACGATTATACATTCGAGGTCTGGGAAAGAAAACAGCAATAAAAAGATCACCTGTATAGCTATTAAACATCATAACGGCGCCTTATAAGGCGCCGTTATGATGTTTATACAACAATATATTAGAATATGGGAAGTATAGGATGCGCTGCAGGTAAGCTGTGATCCGATATAAGAGCAATGCTTCACAGAGAACGCGCTTCTCAGCAAAGAGCCAGCTGCGGATGTTTCCTGCAAACAGACAGTCATCCAAACGGCATTATTGCTCCTGTATTACCTTAGCGGCGGGCTGCTTATTGATATGATCAATGATCATGACCAGGGACATGCTCATAAAAAATAAAGCTCCTATCTTATGGGTTTCCAGCAGCTCAGAGAAGAAGTTGTTCACAAAGCCGGCGCCGAATGACATAGCCAGCCCTAAAACCACTTTCCTGTAGAAGTCATCCTTTACCCGCCAGTACACCCGTTGCGCATAGGCCAGGAATACCCAGATCATGACCGCATAGATGATCAGCGCGGGCCAGCCCTGCTCCGTCAGCATAAAAATAAAATAATTGTGCGTGGTGGAGCGTTCAGGGTTCCTGCTCACATACGTCTTAAACTCAGACAGCGCGTGCCCCTTATAGAATTCATACCAGTTGTTGGGCCCCACACCCAGCAGCGGTCTTTCCTGGCTCATCCTCGCCGAAGCGACCCACCTGTAAAGCCGCTCCATAGAGGACATATCCTTCCCCGCAACGGTCGCCTTCATCAGGTGCTCGAAATTGGGCTGCGTATAGGTATGCTTAAAATCAGGCCGCAGACCCACATAATTCTCATTCGATACCACAATGGTCGTGATGGTAATGATCAGCGCATAGAATGCAGGCACCACCCAGTGACCGATCTTTTTATTAAAGGCATACCACAAGGCAAGGGAGAAGAACACAGCCAGCATCGCCGCGCGCGCCTGGGCTACCATAATAGCCGGCACCAGGAACAGGATGACCAGCAGCAGCAGGATCCTGTTCTGCTTATTGCCTTTACTGAGCTGGTAGGCTATAATAAAGACAGGCAGGCACATTGAGAGGACCGTACTGTGGTCCACGTGATTATAGAACAGCGGCTCGGCAGCCATATTGGATTCCCTGAACCCGAAATCCAGGAAAGCATGCCGGATGAAAATAAAAATAAAGATGAATACAAAGGGTATGAACATCAGCCTGAAAGCCCTTATAAAATCTTTCTTCTCCTTAAAGAAGAAGACCGGCAGCAGGAAAAAGGCGTTCAGGAACCATGTCTTGGCCACAAAAAACTTCAGCGAAGGCAGGAATATCTCTGAAAAGACCACCGCCAGGAACAGCCACAGGTAATGTACGAAGATGATAATGGTAATCGGGTTCTGCAGGAACCACTGGGGAATGAACCGGTAGCCGTATGCCGCCAGTGACAGCATAGAGGCGAACAGGAAGAACCACATCAGCGGCTCATCCGGCAATGTCGTGGACAGGCCTCCCGGCAGGTATATCTGTATGGAAAAGGGAATGGAGAACAGGAAGAACCAATAGAACCTCCTGGAATCCACGATGGCCCAGAATACGCAGATGGCAACGGCCGGAAGCAGGAATAACCAGTAAAAGGAAAAATAAGTACCGGCAACAATACTCAGCAGCAGCACAATAATGCCCGCAATATGGATAGACCTTTCAGTCCTGTTACCTGTACTTAAATTAATATTCATCGTATATGCTCCAAAAACTTTTTATTACGCTTTGATCCTTTCCCTGTAAAAAGCCCCGAAAACAGCTATAACCGATGTGATGATCAGACTGCCCAGCAACGTGCCTATCAGTATCAGCAGCACTTTGGGATGGGAAGCTTCATCCGGTAGGTAAGCATCCTGCACCAGGTATAATACGTTCATACCGCCTTTTTCTATCAGCTCAAATTCATGGATCAGCGAATTGTATTTTGCCTGGTCGCCCGTCAACTGGTCCTTTAAGGTCGTCAGGCGGTGCAGCTCTTCCAGCGCTTTCAGTTGTGAAGGATTAAGGCTGCCGGAAGGTGTGCTTCCACCCAGCTCTGTCCGGGAAGGCAGTAAGTAATTGTTCAGGTTGCTGGCTACTTTCAGCTCGTTGATCTGGTCGGTCAGAACGGTCACCGTTGAATCCAGCACCTTCAGCTCCAGCTTCAGCGCGGATGCCACCTGCCTGTTGGATTCCAGGAAGTACCGGGAAAATTTCAGCTCCAGGTATTCCCTTACGGCCTTTGTGATCTTCATGGCCATCTCGGGATCCTTATCGGTGTAAAATATCTCGATATTCTTAGTATCCTGCCTGCTGAAAGCGAAATTGCCTTTTACTTTCAGGCGCAGCCAGTACGGGCTTTTGATGCCATAATGATTACCAAGATCAAATTCATCGATCAGGTATCTCAGCATGGCCTCGCTTTTGGAGATGAACTCTATCTGGTCCACATCATCCGGCACGGCAAAGAACTCTTTATTTTCAAACATCTGGTTCCTGAAGATATAATTCCTGTCCAGCAGTATCGGGTTCTTAACGATAAAGATGGAGCTGGAAGTATATTGCTTCGGCGCGATAAGCGAGACGACAAGCGCAACGATCAGCGCTATGGCACTGAATCCCAGGATAAATTTCTTCTTCCTGAGAATGATCCTGAAAATATACAGTAGATCAAATTGGTTATTTTCGTTCATGAAACGATCTATTAGTTTTTAAAGTAATCAAAATTGTGTCCGGTTCCTGTATGGCAGTGATAAAACGAAGAAGCCTTTCCTTTATTATCCCCGCGGGTAAATACATTAAATACTTTCGCCGGCTTTCATCTTTTCGGCGTTTTCCGCAAACTGCAGGGCTTCCAGCATTTCATCAATATTACCGTTCATAAAGTCATCCAGTGAATAAATGGTCATATTGATGCGGTGATCGGTAATACGTCCCTGGGGATAATTGTAAGTCCTGATCTTGGCGGAGCGGTCGCCCGTGGTAACGATCGACTTCCGGCGCTGGGCTATCTCCTCCTCGTGCTTACGCACCTCTTCCTCATATAATTTCGTTCTCAGCATCTGCATAGCCTTTTCACGGTTACCCAGCTGGGTACGTTCCGTCTGGCACGTTACCACCGTCCCGGTAGGAATATGGGTAAGGATCACCTTGGTCTCTACCTTATTGACGTTCTGTCCTCCGGCGCCGCCTGAGCGGGCGGTGTCCATCTTAACGTCGGCCTCCCGTAATTCAAAGTCAATTTCATCCGCTTCCGGCATGACCTGCACCGTAGCCGCCGAAGTATGCACCCTGCCGCTGGCCTCCGTTGCCGGGACCCTTTGTACGCGGTGCACACCGCTTTCAAATTTCAGTGTACCGTACACATCTTCCCCCGTCACTTCCAGCTGCACTTCCTTATAGCCGCCCACAGTTCCTTCCGATTCGGACACCAGCGTGGCCCTGAATCCCTTACGCTCAAAATATTTCAGGTACATCCTGTACAGGTCGCCTGCAAAAATGCTGGCCTCGTCACCACCGGTGCCCGCACGGATCTCCATGATGGCGTTCTTCTCATCCGTAGGATCCTTGGGGATCAGCAGGTGCCTGATGGTCTCTTCCAGTTGCTCTTTCTGCTCTTCTGCCGTTACCATATCCTCCTTTGCCATTTCCCTCAGGTCCTCGTCCGTTTCAGTAGCCAGCACGTCCTTACCGAACGCAATGGTATCCAGGCAATTTTTATATTTCTTATAAGCATCAATAATGGGCTCCAGCTTCTTATATTCCCTGGAAGTTTTGGCAAATTCTTTATTATCCGCCACTACTTCCGGATTGGTAAGCGCCAGGCCCAGCTTGTCAAAACGGGCATTGATCGCTTCTAATTTTTCAATCATAAAATGTTTTGTAAAAAAGTATGCAAAGTTACATATTATAACGTAATAAAAACTGTAAGCCCGAATAATTATTGGCGATCTGCGCTTTTACAAAAATCATTCCGTCCTGCCGGGAACAGTCTTTAAAAATACAATATTATCTGAATTCAACCCATTGATTTTCAAATTATTTTCTATATCGGAGACCGGCGTTATCTCCCCCACCTTATTGATGACATGAGGTACATAGCCCCAGCTCCTCAAAAGCGCTACCGCCTTTTGATGCGCTTCATTATGCCGCGTCACAGCCAGGTATTCCAGGATGATAACCGGCGCATGAGACTGAAGAAAGCTTTGCCCGCCCAGGACCACCTTATCCTCTGCTCCCTCCACGTCTACTTTAATAATATCGGGCATAAAACCCGTTTCACCCGTTACCCTGTCTATGCCGGTTGCCGCGATGCTTACTTTCCTGGGCGCTTTTCGCTTAAACCAGCCTTCATTTTCAAACTGGCCGATTTCCATGGAGTTATATTCAGACTGCATATTTTCGAATTCGTAAAAAACAACATTTGCCACTCCATCCGAAACCGCAACCGGGAATACGGTTATATTATTACGGCCCGCCACGTTCCGGGAAAGGATATTAAAAGAGTCCGAAGCCGGTTCAAACGACCTTACCATACCGGAATGGCCCACCAGCTCCGCAGCAAGAAGCGTAAAATAGCCGTAATGCGCTCCTATGTCCATAAAGCTGTCTCCTGCATGCAGGTTTTTAATGAGGAACCTGGCAAGACGTATCTCGGATGGATGTGATTTGCCCCCTGTAAGGTAAATATCAGTGGCAGCCGGTAAGGCGATGGTCATCTTCCTGCCGAAGAACAGGGTCGTGCTGACGATCTTTTGCTTATGACTGATTTTATACAACAGCTCTCTGAAGCCTATGGCGTAAATATATTTCAACGGCTGCATCCATAACCGGCCGAACTTTGTAGTATCTGCGCGCCGCTCTACTTTCTCCAATAATTTCAACACGGTATCCTGGGGTATTTAGTACTGAATTATGTGGATTCCAGCGATATCCCGGAAGGCGGAAATATTGCTGCCACACTTTTCCTTTATAGAACTATATACCTCAAAAACGAAGGTCTCCTTATAAATATTATAAGGAGACCCAAGAGTTTATTAGTACTACGAACTATCGTATCAGCGTCACATTGCCCGTCCTGATGATCCGTTCAAATGTATTGGCGCAGTTGGCATCCACTTCCCACACATACACCCCGAACGGAGCATCCTTGCCATCTGTCGTTCCGTCCCATCCGGCATTAGGGTCTGTGGTTTCAAATACTACCTTACCCCACCTGTCATATACCTTAAAGGAGTTGATCTTGGAGAACTGGCTGTTCAGCAATTTAAAGGTATTGGCACCGCTATTGGAGGAACCGGGAGTAAAGGCATTCGGTAAGGTCACATTGTCACATGGCACCGTTATGCTTACGGAATCTATGGCATAACAGCCGCGATCGTTGGATACTTCCAGGTAATAAGTAATGCTGTAAGGAGGCTTGGCCGTAGTGAAAGGCTCCCATTCGCCGCCGGTCAGGCCGATCAGAGGCGTCCATTTATAGTCGTAACCTTCCACGATGCTGGTATTGGGACCGCCAAGCGCCGTACTGGAACCATCGCTCATAGTACGGTCAGGACCTGCGTCAGCGCTGATCTTGCTTACATTAACGTTCAATGGCTTTCTCACCACACAGTCACGGTCAAAATAAATGGTGTAATGGTAATCCGTCTGCTGCTGCGGCCATATATTTACGCTGTGGCCCACGGTAGTGTCAATATTGTAATCCGGCATCCATAATATGCTGTCCACGTTGAATACCATAACCTGTACACGGATGGTATCATTCTGGCAGACCACCGTATCTCTTGTATTGATGGTAATAGCCGGGTGCGGATATACATATATGGACTGGCACTCTGTTGTTACGGTCGGCAGACCTTCATCAACAGTCAGGATCACATTGTAATACCCGGGCTCGCTGTATTTGAAAGTAGGCGGAAGACGCTGGTCCTTGAATGCCGGTGTGGCAAAATCACAGGGCTTGTATTCTATCAGGGAAATAGACTGGTCAATGGCATTCGCGGAAAGCATATACAGTCCTCCGTTCTCCCTTACGGTATTGGACAGGGTCTGCGCTTTCCTGATACCGATGAAGTTACCCAGGTTGGTAGCAACAGGCGTATCGGCAATAGAGTTATTCCATACCAAGCCTACCAGGTTGGAGTTACCTTCACTCAATACCCAGCCGTAGTATTTATCACAATCCCTTGTGATGGAGATACCTACCGGCCTGGCCACCGTAGTACCCAGCGTTGCGTAATTGATGACATAGATAGGGTTCAGGAAAGAGTTACCGAAAGAGATCCTTTTTACAGCGCTTTCTTCCTTGTTGGTGATATACAGGTGCCAGTTGTCCAGCTCCTTGATCAGCTCAAAGCTTGTCACATCCTTCAGGTTATCGTGCAGGGTACCCAGGTTGGTAATATAAGGCCTGCTTTCCAGGTTCGTACCAAACTCAAAGCGGATCAGCTCCGCGTTCCTGTTAACGGTAAAGCCATACCAGTTCTTATCATTATCCTGCGCCACCACCAATTGATTGGTACCTACCAGCAGGCTGTCAAAGTTGCCGAAGCTGGTCACATTGGTCGCATCCTGAAGCAGCCCGTTTTCAAAATCCAGGCGCATCAGGTTGGAAGTATTCCATTCACCGCCGCCGATCACGAACACGTGCCATTTAGTGCCGGAGTAGACCGGGTAGATGCCGCGCCCTGTAGTGGCTACCTTTCCGAGCTCCTTCACATGGGAGGGGCTGCCGGTAATGCCATCTTCATAGCGCATCTTGTAAAAATAGCCGTCGCTGTTCACATAGAAGCCCATCAGGGTGCTGTTATATTTTACAAGCCTGAAAGACGTGGGATTATTGAAATAAGCAAAGGGTCCCTGGTTGCCTCCGGTCGGAAATTCGGAAAGATTCGGCGGGCAGAAGCTCCAGTTATAGGATTGCGCGCCTTCGACAATGTCATAGGGCTCAATCTCATGATCCGTACAAACAGTATCAGGTATATTAAAGATATCATACCTTACCTGGGCATTCGAAATGCCTGGGCTGGCCAGTAATGTAAAAATACTTGATGCAAGTACGAGTAATTTTTTAATCATATAATTAAACAATATCGTTGTTCCTAATAATACCTTTCAGGCATTGTACATGCCCTTATCACCGGAAAAGTTTGGCTAATGTAATAATAATCTGTGAATTTATTGCAAACAATTCCTAATTTTATTCCAAAATAAAAAATAATTATGTGGAATTCAAAATTTACAGCCCTTTTATTTGTTTTTTTTTCTTTACCGTTGACACTCACTACCCTATGCGCCAAAGAAGGCATGTACCAGCCTTCAAAAATAAAATCCCGGGAGGCGGAAATGAAGCGTATGGGACTGAAAATACCCGTAGAGCAACTGTATAATGAGAACGGAACCGGCCTGAACAATGCCGTAGTGCTGTTCGGAGGGGGGTGTACCGGAGAATTCGTATCACCGCAGGGACTTATCTTTACCAACCACCACTGCGCGTACAGCTACGGCCAGTCCTTAAGCACCAAGGAGCAGAATTACCTCGAAAACGGCTTTTTTGCCAAAAGCAGGGCGGAAGAGCTGCCCTGTCCCGGGCTCACCGTGCAGGTGGTCAGGAAGCTGGAGGACGTAACCGGCTATATCACCAGTAACCTGGCCGACACGCTCCCGGAAGCGGAACGGAACAGGATCATCAAGGAAAGAATAGAGAATCTTACGCAGGCTTACCACAGGAACCAGCATACGGAAGTGGATATCAGGCCGTTCTACGAAGGCAATGAATACTGGGCCACTATCAAGGAGACCTATAAGGACGTCCGGATGGTCATTTTCCCGCCCGACGGGATCGGGAAATTCGGCGCAGATACCGACAACTGGATGTGGCCGCGCGAGTCCGGCGATTTCGCTGTGTTACGCGTGTATGCAGACGCGAATAACAATCCGGCCGATTATCATCCCGACAACAAGCCGTACAGGCCCGTAAAATATTTCCCCATCAATATTTCAGGCGTCAAGGAAGGTGATTTCACTATGGTGTACGGCTTCCCCGGCCGGACCACGCAGTATTTATCCTCCTTCCAGGTGGACCAGGTGCAGCATATCATTGACCCGATACGCATCCAGGCCAGGACCATCAAGCTGGATATCTGGGATAAGTATATGAGAAATGACAAGGATATTTTCCTCAAATATGCTTCCAAGCAGGCTTCCGTTGCCAACGGCTGGAAAAAATGGCAGGGAGAGGTGCTCGGGCTGCAGCAAAATAATGTTATACGCATCAAAGAGCAGCAGGAAGAAAGATTTATGGCGCAGGTAGCCAACAGCCCTGACGCCGGGGACCGTTTCCTGCTGACCGGCCTGGAAGCCAATGTAAAGGGCAGCAACAGGCACGTAGCGGCCATAGAATATTCAAGGGAAGCCATACTCGGCATTGAGGCCATACAGGCATCGGCCGTATTCAATAACATCCTGGGACTGTTCAGGACCGATGCCTCACAGGCACAGGTGACAGACTCGCTCCAGAAGATCAAGAAAAGCCTGGCAGGGTTTTATAAAAATTATCTTCCACACGTGGATCAGACCGTTTTTGAAGGACTGATACCGTACTATATGCAGCAGAACGATTACGTGGTAGCGCCCCAGATGAAATACCTGTACAGCGTATACGGCCGGGACGCGCGCAAATGGTCCAACAGCGTTTACAACAACTCGCTGATCACCAGCAGCCAGAGAATGTACGATTTCCTGGACAAAGCGACCAAGGCCGACAGCTTCGCCATCCTCGGCGACCCGGCCTATAAGCTCTATTATGAAGTGACCAGCTATGTAAAGAATGATATCACGCCCAGGCTCACGGTCAACAGCGAGAAGATCAATGTGCTCAACAGGCAATATGTAAGGGCCCAGATGAAATACAACCCTGCCCGTAAGCCGCTTTACCCCGATGCCAACTCCACGCTCCGCATCGCTTACGGCAACGTAGCGCCTATCGCCCAGAAAGAGGGCAATTTCTTCCTGACCACACTGGATATGAAGATTCCCCGCCACAACCCGGAAGTAGATGAATTCCGCATACCGCAGCGCCTGACAGACCTGTACAACCGTAAGGATTTCGGCCGCTGGCAGCAGAACAATACCGTACCTGTCAATTTTATCGCTACGAACCACACGACCGGCGGTAACAGCGGCAGCCCGGTGCTGAACGGCAAAGGAGAGCTGATAGGCATCAATTTCGACAGGATCTGGCAGGGCACGATGAGCGATATCTATTTTGACGAAGGCTTCTGCAGGAACATCGCGGTAGATGTACGGTATGTGCTGTTCATTATAGAAAAGTACGGCCAGGCCGGGTGGCTGCTGAAAGAAATGAAATTGAACAAGTAAGCCATTAACCAAGCTGACCATATAGAAAGTACAGTACACTATAAGCTGCTACAAATGATCAGGAGATTCCCGTCCGGAATGACCGCCATGCAGGAGTACCTTTATAGCTGCCTCACAGGGCCAAGCACCCCCCAGCGAAGCGTATCCGTAATAAGAGGCGGCTTCCTATAAGCCGATAGTGACTTAACACATATATCAAAAAAGTGCAACCCGGTCCGGGCTGCACTTTTTTGATATATGTTATCGTAATACTACTACTTGATACTTTCCGTCTGGATGCTGTTCATGCCATAATAGTACATACCGTTACGGCCCGCATACACGCCACCCAACTGGATACCATCCGGCGACTGCTGCAACTGCTGGTTGAACTCAGCCACATTCCGGATACGCTTGTCATTCACGGTAACGATGATAAATCCTTCCCTGATATTGACACTGGCGAAGCTGCCCTTGCCGATCTTTTCCACGATCACACCGCCGCCTTCCACATTATATTTTTTCTGCTCCTCTGCGGTCAGGTTCCGGAAGGTGGCTCCCGCCAGCTCAAACCGGGTCTGCTTGTCGTCCAGTATCTTATTCCCGAAGTTGCTTTTCAGCTCCACCTGCCTGGTAAAGGATTTACCGTCGCGCTGGTAGGTAACGCTGATCTTATCACCGGGATGATAACGGGCCACCACACCCTGGAGCTGCGGTACATTCTCTATGGTCGTACCATTGATCGCGGTAATGAAATCTCCTTTTTTCAGCCCGGCCTCGGCAGCGCCGCTTTCCGGCTCAACCGAATTCACATATACGCCTTTGATATTCCTGAAATCGTTCTTATTGATGCCCAGCTGCTCTGCTCCTTCATCATTCAGGTCCGCCAGGGCGACACCCAGGTAGCCCCGCTGCACCTTACCATGCTTGATGATATCCCTTGCCACTTTCTCCACGATATTGGACGGGATCGCGTAGGAATAGCCGGCATAGCTCCCGGTAGGAGACGCAATGGCCGAATTGATACCTATCAGCAGCCCGGCGGTATTCACCAGCGGTCCGCCGCTGTTGCCGGGGTTTACGGCAGCGTCCGTCTGGATAAAGGATTCTATGGCAGAGGTGGATTGCCGCTGGTTAATGCCCAGCGCCCTTCCTTTGGCTGAAACGATACCTGCCGTCACTGTGGCGTCCAGGTTGAGCGGGTAGCCTACCGCCAGTACCCACTGGCCCAGCTTGACCTCATCCGAATTGCCTATCTCCATATAATGCAGGTTTTTGGCATCTATTTTCAATACGGCAAGGTCGGTAGAAGGGTCCGTTCCTATCACCTGGGCGATCTCCGTATTGCGGTCATTGAAAGTGACCTGCACTTTTGAAGCGCCTGCTATCACGTGGTTATTGGTGATGATATAGCCGTCTTCCGAAATGATCACGCCGGAGCCGGAGCCTACCTGGTCGGGCATCTTATACTCCCTGAAACCATACATCCCGAAAATATCAAAAGGGTCCCTGGCCCTTACGGTCCTGCCCTCGCTCAGCGTCTTGATATGCACCACCGATTTTACCGCCTCTTCAGCGGCAGGGGAAAAGTCCACAGGCTGGGTAGCGGCAGCCATGCCGTTGCTGACATAGTGCACGGGTACAGACCTGTCCTTATCGCCTGAAAAAACTGAATCGCTTCCGGAAAAATATTGGGTACCTAATGCTGTGGCTATAGAAGTGATGGCTGCTGTGGCTATCACTGGAAAGATAATTTTTTTCATAGCTCTTCTTCTCGTGTTAAATAATATCTGTTTAAAAAATAGATGTACTATAAATATTTTAACGTAGAGTTCTGCCGATACTATAAAAATGTTAGGTTTTTTAAAAAAATACTATAAAAATTATTATCAAAATAACGAACATTTTCTGAAAAAATGAATCGTTATTTTGATAATAAGTTGTAAAAAATCAAATATTATTCGCACTAACCACCTGTAAGCAACAAAGTCATTATATGGCAGGCGCTCACCGGACCATAAAGAGCAGTATTCTCTATATAAGCGGACAGGACAGTGACTTTATTTTTTACCTTTTTCCTGCTTCATTTCCGTGTACTTACCGTTCTTATCCTTTACCAGGACCTTTACGGAAAGGATGCGCTGGTCCACATCAGGCCTGTCCATGCCGTTCCTTTTCTGGCTCACGATCTTATCCACCGTTTCCATACCTTTTACCACTTCGCCGTACACGGTATAGTTGTTATCCAGGAAAGGCGTTCCGCCCTGGGTTTTATAAATGTTCTTCTGCGCATCGGTGTACTTGACGCCGATACGCTGCTGTATCATATCCAGCTCCGCATCCGTAACGGTCTTTCCTGCTACGATATAGAACTGGCACCCGGAGCTTGCTTTCTCGGGGTTATTATCGCGGGCAGCCGCCAGCGCGCCTCTTTTGTGGATATATTTATCCGTTTTAAACTCAGCGGGGATCCTGTTGCCATGAGAGCCTGAGCCCAGGGGAGTGCCCGGCGCTGCGTTCTTTGAGGTAGGGTCGCCGCCCTGGACCATAAATTCAGGAATTATCCTGTGAAACAGCAGGCTGTCGTAAAATCCTTCCCTTGCCAGCTTTACGAAATTCTCAGAATGAAGCGGTGTCTCATCATAAAGGATCATCTCGATATTGCCCTGCGTGGTGGACATCATCACCTTATACTTCTGGGCGAACGCGCCCGTTGCTCCTGCTATGGCCAGACCGGCCAGTAATAATACTTTTCTTATCATGGATTAATTATCTTTTGCAAATGTTCCCAAATTTAGTAAAAAACGGCATATAAAGATCCTGCCTTTTTCAATAGGACCTGCCGCCGCCGCAAAAGTTTAAATATAGCAGCATTTTTCATGACATACCTTACGTCAAAAAGCAGGGAGGCTGCTCCGTATGGAACAGCCTCCCTGCTTTAAATTCGGTATATGTCAACATTAAAGGTCGGTATTGCCCAGCAGGCCAAGCGCTTTTTCCACCTCTCTCGCCTGCGGAGAGAACGGGTAGTCGGCGCTGATCTGTTTGTATAAGGCTACCGCCTCATCTGCCTGGTTGTTCAGCTCATAGGCCTTTGCAGCCCTGTAAAGATACAGGGGCGCATAAAAATCATCCTTGTATTCAGCGGCTTTCTTATAGTAGCTGATGCCTTTACTGATATCCTGCTTTTCCATATAGGCGTCGCCCAGGCTGCCGTAAACGGTATATGCAAAAAACGTACCGTGGCCATTAAAGCCATCCAGCATCTTGATAGCTTCGTCAAACTGGCCGAGGTTCAGGTAAGCCATACCGGCATAATACCTGGCCAGGTTACCGGCATCCGTGCTGCCATATTTTTTTACGATATGCAGGGCGCCTTCATACTGCCCGTCTCCATCCAGCACATATTGCAGGGAATCCGCTTCAAACCAGTGCTCTACCCGGAACAGGGCGCTGCCGGCCTTTTCCTGGTCAGGCTTCTGTACGAATTCCTTATATCCGAAAAAGCCTCCAACCAATACCACGATGGCCACACCTACACCGATCAATGTTTTTGTTAACCTTGCAGTACCGTTACCTGTAGCGCCTGCAGGTTTGCTATTTGTTGTCTGAACACTCATTGTTATTAAAAAATTAAAGTGGGCAAATTTAAATATTTATTTTAATTATTCAGCACATATTTTTAAAAATAATCGTTCCCTGCTTTCCTGCCGGTCCGTTATCCTTCCCATCCTGTTCCTGCCTTTTATATGGCGGGCCGCAAAATAAATTCCCGCCATATCCGTTTTTATCTCCGTAATATTTTATTTATATATTTTCACTAACTTTGCAGGTCTATGCGTAAACTTCTGGCACTATCCGTTATAGCAATGCTGCTCCTGGTCTCCTGTAGTCCTTACAACCAGGTGCTGAAAGGCAATGACTATAACCTGAAACTCTCCAAGGCAAATGAATATTATGATGCCGGGAAATGGCTGCGGGCGGGTGAGCTGTACAACCAGGTGCTTCCTGTATTCAAAGCGACCAAAGACTATGAGATGATCTATTACCGGTATGCCTATACGCAGTATAATACCAGGAATTATCTTTCCGCTTCTTATCACTTCAAGAATTTTACTGAATTTTTCCCCGGAAGCTCCAAAGCAGAGGAATGCATGTATATGTACGGCGTCTCCCTGTTCAAAGACTCCCCTAGGTATAACCTGGATGCTACGAGCACCTCCAGGGCGCGCGAAGTGCTTGTACATTACGTCAATACCTACCCTACCTCCCCCACCGTGCCGGATGCGATGAAATACATCGAGGAATGTACGGAAAAGCTGGAGACCAAAGGTTACCACGCCGCGCTGCTGTATTATAATATGGAGCAGTACAAGGCCGCTACCGTAGCCTTCAAGGAGCTGATAGCTACCTATATAGAATCCAAGAAAACGGATTATTATATGTACCTGCAGTTCCGTTCGGCGTTTCTCTATGCGCAGCAGAGCGTTCTCAACAAACAGCAGGAGCGCTACGTGGATGCCATAGCCATATACAAGGAGTTCAAAAGTTTTTATCCCAATTCATCTTATACCAAGGAAGCTGACAAATTATTTGATTCGGCTGAAAAAAGCATAAAACAATTAAGAAATGAGCATAAATAGGAAATTAGTTGCGTCTTTAAATCCTTTAATTGAAACCCGTGATGTGGTGGCGATTAAAAATATTACAGGCAACCTGTACGAATCTATCGTGGTGATGGCTAAAAGAGCCAATAAGATCAATATCACCCTGAAAGAGGAGCTGCACAGGAAGCTTGAAGATTTCGCAAGCAATAATGATACCCTTGAAGAGATCCACGAGAACAAGGAGCAGATCGAGATATCAAAATTCTATGAAAGAATGGCCAATCCTGCGATCCAATCCATAGGAGAGCTGATGAATGGTAAAATATATTTCAAGGAAAAGGAAGAGGAATAATCCCCTTCCTAATTTTCCTGCCGGGACCCGGATCTGTCAACTCAAAAAGGAATACACGTCATGTTGCTTCAAGGTAAGAAAATCGTATTGGGCATAAGCGGGAGCATTGCTGCTTATAAAGCTCCGGAGCTGGTAAGACAGCTGGTAAAAAAAGGAGCGGAAGTACAGGTTATTCTTACGGAAGGCGGACAACAGTTTGTAACCCCGCTCGCGCTCGCTACCGTCTCCAGGCGGGAAGTGATGCTATCCATGACAGATAACTCGCAATGGCACAATCACGTGGCCCTGGGCTTATGGGCAGACCTTTTTATAATAGCTCCCTGCAGCGCTAACCTGCTGGGAAAAATGGCCAACGGACTGTGTGATAACATGCTGTTGGCCACTTACCTTTCCGCCAGATGCGAGACAGCCATAGCCCCCGCGATGGACCTGGATATGTGGCAGCACCCTGCTGTACAGCATAATATCAGCAGGCTTAAGGCCAACGGCAATTATATCATCGATCCCGAAACAGGCGAGCTGGCCAGCGGGCTGACCGGCCAGGGCCGGATGGCCGCCCCTGAAAATATCGTATCCTGGGCGGAACGTTATTTCTACCAGCAGCGGCCACCGTTGCAGACCGCCCTGGTAACAGCCGGCCCTACCTATGAGCCTATCGACCCCGTAAGATTTATCGGTAATCATTCCACCGGCAAAATGGGCATTGCGCTTGCCGAAGCCTTAGCCGATGCCGGCTACAGCGTCAGGCTGGTATTAGGCCCTTCCTCCTGCTCCACCCGGCATCCCGGCATTGAAACGATACCCGTTACCGATGCCGCATCCATGTACGAGGCCTGCCACCGGTATTTTCCGCAGGCGGAGATAGCCGTGCTCGCCGCAGCCGTGGCGGACTTCACCCCGGTCAGCGTGGCGGAGCAGAAGATAAAAAAAGGCACGGACGAAACGATGCAACTGCACCTGGCACAGACCAGGGATATACTGGCGTCACTGGGGAAGATCAAGACCAGCACACAAAAACTCGTAGGTTTTGCGTTAGAGACACATGATGCGCTGGACAATGCACGGGCCAAGCTGGAAAGGAAGCAGGCGGATTATATCGTCCTGAACACCCTGCAGGACGCAGGTGCGGGCTTCGGACACGACACCAATAAGGTCACGATCCTCAGCAGGCAGGGTACGGTCACGGAATTGCCGCTGCAGTCCAAAAAAGATATTGCCCGCGCTATTGTAAATCATATTTTAATATCTTAGAACGATGAGGAAAGGTTTGTATCTGCTGATAGCCGTGTTATTTTCGGGCAATATGCTCCTGGCGCAGGAGCTGAACTGTAAGGTGACGGTGACGCACAGGGAGATCCAGAATGTGGATGCCAAAGTGTTCAAAGCGCTGGAGAAAAGCCTGAATGACTTTATGAACAACCAGAAATGGACTTCTGACATCTTTCAGCCCAACGAAAAGATAGAATGCTCCTTTCTGCTGAACATCACCAAGAACCCCGAGCAGAACATGTATTCAGGTACCCTGACGATCAATGCTTCCAGGCCGGTATATGGTACGAGCTACAGCACTTCCCTCCTGAATTACGTGGAGCGGGACGAGGATTTCACCTTCAGGTTTGACGAAAGCCAGCCCCTCCTGTTCGATGACAACAGGGTATCGGGCAGCGATGCGCTCGGCTCCAACCTTACAGCAGTATTCGCTTTTTACGCCTATATGATCCTCGGCTATGATTACGATTCCTTTTCACCGCTGGGCGGCACCGCCCTGTTTAAGAAAGCGCAGAACGTAGCGTTCAATGCGCCCGAAGACGGTAAAATAGCGGGCTGGAAATCCAGTGAGCGCAACAACGGCAACAGGTACTGGATGATAGAGCAACTGATGAACCCCAGGTATGAGCCTCTCAGGGAAGCCTGGTATAAATACCACCGCCAGGGACTGGACCTGATGACCTCCCAGCCCGAAGAGGCTGTCAATAATATCATGTCCGTCCTGGACCCCATTGACCGCCTGAGCAAGGAGACCCAGTACCCGGTGGTCGTAAAGCTGTTCTTTTTTTCCAAAAGCCTGGAGTACCAGAACTTCCTGCCGCAGGCGCCGGCGGAGAAACGCAAGAATTATATTGAAATGCTGGCCCGTACCGACATTCCCAATGCAGGCAAATACCGCTCTATAAAGTAAGCTTATACCATGATCCAACGGCCGATACCCCGCTTTTCCAGTTTGTGGACCTGCATCTTATTGTTATTTTGTACCGCCTGTAACGACAGTACAAAAGATATGCCGGTCCCGTCTGATAAGATGGTCCGTATCATATCAGATATACACGTTGCAGAATACTACAGCCAGGGATTGGGTATGCCTTCCGCCTTTAAGAAGAACCCCGACAGCCTCTCACTGTATTACAACTCGATATTACACCATCACCAGATCAGCTACGATTCATTCATGAACGCCTACAGGTGGCTGATGAAGCACCCGGTCATCATGGACAGCATCTATAACCAGGTGCTGGCCAATTTAGAGCAACTGAGAAAAGAATACCCGAACAATACAGGTAAACCCGGGGCCCGTAACCCTGAGGATGATCCTTCAAAGACGCGCGATACCGCCGCCGGCAATAATGCTACCAATATTCAAGAAGCAGGAGAAATATGAACCGCAATATCTTTATAATCGTTACCTTAATCTCAGCAGCCTGCTTATGGAGCTGCAGACCCTATACGCCCACACCCAGGAAAAAAGGCTATTTTAAGCTGGAAATGCCTACGGAACATACCTACCAGAAATTCAGCATGGCAGGCTTCCCGTTTGAGTTCGAATATCCTCATTACGCCAAGATCACCCAGGATACCAATCTCGTACTGCAGGAGAAAGCCCCCTACTGGATCAATGTGAGCTTCCTGGATTATAATGCCACCATTTACCTGAGCTATAAGCCCATTACCGCGGCAGACCCGCTGGAGAAGCTCATTGATGATTCCTACAGGCTGTCATACGGGCACGATAAACGCGCCGACTATATCGAATCGGAACAGATCCGGACTCCTCATAACCTGTACGGTGTCAAATACCAGATAGGCGGTAACGCGGCATCGGCCCACCAGTTCTATCTTACGGATTCGGTCCGTCATTTCCTGAGAGGCTCCCTGTATTTTGAGACGGTGCCGAATGCAGATTCCCTAGCGCCCGCCATCAGGTTCCTGAACGAGGATATGCAGCACCTGGTCGAAACCCTGAAATTCAGGTAAGACACTGGCATACATACCAAAGCATATATAAAAAAGCAGCCCTGTAATTATAATTACAGGGCTGCTTTTCTTAGTCTCCCCAACAGGAATCGAACCTATATCAAAAGTTTAGGAAACTTACGTTTTATCCATTAAACTATGGGGAGCAGTATCATTATTATCTGCTGCTGTTTAAGAGCGGTCAAAGGTAGCATTTATTTTTTAAATTTCATAGAAAAACAGGAAAAATGTCTTCGGGGAAATGCTGCCAGATATCCCGGTAAGCATCCTGCAGAAAGTGACACCGTACTGCGACTTACACGAAAGTATTGCTTAGAGCAATATTCTGTTCACCTCCTGAGCCTGTTACCCCCTGCAGACCGGTAATACCAGGAGATAAGGTCCCTTTTGTAAACCCGCAGCGTAACCCCAAAAAGCAACCGGCCGTAAATCTGTTGCAATTAATAAAAAGTTATTTATATACATTTGAATATAAAAACCATGAGAAATAGATAAATTGAAAACAGTTTATGTTGTAATACCACACATGCTATGAGGACAAAACCAGATATAGTAAAAGACTGGCTGCCGCGGTACACCGGGCAGCAATTGAAAGATTTCGGTTCCTATATCCTGCTGTGCAATTTCTCCAATTATGTGGAACTGTTTGCGGAATGGCACAGCGTGGAAGTTGTCGGCGTCGGGAAAGCGATGCAGTGCGCCACTGCAGACGATATTACCATTATCAACTTCGGTATGGGCAGCCCGGGCGCCGCCACCGTTATGGACCTGCTGAGCGCCATTAAGCCCAAAGCGGTGCTCTTCCTGGGCAAATGCGGCGGCCTTAAGAAAAAGAATACCGTGGGAGACCTCATCCTGCCCATAGCAGCCATCAGGGGAGAAGGTACCAGCAATGACTATTTCCCGCCCGAAGTGCCCGCGCTACCTGCCTTTGCCCTGCAGAAGGCCATCTCCACCACCATCAGGAATTATGAAAAGGATTACTGGACCGGGACCTGCTATACCACCAACAGAAGGGTATGGGAGCACGATGAAGAATTCAAGAACTACCTGAAAAGGATCAGGGCGATGGCCATAGATATGGAAACCGCCACGATCTTCTCCACGGGATTTTACAACGAGATCCCGACAGGCGCCCTCCTGCTGGTCAGCGACAGCCCTATGACCCCCGAAGGCGTGAAGACCTCCAAAAGCGATGCCCTCGTCACTTCCACGTACGTGGAAACCCACCTGGGAATCGGCATAGACGCGCTTAAGGAGCTGAAAAATAAAGGGCTTACAGTAAAACATCTCCAATTTTAATCATTTCAACAGCCGGTTGTCCACCCGCATTTCAAAAAGATGAAAAAAATCCACAACTACCTGCTTTTATGCCTGCTCTTACTGACAGCCTTCCAGGCCAACGCCCAGAAGAAAGGCTATAACATTAAAGTGACCTTCAGCCAGCCTCTCAACGGCAATTACGTGTACCTGGCACACTATTACGCAAAGGGACTGCCCACCATCTATAAGGTCGATTCGGCCAGGGTGGACAACAAGAAGCAGCAGGTGATCTTCCAGCGGAAGGACAGCCTGCTGGGCGGCGTTTACCTCGTCCTGCTCAATAACAACAGCCAGTATTTCGAGATACTGCTCGATAACGGCGATGCCTTTGAAGTGCAGGCAGACACAGCCAGGCTTCCTTTAGGCCTTACCTTTAAGAATTCGACGGCCAATGAAAGGTATATGGAGATGAACAATAATTTTATCGCCGCACGCACCCGGGTCAACGAGCTGAAAAAGGAGCATCCGTCTGAAGACATCTCCGCCAGGGCCAGGGATATCTATAAGCAGGCCTACCAGAAAAACCTGGAGATAGCCCACGCGATGGGAAAGCATACGCTGCTGTCCAAGATCATTTACGCCTTCACGCCGCCCAATGACCCCGACCCTTCCGGATATACCCGTAACGGCGAGGTGGACTCCATGGACCTCACCTACCTGCTGAAAGAAGCCTACTGGGATAATTACGACCTGTCGGACGACCGGCTGATACATACCCCTTTCTACGAGAATAAGCTGAAATATTATTTTGACAATTACGTGTACAACTATCTTCCCGATTCCGTCATCTATGAAGCCGAAAAGCTGCTGTACCTGACCAGGAACACCACGGAAAATTTCAAATTCACCCTGCAATGGCTGACCAATTATACCCACAGCAGCAAGATCATGGGTATGGACATCGCCTTTGTGCACCTGGCTGAAAATTATCATATGCAGGGTAAGGCCTACTGGCTGGACAGCGTACAACTGAAGAAGGTTACTGACAGGGCCATCACCCTTGCGCCGAATGTCATAGGCAGGAAGGGCGAGAATTTCACCTTATATGACCTGTACGATCTCAGGAAAAGATCCCTGTACGACGTGGATGCCAGGTACATCCTGCTGGTCTTCTGGAGCATAGACTGCGGCCATTGCCTGAAGGAGGTACCCCAGCTGAAAGCCCTGTATGACAGCACGCTCAAGGCCAAAGGCGTAAAGGTATTCTCGGTGCCTACCGGGGAAGAGCAGAAAAAGATACAGGAAAAGGTAGCCGAATTCGGTATCGGGGAATGGACCCACGTCATAGACCTGGGTAACGGCAATTCGGATTATATCAAGCATTACGATGCTTACACCAAGCCTAAAATATACCTGCTGGATAAGGATAAGATCATCAGGGGGAAGAACCTCGGCCACGAAAATATCTCCCAGGTCATAGAGGCCCTGGAACGCAGGGAGCATAAGCATTAAAAATCCAGGAAGCCCTCTACCTGGTCTGCTATCACCACGGGGGTCACCGTATTGAGCCAGTTGCCCTGCTCATCCGTTTCCTGGTTGATCCTGGAAATGGGCAGCTTATTAAAATATACATTCACCTTAAGGTAATTCAATACATTCGTCAGGTGGTCCAGTCCCCTCAGGTTACCGGCCCTGCCATCGGCAATACCCGTGAGCAGGGCCTTTTTATAATACCAGGCGCTTTTAATATCGGTAATGTCGAACAGCAGCTTCAGGACGCCCGGGAAGCTGCCGTTATACTCGGGGATAATGAATATGAACTTATCAGCCGGCTTCAGGAAAACATCTTCCAGCTCCCTGACGGTATCATTACGTATTACGGCATCCAACATTTCAAGGCTCAGGAGCTGATGCGCTATACCTTTTTCATTCAATATTCCCTGGTAATGTGCCGCGATCTGTCTTGTTTTGCTTCCCGGTCTGTTCGTGCCTGAAATAATTGTAATCATAATAAAAGTATTGGGCATTCAAAATTAGTTATTTTGCACCTCATAAAAGCCTTCGTTTATTCAAAAAATGCTTACTTTTAAAAACAGTTGATCCCGGCATATCCACATATATGAGAAGAACAGTACGCTACATCGCGTTGATCGCTGCTTTTTTGGCTATCAGCGGATGCATTACCGGCTCTTATAAAAAAAAGTATCATCCTGACGATATTCCTTCTGTAACGAAGCAGTACCTGCAGGGGATGTTCAGGAATGTGCTCCATCCCGAAGTTGAAAAGCAATGCAAAAGCGCCTACCAGATCAACCAGATGCAGCTTATATGGCTGAACTCCCGGGAACCGGGCCAGCTTTTCACCCAATACCTGCAGCAGCTTTATACACTCCAGGACGAAGGGATAGATCTGGGCAAGCTCAATATCAACCTGATCGGAAGGATACACAACCAGCTGACCAGGTGGTACGATAACCAGGTCAGCATTCCCCTGGACAGCATCGTGATATGGGACATGGAGCTGACCAAAAGCTATATCACCGCAGCCTACCTGCTGACATTCGGCGACAAAAAAGAAGTTTTCAGGAATGACATCCTGAACCAGCAGGAAAACTTCCGGGCAGCAGACAACCTTATCTTTTCCGTACACCAGTCCGACGCCTTCCCGGCCCTGGACATCTACAGGCCCCAGCATTTCCTTTACGTGCAGATGGTATTTGCCCTCAAAAACTGGATGGTATTGAGCGGCGATAAGGAATATATGAGCCTTAAAAACAAGATCCGCCATGACTCCTGCAGCACTGCGGAGATCTGGACCGTTATCAAAAAGGAAATGGGCAGCCTCCAGAGCGAAGATACCGTTAACCTGGTCCTGAAATACCAGGCCAAGCATTCCTTACCGCAAACCGGCATGCTGGACGCGGCCACCCTGCTGTCCCTGAAAACCTCGCCGGAAGATTACCGGAGAAAGCTGAAGATCAATATGGAAAGGCTGCGGCTGTTCTCCAATACTTTTCCTGAAGAGTATTTCTGGTATGATATTGTCAGCAAAAAGTTCCACTTTGTGCAATCCGGCAAGATCATCTATGAGAGTAATGTCAACAGCTCCAGTCCGCTTGTGTACGATGCCCCCCTGTTCTTCCGTGATGACAGCAGCGCTGCCCGTTCCCCGGCGGCAACGGCCTTAAAAGCCGTGCTCCGGTCCGACGGAACGATCAATGTGGAGGGTATCTATAAAGACACATCCTTCAGGGAAGTATTCACGCTGGAGAATACCCAATACCTGGTGGGGTCTATAAGGGACCCGCTTTATGCCGGCCAGCATCCTGCTGATCCGCCTGCGTTCAGTTTTTACAAGGTCTACCTGACCATAGGACAGGATGCGGAGAATAATGTGCTGAAATACCTGGATGATGTGCTACAGTGGGATAACACCGGATATTCTTTTTAAAATTCAGTATAAAATTTGTTATAATCATTAAAATACCTGAAATTTGCACCACTCCTGAAAAACGGGATGCGCGGAGGTGGCGAAACTGGTAGACGCGCAACGTTGAGGTCGTTGTGTCCGAAAGGACATGGGAGTTCGAATCTCCTCTTCCGCACCTGAGTGGACAAAATGGATGAATTTCCGTTTTGTCCATTTTTATTTTTCAGATTAACTGAGATTAGTTTGAACACCTCATTTATCAGTAGATGTTATACTTTAAGGATTTCTCGTTTTTTTCCAGTTTGGGCAAAAGCGAATCAAGTATCTTTAAACTATGGTCAATCTTAATACGATCCATGTATTGGAATTTTCAAGTACAGATCTTTCTTCAGAATTTTTTTCGCCATTTTTGTAAGTAACTAAAACGGGCTTTATTTGCCAAAGGGCGTACCACAGCATGGTCTGAGAGGATCGCAGGAAATTAAAGTCGAATAAAAGTTTTATAGATAGTTTCATTTTTTACATTTATGAACTCTAAATTCAAAGTATCGTACGAACTGTTGAAATAATATTTTTCAATTTGCTCGTCTGTTCGAAGCTTTATCCTATCATCAATTGTAAGTATATGAATTGCCCCCCCTTTTGAATACCAATAACGTGAGTTATCCACATTTAATGTATCGAATTTTTCACTTGCAGAAATGATCAGCTCGCCTGTAGATTTGTAATGGTAAAATGGTATCGTGTGACTATCAAAAGTTATTAATTTGTACTTCCCGATAATAAATGAATCCCTTTCTTGCGACAGATAAAATTCTTTTAATAGTTCGCTCTTTTTTCTTGGACTACAGCTTAATGCAATCAAAAGCATTGAAAGTAATATGAATACCTTTTTCATTTTTATATCTTTAAATATATAATAGTTCCTGCTTCTAAAGGACAGGCATTAAAGCCCCAGACAATGATATTAGATACCTTTTCATAGTATAGCTGTACCGGGTGCCAGTCTTTGGCAACTTGTTTTTATAAAGACGATATATTGGCAAATGAAATTGGGTAACAGTATAAATCGAATCTATGAATAGTAAGCTTTTCAGGTCATTGCTTAATAGCTTTGTTATATCCGGGTGATCTTCCTGTCAGAAGCTGATGAAAGGTAATAAGACAGCAGCAGACAGGCCAGGAAAACATAGAGCCTGATGCCTAAAATTTCGCCGGCATTCCGGGGTCCGGTTATTGGGTTTTACGGGCCCCTATCGCTTTCAGGAAATCGCTGCGACACCTCCTGCTCAACGGGATCGTCATATCCCCCACCTCTATTTCATTACCGTTTATCGCAGTGATATGAGCGAGATTGACGATGAATCGCTTGTGGCTTTTCAGCAGGCATTGGTCAGAAGGCTTTGCAGAGGCTGCTGTCATGCTTAGGTTGGTCATGACAGGCTTATGCTGTCCGGCTATATGCAGGAATACAAAATTGCCGTTGCCCTCTATGCCCAGAAGGTCCGCATTCAAAACCCTCAGCAGCTTGCCGCTGAATACATCTTTGACAAAGAAATATGCCCGGTCACTACTTTCCCTTTTAGCCGTCCACAGACGCTTAGCTTTCTCTACGGCCTCCACAAATCGCACATACTGTACAGGCTTCAACAGATAATCCACAGCATCTGTCTCATACGCATCCACCGCATATTCTTTGGAACCCGATATGAAAATAATGGTCGTCAGCTTATGAATGATCCTGGCAATCTCAGGGCCGGTAATACTGCCCAATTGCATCTCAAGAAAACACAGATCCGGCTTTATCTCACCGGACAGCAGCTTTTGGGCGGCAATATATGAGTCCTGCTCATAGCCTAAGAGATACAGCTCTTCATGACGCTCCACGTAGGATATAATCTGCTTTGCCATTTCGCTTTCGTCATCAATGATATAACAGGAGTAGCTCATAAATTGATTTTTAGGTTAAGGGGTAAATGTTTTTCCATCAGAGTTTAGATGCAGATGGTCATTACCGGCCCGGGCATCATCCGGGTGTATCATCAGGTTATGAGGTCCCATACGCGTATTTCCTGCTCCTGCTGCTGTTTCGGCAAGGCTGATCCCTTACGGCACTGCTCCCCCAGGTGGGGAACGAACCCATATACGGTGCTCATCGTCATCAGGAAAAGTGCCTGCCAAACGGATTTGCTGAAGTTGGCGATGCCTTCTATATATGGCGCCATTAATTCTACCCACCACGATTTCAACCTTCGAAAACCACCGCTTACACGAAAATAACGACCGCTTATCACTATTTATATCCCGCTTATCAATCTTTTTTCCTGAAATCCGCATTTAAAAATAGCTTTGATATAATATTTATTTGCAATACAACAAACCAATACACATCATTGAAAAGGCACAGGAAAAATCCAACGTATCAGGTAAAATCAGCTTTCAATCTGTCATTTCAGGAAAGATATAGGTCCCAAGGTCTGTTCAGGCCTAACAACTTGAACAATTAGCCTATTGGAAAACTAAAAACATTTGGGGATGGATCAGAAAGCCCGACCCGCTTTTAAACAAAAAGCTTCTTACTTTAGAAAAATATAAATTTGATTGGTAACTTCTTAGCAATAGCTAAATTTTAACAAATAAAAATTAAATTATCTGCCTATCTATATATAGGCAACAAAGCCATTATAAGCTACAAATTATTACAAGAGATTCCTCACATCCGTTCGGAATGACCAGTACCCTCAGTTCCTTTATAGCTAAAACGGTATCTGAGCCCCAGAAAGGACAATGCTCAGCAAATCGTAACCATAATAAAGATTGCTGCCTGTAAGCAGATAGTCACTTTAAATTAAATATCATTAGCTTACCGGATTTAGATACACCAGACCTACCCTTGTCCCCCCTCAACGAGCACAAATTTGTAACAGGAAAAATTCACTATAGTAAAATCTATTCCCTTACCCATTTTTAAGTTGCCTGTGCAATAGTGCTTCTTTTTTAATATTTCCAAAAACACTTTGATCATGAAAAACACTTTACTGAGCTTTATCTTAATTATATTTTCCTTTGCCGGCTTTTCACAGGCTTCAGGTTTAAAAGTCATCAATAACAGCAACTGCTATGCCTTATTCCGGATATTTGGATCAGAGGATTGTAGCTGCAGAATGGATTACTACAGCAACCTGATCGGCGTACCGAGCGGCGGAATCCTTTACTTAACCAATACTACCCACTGGTTGATCGGGGGAAATTTTCCGATTTCAACACCTGCTTATGTGCATTCTGTGGTTATGTACGGATCCAAAGTTTGCCAAGATCCATATATCTCTCCACTTTTTGGAGAACCGGCATGTGGGTATCCAACCTCCGTACCATTTTCAACTCAGGACTGGGGCTGTGCAAACCTATGTGACCGCCTGGTTGCACAATGGTTGCATGACGACCTGTCTTGCGAGGGCACTGCCTATTTAACAATACTGGATCTATAATACTTAACTACCCGGTCCTAACTATTTCCTTAAAACAAATTCAATGCCTGTGCAATAGCATTTCTTTTTTAAACCTTTCCAAAACCTTTTTATTATGAAAAATCTATTATTAAGTTTCGCCTTGGTCCTATTATCCTTTGCAGGCTATGCTACATCCAGCGGTATCGAAATTATCAACCAGAGTGACTGTGATATATATATACAGATCCAGGGTTCTAAAACCTGCCCGAGCTGCTATGTAGAATACATTAGCAACATGATAGTGGTACCGGCCTCAGGAACAGCACTTTTCCCAAATACGACCATGTTGGGCGGAAGCTTTCCGGTCGCAATGCCAGCCTTCGTTCATTCAGCTATCATTTATAGCGGACCTACCTATTGTCAGCCATTGGAAAGATGGCGGATTGGTGATCAAATCTGTAATTATCCTCCTGAAATTATATTTTGGTCTATGAACCAGAATTGCGATAAAAAGTGTGACTGTCTGAGGGCCCGTTGGTTGCCTGCTCCCTGTACCGGCATAGCAAGAATCATTATTCAACCTTGTTAAGCTATCCATATACTTATTGATATTTACCTCCATGAAATGTCTGCGCATCAGCAACCATTTTTTTAAATCTATCTAAAACCTTTTTATTATGAAAAATCTATTATTAAGTTTCGTCTTAGTTCTATTATCCTTTGCGGGATATTCTACATCCAGCGGTATCGAAATACACAACAATACCGAATGCGATATTTACCTCCAGATCAGAGGGTCCCATGAGTGTCCCAGTTGTGAAATTGAATTGATAAGTTGCATGATAGTGATACCTCCCGGGGCACATATTACTTATCCAACTACAAGTAGTATATGCAACTTCCCCGCAGCTTCAGCTTTTGTACACTCGGTGCTCCTATATAGCGGTCCACGCCATTGCCAACCTTTAGAAACTTGGGAAGTCGGCGATCCTCAATGTTATCCGCCAGATGTCACATTCTGGAGCATGAACCGGGCATGTGAACGAGTATGTGACTGCCTGCATGCCAGATGGGAACCTGCCGAATGCGACGGCATCGCCCGCCTCATCATAGAACGTTGCTAATAAACTATCCTAATCCCAACCACTGTTGCACAGGTATTTTCGGGATTAAAGAAGCAACACATAATGAAAACGCATAAAACCATACGGCTGTTATCATACCTTTTTTAATGAATACAAAGCCCGATAAGATTGATGCCAGTTTTCGATGGACAGAGTATGGCAGGCTTTCAATCCGATGTTGCAGGAGCTGCTGGCCCGACTACCTACACTGTCCCTACACAAGTTTAAGCCGGAACAGGAACGGCTTTACAATGGTTTGTCAATAAGCCATTCCTGATTAATAGAGGCTCATGAAGCTATCATGCTTTATGAGCCTTTTTATTCCAGAAAGTTAAGGCAAGCTATTCTTAGCTTTTGAAACAAGCGTGAAGCCTGTTTATTTTGTCCGGCTTATATCCGTCTTTAAATGCAGGTCAAGCTCTTTTAGTGAAAGGAAATAAAGCCATTATAAGTTACAAATCCTATTATAAGAGATGCCTCGCATCCGTTGGGAATGACCAATATACCATAAGTATCTTTATAGTAAAAGCGGTCCTGACCCGTAGAGAAGGCGCATCCCGGCGAAGCGTATCCGTAATAAAGGTTGTTACCTGTAAGCAGATGGTCACTTTATTTTATTCCTGACCGCCTTTTATTTTAATAATGATCCTGTATTGCAGGAATAGGGCAACTGCCGTATTGTCAAAATATTGAATTTCAATACATTTGTATGTCACGTAATCAATCCGCTACGTGGGCGGGTTTCAAAATGGCCGCATTAACGGCTACGGTAAGAAAATTCTGATAGTAGGATTGAAAAAGGCTGTTTCGGGCAAGACGTGCACAAAGGCAGTAACCAATGCCCTCGTTTTATTTTGAAAATTTAGAGCAATGAAGTGGCATAACCGCATAGAAATACTCACCTTGCTGCTTACTACCCTATGGGGCACGTTGCAGGGCGAGGTAACAGTTTTTTATATCATTTACCTGTTCTGGTTTCAAGAGCTGGTAAGGACAGCTGTCAACGTTGGTTATGCCTATGCTACCGGAATGGAAGATGGCACCAAGCCAGTTACCAGGGATTGGATTGGCAATATCTTTATACTGTTCATCTATGTGGTTTTTATCATCCTGCTGTTTGGCTTTATGCTCAATTGGGACAACCTGCATTTAATGTCTATCAATATGCAGACCTTATTCTTCCGAAATTGGTCTTTTAATGCCAACCTGATGCTTTTTGCGGTGCAGTATTTCCTCTACTGCAAGAATACCGGAACACAGGCTCCTGATTTGAAGATTTTTAACCGCAATCATATCATCCTGCACGTTTCCATTATTACCGGAGCATTACTGCAGATGATGGTGCTAAACAAATATCCCGAATATTTTTCCGGTAATGTCTTATGGGGTTCCGGGTTGGTTGTATTACCATTTCTGCTGTTAAGGGTATTAATGCCCCAAAGACAGTAGTCCGTGAAACCAGATCAATAAAGGCACGGGCAGCACCAAAGAAAAGTAGTTTTTGCCTGCCGGCAATACGGATAAGGACGATAATGGAAACCTTGATCTATAAAAGAAACCGTCACATTCCATAATCACGGGATATTTTACATCTATTGATTTGATTTTTTTCTATATTTGCAAATAATATATTTTTTTTAACCATAAATCTTATTTAACCGGAAAATATTTAAATTTAAAATAAACAGCATTTCGCTTTTATACTTTTCTCGTCTCTGAAAATCGACCAAATTAAAAGACAACACGAGGGAGTGGAAAGTTGAAATGCCTGCGCAAATATCTTTGCAGATATGAGCGTGGGCTTTCCTTTTTACTTGTGTTGCACGGTTCTTGGTCGGACCCTCAGAGGCAAGCATTGGAAGTCCACGCTCATCTTTTTTAAGATCGGCAATATAGCGTACCCTGTATATCAGGACTCCCCCTGGTACCTGTAACGGTACTGCAAGGCCATTCCCGCTATGTGAAAAGCATTGAAGCTGTAAAACCAACCAACCCACTATTTACTTTTTACTCATGCATCCCGGACCAGGATGTAAATTAAATTTTATGACTAAACCCTGAAACGTGCCTGTTACCGGTTCGCCCCCACCCCTATATGAAGAATCTATCCTTACCTATGAAAACTATTTACATCATCAGCAATGATATAAACGGGATATTTCCTACCAGCCTGCAGACAATATTGTGCGAAGCCCGCAACGATTATATCATTTATCAGCATACCCCCCGGGAGCTGGCCGCCGGTTTGCCGGTAAAGCCCTTTGCTGATAATATCGTGTTTATAATTTTATGGGACAAGCATTCTTACCGGGAAGGATGGCTGGCTTCTTTGCTGAACCTGAGAATGAAAAGCAAGAAAGTACTCCCCCTGATCTTTGTTGGCCTGACAATACAGATGATGCTGAAGGTATGTGACCTTCCCAATGTCGGGATAATTTCTGTATGTACAAGGCTTAAGGATTTCAATAGATACATAGATGAGCTTATCAGCGGGAAGAAAACTTTCGTAGTCAGCCCGGACATTATGCCCATGCTGGCTAAGCATCTTCATAAAATACAAAAGGGCATTACACTTTCACAGGAACAATAGTCAACCAGTTATGCCCGGAGCTTTTACGCCCGGGCTTTATCGTAACGGGCATCATTACCAGCCGTCACGCTGCATCTTCACGCGCCAACGGCATATCAAAAGCCCGGCTCATATATTTAAAACCCGGCCATTGTATGACTGGAGATAGAGCTGCTTTTAAGGAGTAGTGCAAGGACGCGATACGCTAAGGACTTCCGGTACCTGTATAAATCTCAACTTATTTTCTCCATTTATAAGTGTGCATTCTGCGCAAAACCCCTGTGTCATTCATACAAAAACCCGTGTCATTCAGGCGCAGCAATGTGCCACTCAGGCATCATATGCCTTATTCAGGTATTTTTATGTATCATTCAGACTTTTTCCGTTCCAAATGTTTGGAAATGGCCGTATCTCCTTTTTACTTTGTCCCGGATAGAAGCAAAAATTTTTCAGAACGTCCCGGAATTGCAGTAAGCAGCCTTTTCACAGTATGCAATATCATATTATCCGTATAAACCTGCTGTGCACCCGGGGTCTTTAACCACAAAAACCTTTTGCTATGAAAACCCTCATCTTTCTTATTGCAGCTTTCCTATTTTCATTTACAGGATTTTCGCAGGCTCCGGTCCCGGTGGTCCATAATACCAGCAGTTTTGGATCCCAAAATGACTACAGGTACGATTATTATAGCAGCCTGGTAGGTCTACCAAACGATGACAGTCTTTATTTGCCTAATACTGTCCATTGGATAATATCAGATTGCTCTTAATATACTCCCATTACTAACCCATCATATTATTTACATATTACCCGATCATTACCTCCGGTAATTCCATCCCGGACCTTGTGCAACGACCATTATTTTTAAACACCCAAAACCTTTTTATTATGAAAAACATCTTATTAAGCGCCATCCTGGTTTTATTATCCCTTGCGGGTTATGCTACTTCCCGCGGCATCCAAATTATCAACAAAAGCGACTGTGAACTCAATATCGAGATACAGGGCTCAGAAAAATGTCCCGATTGTACTATTAAATATACCAGCAACTGGATCGTGATTCCTCCCGTTGCAACTGTCACATTCCCCAATACAACTATGCTCGGTGGTTCCTTCCCGACATCTTCCCCGGCCTTCATAAACTCGGCTATCATTTACAGCGGACCTCGCCACTGTCCCCGGTTAGAAAGATGGCTGATCGGCGATCCCAAATGCGGCTTCCCGCACCAGATCCAATTTTACACAATGAACCAAAATTGTGAGAGAAAATGTCCCTGCCTGAAAGCCACCTGGAAACGCTCCGATTGTGACGGCATTGCACAACTGATCATAGAACCCTGCTAAACCATAACTACCGTTAACAGCCGTTGCACAGGCTCCGGGAATATTTATAAAAAGCAATACCCCACACATGGGAACCCAGGCAGGCATTTTATTCTTTAATCTACCTGCACCGGTATAGCCCGCATTATTATCAGCTAAGCAACCAATACACACTGCACAATATTACCATCCGGTATGAAATCCAGATAAGGTGCAGCCGAAAGCTGCTGATCAGAGCAGCCGTTATTCTCTTATCATAAAAACCGGTTGCTTTATAACCGGTCTGAAATTTCTTACCATACGTTCATAAACCAAAAGATCCGACAATATTAAACGGCTGTTTCTTTTCAGCCGGGCATTTATGCCGGTTTTCTTCCGGATGGAAGATCAGCTCAAAGGACCCCGGCAGTTTCCACCGCCGGTTCTTTACCAGACTTGTGAACCAGGACAGACAGCTATTTTACGCCTGGAACACAGTAATGTAAAAGACCCATAAGGTTAAAACTTTATGGGTCTTTTTTAGTATTCCTTTGATAAGTACAAAAAGCCTTTTACGAATTGGAACTATCTGCAGTTAATCCGGACAACCGGAATCAAAGCCTGCTATAGCTGCACTTAAAGTGAACGGATAGCTGCCGGGGATATTACCTGACAATGGTAAATGCCTGGCCGGACCTCCATTCTTTACAGGAAAAGAAAATGGTATAATTACCGGAAGGCAGCCCGGATACATCTACGGAGCTTTCATTTTTCCGGCCGGTTGCAGCCTGGTACACTTCCTGTCCCTGCGCGTTATAAATACTCACAGCTTCATACCCCGATATATTTTCTATATTTAATACTTCGCTGACTGGATTAGGATATATCCTGACTGATACTGCACCGGGTGACGGGCGTTCGATCTTTGCAGGGCCAAAACCGTACCCCGGTCCGCTGTATTTATAGTAAATATCATACCCCTGATTATATGCCGTAATCATATTATCCCCTCCGTTACAGCTATTCGATACGGATACACAGGGTACCCGGTCGTTGTAGGTAATGGTCGGCATGTTGTTGATTTGCTCATAGGAAGCAGTGGACATGTTGGGACTATTGTCCATATAATTGGCAAAGAAACCGGGGTTGGTGTACCCGGGGTAATTAACCCGGTTCCAGGCAAATGTAAATTGATTATTGCCCCAGTCTCCGCTGCTGCCGGGGAAATAATTCCCAAGGCCTGCCGTTACATCTGCGTCCAGGTTCAGGTCGGTACTAAAGTTTACGGTATTGTCAAAAAACGAACCATTATCCGTATAGGTATGTATGGCCGTACTGTTGTGGCTACCTGTAGTCGCCCATTTCGGATTGGGGCCCCAATATTCTCCCACACTATAGCCTTCTATCCGGAACCTGCTGTAATCATCGGAGGGGGTCAGAGGAAAATCGTTATCGCTCCAACTGTTCAGATGGATCTCCTTTACGATGATATCAGGCGGAAAATTAGCATCATAGAAGACTGCATAAGCGAACGGTTCGCCGATATCCAGGTAATTGACCGCGCAAATGTCCTGGACAGAGTTAGCCGGATAGGAAGCGGAGGAGGCTGAGGATATAGGATCAGCGACCCGGCAACGGGTTATCACCATATCAGGAAGTCCAAACCTGTTATAGGCCAGGACAAATTCATTCATTACCGGTCTGTCATCACCAGGAAATGGGATCATTTGACTGATATCTGCCAGGACATCTATGCTGGGATCATAGCCATAGTCCACAAATTCAGTTGACAGATGATTAAGGGCCACCACCTGCTCCATCGCATCTAATTGCGCCTGGTATCTTGCAAGATATACCTCCCAATCACTTCCGTTCCACTCCGTATAAGCCACTATAACTATAAAGGCATCCTGCCGTTGTTCATCATTGGCTATAATTACATCCGGTGAGGTTGTGTGCGAACCGCCCGTGTAATAGCCTACGCCCGAATAATTCCCGGTAATCGGCGCCTGGATCGGCGTTGCTCCCAAAGGGATACCTGCCGTACTTTCCACGAATAGTTCAACCGTGCCACTGTTATCCCACTTTACAACTATAGCGCTTACCTGGTAAATTGAAGATCCGTCAGTAGATGGAAAATCAATCATCGCGGTGCGGACAGAGGCCATCGGATCAGCGCCTGTCAATTGTGTGCTGGGAATGCCCGGCGGTATAATTGTCTGGCCCAGCATACTATCGGGCTTTGAAAGAAGCGCTAAAAAGGTTAATTGCATGAGCAATAATGCGGATTTCGTGATTTTCATTTTCATGGTTTCAGGATTTAGTGAAGAATATGGATGCTAATGATGCTTTATCAAACCGGGCAGAGATTGCGTTGCTGATCAGCCAACCTCATATTATCCTGCCTGGTTCCAACTTAGGGATATTAAATATTTCTCCTACCTGTATAAGATCAGGAATGAGACAGATAACAATATTAATTAAATTTTAATTATAAATTAAATAAAATCAATATTATATTTTAATAATTTAATTAGCCTGATAAAATAAGAAGTGACTATCTGCTATATAGGCAATAACCTTTTATATGGATACGCTTCGCCGGGCTGTGTTCTCTCTGCGGGTCAGAGACCGCTTGTACTATAAAGGTACTTTGGGGTGCTGGTCATTCCGAACGGATATGAGGAATCTCTTATAATAACAGGCAACTTATAATGGCTTTGTTTCCTATATATAGATAGTCAGTAAATAGGAAACTGTTTTCCTTCCAACGGAAGCTACCTTTCCTGACAGCACAATCCAATGGTTCATCTTTTATCCCGTAAAAATTCAGGAATATTTTTGGTACTATGCAAATTGTACATTACTTTTGCACACCACAAAACGTTTGGCGGGGTAGCTCAGGTGGTTAGAGCGCAGGATTCATAACCCTGAGGTCACGGGTTCAATTCCCGTCTCCGCTACAAAGTCCAAAACGCTAAGGTGCAATACAGTTAAGCATTTTAGCGTTTTTTTTATTGTTATTTCTCATCAAATTCATCTTGCCTTACCCGGGTCAACATAACATACATAAGGCCGGATGGCATTTAGCGGCACCGTTACATAAAAACAGTTCAAATAACACATTTTCAATACATTTGCACAAATATTTATCCCTGCTGTCACCATTTAAATATTCCCTTGAAAACCGATCAGCCACTCTAAGCCAGCAACACTATTCAATCGCACTATATGATAAGAATATTCAAATTGATCATCGTGCTCTTCCTGGCCGCAGGACACAGCATATATGCACAATCCACCCAACAGGAAACCGCACTGAAAATGGGCAGGGAAGCCATCCGCCTTATGGATAAAGGGCAGTTCGATGAAAGCATTAAGCTGCTGGAAGAAGCGCAACAGCTTGATCCCGGAAATATCAATTATCCCTATGAGCTGGCTTATGCATATTATTCAAAAAAAGATTACCAAAAATCCCGGAAATATCTGGAAAAGATCTTAAAGCATAAAGATATTAACCCTATGGTATACCAGTTGCTGGGCAACAGCTATGACCATCTTGGCAAAAGCGACAAAGCGATCGCAACCTATGAAGCGGGTCTGAAGCTATTTCCTGATGCAGGTAATCTGTACCTGGAAATGGGTGTTATGCAGATAGGGAAAAAAGATTATCACAAAGCGCTCGCCTACTATGAAAAAGGAATAGATGTGGATCCTTCATTTCCGTCCAATTATTATTGGGCCGCTAAAATATATTGCAACTCCACAGAAGAGATATGGGGAATGATCTACGGAGAATTATTCATGAACATGGAACGTAACAGTAAAAGGACTGTGGAGATCAGTAAGCTGCTGTATGATACCTACAAAAGCGAGATACATTTCAAAAGCGATACTTCATGGTCAGTAAGCTTTTCTCAAAACATCACCCTGGCCATTGGTGAAAATATGGAACCGAAAGATATTAAAATACCTTTTCAGCTTGTTTATGAGCCCATCCTGGTCCTTTCAATGGTCCAGGTAAAAACAATAGATATACACACCCTTAATACTATAAGAAGCGCTTTTGTTGACAATTATTTCAGCAATGAAAATGACAAGACACATCCTAATATCTTATTCAGCTACCAGAAAAAGATCAAAGATGCCGGGCATATGGAAGCATATAATTACTGGTTGCTTATGAAAGGCGATGAGGCCGGATTTGATCAATGGTATAAAGCCAATCGTGATAAATGGGACCGCTTTGCAGACTGGTTTACAGACAACCAGCTCATAATTGACCGTAACCATAAATTTCACCGTAAACAATACTAAGCACACTCCGCAGCACCCAAAAGAGCCACAAAACAGCTTAGCATATCCTGCACCTTTCCCCATTTTCCGTAAATTAACGGAATACCTGCAACAAATCGGGTACCTGTCTGTTAATCAGCAACGGTAACTATTTGTAGCATGTTGCAATTCACACCCAAAGGTATCTACTGCATACCCGGTCGATTCTATATTGATCCCTGGCTGCCGGTGGACCTGGCAGTCATTACCCATGGTCACGGCGATCATGCAAGGGCCGGTATGCAAAAATACCTGTGCCACCATCTCACCGTACCCGTACTGAAAACGCGGATAGGACCGGACATCACCGTGCAGGGCCTGGCGTACAATGAGCCGCTGCTGATCAACGGCGTACGAATATCCCTGCACCCTGCCGGCCATATCATAGGTTCCGCGCAGGTGCGCCTGGAATACCGGGGTAAGATCACTGTCATATCCGGGGATTATAAGGTCCAGGATGACGGGTTGTCCACGCCCTTTGAGCTGGTCAAATGCCATGAATTCGTAACGGAAAGCACCTTTGGTCTGCCCATCTATAAATGGCAGACCGTTGAAAAGCAGCATGAGCTGCTACAGAGCTGGGTACTTCAAAACCGGGATAATGGCAAGACCTCGGTCATCAGCGGGTACTCGCTCGGCAAGGCCCAGCGCATTATGAAAGCGCTGGAAGACATAGCGCCGCTATATGTCCATACCGCCATAGGAAGGATCAACCAGGCCTACGAAAGCGTGGGCATCCGGCTGCCGGCATACCAGGTCCTGGACGAGCACACTACGGCTGCACAGCTGGATCAATCCGTAGTGATCGTACCGCCCGCGCTGCTGGACACTAAGATGATCCGGAAAATTCCCCGTAAGGCGGACGCCATCTGCTCCGGCTGGATGCAGGTACGCGGTGCCCGCCGCTGGCAGCATGCGGACGCGGGATTTCCCATCAGCGACCATGCCGACTGGCAGGGATTACTGACCGTGGTCAAAGAAACCGGGGCAGAGCAGGTGTATGTCACCCACGGGCAGACGGCAGTATTTGCCAGGTACCTGAATGAATCAGGCATAAGGGCAGCAGCTATACAGACGGCATTCGGAGAGGAAGAGGAGCAGAACGAACAGCCGGCAGTGGAGTGACCATCCCTAGCAAAACCGGAAATATATACTCCTGCCAAAGTTCCGTACTATTGAACCAGAACATCATTTAAAACCATAAGACATTGAAAGCATTCGGTACCCTGATCGCTACGCTGGACACGACCAATAAGACTACGCTGAAGCTGGAAGCCATCGACCGGTTTCTCAGCGAAGCGGAAGAGCGCGACAAGCTCTGGTTCCTGGCATTGTTTACAGGTAAAAGGCCCAGGAGAAATGTCAGCACCGCTTTGCTCCGGCAATGGGCCATGGAGATCACCGGCATACCGGAATGGCTGTTCCGGGAATCCTATACCGCCGTAGGTGACCTGGGAGAAACGATCTCCCTGATCCTGCCAGAACCGGTGGCCTATTCGGAACGCAGCCTTTCGGAATGGATGGAGCTGATAGCCGGGCTCAGCAATAAAACAGAAGAAGAGAAAAAAGATTTTGTCATACATGCCTGGCAGCACCTCCCGCATGCCGAACGGTTCATTTTCAACAAGCTGCTGGGCGGCAGCTTCCGCGCGGGTATATCGGCCCAAAGCCTTATCAACGCGCTTGCCGCTCACTATAGCATAGACGCCAGCACCGTGGCGCACAGTGTCATGGGCCATTGGGCGATAGATGAAGTATCTTTTGACGACCTGATAAAAGGCGGCTATACCGATGTGCAGAGCTCCCGGCCTTATCCTTTCTGCCTGGCCTATCCTCTTGACAGGACAGCGGCCGCACTGGGTGATATCAGCGAATGGCAGGCGGAATATAAATGGGATGGTATCAGGGGGCAGGTGATCAAACGGAATGGCCAGGTATATATCTGGTCACGCGGTGAAGAGCTGGTGACAGACCAGTTCCCGGAGATCAGGGACGCACTGCTGCAATGGGGCAGGGATTTTGTCCTGGACGGTGAGCTGCTGGCCTTTAAAGATAACCGGGTCCTGAACTTCTCCGACCTGCAAAAGCGGCTGAACAGGAAAAATCCCGGAAAAAAAATAGCACAGGAAATACCTGTTATACTCTACGCATACGACCTGCTGGAATGGGAAAACGAAGACTGCAGGCACCGCGGACTGGCAGAACGCAGGGCATTACTGGAACAATTGTACCGGGAAAACGCCTGCCCGGAAGTCCGGCTCTCGCCTGTCATTGAATGCCCCGACTGGGAAACGCTGGCAGATATGCAGCAGCAGGCAAGGGAGGTGAACAGCGAGGGGCTGATGCTGAAGCATAAGGCGTCCCCTTACCATACCGGCAGGAAGCGGGGCGACTGGTGGAAATGGAAGACCGCGCCTATGACCATTGATGCCGTGCTGATCTACGCCCAGAAAGGCAGCGGCCGCCGGAGCGGGCATTACACCGACTATACCTTCGCGGTAAAGCAGGGAGACGAGCTGGTGACCATAGCCAAGGCCTACTCCGGCCTGACCGACCAGGAAATAAAGGAGGTCAGCAGCTTTGTCAATAAGAATGCCGTGGAAAAATTCGGGCCGGTACGGACGGTCAGGCCGGAGCTGGTATTTGAAATAGCCTTTGAAGGTATAGGGTTCAGCAACCGCCATAAATCGGGCGTAGCCCTGCGCTTCCCGCGCATCGTCCGCTGGCGGAGAGATAAAACGGTACGGGATATTGATGATATAGAGGAAATCAAAAAAATGATCCGATAAAGACCTGTTATCCCGATGGTCTTATTAAACAATTGACTGTTATTTTCGTTAAAGAGATATTCCAAAGGGTATTATTTTTTAAACTCAAAATATATAAAATTATGAAACCGAATATTGGCATTACAGACAAAAACTTAAAAGAATCCTGCAACCTTCTGAACAACTGCCTCGCAGACGCCCACATCCTTTACTTCAAGCTCCGGAAATATCACTGGAACTTAAAAGGAGATAATTTTATGGAGCTGCACAAGGTATTTGAAAAGCAATACGAAATCTTACAGAATGCCATAGATGAGATCGCCGAAAGGGTGAGTCAACTGGGAGGAGTGGCCATAGGCACCACCTCTGAATTTGCCAAAAACTCTTCCTTAAAAGAGCAGCCCGGTAAAAATCCTGAAAACAACCTGGATATGGTAAAAGAGCTGCTGGAAGACCATGAGACCATTATCAAAAACCTGAGGCAGGGGGTGGATGACGCGGATGAAAAATTATCTGACCAGGGTACAGCCGATTTCCTGACGGGTCTGATGGAAAGCCACGAAAAAATGGCCTGGATATTACGGCGATATTTCAAATAATTCCAGCACATATTGATAACTATACGCCATATCCCGGCGTGATCATAATATTTACTCCGGCAATCATTATTGAAAAACCAGTTTCAGCAGACACAGGGCTATACCATCATTGCCCGCTGGATGCAGGATAAAGGCATGGCTCCTTTCCGTTTCCAGGAAAATACATGGCAAAAATACAGCAGGGGATACAGTGGAATGGTCGTCGCGCCTACAGGGTTCGGCAAGACATTCTCTGTATTCCTTGCCGTTGTTATTGATTTCCTTAACCGGCCGGAACAGTTCGCCGAAGGGATGAAGCTGCTCTGGATCACTCCCCTGCGCTCGTTGGCGCAGGACCTGGCCCGCGCTATGCAGGAAGCTATCAACGAAATAGGACTGGATTGGACCGTAGAGGTCCGCAACGGCGATACCGATCCGCTTATCCGGCGCAGGCAGCAGCGGCAGATGCCGGACATCCTCCTGGTCACGCCCGAAACGCTGCATCTCCTGCTGGCGCAGAAAGGAAGAGACAGGTTCTTCCGCTCACTCCAGTGCATAGCGGTAGATGAATGGCATGAGCTGCTGGGCAGCAAGCGCGGGGTCATGGCCGAGCTGGCCATCAGCTATTTAAAATCCCAATATGCCGGTCTCCGTATCTGGGGGATCACCGCCACCATCGGCAATCTCGAAGAAGCCTTGCAGGTGCTCGTACCTTACCCCGGCAGGAAAGCCAGGGTGACCGCACAGGAAAAGAAAAAGCTGGAGATCATTTCCGTCTTTCCGCCTGAGGTCGAAATACTGCCCTGGGCAGGACATTCAGGCAGCAGGCTGGTAGAGCAGGCCGTCCCCCTGATACTGAACAGCAGGTCAACGATCGTTTTTACCAATACCAGGAGCCAGAGCGAGCTGTGGTACCAGTTGCTGCTGGAAGCCTGGCCGGATTTTTCAGGTCAGATCGCGCTGCATCACAGCTCTATAGACAGCCATATCCGGTACTGGATAGAAGACAGCCTGAGCAAAGGCAGGCTTAAAGCCGTAGTAGCCACTTCCTCCCTTGACCTGGGCGTGGATTTCAAGCCGGTAGATACCGTCATACAGGTCGGATCCGGGAAAAGCGTGGCCCGCTTTATGCAGCGTGCGGGCCGGAGCGGTCATACGCCCCATGAAATATCCAGGATCTACTTTGTGCCTACCCACTCCCTGGAGCTTATTGAAGCGGCCGCTTTAAAGGAAGCGGTAAAGACACGGACCGTTGAGGACAGGACGCCGGTGGTCATGGCCTTTGATGTGCTTGTCCAGTTCATGGTCACCATAGCGCTGGGTGGAGGCTTTAAGGCAGACACGCTCTGCGGTATCGTCCGCAATACACATGCTTTCAGCTTTATAACGCAGGAGGAATGGCAGTGGTGCGTGGCATTCATTACAACCGGCGGAACCATCGGCGCAGGCTACGAGGACTTTCACAAGGTAGCGGTGCAGCCGGACGGGCTGCTGAAAGTCGAAAAACGCCGTATCGGTATGCTGCACCGGATGAACATCGGGGTCATTGTCAGCGATGCGATGATGCGCGTTAAATTCACATCAGGAGGCTATGTCGGAATGGTGGAAGAATACTTCCTGTCACGGCTCAGGGCCGGGGAAAAGTTCATGCTGGCGGGAAGGGTGCTGGAGCTGGTCCGTATCAAGGAGATGACCGCTTATGTAAGGCTGTCTTCCGGTAAGGGCATCACGCCGAGCTGGCTGGGAGGACGGTTGCCGCTCAGCTCCAACCTCAGCCATTTCCTGCGGCAAAAATTGGCACAGGCAGCACAGCCCGGGACCCGGGAGCCGGAGCTGCGGTTCCTGCATCCCCTGATAGCCCGCCAGCAGGAATACTCGCACATTCCTGCTGAAGATGAATTCCTGGTGGAAATGATCCATACCAGGGAAGGTTATCATCTATTTATGTACCCGTTCGAAGGAAGGCTGGTGCACGAGGTTATGGCCGCGCTGATCGCTTTCCGCATCAGCCGCCTGTACCCGATAAGCTTTTCCATGGCGATGAATGATTATGGCTTTGAGCTCTTCTCCGACTCCGAGATAAGGCTCACAGAAGACCAGCTTCACCAGGTGCTCAGCCGGGACGGGCTGATGCAGGACGTAGTCAGCAGCATCAATGCCACCGAAATGGCCAGGCATAAGTTCCGAGATATTGCCGTCATATCAGGGATGGTGATACAGAACACTTACGGCCGGCAGAAGAACAACAAATCGCTCCAGTCTTCAGCAGGCATCATCTTCAAGGTGCTGGAAGCCTATGACCCTTCCAACCTGCTGCTGAAGCAGGCCTATACGGAAGTATTCAACCAGCAATTGGAGGAGCAGCGCCTGGTAGCGGCTTTCCTGCGGATCAGCAAAAGCAGGATCATCTACAGGCAGGCCACCCGCTTTACACCGCTGAGCTTTCCCATTAAAGTGGACAGCCTGCGCCAGTCACTGTCCAGCGAAGCGCTGGCCCAGCGTATTCAGAAACTTCAGAACAGCAGCCTGAAACCCGGCAGGAAAACAAAACGATGAATATAAGCGAACAGATCATAACCTTTGCAGGAGAATCCCTGACCCTTACTAACCAGGGTGTCCTCTTCTGGGAAAAGCAGCAGGCGCTGGTGCTGTCCGACCTGCACCTGGGCAAGGCCGCCCATTTCCGCCAGAACGGCATAGCGATCCCCTCCCGGCTGGCTGCGGATGACCTGGAAAAGCTCGGGCAGCTGATCGGTCATTACCAGGCCCGTACCGTCATCATCACCGGCGACCTGTTTCATGCAGGAAGCAATAAGGACACGGACCTGCTCACAGCACTGACCAACGGGCATCCCGGTACCGGATTCGTGCTCATCAGGGGCAATCACGACAGGCTGCCTGCAGCACAGCTGCATAGCCTCGGTATAAGCGCAATATACCGGCAGCTAAAGATCAATGACATCGCCTTTACCCATCTCCCTGCCATAGAGCCTGACGGCTTCACCATTTGCGGGCATCTGCACCCCGGTGTCGCTGTACAGGTACCACCTTACAGGACCTTACGCCTCCCCTGCTATGTGGTAACGCCCCGGCAGATCATCTTACCGGCCTTCAGCCGTTTTACAGGACTGGATACCCGCCCGGTTATGCCGCCCGCTACCCGGTATGCTTTTTACGAAGATGGCTTTATTGCCATTCCGGAAACGTAACGCAAAGCAGGACGCAACGGCAGCCGGATGTACGCTTGTTCCAGACCCGGCCTCATGGCTGCTTAATACCAGGGCATTTATGTAATTCCGCTTTTTTACAGTCTTATATAAAAGTTTAGAGGCTTTTTATTGTATTTTAGTAACCTGTAACACTATAAGCGATCGTACTATGCAGTTGGACCAGCTAACATTAGATGACCTGTCAATATTAAAGGGAGAGAATGCGGTGTATCTTTTACTGGATAAATGCCATACAAAAGAAGGCAGTCTTTTGCTCCGGAAACGCCTGCAGGAGCCCTATGGGCAACGGGACGACATGCTCCGCTACCAGGAAGCCACACGTTTCTGGAGCGCACATGGACAAGACTTCAAATGGGAGCTGACCAACGGGACGGTCATGATGCTGCAGCAATTCCTGCACTCCAATGAATTTTCGGATAAGGTCAATGATGACCTGGGACTCCGTATCAATACCTTCCTGAAAAAGATCGTACACAGGGAAAGCCTGGACCATATCAGCTTCCTGACCGAGCAGATCATACTGCTCCTCCGGGACGGCAGGAAGATACAGCAGGTGTTGGAACAGGGCGGATCACAACTGCCGGACTACCTCCAGCAGGACAGGGCGGCGCTGGCTGAGGCATTACAGCACCCTGCCGTAAAGGCATACGATGCACATACTGAAAAACGGGCTATGGCAGCCAAAATAGCGATGATACACCAGTTGAAACGCTACGGGCGTAATATGCTGGAAAAGATCATAACGGTCATATCACGGATAGACGTTATTATGGTCATGGCCGGCTGGGCCGCCAGGGAGGGCTGGTCACTTCCGGAAGTGTTGCCGCAGGAGCGCCTTGTACTGTCCGCCCGGCAACTGTTCCACCCGCTCATACCGGACGCGCATCCTTATGATATTACTTTTGACCGGCAACACCAGCTGCTGCTGCTTACCGGCGCCAACATGTCCGGCAAAAGCACCTTTATGCGCACGGTGGGGCTCTGTGCCATACTCGCGCATTGCGGGTATCCCGTACCGGCACAATCTATGGACATAAGCTGCCTGAACGCGCTGATCACGCAGATACAGGTTCAGGACGACCTGAGCAAAGGTGAAAGCTATTTTTACGCGGAAGTACTGAGAATGAAGCAAACCGCCCAGCGTATCCGGCAGCAATCATATAATCTTATCATTATGGATGAACTATTTAAGGGCACCAATGTTCATGATGCTTATGACTGCAGCGTAGCCGTTGTAAAAGGATTGCTGAAAAAGGGGAACAACCTGATACTACTATCTACCCATCTGCACGAGCTTCCAGAGCAGCTGGAACGTTCGGAAGGCTTATTTTTCAGGTATTTTGAAACGCTGATAGATGGGGAAAAGAACTTTAAATTCACGTATCGCCTGAAGGAAGGCATTTCCAAGGACAGGATAGGTTACGCATTATTAAAGCAGGAAGGTGTCATTGATTTGCTGAATTAAGTATATTTGTTAAGCTTATTCAGTATTTGATTAACTAAAAAGATCAATTATGAGAAAAGAATTATTATTCATTGTCCTGGCAGGTATGACGATTGCAGGTAGTTCCTGCGTTGCAAAAAAGAAGTATCTGGAAGCGGAAAATACCATCTCCGGTCTCCGAAAAACAAACGCGGATCTGAAAGAAGACATCAGCAACCTGAAGGAGAGACTGTACATGATGGAAGATGCCAATAACAGCGCAGCCAACGAATTGACCTCAAAAGACAGTCTATTATATCTGAAGGAAAATGCATTGAAGAGCCAGGAGCAGCAGCTAAGAGAATTACAGGCTATGATAGACAGGCAGAAAAGACAAACTCAGGAGCTCCACCGGAAGATGCAGAATGCGCTCGGAGGATTCAAATCGGATGAGCTGTACGTTTACACCAAAAACAACAAGGTGTACGTGAGCATGTCGGAAAAGCTGCTTTTCCCGTCGGGAAGCGCGGTGGTCAACAAGGAAGGAAAGGAAGCGCTGGGTAAGATCGCGCAGGCCCTGAAGGACAACAATGATATCAATATAACAGTGGAAGGCCACACCGACAGCATTCCCATTAAGATCCGCTTCGAGGACAACTGGGCGCTGAGCGTTGCGCGCTCCAACTCCATCATCAGGATCCTGGTGAATGATTACCAGGTGGTACCGGAAAAGCTGACGGCTGCCGGAAGAGCGGAATTTGAGCCGGTAGCAGACAATGCCACACCGGAAGGCAGGGCCAAGAACAGGAGAACGGAGATCGTGCTGGCTCCCAAGCTGGATGAGCTATTTAACCTAATGAAAACAGACTAAAGCAATTTTTTAAATGTATAAATACATTCTGAGTACCGCCGGCCTGATGGCTGCATCTTTTATGCTCCTGGCACAAAAGCCAATAGAACTGAAAGGCAGGATCACTGCCGGGAAAGTGGATTCCATAGTAGTGGTCAATACCACCACCGCCTCAATGGAAGGGCAGCTCCCGAAATATTATAAGCCGGACGCGCAGGGCAACTTCAGCGTAAAGATCCCCACTGTCACCCGCTATAATACCATTGCGGTCCTGAACGGCAACCAGCGTTTTGATATCCTGGGAGAATCCGGCAAGACACTGAAGGCTGATTTCGCGTTCGAAGGCAACCCCGGGGTCACCTTTACCGATCCCAAAGAAAGTTTCAGCGCAACGGTGCTCGAACGTTTCAATAAAGAAAAAGGCGGCCTCGACCGCTTCCAGAATGATACGAGACTGCTCCTCAATACCGGCAGCGGCCAATACCCCGCCGCCTTGGACTCCCTGTATGATGACTACAAAAAGTATATACAGACTGCAGCAGGCAGTGATAAAAAGCTGGCAGCATACCTGCAGGAGCAACTGGACCTGTATAAGGCCAATGCCCTGGTGATGTATGCAGCCAACCAGTTGAACAGCAGGGCGGGCAACCTCACGCCGGAACAGGCCCAGGAATATATCGCGGTATCGCAAAAAGCGGCCAACCTTATCAACGACAATTATATTACCTACCCCGTATACCAGGAATACATTGTCAACTATTACCTGTACGGGTATATTTACGAGCATCTTGATCAGGCCGGCGATCTGAACAAAAATATAGAAGGCACCCTGCAAAGGCTGAAAGCTATCCCGCAGAAAAAATCCGCCGCTTTGGGAACAGCCAGATTATTGCAGATGGTGCAGCGCAATATGGACCAGAAGCTGTGGCTGGCACATGCCAATGATTTCTATACCGCTTTCAGGAACGACCCCAATGCTGCCGTGATCAAAAATATGGCGGACGACCTGCAAAAATTTGAAAAGGGCCGTAAGGCTGTAGATTTTGAATTTGTGACCCTGGAAGGCGAGAAGAAAAAGCTCAGCGATTATAAGGGCAAGGTGGTATACCTGGACTTCTGGGCCAGCTGGTGCGGTCCCTGCCGTCAGCAGATGCCCTTTGCCAGGGAAGTAAAAAAGCACTTCGAAGGCAAGGAAGTAGTATTCCTGTATGTATCTATTGATGATTCTGATGAGAAATGGCAGAACGGCATAAAAAATATGAGCGTGGAAGGTGTGCAGACCCGTTCCGGCGGATGGGGCGGCGCTATTCCCCGGTTGTATAATATCTCCAGCATACCTGCCTACTTCCTGATAGATAAGAATGGTAATTTTGCCGAGCGTCCTCCGCGTCCCAGCCAGAAGCAGGAGCTGATACGCCTCATAGAAAGCCTCTTATAGACTGGTACTCAGTTGAGGCTGTATAAAAGCTCTTGTATGATCACATTGACCTTGTCGTGTCACATTGAGCTCGTCGAAATGTGATATTATATATAAAATAAACAACCCTGTCCATATTCCGGCTGAGCTCCGTATGACAGGGTTGTTCGTTTTTTAGTATCATTATAATGATGGGCTCTTGTCTTGCTTAGTTGCTCACCGGCAACCCGGTACTTTGTATCATCTAAGATTGTATGGCCGGTTCTTTCTCTTTCTCCGCTTTGATATAATCCACCCACTCCTGTACGGTCCAGGCATCATCCACCGAAACATCACCGATCCTGGTCCTGCGAAGCGAAGACAGGTAAGCGCCACAGCCTAACGCCTGCCCGAAATCATGTGCCAGGCTGCGTATATAGGTACCGGTGGAACATACCACGCGAAAGGTTATGACAGGCAGGTTGATGTTCGTGATCTCAAATTCACGGATCGTAACGGCACGTGGCTCCAGTTGCACTTCCTTACCTGCCCGGGCCAGCTTATAGACCGGCTTGCCGTCCTGCTTGATAGCCGAATGGATAGGCGGCACCTGCCGGATATCTCCGGTAAAAAGGGTGCAGGTCTGCCGAATCTGCTCGGGGGTCACGGAACTGTAATCGCTGAAATTGCCGGGCTCTGACTCCAGGTCATAGGTAGGGGTAGTCGCACCAATGGTAAAAGTACCCGTGTACTCCTTTTCCTGCTTCTGGAAGGTAGTGATCTGCTTGGTCATTTTGCCGGTGCAGCATATCAGCAGCCCTGTAGCCAGGGGGTCCAGGGTACCGCAATGTCCTATCTTCACTTTCCTGATGCTCCACTTTATCTTATTGATGGCATCAAAGGAAGACCAGTTCAACGGCTTATCTATCAGTATAGCTACCCCTTCCTGTATCTGTGCCAGGGTTGGTTTATTTTCGATCATAACCGCAAAAATGCCGATAAAATCTCTAAATGTGAAAATCTTATACCTTTTTATCTAATTTTTCATAGATAGAATTGTTGCTGATGAACTCCGGTACGATGGATTTCATCTTGGAGACGGTCTCCTGGGTATAATGCCTGGCGGACAGGTTGAGCAGCTCATTGATATCTTTGGAAACCTCGATGAAGTCATACTCGATAACCTTGGCTATCAATATCTTGGCGTTATAGGTAGGAATGGTGTTCTCTTTATTGTTCAGCAGCTCCTCGAAGAGCTTTTCGCCCTGCCGGAGACCTGTAAATTCTATCTTGATATCCTTATCAGGGATCTTACCGGACAGCCTGATCATTTTACGGGCCAGGTCCACGATCTTCACCGGCTTGCCCATATCAAACACAAATACTTCTCCGCCCTTACCCATAGCCCCGGCTTCCAGCACCAGCTGGCAGGCTTCCGGTATGGTCATAAAATAACGTGTGATATCCGGGTGCGTTACCGTAATGGGACCGCCGGACTCCAGTTGCTTTTTGAAATGCGGGATAACGGACCCGTTGGATCCCAGTACGTTCCCGAAACGGGTAGTAATGAATTTGGTGGTATTCAGGACGATATTGCTGTCAATGCGGTTATTCTGGAGATGATTGCTCAACGACTGGGTAAAGATCTCCGCGATCCGCTTGGAAGCCCCCATGACATTGGTAGGATTCACCGCCTTATCGGTGCTCACCATTACAAATTTATGCACGCCATACTGCACGGATATTTCGGCCAGCACTTTAGTGCCCAGCACATTATTCCTTACCGCCACGGATGGATGATCCTCCATCAGCGGCACATGCTTATAGGCCGCGGCGTGGTACACAATGTTCGGCGCATAGATCTCGAATATCTGCTCCATCCGCACCTTATCCGTAATGTCACCGATAAAGGTCCTTACAGGGGCGTCTTTAGGCAGCGTAAGCTTCAGCTCGTGCAAAGCCGTCTCGGCGTTGTCACAGGCAATGACCAGCGTAGGCTGGTAGACAAGCACCTGCTTGACGATCTCGCTGCCTATGGAGCCGGCAGCGCCTGTTACAAGTATGATCTTATTCCTGACGTCTTTTACAATATTGTCATTATCAATGCGGATCACCTCTCTTTCCAGCAGTTGTTCGATCTTGATATCTTTCAGCTGGTCCACATCCAGGCTGTTATTGATCCATTTATCGCTGGAAGGCACTTCCTGCACCCTTATGCCCAGCTCCAGGCAGATGTCCACCAGCTCGTTCAGCCTTTGCTTCTTAATGAACGGATCGGCTATGATCAGGCGCTCCACCCCGTCTTTCTGCAGCTTCTCTATATTATGCTGGGATGCTTTCAGCACGGGCGTGCTTTCTATATATTTACCTATCATATTCAGCTTATCCTCCAGGATAGCGGAGATCTTCATATCAAAGCGCTGGTTCTCCGAGATCATCTTCATAGCGAGGAGTCCGTCATAGCCCGCAGAATATACGGCGGCCTTGACCGTCTTCTTCCGCACGGCAAAAAGCTGCCTGAAAAGGTTCTTGATAACGATACGGTAAAAGATCAGCAGGAAATTGGCACAGATAAAATAGATAAAGGCAATGGACATCGGGATAAAGCCTTCGTCCGGGTGAGCGGTCACATATATTTTATCAATAATAAGAAAAGAAATGGTAGCGCTCAGGTTGAAGACCAGGATTCTTGTTGTATCTTCGATGGAGGTGTACCTGATGATACCTGCATAGATCTTAAAAACAGTGAGCAAGCATAAATTAACCAATGTGGAAATACCGAGAATCTTTAAAAAAGGGAAATGTTCCAATACATAAACCCCGTCAAAATTAAACCTCAGCAAGAAAGCGATGCAGATTGCGAAAAAGCAACAGATCGTATCCAGCGATAAAATAATCCACTTCGGGGTGAATTGCATTTTAGACATTAGCATAACTTGAAGGTTTGGTGACGCATCGGTTGGTTGGTTCGCACAAAGTTACTTGTTTTTATATTATACAATCTAATATTTCTCCGTTAAATTTCCTTAACTAACTGGAATACTGTTTAAAAACAAATTAATGAAAATACTATTTATCTGCCTCGGTAACATCTGCCGTTCCCCTATCGCGGAAGGCGTGCTGACCCACCTTGCCGGGACCCATGACCTGGGCCACAGGCAGGTAGCCTCCGCCAGCACCAATACCTACCATACCGGCGAGGCCCCCCATCCCATGTCACAAAAGATATGCCTTGATGCCGGTATAGACATTTCCCGCCAGCGCGCCAGGAGGATCACTCCGGCCGATATGGAGGATTTCGACGTGATATTTGTAATGGCAGCGGATGTTATGAATGAGGTGAAGCGCCTTACCGGAACAGCTTTTGACAGCTCCAAGGTCAGATATTTTATGGAGACGCTGTATCCCGGCGGACCCAAAGATGTACCTGACCCCTGGTATGGCGGCTGGGAGGATTTCGTCGGGGTCTATGATACCATCTATAAAGGCTGCGAGAAAATTATAGGATTATACAAATGATTATATACTTACTTTTGCGTCAATTTTAATTGAGAACTATGAAACCAGGTATCCCCCAGGGCACCCGAGATTTTGCGCCCAAAACGGTCAGAGAAAGACAGTTTATCCTGAATACCATCAGAACGGTGTACGAGCTGTACGGCTACCAGCCGCTGGAAACCCCGGCCATGGAAAACCTGAGCACGCTCACCGGGAAGTATGGCGAAGAGGGTGATAAATTAATGTTTAAAATACTGAATAACGGCCTGAACAATCCTGAAAAGAGAGACAGCATTGTAAGCGGGTTCAATAATATACTGGAAGGCAGGAACGACCTTAAAATAACGGAAAGAGCACTCCGCTACGACCTGACCATTCCTTTCGCCCGCTTCGTGGCCATGCACCACAATGATCTTGCGCTGCCTTTCAAGCGCTACCAGATGCAGCCCGTATGGCGCGCCGACCGTCCCCAGAAAGGGCGGTACAGGGAGTTCTGGCAATGCGATGCCGATGTGGTGGGATCGGTTTCCCTTATCAATGAAGCGGAGCTGCTGGCCATCTACCGGACCGCTTTCCACCACCTCTGCGTACCGGGCATATCGGTCCGGATCAACAGCCGTAAGATCCTGGCCGGGCTGGCGGAACACTGCGGAGCCACAGACAAGCTGACGGATATGACGGTAGCCATTGACAAGCTGGATAAAATAGGCTGGGATGGCGTAGCCGGCGAATTGGCGCAGCGAGGCTTCACACCGGAGCAGACCGCTACCATCGGTGACTATATCGCTATACGCTCCGGCAGCCCGGAAATCATGCTGGGCGCGCTGGACCGCCTGATCGGCGCTTCAGCAACGGCACGCGAAGGCATCAGGGAGATACAGGCGGTGCTGGAGTATCACAGCCTGCTGGAACAGCAGGAATGGGAGAATAAGATAGTGGTGGACTTTACACTGGCCCGGGGACTGAACTATTATACCGGCATCATTATGGAAGTAGTAACGGATGCCGTCACTATGGGCAGCATCGGCGGTGGCGGACGGTACGATGACCTTACCGGCCTCTTTGGGCTGAAAGGCATTTCCGGGGTAGGGATATCCTTCGGCATAGACCGCATCTATGATGTTATGGAACAGCTGGGACTCTTCCCGGAAAGCACCCGGCAGTCGGTAAATGTCCTGTTCCTGAATATAGACAGCAGCACCACCACCCACGTATTGTCCCTGGTCAATACATTAAGAAGCAGGGGCATACCCTGCGAAATGTATATGGATGTCTCCAAAATGGATAAGCAGATGAAATATGCCAATAAGCGGGGACTGAAATACATTGCCTTTATCGGCAGCCAGGAAATGGAGCAGGGAAAGATAGCCCTGAAGAATATGGAAACCGGCGTGCAGGAGCTGCTGGACATCGATGCCCTGATAGCGGCTGTCCAATAAAAATCCGATAATTAATACCCTGGAACCCGCGCTGTGCCATCATGGTACAGCGCGGGTCTTTGTATGCACCTCCCGCAGGATGCTCCCCGGGCAGCCCGGAAGCCATTCTTTGCCAGGACTACTGCTCCAGCAGCTTTTTAAAGCTGGACATAGACTTAAAGATATTATCCTGTATAATGGGGTCGGAGATAAACCTTGGTATCTTTTTATCCCTGTCGCTGGATATGGTATAGGTCACCTGCACCAGTTCGCCGGGCTGCTTTTCCAGCTTCCACGACCCTTTGACACCCGAGATGCGCTTCACTCCGCTTTTCACCGGGTACTGGCTGTCCGCAGTGCTGCTGAAGAGCACCACACAGGACTGGGCGTCCGGCACCAGGCCCATAGGAATAGCATACAGCAGCAGGCAATCCTGGTCATCCATCACCGCGGGCAGATCGTATTGTATGTAATTGATCCAGGCCACCGGCTCCTGCAGCATCTTTACCGTATATGCCGAGGCCTTGGTCTGCCATTGTGTGCCATGCTGCTGTGACTGCAGTAATTTCACAATGCTGGTAATATCGCTCCTGACCGAAAAAACAGCCTTCAGCTCCCGCACCTGCTCCTTGTCCACGGTGATCCACCGTTCATACAGGTGCGTGGGGCCATTCTTCCTTATCAGCTTGAATTCATTATTGGCGTATACGCCTGTAGTCATACACAGGAGCATGCTTACCAGCCATATTACTGACAGTCTTTTCATGATTTAAATATTTAGTGATGTAATCTTCCGTTCTATAAGCATTCTTTTACGGGGGCCAGGGAAGCCGTTCCGGCTGTTAACCCTCCCACGGTCGCCGACACCGTAATAGGATTGCCGGCAGGATAAAGCGCCAGGCGGTCTTTAAGGCAGGCACTTTATAATATGACAGGCTGGAATGGATTTACCCCTAAGATCTCCTGAAATTAAATCTGTTGCCATAAAAAATCCGGGTCCAGGATCGTTATAACAGCAGCGTAAGCCCCGCCGCCGGGATGTAAAGGGAACCCGGACATCACGTAAAGACAGGATAGGAGAACCGGTAGAAAGAACGTTTTATATGCCCGGGATATTATAAGCCCGGAGATCCGGAAGGCCGGCACATACAGCATACGCTCAACAAAGGGCTGTCCTTTGGTCATAACAGCCGGGCGGGTACCCGGTCAATACAAAGGCTACCCGGCTGAAGCATAGTTATCTTAAAACAGCACATCCTTATAGGCATCGCTCTTTTTAAACATACCGGCGGCAAAAGGACAAAGCGGCATGATCTTTACACCTTTTTCCCTGGCATAAGCTACAGCGGCCTCAAAGATGGCCTTACCGACTCCCATACCACCGAACGCCTCCTCCACCTCCGTATGGTCGATGATGAACTTATCCTCACCGGCCCAGGAATAAGTCATTTCGCCGGCCTGGGTACCGTCTTCAGCGATGGCAACAAAAGCGCCTTTATGTTCGCCTTCTTTTACTTGCGTGGTAAATTGCATAACAGATTAATTTTTACGGTTCAGCCTGTCGCTATAATAGGCAGGCAACGGTACCCGCTCCGTTTCATGGATCACTGCGGGAAATTTATCATCATTCCAGTCCCTTATAGCCTGCTCCAGCACCTCTTTTGAAGAGCTTACAAAATTCCAGAAAATAAAACGCTCTTTCTCAAAGGGCAGTCCTCCGAAAATATAAACGGACGTATGCGGGTGTATCTCAAAACTGCACAGCCGCGACTCTTTAGCTACCAGGATCTGCTTCGCTTCATAATCATACCCGTCAGCAGTCACCCGTCCTTCCAGGATATACATACCGGCTTCTCCGTACAGCTCATCCCCGACATCAATGACCTTAACTTCATCAGCAGTATTCCTGATCTCCAGCATATACAGCTCGCTGAACACCGCTACCGGTGATTTCCTGCTTCCCAGATGCCCTGCCACGAGCCTGAATTGCACATCATTATCCTGCCAGGCCGGAAGCGATGCCGCTTCGTAATGCTGGAACGAGGGCGCCACCTGCTCGAACTCCTCAGGCAAGGCCACCCATATCTGTAAGCCGTGCAGGATCTTGGCGCTGTTCCTCAGCGCTTCCGGTGTACGCTCCGAATGGGCAACGCCCCTTCCGGCCGTCATCCAGTTCACTGCGCCGGGTGCTATGACCACCTCGTTCCCCAGGCTGTCACGGTGCATGATCTCCCCTTCAAACAGGTAGGTCAGTGTGGACAGGCCGATATGCGGATGCGCGGCAACATCCAGGTTCTCATGTTCAGACATATGGGCAGGTCCCATATGGTCAATGAAGATGAACGGCCCTATCATTCTTTTCTGCTTAAAAGGCAGCAACCGGCCTACCAGGAAATTTCCCAGATCCGCAGCCCTTTCTTCTATGATCATACCGACATTTGACATAATAGCTCTCTTATTAATGATATTTTTCAAAATACGACATTTCCGGGCATTAAAAAATTAATCAGCATTATTTTTTCATTGGATTTTCTATACATAAAAAAACCACGGGAACAGGCGCAGCCGGCACGGGCTTCCGGAACAACTTCCAATATCTGCCCTTCGGTTACGCTTTTTTTAATAGCAGAATATTATATTTGTGATCCCGATAACTTAAAGGCGTATGACGGCCTTCCATACCAGCATCATACTATGACATTCGACTTTTACAATAAATACCAGCGGCTCTCCGACCAGGAATTGCTTCACATTGTCCGGAACGCGGCACAATACCAGGAAACAGCGGCAACAGCCGCGCAAACCATATTACAGGAAAGAGGCGTGGATATTGCAGCAGCGCTCCAAGAGCCCGTTACGGAAGACACCCCCGATGCCGAAGCTGAGCCTGAGGACCTTGCCACCCTGCTGGCTCCCGGTTACCGGTCGGATAAATACGCTTTCCGGTCGCTTTACGAAGCCTTCAGCACCATAAAGGACAACCGGCCCCTGCTGCTGTTCAAAATAGTGCTGGCTATCTATATACTTACCTATGCCTACCATATAGGTTCCCTGTTCTTCTCGGGCAACCTTACCTATCTTTTGTTCTATAGCCTGTACGACATCGGTCTCCTGGCACTGCAAGTGCTCCTGCCCCTGTTGCTGATGCTGTTTTTAAACCGCCTGCATCCCGCTGCATGGGTCATACTTTATGTCAGCACGGCATACAGCGGATCAGTGCAGCTCCTTTCCCTCATGCAACTGGGCATTATGGGATTTTCCGGAGACGTGGGCACAATGATGTTCCTGACCTGGCTGTGGCTGAGCACCAATATCTTCAGCCTGTACGCGATGAGCCTACCTTATAACCGGCAACTTTTCCGTGCCAGCAAACGCACTATGCTGATAACGCTCCTGGTCGGATTGCTCTGCGGTATAATATCTACCGTTATAAACTACTACACCTATGCATCATATATGGAAACATTCCCGGCTTATTAAAGCATCTCTGATATACTAAAAGCAGGCAGCCCGGGATAAGCTTAAATGCTTTCACCCGGGCTGCGCCATATCGGAACAGGAACCGCTCAGCCGTTCACTGTGCTTACAAAATCAAATATACCGACATCAAACAGTCCCTTGTCGGTCATCTTCAGGCGGGGTATGACCGGCAGGGCCATAAAGGACAAGGTCATAAAAGGCGCTTTCAGGGTACAGCCCAGCGCCTTCGCCTTCACATCCAGCAGCTCGTAATGTCCTGCTACTTCCGTAATATCCTTATCGCTCATTAACCCGGCAACCGGCAAAGGCAGTATATGGGTTTCCCGCCCGTCATGCACAGCTATGCCGCCTTCATTCCTGATAATGGTATTCACTACCGCGGCAATGGCCTTGTCACTGACACCTACCGCCACGATATTATGGCTGTCATGGGCTACCGAGGAAGCAATAGCGCCCTGCTTCAGCCGGAAATTCCTGATAAAGCCCACCGCTGGACGCGCATCCCGGTACCTGTTAACGATCACTATCTTTAATACATCCTGGCGGACATCACTGCACAGCCTGCCCTTTACAGGACGAAGCATGGCAGCCCCTTCACCGGTGATGATCTCCCCGTCCACAGCTTCTATCACCTTCACCTCTGCCGGGGCATCACCGCCGCCTTCATACGTCAGCGCCAGGTCAGCCTCGCTGATCGTATGGCATTTGAAATTATTGATCCTCGGCACCGGCACCCGTTCAAAGAACACCTTGCCATTGGTAAATACCTTTTCTCCGTTGATATAGGTACGCAGCACATTCAGCCTTTCAAAGCTATCCACCACTATAAAATCGGCATAGTCGCCTTCCCGGAGATACCCCACCGGGAGCTTATAATGTATTACCGGGTGGATGCAGGCGGCGTACAAAACATGAAACAGGTCATGACCGTCCCGCAGCGCCCTGGCGACCAAAGTGTTGATATGCCCGTGCAGCAGCTCATCCGGGTGCTTGTCGTCACTGCACAGCATCAGCCATTCCGGGTGGGTATTGAACAAAGGATGGAGCGTCTGGTAATTTTTGGCGGCGCTGCCTTCCCGGATGAGTATTTTCATTCCTCCCGCTATCTTATGCAGCGCTTCCTCCAGCGAGGTACACTCGTGGTCTGTAGAGATACCGGCCCGGATATACCGGTCCGCCAGCTCTCCCCGCAGACCGGGCGCGTGCCCATCCACCGGCTTGTTGCAGGCCCTGGCGGCGGCGATCTTACGCATCACCTCCGGGTCCTCGTTCAGCACGCCGGGAAAATTCATCATTTCCGCGAGATAATAGATATGGTCATCCCGCAGCAGGTCCTCCACGGCGGCGGCGTCAATTACCGCACCGGCCGTTTCGAAAGGTGTGGCCGGCACACAGGAGGGTGCGCCGAAACAGAATTTCAGCGGCACCTGCGCGGCATTTCGGATCATATACCGTACTCCCTCCACACCGCATACATTAGCGATCTCGTGCGGGTCGCTTACCGTTGCAACGGTACCATGCTGCACCGCTATCTGTGCAAATTCGGACGGTACCAGCATAGAGCTTTCAATATGTATATGCGCATCGATAAATCCCGGCAATATATACTGGTGCGGCACTTCCCTTTCGGTCAGCCTGTCGATGGACCGGATGCGCCTGCCCTCTATATTGACACGGCCCGGGTAGATCTCCCGGCTCAATATATCTACTATAAATCCTTTGATTGCACTGCTTATCATTGTGAAATACTTTTACTTTTTTGCCGGATGCCCACCATTAATACGCTGCCGATTACGGCCGGCAATACCAGGTTCAGCAGCCAGGTCACATAGCTGGCCGCGAGCAAAGATACCCCGTTAAGCGCCAGACCCGTTTCCAGGAACACCACCCCCGCCACAAATCCCCGCACGCTGATGTCTGCCAGCATAAAGGAAGGAATAGCCATCAGCAGCCAGTACATCATCATCGTGGCAAAGATACCCGCCACCCATGGCACCTGCGCTCCCAACAGATTGGCCAGCAGCAGGAACTGCATATTATAGGTAAGATATTTGACCAGTGAAAACCCGTATATGAAAACAATATCCCTGGTATCATATCTTTTCAGCACCCTGAAATACCGGGCCATCTTCCTGAAAGGCCTGAACTGCAGCAGCCAGCCTGTCCAGCGGCGCCGTGTTCCCCACAGGATACCTAATAAAATTACGACAAGACCGCAGATTTTCAAAAAGTCCGACAGCCAGCGGCCGGAATGATGATGCCAGAGAAAATAAATTACACCTGCCATACCGGCGGTGGAAGACGCCGCTACCTGGATAAGATTGGTCATCAGGGTGCCGATGGCGGCAGCTACCCGCTTCCGCTGCGGCACATATAATATCCTGCCTGCAAAATCACCGAGCTTGCCGGGCGTCACCATGCCGAAAGCGATGCCGGTCACGACCGCTTTAAAGGACACCCATAAGGTCACGGGATGCAGGTACCTGACCACCCGCTGCCATTTCACGGCTTCCCAGAACCAGTTGACAGGCGCCAGCAGGATTACCAACGTAAACCAGGAAGGACCTGCGCTGTGCCAGTAAGACCGCAATGCCTGCCACTGCTGCCCCAGGTCGCCTTTCGCCGTAAGCTGGCGATATATTAACCATAAGAAAAATACCATCAAAATGGGCGCCAGTACGTACCGGAGTAATATTTTTTTGGTAGCTTTGGTCAAAATATCAGGTATTTATTATCTATTAATACAGTCACAACTTAGCAATTAACAAATCCTATTTCATATGGCCGTCATACTTGGCATAGATCCTGGCACATTACTGATGGGATATGGTATCATTTCCGTTGACAAAAATAAGGTTTCCCTTGTTGAAATGGGCGTCCTTCACCTGTCAAAGCATAAAGATCATTCGAAAAGGCTGCATTATATCTTTGAGAAAGTAAGCGCGCTGGTCCAAATTCACCGGCCGGATGCGGTGGTGATAGAAGCGCCCTTCTTCGGGAAGAACGTGCAGAGCATGCTGAAGCTCGGCCGTGCGCAGGGGGTAGCCATTGCCGCCGCTATGGCTCATGGCAGCGCCACGGTGGAATACGCGCCCAGGAAAATAAAGCAGGCCGTGACGGGCAACGGGAACGCCTCCAAGGAACAGGTGTGGAAAATGCTCCAGACCATCCTGAAGTTCAATGAAAAGCCGGAATATGCCGATGCCACGGATGCCGTAGCGGCAGCCCTCTGTCATTTCTATGAGACCAGGGGACAGGTGGAAGCCGCCCTGCAGATAGGCCAGAAGGCCGTAAAAGGCTGGGAGGCATTCATCGCCGCCAATCCCGGCAGAGTAAAAACAAAGAAATTATAAGCATGATGTTAGACAGAACTACCCCGCCTCTTATAAAAGACCCCATTGATTTCGACTATACCTTACCTCCCTGCCAAACCCATATCCTGGATAACGGCATTCCCCTGTACGCCCTTAACCTGGGTGCTCAGGAAGTGGTACAGGTAGAGTGGATATTCGAAGCAGGCATCTGGCAGGAATCCAAGACAGGCGTGGCACAGACCACCGCCGCGCTGCTGAAAAACGGTACGGCGTCCAGGACCGCTGCCCGGATCAATGAGGCTATTGAACAATACGGCGCCACCCTGAAGATCAGCGCGAACAATGACTTTGCCGTCATTACCCTGAGCACGCTGAGCAAGCACCTGCATCACCTGCTGCCGGTGGTCGTCGAGGTGATCCGGGAACCTTCCTTCTCCCAGGAGGAGCTGGACATCTATAAGCAGAATGCCGTTCAGCGCCTGAAGGTAAACCTGCTGAGAGGGGATTTCGTATCTAACCGCTATATCGATGCCTTTGTATTCGGCAGGCAGCATCCTTACGGGAAATATACGGAGCTGGAAGATATAGAAGCGCTTACCCGTGAGGACCTCGTCCGGTTCCACAGGGATTGGTACACCCCGGATAACTGCAGGATATTCCTTTCCGGTAATTTTACCGGGGCGCATCTCAATAATATACAGCAGCTGTTCGGCCGGGACCGGGTACAGGCCACAGCGGTAAAGGAGTCCCGTACCTACCGGACGGCGCCTGCCGGAGATCGTCTCCACCGCATTGTCAACGATCCCGCCGGCGTACAGGGCGCCATCAGGATGGCGCGCCCGTTCATAGAGCGCACCCACCCCGATTTTGCTCCTGCCCTGGTCATGAATACGATCTTCGGCGGCTATTTCGGCTCCCGGCTGATGTCCAACATCCGGGAAGAAAAAGGCTATACCTACGGTATCTACTCCCAGTTCTATGCCTACAGGAATGCCTCTATGCTCCTCATCGCTACCGAAGCAGGCAAGGAAGTCAGCGAGGCCACCGTGGAGGAGATCATCAGGGAAGCGGGCCACCTGCGGGATCAGCCGGTACCTGAAGGGGAGCTGATACTGGTAAAAAATTATATCCTGGGTAATCTCCTGGGTGACCTGGACGGCGCATTCAGCATTATGGCACGATGGAAAACACTGATACTCAACGGGCTTACTGCCGATCACTTTGACAGCAATATCCGTACCTATAAGGAAGTGACCTCAGAAACCATACAGGATATGGCCCGTAAATACCTGAATACCGAAGATTTTTACAACCTAATCGTATATTAATGGCTGATATGCGGATACATCCTGCGCTCTATATCGGTGAAACGGCAGGAAAAGGGCGGGGTGTTTTTACAAATTCCGGCCTTGACCCAATGACTACGATAGAAATATCGTCTGTACTGGTATTGAGCGCCTCAGAAAGAACGGAAGTGGAGAAAACCGCGCTCTACAACTATATCTTTGAGTGGGGTCCGGGAAATGAACAATGTTGCGTGGCCTGGGGTTATATATCAATATATAATCACAGCTACCAGTCTAACTGTGAATATTATATGGACTTTGACAACATGACCATGACCGTGAAAACAATAAGAGCCGTTCAGGAAGGAGAGGAGCTGACCATTAACTATAACGGTGACTGGAACGACGCTAAAGAAGTATGGTTTGAAGCGCAATGACCGGCTATATATTTTATTACAGGAAACAATTTTTATTATTATATATTTTTATATGAAAAAAATGATCTTAAGCGGCCTGGGATTACTATTGACTGCTTCCCTGTTTGCCCAGTCGAAAACAAAGCCATCCGGTTACGGCAATAACCTCATCACCTTTACGCCCGCATCTATTATAGACAGGGGGATAGGTATCGGCTTCAATTATGAAGTGCTGCTGGATGACGAGCAGAAAATCGCGTTCGTGCTGCCCCTGGATATTATTTATGCCGACCCCAATAACGATAACGAAATAAACATCTACAGTTATATCAGCCCGGGTATGATCTTTTATCCCGCCGGTATGCGGAAATTCAATTACGGGATCGGCCCCAACCTGGTATTAGGCTACGGGTCAGGCAGCGAATGGCAATGGCAGCCCCAGAACCAGCGCTATGTGGATTATACCAATTTCAGGATGGGGCTCATGGTCAATAACTACTTCCTTATAAACGTGACCCGGAATTTCTCCATGCAGCTCAATGCGGGTATGGGCTTACGTTACATCAACAGCTATTCCTATAATAACGGCACTTCCTACAGACAAGGGATCAACGTAATGGGACAATTTAAATTCATTTTAGGATACCGCTTTTAAATACCACTTGTGAGAGTATGAGGCATTAAGGGCTTCATACTCTTTTTTCTTATGCCCTTACCCCCGGTGAAATTTGTACTGGGAAAAAGCAGCTATACCGTATAGCACCGGATCTATTGACCCTCAAATCACCGGATCATTGCTCAACAGTATCTTACATATCCTATTCCCGCACTGGTGCGCTATCTGCCACAGGACGCTGACAGCCCGTGAGCAGCATATGTGCAACCACTGTTTCCACGCTTTATCCTATACCGGCATGCGCCTGGAGCAGAATGCAGTCAAAGATAAGCTGGCTGGCAGGCTTCGCCTGACTTACGCCCACGCGCTGCTGTATTTTGAGAACAGCAGGATCGTTCAGGCCCTGCTGCACCAGATAAAATACAGGAATAAAAAACGGCTGGCAGTGCATATGGGCCGCCTGTGGGGAGAAGAGCTGCTGCGGCTGCAGCCCGAAGTGCCTTTTGACCTCATCATACCGGTCCCGCTCGCAGCGGCCAAGCAATACAAAAGAGGGTATAACCAGTCCGCCCTGCTGGCGCAGGGACTCAGCAAAGTATTACAGGTCCCCGTAAGGGAAGATATTATCAAACGGATAAGGCATACCGAAAGCCAGACCTCCAGGAACAGGCAGGAAAGGATCGAGAATATTCTGGGAGCGTTCAGCGTAGCTGCGGCACCGCCTCCCGGAGCACATATCCTGCTGGTAGATGATGTGATCACTACCGGCGCCACCCTGGATATCTGTGCCAATACCCTGGCCGGATCCGGTGAATATCTCATCAGCGTGGGTAGCCTGGCCGTAAAGATATGAGCCTTCCTATACCAACTGCCGCTTATATAGCTGGATGGTGTTATGCAACCCGAAATATAAGGCATCGCTGATCAGGGCATGCCCTATGGATACTTCCAGGAGCTGCGGAATGCAGGCTTTAAAATACCTGAGGTTATCCATATCCAGGTCGTGGCCGGCATTCAGGCCCAGGCCGGCTGCCGACGCTGCCTGCGCCGCTTTCACATACGCGGCTACGGCCTGCTCCCGGTCGCTGCCGTAGCCCCTGGCATATGCTTCCGTATAGAGCTCCACCCTGTCCGTACCGCAATCTGCCGCGGCGGCCACCATATTTTCATCCGGGTCCACGAATATGGACACCCTTATACCCCTGGCTTTAAAGACAGCGATCATCTCTTTCAGGTAAACCTGTTCCCTTACAGTATCCCAGCCATGGTTGGAAGTAAGCTGCCCTATGACATCCGGCACCAGGGTCACCTGGGCCGGGCAGACATCCAGCACCAGGTCTATAAACTTCTGTTCCTGCGGGTTGCCTTCAATATTAAATTCCGTGGACAGTATCCCGGCCAGGTCATACACATCCCGGTACCGGATGTGCCGCTCATCCGGGCGCGGGTGCACCGTTATGCCATCCGCCCCGAATCTCTCACAATCCCGGGCCACCTGCAGCAGATCCGGCCTGTTCCCTCCCCTGCTGTTCCGCAGGGTAGCGATTTTATTGATATTAACAGACAGCTTTGTCATTATTTGGTCTTTTAAGCATAAAAGTACAAGTATTATTCAAAAAATATTTTGGGGATTAAAAGAAACGGTTATTTTTGTTTCTGGTTAACCAAAATATTTTTAATATGGGCTTTTTAAAAGAATTCAAAGAATTTGCCATAAAAGGCAACGTTATCGACCTGGCTATAGGTGTTGTGATCGGTAGCGCTTTTGGTAAAATTGTTTCGTCCCTGGTTGATGATATCATTACCCCCGCCATCCTGAGCCCTGCACTGAAGGCTATTAATGCAGAGAACCTTTCCCAACTGACCGTGCCCGGTACGGCTATCAAGTACGGGAATTTCCTGTCCACCACCCTGTCCTTTATCATCATAGCCTTTGTGCTGTTCCTGGTTATCAAGGCTATCAACAAAATGAAGAAGAATGAGCCGGAAGCCCCGGCAGCTCCTGCGGGGCCCACTCCTACCGAGCAACTGCTGGAGGAAATTAGGGATGAATTAAGAAAGAAAGCATAATATAATTCCGTATCTTTACACCATATTTATCCTTACTGCATATCTTTGCAGTAAGGATAATTTGTTATCTGGCTATGCAAATCAACACCATATATCATATACTGAATCATTACAAACGTCAAAACACCTGTGGTTTTGCGGTGCTGATAGATCCCGATAATGTTACTGCCAGCGGTATCCGGAAGATCGCGGCCACCTGCAACGAGGCCGGTGTAGCCTTAGTATTCCTGGGAGGCAGCCTTGTAGTGTCTGACCATATCGGTACGTTGATACAGGCATTTAAATCCGTCAGCAATATTCCTGTTGTATTATTTCCCGGGCACCCGTCACAGGTAGAACCCAGCGCTGACGGCCTGCTTTTCCTGAGCCTTATATCGGGCAGGAACCCCGAACTGCTCATAGGACAGCACGTAATAGCGGCGCCCAGGATAAAGCAATCCAGCCTGGAAGTGATCCCGACCGGCTATATGGTCATAGACGGGGGCAGACCCACCACCGTTTCTTACATCAGCAACGCGCAGCCCATACCGAATGACAAGCCGGACATAGCCTTATGCACCGCCTGGGCCGGGGAGCTGCTGGGCCTGAAGACCATTTATATGGACGCGGGCAGCGGCGCCGAACAAATGATCAGCCCGGATATGATCTCGAAAGTATCCCGGAATATCGACATCCCGCTCATTGTTGGCGGCGGTATGCGTACGGCAGCGGATGTACAGCGTGCGGCGGAAGCGGGCGCACAGGTAGTGGTGGTAGGCAACGCGATCGAAAAGCAGCCCGGCCTTATCCCCGAGATTGCCGCCGTGCTTGAGCATTACAACCTGCGTACTTCACTGAAATATTAGAATACTCCCTGTATTTTTATACTAAAAGCAGCCTATCTTTGTAGCAAGAGCATTCACATTAATAAAGCCATTCTTATGAATATCAGACCCCAGGCGAAAGGACATACAAGGGTACATTCGGACGCCCTCAACGATATATTATTCATCCTGCTGTTCTTCTTTCTGATAGTGGCCACATTGGCTAACCCCGACGTGATCAAGCTTAAGAACCCCAAAGCCCAAAGCGACACAAAGGTCAAGCAATCCATTACCGTTTCCATAGACGGCAACCAGCAACTGTATATCGGCCAGCAGACCATTACCGACGCAGAGCTTTATGAAGCGCTGAAAGAAAAGCTGGCGGCCCAGCCCGCGGACGCGGAGCCCAGCATCGTTATCAATGCCGATACTGCCGCCAATGCAAAGCAGATCGTTGCCGTTATGAGCGCCGCCCAGAAGCTGAAGGTAAGAACGGTCCTGGCTGTAGAAAAAGAATGATCCCTTCCTGTAATTAAAACCATCCGGGTAATGCCAGGCATATCCGGCCCGGTATTGTCTTTCCGGGAACCTCCCCCTGTCCCGGTCTTTTGCCGGATTTATCCTGATATATACAAGGGTATCTGCCAGGCGTTTACCTAAGCATCCGGTCATATGAACATTGAATTTTTAAAGAGCTGCCTGATCGTATTGGCGCTGGCCTTACCGGGACCGGCCAATGCCCAGATGCCGGATTACTTAAATCTCGGCAGCCAGGCCAATCCGGGCACGATACAGCTCACAAACCCGGACACGAAAGGCGGACATTCCATCACAGTTTATATAGACGGCAACCAGCAATTCTATATCGGCCGGCAGGTCATTGCCGATACAGCGCTCTATGGGGTGCTGAAGAAAAAGCTGGCGGCCCGGCCTCCGGGCGCAGAACCCCGGATCGTTATCCAGGCCGATACGGCCGCCAATGTAAAGCAGATCATTGCTGTTATGAACGCTGCCCGGAAGCTGAAGGCAAGAACGGTCCTGGCTGTAGAAAAAGACTGATCCTTATTATAAACCCACATAATGCAGGTCAGGCAGGATGCCCCTGACAGGCGGTGTCATTCCTAATATTTTTACCAGAATCAAAAAAATATTCAGTGCTAAATTTTAGCTATTAACATTAAAATACCATATATTGCATAATTAATTTAATCCCTGATCATAAATTCTCTTATACAGAACTTTATACAAACATTCGAATGGTATGTACTCTAAATTTTTTAAGAACTGTTTAACTGCATTAGCATTGGCCTTGCCGGGACTGGCCAACGCCCAGATGCCGGATTGTTTAAACAATGGCGGCTTTGTGTATATTCACAGCGGGAGCTCCATCTATAACTGGGATCCACAGCAGCCATTCGGTGTTAACAATCCTGCCCTGAATACGATCAATAACCCCGGCAGCGGTCTGGCCGTAAGTGACTACCTCCCTTCTGGCGGTTACAAGACCTTCTATGCGACCGTAGGGAACAATTACTGGTACTATGACGGTACGGCTTGGCAGAATACCGGGCACAGCGTAGGCAACACCGCCGCTGTAAACCCCGGTGGGGGTGGGGGGTATATCTACAACCTGGTAGGCGCCTCCGGCCAGGTGTACACCTACGACGGCACCGGCAACGGTACGCTTTTAACGACTGTTGCCGGCTTCGGCGGGGGAGGGCCCTATGACCTGGTGGCAGACAAGGACGGCAACTGGTATATCCTGAAGCTGACCAACCCCCAATACCTGCGTAAATACGATCCTACCGGCAACCTGCTGAAAGAATGGGCTATTTCAGGCGCTCCTACGACATCGTCCGGGGGTGGCTTCGCCATTGTCTGCAATGACCTGTATTATTATAACAGCGCTCTTTTTCATGGTGCCATAGGAAATGATACTATATTCGTGTCACCAGTAACAGGTGGTACCATCCCATCCCCGAGCGATTTTGGGTCCTGTGAGCTGGGGTCAGCTTCCCCTAGCGGCGGTAATGACACCTCCTTCTATCTGTACAGGGGCTGTTACAGCGGGAACGTCAAATTCCAGATCACCCCTACCGATGAGAATACGGTATTCACACTCCGCTTCAGTGGCAATGCCCAGAACGGGCTGGACTTCCAGTACCTGGATACCAATTTCATCATTCCAGCCAATGATTCCATCAAATACTTGGAAATAATACCTTTATTAAGAAATCCGTCCGTGGGCGACAGGGACCTCGTCATAGAAGTGATCGGGGAAAATCCATGCCTCGGTGGCGGCCGTGCCGTATTGCGTACCATCAATGTCAATATCAAAGACTCCCTGGAAGTAGCCATCACATCCCCGCCGGTAACCGTTTGCCCCGGAGAGACCATAACGATAACCGCTACCAAGGACCCGATACTGGATCACTTCTGGGAACCGGAACATTTACTGACGGGTACTTCCGGTCTTACGGTGACCGCACAGCCTACACTGACCACCCGCTACAGCATAAGGGTGGAATATGCAGGCGCGCCATCCACCTGTCCTCCGGTAACTAAATATTATACCGCGACTGTAGAACCTTACCCGGTTATCAAAGTACCGGATGACTTCATCGTTTGCCTTACTGACAGTATCACATTCGCTACCTCCATTACACCGGACAACCCGGGTTATAAAACGACCTGGATACCTGCCAACGGGTTTGGTAATCCTTCCGATGTGAATTCCAAATTCTTTGACCAGCCGGGCACCTATACCAAAATCTTAAGAGTATCTACACCGGTAGCCAACTGTACGAAGGAAGAAGAATTTACCATTACCATCATGCCGCCGTTCAGGATCACGGAACTGTCCAATGACACGGCCATGCAATATGGCGATTCCATCAAGCTGACCGCCAAAGGAGAAAATGCCAAGATATGGGTATGGAATCCTACAAGGAGCATCCAGGATTACAGCAATGAGACGATCACCGTATGGCCTAAAGAAACAACGGTTTATACTGCTATCGTATTCGATGAATTTGGCTGTAAGGATAGCGGAATGGTAAAAGTAACGGTCATCTATGAGCCTAAATTAATGATCCCGAATGCTTTCAGCCCTAACGGTGACGGATTGAACGACATCTTCAAAATAGAAGGGGTTGTATATGAAAAGCTGAACAGCTTCCAGATATTCGACCGCTACGGTATGAAGGTATTTGAAACCACCAACATCGACAAAGGCTGGGACGGTACTTATCTCAACGGAAAACCTGCAGCTCCGGGCGTTTATTACTACCTGATAGAAATGTCCAATGTGGACAGGCAGACCTTCCAGTTCAAGGGAGATGTAACACTGACCAGATAATATATTTATCATCCTGGCAAACAGGATAAGCTGAAAATCAACGGCTGCTCATCTTTGGGCAGCCGTTGCGCTTTCCAGGTCTTTTTCCCACCCCTGTTGTGCTTCACCAGTCACTAAAAAGCAGCGCCGAAAGTAAGGAGCATCTATCCCCGTAAAGTTGAATATGCTCCGCCAACAACCAATACCAAGGCGCTATCCAAAAGCCAAAGTGTACCCAAATTTAAGGTCTCCGTAAAGTTGAATGCTGCCACAAAGGACTCGAAAAGCATCATCTTTCCTCCTTTGGCAGGCTGACGCCAACCATAAAAGGCAAGGTCTAGGCTTCTCCCTTACCTCCCAAAGCCTGACAAGCATAATAAACATAAAAAGTGATTATCTGCTTATCAGCACATAAAAAATCAGGCAGCAAGGTAAATACCTTGCTGCCTGATTAACTTACAGGAAATCCTATAAGAATTGTATATTATTTTTTCAACGAATCCAGGAACCGGGTCTTATTGCTCTCAAAGGAAAAAGCGTCCGCCAGCATATCCAGGTTCTCCTTATCCGTGACCTTATCTTTCAGCACCTGCGCCAGCTCTACCTTGGAGTCTTCAAACAGCAGCCAACTGAGCACAGCCCTGGCCTCATAGGCGCTTACCGCATTCTTATCAGTAAAATTACGCGCCGCCTTTATCTTATCCTTATCCAGTGTCTGCTTATCCATCTCCGCTTTCAGCGTTTTCATCTTCGGCCCGAGATTATCCTCAAAGCTCAAAGGGATCGTGATCTCATCATCTATAGTCTGCACCGGTACCGGCGCAAGGCCGGAGCTGGACCTGGAAGGCTGCACAGCCGGCTGCGTCCCGGCATTGGTATGCTCGCCTCCGCGCAGGGCGGCAAATTCCCTGACCGGCCTTACCCTCAGGTTGCGGCTTTTCATATCCAGTATGGCTTCATATCGTTTGCCGGGCTCCAGCTTGATATTACCGCTGTATAATTTGATCCCGCGCTTATTACCGGTCCTGCTGTCCTGCACCACCTCATAGATCTGCACATTGTGCCTTTTCCGGGGAATATCCTTAAAGGTGATGCTTCTCCCTACCCTGTTAAAATCCCTGTCATTCAAAATAACGGTAATAGGCTGCAATTCGGAGGTAGTAAACCTTACAGTGCTTACCGGCTTCTGGGCGAATACCGGGACCGCTGCCAACAGCAATCCCAGGAGCAAAATAATCCTGTGTTTCATAAGGCCATATTTTTCTGTAAAGGTATGACTGTTATCAGCGTCAATAGTTTAATGCCGCTCATCCTGTACCAGCAGCGCTACGGCATGCGCTACCACGCCTTCCTGCCTGCCGACAAACCCCATTTTTTCCGCCGTGGTCGCTTTAACGGAGATAGCATCAGTATCTATATTAAGGATTCCTGCTATCGTTTCCTGCATAGCCGTGATATAGGGCTTTATTTTAGGCTGCTCCAGTATCAGCGTACTGTCTATATTATTCACATGATACCCTTTATCCCTTATCAGCTCATAGGTTCGCTGCAGCAATATCTTGCTGTCTATCCCCTTATAGGCCGCGTCGGTATCGGGGAAATGTACACCGATGTCTCCCAGGGCGAGCGCGCCCAGCATAGCGTCACAGATGGCGTGCAGCAGCACATCCGCATCCGAATGCCCTTTGGCGCCTTTATGGTGCGGGACCCGGATGCCGCCTATCCAGAAAGGAATATTGTCTTCCAGCTGATGGTAATCAATACCGTATCCTATTCTCAGTTTCATAAATATGTAACAGGTTGTATAAACTTTCAGACCTCTTTTACCAAATATCTTGTAAAAGAGGTCTGAACTATGAAATAAATCTATTTAAATAAGGTAATTACCCTTTCTGCGCACTTGCCTGGTTAAAATTAAAGGTCAGTGTGAACCTCAGGGTATTGGCCAGCGGGTTGGTCACCAGGCTGGGGTTTTTACCTGAATTGATCACTGCCGGAACCAGGTAAGAGAAATCCAGTCCGAAAGCATTATACCTTACACCTAAGCCACAGGTGAAATACTGGCGTGCACCATTACCCGGAGCTTCGTAAAAATAGCCGGCCCTTACTGCAAACTGGTTCATATACCAGTATTCCGCACCCAGGGACACCACGGTACCGTAGAATTCAGGGGCTTGGGTAAAAGACCGCATCATACCGTTCACTACGGACAGCTCAGGACGGTTCCACTGACCGTTCTTATATACCGCGGAAGGAATGAGCAGCTTATTCAGGTCCACCGTACCCGTCACTTTATTGTACGCATCCATCTGGTAGGTATAAGCGGCACCTATACCCAGGTTGGTAGGAATATAATCCAGCCTGAGACCGGAATAAGATATCTTGGAACCGATATTGGAGAGTACCGCACCGGCGCTGAAGGTACTTTTCACATCTTCAGACTGTTCGGTAGTTTTGGAATAGTAGAGTCCCAAGTCTCCGGCAAACGCATTACCGGGGGTATATATGGTATTCTGCATATTGGCACCCTGTGCGATATTGGAATAGATGTACCTCAGGCTGACACCCAGGGACAGGTATTCCGACAGGCTCCTGGAATAGCCCACATCAAAGGACATTTCCCGGGGGCTTCCCACGTTTTGCGGGGTACCGTGAATATCCGTGTACTGGATATCACCGAGATTGAAATATCTCATAGAAGCGCTGAGCGCCTGATTTTTTTCCTTGCCGAATTTATAGTAGCCTGCCAGGTAGCCTACGAACATATCATCTATCTGCAGCTGACGCAGCCACGGAATAAAAGAGAGAGAGAGACCAAAATCATTTTCGTTCTTCACGATCTTACCCACATTCCAGTATTGTGCGTTGGCATCAGGACTTGTAGCAATTCCCGCATCCCCCATGGCACCGGCCCTGGAATCCGGGGAAATCCTTAAAAAAGGTACAGCAGGACTTGCTGCGCCCACCCTGCCATCAAGATTTTGACCTAATGTAACTTCAGATAAAGCCAGACAACTTAATAAGGAAATACCAGCAATAGCAATTTTTTTAGCCATTATTATTAATTTGATTAAATAAAAGTTTTTTAATTTAAAAAAAGTATTAAATGTTCTATAGGCTTTCTGTATAAGTTATGTACTACGTTTGTACAACAGGCAAAGATATTAATTATTATGGTTATTTCCGTATAAAAATGTATTTACCCCGGATTACTGGGGTAAATACACTAATTTCTGATTTGCATGGGCGCTCTTACCGTCTTCGGTATGGATATCCACCCGGTAAAAATAGATACCGGCCTCCAGCGGTCTGCCGTCAACAGTGGTGGCATCCCAGGAAATTTCAGTCCTGTTGCCCTCCGCCAGGGTATTTCTTTCCGCATATCCTACCAGCCTGCCGGAAGGACTGTAGATCCTGATCTGTATATCCAGCTCCTTACCCTCCTGGTTGTGCTGGATCACGAAATGGGTGGTCTGGCTGAAAGGATTGGGATAGTTGAAGATCTCGCCGATAAAACCCTTGTCGGGATTGATCACCTCAAAGGTAACCGTACCTTCCCCCGAATTATTGAAAATATCCCAGGCTCTCACCTTGACCGTATGCTTTCCTTCCGGTAAATGATAGAACTGGAAATTCACATAGCCGTTCTGGTAATCGTTGGGATAAGTATTGTAATAGGAATTCATCACATACGGGTTGCTCTCATCCTCGTCCAGTATAGCCACCAGGTCATGACCCAACGAGCTGCCGGAGACGTTGATGCCGTTATCATCATATAGTTCCACATACAGCATGGGATTGGCGCCCACTACGCCGCCGTTCCTGAACTTATTATTGTCAATGAACGGCTTCACTACCGGTCCCGTGCCATCATTATCTTGTGCATTCGGGTCCAGGCCTCCTATAACGAAAGAGGTATCAAAGCCTTTCGCTTCCTCGCGGTCGGAATGGGCGTAATAACCTATTTTGCCGCTGCCGAAATCATAGATGATATCTTTGGGCAGCAGGAACTGGGTTTTGAATTTCCCGTTGGTAACGGTAGCGATCACCCTGGCCAGCACGTTGTTCTGAACCGTGAAATAAGGTGTCGGCATTTTCTCATTGGGCAGGGTCTGCAGGTTGACCGCCTTGTCATAAATGGAGATGTATACGGTCCCGTTAAAGCTGCTGAGATCGTTATCTTCCCAGTCTGCTATATGTCCCTCTATGATATATTTACCAAGCGCGCTCATCGTATCCGTTTCCACTTCCGTTCCGGTGCTGACATTATAGATCCTGTCTGTGATCACTTTGTTGACAGGTATCTGTAAATGCATGGTCGGATCGCCCAGCAGGGCATACCTGAAGCTGTTGCTGATGCTGTTAGGATTCTCATTCTTAGCCAGCCTGAAAGCGTCTCCAATGGTGCTGTACCTGCCGTCCTGGCCCCTGGTGAACAGGTGGTCCACCAGGCTTTTGGAGATCAGCTTATTACCTGTGGAATATACGATCTGGGTAGTGGAGATCAACGCAATGGCGCCTCCGTTGGCCTTTTTCAGGAGCTGCACCCCCGCAGAGCGTATGCCCGGCTGGTCAAAGCGGCTGAAATCGCAGGTACCGGTAAACAGCAGGGGCAGCTTGCTGATATTATTCCACCTGTCATAATCGGCGGCAGTGAGGATAGCCTCGTGCGCCCAGCGCTGGGGACTGCCGTGCCCGCTGTAGCTCATATAAAGGGTACCGGCGAATATCTGGTCATTGATGGCCTTATTGACATCCGGGAAACGCGACCCGCTGGAGGTCTGCTTTTTGCTGTAGGCATCCGCGTATATCTTATGCAGGCTGTAATTCAGGTTATTGTTCAGGAAATAGCTGTTGGCATACTCGCAGTCATCCAGGTGGTTCATACCTCCTGTAGGGTTTGCAAACCCGAGGTCCTTATCATCCGCGACGAAAGTGATATTGTTCTTCCAGGGGCCAAACGATTCGGGGTTGTGATACTTCCTGTATTTATCCAGGAGTATACGCCCTTCCTCCTCGTTATTGACCGGTAGCCTTCCTACGCTCACATCCAGTATGGGCAGGCTCAGCGAGTTCCTGCTGTTGATATCCTCACCATCATCCAGCAGGGCATAAAAATCATCCGAGGTAAAGGCATAATCATTGCTGCTGGATTCCACAGACTGGAAAGCCGGCACAAAATTGGTGTTGTTGCCGATCCTGTCCTTAAAGTCATAGGAGCCGTTACCGTACAGCAGGAAGCCTTTGGGTATCTCCGCTTCTGAAGTAGCCCTGTCATAGAACATTTTGATAAAGTTCCTGATACCTACTATATCCTGCCCGCCGGAGGAAAATTCATTATAGATCTGGTTGACAGTCACTACTTCCACGCTCTGGCCGAAGGCGCTTTTCTTGTAATCGGCAAATTCCCTGGCGCTGCCCAGCAGCGAGGGATGGGTGATAATGAGCAGGTCCCTATAGCCTATTCCATGCAGGTTCTGGTTGTCCACCCTTCCGGAAGCCACGGGCGTATGGTAAGAGGAGCCGTTGAAGGCGATAAACTCCCGGAGCATATTGCCTTCCGCCAGGAAGGTATATTGCCCGCCCGAAGCCGTGCCGTTCACCTGTACAATGTTGAAAGGATCGGTGATATCCCATACCGTCACATTACCGGACACATTATCCAGCGTGTACCGGACAAAATTGTTCAGTCCCAGGTTTGCTACGGAAAGGTTCCGGAAATTCAGTTGCGTGCCGTTGAAGCGAAGCCGGCTTTTATAGTTGAGCTGCAGGTAATCCACAAATGCCTTACCGGTGGTGCCGCTGCTGTAGGTATATTGAAAGTTGAGGTTAGCGGAAGCCGGCGTAACGGTGCCTGTCAGCGTTCCGTCCGTATAATACTGGTATTCGCTGGTCAGGGCGTTCAGGCCCCTGTCATTGATATTGGCGTTGTTAAGCCGGAGGGTAAACATACCCGGTCCCGTATTTTCATGACCTACCAGGGTCTTATAGGACACATCACCGGCAGGCTCATAGAGCGTGGCGGCTATGGATTGTGTGAGGGAGGAAGGAACATTGGTAAAAAAAAGCTTGTCCCACCATACCCTTCCCAGGGCGGAAGCGGAAAAGCTGTCCCTGTCCTGCAGCCAGTAGTTGTCAAAATCCGTAACCGTCGCTACGGGTGTGGCGGAAGGGCTGAGCGTGCCGATCCGTTTCCCGGGTCCCATATCCACATTGACGAAATAATAGCTGTAATCCTCGTAGATATTTGATGTATGGACAAAGGTATTGGAAGTGCTTTCATAGGACCATTTTGTCGGGCCGTCGGCATAGAACAGGACATAATCGCCCGATGTGAAAGCGGAGCCTGTCGTGCTGACCCAGATAGCGTTTTCGTTCAGGTCATCATAATTATCGCTGCTGCCGGCCTTCTCGCTCATCATCTTCCCGCCGTTCCCGTATATGCGGATGTTGGCAGGATTCACCTGGGACATATTAATGCCCAGCGTACTGAAAAAGTTATAGTCCAGCTTCTGAACGCCCCTGTTCTTCACCGCTATCTTGTACCAGGTACCTGTAGCCAGTACGGAATTATCCGCGAACGTGGGACGCTGGCGGACATCCCTGCTGCCGGCGGGCTCCTCCGTGTACTTTATATCCGCCGATTCCAGGGTCACGATCTCGTTATTGATCCTGGCCTGCCTGGGAAACTTCAGGATAGCATAAGGTACCTTGCGCTCTATGGCAACGGCAACGTCCGGCTCGAAGGAATTGGGAAGGGCATTGCCGCTGCCCGCCGGGAGGACGGCTTTGGCTGTCCGGATATTCTCAAGCGTGATATGCGGAATGCTGCTACGCTGAAGCTTTATTTTTTTATAGATAAAGCCGTCCTCTGTAGCTGCCGCATCAAAATCCATGGTGATCACCGCGGATTGCTGCGCCCATACAGATATGCTGCCCAGCGCCAGGCCGGAGACAAGAATAATACGGCTAAAAAATTTATTCATAGATATTACTTTTCAGATTTAGCATGTACCGTCTACACGCTATCATCAAAATTAACGTAATTTTTAACGGGATAGTATGTAACAATTGTTAATTGTAGTACCCCTAACGCAAAAACTGCCTCTATCTTACGACAGAGGCAGAAAATTAAATATATCTGAATGAGGTCTGTTAAATCTTGAAGTGGGAGAATGCTTTATTCGCTTCGGCCATACGGTGTGTATCCTCTTTCTTTTTGAAAGCGCCACCTTCACCTTTGGAAGCTGCGATGATTTCATTGGACAGCTTGTCTGCCATAGTCTTACCATTACGGTCACGGCTATAACGGATCAGCCACTTCATGCTTAAGGAGATCTTCCTGTCAGCACGAACCTCTGAAGGGATCTGGAAAGTGGCACCACCGATACGACGGCTTCTTACCTCTACGGCAGGAGTTACGTTCTGTAATGCTTTTTTCCATACTTCATAGCCATCTTCACCGGTAGCGTTAGCTACTTTATCTATTGCTGTATAGAATATATTGAATGCAACTGTTTTTTTACCGTCCCACATCATTGTGTTAACAAAACGGGTCACCAGTCTATCATTGAACTTTGGATCTGGGGCCAAAGGTAATTTCTTTGCTTGCGCCTTTCTCATGACGAGTATGCTTTTTAATTATATGGAAATATTATTAATTATTTTTTCGGTTTTTCTTTCTTGGTACCGTATTTGGAACGTGATTGCTTACGATCTTTAACACCGGCAGTATCCAATGCGCCACGAACGATATGGTAACGTACACCTGGTAAGTCTTTCACACGACCTCCGCGGATCAGCACGATAGAGTGCTCCTGCAGGTTGTGTCCTTCACCGGGAATATAAGCGATCACTTCTGTCTTGTTAGTCAATCTAACTTTTGCTACTTTACGTAAAGCGGAGTTAGGTTTTTTAGGTGTGGTAGTATACACACGGGTGCAAACACCTCTGCGCTGAGGACACTCGTCCAATGCCGGAGATTTGGATTTAGCTTTGATTTGCGTACGTCCTTTACGAACTAATTGTTGAATAGTAGGCATTCTCTTTCCTTTAATTTTTTTTGGACTGCAAAGTTACAACTCTTTTTATAATGACCAACTATTTGTCGAGGTTTTTTACTGTACTTGTAATAATGCAATCACTTAAACCTTAAAAATTATGAAGGGCAAAATTACATTAATTTTTCAAAATAAAAATTTTTATTTGTAAAATATTTTAAAATCCCCTCCGGGACAACACACATAAGGCCGCCGGAATTTTTAGTAGCGATATATATTGTATTTTTACCCTGAATTTGTAACCTATGAAACGGAAACTGTATTTACTGCCGCTGCTGCTGGCCTCCTGCTGCACCCCGCTCCTGGGACAGGATGCCTATATGCCGCTCAACAGCGAAGAATATCACCTGTACCACCGGCTGGAAGCCATCTCCGGCAGGCTGAACCCGGCAGAAGGCGGCTCCTACCTTCCTCTCGGCAGGAAGACCGGGGCAGATTTCTTCAACCATATCAAAAGGTCCACCATACAGTTCGGAAGATATACCCTTTCCGGCAGGGACCAGTACCAGATAGACAGGGCCATAGGCATCAACGGGGAATGGACGGAAGACGCCACCGGCATGGACGGGGCGAGGCCTTCCAAAAAGCCGGTGCTCCGGTATTTCTATACCACGAAGGAAAACCTGCTGCATTACCATGGCGATGATTTTTTCGTGGCCGTGAACCCGGTACTTTACCTGAATGCAGGCCTGGATATCACCCCGGGAAGCAATACCCGGCAGCATACGTTCACCAATTTCCGCGGCGGGGAGATCAGGGGCAGGATCGCCAACCGTATCGGGTTCTATACCCTGCTGGGCGATAACCAGGAACGGCCTTTTGTGAATGTCGGCAACTGGGAGACCCGGTATAAGTCCTTCCCCGGCAACGATTTCTACAGGAGGCTGGATAACGGCACCTTTGACGCCTTCGTAGGAAGGGGCTATTTTACGGTGGATATCGTCCCCCGGCATTTCAAACTGGCGTTCGGGTACGACAAGCAATTCATCGGCAACGGCATCAGGAGCCTGGTACAGTCCAACGAGACCGCGGCCGGTACCTTCCTGAGGCTGCAGACCAATATCGGCGGCTTCCAGGTGGACAATCTCTACCAGGAGCTGGTGAGCGACTTCGCCGGTCTGGGCAATGACGACAGGCTGCCGCGCAAATATGCCAGCTTTCACCAGGTAAGCAGGAACATCGGCAGCAGGCTGAACATAGCCCTTTTTGAAAGCACTATGTACGGCGCGTCCAATGACTTCAAACTTACCAACCTGATCCCCGTCATATATGTCAACACCCTGATGAGAGCCCTGGAAGCACAGCAGAAAACCAGCCTGGGCCTGCAGTTCAAATACCTGCCGGCACGCAGCGTACAACTGTACGGCCAGGCGATGGCAGACAGGATCGACTTCCGGAAAGCTGCTGTCCCGACGGCTAAAAGCACGTTTGCGGCACAGCTAGGCGTCAGGTATTTCAATGCCTTTACCCTCAGCAACCTGGACCTGCAGGCGGAGGTAAATCATGTGTCTCCCTTTATGTACCAGTCCAACGAAAGGACGCAGAACCATACCCATTACAACCAGCCGCTGGCACACCCTATGGGGGCCGGCTTTACCGAAGTGATCGGCAAAGCTCGCTACCAGCCACATGCCAGGATATATATAGACGCCATCGGCAGCTTCTTTAAGGGGATCACCCCTGCCGTTCCTTTCAACAACGGCAGCAATATCCATATGACCTACCAGGAGTGGATAAGCGACCATCATATCGACTACCAGAAATACTATACCGGCGCCTATCTCAACGGCAATATCGCCTATGAGCTGTTCACCAATTTCTTCCTGGAAGCGGGAGGCACCTATACCAAAGGCCTGAACAGCAGCGGCGCCATCGCTTACGGAGGTCTCCGCTGGAACATCAGCCGGAAGCACTATATGCTTTATAACTGACAATCTCTAACTATATATACAACTTGAAACCAATGCACGCAGACGGCAAAAAAGCAGCAGAATCCTACACGATTATGAGTGAGCTGATTCTCCCCAATGATACGAATACCCTCGGGAACCTGATGGGCGGTAAATTAATGTACTGGATGGATATAGCAGGCGGCCTGTCCGCTATGAAGCACAGCAATGCCCAGGTAGTGACTGCTTCCGTAGATAATATTTCCTTTGCCAACCCGATCAAGCTGGGACATCTCCTCACCATAGAGGCGCAGGTGACACGCTCCTTCAATTCTTCTATGGAGATCTACCTGAAGGTGTACGGCGAGGACCTGCAGACAAGGGACAGGTACCTGAGCAATGAAGCCTATATGACCTTTGTAGCCCTGGGCGCCAACGGCAGACCCAAGACCGTTTTACCGATCCTGCCTGAAACGGACAGCGAAATAGAAAAGTATAACGGCGCCCTGAGAAGGCGGCAGTTACGCCTGATCCTTGTCGGCAAGATGAAGGCCGATGACGCCAATGAGCTGAAAGCCTTATTTGTGAATGACAGGTCACATTAGGCAGGCGGTACAACATTAATATCCAAAGACAAGGGGCAGCTATTGATAGCTGCCCCTTGTCGTGTCAAATGGAGCCTGTCAGGCCACATTGAGCTTGTCAAAATGTGCTAAAACAAACAACCCTGTCCATATTTCGACTTCGCGCCATATGACAGGGTTGTTTACTTGTCAGACAGTCTCCTGTCTTAATCAATATCTATACAAACCGGGGAAATCCTGCAGGCTCGCTTACCGGCATATTATTGCTGCAGGGTCTTAACGCTCCTGAACAGGCGGCTCCAGCGCAGGCCGTCAAAAATCCCGCCTTTATTAGTGCTGAACCAGACAAACGATGCTTTGCCCACCAGGTGATCTTCGGGAACGAAGCCCCAGAAACGGGAATCCAGCGAATTGTGACGGTTGTCGCCCATGGCCCAGTAGTAATCCATCTTAAAGGTATATTCCGTGGCCGGCTGCCCGTTGATATAGGCAGTGCCGTTCTTTATTTCAAAAGTGTTGCTCTCATAGGTTTCTATACACCGGCGGTACATCAGTACATTTTCTGCCGTCAGGTTTATTTTCATACCTTTCTTAGGAATGGTCACGGGACCGTAGTTATCCTGGTTCCAGGGGAAATACCGGGGATCATGAGGATACAGCGCATTACCCTGGGTCAACTCCATAGGCATATCCGCCCCGTTGAACATAGAGTCCACGGCGGGCAGCTTCCTAAAGTGCTCCAGCACTTCCCCGTCCATTTCGTATTTCCGGAAAGGCCCCCTCATCTCGCGCTCATAGATATTATGCTCCTCCAGGTAATCCCTGGCTATCTGGGCGCCGGGCTTCAGCCTGACCCAGTAAGGGCGGATGATATGTACGAACTGCTCTTCCTGCTGGTCATTGATATATACCGTACCTTCTTTGATCTGTATCTTATCGCCCGGCAATCCCATACACCTCTTAATATAGTTCTCCCGCTTATCCACCGGGTGGGTGATGATCTTATACTGGCTCCAAATGACTTCCCGGCCATTGGGACCGGCGGATCTCACGGCTGCATAATAATCATGGGCACGCAGATCGGGATGATCGATCACGGTATCATTATTGGGAAAATTGAATACGATGACATCGTACAGCTTCACTTCCCCGAAGCCCGGCAGGCGCCTGTATTTCCACTGTACGGCATCCGTATAGGACTTGCGGCCCAGGAAGCTGTTATGCACCAGCGGGATGGCCAGCGGCGTCTGCGGCAGACGCGGCCCGTAGGCCAGCTTGCTCACAAACAGGTAATCGTTCACCAGCAGCGTATTTTCCATAGACCCCGTGGGTATGGTATAGGCTTCTATTAAAAAAGTCCTGATAAGGGTAGCAGCCACAATGGCAAAGATCCCCGCGTCCAGCCACTCCCTGGTCTTGGATTTTTTCTTTTTTTCCTTATTGCCTTCAGCATTGTCTTGCTTCCTCTTCCAGAATTTCCAGTTCATATAGTTTAAATATCGGTAATAATTAATTGTGTGCGGTTCAGTAACCAGAGCGTAAAAATAATAACTTATTACCATTTAGCTGCACATATACGGTGAAATACCATATTTTTTCGTTGAATTCCTTGAATACTCCGCCGGAGTTTGTACATTTATTTTTCAAAAAACACAGTATTACAGATTATGGCAGTATTACGCCCCTTTAACCTCAGGCAATGGATCGATGACAACCGTCATTTACTGAAGCCCCCCGTAGGCAACCAGCAGGTATATAAAGCCGCGGATGATTTTATCGTAATGGTGGTAGGCGGCCCCAACAGCCGCAAGGATTTTCATTATAACGAAACCGAGGAGCTGTTCTACCAGCTGGAAGGTGATGTGGTAGTAAGGATCATTGAAGACGGTAAGATTGTCCCTATTGAAATTAAAGAAGGCGATATGTTCCTCCTACCGGCCAGGGTGCCGCATTCCCCCCAGCGCGGTCCCAATACCGTAGGCCTGGTGATAGAAAGGGTAAGACCTGCGGATATGCTGGACAGCTTTGCCTGGTATTGCGAGCAATGCAGCAACAAGCTGTATGAAAAATTCCTGCCCGTAGCCGATATCGTCAAGGAGTTGCCGCCGGTGATGAACGCCTTCTATGAAAATGACGACCTCTGCACCTGTAAGCAATGCGGGCATAAGATGGAAAAGCCGCAGCTCCGGTCCTGAGTATCGCGGCGCGCTGCCCGAGTGGTATTTCCCGGAAGTAAGTCCGGTTCCCGGTGCGGGTAATTTTTCCATATTTAAAAAAATAATTTTGTTTTTTATCACGGGGGAATTAATTTTGCGTCCGAAATTAACAGTTTATTCATGCAAATAAAGAAACACAATAAGATGATGAAGTGTATTACCCGGCGGTAATTCCTGTCTTTTATTGTGTTCTGGAAACTATAAATAAAGAAAGGCTTACCGTACCGGTAGGCCTTTTTTGATTATTGAATTATACCTGATATGAAAATATACAAATTCGGAGGCGCTTCCATAGCCACGCCTGCAGCAATGAAAAACCTGCTCAGCATTATCAAGAACGCTGACATCCCCCTGGTCATCGTGGTATCGGCCTTTGGCAAGACCACCAATGCACTGGAACAGATAGCTGCCGCTGCCAATGACGGCGATAAGGACAAGGCCCGGGAATTGCTGCTGCACATAGAGTTATCTCACAATAACTATGCCCTGGAGCTGCTGGGAGAAGAAGGGTTCCAGCAACTGCTGCCCCGCCTGCAGGAATGCTATACCGAGATCCAGTGGGCCATAGATGACGGCGGCATACAGAGCAAAGATTATGTATATGACCAGATCGTATGCGTGGGAGAATTATTATCCACCACCCTGTTTTCCGAATACCTGCGTTCCGAAGGCCTGCACAACAAATGGCTGGATGCCCGCGATATGATCCGGACGGACAGCATCTACCGCGACCCGAACGTGGACCTGGAACTGTCCGGAACGCTCACCCGCAATATTATCCTGCCTGCCCTCCAGGAAGTGAAATATATCGTCACACAGGGCTTTATAGGCTGTACCGACGAAAACAACTCCACTACGCTGGGCAGGGAAGGCTCCGATTATTCCGCTGCGCTTTTCGCCTATATGCTGGACGCCGTGTCCGTAACCATCTGGAAGGATGTAAAAGGCCTGTACAATGCCGACCCGAGGCTGTTCCCCAATGCCGTACAGATAGATGAGATCACCTATATAGAAGTGATCGAGATGGCCTACTTCGGGGCGCAGGTCATCCACCCCAAGACCATCAAGCCGCTGGAGAACAAAAATATCCCGCTGTATGTAAAGTGCTTCCTGGATGAGTCCATTAAAGGCACCTGCATCAAAAAAGAGATCGATGCCTACCAGTACCCTCCCATCATCGTGGTAAAGAAGAACCAGGTGCTGCTGAACATCCAATCCCGCGACCTGTCCTTTATCACCGATGACAGCATCAGTAAGATCTACAACACCTTTGCGGCCCACCAGATCAAGATCAACCTGATGCAGAATTCCGCCATCAATCTCCGCCTGGGCGTGACCTACGAGGCAGAGCGGCTCAAAAAGCTGGTGGACGTCTTAAGCAGAGACCATATCGTCACCCTGGACAAGGATGTGGAGATCCTTACCATACGTCACTATACCAATAATATACTGGAAGATGTGATGAGAGGCAAGCTAAGGCTGCTGGAACAGAAAACCCCCAATACCATAAGGGTGGTGGTACAATAGCCGCAACGCTTTGACGGTCGTTTTCCAAAGTCGTCCCGGGGCAGCCCCGGGACGACTTTGGCCTGTACGGGCTCCCATTCCACAGCACAAACGGGCGGGGAAGCTACCGGAGATACCTTAAACTCTTTTTATTTAGGCCGGAAAGTGAGCAGAATTCCTTAAAACTACCTACTTTTATCCGCCCGGAAAGGTCAGGAAAACGGCAAAGGGTCATCCTGGCGTGAGATGCGGGCTATAAAATAAGGAACAAACATGAAAGTAGGACTTATCGGGAACGGAAGCTGGGCTACCGCGCTGGCCAAAATGCTGACAGGTAACGGTCATGAACTGCACTGGTGGATGCGGAATACGGATGCCGTTCAGCATCTTACAGAAAAAAAGCATAATAAAGATTATCTCTCTTCGGTGTATTTCCCGGGGCATATCCGGCCCACCACCTCGCTTACGGAGGTGATCGCGGGCAATGACCTCATACTGTTCTGTACCCCTTCCGCCTTTATCCCGGATGTCCTGAAGCAGCTCTCACCGGATGCCCTGAAGCACAAAAAATGTATTTCTGCCATCAAAGGGATCATACTGGATGAAAATTGCCTGCTGAACGATTACCTGCAGCAGCACTTTAATGTCGGCAGCGATGATTACGTTGCCATCACAGGTCCCTGCCATGCGGAAGAAGTAGCGCAGGAAAGGCTATCCTATCTTACATTTTCCGGCACCCATCCCGATACCGTGGCACAAATAGCGTCCCTGTTCCGGTGTGAATATATCAATACCACGCTCAACGCCGACCTCTGGGGCACACAGTACGCGGCGGTCTTAAAGAATATCTACGCCATCGGCGCCGGCATCGCCAGCGGTCTGGGCTACGGCGATAATTTCCTGAGCGTCTATACCACCAACTGCTTTAACGAGATGCATTATTTCCTGGAGCAGCACCATGCCCTGAAGCCCTGCTGCCACCACCAGGATCTTATCACCAGCGCTTACCTGGGTGACCTGCTGGTGACCTGCTACTCCACACACAGCCGCAACCGGACCTTCGGAACGCTGGTGGGAAAGGGGTATTTTGCCAGGAAAGCGGATTCTGAAATGAGCATGGTGGCCGAAGGGTATTACGCGGTGGAGGGCATGTACAATATCCTCAAACACCTGCAGATAGAGCTGCCCATTGTCCGGCACCTGTATGCTATCCTCCGGGAAGGCGCTTCCGCACAGGAAACCTTCTATACCCTGGAGCAGCAATTCAAATAAGCAAAACATTTTCCAGTCCTGCTTTCCGATCCGGCTGACCGGGAACGTATATGCCGTTGCATGAAGCAGGCGGCCGGATAGCGGCAACGCTTAGCTCAGCAGCATACTTGTGAGGAACACCCCTAATATGATACAGCAGATCACTATATACAGGGTATTTTTTTTCAACAGGAAATCGGCCAGGTAGAATATTACCTTTACTATAGGGATGCTGATCAGCAGCAACAGCCCGAGGGTCATTACGCCATAGCCTCTCAGGTGCGAAAGGTCATCAAGGAAAGCGGGAAAGCTGAACGCAAAAGCAGGGGAAAAGGCTGCATAATCAGCGGGGTGCTGCTCTGTAGTGTACAGGATCATACCCGCCAGCGTCACAATGATGGCGGCATACTTCAGCCATCTGCTCACCGTTACGCCTAAAATCTCTACTTTTGAAGCCCGGATATTATTTCCCATACCTGCGCAAAGGTAATAAACATTTTTTCATACCATGAAACAAATCATATTGGGTTCCCAGTCACCCAGGAGAAAAGAGCTGCTGCAACTGGCCGGCATTCCCTGCAGCGTAATCGCAGCCGACATTGACGAAAGCATCCCTGCTTCCCTGGCACCGCAGGAAGCACCTGTGTACCTGGCCGGCAAGAAAGCCGAGGCCATCCTGCAACTGGTGAGCGGCACACCGCAGGCGGACGGCATCATCATCACGTCGGATACCATTGTGGTCTGCGATGATACCATACTCGGCAAGCCCAGGGACGCCGCGCATGCCAGGAGCATGCTGCTGTCGCTTTCGGGAAAGACGCACGAGGTGATCACCGGCGTCTGCATCCGTCAGTCGGCATCGCACTTTTCCCATACTTCGGTCGTACGTGTTACGTTCAAGCCCCTGACCGGGCCGGAGATCGATTATTACATACAGCATTATAAGCCTTACGATAAAGCCGGCTCCTACGCGATACAGGAATGGATAGGCGCCATCGGCATTACGGCCATTGAAGGCGATTATTACAGTGTAATGGGACTGCCCGTACAATGGGTATACAGTATATTGAAAGAAAAGTTTAACTTTACATTATCATAAAATTCTTTCTTTTATTTACTTAAATACAATTATATGAAAAAACACATCATGACTGCTGCTGCATTACTGTTCACAGTATTGCTGGCGTCCTCCTGCAGCAAAGAGTACACCTGCGAATGCAGCTATAATGTACTGAATATGCAGGGTGCTGCCCAGGAGCAGTACACCGTAAGAGGCTCTAAACGAAAAGCGGAAAAAAACTGCAAGGCAAAGGAATCTTCCGTTTCAGCTATGGGCGTAACTCTTAAAAAAGACTGTGCTCTGTTATAATACTTCTGCACCCCATAAAAAAAGCTGCCCGGATGCGGGCAGCTTTTTTTATGGGGCTGGATCATATAATCAGTGCGTTTGCTGCACTTTCTTTTTCTCCTTGTTGATATGCCATTCCAGCAGGCCCGGCAGGTTTTCGTGACTGATCTTTTTACCTATGATCTTTTTGTCCTTATCCAGCAGGTACATGGTCGGGGTACCCATTACATTGTATTTTTCCTTATACTCTTTCGTATTCTTAAAGTCCGCCACATTGATCCATTCGGTAGCATGATGCTCTTCCAGGAAGGTCTGGAGCTTGTCAAGCTGACCGTTGGTAGCCACCGCAAATATCTTCACGCCTTTGCCCTTCAGCTCTTTCTGGTACATCGTATCCAGCGCGGCTATCTCCCTGCGGCAGTTACCGCAATCAATATCCCAGAACAGCACTACCAGGTAATCGGCAGGTACCTGCAACAGATTCACATCATTATGCGTGAAAACGTTCTGCAGCACCAGTCCGGGCGCTGTCTGTCCCAATGAGGTCGGGGATATCTTACCCATGATATCTACATATTCCTTCACCCCGGCCTCGTCCAGCCACGGCGTTTTGCCCTTCATGTGGTAATTCTCCACAAGATGCACGAATACCTCATCCATACCCATTACCTTGCTGTTGAGCATTTTGTTGGTCAGCCAGCGCATCGTAAAGCGGTACAGGTCTTCCGTACCTTCCGTTCTTTTCAGCAGCTCGTCCGCCCTTGCCATTACGGTATCAGGGATGGGGTACACCAGGTAATCAAAATAAGTTTCCAGCGCGCGCTCATATATCGGGGCGATCAGCAGCCGGTCATCCTTCAGGTCAAAATTATCCCAGTAATGCCTGCTCAGGTACTCTATCTCGTAAAAGCTGTCCACCGTTTTACCGTCTTCCAGGTAATGCGGACCTTTCGGCGTCTCCGGCTTCAGGAAGGTTTTATAATATTTGGTGATCAGGAGATTGGGGTGCTTCTTTACCACGTTCTTCCTGTAAGCCTCTATTTCGTCACCTATTTTATCCTGGAGCTGCCGGAGCTTCGCGGTATCTCCGCCTACTTTGGAGAAGGCCTCATCATAACGCTCCCCTATCCTGCCCAGCTCGAAGTTGATCTCGTTATCCTGGCTGCCCTTTACCGTGCTGTTCACTCTTTTGCCGGTCGTATCCAGGTCGATGGTCATCTTATACCCGTTGTCCAGGAGAAAATCCATGACCTTGGTACGGTTGTTGAAGATGATCACGTAAAAGCCGCCGAGTATCTTTTCCCTGGATTCAAATACCACCTTTTTCCTGTTCTTATTATCCAGCATTACCGAGTCCATCTTAAAGACCGTCGGGAAAGGCTTCCCGTAATAACGTGCCAGGTACACCACATCGCCGGAAACCGGCTCTTTAAAGTTAAATTCCACCCGGTACCCTTTCTTTTGCGCAAAAACGTTAAAGCATGCCGCGAGAAGGGTAAAAATCAATAATATTCTTTTCATAATCCTGCTGTTCTGTTTGATCCTTTTATTATTGTATAGTTAAAAAGCGACGAATGAAGTTAAGCAAATCAATTTTAAAATTCATATTACCTTTGTGGGTTTAAAATTAAATTAAAAACTTCAAACATTGTCCCGAAAGAATAAAAAGACTGTCATTGAATCCATAAGGTTGGGTAATTACGCCGCGGAAGGAAAAACCATTGCTCACACCGAGGATGGCAAGGCACTGTTCGTGGAAGGCGGCGTCCCCGGCGATATGGTCAGGGTATTGGTACATAAAAGCAAGAAAAGCTACGCGGAAGGAAAAGTGCTGGAGCTGCTTGAGCCTTCGCCCAACCGTAAGGAACCTTTCTGCGCACACTTCGGCATCTGTGGCGGCTGTAAATGGCAGATGCTCCCTTACGAGCTGCAACTGCAGTACAAGCAGCAGCAGGTAGCCGACCAGTTGTCCCGCATAGGTCACCTGGAGCTGCCGGAGATCAGCCCGATAAAAGGCAGCGGACGCACCCGTTATTACAGGAACAAGCTGGAATTTACCTTCAGCCAGCAGCAGTACCTGACCCGCGAGGAGATAGCGGCCTCTGAAGGCGCGGAGATCGCCAGGCAACCGGCACTGGGCTTCCATGCGCCGGGCATGTTCGATAAGGTGGTGGATATAGAGACCTGCCACCTGCAGGAAGAGCCTACCAACAGGATCAAAAATTATTTAAGGGCAGAAGCGTTCCGCCTGGACCTGCCTTTTTACGATTACAGGAAGCACGAAGGCTGGCTGCGCAACCTGATAATACGCGTAGCCTCTACCGGCCAGGTAATGGTCAACCTGGTCGTGCAGCATTACCGCGAGGAGCTGCCGCTGCTGCTGGACGGCATCCTGGAGATCGCCCCAGAGGTCACTTCCCTGCATTACACCCTTAATGACAAGCTGAACGACTCCATTTACGACAGGGACATCGTATGCTATTACGGCACACCTTATATAGAAGAGCACTTGGAACATTTCAGGTTCAAGATCTCTCCCAAATCCTTCTTCCAGACCAATACCGAACAGGCTGCGGAGCTGTACCGGGTAACCCGGGATTTTGCAGGGCTTACAGGCAGCGAAGTGGTGTACGACCTGTATTGCGGTACCGGCAGCATCGGTATTTTCTGCTCTGAAAAAGCCGGGAGCATCATCGGCATAGAGCTGGTAGAGGATGCCATACTGGACGCAAGGATCAACGCCGAATGGAATAACCTGGACAAATGCCACTATTTTACCGGCGATGTGGGTAAGATCGTCACCAATGATTTTTATAAAAAGTACGGCAAGCCCGATGTGGTCATTACCGATCCGCCGCGGGCAGGTATGAGTGAAAAGCTGATAGAGCAGTTGCTGCAGATGCGGGCACCCCGTATCGTGTACGTGAGCTGCAACCCTGCCACACAGGCCCGTGACCTCGCCCTCCTTACGGATATGTACCAGGTCAAAAAGATACAGCCCGTAGATATGTTCCCGCATACGCACCATATAGAAAATGTTGTTTTACTGGAGCTGAAGTAAGCACCAGGGAAGCGATCCGGAAAGGTCAGGCCAATATATAATATTAATACATCTATCAATAGATACTGCTTGTCACCTGGAGCCTGCCGAAATGTGACAGGTATGGATCAACCACCCTGTCAATATCCCGGCTTAGCTCCATATGACAGGGTGGTTTGCTTTTCAGAAAGCCACTTTATAAGGAATAATGTACACCGGGAATGCGCCGCGCCTTCATATAATTATCCCCTTCCATATGAATACCTGAAAGCTGTACCATTTTTTTGTATTTTTGAGCATCGTTTTTATAAAAATAGATCGTGAAGCTAAAATCACTGGAAATAAAAGGGTTCAAATCCTTTGCAGATAAAACACAGGTCATCCTGGACAATCCCATTACCGGCATTGTAGGACCTAACGGGTGCGGCAAGTCCAATATCATAGACGCTATCCGCTGGGTGATCGGTGAGCATAAGATAAAATCGCTGCGAAGCGACAACCTGCTGGACCTCATCTTCAACGGCTCCAAAAGCCGCTCCTCTTCCGGTATGGCGGAGGTGTCGCTGACATTTGAGAACACCCGCAATCTCCTGCCTACGGAATTCACCACCGTTACCATCACGCGTAAATTCTACCGTACAGGCGAGAGCGAATACCGGCTGAATGATGTGACGTGCCGCCTGAAGGACATTCACAACCTCTTCCTGGATACGGGCGTCAGCAACGACTCCTACGCGATCATAGAGCTGGGTATGGTGGATGATATCATCAAGGATAAGGACGGCAGCAGGCGCAGGATGCTGGAGCAGGCAGCAGGCATCTCCATATACAAGACCAGGAAGAAGGAAGCCAAGCAAAAGCTGGACGCCACGATGCAGGACATTGCCCGCATCGATGACCTGCTCTTCGAGATCGGCAATAACCTGAGAACCCTGGAAAGCCAGGCCAGGAAAGCTGAAAAGTATATACAGATCAAGAAAGAGTACAAGGAGATCAGCATGGAGCTGGCCAAATCGTCCCTGAGCGCTTTCAATGAGCGGTACAAGACGCTGAACGAACAGCTGGAAACGGAGCAGGATAAAAAGCTGAGGATAGAAACGGAAATATCCGGCGACGAGGCGGAAATTGAAGCCAATAAGCTGCAGCTGGTGGAAAAGGAACAGGACCTGGCGCTGTCACAGCGGAAGTTCAATGAACTGCTGAACAGCATACGCCACCTGGAAAGCGAGAAGAAGCTGGCTTCCCAGCGCCTGGATTACCTGCAGGAACGCGAAAAGAACCTCCACCTGTCCATACAGCATGCCAGCCAGCAAATAGAGCATATCACGGCCAATATGGAGCAGGGCATAGATTATATCTCCGCTGAGGAGGATATGCTGGAAGAGCTGAAGGACAAGCAGGAAACCCTCAGGGACCTGCTGGCAGAGAAGCGGGAAGGCTACGAGGAGAAACGGCGCAGCCTGGATGAAAGCAAATCCGGGATCAACGCGGTGCAGAAGGAGCAGTTCGAGCTGGAGAAAAAGGTAGCGGTATCCGATACCTCTATCTTCAACCTGCAGCGCACCATCCAGCAACTGAACGATGAAAAGTCCAGGAACGCTTCCCAGATAGACGCCTTTAAGATACAGCTGGAAAATACCGAATCACTGCTGGCAGAAAAGCAGGATGCCCTGCAGGAGCTGATGGAACGCCAGGAAGACCTGAAGGAAAAGATACTGGAAACCCAGGAAGCCCTGGAAGCACAGCGCAGCCTGCTGGTGGAAGCCAACAGGAAGCTGGATGCCAAAAGGAATGAATATAAGCTGCTGAAATCGCTGGTGGACAGCCTGGAAGGCTACCCCGAGAGCATCAAGTTCCTGAAGAAGAACAGCGAGTGGCAGAACGATGCCCCTTTATTGTCGGACGTATTCGTGGTGCAGCCGGAATACCGGACCGCGCTGGAAAATGTGCTGGACAGCTACCTCAATTATTATATAGTAGATACTTACCAGGACGCCCTGGATGCCATCCGCCTGCTGGATAAGCACCAGAAAGGAAAGGCCAATTTCTTTATACTGGACCAGTTCATCACCGCGCCGGCCCCGGCAGGCAATGCCTACGCGCAGACCACACCGGCACTGGATGTGGTCAAAGTGGAAGATAAATATAAAAACCTGGCCGCCTACTTACTGTCGCATGTATATGTGGCGCAGGATGAGACCGTATTGCAGGAGACCGCCGTACAGCATAAGGATATCATCATTGCCCGGCAGGGTAACGTGATCAAGGGAACATACAGTATCGGCGGCGGCAGCGTGGGCGTCTTTGAAGGCAATAAAATAGGCCGTTCCAAGAACCTGGAGCTGCTGACGGAAGAGATAGCCGCCGTGGAGCGATCGGCCGCTGCCATACAGGCCGGCATACAGCAGATACAGATGGACCTGGCAGGCTACAGCCAGTCGCTGCTGGATAAGGAAATAGAGAAATGCAGGAACGAGATCAATGCCCTGCAGAACGAATCCTTCCAGGTAAAGAACCGGATGGAGCACTTCGGGCAGATGGACCAAAACAATGTGCTGAAGATAGCCGACCTGGAGCAGCAGCTGCAGGATATTACAGAACAGACGGCCGATGCCAGGCTGTCGCTGGAAGAGGTGAATGCACAGATAGATGAGCTGCTGGCTACCATTAAGACCCGGGAACAGGATTTTGCCGCCACAGAGCAGGATTACAATATGGTATCCAGGGATTTCAACGACCTGAACATTTCCGTTACCCGGCAGCATAGCAAGGTGGAGAACCTTAAGCAGGAGGTCAATTTCCGCAAGCAGCAGATCTTCGACCTGGAACAGCAGGCCGTGAGCTTCAACCAGCAGTTGCAGGAAGTGGCAGGGCAGATCAGCGAGGCTAACGGCAAGCTGCACTTCGGTGATAATGAGCTGTACGAATTGCTGCAGAAGAAAGAGAAGGATGAGAAATTGCTGAATGAAAAAGATAAGGCCTATTACGAGTTCCGCAATGCCATCACCGAGCACGAGAATAAGATAAGCAGGCAGCGCCGGGAACGTGACCAGGCCGAAGCGCTGCTCAGCGGCATCCGCGAAAAGCTGGGCGAGATGAAGCTGGCCGTGGCCGGGATGAAAGAACGCCTGTTCGTGGAATTCCGGATAGAGCTGGACGATATACTGGAAGAGGAACGTACTACCGAGCTAACGGAAGAAGAGCTGAACGCGGAGGTGGAACGGCTGAAAAAGCGCCTGGATAATATGGGCGAGGTCAACCCTACGGCGATAGAAGCGTATAACGAGATGAAGGTGCGCTATGACTTCATCGTGGACCAGAAGAATGACCTGCTGGAATCCCGGGACACCCTGATGGCTACGATAGAGGAAGTGGAACAGACGGCCAATGCAAAGTTCAAGGAAACCTTTGACCTGGTACGGGAGAACTTCGTACAGGTGTTCAAGGCCCTGTTCACGGAAGATGATAATGCCGACCTGCGTTTGACCGACCCGGACAACGTAGCGGACAGCGGGATAGAGATCTATGCCCAGCCTAAAGGGAAACGCCCCAGCACGCTGACCCAGCTCTCCGGGGGAGAGAAGACGCTTACCTCTACGGCATTCCTGTTCGCGATCTACCTGATCAAGCCGGCACCGTTCTGTATCCTGGATGAGGTGGACGCGCCGCTGGACGATGCGAATGTGGGCAAGTTCACCCAGATGATCCGCAAGTTCAGCGATAACTCTCAGTTCATCATCGTAACGCACAACAAGCAGACAATGGCCTCCGTGGATGTGATCTATGGTGTGACCATGCAGGAAGCCGGGGTGAGCAAGATCGTACCCGTAGATTTCAGGAGCCTGGAAGGGTAACAATATATATCTGCATTGATATAAAAATCCCCTGTAACGGTGTTACAGGGGATTTTTCTTGTATTCAGGAGCCGGCGCTCTACCTGCCGCCCATTTCGTTCAGGTCATCCGCGCTCATTTCTTCATAGCCCGACGGGATCGCCATACTGAAGAGCTCTTTCTTATTGGATTTGCCCAGGCCTTTCTGTACCTCTGAAGCGGTACCGACCAGGCTCATACCCATCACCGAAGCCTCGAATTCCAGCGGGAAGCCCGGGATCTCCTCGTTGACATATTGCATTCCATCCTTGGCAGCAATCAGATCATTGGTGGTCCAGATATTGACCACCGTCTCATCGGTAGTAACAATATACTTGACGCATTTATAGCCGGCAATGGTCTTGGTCTCGCCGGTCTTTTTGATAGCCGGCTTCTTAACATCTATATTTTTCAGGTCGTCCGCATTCATTTTAATAGCTTTCTGACCCATCATTCCGCCCATCAGCACCAGGCTTTCCTTTGATTTGACATCCGCTATGGTAGTGACTTCCATCATCCCGCCCATGGACAACTCCACACGATTGAATTCCGGGGAGAAATACATGATCATCTTAGAACCCTGCAATATACCTATCTGTGACTGCACCTGCGGATCATCACTGTTGAATTGCATATTGAATGTTACCTTGCCTTCCTTGACCTGTCCCAATGCAACCATCACACATAACAGGGAGGCGAGTAAAGAAAATACTTTTTTCATATATAAGCGTTTAGTGAGGTGCTAAAATACGTTATTTATCAAAACGCGCCTAAAGTTGGCAGGCATTTTAATTGATCGGGAAGCCCGGTGCAATGTTAACAGTTCACACGATTTACAGTACCGGCGATCTTATTACCATTCCCTCCAGGGTTCCGTTATATCCTCATCAGGCGTATTATATCCTTTCCTGGCGGAGGCGTTGATAATGATCGTTGCTATCTGTTCCCTTTCCTCCGTTTCGATAAGCTGTCCATCACATTTTTCATTCAGGGCATTTAATTCCAGGATAGCAGCCTTAACTACTTCCATCCCCTGCGCGACAGCAGCGGAACGGTCCATCTGTTCCAGGTACCGGGTAAGTATAGCAGCACACCTGCGGACATCTTTCTGGCCGTAAGAAGGATTAGCCCGCCGCATATACGAGAGCATAGATTGTTCCAGTTCCCTGACCTGCCGGAGCAGGACGGAATCTGCCGTATACCCGGCCTGCGGACTATTGCCGGTTCCTGGCGTGCAGGATGCTACAGCCATTAAAACCGCTATCGAAATAAAAGTGGTCCGGAAGTATCGCATATGAATTGGGATGTGCTGTTTTTTTTCCAAAATTATTCAAAAAAAGTCATAGACTTCTCTAAGAAGTCCCTGAAAATGTCCGTTCATGATTATAGCGTACGTTGAAATCTTATTATTGATTACCGGTAAAATTTAATTTTCACAACCAAAGAAATATTATGAAAGCTCCATATTCTACAACCATAATGATGGTCTTCAGCCTCGCCCTGCAACTGCTGGCAGCCGGGAACGTACAGGCACAACGTATAGAGGTCGCGGACCTGGATACTTCTTCCTTCCCGGCCAGGCTGCATATCGTGGTCAGCAAGCCCGATATACAATTCAGCGGACTCCGGTATGATACATTCCCGGGCGCCGGCAATAAGCAGGTCATAAAGCTCTCCTTCCAGGGCTGCGGGATCGCTAATGTCATCACCTACCTTGATACAGTCATTGATATCCCGGCCGCGATGCCCTATACGCTCCAGGTATATACGATCTGGGAGCCGGTCAAGCCCTGCGCGTATCCCACGGAGTCCCTGTGGACAGATTCCCTGACCATCGTTACCCATACGCCGACAGGTATCCCCGGCATCCCTGATGCGGACAGCCGGTTCAGCATCTATCCCGTACCTTCCAATGGCCTTATCAGCCTGGGGTACGAAAAAAGCATAAAAGTGACCGCTATACGCCTTACAGATGTGCTGGGCAGGGAGGCTGCAGCTTTTCAGCCGGAAGCTACCACACTGGATATCAGCCGGCTTGCAAAAGGTGTGTACCTGCTGCACATAAGCTCCACGGCAGGCGTACTCACCAGGAAAATCGTGCTGGAATAACAAATAGCAGCATCAGCACGGCAGCATATCGTAATTTTAGGTGCAGCAACTATTGACCTTTTAAAACAAACAGCATATGAGAACAGGTTGGCCGGGTAAGATGGCCTTGATGCTTATGATCTTCGGGAGCCTGGTAGCCTGTAAGAAGCAAACCGGGTGTGGTCTGCGGACGGGTCCTGCAGTGGCGACCGGGGTCCATACACCCCAGGACATCACCAGGGGTGAAGCTATCGTGATCACTTTAAGCATAAAAGTGCCAGACACCGCCTGCGTACAGGGCGCAACCGCACGGATAGCGCACGTAAACCGGGACACTTTCCATATCAGGCCCGAGATCGTGTACAGCGATCCCGCACAGTCCGAAGACTGTACCTGCAGCAGCGAAAGCACTTTGAAAGGCTCCGTAGTGTTCCGAACCGATAAAGCAGGCGCTTTCTATTTTACATACGACCGGGAACGGGATATGAGTAACAACAGCGGCGGCACTTTTGTCATCACCGCGCATTGATCATACCAGGAATAAGCATTAACGAGTGTCAGCAGCAACGGATTTGACAAATATGATAAACGGCTGCATCCGGGGAGATACCCGGATGCAGCAAGCGTTTTACTACCACTTTTACCCTATGCTCATGCGTATCTGTATCCGCTATGCGCCCAATAGGGAAGACGCGGAACAATGGGTGCAGGACAGCTTCCTGAAGCTGTTCCGGAACCTGGATAAGTATGAAGCCTGGGGATCATTTGAAGGCTGGATAAAAAGCATTGTGACCCGTGTATGCCTGGATCATATCCGCAGGTCGAATACCACGGCTTTTGAAGCGGACAAGCATACCGTCACCACCGATAAGATAGAATTGCTGGCCGATGATGTTCCCGTGCGTAACGAGGCCCTGCAGAAGTACAGCGGAGAAGCGGTGCTGCAGCTACTGAAAAAGCTGCCGGAAAAGCAGCGCGTGGTGCTGAACCTGTACGTGTATGAAGCCTACAGCCATAAAGAGATCGCGGAGATGCTCCGGATCAGTGAGAATTATTCCCACTGGCTGCTGCACCAGGCGAAGAAAACGCTGGCAGCGATCATTAATACAAGCCACCCCAAAAGCGTGAGTCATGAACAGTAAAGAATTTGAAAGCTGGCTGCAGCAACAAGCAGAGGAAGGGTCCTATGAGGCCAATGAGAAAGGATGGCAGCAACTGCAGGCAGCCATGCAGCAGGAAAAGCATACATCAAAAAAAGCTGCTTTCCTCCTGCCCTACAAAATAGCGGCAGCCCTTGTACTGGCAACCGGCATAGCATCCTATATCTATTTTTCCAACCAGGATACGACCGGCGTGCAACCTGCAGCGACACAGACGGCACAATCCCGGCAACAACCGGTATCAGACAGCAGCACTGCTGTCATATCTCCTGCACCTGCATATCCCCAACAACCTGTGGGACCGGCCAATATACCTGTCCCTGAAATGCCCGCTGCCGAGAAGCCGGCTATTGCTGATATTCCCTCCTCCGGTGACAACAGCAGCCAACCCGAAACATTCACAGCACAGCAGCAGCCTGTACCCACAGTTGTCCGCAACAGCATATCGTATCTCCCTGTACTCCTTCATACCCGGGTGCGGCCGTATCGGGAACTAGCCGTATCCCTGCAGACAGGCATGCAGCAGTTGGGAGGCATGCAATACCAGCTCGGCGTCACACGGCGGGTACAGCTTGCACGGCGCCTCTTTGTGGACGGAACAGTGACCGTAGCATCTTCTGCTGTCTCCTATTCCGAGCAGCACCAGTTCAGCGGCGTATCAGTATTACCCGGGAATGCCGCATCCGGTCTCGATAATGTGAGCACCACCACCACCCGGGTGGAAACAGTTTATAAACAACCGGTCTATTCATTAGGCATCGCGCCTGTATTGGGATTTAACATCAGTAAAAAATGGAGCATTTCCGGCGGCAGCTACCTGAACAGGAATATCAATACCACTATTGCCCTTCAAGACCAGGCGGATGATATCTCCAATACGCTGATCAGCGAAAGTAATGTCCCTCCCAGCTATAAGGCAGCTCCCTGGGACTGGGGCATCCTGGCAGGAACGGAATACCGCGTGCACCGGCGGTTGAAGATACAGGCAGGCTACAGGATAGGAATGACAGATTTCCTCAGGGTAAATAGGTCTGTACGGAACACAGGTATGAACCTGGGCATTAAATACACTCTGGGGAAATAATAAACCCGAAGAACTCCTGTAAGTCTACATATTAAGGCCAGGATAAAGGCATCTATCAGGGAGCATTTTTTGAACGGAGATCATCTTTCAGCACCGCTTTCCCTTTCTCAAAGCCCAGCAGCAGCCTGTTCGTATGCACGCCGTGCCTTCGCAGCATTTTCCTTGCAGCCAGGTATGCAGGCTCATCCAGGCGGATATAGATAAAACTTCTGTCTTCCTCCTGCAGTACGCTGAATACCGTTAACTTATCAGCAATACGGCTGCTGCCGGCCGCATCCCCGGGAAGCGGCGGCGTATAGACGGGCCTGTCAGACTCCAGGTATTTAAAATCCCGGACCTTCCTGTCCGAACTAAGCACAACCCGCAGGTAATAGTAAAGATGCGCGCCGCCGGTTCCTATAAAATATATTTCATCGGGTATCCCGTCCCTGTCAAGGTCCCAGTTCCCGGAATAGTTATGCATGACCCGGTCATTGTCATAGATGTAATGCAACGTAATACCCGCGGCGGCATAATGCGCTTCAAAAGAATTGGAAGGCGTATCATCCTGCTGCGCCTGTGCGGTCGTTATCGAAAGACAGGCCGGGAATACCGCCGCAAATGTCCTCATTGCAAATTGTGATCTTAATACCATATCCTACTGCATTTCTATATCCACGATCTTTCTTCCACAAGCGCCAAGATAATGGACCAGTATCTTTTCATATACTTTGTACCCGTCATCCACGTTTGTAAAAATGACAATGCCCTGCCCGATGCGGGGAAGTATAAAGCATATCGCCTGGCAGCCTTCATCTGCGCCACCATGAGATAAAGCGTATTCCCCGTTCCCCAGATCATATATCTCCATACCCAGGCCAAAGTATTTGCCTTTGCTGCTGGCTACCTGTGGCCGTATCATTTCCGAGAATACCTTGTCTGATATACCCTGCCGGTGCAGGATGCTCACCAGGAAGCTGCCGTAGTCCGGTATGGTAGTGAAAAGATCGTCCGCAGCATTGGCAGTTGTATTCCTGACAGTTTTATAGGGTATGCCTTCGGGGCTATACCCCTGCGCTAAACGCTGCGTATCTGCTGTTCCGCTCCAGCAATAGCGGGTATCGGTCATCTTCAAAGGCCCAAAGAGGTATTCGGCAGCCAACTGATCCAGCGTTTTACGGAATTTCTTTTCCAGGGCCTTACGGAGGTATTCAAAGCCTTCCCCGGAGTAACCATAGCCGGTACCCGGTGTAAAACCGAATTGCAGCTTTCCATCGCTGTTTTCCCAGCGCCAGTTCCTGAAACCCGTCTGATGCGACAGTACATGCCTTGTTGTGAGCAACCTGTGCCGGGGATCCTGCGCCACCTCCGGATCGGTCCAGTATTTGTACAGGGGCTCATCCGGATCCCATTTGCCCGCGCTCACCAGCCTGAACGTGACAAGAGCGGTTACCGGCTTGGTCAGCGATGCCACATTGAAGATCGTATTATAAGGCGCCGGCACACCGGGCCTTAATTCCCCGAATACCTTTACCTGCTGTAAAGCACCGTTGTGAATAGCACCGATGCCGAGGACGGGCACCCGGATCTCTTTTAGCCAGGATGCCACAGCGCTGTCATTGTCAAAAAAGGCGGAACGGTAGTTAGCGACATCTGTCTCCCGGTGGTCAAAGCTCAGGCTCCGGGAAAGCTTCCACGTACCATTCTCCAGCAGCCAGAGATGGGTAAAACGGGCTGAGCCGGCATACGTTTCCTTACCGTTCTGCAATGTTTCATAGAAGCGATGACTACCGCTCTGAACAGCTCCGTATATCACCTGGTCCTTATACAAAGGATAGATCTGCGTACTCTCCCTCACCAGCTCCCGCCTTGAACGATACGTAACGGGCGATCCGCAGAGACCAGCTCTCAGGGCCTTGATAAAGCCTGCCTTACCGGAGATACCGTCCTTATCATGATAAAATTCAAAGGTGTCTGACAGCATATGTTCAAAGCAGGCTATATCACAGGTATTAAAGCCTGTCCCGAACAGCAGGCTATCCTGTAGCAGGATAGTTGCATAGAGGTCTGCAGGAGGTTGTGAAAAAGCGCGAAAGCACTGCAGCAAGAAAGAGATATTGTTTCATCAGGGATCGGCAAGATTTTGTGGATGTGAACGATCTGCTGCTCTTACCCGGGCAAGTATCATCACCCGGTAAGCGGCGTCAAGGTCTATATTTCAGCTAAATTGATTAAAAAAAGCGGCTCACGGCCGCTTTTAAATATACTGCTCCGTTTCCTTGATATACGGATATACTTAGTTGTCTCAAAAGCCTGTATGGTCAGGTTAATGACTATTTACGCCTGAACGTCAGGGCTATTTTCCTGAAGATATCCACGTAAGCACCAATATCTTCCTTTGTCATACCTACCAGCATATAATAACCTCCCGCGTCATCAAACAGCATGGTCAGGCTGATCATTTCTTTTGTACCGCCTTCCGTTCCGCTTTCAGCTATAACCTCATACCCGTCCAGGCCATCAATGGTTAAAGCCCGCGTTTCTTTGACAGCAGCCGCCGCTGCGCCCGGTAGTTTCCTAAGGCGCTCTGTCGTATATTGCTTCCTGTCTCCTACCGGCACTGCTGCCAGGGAATTGCCTACCAATAACGCAGGCTTATCCGTTGGTACCCGGCCATCCGTGGAGTACATCAGCATACCGCCAGCATATTTTGCCAGTTTGAAACCGGTGCCGGTTACATCCACAATAAAGGGAACCGCATCCAGCGGATTGTCATCCTGGTCTGCGTGAAATGCCACAGACAGCATAGCAGTTCTTACAGGCTCGCTGAGGTTAGCGGCCTTTTCCGGGAACATACCGGTCACCAGGCAGGTACCGTCTTCATATCCGAATATCAGGATATATTTTTTATACTTTGTACCATTGGCAGCCTGTGTTACGGTCAATAAAACACCTTCCGACTGTCCTATTTCGACCTGCTCCTTGCTGACCAGCGCCATGCCCTGCGACCTTAATCCTTCTTCTGTAAAAGCATCAGCAGTAGCCGCATACGGCGCAGGAAGACCATTCACCATAATAACGGCACCCGTCCGCTCTTCCTGGAAACCGGTGAAGGCGGTAGCCTGGGCAAACCCCGAAGGAGGTATCATTGTAAATTTAGTACCCGGCAGTTGCACCGGGGTTCCGGGCTGCGCCCAGAGCTGCTGAAGAAAGCATACGAGCAGGAAAGCAAATACCCATCTTTTAATCATAGCCATTTTTATTATATAGTTAAACCAATAATGCTGCCGGTATTATACCCAATCCGGCGGCGGCGAAGATACAAAAGAGAATGATTATACAGAACCTGCAATGATCCGCATTCTTAATTTCCGGGAACTTTCCTGTCTGCCGGTCTGAAATACCATGAAACAACGGTCAGCATCAATAATAATACGGGACCGAAATATTCCGCCATACCGTCGCCCGCCACCGCATGGGAGACCAGCGCGCCGGACATCGTGAAGAAGAAGCCGGCATAGGCCCATTCTTTCAGCAAAGGGAATTTCGGTACCAGGACCGCTATGACGCCCAGCATCTTCCAGGTACCGATAAGCGGCAGTACATATCCCGGGTAGCCCAGCCGGGCCATAGCATCCTGCTCTTCCTGCATTCCCGTAAGCTGGATAATACCCGTGGAAAGCATCCCTAAGGCCAGCCAAACCGTAGCGATCCAGTAAATGATCTTATAACTTTTTTTCATGTCATATTATTTAGTGACTCTCTGCTTGCAGGCAACAACCTTTAATTACGGATACGCTTCGCTGAGCAGTGTCCTCTCTGCCGGCCAAAGACCTCTTTTACTATAAGGGAACTGAGGGTGCTGGTCATTTGTAACTTATAATGGCTTTTGTTGCCTATATATAGATAGTCAGTTATTATTTTAAGGAGTCCGCGATCTGCTGTAAACGGTCATGCGCCATATTGATGCCATGAGCAAACGGCATCTTCAGCAGCTGGTCCCTGAAGGCTACCGATCGCATAATGATATGCATGGTCAGCTTGCTGGTGCTGTCCGTGACCTTTTCAAATTCCAGGAATTCCAGTTGTACGGGAAAGTCCGTATTTTCCATCTTAAAGGTCCTGGTGATCTTTTCACCCGGCACAAATTCCAGGATGACGCCATTAGCGCTGAATACCACATTACCCTCGTAAGAGGTCTCAAACCGCCAGCTACCATGTTCCCTGTTTTCCAGTTGCAGCACTTTGGTGCCCATCCACTGTTCCACGATCTCCGGGTCTTCATAGGCTTTAAAAAGGAGCGCTACCGGCAGATCGAACGTCCTGGTGATGATAAGCTCCTGCTTACCCGGCTCGGCATGTACCGTTGTTTTCTTTTCCATTATCGGTTATTTTTATATTTTTTCATGACCGCTTCCAGCTTATTGAACCGGTCTTCCCATAACTGGCGGAAAGGCTCAATAAAGTCGGCTATATCTTTCATTTTAGCAGGGTTGAGATGATAGTAGATCTCCCGCCCGCTCTGCTCCTGTGTCAGCAGCTCACATTCCGTCAATATCTGCAGGTGCCTGGATACCGTAGGGCGTGCCGTGTTGAAGTTGGAAGCGATAGTACCTGCCGTCATAGCCTGTGTGGCGATGAGCAGGAGGATGGCGCGCCGCGTAGGGTCCGCAATTGCCTGGAATACATCCCGTCTCAGATTCATTATGTAGCTATTTGACTACAAATGTATACGTAGTCATTTAACTACACAAATTTTTCAGCGTATTTTTTTAAATATCGCTATCACAAAGCTGTGTTAATCCTCAGACCGCCTAAACATTAGCGTCGCATATTGGCGCCATGCATCCCTACATTGCAGTATATAAGAATGACAGGATTTTAACCGGCAATCCTGTCGTCACCCTTAAACCATCAAACCTATGAAATCATTACCAGGCATCGGCGAATATTTAGATATCAGGCATATAGTCATCCACCAGTTGAAGAAAGAAGCGGGCAGCAGGCATGTACAGCTTCGCGCAGCCCCGCGGGTGCTGGAGATAGGCGCCAGGGAAAGGATCTTCCTGGGCAACCTAGATACGTCCTATCACAAAAAGTCCAATCCCGTTTACGGCATCTTCGCGGCGGAAAATCCTGCTTTCCGGGATCACCTCTCGGCCTATGTACAAGGACATACCACGTTTTATGACTTTTCGCTGCAGGTGGCAACGCATTACAAAAGCATACTTGAGCATACGGTAACGGCCAGCGGCGGGTTCATGATCCTGTGCGCATATGGCAATACCATTACCCGGCAGGACCTCATGCTCGTACTGATGATCAACAATAAGGAAGGCTTCGTGGTCAATGAGTAGCAGCTTACACTTGACAATGTAAAAAACCTGGACCTCGCCAAGGTAGGCAGGCCTGGCAAAATACCGGCAATAAAAGTAACAAATATATTCTGACCATAATCCGGCGTAAGCTATATTAATTCATACCGTCACGTTCCTGTTCATAAGGAGGTGTCGTACGTTATCGCACACTAATGTACAAAATAATGTAACGGCTTTTACAGGATCATCCCGCAGCGACACCGGAGCGGCAGCAGCAGGCCGCTGTTTATACTGTTAAAAATGCCTGAACGGCGTAACCGTTCATCCGTGCTGCCGGCCTGCCATTATACTGCTGCAGCGGAGACGGCACCTCGTATATTTTAAATAAATAGTAACAATTCAGACGCCGTTCACGCTTTTACTGTAACGCTAAGGTCAGTAACTTTAAGGCAACCAAAATCTCATACTATGGAAAAGAAAACAATAGCCATATTAGCCACTCATGGCTTCGAGGAAAGCGAACTGAAGTCCCCTAAAGAGCACCTGGAACAGCAGGGCTGGGAGGCACATATTGTCAGCCCGGAATCCGGCAGCATACGGTCCTGGGCGAAATCCGACTGGGGAGCATCTTATACGGTGGATAAAACGCTCGGGGAAGCCAAAGCCTCGGATTATGACGCGCTGGTGCTGCCGGGCGGTGTGCTGAATCCGGATAAGCTACGGACCAATGAAGACGCGATCAGGTTCGTACAGGATTTTTTTGACCAGCGCAAGCCGGTCGCCGCGATCTGCCACGGTCCGCAGGTGCTGATCAACGCCGGCCAGGTCAAAGGCCGGAAGATGACCTCCGTGTCCAATGTCAGCAAAGACCTGATCAATGCCGGTGCGGAATGGGTGGATGAGGAGGTAGTAGTGGACAACGGCCTTGTCACCAGCAGGACCCCGGATGACCTCCCTGCCTTTAATGCCAAGCTGGTGGAAGAGGTAAAGGAAGGACAGCACGTATAACAACAAGACATCCAATAAATAATACAGGCTGCCCGGATCCGGGCAGCCTGTATTATTATCAATAGCGTATAAAAGGATGATCCTATCTTACAACCGTCATTTCATCGATCAGGTTGGTAGCGCCGCCGTATTTGTCTATAAGCCATAATACAAAACGGATATCTACCGCTATGGTACGCTTGTATTGCTTATCAAACGCGATATCGCCGCTCATGGCTTCCCAGTTACCGTCAAAGGCCAGGCCTGTCAGGTGACCTTCAGCATTGATCATCGGGGAACCGGAGTTACCGCCGGTAATATCATTGTTGGTGACAAAGCAGGTAACCAGCTCGCCTTTGCTGTTGGCATATCTGCCGTAATCCTTGGTCTTAACAAGCTCCAGGAAGTCCTGTGGCAGATCGAATTCATAATCACCGGGCTTGTACTTGGCCAGCAGGCCGTCCATATGGGTGTAGTACCTGTACTCCACGGCATCCTGTGGACTGTAGCCGCCCACTTTACCATAGGTGATGCGCATTGTGCTGTTGGCATCCGGGTACATAAGCTGACCTTTGTTTTTCTCCATCAGTGCTTTTACATATGTTTTGGACAGCTCCGCGTTCTTATCATTGAATTCACTGATCTTGCCGGCGTAGTTCTTATTATAGTTATCTACAAAGCTTTTAGCGTATATAAATGCAGGATCTGCTTCCAGCGCCTCTGCCTTGGGATTGCGGATAAAATCGTTGAATTTCACATCATCAAAGAACAGGGAGGTCGCAAATACGTAACGGGCGTAATCATTGAACGTTTTGGTCCAATCCTCGTTACCGAACATTTTGAATATCTGTGTCTGGTAAACATCCGGCTGCTGGCTTTTGCTGATATCCTTATAGAAGGCTTCCGTCATACGGGCGAATATCTCTTTCTCCATTTCACCCACAAATGATTTCATCATATTTTCCCTGTAAGCCTTGATACGGTCGGCAGTGGCTTTGACCTCTTCCGGCTTGGCCTTTTTGTCGGTCAGCTGCTCGTGTAAGGATACGCCCGCAGCGCCCAGCACACCTACCGGTGAAGCGTAAAAGCCCTCGTTCATATATACACGGTGCTTCGCGTAAGGCTTATAGTCCGCAAAGGCATTCGCAAAGTCATTTATCAGGTTGCCATAGCCTTTCTTATTGGCATTATTCCACTGGTTGAATTCCCTTTCCTGGCGTTTCTTTTCATTCACCACGTTCAGGCGCTTCAGCTGCTCTGTCTGGCCTATAAAGTATTTCCAGTAGTTGGATATGGAAGCATATTTGGAGGTCAGCATAAGATTGACAGCAGGATCCTGGCGCATATATTTCCGCATGATGGACAGGCGTGTGTCTCTCAGCTTCACTACAGCAGGATTGGTCTCGCTGATGCGCAGGTCCACATCATACGATGTGATGAAGCGCTCCGTACGGCCGGGATAACCCATTACCATAGAGAAGTCGCCCTCTTCCACACCTTTGATATTTACAGGCAGGAAGTGCTTGGGCTTGTAAGGCACATTATCCTTGGAGTAGGCGGCAGGCTTGTTGTCACGGCCTGCATATACGCGGAATACGGAGAAGTCGGCCGTATGACGGGGCCACATCCAGTTGTCTGTATCACCGCCGTATTTGCCCAAGGATTTGGGAGGGGTGGCTACCAGGCGCACATCCGTAAATACTTCGTATTTCAACAGGATATACTGGTTGCCGCTGAAATAGGAAGCTACACGGGATTCATATTTACCGCCTTCCGTACCTTCCTTCTGGATAGTGTTCAGGATATCTTCCAGGTTCTTTTTACGCTTTTCGGCATTGCCCCTGGAAGAGGCTGCCACTACCCTGTCCGTTACATCTTCCATGCTTACCAGGAATTTCACCGACAAGCCCTTGGCAGGCAGCTCCTGTCCGAAAGACCTGGCCCAGAAGCCGTTCTCCAGGTAGTTATTTTCGACCGTGCTCAGCGCCGCGATATTACCATAGCCACAGTGGTGGTTCGTGATCAGCAATCCCTGGCCCGAGATCATCTCTCCCGTACAACCGCCGCCAAAGTGCACGATCGCATCCTTCAAGCTGGAATTATTGGCATTGTACAGGTCCTGAGGTGTAAGCCTGATGCCCAGCTTTTTCATTTCCTCGTAATTCTTCCCGATCAGCATCGGTATCCACATACCTTCATCCGCCCTTAGCCTGGCAGAAAAAAGGGTGGTAAAAGCAAATAAACTGAGTAATATTTTTTTCATAAGAGCAAATATAATAATTATAACGTGATGTAATAAGCCGGCAAACGGAAAATTTACGCACCGGGAGATACCTTTACAGGCATTTCCCGGTGCTTTCTGCGGGCATATGCTATTCCGGCTGCAGCCACATCAGCACCACACCCTTCTTCCTGTTCTTTACGATCCTGTTCAGCACAATGTATTCATTATTGGCCGCATCATAGTGACCTATGCTGAAGAGCATCAGGTTCTTTTCCTTTTTTTCACCTTCTATCACTTTTTTTCCTTCAGGGATACCCTTGCCGGAGGTCTTGTAATAATAGCCATTGCAGGCGCCCAGGGTCTGTATGGTAGTCACCCGCTTACCGGATTTCATTTTTTTCTGGTTAGCCTCAATGTCATTGAACAGCACATAGCTGTTTTGGGGAGCGCCTATATACTGGAAAGATTTATATTGCGTACCCCAGCTAAGCGTATAAGCCATTTCATTACGGAATGAATAGAACAGCGGAGAAGGTATGCTCATTACTTTCTGCGATTTCGGGATATAGTTGGCTGCGATCACATTGCCCTCCTTGTCATATTTCATTACACCGACATCGTTCAGGTAGTAATCGATCCGTGTTCTCACACCTGTTTTGCTGGTATAGGTGGTAACGATCACCAGGATCTCCTCCAGCACTATGGTATAGCTCCCATCCGGGTTAATGTACAGTGACTGGGGCACCGCGCTCATTTCTTCCCTTTTCTTGAACTGGGATTTCGCAATTCTATCCAGCTCGGTCAGCCGCAGTTGCTGGTTACTGAAATTAGCCAGGCTTTTGTCAAAGGTGGCCATAAAAACAACATACCGCTTGTTGAACTTCTTTTTCTTGGCGTCAACCGATTTGTTGGATAGCATTAAGAATTGCTGTGTAACCGGGTTGAATCTCAATATAACGCTTTCAATATCCTTGGCGCTGTTATACGTCACTTTGGTCATATCAAAAGATGCAGCGCCTGCATTTAATTTACCTACGAATAAGCCCCCGTTCTGGTCCCCGCCGGATCGTTTGGTATTCATACCCTTTGCCACTACATAGACGGCCTTGTCGCCATCCACATACAGGTCCAGGAATTCCATGTATTTATAGCCGTCATTGGGAGAGTCATAAAAGGACCGGGAGATCACCTGGTGCTGATCGTTGAAATGCAGCAGCTCGATCCTTTCATTCCTGTTCTCGGCAAAGGTGTTGAACAGGGCTATGGCATAGCTGTTGGAATTTTCATCTTTACGGATAAAGAAATCAGGCGGAGGGACATTACCAAACGCCATAGCATACCCGCTTCCCATATTGAGCTTATCAAAACGGGCAATGGTCTCCTGGCTGACAATGCTGCCGTTGGAGCCGTTGATGATAACCCTCAGTAAAGTTGGCGTTTTGTTATCCAGCCTGTAGATAAAGCAAACGATCTGCCCGTTGATCTCGTAAACGGCGCTGACATTTCCCACCTTTTTACCACCGGCTTCGTATTCTACCGTTTTATTATAGGCCAGCTTCTTATCCGTATTGTAGCTCCTGATACTGATCTTGCCATGCTTCTCAAAGTGTAAAAAATAGGTAATGCCGTTCTGCGCTTTGATGATCTTGGCCGCACCCGCCTCCGGCTCGTCGAAAATACCGGAAGTGGACAGTACCTTAAATTGGGCAAAAGAGGATACATATAAGCCTATTGCCACCATAAGAAAAAGGAGTCGTTTCATATTGATTTCTTTAAGAACATTTAAAAAGGTGCAAAAATAAACCAAATATTAAGAAAAAGTTAACGAATCCACAGAAATATTTATATAGCGGCGGATATTGAAGAAGCCGGGGGAATTCCAAAAATTTCAGGTTACTTTTGTTCTTAAATTCAAATTATTTAATAAATATGAAAGCGATTATAAGTACGGCAAAAGGAGACATGACCGTAATGTTCTATGAAAATGACGCGCCCAATACAGTAGCTAATTTCGTGAAGCTGGCCAGAGCAGGCTTTTATGACGGCCTGACCTTCCACAGGGTGATCCCTGATTTCGTGATCCAGGGCGGATGCCCCAATTCCAGGGAAGGCGCTACAGGCATGATAGGTGCCGGCAACCCGGGCTATAAGATAGATTGCGAAACCGGCGGCGGCAACCAGCATCATGACCGCGGCGTATTGTCCATGGCGCATGCAGGCCGCAACACGGGAGGCTCCCAGTTCTTCATATGCCACAGCAGGAATAACACCGCCCACCTGGACGGCGTACATACCTGCTTCGGCAAGGTCACCGGGCATGTGGAAGTGGTAGATGCCATACAGGCCGGCGACCGCATCCTTAAAATTACCATTGAAGATTAATAAAATATTGCAGGAGGCTGTCCGGAAAACGGGCAGCCTCCTCTATTTCCTTGTTAGTGTGCCGTATCAGGATGGAATGTCAATGAGCTTGCCCGGCCGGTACATATCCCTCTCCTGTTTCCATAGTATTCCCCCCGCCTTTATTGCCGTAACCGTGTTCCTGGCGCTGCCCGGAGGTGCACCTGCGCACTTACTTTTTGTTGCGGTTATATAATAAGTATTTTTTAACTTGCGTATTTTAAAAACAGATTCAAATATGAAATATTTGATAGTCGGGCTGGGGAATATAGGAGCAGAATATGACTTTACAAGGCATAATATTGGTTTTGATATAGCTGACGCATTCGTCATTAAGCATGGCGGCAAATTCAACATCGACAGGCTGGCTATGGTGAGCGAGGTGAAATGGAAAGGTAAGACGTTCGTGGTCATCAAGCCTACCACTTATATGAACCTGAGCGGCAGGGCCGTTAAGTACTGGATGCAAAAAGAGAAGATCGCCGTAGAAAATATCATTGTGCTGGTGGACGACCTGGCCATCCCCATAGATAAGCTGAGGATCAGGGCCGGCGGCAGCCACGCAGGGCATAACGGCCTTAAGGATATAGACGCGGAACTGGGTACCAACCAGTACAAAAGGATCCGGTTCGGCATCGGCAACGATTATCCCAGGGGCAGGCAGGCGGATTTTGTACTGTCCAAATGGAAAGCCGATGAGCTGGAAACCGTTAAAATAAAAATACTCCAGGCTGTAGAGGCTATCGAAACCATTGCCGCCGCAGGACTGGAAAAGACAATGAATACTTATAACAAATAGAACATGAAGCTATCAAATTATATTAATGCCATCCAGGAACCGCAGACCATCCTAATGGCCAAGCTGAGCAGGGAACTGAAAGCGCAGGGAAAAGATGTGGTGGACCTCAGCCTGGGAGAGCCTGATTTTATTACCCCGGCCCATATCATAGACGCCGCCAGGAAAGCTATGGACGAAGGCTATACCAAATATCCGCCCGTAGCCGGCTACCCGGAGCTGCGGGAAGCCATCTGTGAAAAGCTGCAAAGGGATAACCAGCTGACCTACCGTCCTGAAAATATAGTGGTGAGCACAGGTGCCAAGCAGGCACTGGCCAATGTGATCCATTGCCTGATAGAGGCGGGCGATGAAGTGATCATTCCCACCCCTTACTGGGTATCTTATGCTACGCTCGTAAAAATGGCAGGAGGCACACCCGTATTTATCAACTGTGGTATCGAAGCGCACTTCAAATTGTCTGCAGCGCAACTGCGTGCAGCCATCACACCGAAAACACGGATGCTGATCTATTCCTCTCCTTCCAACCCGGCAGGAGCGGTCTATACCCGGGAAGAGCTGCAGGCACTGCATGAAGTATTAAAAGATTACCCGGAGATCACCGTGGTAAGCGACGAAATATACGAATACATCAATTACGGCACAGGCCATTACAGCATTGCCCAATTCGGCGAGATGAAGGACCGTACCGTCATCGTGAACGGCTTTGCCAAAGGCTACGCGATGACCGGCTGGAGACTGGGGTATATTGCCGCCCCCGAGCCGCTGGCCAAAGCCTGCGAAAAGCTGCAGAGCCAGATCACCTCAGGCGCTAACTCCATTGCGCAGCGTGCGGCTATTACCGCCCTGCTCGGCGACCAGCAGCCTACCCGCGATATGTGCAGCGCCTACAAGCAGAGAAGGGATTATTTTATACCGGCGCTGGCTGCCATACCCGGATTCAAGGTAGCGAACCCTGACGGCGCATTTTATGCATTTGTGGATGTAACATCCTGCTTTGGTAAAACGATTGCCGGGCAGACCATAAAGGATGCTGACGACCTGGCCATGGCATTGCTGCATCATGCGCATGTGACCGGGGTAAGCGGTACGAGCTTCGGAGAGCCCAACTGCATACGCTTTTCCTTTGCCACATCTATGGACCGGCTGGAAGAAGCGATTGCAAGGCTGCATAAAATATTCTCATAAGATACCGGGATACCTCCTAAGCAAAAGCTGCTGTATATTTTACAGCAGCTTTTGTTTTATTTCAGCTTTTCATAGAGCAGCTTAATGATGCCATCCGCAACCCCGATCCGTGGAACCAGTATCTCCTCTATTCCCGCCCATTTCATTATATTGGTATATACCTTAAGCGCGGGTACGATCACATCCGCCCTGTCCTCTTTGAGCTGGTATTTATTCATACGCTCAGCAACGGTCATGGCAGACATGGACTTGTACATCGTTTGCAGCGTACCCAGCAGCAAAGGCTTGTTCTCCTTGCTTTTGGTAAGCGAAAAGACCTTATTGATATTGCCACCCGATCCGATGGCCTGGAGCGACGGTATGCCTTTGGTGATCTCCTTAAGGGTATCTTTCATGGTTGCCCACTGCTTATCGCTGATCTGGCGGTTCAGCAGCCGGATGGTCCCGATATTAAAAGACTCCTTGAAAACGATCTCATCCTTTTTCATCAGCGTGATTTCCGTACTGCCGCCACCCACATCTATGTAAAGATAGCTGCCGCGGTGGTTGATATTCGCATTCAGGTGATTCTCGTAAATGATCTGCGCTTCCTCGCTGCCGGATATGATCTCGATATCAATACCGGTATGCGCCTTTATCATGTCTATAAGCTGCGCTCCGTTGGCGGCGTCCCGCATGGCAGAAGTGGCGCAGGCCCGGTAATGCGCTACCTGGTGTATTTCCATGGCTATCTTATACACCTGCATGGTTTTCAGAAGCTCATCTGCCTTCTCCTTACCTATGCTGCCCTCCCGGAACACATCAAACCCCAGGCGCAAAGGTATCCTTATAAGGTTGAGCTTGGAAAAGACAGGCGACCCGCTTTCCGGATGCGTGACTTCCTGTATCAGTAACCGGGCTGCATTCGACCCTATGTCAATAGCCGCTAATCTCAATTTTAATATTTTTTGTAAACGATAAAAGTAATATTTTTATCACAATTATCGTTTATTAAATAATTATGAATCCACTCCGGCATGCTGCTGTTCTTATGATATCCGGGCTGCTGTGCGGCTCCGGCAGCCTGCTGTCGGCCCAGACCGTTGATGTGCTGTGGGTCAGCTTTACCGATAAGGCCGGTACGCCTTATACCCTTTCCAACCCCCGCGGTTTCCTCACCCAGGCAGCTATTGACAGAAGGCTCCGGTTCGGCATAACCACAGACAGCACGGACCTGCCTGTGAACGAAAGCTACATCAGCAATACGGCAACTGTCAGCAACGGTACACCGTGGCTCGCTTCCCGGTGGCTGAACGGCGTATTGCTGCAGACAGCGGACAGTAGCGTTGCTTCGCAGATAAGGGCATTACCCTATGTAGCAGACTGCCAGTGGGTCACCCGTTTCAGTAACGGATGGCCCTATATAAAGGCGCAGGCCCCCCAGGTGCCGGGCGATGTAACACCAGCCCAGCCTGTCAGCATGGATGCCACCTATTACGGGGGCGGCTGGAGCCAGATACATACCTGTGAAGGCGAATTCCTGCACGAAAGAGGCTACGAGGGACAGGGTATGCTGATCGCGGTCATTGATGCGGGCTTCAGTGGCCTGTATAACAACAGCTATTTCGAGCACCTGGTATCGGAAGGCCGCATTGCAGACCGGTATTCCTTCCTGCGGAATGATACTTTCATCACCCAGGACGGCGACCACGGGCTACGGGTGCTGAGCGTGATGGCTGGCTACCGGCCGGACGCCTTTGTCGGCACCGCGCCCAAAGCCCGCTATGCCCTGTACCAGACCGATCACCAGAACACAGAATCTTTTGTTGAGGTCTACGCCTGGATAGCCGCCCTTGAAAGGGCTGACAGCATAGGAGCGGATATTGTCAATAATTCGCTTGGCTACAGCATATTTGATGAATCCGTTCACAATTTTACAACCGCGGCGCTGGACGGGCACTCCAACCTGCTCAGCCGTATGGCCAATACAGGGGCCTCCAAAGGTATGCTGATAGTGAGCTCCGCCGGTAACGAAGGCAACAGGCCCTGGAAGCATATCCTCTTCCCTTCCGACGGGGATAGTGTGCTGGCAGTCGGCAATACCGATGCCGGTAAGCACATCCATTATACCAGCGGGAAAGGGCCTGCCGGTCTCAGCAAGCCGGACGTGGTGGCGATGGGCACTAATGCGAGGGTCATTAACCGGATCAGCTCCATTGCTCCGGGCAACGGCGCTTCCTTCGCGACCCCGGTCGTCAGCGGGCTCGCCGCCTGCTTCTGGCAAGTGGACAGGAACCGGCACCCTGCCGAGATAAGATCACTGATCAGGCAGTACGGCCACCTGGGCGTAAATGACAGTATGCAGTTTTACGGGCATGGCGTCCCGGACTTTAAACGGATGGCACAGCCTTATGTAAGCATTAAGCAAACAGCGCCTGCCGCTGCAATAACGGTCTATCCCAATCCTTCACCCGGCACCATAACCGTTTCCGCATCCGGTGAGCGCATCATACGCTACCAGGTCATCAATATGACAGGGAAAGTGCTGCTGCAGGAAACCCTAGTGCCGGGCAGGACTACGGCCGAGCCGGATGTCAGCAACCTGGCTCCCGGCATTTACACGCTCCTGGTATATACGGATAAGGCCGTCAGCAGCAGCCTGTTTACACGGCTATAGCCTGTAATGCTCCTTTAAAAGGGTGCGGATATTAGGATAGGTCTGTTCCAGCACTTCCGGTATTTCTCCGGGCATTACCCACCTGACCGCTGTGATATCTTCTTCCGCCTGCGCTGCCAGTACCGGATCGTGCATGACTTTCATCCCGAACCAGAAGGTACGCTTAAGCACATACTGCTCATACATATGATAAGTATGGTAGGTATCCGCGACAGGACCTGCCAGTTGCAGCTTATCCGCACCGGTTTCCTCTTCCACTTCTCTCACTGCTCCTTCGGCAGGGGTTTCCCCCGGCTCCAGCTTCCCTTTCGGCAGATCCCAGCAGCCACGCCTGCGGATCATCAGCAGCGCCCCTTCTGCATTGAAGACCAGCCCCCCGGCCGCTTCGATGCTTATATGGGTCTCCAGTATCACATCCACCACAGCATCCAGCGGAGCCGGCATTATCATATCTTCGTTCAGGGTATGCGGCGGCGGGGCCAGGCGCTCACGCAACTGCTGCAATGCATGGTCATCCCCCGGCTGTTCGCCGGTAACCTGAAGGCAGTATTGTCCAAAATGTATGGTCGTCATGGTTCTTATCATTTAAAAAAAGCTTATAAGATAGCGACCTTATAAGCTTTTCTTTTTTTATTTCGGGGCGTTGATGGTTTCCCTGAATTTCTGCTTGAGATAATCTGTCTTGAACAGGTGCTCCAGCATATGGTAATTCTGCTGGTCGGTAGTCTGCGCGTATAGCTGCTTCAGCACCTGTAATTTCCCGGATGTGGACCCGATGGAACGACCGATATAGCTGACCTGCTCCGTTGTAAAGCACAATTTTTTATTCTTTTGTACGAATTTTATACGGCTTTCATCTTCCTTGGATTTCAGCTTTTTCATGAAAGCGTCAAATTCCGCATCGGACATCGCGCCGCTGCAATCCGTATTAGGCGGCAGGTCTGAAGGCCAGACATCGTCCTCGGCCGGCGCTGTCCCTTCTTCCCCGTTGATCACCACATTGGACAGGTATTTGCTTTTCTGCTCCCCGCGTGGCGCAGGCGCCTCCGGCTCCTTAGTCCTTTCCTTAGCTGTTGCAGGCACTTTCTTCTCTTTGCTATCCTTAACGGGCTTCACCGTTTTTACGGTCTCTGTTTTCTTATCCGGCTTAGGCTGGCGGGGTGTATCAGCCGGCTTATCGCCACCGGGATTAAAGGCCGGGAGCGGGTCATCTTTTTTAGCAGGGGTAGCGGCCGTTTTTGTATTGGCGGCCACTGCTTCAGGCTGCTTACTTTCCGGCGCAGGGTTATGCTGCTGCTGGTACTGGCGGGCTATGAGCTTTTCCAGGCCGCTGATATCATCTTCCGAGGCTTTGTTACCTGCAAAGATATAATGACCGGTCTGCAGGTCATAAAGGGCGAAGTTATCATCCACCTTTCTCAGCATCAGGCCGCGGGAAGCGCCCTTCGGTATTTTCACCGCGAATTTCACCGGGGCGTATTTATTCTGCTGGAACAAGATTTCAATATTGGTAACACCGGCATCCAGGTTGGACAGGATACAGTAATTCTGGCTCAGCCTCGGCACCATCTTACCTTCCATCTTCACGTAAAAAGGCGTTTCCTTATCGCCTTCTATATATAAATAGGAATAGTGGGACTGTGCCCGGAGCTCAAAGCCGGACATCACCTGCAGCCACACGAAAGCCAGCCATACTATATATTTCAAAAAAGCATTTTTCATAAACATCCTTACATCTTCTGTCAAAAAACGTTATATATTATTCCAGCGTAATCAGCACCTGTCCTTTTTCCACCGCCTGGCCGCTGGTTACATGGATCTCCTTTACCGTGGCGTCAGCAGCCGATTTGAACACGTTTTCCATCTTCATAGCTTCCAGCACCAGCACCGGGTCTCCTTTTTTCAGTACCTGGCCGGGCGCTACCATGATCTTCAGCACCAGGCCCGGCATAGGCGCTTTTACGGGGTCTTTCTTCTGGCTTTTGGAGAAGTCTATACCCATATTTTTCAGCACCTGGTCTATCGGTTCCTGGATCCTGCTTTCTATCAGGCTGCCGTTCACGTTCAGCAGAACGGTCTTACGGCTCCTGTCCATATGCTCAATGAAGATATTATATACCTTTCCGTCTGCTATGAGGCTGTATTCATGAGGGGAGATCTGCCTGCAGTCCCAGCCGGGATGCTCATCATTTATATGTACGCCGTTGCCGTCAATCACAATGGTATGCTCGTCTGAGTTGGAAAGTACTTTATACATAAGTTAAAAGTATAAAAAGTGTCGTCTTTAATGATACAAACCTTCAAAATTAACGCAATTTTTTTTATCTTTACCATAAAGATTCAGGCACCTCGCGCGCGGGCTCCGGGCCCCTTGTACCGCTGCTTCCGAACGGGTACCGACCGGCATAAAAACAGGATTTTAAAGGTTGTTCACAAGATACAAATTAAAAAGAGTATTACAATTAAATAACTGACAACCAATAAAATAAATAACCAAAGAGTTAACTTTCCCTGCCCGGAAGCATCACCCGGGTTATCTTCCGGAAAACCAAGCGTTACTTTTCAACACTTTGTGCATATCTTAATTTTCGTTTTCAAAAACTAAGTCTCAAATTTGTACTGATCGAAAAGAATCTGACCTCGTGAAGATATCTTTCCGCATCCGGCTATTGAAACAACATCACTTTAACGTTTAATCGTATTTTATAATGGGTATTTTTGATAAAAGAATAAATTACAAACCATTTGAGTATCCGGAGGTGCTGACGTATACCGATGCATTAAACAAGTCTTTCTGGGTACATTCCGAGGTGGATTTCACTGCCGATACGCAGGATTTCCATTCCCACCTCAACAGTCCTGAACGGACAGCCATCAAGAACAGCTTACTGGCCATCGCGCAGATAGAAGTGGCCGTTAAGTCATTCTGGGGCAACCTGTACAACCATATGCCCAAACCGGAGCTGAACGGACTGGGCAGCACCTTCGCGGAATCGGAATTCCGTCACTCGGAGGCCTATTCGCGTCTCGTGGAAGTGCTGGGCTATAACAATGAGTTTGAGAAATTAGTGGAGATCCCGGTGATCAGGGAGCGTATCGAATACCTGACCAGCGCCTTATCCAACGTAAAATCGACAGATAAGAAAGAATACACGATGTCCCTGATACTGTTCTCCATACTGATTGAGAACGTATCCCTGTTCAGCCAGTTTGCCATCATCCTATCCTTTACACGTTTCAAAGGCCTGATGAAAAACGTCAGCAATATCATTGCCTGGACATCGGTGGACGAGCAGATCCACGCCAACGCCGGCATTTTCCTGGTGAATAAGATCAGGGAGGAATATCCCGAGATGTTCACCGAGGACGCGATCAACGATATCCTGGAAATGGTCAAACGTTCGCTGGACATCGAAAGCAAGATCGTGGACTGGATCTTTACGGAAGGCGACCTGGAGATCATCAAAAAGCAGGACCTGATCAATTTCATGAAATACAGGGTGGACGACAGTCTCCGGAAAATAGGACTTACTCCCATTTACAATATCTCGGAAGAGGAATACAAGCCGATGATATGGTTTGAGGAAGAGGTATTCTCCAATACCCTGGACGATTTCTTTGCCAAACGCCCGGTAGACTATACCAAGCATGACAAAAGCATTTCCGCGTTCGACCTGTTCTAACACAGCGCCCGGTCCCACAACAGCCATTATAAAAATTCTTATAACATTTTCGGAATACCGATCTGAAAATTCAACATATAAACTATAGTCACATGGAACTAAATGTATTTGAAGCCGAACAATTATTAGCATCCAACAGCATATCCACAATGGAGAAGCTGTGGTGGAAGAATGAAGAAAGCGAGCAGATCCTGAACAGAGGCTATTTATTGAAAGGAGAGACCGTGGAAGGTGCTATAGAGCGGGTATCTACCGCTGCTGCGCAACGGCTGTACAAACCGGAGCTGAAAGAGGCTTTCCAGGAAATGATAGAACGGGGCTGGATGAGCCTTAGCTCTCCCATCTGGGCCAATATGGGCACAGAAAGGGGCCTGCCGATATCCTGTTTCAACGTACACGTTCCGGATAATATAGAAGGCATTACCCACAAGCTGGGCGAAGTGATCATGCAGACCAAGATAGGAGGCGGGACTTCCGCTTACTTCGGCTCGCTCAGGGCACGCGGCAGCGCGGTGACGGATAACGGTAAGAGCAGCGGCGCCGTGAGCTTCATGAGATTATTTGACACGGCCATGGACACCATCTCCCAGGGAGGTGTGCGCCGGGGCGCGTTTGCGGCCTATATGGATATAGACCACCCGGATATTATGGAATTCCTGACCATTAAGGATATAGGAAGCCCTATCCAGAATCTCTTTAATGCCGTATGTGTGCCTGATTACTGGATGCAGGATATGGTGGATGGTGATATGCACAAAAGGGAAGTGTGGGCCAAAGTGCTGGAATCCCGCCAGCAGAAGGGGCTGCCTTATATTTTCTTCACGGATAATGTGAACAGGAACAAGCCACAGGTATACAAAGACCATAAGCTGATGGTGAACGCGAGCAACCTCTGTTCAGAGATCATGCTGCCGTCCACCGCCGATGAATCGTTCATCTGCTGCCTGCTGTCCATGAACCTGGAGCTTTATGACGAGTGGAAGGACACCGATGCCGTGAAGCTGGCCATCTTCTTCCTGGACGCCGTACTGCAGGAGTTCATTGTAAAAACGGAAGGCAACTATTACCTGGCCAGCGCCAATAAGTTCGCCAAGCGCCACAGGGCGCTCGGGCTGGGTGTGCTGGGATGGCATTCCTACCTGCAGCGCAATATGATAGCGTTTGAAAGCATGGAAGCCAAAACACTGACCTCCAAGATCTTCAAGGATATCCAGGAGAGAGCCGAAAAGGCCTCTATGGAGCTGGCACGTATCTATGGTGAGCCGGAGCTGCTGAAAGGCTATGGCCGGAGAAATACCACTACAATGGCTATCGCGCCTACCACCTCTTCATCAGCCATCCTCGGTCAGACATCCCCGGGTATAGAGCCGTACAGCTCCAATTATTATAAGGCCGGGCTGTCCAAAGGTAATTTCATGCGTAAGAATAAATACCTGAAGGAACTGCTGAAGACCAAAGGTATTGATAATGAAGAGACCTGGAGGACCATTATGCTGAACCACGGCAGCGTGCAGCACCTGGAAGAGCTGTCGCAGCACGAAAAGAATGTATTTAAGACCTTTAAGGAGATCAGCCAGCTGGAAATCATACAGCAGGCCTCCATACGCCAGAAGTATATAGACCAGAGCCAGAGCCTGAACCTCAATATCCCTTCTAACCTGCCGGTGAAGGAGGTGAATAAGCTGATCATAGAAGCCTGGAAGCTGGGCATCAAAACCCTGTATTACCAGCGCAGCCAGAGCGTATCAAAAGAGCTGGTAATGAACCTGGTGACCTGTACGAGCTGTGAAGCCTAAATCCTGATTCAAGGTCTTTTGACCCTTAATTATACACAATTATGACCACGGGAGCAATACGCAGGTATTGCTCCTTTTATATGGCGCCCGGCTGCCGGACCGCAGGCAAGTTTTGCGCTAATTGGTTGTATAATGCACGTATTTAAACTAACTTTGCAGTCTTATAATTCATACACAATGAACAACCAAGATCGTTATGCAATGCGTGGGGTATCCGCTCAGAAGGAAGAGGTGCACGCAGCCGTTTCAAAATTAGATAAAGGTTTATACCCTAAAGCGTTCTGTAAGATTTATCCTGATTACTGGGGCGGGGATGAAGCCTATTGTAATATCATGCATGCTGACGGCGCCGGTACCAAATCCGTACTGGCTTATATGTACTGGAAAGAGACCGGTGACCTGGGCGTATGGAAAGGTATCGCTATAGACTCCATAGTCATGAATATAGATGATATGCTGTGCGTGGGTGCCGTGGGTCCCTATACCTATTCTTCCACCATAGGACGGAATAAGCACCTCATACCCGGGGAGGTCATCGCTGCCATTATCAACGGCTCACAGGAATTCTTCGACGTGATGCGGGGCTATGGCATAGACGTGCACTTTATGGGCGGAGAAACGGCAGATGTGGGCGATGTGGTGAGGACCGTCATTGTTGACGGCACTATGGGCGCCAGGATGCCCCGTAAAAATATTGTAACGACAGACCATATTCAGCCGGGAGACGTTATCGTGTCCTTTGCGTCCTACGGGCAGGCCGTATATGAAAGCAGCTATAATTCGGGTATAGGCAGCAACGGGCTGACCAGCGCGCGGCACGAACTCCTGCACCACGATTACGCAACCAGGTATCCTGAAAGCATAGATCCGAATGTGCCAAGATCAGTGATCTATAACGGGAAATATCACCTGACGGACGCTACGGAAACACCGCTGGACGCGGGTAAGCTGATCTTATCCCCTACACGTACCTACGCTCCCCTGGTCTTAAAAATGCTGCAGCAGCATTTCGACCAGATACACGGCATTATCCACTGCAGCGGCGGCGGGCAGACAAAGTGCATGCATTATATGCCGCAGGGCCTGAGAGTGGTCAAGAATAATTTGCTGGCCGCGCCACCTGTTTTCAGGATGATACAGGAAGCCGCCGGTACAGACTGGAAAGAGATGTACCAGGTATTCAATATGGGTCAGCGGCTGGAAGTGTTCACCGACAAGGCTACCGCCGAATCCCTGATCGCCATGTCCTACCAGCTGGGCATAGATGCGCAGATCAGCGGTTACGTGGAAGCAGCCGGACAAAATGAGCTGATCATCGAGTCTGAATTCGGGACGTACACCTATTAATACCTTCTGCCTGAAAGAAAGCCTGCCGGAGCTCCGGCAGGCTTTCTTTATGCTATGTACATTCAGAGATGTTGCAACGCTGCGTCCACCACGGGATATTGAAATACAAAGCCCGCTTCCAGCAGCTTTTGCGGGAAAACATTCCTGCTTTTCAGCAGCAGCTCGGTCTCTGTACCTATAAGGGCTGCTCCCGGCTCCAGCAGCCACACCGGCAAACGGCAGCCGAAAGGTATGTGATAGCGCCTGCGCAAAGCTGCCATAAAATCCCTGTTGGCAACCGGGTTCGGCGCCGTTACATTGACAATGCCGTTCAGGGTGCTCTCCGCGATGATGAAATCCAGGGCCCGGCAGAAGTCTTCCAGGTGTATCCAGCTTACCATCTGGTCGCCCCGGCCCTGGTAGCCGCCCATCCCCGCCCTTACCAGGGTCTTCAGCCTGGGATAAGCGCCTCCGGTATTGCCCAGCACAATGGACGTCCGGATAGCTACCTTTCGCACGGCATCGTTACCGGTCCGGAAAAATTCCGACTCCCAGGCTTTACAGACATTCATAGAAAAATCATCTCCCACGATACCGCTGTACTCATCCATCAGCACAGTAGTAGCATGAATATAGGCTGTGGCCGAGCTGGCATTGATCCACAGCCGGGGCGGCTGCCTGCAATCATTCACCGCCTGCTGCAGGGCACGGGTGCTCAGGATACGGGATGACAATACCTGCTTACGATTCGCTGCCGTATAGCGGCAATCCACCGATCTGCCGGCAAGGTTGATGAGCACATCCGCCCCGTCCAGGAGCCGGGACCAGTCGCCCGGCCCCTGGCCATCCCAGGCAACGTCCCCGGGTCCGCGGGGCTTGCGGGTCAGCACCTGCACCTCGTGCCGCAGGCTCCTGAAATGATCTCTTAAGGCATTACCGAGAAAGCCGGTGCCTCCTGCTATCACAATTTTCATAGTGCCGGATTTTGGTGATCACCTACGGCCTGCTCCGCGAACTGCTGACGTTCCCAGGCTCTTCTCCTGGCCTGCTTGCGGCCTCTCATGAACAGCAGGAGGTTCAGGAGCATCATGATACCGAGGTAGATCATAAATCCCCCTATCTTGGTGCTGAGCCGTACGATCAGCTCCTCCCGGGTATGAATGGCATGGAAGTAAATGATAGACAAGGCAAAGCCGATATTCAGGAGATAAAAGCCTATTTTGAACAAGGCATTGGTAGCAAGGGCGATATCCTTCTGGTTATGAAAGATATCGTACATAAAGATCTTACCGTTCCGGAAAAGCTGGTGGGCGACCAGCAGTGTCAGGCCTATGACCACAGGCAAATAAATGTAGTAGGCTGTTAATTGCAGTGTGTTGTTCATAACATATGGATTTAAACGTGAAGAATATTTTTTTTGCTCAGTATGTAAATGACCGTCATATTGATATAGTGCAGGATACAGAGTATCAGTGTGATAACCCCCACTTTATAGCTCACCAGGCTCAGGGTTTCCGCCATCCCGGATACCTGCTGCCAGCTGTTCAGGCTCCAGGCGATATACCCGATGTTCAGCAGGTAATACCCGCACAGCAGCGTATTATTAATAGCTTTGCACAGGCCGGTATCCTTCACCAGGTAGCTGAGATACACAAAACCGTAAGTGTAGCACTTCCAGCCCACATAAATGGTTATAAAGCTGCTGATGGTAAGATAAGCCAGGTAGGAAAGGAGCTGATACATAATTATAAGTTTAGAATTTTCAGAAAAAATTGAAAACATCAATTAAAAAAATATCATTTGATCAGTTTCAGTAATTTGCTCATCAGCCAGTTCTCGTCACTTTTCACAGCGAGGTCCAGCAATACGCTTGCCTTGGTCGTCACATGCAGCAGGCTGTCCATAAGCGCCAGGAATTCCCCGGCCTCCCCGTTGCCGTTGTCTACTTTCTTCAATTCTTCTATGGAAGCGATAACAGGCTCCAGCTCTCTTTTCCTTCTTTCCTTTACGATCTGCTTGAATACATTCCAGATATCCTTGTCCGCCACGAAAAATTCTTTGCGTTCTCCCATCTTCAGCTCCTTGCGGACGATGCCCCAGCCCATCAGCTCCCGTATATTCATATTGGCATTACCGCGGGATATCAGCAGCGTTTCCATGATCTCATCCGTGGATAAAGGGGTCTCGCTGACCAGCAATAAGGCATGAACCATAGCCATGGTACGGTTGATACCCCAACTGGAAGCAAGGCTGCCCCAGGTCTGTATAAACTTTTCTTTGGCTTCATTCAGTTTCATAGCTCAAACCTACACATAATTTTTTAAACTTTCAAAAAAAATTGAAAATATTTTTCCCGCGATACCCGAAGTTATATTTTTCACGTTCGCAGCAGCAGTATAGCAGCACCTGCCGGTCCTTGAACTGCTATACTGGTACTCATAAAAATGCCTGAGTCAATTACTCAGGCATTTCAAATTTATATCCTACACCCTTTACCGTTGTAATGACGTCCAGGTTCAGCTTTTGTCTTATTTTCCGGATATGGACATCTATAGTACGGTCTCCCACTATCACATCCGTTCCCCACACCGTATTCAGTATCTCATTCCGCAGGAATACCCGGCCGGGCTTGGAAGCCAGCAGGCTCAGCAGCTCAAATTCCTTCTTGGCCAGCACCAGCTCCTCGTTCTTATAATAGACCGTAAATTTTGTCCGGTTGATCTCCAGGTCGCCGAAAGCGATCACCTCCTCGTCATTATCAGTGGCGGCAGGCTTTTCCGTATTGGCCCTCCTGAGTGCAGCCTTAACCCGGGTCAGCAGCAGTTCCGTTTTAATGGGCTTGGCTATATAGTCGTCCGCCCCGGCCTCCAGGCCTTTGATCTCAGACGCTTCATCGCTCATAGCTGTCAGGAAAATAATAACGGTAGCGTCGAAATCCGGGTTGCTTCTCAGCTCCCTGATAGCCTGCATGCCATCCTTGATGGGCATCATCATATCCAGCAATATCAGGTCGGGCTTAAAAAGCTTCGCATTTCTCACTGCCTCCACACCATCATAGGCGGACATGGTTTCAAAACCCTCCTTATTGAGATTATATTTAATAAACTCAACGATATCCTGCTCATCGTCCACTATCAGTATCTTACCTTTCGATGATTCCATATTTATAAAATTTTCCACAAAACTATATAATGGTTTTGTAAACCCAGTATTATGTTTTTGTTACCCGCCGTTCGTCACCTCGTTGATCTCCTCACCCTGGAGCTGGGTAGCCGTAGGATAAGGGAATCCCCTGGCATACCTGTACATGATGTCATAGATGATGTAATTGATATCTTCCTTTACCTTCCCGAAATCCACGCCCTCACTTACCTGCACAAAGTAAGCGACGGCAAAATTGACGGAAGAGTCCCCGAAATTATCCAGTTGGATGGTAGCTGATCCCACGGTTTGCGGGTGGTCCTCTATCTTCTCTTTCAGCAGGTCGCTTACCTGCTTCAGCGTAGCCTCCGATAAGCCGTACACTGCGCCCAGCTCAAATTTAACACGCCTCATACCGCGCTCTGAAAAGTTCTCCAGGTTATTATCGATCAGCTTTTTATTGGGAATGGAAACCACGGTCTTATCAAAACTCCGTATCTGTATATGGCGGAAGCCCAGCTTTTCCACCACACCTTCCACCCCGTTCACCTTCACCCAGTCCCCGATAAGGAAAGGCTTGTCAATCATGATAAGAATAGAGGCCAGCAGGTTCTCCAGGCTGTCCTTCAGAGCGAAGGCTACCGCAATACCGCCGATACCCAGGCCCGCCACCAAAGCGGTCACGTCCACCTGGAAGACCGTTTTCAGGATGGTAAAGACGCTTATGGTCCATATCAGCACCTTCAGGATGTCCCTCACCAGCGGATAGACCTGCTGACGCACCTTATCTCCCCTATGTATGAAGGAATCTATCAGGATACGGGATATAAAATCCAGGATCCTGCTGAACAGCAGCGCCACATAAAAGATCAGGCAGAAATAGAATACGAGATCGATAACATCCAGCAGCGTGACATGCATACCTTCCTTACCCTTGGAGGCAGCTCTGCGGATAATGGTAAGGTCGTCAATAACAGGCGATACACGCTGGACGGCCAGGTAAAAGAAGTTGGTAACGATCAGTCCCTGGAACGGGTGCAGCACCAGCTCCTGGAACAATTGCAGGTAACGCTTGTCGGCATATTTTCCCAGCAGGCTGAAGATGATCTTGGAAAGGACATTGGATAAATAACGGCGGAGGGTAAACGCGGTTAATAAAAGTATGCCCGCTATAATGTAGTTCAATAAGGTGACGTCCCAGTATTTTTCAAACAAAAAATCTGTATTCATGGTGTTCCGCTTTGATTTTTACAAAATTTCATACAAATATGAATTAAATAATATTTTTTTTCGGATATTGTTCGATGAAAAATTAGGATTAATTTCACAGTTACACTTTTGAATAGTAATTTAGTGCCTAAATTTTCAAGCGACGATGGATAAACATATCATTAATTCAGAACAGGCTCCTGATCCTATCGGCCCGTATAATCACGCGGTCAGAACGGGCAACTTATTATTTATATCCGGACAGATACCATTTGACAAGGCCAGCGACCGGCTGATCACATCCGGGATACAGGATGAGACCCAAAAGGTAATGGAAAACCTGGAAGCCATCTTAACAGCAGCAGGCGCTACTTTCGTCAACGTGGTGAAGGCCACCATCTTCCTGACAGATATGGGACAATTCAGCCAGGTAAACGAGGTATACGGCCGCTATTTCGCTGAAAACGCCCCCGCAAGGGAATGCATCCAGGTAGCAGCTTTACCCAGAGGCGTTAACGTGGAAATATCCGTTATCGCCGCCCTGTAATTTTCAACTGACAAACAGGACAAACACCTTTCAAACTTCTTTGTATGAAAAACACCTTACTTAAAATTACAGCTATTGCTTTACTGAGCCTCCTGGCCGGTGAGACCCAGGCACAGTTCAATAGCCTGTACTACAACAATAACAGGAAACGCCCTACTTTAAGACTCAGGATGCTGCAGCGTATGGATATCGGCTTTCATGCCGGCTTCGGCAAAGCCTTCTTTGATCAGAAGATAAGCATGATGCGCCCCTGGTGGGATGAGAATTCTCAATCCAATGTTGATGTGGTGTTCAGTGAAGAAAATACTTTCAGGCTGAAAGGCTCCAGCTTCGGCGGCAATATAGGCTTCTACCTTCCCGTAGGATATGTTGCCAGGTTCACGCGCTTTGCTCTCAACGTGGAAGCTTATGTAACCTCTTCCAGCTACGAAATACAGGACTTCAAGCTGTTCGGTACCCCCACAGGCGCACCGCTGGGTAATATCACCTGCTTAAGCATTGCCGTTCCGATAGGCTTTGATATCAAATGGGGTGGCCAGTCTACCCTGAGCAGGCATAGCTGGGCCTCCACAGGCATAGGCGGCGGTATAGCGCCCACTTATTATATGGTCACGCCCGCCACTACAGGCCCGAATGCCAAGGAGCTCGCCGTAAGGCCGTATGTAAAGGCGGAATTCGGCTTCCTGACGGGTATCTTCTGGAAAGTGAAAGGCATGGTCTTCTTCAATAAAGTGACACCGGGACACTGGGTAACCGGCAACCCGGAAGCGGTAACAACGGCCGAACCTTACGTGGACCAGACCATGAGACTGAACAGGTTTACCTACAGCCTTGCGTTAAGCTTCAATATCGGCTCGCTCAAATGGAGCAGGGACTGGTAACAGCATATTATACAGATAGATGGTAAGCGGCAGGAAATTTTCTGTCGCTTTTTCTTTATATTCACATCATATTTCCACGATAATGAAGCGGGCGCTGCTGTACATACAAAATATCATCTTTGGCATTATCCTTTTCCTCACCCTGGTACTGTGCGCAGAATGGATATGCTCCAGGATCACCGTACGCACCCTGCAGCCCGGGGGCGATATCACCGTGTACCTGCTGTCCAACGGCGCTCATACCGATATCGTGCTCCCGGTACGTAACCATATTATAGACTGGGACACCGTTTTCCCATCGGGGAATACGCTGGCGCGGGACACAACCCTTCCCTACCTGGGCATCGGTTGGGGCGATAAGGGATTTTACCTGGAAACACCCACCTGGTCGGACCTTACGGTATCCACAACCTTTCACGCGATGACGGGATTGAGCAGCAGCGCGCTTCATTGCACCTATATGACCCGCCCGCAGCCGGGCTTAAGATGCGCGGCCACGCAGATCAATGCAGAACAATACCGGCAATTGATCGTTTTCATCAGGCAAACGGCCAGGGAATCCTCACCGCATGCAATACCCCTCCTGATCAGGACCAGTGCGGTGTACGGACGCCATGACGCATTCTATGAAGCCCACGGCAGCTACCATCTTTTCAATACCTGCAATACATGGACGAACAGAGCGCTGAAAAAAGCCGGCATGAAGGCCGCGGTATGGCTGTTATTTGAAAAGCAACTGATTGATATATATCAATAACCTACTTATGGCATTTGTAACAGGAATACTGGAGCGGGAGCAGTACACGACCATGCTGAACAGCAGGCAGCACCGCATAGTGAGTGACGAACCGGAAAAGCTGGGCGGAAAAGACGCAGGTATGAGCCCTACCGAGCTGCTGGCAGCATCCCTTGCGTCCTGTACCTGCATCACGATGAAAATGTATGCCGACCGTAAAGGCTGGTCGCTACAGCAACTGAGAACAGAGGTGCATGTGCATCTGGATATCAGGACCGGGGACTGCAACATTGAGAAAACGGTATATATAGAAGGCACGCTTACCCCGGAGGACAAAGCAAGGCTTTTCAAGATAGCGGGCGCCTGCCCCGTGCATAAACTACTGGCCAAAACATCTGATATTACCAGCACATTAGGGTAATTTTGCAAACATGAAACCATCGTTATCGCATACCTTTTTCGTATGGCTGCTGCTCTGTACAGTTACAAAGGCGCTCTATCACAGCGATGCAGGACTGCTGTTCATACCGCTGGCCACCCTTTTATGCGTGATCGCCCTGTGGTACAGGCCGGCCGGCAAAAGGCGGGTGCGGTTGCTGATACCCCTGTTCGGCGGCTATGTGCTGATAGCCTGCCTGGCAGGCATCTATGTCCTCTCGGAAGCTTATATACCCTTTAACCTGTTGTTCCAGGCATTAGGCCTGCTGAGCATCACCGGTGTGCTGGCATTGTTCAGCCCCGCATTGGGATATTCGCTGAAGCAGCCTGCATATTACACCAGCTTCGCCGTATTCCTGGTGCTGTCAGGCATTACGGAGGCCCTGCATGCACTGCCTCCGGTGCGAAAGGTCTTACCTTATTTTTATATACTCATCTGCCTCTGGCAGCTCAGCATTTTTATTTACATCCACCTGCTCACCAGGCGGCAACAGCATACGATATGACAATAGGTTTCGACGCCAAAAGAGCATTTCTGAATAACACGGGACTGGGCAATTACAGCAGGACGGTTATACAGTCCATGTGCGAGCATTTCCCGGAGCACCATTATTATGCCTTCACACCCAGGACCGGGCCCGGTGTCTACGCCGAGCAACTGCTCCGTTATGAGCATATAGAGCTGATCACCGCCCCTCCCCTGATGCCCAAAAGCCTCTGGCGGAGCTGGGGCATTGTCAATACCATACAGGAAAAAGACCTGGAAGTGTATCATGGCCTGAGCAATGAGCTCCCTTTTAATGCCGGGCGGATGTCCTGCAAAAAGGTAGTTACCATTCACGACCTGATCTTTGAAAGCCATCCCGGGCTGTACAAGCCCATTGACAGGAAGATCTATCATTACAAATTCAAAAACGCCTGTATCCATGCCGACAGCGTGATTGCCATCAGCGCCTACACCAAGAACGAGATCGTGAACAGGTATGGCATACCGGAAGCGAAGATACAGGTAGTGTACCAGGATGCCGCCCCGATATTCAAGCAGGAGTATGCACAGCACCAGCTGGATTATATCCGGGAAAAGTACGGGCTGCCCGATACGTTTATCCTGCAGGTGGGCACCCTGGAGAAAAGGAAGAACGCCGCGGTGACCATCAACGCCCTCCCGCATCTGCGGCACAAAGTGCCCCTGGTGCTGGTAGGCCGCGCTACCGAATACAGGCAGGAGCTTGATGCCCTTATAGACCGGCAGGGACTCGGCAGGGAAGTATTGTTCCTGGAAGATGTAAGCTATTACGACCTGCCGCTCATCTACCGGCAGGCTACGGTCTTTGTATACCCCTCCCGTATCGAGGGTTTCGGCATCCCGGTGCTGGAAGGACTGTACAGCGGCGTGCCCGTTATAGCAGCCACCGGGTCCTGCCTGGAAGAAGCGGGAGGCAGTGAAACCCTCTATTTTGACCCGGACGATCCCGTGGCCCTGGCGGGACATATAGACCGGGTCACCGGCGGTGATTTCAGGGTCAATAAAACCAGGCTCCTGCAGCACTTATCTCAGTTTGAACCATTACATTTGTCACAGCAATTAATGACCATTTATCAAGCGACCTAATATGACCATAGAAGCCTTATATCAGATATACCTGAAATATCCGCGCATCAGCACTGATACCCGTAAGATCCAGCCGGGCGATATTTATGTGGCCCTGAAAGGCGAGCATTTCAACGGTAACCAGTTCGCTCACCAGGCGCTGGCGCTGGGCGCCGCTTACTGCATCGTGGACGAAAGCCACGGCGAGCCGCATCCGCATATTATCCGGGTAGCGGACAGCCTGGGAACATTGCAGTCCCTGGCCGGCTATCACCGGCAGCAACTGTCCATACCCGTCATAGGCATCACGGGATCTAACGGGAAAACAACTACCAAAGAACTCATGGCCGCCGTGCTGCGTGCCCAGTACAGGACCACCGCTACCGAAGGCAACCTCAACAATCATATAGGCGTTCCCCTTACCCTGCTGAGCATCACTCCCGATACTGAAATAGCCATAGTGGAAATGGGCGCCAATCATGCAGGCGAGATCGCCGGTTACTGCCGGTATGCCCGCCCCGATTTTGCGCTCATAAATAATTGCGGCAAGGCCCACCTGGAAGGCTTTGGCAGCATAGAAGGCGTACGGCGGGCCAAAGGAGAGCTGTACGACTTTATCCGTGAGCATGACGGGACCATCTTTATCAATAATGACCTGGATTACCTGCAGGATATGGCACGCGGCATTACCCGGAGGTTCAGTTACGGCCAGAGCAATGCCGACATCATAGGCAGGGATGTCAGTGACACTCCCCTGCTGAAAGTAGCGGTGCTGAACCATATGCTGGAATCTGAGATCAGGACCCGGCTTACGGGGTCGTATAACCTGCCCAATGTGCTGGCGGCTATCGCCGTGGGCATTTATTTCAAGATACCCATTGAGACCATCAGGGAAGCGCTGGAAGCCTATGTGCCGGGCAACAGCAGGTCGCAATGGATCAAGACGGGCAGAAATGAGCTGATCCTGGATGCCTATAATGCCAATCCGTCCAGTATGGAAGCGGCTATCAGGAATTTTGCCGCCATACCTGCTGCGTCCAAGATATTATTATTGGGCAGTATGAAAGAAGTAGGCAATTACAGCACTACCGAACACCAGAAGGTAGTGGACCTGTGCAGGGAGCTGGGGCTGAAGCAGGTTTTCCTGGTAGGCAGCGAGTTCGCCACAGCCGATATGAAAGGCTATCCCTGGTTTGCGGACAGTCTTTCCTTAAAGACCTATATACAATCCCAGCAATGGCGCCAGCAACTGATACTGATCAAGGGCTCCCGGGGTTCCAGGATGGAAGTCGTAACAGAAGCCCTGTAATATCCGCGTCACAATCACAGCAAAACGCTGCAGGCAATTATGCCTGCAGCGTTTTATTATAACCCATCATTCACTCTCTTTTTCCCTGCCGTAATGATCTATATAAAGGCATTTAATGGGTATTAATATTGATCCCGAAATACACTTTCAGCAGCAGGCCTACTCCCAGGCCTAATATAATGAGTGAAGATATCTTATTGAGATACATGATCTTGCGGAGCGTCAGGTGACGCCTTATCTTATCAGCCAGCAGTACTTTCAGGAAATCTATCAGCAGGACCAGCCCGAGACAGGATCCGAACAGCACCAGCCTGACATCCCAGGGTTCACCCGTAACAATGGTAGCGGTAGTGACCCAGTAAATGATAACACCTGGATTGAGCGTATTCATCATAAACCCGCTCAGGCCTATTTTCAGGTAGGTCGTACCGCTTATCTGCAGCTCCTGGATATTCCGTGGCGGCTTTTTTGGCTTATACCTTTTAAGCACACCATACAATCCCATGGCCACGAAAAGCGCCCCGCCGATATATCCTACTTCCCGCTGGTGGTCGTTCAGGAACGACAGCCAGCCGGAGGCCATATTGGCCAGTGTCACGTATATGATATCGCTCAGCGAAACACCCAGCACAAAAGCTATGCCTGCCTTATAGCTGTGGTGCATACTGTAGCGGATGACAGCAAACAGGGTAGGCCCGACGGATATGGCTATAAACAGCCCGATGACAACACCCTGTATGATGGCACTTGTATAGCTCATGCTCTATTAATTTTATGGATACAGTGCAGTACCAGACTTAAAATTCCCTGTTCAGGTTCGGTCATAATATTAAAACTCACTTTTGAAGTGGAACTGTATATCCGGATTGTTCTGTATCTCGGTATTCAGGTACCACTCGCTCTGGGCCAGGTACACCAGGTGCCCGTCCTTATCCTCCATAATATTGGCTTGCTTGAAGCGGATAAATTCCTCGATCTTTTTCTTATCTCCCGTTATCCAGCAGGCCTTGTAAAAGGACAAAGGTACAAAATCCACTTTGGCGCCATATTCCTGCAGCAGCCTGTATTGTATCACCTCAAACTGCAGGTCGCCCACACAGCCGATAATCTTCCTGTTGCCGCCATGCTGCGTAAAGAGCTGCGCTACTCCCTCATCTGTGAGCTGGCTCAGGCCTTTTTCCAGTTGCTTGGTCTTCATCGGGTCCTTATTGACCACTTCCTTGAAAATCTCGGGCGAAAAGCTGGGTATGCCCGTGTACATAAAATCAGCGCCTTCCGTCAGGGTATCTCCTATCTTAAAGTTACCGGTATCGAACAGGCCCACCACATCGCCGGGAAAGGCGTCATCGATCACCTCTTTGCTCCGGGCCAGGAAAGAATAGGGGTTGCTGAATTTTATATCTTTATCCAGCCGTACGTGGTGGTAATTCTTATTTCTCTCAAACCGTCCCGAGCACACCCTCAGGAACGCGATGCGGTCGCGGTGACGCGGGTCCAGGTTGGCGTGTATCTTGAAAATAAAGCCGCTGAATTTAGGTTCTGTAGGCTCAATGCTGTCGCCCTTATCATTTTTCCTCGGCAAAGGTGAAGGCGCTATCCTTATAAAAGTATCCAGCATTTCCCCCACCCCGAAGTTATTGACCGCGGAGCCAAAGAAGACCGGCGCTGTCTTTCCTTTCCTATAGCTGTCCACGTCCAGCTCACCATACACACCGTCCAGCAGCTCCACATCTTCCCGGAGCTGGGCGGCATCCCGCTCTCCAACCTTCTGGTCCAGCAGCGGGTCGTTGATATCGGCAATGGGAATGCTGTTATCATCGGTAGCCTTCTGCCCCGGCGTAAAGAGCTTCAGGCTGCGCTCATACAGGTTGTACACCCCTTTAAAATCCTTGCCCATATTGATAGGCCAGGTAAGGGGATGCAGGGAAATGTTCAGCTCTTTTTCTATCTCTTCCAGCAGGTCGAAAGGAAACTTGCCGTCACGGTCCATCTTATTGATATATACGATCACCGGAGTGTCACGCATTCTGCAGACCTCCATCAGCTTACGGGTCTGCTCTTCCACCCCGTTCACCGCGTCCACTACCAGGATAACGCTGTCCACCGCGGTAAGGGTACGGTAGGTATCTTCCGCAAAGTCCTTGTGACCCGGCGTATCCAGCAGGTTGATAAGGGTGTCCTTATATTCAAACGACATGACCGAAGTAGCCACCGAGATACCTCTCTGGCGCTCTATCTCCATAAAATCGGAAGTCGCTCCTTTCTTTATTTTATTGCTCTTTACGGCGCCCGCGGTCTGGATGGCGCCACCGAACAGCAGGAATTTTTCAGTGAGGGTCGTCTTACCCGCATCCGGGTGCGCGATCACCGCAAATGTCTTACGTTTTTGTATTTCGTCTGTATATTTCATAAGTAATACCTTCTCATGACGAAAAGGAAATAATTGAACTATTTAATAATCACACACTGCCGGACCGGCATCCATACCACGCTTTAAAAGCAAAAGCATAATCACAGCCGTATTTCTCACCTGATTATGCCTTGCGAACATTCTATACTAAAACTCGTTACGCCACATCATACTCTCCACGGGCCTGATGGTGCGCTCCGTATATTTGGCATTCTGCTTTTTATTATACAGGTTCTCCACCTCCCCGTCTACCGGGAAATAAATAAGCTGCCCTATCGGCATACCTTCGTAAATCCTTACCGGGTGTACACACGATATCTCCAGGGTCCAGGTATTGCAGAAGCCCACATCTCCCTTACCGGCGGTCGCGTGGATATCAATACCCAGGCGGCCCGTGGAAGATTTGCCTTCCAGGAAAGGGACGTGTCTATGGGTTTCCGTATATTCCTGCGTTACGCCCAGATACAATACGCCGGGCTGCAGCACATATCCCTCTTCCGGGATCTCGAAATGCCGGATCTTATTATGCCTGCGGGCATCCAGCTCCTTATCCTCGTACACCGCCAGGTATCTGCCCAGGTGCACATCATAGGAGTTGCTGCCTAAGTGCTCACGAACGAAAGGTTCTATGACTATAGAACCTTTGCCGATCTCTTCCAGTATCCGTTTATCTGATAGAATCATTATCCTGATTTATAATATGAATTAATCCTGCCTGTGGGCTTAAGCGGGCAGGTTCACCCGTCCGGCCAGCCAACTGTCCTTCAGCGGCTGCAGCCAGCTCTCCAGCAGCTCCTGCCGGGTAGTCACCACGTTATTGAACAGTAAGGTATCACCGTTGATATAGCCTTTATCAATGGCGTATTGCACCTGGCTGAAAGGCAACACCTCCGGCTTGTCCTTAACCAGGAACGTAATGGAAAGCCTGTCGAACAACTGCACATCATACTGCTTCTCGAGGCTTTTAAGTATCCTTACCGAACTGTCAATGCTGCACCCGCTCACCTGCACATCCCTTTCATCTGCTATCAGCACGACAAACCTCCCGAACAGCAACTGCGCCCATCCTTTCACGGGAGCGCCATGCGCCTGCCATTGCAGGTAGAACTGCTCCAGCTGCTCCTGCACCTCCCGCTGCTCTTTTTCTACAAACGGCCTGCTGCTCTGGTACACCCACACCCTGCTCTCCGGGGCAAAATCTGCGGGGATCAATTCCGATATAGTGGATTTTGTAATCATATAAGGTGCAAAATTACTAAATAATACCGTTTGTTCGATCAAAGTTTTTGCCCCGGCCGGTACGCTCCGTTCCGGGGCAGGCATCGGAAAGGCACGGGCCGGCAGTACGTAATGATGATTTCCGGTACCGTACCGGCAGACATTTTTTTGCTATGTATAGAAAGATTAATTTTGCGTTTTATTATATCATATATACCTGATCAGGAACAATGGAAGAGCGTTCATTAAATTTTATCGAAGAAATCATAGAAAATGATTTGAAAACGGGCAAGGTTTCCGGTATACATACCAGGTTCCCGCCTGAACCCAACGGTTATCTCCACATCGGCCATGCTGCCAGCATCTGCCTGAACTTCGGGCTGGCGCAGCGGTACAACGGCAAGTGCAATCTCCGATTTGATGATACGAACCCTTCTACTGAAGAAACGGAATATGTAGAGAGCATCATGAATGATGTCAGGTGGCTGGGCTTTGAGTGGGACAACCTCTTTTATGCCTCTGATTATTTTGACACCTTATACGGCTATGCCCTCAAGCTCATCCGCAAAGGGCTGGCTTACGTAGATGATATGACTGCCGAGGAAATAGCGGCCACCAAAGGCGATATCGGTATTCCGGGAAAGGAAAGTCCCGCCCGCAACCGCAGCATACAGGAAAACCTGCACCTCTTTGAAGAGATGAAAGCCGGCAAGTATAAAGACGGCGAGAAGGTGCTGCGCGCAAGGATAGATATGGCACATCCCAATCTCCTGATGCGCGATCCTATCCTGTACCGTATCAAGCACGCGCATCATCACCGTACCGGGGATAAGTGGTGCATCTACCCTATGTATGACTTCGCGCACGGGCAGAGCGACAGCATAGAGCATATTACCCACTCTATCTGTACGCTGGAGTTCATTCACCATCGCCCTTTATACGACTGGTTCATTGAACGGCTGGAAATATTCCCTTCCAAACAATATGAATTTGCCCGCCGCAGCGTTTCCTATATGATCACCAGCAAGCGGAAATTGCTGCAACTGGTAAACGAAAAGGTAGTGAGCGGCTGGGATGATCCCCGTATGCCCACCATTTCCGGTATGCGCCGGAGAGGCTATACCGCGGCCAGCCTTCGGAATTTTGCCGATACCATAGGCATTGCCAAACGGGAGAACCTTACGGACATCGCCCTGCTGGAGCATTGTGTACGCGAGGACCTGAATAAGGTAGCCACCAGGGCTATGGCGGTCATTGACCCCGTAAAGCTGGTGATCACCAATTACGAAAGCGATGGGGAGCTGCTGAAAGCGGAAAATAATCCCGAGGATGATAAGGCCGGGCACAGGGATATACCTTTCGGCAGGGAGCTATGGATAGAACGGGATGATTTTATGGAAGACCCTCCGAAAAAATATTTCCGCCTTGGTCCGGGCCTCAAGGTAAGACTGAAACACGCCTACATTGTAGAGTGTACAGGATTTGACAAAGACGCAGACGGCCGTGTGACAACAGTATATTGCCAGTACTTCCCGGATTCCAAAAGCGGCAGCGATACCAGCGGCATCAAGGTGAAAGGCACCATCCACTGGGTCAACGCAGCTACAGCCCTGACCGCTGAAGTACGGCTGTACGACCGTCTTTTTACGGTGGAAAACCCCGCGGCGGCGGAAGGCAGCATACTGGATTATATCAACCCAGAATCCTTAACAGTGCAAACAGCCTATATAGAGCCGTCACTGGCCGCGTCCAGAGACCTGGATCATTTCCAGTTCCTGCGCCTAGGCTATTTCTGCACGGACAGGGACAGCACACCGGAAAAGCCGGTCTTCAACAAGACCATAGGATTGAAAGACAGCTGGGCCAAAGAACAGAAGAAAGCCTGACTTATCCATACTGCATTATAAAGAAAGACGGACCGTATTGTATCCGTCTTTTTTATTGTAATAAGAGCTTACAGGCTTCATAGTCTATCTTGGAATAATGCCGCGGATCCCTGGGCAGATGCGGCAGCAGGCGCACATCGGGAATACCTATGTTCAGGCTGTGAATATTTTGTACCGCCCGTACCGGGTCTGCTCCCCTGACCACCTCCGCTACAATAACGGGTCCCGAAGCGCCCTGCAATACCGTACCTGCTGCCACACCCGCTGCCGATTGCAAGAGGTTTTCTATAAGGAACGGCGCAATGATCGTGTTCCCGTATGGTATCAGCGTACTGCAGCGTCCGGTCAGATACAGGTGCCCATCCTTCATAAAGCCGCTGTCTCCTGTGCGGTGCCAACATTGCTCCCGGGTGAATATCTTATTGCGCAGCAGTGCATCCGGGTTATTATAGTAGGCATCCAGCACATGAGGACCTGCCACAATGATCTCTCCTATAGTTCCGGATGGCAGGGACCTGCCATACAGCACATCATCCGCAGCAGCTTCCAACGGCTCATCCTTATACGGTATAATAAGCACTTCCGCCACCGGTGCAGGCCTGCCTACATTCAGCCCTTCCGTAAAGGATGCCGCCTCGAAACGCAATAACCCGGAAGCCTCAATGCTGCTAATAGGTTCCGCTTCGGTAGAGCCGTACACGATCTTTATCCTTGCCTGCGGAAAGGCCTTTATATATTGCCGGGCTTCCCTCGGGAATACCGGAGCCCCTCCGGTAACCACCTTTCCCGGATATGGCATTTCCATATTACGTGCTGATACATAGGCCGCGAGCTGCTGTATGAAGAATGGCGATCCGATGAGCATGTCCGCCTTATACTGACCGAGCTGCGATACGATACGGGCCGTATCCATCTTACGCTTCTTTTTAGGATTGAAGGTGGCTATTACAGCCGTACAGCCCAATCCCAAACTCAAAAATAATACGATAGGCAACGCGATGATGCCTGTTTCTCCTGCTGCTATTCCCAGCTCCGATTCCAGGGCATCAAACTGGTGGCGTAAAAAGCCATGGGTACGCTTTGCCGCTTTAGGCGTGCCGGTGCTGCCGGTAGTAAACGTGATCAGCGCGGTATCTGCTGTACCCGTTTCCGGTATCGCCCGGACCGTTACATGCTTACGGAACCCTTTTCCCAGGTGAACGGGAATACGCCTTATGGTAGCGGAGACCAAAGACAGCAGCCTTACCTTCCAGCCGCCTATCACCGCCCTGCACTGCGCGATATCACAGCACAGCTCCAGGCGCTTCAGGCTCACCCACTCATCCACGAAGACCGCCACCGCTCCTATCCGGAACAGCGCCAGCACTATCCTGTACAGGTCAACGGACATCGGGATGAACACCAGCACATTATCGCCTTTACGGATCCCTTTGGACAGGAAATATTGCGCGGTACGGTCCACCAGGTCCGCCAGCTCCCCGTAAGTAACCTGCCGCTGACCGTCAATGATAGCGATACGACCGGGAGCCTCCTGCGCCCTGTCAAAGAAAAGACGGGTAATATTGAACGGCCGTTGCATCATAACATTTTTCCGAGAAGCCTGTACGTTTTAAAAATATGACCGTTAAAATGCCCGGATATTGCTGTCGAGGTACCCTGGTTGTACATAAACGCGTGGATAATGCGGGTATAGCCCCGGGCCGCAGCTTCCCGGTAAACTTGGGCCGCCATAAGATGCCCCAATCCCCTGAAACGCGGGTCGGGATCCCTCGCTATTGTTTTAATGATCAGCGTCCTGCCGGCTGTATCATACAGGTCATCTATACAAAAAAAGATACCAGCGACAGTCCCCGCGGCATCCTCTGCCAGGAGCACGAATTCTTTTTTCAGGTATGGCTGCAGCGGCAGGTATTTATCCAGGAAATCTTCCAGGGTTATCGGCGTGTACAGGAAATTCCGGGAGAAGGCCTGCAGCAGGAAAGGGTGCAGCCGCACCAGCTCTTCGCGATAAGCTGCCAGGTCTAAAGATCGTAGCCTGATCCCTACCGGCTCCAATGCTGTCTTTATACTACTGATCATCTCCTCATCTACGAAGAGGTCCTCCGTGAGGCCGGACCCATAGTCCCCGATAGTCGTCCAGCCATTCTCTTTCCATTGCTGTATGTAATAAGGCCGGTGCAGGGGTTCGGTAAAGAACAGCGGCTGTTCCGCCTCGTTGATAAAGCGGTATTGTTCCCAGGTAGAGCCGTTCATAGGACCTATCATATATCCTGCTCCTGATGTTCCGGCATAGGCTTCCAGGTGACCCAGCAAAGCGGCGGCAGCAGCAGCATCCGGAATACACTCGTAATGGCCTATACAAACGGTATCTGCTCCCTTATATTGAAGGGCAGGGTTCCGGTAAACAGCAGCCCGCGCTACGGGCATACCTTCCGAGATCAATACCCAGCAGCTATCCAGGTGCCGGTGCGCAGGGAATTCGCGCTGCTTTACAGCCTGCTCCTGTGGCGAAGGATAGCATTGTGCTATGCAATCCGTGAACAGGTGGAAATCTGCGGCGCCGGGATAAGTGCGTACCGGCGTCATAAGCCCAACATATTTCCGGAGAGTACCAGTCCCAACAGTACCGATAGCGGTATGGTCAGATTATCCCATCCTTTTTTACTGAATGCTTCCACGGCGGAAGATAACAGGCCAATCAGCAGGGCTGCGCCCAAGAGCAGTGCAGGACTGCCGTCAAAGCCGGCAACCAGCGCAAAGCTTATGACAAGAAGGGCAGCACAGATACAGAATACCAGGCTCCCCATCAGGGTTTTGCTCCCGGCTCCCGTGGTGTACCTGCCCCATGGCCATTTCCGTCCGGTAAGCGCGGCCGCCGGGTCGCAGACCGCCAGGATGATAACAGGCAGGTAGTAGTACATGAACCGGCCGCCATAATGATCGTATGCCAGATAACAGGTATAAACCGCCAGCGGGTAAGCCAGGCTGCCTACGGATTGCCTTTCAATGGCATTAATGGAGGGCAGCAGCTTCCATTTTAAGCTCGCTGTAAGGATCACGGCAAAGGTGGCGCATAATAACAGCACCAGCCAGTGACTGCCCAGCATAAGAGGGAATAAAAGCGCCAGCAGGCCCGTACCCAGGTGCACCAGCTTACGGGTATATTCCGCTTTCACTTTAAATAGATGATACAGCAGCTCGGCCAGCGCGAAGAGCAACAGAAAAGCCCCTGCCAATATCAGCGTGTTCGTAATATCTTTACTCATTGTTTCTGATCTGTAATGAACCGTTGATAAAAGAATCCTTTGTCTTTGGCTGTCAGCGCCCGTGACAGCTCGTCCAGGCAGCGCAGCTCTGCCGGCAGTATGCTGCTCAGCATACGGGGCACCATCAGGTTCCAGTACGCCACCCGGCCGCCGGAGTGAAGACCGTCCACCAATTGGCGACCCGTATCCCGGAAAGTTTCCCTGTCCATATATTCAAAGATATTGGAAAGATTCATCTTATCCATGCTCCCGTATTTTTTCAAGGCGTCCTGTGCATATCCCTGCTCCAGCTGCAGTGCCTGAATATTATCTTTTATTTTTTTATAATTTTCTTCCTGCAGATAGTGTGGCAATAACGCCCCGAAATCACCCGTAAGGTTATACCGGAGCATAAAATTACGCTGCGCCTCTATGGACCGAAGCTGCCGTTCCGCCTGCCCGAAAATAAAACGGGCAACAGGCACTTCGACCTCTTTCAGGAATTCAGGGTCCCTGCCGAACCTGCCCATAACAAACCTGCTGAAGAAGATTTTAAACAGGGCTTTCCACCTGAAGCTGTTCCAGGTAGTCTCGTAAAAGTCCTGCTGTTCCTGGCCGCTTTTGGGCGCCAGTAAGGCCTGCACGGTGCGCCGGGAATGGATAAAAGGTAAAATACGCCTGACAAAGAAACGGAAATAGCGTTCAAATTTACCCTGGTGGATCACACCGGCTTCCAGACTTTCCCTGTTATGATCCCAGAAATAGCGGCACTCCCTGCTTAAATGTCCTGCAAGGCTCCTGTACATATCCCACCGCCCGGAGGAAGGCACGAAGCCCAGCAATACCAGGGTGGAAGAACGATCCAGGTATTGAAAGCAGGCTTTCTTAAGCTCTACCAGGAACAGTTGCGAAGGGTTGATATCTACTGCCACCAAGAGACCGGGCGCAGCGGTCAGCAAGGACAAGCTGTTATCCCCGGCAGAACCGACGGACAGCACTTTCTGTCCTGCGTTCACCTGCAGCCCTTCCAGCAGGATATCAGCATCTTCCCAGCAATTGGCATAACGGATAAAATCAAAGGCTACCTTATGATCCAGTTGTTTTGTCTCAGTATGTACAGTATTGTTTGTCATGCAATGGCTACCCTCTTTTATACTTACCCCCTGTAAGCTGCCCGACCGGCAGACATCTAAATTAAGTAAATAAATGTTCAATAGTGAAAAGATGCAAGGTCATTATGGCGGAATTAAAAATCATCCGGTTTTTAGCATTTGTGGTGCAAACGCTTAGGCGTCTGCATAAATTGTATTTTTACAGTTGTATGTTAAAAGACCATCCTATGCAATTGAAAATAGTTTTCTTAATGATCGTTTCATTATTGTCATTTACTGTAACCGCACAAAAAAATACTTCTACGGCCGAAAGTACTATAGACACATTGATATCCCGGATAGCCAGCAAAGATATCCCTGGCTTGAAACAGCTTACAACGCATCAGGTGTATTGCCTTTTATGTTTTAAACAACCCAACTTCAAAAAGGACCCTTATTCAATCAGTAAAAACCGGTTTTATCAAAAACATTTCCGGAACATTTTTGATCAAGACCTTTTAGACCGCATTAAAAGAAATGAAAGGATCATTATAGCAACGCCCACGGAATCCTATGATTACCTGGTCTTATATACTATTTACAGGCCTGATGAATTAGTAAAAGGCCATGAAGGGGTTCAATTCGGATTGTGGCTGAAAGAAGAAAACGGCATATTAAAGCTATCGGGAGTTGAAACCATCCCCTGATATACCAGGGTACCCTGCCAAGCATATAATGATCCGCTGCCGGCAAACCCCAGGTATAATTGCCGGGAGGTAAGATAAAAATATTCCCGGCACCGGACGGCAATAGGCTCCCTTCGCGGCTACATTGTATCTTTGCCGGCCATACCCGGAATAATATACTTTCCTTATGATACAACAAGCTATAGTTCGTTTACTGCTGCCGGTTATATTAGCCATACTATCCTGTAACAACCCTTCACCCGGTGATCAGCATACGCACCCGGACACCCTTGCAGTCGCGGAACGGGCAGACATCATACCCGCCGGGCTACCTGCACCGGATGAGCTGTCGGTATTCGTACCGGAGCACTATAGCATCCTGGACACCGCAGCAGGCGACCTTAACCTGGATAAGAAGGATGATCTTATCCTGGTGCTGAAAAGAAATGGCGAAGATACTTTAGTGAACACCGGAGAACCGGACAGGCCCCTGCTGATCCTGATAAGAGATAACCATAACCGGTTACAGCAGGTAAGGCGTAATGACAATACCGTTTACTGTATTGGCTGCGGAGGTATAATGGGGGACCCTTATGTGGGCATCGTCATCAGGAACGGCTATTTCTCTGTGGAGCACTACGGGGGCAGCGCCTGGCGGTGGACCAGGATCATTACCTATAAATACGTCGCAGCAGACCAGGAATGGTACCTGCATAAAGACGGGTCGGAAAGCTTCCACGCTTCGGAGCCCGACAAAATAAAAACCACGATCAGGACTACGAGAGACTTTGGTAATATAAAATTTGAGGATTTTGATATCTATGAGGACAGGTAAGCCCGCCTGCTCTAAAACTACAATAAACGACATTTAAGAACCAAGCATTTAATTATTATGGCATTTGGATTTCCCCCTAAATACAGTGAAAATATACACCTTTACGATTGGGATAAAGAGGAATTTATTTTTACAGCCCTTGAAGCGGCTAAACAGCAAGACTGGAATATCAGCAGTATAAGCAGTACAGGATTTGTGGCATATACCCCTTTTTCCTGGAGATCATGGAGCGAAAAAGTAACTGTCAGCATAGCAGACGATATCGCGCATATCCGGAGCGAGTGTACCGGCAACCAGTTATTTGACAGCGGCAAGAATAAGAAGAATATAAAACAATTACTGGAAAGCATTGATGTGGTCAGAACGACCCTGACACGGGAAGCAATAGATGCCGGGCTGGAGAGCCTCAGGGCGGATTACAATATCATAGCGGACGAACAGTTGCTCTTTTCCCCGGATAGCAATGAGGACAGTGGCTTCTTATCACTTTTCAAACCCAGGAAAGGCTATTTTATGACCCCGATACTTGTGGGCATCAATATCCTGGTATTTATAATCATGTTCCTTTCGGGCGTGGACGTCTTTCAGCCCGACACACAAAGCCTGATCGATTGGGGCGCCAATTTTAAGCCATTAACACTGGAAGGCGAATGGTGGCGGCTTTTTACAGCCTGCTTTATACATATCGGTGTATTCCACCTGCTGCTCAATATGTATGCCCTGCTTTATATAGGGCTTATGCTGGAACCCAACCTGGGTAAATCCCGTTTTCTCGCGGCTTACCTGCTGTCGGGCGTGTTCGCAAGCATGGCCAGCCTGTGGTGGCATGACCTGACGGTCAGCGCCGGCGCTTCCGGTGCCATATTCGGGATGTATGGTGTATTCCTGGCTTTGCTGACCACCAGCCTCATAGAGAAATCCGCCCAAAAGGCACTGCTGGTCAGTATAGTCTTTTTTATTGTCTATAATATACTCAACGGGTTGAAGCCCGGCAGCGGCATTGATAATGCCGCGCATATCGGAGGGCTGCTAAGCGGCCTGGTCACAGGATATGTCCTGGTGCCAAGCCTGAGACAATATTATGACAACACCATTAAATTTTCAACCATCGGGATGCTGACCATAGCGCTGCTGTTTACAGGCTTTTACCTGTTCCGGAGCCTGCCCAATGATATTGCCAGGTATGATGAAAAAATGCAGCGATTCGTCTCACTGGAATCTATGGCCCTGGAAGTGCTCCAGCTCCCTGAGAGTACGCCCGAAGACCGCTTATTGGCAGAGCTCCGGGAAAGGGGTATCTATTACTGGAGGGAAAGCCTGGGCATCATGGAAGAAGTGGAGCAGATGCAACTGCCCGAACCTTTGATCCAAAGAAATGCAAAGTTGAAGGAGTATTGCGAGCTCAGGATAAAAAGCTACGAATTGCTGTACAAATCGATAGCAGAGGATACAGATCAGTACGATGATGAAATCAATAGCTGTGTAAAGAAAATAGAGGTTATCATCAATGAGCTCTCAGCACAGCAATAACACCGAAGCATTATGCACTACTACTCCGCCTCCGGCGCACGCATGGTGGGATAAACTTAAAAAAGCAGTAAAAAGTATTCTTGATATTGATATTGATATAACATTTCGTACCGGCTACTGGTATTCCCGTACCCTGGATGATAATTCCAAAGAAGAGGGCTGCAACCCCGGATCAGGGATTTGTCAGCTTTCAATCTCTCTGAATGTCCAGGGGCCGGAACTGGGACCGGATGAGCTTTTCGGTGTTATCGGTATCAGGGACCAGCACCTTACAATGGTACTCTCCGTGGAAAGTATTGAACCGGGTGTTTTCAATGAACAATTCGGCGAAGGCATCTTTACAATGACAGGTGCCGTTACATTGCCCGATGACGTCAATGAGAACCTGGGATTACCATCCGGCTACCAAATATCCGCCGGAGATTATACCTATACTGAGGTGTACAATCCGGAAGAAGATATAATGCTTCTGGTTATTGATTTCGGTAATATCTGATCCAAATAAATAAAACAGCATACCTGTAAAGCAATACCATACCTGCATCCCGGGAGTAGTGTACTGCTTTACAGGTTTTTTGGCTTTCCGATAAGCCTTCCCCTATATCCCTATAACAATGAAACCATATCGCTCTTCTATCCTGGCAATTATCCTAGCTATAGTCCTTCTATCAGCCACCGTTTCACAACACAGGCCTCAACAGCAGCTACTGTCCCGTCCGGAGCTGCCGCCAAGCGGAATGCAGACAGCGCTTGTAACAGCTATCACGGATTCCTTCCTGTATGAAGATAAATATATCACTTACCAAATGCCGGAAGGATATGCAATAACCGGGCAAACACCCAACTTGTACACTATGGCATATGGCCATAAATTCAAAGTCTCTTTCCTGGACACAGGCATAGCCTATTTCACATTACAAAACCCAAACGGCCATACAGCAAAGAAAACCATCCATATCAGGAAACAATACCCCGCGACTATACAACCCGCTATGAATGCAAGGAACAGGAATATTGGCAGGAGGCTCCTGGAAGTGCCTCTTTTACAGAATGGTCAGGCAGTGCAATCACTCCGGGGCATTTCGTTTCCTGCCCTGATCTTATTCGGCTGGCGGGAATGCCCTGTCACCGCACAGCTCGTGGAGGACTTCTCCACCTATACAGACAGCTTACCTGCCGGAGTCCACTATTATTACATCGTCAATAACGAGGTACGGTATATCCGGGACACGATCCATATAGCCACCAAAGGTATTAAGCTGTCTAAAAAAAGAACAGGCGCAAATACCGTATTCCGGCATGCTATTTTCCAGAATAATATTTATACGCTGCCGTCAACACATATACACGATATTTTCTACACATCCCCCACTTTATTTTTTGTAAACGCTCAAGGAATAGTACAGGACATCCATATAGGATACCCCAATAAAAACCCTCACAGGAGCATGGCCTTTTATGATATCCTGGATAAGCTGGAGGTCATTCAACAGGATAAAGATTCCCGGTAAGCAATATATCCGACAAAGCCGGAGCATTATAGTTCCGGCTAAAAAAATATTTTTTACAATACCAGTCCCTGTGAACCGCGCGGGATCCTGTTACCTGCGCATAGCTGAATCCACAGTGGAGTCACTGCTCCGGACCGAATTGGTATAGGTATCGGGATTATTGGGTATTTCAGGGTCTGGTGTATGAGGAAAATGGACATTATTGTCTTTATCCATGTCATTGTAATCCTTATTGTTATCTTCACAAGCCACGGCCAGGGATGTTAAAAAGACGAGCAACAGTACCGGAATCAGATTGGGCTTATACATATTATTCATAATAATTCGGTTTATGGGTAAAGAGAATACATTCATTAAAAAAGCTGTTCCTTGTTGATCTATTCCTGATCCGGCTCATCCGGGGCTTTGAAATTGATCTCATGCATGGCTATTTCCGACAGCAGGAGGTCTGTGTGCTCTTCATCCTGCAGCGTCTTCTGCAACAGCCCGGCCATCCTGTCCTGGCCCAGGGTATATGCGATAGCTACCAGTCCGCCGTAACAGGCGATCTCATAGTGCTCTACCTTCCGGGCAGCTATAACAAGCGTGGCGTCCCTTGTGGCAGTGCCTTCGGCCGTTTGGGTAATGATCTCATCCGCTTCTTTCAGAATACCTTCCATCGCCAGGCACTTTTTAGCCTGCGGCTGTTCATTAAGCCATTCAAACACCTTTTCCAGGCGTGCAATATGCTTCCTGGTATCATGCTCATGGTCTTTAAAAGCCCTGATCAGTACCGGGTGGCTGGTGGCTTTCTGTAATTTTTTCAGTCCTGTCATGATCTCCTGCTCAGCCCAGTAGATCTCTTTTAAGGAGGCCAGGAAAAACTCCCGGAGCGGCGTCGCACTGTAGGAAGAACGTATTTTTTCAGGAACAGTAGGTGTTGCTTGAGGCATACGATAAAGTTTTAGCTGGTTGGTAGTATCAGAAAGGCTGCGGCCGCAGCCTTTCTGATACTACCAATGTGTGAATACAAAAATTACATCAGGAGTTGGACCGGCGGCCGCCTCCGTGAGAGGCACGGCCTCCCATTGCTGCTATACGCCGTACCTGGGCTTTGCTCATAGCTGCAAAGCCTCTTTTGCTGCCCGAGGAAGAACCGGAGCTACCCCTGGAAGAGCCGGAAGACCCCCTGGAACCACCGGAACTCCTGCCGGAGCTGCCTGAATTACCACCCCTTGATGAACCGCCGCTTCTGGAAGAGCCGCCGGAGGAGGAATTACTGCCCCTGGAACCACCGGAACCTCTGCCGGATGATAATGAACCTCCCCTGCCCGATGAGCCGGAACGTGATGAGCCGGAATTACCACCACCGCCGGAACTCCGACCGCCGCCATGGGAAGCACGGCCACCCTTGGCAGCTATACGACGTACTTCTTCACGGTCCATGGACGCAAATCCTCGGCCTCCTGATCTCCTGCCGGACCTGGATGAGCCGCCGTAATCGTCATCATCATCATAGTCTTCGTCATCCTCGTAGTCATCATAATCTTCATCGTCATCATAATCATCGTAGTCATCATCGCCGTAATCGTCATCATCATAATGATCATAGTCATCATCAAACTCCTCACCGTTTTCGGCATCTTCATAGCCTGCCTGGTAACCGGCCCTGAAGCCTTCTTCGTAAGAGTCATCATCATGGTAGCTGTCATCCTGGTGACTGCCGCTGCCGCGATTGGAACTACCTGTATTACTTCTTCTGGACGAGCTGTTTCCTGAACGGCCCGATGAGCCTGATTGGCTTCTTGTTGAACGCATTGCCATAGCTAAAAGTTTTATTGGTTAACAATACAAGTTCTAATGCCAATTCCGGGCCATAAAATACCGCTATTGATTCCTAAACCGTTATACATTATCCCGGAAAACCTATGTAGATTACTTTACTCAAATGGGGTTGGACAAAAATAAACTGAGTAATAAATTCCTTGCGGCAAGCCACCTCTTATTATAGCATACGCAGGCCGTGAGCATTCCTATACCCTTGGCTTACAGCCATAAAAAAGGCCATCGACATTTTCAGTCAATGGCCAGGCCTGAAAACGGAAGGTTCCGTCTCTACGGCAAACAAAACTTACGCCCAGGGATCCAGTACCACCTTGACGCAGTCATCTTTCTTCTCTTTAAAAATATCGTAGGCATGAGCGATCTCCGCAAGCGGCAGCCGGTGACTTATAATATCATCCAGGCGGACCTTTCCTGCCTGCACCTCCTGCAGCAGCAGGTCCATATATTTATGTGCGGGCGCCTGGCCGCCGCGCAGCGTAATGCCTTTATCAAAGAACTGGCCTACCGGAAAATTGTCATAAGGCATCGGGTAAACACCCAGAACGGAAATAAAGCCACCACGCCGTACCGCGCTCATACAGGCTTCCAGCACTTTTACCGAGCCTTTTTCCATATTGATGACAGCTTTGGTACGGTCCCAGAGGCTACGGTCCGGCTCAAACCCGACAGCGTCGATACAGACATCCGTACCTCTTCCCCCGGTCAGCTCCCGTATGGCCGCCACTACATCTTCCGCCTTATCCTCCCACAGTACGGTATGGCAATCCGCCACCTGCCGCGCCTTTTCCAGCCGGTACGCCTGCGTATCCACCATGATCACCCTTCCTGCGTTCCGGAGACGGGCAGCCTTTAAGGTCATCAGGCCCACCGGGCCGGCGCCGAAAATAGTAATGCTTTCGCCTCCCTTCACGCCGGCCCAGTCTATACCCGTATATCCCGTAGGGAAGATATCCGTAAGGAACAGTACGGCTTCATCCGTCATACCCCCGGGAACAAGCCGGGGCCCGAAATCGCCATAAGGCACTCTTACATACTGCGCCTGGCCGCCATCGTACCCGCCGTACAGGTCGGTATAGCCGAAAAGACCGCCGCCTTTTTCGGTCAGCACACCGCCTTCAGGTCCGTAATGCTCCGGGTTGCTGTTCTCACAATGGCCGGGAAGCAGGGAGTTGCAAAAGAAGCAATGCCCGCAGGCTACAGGAAAGGGCACAATGACCCTGTCACCTTTCTTGAGCGACCGTACGCCCTTACCCGTTTCTTCCACAATCCCCATGAATTCATGCCCCATCACCATACTACGCGCCTGCGGAATGCCGCCGCTGTAAATATGCAGGTCTGAGCCGCATATCGCGGTAGCCGTCACTTTAACGATAATATCTCCGTCTTCCTTTATAGAAGGGTCCTCTACAGTATCGTAGGTGATACGACCGGGAGCGTGGAATACAGCTGCTTTCATACTTTAATTTTTTTATTATGCTCAATTATACCTCACCGTCTGTCGGTTCCTGCTGACTTTTCATATTGTCGGCCGCTATGCTGTCGGGCATAATATTGCTCATCCAGACATTCAGCTTGTTCTTAAATCCTGATACCACCATATCCGCATTGGCCATAAGTGCCTTATACCCGTCCCGCGCGACATCCGCAGGGTCGGCCAGCTGATCTTTGTCCTGCGCGATCCTGGATTGCTCCATACCTGCTTTGCGGAAAAAATCGGTATCGGTAGCGCCCGGCAGCAAGGCAGTGATCACGGTCCCCCGGTCCTTTACCTCGCTTCGCAGGGCTTCGGAGAAAGACTGAACGAAAGCCTTGGTGCCATGGTACACGGACTGCCAGGGTCCGGGTGATTTGCTGGCAATAGAGGACAGGTTCAGTATCCTTCCCCTGCCGCGCATCAGCATATCTTTCAGGAAAAGCTTGCTCAATACTACCATCGAGCAGATATTCAGGTTAATGATGGCCAGCTCCCGCCTGATATCCGTATATTCAAAGAGGCCGTAAAGCCCCTGGCCCGCATTATTCACCAATATTTCCACTACCCGGCCTTCCGACACCAGCTCATTGTAGAGATCAAAAGCAGCCTGGGGATCAAAGAGATCACGTTGCTTGATGATCACCTCCACACCGTAAGGTAACAATTGCTCCTTTGCTTTCAGCAGCTCTCCCGTAAACCGGGCTACCAGTATCAGGTCGTGACCGTTCTTTGCGAATTCTTCCGCCAGCGCCAGGCCGATGCCCATAGAGCCGCCGGTGATCAGGGTGTAATGCTTTTCCATAGTTCAGTACTTTTTGGGGATTATAAAGACGGGACAGCCATGATCTACTTTCCTTTATTCTTCTTATTGTCCTTTTTGCTATTTTTCAGGTTATCCTGCACATTCCTGGCGTGCTCCAGGTGCTGCTCCAGGGTAGGCAGAGTCCTGGCCGCCCAGCTCTTCAGGTCTGCGTCGGTTCCTTTATCCACTGCCCTTTTAAACAGGGCGATGGTCGCTTCGTGATCCCGGATCATTTTTTTCATAAAGGCCTCATCAAAATCAGCAGCGCTCTTGCCTGACAGATCATCATGATCTTTCTGCATATCATTGGGAACCCCTGCGGGAACAAATATATTCTTACGCTGGGCCAGTTGCTTCAGCTCGTCATTCGCTTTCTGGTGGTCCGTGACCATCATTTTTCCAAAATTCCTGACAGCTTCCGAAGTGCCCCTGTTCTGGGCGAGCTTCCCAAGCATGACCTCAGCCATGCCTCTTTCCGCGGCTTCTTTCACAAACGCCTCATCAGAGAATCCCATCAGGCCCTGGGCAGAAACGGAAATATTCCATAGCAGCATACAAAGGCCCAGGATGCCCGCCAGCCTGGTAATTGTAATGATCTTTATCATAATATCTGAATTTTAAAGATTAAAGAATTTAAAGAGGCAGGATACCCCTCTTCCTCCTGAAGGCATCATAAAAACAACCTCCGTCAGAGCGGCTGAAAAACCCGGGCCCGGAGCATTCTATGAAACATCCTTAAGAGCATTAAACCGGCGCATTAGGGGAAAGCGCACATATCCTTATGTAAGGTCTGGCTCTGATTTAGTATTCACAGGAATGTTAAGGCCTGCCGGTTCTCATCTTCTCAACGGAGGTTGGCCAATGGCGATATCCTGGCAAATTATAAGGCAGACCGGCAATAAGCCGGCTGATCTGCCCCACTACCTGTTAGGGGTGTTTTTCTTATCCTCCTGCTGATTTTTTTCATTCTTTTTGGGAGGATGGCCGGTATTGGAGTTCCGGGTCTGGTTGGTTGGGTTGTGTCCCTGCGTATTACCAGTATTGGCCTGGTTGGTTGGTTGCTGGTTTTGATCTTTAGTAGCCATAGTGAAAAAATTTTAAAAGTGAAACGATATAAGATACACTTCTAATTCCGGGCCAAATCAAGGCTCATATGATTATCAGTATTTTACAGAGTACCCGACCAGAAATGACGGGGTAATAGTTACCCAAAGGCGCTGAAAAGTGTAGAATATTTGGCACACCGGAGGCCGGGAGGCAAGGGGGCATTACAGGGAAACACCGTAACGGCGGGGCGCATACACTGTCCGGTTATAAGCGTGAATATGCTGGCTACAGTGCGAATCTTATCCCGGAACGGTTCCGGGGCCGGCTAAAAAAAAACGGCTGCTATAAAAATAACAGCCATAAACCAAAAAACCGGGTCTTACCATCTTTAGTTTCTTCAATAATTTATATATGAGGACATAGGGATCTTATTAAATTGTACCGGAATAAACCGGTAAAAAACAATTAATTAGCGACCTAAGGTAGTACAATATTTTTAAAATTAAAACTTTAGTCCAATTATTTTTTTAACCGCCTGTTTCTTTTCAGCATACCCGCTTTTAACGGAACAAAACGAAGTTCCCGACAGCAGGGCATGGAGCCGTGCGGCAACAGGAATCCGGGGAAATTTGCGTCATTTTAATGGAAATTTCATATCTTTATATGCGTTCTTTCATTTAAAGCGGCGTCCATGACCGTGCTGTTATGGTATACCGGTTAAAATGAAGATCAATTTTTAAGAAATAATTTCACCCGGCATGCCCAAAGTAACCTATAACAACAAACAAGCCACATTTTTCCCCGCCCTTAAAAAAGAAATAGACGCTTACTTCGCTCAAAACAGCCTGAAAAAGACAGGCAACTGGCGGCTTTACTCCAAAACCATTATCCTAGTTTCCACTTCCGTAATTTTATACACCCTGCTGCTTTTCGTCCCTATGCCGGGCATCGCAGGGATATTGCTGAGCGGCCTGTTCGGCTTTGTGCTGGCGCTTATCGGCTTCAATGTCATGCACGATGCCTGCCACGGCAGCTATTCCACTAACGGCAGGGTCAATGAGCTCCTGGGTTATACCCTGAATGCGCTGGGCGGCAACAGCTTTATGTGGAAGCAAAAGCACAACATCATTCACCATACCTATACCAATGTGGACGGCATGGATGATGATATCGCCAAAAGTCCCTTCATCAGGATGTGCAGCACCCAGAAGTGGGTTCCTGCCCACAAGGTCCAGCACCTTTACCTCTCCTTTCTCTACGCGGTCAGCACGCTCTTCTGGATCTTCTGGCAGGACTTTTATAAGTACTTTACCAAAAAGGTCTATACAAGCAAACTGCCTGCCATGTCGCGCAAAGACCACCTGATCTTCTGGACCAGCAAGGCCCTTTATATTGTCTTCTACATAGCGCTGCCCATAATGCTGCATGGCTGGTTACATTGGCTGGTGGCCTACCTCGTGCTCAATGCTGTGATGGGCCTTACCTTATCCGTTATATTCCAGCTGGCCCACGTGGTGGAAGAGACCGAATTCACCTATGTAGGCATTGACGACGCGGTAACGATAGAAAACGAATGGGCGGTGCACCAGGTAAAGACTACGGCCAACTTCTCTCCCGGCAGCAGGATCGTCACCTACCTTGCCGGCGGGCTGAACTACCAGATAGAGCATCACCTGTTCCCCCGTATAAGCCATATCCATTACCCTGCCTTAAGCCCCATTGTAAAAAGGAAGTGCGAGGAATTCAACCTGCCCTACCTTTCCAATCCCAGCTTCTTTACAGCCCTGTCCTCCCACTTCAGGCTCATAAAGGAACTGGGCGCGCACCCCTGAAAAAAGATCAGCAAATGTTAATTATCAAAATAGCTATTTATTCTCCAAATAAATAAACTAACTTTGCAGCATCAAATATTTTGATAGGCACCTGCCTCTGCATTCTCTGTCATAGTTTAGAATACACATTTTTTTCTCTCTCAGTTTTCGCGTTTTCAGCTGCCACCTTATTCTTAAATACTTTGTCATGACTATTTTTGTCGGCAACCTGAATTTTCGCACTACGGAAAAGCAGCTACATGACCTGTTCGCTGCTTACGGCACCATTCAATCGGTTAAGATCATTACGGATGTATTCTCAGGCCACTCCCGGGGATTCGCATTTATAAGAATGACCTCTTCCGATGAAGCAAAGGAAGCGCTCCGAAAGCTGGATAGCTGCTACCTGGATAATAACCAGCTCATACTCCGGGAAGCCAGGCCCAGGACGCAGGCAGACCTTTTTAAAAAGCCGCGTCTCTGACCTCTCCACGTTCTTTCACCTGCTAAAGCGCCTGAATATGAAAATATACATAAGCAACCTTGATATCAATGTTTCGGAACAGGCATTGTTCAACCTTTTTATCTCCTTTGGCACCATTACAGCGGTCACCATTATAAGGAGCACAACAGGAAGGTCTACCGGCAGCGCCTATGTGGTAATGAAAGAAGATGTAGACGGCAGAAGGGCGGTAAAAACACTTCACCATACAAATTTTATGAACAGGTACCTGGTTATATACGCAGTATAGCCGGTCCACAATTAACAACCGGGAGCACGTCTCCTGCAAACAATCAAAACATGAATTTCGATCAATTAGATTTAATACAACCTATACGCCGGGCCGTTGTCGATGCAGGCTATACAGCCGCTACCGAGATACAGGCCAAGGCCATTCCCCATATACTGAAGGGAAAGGACATTTTAGGATGTGCCCAGACGGGTACAGGTAAAACCGCTGCCTTTGCCATTCCGATATTGCAGCAACTGCAGGCCACCCAGCCCCAGCCTTCGCGCATCCGCGCCCTGGTGCTGACACCAACCCGTGAGCTGGCCCTCCAGATAGAAGAGAGCTTCAATACTTACAGTAAATACCTGGGCATACGCAACCTCTCCATTTTTGGTGGCGTACCGCAGGGCAAGCAGGTAACCGGCCTGAAAAAGGGCGTGGATATCCTTATTGCCACACCGGGCAGGCTGCAGGACCTGATGCAGCAGGGCTACATCAATCTGGGGAGCATAGAGATCCTGGTACTGGATGAGGCAGATCAGATGCTGGACATGGGATTTGTCAACGACGTAAAAAGGATCCTTACACATATCCCCGTATCCAGGCAAACACTGTTCTTTTCCGCCACGATGCCTAAAGCCATCCGGAAATTTGCCAATACCATACTGAACCAGCCGGTGGAAGTGTCTGTGACACCCGTATCTTCAACGGCGCAAACCGTCCAGCAGTCCGTTTACTTTGTAGAGAAGAAAGAAAAGCCCGGCCTGCTTATCCACCTGCTGAATGACAGATCGATCGCCCGCTCGCTGGTCTTTACACGTACCAAGCACGGAGCTGATAAATTGGTAAAGCAACTAGGCCAGAAAGGCATCTTCGCAGCGGCGATACACGGCAATAAATCACAGAATGCCAGGCAAAGAGCGCTGGAAGACTTCAAGAGCAGCAGGATAAGGGTGCTGGTAGCTACGGATATAGCCGCCAGGGGCATCGACATAGATGAGCTGCCGTATGTGGTCAATTACGAACTGCCCAACGTACCTGAGACCTATGTGCACAGGATAGGACGGACAGGACGTGCCGGCAAGGAAGGTGTGGCAGTCTCCTTTTGCGGTAGCGAGGAGCAGGAAGACCTCCAGAATATACAGAAGCTGATAGGCTTCCGGATGCCTGTAAAAGCCTCTATAACCAATAGCAGGCAATTAATGAATCTTTAAAAATCAACAAATACAATATGGCGGATACTTATTCCAAAAAAGCATTACAACAAAAAAAAGCTAAGAAAAAGCAGGACAAGCAGGAACGGAGAGAAGAGCGTAAAACGAATAACGACAAGGGTAAAAGCCTGGAAGAAATGACAGTGTACCTGGATGAATACGGTAACATAACCGATGTGCCGCCCGAAAAACAGAAAAGAAGCAAGGTACCTGTACAGGATCTTCCCGAAGGGGCCGCTGCCGCGGAAGACAGGGAATATACCGGCATTGTATCATTGTTCTTTACCGATAAGGCGTACGGCTTCATTACAGAGGACAATACAAGGGCCAATATCTTTGTACACAGTAACAAGACACGCGAACCGATAAAAGAGAAAGACAGGGTGGTTTACGAAAAAGAAAAAACACCAAAAGGGTACGCTGCAATAAATGTCAGAAAAATCAAGTAACTTTATACACAATTAATAATCAAATCAACAACAATGCAAGAAGGTACAGTAAAATTCTTCAATGAATCAAAAGGTTTCGGATTTATAACTCCTCAAAATGGTACGGAAGATATCTTCGTGCACATCAGCGGTCTCCAGGCACCTATCCGGGAAAATGACAAAGTAGTTTATGAAGTGCAGCAGGGCAGAAAAGGCCTGAATGCCGTAAATGTCAGACTGGCATAATACACACTACAATGTGAATATCCTGAAGCAGCAAAGCAGTTAAACCGCTTTGCTGCATTTTTTTTATAACTGACTATCTATATATAGGCAACAAAGCCATTATATGTATAGGATGCTACTAAGTTGTATAAGAGATTCCTCACATCTGTTCGGAATGACTACACACGATACAGTACATTTCACTCCGTTGTTGGTGTTCTTCACCAACAACCCTATAAGGCTTTATCAGGGAGCTCCACTCCGCCGTCTTTACGAAATAAAATAAGCTGACTGTGTCTATATATCAACAAAACCAAAAGTGCGCGTACGCAAGATAAGCTACAAGTATAAGAGATTCCTCACATCCGTTCGCAATGACCACCACCCTCAGTTCCCTTATAGTAAAAGAGGTCTCTGACCAGCAGAGGGGACACTGCTCAGCGAAACGTATCCGTAATAAAAGGTTGTTGCCTGTAAGCAGATAATCACTTTTTTTTATATAACTATCTATATCAACAGGAAACAAGCTATCGGATAGGCTGTCACGGGATTTTGATCAATGAGAGCTGCAGCGCTTTATAAAGCTGTTCCGGGTTGTTCCGCTATGCCATAACGCGGGAAATGCCGTTTTATCCAACCGCAATATCACCGCAAAGTACGGAGCCGCCTTTCGTTGCGTGCATCCGGGCAACCGGTTTTTATCCCTTACTTATCCCGGGCAAAGCACGGTTCCGTCACCTGTTTTATTTAAGCTTAATAACACGCAGGTAATTCAGCAGCCGCATGCTCTGGAAGCCCATATCCCATTCAAACCATCTTGCTGCATTGTTGGGACGTGTGGGATGCTTATGGTGATTGTTATGATACGCCTCTCCCCAGAAGATCAGGTCTACAGGCAGTATATTTTTAGAAGTATTGCTTACCTTAAAATTCTCATACCCGAATTTATGTGCCCACCAGTTGACCACTACGCCCTGGAAGGACCCCATGGCTACGGTAACAGGGAACAGCAGCCACTGCCACCAGGCGGTAGCCAGCAGGCTGTAGATAAGCGCATATATGGCTATCCAGCATAAGCGGGCAATGCCGCTGTGCGCTATCCTGTCAAATGCTTCCCATTCCGGGAGATTCTTTTTGTACTTTTCCGCCGCCTGCGTTTTGCCTATATACAGGTTGAAATAACTGTTCCTGGTCACCCACATCATTAAAAAGGGATTGGGTTCGTTGTGAGGAGAATGAGGGTCTTCCGGCTGGTCTGTATGCGCATGGTGTAAACGGTGCATCAGGCCATAGGCATAGGCACTGATGTAAGAAGAGCCCTGTGTAATAAAGCAACCTATATAGAATAACCTTTCCCAGGTGCGCGACATAGTAAACATATTATGCGCCGCATAGCGATGATGAAAGACGGACTGAAAAAATAAAGAAGCATACCAATGTATGATAAAGAAAAGCAGCAAAGCCATAAATAATGGATGTTGTTGTGTGAGAAAAAAAATGAAAACAACATCCAATATGTAAAATGAGTGCTGAATATCTTTAAAGATAACGCAAATAAAGCATACAGCCAAATATAGATGTCATTTAATGGTCATGCTTTTGAACTCTGATAGAACGGTCATCTATAATGACACCACTTCGCGGTTAATATGGATAAATATAATTGCTATAATAATTTCAGCCTTTCAGGCTTATTGCAATAGCTGTAACCTGCCCCTGAAAGGGTAGCTGAATTGTCTGATGATCATGCTGATCCCTTGCTCAATATACACATTGGACTATAATAATGTCAGCCCTGCAGGCTTATTGCAATAGCTGTAACCTGATCCTGAAAGGGTAGCTGAATTGTCTGATGATCATGCCGATCCTCTTGCTCAATATACACATCGGACTATAATAATGTCCGCCCTTCAGGCTTATTGCGGACAGCGGGAGCCAAGGCCGGCTATAAAGGACACCCCTACCATTACGCTTAATCCTGAACAGGCCACCGGGCGGCTGAAGGTATAAGAAAAAGCACACCCGGAAGAGTGTGCTTCGCTACATCGTATTGAACTATGAACGGCTGTATTTAAAGTTATGTATCTTATATTATGTATCGGTATTGCCGATGCCTGCCTGCTCCGTTAAATTATCTTCTGCTTATCGTGATTCCGGCATTTCCCCAATGATGCCGTTTCCTGCAAAAGCGCCTGTTCTTACGTCCCCCTGCACGCAAAACACACGCTCCTTCTTAAGGAAGCTTGAAGATCAGGTCGCCGGTGACATAGGCATATAAAACATACAAAGCAACTGCTACAGTATATGCCAGCGATGCGGCAGTAAAATACATTACCAGCCGGTAAAGGAAATCTAGGGTCTTCTGTTTCATAGGTTTTCGTATTTTTCGGGGTTAAAAAATAAATTTCAAAAACTGACTACAAAACATTTCATGGATAGATGTATCTAATAGAATTGGAGTCCGTTTATCAGGGCCGATCAGTTCTTCATATTAGATATTTCTGTCTGGATAACAACCAGTTTATATTTTTGTTCACAATAGCGGATATTTTTTTCTGATATTTTTATGATATCCTGCTTTTGCATCAGGGCTCAGCCTGCCCTTCTGTATGCTCAGGGGATGTTATGATACGGATATAACCGCTGCTGCCATCCATCTCTACCACATCACCGGTATGCAAGCGCTGCAGCAGGCCCGTCACTCCTACAATGCACGGCTTGCCCATCTCCCGCGAGACAATGGCGGAATGGCTTAGCAGGCTGCCTCTTTCCACTATAATGCCGGACGCGCCGGGAAAAAGGGTCACCCAGCCGGGATCCGTGCTGGAAGTCACCAGGATAGCACCTTCCATATCCGATACTGACGCGGGGTCGGTCACTACCTTCACCGGTGCGCGTACGATGCCGGGACAGCAGCCGGTACCCTTCAGGTCACCAGTTGTGACCTCCACCTTAAGGCGGGAATAGAAGTCATTGGCATGATACACTATGCCATAGGTGGCAAAACGCTCTGCAGGGACGGGCATAGCCTTGTACGCCTCCGATTCCCCCTTACGATGCGCTGCCAGGGCACGGATATCCTGTGTCACGCTGCGGCCTTCTATAAAAGCAAATATCTCCTCCCGTGTAAGGTAAAAGATGTCCCTGGGGTCTGCCAGGATACGTTCGGCATACCAGCGCTGTCCCATAGCCGAGAATAGGCCCCTCACGATCCCGAATGCCCTTGTCCGCTCATAGCGCAGGTTCTCACGCGCGCTTACCAGCTCACGGGTCTTCGACAGGGCTTTCCTTATCCACCATTTTTTCAGGAACCGGCCTTTCAAAGCCGGCCCCAGCGCGTTTTCCGCCCGTTCCCTGATCGCCTGCTCGGCATGGGTATCAATACTGGCTACCGTGATGCCCGAATGCACATAGGATTTCAGCACCCTGATGAACAGGCGGGGATCCTGCGAGTAGGAAACCGTTTCCAGCTTCAGCTCTCCTATACAGCGCTCCCCGAAATCATCAATGTACCGCTCTATTTCCCTGCGCAGCTCTATATACTCAGCATCTGAAGATACCTTTGTCCATACCGCGTCTGCATCCTGCTCCGCAAACAGCTTTTTCCAGGCGGGATTATTGCTGATCATCGTGGTCAGCGCAATGCTCCTGTGGATAGGCTGGGTGGAAATAATATCCCGGCTGCCGCACAGCAGGTCGTTGTGTATATTGGGGCTACCTGGGATGCAGGCCGCGGTCTGCTTCTGCAGTATGCCGAACCAGATCATGGCAAAGAAGTCATTCAGCAGGGGCGCTTTCCATTCATTCAGCAACTGCCGCTCAAAATCAAGATACAGGTCCATCAACTGGTGAGCCGACAGCCGGCTCATATCCATACGCTTGTACCGCCCTATCACCTCATCCAATAAACGCTGGAACGCCGCCCGCTCTGCCGGGAGACGCTTATACCTGTACAACATCTGTACCGCCATCCGGGTAACGCGCCACCACGCCTTTCCTCTGGACAGGGGTGTATGGCCCGGCAGGTCAAAGCGCTCCTTTACCCCCATCATCTGCTCCATGGAGCGCGCGTTAATGCTATATCCCGGTACCAGTGCCAGCATCCGGTACCAGGTCTTCAGGTTGTAATAGACCCTGCCGTTCATGAACCCCAGCGTATTTTTAAACACACGGTCATTATCCTGCAGCGTCTGCCGGTCCACGCCCAGGAATTCGCAGAACAGCCGGTAAGCTCCTTCATACGACCGGCTGATAAAGGAAAAGGTCAGCGGCGTGGTTACGCCCGGGTAGGATTCGACAATGTTGCTGTTATCCCACAGGGTGTACACATCGCTGCTGTCCGCCAGCTTATGCAGTACCGTCACCGCACGGGACTGTAATACATACAGGTGACCCTCCTTCCGGGCGAATTCAACATCCTGGTAAGTACCGAAGACCCGATATACGGTATCCAGCACCGATGCCACTTCCAGTATCGCCTCATCATCCAGCGCCGCTGCCTGCTGCAGCTCCACGGGGACACTCTCTGTACGGGTTCCGCCTTCCGGACGGTCGTCCTGCACGACCCGCTGCTGCTTGAGGACGATCTGCCTGCTGATACCACCATCTTCCGCAACGGTATAAACGTCCGCATCCAATGCTCCTGATACCAGTCCTTCGCCCAGTCCCCATACGGCGCTGATGACCTTTTGCTTCCTGTTGCCATCCGACGGGTGGATACCGAAGGCCACCCCCGCAGCATCCGCTGCTATCATTTCCTGTATAATAACGGCTATGCCCGGCTGCGCCTGCAGGTTATTGGTTTCCCTGTAAGCAGCCACCCGGCCGGAAAATGCGGACAGCCACACTTCCCTGATCTTAGCGGGAATATCTTCCGCCCTTACAAACAGGAAAGATTCAAACTGGCCCGCAAAGGAGGTTTCCGCCCCGTCTTCCTCTACAGCCGATGAACGTACCGCAAACCAGGAAGTGCCGGGAAAATCAGCCTTTATTTTGTGTATCAACGTTTCATCAAAAGTATGACCCATGATGCGTCTCCTGACCTCCCCGGGTTCCTGCGCTCCCTGCAATACCGCTTCCAGCGTTTCCGCGGGTATTACCATCCACCCGGGAACGCTGAGTCCCGCCTGCTCCAGCCGGACCAGGTGCCAGACCTTCCCGCCTATGGAGCCTATATCCGCTGTTGCAGCCTCTGTATGCCGTATGATCTTCATTGGTTACCTCCTTTTCTGTTGACGATCCTGATATACTGCCTGCGGCACAGCCATTCCGTAAATACTCCCTGTACAAGCCACAGCACCATATGGAAATAATGCGGGCGGAGTATGCCTATAATATTGGTCTGCCGGTCAATTCCGAAGTGCCGCTGGATGAGCGTATCGGTAGTGCTGACAGTGAGCTGCAGCGGACCGGACAATGGCATCCAGTACGTTTCCAGGAAAGCAAGGCAGACCGCGAAAATGGCAATGTTCACCAGCCTGTGATGCCGCACCATCCTGGCGCCCCAGAAGAAGTAAAGGGTAGCCCCCGTAAAGATGCAGTGGATAACGGTGATCCACAGGTATATCAGGTATACTATTATAATGCTCATATGTTCAGTAATCTTTCTATCATCGGTACGCCTCCCAGCGTGAGATACATAGCTATGGTCCAGGCGGCGGACGCGCCTTCTATCATTTTGCCTGCCCTGCGGCTTTTATGTTTCAGGTACAATAACGCGGGCGTGCAGCATACGACATATATCACGGACAGGATGATGGTGCCCGTAGTGCCGTAACCGGCATATGCGGAGGCCAGGATGCTGAGCAGCAGGGAAAGCGAGAGCATTCCTATCCATAAAACGGCCGACCCGGCCGGTCCCAGCATGGCAGAATAGGTCAGCACACCTTCCGATTCCTGCTCAGGAGCCCGGATCTTCCTCCCGATCTCCAGCACTATGCCGCTCATAAAGGAAACAGCAAAAAAGTACAGCAGCCCGCCGGGAGCCCGCACACCTTCCAGCATCCAGTCCAGCCCGCTGGCATAAATATCAATAAGGGGAATGATCAGCATGTGGGAGACCACGTACCAGAACTGGTGACGCTTCAGCCAGTCCGCCACAAAAAATTCTTTGGACATCAACAGCAAATAGCCCAATGCAAGGGCGTAAAGCAGCAGCATCTTCGGGAAGACAACAGCGTTAAGCCCCACCTGCAGGCATACAACGATGATCCCTATATTCCGCAATTCCCTGAAGCTGACCAGTCCCCTCGGCACCGGCAATTCCCTGCGGTACAGCGCGTCTTCCTTAGCATCCTTGAACTCATCGAAGATCCGGACCAGCAAGAAAAGGCTGACGGTCGTAAAGACGCCTGCCAGGAATACTTTCCAGCTTACAAAGCCTTCCTCGCCCCTGCAGATCCTGGAATAGGCCACGGCTGAAAAGCTGAAAGCCGCAACCAGCAGGCCATGGCCTGCCAGGGGGAAGCGTTCCTTCTGGTATATATACAAACGCTTCCATAAAGGCGCATTGTTCTCTTCCGGCCTGCTGTAAGGATTTGTCAGGGTTTCCATATCAGTTGATTGAACTATTAAAAAATCAGCCAGCAGACGGCCCCGGCCATCATATAGCTGTCAAACCTGTCCAGGACACCGCCATGGCCGGGTATCAGCCTGCTGTAGTCCTTAATGCCACATTTCCTTTTGTATAAGGACGCCAGCAGGTCGCCGGTCATGGCAGCCGTAGCCAGGACAAGCGTCTTCATAACCAGGTGCGGTACGGGCAGGCCTGTAATATCCTGCAGCAGCAAGGAAGTAATGACGACGCTGACATAGCCCCCGATCACGCCCGCCCGGGTCTTTTCCGGGCTGATGACAGGAAAGATCTTTTTTCTCCCCAGCAACTGGCCTGTGATCTGGGCAAATCCGTCAAAGACAAAGACAATGGTGTACACGAATAAAAGCCCGTCCGTATCCTGCCCGAACGCATGCAGGCAGAAAGCGACGGCTACCGGTATATATATGCCCAGGCTTTTCCACAGCAGCTTACGGCTGCGGGCAGTCGGCAGCCAGGCCGCAAGCATCTCGTACAGGCCGGTCCCCGCAATGGCCAACGCCAGCAACGGCAGCAGGCCGTAAAAGATACAGGCAACAGTTGCGCTCACCACCAGCAGGTAAAAAATATATTTTACCCACCGGTCCCGGGCAGCATAGGCCTTATTCCTGCGATTGATGATCACGATCGCCAGTCCGCCGAACAGGAAATACCCTGCAATGATATAGATCAGCGCCTGTATCATTACTGTGTAGATTTATTGGCTTTTAGCACGAGGAAAACACTTTTGACATTGGACCTTAAACGGGGTAAATATATTACCAGCACCAGCTCTTCCAGGTATGCAAGGTAAGAGCAGGCTATCATAAAGTAAAAATAGGCGGGATGGAATCCCCAGACAAAATAGGTCACAATAAAAATACCCTGGATATAGCCCACCGCCTTGTTGGACCACAGGTGAAAGCTGGGAAAACGCCGGAAGCGTATAAGGGATATGACCTGGGGCAGCAGCCACAGCACCAGCATCAGTATAAAAGGTACCCTGTAAGTATGTACGAACGCGCTTTCCAGTACGATCATGCCCGTAAACGCCATCAGGTAAGTACCGATATCAGCAAGCGAATCCAGCCTCGCGCCGAATTCGGTCTGCATCCGGAAGGTCCTGGCGATCCACCCGTCCAGGATGTCCGTCACCAGGTTGACCGCTATCAGCGTAATGAACAGGGACTTATTGCCATCCGCAATGCTATATACTATAAAAGGCAATGCCGCCAGCCTGTATGCCGACAGGATATTGGGTATATTGATCACTTTTTCTTTTGTCATACGTAAGCAATGTTTACAATACAGCGCGGAAGCATCCCGCTATTTCTGCTGCCTGCCGAATTTTTTATGGGCATCGGAAAAATGTCCCGCTGAGAGCGCCGCCGCAATGCTTAATTCCCCGGCCAGGATGACAGCACCGCAGATCTCCGCATATTTCCGGGCATTACCCGCCCCGTAGCAGCCCATCAGTTCCAGGCACTCCCGCTGTGTAGGCAGCGAAGTGCCCCCGCCCACCGTTCCGACGATCAGGTTGGGCAACGTGACGCTGGCATATAATGACCCGTCTGTCCTTTTTTCCATACGGGTAATGCCTGTTGCAGCCTCCGCCACACAGGCCACATCCTGGCCGGTAGCCATAAACAGCGCTGCCAGGCCATTGGCGTAATGGCCATGCGCGCCGATAGCGCCGCTTTGTACAATACCGATGGTGGAAGACTGCCAGTAGGTGGCCATAGCATCCACGGAAGTCTTTAAGACCCGCTCCACAATGGCTTCCGGCAGCACGATCTCCGCCGTCACTTTCTTGCCTCTCGTTGCATTGAAGGATTGCGCCGTGGCCTTTTTATCACCGGAATAGTTGCTTTCAATGAACCATTGCTCCGGCGCGGCAGGACAATGGGCCACCATATAACGACAGATGGCATCCGTACAGATGGTCACCATATTCTGACCCGCCGCATCCCCTGTTGTGTATTCAAAGGTCAGGATCAGGTGATTACCTTCAATATTCACTTTCATTTCATGCAGCAGGGCATAATTGCTGTGCGCGGCTACGATTTCATGAAAAGCATCCATCTGCGTCAGCGCCCACCCCAGGAATGTTCCCAGCTCCGTAATACTGTTAAACTTAAATAAGGGACTGCGCTGCACCGCTTCTACCAGGCATATGGAGGTGACACCTCCTGCCAGGTAACAGGCTTTGGCACCCCTGTGGTAAGAAGCCACCAGGGCTCCTTCGCTGGTAGCGAGGGGCACAAAGTAATCGCCGCTGGCCTCGGTACCCAGCACCCTTACGGGGCCGATAACACCGGTGGGCACCTGCGTCATACCGATATAGTTCTCAATATTGCCTGCCAGCCTGTTAAGGTCGTCCGGTTGCTGCTGGCCTGTAAGAAAAGCCGGCATATAACCTGTTTCCTCTTCCAGGAATGCCAGCCGGGCATCCGTGCTGTCCCTGCTTACCCCGAATTCCAGCGGCAGCCCGTCCTTCCTGGGATGATCTACCGTTTTCTGCCGGATCGCGGCAATGATATTTTCTATTTTCCTCGTTGCATCAATTTTCGATAGCGCCGCCCTGGCCCTGTGCTCATTTGAAGACATACATCATATTAATTATACCTTAAAGATACGGGTATTTGCCTAAAGACTATCTGCTCACAGGAAACAATCTCTTATACAGATACGCTTGGCTGAGAAGTGCCTCTCTGCGGGCCGGGGAGCCACTTTACCATAAAGGCATTGTGAGGTGTGCCGGTCATTCCTAGCGGCCGTGAGGCATCTATTATGCCCGGAATAGTTATAAAAGCAAAAGGGAGGAGATGTCAATCCATCTCCTCCTTTAATAAGGTTTTATGCAGACCGTATTACAGCGCCGCCAGCATGGCTATGCCGCCGAACAGGAATACCAGTAAGTATATACTCAGCAAGATGATCATGAGGATACCCAGGATCATATACATCGTTTTCTGGTATTTGAATCCTTCAGCAACCAGTGAGCTGTTATTGCTTTGCAGACCGGCCTTGATACAGGTAGAAAATTTATACAGGCAATAAATAGGATACATATAGAGCAGTATCAGCACAATATAAAAGATCATCATCCCGGCAAACACTCCTCCGCCCATAGGATATCCCATGGTATAGCTTAAAGCGGACCCGGATCCCATAAGGCCAATTATCGTAATCAGAGCGAGGCCTGTGAATATAAACCCTACAATAGACAAAAACTTGGTCCAGCCCACAGTCTGCAGCAGATATTGCCTGGCATCACCGTTCAATAAACTTTCTTCCTTAAAAATGTTGTCGTTATAATTCATATTAGAAAAATTAAGAAATACAAATAAAATATAAATTATACAAAATTCCTAATTTTTCTGAAACTCAAATTGGATGGTACGTGTTTCACCGTTGCGCTCATATTTAATGTCATAAGAGCCTGTCAGCTTGGTCGCCAGGTCATTTAAGGTACCTTCACCCGAAACCAGGGTATAGCCATCCGGAAGCTTCTGATTCTCATCGAACTTAAATGTTGTTTTACTGGTTAATTTTGCCACTACGTTCTTGGCATCCCAGAAATCATCAAACAATAATACGGACAAATCAGTAGTAGAGCTTTTTATAATTATTTTATCCCTCCAACTCAATGCATCTTCATCCGTCCATACTCCTACATAATGCTTGGCCCAGATATCCTCACATAAGGTGCCGGACTGACCGGGAGGACAAATACAGACACCGTCCTCACATTCATAAGGACAAGGAATAGTGTCACATTTTTTTGAATTGTTACAGGCGCTCAAAACCACCATACTTCCCGCAAGGAATGATAAAAATTTTAATTTCATAACATTTTTTTTAAAGCCGCAAAGATAATAAATATTCTTTAAAACAGATAACATATTATTAAATAAATAGCAATAACGATACGAAAATAATTGATAATTGTACGGGGCAGGTGAGCCTTTTAATGACAAAAAATCAATGCCCAGAAAATACATATACCAACTATCAAAGCAGCAGCTCTGCTTACATGTAAAACAGCAGCCAACTTAAGCCGGCTGCTGTTCTCATATCAATTTTCTAAGTACTATTATTGGAATTGAGGGATCAGGCCTTTAGCGAGATTTACCATTTCATCAATACCATCCTGTGGCAGGTTACCTTTCTTGAATTCCTGCAATACATGCGGTAATTTGTTTTCCATTTCCAGCATGAACTGCTCTTCAAACGCTTTTACCTTCTTAACAGGCACCTCTCTTAAGAGATTGTTGGTACCCAGGTAAATAATAGCGATCTGCTTTTCTACCGGGAAAGGGTTGAACTGGGTTTGCTTCAGGATCTCCACGTTACGGGCACCTTTGTCAATAACGGTTTTGGTAGCAGCATCCAGGTCACCGCCGAATTTGGAGAAGGCCTCCATCTCGCGGTACAGGGCCTGGTCTAATTTCAGGGTACCGGAAACTTTCTTCATTGATTTGATCTGCGCGGAACCACCCACACGGCTTACAGAGATACCTACGTTGATGGCAGGACGTATACCGGAGTTGAACAGGTTGGTCTCCAGGAATATCTGCCCGTCAGTGATGGAGATCACGTTGGTAGGGATATAAGCGGAAACGTCACCGGCCTGGGTTTCAATGATCGGTAAGGCCGTCAGTGAACCACCACCTTTTACCAGGTGCTTTATGGACTCAGGAAGATCGTTCATGTTCCTGGCGATCTCGTCATTGTTGATCACTTTCGCAGCTCTTTCCAGCAAACGGGAGTGCAGGTAGAATACGTCTCCGGGATAAGCCTCACGGCCCGGCGGACGGCGTAACAGCAGGGATACCTCACGGTAAGCCACAGCCTGCTTGGAAAGATCATCATATACTACCAGCGCAGGACGGCCGGTATCGCGGAAATACTCCCCGATAGCAGCACCCGCGAACGGCGCATAGAATTGTAATGGAGCAGGCTCGGAAGCGGATGCGGCTACAACGATCGTGTAAGCCATAGCACCGTTATCTTCCAGGGTTTTTAATACCTGAGCCACTGTAGAGGCTTTCTGACCTACCGCTACATATATACAGTACACCGGTTTGCCGGCTTCGTAAAATTCCTTCTGGTTGATGATGGTATCCAGGCAGATAGCAGTTTTACCGGTACCACGGTCGCCGATCACCAGCTCACGCTGACCACGGCCGATCGGGATCATAGCATCCACGGCTTTCAGACCTGTCTGCAGCGGCTCTTTTACAGGCTCACGGTAGATAACGCCCGGCGCTTTACGCTCGATAGGCATTTCATACAGCTCTCCCGTAATAGGACCTTTACCATCAATAGGTTCGCCTAAAGTATTTACCACGCGGCCTACCATACCTTCGCCTACTTTGATAGAGGCGATACGGCCGGTACGGCGCACTTTGGATCCTTCTTTAATATTTTTGCTGTCACCCATCAGCACCACACCCACATTATCCTCTTCCAGGTTCAGGGCTATGGCCTGGGTCTTGTCTTCGAACTCAACAAGCTCACCCTGACGAACCCCGCCAAGGCCGTAAACACGGGCAATACCGTCACCTATTGTAAGAACAGTACCTACTTCCTCCAACTCTGCCGAAGCATTGAAGTTGCTTAATTGCTGGCGCAAGATCGCCGATATTTCATCCGGTTTAATTTCAACCATGACTTTATGAATTATGAATGATTAAAATAATATTGTTTCAATTGTATCTTTTAGATATCCGCAACATAGATATTTTTGGTAAACTGGCTCTTGACATCCATCAGGTCCCTTCTTACGGATGCATCAAAGAGCTTGTCCCCAACCTGCAGCACGAAACCGCCGATCAGATCCGGCTCCACCGTTGTATCTATCTCTACTTTACCGTCTTTCATTTCTGCGGCTACCTTGCCGGCAACCATGCTTTTCAGCTCTTCATCAATGGGAGCGGCAGTGGTCAGCTTCACAGTATGCACATGGTTCAGTTTCTTGTATTGCGCTATATATCCTGCTGCTATCTCCGCCAGGTTCGCCTCACGTCCCTTGCTGATCAGCAGATCAATGAACATGGTCGTGATCTTTTGCAAAGCATCTCCGAAAACAGCCTTCAGGATCGCCGCTTTTTTATCTCCTTTGATAATAGGGCTTGCTACAGCGAGCGACAGTTCCCTGCTGGATGCCAGCGTCTTACCGATCAGCTCCATATCAGACAGCACTGCTTCCAGGCTATGGCTCTCCTTAGCGATATCAATCAGGGATTTGGCGTAACGTGATGCTAAACGTGGGTTTTGCATATTATAGTTATGTATTTATAGGGTTCCTGAATAAGGCCTGCCGAAACGGGACCGCTCAGGAAAACCCAGGGAAATTAGTTAATTAGTTCAGAGATATCTCAGCAGCCAGGGATTTCGCATATTCACGCTGGGCAGAGGCCTCCGCAAATTCTTTACGCAATACCTTCTCCGCTACTTCAATAGCCAGGTTACCGATCTCATTTTTCACTTCAACCAAAGCTGCATTACGCTGCTGCGCGATCTGGGCATGTGCATTTACCAGGATCTTATCCGCTTCGACCTTAGCCTGCTCTTTGGCTTCGTTAATGATCTTGTCCTTCGTCTCTTTCGCCTCTTTTAATAACTGGGTACGCTCTTCTCTTGCCTGTGCTAATAATTTTTCATTTTCAGCCTGCATAGATGCCATTTCAGCTCTTACCTTTTCGGCAGCGGCTATATTATTGGCAATGGTCGTTTCACGCTCAGACAGCATATTCAGTATTGGCTTCCAGGCAAATTTCTTTAGTATCAGGAACACAATAATAAACGCTACTAAGGTCCAGGCAAACAAACCTAAAGCGGGGGTCAGAATTGATGGTAACATATTGTTGATTTACAAAAATTGTATTAAAAAAGATACTGATAATTGTTTTAAAATTTCTGGTAATCCATCGCCCTGTGCTTTGAATTACCAGAATGAGCTTTTCCTAAAGGCTGTAAATGATTATTTCATTACTACAGCCAGCAGACCTGCGATTACACCGAAAAGGGCAACACCCTCAACGAATGCGGCAGTCAGGATCATAGAAGAACGGATGTCTCCTGCAGCTTCAGGCTGACGGGCGATAGACTCAACAGCACCTTTACCGATCTGGCCGATACCGATACCAGCAGCTAAAGCAGCTATACCAGCGCCTATAGCACCTAAACCTTGGGAGATAGATCCACCGATCTCTAACATTACAGTGTTCAATAATGACATTGTACTTGAATTTAAATTATGAATAAAAAATTTTAAAACTTACTTTCTAATTATTAATGATGCGCTGCACCTTCAAAGCCATGCGCCTCATCAGGATGGTGCGCTTCATCTACCGACTGACCGATAAACACGGCTGTCAGGTTGGTGAAGATAAAGGCCTGGATAGCAGCTACCAGTAACTCCAGGGCATACATAAACAATGTGAATGCCAGGGATACCGGAGCAAAGCCCCATCCCGCCACTTCATTCATCAGCGCAAAGATAAAGATCATTGAAATGATGCTCAGTATGATGATGTGTCCTGCCAGGATATTGGCAAACAGACGGATCATTAAGGCTATCGGCTTGATGAACAGGGAAATGATCTCTATAATGGTCAGCAGTATATTGATACCCATAGGTACGCCCGGCGGGTTGAACAGGTGACCCCAGAAGTGCTTGTTCGCGCTGAACAGCATCACGATGAAGGTAACCAGCGCCAGCGCAGCCGTTACCGCGATATTACCGGTAAAGTTGGCCGCTCCCGGCAGCAGACCGAGCATATTGTTGATCCATATAAAGAAAAAGAACGTCAGCAGCAAGGGCATAAATCTCATATATTTATGACCGATATTAGGCTTGGCTACTTCGTCCCTGATGAAAACGATACACATTTCCAGGAAGTTCTGCATACCTTTAGGGGCTACGTGCGCGCCGCTCCTGGTGTATTTCTTAGCTATTGCCAGGAACATCCACAGCATCAGCGCCACCCCGATCAGCATAGACATTACATTCTTGGTGATCGAAAAGTCCAGGAATGCCTGGCCATCCACGCGGGTAATGGTGTGCAGGTGATGATCGGCCTGGTAGCCGTTCACTTCCGCATGACCGTGCTCAAACCTGGAGGACATGAAAATATCCAGTGTTCCCTGCTCCTTATTATATAAGATAACAGGCAGCGGAACCGAAACAGGATGGTTATCCCAGTCAAAGAAGTGCCAGTCATAGGCATCCTGTACGTGTCCCAAGATAGTACTGCTTGCATCAAACCCTTTTTCTTCATGACCAGCTTCGGCATGAGATTCGGCTAATGCAGGTGCAATGCTTCCTAAAGTCATTAAAAAGAATAAAACTATAAATTGCTTAATGCTGTGTAACACCTTTTTCGAAATTTTGTGCAAAGGTACGCTGCAAAAAATTCATAACAAAGCTGCAAAAAATATTTTTCTTTAATGCCTTGCTAATCGTCCTGCTGTACGCTCCCCTGCAATGACAGAAGATAATGAACCGGGCTTTCCCTGCGGCTGAACCGTACTCAAAAAACAAAGACCATCTGACTTTCTGAATGAAAAATCAGTGGTCTTTATTTTATATACATATAGTAGGATGCATTTTAAGTGAGATACGAAAGGAATTCCGTGGGAAAAAGCGTGGTGGAAAACTATTTCTTGGTTGTTCCTGTTGGTTTACGGGAACGTGAACCTGCTGCGCTTTTCTTAGGAGCGCTTTTCTTGGCACCACCTTCCTCTTCATCCAGATCCAGACCTCTCATTCTTTCCGTTACTTCTTCTTCCTGCTCTTCTACCTCTGCTTCTTTATTGGCGGCTCTTTCTTCAAGACCTTCCAGGATAGCGGCAGTCAGGTAGTTGGTAATGATGGCGATGGATTTTGTAGCATCATCATTGGACGGGATAGCGAAATCCACCTTGGTAGGATCGGAGTTCGTATCTACCATGGCGAAGGTAGAGATACCCAGGCGTTTGGCTTCAGACAGCGCGATATGCTCGTGGCTGATATCCACAATGAATAAAGCGGCGGGAGTGCGGTTCATCTGAGCGATACCACCCAGCACTTTCTCCATTTTATCCTTGGAACGGGTAAGGGTCAGGCGCTCTTTTTTAGTTACGCTGTCCAGGGTACCGTCATTCAGCATTTTCTCAATGCCCTGCATTTTCTTAACGCTCTTACGGATAGTCTGGAAGTTGGTCAGCATACCACCCAGCCATCTTTCCGTAACATAAGGCATATTCACTTTGCTTGCCGCTTCGGCTACGATTTCCTTAGCCTGTTTTTTAGTAGCAACAAACATGATTTTCTTTCCACTCTTAGCGATCTGTTTCAAAGCAGCCGCGGCATCTTCCAGGCCTGCGATAGTTTTATTCAGGTCTATGATGTGGATACCATTTTTCTCAGTGAAGATAAACGGCAGCATTTTCGGATTCCATTTTTTACGTTGGTGACCAAAGTGAACGCCCGCTTCAAGTAATTGCTGATGTAATGATTTATTTTCTTCCATCTTTTGGAATATTGAATAAGTTTTAAAATTATTATTTTTTCAACTGCCGGCCCGTATACGCATTCCGCTGTCAGGCCGCCAGGCACATATTAACGTTTAGAGAACTGGAAGCTGCGACGAGCACCTGCTTTACCGAATTTCTTACGCTCAACAACACGGGGATCGCGTTTCATCAGTCCTGCTTTTTTCAGCTCAGGACGATATTCTGCGTTCAGTTCGCACAGGGAACGCGCAATACCCAATTTGATAGCTTCAGCCTGTCCTTTTGGACCACCACCTTTCACATTTACTTTCACATCGAACTGGCCTTCCGCTCCGATAGTTTTGAAAGGCAGCTCTACCTGATTCTGTAAATATATAAGTGGAAAGTAATTTTTGTAATCTTTACCGTTTACAGTAATGTTGCCTGCGCCTTTTGACAAGTAAACGCGAGCAACTGCTTCTTTACGGCGACCTACATTATTAATTTGTTTTTCCATTGTATTAAAATATCTATAAACCTATACAGGTGATGAATTAAAATTTGAATTCTTTTGGTTTCTGAGCTGTGTGAGGATGCTCTGCGCCTTCGTACACAAATAATTTTTTGTACATAGCACGACCCAGGCGGTTTTTAGGCAACATACCCTTTACAGCACGCTCAATGACGTGGTTAGGACGACGGCCCAACAAATCCTTTGCTTTCTCGATTTTCTGACCACCCTGGTAGCCGGAGTAGTTCTGGTATTCTTTCTGGTCTAATTTTTTACCGGAAAAAGAGATCTTCGCAGAGTTGATCACGATTACATAATCTCCGCAATCGAAGTGAGGCGTGTAATAAGCTTTGTTTTTACCGCGTAATACAGCTGCAACTTTAGAAGCAAAACGGCCTAAAGGCTGGTTAGTAGCGTCTGCAACATACCAATCACGCACAACGATCTTATCGTTTGCGGATATTGTTCTGTAGCTTAATTGATTAAGTGACATTTGAATGTATCTTTTTGCTTTATTGATAAATATCTTTTCATAAGCCGGCAACATATTATTATTTCAACAAAAATGTACCGGATTTGAGACCGCAAAATTATAACTACTTCGGATAGCTACCAAACATTTCGGAACATTTTTTACAAACATCCTCACAAAATATTGATTTTCAATAAAATTTTTGCCCAAAAGTTTTCAACACCAGGTATCGGAGCATTATTAGGGGATGGGAAATATTCAGGAGTATAAACCGGTGAAACGCATCACCAACAGGGGAATAACATTCCTTTACGTTCAATAGGCAGCGGACAGGCAAAAAATGCTGCAGCTACAGTCCCGGATCAGCCGGGGCATATCATTTCCACCCTTCGACAGGCTCAGGGTGGCAATGCAGTCCGGCCTGTGGTATCATACCGGGCCTGTAATTTTAATGTCTTTGCCGGCTTCTTAATACACTATCTGTCCACAGGTTCTGCTCTTCCACAGATTGCTGCCTGTAATAGCGCACCAGGGAATCATAGCTTAAATCCTGTCCTCTTAAAAAGCCAACGTGCGCATAGTCCAGGTTTTTTTTCAAAGGAATTATCTGGGTGTACATATTCTCTGCCTGCTGATCATATTGCTGCCTGGTAAAATAAATGATCTCATTGTCCACATTCAGAAGTACCTTGAGAGCAGGCAGATCGGCCTGCTCCTCAATGTTACAACGGTCATAAAGATATATTGTATCCCCTGCACACAAATATCTGCCTGCTTCCCTGACCTGGTTGTCACAAAATCCCATTACATACGTATTATCTTCTCTTAAATACAGCATTGCAACAGGAGCCCGGAACACCCTGCCCTGCAAATCCATTTCAACCTTTACCCTATCCATAATATTCAGCTTACACGTTGTATATATTCCCGGATAAGACGTACCCGACCGGGCTGTCATTTCCCTTTCCCTGCAGGCGCACCATAACAATAAGTAAAAAAAGAAAACGTATCTCATATCAATTTTCAATTATGCTAAGAATATGCGCAGCATCCTTTCCTGTAAAATAATCCAGATCTCCCTGAATATTATCTAAATATTGAATTATTAAGGTATCTGTAGTATGAGATCTAAAATCCGCTAAGAACATCTCTGCTTTACTTTTCATATCTTCATCAACAGGTATATTCGTAGGATCACCATTTCTGATCTTATTAATGGCCGCTAATAAATCTACGCCAAATTGCAAATAATCAAGATAAGTACTTGCATTTATCATATTATTTTCAATAGCAATACGGCTCAATTCATAATAATAAGTTATATACCACTGACCCATTGTAGAATTTATAAGAAAAGAGTCTCGTAAAACATACATAGCATTTTTATCATTTAATTGCTGTGTTGTAATGTCTGATACATAAGACAGAGCTTCAGTTTCACTGCAATCATCATTTGGAATACAATCTCTGCCTTGGCAATGAAAAGTATTATTTGAAGATGTCCCACACCCTTTACAATAATTAGCACCAGAAAAATCGTCATTTAGATATGGAGTTGCTGGTTGAAATCCCATAATCAATTTCACGTTATCCCAATACGAATAATTTTTACTTTTTGAGCAAGCATTAATGGTTAGAATCAAAAAATGATTAAGATTAAATAGATATATCTTTTCATGATTACAAGGTTTGGGTTTAAAAAATTAATTAATACTAAAATAATAATATTTATAAAATATATAAAATATTATTATTTAATAATATATTTTTTTGTATTCCAACCGGGCAAGCCTTATAAAATAATCTCCCTATTTTTACCGCAAAAACGATGTCCTACTGTTCCTTTATAAGCACCATGCAACCCGAAGCAAGAAAAGCCCTGCATCAAAACTACCACGATAACCATTACGGCTTTCCTATCCATAATGACGATGAGCTGTTCGGTCGCCTGCTTATGGAGATCAACCAGGCCGGCCTGAGCTGGGAAACCATCCTGAAGAAAGAAGCAGCCTTCAGGGAGGCCTACAGCAATTTCCGCATTGCCGAAGTAGCCGCCTATACCGACACGGACCGTGAACGCCTGCTGCAGGATGCCGGCATTATAAGAAACAGGCTCAAGATCAATGCCGCCATCGAAAATGCACGGACCATCCTGCTGCTCCGGGAGCAATACGGCTCCTTCGCAGGGTGGCTGGACCACCATCATCCCCTGGCTAAAGACGCCTGGGTAAAGCTGTTCAAAAAGACCTTCCGGTTTACTGGCGGTGAGATAGTGGGAGAATTCCTGATGAGCACCGGCTATCTCAAAGGCGCCCATTCGGAAGATTGCCCCGTATATCAACAGGTGCTGAAAGCAGCGCCCAGGTGGATGACCACATAAGCACCTTACCTGCTCCCCGGAGCACACACACCTCCAGTTTTTCTTCCTTAAATACCACTCCGCTTTTTATTTTATAAGACCGTATGAAAGGTCGTCATTCGATCGGAACGAAATGTAGCCGGGAACTATGCTCAACGAGCTCAATCTTACTTATTGCATATGAGGTTTTGCTTCGCAAGGGAATAGTTCCTCCATTTCGCTACGCTCCGCACAGAATGGCTAAGGTACTTTTCAGACGTCCTCCTTTTTCCTGCCTCTCTTTTTACACCGAAGTGCAAATTACTAATAAGCAAGCAGTTACTGCCGGGGCTGCCAGAGCTTAATATCCCCGTAATATTACCGGGGTATTACCATTCCATTAATTGTAATATACGGCCCCGGACGGGTCGTATTCTCTTCTATTTTTGTATCAGATTTAAAAAAGCAGACGGATAGGTCACCTTTTAATCTTCCAACATAAAAAGACGCATACAGCAGCTTTTTTTCCGAAAAACATATACAAATATTTTTATGAAAAAACCATTACACAGCTTACTCTTACTGGGTGCCTTCCTGACAGTAGCCGGCTGGTTACAGGCACAGACACCTGTACCGATGGCCAGCCAGAACGGGCTTGTTTATGTAGAGAACTTTAACGACATCAGCAACTGGAGCAACAATTTCACCTCCGGCGTTGGTGCCAGCCGGTGGAAGGGCATCGCCACAGGTGGTTCCGGCAGTATTCCCGCCGCTACCAGGATCACCACTGCCACCACCAGCTTCTCCACCGGCACCACCGGCGGCGTGCAGAAAGGCAATGGCAATATCGTTTTATTATCTACAGGCAGTACGGAAAACAGCTCTTCCGCAGCGATAGACCTGTATCTGAATTTTACGGGAGTGAATGCCGGCACCATCAGCTTTAACTGGCAGGCGGTCAGCAACAGCACGGGGAACCGTCCCGGCTCTTTAAGGATATACACCACTACGGACGGCAGCAATTTCACCGAACTGACCGCGGCCTGCGTGCTGAATGTATATAACAACAGCAGTGCATCCGGCACCATATCCAATGTCAGCCTGCCGGCCTCCTTTAATAACTCGGCCACAGCACGTATCCGCTTCTACTACCACAACGGCTCCGCAGGTACCGGGAGCGGAAGCCGGCCCAAGATATCCATAGACGACCTTACGATCACGGCCACCACAGGATGTACCGCGCCCACCACCCCAAGCTCCAACATCAGCATCTCGGGCATCCGCTCCAACGGCGCGAACTTCAGTTGGAATGCCGGGAACGGGGACGGCAGCATGCTGGTGCTCAGACCTGCCCAGGCAGCCAGCGTCCTGCCTTCCAGCGGAACAGCCTATACCGCCAATACCAGTTACAGCCTGGCAGGACAGATCAATGCGGACAACCGCGTAGTCTTCAGGGATGCGGGCACCAGTGTGAACGATATTTCAGAGCTGAGCCCGGCCACCTCCTATACCGCCACCGTATATGAGTATAACAATACGCTCTCCTGTTATGCCACCACCAATGCACCCTCTGCCTCCTTCTACACCTATAGCACGGAACCACAAAACCATGCCTCGGCCTTTAACGCTACCGCGGCAGCCTATAACCAGGTCAACCTCAGCTTCAGCGCGTTCAGCACCATTCCCAATGCCAGCGGCTATATCATACTTCAGAAAGTAAACGGGACACCTACAGCCCTACCCGCTGACGGACAGGCCTATGCCCTGCAAAGCACCCTGGGAGACGCAACGGTTGCAGCCATTATTACTGCTGCCAGCCAGGTTTCCCAAAGCATTACCAGCCTGAATGCCACGACCAGCTATAGCTATACACTGATCCCTTTCAACTGGGACGGCACCCATACCGCCACTTATAATTACTATACCGAAGCGGCCATACCGTTTAGCAGCGCCACAACCCTTATGGGACCCAGCAGCCTTTCGGACATCACAGATAACGGCGCCCCGTCCTTCTATACTTCCAGCATCGATTATACACAGTACCAGGCTACCACTATCAGCAACATCGGCACAGGCAGCAACGGCAGCCTTGCCGTAATGAGCCTCCTGCTACGGGACGGGGGAAGCACAGGGACGGACCCTGATAATTACGCTACAGAGCTGACAGCGCTGACGCTCAGCTACACCGGAACCACCAATACCATCAAAAGCGCTGCACTGTTCGACGGCAGCACCAAAATAGCCGATGCCGCGGTTTCCGGCAATACCTTAACCTTTTCCGGCCTTGCTAACGTAAGCGCCGCTGATGACGGTACCAGGGAGCTGACGCTGGCCGTCTCCTTTAATACCGCCGTTACGGACAATGACAAGCTGGTATTTACAGTGACAGGCGTTACGGCCGGTAACCCGGGCAGCACTTCGCAATTCTCTGCCGCTAACGGTGGCGGCGCTTCCAGTGACAATACATCCAATGATTATAACAGGATAGCCGTAACTGCCGGCCGTATAGCCTTTACAACGCAACCCGTACCCGTGAATGTGAATGTCCCTATGGTCCCGGCGCCCGTGGTAAGCGCTGTCGATATATACGGCAATACAGACGTGGACTTTACAGGCGTCGTTTCCGTCACATCGTCCGGTACGCTCGCGAACACGCCGCTTGTCAACAGCCTGTCGAACGGCAACGCCTTATTTACCAATATCACGCATACGGCAACAGGTACCAATCTCCACCTGGCAGCCGCTGCCGGCAGCTTTCCTGCGGTAACCAGCAATACCTTCATCATAGACGAGATACCGTATGCCACCGGCGATTACAGGACCACAGGCAATGGTAGCTGGCCCGGCGGTAGCAGTGCAGCATCATGGGAGCAGCTTACCGCCAACGGGTGGCAATCCGGTACCCCTCCATCCAGCAACTATACCGGCGGTAAGCTGTACATAAGGCACACCATAACCTCCTCAGCCGTATTCGGCACACCGGCCTTTGTAATACTGGACGGCGCCAGGCTGACCGTTACCCACAATGCCACCATCGCTGCCGCACATGTGTACAGCGGCGGTATACTTGAAGCCGCGGGCCCGATAACCATGAGCAGCAGCGCCACACCCAATTTCATCCTGGACAGTGCGGCCACGCTGATCATCAATACCAGCACCATAGGCAGCACGCACGCTTTCTGGAACGGCAATGAAAATTTCAAGCCTAAATCCAATACCATTATCTATAACTGGAAATATACGGGATCCAGCGGTGACCAGCGTATTATCAACCCTACACCGCAAATATCCCTTAATGAAAAAGGTTATTACTTCGGGCACCTGACCTTTGAGGGCACACCCACATCGGCCTTCAGCTTTACCCAGATAGGCAATGGCAACACTTACTATTTATGCTCGGATAACCTGACCGTTGACAACAGGTCTTCCTTCAGCACAGCGCTGAACAACAGCAGCGCCAGCGCCAATATTTATATCGGGGGCAACCTGACCACCAGGGGCAATTCCTTCGCCTTCTTCCTGACCAATTCCACCAACAGCCCTGCTGCCCATATACAGGGCGACCTGTTCCTTGAGGCAACAACCAATAATATACAGCAGCAAAGCAATAACAGCGTTGTTACCAGTATCAATATCCACGGCGACTTGGTCATCGGGAACGGCGCCACCCTGTCTACCGGCAACAACAACGCGGACAGGAATTATATCAATTTTGCCAATAAGGGAGAACAGCATATCCGGATGAACGGAGGTACCTTATCCGCCAGTCACATGACCTTACAGGTACAGGACAGCTCCGTTACCAAACTGGGGACTGACCTTGCTACCAGCACCAACACCAGGATCATCGTCCTTTCCGGGGGCACCTTTCATACCAATACCTACAATGTGACCGGCACCGGGTCGTTTAGTGATACCAGCGGAGGACACCTGGTCATCACATCTCCCGACGGTATCCGGTCCGGCGGCACACAGGGAAATATCCAGACCGCCACCCGCCTGTTCAGCAGCAACGGCATCTATGAATATGCGGGCAGCATCCCGCAGGTTACGGGAACAGCCCTGCCCGCCAATGCAGGCCGGCTGATCATCAATAATGCAGCAGGCATAACCTTAACCCAGGCCACTGCCGTGAACGATGGCATAGAGCTCCGCAGCGGCCTGCTGAGCACAACTGCTTCCAACATCCTCACGCTTAACGAGAGCGCCACGGTTACAGGCGGAGATCATACCAGCTATGTGGATGGGCCCGTACGTGCCAAAACCGCTCATACCAGCCCGGTATTGCTGCCTGTAGGGAACAACAACAGGTATGCGCCCGTACAGATAACCGCAGCAGGAGCCACCCCTGTAACTTATCTGGCAGCATACTTTAACGGCAGTAACATCACGGTCAACAGCACCAGCCTCGGCAGCAGCAGCCTTAGCCGCGTGGACAGCTTCCAGTACTGGGATATTTCAAGACCGGAAGGAACGGAGAATGCCTATATCACACTGCCTTTCGACGGCAGCAGCGCACTCAGTTCACTGGCCAATGCAGTAGTAGCCCACTACAATACAGCCTCCAGTAATTGGGAAAGCGCGGGACAAAGCGGCACCAGCGGCACGGTATCCGGCGGTACCGTCACCTCCGGACTGGTGAGCTCCTTCAGTCCCTTTACCATAGGCGACCTCCCTGCCACCCCGCTATTCATCAAGCTGGCCGCCTTTGATGTGACCCGGACAACGGACGGTGTAGCGATCCGCTGGCAGACAGCACGTGAAGCTGCAGGAGATGTATTCCAGGTGGAACATAGCACCGGGGACAACGTATTCACAGGCATTGCCAGCATCCCTGCAAAAGGAAGCCCATCCTCCTACCAGGTCACAGACAGGAGCTACCGGGAAGGCACAAACCTCTACAGGCTCAGGCTCCTGCATAACGATGGCACCTATACTTACAGCACGACCAGGCTGATCTTTATAGCGCCTGCATCATCCGGCATTGTCCTATATCCTAACCCGGCAGCAGATATCTTGCATATCCGGCTGTCTTCAGGGGGTGACGGGTCCCTGCTGATCGCTGATGCTGCGGGCAGGGAAGTGTACCAGGCTGCTGTTACAGCACCGGACCACATCAGCATAGATATCAGCCAATGGGCACCGGGCACCTATTTCGTCCAATACCGTATTAACGGACAATCCTATCACACCAAATTCATCAAGCAGTAACCACTGCACCCGGCCTGACACCAATGAAAAAGTAAAGCGGTTGTCCTTAAATGGACAACCGCTTTACTTTTGATATTCCGCTATTCGTGCTTAATGACCCATAAATTTATTTTATCCGCTGCCGGTATTCCTTACCAAGGGACTCATAAAAAAGCGATACGATTCCCGGGCAGCTTCGCCGCATGATCAGCTCCAGAACACCCGGAAGGAAGGACGGCTAGTCAACGGTGAAAAGGACCAGGGTATAGAGCTGAGTATCAGCAGTAGGCCTATTCCGAACCATACCGTCATTGTCCTGAACTTACCAGTGCCTGATAATTGCCGCTTTGCTTTCAGAGAGCCTATCGTGATCACTGCTGCCGCCAGCAACATGACCGTAATATGCTCCATACCGAAAAAGCGCAGCTCTCTTTCATGTACCGCTTCTTTAAAATGCTCATAAAAATAGCGAACCAGGGGACTCACACCGTAAAGCCCCAATCCCAGCACCAACTGTATATGAACTACAGCGGCCGTCCAGCGCCTCATCCCGTTATCAGCCACCGTAAAGGCGCTCCCTGAACGCCATCCATAAAAGGAACGGGCTACGCTCAGGAATAAGGCAGCCAGCACCAGCCATCGGCAGAAAGAATGAGCGACCAGTAAGCAGGAGTACATACGCGTATAAGCTTTTATTAATTATTGCAGGCAAAATATATTTTCCTGCAAGGCGCGTAACAGCTTATCCGCTCTTCCGCGAGGCAGGAACGGCACAAAGATAATAACCACAGCAATAACATGCTGCTTACACCCCAGCCCGGGTCTGCAGCGCGGCGAACAAATAACCTTCAGGAGTGGTCTTTCCAAAGCTGCCAACAATATTGAATAACCCGGTAGCAGCAACAGTAATAATGTTACACCTGTTGCTTCCCGGCATACTTTACGCTATCCCAGCACCACATCCAGCGTCATCATCACAATAAAGCCCCCGATAAAGCCCAGAGTAGCCATATCAGAATTCTGGTTTTGCTGTGCTTCAGGAATAACCTCTTCCACCACCACAAAGATCATAGCGCCGGCAGCGAATGCCAGGGCATAAGGCAATATCGGCGTGAAAGTAGCTACCGCCAGGGCGCCCAGCACTCCGGCAACGGGCTCTACAAGCGCGGAGGCCTGCCCGTAGAAAAAGCTTTTGTTCCTGCTCATTCCCATTCTCCGCAACGGCATGGCCACGGCAATCCCTTCCGGGAAGTTCTGCAGGCCTATCCCTACCGCCAGGGCTACGGCGCCACCGATACTCGCCTCAGGAATACCTGCCGCCACCCCGCCGAACAAGACGCCCACGGCAAGCCCTTCCGGTATGTTATGTAGCGTAATGGCCAGTATCATCAGCGTGGTCCGCTGCCAGGGTGTTTTGACACCCTCCACCTGCTTAAAGTTCACATGGACATGCGGCAGTATCCTGTCGATGCCATAGAGAAAGCCCGCGCCTACCAGGAAGCCCGTAACAGCCGGCACCACCTTCACAAATCCTTCTCCGTCACTCATATTGATGGCAGGGATCAGCAGGCTCCAGATGCTGGCGGCCACCATCACGCCGCCTGTAAAGCCCAGCATACCGTCCAGCAGGGTCTTATTCATACTACGGAACAGGAATACAAAAGCAGCGCCCAAAGCCGTGACCAGCCAGGTGAATAGCGTGGCATATAAAGCGGCCCATACCGGATCGATCGTTTCAAAATACTGTATAACAGCAGTTAACATAAGTACTTTTTAAAATTAAACAACAGTTTATATTATCTAGAGATATTCAACAATGTAGCCGGAGCGCTTCATCCCGTGCCTTCATCTGCCAGTTGCGTTATCATCCTCATCAGCGCTTCCAATTGAGCCTCATTGAGCACACCATGATATCTGAATATTACACGATAGTCTTTATCCAGCAGTATCCAGGCAGGATAAGACAGCTCCTCTTCCCCGCCCAGGGCCACCGCCAGCTCATGAATACCGGTCTTAATACCGTTGGGCCTGTAGGTGTACTCCCTGCCGTTAAACACGATAGGCTCCCGGCTTTCCGCATCCAGCTCCATATAGTAAAACCGGGGCAGGAGCGCCCTGAAGTCTTTGTTCTTTTCCAGGTAATATTGCTGCATCCGGCAATACCGGCACCAGTCTGTGGATAGCTGTACGAGTATGGGCCTGGGCGCCGCCTTCACGCTGCTGTCTATTGCTGAATGGTGCCGGGACCTGTCTTCCGCTTTTACCGTCAGCGCTGCTAACAGCAAAATGGCCGGGATGATCCAGAACCTGTATGGAAAACGGAAATGCATATCATTGTCATTTTTTTTATCATAATAAAGTATAACGAACTCCCAGGAAAAACCTGATGCCCTGGTTAGGTCCATATACATAAGAGGGATCAAAGGTAAGCCCATAGGGATTATCAGGAGTAATGACCGCCTGCCCGGACGCATCGAACTGCACGTTTTTATCGAAGGGGTCGAAGGACCGTGCAATAATGAAGGGATTGCCTTTATTGGGTGTCCAGTTCAGGAGATTCTTGACACCGCCGTACACTTCTATGCGCCTGCCTATCGTCTTGGTCAACTGGATATTCTGGATGCTCCACCAGGGAGAATATTCTCTGCGCGGGTCTGCCTCGCTCAGCAAGGGCAGCCGCATAGGTCCGTAAAGATTACCTGTATAATCTATGGTCAGTCCCAGCCTGCGGAAGGTATAGCCGGCATTCCAGGTGCCCGTAAACCGCTCTGCAAACAACTGCCTTACCTTTTCCGTGCCATCGTTGTTATGGACATCCATAACGGTAGCGCCGGCCAGGATCTTCAGCCCGAAAGGAAAAACGACATCCATATTCAGGGATAAGCCTTTTGATATGGCATAGCCGTCCAGGTTATCGTAAATGATCTTATTGGGATCCGTATCATAATCAGGAATGATCTTATTGGTAAAATAGGTATAGAAAGCCGTGGCGTCGAGCCCTATGAAAACATCCCCGGCAACGATCCTTTTCACAAAATTGACATTGCCGTTCCAGGACCGCTCCGGCTTAAGCTCATTCACAAATACCACCTGCCTGGCACCTGTGAGCGCCGCATGATCCTCTGTAAATACATTGGCCACCCGGTAGCCGTTACCTACGCTCAGGCGCAGTATGTTCCTCTTATTCGGGGAATTCCATTTATAGTTGGCCCGCGGTGTAAGAATATTCCCATGAACGGAGTTGTAATCATACCGGATGCCGAGCAACAGCTTATGATTGCCGCTGATCGCTATCTCATCCTGCATGAACAGGCCCGGCAGATGGGTATGGGTCGGCCGGTTGATATTCACATCAGCAGCCGATGCGGTAGCCGGGGTATTATCATCATAATACGTATAGCGGTAGGTAAGGCCCGCCAGCAGGTCATGAATCCCCAGGCCTTTACTCCAGGTGAGCTGGCCAAAGCTGATCTGCTGGGTAGCCAGGTAATAGCCGTCTCCGTAGGCGCTGTTCTGGTCGTGCAGGTTAGCGCTGAACTGCAGCATGAGTTGCTCCTTTACCGGCAACTGGTAAGCACCGAATAATTCCCAGCGGTTGGTATAGATGCTCTCACCGTACACCTCGTCTCCTCCCCTGTATTTCCGGGACCAGTTCATCTCACCGCCCCAGCGGTCTTCGTATACATACCGTGCGGCAAGGGATAGTACACGGTTATGCTTCCTTTCAAAGTTCCACTTATTGAATAAGGAAACGCGGTTCTGCAAAGTCACATCCGTGAAATTATCATTGTTATGGTCCACAGGATTGGAATAATTGAAATAGTTGACACCCAGCAGGCTCTGCGCGGTTTTCCCTATCCTGAACTTGCCTGCTACGTCGGTATTGACCTCTCCCCAGCTCGTACCGAAAACATCTGCAGCCAGCAGCGGCGCCTTTGTAGGAGATTTGGTAATGATATTGATAAGCCCTCCTACGGCCTCGCTTCCGTACAGGGTGGAAGCGGGTCCCTTTACAACCTCTACCCTGTCAATAAGGGACTGGGGTATGCCGCTGAGCCCGTATACCGTTGAAAGCCCGCTGACTATCGGCATCCCGTCTATCAGTATCATCGTATAAGGACCTTCAAGCCCGTTGATATGAATATCGCCCGTATTGCAGACGTTGCAATTCAGTTGCGGCCGTACGCCATTGATATTCTGAAGCGCGTCAAAAATGGAAGGCGTAGGATTGGCCTTAAAGAAGCCGGCCGAATAGACCTCTACCGGCACCGGGCTGTCCAGCTTGGAGACCTCCTTCATCGTCCCGGTAACGACCACACCGTCCAGCGATTCCTTTTCTGGCTCCATAGATACATCCAGCACTATTTCATTATCCGTAACAGTGACCTTCAACTGCTGCGTCACATAGCCGGCAGCGGACACTTCAATGGTCCATTCTCCATTCGGCACCTCATCCAGCTTATATATACCCTTATCATCGGATCCGGTATATTGCCTGATACCCCGGACCGCTATACCCGCCGCTTCCAGGGGAGCTCCTCCGGCATCCGTGATCCTGCCGCTTATCTTACCAATCTGGGCCATGGCACTGCCGCCAGCCAATAAAAGCCCGCCGGAAAAAATCAAAGTCTTAAATATGCTCATATACGTTACTTTAAAATAATAAACTATAATGCAAAAATAAATAAGTTAGATATATCTAACAAATATTTTTTAGCATACTTGTTTTTTTTATTTTCCACCTCGGTCCGGTCCTTTATTCCCGGGCCCGGCAGCTTCAGCTTACTGACGACTATTTAAGCAGTGGCCCTGCCCGCGGAAAGGCAATATCTGCAAACCTGTGCCGGGGCATTCCCGGGGAACCATCCAACGCTCTCAACAGGCTTTTTCCTTAAAATTTTCAAAAATATTTTGCGCAATCAAAAAGTTGCACATACATTTGCAATGTAATGGTTGCTAAAAAATGTATACAATGAAGCGGACTATCTCCCATTCCATAGCAGACCTACCCGGGAAAATTTTCCGGTAGTGATCGCTGCCCCGGTCCACAACGGCGGACAGCATGCACCTGGAAATACCGGCGGAGTGTGATCTGGCGCAGGAAAAAGGAAAGCAGCAGATGAATGGGCCGGAGCAGCTCTGCAGAACATAAGAAAATAGCTTCACACAATCTGATAATTTATTACACCAATTAAAAAGCTCAACAATGAACACAACTCTTTTATTCGAATTCTCCGTAAACAAGGAGAACAGGACCATCCACGTTAAACGCGAGTTCAATGCCGGCCCGGACCTGGTATGGCAAGCCTGGACCACCGCAGCATTGCTGGACCAGTGGTGGGCGCCCCAACCCTACCGTACAGAGACCAAAGCTATGGATTTCAGACCCGGGGGACAATGGCTATATGCCATGATCGGCCCGGAAAACAAACCCCATTGGTCCCTGATGGAGTATAAGGAAATAATGCCCCGGCAAAGCTTCTCCGGCCTGGACGCCTTCTGTGATGAGGAGGGCAATATCAATATGAACCTGCCCCGCTCCTTCTGGCACAACGTCTTCACAGCGGGTCAGCATACCACAACAGTGACCATCAGCATCACTTATGACAACCAGGAAGACCTGGAAAGGATCATACAGATGGGCTTTAAAGAAGGCTTTACGATGGGGCTGCAGAACCTGGACACATTATTATCTTCACTTCAAAAGTAATATACTTATGAGCATTATAAAAGCAATACAGGATTATAACGACGCGCTTGCCCCGGAAGATAAGATGATATGCGACATATTATCACAGGAGATCGCTAAACATCTCCCTGAAGCGGAGCAGAAGATCTGGCACCGCCATCCCGTATGGTTCCTGGACGGTAATCCCATCACCGGCTATGACAAGCTTAAGAAAGGGGTAAGACTGATGTTCTGGAGCGGACAATCCTTCGAAGAGGAGCAATTGCAGGAAAGGGGGCAGAAGTTCAAAGACGCATCCATCACCTTTACGGCTGCCGAACAGATCAATACCACAGACCTGCAGAGATGGCTGGAAAAGTCCAGGGTGATCCAATGGGATTATAAAAACATCATCAAGCGGAAAGGTGTACTGGAAAGGCTGAAGTAAAGCGCAATATATCCGGATCTGCCTGTCCCGACAGCGTGTACGCTACAGGCGCTACGACAGGCAGGCCTTTATTTCCACATTTTGGGTGCCGTGAAGCAGACCGTAGTACCTTCACCGATACAGGAAGAGATGTCCAGCTTACCGCCCAGCTTACGGGCGCGTTCCCGCATACTGGTGATACCGACACCTTCCTTGAAATCGGGGGCCTGCCTGTCAAAGCCGATACCATTGTCTGTTATCTTTACAGAAAAGGAGCTGTCGTTCTTAAAGGCGAATTCCACCCCGATCATGGACGGCCTGGCATATTTGACGCTGTTCATCAGGGTTTCCTGTACGATGCGGTATAACATGAGCTGCTTAAAGTCCGGTATCGGCTTGCGGAGCCCGCTGACCTGTACATTGCAGGAGATCTTTTTGGAGTTCTGTATCCATTCCAGCTCTTCGGTCACCACCGTGATCAGCCCGTACCTGGAGATATAATCCGAATTAAGGCCGCGGCTGAAATGATGCGTATCAATAATGAGGCTGTCCAGTATCTTACCCACTTTCCTGATGGGCCTCATATCTTCACAGCTGCCGTTCTCCTCCATATCATTGATGTAGATACGGGCCAGCGTCATCATATTCGTTACATTATCGTGCAGCTCTACTGACAACTGCACATACGTTCTTTCCCGGTCTTCCATCAGAGCCTTAAGATACTCCTGCTCTTTTCTTTTGGTACGCCTGGTATAGGTCACGATGATCACCACCATAAAAAATACCATCACCGAGGTGGCCAGTATCGCAATGATCAGGAAAGGCACAATATGTTTATCTCCGCTCATGCACATTAAGTTTCATCCGGGAATACCGCCACAGGAATACTCCCAGCAGGCTATACAATAATATATTGATACCCAGTATAATAAAATAAAAATAATCGTTCTCCAGCCTTAGCTCAAAGGGATGATAGGCGCTTCTGCCCCACAGGTTGACAAGCTGGTAAAATACAAATACGGTAGCTATCCAGAACAGCGGGATCCTGTATATGACAGCCTCATCATCCCGGAGCACCATATTATAAATGGTATATAAAGCGATCACGAGTATGAGGAAACCGGATATCTGTTCGGTAAGGTATTGGTGCACACTGCTGAAATCGGGAAACAGCAGGATATTGAGGGGCAGCGCCGCCATACCCGCTATCAGGAGCACCAATACCAGCCTGCCGGCCTTTTTATGTTCCGCGCTTAAATAGAAAAAGGTACCCAGCAATATGAATGAGATGTAATCATACAGGTTAGACAGTATATAGTTATTCCTGAAAAGCGATATGCTGTAAGCGCTCAGTATCTCATTCACCAGCGCATACAGGATAAAAAGGCACAGGAAACGCGTTGCCCTGTCCGTCTTACGCAGGCGGTACAATGCAGCTACGGCAGCAAAGCCTATGATCACATAGTATATGTACAGTACCTGTTGCTCCGTCATCTACTCCAGGATATGATTGCTTGCAGAACCTGTTGTGAGACATTTGGTAGGACAGGGACGGGCCTTGTTCAGCACACGCATACCGGGTGCAAATACATAATTGCCGCGACTGTTATAACCGGCCAGAATGACCGTCAGCGCACCGCTCTCCAGACCGGCCGGCAACCCTTCATTACCCGAGTTGATATACTCCAGCGTATGCGCGAACATGATCTTGACACCGCGGATGGCCGTATCGCTCAGGTACGTCCTGATATCATCCGCATCCAGGATCAGGCTGTTCAACTGTTCCTGGACATCCACAGCATCTATACTGCTGAGGTAGCTCTGTATCATCCTGTTGGCCGAATCTTTAGATATGAAATTAGCGGAATGGGGATCAATATTGCTGCTGCTGTATCCCATCAGCCAGGCAGCGGAAATTATACCGATTAAATTCAGTTTTGACATTTTATATTGGGTTTAGTGATTAGGGTTTGGCATTTTCAGGCATTCACGGACACGAATCCGTTCTTGATAGCGTACATCAGCAGTCCTACCCTGCTTTTAACGCCTATCTTCTGGTAAAGCTTATACCGGTGCATCTCCAGGCTTTTATGTGTAAAGCCTACCTGGTCGGCAATTTCATCCAGGGTCTTATCCTCCCCGCAGTATTTGAGCAGCAGCTCTTCCACCGCGTTGAACTCCGGTTCATCCTTGGCCTTTCTTTTCAGGCTGGTAAGCGGTGTATCGAACAGCTCGGTATTATAGATGCGGTTATTGTAGACTGCCGTTATCGCCCTGAGGAGCTCGCTGGTCCTGGAACGCTTGCCCAGGTAACCGTCAGCGCCGCACCTGACCATCCTGAGCTGGTACAGTTCCGTTTCATACCCGGAAAGTGCGATGATCTTTATATCAGGCCATTCTTTCCTTATGAACAGGGAGGTATCAAAACCGTTCATAACCGGCATTTCTATATCCAGCAGGCATACGTGGGGAAGCTCGCTGCTTGCCTGGATGCCCCGGATCAGGTCCGACCCGTTATCTGCAGTAACGATCACTTTCACCTTACCCGTCTGCTCCAGGTTATTGATGAGCGCATCTCTTACAAGATGGTGATCTTCCGCATAGGCGACAAGCACAGGATAAGGTAATTCGGGTTCCATATTGTCAGTTTTCAAGGTGGTATTGCAAAAATATTGTTATCAGGAAAAAAGATTAGAGGGTTATCCCTCCATTATTGTACCATTTATTTCCATATTGGATATACATATCCATTTTATATTAGTACAGGCCTCTACATTTTAACAATTAAAAAAGATTTGGAGGGTTATTCCTTTGCATATCTGCACAACGGTAAATACTTTTAATAGATGTTAAAATTATAAAATATTTACAATAAGCTTCTTTACCCACAACTATTTTTTAACCTTAAATACAACACCATGAAAAGAATTGTATTACTATTCGGCCTTCTTATTGCGATGGCAGCAGGGACGTTTGCCCAGCACCCGATGTGTACCGGCTCCCGCCGGGATATTTATTCCTTCTCGCCCAGTGAGCGGCTGGAGCTGCGCAATCTTATCCATGACTGGTTACGGACCCAGATCAATCCTTCCTTTCCTTCGGGCGCCCAGCGGTACCCCCTGATCTGGCAGCACACCGAGCATAACCTCATGATCCATATGACCGGGCAAAAGATATTCCTCACATGGCACCGTTATTATATCCAGGAGCTGGAGCACTGGCTGACCGACAACGGTCATAACAAATATGTGCCCCTGCCGTCCTGGGACCCCACCACCGCCATACCCAACGAGTTTTTTAATAATGCTGCGGGCAGCGGTTCCTCCCAGCTTGACGGCGGCTTCCCGAACATCTCCAGCCAGAATATTGCCCCACCATCCATTTCCAGCTACCTGCCGCCTGCTGCCTGCGGGAACTTTGCCAGCGCTGATAATTTTTCCGCCAGCATGGAGGTCAGCTATCACAACGCTATCCACACCGCGATAGGCGGATCCATGGCCAGTGTTACCAACGCTCCCGGCACTGCTGTATTCTGGATATTCCACGCCTGGGTGGATGATCTCTGGTACTGCTACCAGAAAAACTGCCAGCTCCTCGGCGCTGACCTGTATGTAAAGAAGTACAATACTGACGAAGGCGTAACACCCGTACCTTCAGGCATTGAGCTGTGGAAAGCGCCGGATATCTGGATCAGGAACAATCCTGACGGCTTCCAGAACCAGGTAAGCGAGGATATTGTAATGTCCGGCCCGGGAGAAAGAGCTTATGTGTATGTAAAAGTGCACAACAGGGGCGCTTCACCCAACAGGGACAATATGGGCAATATCGGTGTGTACTGGGCGCAGGGTTCCGTCGGCGTACAATGGCCGAACCCCTGGACAGGCGCAACGACCATTCCCTGCGGACAGCCACGTCCCCTGGGCGGATTCATCGGCAACAAGCCCTTACGCCGCGTAAATGAAAACTTCCTGAACAATATACACAGCGGTCACCATACTACCCTGGAAAAGGATTATTATATCTACGAGTTCGAATGGACCGGCATGCCCGATCCCGACCACTATACCACCTGTTTCCCCGAAGTATGGCAACAGCAGCATTTCTGCCTGCTGGCCCGTATGGATGAGGAAGGCAGCAGCACACCTACCGGCAGCGACATTTATGCCAATATGAGCGCCAGCAACAATATTGCCATGCGCAATGTCACGATCCTGAAAGACGGCATTTCCACTATGAGGGCCGGCAGTATCCTCTGGGGCAACTATACGGAGCTCCCGATGAACAATACAAGACTGACCATCAGGTTCGAGAGCCAGGAAGACGCAGGCCTGTTACAGGTAGCCGACGTCTCCATAAAATTTGACAGGGAAACGATACGGGAGTGGAACGGCAATACCCGGGGGCTGCGCAGGATAGATGAGCAGGTCTTTATGCTCACGGCTGACGGCGGCTTCATAGAGAATTTCGTCCTGCCGCCCAATACGGTGAAAGGACTGACCATACAGGTAGAGCCCAAGCCCAATCAACGCATTACAGGCACCCATAAATTTGACCTGGTGCAATATGACGGCGACAGGATCGTCAGCGGTGAAAATTACGTCGTAGAGCCGGGCGAGATCCAGATACAACATACCATACCATTGGCCGGTCAGGATAAGGAGCTCTATCTCATTTATCCGAACCCAGCCAGCAGCGAGATCACGGTGCTGAGCACGCAAAATGCGACCAGCCTGCTGGATATCAGTATTTTCAGCGCTCTCGGACAGGAGGTGCTTACCGTTAAATCTCTGGTACAGGGAACAGCCATATCCGTCAGCGACCTGCCTGAAGGTGTTTATATCATCCGTATCCTTGATACGGAAAGCAATACGCACAGCAGCCATAAGCTGGTGATCAGCAAATAAATGCCCCTTTATTGTAGTACGTTATATTTTATAACGTACTACATTCCCTTTTAATCCCAACAGCTATGCAGAAATTATTGTTCCTTTGCTTTGGCCTTTTACTGTCCCTGCCCGTTTCCGCGCAGGACCACAATACCGGCTTCGAAAAATGGCATCCGGCACTGCGTATTTCACGTATGACCGAAGACCCCGGCACACCCGGCTGCTACAGGACCATGATAGGCGATACCATCGCTACGGGAGAGCACCTGGAACCCGACAGCATCCTGACCGGTTGGTCAGCAGTGCGTTACGGCATTACCCGCACCAATGATGCTCATTCGGGCCAACATGCCGCCATGGTACATATGTGGTATAACGGCTCCCCGTCGGTACTCTGCCTGGGTAAAAGCAATGATCCCGGTAATTATATCAGCAAGGTGCATCTTGACCGCAAGCTGTACGGCGTATCGGGCTATTACAAATACATCGTTGACTCTCTCGGTCCCAACGATACCTACAGGAAAGTGACCATGCTGCACATCCGCACCTATAAGACCAATACCGTCACAGGCGAATCAGAGCTGCTGCATCACGATTCGCTTACATTCAGCAGGTCGGATGCTTACAGGGAATTTTACCTGCCTGTCACCTATACGGATCCCGACATCATACCGGATTCCGTCAGCATATGGTTTGAATCGAAGGGCTACTGGTCCGGCACCACGATCTGTATGCTATCACATTTCCTGTACCTGGATGATCTTGTTTTCCGTTACGCTCCCTATACGTTGCCGGTACAGGAGCACCGTCCTCCCGGTAAAAAAAAAGTAAGCATCTGCCCCAATCCCGCCACCGGAAACACACATCTTCAATATGACAAGGATATACGTATCCGGTCCATACAGTTGCTGGATCATTCAGGCAGAACCATCCGGAGGTTCAGTCCGGATAATACCTGCCTGGACCTGGAAGGACTGGAGCAGGGAATGTATATACTGTATATAGCGACACAACAGGGAAGCACCTGTGAAAAGATCATTATAGAATAAGCAGGATCAATGATGATCCACACAAGCCCCGGGAAAACATTTTCCCGGGGCTTGTATTTATTGTGGCGACATTCCTGTTTGATTTATACAATCCCGGTACATCATACAATTTGGAGGGTTTTCCCTTTGCATGTCTGCAATATTATATGGATGTTTGTAACAGGAAATCAGTCATACCAAACCATGAGGATGTATGATTGCAATTCACTCAAAATATAACCGGTTGTTCCAACGTCTGCCAGGACGGATCTCGGTACAAAGGTTATTATCATAGATCTAAGCGGTATATATAACCATTAACCGGTTACATCGCTTGATCGCCACTATGTAAAAAGGAGCTGTCCTCATTTCATCCCCTATCACCTTTGAGTCTCTTTTGGGCAGTTCCTTTTTACATCTTTTCTTTCAACCATATACCCTCCGCTTTTCTTTCTGGTGCAGATCACCTGCAAGTATCAGCATATATAACACCGGCATACCAGTGTTTCCTGTTATCGCATACAGGTATATATGCAATTCGTAAAGGCCGTAAAATTACCACCGGGAAAATCTCTCAATAATAAGACGCCGCTGTCCTGCCGGCACATCGTTCCATGACATCAGTATATAAACAGCAAAGCTGCCGCTTTAGCCGCATTCCCCGGCTATGCCAGGGCAATAACAATATTGTTACCATTCTATAGGTGTCATTCCCCTGGACTGCAGGAAGGCATTGGTCTTGCTGAAATGACGGTTGCCAAACCAGTGTCCCCTGTTGGCGCTCATAGGTGACGGGTGCCCGGACTGGAGCACATAGTGTTTGGAAGTATCTATACGCGCGCCTTTATTCCTGGCATAGCTGCCCCACAACAGGAAGACCACATTTTCCTTCCGGCCCGACACTTCCCTGATCACCGCGTCCGTAAATATCTCCCAGCCATGGTTCTGGTGGCTCCCTGCCTTACCCTGCTCTACCGTAAGCGTGGCGTTGAGCAGCAGCACACCCTGGTCGGCCCAGCGCTCCAGGTTGCCGGACGCCGGGAAGGGCTTACCGAGATCCGACTCTATTTCCTTAAAGATATTAATAAGCGATGGCGGCAAAGGCACGCCGTCATTAACGGAAAAGCAAAGCCCGTTAGCCTGTCCGGGGCCATGATAGGGATCCTGTCCTATAATAACGACTTTGACATCCTGGAATTTACAATGGTCGAATGCCGCAAATATCTGGCTGCCTTTGGGATAACATACCTTGGTATGATATTCCTGCTTAACGAATGCAGTAAGCGCGGTAAAGTAAGGAGCCTTGAACTCTTCTTCCAGCACAGCTTTCCAGGAGGCATCAATTTTTATAGACATAGGTTATATATTTATACAGGAGCAGTATTGCTGCCGCGAATTTAGTAATGTATTTGCTTTTATAAAACCCTGTAAGAGCTTAACGAAACGGTCAGCGCACAAAGTATTTCCCGAGAGCAGGCATCCTCATTCAAAAAGCCCGCCCTGCTGCACGTTGGATTCCAGCTCCAGTAAACGCTGCTTAACCGCAATACCCCCTGCATAACCGGTAAGGGACCTGTTGCTCCCTATCACACGGTGGCAAGGCACAATAATCGAAATGGCATTGGCCCCGTTAGCGCTGGCCACTGCACGTATGGCTTTTTCATCTCCCAGCCGCCGGCTCAGCCCCAGGTAGGAAACGGTAGCTCCATAGGGTATTTCCATCAGTGCCGTCCATACCTTCCGCTGGAATTCCGTACCGGCCAGCAACAAAGGCAGGTCGAATGCTGTCCGTTGCCGGGTGAAATAGGCTTCCAGTTGCGCTATGGCATCCTGGTGCAGGGGTGTAGCCTCATCCCTGTAAGCTGCATCCAGAAAGGCTGTCAGTCTCCGGTCCACCGCGGAACGCTTCGCCCGGTGCTGCCAGTCGAGGAGGCACAACTTACCCTCATAGTCGCCTATAAGGAGCGGTCCGTAAGGACTGAGGTATTCCTGGGTATATATATATTTCATTGGCTTTATAGTAAAAGCAAGTTACAATTTTTATCGCAGATGCGTATGTATATCCTGTATTTAAAGCATCGGAATTGTTCATTGCCTTGGATACCGCGCCTCCCGCGAGCTGACGAAGAATTATAGCTATATTTGGCGGTCCGGGATCCTTAATGGTCCGTAAGAACGGGCTAAAAAATCATTATAAAAACCTATGAGCGCTATACTTAATTACAAGGAGGAGATCGTCCGAAGAGGCTTTACCATCATACCGGGCCTTTATGGTCCCGAAGCTGTTGCAGCGATGACAGCATTGATCGAAACGGCTGACAGCTCCTCCGAAGCCTTCCGCAAAACCTCCGATCTTTTCGCTATCAGACAGGTGCTGAAAACGATCCCGGGCCTACCGGCACTGGTGTTCAATGACAGGCTGATCAGGCTGGTGCGGGACCTGTTCGGCAATAATTTCTTTGCTGTAAAAAGCATTTATTTCGATAAGCCGGAAACATCCAACTGGTATGTAGCCTATCACCAGGATATGACCATATCTGTAGATAAAAAAGCAGCGGCTGAAGGTTTTGGTCCCTGGATCGCCAGGCAGGATCAGTTTGCCGTACAGCCGCCGACGGAGATCCTTGAAAACATTTTTACGGTACGTATACACCTGGATGCAACCGATGATACCAACGGCGCCTTAAAAGTAATAGAAGGTTCACATGCCGGTGGTATCCGGCGGGCTGCTGCCATAGACCTGTCCACAGATAAGGAAGTAAGCTGCCATGTACCTTCCGGCGGTATTATGATCATGAAGCCCCTACTGCTCCACAGTTCCGCGCGCAGCACGGGCAACAGGAAGCGGCGCGTGATACATATCGAATTTTCCGACTGTGAGCTGCCGGCGAACCTCAACTGGTCCGAAAGGATGGACCTGCCCCTTCTTCCTGAGGAATGATAAACCGGCACTCCTTAACGTCCAAAACGGAACCATTGGGATAAAGGATGCTTTCTACCTTTCAGCCAGGCAGCGACCATCTCCATACCTGTCACGGAGAAGGTGATGCCATTGCCCCCGAAGCCCAGAACGAAGTAGGCATGCTTAAAGGCGGGATGCGTGCCGATGTAAGGCAGGCCATCCTTTGTTTCGCCGAATGTGCCTGCCCACACGAAATCGGTGCAGAAAGGAAGATCCGGCTGCATCCTTTCCACCTCTTTACGAAGCCGGCGCGCTTTCACGGACAGCAGCCGGTCGCGTTTACGGGCGCTGACAAAATTTTCATCACCGCCGCCTATCAGCATACGGCCGTCATCGGTGGTGCGCAGATAAAGATAGGGATCGGCAGTGTTCCAGACCAGCGTACCCCGGAGCCTGCTGCAGACTTCCTTATCTATTTCCGAAACAATGGCATACGTAGTTTTCAGCCTTACAAAGTTTTCGGGGATCATCTGGCTGCTTTCATATCCTACACAGTAAATGATCTTCCTGGCCTTTATAAGCTGGCCGCATCCGGTAAGCACAGTGCTGTAACCCCTGCCGTCTTTTACGGTTTCCAGTTGTGTCCGGTCATAAATACGCAATCCTCTTTTATAATTATAGGCCAGCAATTCATGGGCCATCCGGAAAGCGTCCATACTGCCGCCATGGGCAGAAATGATACCACCGTAGGTATGATGCAGCCCGTACCGCTCCTCTATCTCCCTTCCTGACATCCAGCCGACATCAAATCCCGCGCCGGCCCTGGCCTCCAGCTCCTGCTGCAGCCAGGGTACGTCCTTTTTCAATGCCGCGTAATACAGGGAATCCTTCATTGTAAAGCCGGATGCCGATCTGATACGTTTTGAAAGCGCATCCAGTTGCTCAATGGCCCGCAGGCATGACCGGTAGGACGCGACAGCCCCTGCTCTCCCTATCATTTCCTCAAGCCTGTACAGCGGTGTATCTATTTCATATTGCAGCATAGAGGTAGTGGCGGAGGTGCTGCCATTACAGATCTCCCTCCGGTCGATCAGGACCGTATCATAGCCATCTTCCACACATTGGTGCGCGATGAGGCTGCCGGTGATGCCGCCTCCTACCACAAGCACATCGCAGGATTCTTCATGCTTCAGTGAAGGGAAAGAAGACAGCAGCCCGTTTTTGACCAGCCAGAAAGGCTCGTTCGATTTCAGATCCATAGCTGTAGATTTATTATATCAGGTAAGCCGGCGCAGTAATGATGCCGGTGTCTGTTATTGATCCTGAATGTATGTTCCGTAAAAGGTTACAGGTCATCTGTAAAGTGCCTTCTTTCCCTGTCCTGCGTAAATTTGCGCCGGTTATATTCGGCCGAACTGTTACGCGCTATGGACAATGTCTGCCAGTCCGTATCCTTCAGCATCTTGGCAATAAAAACGATCTGGCCTGTATGATAGGCATAATGCGCCAGCTGGCGGTTGATAGCCTCCGTAACGGTATGCCCGTCATTCCTTACATAGACTATTGTCTCCAGGTCCGCATCGGACAGTTGATCCAATGTCCGCATCAGGCATTCCCAGCCCTGGTGCCACCGTTGCATCATCTGGGCCCTATCCGCAAAGGCATTGGTAAATTCGGCATCCCGGTTACGCCAGGGCTTCTCGCCGTCAGAGGTCAGGAAATCGGTAAACCGGGACAGCATATTTCCCGCCATATGATTGACAAGAACTGCAATGCTGTTGCTTTCCCCGTTATACTGCCAGAAAAGCTGCTCCTCCTCCAGTTGCTCCATACTTTTTTCACCCAGCATCCTGTAATACCGGAACTGCTTTTTAACGCTGTCCAAATAACTGCTCATAATAGGATCGTTTGTATTGTTTGATATTGTTGTGAAAGCCGGTCCACCGGCATTTACCCGATGATATTCCCGGCCTGTCCTAAAGATGTATATACAACATTTAACATCTCAGGATAGTTGACTGTATACCATGATTTATCCGCACACAGCGCTCATGCTTTATGGAGCGGAGGGATTACGAAGCTGCATCATGGTCACCAGAGAGGTAGCGGCCAGTTTTTCGCCCCCCGCTTTAACAGCATATACATCCACACGGACCACCGACAGGACCCTGCCATTCTTGATCACCCGGGCTTTGGCCCTCAGCTGTTCCCCGATAGCGGGACTCAGATAATTGATCTTCAGTTCCACGGTAGTCACATAGCTATCTTTCGCCTTCGCCGATACCGCAGCATAGCCGGAGGCCACATCCACCAGCGTAGCTATGGCAGCGCCGTTGAACATCCCCGCCGGCCGGGCCATAAAATCCTGCTTGTCTGCTTCGATCTCTATATAGCCCTGCTGCACGGTCAACAGCCGCGCGCCGTACAAGGCCATTGTCTTGGAACGCTCAAAGCTTGCCTTTATCTGATCTGTCCTTTCTTGATCCATAATGTTTCACAATTATATTATATTCAGTAAAAAACGGCGAAGACAATAAATGACACCAGTCGGCGTACAAGGTCAATGCTCCCGGTATTTCATTTATGATCGCCCGTTATCCGATTGTCAGTTGTCAATTGCTTTCCTGTACCGCTTATATCCCCTGTTAATAAAGTACACCCCGCTCAAAGCTGTCAGCAATGCGAGGATAGTGATCCATGTCAGCTCTTCCGACAGCCACCAGTAGCCCATCAGCAGCGCGATAAAGGGGTTGATATAGGCATATAAGGAAGCCACACCCACCGGCAACCTGGATAAAGCATATACAAAGCTGCTGTAAGCAAGGATGGACCCGAAGACCACGAGGTAAACCAGCGCCCATATGCTTGCTGCAGATACTGTTTGAAGCTCTGAATAATCATCCAGGAAAAGGCTCATCAAAAGCAGCACCACACCGCCGCTGAACATCTGCAGGGCAGCATTGGTGAGCACATTGGCAGATGAAGGCTTCTGCTTGGCATATACGCTGCCCGTAGCCCAGGCCAGGCAGGCTCCGAAGCATACCAGCATACCCATCAGGTATTCCGGCCGCACAATATCTTTCAGGTTATCCCTGAACATCAGCACGATACCGGCACATCCCAGGAACAGGCCGCTTGCTATCAGGACGTTAGGACGTCGCCTGTCGGCCCCGCTGGCATAATTGACACCTACCACATACACCGGCAGGATGGACACGATCAATGCAGCAAGACCACTGGGTATATAGCGTTCCGACCAGCCGATCACCCCATTCCCCAATGCGATCATCAACACGCCCGGTACGGACTGGTGCAGCAAATCTTTCCCTGTAAATTTTAGCCTGCCCAGCAGCTTCAGCACGACCAGCAATATTGCTCCCGCCAGGGCCTGCCGGACCCCTGAGAATAAAAACGGCGGAAAGGTCTCTACCCCGATACGCAGGGCGAAATAAGTAGTGCCCCATACTACGCTCACAATAGCCAGGGCCAGGTAAGCTTTCCATAAACTGCGGTCCTGCATGAAAAACCATTTAGAATACAAATAACGCAAGAATAAAGCTAAAAACAGAAATACGATTTTGTTATTTTTAACAGGGCCGGCAGAGAAGGGCATACCAGGATTCCATACCGGGTCCGGAGACCCGTTCCGGGAAAATCCCAGCATCCCGGACAGCCTGATAAAATACAATGAAAGTATAAGATTGTGCCTTTCTGGCAACTTTTTGGTCCGCATATGTGTTTAAAGCATATTGATTTCTCTAAAAACGGCACTAAAATGAATAACAAAAAAATAGGCATTTTCGTAGGCAGCCTCCGGGAAGCCTCCTATTCAAAAAAAATAGCGCAGGCGGTCATAGAAATGGCGTCTGAAGGATTCGAATTCAAGATCATTGAAATAGGACAACTGCCTTTATACAACCAGGATTACGACGATCACAATAAAGTACCCGGGAGCTATACCCCTTTCAGGGAAACCGTAAAGGCGCTGGACGGGGTTATCTTCATCACGCCGGAATATAACCGTTCCGTGCCGGCAGTACTGAAAAACGCTCTGGATGTGGGCTCCCGCCCCTACGGACAAAACGCCTGGGACAATAAGCCCGGTGCCGTTTTCAGCAGCTCTCCCGGGCAGATCTCCGGGTTCGGCGCCAATCATCACCTCAGACAAAGCCTTGTCTTTCTCAATATACCGGTGATGCAGCAGCCGGAGGTTTACATCGCTTCCATACAGAAAGAAATAGACGACAACGGGAAGCTGTCAGATAAAACCAGGGAATTCCTTGAAAAGGCGGTGACGGCCTATATAGACTGGTTCCAAAGGCTTAGCTGACAAATCTAAAAACATCCATTATTACTAAAAACCGATCAGATCATATGAGCAGACAACAATATCTTCAGCAATTCCGGTCCCTGCACCAGCAGTCCGCTCCCTTCCTCCTGGGTAATGTATGGGATGCCTACACCGCCAAACTTGCAGAGCAGGCCGGCTATAAAGCGCTGGGCTCCTCCAGCCATGCCATTGCATTCACGCTGGGATATGAAGACGGTGAAAATATCAGCTTCGAGGAGCTGTTTTTCGTAGTGAAACGTATTCTCGCCAGTGTGAGCATTCCCGTGTCAGTGGATTTTGAGGCGGGGTATTCGGAAGATCCCTCCGAAGTGGCTGCATATGTAAAGCAACTGGCAGATGCCGGGGTAGCAGGCATTAACCTGGAAGACGGCATAGTAAAAGACGGCGAAAGAGTGCTGGAAAACGCCGACCAGTTGGCCGATAAGATCAGGGCTATAAAGTCCGTGACCGACATCTTCATCAATGCACGCACCGATACTTACACCACCAGGGTATCTGACCCGCTGGAGACATCCGTGGAACGGGCCCTGAAATACCAGGAAGCCGGAGCAGACGGGATATTCGTACCGCTTATAGAAACCACATCCGATATTCAAACATTCACAGAAAAGGTGACCATACCGCTCAACGTATTTGTGACCACCAGCCTGCCTGATTTTGAAACCCTGGGTAACCTGGGTGTAAAACGCATCAGCCATGGGGCTAAGCAGTATGAGCAACTGATGAAAAAATCGGAATATATATTCAAGGATTTCTTCCGCAACAAGAATTACAGCACCATATTAGGCAGCTGAAGGCCAGGATCCGGCGGCCCTATAAGCAGCAGCAGGTCATAATGATACGACCTCCTTCAAAAGCCGGTCTCCCATATAGAATCTATAGGTATGCGGCCGTAATCCTGCCAGCAGCAGGGGCCGCTCCTTCAGGACAGTCACAATATGATCTCCTATTGTCAGTTTATAGGTTTCCGACAGCCTAACAGAAAAATGGGTAGACAAACGCAGTGCGGGAACAAGAACGCTTGTAATACCATTGACCGTATAGGTGAATCTGCCTGTAAACCAGTTACGCTCAAAATATACTTCTGTATCGTTTACTGCTATCATCACTTTCATAAGCCGTTTTATAAAAAGGGTAATTAAACTTTTAAATTACTATCTGCGCGTATAGGGAACAATTTCTTATTACAGGTACATTTAGCTGCAATATTGCCCTCCCTGAGGTTCAGAGACCGATTGACTATAAGATACTGTAGCATACAGGTCATTCCGTACGGGTGTGAGGTATCGCTTATAATAGCTTTGTTTCTGGCGTTCTCTTCCTATACAAAAGCGCTGAAGCCGGTGATGGCCCTCCCTACGATCAGCGAATTGATCTCTTTGGTACCTTCGTAGGAATAGATCGCTTCCGCATCCGCCACAAACCGGGCAACATCATATTCCAGCAGGATACCGTTACCACCCATTACCTCCCTTGCCCGCGATACGATATCACGGGTCCGGAGCGTGCAGAAGACTTTCGCCAGCGAGGCATGCTCATCTTTAAGTATACCCGCGTCCTGCATCTCCGACAGCCGGAAGACCATGGTCTGCATAGCAGTGAGGTTAGACAACATTTCTACCAGGTGACCCTGGATCATCTGGAAGGAGGCTATCGGCTTACCGAACTGCTCTCTCTTACGGGTATAATCCAGGGCGCTTTCATAGGCTCCCCGTGCACAGCCGGCCGCCATCCAGGCCACGCCGGCCCTTGTCATCCTCAGGATATTGGCCGTATCTTTAAAGCTGTTGGCATGCTGCAGCCTTGCCTCTTCCTTCACCACGCAGTCCGTAAGCGTGATCAGACCGTTCTGCAAGATCCGAAGCGCCATCTTACCTTTGATCTTTTCCACGCGAAAGCCCGGGTTGTCTTTTTCTACAATGAATCCCCTGACCTCGCCATCCTCCACATCTCTTGCCCAGATAATGATGATATCGGCAAAAGTGGCGTTCCCTATCCACTTCTTCTCCCCGTTCAGCACCCAGCCCTCCGGCGTGTTCCTGCAGGTAACCGTAAGGCCTCCCGCAGCCCCGGAACCTACTTCCGGTTCGGTAAGGCCGAAGGCCCCTATTACTTCCAGGCGCTGCATAGCAGGCAACCACCGGGCTTTCTGCTCCTCAGACCCGCATAGATAGATCGACCCCATAGCCAGGCCCGACTGCACTCCGAAGAAGGTAGCGATAGAAGCATCTATCCTGGCCATCTCCATGGCGATGACCCCTTCCATCACAAAGGACAGTCCCGGGCAGCCATATCCCTTGTAGGTAACCCCGCATATATCCAGGGCGCGCATCTTATCTATCAGCTCAAAGGGGAATTCGTCGTGCAGCCAGTAATGATTGACCAGGGGCTTTACCTCCTTTTCCATGAATGCCCTGACCTTTAGCTGTATGGCTCTTTCTTCCGGCGTAAGCGTATGGTAAACATCATAAAAATCACCATCAATGGGCGGCAGGGCTTTCTTTGAGGTACCCGGCGACAGCATAGCCGTCAGGTGCCGGAGCTGCTTTTCATCCAACGCGGCAAATTGTTGCATCAGCTGCGGCAGATCCACTTTTGCGGCAATAGCAGCCAGCTGGTCAAAATCAATATTCCTGAACAGTGCAATAGCCTGCTTTATTTTTGAAAATGTATGGCCCATAACAGTGCTTTTAAGTTACAGCCTATTTAACAAAATTCAGCCGCCAGGGTTGACTACCGGCTTACTCGGCTTGGTACCCGGTAAAGCAGTTGAGCATTGTTAGCAGATTTTTTTCATCTTATTGTTGCGGTACCAGGCGTATTTCCAATGCCTCCGATGCTTTGTTAAGATTCACCCATTTCTTTACCGGGGCATATCCCTCGCATTGTATGACCAGCTTGCAATAATTCTTTGTATAGCTATCGGGAACCGCTAATATAAACTGCCCCTTGCTGTTGACGGAAGCGCTTATATCCAATCGTGTATTGACAACCTGGATACGTGCATTATTCAAGGGTTGGTTATCAGCACCAGTGACCCGGCCGGTGATCTCGGACGTCAGCCTGTTAGCTAAATTACGCTTTGCTCTTGCCTTTGCATGAGAATATGTGGCAAGAGGGTTTACGGAATAATCAAAAAGCGGACTAGCTCCACCCACCGTGTATGTATATCCGTCCATCCCAATACTAACAACAAGGTTAATTTCCCGGTGCCAAGGCAACTGGACAGGATTAATTTTAAATTGTTGCGTACTATATATGCCATATTCGATCAGCAGAGTTACAGCCTGCCCTTTCAGTTGCTCAGGTATTGTAAGCTCAAACTGCCCGTTTTCATCACTAAAAGTCATTACATCCTCATTCTCAAGCAAAAAAACCGTAGCATATTCTACCGGGTTACCTTTTTCATCCCTTACCACGCCGCTGATCATTAAAGTATCCGGTGGCAGCGGTACCGGGGCAGCAACAGCATTTGCGGCTGTCGTCTGTTCCGTAGTGTCCGGCCTGGCCACAACATCCTGCGCATGAACCAGCGGGGCCTGCGATACAGCCAGCATACCCGCCGCTGCCATAATTTTAAAATACCGCCATTTGTCACTGACGGGAACCGCGGCGCTTAGCGGCCGGTCGAGCTGGTCATTCCTGAAACGGCCACATACCTTACCGGCGCTATCCCGGAAGGCTGCTATGATCTCAGCATCTGTAGCATTTGAAAAGTCCACTACCGTATGCGCACAGTGAGCACAGAACCGCTGTCCGCCGGGTAGCTGCTGCATATTATTCCAGTCTTCCGCGCAGGGAAGACTGACTGAAAGAGTCATAGTCCGTTGTTTCCTGGTCATATGATTGCGTATAAATCAAATCTTGCCCTAAATATAATGACTTACAACCGGAAAAAGAGCATGTTAAAACAAGATTCACCGGATTACCTCATATCCATAGCGCTGCTCTCCGCGTCAGAATTACCGGCAATTATTCGGTGTATATGCTGCAATACAAAGCCGCCTTACAGGATATTATAATCAAATATGGTACATATAATATCACTAAACTATGTAATTTATTAGCAGCCATAAGTATAGCTTAAGCCACATTTCGGGGCCGGAATTTAAGTGGACGGACAGGCCATATGCTGCCGTCTTTTTAGTATTTTTGATAGTAAGCATTCCTTTGGCGTATGTATGAAAGAATAAGAGAGAAGCTGAGCATCCTGGCCGATGCAGCCAAATATGACGTGTCCTGCTCTTCGAGCGGAAGCGACCGTAAGAACACGGGAAAAGGTATCGGCGATACCGGCTCCGGCATTTGCCACACCTATACGGAAGACGGCAGGTGTGTTTCCCTGCTCAAGATATTGCTGACCAATTTCTGCATTTACGATTGCGCATTCTGTGTTTCCAGGCGAAGCAATGATATCAGGCGGGCGGCCTTTACGGTAGAAGAGGTGGTATCCCTTACCATGAATTTTTACAGGCGCAATTATATAGAAGGGCTGTTCCTGAGTTCCGGCATTTTTAAGGACGCTGACTATACCATGGAGCGGATGCTCCGCATCGTCAAGAAATTACGGCTGGAGGAAAATTACAACGGCTATATCCACCTGAAGACTATACCGGGCGCAAGCGAAGCGCTTGTAACCGAAGCCGGGCTTTATGCGGACCGGATGAGCATCAACCTGGAAATGCCGACCGAGCAGGGCCTGCAGCTGCTGGCACCGGAAAAATCACATGAAGAGGTCAAACGGGAGCTGGCTGTCATCAGGGACCAGGCAGTCGCATACAATAGCGAACGCAAGCTGATCAAAACCACACCCAAGTTCGTGCCGGCCGGCCAGAGCACACAGATGGTCATAGGAGCCACTCCGGAAAGCGACAAGGATATCATGCATACCGCCCAGGCGTTCTATAAACATTACGCCCTGAAGCGGGTATATTACAGTGGTTACATACCCATCAGCAATGACAGCCGTATGCCGGCTGTAGGTACTCAGCCGCCGCTGATACGGGAGAACAGGCTCTACCAGACCGACTGGCTGATGCGGTTCTATGATTTTGATGTGGCAGAGCTGCTGAACGATGAGCATCCCAACCTGGACATGGATATGGACCCCAAGCTCACCTGGGCATTACGCAACCCTCATATATTCCCTGTGGATATCAATACAGCCGATTATAAGCTCATCATCCGTGTACCGGGCATCGGCATCCGTTCGGCACAAAAGATAATCGCGGCGCGTAAATTCGGGAAGCTGCATATTCACCAGCTGAAGAAAATGGGAATAGCCTATAACCGGGCACAATATTTTATCCGTTGTGCTGATTCTCCTTTCCTGCTGCGCGAGCCGGACCCTTCCCAACTGAAGGCCCTGCTGCTCCGGCAGAGCACCAGCAAATACAGGACCACAGCCCCCGAACAGCTCACACTTTTTTAACTGCTATTCCCGATGCTGACAGACGACCTGCCGATCTATATCTTTGACGGAACCTTTTACGGGCTGCTGACCGCCGTTTTTGAATCGTACGAGCGTAAGCATCCCCGGATACAGCTTTGCTGCAGGGAAACGTATGCCCCGGAGTTCTTTTCCGGGCATATAGATATCCACAGTGATAAGGTCAAGGCACAACGTGTATGGAAAGGGCTGCAGCAGAAAGTAGCACCTGTGCATCTCGGCCATTTCTATAAAGCCTTTTTTTCGGAACAGGCAGCCATACATCTCGCCTTATTCCGCTATGCCCGTTATATTTTCGATCATCCTGCCGGACACGATTTCAATTACGGCCATGAAGATGTGCTGACCATAGCGCAGATGTCCCAGCGCGTCCACCGCGAAAAGCACCGGATGGAAGCTTTTGTAAGATTTAAAAAGAGCGGCAACGGTCTGTTCTTTGCGGTGATCAGCCCCGATTACAATGTGCTCCCGCTGATCAGCAAACACTTCAGGAACCGGTATGCCGACCAGCCCTGGCTCATTTATGATGAGCGCAGGAAATATGGTATTCATTACGACCTCCATACCCTGCATGAGGTCACCATTGATCTCGCCAAAGAGCAGGCCATAGCGGAACAAGACGCAGTCGTCATAGACGGGCAGGAAGAGTTGTTCACGCTGCTCTGGAAAGATTATTTCAGGAGCACCAATATAGCGGAACGCCGCAATATAAAGCTGCACATACAGCACGTACCCAAACGCTACTGGCGCTACCTGACGGAAAAAGAAGGGAAGCTATAAAGGAGCAGTCACACCACCTGCCGGAGCAGATTATACGGTCAGGCCGGCGTTATATGATTATCCACGTTTTATTGTAATTTTAAAGACGCAAATGACCTGATATATTAATTGTATATACCGATGAAACACTTATTCTATAGCGCTTTTTTACTGCTGTGCTTTTCCTGCACCAATACTGCCACAAGCAACCGGGAACCGGGGCATAGCGATACCGCAACCTCCATAGCATCGCCCGGACCCGCTGCCGCGCAGGCAAAAAGCAGGATGATCTGCTGGAGAGGCACCCTGGATTCCAAGATAGACATCCTCCTGCAATACCAGGTAGAAGGCGAAGTAGTGGAAGGAGAGCTGATCTACCTGAACACCAAGGCGAAAGAACCGATAAAGATCATCGGTACCATTGAAGAAGATCAAAGCCTGCGTCTCCTGGAGTTTGAACCTTCCGGCAATATCACAGGCATCCTTATCGGTACACCAACGGCAAGTGTCTTTGAAGGCAGCTGGTTCTCGCCCCTGACACGGAAAGACCTGCCTATGCAGCTCCGCAGGGTGGATACCTTTATTGCCACACAGAGCATCACAGCGCTTCCGGCCAGCCCGGAGGGAGATTATTATTACCAGTACGGCAAAGAAGGCAACCAGGGAACATTACTCATCCGGAGTATCAACAACAGCCGGGTATTATTTGAGATAGCTTCCGTAACAGGCGCCCCGGCACGCAATATCGCATACGTATCTCCTGACACCATCACGCTGCAGGGTAATAGTTTTATATACACCGTACCTGAAACGGATGACTGTACATTCAAGGTGAGCTTCTATAAGGATTTTGCTTATATACAGTACACTAACGGGTATTGTAACGGCGTCTTCGGGCACAATGCTTCCGTTGACGGGATCTTTTACAAACAGCCCTAAGCAGCGGCGTCAAGCAGGACCCGGCCAGTCCTTATACTGATATTTCCTTTCCTGTTTCATCCGTCAACAACCCAAAAGCAGAGCAGACGGGATTGTACTACCCGCAACAACGAAGGACCAACGGGTAAGCAGGACTTATTTTTTCTTCCTGGCGGCTGTTTTTTTAGCTGCAGCTTTTTTGGTAACAGCTTTTTTAGCAGCGGTTTTCTTGACGGCTGACTTCTTAGCAGCAGCTTTCTTAGTAGCTGACTTTTTCGCTGCGGCTTTCTTCTTAGTGGCCGCTTTTTTAGCGGCCGGAATTTTGGCCCCTGCTTCCCTGGCTTCGGAAAGACCTATGGCGATAGCCTGCTTACGGCTGGTAACTTTTTTACCGGAACCGCTCTTCAGTTCGCCCTGCTTCATTTCATGCATGGCTTTTTCCACTTTCTTACCGGCCAATTCAGATGATTTAGACATAGTATAGGTATTTACTGGTTAAGAGATTTATCCGTTTATGATCTCACCGCCATTCGAGTGTATCACCTGCCCGCTGATGAAAGACCCGTCATCCGATGCAAGGAATAAATATGCGGGAGCGATCTCGTTTGGCATACCCGCTCGGCCCATCGGCGCATCACTGCCAAAGGAGGCCACATCCTTCTTCTTGAAAGTAGAGGCGATCAGCGGTGTCCATACCGGCCCCGGCGCTACTGCGTTCACGCGGATGCCTTTGTCCACCAGGTTGCTGGACAGGCTGCGGGTAAATGCGATCACAGCGCCTTTGGCCGCGGCATAGTCTATAAGCTTGGGGCTGCCCCGGTAAGCCACCACGGAAGCCGTGTTGATAATAGCCGCTCCTTTTTTCAGGTGCGGAAGCGCGTATTTACAGATCCAGAAATAAGAAAAGAAATCCGTATGAAAGGTTCTCAGCAACTGGTCCGTAGAGATATTATCCAATGCTTCCGCCTCCCAGTGCAGGGCGGCATTGTTGACCACGATGTCCAGCTTCCCGAAATGCTTGACCGTTTTTTCCACCAGCGATCTGCATACCGATTCTTTTCCCACATCTCCTTTCAGCAACAGGCATTCAGCATCATAAGCCTCTATTTCGCTGCGGGTAGTAACCGCATCTTCTTTTTCCGTAAGATACCCGATAGCCACGCTTGCCCCCTCTCTGGCGAATAGCAATGCTACAGCCTTGCCTATGCCACTGTCGCCCCCGGTTATCAGGGCCACTTTCCCGGCCAGCTTACCGGCGGGATATTCCCGGGGATCTGTTGCCGGTACGGGTTTCAGGGCAGCTTCTTTTCCCGGCCGCTTCTGGGACTGCTCGGGACGTAACTTACGGGAGGATTTCTTTTGCATAGTCGTAATATTGGTTTTGATCCTACGGAACAAAAAACAATCCGATATGTTGAAAGCGCAGTGTTAAAAAACCCTGCCGCTCCGGTGCGGCAGACGGGTTACGGCCTGCATACCAGGTACAGCTTTAAGGCGTTTATAGCAGAGGACTGCCTGTTTCTTTTTGTTTTAAAGCTATTCCTGTTAGCTTTGTAGCAAAAAAGGACATGCAATTTGGAAAAGTCGCCCGCCCGGACCTTGTGGATTTTACCCTTCCCGAAGATCATCCTGAAACCCGGCGTGTTCTGGGTACAGCCGATGGAACCACCGCCGCTTTTGAGGCTTATGTAGGCTGTGCCAAATGGAACCGTAATGATCTGAAAGGTTTTTACCCGAGAGGCACAAAAGATGAGCTGAGCTATTATTCCCGGCAGTTCAACTGCATTGAGCTGAACGCCACCTTCTATGGTATGCCTGACCTCAAACAGGTGGAAACCTGGAAAGATAAGACACCGGCAGGATTTAAGTTTTTCCCCAAGCTCACCAACAGCATCAGCCATTATAAAAGACTTATAGATGTACAGCCCCTGGTAGAGGAATATTGTGACGCCGTCAGCTTTTTCGAGGAAAAGCTCGGCATGGCATTCCTGCAGTTGCACGATAATTTCAGCCCGAAGGATTTTGCACGGCTGGAGCAGGTGCTGCAACAGTTTCCCAAAGCCATACCACTGGCAGTGGAGGTCCGTAACGAGCAGTGGTTTGCAGATCCCGGCATTTTTGCAGCCTACACGGACCTGCTGGAAGCATCGGGTATGGCCAATATTATCGTAGATACCGCAGGGCGGAGAGATATGCTGCATATGAGACTTACAGGGCGGGAAGCCTTTATCCGGTATGTAGGCGCCAATCACGCTTCGGATATACCGCGCCTTGATGAATGGGTGGACCGTATACGGAAGTGGCGGGAACAGGGCCTGCAGAAATTGTATTTCTTTGTGCACCAGAACATAGAGCTGGAATCCCCGCTGCTGGCAACGCATTTTATAAAAGAGCTGAACCGGGCATTGAACCTCGGGTTGACCATACCGGCAAAGCCGGAGCAGGGCAGGAGCCTTTTCGATTAAAGTAAGCAAACAACCTTACAATCTCATATTATAGTCATAAAGAACAGCGAGCCTCCTGTGCATACAGGAGGCTCGCTGTTCTTTACCGGATACCATACCGACATTCACAGGACCCGTCAATACCGGGTCACCGCCCCGAAGCCATTGAATTTCCGGAGCTCACCCGGGGGCAGGAATACCACATCACCGCCAAATTCCAGGTTCATCTGGATCAGGTCGTCATAGATATCATCCACAATCCCGGGATCATTGCCGGTCTCTTCCTTATAGACCACCGCATTATCTTCTATAGCTGCCGGCTGGTATAAGCCGTTCTCTATAAACAGCGTCTGTACACGACCCATTGATATGGCATTCCTGATCTCGCTCGTATCGCTCAGGAATTTATTGTCGTTGACAGCCTGCAGCAGCTCGGATTTCCGGGTCTCGTTCTTTTGTGCCGTATAGTCCTTCATCAGTTGCCATGCATCGGAAACAATAGCCTGGGCCTTATCCTGCTGCCTGCTGCGGGACAGGAAATCAGGAATGATGGTATCTTTCCTGTCCGCCACTTTCAGGTATTTATAATAATTTTCCTCATCAGAGCAGATCAGCACCGGTATATTGCGTTCCTTTATTACTTCATTGACCCGCTTGTCCACAAAGTTGAAAAATTCCGCTATCAGGTCCTTTTCCCTATCCGCAGCCTTCGCTTCCGGTGACAGCATTTTACTGTAAGCCTCGTTCTCAATGGGAAAAGGATCGCCCCATTCCCTGATCTCCTTATCATTCATTGCTTCTATCAGGCGCGCACCGTCCTTGCTCAGCACCAGGATGAAGTAATGGGTATTCATGTTCACCGCGCGTATCAGGTCCCTTACTGCAAAGGTATCATCTATGATCACCCTGTTGGTCACTTCTACCGGCAGTCTTACCATTTCCGCGATGTCTTCGTTCACGAACAGGATGAGGCTTTCCATGTTGTAGTTATGGTCCACCGTTCCGGCCAGGTGCTCCAGCTTCTCTGTAAGCATGCGGGCGGTCTTTTTATCCTGCATTTCCATCAGCCTGCCCGAGGCCTCCATCACCAGGTTCTTCAGTACGATAGCATCCTGCAGCGATTCGGGATGTGTCCTGTGCGTATTCAGTATCACAGTAATGCAATGCTCCTTTTTTACTTTTCTTAATTTGTTCAACTGATTTTTATTCATAAGCATATTTTTAAATATTCATAAAATACCGTTTTATGACCGGTGCATACCGCCTTCAGAGCTGCGCGGCACCCGGTACACTTCTAATATAGGCATTTTAACCGTGGCGCTCAAGAAACACTTTAATTTTTAATATAATATTAGTATTTAATGCTGTATTTGGTTCGTTGGTGTCTTATCCGGTTGTTGGTTAAGAACACCAGCAACGGAGGGAATATTTGGGACCTTAAGGACACCAGGGACAGAGAAATACCGGCTTTTTATTCGACTGTTAGTAAAGTGCAACAGCAACGGGGAAAATCACCAGTACTTATCCGGTTGTTGGTGAAGAACACCAACGGAGCATAACACCGGAAAGCAAGGTGCAGCATCTTGATGTATAGCATACGCGATAAAAGCGCTCATAACATTACCTGCAAAATAAAAGAGGCTGCCCGCTTCGGGCAGCCTCTGTAAAAGTATATCATTGTGACAGCATTAAGGTAAGGTGGCTCCTACCTCCAGGTCGCACCTGTGTCCCGGCTCACCATGAGCGGGATTAGGCTTACCGGAGAACCCGGGAGCGGTCTGCTGAGCCGGCGGCGCAGCCGGCTGCACGGACACAGGCGACGTTGCATTGCCCGCCGGCACTACTGTCGGCTGGGGCATGGTCGCTCCGGGCGGCGTATTAAGCGGGGCGCCCTCCGGTATATCACACCTGTGGTTAGGCTGGCCATGTGCCGGGTTGTTACCGGTAAGATGGGCATAGGGATTCTCCTTTGCCGCACCATCCTGCGGCGCTGCCGTTCCTTCCGGAATAGCTGCCTGCTCCATACTGCTTTCCGGCAGTGCAGCGGTTTCCTGCTCAGTTACCACCGGGGTATCGGAAGAGGTTGTTTCGTTGTTACAGGAGGCCAGCAGTAAGAGGCTCCCCAGTGCGGTAAGTAAGACAATACCTTTTTTCATAGTTTTCTGATATTTTCAAATTAAACAAAAGTACCGTGTTACTACATTATACCACCGGGTATATAGCTGCAGGCCGGCACAAAATTCAAGGGTATAGGGCGAAGAGGCCGGGCCGGCCCTTCTTTATTTTATTTAATATCAAAGTCCACAAATACCTTTTCAGACCTGGGATGGGACTGGCAGGTAAGTACGAAATTGTTCGCCAGCTCATCAGGCTCCAGCGCATAGTTCACTTCCATATCCACCTCTCCTTCCGTCACCTTGGCCCTGCAAGTACAGCACACGCCGCCTTTGCAGGCAAACGGCAGATCGGCGCCGTTCTTCAGCGCCGCGTCCAGGATGGTATCGCCGCCGTAAGGCAGGTCAAACTCGAAGGATGTCCCGTCCAGGCGGACCGTCACCCTGCTCATCTTGGAGGTGTCGATATTCTTAGTCTTTTCAATCCATTCTTTAGAAGCCGCCCGCGGCTGGTCGGGAGAGGCGAACAGCTCAAAGTGCACCTTCTGACCGGGCACATGCTCCGCTTCAAAAAATCCCTTCAGGTCCATGATCATATCTTCCGGCCCGCATATAAAGACCTCGCTGAATCGGCTATAATCCACTATCTTCCTGAATTCCTCCGCTTTCTGCCTGTTGATACGACCGTTGAAAGTAGCCGTATCCGTCTTTTCCCTTGTAAAGATATGGTGTATGACCAGGCGCTCCATATATTTATTCTTCAAGGCCTCCAGGCCTTCCTTAAAGATGATCGTGCCCCTGTTCTTATTACCGTATACCAGGGTAAAGGTACTTTCAGGGTCATCTCTCAGTACAGATTTAATGATACCATATACAGGCGTGATACCGCTTCCTGCCGCAAAAGCCAGATAGTTTTTTTTGCCCTCCCCGGTATTGCGTACACAGAAATTACCCAAGGGCGTCATCACTTCCAGCACATCGCCTACTTTCAGGGTCTCATTGGCATAGGTGCTGAACCTGCCCTCATCCACTTTTTTCACAGCTACCCTGAGCTCATTTTCATAAGGACTGGAACAGATAGAGTAGGACCGTCTCACCTCATCAGCCTGGAGAAGCTGCTTGAGCGTAATATATTGACCGGCTGTAAAACTGAACGATTCCTTTAGATTTTCCGGGATATGAAAGCTGATGGAAACACAATCCGGGGTTTCTCTTCGTATATCTTTAATTTTTAAACTATGAAATTGCGACATAAATACAAATATATGCTAAATAGGTCTATATTAAAATGATAATTATCACTGTACTGCGGGTGCAGGACGTACCGCTATGCTCTGCTTATACATATCAATATAGATAAGCATAGCAATAAAAAACCACGGCAGTATCTCCACCAGCGGCATGACCTGTATACCCAATATATGTACGATAATAGCGACGATCAGGAGACTTATGGCCGCAAAGGCATACAGCCGGACCCAGGCCCTGTGCCTGAAGCTGAGGAAGGCCATAATAAAATGGGTAGGCACCGCCCAGAGGATATTGAAGTTGTTCCTGCAGGACTGGTGGTCCGTGCCGAGCCACATAAAGAGCATCAGCAGCCCCAGGAAGCCGAATACGAATAATACGATACGGCTCCAGATATGCTTTACAGGGGCCAGCGCCTTTATATTGAACACCAGCAGGCTGAATACCAGCAGGATAATACCCATGATCATGGGCCAGTTCGTCACTGCAGGTACCGGCGCACCCTCCAGCAATACCTGCTCCTGGAAAACGACCGGCTTCCGGTTATAGGTGGCCCCGGACATGGCACCGTGGAGCAGGTCGGGCAGGAATAAGGCGCTTTCATTGTTCATCAGGCTGTCTACCTGGCTGCCCAGCAGTAAGTTGATACCCAGCCGCGGCCAGTGCTGCTGTGCCAGGTATTCATTGATAACGGAACGGAAGGATACTTTCTTACCCTGCATAATATCACCGTAGCTGAACTGCGGCGCCAGCACATTCTGGAATACATCCCTGACCCGGGTGGCGCAGTTATCAAAGACAAAATCATAGCGGTATTCCCTGTTCTGGGGCAGCACGTTATGCTCCAGGAACTTTTCGATCATACCGATCTCTTCATCGCCCAGGCTTAAGCGCTGCTCTTTGACCATACGCTGATCCATCCTGTAAGACTCCACAAAATCCCCGAAGTATTCCTTGTCCAGGTAATAATTCAGCTTGCCCAGCGTAAATTTCACATAGAACAGGCTGTCATAAAAGTTGAAGGTACCGTAGTTGTAAACGACATCGCTGCCCGTTTCCACATCCCTGATGCGGATAGCGGTATGACCGAAAGCCGTATAGAGCTCTTCGCCGACGCCACAGGTAAGCAGGCTGATCTGTTTACGGGGCGCTGCAGGAGCGGACGCCGCAGCGGTCGTATCCTGACCATATAATAACTGTCCGGCACTCAGCAACAGCAGCAGGATGCCATAGAAGTATCTTATCATGTAACGGAGATTTTCCGGCAAAAATATTGCATTTAATCCGTTTCCGCCGTATTTATTCCGGCCGGCCGTATGCCGTGTTTAACAAATATTATTGTTCCTGCCCCTCCGACCGAATCCGAAATTGTACTAATTTTGCAATTAAATATTTTTATATGAAAACATTATTGCTTTCACTTGCGTTTGTGGCAGGTACGCTTGCGCTTCATGCCCAGGACAGGCCCAGCGCCGTTCCCGGCCAGGCCTATGGTGAAAAGATAACGGAAAAAGGAGCCATTGATATAAAGGAGCTTCCGAAGCTCATCGCCAAAAGCGAGAACGGAAAGGTACAGACCAAGATCAGGGCCAAAGTGCTGGAAGTATGCTCCAAGAAGGGCTGCTGGCTGAACCTTGAGCTGGACGACAAGCAGACCGTCTTTGTAAAGATGAAAGATTACGCGTTCTTTCTCCCGGATGATGCCGTAGGCAAAACACTGATCCTGGAAGGTGAAGCGTTTGAAAAGGTGACTTCCGTAAATGAGCTGAAGCACTATGCAGAGGACGCGGGCAAAAGCCAGGAAGAGATAGACCAGATCACCGAACCGCAGAAAAGCATCCGGTTCATGGCCTCCGGTATCGTAGTGCCTAAGAAATAAGCTTTTTTATCGTAACGGGAATATACGGGTTACAGGACAGTGCAGCATAAGGCACCTGACCTGTAACCTTTTCTGCTTTATACAGGCCATCGGCTGTATGCAACAGGAAATAAAGCCGTTTCCTTACTTTTGCAGGAGCAAAGCCACTCCAATCCATGCCGAACCATAAAAGAGTACATCGTTCCTGGTGCCTGTATGACTGGGCCAATTCAGCCTATAACCTGGTCATCACTTCGACCGTTTTCCCGGCGTATTATATAGCCATTACCACTACCGCCGACAAAGGCGATAAGGTAACTTTTTTCGGAAAGGAGATCATCAACAGCTCCCTGCTCAACTATGCTATCGCCTTCGCCTACCTGGTCATAGCCTTCCTCTCGCCTATCCTGTCTTCCATTGCTGACATCAAGGGCAATAAAAAGCAGTTCATGCAGCTTTTCAGCACCTTCGGCGCGGTAGCCTGCATGGGGCTCTTTTTTTTCAGGCCGGGCTATACGGAGCTCGGCATTTTCCTGGCCGTTGCGGCAGCCATAGGCTATTGCGGCAGCCTTGTGTTCTATAATGCCTACCTGCCGGAGATCGCCCTGCCGGAGGAGCAGAACCAACTGAGCGCCCGGGGATATACCTATGGCTACATAGGCAGCGTCCTGCTGCAGGTCTTATGCCTGGTATTTCTCTTTTACGGCTTCAGTGACGACACACTGGGCGCGCGTTTATCTTTCCTGGGCGTGGGTATCTGGTGGCTGGTGTTCGCCCAAATCTCTTTCCGGGGGCTCCCGGACAACCGGGACAGGACAGCGGAAGCTCCTGCCAGCAGGCACCTGTTTACCAGCGGCTTTATGGAACTAAGGTCTGTATGGCATGATATCCGCCGGAGAAAGCTGCTCGGCAGGTATCTCCTGGCCTTCTTTTTCTATAGTATGGGCGTACAGACCGTCATGCTGGCTGCTGCCGAATTCGGTAAGAAGGAAGTGGTAAAGGAGGTGGGCGGCCGGTGGATACCCTTAGGGACGGAAGACCTGGTGATCGCCATACTCCTCATACAACTGGTGGCCATCCTGGGCGCCGTCTTCATGGCCCGCCTGGGTAACAGGATCGGCAATATCAGGGTCCTGATAGGGGCCGTAGTGATCTGGATAGGCATTTGCATTACCGCCTATTACACCCGTGTGATGTACGAGTTTTATATGCTTGCGGTCGTGGTGGGCCTGGTAATGGGCGGCATCCAGAGCATGAGCAGGTCCACCTATTCCCGGCTCATCCCGCAGGATACGGAAGATACCACCTCGTATTTCAGCTTTTATGACGTAACGGAAAAAATAGCCATTGTGATCGGTATGTTCAGCTTTGCGTTCGTAGAGCATATGACAGGCGATATGCGTAAGTCCATCTTTGCCCTGGCAGGCTTTTTTATCATCGGGCTGTTCCTGCTGCTGCTCACGCTCCGTGCAGCACGACATCAGGCATCTTCCTGATTGAGCTTAGACAGGAGGTAATCAAGCCCCAGGATATGTGCGCAGGTAGATACCGCGGTAATGCTCACACCCAGCACGCCATGCACATTGATGTTCTGACCGGTCAGGAACAGGTTGGGCACTTTGGTCTGTACGCTTATCTGCGATGATAAGGGAGACCGGGCGTCCGCTATGATGCCGTAAACGCTGCCGTCGTCCGTGCCCATATAATCCCTGAAGGTCAGCGGGGTGGCCACCTTAAATTTAAGACAGGCTTCCTTTATTTCCGGGAAGCGGACCGCCACTTTATCTATGAGCAACTGCGCGATCTTATTTTTATAGGCCTCATATTCGTGGTTTCTCACCACGGGCACGCCGGTATTATTAAAGGTATGGGAATACGGTGCCAGCTCTTTAACATCCATATAGCTCAGCAGTGATATGGTTTCCGCAAAGCCCGGGGCCCTGTTATCTTCCGTAAAATATATAGCATAATGATCCGGACTTTCAGGATCCAGCCGTTGCAGCACTTCCATCGCGTTGCCTTCATTCCAGTAGATATTGTATTTCCTGTGCGGGATGGTGCGTGGGCGCAGCACTATATTGACCATCAGTATGCTGACGGAATTAGGCGCTTCCTCGATGCGCTGCCTGAAGGCTTTTTTGATCTTATTGCTCTCCAGCAACGAGAGGGTCTGCTTGGGGTGGATATTACTGATGCACTTGCCGCCTATGTAATGCTTACCGGTATGGGTCTGCACCTCAATAGAGGCATCCTCCCGTTCCCGGATAAGGGTCACTTTTTCATTCCTGTAGATCGTGCCCCCGTATTTCTGCAAAGATTTCCAGAGCGCCTTGGCGATCCTTGCGCTGCTGCCCCGTACCTTATAGGCTCCTTCTATATAGCTGCTGCATACCAGGGCATGAATATAAAAAGGCGTGGTATCGCTGTTGCCGGCATATAATATGCTGTTTCCTACCACGATCTCCTTCAGCTTCTCATCCGAGAAAAGATCATCTATTACCTCTTTAAGGGTCCAGTTCAGCACATCTAGCTTTTCCGTAGGGTCACCGTTCTTCAGCATGTAGAGCGGGAATTTCTGCAGCACATCCCGTATCAGCGCCACATAGTTTTCAAGCGCTTCCCGCTGGTGGGGGAAATATTTTGCCAGTTGTGCCACATAATTATCATAGCCCTGCGCCAGCGGGTACATTACCGGGTCGTCACCTGTCAGTATGGCATCGTAACAGTCCCGCTCATAGGGCATCAGGTCCAACTGGTCCAGGATCTCGGCATATTTGAATATTTTATACTGGTTCTTGCCTTCGCTTACGCTCCCGATGTAATGGATACAACTGTCAAACAGCTTCTTACCAAAGCTGAAGCTCTGGAGACAGCCGCCTATCTGCCTGTTCTGCTCTATAATGCCCACATTATAGCCTTCCTTTGCCAGTATGACACCGCACAACAATCCGCCGAGCCCCGCTCCTAATATGATAATATCATGCTGCACCATTATTTTACATTTGTGTATCCATAAAAAAAGGAAAGACGCCTTTCCTTTAATAACTTAAAATATGTTTGTGAATCCTATAACTCTTCCGCCGCACCCGCATCATCCGTGAAGCCTTCATCCATCTCCTGCTGTCCCAGGTCATACTTTTCCTCTATCTCCATCATACGTTCCACTGCTATTCCTTTTACGCCCGACTGGGCAGGGGCAATCCCTTCTTTACGGAAACAGTGCGGGTAGGTGATCTTGAAGCTTTCTTCCTTATCCAGGCCTATAAGCTCTATGAGAAAGGTCCATTTTTTTACCCGGTCGTATTCATAGACGAATTTTTTATTGGGGTTATCGACCAGCGCGGATACCGGTGTCTTAATCATGGATAAGGCCGGAGCATCCTTTTTGTTGACCATGACCTCGGATGATATCTCGCGGAATCGGACCCATTTGTCATTACTTTCAAAAAAAGAGGCTGCATGTTTGTTATCAAACTCGAAAGCTTTGAGTATGGCCTCATGAAATTCAGAGAATGTCTGTCCCGTCAGGAGCGCAATATCCCTGTAAATAGTATCTTCATCTTCCCAGTAAACCCTGAATTTTAAAACCGGCATAGTATATATCTTTTGTAAATAAAATAGTGATTACTGAACCCCGTAGAATTCCTTCGCGATCTGGTCCAGGGTATTATAAAATTCTTCGCCGTACTTCCTGATGAGCGGCTCCTTTAAGAAACGGTACACCGGCACTTTGAGCTGCTTGCCCAGCTTGCAGGCAGGCTTGCAAAGCGTTTCCCTCGGCTCATAGTTAACGGCCTCAAAGGTCTTGTAGCGCTGCGTACGGATAGGATACAGGTGGCAACTGATAGGCTTTTTAAAGCTGATACGGCCCTCATTGTATTCTTTTTCAAAAGCGCATTTTACATGGCCCAGCTCATCATAGTAGCCATACACGCATATCCCGCCCTCTATCGTCGGGGTTACCAGGTCGAACTCATCATCCGTGGTATGCGTACCTTCCGCCTCGATCTGGCTGACTGCCTTGTCCATCAGCAGATGCTTCACCGCGGGGTAATATTTTTCAATAAGCTGCGCTTCCTCTTCAGTAATGGGTGCTCCCGCGTCACCATCCACACAGCAACCGCCCTTACATTTATCCAGGTCACAGACGAATTGCCTGCTTACCACATGGTCGCTGATCAGCTTATCATCAATTTCTATCATTACTGTTATATTGGTTTATTTGAATTCGTAACCGATATCCGTCCTGAAATATTTTTTATCAAAATCTATTCCGGCGATATTTCCATAGGACCGCTCCAGCGCTTCACCGATGGTATCACCATAGGAGGTGACCGCCAGCACCCTTCCGCCGTTGGTCAGCACCCGGCCATCGTCCTGCCTGGTACCCGCGTGAAAAACGATACTGCCTTCCACTGCGTCCAGCCCGGTGATCGCCTTACCGTTCTCGTACTGTTCCGGGTAGCCGCCCGATACCATCATTACGGTACAGGCGCATCGCGGATCAATATTGCCTTCGGGATCATAGGCAGCTTTAAAGCTGCCGGCTGCCATATCCTGGATCATCTCTACCAGGTCGCCTTTCAGCCTGGGCATGACCACCTCAGTTTCCGGGTCACCCATCCTGCAGTTGTATTCGATCACGAAAGGATCGCCGTCCACATTGATCAGCCCGAAAAATATGAAGCCGTTGTAAGTGATATTTTCAGCCTGGAGTCCCCGGACCGTAGGCTTAATGATGCGCTCCTCCACCCTGGCGGCAAAGTCGCCCGTATAGAACGGAACAGGCGAAACCGCTCCCATCCCTCCGGTATTCAGGCCTTTGTCGCCCTCACCTATACGCTTGTAATCCTTGGCTTCGGGAAACAGGATGTAAGAGCTGCCGTTGGTCATTACAAAGACAGACACTTCCACGCCGCTGAGAAACTGCTCTATCACCACTTTCCGGCCGGCCTCCCCGAACCGGGCTTCCTTGAGCATATCGGTAAATACCGCCTTTGCCTCTTCCCTGCTTTCAGTTATCACTACGCCTTTACCCGCCGCCAGTCCGTCGGCTTTGAGCACAATGGGTGTGCTGTGCTGCTCCAGGTAAGCCAGGCCTTCATCGAAAGATTGCAGGTCGAACTCCCTGTAAGCGGCTGTGGGAATGTTATGACGCATCATAAATTCCTTGGCGTATGCCTTGCTGCCTTCCAGTTGCGCGCCTTCCTTTGAAGGTCCCGCCACTATGATATGCTTCAGGGCATCATCACCTTTTATAAAATCATAAATACCGTTCACCAGGGTGTCCTCACCTCCGGGTAGGAGGATGTCTATGTTATGCTCCAGGCAAAAAGCGCGGATACTGTCAAAATCATTTAATTTCAGTGCAATATTCGTGCCATACAGGGCAGTGCCCGCATTGCCCGGGGCAATGTACAGCTTGCTGCAACGGCTGCTCTGCTTTAATTTCCACGCCAAAGCATGCTCTCTGCCACCCGACCCTAATAAAAGTATATTCATAATGTTATTTGTAAAATTTTATATCTGTTCTATAAAAGGACTCCCGACAATATAAGGATCGCCACGGAGAAATACAAGAGCAGCCCGGTGACATCTACCAGCGTAGATACAAAAGGCGCCGAAGAGCTGGCCGGGTCGGCCCCCAGCCTTTTAAGTATAAAGGGCAGCATGGCGCCTACCACGGAACCCCAGAGCACTATGCCTACAATGGAAAGGCTTACCGTCAGACCCACCAGCATCCAGTGCTCCCCATAGGCATGGGTCAGCGCCTGGAAGCCATATACCCGGATCATCCCCAGCACACCCAGTATAGCACCGAGCAGCGTTCCTGCCAGCAGCTCCCTTTTCATCACATTCCACCAGTCCGTCAGCCGTACCTCGCCCATGGCCATAGCCTGGATGATGAGCGTGGAAGCCTGGGACCCGCTGTTGCCCCCGCTTGACATAATAAGCGGTATGAACAGAATCAGCATCGTGGCCCTGGCCAGGCTGTCTTCAAAATGTTCTATAACGGTAGCGGTAAAGAGCTGTCCTATAAAGAGGATCACCAGCCAGCCGGCCCTTTTTTTGACCAGGTGCAGGATAGATACATCGAGGTAAGGCTCGTCCAGCACCTCTGTACCCCCTATTTTCTGCATATCCTCCGTATATTCCTCATTGGCCACCCACAGGATGTCATCCACGGTGACAATCCCCAGCAATATCTTATTATCATCGGTCACCGGCAGGGCTACCCTGTTGTTGAGCCTGAAGGTCTGTATCGCTTCTTCCTGGGGGTCATTGGCGTTGAGGTAGATCAGCCGGTGGTCGCACAGCTCATCCACCGTGGTCGTGGGGTCCGCAAGGAGTATCTTACGGATCCGGAGATCATCCAGCAGCACGCCTTTTTCATCTATGACATAGACCACATCAATGGTTTCGGAGTTTACCCCGTAACGCCGGATGTGCTCCAGCACCCTGGAGACCTGCCAATCCTTCTTGACCGCAACATAATCGGGCGTCATCAGCCGGCCTATGGAATCTTCCTTGTAGCCGAGCAGCTTCAGCGCTTCCTTCCTGTCCTCGGTAGGAAGCATGATGATCAGCTTCTTTACCACGGCGCTGTCCAGCTCACTGAAAAAAGAGGTCCGGTCATCCGGCGGCAGCTCATTCATCAGCTCCGCTATCTTATTGCCGGGCAGCTTTTTTATGATACGCTCCTGTACCTTGAAATCCAGTATCCGGAATACATGGACCGCCCGCGACATCGGCAGCATGGCCAGGAATTTGGTGCCTTCCTCCGGAAACTCATCCACAAGCTCCTTCACCTCCGAAATATTCAGATCCTCCAGCAATTCATTTAGCGCCTCGTTATCGCCCCTGTCGATAAGCGCTTCCGTTTGTTCGATTAAAGTTTCCAATTTTACCATATAGCCGTTTTTTGTACTGGCAGTGCCATGAAGATGGGCAGTCTGTATAAGCCCTGTAAATATGAATTTCTAGTCAGCCTGCAAAATTCGTTTATTTTACGGTTTTGTAAAAATATCCGGGTAAATTTAATTGGAACTTAAAAAGTGAACCGGGCGCTGATCCCATAGTTGAAAAGCGTATTTTCCTTTTCGGTACGGGCTATATAATTATACTCCCAGCGGGTCTGGAGACTGAAAAATTTCCATACGGGGATATTGAGGACATTGGCCGTTCTCAGGTTATAGTCTCCTGCCTTGTTCAGCGCGGGCTGCCAGTAGGTGGTGGATTCAAGCGATATTTTCCGCTGCAGCAGGAACAGCTTCAGTTGCACCCGGAGCGAGTTCCTGACAATGGAATAGTTGTCCCGCACGCCTTCGGGGTTGAGGAAGTTGCTCTCCTCCCAGATGAAGCCGTTGCTCAGCTTCAGGCTGATAAAGTTATTTTTCCTGTCATCCAGCACCTTGTAGGCTACACCTGCACCGGCCTGGTACTCATTGAAGATATTAAGGGAGAAGCTGCTGGTATAGCTTCCCAGTATCCAGGAATTCAGCCTTTTTTCGCTGTCGTGGTAATAATTGCCATCCACCAGTCCTATAAAATCGTTATTGGTGAGCCCCGCGAGGTTGGATCCGTAGATCCATTTGGCATTGGCATTGAATTCCAGCCGGTCCCTGCTGTAAGCATAGATCAGTTGGTTGGTAAACAGGTGTACCCTGTCGGCCGGGGTAATATTCATAGAGCCGTTGGCCGCCATTCTCAGCGTATGATACCTGGGTATGGTATCCGGCCGGCTTTCCGTCTGTGCCCGGAGCGGTGATACGTTCAAGGCTGTAATCAAAGCAATCCAATATAACTTCATGCGCCAAAGATAAAGAATACCCTCCGGGCCAAAAACAGGTCCGCGGCAACTGAAAGATCTCGTTTTAAAGCTCGCCTTTTATTTGCCGGGCTTCCCGTTGTTTTCAAGCTTAAAAGTCCCCTGACTTAACATATAAAGGTAATAACTACACACCATTACATAATTATAAGTAATATCTATAATAATAGCTAATTATATACCAATGATTCTTATAAAAGTAAAGATGCAATCAATATGTAAATAGAATATTTTAGTTAACGAATTGATAAACGTAACATTACAATCACTTATTTGTATTAACTTTATAAATAATAAAAGAAAATATATGATAAAAAAACTATTGTATCTGGTAACTTTTTGCGTTTTTTGGATCTCTGCAAGCGCGCAATCGGTCATCTTTGATAACGTACCGCCTCTTGTAAGCGACGGGAACACCGCGGGCGGGGTCTGCTTTAATTTTACGGTACAGCAGCCGGTCTTCCTGGACTCGGTCAGGTGCAACCTGTCCGCTACAACAGGCACCGCTACCATCTGGTACAACCCGAATAAGATCAACGGGCAGCCGGTCATCAATGCGGCGAACGGGTGGATCAATGCCGGGAGCGTAACCGTTACCGGGTCCGCTTCTACCACCAACCGGACAGCAATGACCAATATCCCGGTATTCCTGAACTTACAGGTCAACCCGGGCGACACCATAGGCATAGCCATACAGTGGACCGGCAACAATTTCCCGACCACCAATGTCAATATCCCTACTTTTACCGATGGTACGGTGACCATGATCGCAGACGCCTCATGCGCCTATACCTTCACTTCCACTATGACCACCTTTTATACGCCCAGGCAGATCAATGGGGGTGTGATATACAGGATGGCCCGCAAGGCCACCAATGACATCGGCGTCCATGAGCTGATCAGCCCCGTAAATTTTTGTTCCGGGCCGCAAAGCATAAGGGTGAAGATAAGGAACTTTGGCAATAACGTTGTCAGCAGCGGCACCATCAACTGGACGCTGGACGGCCTGGCACAGGCGCCTGTCAGCCTTACCAGTCCCCTGGATTCATTTTTAGGCGCCGGCCCTTACGATACTATTGTGACGCTGGGAAGCCATACATTTACCAATGCTCCCGTCACTTTAAAAGCCTGGACCAGCGCTCCCAACGGGCAGCCCGACACTTCCAACCTAAATGATACGCTCATAGCGGTATTACAGCCCAGCTTATCCGGCTACTATACCGTCAACAGTACGCAGCCGGCATCAGGCACCAACTTCCAGAACATCACTGCGCTCACCAATGCGCTGAATACCGTGGGGGTCTGCGGGCCCGTGGTAGTGGATATCGTTACAGGAACGGGACCCTATACCGGCAAGGTGGAGTTCGGCAATATACCAGGGAGCAGCAACATCAATACCGTACGCATCAACGGTAACGGCAATACCGTGAATGTGGCCAGTTCCGCGGCAAACGGAGCAAGGGAATTACTGCTACTGGATAATACTTCCTACCTGACCGTGGACGGGTTGAACTTTGTATCTACCGGCAGCGCGGGATGGGGAGCGCTTATAACCAACGGCTCAAGCTATGACAGCATACAAAATTGTACTTTCGACCTCTCTTCCATTACCTCTACGGCTTCCGCCAGCAATTCCGGCATTCTCTTCAGCGGAGGGAACAGCGCTGCGACAACGGCGGGACCCAGCGGGAAGCATATGTATATCGGCAACAATCACCTTATCGGTTCGGCAGGTGCAGGCGGCCTGTATTACGGCATCAGCCTGAATGATAACGCGGACAGCAACACCGTACAAGGCAATACCGTGGAGAATTATTATTATTACGGGATCTACCTGGCGGTCAATTCCGGCAACAGGATCATCTCCAACAGGATAGAAAGACCGCGTAAGACAACCGGCTTTACTACCATCTATCCCATATACCTGGCTTCAGGCGCCAGCGTAGGGCACCTTATCGACGGCAATATCATCGCCAACATGGCAGCGCCGTCCGCAAGCAATACAAGCAACTGCTATGGTATCTACATACTGGCGGACGCTACTGCCGCACAGCCCATTATCGTTTCCAATAATCTCATGTATAATGTCAAGGCGGGCCTGACCTACGGGGTCTACCTATCCACCGCTACCAATATCCTGGTGCATCATAATACGCTGGATTTTGGTGTGGCTACCGGCAGCAGCAGCGCCGTGTACGGATTGTATGCCACAGGCACCAATACGGGCAGCCAGTTCATGAACAACAGCGTCAGCATCACCGCAGGGGGTACCGGTACCGTGTACGGCTTCTATTATTCTGCCGCGGCATCCGTAAGCGACGCGCAGAAAAACAATTTCTACCTGAATTCATCTACGGCAGCTACGCAAAATTACGGGTACTATACCACCGCTTACCCTACACGGGCGGCCTTTATAGCCGCTTACCCCGCGCTGGAGGTGAACTCTCCTGCCGCAGCGCCGCAATATATGAATCCTGCCCTGGAAGATTTCAGCCCGCTGAGCAGCGCATTGATAGGGGCGGGTATGAACCTGATAGCCAGCGTACCGCGCGATATCAGGGGTAATTTCAGGACCGCTGCCCCTACTATCGGCGCTTTTGAAAGAGACCTGAACATACCGGACAACCTGGCCCTCATCAGGCTGACTGACCCGAACGGCATCTACTGTGCCGATACCCAGGGCGTACATATCGAGGTCGCCAACATGGGCAATACAGCCATCAGCAGCTTCAAAATCACCGGGACCTATAACGGCGCCCCTCTGGATACCGTTACCTATAACCAGGCGCTTACTACCGTAGTGGTCAACCCGGCCACGGCCATTGCTACCGTATTCTTTAAGGATCTGCCGGTAAGCACCGCCGTCAACAACCTGAGATTATGGGTGGTGTCCGTCAATGACCTTCCTGACGGCGATAATACCAACGATACCCTTACCGCAACGCTTCAGGGCTATAATTTCACCCTGACGTCCACAGCAGATACGCTCTGCGCCAATACGACCTCGCGCCTGACGCTGTCTCCCGGCACAGCAGGCAATGATATCATCTGGCAGTCCTCCCCGGATGGCAATACCTGGAATACGATCAGCGGCGCCAATGACTCCGTCTATCTTGCCACCATTACCAATCATACCCATTACAGGGTGTTTGTGGACAAAGGCCTGAACGGGTGCTATTCCGACGAGCGTTATCTTTTCTTCACCTCACCGGAGATCACCTATACTGCCGACTCTTCCGTATGTGCAGGCGGTCCCGTTGCGCTGGTAGCACAAAGCTCCGCAGGAAGCAGGGTCAACTGGTATGATAATATAAGCGCCGAAACCCCGGTCCATACGGGAGATACGCTGGATATACCTAACCTGCTGGGCAATACTACCTTCTACGCGGAAGCGATGACAGGCAACGGGCCCGGAAATGCAGGTCCTTTAACACCGGCTTCGGTAGGCACAAACTCAGGTACGTCCTCCGCCTATACGACCTATTATATGTCCTTTGATGTGCTGCAGTCCACCACCCTGCTTTCCGTGGATATCTTCCCTACAGCAGCTATCAACTCCAGCGCCAGCATCGTTATCCTGGATCCCAACCAGAATATCATCGCTACGGTCCCTTATACAACGACCGTTACAGGTGGTGCCACCGCACAGACCATCCCTATGAATATACAGCTGCCACCGGGCACAGGATACAGGATGGGGCAGGCAGCAGGTCCTATCGCGCTTTCCCGTAATTCAGCCGGTGCCAGCTACCCGTATACATCGGATGCCATCAGCATTACCGGCAACAATATGGGTGCAGGCTACTACTATTATTTTTACAACTGGAAATTCGAATCCGGGTGTAAATCGGCCAGGGTACCTGTAAATGCCCGTATCGTCCAATCTCCCGTAGTGGATCTCGGAAGCGATATCAACGACTGTTTTGATGAAGGAGCCTATGTTTTCCTGAATGCCAGGAACTCCGGCATGGCGTATATCTGGGACAATGGCGATACCGGCCAGGTAAGGGTCATTGCCAACAGCGGCAGGTACTGGGTACATGTGGCCAATGAGCTCGGCTGCTTCGATACCGATACGGTCAATGTGACCATCAAGCGTAACCCCGTGTCCCTGCTGGGCAATGATACCGTGGTTTGTAAGAATACGCCCCTAGTGCTGGATGCCGGTCCTAATGGCATGCAATACTTCTGGAGCAACAACACCACTTCCCAGACCACTACGGTACGCACCTCCAATACCTACCGGGTGAATATCATCGGCGATAACGGCTGTACCACCATAGACAGCATCCGCGTGGATATGAGCGGCAACCCGCCGCTGTATGACAAGATACAGGTACAGAATCTCGGGATCAATACCTTCAGCTTCCGCCTTATCAATGCGGAGAGCATACAGTCCATGAAATGGAATTTCGGTGACGGCAGCTCCAGCTATGCAGCTTCGCCTACGCACACTTACGCCAGTGACGGCAATTACATCGTAACGCTGGAAACGTTCAGCAACTGCGGCGGCAAAGGAGATACCATCACCGTGCACGTTAAAGGACTGGGTATCGAAGACCTTGACAGGAACAGCCAGGTAGGACTCTACCCGAACCCTGCAAAAGATATGATCACCATAAGCTGTAAGAACACTACGGAAAAGATCAGGCAGATCAGCCTGCTGGATATTTCCGGAAGGGAGCTCCGTACACTGGAAGACATCCACGCTTCCGAAACCAGTATGGATGTGAGCCAGCTTACAGACGGTATGTACCTTATACAGGTGGTTACCGATGCTTATGTATATAAGCTGAAGTTCAATAAAGCTCATTAACCTTAACCGGCTTCATAAAAAGAAGCTGCCGGATATAAATAACGAGGCTGTCCTGATACGGGCAGCCTCTTTTATTATCACATTGAGGAGCCTGTCGTGTCACATTGAGCCTGTCGAAATGTGATAGGCATATATCAACAACCCTGTCAATATTTCGACTGAGCTCAATATGACAGGGTTATTTGCTTTTTAGACGGGCCTTCTTTTATTTGCCGATGCCCCGTAGCGGGCGCGCTTCACTGACAGCACGATAAGGGATACCCTCATATAGCACACCAGGTATCGCCATAGGCCAGGCAAATGCCTTTCCCCTTTTTATTTTACCTTACCGTAATATCAAAGTAAATATTTTGAAGTATCTTTAAATGACCATTTGAAAAAATATAAAATGAAAAAGAGCCTGTTACTGTTATTCGTAGCAGCAGCCTGCCAACACCTGAATGTAGCTGCTCAGAACAAATCCGCCACAGACAATTATTTTGAGATATCCAAGAACCTTGAGATCACTTCCAATATCTATAAAGAGCTCAATGAGTATTATGTAGACCCCATAGAGCCGGGCAGGATGCTCAAGAACAGCCTGGATGCCATGCTGAAAGGCCTGGACCCCTATACCGTTTATATTTCCGAATCGGAGATCGAAGATCACCAGCTCCTCTCGGCAGGAGAATACGGCGGGATAGGCGCTTCCATCTTTAAAAGCCAGGGCGGCCATTTCGTTTTTGACGCGCCTATCCAGAACGGACCGGCAGATAAAGCCGGCATCAGGAGCGGCGATATCCTGGTAGCCATAGACAGCAAGCCGATTGACAAGCTGAGCATTGAGCAGATCGGGCTGCTCTTCCGCGGCGCTCCGAAAACATCCCTCGATATCGGGATCAGGCACCCGGTCACCCAGAAGGTCTCCTCCAAGCGCATCATCAGGGAAAGCGTGGATATTCCCACCATCAATTATGCCGCGCTGATAGGCAGGAACAAAGACATTGCCTATGTGCACCTGGGACAGTTCACCCCTAATTGCAGCATGGAACTGCGTTATAAGCTGGACAGCCTTAAAGCGGCCAACCAGAACAAGCTGTCAGGAGTAGTGCTGGACCTCCGCGATAATCCCGGGGGGCTGCTGGATGAGGCCGTAAAGATCTGCAACCTGTTCGTGGATAAAGGACAGACCATTGTAACCACCAAAGGCAATTCCGATGAGTGGGATAAATCCTTTGCCACCACCGGGCCGGCCTGGGACCTGCAGGTACCCTTAACCGTGCTGATCAACAGCGCATCCGCCAGCGCATCCGAAATAGTAGCCGGCACCATACAGGACCTCGACAGGGGCATCGTTATCGGTCAGCGCAGCTACGGGAAGGGGCTGGTGCAGGTGATCAAGAACATCGGGTATAATTCCAGGCTGAAAATAACGACCGCCAAGTATTATACGCCTTCCGGCCGCTGCATACAATCCACGGACTATTCTCATAAAAATCCCGACGGCAGCGTCAACAGCATTGCCGATTCGCTGAAAATATTGTTCAAGACCCGGAAAGGACGCAGCGTGTATGACGGCGGCGGCATTGAGCCGGACCTGAATATCGTGGCGGGCAAGAACACCACCCTTATTTCCTCCCTGCAGTCCGGTAAGGTCCTTTTTGATTACGCAACCCTGTATTATCATAAGCATACCTCCATTGCACCTGCCAAAGAGTACTATTTTTCGGCAGCCGACTTTGAAGATTTTAAAAAGTGGCTCCAGTCGCAGCCCGCAGCCTACCAGACAGAAAGCGAAAAGAAGATAGAGGAGCTGAAGCAGTTCCTGAAGCAGGAACAGTACGGCAATGCTGTACAGTCCGCCGTCAGCCAGCTGGAGCAGCAACTGAAACAATACAAGCTGACGGAAGTGGAAAACCATAAAAAAGAAATAATTTCGTTGCTCAACTCAGAGATCGTGTCCCGCTATTATTACCAGCGAGGTACCATTGAGAATAAGCTGTCCAAGGACGATGAGGCGATAAAGCAGGCCCTGGAAGTGCTGTATGATACCAGGATGTACAGCAGCATCTTACAATAATACTATTTGCATTCGATACATGACACAACTCAAACATATAGCCGTAGTAGGTAATATCGGCGCGGGCAAGACCACACTTACCAAATTGCTGGCACAACATTACAACTGGGCCCCGCAGTATGAATCTGCAGATGAAAATCCTTATATCATAGATTTTTACAACGATATGCACCGCTGGTCCTTCAACCTGCAGATCTACTTTCTGAATGCAAGGCTTACGCAACTGCTGGAGATACAGGAAAGCGGCGTGACCGTCATACAGGACCGCACCATTTACGAGGACGCCTATATCTTTGCCCCCAATCTCCAGGAAATGGGCCTGATGGCGAAGCGGGATTTTGACAATTACATTGCCATATTCAATACCATCAAGAAGATGATCAAGCCGCCGGGGCTCCTGATCTACCTGAAAGCGTCCCTGCCGGCGCTGGTGGACCAGATACAGAAAAGAGGCCGGGAGTATGAGGACAGTATCCGGCTGGATTACCTGAAGCGGCTGAATGAGCATTATAACAACTGGATCGATAATTATACAGATGGCAAGCTGCTCATCATCAATGTGGATGAATGCAATTTTGCAGAAAAGGAAGAGGACTTTGCCGAGGTTATCAGGAGAATCGACGTGGAAATGAACGGGCTTTTCAATGAGCTTTAAGACCCTAGCCCTGCTTTATTCAGAAATATATATAAAAGACCCTTGTATTGTCACATTGAGCTTGTCGTATCACATTAAGTCTGCTATGTCACATTGAGCTCGTCGAAATGTGTGCTATGTACCAATAAGCAACCCTGTCAATATTCCGGCTTCGCTCCATATGACAGGGTTATTTTCTTTTTAGGCAATTCTTTTTTATTTGAAGCGCCGGCCTGTGACCGCTACCGGAACACCTCCCTGGCGGCAGCCATGACCGTTGCCGCGGGAATGCCCTGGATATCGGCCTTTACCGGCTCGAATTTGAATTGCTGCCGCTCCGTATAGACCTGCCAGTGCGCTTTGAACCGCTCCGGGTACACCACCCTGACATCCGGGAAAAGATCAGCGCTGAAGGTCGTAAAACGATAAGGGTTTTCCCCGCTGGTAATGATCACGGTGGGGATGCCCGATGCCATACCCACATGGTAGGCCATGGAATTATTGCTGACCAGCAGGTCCAGCTGCTGAATAAGCGCTATGGTATCAGGCAGCGCGAGTGCTCCCGCCCGGGAGACCACCTGCCCGTCACCGGTGAATCCTTCCAGTATTGCTGCCGCGCCGTCCGTATCATCCGGACCGCCCAGTATCAGAATGGTATGCGCGGGGTATTGCCGGCGCAGCATGGCTATTAGGTCCTTCCAGCCTTCATTGCTCCATTTCCTGCTTACGGCATTGGCGCCTATGAACAGCCCGATGGATGGAGGCTGCTGCCCGGAGCTCAGCTTCGGAAGGTAGGGCTTTTTAATATCCACCAGCTTACCGGTAATGATCTCTGCCGCCTGCCGGTTGCCCTCGAATTCATATATATTGCGGGGAATGTTTACAAGGGAGGTATAGAGACCCCGCGACAGGGCCAGCAGTTCCGGCACCTCATATAATTGTCCCACGCCTGTATTATTAACGGCACCTGCGGCCATCACACAGAGGTCGTCCAACAGCACATTACGGCTGACGGACGGTGCTATCACTTCCGTAAATCCGAGATCCGCCAGCCGCTGCCATAAGGCCTGCCTGTAAGCCGGGTCTTTAAAATACTGCTTTTTATCTACCCAGATGGGCGTGATGTCATGAATGGCGTCCACGGCCTCGAACAGGCCTTTCCAGGCCACATTGCCCAGCAGGAAGAGCTTCCGGTGCGGGTACATAGCGCTGTAGTAGGGCAGCATATTCCGGAACAGCACATAATCGCCGATATCATCCAGGCGTATGATCAACAGGTTGTCTTCGCCGCCGGGCTCCGGCCGCTGTATATGAGCGGTTATCCAGGATTTGTCCTCCGCAAAAGTGGCGGTGACAGCCTGCAGGCGTTTCCTGCTTTTTATTTTCCGTAATAATAAGGACAATTTATACATCATAGGCAGCAGAACAGCTAGTAAAAATTACGGTTAGATAAACAGCTCCTCTTCCTGCTGTCCCATAGGAGGCGCGTTCCTTCTCCTGATAGGCAGGCGGAGCTTAACGTATTTATTGAACAGGACACCCATCAGTATCCCGATACAGGCGCCATACAATGCACCGCCGATGACATCCATAGGATAATGTACGCCGACATATACCTGTGAATAGGCCACCGAGCCGGCCCATAAAAGACAGAGGAACCATACCAGCACGTTGCGCTGCCCCAGCGTAACGATGATAAAGAGCGACATCGCAAAATGATTGGCCGCATGGTTGGAAGGAAAGGAATAGCCGCTGCCGCACTGCACGAGATTACGTACAATGTCCGAAAAAAGCTCATCATTGCAGGGCCGCACCCTGGCAAATAAAGGCTTAAATATCTTGGCCGCCGTAAAATCCGAGATACCGAAAGTGATGAGGTAAAAAGCGCACCAGTAGAATCCCCGCTTACCGTAGTTGATGATCGTAAAGAACAGCAGGAACAGGTATAAAGGCGCCCAGAACAGGGGGTTCCTCAGCAGGGGGGCCAATATATCCATTACCGGGTGTATCCATTCCAGGTGCACACTAAAAAACCATAAATAATCCCACTCTTGTAATTGTTCCAGCATACTATTTCCTGAATATCATGATCAGCCTGGGTGAATGCTCCCGGTCAAAACTGCTCAACCGGTAATCACCGAATATATTTTCAAGTTGTAAACCTGCTTTTTCGAATAAAAGTTTAAAACGCTCCACGCTCACGTCCGATACCCGCTCCTCAAAATGCAGGGGCGGCGCATTGCCGTCCCTTACCACGATCTCCTTTACGATCTTGCCTTCGCTGACATATCTTTTAATATCAAAGATAATATTCCCCTTGATTATTTGCTCTTCCGCAACGAGTTTGTTTTTGACATACACGTTATTAAAATAATCTATCACGAGGAGACCGCCTTTTTTCAGGCCGTTGGACAGGGACCGGGCCGCGTTCAGGTGGTCACGGTAGGTATTGAAATAGCCGAAGCTGGTAAAGAAATTAAATATGGCGTCAAAATAGTTCACATGCATCGGGGCACGCATATCGTGCTCGTAGAACGAAACCCTGTCGCCTGCAAACTGCTCCTGCGCCTTTTGTATACGGGCGGCGGAAAGATCGAACCCTATTACCTTTGCCACATACTTGGACAGTTGATAGGCGTACCTGCCCTCACCACAGGCCATATCGGCCACAATGCTGTCCCCCGGCAGGCGGAGGTATTCCATCAGGCTATCTACAAACTGGGCAGCCTCTGCTTCATCCCGGTGGGCGTACAAAACCGGGTAATACGGGGAGTCAAACCAATTGCTGAACCATTCTTGCTGTTGCGTTTCCATACATTCTAATACTTTGCGTGTGCTGTAAGCCTGCTACTCCGTATAATGATGCAGATATTTCATCACTTCCTTTTCACTGTCCGTTTTCCGGGCTATATAATCCTGCAACTGGGAGGCGTTGATCTTACCCACACCGAAATACTGTGATTCGGGATGCGAGAAGTACCATCCGCACACTGATGACACGGGATACATAGCCAGATTTTCCGTCAAATTTATGCCTATATTTCCGGTTACATTCAACAAGCTGAATAATTTTATTTTCTCCGTATGGTCGGGGCAGGCGGGGTAGCCCGGAGCAGGCCGGATGCCCTGGTATTTTTCCAGGATCAGCGACTGCCTGTCCAGCGCCTCGCCTGCAGCATAGCCCCATTCCCGAGTCCTGACCAGCAGGTGCAGGTACTCCGCCGCCGCTTCCACCAGCCTGTCCCCCAGGGCCTGCAGCATGATCTTGCTGTAATCGTCCATATCCGCCTCGTACTGCCGGATGAGCGGCTCCAGGCCGTCCACCGTTACCGCGAATGCGCCCATATGGTCGCCGGCCTTACCATAAGCGGATTCAGGAGCCACAAAATCCGCCAGGGACATATAAGGCAATCCTTTAGCTTTCTTTACCTGCTGGCGGAGCATTTCTAATGTGCAGAGTGGCCGGCTGTCCTTATCATACAGGTAGATGGTATCCCTGTCATCGGTATTGGCCTTCCAGAAGTCATACACGCCCTTGGCGGTCAGTGTTTTATTATCAATGATATCCTGCAGCATCCTTTGGGCGTCATCATACAGCCGCGTGGCTTCGGCGCCTATATGCTCATCCTCCAGTATCTGGGGGAACCTGCCCCTGAACTCCCAGGTAATAAAAAACGGGGTCCAGTCGATATATTCCCGCAGCACGGCCAGGTCAAACACGATTACTTTGGTATCATTATTGAACGCGGGTACCGGGGGGGTATAGCTCTCCCAGGCGATCTGCTTCTTCTGTGCTACCGCTTCGGAATAATCCACCAGGGTTTTGATACCCTGCTTTTTCAGGTAATCCGCCTGCAGCTGCTCATATTCCGCCCTGATGCTGCCCAGGTATTCCGCCCTGCTGTCCCGCTTCAGTAACATGGTAGCCGTGGTGACGCTTTTGGACGCATCCAGCACGTGCACCACATTATGATCGTATTCCGGCGCGATCTTCAATGCCGTATGCAGCCTGGAAGTGGTAGCGCCTCCTATCAGCAGGGGAATATCCAGCTTCTCTTCCTTCAGGGTCCGCGCTACGGTCACCATTTCGTCCAGCGACGGCGTGATCAGCCCGCTCAGGCCTATGATATCCACCTGGTGCTCCCGGGCTTTGGAAATGATCTCGCTGCAGGGCACCATTACGCCCAGGTCAACGATCTCATAGCCGTTGCAGGCCAGCACCACACCCACGATATTCTTACCGATATCGTGCACATCACCCTTCACGGTGGCCATCAGTATCTTACCGTTGCTGGTAGTGATATTGTTCCGGCTTTTTTCCTCTTCTATAAAGGGCAGAAGGTAGGCAACGCTTTTTTTCATCACGCGGGCGCTCTTCACGACCTGCGGCAGGAACATCTTACCGCTGCCGAACAGGTCGCCCACTACGTTCATACCGTCCATCAGCGGACCTTCTATCACTTCCAGCGGGCGGGAGTAGAGGCCTCTTGCCTCTTCCGTATCTTCATCAATATGATCCGTGATACCGTTCACCAGCGCGTATTTCAGCCGCTCCTGCACCGTATTATTGCGCCATTCCTGGGTCTTCACCTCGGCTTTGCCGGTCTGCCTGACGGTTTCCGCCAGGGCTATCAGCGCATCGGTAGTCTCATTATGCTCATTATTCCTGTTCAGGATCACATCCTCGCACAGCTGCTTCAACCGCGGCTCGATCTCGTCATATACCACCAGCTGCCCGGCATTGACAATGCCCATATCCATACCCGCCCTGATGGCATGATACAGGAACACGCTGTGTATGGCCTCCCGGACGGCATCATTGCCCCGGAAAGAGAAAGACACATTGCTCACACCGCCGCTGATACGGGCATAGGGCAGGTGCTCCCTGATCCACCGGGTAGCTTCTATAAAATCCACGGCATAGTTATTATGCGCTTCTATGCCCGTGGCAATTGCGAAGATATTGGGATCGAAGATGATGTCCTGCGGCGGGAAGCCCACCTCATTGACCAGGATATCATAGGCTCTTTTACAGATGGATATTTTACGCTCGTAGGTATCGGCCTGGCCGGTCTCGTCGAATGCCATCACCACTACCGCCGCGCCGAACAGCCGGCATATCCTGGCCTGCTCCTTAAATTTGGCCTCACCTTCCTTCAGGGAGATGGAATTCACGATACATTTACCCTGTATGCACTTCAGGCCGGCCTCTATGATCTCGAATTTGGAGGAATCCAGCATTACGGGCACCCGCGCTATATCCGGCTCGCTCTGGAGCAGGTTGACATACGTGGTCATGGCCTGTACGCCGTCCAGCAGCGCGTCATCCATATTGATATCTATGATCTGGGCGCCGTTCTCTATCTGCTGGCGGGCTACGCTGATGGCCTCCTCGTATTTATCTTCCCTTATAAGGCGGGCAAATTTTTTGGAACCTGTCACATTGGTCCGTTCGCCAATGTTCAGGAAATTAGTATCGGGCCTTACTACCAAAGGCTCCAGCCCACTCAGCCTGAGAGTGGGGGTACTGTTATACTGCGTCATTTTTTAAACATTTGTAAAGCCGGGCATACTGGATGCCCCGGTCGCTATAATAAACAGTCCCGGTCTTTCCGTACCGGGTTGAAATAAAACGATAAAATTAATCCTTTTTCCGATATAAATGATAACAGCAGGTCACCTTCACCTGAAAGACCACGGAATTCCAGTACCTTTGCCGGGTCAACCGCCCAGGCTTTTTATGAACTTCATCAAAAAATACTTCACTACCGCGCCCTTTATCCTGCCCGTTGCAGGCTTGTTCCTGTTCCTTATGACCTTTTTCGAGATCCTGAACTTCTGGACGGACGGGGTGATGTACGGTACCGGCTATATGCTGCGCCCGCTGCTGGCCATTATATATACCGTTTGCTGGACAGGAGCCGTTTACCTGAAAAAATGGGGCATGTACGGGTTTGTTGCGGTGACGGCCGTCAGCTGGGCGGGCGCGCTGCTCTTTGCCGGCAATGATATTTCCCGGGATACGCTTACGCTCTGGCAGCAGCCGATCCCCCTGAATATCATATTTTCCGTTCTCCTGCTGGTATTCTTTAAGAAATTCCACATCAATAACAATATCTTATCAGACCGGGAAGAGCCTTAAACCGAAAAAACATTTTTTTATATAAAATATCTTCATAACTTTGCAGACTCATTTAATTACGCATGCTTAGAACCATGCACTAAACGTAATATATTTTATGAAAAAAGGAATTCACCCGGAAAACTACCGCTTCGTGGTATTCAAGGACATGTCCAATGAGCACATGTTCCTGACCAAATCTACTGCTCATTCCAGAGAAACTATCACCTGGGAAGACGGTAACGAATACCCGTTGATCAAAGTTGAGATCTCCAACACATCTCACCCGTTCTACACAGGTAAATCTGTATTTGTAGATACAGCAGGCCGTATCGAGAAGTTCAACAAACGTTACGCCAAAAAATAATCTTGCGGAATTCCACCCCCATGCACCATCCAACACTTTGGTAATAAGCAGAAAGGGTCCAGACAAGATTCGCGGTTGTCTTGACAACGCATTATTTCATTCACAAACAGGCCGGTCAAGCGGGCCTACATTAAAAAAGAAAGTGTTATGCCTAAAGTAAAAACTCATTCAAGGGCTAAAAAAACGTTTAAGGTTACAGGGAACGGAAAGATCCGTCGTTTTCAGGCGTTCAAAAGCCACTTATTAACCAAGAAATCCACCAAGCGCAAGCGCAGCTTACGCGGCAGCGTGGAAGTGCACTCTGCAAACTTACCCCTGGTAAAACGCATGCTGAGATTAAGATAATACCGGCGGATAGATAGTTAAGCCGATACTGTCTCCGGGAGAGCCTGCTTTCCCACCTAAACAACATTTAATAACATATTTAATTAACATAAGAATATGCCACGTTCAGTAAATGCCGTTGCATCACGTGCAAGAAGGAAAAAAGTCCTTAACCAAACCAAAGGTTTCTACGGCAAACGTAAAAACGTATATACAGTAGCTAAAAACGTTCTGGAGAAAGGTCTGGGCTACAAATTTGTAGGCCGTAAATTGAAGAAACGCGACTACCGCACTTTATGGATCGCCCGTATCAATGCGGCAGTACGTGAGGAAGGTCTGAGTTACTCCGTTTTCATGCACAGGTTGAATGAAAAAGGTATCGACCTCAACAGAAAAGTTTTAGCTGATTTAGCTATGAACGAGCCTGAAAGCTTCAAAAAATTAGTGGCTCAGGTTAAATAATTTTTATAAAACCTATTTACTTGTTTTAAGTAATTTAAAAAAGATATTACAATGGAAGCAATTGCTTTTATCCACGAACAATTCAGCTCTGTAAAAGAAATGCCGTCCTTCAAAGCCGGTGACAACGTTACAGTGAACTACAAAATCGTTGAAGGTACCAAAGAGCGTGTACAGTCGTTCAAAGGCGACGTTATCAAACGCCAGGGCCAGGGTGCTACCCAGACTTTCACTGTTCGTAAAATTTCTGACGGTGTAGGCGTAGAAAGGGTATTCCCTCTGTACTCCCCGCATATCGAATCTATCGTCGTTAACAAACGCGGTCTGGTTCGTCGTGCCAAATTATATTACCTGCGTGAGCGCTTCGGTAAAGCAGCACGTATCAAAGAGAAAAAAATGGCTTCTAAATAATCCACGTTTTCTCATAAATCAAAGAGCCTCCGGTGATGTCCGGAGGCTCTTTGATTTTATATCCCCTCCTCTTGCTTCTGCACAGTCGTCATCAGCGGCTTTTTTTTTCGTACGGGATTTATTTGAATATCCAATCTAAAAATTTAAATTTGCTTCCGTATTTTCAAAAGCTATATTTTACAATATGAATTTTCAATTAACAGAAGAGCAGATTGCAGTAAGAGACGCCGCGCGTCATTTTGCGCAAACAGAATTATTACCGGGTGTAATAGAGCGCGACGATCAGCAGAAATTCCCTGCAGAACAGATCAAAAAACTCGGGGAACTGGGCTTTTTGGGTATGATGGTAGACCCTAAGTACGGCGGTTCCGGTATGGATGCAGTTTCTTATGTTCTGGCTATGGAAGAGATCTCCAAAGTAGATGCTTCCGCTTCTGTGGTAATGTCCGTAAACAACTCCCTGGTATGCTGGGGACTGGAAACTTACGGCAATGAAGAACAAAAACAAAAATACCTCGTTCCCCTGGCATCCGGGCAGTGCATAGGCGCTTTCCTCCTGTCTGAGCCGGAAGCAGGTTCCGATGCAACTTCCCAGCGTACTACCGCTGAAGATAAAGGCGACCACTACGTGCTGAACGGTATCAAGAACTGGATCACCAATGGTTCCAGCGCTACCTATTACCTGGTAATTGCCCAGACCGATATTGCCAAGAAGCACAAAGGCATCAATGCCTTTATCGTACATAAGGACTGGCCGGGCGTAACCGTAGGTGCCAAAGAGAACAAAATGGGTATCCGTGGCAGTGACACGCACTCCATCTCTTTCCAGGACGTGAAAGTCCCTAAAGAGAACAGGATCGGTGAGGACGGCTTCGGCTTTACCTTTGCTATGAAAACACTGGCAGGCGGCCGTATCGGTATCGCCTCACAGGCCCTGGGTATCGCAAGCGGCGCCCTGGAGCTGGCCATCAAATATTCCAAAGAGCGTAAAGCCTTCGGCACTGAGATCATGAACCACCAGGCCATCGCCTTTAAAATGGCTGAAATGGCTACTGCCGTTGAAGCAGCCCGCCTGCTGTGCCTGAAATCCGCCTGGGAAAAAGACCAGCATATAGATTATACCGTTTCCGGCTCTATCGCCAAGCTGTACGCCTCCGAGATCGCGCAATGGGTCACCAACGAAGCGGTTCAGATACATGGCGGATACGGCTATGTGAAGGAATTCCACGTGGAGCGCCTGATGCGTGATGCCAAGATCACCCAGATCTATGAAGGTACTTCCGAAGTGCAGAAGATCGTTATCAGCCGCAGCCTGCTGAAATAATTATCTTGTCGTGTCACATTGAGCCTGTCGAAATGTGACCTGTATACATAAACAACCCTGTCATATGGAGCTAAGTCGAAATATGGACAGGGTTGTTTGCTTTTCAGGCAGCACCTTTTCATCGTCTATTTTTTTCCTCTACCGGGATGAAAATCTCTCCGGGAAACCTGCTTATACCACTTATTTATAATTTCTATATTACTTTGTTTAAATTTGAAGTGCTGAGCATTTAATAACAGCCACTCCAAAGAATGATATAGAAATATTTAATAAAAATGCTGATCAACCCATCCATTATACCAGATATCAAAGCCATCATTGCCCGGACAAAGGACAAGACAATACGTACCATTGATCATCAGCGAACACTGATGTACTGGCATATTGGCAAAAGAATTTTTGAAGAGGAACAAGATGGCAAAGACAGGGCAGATTACGGTACATATCTCATAAAATACCTTTCAGAACAATTACAGCCTGAATTTGGAAGTGGTTTTTCTTCCAGACAACTGAACTGGTATAGGCAGTTTTACCGCACTTTTCCAATTGTGTCTGCACTGCGGACACAATTGAGCTGGACACAGTATAAGATGCTTCTAAGTGTTGATAATGAGGACAAAAGAGAATTTTATATAGCCGAGACCATAAAAAATAATTGGACTTCCCGGCAATTAGAACGACAGCTATACAGTAATCTGTACGAACGACTTTTATTGAGCAATGACAAAGAAAGTGTTTTGGCGGTTGCTAGAAACGAAAAGCAACCCTCTGATGCAAAAGAAATCATTAAAGACCCAATGCTTTTAGAATTCCTAGGGTTAAAAAGAGAAGCATCTTACTATGAAAGGGATTTGGAAAATGCCATTATCACACACTTACAGGATTTTTTATTGGAGCTGGGTAATGGATTTTCATTTGTAGCCAGACAAAAAAGAATACATCTGGACGGTGATGAGTTCTTTGCGGATCTGGTTTTCTATAACCGGCTATTGCAATGCTTTGTAATTATTGAAATCAAAACCCATAAACTAACGCACCAGGATATCGGGCAGTTGCAGATGTATGTTAACTATTATGACCGCATAGAAAAGCTCCCTCACGAAAACCCCACCATCGGCATTTTGCTTTGTGCCAAAAAAAACGATACAGTAGTAAAATTCACATTACCGGAGGGACAAAAACAAATTATCGCAAGCCAATACGAATTGTATTTACCCACAGAAAAGCAATTGCTGGAGGAAGTAAAAAAGGAGCTGGAAAGCTTTGAAGAAAAGAATGAACAACCGGGCTCTTAATATTTGCAGCACATCCAACATCAGCCGGGCTTTAGCTTTAGCCAGTCCTTTAACCTTACACCGTTTACAACCATCTGCTTAAAAAATTTACAGACCTTCCAACCTTACAACCCAGCCGACACTCTTTATAGTTAAAATACGACCGGATGATAGATTTACGGATAATAGAAGCCTGCAAAAAACAGGAAAGGCGCGCACAGCGGGTCGTATATGATTTTCTATTACCCAGGCTGTACCATACCTGCAAAAGGTATATAGATAATGACACGGATGCTGAGGATGTGCTGGCTGAAATTTTTGTCATCATATACACGAAGATACACCAGCTGGAAGCGCCGGAGGCCCTGGTAGCATGGTCCAGGAAAATAGCGGTCCGCCATTGTATGGCTTACCTGAAAAGGCATACCCGCTTTGACGAGCTAACGGAGCAGCACCACGCGGTATCACCGGCATTACAGCCTTCGCACGAGAAAGACCTGCACCAGCTGGTAGGCTATTTACCTGCCGGCAGCAAGCTGGTCTTTAACCTGGCCGTGGTGGAAGGCTATTCCCATAAAGAAATAGCGGACCTCCTGCAGATATCCGAAGGGACTTCCAAATCCCAGTTGCACTATGCCAAGCACAAGCTGAAAACGTGGCTGGAAAAATTTTATACCGGCTAAAGCCGGAACTATTAAAAAAGAAAGATGATGGAACAGTCAGATAACATTTTTGAAAATTATAAAGAGCAGATGCAGGCGCAGGAACATAACAGCGAACCTTTACCTTTCGACAGGGAGCAGCTATGGGAGACCATTACCGGCAGGCTGGAACAACAACGTCCGCGCAAAACGGTCCTGTTCCGGAATCTCGGCATAGCAGCGGGTATCCTGCTGGTGGTGAGCATTGGCATCCTTTACCTACAACGGACCGGCGATACGCCCTTACCCTCCGGAGTAGTACAGCAACCCGGTAACCCTCCACGCGCAGCAGCACAGGAACACCCTCCACTCCCCGATCCCGTGCCTCTTACACAGGCGGACGCAGCGATATCAACCGTTGCCAGGCAAACACCGGCAGCCACCAAAGTACGGACTTCAGTACCAACACTCAACAAATTACCGTCACGGATAGTTACCGGTTACGGCAATGCTGTAACCCAGTATGCAGACAGCAGCTCAACAGACCCTTCCATTGCAGCCACATTACCCATAACGGAAGTAATACCAGGCATTACAGACAGCATTTCACCCATCAGAACAGCATCCTCCACCCGTGTACCATCTACACTTTTACAGGCGCTGGAAAGCGGCACTACCGGTGTAGTAGTTAACAACCCGTCCGGGCAGCCCGGCAGCGCAGCAGCGATCAGGATAAGAGGATATTCTTCCATCAGCGGCAGCTCCAATCCCCTGTACGTGGTAGATGGCACTATCTATATGGGTGATATCGCTGACATTGACCCTGCTGATATTTTAAGCATGGATATTTTAAAAGATGACACAGCGACTTCCCAATACGGTTCCAGAGGCTCCAACGGCGTCATCGTGATCACCACTAAGGACGGTGCCTACACTGAAGTGCAGGAAAATGGCAACCTGTGGGATAAAATATTTAAACGCAAAGGAAAACGGCACCGGAAGTCTGGGCAATAAATTAAGCCCCCTGCCATACACCTGGCATCCCTGACATTTTACAGCCTCATTCAGGCAATAGCGCTGGCTATTGGTGGCGGAGCTATGCCCCATACGATATACTTAAAAAGATTTATATGATAAAAACAATCACATTTCTTATTGCAACCAGCATCTGCAGTACCGGCATACTGTCGGCACAATCCCCGGCAGATACCCTGAAAGTCACATCCGGCTCTCAGCAGCCGGGCCAGCCTGCGGCAGACCCTTCCGGTACCTGGATTAGGAACCGGTGCCAGGCATCTGTACGCACAACACCCCAGCCGCTCATTGTTATAGATAATTCGCCTTACCTGGGTGAGCTGTCAGCAATAGACAAAGACAATATTGCCGAAATAAAGATTCTTAAAGGCAAGGAAGCCACTACGCTTTACGGGAAAAGGGCCTTGGATGGCGTCATTATCATCACCACCAAAAGCCACCTGAAAAGCAAAAAGAAGCGGGGATCATTTATAACCAGGTTATTCAGGGTAACCAGCCGTATATGCAGCTACCTGTTGAACTTTAAAATCCATTGAATAATGAAAAAGATATTTACCATTTTTACAGGCAGCGCTTTCTGCCTCACTACAGCCGTTGCCCAGGAAATCGTGCCTGTTCCCGCAAAATTAGAAGCTGTAACAGTATATAAGCAGGGCGCGCAACTGCTGCATAAGATACAGCCACAGATACCGGCCGGCTACAGCGAGCTGGTCATAGAGCAGGTGTCCAATATGATAGACGAGGCCAGCATCCAGCTATCCGCACCTTCGGCTGTAACCATTATGTCCGTAAGATTTGCACCCACCTATGAACATCCTTCCAAAAGCAGGGATACCATACTGCCGCACGATGCCATATCCGAAACGGAAAGACAGCTCACTGCTGTCAGGATCGGGAAAGAGGTGGCCGGCAATACGCTCGCTTTGCTGGATGCCAACAGGAAGCTGGGAGGAGAGCCCAACAGCACCAATGTTGCGGAGCTTATAAAGCTTACCGATTATTATGCCGAAAAGCAGGGCGAGCTGCGCCGTAAGATCGCACAATTAAGTGAGCAGGAAAAGCAATTGCAGGAGCAACTGGGTAAATTACGGAATACTCCCGGCAAGCCTGAAGAGAAAAAAAAGACCGGGGGCTATATCGTTGTCCAGGTAATGGCCTCCCAGGCCGTACAGCCTGTTATGGCGGTGCAATATTACGCTACAAATGCAGGCTGGAATCCTTATTACGACCTGCGTTCGGAAAGCACCGGCAAACCGTTACAATTCCTGTACAAAGCCAATATTGTACAATCCACCGGCATCGACTGGAAGAGAGTAAAGCTGCGGCTGTCCACTGCCAATCCTTCGCTCGGGAACAATACACCCCGGCTGTCAGCCTGGATCCTGCAATACGGCTATCCCCGCTATAACACCAGCCCGGCAGCCGACCTGCTGGAAGGCAGTGTTCCCGGCGCAGTGGTGTCCAATCCATCCGGGCAGCCCGGTAGCTCATCAACGATCAGGATAAGAGGATTTTCTTCCATCAGCGGCAATTCCAATCCCCTGTATGTGGTGGATGGCTCCATATATATGGGTGATATTGCGAATATTCCTCCTTCGGATATTTTAAGCCTGGACGTTATCCAGGGTATCCAAGCCACCTCCCAGTACGGCTCAAGAGCCTCCAACGGCGTGGTCAACATCACCACCCGGTCGAAAGGCGTGGATAAGTTCACCGCTATAGATGTAAAAGAGCTGAGCACCACCTTTGATATTGATCTTCCCTATGAAATATTGTCCAACGGCAAAGAGCACAGCGTGAGCCTGAAAGCGCTCAGCCACCCGGCACGCTACCATTATTACGCCATACCCAAAGAAGATCCCGATGCCTTTCTCGTAGCAGAGATCACCGGCTACGGCGACCTGAACCTGCTGCCGGGCACAGCCAATATTATCTTTGAGGACCTGTATGTGGGTAAAACCCGTATCGACCCCTACCAGCCCAACGATACCCTGCTGCTCAGCATGGGAAGGGACCGGAAAGTGATCGTCAAAAGGGATATGATAGCAGAGCTGACCGGCACCAAAACTTCCGGCAGCTATAAAAAGCAGGTCTTCACTTATGATATAACCGTAAAAAACACGAAAAAGGAAAGCATCCATATCACCCTGAAAGATCAGTATCCCATAGCTACGGACCATTCTATGAACATAGAGCTGCTGGAACATTCCGGCGCAGAGGTCGATAAAGAGACGGGACTGCTTACCTGGAAGCTGACCGTCGCGCCGGGAGCCAGCCAGAACTAAGGATCGCTTACAGCATCCGGTATCCTAAAGAAAAAATAATAGGCAACCTTCAGCCCTGATAACCTTTAGCAGCATTACCGGTCGTTCCAACCTATATACAGAAGATGCCGCCCCTTAAAAGGAGCGGCATCTTCTGTATATTAATAGTTTTATATTAAGCCTGCTTAACTTCCACAGGACGCTTTGGCCTGGTACTGAAAAAAACCGCCAGCCCTACCATGATAGTCAGCAGGATGCTCGCTATCACCGCAAGCGTCTCCTGGGCATCAATCCCGGGATATTTAAATCGGAACTCTACCTGGTGCTTACCGGCAGGGATATTCAGCCCTCTTAATACATAATCCGTTCTTATGATCTCCGCAGGCTTGCCGTCTATAGTGGCTGTCCAGCCTTCGGGGTAATATATTTCAGAGAATACAGCAAAACCATCCTGCGCGTTGTCCACTTCATAGCTGAGCTTATTAGGCGCATAGGCAGTCAGCTTCACAGAGGCGTTCTCAGATTTACCGATCCTGCTGTTCACCTTACCCATCCTGTCTTCCCTGATCACCGCAACGGCAGCCGGGTTAAAATTACCCTGGGTGGAATCCATAGGGTTCTGTAACGACGGTCCGTTCAGCGCGTCCATTTCTTCCCGGGCGGTCTTCACTACTTTAATGGTATTTACAAACCAGCCGTTACCCAGCGCGTTCGGGTTGAGCTGCACCGCTTCCTTAGGTTGCTGCTGGCCTGTGGGAAGAATAAAGTATTTGGTGTTCAGCATGTTCAGCACGCTGCTGTTGAACTTCCCGATCTGGCTTTCTATCAGGTCCTGGTAGATCTGCAGCTTGGCGCCGTGGTACCCGCCTACGGAATGGTGGAACAGCGAAGGGAACGCATCATTAAAAGCGCTTTTGGTAATATCAAAAACACGGTAGTTCAGTTCCTTATCCTGCATGATCTGCTTATCCACAGCCCGCGGGTTCAGCTTACGTTCCCAATCCGTTTCATCGATATAATGGGAAGCGTTCATATAGCGGTGCGCCACGCCGATGTTATCTATACCTATCAGCACTGCCACCAGGCCGATGGCCACGCCCTGGTTCAGCTTGTTTTTCAGCAGCGCCCACAGGACACCGCCTGCCAGCAGGATCAGCACCAGGCTGCGGAAAGAGTCCTTAAGCGCCATACTGGCCCTGTCCTCACGGATGGCCTTCATGATCTCCTCACCGGCCTCTCCGAACTGGGCGGCTATATTCTGGTCTCCCTCGCTGCGGTAGGTCATACCGGCCTGGCTGTACAGCAGTATCGCCAGCGTAATACCACCGGTGATATATACAGACAGTTTCAGCTTCTTCAGCAAATCGGCCTTATCCGCTTCCGGCTTCAGCACCTCCCTGAGGGCGGCCACCGCCATCACCACGAATATGAAGGAAGGTATGACCAGCGCCATGGAAGGCGTCCTGAACTTATTCAGGCCGGGTATGATGTCAAACAAAGTATCATTGATGCCTATATTCTTACCGGTAGAAAGAATGATGAAGAAGACCGACAGGCCCAGGCCCCACCATTTGAACGGGCTTTTAACTACAAATAATGACAGCACGAACAGGAAACAGATAATAGCGCCGAAATAGACAGGTCCTGACAACATCGGTTGCGGCCCCCAATAGGTAGGCGCCTGCTCGTTCATTTTCTCAGCCTGGGCCTGCGGTACTCCCAGAGATACCAGTTTCTGCTCATAGGCCGAATTTTCGGGCAGGGACTCAGCGCTGCCGCCGCCGTATAATCCCGGCACCAGGATGCACATCGTCTCACCCACGCCATTGCTCCATACAAAGGCATAATCCTTATCCAGGCCGGAACCCTGTTTAGCGACATCTTCCTGCAGCTCGCTGTGTCCGCCCCTTATCGTGTACTTACTGTTGTTCTGGGTCTGTATGAACCTCGCATTATTTACCAGCACCCCCAGGATGGCCCCTACAGCCAGGAATACGGTGCCTTTCAGCCAGATCTTCGTCTGCCCTTTGCGTATCATGGTGATAGCGATGCCTGTTACGGCTACCAGCACGGTGATGGCCGCGTAATAGATGATCTGGTAGTGCCCCGTCTCCACCATGAATGCCATGACGACCCCGGCCAGCGCGCCGCCCAGCCAGTACCTGCCCCTGTAAGCCCATACTATGGCTGCGAACAGCGCGGGTATATAGGCCACATCTATATATTTGGTGGTATGTCCGGCTACTATAATGATGGGATTGTAGGAAGCAAAGGCAAAGGCCACCGCTCCTATCAGTCCCAGCCATTTATTCCATCTCAGAGCGCTTGCCAGCAGGTAAAAGCTCACCATACCGAGGATAAAGAGAACGGCAGGATGATGCGGCAAGCCATGCTTATAGAAAAGAAGTGTCTGCTGTACTTTGCTGTACCAGTTACCGGTACTGTAGGGATCAATCAGTATCTGGGGCATGCCGCTGAACATATTGCCGGCCCACCCGGCCTGCTCTCCCGTTTTTTCATAAAAGTCCCTGTGCTCCTTGGAACCCTGCAGCCAGGTGAAGATATCATGCTGGTCAAGGTAATTGCCCTTAAAGGCGGGAATGCAGAATAAGGCGGCTACCAGGATAATGATCCCCAATACATATAAATGGGGCAGCCACCCCGAAAACTTAGATTTTTGATCCATAGTGTTATATTAATTAATCCAACAAATTTAAACAACCCCGCAATATATTCATAATAAAAGTAAGGTTTGCAGGGAAAAGCAGCTTAATTTCGCAGCCGGACCATCGCGACAGCAAAAATGATCACTACTTTATTCCTGGACAGGGACGGTGTTATCAACAAAGAAAATGAAGGGGATTATATCCGCAAGATCAGCGAATTTGAATTCCTGCCGGGAGTCACGGAGGCTTTACGGATCGCCGGTACGCTGTTTGACAGGATCATCGTGGTGACGAACCAGAGAGGGATCGGCAGGGGACTGATGATGGAAGAGGACCTCCATGCCATCCACGAAAAAATGCTCCGGGAGATCACTGCTGCCGGCGGCAGGATCGATAAGATCTATTTTGCAGCCACACCGGACAAGAAGCATCCCTACAGGAAGCCCAACACCGGTATGGGGCTGCATGCCAAAGAGGATTTTCCTGAAATTACCTTTGAAAACGCCTGGATGGTGGGCAATAACCTCAGTGATATGTATTTCGGGAAAGGATTGCAGATGAAAACGGTGTTCCTCCACACTACCCTGGAGCCCCAGGAAATGCCCAACCCATTGATCGATTATCAGTATGACAGCCTGCTGTCATTCATAACCGATTATGAAAAAGGCAACCCGTAAAGCCTATTCCCTGCTCCAGCGGAATTTGTAATTCCTTGCAAAGGTGTTCATATCGGATTTATCTCCTTTATAATGCTCTGCATAATAGACCAGCAGGCTTTCCATCTGGTATAATTCGAGATAGCCGCCGTAAGGGTAAGGCTGTGCGAGTCCCTTCTCAAAAATAACGGTAGTAGGATAGGAAACCTGGCCATTGGTGAGGTAAAGGGTCATTTCATTGAAAGACCTGCCTTTCCTTTTTGTCACATTGTAGGTAATACCGTTGAAGGTAACGGGCCTGGGCTGTTCCGCGTTGAACTTCACCGGGTAATAATGCTCATTGATGTAATCAATGACCTCGGGATGGCTGTAAATATCCCTGTCCATCTTTTTGCACCAGGTGCACCAGTTGGTGTAAATATCCACCAGGATCAGCTTCGGGTGGGTCTTCATAAGCGCTTCCGCTTCTTCAAAAGTGTACCATTTAATGGCTTTCTTCTGCCCGTAGGATACCACGCTCAACAGGACCAGCAAAGTACTCCAGATATATTTCATATGTTGTCGATTTAACAGTGCGTATGTTATGCTATGCAATATATAGACTATTTTTGTAGAAATAAATTTAAAATACCCATGAAAATTGCGGTAGCGGTTACGGGGGCCAGCGGTTCTATCTATGCCTACCAGCTGTTTAAAACACTGCAGCGGCATAGCGATCTCTTCAGGCAGGTAGGAATTGTATGGTCTGAAAATGCCAGGACCGTATGGCAGCTGGAATTACAGCACACCCGTTATGAGGACTTTGAATTCGAAACCTATAGCAATAAGGATTATTTCGCCCCTTTCGCGTCCGGCAGCGCGGGCTTTGACGCGCTGGTCATCTGCCCCTGCAGCATGGGCACACTGGGCCGTATCGCCCAGGGCATCAGCGATACCCTCATCACACGGGCCGCGGACGTGATGCTGAAGGAAAGGAAAAAGCTCATCTGCCTTATCAGGGAGACGCCTTATAATCTTATACACATCAATAATATGAAAACGGTCACGGAAGCCGGCGGCATTATCCTCCCGGCCTCCCCGTCCTTCTACAGCAACCCCGCTACCCTCGAGGAGGCGGCACAGACCGTTACCGACAGGGTCTTTGGTCTGCTGGGCGTACCCGTTCCGCACTATAAATGGGGACAGGAGCCTCCCGGGCAATAATTTCACCGGAATTTCGTTATTTTTATTACTCAAATCATTTCAATGAAAAGCATCGGCATCAGTTTATTGTTCGCATTGTTATCCGGCTCCGTACAGGCGCAGTCCGTACTGGGAACCCCTGTAGGACAGTGGACCTCTTTTTACTCTTACAATGAAGTAACGGATATGGTAGAGGATGGCACCACTTTTTATGTAGGCACCCTTTCAGGATTCTATACCTACAACAGGAACAACGGCGACATCGAGGCTTTCAATAAGATTTCAGGCATGGCCAACCCGGGCGTCGCCAGGCTGAGCCACGACATCACTACCGGCATTACGGTCATAGGTTACCAGAACAGCAATATCGACCTTTTTAAGGACAATACCTTTTTTAACATTCCTTCCCTCTTCCTGTCGCAGGTGAGCGGCAATAAGGACATCAACGACATTGTCTGCAAAAGCGGGTTTGCCTATATCGCTACCGGCAAGGGCCTGATCGTTGTAAACCTCAGCAGGAAAGAGATCAGGGAAACCGTGGTGTTTTACGATAATAATACCGAACAGCGCATACTGGGCGCCGCCGTATCAGGCAATACCATTTACGTCACTACCAGCAACGGCGTGTACCGGTCGGCGCTGGATAATCCTTCCTTTATCTATTACGGCAACTGGGACAAGATAGACAACGGCATTTATACCCGCATCATCAGCCAGGGCGATAAGCTGTACCTGCTGAATGACACGGAGATCGCCGTTTACGAAGCCAATACCCTGCGCCCCTTCTATAACCATACCCGGAGCATCGCCAATATATACCCGCTGTCGGGCAACAGGGTCGGCTTCAGCGATTACACCTCCAACAGCACCATACCCGACAATGCCTATATGCTGGATGCCAGTGGCCAGCCAGCAGACAGCATCCCTCAAAGGAAGATAGTCAAGGTCATTGAATCGGCAGGACAGGTGTATGTGGGCGAATACAAGACCGGGCTCCGCCGTAAGAACGGCCAGGAGTACACCACTTATGTGCCCAATGCCATCACTGACTACCAGGCCGCCGACGTATATGCCTATAACGGGGATTTCGCGGTAGCGCATGGCGGGCACCGTGACAACCTCAACCCGATATACAATACCAGCATCTATACGATATTCAAGGATAATATGTTTTACAATTTATCCTGGGTGTCCAATAATTATAATTTTATAGACTTTGTCCGTATCATCAGGGACCGGAAAACAGGCACCTATTATTCCACGGCATTCCGGGGCGGCGTCTCTGAAATGAGCGCGGAGCTTTCTCCCAGGGAATACAGGGATGTGTTCGAGCCCAGGAAAGGAGACCCCTCAGGGGATATCTATACCTACGGCCTGGCCCTGGACTCCCGCGACAACCTGTGGGTGGTCAATTACGGTACTGACCGGCTGCTGAAGGTCAAGACACCTGACGGCAACTGGTACAGCAGCTCCATTATCATCAACCCGCTTACCTCCGGTCAGCCGGCCTCGCTGCAGGGACTGGTAGGCGATATTGTCATTGACAAATCGGATAATATGTGGCTGGTACCCTTTGGCACCGGCGGACTGATCGTATATAATGCCAACGGCACGGTGGATAACAACAGCGATGACTTTTACAAGGTATTGCAGGCGGGTAAAGGAAAAGGCAACCTCCCCAGCAATAATGTGCAATGCGTAGCCGTGGATAAGAATGATAACGTATGGATCGGCACCGATATCGGTATCGCCGTATATTCCTGCGGCTATGATATCAAGCAGAATTGCGATGCGGATATTCCCGTAATCCAGAATGACGATTTCCCGGGATATCTGTTCCAGGAGATCAGCATTACTGCCCTGGCAGTAGACGGCGCCAACCGCAAATGGGTAGGCACCAATACCGGCCTGTGGCTGGTATCTGAAGACGGACGGCAGACCATACACCAGTTCACTACGGACAACAGCCCGCTGCCCAGCAATAATATCCGCAGGATCAATATAGACCCGATGACCGGTGATGTGTATATTGCTACCGATATGGGACTGGTACGCTATAAAGGCACCGCCACGGACGGCAGGGAAAGTATGGAAAAGCCGCTGGAGATCTACCCTAACCCCGTACCTTCCGGCTTTGGCGGGATGATCGCCATCAACGGCCTTACGGAAAACGCGGATGTGAGGATCGTGGATATGAACGGACAGCTGGTATTCCGCACTACCGCCAACGGCGGACAGGCTGTATGGGACGGCAGGGATTACCTGGGCAAAAGAGCACAGTCCGGCGTCTATATCGTAATGGTCAGGAGCAAGGACGGTGTGGATAAAGCCAATGGCAAGATCATTTTCAGGGAGTAATCCTGCTTAAATAATATATTCAAATACCGGCAGCGCAGCGTTTAGCTTACAGTTGCCGGTATTTATATTGTAAGGAGTTGTTTAACAAATTTTTGTCCGTCATTTCGGCTGTAGCGCAGGGGAACGGAGCCATCTATTCATTAATTTATCAAGTAAATGATCCGGCTGCACGTTGTTGCATTCGGAATATCTATACTACAATAGCTATTATCAGGGATGCCAGCACACCTGCTATCATAATGATATTTGCGATGTTAGACTTTTTCCTGAAATTAGTCTGTGTCAGGCAGAGCACGATCAGACCCAATCCGATATAGGTTATCCAGTTGATCGCACCGGGGCTTAAATTGAACTTATATAACCGCACAAAGAACAAGGCGAATGTTATTAGAAGCGCGATAAAAGAAAAGGTATTGTTCCGGGTTTTAGTTGGTGATGTTGTCATAGGTTTTTCATTTTACTTATTATACTTTATTTCTTCTTAATACAATCTTCATAAGTGTTAGTGCAATCTCTTTCTGCCAAATAGTGTATGGTAGCGATAGATGCATGACAAAGCCCCAGCACCAATGGCATCAAAGTAGATGACCAGCAGGCAGCATGCCCGGCAAAGGCAACTGCCGCCGCATTCGCTTTACAACCATAATAATCAGTTGAACAGCTCAACAGCACACCATCGGGATGATACCCTTTAAAATAGTCAGAAAAAGTGCTGACCATGTAAGATTGCCCTCCTGGCTCGGTAATGTCAACATTAAAATCATTCATGAAATCAACCGATGATGAATATACTGCATTGATATCGGTCACAAACTCATTCACACTTGCATATCCGAGCATTGCAACGTATTCGTCCAGCTCTTCCTCGGTCATTACATTATCTTCAGTCATGGCTGAAACCCTGCTGATGAAATCAGGCGGAAGCGTTTCGTGAAAAGTTCTCCAATACTCTAAAAAGTAGTAGGTAGTTTCGGTCGGTGGAGTTGTGACCGCTGTCTGCTGCAAATGTTCATTGGGGGATGGATGGTGAATACTGTTCTTTTGACAAGCGGAAGCAAATAGAAACGTACCCAACAGTAATGTTGTGCTTAATCTTTTCATGTTTAGGGTGGGTGGTTGATAGGTTAATAAGATGCAATATAGTTATTTTTTTTAATTTGATTATTAGTTTTTAACCTATTTAAATAAGAAAAGACTCAAATTGCTGATCATGATAGTGAACTTATTGTTTTGATGCCGTTTTTTAATGGGACTTTGACTTGTAAAAATTACATTTTTAATTTATTTACTCCCTAAATTATATATTCTTATTTTTAAAATATTTTGTATTATTGCTGCTAATCTTTTTTACCGTTAAAATATTATAAAAGAAGTTATATGTCAATGATTAAGAATGGATTTTTTGCTTATAGTTCAAATCCTACCCACTGCGGTGAATTCATAGAAGAAGCAATCAGAGAAATACATAGAAGTGGACATTTGGTTTTAATTAAAAGCTGGAAGACAATGTCTATAGCTGGCAAATATATAATATCAGAAATATTACAGGAAATTGAAAGTTCCGACTTTTTAATGGCAGATTTAACGGGATTAAATGAGAATGTACTTTTTGAGATCGGCTTTGCGATAGGCAAAGGAAAGCCAGTATGGTTAATTCAGGATACTTCCATAAGTGAATCATTTAATCGATATAAAGAATTAAACCTACTTACTACAATTGGCTACTCTCAGTATACAAGTTCCAAAGATATAGTAAACCAGTTTCTTAATAATAAAGGTTATCTAAAAAATGACAATTTAATTACTTCGATGTTTAATTATTCAGAATCTGACAGCAAGGAAAACGCATTATTTTATTTAAAAAGTCAGTTTGAAACAAATTATAATCAATATATAGTAAATACTATAAATGATTTTAAATTCCCTACAATCATCGACGACGCAACTGAAGTTAAAGTCCAATCAATTTCGTGGTATATAAACCAGCTACAAAGAGTACCAGCTGTATTAGTTGAATTTTCTTCAACTTACAGAAGTGGGTATGAGTTACAAAATGCAAAATGTTCCTTAATTGCTGGGTTAGCGTTAGGCTTAGATTTAAAAGTACAGATGATAGCCGAAAAACCTTGTCCTACATCTATGGATTATCAGGAGTATCTTAAAAAGTATACAAATTTAGAATTATGCAAACAAGCAATAGTACCTTTTTTCACAGAGATTAGAAATAATATAGCTGAATATTTAACAAAAAAAATCAGTATTGAAATTCCTAAAAAGAAACTAAGTGACTTACAAAAAATTAGGTTTGGGGAATATATCGCTGAACACGAATCAAAAAGTATATCAGATTACTATTTAGAAACTGCTCACGAAGAAACATTGATTAGAAGTGAATACAATATTGTCGTTGGAAGAAAGGGGTGCGGAAAAACAGCAACTTTGTATTTTTTAGAAGCATATTTATCTAAAGATGTCAGAAATGAGGTCATTCCAATAAAGCCGATAAATTTTGAAATAGATGGTCTCGTGGAATTAATAAAAAAGTTGAGAAGTGATTTTGAAAAAGGATACACAATTCAATCAATCTGGAAGTTTTTAATATATACAGAGATATCTAAAAAAATTTATGAGATAACTAAATTAAAACCTCTTTATGCTCTTAATGAGTTGGACAATAGAATAATTCACTTTATTGAAGACAATAAAAATATTGTGCTAACAGATATCTCAACAAGACTAGAGCAGGAGTTAAAAAATCTTGATATTTTAGAACATATTGAAGAGCAATCTGAATTTAGAAATAAAATTTCGGAACTATTACATGAGAATATCCTTAAAGACTTGAAAGAATTAATCATAGAATATATGAATTCAAGGAAAAAATTAGTTGTACTAATTGACAATCTTGATAAAAATTGGAAAAAAGAAAATAATATAGAAATTATTAGCAAGTTTATTTTAGGATTACTAGGGGTTATTGGAAGAGTTGCAAAAGAATTGAAAGGCAGCACAAATAAACCAAACAAGTTTGACTTAAACTTAGTTATCTTTTTAAGAAGTGATATATTTAAACACATTATTCAATTCGCCAGGGAGCCAGACAAAATTGAATATTATAATTTAAAATGGAATGATCCCGAAGTGTTACTTAGAATTATTGATCGTCGAGTCGAGGAGTTATCAGAAGATCGAAACACGAATTTTTGGGAAAAGTATATATGTAAAACTGTAGACGGTATCCCAGCAAAAGAGTATATATCAACGTGTATTATTCCAAGACCTAGAGATTTGATATATTTTATCAATAGTGCTAAAGACATTGCTGTTAGAAGAGGACATTCTGAAATTTTAGATACAGATTTGAAAGCAGCATACAAAGATTATTCCAATTGGATTTTTAAATCCATCCTGGTAGAAAATGGCGTAACAATCGCTCAAATACATAAATTTTTGTATAATATACTTGGTGAAAAATCAATTTTGACTAAAGAGCGAATAGAATATTTAATGAATCTATCCGAGATTACAACAGAGAATAATTATTCTGAGAAATTTATAAATCACTTATGTAGACTCTCTTTTCTTGGCAGAGAAGTTAAACCACTAAAATTCGAATATGAGTATGATTTTGAAGCTGATGATAAAAATATTATAATGGCTCAAAAATTAAATTCCAATAGATATAAAATTCATAATGCATTTGTTCCATATTTAGAATGTGAAGATTATTCAGAGTAAATAAAAAAATATTTAGAGTGACTATAAATCATTAAGGCACATATTATCTAGCAAATACCAGCATAACTGCTGGTATTTTTATACTTATTACGAATCCAATGGTGATTTCGACCAAAGAACACTTCACACCCGTTTTAAAACTATATTCATTAAATTTGCTACTTACTCTTACTATAAGCAAATCATTAAGATATGTCATTACAAAAACTGAACAACTACGCCCTGGGGCAGTGGATACCCTCCACCGACAAAGGAGAGGTATTGTACAACTCCATTACAGGCGAACCTTTATATATAACTGACAGCGTGGACGTGGATTTTGCAGCGGCCCTGGAGTACGGCCGGAAAACAGGCGGTAAGGTATTGCGCAAAATGACCTTCCACGAACGGGGCAGGATGCTGAAAGACCTGGCCATTTACCTGCAGGCCCGGAAAGACAAATATTATGCCATTTCCGCCTATACCGGCGCTACCAAAGCCGATAGCTGGGTGGATATTGAAGGCGGCTTCGGCAACCTCTTCACCAACGCGTCCCTGCGCCGGCAGCTACCCGATGAACCTTTCTATATTGACGGCGATATTGCCAAGCTGTCAAGAGGCGGCTCCTTTATCGGTCATCACATTATGGTGCCTAAGCCGGGCATAGCCATCCATATCAATGCCTATAACTTCCCGGTATGGGGGATGCTGGAAAAGATAGCCGTTAACCTGATGGCCGGTATGCCTGCCATCGTCAAGCCGGCACAGGTCACTTCTTTCCTGACCGAAGCGGTAGTACAGGATATTATAGCGTCCGGTATCCTGCCGGAAGGCGCGCTGCAGCTGCTGGTAGGTTCCGCAAGGGGCATACTGGACCACGTTAAGAACGGCGATGTAGTCACCTTTACCGGTTCTGCACATACCGGCAGAATGCTGAAGGCCACCCAGCGACTGATAGACGAAGCTGTACCGTTCAATATGGAGGCCGACTCCCTGAACGCGTCCGTGCTGGGAGCCGATGTGACTCCGGATATGCCAGAATTTGATATTTATATTAAGGAAGTGGCCCGCGAGATCACCACCAAGGCCGGGCAGAAGTGTACCGCCGTACGGCGTATGATCGTACCGGAGCACCTGGTCAGCCCGGTACAGGAAGCCCTGGCCAAACGCCTGGCCAGCGCCACCATCGGCGACCCGGCCGTGGAAGGCGTACGGATGGGCGCGCTGGCAGGCCTGCAGCAGCGGAATGATGTGCTGGCCAAGATAGAACAGCTGAAAGCATCGCAGGAGATCGTGATAGGTGACCTGCAGAACTTTGAAGTAGTAGGCGCGGACAGAGAAAAAGGCGCGTTCCTGCCACCTGTGGTATTCCTGAATAACGATCCTTTCCATAATACAGCAGCACACGAGATTGAAGCCTTCGGCCCGGTAAGCACCCTGATGCCTTATAAAACGCTGGATGAGGCCATTGAGCTGGCCGCTATGGGGAGAGGTTCGCTGGTCAGCTCCTTCATCACGTATGATGACAGGCTGGCGCGGGATTATACACTGGAAGCCGCGACCTCTCATGGCCGTATCCTGGTGCTGAACAGGGATTGCGCCAAAGAATCCACCGGACACGGCTCACCGATGCCGATGTTGGTACACGGCGGTCCCGGCCGTGCGGGCGGCGGCGAGGAAATGGGCGGCATCAGGGGTATCCTGCATTATATGCAGCGTACCGCTATCCAGGGCTCCCCTACGACCATCACTGCCATTACCAATGTATTCCAGCAGGGCGCCAAAGGCCGCGATCCCGGCATACATCCTTTCAAAAAGCATTACGAAGAGCTGCATATCGGCGACCAGATCATAACGGAAAAGCGACTGATCACCAGCGAGGATATCGACCGGTTTGCGGCACTGAGCGGCGATAATTTCTATGCCCATAAAACGGATACCGATTTTACCGGCACGATGTTCGACCAGCAGGTAGCCCACGGGTATTTTATCATGAGTATTGCAGCGGGCCTGTTCGTGGACAGCTACGAAATGAATCCCGTGCTGCTCAATTACGGCATTGACGAGCTGCGGTTCACCAAGCCCGTTTATCCTGGCGCCAATATACACATCAGGTTCACCTGCAAGCAGAAGCTCCCGAACGATACAACACCGGATCCTGAAAACCCGCGTTCCCTTATCAAAAGAGGTATCGTGAAATGGCTGGTGGAAATGCTGGATGACGATATCGAAGATCCGCTGGTAGGTGTGGCTACTATCCTGACAATGGTAAAGACGCTTGAGCAATAATATGATTATAAAAGCCTTGTCCGCTAACGGATAAGGCTTTCCTCTGCATTACCTACCGGACCGTATGCGGCTCCGTAATTTATTTATACCTTTGAGCAAAATTGAACCTTACATCCTGTAATGATATGAGATCAGCCGGACAATGGATATTGCTGTTACTATGTATGCTGACAGCCTGTAAGAATCCCAATACACCCGAACAGACCGCTGTTAAGTTCCTGAACAGCCTGTACAATTACGATTTCGAGATGGCCAAAAGCCTCAGCACCCGGAATACCTGGAGCATCCTGAATATTATGGATGCCAGGACCAAAGATATCCCGGACGAGGTCAAGCAGGAAAACGTAGGCAAGTTGAAGGTAAATATTACCAAGACGGTCCCGGAAACGGATTCCACCTATATCATCTATTACACCACCGAGCCGGATTTCCAGATATTCCCCGCATTAAGGATACTGAAGCTGGAAGATGAGGACGGGAAGCCGCGCTACAGGATAGATATTTCCTCCCTGGACAGCCTGAGCGGCGGTAATGACGCCTTTATCGAGGAAGAGATACTGCCCATCCGGGATGACGACAGTGCGGCAGCAGAGCCCGGTAGCGGCAACAGCCAGTAAGCTTATGGGCTGTGCCGGTGAAGCACATTGTAACAAAGCTTTAAATTGCTGGCGAAGAACACCCGGCAACAGAAAAAAATATACGACAGTTACTTAAAAGAAAAACTGAATATCTATATATAGGCAACAAAGCCACTATAAGTTATAAATGACCAACACCCTCAGTTCCCTTACAGTAAAAGAGGTCTCTGGCCGGCAGAGAGGGCACTGCCCAGCGAAACGTATTCATAATAAAAGGTTGTTACCTGTAAGCAGATAGTCACTAAAGAAAAAAATAAGGCCGTCTGAAAACCAAACACCCCTGTCAGTTCCATATGACAGGGGTGTTTGGTTATACAGGGCACATTTCGACAAGCTCAATGTGACATAACAGGATCAATGTGACACGGTAAACTCAGTGCGACACGACAGGTTTAATGTGACACAACAAGCTCAATATGGCAATAAAAGAAGCTTTCCGGTCAGCCAGGCTTTTTACTGTTCGATAGCTTTTTTGATCTCTTCGGCATCCGGCGCGGTGCGCGGGGAGAAGACCTCCACAAGCTCTCCTTTCTCATTGATCAGGTATTTCTGGAAGTTCCAGGAAACGGAGCTGTTCTTCAGGTGATTGTAATCCTTATTGGTCAGCCATTGGTAAACAGGCGCCATGGTCTTGCCCTTTACCGATATTTTGGCCGCCATAGGGAAGCTCACACCGTAATTCTTCTGGCAGAAGGTGGCAATATCCTCATTGCTGCCGGGCTCCTGGCTCATAAAGTTATTGGCAGGAAAGCCCACGATCACCAGCCGGTCCTTATACTGCTGGTACAACTTTTCCAGGCCTTCATATTGCGGTGTCAGCCCGCATTTGGATGCGGTATTCACGATCAGTATCTTTTTCCCTTTGAAGTCGGCAAAATCAATAGTGCCACCCGACAAGCCTTCCACCTTAAAGTCGTAGATGGAAGCGGGAACGGCGGCCTTATCCTGGGCTTTGCAGGAGGAGAAAAAAGAAAAGAAGCTCATAAGCAACATTACATATTTCATAGTAAAACAATATAGTTTAAACATTCCGATGCAGGTAAGCACACCTGTAATATAATATTATCCGGGCGTGTTTTGTTTCAAAAATACCGATAATAACTTATTTTTACTAAATTAATCACCTTTCAATACCCGTCATATGTTACAACAAGGAGACAAAGCACCCGGGTTCAAAGCTACGGACCAGAACGGGAACATGATACAACTGGAAGATTATAAGGGACAAAAGGTAGCGCTTTACTTTTACCCCAAGGACAATACGCCGGGCTGTACGGCACAGGCCTGCAACCTGAGAGATAATACAGGGGCGCTGACCTCCCGCGGTATCGCGGTCATAGGCGTAAGCGTGGATGACGAAAAAAGCCATAAGAAATTCGAGGATAAGTACCAGCTGAATTTCCCGCTGGTGGCTGACACCGATCAGAAGATCGTGAACGACTACCAGGTGTGGGGGCTTAAGAAGTTCATGGGCAAAGAGTATATGGGCACCAGCAGGACCACCTTCCTGATCAATGAGCAGGGCATTATCGAGCATATCATCACAAAGGTAGATACCAAAGATCACGCCCGCCAGATACTGGATACCTGGCAGTAATTAAACTTTCGGCCGCCGGGACTATCTAATCAACAACAACTAAATCTTAATACAATGAAATTGCGTTCTATAATAGCAGGAGCCTTACTGCTGGGTACGGCCACCCTTCCCGCATCAGGGCTGTATGCACAGTCATTCAGGCTCGGAGATATTTTCAGCGGCAGCAAAGGAACCGGGCCGGGCGGCTCGTCCCTGTCCACCAACGAGATCGCTTCAGGACTGAAGGAAGCCCTTACGATAGGAGCCCAGAATGCTTCCAATAAGCTGTCGGCCACCAACGGCTTTTTCGGCAACCCGCTCGTTAAGATCATGCTGCCCGAAGAGGTAAGAAGAGTAGAGACCGCCCTGAGGAATATCGGGATGGGCAGCCTTGTGGATGATGCCGTCCTGAAGCTCAACCGTGCTGCGGAAGACGCTTCCCGGCAGGCAGCGCCTATATTTGTGAATGCCATCACCTCTATGTCCATCACCGATGCCGTGGGCATCCTGCGTGGCGCGGACAATGCCGCTACCCAATACCTGGAACGCACCACAACTACCTCGTTGACCAATGCTTTCCGTCCGACCATTAATAATTCCCTGAATAAAGTGGGTGCGGTCACGGCCTGGAATAAAGTGTTTACGGCTTACAACAGGCTGCCGATGATACAGAAGGTCAACCCCGACCTGACAGGATATGTGACCTCCAAAGCGCTGCAGGGACTTTTCCTTACCATATCACAAGAAGAGGCCAAAATACGGAAAGACCCCGCCGCCCAGGTGACCAGCCTGCTTAAAAAGGTATTCGGCAACAAACAATAATTATTTCGGTAACCGTTTAGAAGAGAACGGCTTACCGGCATTATGCCTATAAAAAGAAAAGCTCCGGTCTTACGACCGGAGCTCTATATATACCTTCCCCTGTATATATATTATTTGTTGGCTGTAATATCTAATTTCAGCTCGATCTCCTTGTTGATGAATTTATCTTTCACACTTGCATCAGACTCATAGTTGATACCCCATTGTGTCCTGTCAAAATACAGCTCGGATTTTGCATTAACTGAAGTTTCAGTCACAGTGATGATAGCAGGGAAAGTGATGCTGTGCTCCTGTCCTTTTAAGGTCAGGTTACCTGTAACGGTATGGGTGGCACCGACCAGCTTGGAATCAGCAGGAGCTCCTTCGGTTACACCGGTGATCACAAAATGTCCTTCGGGATGTGCCGTAGCGCCCAGGAAATCATCTGCCAGCAGGTGACCTTTAAGCTGATCGGCTTTTTCGCCCTGGATATCCGTAGGGGTCAGGGTATTGAAGTCGAAGATGAATTTACCACCAACTACTTTACCGCCTTCCACGTTAACGATAGAACCTTCTTTTAAAGCGATAGTACCTTCGTGACCGCCACCGATAGCTTTAGAGCCTTTCCACTGGATCTTTGTAGCAGCATTGTCCACGGTGTAAGTAGCGGCAGTTGCAGACACGTCTTCAGTTTTCTGGGCCTCACCGGCTTCTACTTTAGTGCTTTCTGCATTGTTACCGCAAGATACAGCGAACATCAGGGCCAGAGCAGCAATAGATAATTGTAACTTTTTCATATTGATTTGAATTATATTTTTGAATTACTGTGCAAATATAAATATTCTTGTATAAACAAGAATTGATTTTATTTATTGATATATAAATTTAACATAGACGCCTTTAATCAGCCGCCCATTCCAGGACCGCATCTGCCTTGCATAAGCCTCCCTGCTTCGCTTTATCTATCATATCCTCCACTACCGCGCAGCCTTCCGGCCCCAGGTCCAGGGAGTAAGCATTTACATACAGCGCTATATGCTTTCGCATCACCTCCTCGCTCATTTCCTGGGCATTCAGGGTCACAAATCCGCCCAGAGCCGGGTATTGCTCCCAGGCATATTGCACAGATTTCCTAATGAACGCTTCTATCTGCCGGGCATCTTCCGCCGGTATTTCCTTCTTCAGCACTATGCCTCCCAAAGGGATCGGCATACCGGTACCGGCTTCCCACCACTGCCCCATATCCATCAGGCAGTGCAGGCCTCTTTCCGCGTAGGTAAAGCGGCTTTCATGGATCACAAGCCCCGCGTCATATTTACCATCCAGCAGGGCCTGCTCTATGTCGCTGAACAGGACCACTTCCTTATGCTGAGCGGCGGGAAAAGCGCTGTTCAGTAAAAAATTGGCCGTGGTCCACTCGCCGGGAATGGCGATCCTGGCCTGCTGCATGAAAGCGGCGATATCCGTTCCTGCCGGCAGTGGCTCCCTGGTCAGCAGCAGGGGACCTACACCCCTTCCCAGCGCGCTGCCGGACCGGAGCAGGCGGTAGCTGTCCAAGAGTTGGGACAATACGCTGTAGCTGATCTTGGAGATATCATACCGGCCATCCATAGCCCAATGGTTGAGCGTTTCCACATCTTCGAGGATATACTCAAAGCCCAGGTCGCCCGTGTCGATCTTCCGGTGCACCATCGCATCAAAGATAAACGTATCGTTAGGACAGGGACTGAATGCAATCGTATAGGTTCTCATGTCGTATCTTAAGAAAGGAGCAGGTTTCTGAAAAGCCTGTCTATTCCGGGCAAAATGTAAAGACGGGTGCTTACCGCAGCTCAATCTCTGATGCGCGATCTTGAGATTGAGCTATCCGCTACAGCCGGAATGACCATTGATTTTTCAGACGCTCCCTGTATTGTGTATTAAATCAAAGCCCTTATCACACCTGCTACTTCATCCAGCCGGTCTGTCACCTGACCGCCCGCGGTTGCCAGCCCTTTCTGGCCGCCGCCGCCGCCCTTGATCAGATCAGCGATGTGCTGCCGGATCATCTTACCGGCATCCATTCCCCGGCTGCTCACCAACGCATCATCTATCGCTATGGCTACCGCCGGCTTATCCTGGATAACCGCTGTGAGCACCACGACCGCGTTATGCTGCAGGTTCTTCAGCTCATTCGCCAGCCTTTTGAGCAGATCCGGGTTATCAGACGTCACTTGCTTACCCAGGAAGTGAACAGCCGGTCCCTCCTGCGGGATCGTTTCAAAGTCATTTATGTATTGCCGGGCCTCCTGCGCAATGGTCCTGGATTCCAGCGCTTCCGCTTTCTTTTCCAGCAGGCCTTTATCTGTCATGAGCTTTACCACTGCCTGTACAGGGCTTTTAGCTTTCAGCTGCTCGGCAATGATCCTGTTTTCCGTTACTTTATCCAGCACGTACTCCAGGGCACCGGCGCCCGTAAGCGCTTCGATCCTTCTCACACCTGCCGCTACAGCACTTTCTGCCGTTATCTTGAACAGGCCGATCTCGCCGGTCCTGCCGATATGCGTTCCGCCGCACAGTTCTATGGAATAGGCAGGGTCTATGATCACTACCCTTACCCTGTCGCCGTATTTTTCGCCGAAGAGCGCCATCGCTCCCATCTCCACCGCTTCATCTTTGGACATTTCCTTTATTACTACGGGGATATCTTCCCGGATCTTCTCGTTCACCAGCAGTTCCACTGAGCGGATCTCCTCATCCGTCATTTTAGCAAAATGGGAAAAGTCAAAACGCAGGGCGGCAGCATTCACCAGTGAGCCCTTCTGCACTACGTGACTGCCCAGGACAGCCCTGAGCGCGCTGTGCATCAGGTGGGTAGCGCTGTGATTACAGGCCGTATGTTGACGCAGCTCACCGTTCACCTTGGCCGTTACTACGGCGCTGACAGCAGCAGGCAACTGCTCTGTAAAGTGTATGATAAGGTCATTCTCTTTTTTGGTATCCACCACGTTTATCACTTCCTCCCCGAAGACCAGCACGCCCTGGTCGCCCACCTGTCCGCCGCTTTCCGCGTAAAAAGGTGTGGTTTCCAGCACTACCTGGTATAATTCCTTTCCTTTTGCCTTCACCTTCCTGTATTTATGGACACGGGTATCTATCGTCAGGTTATCATAGCCTGTGAAGGTGACACCCGTTACCGGATGCACCTCCGTCCAGTCTTCCGTATCAATGGCGGTAGCGGCACGGGAACGGTTCTTCTGCTCTGCCATGGCCTTGTCAAAGCCTTCGGTATCAATAGCAGCGCCGACCTCCGCAGCCATCAGCTGTGTCAGGTCGAGCGGGAAGCCGTAGGTATCATAAAGCTCAAATGCGAACTGCCCGTCAATGGTCTCGCCGGCCTGGGTCTTCAGGTAGTCTTCAAACCGCCTGATGCCTTTTTCCAGGGTTTTCAGGAAGGCCTCCTCCTCTTCCCTGATCACACGGGCCACAAAGTCCGCCTGCGCATGCAGCTCGGGGAATACCTGCTCGAACTGCGCCGCGATATGCCTTACCAACTGGTGCAGCAGCGGCTGCCTGTAGTCCAGGTAGGAATAGTAATACCTTACCGCTCTCCTGAGTATCCTCCTGATCACATAGCCGCCTCCCGTATTGGAGGGCAACTGGCCGTCCGCTATCGTAAAGGAAATAGCCCGGATATGGTCGGAGAGCACGCGGAAGGCTACAGCCTGCTTACTGTCACTGAAGTCGTACTGCTTACCGGTGAGCTGCTCTATGACCTTTATGGTCGTAGTGAATATATCGGTATCGTAATTGCTTGTCTTGCCCTGGATCACGCGCACCAGCCTTTCAAAGCCCATCCCGGTATCCACGTGCCTGGCGGGCAGAGGCTGCAGGCTGCCGTCTTTCAGCCTGTTGAATTCCATAAATACGTTGTTCCATATCTCTATCACCTGGGGATGGTCGGCGTTGACCAGGGTCCTGCCATCAACGGCGGACCTTTCGGCATCCGGCCTGCAGTCCACGTGGATCTCGGAGCAGGGCCCGCACGGACCCGTATCGCCCATTTCCCAGAAATTGTCCTTTTTATTGCCTTTCAGGATCCTGTCTTCCGCTATCCATTTTTTCCACTCGTCATAGGCCTCCTGGTCAAAAGGCAGGTGCTCCTTTTCATCACCTTCAAACACGGTCACGTACAGCCTGTCCTTATCCAGCTTATAGACTTGCGTCAGCAGCTCCCATGACCAGGCGATGGCTTCCGTTTTAAAGTAGTCACCGAAGCTCCAGTTGCCCAGCATTTCGAACATGGTATGGTGGTAGGTGTCCACACCCACTTCTTCTAGGTCGTTGTGCTTACCGCTTACCCGCAGGCATTTCTGCGTATCTGCCACCCTGGTAAAGGCTGGCTGCCTGTTACCCAGGAAGTAATCCTTGAACTGGTTCATACCCGCATTGGTAAAAAGCAGGGTGGGATCGTTCTTGATAACAATGGGAGCAGACGGTACGATCTGGTGACCTTTGGATTTAAAGAAATCCAGGAATAACTGACGAATGTGAGCAGCTGTCATAATGTATATATAATAAAACTGATTTGACAATAAAAATAATGGTGCAAATATCCAAAATTATTTACAGAAAATAAGAGAAGTTGAGAATTTAGCGGTGCGCTCTGGGAGTATCTGCCCGATGGAATTGATGTACGTTATGATTTTAAAAGTATTGATTTCAAAGGATTCACACTTCGCAATACTACTACAAGTTGAGAACACTACCGATGTATCATAATACCACCCAACCTAAAAATAACAAGAATTTAAACTAACTGGATATCAATAAAGTGTAATAAAGAAAAGTAATTACCAATTTTATGTAATACTATCCCCTATTCATCCATATTTTCAATCTTAATGGGTGATCTATAAGGACCTAAATAAAATTCATTATACCAGTAATCGTAATGTATCTCCCAATTATCTCTTAATGTAAATGGTATATGTTTTCCCAGAAAATTGATTAACCCCATCGTCATATCATAGCTTATATCATCTATCATTACAGAATAGTCTTCCATTATCCAAACTTCTTTAGATGTACATCCATCTTTTATAATAGCTCTAACCTGGTATTTTTTGTTATTTTTCCTATTATTAATTACGTACTTAGATGTATCAAACAAAGATTTATCATATACAATTTTAGCAGCGTAAAATACTACAACACTATCATACCCTCCTTTAGAGCTAATACCTCCATAAAAGGGTATATACTTAATATTTGGGTAAACATAATTGCCCTGTACATATCTGTAAGCGGCTCCTCCATAGTTTTTGAAAAAGACTGTCCTTGCATATATATTCAAACTGTATTCACAATCTTGAGCCAAAGCAATATTTAATCTATTGAGTATAATTATCAATACAATAATTTTTGAAATTGAACCTGAAAATTTCATATTGATCCATTTTTATTGTTGATCTATTGTAGACTTTCGACCATAATATCAGTCTTTTAAATACTTCATCTAGTTTATTACAAGTTTCAGTGTTCTTCCTTATTATACATAGTACTACCGTCAGAATGCTGTGCTAAAAAAAGCACTTCAGAAACTATCAACACTTCTGTAACACTACACTACTCTACCTACCCTACTACCTTCTAAAGCCAGTAGTTTTTTCACAGCACTTTTGTCTATTGTAAATACCTCCCATTCAACTCCATCAAGCAATTCAATTTCTATTGACTTAATATTCCCACTGTATCCAGATATTGTTATGTCATACAATTCACGAAAATTAGTGCAAATTTTCATTAGCTCTTCAGTACTGACTTTTTTACCGGAACTATTAATCTCTCTTTCAAATTCCAGCATATCAAAATCAGAATTACTTATCCCATATATATACGTAATTAACCAATAATCTACAAGAACTCCAGTTAAAGATTTCAATATTTCTTGAATATTTACAGAGAGGTTAAACGATTCAGAATCTCCTTTAATAATTATTTTATCCATATTTGTATCTAAGGTTTAAGTGGTTTCGCTTCCTTCGACCTCTGCGGTGTACCGCCCGAAGGGTTAGGCTTATATTCCTGTTAATGAGGATTAGGTGTTTATTACCCCTACGCTACCACTTTAAATCGACTTTCATCACTCCCAGGTAATATCAACTTGCGTTCATTTCCGTTTTTGTCGTACTCAATTCTTATTTCGAGGTAATATTTTTTTTCATTTATACTAATATTAAAATCAAAACAATCCACTGGATTCCACATTATAAAATATGTACTTCTGTAGATAATTTGTTTTTTAACATCTTGGTTATTAATAGGGATTTTGATGCCTTTATTTTTAAGAAAGACTCTAATTTTATCAATATCACTATCATAAATTACGACAGGATTGGGGTTTATTAATTCTATAATTTCATTTTGATATAAATTATTATAAACAGGTTTATATTTTTTCTGTTTGACCAGATAAGTTACATCAACATTATTTTCACCTAAAGCATTGACAATATAACATTTTTTACATTGTACTAACAATAGTAGTAAAGACAATAATATAAGCAATAAAAAAATTCGTTTCATATATTTCTTAAGGTTTAGGAGTATATTGTTGCTGACTTCGATCTGCAACTGTAGGTGTCTCACCTGCTTTAACAGGATGACTACAACTTTTGAATCAAACGTAGCTCTGTGAGCTTACACTACCCACACTACCTACTTAAAATCAATATTGTAATCATTGACATTCAATATTTCATAATCTAATACCCCTAAAATATCACGTGTCCATACCGTATTTTCTGAATAGGTAAACAGCTTGGTTCTTTTGATTTTATTCAAGGCATCACAGTCTGTAAGATACGGTACACGACGTTTATGAAAACTCCCTTTACTGAGGATGAGTTTCGCTCTACATAAAATATATTTAGCTTCACAATAAGCACTAGTGGTATTATTTCCCCCTTTATATTGATTAGATCTCAACTCCGTTTCAAATAATCCAGTATTAAAAACTATTTCCTCATTCAACAACCTTACTAAATATGGATCCAAATCATATTGCAGCACAAGGTCAAAAGAATAGACCGTATCATATGATTTCAAATTAAAAACATCTGACACTTTAACTAGACAACCGCTTTGAACTTCAGCATCCCCACCTTCAATAAAAGCATTAATTGAATACTCATATAAAAACAATGCGTCAACAGTATCATGCAAGACAGCCATTGTTTTTTTTATATTTCTGACTTCTTCCTCTAGTTGCCTTAATTCCACTTGAATCTCTTCTATGGCATCAGCCTGCTTCCGACTTTCCCGTACCAATGAACAGGAAGTGCAGCACCCTAATCCAAGGAAAAAAATAAAGTATAAAAGTTTATTGGCTACTTGTTTTTTGATTTGATGTCGAACCATTAGTTGTGGTATTATTTGTGTTAGTATTTGAATTATTATTTGTAGATTCTTCACGATCTACTTTGTTATATTTGATAGCATTATTAATGATCTGTTCAGTATCAGGACCTCTGGGAGAAACGTTTTCAGTTACCTGTACTTATCGTCCACATTATCACATAAAGTCATCATCAGACAGACCCATACAAGATAAAAAATTCCTGCAATCATTCATAAAATTCGGTCTTTAAATCACTTATAAACTGGATGCCTCTTCACGCAATATCCGCTGCAATAGATACATTCTATTTTTAAATCAACAATTCTGAAACACTTGGGTACAGCTCGTCTCATTACAGCCTGTTTTTAAACCGTTAAAGTAAGTAAGGCAACCTCCTGGTTGCCTTACTTACTTCTAAAATATACATAGTACTACCGTCAGAATGCTGTACAGATAAGTATCTCAACACGCTGTAACATTACCCTGTAACACGATCCTACTCCTCAGGATAGTTTTCTTCTTTTATCAGGTAACCATTTTCATCAAAATATCTCCACTTCCCTACCTTTTCTTCTTTATATAAAAATCGGCCTATTATAGTACCTCTTTCTTCCGGTATTTCCCAAAATTCAATTGTTATTATCTCGTTTACTTTGACAGCATCAGCTACTGGTATTTTTGTTTTATACCGGCCAACAGCCTTAAGATTCCCATTCTCATGACAAAGTAAATAAATCCCAATTTTCCTACCATTCCCTGCATAAGCAGTATAGCGTTCTTTAATATTTCCATTTGAAAAGAACTTGGTGTACTTTACCATTTCTGGATCCCCGCTTAAAAATTCGGTCTCCTTGCTTACCAGAAGATTCCAACTATAATCAAAAAACTTTTCTGAAACGAACACAGATAGCAATGTATCATAGTGGAAATAGGCATTAGAGTCTGTCACCCAATATATTCCTTCTACAACATTAAGTGTATCTACAGAATGGAATTGCCCTGATTTCTTCTGACAGAAACTCAATACAGGAAATAAGAGAATACAGATGACTAAATATAAATTCTTTCTTTTCATTTTTCACCTTTTTATTTAGTGACTTCAGTAATTGTTTAAAAAGAAATGTACTTCCATTTTCCAGTTTTGCTTGACTATATTAAATGGTTATCCATCAAATACTTCGATTTTTTAGACCTCCACCGCAATAACTCTTTTCCAATTGTTGATTTCACACTAACTTAGGAACACTACCGATTACCGAATAATTAATGAATCAAAATCGTACTCACCTTCAGAAAGGTACATTATTTGTATATCCGATTCTTTTTCTAATTTAAACATAACACCATATGGTATCGATGATTCTCCGCAGATTGTAATTATGCCAATTATTTTTTTATTAATCCTTGTGCTCCAATATTTGTTATTAGAAATAATTTTAGCTTTAGGCGAGATTTCATAATTGTTGATAAATTCATAATCAATGGTAAACTCTTCAGCATTGGCATATAAACAGAGTATTTTATTGTTATTAAATTCTATAAATATGCTGCCGTCAGCCTCTTGATCTCTTATATCCACAGGTATACTATAATTATTTTCTACAGAAAACAATTTCCAAACACGCATAATGGAACAGCCAAGTAATAAGCGTGAGTTGAATAAAAAAAAGTGCTCAATTCTTTGTTTCACTATTCACCTCCATAATTAATAAAAGTGTCAAATTTCCCATCTATTGTTTCTAACTCCTTGTTTCGTACCAGACGCAAAATAATCCATTACTTTTTTCCCTTGCTGATTCCTATTTGGTTTATCAATTCTTTTTTGATTTCATCACAACGTCAATTGCTATTTGCCCGTTTTAGTACTACCATTTTTAACGATACAGGATGATCGTTTGCAGGCCGGGCAGTGCAGCCCATCACTAACTCTGGAACATAAGGGTGCAGCGGACATCATTGCAACAGGGTTTTGACCCTTAAAAATAATCGAAACAGGGTAAAACCTGTCTCGATTATTTTCAAAAAACATCTATGAAGTATTGACTATCAGAAAATTAAAATCTAAAATTTCACCATCACTAACTCTGTAACACTACCCACTACCCTACCTCCTTCTATAAGAGGTGAAAAATAAAAAACAAATTGCTAGAAAGGAAAATGATGCTAACCATACTAAAAAGTAAAGTTTATCATTATATCTATAAACAGTCATTAACAACACACTAAATACTAACATTGACAAACCCCAAATAGTCATTTCTTTTTTTGGAAATAGTTTGTTTCTTTTATAATAAATCATATAAGCATATACTAAAAAGACAACTATGCTAAATGAACAACTAATCTGTATAAAAATAAATATCCCTTTTTGCCAACCTTTAGCCAAACAAGCTATGAAAAGCAGAAGTATTGTGAAATAAAATTCCTTTTTTTTAGTTATCATCTTGTAATCAATTTTGGTCTAGGAGTAGTATTAGGATTAGGAGGTGGGTTCCCATCTATTTCTACCTCAGCATTATGAACTAGGATATCACAATATGAGACATAGTAATTATGATTTTTTTTCATTACTATATTATAAACCGGCTTTTTCTCTCCTATAATATTCATACTAAAAATGTTTGATATTTTCATTTTACTTAACCCTGAAGTAGTCCATAAAACATCTCCAATTTTTAGATTTTTAGCAGGAGTCCAAACACCATCATTAATAAAATAAGAGTGTGGAGGTGTAACATAGAAAGTGCAAAAATCAGATATTCTAATGTAATACAACTCATTTGTATAACTTGTAACTTTCAAATCTACAATATCAAATTCGGAAATACCTTCACACTCATTTCTTGTCCATAATGTATCTCCAGAATTAATATCCTCAATATTTTTGTATCCATTAATAGTCTTGACTTTTGTACCAGCTATAAAACATGCAGCCCCAGCGCCACCACTACCTTTTCCGCTTGCACCGTTCCCATTACCAGTACTACCACCGCTACTATTTCCACTACCACCGCTACCATTTCCACTACCACCGGTGCCACTATTCTCACCATTAGTTTCTTCCACGACATCTATGCCTGATTCAGTACCGGAAGCAGCAACAATACCGGATTTAGTTACTTTATTAGCTTTTTTGGCAATTTCAGCATCTACAGCTTCTTGAGCTTCTCGTACTTTCTGGTTTCTGCTAGCATTTGGATTTGATTTAGGATTATTATTGGCATTCTGCTGTCTCGCTTTTAATGTTTTATTTAATCCTTCTAATTTAGCACTGTTATTAAAAACCCTATTCGCTCCAGCTTCCACTGCATCTCCTGCCGCCTTACCAGCAATAGCACTAAGAACATTTGAAGTAATGTCTGGACTTTTAGTGATTTCACCATTCTCTGCCAAATCTTTTACCATATCTTCAGTTACTCCCAATGCTGTATTTGCCGCAATATCTGTGGCTGTAGCAATCCCCTTATTAATAACCTTTCCACCTGCTAAAGAACTTATTTTTCCTATTTTATTAGCAATTCCAACTCCGACTGCCCCAGTAACTCCTGATATTAATACACTCGACCAACTAAATTTTTCCTGTGCACCTGTAGATATCAGCACTAATTGAACAACTACATCTAACCCCATACCTACAAATGCTCCAAATAATGGACTATTTCCATTTGGATCATTATAAAGAATTGGATTATTTCTATTAACTGCATAGTTACTAATATTAATCTGATCTTTGGGATCCAGATTCCATCTTCTGCCCAGTCGTGTATCATATTCCCAATGTTCAGCCGTATTATGATTGCCAATACCCGCCAACTCATTTACTTTTTCCTGCCCGTTGTATCCGAACCTGTACTTATCACCTATGCTGTCGCATAAAGTTACAACAATATTCTCCTGCTCTAAATAAGGTACCGTGATTTTTTTCCAGTAGCCGTTCATCGTACGGGGAGCACAACATAATACCGTACCCATAGTGATAGGTGAGCTGACCTGCAGCTTTACATTGCCCGTGGAAGGAAGAATAGAAATACTATAGGATACAGGAGCTGAAACCGTTCCGTCGGAACCGCCCGCATCCGAGACCGTCAGCGAGCCCAGCAGCACATCCGTACCATTCACCTCCTCCAGCACACGCAGCACAAAAGTTCCGCTCACCACCTGCAGGTTCAGCTCTATATCCTGTCTTACATTCGGCGTCACGCTCAGCTCCTGCACCGCCGTCATCAGGCCGCCCACAGCCGCCGTGTCCTCGATCTCGATGCTGATACCGTTGCCCGGGAGGCTGCTCAAAGTGATCTGCTGCGCAATGCCCAGGTTAGGCTTCGTCGCAGGTGCAGATACCCAGCCCGTATTCCAAACCGTGCTGTCACGGTATTTCACCACCCAGCGGCTCTGCGTCATTGTCACACAGTTCTCTGTTGTATCGCTCACATAGCGACCCGGCTTCAGGCTGCCGAAAGGATAGTAGTCATATACCGCGCGTAAGGCAGGGTTCACACGGAATTGCAGTACTTCGCCCTCGCTTTTGTAAGGCAGGTCGCTCAGCGTGGCCAGCACATTGCCCAGGTGGTTCGTCATTTCATATTGACGCTGGCCCGCCAGGTGCTGGCTGCCGGAGGTGGTCTGGTCCGTGCTCCCGTAAGGCGACAACGCCAGGCCATTGATCACATCGTTGTATTCCAGGCTGTACCAAGGCCTGCGGCTCAGCAGGCTGCCCGTATCCGCTACAGGGATCACATCCGTATTGTTCCAGTAAGCATATACCTGCCGGGGCAGGTAGTTTTTAATGCCCAGACGGCTGCTGCCGTAGAAATGGTGCTCCGAAAGCTGCATCTCCTGCTCACCAACAACCATTCTCTCTATGGTGTCGATTATCGTCAGGTAGCTGCCGCCAAGGTTCGATACTGCTGTGGTCAGCGTAGCCATATTGTTACCTGTCTGTGCCGCTACGGAAGCCGCCACCACCAGGTCATCGCCATAGGTGTCGTACTGCAGCGCATAGATGTTGTCAATGCTGAAGGCCGTGTCTTCCAGCAGCAGGTGCAGCAGGTTCTCTGCGCTGTTCGTGCTGCGCAAAAGATCACGCATCTCGGGAAAGTAGTCCAGGAAAGCACCCAGCGTATCAGCAGGCACATATTCCTGCAATGCCAGGCGGAATACAGGAGCCATAGCGCCGTTTTCAGAAAGGTATACGCGATAGTTGTTACCTTGGCGTGTCCCAATGGGCCGCGCTATCCGCTATTACGCCGCCACAGTCCACACGCACAATACCTGCAGCGGGGTAACCGCTACTATCGCTCACGCGACCCCTTAAAACTGCATCAGCCCCAGAAATAGATCTTCAGACAGGCCGTAAGCATAGCGGCACTCCTGCTAAAGCAGATCGTCCGCCGGGACAAGCGTTTCAGGTGGGTGCGAAGCGTCAGGTTCTTGCGTTCGATATGGTTGGTGCCGTAAGGTGTTATTTTATGAATGCCCTTTGGAATTAAGGATTTATAATGAGGCAATTTATCTGTATAAATCTTAGCAACAGAAGACAATATCAAGGGTTCCGTAATGCTTCTCAAAGTGTTACTGGTTCTATTACCAACGGTGAAATCAACTACTTCTCTCGTATCTTTCCGGATAGCATAAACAATCCAACAGGGTGTGCACTTGGTTATTATGTAAGTTCTCAGCTCATCCAACTCATATTCCTTACCAATAGCAACAGGAGGCTTTTTTATCCTGTTGGCTGTACGCAAAATCACGCGAAGCACTGTCGATACAGATATATCCAACAGTCGTGCTATACTCCGTATACCACAACCTTCCTTAATATGACTTGCTATATTTTTAGGTATAGAAGGATGGCAGGCGCGGTAAACATACGAGGAAACGTGTGTTCTTTTACACGATTTACAACGAAATCTCGTGTTCCCGGTATTACTCTTTCCATAACGAATACAGTCAGCAGAACAATAAGGACACATAACGCTTTTTTATAAAACAACAATTTGAGAACACCAGGTCATCAGCAACTGCATCTAAGGGTGATTTTTGACTCCAAAACAGGTTCGGGCGACCCACAGGCCGCCCGAACTTTTATACTTTACAGTGCTAAAGATATTGATTTTACTGGACAACAAACTCATTATTGTTCAAAACAACAATTTGAGTACATTACCACTCCTTTGATACACTACCTACCCTGGAACACTACCAAAGAAATAACGTAAATCTAAAAACCTTATCCCTTCTTTCTCTAAGGTCTCAACTATAAATACCTTATCTATAAGACTCATATAACCTACTTCTCCTAACATATGAATTAAGAAAGTCTCCACTATATTATATTTATCATCTTCAGTAAAATTATTTAATTCTTTATCTAAACAAATATCTATATCATATTTGCCATTCTTCATTTTATACAATACACATCTCCAATTATCTGCGCAGACCTCTTGAATATCATATTCATCAACAACTACATCAATACAATTGATCTCCTCCATTTTTTTAGGCTTGCCAACAAAAAAATGCCAGCCTCTTAATTTAGGAGCTAATGAAATAACAAACTGTAATTCTTCTAATAAGTCATCTCTTAGATTAGGAGATAAACAAAAATACCAATCCTCATTATTAAGTTCATACGGACCATATTCCCAACCATAAACGCCTAATCTATCGACAGCGCTATCAAGATTATTAATTAAGTTACTATCTTCTGGAGATTTTTGTATCTGTTTAGCAATGTCACTAAAAAATTCCCAGAATTTTTTAGCTGTCTCTATTAAATTATTTTGGACCATATAAATTTTCTAATTGTTGCATTTTTTCAGGACTAACTTCATTCCTTTTATTATCTAAATTCTTAATCCCCCCCTCTTTGTCTATATATTGTTGCTCCTTATAAGACCCCTGCCCTGGTTTTTTGGGATCATAGGTATCTATCTCGTCTTCATTCTTTCGTTCTCTACCATCTTTTGCATTTTTACCTCTTTTTTCAGGAGTATTCTTTGTACGCCCAATATATGGCTTTCCTGATTTAGTCCTTTCTCCAGGCACCCTATAGATCTTACCCGTTTCACCACTGCTCTGAGCCTCCAATTTTCCAGCTTCTGCTAAGCTTTGCTGCTGGGTTTTATCAGCATTAGCTTTTGTTGTTTTTTCATTTTCTAGTACACATACCGGCTTTTCTTTAGGATGAGATAAGACAATCTCATCTTCATATTCTCCTTCCATCTCCCCTGCAACACCATAAGGTTCTTTTTTAGCTGATGCAGGAGGCGTAGCAGGTATACTTCTTACCACATCCACAAATTTATCGGCACCCCGTAGAGCTTGGTAAAGTCTCCATAGCATTTGACCTGTCCTGAAAATAGTAACCGGATTATTACCACTCTGATCTGTGAATATAAATGGGCTATTCTCAAACGCTGCATAATTACTAATCTTTACCTGGTCAACCGGATCTACATTCCACCTTCTTCCTAACCTTGTATCATACTCCCAGAACTCAGCCGTATTATGGTTACCAATGCCCGACAACTCATTTACTTTTTCCTGCCCATTAAACCCGAACCTGTACTTATCACCTATGCTGTCGCATAAAGTTACGACAATATTCTCCTGCTCTAAATAAGGTACCGTGATTTTTTTCCAGTAACCGTTCATCGTACGGGGCGCACAGCATAGCACTGTGCCCATAGTGATCGGTGAACTCACCTGCAGCTTCACATTGTTCGTGGACGGCAGGATAGAGATACTATAGGATACAGGTGCTGAAACCGTGCCGTCGGAACCGCCCGCATCCGATACCGTCAGCGAGCCCAGCAGCACATCCGTACCATTCACCTCCTCCAGCACACGAAGCACAAAAGTACCGCTCACCACCTGCAGGTTGAGCTCCAGGTCCTGCCGCACATTAGGTGTCACGCTCAGCTCCTGCACCGCCGTCATAAGGCCGCCCACAGCCGCCGTGTCCTCGATCTCGATGCTGATGCCGTTGCCGGGGATGCTGCTGAGCGTGATCTGCTGCGCAATGCCCAGGTTAGGCTTCGTCGCAGGTGCAGATACCCAGCCCGTATTCCAAACCGTGCTGTCGCGGTACTTCACCACCCAGCGGCTCTGCGTCATCGTCACACAGTTTTCCGTTGTATCGCTCACATAGCGACCCGGCTTCAGGCTGCCGAAAGGATAGTAGTCATATACCGCGCGTAAGGCAGGGTTTACACGGAATTGCAGCACCTCGCCCTCGCTTTTGTAAGGCAGATCGCTCAGCGTGGCCAGCACATTGCCCAGGTGGTTGGTCATTTCATATTGACGCTGGCCCGCCAGGTGCTGGCTGCCCGAGGTGGTCTGGTCCGTGCTCCCGTAAGGCGACAACGCCAGGCCATTGATCACATCATTGTATTCCAGGCTGTACCAGGGCCTGCGGCTCAGCAGGCTGCCAGTATCCGCTACAGGGATAATATCCGTATTGTTCCAGTAAGCATATACCTGCCGGGGCAGGTAGTTTTTGATGCCCAGGCGGCTGCTGCCGTACAGGTGGTGCTCAGAAAGCTGCATCTCCTGCTCCCCGATCACCATTTTCTCTATGGTGTCAATGATGGTCAGGTAGCTGCCGCCAAGATTCGATACTGTACTGGTCAGCGTAGCCATATTGTTGCCTGTCTGTGCCGCTACCGAAGCCGCCACCACCAGGTCATCGCCATACGCATCGTATTGCAGCGCATAGATGTTATCAATGCTGAAGGCCGTATCTTCCAGCAGCAGGTGCAGCAGGTTGTCTGCGCTGTTGGTGCTGCGCAGCAGGTCCCGCATAGGCGGGTAGTAATCCAGGAAAGCGCCCAATGTGTCATCAGGCGTATATTGCTGCAGCGCTGAACGGAACACAGGAGCCATAGCCCCGTTTTCAGAGATGTAAGGCATAAAGACGCCCACAAAGTTCCCGTCAGATTCCATGTGCTGCCAGTAGCCGGCAAGATGGTCCGCAGTCGTATAGGTATGGAACGTGGCAGCATCCAGGAACTGCAGCAGGAAGGAGTTCAGAATAGCAGGATCTATAAGGCCCGGCAGCTGATCCCGGTACAGGTCCCGGTCATATTCCGTATCCGACAGGAAGTTGTCCACCTCCGTTGTATCCGCCCCCAGCTCCAGCAGCAGCGGCCGCGTAATGCTGTCAGATCCCCAGGTATAGCTGGCCAGGTATCTGGCATAGTCCTCACCTTCCAGCGCAATACCACTTAGTAAGGTCGGTATCGAACCATCGTGATCGCGTGTATAAGCTGTCATCGCACGGGAAAATATAGGAACAGACTCATCCCGCGCATAGTCAAAAAGCTGGCTGTAAAAGCTCACATCGCCCGAAGCATTATACAGCAGGTTATGGTAAATGGCAGGAAGGATGTTTTTTCAGGGCGTGTCCCGAAGGGCCGCGCTATCCGCTTTTACGCCGCCGCAGTCCAAACGCACAACACCTGCAGCGGGGTAACCGCTACTATCGCTCACGCAACCCGGAAGACCGGTATAAACAACACGATTACGGCAATTCGTCTATCACGGTCTCGCGGTGCTGAAAGATGGAGCACAGCGTAGTGCCGTAGTGATGGCATAATCGCAGCAGTAAAAAAATTTTGAAGTTCAGACGGCCTTTTTCCATTTTGCGGATGGTACGGCGCGGAATGCCCGTTGCTTTGCTTACCGTTGTCAGACTTTTATGTTGCTGCCTCCGCAGCTCGGAGAGCCGGTTGCCTACCAGGTCAAGATAAAGGCAGAGATCAGCTTTTGCCTGTTGTTTGAATAGCCGTTCCATAGTTTTTTTTATTTTAATGGTACAAAAATGCTTACCGGGGAGACCGGTCGATCGTAATGGTTATTTTCCTGCGGCCCGTCTTAACGGTCACACGGTCGCCCACGGAAAAGCCCGCGCGTGCCAGCCAGGAGCCGCTCAGGCTCAGCCACGGAACAATACGGGCTTTGGGGAAATATACGTCCCCGTTGGGGACGTATTTACCGTAGATTTTAAGGTGTCTCGTCTTATGTAAAACAGCAATGCGCATACCCGGTAGCTTTTAAAATGAAAATAATAGTGTAAAACAACGATACCGCACCCCGGTAAACTACCAGCCACGCTTGTAAGAAACAAACGGACACTTGTTTTTTATTAAAATATATTTTTCTTAGATTTGCGGTATGAACACCAACACCAAACCCCACCAGGGACGTAATGTAAAGCGCATCAGGGAAATGCTCGGCATCAAGCAGGATGCCCTTGCGTTCGATCTTGATATGAGCCAGCAGGCTGTCTCCCTTTTAGAGCAAAAGGAAACACTTGATGATAGTATGTTGGAAAAAATTGCTAAAATATTGGGTGTGCCGGAAGAAGCAATAAAGAATTTTAGTGAGGATGCAGCAGTAAATTTTATTGCTAACACATTTACAAGTAATGATACGTCAATTGGTTCTATTGCACATCAATACAATTTCAATCCTATTGAAAAAATTGTAGAGCTGTACGAAAGGATGCTGCAAGCCGAAAAAGAAAAAAACGAACTGCTCCAGAAACTACTGGACAAAAAATAAACAGATAAGGTAAAAATAAAATGCCGCTTCCTGATGAAGCGGCATTTTTATTGTTGCAGGCACATCACGCAAGGTTCGACACGCATCACGCAAGGTTCGATGCACATCGTGCAAGGTTCGATGCACATCGTGCAAGGTTCGACACACATCGCACAAGGTTCGACACGAATCGCACAAGGTTCGACACGAATCACGCAAGGTTCGACACGCATCGCGCGAGGTTCGACACACATCACGCAAGGTTCGACACACATCGTGCAAGGTTCGACACGCATCGCGCAAGGTTCGACACGCATCGCGCGAGGTTCGACACGCATCACGCAAGGTTCGATGCACATCGTGCAAGGTTCGACACGCATCGCGCAAGGTTCGACACGCATCACGCAAGGTTCGATGCACATCGTGCAAGGTTCGACACGCATCGCACGAGGTTGTAAGTAATTGGCAGAAGTTGTTAAAGATGTTAACAAAGTTTACAGGCGGGTGGCAGCATCAAGCAGGCAGCAGGCAGGCGATGAGAACCGGGAATGCGATATCACAATGAACGGGCAAACAACCTGCGCCTGACAGCCGGCGTCTTACCGAGGCCTTTATACAAATATGCCGCTGACCCGATGGAGTACACCCGCATTTTATGCCGGAACCACTGCAATAAGGGCAACACAGATGACTACCAACTCCTTTGATACATTACCCAGCATAACAATAAGGACACATAACGCTTTTTATAAAACAACAATTTGAGAACACCAGGTCATCAGCAACTGCATCTAAGGGTGATTTTTGACTCCAAAACAGGTTCGGGCGACCCACAGGCCGCCCGAACTTTTATACTTTACAGTTCTAAAGATATTGATTTTACTGGACAATAAACTCATTATTGTTCAAAACAACAATTTGAGTACATTACCTAAATTTAATATTATAGTCATTAACATTCAACAATTCATAATCCAGTACACTTAAAATATCGTATGCCCATACATCTTCTTCCGTATAAGAAATTCCATTAGGAGTTTTTAACTTGGCCAATGAATCACAGTCAACCAAATAAGGGATACGACGCTTTATCAAACTACCTTTATTAATAATTAATTTTGTTCTGCACATAGTATAAGAAACATCGCAATAAGGCCTGATTATATTGTTTCCTGTTCTATCATTATTAAAAAAAAGCAACGCTTCCAATAGAAATACGTTCATAAGGGGCTCATTCTGCAACGCACTCTTTGCAACAGAATCTCCAATACCCAGCATAAACCTAAATGAATATACAGTATCATAACATTGCCTACCAAAGTCTTCACTCATTCGAAGCAAACTACCTTCCTGCACTATGGCGTCTCCGGCATTGAAAGCACGATTATGAAATTCATATAAAAAAAACGCATTAATAGTATCGTAAATGACTAATTTTTTTGATTCAATAATTTCTTCTTCACTTCTTACTTGTGATTGAATTTTTTCATTACTTAGTCCTTGGGTTACATTATCAATTTTTTTGTCTTGTTTAGGACTACTGTGCATTATAGAACAGGAAACTATCAATGTCCATAACAGAAAATAAATTACTAACCTATTTAGATTCAGAACTACCATTTGATGAATTTGTTGAATTTGATGAATTTGATGAATTTGTTGAATTTGATGAATTTGATGAGTTATCACCAGATTCTTCATAATCAACCCTATTATAGTATGTAGCTACTTCGATAATTGCTTCCGTATCAGAAGGGTATGGATATATATAGGGATCATTATTAGAACCTAACCCTCTATCCACATAAACTGGCTCTCCATGCTGAAGTTCATGTTTCACACCCATCATATTATGAATTCCTAATTCATGTGTAATAACACCTTCGGGAGATAGTATATCATGTTCTGGATTTAATCCTACACTACCATACCTTCTAGACAAGTCTGTACTAGCCGATCCCCCCTCACGTGGATAATACATACCAGGTAACATTTGGACAGTACTAGCTTGACCTCTTGGCTCTGAAGCAGCCGATTTTGATGCTTCTGTAATATTTTCTTTAAAAACTACGTTAACCATATACTTAACATCTACCTTATATCCTTCGCCATTCTCCCATTGTTTTTTGGTTATAAATTCTGGTTTTACACCATTACGAGGAAGCTCCTTCAGGTATTTTGTAGTATTTCCCTTCGAAAATCTATATGCGACATTGTTAGGAAGCTTTGGATCATTATAACGCTTATTCAAACCCTCTTTAGATAGATAAGCTGTATGAACAACTTTAACTTTGGCAGTTCTCTCATCTTTATTCACATCCGTAACACGCAACCTATGCTTTCCATCCTGATCAATAGCACTTATTACATCATTCTCTGCAAAAGCATAAGGACTATTCCAGGGATACTTTACAGCTAATGGATCTAAACTCATAAACCTGCCCAACCTGCTATCATACATCCTGGCACCAAAATCTAAGGAATTCCCTATACCCTTCAGCTCATTATCCTTCTCCATCCCGTTAAACCCAAACCTATACTTATCCCCTATACTGTCGCATAAAGTTACAACAATATTCTCCTGCTCCAAATAAGGTACCGTGATCTTTTTCCAGTAGCCGTTCATTACACGCGGCGCGCAGCATAGTACCGTGCCCATAGTGATCGGTGAGCTTACCTGTAATTTCACATTGCCCGTGGATGGAAGGATAGAAATACTATAGGATACAGGAGCTGAAACCGTACCGTCAGAACCGTCAGCATTCGATACCGTCAGCGAGCCCAGCAGCACATCCGTACCGTTCACTTCCTCCAGTACCCGCAGTACAAAGGTACCGCTTACCACCTGCAGGTTCAGCTCCAGGTCCTGCCGTACATTAGGCGTGACACTCAGCTCCTGCACCGCCGTCATCAGGCCGCCCACAGGCGCCGTGTCAGCTATCTCGATGCTGATACCGTTGCCAGGGATGCTGCTCAAAGTGATCTGCTGCGCGATGCCCAGGTTAGGCGTTGTGGCAGGAGCCGATACCCAGCCTGTATTCCACACCGTGCTGTCACGGTATTTCACCACCCAGCGGCTCTGCGTCATCGTCACGCAGTTCTCAGTCGTATCGCTTACATAACGGCCCGGCTTCAGGCTGCCGAAAGGATAATAATCATACACCGCACGCAGGGCCGGGTTCACCCGGAACTGCAGCACCTCCCCTTCGCTCTTGTAAGGCAGGTCGCTCAGCGTAGCCAGCACATTGCCCAAATGGTTGGTCATTTCATATTGCCGCTGGCCCGCCAGGTGCTGGCTGCCCGAGGTGGTCTGGTCCGTGCTCCCGTAAGGGGACAAGGCCAGCCCGTTGATCACATCATTGTATTCCAGGCTGTACCACGGCCTCCGGCTCAGCAAACTCCCTGTATCCGCTACAGGGATCACATCCGTATTGTTCCAGTAAGCGTACACCTGCCGCGGCAGGTAGTTCTTAATGCCCAGGCGGCTGCTGCCGTACAGGTGATGCTCAGAAAGCTGCATCTCCTGCTCCCCGATCACCATTTTTTCAATGGTGTCAATGATGGTCAGGTAGCTGCCGCCAAGATTCGATACTGTACTGGTCAGCGTAGCCATATTGTTGCCTGTCTGTGCCGCTACCGAAGCCGCCACCACCAGGTCATCGCCATACGCATCGTATTGCAGCGCATAGATGTTATCAATGCTGAAGGCCGTGTCTTCCAGCAGCAGGTGCAGCAGGTTGTCCGCGCTGTTGGTGCTGCGCAGCAGGTCGCGCATCGGCGGGAAATAATTTAGGAAAGCACCCAGCGTATCATCCGGTGTATATTGCTGCAGCGCTGAACGGAACACAGGAGACAGCGTGCCATTTTCAGAAAGGTAAGGCATAAAGAGACTCACAAAGTTCTCATCCGATTCCACGCGCTCCCAGTAACCCGTAAGATGATCTTCAGTCGTAAATTCATAGAAAGAGGCAGCATCCAGGAACCGCATCATGAAGTGGATGATAACGGATGGATCTACCAGACCCACAAGCTCCTCACGGTACTGATCACGGTCATATTGCGTATTGGACAGGAAATTATCCACTTCAGTCGTATCTATACCCAGATCCAGCATCAGGACCCTCGTAATGCTGTCTGCGCCCCAGGTATAGCCTGCCAGGTATTTAGCGTATTCTTCACCGTCTTCCATTATCTTGCCCACCACATTAGGCAAAGTACTTTGATTATCACGCGTATAGTACGTCATCGCACGGGAAAGTATAGGAACAGACTCATCCCGCGCATAGTCAAAAAGCTGGCTGTAAAAGCTCACATCACCCGAAGCATTATACAGCAGGTTATCCTTCACATCGCTGCTGCGGCCTGTAAAGTAAGATACCGGCATGGTATCCAGCAGCTGGTTGCCCATGTCCGCATAAGATTCCTGCAGGGCCGCTACATAGGTATTGTTAAAGGCCGCGTAGCCCGCGTTCAGCGGCAGCGCCAGCTCCCGGAAGAAGCGGGGCGGTGTCGTGGCCGGCGCCACTACCGCGGTGTAATGCTGGAAGATCTTGCGGATCACCTGCTCATAGGCCACGCTGTGGTGCATATAGTAGTCGTACACCGCCAGGATATTACCCTGCGCGTCCCGTACATAGTAGCTGTTCTTAGCCGCGGAAGAGTCCTGGAAGTACTGGATGCTGCTCTTGCGGTACCGCTGTCCCATACCGTCATACCCGAATTCCAGGCCACGGCTGTTGGCGCCGTCAAAGGTATAGGCCACCTTGTTCTGCAGGTTCCAGCCGATAAGGTCCCAGCCGTTCACCTCGTCCTTCGTCAGGTTGCCCAGCTTATCATAGGTATAGCGGCTGCTGTTGTTATTGTTCACATAGTACCTGATGTCGTTCGTATAGTTGTCCGCCGCGTAGTCCGATATGTTCAGCAGCTGGTTCGAGGAGCTGTTCGGGCCGTTGGCCGCATAATGATATACAATGCTGTCCATACGCTGCGTACCCGGCAGGTTGCCGTTGCGCACCAGGCTGCGGATATTGCCGTCCGCATCATAGGCATAGCGGGTATAATAGTCTTCCGTGGCCAGCAGGGTGGTATCATCGTTGCGGTAATAGTCATACTCCGCTTTTACCAGGCGGTTCAGCTGGTCGTAGGTATAGTGCGCGCTCAGCGGGTCAAAAGGCGCCAGGTTGGTCTGCATACGCGGTATATTGCCGTTATACATATTGCGGGACACCTTCCGTAGGTTACCGGCCGTATTGGCGTCCTGCCCGGCTATCGGCGTATAGTCGCCAGCAAAGTAGTCCAGCGTCACCCCGGCAATATCCCTGGCATGCGCGTTGTTGAAGAAGTAATCCCTGCCCGGGTCATTGGCCGTATCCACGAGATCGCCGTTCAGCGCCTTCAGCCAGCCCTGTATGGTATAGATATAGTCCACGCCCTGCACCCGGTGCTCGCCCAGGCTCATCCGGGCCAGCGGGCCATGCGCATAGTAGTCGTAGCGGGCGTCCTCATCCCAGAACATACCGTCATTGCTGGTGGACACCGCGGTGATGCGGTTATCGTCATCATAGGTGTATTTCTGGAAGAACTGGTCGCCGAAGCTGCGGTTATAGCTCAGCATATTCACCTTGCCCGAGATCATATCATAGTCGTAATCCACGCGCTTCAGGTCCTGGTGCAGCATGCGCAGCGCCGGGTAATCGCGGGTCAGCGTCTTCACATTGCCCGCGATATCGTAGCTGTAGTGCATGCCGTACTGGTAGGACAGCAGGCTGCCGCCCTGGTTCAGGCGGTCAAAGTACAGCACGGCCGCCACGCGGTTGCGCAGGTTGTCCTGCCTGCTGAAGCCCGGCTCGGCAGAAAGGTCCTTCACGGCCTCGTCATATTGCGTCAGCACCACTTCTTCCCTCGGGTAGGCGCGTATAGCGTTGCGGGTGGTCTTATAATCGGTCACCAGCAGCTGGGTCACCATTGGCGGGAAAGGCGTGTACTGGTTGCGGATATCGTCCGCATAGCCGCACTGGTTGGGGTTAATGCCGTTGGCCTTGGGATAAGGCTCGAAATAAGGCGTACAGGCCGCCTTGATCTGCCCTGTTTCCACGATCCTGCCCAGGTCATCATAGATGGTGTAGGACAGCTTCCCGGAGGTGCGCTGCTGCGCGTTCTGGGAGAAGACCAGCCGGCCCGCCTTGTCGTAGAAGAAGAGGGTACGGCCGCCGTCCGGCGTCTGCTGCTCGCTTACCTGGTTCAGCGTATTGTATTGGTACACCGATACTTTTTCATGGCCGGGCAGCAGGGTGGCGCGGAAGAGGTTGCTGTCCCGTACATCGTTCACCACGGAGAGGCTGTCGGTCACCAGGCTATGGACGCCGGCGGGCGGTACCGTGGCCACCAGGTTGCCCACCCGGTCGTAATGGTATAGGGTATAGTTGAACTGGTGGCTGGCATAGGAGAGCTCCAGCTGCTCCGTCAGCCCGCCCCGGTTCACCAGGAAGTCTTTCATATCGGTCACCAGGAAGTTCCTTACCGAATCCACGTAGCGCTTATAGCGGAGCCTGCCCTCCCATACCGCTTCGTTCAGCCGGAAACGCTCACAGTTGTTGCCGGTATCCGCCACGCGGACCTTCTGGCTGAGCGGACCCGCCAGCAGCACATCATACAGCGCCTCGCTCTGCGCCAGGCGGAAATCGGTATAGCAGGTGAACTGCGCGTTCCTGACCGGTGAGGCGATGCTGTTCCGTACGGCAAGGGTAAAGGAGGTGACATCCTCGCTGCCCGTATGGATGGTATGGCTGAGGTATTTATAGTCCATCAGCTGGCCGGGCTTCATATAGCGCGGCGGGCGGATATAGACATTGTAGAGCTTGTTATGGCTGTCAAAGTAGCGGAACCAGTACATACCATCGGACATCCGGAAGCCGTCCAGGCGCTCCGTGGACGTATTGATGATGCTGATGGTCTGCGGCCCGAAAAAGATCATATTGCCGCCCAGGAAGGTCCGCACCTTATTCAGGATATTATCCAGCACGGCATGGCTTACCGGGGTATCGCTCTTATAGTATAAATGGTTCACCAGGTCGGGGCGCTGCGCATAGCCATAGCCCAGGTCCAGCGACCCGAAGCCGGGCACTTCCTGCCTGACCACCGCTTCCTGCACCGAATCCAGCACGGCAGTAGCGCCCAGGTGCGGCATACCGTAGGTATAGGCCAGGTAAGCCTTCTTGAGCGGATGGTCATGCTGCGGGTCGTCATATTCCTTACGCAGCGGGAACCAGTGATGCTCCAGCCCGGCATCCCTCAGGTATTGGCGGAGCCATACAGCCGCGCGGTTCTTCTCTTCCAGGCTCACGCTGCCGTTCACCGCCTGCAGGTCATATTTATCAAAAGAAGCATAGGTAATATGATTGCGGGAGATCTCCTCGCTGCCTGCCGGCTGCAGGGTGAACTTATATTGCAGGGGCACCGGCAGGATGGTATCCGGGTCCAGGGGCTGCTGCAGGTACAGGTAGCCTACCCGTGCGGCCGCATAAGGCACCAGCGGCGCGTTGAAGTCATACGCCGGGGCCTGGGCCGTGATATAGTTGGTGTACTGTCGGTACAGGTGCCGGTCGATATAGCGGATGTCCAGGTAAGAGATGTAGCTGCTGCCCTGGCGGATATTCAGGTAAGGCTCATAGGTATAATCCAGGTCCACTGCGTTAAAGCCCTGTACAAAGGTATTATAGGCCGTTGCGGAAGGGAATTCCATGCGTATGTAGTTATGCTTTTGCAGCAGCTCTGCCGAATCTGCAATAGCGCAGGAAGCGATAAAGTTCTCGTAATCAAAATCGGCATAGGCATTGCCCAGCTTATAGTTCATAAAGTTGGTCAGCATCCTTTTGAAATTGGGGCCGTCCGCCGCATGGATATTCAGGTCGGAGAGCGTCTCCAGGAAGCTGTTGAAATGTTTCCTGTAGGTCACGCAGGAAACGGCATGCTTCAGCTTGCTGTCTTCCAGGGAAGTGTTGACCGCTATCTTATCGCTCCATACAAAGTAATGGTATCTTTCTCCCGCGTCCGATACGGTAAGCACAAACACCTGCATACCGATATAGCCTTTGAACTTCCGGGCATACAGGCCGTCAAAGGCGTCATTGATACATTCCACGGATTCCACCGTATAAGTACCCAGGTCAAATACAGGATCAGAGGTATAGGGGATCACCCTGCTGATGTAGAAAGCTACCGTATCCGCACCGGTGATATCCAGGCGGATCCTGTCGGCCGCCCTCCGGGTATATACCGGGGAGCTGCCGCTCTGCACCAGGTCGGCTATGGCCTGGTCAAATACGTTCAGGTTGCTCCAGTTCACCGTCAGCGGTGATGCCGGGTTGGTATTGGCGATCACCGTTTTCAGCCTGGTGCCGAACGATTCATAGGCGCCGTTGTAGAACAGCGCGGAATTGCAGGAGAACCGCCCGTTGTTGCCCTCTGTGCTGAAGAAGCGGTCATTGTTCACCAGGTAGGGATTACACAGCTCATCCAGGCTGATGCCGTTCACCTGCAGGGCATAGGTGATATTCTCTGCCGAGAACATCCCGTTATAGATCCTGCCGGTGCTGAACATAGCGCCCAGCGTATCTTTTACCCGGGCCATTACCGCACTGTCTGCACAGTTGGACAGGTCCCTCACGACACCCCGGATATGACCGTCCACCAGCTCCTGCAGGCCTCTATAGTAAATGTCCATAGCGCTGTCATAAGACCTCGCCAGGTTGTTGGTATCCACGTAGTCGTAGAAGTTCAGGAAACGCTGGTAAGCATTGGAGTCCAGCCTGGCCAGCGTATTCGTGAACCAGGTGCTGCCGGTATTGGGGAAGATGGGAGGCTGCATGGCCAGGATACCGCCTACACGGCAGGTATCATTACAGATGGAGGTATCCGTAAACAGGTATTTGAACCGCTCCCTGTTGCCCAGGTATAAGGCCCTGGCTTTCTCAAAGTACAGGTCCCTCACATAAGGTGTGCTGTACACATAGTCTTCAATAGCTTTGGTAAAGGTCTCTGCCAGGCAGGTGGCATAAATGATGCTGTCAGCATTGCTGCAATAGGCCAGCTGCATAGCCACGGTATCGATGCTGATGAGCCTGCCGTTGCCGGCGTTGAAATAACGCAGGGTGTCCAGCGGGCTCGGGAATTCCAGCGGCCGCTGCAGCATCAGGGTATAAATGGTATCCTGGGTGATGATGTCTTCCAGCTTCAGGTAGCCGGCTTCCAGGGCATTAGTGCCGTTGCGCAGCTCGTGCAGGAACATCGGGTAAGGATCATCATAGCAGCTGAGCAGCTGGCAGTACTCCGGGTGCAGCGGTAATAAAGCCGCCGCTATCTCGTCATTAAAGATATAGATAAAGGTATCCACAGGCAGGTTCCGGATATCCCGGTACACCCTGCCGTTCTTCACTACCGAATCCGGGAAACGGATGCAGTCGTCCTGGTAGGGACGGCGCAGCCATAAGGTATCATTGGCCACAACGATCATGGAATCCAGGTAAAGGAAGCCTTCCATGGTACGCATATTCTCCAGCTCAAAACGGGAATAGTATTCCTGCGTTTCCCTGTTCTGTACCCGGAAGATGGAATTCCAGCCACCTATGGCGCCAAAGAAATCGTCCATGGAAAAATTACCGTACCGCCTTTCCTGGTACATGCTGTCTATGTTAGGCCACAGCTCGGCCAGCATCTGCAGGCGCCTGCTTTCACAGTCCAGCTCACAGTTGAAAGCTTCCTCGCAGGGAAATTCCTTTTCCAGCACGGCCTGCCTGATGAACCAGTCCTCGTTCTTAAGACAGCCGGCATCGGCCACATGCCCAGAGAGCATAAAGCTGTCCACCGCCGCATAGACGGAAGCCATATTCACAGTTAAGTCCTTTTTGACGATGTATTTATCCTGCTCCATAAAGAAGTTCCGGAGGGAGCTGTCCGTTACGGGCGCACCGCTGAAAGAGATGCCGGCGGTACCCAGCACCCCGCTGTCCGCGGCAGCCGTAGCGCCGCAATCCGAGATCAGGCGGTAGTTATAGAGGATATCTGTATTAAGGAATACGCCGCTACAGAAAGTAGGATAAGGCCGGAAAGTGACCTTGTAGCGTATATCCTTATTGCCGTCCTCTTCATTGAAGAATACCCTTTCCAGGTAGATGCGGTTGTCCAGCCTTTGCTGGCGGGTGCCGCGTATCAGGTCCTCTCTGAAAGAAGATGTAGCATTGGCGCCTTCATTTTTCGTAAGGGCCAGCGCGGACGTATCGGGTATGCCCACCAGGGAGGTAAAGACGGTATTGCCTTTGTAGTCTGCATAGTTCACGCTGTACTGCCCGTTGGGGTCGCGGCTCACATGCTTGCGGTAAAAGCCGGCATTCCCGATATTCAGTCCGAACACTTTATTGAGCGTGCTCTGCTCAGCGCCGGTATAAACGTTCTTCTGGTAATGGCGGAAGCCTATCTGCAGGGAGTCTCCTGCGCCGCCCTGCTTGTCCACCCTGTCGGAATAGCCGGGAGAGTACACGGTCTGCAGCAGCGGGTAGCCGCCGGCATCCGGTATATAGGCGTTCCATCCCGATTGGTCAGGATTCTGGGATGAGTAATATTGCTGTGCCAGCGCGTTGTTGTGCAGGGCGGGTATCAGCACATCCTCACCGCAGGAACCCGGGATAAAATCAAAGTCGCCGGGGGCATAAGGCTTCCCGGTAAGGCTGTTGAGCGAGAGTCCCTGTTGGTAGGTAAAGGCAGTCGACTGCACCGGTGTCGGCAGGATGGATATGGACGGACGGCCCTCGTAGTCATATACCTGCTCTACCGCTATCAGCCTGCCGGGTGTGGCATTGAAGCGGGTCACGGACTGCCTGTTCTTCAGCAGGCCGTCGTAATAGCTTAAAACGTGCTTGTATTTGCCCTGCTCCGCGAAGGAGATGGTGTATTGCCAGTTGAGCTTATCATCCTGGTGCGCAGCCGTGATCTCGTAACCATGGTTCGTGATAAGGGTATTGCTCAGCGTACCGGATGCCGCCACGCTCCAGGGTCCGTACACCGGCAGCTCATAGTTTACGGAATCCGGCTTCACCATCCTTACCCGGTACAGCAGGTAACCCTGGTTGTATACCAGCGGTATCTTATAGGCATTGGTATCCAGCACCACTCTCGTGGCATTGTTATTAAAATCGTAGCTCAGGCTGGTTATGGTCTTCTTGCTGACGTCCGGGTCGGAGGAGGAGCCCAGCCTGGGATCTACGGCGTAGTTGTCCACATAGGTCCATTCCAGCTCGAATTTGGCCGGCATCAGGTCATTGATGGTGCTTTTGTTATTATAGTTCCAGCTTACGGGCAGGTAGTCGTTCTGCGCGGTACCCCGGGCCACTTTCATTTCCGACCCGCCGATACCGTAAATGTTGACGGCATTGCTGGAATTGTCGCGACCTTTTTTATGATATACCTGCACGTCCATCGCCACCTGGAAGTAGAAGTTCAGGTTGTCGTAGGACCCGGAACGGTTAAAGTCCACCGGAACAGGAGGCTGCAGGGGATCGCTCACATCAAAGAGGGTATTGACCACCACTTCCACCTTATGGAAGCCGTAGTATTTTTTCAGCTGCTTATCCTGGTATTGCGCCAGCGAATCCGGCCGGTAGGCGATGGTCAGCGTATCATAGATCACCTGGCTGATGGTATTGGGCGCCTGGGGATTGCTGTAGCCGTTGACGGTATAGGCTATCTTGATAGCATAGGCCTGCTGGTGCACCGGCAGGTAGGCATGGTCTATACCCAGCTCCACGATGGTATGCAGGCTTTTGAACTTATAATATTGCGCCCAAGTGCTGCCCGGAACGATCATGTCGTTCCACTTATCATGATGCAGCAGGATCGTGGTATCGATATCAGTACCCGGATTGGTATTGATATACTTCATGACCGGCGCGGCCACCCGCTCGGATAGCAGGTTCTTACCGAAGCGGAAGTTCTGGGCCCGGGACACCTGGGCCAGCATGAGGGTGCACCACCCCAGGGCTATAAGGAAACGGCTGCTGAAATTCAATAACTTCATACTTATAAAAGTTTACTACAATCCGGAAATAAGTTTATAATGCCTGTACTTCAGTACAGTATATGTATTGTTGGTATAAGTGAAATACGCACGGGTATCAAACACGCTGTCATCAAAATCGTACACATAGTCGCTCACCTTATAGGTATAGACAAACCGGTCCGACCGGCCGGCACTGCCCAGGGTCATATCCATCGACACCGGCAGCTTCCGCTGCTCATCGTAACGGAATTCCAGTTGCATCTTCATATCATCCCTGATAGTGGTCATACCGAACTGGGTATGGCCGCTCTTATCCCTGGACAACTGTACGTGCTTCGTCTTCAGGAACAGCGAGTCGATCACCCTGTTGAAGTCATCGTCCCGGAACAAGCCCTTAATGGTATTGAACTGGCCATTGTATTTGTTCTCGTAGGCTTTCCTGTCAAAGATCTTGAACACTTTCGCGTTGTGGTCGATGTGCATGATATGCCTGGTGTTGATGATGACGATATTGGCCTTATCGGTGTAAGCCACCTGCTTCCGGTGCTTGTCCATATACATGGTCAGCTCCACCGCATCATAGCTGCCGTCGGGCATCACGCCGCTGAGGTGCACTTTGTAACCGTAGCGCTGCAGTCCTTTCAGCGACCGCATCGCCGTGTGGAAACGTTCTATGTCGGTCTGCCCTTTCATCTCCGTGGGCAGCAGGAACATGGCCGCCAGCAGCAGGGCCGGCCAGAGCATCCTTATTTTTAAAAGCGTCCGCATCATCAGTATTTTTTAGGGTTAGCGCTCCTGGATTCATTAATGGTCATAATACCTTTTTCCGTTTCTTTCTTGGTACGCAGCAGGTTGCCTTCATTATCGTATTCGTAAAACGTGGCGAAGTTATTCTCGTCCAGCGTGGCCATCAGCCTGCTGTTCCACATATTGTACACAAAGGATTTACCGCTGCCCTCATAAGGAATGATCCGTATATCGTCCACGTAGCAGTTCACGGGAAGGTACAGCGTATAGCTGCTACCGGAAGTGGTCACTACCGCCTCCGCCTGCTGCCAGGTATCTATAATGGTGGATTTGTTCGAAAAGCCGGAGGAAGGCGTATAGGCCGCCGCGTTGGCTCCGGGGCTCACCGGCCTGTACCAGTAGGAAATAAGGTATTTTTTGTCCTTGAACAAGCTCACCTTATTATAACGGCCTTCATATTCCTGTACGTCACCGGGAGCCAGGAGCGGGATGCTATAGGCGCCGCTGCCCTTCACGCGGAGGGCGTACCGGCCGGTATGTGCCGTACCTTTCACGATATCCAGCGCCGTATTGCTGAGCTGGTATTTACGGTAGCTGCTGTTGGACTGGCTCACCTGTCCCATATAGCCCGGGAATACCGAGTGATGATGATAGACAGGGTTGTTGTTCATGAAGAGCATATCATAGTCCTCAAAGCCGTCAAAGAGCACCTCGTTCTGCCTGGCATTGTTCACGATGCCCACCGGCAGGGTATTGTTATAGCCATATACAGCAGTGGCATATATATTCAGGGCATTCTTCTCCTCCGTCTCGAAGCCCCACGGGCTGCGTTTGGTCACTTCCCGTGCCACTACCCACCGGGGATCGGCAGATACGTCGAAGTAGATATAGCTTTCCTGGCTGATATTGGCCGGCGTGATAATCCCTGAAATATTGTAAATATATACGGTAGGAGGAGAGAACCTGAAACATAAGACCGTTGTGTCCACTATGGCATTGTTATTAAAGCCGGTGTAGGCCCAGGGGAATTTGACCGGGAATATTCCCGCGTTCCGCAAACCGGAAGCAGTGTATTCCCTGTTGCGCATATAGGCGTATTCCTTATGCGGTGCATAGACAGGCCTGCTGCCGTTCACAAAAGGATTGAGCGTATCATAGTCCGAGGGATATTTCAGCGAGTCAAAGCGGTTCAGCACCGCGGCATTGGCATTGGTGTACTCCGTTACCTGGGCATTCAGCGCCTTGCCCAGCTCTGTTCTCAGGTTACCGCTGCCGTCAAAAGGCACATCCATACTGCTGTAGCCCATCACGACATCCTGAAGCTGGTTCTTATAGCCTGAACGGATATTGCGGATCGCTACATTCGTGATCGTACCGGATACCGGCCATCCGGACTGGTTGCGGAAGCGCGGCTGGACAACGGCATACAGCCCGTTGCTGCCGCTCAGGGTGATATTCACCGTAACCGTATCGCCCGGCACTGCGGTATTCAGATCACCACAGTCGGCAAAGCTCCGCATCAGGCTGTCATATTGGGTAGCCGCGCTGCTGCCCCGGAAACCCATCACCCAGGCAATGGTCTGGCGGGACTGGCCGCCGTAGGTATAGTCTACCAGCAGCTCGTCTCCTACCTTATAGTTGGACACCGTACTGTCCACGCGCAGCAGGGCCTGCTCGTTCACCACTTCCGCCTGGCTGAATTTTTCGGTGTAGCCGATGTTCTGGAACGCCGGCTGCATACCCAGGTAGGCCATATAGGCAGGCACGCTCACGCTGTATTCCTGGTCGTTGAATTCATTATTGACGGATGTGATGAGCGCCTGCCCGGTGAAGGGATCGAACGCTTCATTGCGCACCACGGTCAGCGCACCTTCATTATAGGATTCTACAGACGCCACAATGCCGTATTGCTGTATCACCTTGGTAGCCACCAGGCTGCTGAAATTGTTATAGTAGTAGTTGGAGGTGTTGCCGCCCAGCGGGTAGCCCCAGTAGGTAGGTACCGGCCACGGTCCCACCAGGAAGACATTGGTATTGAAGACCTTGGTTTCCGACTGTGTTTCTTCCGTCTTCTCCCGGGCATCCAGTGTCAGGTCTATTTCCTGTCCCAGTACCTTCTCCCGCTTCACAAACCGGCCGGAAGGCGCATCGAATTCCAGCACCGGGATAGCGCCTCCCAGGTCGAAATAATGGTACAGCTGGTAGCTGATAAGCTCACTCTCTCCGGTACCCGGCTTCAGCACACGCTTCTCCGTTTTCCGGGGCTTGCCATGCATATCATTGAAGATGAGCTTGTAGCCCTGCGCTCCCTTGTACACCACTTTCTGTCCCGTCCACCCGTAGGTCTTTTCGTGACCCAGGTCGTCTATACCCGTAGCCTCCACCCGGATGGGGAAGTCCCTGGCCGTATAGTATTCACTGATATCAATAGCCTGCGCGGACAGGGCCTTATCCCTGTTGATGCTTTCCGTTACCACACGGCTGTAGCCCACTACCGGCGAAGGGTACAGGGATTCACCCAGCGGCAGCTCCTGGTAGAGTCCTACCGGGTCGTTGGGCGGGAAGTTGGAGCCGCGCTGCGTCAGGTAGTCCACAGGCATCTTAAGCGGGTTGTCGTCACCGCCGCTTAAAGGCTCATAGCTGGCCACACCGCTGCTGATGGTGCGCCCGTTCTCTTCCGTTACATACAGGTAACGTTTACCGTAAGTTGCATTATTATTGCCGGCGGATGTCAGCTGCTGCCAGTTATCGTCAAAGGTCAGCTCCTTTACGCGATGACCACCGCCTTTCTTGCTGCGCGCTACATTATTGAGCCGCAGGAATGAAGTTGCCAGATTGACCCGCCGTGCTTTCTTCTCTTCCACCAGCCGGACCACCGGGTTCTTAAATATATTCAGCAGCTCGCCGAAAGCGTATTTCAGATCGCTGAGCGTACTGCCGCCGCCGCTGTACAGCGTCTCGTTAAGGTAATAGCGTGCAAAGTTGATCGCCTTATAGGTAGCCGGGTGCAGCGTTACCCGCTTACCGCCTTTTTCAGTGGTAACCGATTTCACTTTGATATAGCCGTATTCGGAAGTGGGATCATTGTTACAATAACCCACCTCGTCTATATCCGCATAACCTTTGACGGTCTCAAAATCACTGCGGGCGATAGCGATATCCAGGTTGAACAGCAGCAATCCTTCATTGCCGCCCAGGTAATTGTTACGCACCGACAGACCGGGATGCTCCTTGTCCTTGTTCCGGCGGAAGTAAAAGTACAGGTTGGGGTTGTGCTTATCCGCATACAGGTCGGTACCCGCGGTGAAGTTGACACTGTTACCCACGCCTTCCAGGAAAAAGGCATCCATTACTTTCTTATCCTGTATAAAAGCATAGTCGTCCGCTTCATATTTTACGTTGATCTGCCCCCCGGACGGCAGCTTAATGGTGCTGAGGTTCCAGGCAGCGGCATATTTGTCCTGGTTATCATCCCACTGGTCCACGAAAGGATAGAGATGATTGGGACGCTGAGAGCTATTGGGCTTGTATCCGCCCCACCGGTTCTTGTTGGCGATATTGTAAGGATAGTTGGTGGCCGCGTCATATTCAAAAGCATAAGGGCTGAGCATCCCTTTATCCGACACGCCGTATCTTACAAAGATGTTCTTCAGCGTCAGCTTACCGCCCTGGGTACTGTTGGGCACACCCTGGCACAGCTCATAACTGTATTTGAAAATAACGGTCTTCACCGGTATGGCGGAGCCGCCGTGCTGCAACCGGTCCTGCTTGTTGAAGAGCACAATGGAATCCAGCTTGTAGGAATGATCCTCTGCTATATTCACTCCCTTGGCATCCGCCCTTTCAGAGGTATAGAATTCCGCTATCATATTCCTGCTCTCTATGGAATGCAACATCCATTGTTCCCGCGTGCCTTCCAGGTAAGTACCCTTATCATCCTTTTTATCACTTTTGAAGCCGGGAGAATAGTGCGCCAGGTTCTCGCCATACGGCGCTCTCCATTTGTAGGCAGCATTTTTCAGGCTGTAGTTAAAACGGGTATAGGTGCCCAGGTCGTCATCCGTAGGACCATCACCTTTAATATCTACATAATCCGTGGACAGCACGGAGGTGAGCAGGTAAGAGTGCGCATAGGAAGGCGTAGTGGTCTTGCTGAAATAGTTATCCCTCCCCTTGCCGTTGTTGACCGTATTATCGCCCGGCTGGAAAGTGGTCAGTCCGTCATTACCAGCAGATGCGCTTACGGCAAATACGTATTCATGCTGCACATTGTTCATAGCCGGGATGCCGTACACATACCGTCTGCCGTCGGTCTGGGTCTGCACCACCTCGCCTATCTGGTGGCCTCTCCTGCTGCCGGACAGCCTGCTGATATAGGACGGGGTGGTATTGATGCCATTCTCAAAACCATTGGCAGCCGCATAGTCGGGTATATCCTTCAGGCTGGCCACCCCGCTCACAGCCGCTTCGGTATTGGTAAAAAAGGTCATCAGGTTGCCGCGTGCCACCCGTTTCTTAGGCTGGGCCTGTGTTTTAACAGGCAGGGCTGCCGAGCCCCTGGCATCCGGTACCGTCGCATCCAGGATACTGTTGGTAGCAGTCAGCTCACCCGCGGTCTTAAAGTAGTAAGGCTCATAGTTACTACCTGCTTCTCTTTGGGTAAATTTCCTCAGGTAGTACTTCCAGGGACCGGACTGCATATCGGTCTCGGTAACCGTTACATCCGTACCGATCTCGAACAGGTTGCCGCCGCCGCCTTCCGCGGATACTTCGTAAGATTCGCTGGAGCTGTTCAGCAAAGGATCGTACACCGTACCCAGGTCGTTCCTGAACGGGCGGAAAGATCCGCCCGTGCCCTGGCCGGATACGGAGTATACGTCATAGGTCATGGTCGCCATGGGAAGGAACTTCATCGTTTCATTGAAGTTGCCGTCCTTATCCCGGGTAAAATCGTGGATGGATTTATCATCCGCGTTATGGGCGTACAGGTAACCATAGCCTTTGGCGGTACCGTTCTTATCGTATTTCAGCTTGCTGTACATACCGTTGATACCGGCATGCCCATAGACCCCGAAGAGCTCACCGCCGATCTTGATACGGCCCTTATACATGGTCATGGTGGAGCTGTTGGTGATCACCGGCACAAAGTTGTTCATCGCCACGGGTATGGTCCTGCTCCTGTTGTTGGCATAGGCGGTCCTTCCGCCATAGGTCATACGCCCGGAAACAGCCACATACCTGTCTTTAGCCGCCGTCCTGGAATTGTAGCCTCCACCCCAGGATGCCCCTATGGAGCCGGCCACATCGGAATTCACGAACTGGCTGGAGTTCATCCTCAGTCCCACATTATAATCTATATCCGCGCCGGTGGCAGAGCTGACGCCCATATTGACGCCGGCGGAAGCCATATTCATCACATTGATATTGGCCCCGACATTAAAGTCCACGCTGAAGCCCCTGTAGTTGCTGTGATTCACGCTGGTAGAGATATCCACGCTCAGGTCGAACAGCGGATCATCCACACCCAGCACTTCCGCTCCCAGCCCCAGGCCGCCACGGATGTTCTCTTCATCCTTGATGCTGAGCTGCTTGGTAATATCCTCGCCGTTCATATCATCCGGCACGCCCCGTACCGCCCTTCCTACCGAACCGGGGTTGATGTTCCAGCCAAGACCAACCCAGCTGGATTCCTGTTCCATATCTATGCCGCCGTGGTACGAAATATTGACCGGGTAACCCTCCACATCCAGCAGGGGGATGTTATACACAAAGTCGCCCGTAAAGAGGTCTACCATATCGGTGGTGCCCACCGGCTCGAAGCTCATCACTTCCGGCTGTGTGGGACCCGAAGTCAGGGCAAAGCTGACACATGGCGCTCCCAGCTCTATCACTAAAGTTACCAATAGCACCCTGGCAATGCATTTGACGCTGCGTGAACCTAATATCATACGTAATTTTTTTGAGCGTTTAAGCTTGATTAATAGGATAATTTTATAATACCGTTCTTAAAGTTCCTGTCGTTGAACACCACCATACCATCACCCGCACAGGAGGGATCCATACCCTCCGTATCAAACCCTACATTGATCACATCAAAGCCGACCAGGTTATAGTTGTTCTCAAACCAGTAACCTACCGGGGCGATCTTCCTGCCGCAGGCTTCCAGGTGTATATCTTCCTGCGCATGGTTCAGGTAGTAGTCCAGCAGCCCGGTATATTCCCCATAAGCAGTATTATACCTTATAGGGGACTGGCCGCCTTCTCCCAGCAGCTTTATCCTGAGCCACAATACGCCTTTCCTGTCATACTCCTCGTTGCTGATACGGGCTGCTTCATAACGGATACCGTTCTGCGCCGAAAGGTGCGTCGCGGCCGTATCGCCGCTTTTGCAGGAAGCCAGCAGCAGGAGCGCCGAGAGGCTATTTCTTATTATAATCCTTATTGACATATTCTATAACTTTATCTGTGATATCATAGCCTTCATCATAGTACATCACACTCCCCATACCATTGGCGCCTACCAGCACTCTGATGCCATGCTCTTTGCCGTATTGCTTGATAAGCCTGTTCAGCTGCTGCCATACCGCTTCATTGATCCTGTCATTGGAAGCCATATGCACGCGTTCATATTCCATATCCAGCTCGCGCAGGTAATGGCGGTATTCATTTTCGGGCAGGGAGGTCTTCTGCAGGTCTATCAGCGCCCTTACAGAGTCCAGCTCCCGCACCTTTCGTGTCAGCATCACGCTGTCGGCAGCTTCCATATCCATCTTCAGCCGGTAACCGTTGAAGAGCCGGATGATGTCCACCACCCTGACCGTCTTGTCCGTTCCGGCATATTGCCGGTAGCCCAGGTAAGCTATGAGCAGCAGGCTGAGTATATGCAGGTAGTTCCAGTAATTTCTTTTCATTGCAGTTTACAGATCGGGGTTATAGTAGGTAAATTCTATTCTTCTATCTTTAAAGTGCCTGCCTGATATCAGCAGGGTATATTTTTTCTTATGCTTCAGCGGCTGGTAGTTGTAAAAGTCTATAAGGAGCCTGTTGTCCCCGTACCTGACCTTGCCGTCCACCGGCACCTTTATCTTCAAAGGCTTCTGATCCTTATCCAGGAGCGCGAAGGTGAGCGAGTCCTCTGCCGATTGCTTCAGCTCATAGCTGAGCTTCAGCACCCCGGGCGCTATCACGTTGTAGGTACCCACATCTTTCATAATGTCCAGGTAGGCGCTGGCATATGCGACTGAATCCCTGGCGGTATCCGGCAGGATAATGAACTCCCAGGGCATCGCCGTTCCCATAAGATATCCTTTATAGTAGGCCTCCACATTCCAGACGTAGGGCTGGTTGTATTCCAGGGGTTTGGCGTACATAGGATAGACCTGGAACATACCCGAAATATTTTTCTCATCATATTGCAGCCTGTTACGCCTGATGGCATCCTGCTTAGACTGGTTCTTATTTTTGGGCGCTACCATCAGCCTGTAGGTCAGCTCCGGGGCCAGCGGCGAGTTGACGATCCATCCCAGCTGCGGATGGAATTCCTTCAGCTCCGCGCCATCTTCCGGCTGCTGCAGCTCTATCATAAAAATATCCTCATTGCTGATGTAGACGCACTCCTCCTTTACAGGCTGCCATCCGGTCTGCTCCCCGTTACTTTTATAGGTTTCGATAGTTACGCAATATTCCATTTTTCCCAGCGGCAGCTTGCCATGGATATTGTACAGCTCCCGCAGCGCAGCTCCCGAGAATTGCAGGGTAATAGCAGGCGCCAGCTCCCGGATAAGGTTCACCCCGCTGCTGAAGCGTACCTCTTTCTCATACCTGATATAGTCGGCAGAGTTATAAAACCGGAGCGATCCCTTCAGGCGGGCCCGGACAGGCGTGCTGCCCTGGTATATGACGGAGTAGTTCAGCAGGTCCGTCCTGGGCTGGCCCGGCATCACCGCGCTTTCCAGATGTACCAGGAATGCCTCCTGTGCCGTGGCGCCCCCGGCGCACAGCATACAAAGTATCAGAAGAGCAGCAAATACATTTCGCATAGTTTCATTTATTTTAATGTGAACTGAAAGGGTATAATGATACCGGACGTTATATGGTATATATCCTCCCACTGACCCGTTATATTGTAGCGCGTATAGGCACCATTGAGGTACAGGGTGCATCCCGTTTTCCTGTGTGTGGCGCTGATGCTGACCCTCCCGCCGTACCTGGTCATAGCCCCCTTGTTCCAGCCGCCGTTCCAGCCGCCGCCGACAGCGACATGAGGGAACAACTGGTAGGTGGCCTGCAGCATAGCAAAAGTGCTGTTGTTCATCAGCAGTTGCATGGGATTGATGATATTGGAGGCAATAAATGACCTCCCGGCGTTCATGCTCGCGAATACCCTGTTATGCGCCACGTTATAATGAAATGACCAGATGCTGCTGCTGTATTGCACAGTATCCAGCTCACTATAGCTGCGGTTATATTGCAGGCCGGCGCTCATTACGGTCTGCTTCCGCTTGTACTGGTAGTCCGCCTGCGCCAGGAAGACATTGCCCAGCAGGGTGTATGAGAAGTTGGACACCGTATCCTGCACCGTATTGAATGCCGTGAAAGGCTTATACGATATTTTTACCCGGGGGTAGCGCCTTGAGATGGTCTGCAGCTCAAACCCGTATTTCCGGTTGGTGCCGGTACCAAGCTCCCGCACATTCTGCAGCACATTATATTCCACATCGGCTTTAACGGCATTCCTGAACCAGAAGGTAGAGAGCTTCAGCTGGTACCTGCCCAGCCCCCTGATATTGTAATAGAGGCTGCGGTTCCTGAAATCCTTACCAGTGTATTCATAGATACCGGACAAGCGGATTTTCTCCTGCCATATCCTGGCCGCGGCCTGCATATTAAAGGCTGTCCTGCCGAAGATACCCGTTGCCGGGGCAGCACCGGAAGGCTTATGGTCGCTGTACGCATATTCCGAGCTAAGCTCCAGCACGGGCAGGTTCAGCCTGTACACCATAGTGTAGATATTATCTGCGGGTTGCTTCCCGGGGCCTTCGCCCGTACCCGCGTCTTTCTTACCGGCACTCCCGGCACTTCCTGCATAGTAATAGATAACCCCCAGTTGCTGGTGCTTTAATTTCCTGGACATGACCTGCACCGATCCCGCATTCAGCCTTTCCTTCTCCCCGGCAAAGTCCACGAGGTCCATCCTGCCGAGCGATACTGCCACGTCCACATAGCCCAGGTCATAGCTCAGGCTGCCTCCGCGGGTCATCTGCCCGGGATTGGTATATTGTGACACCTGGTTACTAAATCCTCCTATGTTAAAGCCGTTCAGTCGCTTCAGCCTGGACAGCATCTTATTATCCGGGAAGGTATGCTCCAGCACGGACATATAGTCCCGGCTGTCCATATTGCCTATGTCTTCCTTACGGAAGCGGGAGAATACCTCCACGCTGTCTATATATTTTTTCTTTTTCAACTGTTCTGCCAGCAGGCCCGCCTTTTCGATTTTATGATCTATATCTTCCAGGCGCTGCGCGGCGTCCCTGTATTTATTCCTGAATGCATTATACTGCTCTGTATACTCCTGCGTTGATGTATCCGGTAAGCGGTGCTGTATCTTATCCAGGTATGCCTTTTCCAGCGTATCGGTCACGGTACGCTTTAAAGTGGCTATATAGTCAGCCTTTTCCTTTTGTAACTGCCGCACCAGAGTTTTGTAGTAATCGCCGTACATCATGTTATCGACAGTCGTGGCGGTATAAGCGGAACGGAAGTTCCTGTTGGCCTCCTCCATCTGGCGCAGGTAAGTTTCCTTATCAAAGCTGACATTGATATAGCTGGATTTTAAGGTACGGTATTTGTCCTGCCGGGTATAGTAGCCATCTACCGTCACGGGAATACCCATTACCGGCATATTCACCGTCCCTGCAACATCGTAATACTCATTCCTGAAATCCGAATAGATCTCCTGCTGGTTACTATAGTTATATTGAACGTTCAGGTTCCCCCTGATGTCCTTATTTTCAGAAGCGCCGCTGTTGGTGCGCCTGGAAGCGGACAGCATACCTTCAAAGTTCTTTCCCGAAGAAGGGCCGGATACTGACGGAAGGGCGATCTCCGGCTTCCTGTCATCTCCTGACAGGCGGATAATACCGGCCAGCCGGTCTTCAAAGTAGATCCAGATATCCCTGTGCCCTCCCGCGTTTTGCACACGCCAGGTCTCTTTCCTTTTCCGGAAGAACTTACGGATCACCTGGTCGGGCTGTATAAACCGTTTACCTCTGGTCTGTTCCGCATAATATTTTTTGAATTGCAGGAATACGGGATGATCTTCTTTCATGAAGCTGTCCGTTATAAGCAACTGCCTGTCGCCGGCTTTTATTTCGTAACGGATGTCCAGCCAATGCGTTTCCTGCATGTAGGTACCTACCGGAAGCACGCCGTAATGACTGATAAAATTCCTGTATGGTTCCCGTATATTTTGCTTATCGGCCGGCAGCTTCAGCACGCCGGATATGGCTTTTGTTATATTGAAGGTATCCCTGTAGAGCGATTCCTGCTCCTGCGCACCATATAGGGTTATACTCAGGGTGAGATAGGTGTAGTCCTGCTGCGCGGGTGCATTGTAGCACTGGATAAGGTGATGCAGGTTATGTTGCGCCTTGCCGAACAGGTGATATGCAGCTACCGGCCCCGGCGGGATATTCCGGGACACGTCTCTCTCCTGCCCCTTGATATGGCAAGGCACCAGCAAAACGGCCGTAAAATATAATAGCTTTGTACACATACCCCTATGTTACGGCACAAAATTAAATTAACTTTTTGATAAGTTAAAAAGTTTTAAATTATTTTTTTGTAATATTTTTAAATAAGTATATTAAAATAAGACAGCGCCTGCCGCAAGAGGGGGTAAATACCAGGGAGAGAAGACGACAGGCCGGTACCGGACGATAAAGACAAATCTGGCTGCTTTTATTTCTGCACATTTTTATAAGTGCTTTGCGTCAAAGCGGGTTTGGATATCCTTTCAGAGCTTTCCAGGGAGCTACAGTGTCCTTATTGCCATATCCTTTTGAACAGGGAAACAGGGATATGATCCGGCGCTTTCAGCAGACAATGATAACAGGAAAACCAGATTACCTGCTTTTCAGGCGTTCGATTTCTTTCTTCAAGGTTTTCTTTTCTGATCCGGACCTGGTTAGCTTAACGGCCTGCCCGTAATGCCTGATAGCTTTTGCAATGTCCGTACCGGAATACAAATAACCTAACAACCCGTGGTAGTAGCTGCTGTCAATCAAATCCAGCTTTTCCGCTTCTTCAATGGCTTTTGCATTTCCATAAACCTTTGCAAAAGCAAAGAGCCTGTTCAATGCCGTTATTGGTGAATACTCAATCAAAATAAGCTGGTTGTAAAGCTGTAAGATGTGCAACCATTTGTCCTGGTCTGTCGGTGTGGTGTGCCAGTAAGCAATGGCCGCTTCGAGGTGATATTTTGAAATTTCATTCCCGTTACAGGCATTTACCAGGTAGAAATTCCCCTTTTCAATCAGCGTGTTGTCCCATAAGCTTCTATCCTGCTCATCAAATAAAACGGCTTCACCTTTATCATTCGTTCTTGCTTCCAAGCGTGAGCTCTGAAAGCACATTAAGGCCAGCAAAGCATTGGTTCTCGCCTGGTTGGTCAACGGGTTTTCGGTCAATAAAAATGTGAGCCGTACAGCTTCTGAACATAGGTCTTTCCGGATTAGCCGGTTGTTCGTCCCGGAAAAATAACCTTCGTTAAATAATAAATATAAGGTCCTTAAAACGGTATCTAATCTTGATGTTATCTCTGCTTCGCCTAAGGTTGTGATCTGAAAATTATCGTTCCTGAGATTGGTTCTCGCTCTGTGCAACCTTTTTTTAATGGTTTCCGATTTTGCCAGAAAGGCATTGGCTATTTCTTCAACACTAAAGCCGCAAAGTACCTGTAACGCCAGGCAGATCTGTGCCTCGTCTGAATTGGCAGGGTTACAAACGGCAAAGATCATTGCCAACTGGCTGTCTGGAATGATACGGGTATCGAACTCAAAATCATTTTCGCCTGAAATATCCGTTATCAGCCCGTTTTTGATTTTCGTTTCAAAGACCGATAGGTTTTTAAAATAATCCCTTGCTTTGTTCTTCGCAACCGTATAAAGCCACGCTACCGGGTTTTCAGGCACGCCGTTAATTGCCCAATGCTCGGACGCCTTCAGAAAAGTATCGCTCGCAATATCTTCGGCGGTCTCAATATGCTTCAAACCAAAATGACGGCATAAAACAGCCGTCATCTTAGCATATTCCTGCCGGAATAAATGCGGTAAAAGTTCGTTATGTGATGTTGTTTTGGACAATATTCAATATCTTATAATATTTCTTTTGAACTCCCGATAAAATTTAAAACCTCAATCTTGGGTTCGGAAGCAAGATTTTTATCCCGCTGTTCCTGGAAATGAAGAAAACCGGGTGTGTTCAACAATATCTGCTGTATATCACTGTTTGCGTATTGTGAAATATGAGTAAAGGTTTTATTGTCTTCGGATTGAAAAACAGAATACAAAAATTGTGTGTTGTCTAACCTTTTAAAATCTGTCAGAAACTTTCGTATCATTTCTTTATTCATATCTGCATACCCGTCATTGACAGCATATGTTACTTTAATTACAATCATTTTTTCAGTGGTTTGCTGTTAGGTATTAATCACGCTTTAAAATTTCACGTACTTCAATGCTTCCCCCAATTTTAAAAACAGGATTTGCTTTTGCAATTTCCACTGCTTCGTCAATGGTTTCCGTTCTTACAACAATGTAACCGCTGATAAATTCCTTGATCTCGGTGTACGCTCCGTCCGTTACCATATTATCAGGCCTTACCGTTTTTGCACTGCCTGCAAACGGTAAAAGCGTATTGCCTTTGTCCACTAATTTGTTTTGCGAGGCAATGCCCGCCAGCCAGTTCATTCTTTCCTGCATTTGTTCAGGCGTCGGCTTAAAGTCGGCAAGGTCTTTTAATCTGAAGATTAATGCGAATTCTTTCATCTTTTTAAAATTTTATTGTTCGCTCTCATGACGATCGGGATTGCGGAACAGGGACAAAGTTCGCGATTTTTTTTGTTGCGCTCATTTTGCGCGGGGAGCAGAAGCGGCATTTCCCTGTAGCCTGCAGCGGGACAAAAGACATAGCAGATAGCCCGGTCTGCCTGTCTGTATTGACTTACGCGCCCGGAAAGCCCAACAGCATATATATTTTATATATTTAGGAATAAAAAGCTCACCTTTATAACTTAACAGCCGTCCTGACCGCTTTGCATTAGCGGGCATTCCAGACGCACCAATAAGCTATTAAAAACTTTTTCAAAAAAGATGGCAAAGATGAATCCGAAAGAGGTTACATTAAAAAACGGAAAGACTGTTTTGATAAGGCAAGCTGAAGTTGCTGACGCTCAGCACCTGCTTGACTGTGTTAAAAAATATATCCCGCAAAGCGAATATATTCCCAAGCTGGAGCAGGAAATCGTCATAACGGTTGAGCAGGAACGAGAATGGATCAACTCGTTTTTAATACATAATAATTCTTTACTGTTGGTGGCTGAATACGAAAACCTGGTCATCGGCAATATAGACCTGACGGGCAATCGCAGGAAAGTGATGGAACATACTGCCGTAATCGGGATGGGAATGCTAAAAGAGTGGAGAAATTCCGGGCTTGGAACGGCCTTATTAGACACAGCTATTGAATGGGCCAGGCAAAATCCGGTCTTAGAGCTGATATGGCTGCAAGTATATACAGCAAATAAAGCAGCGCTGCACCTGTATCGGAAAGTGGGGTTTGAAGAAAACGGCATTATGAAAAGCTTTTTCAAACACAACAACGATTATTTTGACAACTTAACAATGACGATGATCGTAAAATAAACAATACTGCTGATTGCAATATCCGCAGCCGAAAACATTTCCGGGTATTCAAAATGGTATCCGTACCCATTCTGAAGGGTTGGCAGAGGGTATAAATATCGTATAATTAAGACCGATGACAGCGAATAAAAGAAAAGGAGCCCGTACAACAAAGGATATACCGGCAGAGATCTTACAGCAACTGAATTCAGGCCAGATTGAGACCGCGAACCTTGTGGAGTGGCTGGCCGTTGACCAGAGGCTTTTACTGGAGCATCTGCTCAGGCAACATGAACGAACCGCTTACCTGAAACCCATCCTGGCAAAAATAGATCAACTGAAAAAGCAGACCGTAAATACGATAAATGAAGCTATCGGGACAGGCCTCTTTGAGCAGGCTACACTGAATGACGATAAAGAATTGCCGGCGATCATTTCCCAACATAACGCCGACCTGGTTCGTTGCTGGGCAACTTATGCCATCGGAAAAAACGAGACCCTGGACATCGCAGCAACACTTCAGCAAATCCGGCCTTTTTCGGCAGACAAACATTTTGGCGTAAGGGAGATCTGCTGGATGGCCGTAAGACCCAAAATCGCTAAAGACCTGGCAACAGGCATCGGGATACTTTCCGGCTGGACAACAAGCCCTGATGAAAATATCCGTAGGTTTACAACAGAATCCACAAGGCCGCGGGGCGTCTGGTGCGGGCATATCGAAGCGCTGAAGCAGGAACCCGGCATGGCATTGCCCATCTTAGAGCCTTTGAGGTCCGATAAAGCCAGATATGTGCAGGACAGCGTCGGTAACTGGCTGAATGACGCGAGTAAAACCCGGCCGGGATTTGTAAGCGAACTTTGCAAACGCTGGGCGGCTGAAAGCGACACAAAAGAAACGGAATATATTATTAAAAGAGCATTGCGAACGATTGCCAAATAGCAGCCGGCCATTAAGCGGTTGTGGCTGAACATTCCGTATTGCCATCAGGGTGTGATGATCCCTGTCATTCCGAACAGATGTTATACCGGCTCGCAGCTTAGCCATAGCATCCTGCTTACTTAAAATAATTCCCGAGCATTTGCTCGATTTGTTGCTGATGATGTAGCGGATGGTAAGACATCAGGTAGAACATTTCCCTTATCGTCAGCTTCCCAAGCAAAGGATGGGGCAATGTCAGCGTATCAAGCTCCTCTTCCGGGTACTTGTCCAATAAATCTTTTATACTGTCAATATTTTTCTGAATACCGGAAATAATTTCAGCTTTTTGATGGCTATGGACATCATTCCGGGGCACAAATCGTTCAGGCGCCTTTAAGCTGGTCTTTGAATAGTTCTCCAGGACGGTCTTATAATCCCAGGTTGCACGATTGATCGTCCCGAATTTTTCCAGGATGAACTCTTTTGAAGCCAGCACCCCTGGGAAAGGAGCTATGGTAAGCAAAAGATGCTCTAATTGCTGCCCCGCGGTCCATTTGTCAGGATAGCGATAGCTGAATTCCGCGTCATCCAGACCATCAATATATTGAACAGCCTGCTGATGATTCGCAATAAAAGCCGCGATTAATTCCTGTTTCGTCATAGCATTATTTTTCTACGAAGAACGGCAATCGTCCTTAACAAAACAATGAACTCCGGTTAATTAATTTGCCTCCGGATCCGGCTCAGCGCCTGTGGCGTTATCCCGATATAGGAAGCTAAATATTTAAGCGGGACGCGCTGTATAAAAAGAGGTTTGTTTTCTAAAAGAAACAGATACATTTCCTTCGGGGATGCTTTTAAGAGCCGGACCTCGCGAAGCGTTTTCTCCCGGAGCTGCTCTTCCAGGAATACTTTCTGGGTGGTGCTGCAAAGCCTGGATTCCAAAAAGAGCCTGCGTACTTCGCTCATCTCAACATACCACAAAACGCCGTTGCTGACAGGTTCATAGACAAATTGCCTGTCTGCTTCATTATCGGCTTTTGCCGTGAAAATATCTCCTTCAAAATAAAAGTCAACTGAGATGGTGGGCATTGCATCATCTTCGTTACCGGCAATGTATTTCCGTATCGTACCTTTCTGCAGGAAACAAAGGATATCTCTGGGCAATACGGTTTTCCTGGTGAAGTTCACAAGACTAAGCCTGTCCCATATCTCACCATAGTCATCTATCGGGTATTTCGAGAAAATATGTTTATCTATCGTGTTCAAAAAGCGCTTTTTGCTGACTGGCTTTACACCTATGAGCTAAATTACAAAAAATACCAATGCTGCCCGCACAGGCGGATACCGTGTAAAAGGTGCAGGGGATCAGCAGCCCCGCAATGGAAAAGATGGAAATGGTTATGGAAAATGATTATATTTAGTGACTATCTGCTTATAGACAACAACCTTTTATTAAGGATACGTTCCGCCGGGTAACGTTCTCTCTGCGGGTCAGAGATCACTTTTATTATAAAGGTTTAGGGTGTGGGCATTTCGAACGGATGTGAGGCATCTCTTATACTTGTAGCCTGTCTTGCGTATGCGCACTTTTGGTTTTGTTGATCATATAGACACAGTCAGCTTATTTTATTTCGTAAAGGCGGCGGAGTGGACCTCCCTGATAAAGCCTTATAGGGTTGTTGACGAAGAACACTAACAACGGAGTGAAATGTACTGTATCATGTGTAGTCATTCCGAACGGAGGTGAGGAATCTCTTATACGGCTTAGTAGCATCCTGGGCATATAATGGCTTTGCTTCCTATATATAGATAGTCAGTTTACATTTTTTTATACCTGTCCTCTCTGCGTAACATTTGTTACAGTCCGGGCAGCCTCCGAAAAATATCTTTACATCTAATCACTAATAGCCTAAAGATATGCAAACTCATCATCAAATAGTAATTATCGGCGCCGGTACAGCAGGCATCATGGTAGCGGCACAGCTTATGAGAAAAAACAGCAATCTGGATATTGCCATCATTGACCCTTCTGAAAAGCATTACTATCAACCCGCCTGGACTTTAGTAGGCGCGGGAACGTATGATCTTCAAAAAACCATTCGTTCCACAGAAAGCCTTATTCCCGCTGGGGTCAAATGGATAAAAGACCCGGTAACGGGCTTACAGCCTGATGACAATACGGTCTCCACACAGCATTCCGGGACAATATCCTATGATTATCTTGTCGTTGCTCCCGGGCTGGTGAATGACCTCTCGCTGATAGAAGGTTTGCAGGAAGCTGTCGACCAAGGTGTGGTATGCAGTAATTATATAGACCCTGAATATACCTGGAAATGCCTGCAGGAATTTAAGGGAGGCACCGCTTTGTTTACCCAGCCGGCCACCCCTATCAAGTGCGGCGGCGCTCCGCAGAAGATCATGTACCTCGCTGCCGATTACCTGCGCAAACAGGGATTGGATAGCAGATCCAAAATAATCTTTGCCACGCCCGGAGCGGTTATTTTCGGGGTGAAACCAATTGCAGCGACGCTGACGCAGGTTTTAAACAGGTACCATATAGATTTCAAACCTGCGCATACGCCTGTTAAGATCGATGCGGCTAACAAGATTGCATATTTCAGGAACAATGTACAGGGAGTAGAAGGCACCGAAGCCATCCGCTTCGATCTTTTACACCTGGCGCCTCCTCAAACCGCTCCGAAGTTCGTGAAAGAGTCCATCCTGGTAAATGAGGCGGGATGGTTAGATGTGGACATCAACAGCTTACAGCACAAAAGATACGGCAATATTTTTGGTATCGGGGATGTGGCCGCCTTACCTACTGCCAAAACAGGCGCCGCCATCCGCAAGCAGGCTCCCGTGGTTGTAGACAATTTACTGAAGCTGATAAAAGGACTGGCCGCTGACAATAAAAGCTATGAGGGATATTCGTCCTGCCCCCTGGTTACCGGGTATGGTAAAATGGTATTGGCAGAATTTAATTACAAAAACGAATTCACACCGGACCCTAAAATGAAAATGATGCTGATTGCAGACAGCTCTAAAGAGCATTGGCGGTTATGGATCTTAAAAAAATATATTCTTCCTTATTTGTATTGGAACAAAATGATGAAAGGCGAGGATGTTTAATGCTGCAATGTAACTCTTGTAACAATTAAAGCGAAACGGATTGCAGAAATTTGCACTCAACTTTAATTTTTAAAACAACAATAATCAACGAATGGAATGGATCTTAGCCCCCTGGCCGTGGTATGTATCGGGCCCGCTGATCGCGCTCACTATGTTTATCCTGCTGTATGTAGGCAAAAACTTCGGAATGTCTTCCAACCTCAGGACCTTATGTACTATCTGCGGAGCAGACAAGACCTGCGATTTTTTCTGCTTTGACTGGAAAGCCCAGCGGTGGAATCTTCTGGTAATGGCAGGAGCCATCATCGGCGGATTTATAGCGGCAAATTATTTATCGGCAGAGCAAGTACCGGACCTGAACCCTCAAACCGTAAGCCAGCTACAAAGCTTAGGCTTTGAAAGTGCCGGCAAAAGCTATGTCCCCACAGAATTATTTGGCAGTGAAGCCTTTTCCGATCCTGCCACCATTGCCTTGTTATTAGCCGGGGGTCTGCTGGTAGGCTTCGGCGCCCGCTATGCAGGCGGATGTACTTCCGGCCACGCTATCTCAGGCCTGAGCAATTTACAGTTACCTTCCCTTATAGCCACCATAGGCTTTTTTACCGGGGGACTTATCATGGTACATTTAATTTTCCCTTTGATCTTCTAACGCGATTATGAAACGTTTGATAAGTGTATGGCTATTGCTTTCGGTAGCCTTATCTGCAGCAGCGCAGCACAAAACACTATTCGAGTATATAAGAGAAGGCGAGGTCAGCGGTCATATCAGGAACTACTTTATGGCCACGGACAATCATAAGGGGCAGGACTATTATGCAGATGCCATCGGCGGGCTGCTGAGCTACGAGTCCAAGACCTATAAAGGTTTCCGGTTAGGCGTTTCCGGCATTTTCAGCTACCGTATGTTTTCCAATGACCTGAATAAAAAAGATGCGCTTACCGGGAAAAGCAATAAATGGGAACGGGAGTTGTTTGACGTCAATCACCAGGAGAATTATAACGACCTGGACAGGCTGGAAGAATTGTTCATAAAGTATCACTGGAAGCAGTCCTACATTACCTATGGCAAAATACCGGTGCCCTACACGCCCCTTATCAATAAAAGCGACGGCAGGATGAAGCCTTTTGCATTTCAGGGAGGATGGGCCCAGCACAAGCGGGACAGCACCACAATAGAGGGAGGCTGGCTACACAAGGTCTCTCCCCGTGCAATGACGGAATGGTTTGCTTCCAATGAACTGTTCGGGTTGACCGACAATGGCTTACAGCCCGATGGCAATAAAGCGTCGTACCTGCATCATACACCCTCTTCAGGCATTGGAATTGTTCACGCAGGGCAGGCTTACAGGCACTGGAAAGCTGATGTCTGGAATGTTTACACCGACAAGCTCATCAATACGGCGTGGGCGCAACTGGAATATCACAATAAGCATTGGCGATCCGGGGTAATTTACGCTTACCAGACACCACACAGCTACCAGGAAAAGCTGGAATACAACAACCGTTATGTACAGCCCGGTGAGAACGGACAGGCACTGAGCGCTATGGTCCAATATGAAACAAAGGGCTGGAAGCTCAAAACAGCCTATACACACGCTTTTGCATCAGGCCGCTTTCTGACACCCAGAGAGCTGGGACGGGACCAGTTTTACACCTCTATGCCCAGGAGCAGGCTGGATGGTCTGGGTAATGCAGACCTGTATGCAATAGGCATTAATTACCATACCGGACATTTCGGGGTTGATGTTGACGGATTGACTTCAAACGGCATAATAGCGGGTAATGCCCGGTATAACAAATACAACCTGGATGACTTTTACCAGGTCAACATCAGAATGCATTACGGGTTTGACAGATTTATGAAAGGATTAAATATTGACCTCCTATGCGTCTGGAAAGTTAATAAGAATGATCATGGTACGGACCTGGCCTACCAGAAGAGCGATTTTAATCAGGTGAATTTAATAGTAAACTATAATTTTTAAAACACAAATCATAAACAGGAAATAATAATGAAGAAAAACATCATTTATCTGGCAATAGGTATATTTTTCGGTATCGTCATGTATAAGTCGGAAGCGGCATCGTGGTTCAGGATATATGAAATGTTCAACTTTCAGTCCGTGCATATGTACGGGGTTATAGGCACAGCCCTGCTAACCGGGATACTGGTTGTTCAGTACATAAAGAGAAAACGGCTGAAAGATATCAATGGAAAAGAGATAAAGATAGCCGATAAGGAAAGAAGCGTTGCAAGGTACCTGATCGGCGGCATCCTGTTCGGGCTGGGCTGGGCATTGGCAGGAGCCTGTCCGGGTCCGATGTTTGTATTGGCAGGGGCCGGCTATTTTCCAATACTTATTGTTATCTTAGGAGCGGTTTTAGGCACCTGGTTCTATGGGCTCCTGAAAGACAGATTGCCTCACTAATCACAAATATAGCATTATGGAAGACCTGATACATGAAGCCTACGGTAGCATATTTGAGCCGGCGCTGCTGGATGAAATTTCCGCCGTTGCCAAACTGGTACCTTTTAAGGAAGGCGATGTACTGATTGATATAGGCAAATACATCAAAACCATGCCCCTGCTCATCAGCGGCGCCATCAAGATCATGCGGGAAGATTTTGATACCGGGGAGCTGCTGCTGTACTTTATTGAAAAAGGAGATACCTGCTCTATGACACTGACCTGCTGTATGGGTGACAAGAAAAGCGAAATACGGGCAGTAGCCGAAAACAATGGCCTCGTGGCCATGATCCCTGTCGGTAAAATGGAAGAATGGATGGGCAAATACAAAAGCTGGCGGGCTTATGTGTTTGAAAGCTATAACAACCGCTTCAATGAATTGCTGAATGCGATCGACAATATCGCCTTCATGCATATGGACGAAAGGCTGCTGAATTATCTTTCGGAAACCAGCAAGGTCAACAGCAGCACTATTATCAATAAAACACACCAGGAAATAGCCAATGAGCTGAACAGCTCAAGGGTCGTTATATCGCGTTTGCTGAAAGCACTGGAGAACGAAGGCAAGATAAAGCTGAACCGGAATAATATAGAATTGTTACACCTGACAAGATAAGCATTTGAAAGCAGATATTCAACCCGGGCTAAAGGAGAACTGGCAGCAGTTTACCCTGCTCGTCCTCGTCAATATGATGGTAGGCGGCATGGTGGGCCTGGAAAGAGCCGTTGTGCCATTGGTGGGAACGGAAGAATTTAAAATCCGGTCGGACATAGTCGTTTTTTCGTTCATCATTGCGTTTGGCGTAGTCAAAGCCTTTACCAACCTGATCTCAGGCGTATTGGCAGACCGGTACACCCGGAAAAAAGTATTGATCTGGGGATGGCTGGCGGGTTTGCCGGTTCCTTTTTTGCTGGCTTTCGCCCCTTCCTGGAACTGGATACTGTTTGCAAACGTCTTGCTCGGTGTCAGTCAGGGATTGGCCTGGTCAATGACCGTCAATATGAAGATTGACCTGGCAGGCAGGAAAAACAGGGGCCTGGCAATGGGACTGAACGAAGCTGCAGGTTACGGGGCAGTAGGGTTGACGGCTTTACTGACAGGCTACCTGGCTTCACATTACGGCTTACGGCCACAACCTTTTTATATCGGCATAGCTTATACCGTTGCAGGTTTATTGCTTTCTGTTTTTGTGGTTCGGGATACCCGGAAATTTGCACAACTGGAAGCCGTACAAATACCGTCCGCCGAGATTGCTCATAAGCCGGACCTGTGGTGGGTATTCAAAGAAACCTCCTTCAAAAACAAAAACCTGTTTTCGATTTCACAGGCAGGATTGATTAACAACCTGAATGACGGGATGTCCTGGGGCGTATTCCCCTTGCTCTTTATGTCCATGGGGGTCGGGTTAGAAGGCGTTGGCTGGATCAAAGCCGTTTATCCCGTGGTTTGGGGCGTAGGGCAAATCGTTACGGGACCTTTAGCGGATAAGGTCGGAAGAAAGCCCCTGATCGTCTGGGGAATGTTCGTGCAGGTTTCAGGTCATATAGTGATCGGTTTTGAATGGTTTGAGCCCTTAACATCGGGGTTGACAGGCTCGGTATTGTTAGGGATCGGAACAGCAATGGTTTACCCGGCGTTATTAGCAGCAGTAAGCGACACGGCTCATCCAGCCTGGCGGGCATCATCGTTAGGCGTTTACAGGTTCTGGCGGGATATGGGCTACGCTGTCGGAGCATTAATGGCCGGAATAGCCGGGAGCTTCCTCGGTCTGGAATGGGCAGTACATATTGCAGGCATTATCACGCTCATCTCGGGCATCATCGTATGGATAAAAATGAAAGAAACAACAACGCATTCTTAAATTACACCCTTTGACAAGGCAACCATTTACATTTTGATAAAATTTAAAATTAAGTGACTATCTGCTTACAGGCAACAACCTTTTATTACGGATACGTTTCGCTGAGCAGTCTCCCCATAAGGGAACTGAGGGTGTCGGTCATTCCGAACGGATATGAGGAATCTCTTATAATAATTTGTAGCTTATAATAGCTTTGTTGCCTATATAGATAGTCAGTTAAAATTATTTACAATGAAGAATATCCTTTCAGCCGTAATGCTATTGTTATGCCTGACCTTTAGCGTCAACGCGCAGGAAAAACACACTACGGTTAACGAACAGGAAAAGCCCACCTGCCAGATGCACAAAAAAGGGCGCTCTAAAGGGAATAAAAAAGATAACTCCAAAGATGGGAAAGACGGTCATGCACAGCAAACAAAGAACTGTAAGGCAGGTAATAAAACCGGCTCCCAGGAACATAAAATGCGTTGTGATGCCCCCCAAGAAGCAGCGAAAAAATGTTGCTCTCCAAACAAACCTGGCAGCCAATCCTGATTTCTGAATTTATCCGCCGGCTGCAGGGCCCACGGATCTTAATTCATCTAAATCTATTCAGAATGATCAATTACAAATCTATTGCAATAGGCTTATTCAGCACATTGCTTTTCAATACCGGCTCAACCGCTCAGACCAGCACCGGTGAGGTAAAAGTGAGCGGAGCCATGAAGAATGTCATGCGTAAGGGAGAACTTTCCGGTACAATACATTTAGACACGATCCAGAACAAAAAGCACTTATACGGTTTAGGGCCCGTGGAATATTTAAAAGGGGAAATCCTGATCCTGGATGGAAGATCCTATGTCTCCGCAGTAAAGCGGGACGGAAGCATCCAGGTAGCGGAAACATACGATGTAAAAGCTCCGTTTCTTGTGTACAGCAACACTGAAAACTGGAAAGCATATAAATTACCGGAACGAATCAAAACGGCCAAGCAACTGGAGGCCTACATTGACGAAATACGCAAAAACCACCAGCGCCCTTTTGCGTTTAAACTGGAAGGCACTTTTGCACAGGTAAATTTTCATATTCAAAACCTGCCTGACGGCGCTGTAGTCAAAGAGCCTAACGATGCACATAAAGGACAGGGAAAATATGAACGAACAAATGTTAGCGGGACAATCGTCGGATTTTTCTCAACCGAACATCAGAACATCTTTACACATCACGACAGCTATATCCATATGCATTTCATCAACTCAGACCGAACCGAGATGGGACACATTGACGATCTCATTCTTGACGGTAAGTCAAAAGTAAAAATTTATATGCCGGGAAAATAAGTCGCCCGCGCCTGACAATTACGTCTGGCAAAAGAAGAGAGTTGGCGCTAAGCTCAACGCCAGGAATGCTATACTGCCAATGCTTAGAGCATTGGCTTTTTTTCACTAATTTAGCCAACGGCTCACAGCATTGGCTACGTTCGCGCCAAACCCTGCCTGTCGGCTTCGGTTTTCCGTCCTTCGCCAGGCTGCCGAACCTTTCTGTGCAATTATATGAGAGCTTTACTATTTTTAATCACTATTCTGTTTTGCCTTGAAGCAATGGGACAATCTAACGCTGACAAGCTTAACAAACTTGTCGAACTGAACTATATAAAAAAAGCTGGGACAAAGGATCTATTTGAAAAGTTAGAATATGATGCCGGCCACAATTCTTATTCATATATTTTATTTCTAAATGAATATAAAAAAGAATTCAACCATTTTCCTTCTCCCTGGAACAATGTTTTCTGGGACAATTCTAAAATAACACCACAAGAGCAGACAGCTTACAATAATAAGCTGGTTGAATATTTAGAAAAATTATTTTCCAATGAACTCATTTCAGAAAATCAGTATCGCAACCAAATAGTTCAAATTAATAACAAAAGATATTTTCATAAAATTCAGCTATTGGAAGACTTAGCCAGCCAGCAGAATTATGAGGAATGGATAAACCCGGAAAAAGTACTGCAATACGCTGAACAGCTTTTAAAGAACGGCCTTATTGCTGACACATCATACCAAAGCATAAGATCAGAGATTGAGACAGGCAGGTTTAAAGATCATTCGGACTTATATAAGTATCTTAAAAATGCAAAGTATTTTGACCTTGCTCAATATTCCGACAACCCTGAAATCTATTTAGAGCAAATTCACAAAGCAGTTGCCAGCATATTACCGGAACTTGAATTTTCCGACTTCAATTATGAAATTGTGACAGACAGTAATTGGAGCGATGAAGATTATGTTTCAAGAAATGTCATTGTAACTATAAAAGCGAACGGAAAGATCTACAAACAGAAAAGCTTCATAGCTTTAGACAACTTTATCGAAAAAGGTACATATTTGGGAAAAATTGACGACCAAGAATTTTATAAAATTTTCAATAAAATACTAGCCGACAATCAGTCTCCATTGCGCTTACATCGCTTTGGCAGTGGCTGGCCGGCATACGGAGACAATATTCCAAACCGGTATTTTGGAATTATTGCTTTATTGAAAAGCCAAGCTGATATGTTCAGATACGCAAACAGCTATATTGCAGTGAGCTATGAAAATTTTAAAAATGGCCTTACAACATCAACAACGGATAAGGCTATACAGGAATTTGAGAATTTAGGACTGTTTGCTCATTTATCAGAAGAACAAATATCACAGGCTAAGGAAAAAGTCAAAGAGCAAGACAATCAAAACCGGAACGATGTACTTGCTGCATTTCCGGAAGTCATTTATTATTTCGACACTGAACTAACAAACATTGATAATCCTTATGAAGAGCTTATCCGGGAGTATGGCATCATTACTCATGGGGACTTTCGGCCCGAAGATATATCCGATGATTTTAACATTGAAAAGGGGGAAATTGCAACGTTAACCTTCAAATTCAACAATAAGAACTATTCAAAACAGTTCAAAATTAAAGGAGATTGGATAGATTCGGATTTTTTTAAATTTACAAAATCAATTTCAGCTGAGAATAACTTAAAAGGGCAGTTTTATGAGCTTTACACAGACGGACAGGGCATAGGGATCATTTACCTTACGCCAAAACAATATGAATACATGCGGGCAAACAAATTGCTGATCTTTGGAGACGAATGGCAGACCGAAGAAGAATAAACTGCAAACAACAATTACGTTCTACGCAAAAGCTTATGATCCCTTATAAATAAAAAAGGATTCCTTCAAAGCACAATATCTTTCTACAATCCGGAAACAACACTGAAAAGAGAGCATCCTGGTTACAGGGCGCTCTCTTTTATTTCTCCGACTTGAGATTTTCAGCCTTTCCTGTTGCCGTGCTGACTGATCCCCGGCCCGGGGTCGGAGCCATTTGCCACCTGATGTCTCTTCGCAGATCAGAGAAGCGCATTATACATTCCACGTAAGCCCCGCTTATTACGCTTATAAAAACACAAAAGATTCCCCTGTAACTATTGTTACCATTTCCCGTAAATACCGGTGCTACTTTTGCTCTCTCAATAGCATTTCAAAAAGTTAACATAAAAAAACTGGTCATGGAAATAACAATTATCATTGGTTATATATTAGCGATACTCGTAGGCACATCACTGGGCCTGATAGGTAGCGGCGGCTCTATCCTCACCGTTCCTATCTTAGTGTATGTAATGGGTGTGGACCCTGTCATTGCAACGGCATATTCATTGTTTATTGTTGGCGCTACCTCTTTGGTGGGCGGCATTCAAAATGCAATGCAGAAAAAAGTAGATTTCAAAACCGTACTGATATTCGGTATTCCTTCCATTGCGGCGGTGTATCTCACAAGAGCTTACCTGATGCCGCTGATCCCTGATACACTTTTCAGCATAGGCAGCTTTGAGTTTACCAAGCCCATAGCCTTAATGGTACTTTTCGCCATCGTAATGATAGCCGCCTCTATCTCTATGATCAAACCCGGCAGGAAAAACAAAGAAGCATCCGGGGACGGCGAAATGAGATACAATTATCCAATGATCCTTCTGGAGGGTTCCCTGGTAGGAGTAGTAACAGGATTAGTCGGCGCAGGAGGTGGTTTCCTGATCATCCCGGCATTGGTATTGCTGGCGAAAATGCCGATGAAATTAGCAGTGGGAACCTCCCTGTTTATCATCGCAGCCAAATCGCTTTTGGGCTTTACAGGAGACCTGCAAGGGAGCGAGCATATAGACTGGATATTGCTTTCCGTATTCACATTGCTTTCCATTGCAGGTATATTTATCGGTATTTTATTATCCAGGAAAATAGAAGGCAATAAGCTCAAGACCGCTTTTGGCTGGTTTGTACTGGTAATGGGCATTTATATTTTTATCAAAGAATTATTCCTGTAAATGATTGCTAAAACACCTTCTGCGGGTGCCCGGGCTTTTGCTTTATTGCCCGGGCTGGCAGCTTTCGGTCTTGCCATGGCGCTGCCCGCATTGAACGCGCTGCTATCAGGCCTGATAGCAGGCGTACTTATCGGAAATGTGTTTCGGTTACCCGCTTCCTTCCGGTCGGCATCCGGGGCTACAGGGACCAGATTGCTGGAATACTCCGTTATCTTCCTTGCTTTTGGGGTGCAATATGAGCACCTCATGGGTCTGGGCTGGAAAAGCTTACTCATGGTAACGGTAATAGTGCTTGCTGTTATTCTGGCAAGCTACCGCCTGAGCAAGCGCCCGGTCAACTGGCTGATCGGTTTCGGGACAGCTATCTGCGGCTCTTCGGCTATAGCAGCAGTAGCCCCATCGGTAGCGAAGGACAAAAGTGACGCCGGGATTGCCATTGCGGTGGTTAATCTTTACGGAACGCTGGGTATGCTGGCATTGCCATTGGCATTCAAATACGTGGACGCCACACCGGCCGTCCAGGCTATGTTTATAGGAGGTTCGCTGCACGCAGTAGGCAATGTAGCCGGAGCGGGCTATATGATGAGCAACGAAGTCGGCGAGCTGGCCGTAATGATCAAGCTCGCACGGGTCTCAATGCTGTCATTCGGGGTGATCCTGCTCAACTTATTAAGCAATAGTCAGGGCAGCAAAAGCTGGTGGTCCTATTTAAAGCTGCCCTGGTATATAACAGGATTTATACTTATCAGCGTTGTTGTTTCCTTTACGGATATCCCGGCAGGATGGCTGAAAAACATTGACTTCGCAGGCAAGCTGATATTGACCATTGCTATGACCAACATAGGAATGCAGATCCGGTTCAGGGACCTGTGGCAGTCAGGTAAGAGCGGCCTGCTGTTTGGATTATCCGTATTTGCGTTTCAGCTGATGATTATCGGTCTGTTTGTTTTGTGGATGTGATGGCTCAAAGCTTGCAGGAAAAATCTCAAAAAAGATCACAAGTGTAATGGTTGTTACCAACCGGGGGAAATACAGGCAATACTTTTGTACAAGCAATTTTTAAAAACGTAAAAACAATTATTCGTTATGAGAGTAGAACAAATTTATACCGGATGTCTGGCACAAGGTGCCTATTATATCGAAAGCAATGGTGAGGCTGTAGTAATAGACCCACTGAGGGAGGTGCAGCCCTACATCAGCAAAGCGGAAAAAGACGGGGCGAAAATCAAGTATGTCCTGGAAACACACTTTCACGCAGACTTTGTAAGCGGGCACCTGGACTTAGCACAAAAAACCGGCGCGACCATCGTTTTCGGTCCGACAGCCAAACCCGGGTTCGATGCACATGTAGCAGCAGACGGTGAAGTATTAAAGGTGGGCGATGTAAGCATCAGGGTCATTCATACACCCGGTCATACTATGGAGAGCACCTGCTTTCTTCTGACAGATAAGGACGGTAAGGACGTAGGATTATTTACGGGAGATACCCTGTTTATCGGGGATGTGGGCCGTCCGGATCTGGCGCAGAAAGTAGTGGCAGATCTGACCCAGGATAAATTAGCTGCGCATCTTTACGACTCTCTGCATAACAAGATCATGCCTTTGGCTGATGACATTATTGTATATCCCGCGCACGGCGCCGGTTCTGCCTGTGGTAAAAATATGAGCAAGGAAACTACCGATACTTTGGGACATCAGAAAGCGACCAACTATGCCTTACAGCCTATGACGAAAGAAGAATTCGTAGAGAAGGTATTGGATGGATTAATGCCGCCTCCGGGCTATTTCCCCGCAAATGTGCTGATGAATATTAAAGGCTATGAAAGCATAGATAAGGTGCTGGATAAAGGGTTACAGGCTTTAACGCCGGAGGCTTTTGAAGCGGCAGCCAATGAAACAGACGCCCTGATCCTGGATACCAGGGACGCGCAAACTTTCGCCCAAGGCTTTATCCCGAATGCAATCAACATCGGTATTGATGGCAGCTTTGCTCCCTGGGTCGGCGCCCTGATCCCGGATATCAGGCAAGCTATTTTACTGGTAGCAGATGAAGGTACAGCGAAAGAAGTAGTAACAAGGCTGGCGCGTGTAGGATATGATAATGCTATCGGTTACCTGAAAGGCGGTATTCAGGCCTGGACGGCTGCCGGAAAAGAAACAGATACTATTGAGTCTGTTTCTGCAGATGAGCTGGCGGATCGCTTGGCACAAGACCCGGGTTTGAACATCCTGGATGTCAGAAAGAAAAGCGAGCATTTTTCAGAGCACATCATCGGTTCAGAAAACATAGCACTGGATTATATCAATGAGCATATTGCCGAAGTAAGCAAAGACAAAACATACTACGTGCATTGTGCCGGTGGCTACCGCTCTATGATCTTCAACTCGATCTTAAGAGCCAGGGGCTACGATAACCTGATTGATGTGCAAGGTGGCTTTAAAGCCATCAAGGAATCCGGTAAATTCCAAGTAAGCGATTACGTTTGCCCTACAACAATGCTGTAAAGCATAGCCCGGTTTACAGAAAAGAGTCCCGGATAATTCATATCCGGGGCTCTTTTTTTCGGGGGGTAGTAAATAATTAATTTACGATCTGCTTACAGCAAGCAAGCTTTTAGGACAGATACACTTTGCCAGGTATGAAACATCCCTTATAATAAGGGATAGCTATCAGACCGGTAACGATTCCAAAAACCTATAATTCAAATCTATATGCACATTGGGTTTACATATTTTATGTGTAACATTAGTAGCAATACACCCCGCTTCAAAGACGGAACTTTGCTATAACAAATCAACCATTAAAACATTCAAGCAATGGAAAATCAAATAAATACTATGCCAAGAATCGGCGATATGGCACCGGATTTTGATGCCATAACCACAACGGGGCAATTGAAATTTTCGGAATACAATAAGGGCAACTGGGTGATCCTGTTTTCTCACCCTGCAGATTTCACACCTGTCTGTACTACAGAAATGACGGGCTTCGCGCAAGAAAGCGATTTCTTTGAAAAGCACCATACGAAGCTAATGGGACTGAGCATAGACAGTATCCACAGCCACATAGCCTGGGTAAATGCCGTAGATGAAAAAACCGGTGTATTATTCAACTTCCCGATCATCGCTGACCTGGATATGAAAGTAGCGAAGCTGTATGGGATGCTGCAGCCGGGAGAAAGTGAAACTGCCGCGGTCCGTGCCGTATTTATCATCGACCCCTCCGGTAAGATCCGCCTGATCATGTATTACCCGCTGAATGTAGGCAGGAATATGGACGAGATCAAACGCGCCTTATTAGCGCTGCAAACTTCAGATGAGCATAAAGTGGCTATGCCGCTTAACTGGCAGCCCGGGGATAAGGTGATCGTAGGAGCCCCTAAAACGCTGGAAGGCTTAAAAGAACGTAAGGCAGATACCAGCCTGGAACAGACAGACTGGTACCTGGCTAAAAAATCAATCTAATATTTTACAGCAATTGATAGCTGTGGCAATGCTTACAGCTATCAATTACAATACATACAACTATGCTATCCGTATTCAAAAAATTCTTCGGAACCACCGACGATACCCCTGTAAAAAATGCCATCGCCAACGGCACATTCCTGGTAGATGTGCGTACACCGTCCGAATTTTCTGGAGGCAGCGCCAAAGGCGCGGTCAATATTCCTTTAGATAAGATACAGGCGCAATTGGCCAAATTCAAGGGCAAGAAAAATATCGTGGTCTTTTGCCGGAGCGGTAACCGCAGCAGCCAGGCCAAGCGTATCCTGGAACAGAACGGTATCCAGAACGTCATCAATGGTGGTACCTGGCAAAATGTTGCGAATCTTGTTATGTAATAAACCAATCAGAATGAGCAAGTATCATAAAGATTTCTGGAACGACCGGTACAGCCCGGAGGAGTTCGTGTATGGTGAAGTGCCTAATGAATACCTGAAAGATAAATTATCGGCCCTGTCACCCGGGACAATAGTATTACCGGCAGAAGGGGAAGGCCGGAATGCAATATATGCCGCAAAAAATGGCTGGACAATATCAGCATTTGACCAGAGCGAAGCCGGTCAAAAGAAAGCAATGCTATTGGCTGAAAGGCACTCCGTAAGCATTGATTACCGGGTATCTGATATGGATACGATTGATTATCCCGGGCAATCTTTTGACGCGCTGGCTTTGATTTATGCGCATTTTCCTGCTGATGTACGCAGGGAGTACCATCAAAAGCTGAGCAGCTATCTTAAAAAAGGCGGTGCCCTTATTCTGGAAGCCTTTGCAAAAGAGCATACAAAAAATCAGCAGGTCAACCCCGATGCCGGGGGCCCCCGTGACATTAATGCGCTTTATGACCTGGCAGAGATCCAGGCAGATTTTGAAGGCTATGAATATAAAGAGGCCTTAACAGCAGTTATTGAGCTGAGTGAAGGCAGTCATCACCTGGGCAAGGCGGATGTGATCAGGATTTTCGCGATAAAAAAATAAAGTGACTATCTGCTTACAGGTAACAACCTTTTTTACGGATACGACTCGCTGAGCAGTGTCCTTTATGACGCTCGGATCCCCTTTAGCTTATAAAGGAACTGAGGGTACTGGTCATTCCGAACGGATGTGAGGAATCTTTTATACTTGTAGCCAATCTTGCGTATGTGCACTTTGGGTTTTGTTGATTATATAGACACAGTCAGTTTATTTTATTTCGTAAAGACGGCGGAATGGAGTCCCCTGATAAAGCCTTATAGGGTTGTTGGTGAAGAACACCAACAACGGAGTGGGATGAAATGAGATGTACTGTATCGTATGTAGTCATTCCGAACGGATGTGAGGAATCTCTTATACAGCTTAGTAGCATCCTAGACATATAATGGCTTTGTTTCCTATATATAGATAGTCAGTTATCAAGAAAAAATAATTACCGGATTACTTTCACGAATACATAAAAGACACAACATATGAAAAGCAATATAGGAACTACCGATAAAATAGTGCGCATCGTTGCCGCGCTGCTGATCGGTATTTTATACTTCTCCGGCATCATATCCGGTACCCTGGCCCTGGTGTCAGCAGGAGTGGCTGTCATCTTTCTCCTGACCGCATTCATCAGCTTCTGCCCGCTTTATATGCCATTCGGCACCAACACTTCTAAAAAGAAATGATACGGAACATAGCAGCAGCAAATATCTAAGCTGTTAGGGAGCAACGTAATCCCGTTTTTTGAAACTTCAAATTTGTAAATACAATGAAAAACTATTTGAGCAACTGGAATTTTATGCGCATTGTGCGCCTGGCATTGGGTATAATGATCATTGTACAAGGTATCCAGGTGCAGGAGTGGCTGTTCGTAGTCCTGGGAGGATTATTTTCCTTAATGCCTGTGCTGAACATAGGCTGTTGCAGCGCTTCGGGCTGCAGCACGCAAATCCCTAAGAACAATAAGAATGTCACGGAAGAAATAGCTTACGAGGAGGTAAAATAACAGTCTTATGTGGCGAAGTATTGTATTCATACCGGCGGCAATGATATTGTTTTCCTGTACCGGTAATGTGGGGGCATCTTTTACCGCCAGGGAGAAAGAGCAGCTTTTAGCCTTAGGGGACAGCATTACTATGGAGGCACAAAACATCCTGTTACAGAATGTTTCGTCAGCCATTCAAAAAGGCGGAACAGCATATGCCGTTGGCTTTTGCAATGTCCAGGCAATGCCCCTGACCCACGCTGTTGCAGCCATTCACCAGGTGACCATCCAAAGAGTGACCGATAAAAGCAGGAACCCGGCAAATGCGCTGCAGACGGCAACGGACAGCCTGGTCTGGGAACAGCTAAAAGCTGAACAGGAGCACCGGATTGTACGGGAAAAAGATGGCAGTATCTATTATTACAAACCTATCATACTGGCTATGCCGGCCTGTATGAAATGTCACGGCGGTAAGGATGACATACAGGAAAGCACGCTCAAAATCATTACCCGGAAATACCCGGAAGATAAGGCTACAGGATATAAGCCGGGAGATATAAGAGGTATGTGGAAAGTAAAAATAAAAGAATAATGAAATTTATAAAGAAAAATATGCTCACTGTCGCAGGTATTGCCCTGGGCGCAGTGGCCGGGTTGCTCTACTGGAAATTTGTAGGCTGCGAATCCGGCGCCTGCGCAATCACCTCCAAGCCCGCCAACAGCACTGTCTATGGCGCAGTAATGGGCGGATTGCTGTTTTCTATGTTTAAGAAAAAGGAACCCTCCAGGTAATTACCGACAAGCCCTGTTCAGAGAAAAGCAGGATGCACCACATTCCTACAGCAAGAGCGCTGAACCGGGAACAGCGCATTAAAGCAATGCCTCACATCGCGCTCCGTTCACCGGGCTCAAACTATGCGCCCACCCACGGCCAGATAGTCCGTTCGCAGTGAGCTGCAAGCTCATCATTACCGGTTTTTCTGCCACCGGCGGAAAGCAACCTGTAATTAAAAATTACAATTTATAGATATAACCAATACGGTTATTGTTTATCCTTTTCCAATTCTTATCCCTAATGTAACATAAGTGGCAGTACAGGCCGCCTACAGGATGGAACTTTGCAATATCAATCAATTCCTAAACAATAAAAAAAATAATAGTTTATGTTTTTCCAGCACGTATATGACAAGAGTTTAGCGCAGGCAAGCTATTTTATCGGTTGCCAGGCAAAGGGCGAAGCCATTGTAATAGACCCGCAGCGGGATATTGATGTGTACCTGAATATTGCCAGACAAAACAATATGAAGATTACGCATATTACCGAGACTCACATTCACGCCGATTTTCTTTCCGGTTCCCGTGAGCTGGCCGCTGTTACCGGTGCTGCCTTATATCTTTCCGATGAAGGCGGTGAGGACTGGCAATACCAGTTTGCACATACCGGCTTAAAGCACGGAGATAAAATCACGGTGGGCAACCTTATCCTGGAAGTACTGCACACGCCCGGTCACACGCCCGAAAGCATCAGCTTCCTGCTGACAGATACACCCGCTACTGATAAGCCGGTAATGGTGTTTACCGGGGACTTTGTATTTGTGGGAGATATCGGCCGCCCGGACCTGCTGGAAAAAGCGGCCGGTCTTGTGGGTACACAGGAAAAAGGCGCTCAGCAGATGTATGCATCCATTCAGCGTTTTGCACAATTACCGGAGTATGTGCAGGTATGGCCGGCACACGGTGCGGGTTCGGCCTGTGGTAAGGCGCTGGGAGCAGTTCCAAGCTCTACGGTAGGATATGAGAAGATCAGGAACTGGGCTTTCCAGTACTCAGATGATGAGCCGGGATTTATCAACTACCTGCTCGAAGGGCAACCGGAACCGCCCAAGTATTTTGCTATGATGAAGCACCTGAATAAAGTGAACCGCCCGCTTCTGGTGGAAGTGCCTAAATACCCCAAACTTACGAAAGAGCAATTTCTTGCCGCGGTGCAAAACGGGCTCAAAGTCATTGATGCCAGGAACAAAGCAGATTTCGCGCAGGCATTCATCCCGGGAAGCATCAACATACAGGGCAATAACAGCTTCTCTACCTGGGCAGGCTGGATATTGAATTACCAGGAGCAGTTCATAATCGTAGCGGACGACAACCAGATAGAGGATCTGACGCGTAAGCTGATGCGTATCGGGCTGGATAATGTGTATGGTTACATTCCGGATGTGCATAGCCTGGATATCCCATTGGAGCAGGCGGATGTGATAGGCTTGGATACCTTTAAAGGCTTTGTGGGAAAAGAAGATGTACAAATCGTGGATGTACGGGGTGTAAGCGAGTATAATGCCGGCCATATCCGGGGAGCGGAAAACATCTTTGTAGGTACGCTCCAGGACAACCTGGATAAGCTGGACAAAAACAGGCCGATCGTGATCCATTGCCAGGCCGGTGACCGTTCTGCCGTAGCTTACTCCTTATTGCGAAGGAATGGGTTTGACAAGCTGAAAAATTACTCCGGGGGCTATAAGGAATGGTCGGAATCCGGTAATGAAACTGTAAGGTAAATTAAAAAAATACAGAACGCTTACCGGGGGCGGGATAATGATATGCTACGCCCCGGTAAATTTTCCAAACAACATAAAAAATGAAAAACATATCCCAGGCCGAATGGCAGGAACTGACAGCTAACAATCCTGACGCCATTATCATTGATGTGCGCACAGAGGGGGAATTTGTAAGCGGCAAACTTGAAAATGCCATTAACATAGACATCTTTGAAACCGGGTACTTTATTCATAAGATAGAGGCCATGGATAAATCGAAGGAGTACTTCCTCTATTGCAGAAGCGGACAGCGCAGCGCTAACGCCTGCCGCCTTTTGGAATCATCAGGCATCAGCAAGGTTTACAATCTTTCCGGGGGGATCATGTCCTGGACCGGGACGGTAGTGTAAGCGAAGTGCTTCAATTGTCAATCATAATCATCAAATACAAATAAACATATGACATTTCAGGAAATCATCAACCAGGACAAGCCTGTGCTGGTAGACTTCTTTGCAGAATGGTGCGGTCCCTGCAAAATGCAGGCCCCCATCCTGCAGGATGTAAAACAAAAGGTAGGCGACATTGCCGATATTATTAAAGTGGATGTGGATAAATATCCCCAGGTGGCAGCGCAATACCAGGTGCAGGGTGTGCCTACGCTTATCCTTTTCAAAAACAGCAAAGCCATATGGCGTCAGTCGGGCGTAGCGCCTGCCGGGCTTTTGGAAAAATTAATCAATGAAAACAGGTAAAACAAGATGAAAAAGCTATTGATAATCTTATTGCTGCCTTTGCTGGCGCTAAGTTGCACCGCGCAGCATCCCGGCATCCACCCGATTTCGGCAGCAGAGCTGCAGACAGCGCTAAATGAGAAGATACAGTTAGTCGATGTGAGAACAGCCGCTGAATTTAACGGCGGTCATCTGTATAATGCTTTGAATATTGATGTGAACAGCGCGGATTTTGATGCGAAGATTCAGCAACTGGACAAAACCAAGCCTGTGTATATCTATTGCCAGAGTGGCAAACGCAGCAGCAATGCGGCGAAAAAAATGGAATCTTTAGGATTCAGGACAATATATGACCTTAAAGGCGGAATCCTTTCCTGGAATAATAAATAAAGACAGGAACCACCATTTTGGTTCAGGATCGGCAAAGGCTTACAGAAGACAACAAGGGGACAAACTGATGACTTTTCATCGTTTGTCCCCTTTCGCAAAGAGCAGGTGTCCAAATCCGGGCCTTTTAAACGGTGACCTGGTTAAAATCCTGAAATCCCGGTAAGCCTTAAAGCAGGCTCAATATTTGCAGCAGCCAAAACGGATTTTCATTATCCTCCAACGAATTTTCATATTTTTCTATCAAATATTAATTCCTGCCTTAATGTCATTATATTATGGCTTGTTATTTTATGATTAATAAATAAAACGGACCGCTTTTAAGGCAATTAATATTTTTCATATGGCTGCTTAGTTCGATATATTTGCAGTTCAACAAATTATTGCCACTGCGCTCTAAGTCTATTTATGTTTCGATACCAATTGAGAAAGGCTATTGCCTTATTTTTTATGCTAAGCTGCTGTTTTGGCAAGGCATCCGCCCAGGCAGCTCCCGATACAAATGCGATCAAAGCCAATATTAAAACTGTCTCGGACAGTATTACCATCAACCCCGCTTTTGCCAAAGACCTTGCAACCCGTACATTGAAGGCGTCACAACAGATCAATTACCCCTGGGGTATTTTTATGAATACGCTTGCATTAGGTTCCATAGCCTATAATGACGGGGAACGGGAACAGGCTATCAGGCTGCACGAAACAGCGTTGACCTATGGCCGGGCACATGGCTTCAGGCACAAAGAGTCAACGGTGCTGAGCAATCTTGCGAAAGATTACGGCGGTACAGGCAATACCCAGAAAGCAATTACCCTTTATCACGAAGCGGTAAAGGTAGCGCAGGAATTAAATGACAGCTTGCAGTTGGGAGGCGCATTACAAGGGCTGGGGCAGACATACAGCAGGATCGGCTATCCCGAAGAAGCCATTAAATATTGCAGCCAGGCGGCCGAGATATTCAAAAAAAAGAAAAAGTATTCTACATTAAGATGGTCGTATAATAATATTGCAGCCTCTTATATGGAGCTCTCCAAATTTGACAGCGCCTATCGTTATGTATGGCTGACAAGGATGGCTTACGACAGCGCCACGGGAGGCGCTCCGCCGTCAGCGGAATTTTATATTAATATGGCTTTGGTTTCTGACTCTCTGTCAAGAAAGGACTCTGCCGCCTACTATTACAAAAAAGCGGTGGAGGTGGCCCTCCGTTCAGATGATCATACGGCACTGGCATCCGCCTATTCTTATCTCGCCACCAAAGAGGCCGCGGCAGGCAATACCGGCAAGGCCATACAGTATTATAAGGAAGTATTAGCGATTACTGAAAAATATCACAATCTTGAAGGCAACATCAGCACTTCCGGCAGCCTTGCCAGATTATATGCGCAAAACAAGGATTATTACAATGCTTATAACTATGCCTTAAAGGAGGCCGCATTCAGGGATGATTATATCAACCAGGAGAAAATAAATGCCGTTACCGCATTAAATGCAAAATTTGAAAAACAGCAACTGCAATATGAATTTGACAAGCAAACGGCTGCTACAGAACTGGCTAATCAGAAGAAAATAGCCAAAAGAAATATGCTGCTGTACGGTTTTATCGCACTCGCCCTGCTGTTGGGAGCTGTCATAATCTTCGTGGTCAAATATTTCAGGCAGAAAGCGATCATTACAGCTAACAGGAATGAGCAGCTAAAGCAACGGTTACTGCTTACGCAAATGAATCCCCATTTCATATTCAATTCGGTCGATAATATCCAGAGCCTGATCCAAGGCAATAAAGCCGAAGAAGCCATCAATTACCTGACAAAGTTCTCCAAGCTCACAAGACAGATCCTGGAAAACTCAAGGGAGAACTATATCAGCCTGGATGAAGAGCTCAATATGCTGGATAACTACCTGAATATTCAAAAGCTGCTGTACAATAATAATTTTACGCACCAGGTAACAGTAGAAGGAATAGATCCCGAAACGGTTCTGCTGCCGCCGATGCTCACCCAGCCTTTTATTGAAAATGCCATCAGGCACGGTTTAAAAAATAAAAATCAGGGCGGCATCATCCATGTCCGCTTTTACATGCAGGATGACCAGTTGTTCTTTGAGGTCACGGATAACGGGACCGGGCTTGTAGCCAAGGAAAAAGAAGAGGGACAACGATCTTTATCCACACAAATTACCAGAGAACGGCTGGAGAGCATTACTTCCAAAAAGGATATCCATATTTATACGCTGAACATCACAGGTGATAATAATACCGTACAGGGTGTAAAGACCTTCTTTGAAATTCCATACATTTATAATCTTTAAGAACATGCTCAGAGCAATCATTATAGATGACATTCATAATATCCGCCAGAAGAACATGGCGGTCATAAAACAGCATTGCCCCGATGTTGCCATTATTGCTGAAGCGGACAGTGTAGCATCCGGGGTGGCTGCTATCAGGAAATACCTGCCAGACCTTGTTTTCCTGGATGTTGAAATGAGCGACGGTACAGGCTTTGACCTGCTGCAGCAATTAAAGCCCATTGACTTTAAAGTAATATTCATAACGGCCTTCCAGGAGTTTGCCATCAAGGCTTTCCGCTTCAGCGCCATAGATTTCCTGTTGAAGCCTATAGATCCCGCCGACCTTATTGAAGCCGTTAAAAAAGCCCGGGAGACATTAAGCAAAGAAATGCTGGAGCTGCAGTTCAGTACGCTGTTTTCAAATATTGAACGCCCGAGGAACCTGCAAAAGATCATTCTGAAAACAGCGGAAAAGGTTTATTCTATTAATGTGCAGGATATTATCCGCTGCGAGTCCACAAAAAATTATACCACTTTTTATATGCTGAATGGCCAGAAGCTGCTTGTTTCCACTACCCTGAAAGAGTACGAAACCATGTTGCTGCCCCTGGGCTTTTTTCGCACACACCAGTCTCACCTCATCAATATGCTCTACTTTGACCATTATGTAAAAACAGATTCAGGAAGCATCATTATGAAGGATAAAACGGTCATTCCCCTGTCCGTCAGGAAAAAGGAAGAGTTCCTCAACGCCCTCAGCTCCCTGTAAGCATTACATACATTCCCGTACGGTCAACGAATTTTCAAAAAGCATTGACGAATGTTCATTTGCCTGAAATAATATAGCCGGGCAGACTATTTTGCAGCTTTAATTTATTTCAAATCAAAATTCAATTGACATGTATTCAAGATTAACAATGATCGGGGCCGGTGTACTTTCAATCATCTCTGCCTGGCTGCCATGGGTCACTTTACTGGGCGTTTCGGAAAATGGTTTCCTGGGAGAGTACAGGGGTAATCCCGGATTATTCTTTGTTGTAATAGGCGCTATAATCGCAATTATGGGACTGCTGAATAAGAAATGGAGCGCCATCATTGCCATTATTTTTTCCCTGCTCGTTTGTATGCTCGGCTTAAAATATTATAATGACGCTACCACCGGAGATGCCTTAACCGTAGGGGCTTCCGCGGGCTTTGGCGTGTATTGCATGATCATTGCAGGACTCGCCGGGACCATCGGCGGCATTATGCGCTTTTTTGTAAAGAAAAAAGCTGGACCAAAGTTACCGGACCAGTTCCTTGGGAAGCACCTTTCGGATGAAAGGTGGTAAGACCAGGCTGCTTATCTATTATACAATTAAAAGCTAATTACAATTATATGAAATCTATCCGTTTTGTGCTGCTGCTGGCACTGGGCTGCTACTGCAATTTTTCGCAGGCGCAGGATCCCCAGAAAATTGAAAAAGAAAAAGCCAAGCTGCAGCTCTTTGAAGAAGAAAAATTCAGCACTGAATTATCGAAGAAGTATACCGGGCAGGTGGTGTTTGCCAACGACGAATTGGTCCGTGATCTGCCGGAATCTAAATATATCACATCCTATACGCTTGGCGATAAGTTGAGCATCAGGGCTTATTTCGCGAACTCCGTTGCCAATAGTATGCTGATCCAGTTAGTGGAAAGCAGTAAAAAAGCTAAAGAAGTAAATCAGAATATTAGCTGGTTCAGCACTAAAAGCAAGTACCTCATTCTAATGTACCTCGACGGGAATAAAATTACGAGCACAAGCTATGCTGAAGATTTCAGTGAAGAAAGCATGACAACATTCCTGTCCGTCAGGGCGGATCTGAATGATGGTACTGCAAAGAATTATTTTGGAGAATCATTGTATAAAGAGCTGTTGTCACGGCAGGAGCTGTTAACGCCCGGCAAGCACAAATTAAGGTTTGAATTCGTACCGATAAAAACCTGGAGCTACGGTTCGGACTTTGACTATAAGCCCATAGCCGTAGGAGAAATTGATATGATCGTCCCGAAAGAGATCAAATTGAATGACAATGATTGTTTTCCCCAAAAAGCCTTAGATGACCCCAAGCTTGAACAGGAAGCGCTCAATGCGGCTAAAAGCCTCTTTAAGGAAAATGCGCCCAATGCTATTAAGGCAATACTGCCTTTTAAGGATGTTTTCATCATCAGGAATGAATACGGCGTAATTATTAAAAAATCGTTTATGGCCGCAATAGCCTGTAAGAATGGTAAAGAAGTATGGTATGACTATTACATTTTTGACAAGATGTATGACGGCAGTAAATACCTGGATGCCGTAGTCAGCAGGGATATAACCTTAAATGGCTATACCACACCATCAGGAAAAAACGTGAATAAGGACTGTCTGAAATTTTTAAAATAACGGAACGCTTTTGCCCACCCGGATCAGACAGATGATATGTCTTCAATAGAATGAAGCTCACCAGAAGCAAAAAACCAATTAATATATTTTCACCTCCACAAGATCAGAACATGAAGAAGATCATTTTACAGCTCACCATTATTGTCAGCTTGTTTGTCCAGGCCTGCAGCCAGCCTTTAGAGGAAACCAGGCTTGAAAAGTATGATATCACGATCACTGCGCCTAAGCTCAAAAGCGCACCGGAATTTACAGATTTAAAAGTTTCCGAGACCGATACGGAGTTATCCAGTTATGATTTCTACATTGGTAACCGCGCCCGGGTGGATGTTAAAGAAATAACCGCATCCGTTTATCCTGCGGATACCAGTATGCTGAAAGAAGCGGTAACCGGAAGCGAAGATTTTGTAGAGCTGATAGAAACAAAGCAGCTCAGCAATGGCGCCTTCGGCATTATCTTTAAAATGAAAGGCTCCAGCGGCACTACGATCAAACATTATATATTCTACTTTAAAAAAGGCAACCGCTTCTTTAAAATGGAACCTGTGTTTAACAGCGAGCTGGGAGACCTGGATAAGCAGCTTGCTGCATTCGGGAGCATGAAATAATTTTTTCCGCTTACTGCCTATACCCCGCCGGTGCCGGGAACCGCCTGCAGGATACATGGGATATAGCCCGGCAATTTCTTTACCGGGACCGGGAGTTCCAAACGAAACTAATATTGGTAGCTGCAACCTCTGTACATAATGACGCTAAAGGGTCTTTTTTACAGCATACCGAAGCCTTCAAAATATGAATGAGGGAGCAGGCTACTTATTTTCAATCACCCTTTATTAAAAAAATATGAAAAAAGTATTTACGGCAGCATTATCGGCTGTCATCTTTATCACATCCTGCAGCAGCACAGACAAGCCAGCAGGAGATGTGGCGACAGACAAGCAAACAAAAACAGCGGTAGCCAACCCAGGCAAAATGGATGCTTTCATGCTGATGCTTGACGGGACCGAAGGAAGCGCACAAAAAGCTGCCGACGCTTATTTTACCGACAGCCTGAAAAACAGCCTGGAAGAGTCAAACAGCCTCACTTTTGTCAATTATAATATGATGGACGCAAAGGTCGTGGCCGTAGATGGCCCATGCTGTACCATGGAAGCAAAAGCAGGGGTCACTACCCGCAGCTTCAAGCTTTGCTGGCAGGGAGATAAGGTAATAAGCGTTGAAGACCTGGGAATAAAGTAAGCAATAGCTACCGGGCCAGGTAAAACAAAGATCACCGGCAGGCGGCATAGTAATGCCGCCTGCCCATAACGGGCAACACAACCATTTAAAATAATACAATGAAACATTTACTGAAAGCCATATTTACACTCATTGCCGCAGTCCTGGTTACAGCAGCCTCTGCACAAAATACCGGCGCATATTTAAAGTTTGACCTGAACGGAAGAACAATATCCTATAAAAACGGCGCCGTGAACAATTACAATAAGTTCGAACCGGGCGATGAAAACTCAAAATCGGGCAACAGGCATGTGCTCTATATATCTTATGAGGTAAAAGAGCCTTATAAGCTGGATATCATGATATACACACCGCCGCACAGCGTTCCCGTAGTGGGCAAGATACCTTATGTACCAATAGTGAACCCTCCGGACGGCCCTTGTCCCGCAGCGCATTTATCGGTGACCAAGAATGTGGGAGATGAATACGAATTCTATGCTTCCGAAGCTGATAATGCCGGGCATTTTGAAATTACAAAAGTAGCTGCAGGCTGGGTAGAAGGGAAATTTGAAATAGACTTACCTAAAGAATATTCTGATAGCGGAGAGGTGCTTCACATTACCAACGGTTCCTTTCGCTTTAAGATAGAAAAGGAAATGAAGGATTAGTATCGGTTAAAGCTAAAAAACGGGGAATGTACATTCCCCGTTTTTTTCGCCCCGGCATTTCTAAAAAGACCGCAGATCAATTATCTGACCCATAAAAGTTTACCTGTCTTTTACACTACTCTCCAATTCGGGTACGAACGTGCCTGGAACAAAAATGTCCCGTCTGGAAGACAGGACATTTTTTCCTCAGCGGACCGGACGGGACTCGAACCCGCGACCTCCGCCGTGACAGGGCGGCATTCTAACCAACTGAACTACCGATCCAAAGTATGGATGAAATCAGAAAAAAAATGTTCACCCTCAGGTAAACTATTTAATTTTTTTTGCGGACCGGACGGGACTCGAACCCGCGACCTCCGCCGTGACAGGGCGGCATTCTAACCAACTGAACTACCGATCCAAAAAAACTTCTGATTTACACCGGACAAGCAAGGCGCTTGCTCCAAATGCGTTGCAAAAGTAAATACCAATATTTACATTGCCAAATTATTTTTCTGTTTTTTAAAAAATAAACGCATAGCTGATTACCGGGCTTCCCCGGCCGGCAGGTTAAGCATATACCAAAGTTGAAAAGCGGATTTGTGAAGTTTTAAGTTTGCCGTAATTTTGAAAGACATGAGCTATATAAAATATTCTGTACTGGACCTGGTAACGGTCAGCAAAGGCGAATCCGTACAGCAGGCCATCGCCAGGAGCACAGATACTGCCATGCTTACAGACAAGCTGGGCTACGAACGGTACTGGTTTTCCGAGCATCATAATATGCCCAATGTAGCCAGCGCCGCCACCTCCATACTGATAGGCCACATCGCACAGGCCACCCGGCACATCAGGGTAGGGTCCGGCGGCATTATGCTGCCCAACCATTCTACCCTGCTGATCGCAGAGCAGTTCGGAACCCTTGGCAGCATCTACCCCGGAAGAATAGACCTCGGGCTGGGCCGCGCACCGGGAACGGACAGCCTTACCGCTATGACGATCAGGAAGCAGTCCCTGCATCAGCCTTACGATTTCAGGCATCATATCCGGGAGCTGCAGCAGTATTTCAGCCCCGACAATCATACCGCGAAGGTGCGGGCGCTGCCGGGCGAAGGCGTGGATATCCCGCTGTATATCCTGGGCTCCAGCACTGACAGCGCTTACCTGGCGGCACAACTGGGACTGCCATACGCGTTTGCAGCGCATTTTGCACCAACACATTTTGCAGAGGCACTGTATATTTATCATCATAATTTCCAACCCTCGGCCGTATTGAAGGAACCCTATGCCATTGCCTGCATACAGGTGCTGATAGGTAAAGGCAGCGCTCATGCCGAAGGGCTGGCGACCTCCGTTTACAGGAATTTCCTGAATATCGTTACCGACAACCGTACACCAATGGAAGCGCCCGTTACACCGGAAACCATGCGCCAGCTCTGGACACCCGAGCAGGAAGCGTATGTAAAGAATATGCTGCAATATGCCGTGATAGGCGATACGCAGACCGCTGCCGGGAAGCTGTATAATTTCCTGGAAGCCTATCCCGTACAGGAGCTGATGGCGCTCACCCAGACCTTTTACCAGGAAGACCGGCGCTATTCCTATATCCAGCTCCAGTCGATCATGAACAACTATAATGCACAGGCCCCTGCCTCCAACTGACATTCTTATACGATTATAACCGCATGAAGCTATTATTCCACGCCAACAGGTTTCCCTATCCTCCTTTCAGGGGCGATAAGCTCAAGATCTACAATCTTGCCAGGCAACTCTGTAAAAACCATGAGCTGCATTTACTGACCTTCCTGGAAGATGAGCAGGATAAGCAATATATAGATAAGCTCGGGGAGATCTTCACAGCTATCTACCTGGTCCCACTTCCTAAATCAAAAGTGTATACGAACAGCCTCAGGACGCTTTTCAGCAATAAGCCCGTACAGGTGGGCTACTTTGAAAGCCGGGCCATGCAGGAGAAGATACAGCAACTGGTCAGCGTCCAGCAGTACGACGCCGTGCATATACAGCATATTCGGCTGGCACAGTTCTGGATGTCTTATACCGGCCTGCCGCGCATCCTCGATCTGCCGGACGCGTTCTCCCTTTACTGGAAACGCAGGATAGACAATACATCAGGCTTCAGCAGGATGTTTGCAGCGATGGAGTATAAGCGCCTTAAAGCCTATGAGCAGCATATCAGCAGGTTCCCGCTGGCGCTGGTCTGTTCACGGGAAGATAAGGAATACCTGGAGCGGGAGCAGGGTCTTGATAATATAGCACTGCTGCCCAACGGTGTGGATACCGCCACTTTCCATAATGATCCTGACAGCTATCCGGACAACCAGACGATCCTGTTCACCGGTAATATGGACTATGCGCCCAACGTGGACGGCGTCTGCTATTTTACAGAGGAAATCTTTCCGCTCATTAAGCAGCAGCTGCCGGAGGCGCGTTTTATCATAGCCGGCCAGCGACCGGTGGATAAGGTAAAGGCCCTCGCCGGGAAGGATATCACCGTTACCGGCTTTATACCGAACCTCGCCGATATTTACAAGGAAGCTGCGCTGGTCGTATCTCCGCTGCGCTTTGGCGCAGGTACCCAGAACAAAGTGCTTGAGGCGATGAGCATGGGCATCGCCGTGGTCAGCATGGATGTCGGCTTCGGGGGACTGGATATCCGGCAGGGCCAGGGAGTCTTCCGCGCCACCTCCGCCCGGAAGTTCGCGGAGCAGTGCGTGCACCTGCTGCTGCATCCCGGAGAGCGCATTGCCTGCGGTAAGGCGGGACAGGAGGTCATCAGGGAACGGTACGCCTGGGAGCAGGTAGCAGCCCGGCTGGAAGGTTATTTTGAACAGGTGATCCGACACGGCAAAGGATAAGCCACAGCATATATAAACGGTATCATAATAAGAGCAGCCACCTCGTGAGGTGGCTGCTCTTATTATGATACATTATTGCTAATCGGGTTGATCTCCTTCTAAAAACCTGTTGATGGTGCTAAACGTCATTACTTTTTTTTTTCACCATTGTCCTCTACGGACAAGCCTGAAATGCTGGAAGAGTTATTACTGTTGCCTGATTCATTCAGATCGATATTCCTTCTCTGATAGGCAGGCACCTGCTCCACTTCATTCATATCTGCATTCATATTAAAGCTCATTCTGCGTAACTGGGCAGCCCTGTCTTCCAGCGCCTTCTTCTGCTCTTCAAATCTTCTCTGCTCTTCCTGATCTCTCTCAGACATCTGGTAACCACTGTAAGCAGGCTTGGAAGGCTCATTATTAACAGCAGGACCGGAAGGCTGCTGCTTTACGAACATATCCATTCCCGGCTGTTCCGGAACAGGAGGTTGGGTGGCTGGTGCAGCAGGTTCGATATTCAGTTCAAATACATTGTTGCTGCCTGCAGGAGGCGGGGTTGTTGTATTGTCTGTTCTGAACAGGTCGTTCTTCACCTCGCTGTCATTCACCACCGTGTCATTCAATACCAGCTTGGGAGCCATGACATCATCCGCCTTGGGTGCCGCCGGCTTGGCCGTATTTCCCAGGTCAAGCGGGAAAACCACTTTCTCCGGGGCCGCTTCTTCTTTTTTTAGTGGTTCGGGATTGATCTCATTATGCTGGAAGCCGGTAGCGATCACGGTTACCGCGATCTTATCGCCCAGGTTAGGATCGTGTCCCATACCCAGGATGATATCACAGTTATTGCCCGCTTCTTTCTGCACATATCCCTGTATGATCTCCAGCTCATCCAGCGTATGCTCGAATTCACCGGATGCGGAAGTGATATTCAGCAATATCCACTTAGCGCCTTTGATCTCGTTATCATTCAGCAGCGGAGAGCTCAATGCTTCTTCTACAGCCTGTATGGCCCTGTTCTCACCGCTCACCTGCGCGCTACCCAGGATAGCGACGCCGCCGTTCTTCATGACCGTCTGCACGTCGTTGAAGTCAAGGTTTACGCTGCCGTTGCCTGTGATCAGATCAGTGATGCACCTGGCCGCAGTGGAGAGCACGTTATCAGCTTTGGCAAAAGCCTGGGAGAACGGGAGGTCACCGTACTGCTGCCTTAATTTATCATTGGAGATAATAAGGATGGTATCTACATGCTTTTTCATTTCAGAGATGCCGGCATGTGCCTGTCTCATCCTCCTGGAACCCTCATAGGTAAAAGGAGTCGTAACGATCCCTACAGTGAGTATGCCTAGCGAACGGCATACGGACGCGATGATAGGAGCCGCACCGGTACCGGTACCGCCACCCATGCCTGCCGTCACGAAAGCCATCTTGGTATTGACTTCCAGGATGCGGGAGATCTCCTCAATGGATTCTTCACCCGCCTGCCTGCCGACATCAGGATTCGCACCGGCTCCCAAACCCTGGGTAAGGTGTGGGCCTAACTGGATCTTATTGGGAACTGCACTTTGCTGTAACGCCTGGGAGTCGGTATTGCAGACAATGAAGTCCACATCATCAATGCCTAAATTATACATGTAATTTACAGCATTGCCACCGCCCCCTCCGACACCTATCACTTTAATAATAGATGACTGGTTTTTGGGGATTTCAAAATGTATCATAATTGTTGCTTTTTTGGGGCTCTAAAGTTGAATTTTAAAAGGTTTTTGTGCTATTTAAAGAGGGTCCTACAAAAATATAAAACGTTTATATATCCTGATTAAATAAGCTATGTTTTTTTATAATTTTTTATCGTTGCCGCCTTCAAAAAAATCCTTGAAAGAGTTCCTTAAATTATCGAAGACCCTGTTGAACCTGTTAAGGATCGGATGCTCTTTTTTACTATCGTCTGAAGCGTCTTCCTCTTCTTCCATAAAGGAATCATCTTCCTGCTCTTCCGGCGCCTGCTGCACCGTTGTTTCCGCTGCCGGCCTTACCGCAGGTTTTACTTTTTTTACAGGTGCGGGCGCTTCCGCTTCCGGAGCGCTTATCGTTTCTTCCTCCATCAGCATATTGCCCCTTGTATGCGCAAAAGCCTTACCTGCTTCATAATCCGCATAGCCTCTTAATATAAGGCCTATAGCTGTGGCATACATCGGGTGGCTCAGCTCTTCCGACTGCCCGCCCGCAAGATTGATATTAGGCTTACCGATACGCGCGTTCAGGCCCGTTTTCAGCTCCGTAAGCTGCATGATGTGCTGCAGCATACTGCCGCCTCCGGTAAGGATGATACCGCCATGCAGCCTGTGATGCAGGTTATTCTGCTTCAGCTGGAACTGCACGAATTCTATGATCTCCGATACGCGGGCCTCAATGATAGCGGCCAGGTTCTGTACCTTGATCTCCTTGGCCGGTAATCCTCTTACGCCCGGTATAGTGATATAGGCATCGGGATTGGCCTCCGAAGGTATTACGGTACCGAAACGCACTTTCATAGCTTCGGCCTGGTTCTTCAGCACGCCCAGTCCTTTCTTGATGTCATCCGTTACATTGCAGCCGGCAAAAGGTATGACCGCCGTATGCATCAGGATGCCGTCGTGGAATACGGCGATATCCGTAGTACCGCCTCCGATGTCCACAATGGCCACACCGGCCTCCAGGTCTTCATCTGTTATAACCGCCGCAGCAGAAGCAATAGGCTGCAGCACCAGGTCAACAGTATTCAGCTGGGCGCCTTCCACACAGCGCCTGATGTTACGGATCGCATTCACGTTACCCGTTACCACATGGAAGTTGGCGCCGATCTTGACACCCGGCATACCTACCGGGTTGATGATGTTCGGTATATTGTCAATAGTATATTCCTGCGGAATGATATCGATGATCTGGTCACCGGCCGCCACACAGGTCTTGTGCTGGTCTTTGATGAGCAGCTCTATATCTTTATGCGTAATGATCACATCATCCTCGTTGGAAGAAGACAGGATACGGTCGCCGCGCGTCTGCAGGCTTTTGATATGGTGGCCGGCAATACCCACGTACACATCACTGATATCCAGGTTAGGATTTTTCTGCATAAGGTCTTCCATAGCCAGCTCTATGGATTTCACACATTGCTGTATATTCAGTACAACACCGTGCTGTACGCCATTGGACACGGATTTGCCATATCCCAATATTTCTAGTTTCCCGAATTCATTCTTCCTGCCCGCGATGGCCACTACCTTGGTAGTACCAATATCCAAACCTACAATAACGGGTTGTTGCTTCTTACTCATATCACTGTTATTTAAAAAGTATTATACTGTATTTTATGTTTGCCCGGCAATAGATGCCGGCAGGTTAATGTTTATTATCTCTACTGTGCGCTTATAGGCGTTGCGGGCAATGTCTGCAGCAATTCCTTTTCATCCAGCACATCCGGCACCTTCACCACGGTATCCGTAGTGCGGGGCGCCACCCATCCCAGCGAAGGGCGGGCCACCACCTGGTTGACAAAGCTCAGGTCCAGCTCCTCATATTTATCCCAGCCCAGCGTATTGCTCACCTGCCTGTAAAAGGCAAACAGATTGGCAAACTTAGTATCCAGGTCGGTCGTATCGCCTATCATCACTTTCTGGTTGCCCAGCAGGGTAGCCATTATAAATTTCCTGCTGTCCGTCACACCTACCTGCACTACCTGCTTCGACCAGAAGGTATCGTTGTTAATGAACTTCGCTATGCCTATGACCCTGGATTGCAGATCGCCGCCCTTCTCCCTGCTCTTTTCCACGGGCACATCCGTAAAGACCACTGCCGGGTAAGAATAGCCCACCACTATCGGCATTACATTTCCCGTGCTGTCCAGGTAGTAGCTGTTGCCGGACCTGTCAAATATGCGGGCCACCGGTATGCGCTGCCGGACGTCCACATTCAGGTAACGGCCGTTATCTATGTACAGCTCCGCTTTCTCTATCCAGGGATTGGTCATCACCACTGCTTCCAGCTGCTTCAGATCCGCTGTTTTGATAGACAGCTTTTCTATGTCAATGTTCTTCTCCTCCACAAACAGGCGTTCTATATCTTCCTTTTCCAGGAAAGAGTACACCTCATCATCATTCAGGTGTATCCTGAAGCCTTTCAATGGCGCATGGATATGATACTGATAGGTAAAATAGATCAGCACCCCTATCGTCACCGCTATCAAAGAGCCTATAATTATCCTGGTGTTTATCTTGCGCATGTCTTATATCTTCTTCAATAACTGTTAATCTTCCGATGAAGGACCATATCGTTTTATGATCTCCTCCGCTATAGGCTGCACCAGCTTATCTATATCGCCCGCTCCGCAGGTAATAAAGAGATCCAGGGGCGCGGATGCCGCGTATTGTACCAGTCCTTCCTTCGTCACGATCGTCCTGTTAGGATTGCCCATCAGGTCTGCTATCATCCGGGAGGACACGCCTTCCATCGGCTGCTCGCGGGCCGGGTAGATATCCAGCAGCAGCACCTCATCCGCCAGGTCCAGGCTGCGTGCAAATCCCGCAGCAAAATCCTTTGTCCGGGAGTACAGGTGCGGCTGGAAAGCCACTACACATTTCCGCTTAGGGAACAGCGTTTTAGCACTTTTAATAAGCGATGCGAGCTCTTCCGGGTGATGCGCATAGTCATCAATATAAACAACCTGCTTATTTTTCACTACGTATTCAAAACGCCTTTTAACTCCTTTGAAGGTCCCCATAGCGCTTATCACGGCAGCATCGTCAATATCCAGGGATTTGGCTACAGCTATGGCTGCCACTGCATTTTCCACATTGTGCATACCGCCCACGTGCAGCCGCACGCCTTTCAGGAACCAGCCGTTGCCTTTTACATCGAAGACATAGCCGCCGTTACGCATCGTGATATTGGAAGCATATGCGGTCGCGCTGCTGTTCTGCGCACTGTAGGTAAATTTAGCGGTGCCTTTCAGCTCCAGGCCTTTCTTCAGGCCATGCTTATACCAGAGCATCCCATCCGGCTTGATATTCGCCGTGTATTGTATATAGGCTTCCTCTACTGCCGCTTCGGTCCCGTAAATATCCAGGTGATCCGGATCCATAGCCGTCAGCACCGCAATATCGGGTCTCAACTTTAAAAAGCTCCGGTCATATTCATCAGCCTCTATCACAGCCACATTGGTATCGCTGCTCCAGTAATTGCTGTTATAATTAACGGCAATGCCTCCCAGGAAGGCATTGCAGCCATACTGACTGTCTCTCAGGATATGTGCCACCATTGAGGTGACCGTTGTTTTTCCATGCGTACCGGCTATCGTTATAGAGAACATATCATTGGATATGATCTCCAGCACATCCGAACGTTTCAGGACAGGCTTACCCTGTGCCCTGAACCAGTTCAGCTCCGAATGATCCTGCGGGATGGCTGGCGTATATACCACCAGGTCCGCGTTTTTATCCGCCAGTGCAATATTATCCTCGAAATGAACGGCTATACCTTCACGTATGAGGGCATCCGTAAGCTCCGTAGGAGTTTTATCATAGCCCGACACTTGCCGCCCCGATTCATTGAAGTAACGGGCAAGCGCGCTCATGCCTATCCCTCCGATACCAATGAAGTACACATTTTTTAAGTTATCCAAGTCAATATTGTACATATATCAAATTACTTTCTTTCTGATTGAATAATATTTCTGATCTGCGCGGCGATCCTTACGTCCGCATCCTTTATGGCCAGGCCGAGCAGGTTGTCATGCATCTGCCGCAACTGCTTTTCATCGTGGATCAGCGACTGTATCTTATCTTGCAGCAATTCTCTTACACGGTCATCCGGTATCATCCAGGCGGCCTGCTTATCCACCAGCGCCTGCGCATTGCTGGTCTGGTGATCTTCGGCAGCAAAAGGATACGGTATGAATATAGCAGGTCTGGCAACGATGCAAATCTCCGCTATGGCCAGGGCGCCGGCCCTGGAAATGATCATATCACATACCGCATAGGCCTGGTCCATCTCATAAATAAACTCCATAGCCTTTACGTGCTGCGGGTACTGTGCGGCAATGGCAGCGGCTTCGCTGATAAATGTCTTTCCGGTCTGCCATACCACCTGTATATCCTGTGCCACCAGCGCGGGAATGCACCCGGCCACAGCCTGGTTAATGCTCCTGGCACCCAGGCTTCCGCCTACTACCAGTATCGTTTTCCTGCCTGCATCCAGCCCGAAAAATTGAGCAGCATCCTCACGGCTTACCTGAGATTGCGATATCGCTTTCCTTACCGGGTTGCCTGTCATCACTATCCTGTCTGCAGGAAAGAAGCGTTGCATATTGTCATAGGCTACGCAAACGGCCGCCGCTTTTTTTCCCAGTATCTTATTCGTCTTGCCGGCAAAGGAGTTCTGCTCCTGTATCAGCGTCGGGATACCTTTTTTCTGCGCGGCGTTCAGCACCGGGAAGCTGGCGAAGCCTCCGACCCCTACCACCGCATCAGGCTTGAATTCCCTGATGATATTCATAGCAGCCTTATTACTTTTCCAGAGCTTGAACGGCAGGGACAGGTTCTTCAGCAAATTGCTCCTGTTAAAGCCCACAATATCGAGACCTATGATACGGTAACCTTCCTTCGGCACCTTTTCCATTTCCATCTTACCGTTGGCTCCCACGAACAGGATATTAGCAGCGGGGTCGGCCGCTTTCAGCGCATGGGCAATCGCCACCGCCGGGAATATATGTCCTCCTGTACCACCTCCTGCTATAATAATGTTCATGACCTGATAATTTCTAATTCCTGTATCTGCTTTTCCACAGATGCCTTTGTTATTTTATCTTTTTCATTCTGCTCCATCTCCTCCACATACCTGCTGACGCTCAGGATAATGCCTATCGCGATACAGTTAAACCATATGGACGATCCGCCCATGCTCATCAGCGGCAAGGTCAGCCCCGTGACCGGAAGCAGGTTGACCGCCACTCCCATATTCACAAAAGCCTGGAAGACCATGGTCACGCTGAGGGCTATTACCAGGAAGGAGCCGAATGCGTAAGGAATACGCCTGAATATCTGTATGCTTCTCCACAGCAGGGTAAGATAGATGAGCATCAGTCCTACCGCACCGATCACACCGTATTCCTCGATAAGCATGGCAAATATCATATCGGAATAAGGATGCGGCAGGTAATCCCTGGCCCAGCTGTTGCCCGGGCCTTTCCCTATGAAGCTGCCGTTGGCGATCGCTATCTTGGCCTGGTTCACCTGGAAGTTATCATCCACATCTCCTTTACCCATATAGGTCTCTATCCGCTTTTCCCAGGTCTCCGCCCTGCCTATGCCGGTCGCTTTGGAGAAGCCGTACAGGCCCGCTACTGCTATGATGCCTACCAGTCCCAGCAGGAGTATGTGCTTCATACTGACCCTGCCTATAAAGAACATGATACAGCACGTGAGCAATAACAATAATGCCGTTGATAAGTTGGCAACACCGATCAGCAGCACGATCAGCAGCACCGGGCAAAGGATAGGGATCACAAAACCTTTCCAGAGGTCTTTGATATTGTCCTGGCGCAGGCTCAGCATCTTGGCCAGGTACATAAAGATGGCCAGCTTGGCCAGGTCTGAGGTCTGGAAGGAGATATTGATCACCGGGATAGTGAGCCACCTTGCCCCGTCATTCAGCGTGGTACCCACGCCTGATAAGGTCAGGATCAGCAGGGGTATGCTGATCAGGAACAGATAAGACGCCCATTTCTTGAACTTCACGTAATTGATCCTGTGAAATATAAAAATGATAACGAAGCCCAGCACATATTTGAACGCATGGCTCAGGAAGAAATGGTTCTCTCCCATTCCCTTACGCCAGGCTAAAGAACCGGTGGCGCTGTAGATCACTACCGAGCTCCAGAAGAAGAGCAGCAGCACCACGGCCCAGATGCCCTTGTCACCTTTAATATATTTCCTTATTACTTCCATTGCACTTTATTGTTCTCTGTTTTTTCTTTAAAGTTCTCTCACCGCAATTTTGAACTGCTCGCCCCTGTCCTCGAAATTCTTGAACAGGTCAAAGCTTGCACAACCGGGGGACAGCAGCACCACATCTCCTTCCTTCGCCAGGAAGTAGGCGGTCTTTACGGCATCTTTTGCCGAACGTGTGTCCACGATATCCGTAACCACATTATCAAAGGCCTGGTGTATAAGGTCGTTATTGATACCTAAACATACGATGGCCTTTACCTTCTCCTTCACCAGGTCCATGATCTCATTATAATCGTTCCCCTTATCCTGTCCTCCGAGTATCAATACCACATCCTTTGTCATACTTTCCAGCGCATACCAGACAGAGTTGAGATTGGTGCCTTTACTGTCATTGATGAATTCCACTCCGCCCACTGTCGCAACGTATTCCAGCCTGTGATCCAGCCCGTTGAATGTTGAAAAACTTTCTCTTAAAAATTCATTCCTGATGCCCGCAGCCTTAGCTGATATACCCGCCGCCATAGTGTTGTAATAATTATGTTTGCCTTTGATCATCAAATCATTGATGGATTGCTGGAAGTTCTCATCATTTACATTGATCTGGATGTTGTCGTTCTTAAAGAGTGCGCCGTTTTTCTGGTTAAATAGTTTCTCGTTCATCGTAATGGTCAATAATTGTGAATGTATTTTGGTTTCGGTTAGTTTCGCTTGTATAACAGGGTCGTCCACATTGATCACTGCGTAGTCTGCAGCTTCCTGGTTTTTGAAAATGTTGAACTTGGCCTGTATGTATTCATCATAATTGTAATTGTACCTGTCCAGGTGATCCGGGGTGATATTCAGCAGTACCGCTATATCCGGCCGGAAGGTTTCAATATCATCCAGCTGAAAGCTGCTCACCTCTATGATATACCAGTCTGCTGGCTGCAAAGCGACCCGCTTCGCAAAGCTGATACCGATATTGCCCACGAGCGCCGCATCCAGTCCTGCCTTTACAAATACATCGTATGCCAGGGTAGTCGTGGTGCTTTTACCATTACTGCCGGTGATAGCTATGATCTTACTGTTATTAATAAACCTGTAAGCCCATTCGATCTCACTGATGATCTTTATCCCTTTTTCCCTGATCTTCCTGACCACCGGCGCCTTTTCAGGGATGCCGGGACTTTTTACAACCAGGTTTGCCTGCAATATCTTCGCTTCATCATGCCCCTGCTCTTCAAAGGGTATCTCCCAGGACAACAGCTCATTCTTATAAGTATCCTTTATATTGCCGTAATCGGAAACCCATACATCATATCCCTGCTTTTTGGCCAGGATAGCTGCCCCGTTACCACTCTCACCCGCACCCAATATAACAACCAGTTCCGCCATCCTTACTGAATTTTTAAAGTCACAACACTTAATACGGCCAGCACAATACCAATGATCCAGAAACGCGTCACGATCTTGCTTTCATGGTAGCCCAGCTTCTGGTAATGATGGTGCAGCGGCGACATCAGGAAGATGCGGCGGCCCTCACCGTATTTCCGCTTCGTATATTTAAAGTAAGCCACCTGCATCATTACCGAAAGGTTCTCCACGAGGAAGATACCGCAGATAATAGGGATAAGCAGCTCTTTCCTTACTATAATGGCCAGCGAGGCGATGATGCCGCCGAGCGCCAGGCTGCCCGTATCTCCCATGAACACCTGCGCCGGGTGGGCATTATACCACAGGAAACCGATACACGCTCCGACAAACGCTCCGACAAATATGGACAGCTCGCCCAGGTTGGGAATGTGCATGATATTAAGGTATTCCGCGAATATATAGTTACCGGACAGGTAGGCAAATATGCCAAACGTCAGCCCGCTGATGGCAGAGACACCCGTTGCCAGGCCGTCTATCCCGTCCGTAATATTGGCGCCGTTGGATACTGCCGTGATAATGAATATCACGAACAGGATATAGATCGTAGGCGTCAGCCATTTCTCCGCCTTCTCTCCCGCAAATGAAGATATCTTGCTATAGCTCAGCTCATGATTCTTGGTGAACGGCACGGTAGTGACCGGTGCCTTCACCTGTACATAGGTATGCGACTGCCCCTTATCATCCAGCCGGGTATAAGGATCAGATACGATCTTTTCCGTAGCGCTGTAAAGTATAGGCGTGTTCTCCTTAACCTCTCTCGTGATCACAATATCATTATGGTAATACATCGTATAGCCTATGATGATACCCAGCCCGATCTGTCCTATGATCTTAAACCTGCCCTGCAGGCCCTCCTTATTCTTTTTGAATACCTTGATGTAATCATCTATGAACCCGATCAGACCCAGCCATACTGCAGAGAGCAGCATCATCAGGATGTAGATGTTCTTCAGGTTGGCAAAAAGCAATGTAGGGATCACCATGCCTGCGATGATCATGATACCGCCCATGGTAGGTGTGCCCCTCTTGGTCTTCTCGCCTTCAAGTCCCAGATCGCGAATGGTTTCTCCTATCTGCCTGCGCTGCAGCAGGAGGATCATCCGCTTACCGAATACCAGGGTGATGACCAGTGACAGTATAACGGCCATGGCAGCCCTGAAAGTGATGAAGTGAAACAACCCCGCACCTGTAAGTGTAAAATGCTCTCTTAAATAGCTGAATAAATGATACAACATACTACTTCGGTTATCTTTCTAATAGTGTAAACATATGAATGAGCTGTTCCTTATCATCAAAATGATGCTTTACGCCGTTGATCTCCTGGTACGTCTCATGTCCTTTTCCTGCAAGCAGTATAATGCTGTCCGGCGATGCCATGCTTACCGCCGTACGTATAGCTTCCTGCCTGTCGGTAATCCTCAGGTACTTCCGCTTCATAGAGACAGGCACGCCCTGTTCCATATCATCCAGGATCACTTCCGGGTTTTCGCTTCTCGGGTTGTCCGAGGTAAATATTACTTTAGTGCTATGCGTCACGGCCACCTCGGCCATTTCGGGCCTTTTGGAAGTGTCCCTGTCGCCGCCGCAGCCTACTACCGTTATCACTTCCTTATCCTGGCTGAACTGCCGGATGGTGCTCAGCACGTTCAGCAGCGCGTCCGGCGTATGAGCATAATCCACAATGCCCAGGATATGATCCGCAGCGGAACGTATGGTCTCAAACCTGCCCGCAGCGCCTTTCAGCTCGCTTAATATTTCCAGCACCCGCCGCGCCGGCATACCCAGGCTCAGGGCCGCGCCGTACACTGCCAGGATATTATAGGCATTAAACAGCCCGTTCAGCCTGAAGTGCACCTCCTGCTGATCTATCAGCATCAGTAAGCCGTCCAGCTCATTCTCCAGCACTTTGCCTTTGTAATCAGCAGGCACCCTCAGCGCATAAGTCTTACGGGCGGCCTTTGTATTCTGCAGCATCACCAGACCTCTCTTATCATCCGCATTGACAATAGCAAAAGCCTCTTTTTTCAGGCCATCGAAAAAGGCTTTTTTGGCCTGGAGGTAAGCGTCAAATGTTTTATGATAATCCAGGTGGTCGTGCGTAAGGTTGGTAAATAAGGCACCGTCAAAATCCACGCCCGCTATGCGTTGCTGGGATACCGCGTGAGAGCTTACTTCCATAAAGACATACTCACATCCCGCTTCATACATAGTATTCATAAGCTGCTGCAGCGATATCGCATCCGGCGTCGTATGCGTGGCAGGCACTACCTTATCGCCGATATAATTGGCAACCGTAGAGATCAGCCCGCAAGTATAGCCCAGCTTCTGAAACAGCTGGAACAGCAGGGTCGCTACTGTCGTCTTGCCATTCGTACCGGTCACACCTACGACTTTCATCTCCCTGGACGGGTGATCGTAAAAGACCGCAGCTATGCCGCCCATTACAGCCGACACATCCGGCACCTTAATATAACAGACGTCCGCAGCGATTACTTCCGGCAATGTATCACACACTACAGCCACTGCACCGGCCTCCACGGCCCTGGCAATAAATTCATGACCATCTGCATGAGCGCCGCGCACTGCGAAGAACAGTGTACCCTGACGCACCTTTCTTGAATCGAGCGCCAGGTCCTGCACCATATGCTGCCGGTCTCCCCTGGTCTCTGCATCCTGCAGATGTTGAATTAATGCTGCTACCGTTTTCAATGGTTATATGGTTTTTAACTTAAAGTAATAATGATCTGCTGTCCTTTTCTTATGCTCGTCTTTGGCGCTAACGACTGGCTGGTTACCCGTCCCATTCCCTGCACCTGCACGATCATACCTGCTCTTTCCAGCATATATACCGCATCCTTAACGCCCATCCCCACCACATCGGGCACTTTACCTTTTTCCACTATCTGCTGCTCGGTATTGAATATATTCCCGTTCAGCCTGGCCGTTACGAAACCCTCGGCGTTGCTTACCCCTGCGGGAGCCTGCAGACCCAGGACACTGAACACCTGCCTCATATCATCGCTGTTCCCGCTTTTCACCACCAGCGACCTGTTCCTGCCATATTCCTGTACCGGCGGGGTCCAGCCCCCGATATGCAGGGCATACAGCTTATCCGCGATCACCTTGAATACCGGCGCGGCTACCACAGCGCCATAGTAGGCACCGTGAGGAACGGAACGGACAAGCACCATAACCGTATATTTGGGGTTATCTGCCGGGAAGTAGCCCACAAAAGAACCCTGCTTGACGCCGTCCTTATAGGATATCTGCCCGTCGGCCACCTGTGCCGTGCCGGTCTTTCCCCCGGCTTTATATAATTGCGATTTGATCGATTTTGCCGTACCGTTTTCCACTACCGCCTCCAGGGCCTGGCGCAACTGACGGATGGTCTCCGGGCTGGCTATCCGCTCTGCCAGCACGGTAGGCGCTATCTTCTGCACCGGCTGCCCATACTCCCGGATCTCGCTCACCAGGTAGGGCTTTACCATCCTGCCGTTATTCGCCACGGCATTATATACCATCAGGGTATGCAGCGGCGATATCAGGCTCTCATAGCCATATGCTATCCAGGGCAGCGATGTCTTCTTACCCCAGCTGGCTGATTTGGTGGTCTTGATACGGGGCGCATGCTCTCCCACCAGGTCGATACCGGTCTTTCTATCCAGCCGCAGGTCCTGCAGATGCCTGATAAATTTCATGGGATCATTAGCGTAATACTGGTCCACCAGCTTGGCAAACGCCACGTTGGAGGATGCCGCAAAAGCTTTTTCTATGGAGATGACACCCATACCGGAGTGGTCGTCCCTGACACGCTGGGAGCCGAATTGCTTCACACCGCCTTCCACATTCACATTGTCAGAGATCTTTACATAGCCATCCTCCAGCAGTGCCAGCAGGGACATCAGCTTAAAGGTAGAACCGGGCTCGGATAATTTGACTGCAAAATTTTCCACCTCGTCATATACGCCCCCGGCGCCTCTTTTCAGGTTGGCCATCGCCCGGATCTTGCCCGTTGCCGTTTCCATCACGATTGCCGTACCATAGGCGCAGCCATGCTTTTCCAGGCTCTCCTTCAGGGCATGTTCCGTCACTTCCTGGATATTGATATCAATAGTGGACACTATATCCTTCCCGTTCTCGGGTTCCAGTATCATATCCTCGATAGGGATCCATACATTACCGGTGCTTCTTCTCAGCACCCTGCTCCCGTCATTGCCTTCCAGCACATTATTGTATGCCTCTTCCAGCCCTACATTGGAAGCATTTTCCCTCCACAGGCCGAGCGTCCTTTTAGCCAGCAGACCATAAGGATTATCCCTTTTGGAGTTAGCCTCCACTATAAAGCCGCCTTTATTCTTACGCTTGTTCAGAACGGGCAGCTCCCGTATCGCCTGGTATTCATAATATTTGGCATTCTTTGCGATCAGAAAATACCGGTCTTTCTTCTTATGCGCGGTCAGTATCCGGGTCTTATAATAATCCGCCGAATTCGCCTGCAGTATTTTAGCCAGTCCTGCCGCTATCTGGTTGATATGCTTACGGAGCGTATCTTCCGGCACCACCTTCAGGTCCCACCTCAGGTCAAAGCTCGGTGTGCTGGCTACCAACAGGGTACCGTCTTCCGAATAAATATTGCCTCTTTCCGCGTCCAGCACCTCTTTCTTAATGTGGGTCTTCTGGGACATTTCCCGCAAGGCGTCTCCCTCTACGGTCTGGATGGCCACCACCTTCCAGACGATAGCCACAGCAAACAAGACTATACCGGTAAACACCAGGTACACCCGCAAGCTTATTTCCTGTTTCCTGTCCATATTATTTTTAATTATTACTTTTTAATTTCAAATGCCGGCTTATCCAGGGGCTTCAGGCCCAGCCGCTCCGATTTCTCGGTCATCATCTTTTCAGTGGTCAGGTTCATCAGCCTGGACTGCAGGTCCCTGTGCCGCCACCGTTCTTCCTTCAGCTCGCTCAGCCGCCGGTTATGCTCCTTAACGATAGCAATGGCCTTGTTGGAGTTGCTGATATAGACCACAATCAGCACGAACGCCAATACCAGGTAAGGAATATTCCTGGTAATACTGAACGGCGACAACCAGTCCACCAGCTTCGGTAAGCTCAATTTCCGTCCTTCGCGGGATGTATCCATAATCTTATTTCCTTTCAGCAATTCTTAAGCGCGCGCTGGACGAACGCGCATTTCTTTTTAATTCCGCTTCACCCGGCAGTATATCCTTCAATATCCTGAACGGGTTGCTGGTCTTATGCAGCCCGAAAGGATCTTCCGCTTCCCTCTTCTCCTCCAGCGTGCCGTTCTTCATAAAATGTTTCACGATCTTATCCTCCAGGGAATGGAAAGTGATCACCGCCAGCCTTCCGCCGGGCTTCAGGCAGCCGGGCGTCTGCTCCAGGAATTCCCTGAGCGCCACCAGCTCCTCGTTCACCTCTATACGCAGCGCCTGGAACACCTGCGCCAGATATTTATGGGGCTTACCCATAATACAGCCGTCTATCAGCGCTTTAAAATCATTAATGCTCTCCACCCGCCTGTTCCTGCGTCCTTCAACGATCACTTTTGCAAGTGTCCGGGCATTCCTGACCTCACCATTCTTTTCAAACATCCTGTGCAGCTCCTGCTCGGAATATCCCGATATAATATCCACTGCTGTCATTGTTCCCCTGTCATCCATACGCATGTCCAGCGGCGCGTCAAAACGGATGGAGAATCCCCTGTCCGCCGTATCAAACTGGTAAGAGCTCACTCCTATATCCGCCAGTATGCCGTCCACCTGGTCACAGCCGTAATAGGCTAGAAAATGCGCGAGATACCTGAAGTTTTCCTTCACCAATATTACCCTCCTGTCATCCGGCGTATTGTGCCAGGCATCGCTGTCCTGGTCAAAGCAGATCAGCCGGCCTTTCGGACCCAGCCTGCTTAATATCAGCCGGGAGTGACCGGCACCGCCCATCGTACAGTCCACATACACGCCATCAGGCTTGATATCCAAAGCCTCTACCGCCTCTTCCAGCAATACTGTTTCGTGATGATATTGTTGGTGCTCCATAATCTGCTATAATTCTATATCTCCCCCGAATATCTCCGATGCCAGGTCAGCCAGGTCGCCCATATTGGCGGCCAGGTAGGCATCATAGTTCGCTTTATCCCAGATCTCCATCTTATCGATCTGTCCCAGTATGATCACATCTTTCTTCAGTTCCACTGCCGATATCATATGCTTAGGTAAGAGCAGCCTTCCCGCACTATCCAGCTCCAGCCTTGCAGAGGTAGCCAGCATCAGCCTTTTGAACTTTTCCAGCTTGGGATTCAGCATGCTGAGCTTGACCAGCTTGGCCTGGATCTTTTCCCACTCATTCTCAGTGTACAATTCAATGCAGTTCTCAAATCCTTTATAAGCGACAAAAGACAAGGATTCCCCTTCCGGCAGTTGCTTTTTCAAACCGGCCGGGAAAGTGATGCGTCCTTTAGCATCCAGGGAAACGTCAAAATTGCCTATTAAACTTAACAAAGTGATATTTTGTGCATTTTACCACACAAAGAAACACATTTCTACACAAATCCACACATTTCAACACATAGAAAATATTATTAATTTTCCACAAAGAATGGGGATAACTCTTGCAAAATGTGGAAAACCCTAACGAAAGGTAGAAAACTATGGAATAAAGGTCAGTTTTCAGTTAGTAAGTCAGAAAGCTAAAGATAAGAGGTTTTGGCAAATATCTTACATAAATATTATTGCTAAATAAAAAATACTGGCAATAAATCCATTAAAGTTTAAAATAAAGATATTATTACCCTTGCAGGCCGGAAATCCGCTTTACACATGCAATATATAGCTGTAATGTGAATTACTTATAATTTTTACCCGCCGGGTGTAGAATGGCTACTGTAATAACCGGCCATATAAGCCGTACAATTTCCTGCCTGAAAAAGCTTAACTGACTATCTATATATAAGCAATAAAGCCATCATATAGCAGGTGTAGGAACACTATAAGATGCTACAAATTACTACAAGAAATTCCTCACATCCGTCCGGAATGACCGGCACGCTGCAGTATCTTTACAACAAAAACGACCTTTGCCCCGCAGAGAAGACATTTCCCGGCCAATCGTAGCTGTAAAAGAGGTTGTTGCCTGTAAGCAGGCAGGCACTAAAGCTTATTTGATGATCCGCCAGCACCAGTGTATGTACTGGTTCCTGAAATCTTCGGGGATGGTCCTGGCTCTGATATCCTCTATGGAAGTGGCGTTCAGCCTTTCAAATTGCGGCTGGAAGGTGCGCAGGTTGTTTGAAAAGTAAATGATCCCTCCCGGTTCCATCACGCCCAGCAGCAATTGCAGCATATAGGCATGATCCCGCTGCGTGTCCCAGGTGCCTTTCAGCCTGGTGCTGTTGCTGAATACAGGCGGATCGACAAACACCAGGTCAAAGAGCGGTTCTGCCGGCAGGCTTTTTAAATATTGCATCGTGTCCATGACTATAAATTCATGGGCGCTTACATCCAGGCCGTTCAGCTCAAAATTCTCCCTGGCCCAGTTGATATAGGTATTGGAAAGATCGACTGTTGTAACTTTTTCGGCGCCACCGGCTGCAGCATATACGCTGAAAGCCCCGGTATAGGCAAAGAGATTCAGCACCTGCATCTTTTTCGCTTCCTTCCCGAACTGCGCACGCAGCGGCCTGTGATCCAGGAACAAGCCGGTATCGAGATAATCTTTAAGGTTCACATAGAAACGCAGCCCGCCTTCGGTCACTATCATTTTCTCACTGGAGGAGTCTACCTTCTCATATTGCTCATTCCGGCGGTCCAGGCGTTTCCGCTGCTTCATGAAGATATGGTCCGGCGCTACGTTCAGGGCTTCGCTGAGCACGCTCACCGCCTCCTGTATCCACTGCTCATGCGCTGCTTCATCCGCAAATTTGAACCTGGAAGCATATTCCGCTACATGAAGATAGTCGCCATACCTGTCCACACAAAAAGGGAATTCAGGGATATCATGGTCGAAGATCCGGTAACACATAATATCATTTCTTCTGGCCCATTTGCTGATATGACGGTCCACCTTCACCAGCCTGTTGTAAAATGCTTCCATGAGTAGTTACAATAGATAAAAAATAAAGCGCTATATGTTATAGCGCTTCCGTATAAGGTTGAAATGCTTCCCGGAGCGAATCGCTCGCAGCTACCAGGGGTAGCCTCAGGACATTCCGGATCAGTCCTTTTTCCGCCAGCACGTGCTTTACGCCTGTCGGGTTGCCTTCGGCAAATAACAGCCTGATAGCCGGCAGCAGCAGGTAGTGCAGGGGCTGCGCCGCCGCGATGTCATGCCGCAATGCGTGACGTACCATTGCCGTAAATGTTTCCGGATAGCAGTTGGCAGCTACGGAGATGACACCTTTCATACCTATTGCTACCTGCGGCAGCACCAGGTCGTCGTCACCGCTCAACACGCTGAAGTGCGCGGGAGCGCCCTGCACCAGCTCCATACATTGCGCCATATTGCCGCTGGCCTCTTTGATAGCTACTATATTACTGCATTCCCGCGCCAGGCGCAGTGTCGTAGCCGGCAGCATATTGGTCACCGTCCTGCCGGGCACATTATAGAGGATCACGGGCTTGTCCGTGCTGGCCGCGATCGTTTTAAAGTGCTGATAAATACCTTCCTGCGAAGGCTTATTATAATAAGGCACCACGCTCAGTATGCCGTCCACCTCCGCCATCGGGTAGGCAGCGATGGTATCTGTAACGTCCCGGGTATTATTACCGCCTATCCCCACGACAAGCGGCTTCCTTTTATTATTTTTCTGAATGATGAATTTCAGCACCTCCAGCTTCTCGTCCGCGGTCATAGCAGGGGTTTCTGCAGTGGTCCCCAGCGCTACCAGGAAATCCACGCCTCCCCCGATCACATATTCGATAAGCTTTCCGAGGCTTTCATAATCCACGGACAGGTCTTCCCTGAAAGGTGTTACCAATGCTACGCCTGTACCCTGAAAATTCATATGCATGTATAATTATGTAGTTTAGATTATGCTTCCGTTTCCTCGAAAAAGCCCATACTGGAGAATTTCTCTATTCTTTTTTCGATCCTTTGATCCGCGTCCGTTTGTTCCAGCTCCTTGATGGTATCCAGGATATACCGCTTGATGCTCAGCGCCATTTCTTCAGGCTTATAATGCGCGCCGCCTACAGGCTCTTTCAGCACATCGTCCACCAGCCCGAAAGCAGACATATCTTCGGATGTCAGCTTCAGCTGCTCCGCGGCCTGCACTTTATAGTCCCAGCTCCGCCACAGGATGCTGGAGCAGTTTTCCGGGGAAATAACGGTGTACCAGGTATTTTCCAGCATCACCACCTTGTCGCCCACGCCGATGCCCAATGCGCCGCCGGATGCACCTTCACCTATGATGATGCAGATCACCGGCACTCTCATATTTACCATTTCATAAATATTACGGGCAATGGCTTCACCCTGTCCTCTCTCCTCCGCTTCCAGGCCCGGATAAGCGCCCGGGGTATCTATAAAGGTAACGATGGGACGGTTGAACTTTTCAGCCAGCTTCATCAGCCGCAGCGCTTTGCGGTAACCTTCCGGGTTGGCCATACCGAAATTGCGGATCTGGCGCTGCTTGGTATTGGTACCTTTCTGGTGACCGATGATCATCACCTGCTGCCCGTCTATATCTGCCAGGCCGCCCACTATAGCCTTGTCATCCTTCACATTCCGGTCGCCGAACAGCTCCGTAAAGGTGCTGCATATCTTGCTGATATAATAATTGGTATAAGGGCGCTCGGGGTGACGGCTCAACTGGACCCGCTGCCAGGGTGTCAGATTTTTGTAGATCTCAGACCTTGTCTCTTCGATGGTTTGCTCCAGTTGCCTGACAGAGGCAGACATATCCATCTTGTTCTTGTCCGCAATGGATTGAAGCTTGTCCAGCTGGGACACCAGGTCTTCCAATGGCTTTTCAAAATCTAAAAACTGCATATATAATATCTCTTATTGAATGAGTGGTAATAACGCCCCCCGGTCCTTACAGACCCGGACGGCAACAGGGCAACAAAGTTAGACAATATTTTGTTTTATGTGCAGGTTTAACCTATTATTCTGTTACAGGGCTTTCCGGCCGCAGGTGTCTCCTGTAAGCTGCTGCTGCGGTGCTCACCGCCGGTCCTGCCGGAACGTCCGCCCTGCCTTCTTTAGCTTGATTTTAACAGGCAGGCATATGAAAAGCCGCTACCTTGCCGCCTGTATGTTATTCCCGCACTTTAGGAGATAATCAGTAATTTCGCATATACAAAAATTGCATCAACAGAAAGGTATGTCAGAAAACATAGAAATATTGGGTGCCCGGGTGCACAACCTTAAGAATATAGATGTAAAGATCCCTAAGAATAAGCTGGTTGTCATTACAGGACTGAGCGGAAGCGGCAAGTCTTCCCTGGCATTCGACACTATCTTCGCGGAAGGCCAGCGCAGGTATATGGAAAGCTTTTCCGCCTACGCCCGCCAGTTCATGGGCGACCTGGAACGGCCGGATGTGGACCGTATCACCGGGCTTTCCCCCGTTATCGCGATAGAGCAAAAGACCACCAATAAAAATCCCCGCTCCACGGTAGGCACCATTACGGAAGTCTATGATTTTCTCAGGCTGCTGTTCGCCAGGGTCAGTACCGCCTATTCCTACCTTTCCGGCAACAGGATGGAGCAATATTCCGAAGAAGAGATCATCAGGCACATATACAGTCACCTGAACGGCGAGAAAATAGCGGTGCTGGCGCCCGTTGTCCGGGGCCGGAAAGGACATTACCGGGAAGTATTCGAACAGTTCATGAAGCAGGGCTACCTGCGCGCCAGGATAGACGGCGAGATACAGGAGCTGAAGCCGGGTATGCAGCTGGACCGCTATAAGATACACGATATAGAGCTGGTGATAGACCGCCTTACCGTCGATGAGGAAAGTAAGGTACGTCTTGGGCAAAGCATCCAGAAAGCATTGCAACTGGGCAAAGGGCTGCTGTTCATAGAGCATCATACGACCCACCAGCTCACGCAGTATAGTAAGAACCTGATGGAGGCGGCCACTGGACTTTCCTATGAGGAGCCGAATCCCAATACCTTTTCTTTCAACTCTCCATATGGCGCCTGCCCGCGGTGTAAAGGGCTGGGTGTAGTGCATGCCATCAATATGGAAAGCGTGATACCGGACAGCAGCAGGAGCATCAGGGAAGGTGGTATCGCGCCCCTGGGAGAGGCCCGGGAAGCGCAAAGCTGGAAAATGACAGAGCGTTTCGCCAAGAAGCACAAGATATCCCTGGCTACCCCGATCAGCGGCCTGAAGGACAAAGAGCTGAATCTGATCCTTTACGGGCAGGAAACGGCAGGCATCACTTACCGGGAAAGCAGCGAGGATTATAAATACCTTACTGATAGCTTTGAAGGCGTCCTGAACAGTATGCTGCGCTGGTTCAATGAAAGCCCGTCAGACCATATCAGGAACTGGGCGGAGCAATTCCTCCACCTGGATACCTGCCCGGAGTGTGAGGGCAAAAGGCTGAAAAAGGAAAGCCTGTGCTTTAAGGTAGGCCCCTATAATATAGCAGACCTGTCACAGTTGTCCTTATCCGCCTTTTATGAACATTTCAGCAATATCGATCAATACCTGGATGATAAGAAAAAGATCATAGCCAAGGACATTATCAAAGAGATCACGGAGCGGGTACGTTTCCTGCTGGATGTCGGGCTGCATTACCTGACGCTCAACAGGCCTACCAGGACCCTGAGCGGCGGAGAGAGCCAGCGCATACGGCTGGCCACGCAGATCGGCTCCAAGCTGACCGGCATCACCTATATCCTGGATGAGCCGAGCATCGGGCTGCACCAACGGGACAACCAGCGGCTCATCCACGCGCTGGAAGACCTCAGGAACGGCGGCAACAGCGTGCTCGTGGTAGAGCACGACAAAGATATTATGCTGGCAGCCGATCACCTGATAGATATAGGCCCTAAGGCCGGCATCCACGGGGGCCGCATCGTGTCGCAGGGCACCCCGGAAGAAGTGCTGCATTCCGATTCACTGACATCGCAATATCTCACCGATAAGAAACGTATCGAACTGCCTGCCCAGCGCAGGAAAGGCAATGGTCATGAGCTGATACTCCGGGGCGCTACCGGCAATAACCTCAAAAGCGTGGATATCTCCATTCCCCTGGGCACCTTCGTGGCTGTGACGGGCGTATCGGGCAGCGGCAAAAGCACCCTGATCACGGAAACACTGTACCCTATCCTGTCCCGGCACTGCTTTCCCGCATCCAAGATGCAGCCCATGCCCTATAAAAGCGTTGAAGGGCTGGAGCACATCGACAAGGTGATAGAGATAGACCAGACGCCCATAGGCAGGACGCCGCGCAGCAATCCTGCCACCTACTGCGGCTTTTTCAACGACATCCGGCAACTATTCGCCCAGGTGCCGGAAGCCAAGATAAGAGGCTATAATGCCGGGAGGTTCTCCTTTAACGTCAAAGGCGGCCGGTGCGAGGAATGCCAGGGCGGCGGTATGAGGGTCATCGAAATGAATTTCCTGCCGGACGTGTACGTCCCCTGCGAAAAATGCCAGGGCAAACGCTATAACAGGGAAACCCTGGAGATCCGGTATAAAGGCCGCTCCATATCAGATGTGCTGGATATGACCGTAGCGGAGGCGGTGGAGTATTTTATCAATGTGCCATCCCTGCACCGCAAGATCAAAACGCTGCTGGACGTGGGACTGGGATACATTACCCTGGGACAGAGCGCCGTCACCCTGAGTGGCGGTGAGGCACAACGGGTAAAGCTGGCCACCGAGCTGGCCAAGAAGGACACGGGCAAGACCTTTTACATACTGGATGAGCCTACGACAGGTCTCCATTTTGAAGATATACAGGCCCTGCTGAACGTGCTGAACAAGCTGGTCGGCAGGGGCAATACGGTCCTCGTGATAGAGCACAACCTTGATATGGTGAAGGTGGCCGACTATATCATTGACATCGGTCCCGAAGGAGGAGAAGGCGGCGGTACCCTGGTCGCCCATGGTACCCCGGAAAAGGTAGCCAAAAGCAGGAAAAGCATTACCGGCGTATTTCTCAAAAAAGAATTACAATAAGCATCAGGGGAGTTACTTCGGTAATTCCCTTTTTCAACAGCACTCACCACGCATAGGACTACCCACTGAAAAATGAACGGCGGATTTGCCGGACAGCGCCTTAAATGTCCTATTTTTGGTACGATCACTTATTTAATACAACCATTATGTACTTCGGTATTCACAGAAATCAGAAAGCCAGCATCATTTACCTGCTGCATCATGAGAATATGGTCACTTCCATAACGGATGACAAGAATGAGATCATCTTCGTACAACAACAGCTCAAAAACGAAACTACTGCTATCCCTTTGTTCCGGAACGGCAGCCTGCACTTCATCGTCTATCTTAAAGAATTCGACGAAGTGCCCGATACACTGGAAAATGTGAGAATAGAGGCCGGCAAGCTCCTTCCTGTGCTGAACAAATACCATATCAAGGAGATCATTATCAGGAACATGATAGAGGAGTCCGACGCCGCCTATCTTTTTGCAGAAGCGCTCACGCTCACCAACTACCAGTTCCTGCCTTACAAAAGCGAGAAAAACGCACATCCCAACAGCCTGGACACCATCTATTTTTATAAGGATGAGATCACGGAAAAATTACTGGCACAGCTGCAGATCACCACGCAGGCCGTTTACCATATCCGTAACCTGGTCAATGAACCATTCAGTCACCAGACACCGCAACAGTTCGCGGAACAACTGCAACAGGTAGCTAAGGAAGGCCGCTTCAGGATCACCACGTGGGACCGGAAGAAGATAGAGCAGCATGAGATGGCCGGGCTGCTGGCAGTCAGCAGCGGCAGCCAGAACGACCCGGCATTCAACATACTGGAGCATAAGCCCACACGGTATATCAACAAGCAGCCGCTGGTGCTGGTAGGGAAAGGCGTCGTATATGATACCGGCGGACTGAGCCTGAAGCCTACGCCCAACAGTATGGATCATATGAAAAGCGATATGGCCGGAGCCGCACTGGTAGCGGGTATCCTGTATGTAGCCGGGATGCTCAACCTGCCTATACATATCATAGGGCTGATACCGGCGTGCGACAACCGGCCGGGAGAGAACGCCTACGCGCCGGGCGATATTATTACCTATGCGGACGGGACAACGGTAGAGGTGCTGAATACGGACGCGGAAGGCCGCCTGATCCTGGCCGACGCGCTGCTCCACGCGCGGAAGTACAAGCCTGAGCTGGTCATAGATTTCGCCACGCTTACCGGGGCGGCCGCTGCCATATCGGGCGCAGAAGGCATGATCATGATGGGCAATGCACCCCAGGGCTATAAGGAGCTGCTGCATCAAAGCAGCATCAAGCATTACGAGCGGTTCATAGAGCTTCCTTTATGGAAAGAATACGGGGATATGATGAAATCCGAGATCGCCGATCTTAAGAATATCAGCGGCGGATCAGCGGGCGCTATCACAGCAGGTAAATTCCTGGAGCACTTTACGGATTTCCCCTGGCTGCACTTTGATATAGCAGGAGTTGCCTATACCACATCACCCAAACATTATAAGACCTTCGGAGGTACCGGCTTCGGGTTGAGAATGATGGCTGATTTCCTGCTGCATTATAAAAGCTTATAGTCCTGCAAGGTCTGGGACCTATGTGGACAAGGCCAGATCGCTGACCGGTGTACGGATAGCCCGTAAATAGCAATTGATTAAATTTGTATGGTATAACAGCGTGCCGTATCACAACAATACGATACAGCATGCGTATTGATGAGCAGTTGAAAATTTTAATACTAAAATTGTGGAGGTCCAATTTTACAAGCCCGTTTCCGAAGCTTTGCATAAGTATATTGAAGGATTTTATTTTGTAACCCAAAAAGAAATTCATCAGCCGGAAATCTATTGGACCTTTCCCAATAACTTTTGCATTGCCGCCGTTTATCAGAACACCAGCCTGGTGCTCGGTCATAATAAGATTGTGGTTGCTTCGTCCCGGGAAGATACTATTGCTTCCAGCCTGGTAAGCCGGTATGTGCATCCCATCGAGATCATACAGCACGACATCACCGAGGAGATCACCATTTATTTTAAGCCGCTGGGGCTAAATCATTTTGTAAATGACATACGGCCTTTTTATACAGATGCAATGATCCATTTTGACCCTTCTCCTGATTACGGGCCGCTTATGAAGGAGGTGTTTAATGCATCCAGCAGGGCGGAGCAGATCCGGCAACTGGAAAGCTATTGGCTTTCCAGGCTGGTCCAAAAGGATCTTTCTTTGCTGGAAAGCATCATCGCTGATATACAGTCGGACCTTAAGATCAATGACATAGCTCAAAAGAACCATATTTCCAGGCAATACCTCAATAAGATATTCACGCAGCAGGTCGGTAAAACGCCTTCTGAGTTCAGAAAGGTCCACCGGTTCAGAGCTGCTATTGCTGAAAGGCAAAAGGCCAGAAATTTCACCGAGCTGTCGCATCTCGTCCGGTTCTATGACCAATCCCATTTTATCAGGGATTTTAAAAATTTCACACGGCTCAACCCCATGGATTTTTTCAGCAAAGTAGATACGGAAAAGGAGAATGTATGGCTTGAATTTTAGGGTGGTTTACATTTGTACAATTCTGTTCAGGAGCATTTATCGTTCTTTGTCCCTAAAACAAAGCAGATGAGACCGAACAGATTTCTTTATATAGCCATATTGCTATGCATTTCAACTATCACATACGCGCAGAAAAAGGACCCGAAAGAAATACTTTTGATAGGCGTGTTCCATTTCAACAATCCGGGCGCCGACCTTGTCCGTGCAGATAAGTTCGACGTTATGACAGCAGCGGCACAGGCAGAGCTGCATAAGATCAACGCGTCCATCAGGAGCTTTGCCCCGGATAAAGTATTCGTGGAGTGGGACTATGATGAGCAGTCCGGGTTAGACACGCTCTATAACCTGTACCTGCAGGATCAATACTTCGATTATGTAAACAAAAAATATCCCGGCAACAGCTTTTTTAAAGAGAATGAAATTTTTCAGTTGGGCTTCAGGATCGCTAAATCAAACAGGCTGGAAAAAGTATACGGTATAGATATTGCTACGTCTTTCCCATTCGACAGCCTTTTGATATCTATGGAGCGGGCACAGCAAAATGAGCTGAAGGAGAAGATCTTCAGCAGGATTAAAGAGTTTGAATCCATTGACAATGCCAACAGGAAAAAATACAGCCTGAGGGATTTGCTGATCCAGTGCAATACCCAGTCCCAAAGAGATTTGGATCTCGGCTCTTACATCAGCCTGTTTAACCGTGCCGGGGTATATGACGATTTTACAGGACCGGATTTAGTGGCCAACTGGTATAAACGCAACCTCTTGATGTACTCACTGGTGCAGAAAATCAGCGAACAGCAGGATAAGCGCATCGTTGTTATCCTGGGAGCGAGCCATATCGCGCTGTTCAGGCACTTTATAGACCTGGACGAAAACTTTAAAGCAGTAGAGCTTACCGATATCCTGGAGTAGATCATATCATTAACCTGTGTACCGAAGCGCCCGGGCATTTTATTGTCCTTGCCCCTTGTAATTCCGGACTTCGGGGAGGACAAATATGATGGCTGATCTCCTGCTGCATTATAAAAGCTTATAGCCATATAAGCAAAAAATAACCAAACCATTGTACATACAACAGTTTGATTGCCTACTTTTGTAGCGTTAAATTTTTTTATCATCACTTTATATACAAAAGATGGAAATTATAGAAGCGCTCCAATGGAGATATGCCACCAAAAAGATGAACGGTATGCCCGTGGCAGCAGACAAAGTGGAAACTATTCTCGAAGCAGCACGCCTGGCCCCAACCTCATCGGGCCTGCAACCTTTCCGGGTGATCGTGGTAACCGACCCGGAACTGAAAGCCAAAATACAGCCCATAGCTTACGGCCAGAGCCAGATAACGGATGCTTCCCATTTGCTGATCTTTGCAGCCTGGGATAAATATACCGACGAACGGATTGACAGCGCTTTTGAGCTGATGAACGCCAAAAGGGGCTTACCATCCAACACGACCGACGAGTATAAGAACGGCTTAAAAGCACATTTTGCCACCCTCACAGAAGAGCAGCAGGTTGCACACGCGGCCAAGCAATCCTACATCGCATTCTCCGCGGCCATTGTTGCGGCAGCTATGCAGCAAGTGGACAGCACGCCTATGGAAGGCTTTGACAACGCCGCGCTGGACAAGCTGCTGGAGCTGGATAAAGCCGGCCTCCGGTCTGCTACGATCCTGGCACTGGGCTACCGGGACGCAGCCAATGACTGGCTGGTAAACCTGGAGAAAGTAAGAACGGCCAAAGAAGATTTCATTATTGAAAGATAAGCACGGCCATATGCCGGAGAAACGTCCGCCGGGTGGAACACCCACGGATAGTTCCCCGGAACCCATTAAGCATCCAGGCCATAAACCTGTATGGCCATTATCCGATAACCCCATACGCCTGCCGGTGTATGGGGTTATTTTATGCCTGCCCTCGGACAGGAGCCATGAATTACACTAACTTTGCGGGATGATTCCACATGCATTATACGACCAGTTAAAAAGAGTGTTTGCTTCCTTTCACTGGCAGGACAAACGGATAATTGCTGCAGTGAGCGGTGGCGCGGACAGTATGGCCCTGTGCTATGTGCTGAAGCACCTGGACATACCATTTGTCATTGCGCATTGCAACTTCGGGCTGCGCGGAGCGGAAAGCCATGAAGATGAGCATTTTGTTGCCGCCTGGGCAGCGGAGCACCACATCCCCTTTTATGTAGAGCGGTTCGATACCCGGGGAGTCCTGGAAAAGGAAGGCGGCAACCTGCAGGATACCTGCCGCAGGCTGCGGTATGACTGGTTTGAAGCATTAAGACAGGAACTGGATTATCATTATATAGCCACTGCCCACCATAAGGACGATGTGGCGGAAACCGTGCTTATGAACCTGATGCGGGGCACCGGCATTGCCGGTATGCACGGCATCCTGACGGTTCAGCAGCGCATTATAAGGCCCTTGCTGAGCCTGGAAAAGGAACAACTGCTGGAGATACTCCGCGCGCATAGCTGCAGCTGGCGGGAAGACAGCAGCAATAAAAAGGATGATTACTTAAGGAATAAGATACGGCACCACCTGCTGCCCGCCATGAAGGCTATCCTGCCGCAGTCGGTGGACGGTATTTACAAGACTTCGCAACGACTCCGGGATATAGAGCAGATTGCCCATAAGGAGCTGGATAAAACGCTTTCCGGGCTGCTGGAACCCAGGGGTAATGATCACTATATCAGCATTAACAAGCTGTACAGGCAGCCGGGCTATGCCACGCTGCTGTATGAAATAGTCAAAGGCTTCGGGTTCAGCGCAGCGCAGATGACGGATATCATCACGCTCCCGGACGCCCATACAGGCAAAATGGTAGTCAGCGATACCTACCGGATCCTCAAGAACCGGGATTTCCTGATCATCACCCCGGTACAAACCCTTGCAAGCGATTGCATCATCATAGAAGATGCGACCGGCCGGGAGTATCCTTACGCCAACGGCACGCTCCGGGTTTCCGGTGGCGATACGCTTCCTGAAGGAGCAAAGGAACACCCTGGCCATATACAGGCGGACGCGGACAGGCTGGAATGGCCCCTTATCCTGAGACCTTACCGGACCGGCGATTATTTCTACCCTATAGGCATGGGCATGAAAAAGAAAAAAATAAGCAAGCTGCTTAAAGACAGCAAGCTGCCACAGCACGAAAAAGAAAAGATATGGGTGGTGGAAAGCAACAAAAAAATAGTATGGGTGATAGGCTTAAGGATGGATGAAAGGTTCAGGGTCACATCGACCACACGGAACATCACTGTGTTCAGCATTTTTTAAAGTGACTATCTGCTTACAGGCAACAAGCTTTTTACAGATACGCCTCGCTGAACGGCGCTCTTTCGGCAGGTCAAAACCGCTTTTGCTATAAAGGAACTGAGGGTGCTGGTCATTCCGAACGGATGTGAGGAATCTCTTACAATAATGTATAACTGATAATGACTTTGTTGCCTATATATAGTCAGTTAAAACTATTACCAACAATCTGTTGTAAAAAAGTATCCGGATATTTGTCCTTTGCAATATCTGGTTAGTCCTGGGCATAACCTCTCCGTCTATTTCAAACAATCCCTTTTTCAACGAAAAGTATTCAAAAGAATCAATTAAAGCATTATACCGGCAGCGCCCGGTACCTCCCGTACCGGGCAAGATTCGATACATATCATACGAGGTACGATGCACATCACGCAAGGTATGACACACATCACGCAAGGTTCGATACACATCACGCAAGGTTCGATGCACATCGTGCAAGGTTCGACACACATCACGCGAGGTATGACACACATCACGCAAGGTACGACACACATCACGCAAGGTTCGATACACATCACGCAAGGTTCGACGCACATCGTGCAAGGTACGACACACATCGTGCAAGGTTCGACATACATCACGCAAGGTTCGACACACATCACGCAAGGTTCGACACACATCACGCAAAGTTCGATACGCATCGTGCAAAGTTCGATACGCATCGTGCAAGGTTCGACACACATCACGTAAGGTTCGATACACAGCGTGCAAGGTTGCATACTCATGATACAAGGTTACATACCAATATATTAAGGTAATACCAGAATATCCGGAGCTGCGTACCGGCTCCCGGCAGGTACGGTTGCGAGAGGCCAAAGTTACCCGGCAGGACACCGGGCTTATGGTGGCGGGCGTACTACCCTGCCGCCGGCAGCCACAAGGTGGCAAAATAACAGCAAGAGCAGGCTGCACCCCGGCGCATCAAAAAAGGCCTATACGCTGCATATTGCTGGTATAGGCCTGCTATTGAGGGGTGGATGCTTTCATAACCTTTCGGGATTATAGGGGGTTAAAGGTTATGGTTCCGGTTCGTCTGCTATAAGCTCCCCGGTACGGAGCTGCTTCCTGGTAAACCGGAGCGAATTGGCATAATGGTATTGGTCAGATGCCGGGCCGTATTTGTATTGCAGGTACTTTTTTACCCTGCGCACCAGGTCCACCAGCCCGGTGTCCTTCTTATACATCAGCAGGTCCCTGTCGTAGCGCGCATTGTGCACCACCTGGTATTGCGTATTCACCTCGCTGTTGGTAGTGTGCAGCTCCTCATACCTGGCCTGCAGGGCCGGGAGGCTGATCCTGATGTCTGTCGGCGCATAATGGGTCATAGTGGCAATGCGCTCCACCATTTTCTGGAAATTCTCTGCCATGGAGTGAAAGCTGAGGCGGCTGCCGGAATAGGCTTTCTCGCTCACCGTGCCGTCCTCCTGCACAACGATCCTCCGGGACACCGGCCGTGCGGAGAGCATCCGGTAGTGGGTCGCTATATCCTTAATGGCCTCATGGTCGGTGCTGTTGGCCTCCAGGTAGCGCATCAGGCGGCGCGCCAGCTTTCGCATCTGCTCAAAGAGCTGCTGCCTGTTGTTCACTGCCTGCTGCAGTGCTGCCGCTTCCGTGATGAGCGTATTGGTAGCGGCCTGTACTTCCTGCCTGTATTGTTCCAGCGCAGCCGGTTTCAGCTCGGCCGCATCCGGCAGGTAAGCCGGCTGGGTAGCCAGGTAGGTCAGGAGGGTGCCGAAGTTGGACAGGTTGATAAAATGCCCTGTTTCAAATCTGCTTGCCATAGTCTGTAAGTTTTAAAGGTGAAGAAATATTGTTATAGTAACGTTACATTAAATACAACGAATACTTAATATAAATATTACAGGCTATTTTATTATTAAGAAATAAATAATATTTATGGCAGCAGGTTTATCCTCGCTCTCCTATATAGAAATTAAAAAATGAGTATTTATACGTATTTTTTATTTAAAAATATTTTATAAGTTTGCCTCCGTTATGTGAAAGCTCAAATAAAACAATTCCCAAAATGATAACCGAATTAAACTTAAAAAATTATAAGGCTTTTGAAGATGTAACTATACCGATTAAGCCAATAACAATTTTTCTTGGAGCAAACTCTGTAGGAAAGAGTTCAATCATACAACTACTTCTTTTACTTCAACAAACAGGAAAAACAGGTTTAAAATCTTACAAGTCTGCATTAAAATTATATGGAGGATATGTCAATCTTGGTGATCCCAAAAATTTATTTAGAAAAAGAAATACTGCAAATCCAATTGAAATAACTTTTGAAATAAAAAGCAGTGAAATTCAAGATATTCTCAAGCATAATTTTATTGAGAATTACATTAGAATTTTTAAAGATTTACCTTTATTCATTCCAATAAAAGGCTTTTCTGAATTACGTGAAAAAGAAATAAAATCTAGAGCAGATTTTGCATTATATCTTGAAACAATAATCGATGTTTTATCAAAAGAAACAACAAAAGAAAAAATAAATCAGGAGATTGTTTGGTTTCTTAATCATAGATATAACATGTCTATCCCTTCTATTAATAAGTCAAATAGAAAGACATTTATAGACATTTACGATTTTCTTATTAAACTTAATAAAGCTGTCAGAAGTGATATATTTAAAATTTCATATAAGATAAAATTAAAAGACAATAACACTTTATATGTTTCTAATTTTAGAATTTTACATCAAGAAAAAACAATTGTAGAAATATCATTAGAAGATAATTTAATTGTAAAATCTGCTTATGTAAATTTCAATGCTGAGGATTTAGGAAATCTAAAAGAATTTATAGAACCCAATAGCACAATATTTAACACTTTCAAGGTTATAGATTTAAGGTCTAACAATCTAAACTTAAAGTCTAGTATTATCATTCAAATAATTTCAAGAGTGCAAGAAATCTTAAAAGAAGAATTTTCCGAAAACTCTATCAACTATGTTAGTCCTTTAAGAGCTCATCCTAAAAGGTATTATATGCTAGATAAGGCAAAAATGAATATAACATTAGACACATTAGACGGAGATGCAATTGCTGAAGTTTTGAAAGACAATCCTATAGTAACTAAAAATGTAAATAATTGGTTTCAAAAATTTGGATTAAATATTGATGTTAAGGCATTCAAAGAAGTTATTCATCATTTAATTGTAAAGCAAAACGATTTAGACTTAGACATTACAGATGTTGGTTTTGGAATTTCTCAAATATTGCCTGTAATTATTCAAGGCTTTTTGGCTAATAAAAATACAACAACAATTATAGAACAACCTGAAATTCATTTACATCCTAAAATGCAGGCTGATCTAGCTGATTTATTTATAGATATAATTGAAACTAATAAGAAAACAAAAAAGCTTATTATTGAAACACATAGTGAATATTTGCTTAAAAGACTTAGAAGAAGAATTTCTGAAGGTAAAATTGCATCTGAAACTGTTTCTATATGTTTGTTTAATCCTCAGACAGAATTAGAATCAGCTAAAGTTAAAATTTTAGAAATTGAAGAAAAAGGTTACTTCGAATGGCCTATTGATTTTTACGGAGGGGAAATTCTTAATGATACAACAGTTTTTTTAAAAAATCAAGATTAGCATATTATGGTATATACTTTAAGTCCAGATTTTTTACAAAATCTTGAAGAAGAAGATTCAATATTCATCAGTGATGTTCTATTTCATTTTATAAATAGGGAAAACCCTTTAAAAATAGCAAAAGATAAAAGCGGTTTGGTTATAGACGACTACTCCAAAATAGCAGCTAATAATCAGCATGTCAAGACTTGGTTAGATTTAATGAGCTTCTCTCCATCTCCTTTCTCAAAAGTTGATGTTGATTTATCACCTTTTGATTGTCTTGAAACCAAATACTTAAAACTTTGTAGAGAAACAGGTGGCTTTAAAAAAATGATAATTTACAGTCTTCAAAATATAAAGAAATATAAGTGCAATAATAATTCAATTTTATTTGAAGATTGTATAATCAGTCTTTTGGATAAAGAGAATGCAAGATATGATGTTAATACTATTTTAAATAGAGGAGATATCATAATAAATTCTCAGGTAGCAAAAGACAACTCACAAATTAGTGATTCGGAAAATAAAAAAATATGAAAATAAAAAATTCTCAAGTAGCTGACAACAATAGCTCAATTACTAATTCAAATAATAAGATTTTTAAGAAATATCTAAAGCCGGACAACATAATTAGTTTTGTTCTTGGTATTGTAAGTTCAGTTGCTGCAAGTTATATTTATGAAAATTTCTTTAAGTAAAGAGCCTCACATAACATCAGTTTGGGTCAATGGCGGGTTCAGTGGTTAATTGAACATTCTATCTAGTCAACATTTGTGCTGGTTAACAGTGAAGTGCTCCGAAATCCGCCACTGCACCAAGCCCCGATCGGGTACCACTACCCCTCACTCCTCCCCGGTAGCCTCCGGCTCCTCTTCGTCCAGCAGCTCGATGAGGACCATTACCGCCGTGACGGTACCGCTTAAATCCGACATGCTTTCCGGCGGGTAAAAATTAATATAATGCAGCAGCAGCCGGCGAAGGCCGCTGCTTACCTGACGGGGCTGGGAGGGCGCTATCCATTGGCGCAGCAGCTTTTGTTGCTTTGATCTTTTCATAACGACAAGTTTTTTTATGGGGCGGGGGCATCCCCACCCGGGATTACGGTGATGATGATGTGACGGTGCCGGTGCGCTATGCGTATATACTGCCCGGCCTCAAAACCGCTGTCCTGCAACCAGCGGCCGCTGAGCCGGATATCGGGAAATACGGCAAACCGGCGACCGGTCTGCCGCTCAAAATAGCGCCTGCATATACGCATTTTTCTTATCTTAGCGGTACCGGACCGCTGTATGGTGGAGGATGGCATAGGTATCTTCGGTTGGGTGATACTGCAAAGCACCGCTTATGTACTGGCATATACCAGTTGGCCGGGGCATATTATAGCCGCTGCGGTGCGTATTTTACCGGTAATTTATTCCGCCCGGCCATTAGATAATTTTAAATCAAATTTGTTAAATTTGCCATTATGACGAACACTACTGCTATGGAACATAAAAAGATACACCAGGGACGCAATGTAAAACGCTTCCGCGAGATGCTGGGACTCAAGCAGGAGGCGCTGGCCTACGAGCTGGGTGACGACTGGAACCAGAAAAAGATATCCCTGCTCGAAACCAAAGAAACTATTGACCTGCCGCTGCTCCGCCAGATATCAGACGCTTTAAAGATACCCGTAGAAGCCTTTCAGAATTTTGATGAGGAACAGGCGATCAATTTTATTTCAAATACGTTCCACGACACTCAAGGATTGATAAATTATAGTCCAATCTTCAATAATAATCCGATTGAAAAAATCATTGAACTGCATGAAGAGAAGATTGCACTGTACGAACGGATGCTGAAAGAGAAGGAGGAAATGATGGCGCGGCTAGAGAAGTTGATAGAAAGGAAGTAACAGCACAGTCAATAATGTTGCTTCATATAAAAAGGACGTACCGCAGAGCGGTACGTCCTTTTGTTTGGTATAGCTGTTATTTTACCGGGCTATAAATTCCGTATAAATACGTATTTTATATTTTAAGAATATTTTATAGGTTTGCTATTATATTTATTTAATTTAAAAAATTCATCAGTTAATATTGGACCACTAGTTATCATTAATTATAAGAAGCGTTTACAGTTTCGCTTATTGAGTAGTTAGCGGTAATTTTCACCGAATACTTACTAAACCGAAAATAATAAAGCAGACAGGGTAGCCGAAAACTGACCAGAGTAGGCCAAAACTTTAATATTAAATAAAATGACAAACGAACAAATTTTAGCAGAACACCCAAGCTTAACATTAGAGCAAATAGTTAAGTTTGAAGAGGCAACCTCAGAAAGTATTCCTGAACATATTTCAAGCTTATTATCCTGTACCTATTTAGTGTGGGTTAGAGACCAAGGAAATATTGCAATAATGCGAGCAACGAGTTATGTAACAATTAGAGTTGACCACGTTAGAAACGGGCAATGGAATGGAGCCATATTTATTAATATGAAACCAAATGACACAATAGAAATTAGACAAAACTTGGATGGGCGTAATTATGATGCTTTTTCTTGTTAGAAATAATTAATAAATCAAAATAAAACTATATGGAAAATCAAGATGACATCAAATTGTCCAAATCAATGGTGAATGATGAAGAACCCGTAAATGCCCAATTTTATCGTGCCTATTGTAGGACCGAAGAGAAATGGATCGGAAACTGGAACGCAGATCAACAAGTTGCCATAAACTCAAGAGACAATCATAAGAGTAACAATTCTTCTCATACTGTTACAATAGAATATCGATAAAAAACTACCGTTAATAAGGTATTGCCAAAAGCGAGGCTGAAGTAATTCTATTGACCTTTTGTGCTAAAAATTCCAGCCTTCGGCAATACCCAAAACGTTATAGGCTATTTTAAATGACACCAAAACTATGAAACTTTACGTAGGAAATTATTTTGACGCATTTGCAGACCAAATAAGAAACAACATTGCAAATGAAATAAACTCACAAAGCGACAATTACATCTTAAATGTAAATGTTGATGATTATATGGCACATCTTACACAAAGATATTCGCTTGACATTCCAGAATTTCATTTTGATAAAGTTTCAGTAGATAGTGTTGAAAAGGATATTCCTGCCGACCGATTTCCTCGATACGACTTTATGATGATGGATACTGATTCATATAAAACATTTAGAAAGGAAGTTTTTATTTACCACATTCCATACACAGGAAATACTAATTTGTTGCAATTTCGCCCTAATCCTATGACACTAATGAGTTATGACGCAAAATTTGACATAAGGCAACGTTGCATATTAATTGAAGTTATAAATTTCTACAACGACCCAAATAGAATTAAAAATCAATACGACCAAGAAGTTGGCTATTTAACAAGCAACTATCAAAACATAAGAAACAACTGCTCTGCATTCAATAATGGTTTAGAACCATTCATCAGAGGTTCTATTGAACGGAGAAAACAACAAGTTCTACATAAAAACAGTTTGTTATCTTCATTAGGCGTTCCAATTAGAAAAAAGGAAGATGTTGCTGAAACTTTTTCTATTCCTAACCCAAAACTCAAAGAAAAAATTATTGTTAAGCCAATAGTTCACGAAAAAAACTTCAAACCTGAACCAGCACTTGACGACAACAACTTTCAAAAGATATTGAAAATAATCAATGACGTTGGTAAAAACTTTGAACGCTTGCCTTCGACTTACAAAGGAAAAAGTGAAGAAGATATTAGAGACCACATTTTACTAATTTTAGACCCGAATTTTGAATTAGGAAGTGCAGGTGGCGAAACCTTTAACAAAACAGGTAAAACAGACATATTATTGAGATATGACAGTAGTGTAGTCTTTGTTGGCGAATGTAAATATTGGAAAGGCGAAAAAACGTTCTTAAAAACCATTGACCAACTGCTTGGTTACTTGACTTGGAGAAATTCAAAAGTTGCAGTAATCAATTTTGTACAAAACAATGAATTTTCAGACGTTTTGGAAAAAGTAAAAACATCAATAAAAACTCATACAAATTATTTGAAAGAATTAAAGGCAAATGACGAGACTTGGTTTAACTACAAATTTAATCTAAACGGAGACAGAAATCGTGAAATTGATTTAGCAGTTATTTCTTTTCATTTACCGAAGTGATAGAAAAACTGCCTATAATAAGGGTTAGGCTCAATGGCGGGTGATATTGCAAACTTAGAATTATACTCCGTCCTCAAATGTCAAAACCACCGGCAACCTCACAACCAAGCAGTACGATAATATAATCAGGAAACAATGACAAGACAACTACTCACACTTTGTGCAATACTTCTATTTAGTCTGAACATATTTGGACAAATGGAACCAATGGATGTAACAGAACAAACTATCAGGCTTGGTGGCAACAAAGAAGAAACACTTAACTTTGGATTTGCTGCTGGCGACAAGATTATTTTATCATTTGAAGTGCTTGAGCAAAAAGACATACGGGAAATAGAGGTCTTAGAATACCCAAACACTTCCAAATTTTCTGACTACAAAACAAAAAAAGTTGAAAAGACGATAATTGTAAACTCACAAAATGCTTACGTCTTTAGAATCAAAAATTCAGGGCTTGGAAAACGGGTTTGTAAAATCAAGATTCAAAGAATTCCCGCATCTGAAGCAACTAAACACTTCAACACAACAGTCAGGTGGGAAACAAAACAGGAAACAACTTACAAAACCTACACAAAAGATGTGATTGTTAGCTATGACACCACCTATATCCCAAGAACAAAACGGGTATTAGTAAAAACGGAACTCTCCGAAGATATGATTATAAATAAAACCGAAAGGGTGCATTCTAAGGGGAATTTAGATAACAGAAGCTACAAATACTTACAGGTAACCCTTCCTCAAAATGAAATTACTACCTATAAAACAAAAGAAATAAAATCCTGGGCTTATTGGATTGGTGTCGGTAAAGAAGCCCAGGAAGCCTGGAAACAAAATGTAAACACATTTACAAATATTGCACAAGGTGCAGCAACAATATTGGGAGGAGGACCATTGACAGGATTGGCAATCGGAACAATTTCTAACCTCGCAATTCCAACAAAAGGGGAAGATGTTGCTTATTGTTTTATCCCGGATTATAATAACGCACAATTATTTATGTCAAGACAAAGATTCATGCAATTTGATCACGGGAAAGGTGTTGCAGCATATGGAAAAAACAATAACCTACTTTACGGAACTTTTTTTGTTGGATTAGAGAATGATAATCAACTTTTAGGTATTGACGTAAATGTTAAGATTTCTATTCTTTGGGAAACCAAAAAATATAAAGATGAGTCTTACACAGAAACAAAGATTCACCCAAGGTATGAGAAACAAACATTTAAAGCCCCTGTAATTACCACAGAAAAAGTCCCAATAACAGGATAAAACTAACGAGGTAGACCTCGCTATAAACCCCCATTTGGCAAGGTGGATGAAGTGGTTAATTTAAGCTTACACTCCAGGCTATACTATACTTCTAAATATTATGTCACTTAAAACTTAAAAGCTTGTGCATGTGATTTATCATTTTACAAAATCCAGGACCGTCAATTGATATTTCAATTATTAAAAAATGAATAATACACTGAAAGAAGTAAAATACAGTATACTGCTATTGTTAGGTATAATAGCTTCTTTCCTAACTACAGCAATTATACCCCTATTCTTAATTAAATATATAAACTTTAAAATCATTATTTATATTATTACTTACATAACAGTAACATACTTGTTATGGAAACTATCTAAGAAAAAAATTTTTCACCTACTATATAATATTCCATTTTTACCATTTTATTTTTTATTTGAGGCATTAACATATGCAATACCTGTCAACCTCATTTTGCTAAATGTGTTTTTATACATTAGCTTTCCTATTATTTTGGTTTCCTACACATCAATTGCATTGACATATTTTGAAATTCCAATAAATTTTGAATTAAAGCTATATTTGTCATTTCTTCTTGTTTATCTATTCTATGTAACATTCAACAATTTAATGTTACTCTTTGTTGCAAAACTAAGCCCTGCAAGATATAAGGATTCAAGAAAACTTAAACCTTATAATATCAGGGAAATTTCTGAGTATCTCTTATGTCAAGATAATTTAAAAATAATTATTTATTTATTTAATTTTTTGGCTATTATATTTATCAATATTTATAAATTTCAGAATTTAGAGTTTTATAATAAAATACTCCTATTAGAAAAGCCAATCTTACAATCTCTCGTAACATTTATTGCTTTTGATAGGGCAATCACTTTGTTTAAAGGATTAAAATTTAAACCATCAGAACTCTATCAAAAAATATTAGCAGGAATTAAAAACAAAAAAGAGAGTTTAAAGTAAAAATATCAGCTAATAATATAGAAAAAATACATAAAACTACGTATGTTATTTTGACGGATATTTTATATGTTCGCTGCTGGTTTATAGTCCTCAATACAGATATGCTGATTGAACGGGAATACGGGGGTTTTTGCTGTAATTTTCAAGTGGCTGAAAGTAATTTGTGAAGGTTGATTGTAAACATTTATAAGCGTTTAAAGTTTCGCATATTTGCGAGTTAGCAGAAATCAAAAAAAACAATACCCTATAAATATGTTTGACAATATGTGGAAAGATCCTGTTTGGAGTAAAGTTATATCAGCAATAATAATAACAGTTGGTGGTTTTATAATTTCCTTAATTTATAGTCTAATTACTGATCTAACCATTAAAGAATCAATATTATACATTTGGAATTTAAAAGTAACATTAGGTCTAACATTAATAATTATCTTTCTATTTATATTATTAATTTCTATTATCAAAACAGCTCGTTCCAGAAAACCGACAAAAATTGAAAGTTTAGAAACCCAATTTCATAACAAATACAACAAAATCATTGATGATAAGAATAATCTAACTTATCGATTTAATACTTATGTAAGTTCAATTGATAAATTCCCTTTTATTTCAGAATTAAGAGTTTATTGTAATAATCACGACACAGAAGTGCTTATTACAGAATATCAAGGATGTAACAGACCTGGTTGTAACCGTTTTGGTAAAGGTTATAGTAAGAGTTTATTAAAACAAGAAATCGAAACTTATTTATTGGGAGAATGGGAAAAAATGAAAGCTTAATACTACAACTTCTGTTAACATCGGTTTGGCGAAATACGGGGGTTAGATGCTAAATTGAAAGTTTTCACTTTAGTCGCCAAAAGCTATTTACTTTTGTTTTTTACCAAAAGGCTCACAGCATTGGCTACGTTCGTGCAAAATCCAAACCTTCGGCTTTGTTTTTCCGCTCCTTCGCCAAGCTCCCGAACCATTATAAACAACCTGTTCACAGGACAAGGAACCTCACACATCTGTACGGATATGGACAGGCTGGAATGGCCCCTTATCCTGAGACCCTACCGGGACCGGCAATTATTAAAAGATAGTATGGGTGATAGGCCTGAGGGTAGATGAAAGGTTCAAGGTCACAGCAGCCACACGGAACATTACTGTGTTCAACATTTTTTAATATTCTTTTTAAACAATATACTTTACTTTCGTAACAGCCGTTAAAGACATTATAAATTCACTTCTAATCCTATTTTAAGTATGCGTATGCGTCAATCCTCCATTATCGTGGCTGTAGTTACCGCCCTGGGCATCATCATTACAGCCGCCATCCTGGGCAATGCCATTAAAAACAGGAACCAGGCCGAAGACACGATCCACGTGACAGGACTGGGCACCAAAGATTTTGAATCGGATGAGATCTTCTGGCAGGGTAATTTCCAGGCAAAATCCATGGATGCCAAAGAAGCCTACAGCAAGATCCTGGCCGATAAGGAAAAGGTAAAGCAATTCTTTATAAGTAAAGGATTCAACGAAAAGGACGTCAATTTCGGCGGTGTCAGCGTGGAAAAGACCTTCCGTACCGTTTATACCCAGGGAGAGAAATCCTATGAGACCCGGTCCGAATCCATCTTTGACGGCTATGTAGCCACACAGAACGTTTCCTTTACAGCCAAAAAGAACCCGGAACTCATGAGCCGGATCGAAAAGGTAGCCGACCAGACAGCGGAGCTGATCAATTCAGGTATCGAGTTTAACGGCAGACCCATACAATACACCTATTCCGACCTGCCGGGACTGAAGCATTCCTTAATAGAGAATGCCACGGCAGATGCCAAAGACCGTGCCGATAAGATCATCCGCACCGCTGACGGTAAAAGAGGCAAGCTCAAAAGTGCCAGCATGGGTGTTTTCCAGATCACCGGGGTAGGCAGCAATGAAGAAGATTCCTATGGCGGTAATTTTGATGTTTACAGCAAGAACAAGACCGCAAGGATCACGGTAAGGCTGACCTATAACCTGAATTAAAAAAACGGGAAGTGACTATATGCTTACAGGAAACAACCTTTGTCATTCCGAACGGATGTGAGGAATCTCTTAGCTCATAATGGCTTTATTGCCTATATAGATAGCCATAAAACGGGAAGTGACTATATGCTTATAGGAAACAACCTTTGTCATTCCGGACGGATGTGAGGAATCTCTTAGCTCATAATGGCTTTATTGCCTATATAGATAGCCATAAAACGGGAAGTGACTATATGCTTATAGGAAACAACCTTTGTCATTCCGAACGGATGTGAGGAATCTCTTAGCTCATAATGGCTTTATTGCCTATATAGAGATAGCCATAAAACGGGAAGTGACTATATGCTTATAGGAAACAACCTTTGTCATTCCGAACGGATGTGAGGAATCTCTTAGTTTATAATGACTTTGTTGCTTATATATAACAGAATATTCCCTCATAATCCAACAAAGGCCTGTGCTTATCGCACAGGCCTTTGTTGATAGAACTCTGTTTACTTCGTCTGATGCTTTATTAAGATTAACCGGAAAGTATAATTTTGAGTGAGACCGGATTATTTCACCACACTCACCCCGGACCTGAAAACCTGGTTGTCTTTACCCAGTACAACGACTGTATAATAGCCCCCCGCAAAGCCGGAAACATCTACCTGGTCCTGCCACCTGTCCGAGAGGTACACCACCCGGCCTGCCGCATCGAATATATAAGTATGCTTAACCGCTGTCCCGGCCGGCAATTCCAAACGGATAACAGCGTCTGCGGGATTAGGGAACACATGGACAGCACGGAGCTCCGGTACCTTGCTGATACCCACCCCGTTCTCTACCAGGCTGTCCACATGGTCAAACGCCGTCTTCACATTGGGCAAAGGGCCGATATGACCGTTCTGCGGGTCACCCTGCGGCTTACCGGTAGCCATCAGTATCTCCCTGATCTGCCTGCCGTCCAGGTATGCTCCCGTCCGGTCATGATAATAGGACTGTATAGCGATAGCGGCAGATGCCACAATGGGTGTTGCCGAGCTTGTACCACTGAACATCGTATAATTCTGGTTAAAATCGCCTCCTATCCTGGCATAATTGCCATAGCCTGCGCTTATCACGGCCGTTCCCCAGGCCTGTACATTGACCCGCGCGCCGTAAGTGCTGAAGGTAAGCCTGTTGTTATTGCCATCGGATGAGCCGGCACCCACGATGATAGACCCGTTATCGCCCCTGTTCCGGTAGGAACCCAGGCGGGGGTCCGTATCCAGGTTCACGCCGCCGTTCCCTGCTGCGGCTATAATGACGATACCTGCATCTACCGCTGCTTTCGTCAGGTTCCATATTGTAGTATTATAATCAGCGGGCACATATTCCGAGCCGTTATCAATGCCTGCCTGCATCTCATACATAATGATATCACCCGCTGCCGCCTCCTGCAGGGCTTTTGACACGGCATACACCCTGTCGTAGTCTCTCTGCTCCGTATATTCCGGTACCAGCACCATAGATGTAATGCCATGCATCATCCCGACATTTCCGTATTCCAGCTTATCCGAGCAGACCACACTGATGGCGGCTGTGCCATGCTCGGCATAGGCGGCTGAGACATTGGCATGTATGGTCATCCCGTTCATGATCGAAACGGGCTGATCCTCCAGCTTTTCATGCGCGCTGTTAACGCCATATTCTATATCAAAAACCTGTATCCCCTGCCCAAAAATACCCTTGCTCCACGCATACTCTATATTGACCCCGGAATCGGCTCTTAAATAATGCTGCATCGGGTAATAGGAAGGCGTGACGGGTGGAATATCCGCGGGCGGCTCCGGCATCAGTTGTTCCTGCTCCACGTACTCAAACAGCCCTGTGACTGAAAGCTGCTCTATGATCTGTACCGCATTCACAGAATCGGGTACCGTCACTTTCCATATCCTCCGGATCTTCTGAACAGACGCATCGGTCCCGGTATTTTGGATCGCTCTTGCAGCCATGCTGCTGTAAACGCTTTCCGGCCAGTCCACCGCGGGCTGAAAGGTAATGCCCCATCTTTCGCTGAGGGCAGCGATCTCGGGGAATTGTGCGACCGCACCGGGCGCAAGTTTGGCTCCGGCACCCTCCTTAAAAGCAACATGCAGGGATACCTGCGCTCCGGCCGTTGCCTGAAGCATATAGAAAATAAAACAACAGCAAAGGCTCACTATCTTTTTCATCAACAACATTTTATTAAAGATAGGAAAAAATAGCCGAACCGTTCTTTACAGGGTGAGTGTTTACAGCAGTGTGATCAATACCAGAGCCTCGCTTCCACCTGCTTCAGGTAACGCATACCTGCGGCAGGGAGCGGGTCTCTTTTTCTTGTTTTGACAGAGGCGGCTATCCTCCTGCAGGTTCTGAAAAAGCCTTTCACATCCCTGGTCCTTAAGAGGTAGCGCAGTCCCCAGCAGCAGTTCAGTGTCCAGAAATACAGCATAGGCATATAGGTCCAGAATACCATGGCCTTGTTATGCCATAGCGTGGCATCCTTCTCTTTGGAGGTCATCCTGCCTTTGGGAATTTCCTTATGCCACAGCAGGATGCAATTATCATAGGCAATGGTGTAGCCCGCCCGGATAGCCCTGAAGCTCAGGTCGTACTCCTCCATACCGTACATAATATCATCCGGGAAATAGCCCAGTTCTTCCATAGCGTCTTTCCGGTACAATGCTGCCCCGGCCGCAAAATGACCCGTCAGGAACCAGTCCCTGTCCTTATACTTATCGTATTGCTTATGCGGGAAAGCGGTTACCTGCCGTTCCCTGGTGCTGTGGTAATACACGTCCACATTGATAATGACCGTCTTATTGCGGATATATCTTTCCTTGTGAAACAGCTCTGCCAGCTTTACCAGGTCGCCCGGCGCGTTGAACTCAATATCGTCATCAATAAGCAGCAGGTAAGGCCCCCTTGCCATTTTCATGATCTTATTCCGCCCTACGGCAACACCCCAGTTGACATCAGACTCTATATACCGGATCTTTAATTCCGGGTGACGGTCAATAAAGGCTTTGGCCTTGTCGTAATTGTCCGAAGAATTATTGTTCCATAATATGAACTCTGTGACGATCCGGTCATAATGATCCAGTTTCAAAGCGCTTTCCAGCAATTCCAGGAGCTCTTTCTCCCGGTTATAGGTCAGCACACAGATGCTTATGGAGGGCGTGTCTTGCAGGTTCATACTTATGTACGGGTGATTATTGTTATTATAAATGGGGCTGCAGCAGTTGCTGCAAACTTTAAAATTCCAGCAATGCTTTCATCTTCGCGGCTACTTCTGTCTCCATCAGCCAGGACTTTATACCGGCCAGCCTTTCGTAAGAAGGGGCATCCTCCTTAAAAGAAGGTGCCAGCACGCTCAGCTCATCATACATCCACCGGGTAGCCGGCGACAGCCGGTCCTTATACCCTTTATAATCTATGGCCTGTATAATGGCCAGGGCATGTACGGACAGCACCTCGAAAGAATTTTCAATGACCTGCGCGCACATAGCGGCGCTGTTGGTGCCCATGCTTACAATATCCTGGTTATCATTATTATTCGGAATGCTGTGCACATACATAGGGTTGCTCAGTGTCTGGTTCTCCGCCACATTGCTGGTGGCCGGGTACTGCATGCCCTGCACACCGAAGTTAAGCCCCAGCGTTCCCGCATTGATAAAAGGCGGCAGCTTCTGGTTCAGGTGATGGTTAAGCAAAAAGTTCAGCTGGCGCTCTGCCAGCATGGACAGCTTGGTAACGGCTATCTTCAGCTTATCCATCTCCAGGCTCACATAATCACCGTGAAAGTTGCCGCCGTGATAGATCATTTCCTTATGCGGGTCTATGACCGGGTTATCATTTACCGAGTTGATCTCCTGCTCTATGATCTGGGCAGCATTCTCTATCGTATCGTATATCGGGCCGAGGATCTGCGGTACGCACCGCAGCGAGTAGTATTCCTGCACCTTATCCTGCAGCACGGATTCCGTTACCTTCTTATCATACAAATGCTCATGCCGCTTACGGAGCAGCCTGCTCTTCCTGGAAATAGCACGCATGGCCTTAGCCACCACCTGCTGTCCCTTATGCAGCTTGACCGCATTCAGCTCTTCCGAGAAATGATCATCATAAGCCTCCATGATCTCATTGACCATCAGGGAAAACAGGATCTGCCCGGTCATCAGCTTGCGGGCGTGCAATACGTTGATGGCACCGATACCGGTCATGGAAGAGGTGCCGTTCAGCATCCCGAGGCCTTCCCGGATATGTATCTGCATCGGTTGCAGCCCGGTGGCCGCATACACTTCCGCTGCCGTCACCACCTCGCCCCTGTACCAGAAATTCCCTTCACCTATTAATCCCAATGCCAGGTGCGCCAATTGCACCAGGTCGCCGCTGGCGCCCACGCCGCCATGGTGGTACATGCAGGGGTAAGCCTCCGCATTCAGCAGGGCGGCCATCAGTTCCACCGTACCGGGATGGATGCCGGATCGGGCGCACATCATCGTATTCAGCCGTGCCAGCAATGCCGCACGGGACTGCACGGGGCTGAGCAGCTTTCCCATACCGCTGCAATGTGACCGTATCAGGTTGAGCTGCAACTGTACACGGTCCGCATCCTCTATACGGTATTGCGCCATAGGACCAAAACCCGTATTGATGCCATATATAAGCTTATCTTTTGAAAAATTGATCAGGAATCGGTGACAGTCCGCCACTTCCTGTAGCTGCCGGGGATCCAGCGTTACCGTTTCCTTTTGTAATACGATCTGCTCCAGTTGTTCCAATGTTAAGATCTGAGCTCCTAAAACTGCCATGTTTTGCTGTTGATAATTTAAGCTACAAAGTAAAATAATATTAGCGACTATACGCTTATAGGAAACAACCTTTTATTACAGGTACGCTTTGCTGAGCAGTGTCCTTCCTCAGGTTCAGATACCCCTTTAGCTATAAAGGAACTAAGGGTGCTCTAGCCATTCCGAACGGATGTGAGGAATCTCTTATAATATAATTTGTGACTATACGCTTGCAGACAACAACCTTTTATTACGGCTACGCTTTGCTGAGCAGTGTCCCTCCTGAGGCTCAGATACCCCTTTAGCTATAAAGGAGCTGAGGATACTAGTCATTCCGAACGGATGTGAGGAATCTCTTATAATATAATTAGTGACTATACGCTTACAGGGAACAACCTTTATTATAAGGGTACGCTTTCCTGAGCAGCGTCCTTCCTAAGGCTCACATACCGCTTTAGCTATAAAGGAGCTAAGGGTGCCGGTCATTCCGAACGGATGTGAGGAATCTCTTATACTTGCAGCCTGTCTTGCGTATGCGCACTTTTGGTTTTGTTGATCATATAGACACAGTCAGCTTATTTTATTTCGTAAAGACGGCGGAGTGGAGCCCCTAATAAAGCCTTATAGGGTTGTTGGTGAAGAACACCAACAACGGAGTGAAATGTACTGTATCCTGTGTAGTCATTCCGAACGGAGGTGAGGAATCTCTGATAATAATTGACAGCTTATAATGGCTTTCTTGCCTATATCTAAATAATCGGATCAATATATATCATCCGCAATCTTGGAAAGAATATCGGAAATTTAAAAACCGCACAGGCAGCCTCCCGGGCAAAGCGGCCCTTAAAAACTATTGTTTTTATAAAATTCCCGCAGAATGTTAATGCAATATGACTAAGTTGTATATTTGCTACTGTTAAATAAATCTTTTGAGATGTCTTTGCTTCAATTTTTGACGATACAGGTTCCCGCAGGGACCGGAGGAGATTCTCCCCTGGCCGCCCCGATGACGCCTGTAACTACAGTGGTACAACCGGAACAGACCCTCTCCTTATGGAACCTGCTGATGGAAGGCGGTGTATTGATGATACCCCTGTTGCTCTGCAGCATCATAGCCCTGTATATCTTCGTGGAAAGATATATGGCTATCAGGAAAGCAGGCAAAACGCCCGATGATTTTATGTCGCGCATCAGGGAAAAGCTGGCCGAAGGCAATATATCCGGCGCTGTCAACGTCGCCAAAAACTTTGAAGGCTCCGTACCTACCGTGATCTTAAAAGGACTGAAACGTATCGGCAAGCCTGTGGACCATATTGAGAAGTCCATGGAAAACGCGGGCAAGCTGGAAGTTTATAAAATGGAAAAGAATCTCGGCACGATCTCCACCATAGCCGGCATCGCCCCTATGTTCGGGTTCCTGGGTACCATAGTCGGGATGATCATCCTCTTCTTTAATATCCAGCACCAGGGTTTTGAGATCAATAACCTGGCAGGCGGTATCTATACCAAAATGGTGACCTCCGCGTCCGGGCTTATTATCGGCCTGCTGTCCTATTTAGGCTATAATTACCTGAACGCCCAGATCAATAAGAATGTCAACAAGATAGAAACTGCCAGCAATGATCTCCTGGATATCTTACACGAGCCTATGAACTAAACAGCAATACGCTGATTTGATAAAGAACACAATAAAGTATTAAATAAATAAAGGAGGCTTTTTAGAAAGCCTCCTTTATTATTATATTATAATTATATTGTAACCTGTCGCATCACATTGCAGCCTGCTATGCCACATTGATACTTGTCTTGTCACATCGAACCTGTTGTGTCACATTGAGCCTGTCGAAATGTGATCTGTATAAATAACCCTTGTCCATATTTCGACTGAGCCCAATATGACAGGGTTATTTATTTTTCAGGCAGCCATCTTTATTTTTTCATCCCTGTTGTATAGATAACGGCCATGAGCAAGGTAAAAAGTGACCATCCGCTTTCTCTTACAGATACGCTTCGCTGAAAAATGTCCTTTTTCCGGGTCAGAAAGCACTTTTGTCATAAAGGCACTCAGCCTGCCCGTCATTCCGAACGGATGTGAGGAATCTCTTATACCGCTTAGTAGCTGAACCTGCTATATAATGGCCTTGTTCCTTATATATAGATAGTCAGTATAAAAAGTGACCATCCGCTCTTTTTCTTACGGGTACGTTTCGCTGAAAATATATCCTTTTTCCGGGTCAGGGAGCACTTTTGCCACAAAGGCACTCAGCCTGCCCGTCATTCCGGACGGATGTGAGGAATCTCTTATACCGGTTAGTAGCTATCCTGAACCTGCCATATGATGGCCTTTGTTCCTTATACAGGAAAGCCCTGAATAAAAAGCAAATCCCCGGCAGACGCTGCCGGGGATCTTAATGATATGAAATATATTGCTATGCCTTGCAATTATGGCTTGAGATGCACATACTGGGACTGGTATACCCTTTTGCTGTTATCATCCGCGCTGCTCACAAACGCTACCACTTCCATATTTGCAGGATTCCAGAAGGCCTGGTTCTTGTCATTCCTGTCAATGGTCAGCTTGGTACGCAGCTCATACACCCTGCCCGGCTCTATCGTAACATCAGATAAAATACGTTTCCCGTTAGACGGCGTGATATACTTCCGGAGCACGTGGTTGAAAATATAGTTGGTATCTGTTTTAGCCAGATATTTCATCGCATCCCTGATATTACTTTCGGTAAGGTAGATATTCAGCGACTGTTTGGCGCTCAGGGCCTCCGTATAATGCAGTCTTACGGTGATATCAAATTCATCCGGGGTAGCGCCTTCAGCCGTCTCAATATGGATGTTTACAGGAGCGGTGGTGGCTGATGAATCCCTGGCGCTGCTCATATAGGAGGACCACTGGGGATAGTTAGGCAGCAGGAGGTTATACTGCTTGCTGATCTTCAGCCTGTCAAAGCTGGCGCAGGGCTTGCCGGGATCGCCACCAAAGACCAATTCCAGCAGCTGGTCGGAACCGGGTACTACAAAATCCTGCTTGCTGTTATACTGCGGCTTCGTATCATCCTTGATAAACCAGGCAAAGGTGCCCACGTGGATGCTTACGATCGTCATCTTATTGGCAAACTCACCGGTAGTGCTCATTTCCGTTAATTTCTGGATACCTGCCGGGCAGTTCACGCATTGCACACCGCTCAGCTCCTCAATAAGATACTTCTTATCCTGCGGGGTCTCTACACTGCTCAATACATAAGTGGTATCTTCCTGTCCCGGGATATCAGCCGGGATATAGACAGGAACTTCCTTACAGGAATACAGGCCCGCCAGCACCGACAGGCAGCTTATTGCAAATAATTTCTTCATTTTTTAAAGATAGCTTAAACTTTGTTTATCAAAGGTAAATAATAATCGTATATAAATTATCAAACATCTCAGCGCAAAAATCATTAATTTTACACTCTATAACCCAGAGGAGATTTAATTATGCAGGAAAGCAAAAGACAAAGGCAGGTAGCCAGGCAGCTACAGGATGAGCTCACCACCATATTTGTAAAAGAAGGATTGAATATGCTGGATGGCGGCATGGTATCCATATCCAGGGTCAGCGTTACGCCCGACCTGCTGGAGGCGCGTATCGAGCTGAGCCTTTTCCAGGTAAAGGACAACCAGGCCGCATTGAAATTGTTTGCAGACAAGACCGGAGAGATAAGAAAGCAACTGGGCAATAAGCTGCGCCATCATTTGCGCCGCATACCCACGCTCACCTTTTCACTGGACGATACGCTCGATTATGTATTTAAAATGGAAGAGCTGTTCAAAAATATTAACTCCACGGACAAGCCTGAAGATGCAGAATAATGCATCTTTTTTTATTTGTACGCATTACGTAATTTCACTGTCCAAACCTCATACTGCAACATTTGAATATTACGTCCAAAATAGCCTGGCGATATGTAAAAGGTAAGAAATCAGCGCAGGCTATCAACATCATCTCCCGGATCAGTATGGCAGCCATCATGTTCTCTACGGCTGCTATGGTCGTGCTATTCTCAGTATATAACGGGATCGAGGGCATCACCAAGGAATTATATACCGCATTCTATCCTGATATCAAGATCGTACCGGCACAGGGCAAATATTTCGAGGGACAGCCCGGCTGGCCTGCTGCGCTCGATGCGGACAAGGTCGTTGATAAATGGAGCTATACATTAGAAGACATGGCCCTGTTCGTGGGCACGGAACAACAAAAGATCGGCCATGTCATGGGCGTATCCAACAGCTGGTTCGGGATCAATAACGTACAGCAGCATATGCTGGACGGACAGCCTTTTTTTACGGAACGCACCACGGTGCCCGAAGCGGTAGTGGGGGTAAGAATTGCCAATACGCTGGGACTGGAAGCAGACAATATCTTCTCCGGCTTTACGATATACCATCCGCGTTCCGGCGCTAAATTCTCCACCGATTACACCAATGCCTACAATTCCCTTCACGTACAGCCCTCCGGCATTTTCCGGGTGGCGGCGGCATTTGATGACAAATATATCCTGGTCCCGCTCCAGGCGGCATCTAAATTGTTTGAGGTCAACAACCGGTACAGCAGCATAGACATCCGGCTGCGGCCCGGTGTATCCTTCAGGGAGGCCAAAAAAGCGCTCGCCCGCATCGTAGGAGATCAGTTTGTCATCCTGGATAAATATGAGCAGAACAAGACCCTCTACATGATACTCAACAGTGAAAAATGGGCTGTTTACGCCATCCTGCTGATGGTCATGCTGGTAGCCAGCTTTAATATGGTCGGCTCGCTCACCATGCTGGTGCTGGAAAAAAAACGCGATATCGCCATCCTGAAATCCATGGGCGCCCCGGCAGGCACTGTCAGGAATATCTTCCTGAAAAGCGGCTTCTTCCTGGCGGGCACAGGCGGCGGCGCAGGACTGCTGCTGGGTTACCTGGTCTGCCTGGCACAAAAATATTTAGGGCTTATCAGCATGGGCGAAGGCTTCGTCGTCAGCAGCTATCCCGTGGCCTTTAAGCTGTCGGATTTCATACTCGTCATCATATCCGTGGTGGTAACGGGCTTCATAGCGTCCTATTACCCTGCCGTAAAAGCAGCCAGGAGTTCCCTCATCATTAAGGAAGAGTAAATAACATATCTCCCTGCTATATAATAACATATCATATACATCCTAATGTTATGACAATCTAATTTTGATATTAACTTTGCACAATATTTTACAATACTATGTCTGTTTCTTTTGACAATACAGAAATCGCCTTTCGGTACCGTTCGGATAAAGCCCTGAAGAAAGCACAATATATGTTTGCCTTCATGGGGTCGCCCGCTGCCACTCAAATGGGTATCGGCCTGACAAAGTTGGCCTTTAAAATAAGCCTTCCTATCAGCGGTATCATTAAAAAGACCGTTTTCCAGTTATTCTGCGGGGGAGAGACACTGGCAGAAGCTGCCCAGACCGCTGCCATGCTGCACAAATATAACATAGGGGTAGCGCTGGATTACGGTGTGGAAGGCAAATCGACGGAAGCAGATTTCGACGCCGCCGTCCCCGAATTCATCAATGCCATCGACTATGCCGCGGCACAGCCCAATATTCCTTTTATCCCCATCAAGATCACAGGATTTGCACGGTTCGACCTGCTGGAAAAGATACATAATAAAAAGGAGCTGGACGAAACAGAGCAGCAGGAGTGGAACAATGTATGGACCCGCATTGAAAGCATCTGTAAACGCGCGCACGAAAAGAGCATCAGGATATTGGTGGACGCGGAAGAGAGCTGGATACAGGACCCCATTGATGACCTGACCAATGCCATGATGGCGCGGTTCAACCAGGAAAAGGCGATCGTCTTCAATACCTTCCAGATGTACCTGCACACCTCGCTGCCTTACCTGAAGAAATCGCTCCAGATAGCCGAAGAGCAGGGCTTCATCCTGGGCGCCAAGATAGTACGGGGCGCATATATGGAAAAGGAAAGGGCCAGGGCCAATGCTATGGGTTACCTGTCTCCCGTACAGCCCAATAAAAAATCCACGGACAATGATTACGATGTAGCTGTAAAATACTGTATAGATAATATTGACCGTATCCATACGTTTATCGGCACTCACAATGAGGAAAGCTGCTATAAGGCTATAAAGCTGATGCAGGAAAAAGGCATTGCTCCCGGCGATGACAGGGTTTACTTCTCCCAGCTCTATGGCATGAGCGACAATATCTCCTTCAACCTTTCGGACGCCGGCTATAATTGCTGCAAATACCTTCCTTACGGACCCGTAAAGGATGTGATGCCCTACCTGATGAGAAGAGCGCAGGAAAATACTTCGGTAGCAGGGCAGACAGGCAGGGAGCTTTCACTGATCAATAAGGAAGTGCTGCGCCGCAGAGGCCAATAGCGCATATTTTATATAACAGACAAAAAATCCATGAAACTTACCGGTAGTTTTATGGATTTTTTGTCTTTTTACATCTCTGTTAAAGCATACTGCTTTAATTATGAGGATATATGTTATAACCATCCTGCTGGTAGCGCTTTTCTTTAGCTGTGCGCAGGACACCCGTTCTGACCCCGGCGCCGGGCCCCGTACAGGCACAGTCCAGCCCCTGCCGGACACTGTTCGTTTCGCCGGGAAGGCCCGGGAAGCGCTGGCGTATGCCCGCGCCCGTAAGATGAGTACCAACAGGTGCATCCTTATTGATATGAGCGTGCATTCGGGACTGAACAGGCTGGTGGAATGGGACTTCAAGACCGGCAGCATCCGCTCTGCCACCCTCGTCACGCATGGGTGCGGCACCGCTGCCTGGGCGGCCGACCACAGCCGGCAGGCACCACAGTTCAGCAATGTACCGGAAAGCCACCTGTCTTCCCTGGGCAGGTACCGTATCGGGGCCAGGGGACCCAGCCAGTGGGGCATCGGCGTCAAATACCTGCTGCACGGCCTGGATACGACCAATAATAATGCCCTGAAGAGATATATCGTGCTCCATAGCTGGGATAAGGTACAGAACCGGGAGGTCTATCCCTCGGGGGCGCCGGAAAGCTGGGGCTGCCCTGCCGTATCCGATGCCTATATGACCTACCTGGACACGGTGCTGCAAAACGAAAAACGCCCCGTATTGCTGTGGATATATTATTAAGTTTTTAATTAATCACATTTTATTAAATAACGGATTGCCCGGAGAAAGCTATTTTTGCATGCCCGATTACCTATATTCTAATACGATCATGCAATTCAGTTTCTCAAAAGCCGGGATAAGCGCTGCATTGACAGCAGCTGCTCTTACGGCATTTACTCCTGCCCAGGCGCAGCTTACCGTACAAAGCAACAGGACCGCGCTGCAGCTGGCACAGGCCATTACCGGCAATGGTGTGGTGGTGACCAATGCAGTCCTAAACTGCGCGACGGAAGGCAACGGCATCTTCAGCAGCCCCAACAACAACATCGGGCTGGATGGTGGTATAGTTCTTTCCACGGGACGGGCATCGCAGATCAGCAATGCCGAACCGGGCGTGAACTCATCCAATATGAACAGGGCCGGGGATGCCAACCTCACCGCTATTTCCCGCACCAGTAATACCTATGATGCCTGCGTCCTGGAATTTGACGTGGTGCCAAAGGGCGATGAGCTGAAGTTTGATTATGTATTTGCCTCGGAAGAATATATCAATGCCGTTTGCGGACCCTATAACGATGTATTCGCCTTTTTTATCTCCGGGCCGGGCATTACCGGGCAGCGCAATATAGCGCTCGTTCCCAATACCCAGATCCCCGTAGCCGTCAATTCCGTCAATAACGGGATTGTGGGCTCTCACCCCGGCAGCACTATGAGCAATTGTACCGGTATGGGCGCGGGTTCTCCTTTTACCCAGTATTATACAGATAACAGCAACAGCAGCTTTTTCGCCTACCGTGGCTATACTGCTGTTTTCACAGCCAGGCAGGATGTGGTGCCCTGCAATACCTACCACCTGAAATTAGCGATCGCAGATGCGGGCAACGCCTTGTATGATTCCGGTGTGCTGATCAAATCGGGCAGCTTATCCTCTACCTCCCTGCAGGCCGCGCTGGCCGCCCCCCTGGTCGTGGATAACCAGCCTGCAGCCGTAAAAGGCTGTAATAACGCGGTGGTAAATATCTCCCGCGGGCAAAGCAAGCCCACGGCCCAGAATATCCGGCTGCAATATGGCGGTAACGCAGTAGCAGGAACGGACTATACCGCCCTTCCCGGTACGCTGACCATTCCTCCCAACGGTACCACTGCCGGCTTTACCATCAGCAGTCTGCCCACCACCGGCCGCGGTGACAGGACCCTGAAAATATATGTGCTGGACCCTAACAACTGTAACAATACCGCCGGCATAGTGGATTCCGCAACGCTGCTCCTGGTAGAACAGCCTGAAATAGCCTTATTAACGGACGACACGGAGATCTGCGCAGGCACTACCCTGCAGGTACAGACAAGGGCCAGCCGTAACCTATTCACTTATACCTGGTCTCCGGACCTGTTCATCAATAATAAAAACCTGCCTGACCCGGTGGTCAGCCCGACACAGCCTGTCACCTATACGCTGCAGGCAGCCATCCCGGGCAGCGGATGCCCTGTATTTCGGGACAGCTTCCGGGTCACCGTTACCAAAGGGCCGGAACAGATCATCTTTTCCACAGACTCCGCGTATAATTGCGAAAGCCGCAATATATCAGTGGACGCCGCCGTCCGCCCGGCGCTCAGCAACCTGCATTATAGCTGGAACGGACCGGACAATTTTGCGTCTACCACTTCGTCACTGCAGCTCCGGGATATCCGGAAGCAGCAGGAAGGCTGGTACAGGCTGACGGTCACAGCGGAAGGCTGCAATGGCATTACGGATTCCGTGTATGTCAATGTAATAGACAGCGTTCCGCCTCCCGCGGTGCAGAGTCCGGTAGATGTATGCCAGCACCAGCCTTATACGCTCAGGGCATCGGGACAGCAGATCCGGTGGTATGAGCAGGAAAACGGCGGGCAACCTTTAGGCGCTGCGCCGGTCATCCAGGCCGACCTTACGGGCACGGAAACATTTTATGTGTCCCAGTCGTACGGTGACTGTGAAAGTGACAGGATTCCCGTAACGGCTCACATCATCAGGTGCTGCGAGCAGGAAATGTTCGTTCCTACTGCCTTCACACCCAACGGCGACGGGCTGAATGATGAGCTGGTCATCAGGATGGACCCCGGCAGCAAGCTGGGCGTATTCGAGGTGTTCAACCGCTGGGGCCAGAGTGTCTATAAAATGTCGCACGGAGATGTCATATGGGACGGCAGCCTGAGAGGAAGGCCCGTGGATGAAGGCGTATATTACTACAGGCTGGATGTCCATTGCCAGGACGGCCGGAACGTGATCCGGAAAGGAGAACTGCATATATTAAGATAGCAAGGTCATACCATACCGGCTACTGATGAACTATATAAAAAAAGCAGCGTACGGGTGACCGCACGCTGCTTTTTTTATGAATAAGGATGGATTACATTTTCACCATCAGCTTCTGCTCATTTTCCAATACCACGTTGATCAGTCCTTTCTGGCGGAGAGATTTAGTAGCGGCATCCCATTTCTTGCCGCTGAGTCCCACCATCTGCTTGATATGACCGATCTCTACCGGTCCGTCATGCAGGGTGGCCAGGATCATTTTTTCATCATCCGTCAACTCTACCACCTCTTTCTTTTCAGGTCGCATCTGCGGGAAGAACAGCACTTCCTGTATGGAAGCATTATTAGTCAGGAACATGATCAGGCGGTCCATACCGATACCCAGGCCCGAAGTAGGCGGCATACCGTATTCCAGCGCCCTTAAGAAATCCTGGTCGATGAACATCGCTTCATCATCCCCTCTTTCCGATAAGCGCAGCTGCTCTTCAAAGCGCTCCCGCTGGTCTATAGGATCATTCAGCTCCGAATAGGCATTGGCTATTTCCTTACCGCATACCATCAGCTCAAAACGTTCCGTCAACTCCGGGTTGTTCCGGTGCTTTTTGGTCAGCGGGGACATCTCAACAGGATAATCTGTGATAAAGGTAGGCTGGATAAAATTACCTTCGCATTTTTCGCCGAAGATCTCATCTATCAGCTTGCCTTTACCCATGGTATCATTGACCTCAATGCCCATACCTTTGGCCGCCTCACGGATCTCTGCTTCGGTCTTGCCGGTAATATCAAAACCGGTATATTCCTTAATGGCATCGGTCATGGAAATACGGCGGTAAGGCGCTTTAAAATCAATCTCATGTTCCCCGAAAGTGGCTTTTGTAGTGCCGTTCACCGCTATGGCTACATGCTCCAGGCAGCGCTCCGTAAAGTCCATCATCCAGTTATAATCCTTATACGCCACATAGATTTCCATCGCTGTAAACTCGGGATTATGGGTACGGTCCATACCTTCGTTACGGAAGTTTTTGGAAAATTCGTACACTCCTTCAAAGCCTCCTACGATCAGCCGTTTCAGGTAGAGCTCATTGGCAATACGCATATACAACGGGATATCCAGGGAGTTGTGGTGCGTAATGAAAGGCCTGGCCGCTGCACCGCCCGGTATGGACTGCAGCACGGGTGTTTCCACCTCCATATAGCCGGCATTATTAAAGAATTCGCGCATCGCGTTGAACATACGGGTACGCTTTATGAATACCTCTTTTACATGAGGATTCACCACGAGGTCCACGTAGCGCATACGATAACGCTGCTCCTCATCGGTAAAGGCATCGTACACGTTCCCGTCCGCATCCGTCTTAGGTAAAGGCAGCGGGCGTAAGGTCTTGCTTAATAATGTAAAGGAGGTGACATGTACGGACAGCTCGCCGGTCTGTGTAGTGAACACATATCCTTTAACGCCCACGAAATCACCTATATCGATCAGTCTTTTCCAGACGGTATTAAATAAAGTCTTATCATCACCAGGGCATATATCATCACGACGGATATAGACCTGTATCTTACCTACCGCATCCTGCAGCACAGCGAAATTGGCTTTTCCCATATCACGGACGCTCATGATACGTCCCGCAATGCTCACTTCCTTAAAGTCATCCTTTCGTTCTTCCGAATATCCCTTCTTTATTTCCTCACTGGTATGAGTGATGTCATATAATGCGGCAGGATATGCCTCAATGCCCAATTTTTCCAATTCGGCCAGCTTCTCACGACGGACGATCTCTTGTTCGCTTAAATGGTGTTGCATTTTTTGTAAGTGTGATTAAAAAATAAGTTTTCTGAATAAGAGTGCAAAATTACAATAAATTAAGGATTAGTTGGGAGTAATGTCCCGGACGTTTTATTACTAATTCAGTCAATCCATCCGGTTCCTGTTTTTTTGCATAAATTCGCACCCGCTAATTTTTCGCTTAACTTTTAATCACAACAATCAAAATCTGCATGAGATCTATCGGTATTATTTTAATGATCTGGATATCCTTTATATCCGTCAGGAGTTATGCACAGGAGCGCTTTCATTGGGTGAACCGCATAGGCGGGCAAACCGGCATGAGCCGGGCAAATGATGTGACATCGGACAAAGAAGGCAATACATACATTACAGGACACTTTACCGAGCTTGCTAATTTCGATCCCGGAGCAGGCACAAGGATATTAGACGGGCAGCCCTTTGGAGGCGTTTATCTTGCCAAATATGATGCTTCAGGCCAGTTAGTCTGGGTGCAACAATTTGCATCCAACGTTCTGGGACCTTCGGGAGAAAGAGGTAATGCTGTTGCAACCGATGATTCCGGTAATGTTTTTATAGTGGGACAGTTTAAGGGGACACTGGACCTCAGAACAAGAACGAGCACTCATATAAGTTTCAGAACGAGCGGAGGTGAAGATATTTTCTTTATTAAGCTCAATAAGGCCGGGCAGATTCTCTGGGCTAAAAAGTTCGGGAGCAGGTATGATGATTTCTGCTACAGCTTAGCAACTGATGAACTCGGCAATATCTACATAACCGGGGAAAGCGGCGGCGATATGGATTTCAATCCGGGCACCACCAATCAACAGGTATTGGGATATGGGATATTTTTAGCTAAATATGATAATAACGGAGAGTATCTCTGGGCCAATACAATCGGTGTCGGGGCAGGTAAAAATGTCAGGACAGATGATAAGGGTAATGTATATGTTACCGGTTATATCAATCGTACTTCTGATTTTGATCCCGACACAAGCGCTGCCATTATTAATACAAATGGCGGACAGGACATCTTTGTTGCCAAATACGACAATAATGGAGTGTACCTGTGGGCTAAAGGCATTGGGGGCAGCCGGAACGATTTTGGCAATTCAATTGCAGTGAGCCTGTCAGGAGATGTATATGTGACGGGTGGATTCAGCGGAACTGATATAGACTTTGACCCTGGTCCAGGCACCAGATACCTGTCTACACCATACAGGAATACCAACCTCTTCCTCCTGAAACTGGACAATATCGGCAATTTCCTGTGGGCGCACAAGCTGGGTAATGACAGTACCAACACCAATGTCGACGGTCAGTCTATAGCCTTAACGGACCAGGATGATTTTTTCATCACGGGTGCCTTCAGGAGACAGGTTGACTTTGATCCGGGTCCCGGGACGCATATTCTGAGTGCGGTTGGAGGCAGTTACAGCGATATTTTTATTGCCAAGTATAACAAAGATTGTGAGCATATCTATTCCTATAATATCGCAGAACCGGATGCCTACAACAATAGTGTCGGCTACGCTGTAAAAACAGACAGGAAAGGTTGCGTCTATTTCGCCGGCGCTTTTTGCTCACTATCCGGAGTTGATTTTGATCCGGGTCCTTTTAATACCAATACGCGCAGCGTTTCAGGACTGAATATTTTCCTTTTAAAGTTTTCCCTGGTACCGGTTGCTCCCATTCATTTATCCGGCACTTTTGACCATAGCCGCATATCGGTCCAATTAAATTGGGAGGACCGTTCAGATGACGAAGATGGTTTTATTGTAGAACGATCGCACCGGGATTCCCAGGCCTATTTCAGGATTGCGGATCTGCCGTCCAACACCGTAAGCTACGAAGATGCTTCCGTCACGACAAATAATGTATATCTTTACCGCATTGTCAGCTATAATGATTACGGTGAATCCTATTACTCCGATATTGCCTCAGTGAATACCACAGTAACCGATATACCAACCCTGGATAATGACCCGGGTGTGTATTTATTCCCGAACCCGGCGTACGATTATCTTTATATTACATCGGCAGCGCATTACCAAGATGCAGACTTCTTTATTACCAATATTGAAGGGAAAGTTCTCCTGCAAGGTATATTAGATAAAACGCAGGCTACCATTTCGACTTCCGGACTACCCGGTGGCGCTTATTATTTACATATTAACAGCAAAACGTCATCTTTAACAAAGAAATTCGTGGTACAGCATTAAGATAACAACCTGTAGCAAATACGACCTATAAGAGGCTGCTCCGTACCGGCAGCCTTTTATTCATTTTATCCTCTCCAGCATCCAGGTTCAGGTTTTCCGGATCACACCAAATAAAAAAATGTCCCATAGTAAAAACTACAGAACACTATTAGACTTGAAACAAAAATGACTATCTTGTGAGCATTAAAAAGAGACCACATTGTTTAAAATGTGATCTCTAATCAATAACATTAAACAACTCACCTATATAGACGGAGGCCGTTGGTCTTTCGTTGGGTCAGTCCGGAAAAAATATTTAAGTTTTAGAACTCATTAACATATCCTGCGCCTGCAATCCTTTTTATAATTGTGCCAGCGCGGCTTCAATCCTTTCTTTACAGGCCGCCGCTCCTATAATTTCCATAATATCCATGACGTTAGGGCCAAACTTGCCGCCTACCAGCATGATCCTTAAAGGCAGCATCAGCTCTCCTTTTTTAATGCCGGAAGCTGCTACTGCCGTTTCAAAAGAGGCATTAATGGATTCGTGATCCCAGGACCCTACCGCGTTAAAGTTATCAGACCATTCCCGGTAGAAGACTGCTTTTTCAGGCGTCCATTTTCCCCTGATGCTGTCCAGGTCAATCTGCTCCGGGGCCCTGAAGAAAAAGGCCGACTGTTCAGCGAAATCCGCCAGTGTGTGGCAACGGTCCTTCACCAGGCTTACCACCCTGACCAGCACATCCTTATTATCCACGGTCAGGCCCGCCGCTTCAAAGAACGGGAGGATTCCGGCAGCCAGCACATCATTATCCGTTCTTTGTATATGTTGCTGGTTGAACCATTTGGCCTTTTCATAATCAAACTTGGCGCCCGACCTGGAGATCCTTTCCACGCTGAATGCCGCCTCCAGCTCCGCCAGGCTGAATATTTCCTGTTCGGTTCCCGGGTGCCAGCCCAGGAATGCCAGCATATTCAGGAAAGCCTCCGGCAGAAACCCTCTTTCCTTAAAGCCGATGGTCTTTTCGCCGGTCTGGGGATCCGTCCAGTCCATGGCAAATACCGGGAAGCCCAGGCGGTCACCATCACGCTTGCTTAATTTACCGTTGCCATCGGGCTTCAGGATGAGCGGCAGGTGACCGAAATGCGGCATATCCTGCTCCCAGCCCAGCTTTTTCCACAGCAATACATGCAGGGGAGCGCTGGGCAGCCATTCCTCGCCCCTGAAAATATGCGATATCTTCATCAGGTAATCATCCACCACCACGGCCAGGTGATAGGTAGGCATACCGTCGCTTTTCAATAATACTTTATCATCCAGCAGGCCGGTATCATTGCTGATGCTGCCGCGGATTAGGTCATCAAACTGTATGGTCTCGCCTTCCGGCATCCTGAAGCGGATCACATATGGGATACCGGCCTCCAGCAGCGCATCCACCTCACCGGGCGGCATGCTCAGGGAATTACGCATCCTCATCCTTGTCGTAATGTCATACTGGGGTGAAGGATTTTCCGGGGTCTTGAGTTCCTCACGCATCTTCTCCAGCTCCTCCGGCGTATCAAAAGCGTAATAGGCGTCACCCTGCGCTATAAGCTGCTCCGCGTACTGCCTGTACATAGGCTTACGGTCGCTCTGGCGGTAGGGGCCGTAAGGACCGGATTGCAGCGGGCTTTCATCGGTTACGATACCACACCATTCCAGGCAATCCACTATATACTGCTCTGCTCCCGGGACAAACCTGGTCTGGTCGGTATCTTCCACCCGCAATACCATTTTCCCGTTATATCTTTTAGCGAATAAATAATTGAACAATGCGGTACGGACACCTCCCAAATGAAGCCCACCGGTAGGACTGGGTGCAAAACGCACTCTGACGGATCTTGAATTCATACTGCAAATTTACATTAAGATTACAGATGTGACCGGCATTCCTGCCAAATTCTTTAAATCTTAATTTTTTATAAAATTTCAAATATATGCAACCATTATGTAGGATTTTCTGTAATTGATAGTTATCTTTGAAGCTTGACATTCACACAACTTGTTTCATACATAACAACCTTATGAAGTTAATGCTACGTATTTTAGGGTTATCTGTAATGACGCTCGCCTCTGTTTCAGCTACCGCACAGAAACGCATGGCCAGTAATGACAGAAATAAAAAACCTGCAGCTTCAGCGCCACAATTCATGGATAATGTGGTGATAGAAAACAATAACGAGGTGGTTACCACTACGACCACAACCAAGAGAAGCTACCGTGTAGTAGACAATAACATCCAGGCCGCCAACGAGGAAGAGCCTGCCGAAAATACCAAAACAGCCAAGAACAATATTGAAATAGGCAAGAAGAAAGGCAATACTGCCCTGTATAGCTTTATAGACGACTGGTATGGCACACCATACAGGTACGGCGGCGACAGCAGGAAAGGTATTGACTGTTCCGCGTTTGTAAGAGAATTATGCTCGGAAGTGTACGGGGCAAGACTGCAGCGTACTTCAGCGGCACAATTTGAAGAAACGGAATATATCAGCGATGCCGACCTCCTGAAAGAAGGAGACCTGGTATTCTTTAAGATCAGGAGCAGGAACATCTCCCACGTGGGACTTTACCTCGGAGACGGCAAGTTCGTCCATTCATCCCGTTCCAAAGGTGTAGTGATCAGCAACCTTGAAGATGCTTACTGGAGCCGCTACTATGCGGGCGGCGGAAAAATAAAATAAAAAAAATTTGGAAAAACAAAAGTGGGTTTATATTTTTGCACCCACAAAACAGGCAGAAGTAGCTCAGCTGGTAGAGCATAACCTTGCCAAGGTTAGGGTCGCGCGTTCGAATCGCGTCTTCTGCTCACAAACAAAAAAGACCATCCTTACGGATGGTCTTTTTATTTTTCTCTTTTATTCTTTCACTATTTTAAATATCCTGGTTTCACCATTGGGTGCGGTGCACTTAATAACATATACGCCTGCGCTCCATGCCGACACATCAAAAGCATTCACGCCCTTCTCCAGGCTGTAGCTTCCTGCTTTCCTTCCCGTAACATCATAGATATCCGCCCGTATGGCCATACCATCAAGATTATCCACCCGGATGACATCCTGTACAGGATTGGGATGAATGTTCAGCCGGATGGCCGCCTGCCCCGAAGTGATCCCGTTAGGATGCAGTTCATTAAGCGTCGTATTGGTAACGACAGGGTCATTATAATCAAAAAAGATATGCGCGGTATTTTCGATCTGCTGCCCTTTACGCAAACCCGCTTTCGGCGCTATTTCATAAATGAGATATCCCTTATTATATTCAGTACGGTTACGGCCGGGAAGCCCTATATCATTAAAACGCAGCTTCAGCACATACCGGCTGCCGGAAGCATCCAGGTCCAGGTCGAACTTATGGGTAGCTCCTATTATTTTAAGGGTGCTGACATCAAGCAGCGCTGACAAGGTATCCAGTATATACACATAAAAGGCTGTATCGTTGCCTAAATTCTCAAAATCAATGATATACCTGATAGGTGCGGTGGCATCTGCCAGGTAATGTTCCGGGATCGAGGTTTTCTGGTTGGGATCCCAGCTTGACAGGACGGTCTCGTATTTACTGTACGTATTGTTGGATGGTACAGCATCTCCGGTTACCGGGAAAATAGTCGCTGCCTGTAATACGGTATCTCCCTGCCGCGGCACACTGTTGGCACGCAAACGCAGGTCAACCCGTCCATGTGCTGCCGGCGGCAATGTTCCCAGGTTAAAGGTAATCACATTTCCCGCTATGGTATAATTGGTATGCGAGGTGCTCACAAAGTCGTAATTATCCGGGATCGTATATTCTATATGGGCATTCCTGGAACCTGTATAATTGTTAAAATACTCCAGCGTGACATAACTGAAGGAAGACTGTACCCTGATAGCGCTGTGCACCTGCAGGATCAGGTCGGGCGTACTGCTTAACTGAATGCCCATCTGCACCTGGTTATTCCTGCCTGACAGCGTATCCAGCCGCACCCGGAACTCATTACCCGGCAGGCAGGTGGCATTATTGAATAACGGCCTTACCAGGAATTCATCGTTCGTTACAGCGTTGGTATCGAAAAGGTTCAGTCCCCTTCTGAATTTGGATGCACTGGAAACAATCCTGTCAAGCACGTTATTCCTGTAAACCGCCATTTCCGGGTGCCAGTGATGGTCATCAAACCGGTCGTAATAACAATCATTGTCCATATCCGTGAACCATACCACATTCATGGTCCTGCAATCCCTGATCTCCTTCCAGTAATATACAGGGCACATGGTATATTCATTTCCAAAATCTACCTGGTCATAGATGGTATCTGTTGCAGGATTAAAATAAGGCGCCCATGAAACACCGCTAAGCAGGTAGACCGAAAGAATAGGATACAGGTATCGCATCTCCACATTCATGGAATCAATATTGAACCAGTAATCATACACTTTATAGAACCGGTTATTGATCACCGTAGCGGTATCAATCTGGACTATAGGATTGCCCCCGACATTTGTCACCAGGTTAATGGTCGCAAACGCCCCGTCACGGGTATTCACCGTTTTACCGGTATAGACCAGCTTTTTTTCCCAGTTGGTCGTCACGGGGTTAAAGGTACAGGTGTCGTACCATTCCACCTTTTCAAAAGCAGGCTGTTGCGCCCTGCCTGCCACAGCCAGCATGAATAGCCAGGCAAAGAGTAAAAATCTTTTTTCCATACATTCTTATTTTAACGTTCCATTAAAAGACGTAAACAGAAGGCTAAACCTTGGGCCAGGGGGGAATCTTTTTCTGTTTCTTCCTGCATTCCCATTTCGCTATCTTTGCAGCATGCATTATCTATCTGTAGAAAACCTTACCAAGACTTACGCGGACAAACCTCTTTTTGAAAATATCAGCTTCCACATCAACGAAGGTGACAAGATAGCCCTGGTAGCCCTTAACGGGACCGGCAAATCCTCCCTCCTGAAGATCATCCATGGCAAAGACCTGGCAGATGAAGGGAAAGTATGGATACATAAGGATGTCAACGTGGTTTTCCTGGAGCAGGACCCCGTCCTGGATAATGACAAGAATATTTTAGATAACATCTTCCAGTTCGATCATCCCGTTATCAATGCCATACGGCAGTATGAGCAGCTTGCGGACCAGGACAGCCCGGACCCGCTGCTGATGGCAGAGGCCATGCGGATCATGGACGAGCTGAATGCCTGGCACTTTGAGTCGGTGGTCAGGCAGATACTGGGCAAGCTCAACATCCACCACCTCGACCAACCGGCAGGCACCCTGTCCGGCGGACAGCGCAAGCGCATTGCCCTTGCCAGGATACTGATAGATATGGACCTGGAGCACCGCCATACCCTGCTGATACTAGATGAGCCCACGAACCACCTGGACGTGGATATGATAGAATGGCTGGAACATTACCTGGGCAGGGATAACGTCACCCTCCTGCTGGTGACCCACGACCGGTATTTCCTCGAAGCCGTCTGCAACCAGATCATAGAGATAGACAACGGCACGCTGTACACCTGCAAGGGAGATTACGAGCAATATATGGAACAGAAGGCCATCCGCTATGAGCAGGAGCAGGCCAGCCTGGAAAAAGCACGGAACAGGTACCGTAAAGAGCTGGAATGGATGCGCAAGCAGCCCAAGGCCAGGACCACCAAATCCCGGGCACGCCAGAATGCCTTTTACGAATGGAAAGAACGGGCTACACAGAAGCGGCCGCAGGAAAAGCTGGAGCTGGCCATGAAAATGGAACGGCTCGGCGGCAAGATACTGGAGCTGAAAAAAGTGTATAAATCCTTCGGTGATAAAGTGATCCTGCGGGGATTTGACTATACGTTCCGGAAAGGCGAACGCATCGGCATTATCGGTAAGAACGGCGTCGGTAAATCCACGTTCGTCAATATGCTGCTGGGCAAGGAGCAGCAGGACAGTGGCAAGATCAATACCGGCGAGACAGTGGTATTCGGCGACTTCTCCCAGGAGGGCCTGCAGGTGAAGGAAGATATGCGGGTCATTGAGTATGTAAAGAACATAGCGGAGTTCTTCCCGCTGGCCGACGGCACCAAGCTGGGCGCAGCCCAGTTCCTGCAACGCTTCCTGTTCTCACCGGAAAAGCAATACACCTATATTTCCAGGCTGAGCGGCGGGGAGAAAAAACGTCTGCAGCTGCTGACCGTATTGTTCAGGAATCCCAACTTCCTGGTACTGGATGAGCCTACCAACGACCTGGACCTGCCCACCCTGGGCGTGCTGGAGGAATTCCTGCTCAACTTCCCGGGATGCATCATAATCATTTCGCACGACAGGTATTTCATGGATAAGATCGTAGACCACCTGTTCGTCTTTGAAGGCAACGGGGTAGTCAGGGATTACCCCGGCAATTTTACCCAGTACAGGCTGGAAGAGGTATTCGCCAAAAAGCTGAAAGAGGAAACCGAAAAAGCAGAGCAGGTAGCTGTCACTGCACCGGTAGCGGAGCAGCCCGCCATCGCTGCCGGTAAAAAATTATCCTTTAAGGAAAAACGGGAGCTGGAACAACTGGATATGGACATTCCAAAGCTGGAAGCAGAAAAGTCCCGCCTGGAACAGGAGATGAGCACCGGGGTCATGGAGTATGAAGCGCTCCAGCAGGCTGCCGAAAGGATACAACGGATCAACAGCGAGCTGGAAGAGAAAGAGCTCCGGTGGCTGGAGCTCAGCGAAAGAAATTAATATTATACATTATTATACATTTGTCTGCATAAACATTACCAGGTGTCAACAATCAAAAAATTAGCGGGGCAAACCCTTTGGTACGGAATGAGCAGCGTAGGGGCAAAGATGCTCAACTACCTGCTGACCCCCATCCTCTCCTACCTGATGAGCGATGCCAAGGGAGTAGCCGAATATGGGGATTACAGCTTGCTGTATGCCTGCATCGCCTTTGCCAATATCGTTTTTACCTACGGTTTTGAGACCGGATATTTCCGGTTCAGCAATAAAGCGGGTATCAGCGAGGACCGGCTTTTCCAGACCACTTTCGGCTCCCTCCTGCTCTCCTCCCTCCTGCTGTGTGCCGGTATCGGCCTCTTCAGCAGGGAGATCAACGCCTACCTTGGCTTTTATGACCACCCCGAATATATCCTGTGGGCACTGGCCATTATTGCGCTGGATGCCATCGCGGCCATTCCTTTCGCACGTTTACGGCAGAACAGCCAGCCGCGGAAGTACGCCTTCATCAAGCTGGGCGGCATCATCATCAATATCATCCTGGTCGTTTTCCTGATCGCTTACCTGCCGCTGTATTATGAAAACCATCCTGCGGCCTGGGGAAAAGCGTGGTATTTCAGCCAGAACAGGATGGGCCTGCTGCTGCTGGCCAACCTGCTCATGAACGTGTTTGTTATCCTGATGCTCTTTAAAGAGTGGCGCACTTTCCGCTTCCGTATCAGCCGGTCGCTGTGGAAAGAGGTGTTCAGGTATTCCAGCCCGATGATCGTTATCGGTCTGGCAGGTATGGTGAACGAAGTGCTGGACAGGCTGATGCTGGCCAAGCTGCTGCCTGCAAGCCCGGATATATCCAAAATGCTGGTGGGTATCTATTCGGCCAATTACAAGCTGGCTATTTTTATCACCCTGTTCATACAGGCTTTTAAAATGGCAGCCGAGCCCTTTTTCTTCAAGCAGGCGGCAGACAAGAACTCCCCGCTGCTGTACGCGAAGGTCATGAAATGGTTCGTATTCACCCTCTGCATCGCGTTCTTGTTTACCATGCTATTCATAGATGCCTGGAAATACCTGATCGCAGACGCTTACCGTTCCGGGCTGGGTATAGTGCCGATCCTGCTGATGGCCAATATCTGCCTCGGCATCTATTACAACCTGTCCGTCTGGTACAAGATCACCGACAGGATGCGGGCCGGCATCTACATCACATTGCTGGGAGCGGTCATAACGCTGGCGGGCAATTACATCTTCATACCTTATTATGGTATGTACGCTACCGCCTGGGTCACCTTCGCATGCTACTTTGCTATGATCGCGGTATCCTATGCTGCGGGTCAGAAGTATTTCCCCATACCTTACCCCTTAGCGGATATCGGTAAGATCATCATGCTGATGCTGGGCATATTCGGTGTTCACATGCTGGTAAAAGCCGCCTTTCATACAGAGGACAATTCATCGCTGTCCTTCTTCATCAGCACCGGCAGCGGCGTGGTACTGCTGGTGGCGTTCGTAACGATAGTATTAAAGTGGTTCCGTCCGGAGCTGGGCGGGCTGAAATTACCCGGCATCATACGGAAATAATATGGAAAGCCATCTGAAAACATACCTGTCTGCCGCCCTGCTGTCGCTGGTGATCCCCATATACGGGCAGGACCGGCAGCAGCCCCGGCTGCAATGGGGAGCATATGCGCAGGGCGGCGCTGCCCTGTTCCTGAACCAGTACCATTATGACCGGGAGCTGTACCATTTTCCGCCGGGCATACACGTCCGGGCCGGCAGCCTGACCGCCTGGAAGCCCGCGCCTTTCCACAGGCTGATCCTGGAGACAGTGGTGGACCATACGCAGATACGCTTTACGGCAACGGGATATAACAATAACTGGTCCTCTATCAGATGCTCTCAATGGAGCATCGGGGCGGGCATACATTACAGGATAGCGGTTCCCCGCTTGCCCCGGTTCTGGATACAGGCCGGGCTGCAACAGCGATACAGGCTTAATCCTGAAGCCGTTACCCTTACCGCTTCCCGTCACTCCAACGACAATAATGTCCGGGAAGTACTGGCAGCAGTATATACCGGGACCCTGCGGCGCTGGGAAACCTCCGTTCCCGTAACAGCCGGGTATTACCTGGATAAACAGCACCGGCATGAGCTGGCCCTGTTCGCGGGAGCCGGGATCAGCAGGATGTTCCAAAAGGGACGGGAAGCGTTTATGCGGCACAGCTTCACATTTGCCGACGGTACCGCCGCCGGGTTTTCCGCGCATATCAACGGGATATCCATTCCCTTAGGCGTCCGTTATGCGTGCTGGTTCTGATCCTGCCGGCACAACGGACACAACACGGGGTCTATTCTTCTTCTTTCAGGCGGTCGTCGCTGTAACGGATGTGGTCCTTACCGTGAGGCCAGGGCTTGCCTTCATCATCGACGCTTACATAGACTATCTTATCAATGGTGAGGATCGTTTTATGGGTGATCTTATTCCTGACCTCGCAGGTCAGCGTAAGCGAAGTACGGCCGAAAGCCGTGGCCTTGATACCTATCTCCACTACATCTCCCTGCTTAGCGCTGCTCACAAAGTTGATCTCGGACATAAACTTTGTCACACATTTACTGGTGCCTAACTGGTAAATAGCGTAAATGGCGGATTCTTCATCCACCCATCTCAACAGGCTGCCGCCAAATAAGGTATTATTGGAGTTCAGGTCTTCCGGCTTGACAAGTTTCCTGGTATAAAAATTCATAAATAAGCTGCTGTGTGGTGAGTATTACCGGATCCCGATAGGTATATAAGCCATCCCGGCAACCGGGAAGAGCACAACCAAAACGGATCCGGGAAATAAAATTACAGCCTATTTATGAGAAACGGTCTTCGCTGCGCCGCAAACTGCAGGAAATAACTATTCTTTACGGATCAGCCTGCCGGAACCTGTTTGCTGCAGCTGCACATCCGTCTGCTTCCGGCTGTACACATCACCGCTGCCCGATATGCTTACTGCCGCGGCTGTAATATCACAGTTGCTCATATCGGTATAGCCGCTGCCTGCCGCCGACACCGTCTGCTGCTGCACGGTACCGCTTTCCATGATAAAATTGCCGCTGCCCAGGACGGAGACACTGGCCCGGCCGGCTTCCAGCGAGCCTATCACCACATTACTGCTGCCTGCCATCTTCACGGTAAGCTCGGGAGCGCTCAGCACAGGCATTACGAGGCTGCCCGAACCGGCCACGATGACCGTTTTCAGCGCCGGGGATGTAAGGATAACGGTTACCGGGCGGGCATGTACGGCATTCGGCTTTTTATACCGCAGCACCAGTATGCCGCCCGTTACGTGGTAGCCTATTGCTGAAAGGGTCGCAGAATCGCCGTGTATCCTGACACCCGGCACAGCGCCGTACGTGTAAGTGATCTTGGCATTCAGATCAGCATCAAAGCCCCTGAAATCCGGCACTTCCTGGTAATGCTCCACATAGGGAGCGCCGCAGGGACGCTTATTGCAGGATAAGAAAAAATTTGCGGCGAGCAGGATGGACAGGCAGGCTATAATAACAGAACCGAATGCTTTCATATGGATCCCAAAATGAATATAATAAAAAAATGCAGCCGGGAGCTATTTTACCCGGCTACATTTCATAACGTAAGATTTACAAAAATATTATTCCAGCTCCAACCAATCTGCCTGGATATAATCCGCTTCGCCCCGTGTGAAGGGCACCGCCACAAAGCCTACACTACCCGCCATCAGGGTCCTGGCCGGCACGCGGAATACTTCCCGGTTGTTCACATACCCTATCCACCTGCTGCCCCTTTGCTCAATGCGGACCGTATTCCAGTCGCCGTTGCCGTTCACTGCACTTGAGTAGGTGGGAGGAATGATCTCAGTGATCTGGGTACCAAACCCGTTACCACCTTCATCATATAATGCGTATTTTCCGTTATAGTCAATAGTAAAGGAATAGCCGTAGCTGCCGGTGGATGCGTTATAGCCTATCAGGAGACCGAAAGTATTGTCGGAACCCAGCTTTGTTTCCACCGTAAAATCCTCATCCATATTAAAGATAATATCCTTGGATACATAATAGGCCTGGGAACCGTCGTCATTATAGTCGAATTTGAAAGTACCGTCGGATATTACGCCGTATGCCAGGTTGGGACCATCTGCAAAAGCCCAGTTGCCCCTGTTATCATTGAATTCATCCACATACTGGTAGGCTACCAGGCGCGGTCCTACAGGTGCAGGAGCATATCTGCGGCAGGAGGCCAGTCCCAATATCAATGTTCCGGTCAGCAGTAATAGTAATATCCTTTTCATAAAATAACGCAATTAAAAATTAAAAACCATTTAAACACATAGACTATGAGGTATTTAAATGGTTTAAGGAGTATGAAAAATTAAAGGCTTATACGCTCAGGTCGCTCAGCTTCATGATCAGCTGGTCATGATAGGTCTTGAGCGCGTCCTCGTCCACGTCAGACACATTATCGGAGATGAGGGATCTCTGGTTTTCGTTCCGTATGCTGTTCAGCAATGTCAGCTCCTGCAGGCCTACAAAGCTGTAACGGCTTTTTTTATTGAGCTCTGCGAACTGCTCGCTGGCCACTATGAGCGCACGCTGGTACGCCTCTTTATAATTAATGGCATCTATACAATAGGTGAACAGTATGTAATCCTGGGGATGATCCAGATGCTTGAAAACTATCCTGGCTATGTATAATCTGTATGGACTCATATAAGAAAGATACCCGGTTTATATCCGGCAGTATAATAGTATTAGACGCACAAAGGTGATATTTTATTGGGTAGGAACACATTTTTTTTGGAAATACTTCCTATAACGCATTGTTAATATAATTATTTTAAAAAATAAATTTTGATAAACAGAATAATGTAGTAATTTTGCATCCTTATTTAATTTAGACGTATTGTCTATTTTTATCATTAACCTTCGGCAGCCGTCTTACAGCTTTCAATGGGTGACTATAATTCATGTAAAAAAGGTACATTTATAATTGCCCTGATGTTGAACGTAAGGTGAGCCCGTGCAAAACAATTTAAAATGGCTAAAACAGCAAAAACAGTTTTACGTCGTCAGAAATTACGTTGGCGCATTCGTAAAAATGTAAACGGAACTTCAGCAAGACCACGCTTATCGGTTTTCCGTTCCAACAAGGACATCTACGCTCAGTTGATCGATGATGCAAGCGGAGTTACACTGGCAGCTGCCAATTCCCGTCAGAAAGATATCGCCGCAGCAACAGGCACCAAATCCGAAATCGCCGCCCTCGTAGGTAAGGCTATCGCGCAGAAAGCCCAGACCTTAGGTATTGAAACATGTATCTTTGACCGTGGCGGATACCTGTATCACGGACGTGTTAAATCCCTGGCGGACGGCGCACGTGAAGGTGGACTGAAATTCTAACCGGCCGCTCCCGCATCTCAGCGCTACAGGCGCTGGAATATTTTAAATAAAAGTATTATTGATCACAGGGTCCGGTACCCTGAAAATTCAAAAGTTAAAAAATGTCTCAAAATAACAGAGTAAAAAGTTCTGAAACAGAATTAACAGACAAGGTGGTTGCCATCAACCGCGTTGTTAAAACCACTAAAGGTGGTCGCGCATTTAGTTTCTCCGCCCTGGTAGTGGTAGGAAACGGCAATGGTGTGGTAGGTCAGGGTCTGGGTAAGGCCAAGGAAGTACAGGAAGCTATTGCCAAAGGTATCGATGATGCCAAGAAAAACCTGATCAAAGTGCCTGTAATGAACGGTACTTTACCACACGATATCTTATCTAAGGCAGGCGCTGCAAAAGTACTGATCAAGCCAGCCGCAAAAGGTACCGGTGTACTGGCCGGGGGCAGCATGCGCGCCGTACTGGAAGCCGCAGGCTATACAGACGTACTGGCTAAATCCCTGGGATCTGCCAATCCTCACAACGTGGTAAAAGCCACGGTAAAGGCGCTGAGCGAATTACGCGAGCCTATTCAGGTAGCCAAGCAACGTAACGTAAGCCTGAAAAAAGTATTTAATGGTTAAAACCGGCAGCCCAACATGCTTTCCCGGATGATCATTTAACATTTTTACACCTTATTTAAATAACAAAAGTCATGTCAAAAATAAAAGTAACTCAAGTTAAAAGCTCGATTGACCGCTCTGAGCGTCAAAAGCGTACGCTTATTGCTTTAGGTTTACGTAAATTAAATTCAAGTGTTGAAGTAGAAGCTACTCCCCAGGTTAAAGGTATGGTAGCCAAAGTTCTGCACCTGGTAAAGGTTGAAGAAGTAAACGCCTAATCCGTACTTTTCAGTGTGCCTGCATATGCGGGCACACTGTCAGTTATATTTTCATTTTCATTAAAGCGAGCGGTTGCAAATACACCGCGTAAGTAAAAAACGTATTCAGTCATGCAATTACACAATTTAAAACCTGCTGCAGGTTCCAAGCACAAAGTAAAGAGAGTAGGTCGCGGTGAAGGTTCCGGTTACGGTGTAACCGCCGGAAAAGGTAACAAAGGACAGCAATCCCGTACCGGTTACCAATCCAAGATCGGTCACGAAGGCGGTCAGATGCCTATCCAGCGCCGTATGCCTAAGCGTGGTTTCAAGAACAGGAACCGTGTGGAATATAAAGTGTTCAACTTAGGTCAGATAGATTACCTGGCTGAGAAATACGAATTACAGGAATTTTCCCTGGAAACTCTGTATATCAACGGGTTGATCAACCGTACGGACCTCGTGAAGATCCTGGGTAACGGTGAAATTTCCACTAAGATCAATTTCGTAGTGAATGCAGTAAGTGAAAAAGCGAAAGCTGCTATTGAGACTGCCGGCGGTACCGTTACTATTATGTAATCATACATCCTGTTATCATAATAGCTCCCAGCATTCTTTTCATTACCTTAAAGTTGGAGAAAAGAATTTCAACATAACTTTAAAGGTGCATTTGCCTAAAATTTACAATCTTAATATAAATATTCCTAATATTATTTAAATTGAGGTTTATAAAAATTTGGTAAAATGCACCTTTTGTTGTTTATTCGCAATCCAATGTAAAATATTTCATATAAAGTGAAAAAATTTCTCGATACACTTAAGAACATCTGGAGTATAGAAGAGCTCCGTAAACGTATTCTGCTGACACTCGGTCTGATCCTGGTGTACAGGATAGGCTGTTATATCGTATTACCCGGAGTAGACCCTGCCATGCTGGATAAAGATGCCGCTCAGGATGGTCTGCTGGGACTGATCAATATGTTTGCCGGAGGAGCCTTCAGCCGCGCGGCCATATTCGCCCTCGGTGTGATGCCTTATATCTCCGCATCCATCTTTATGCAGCTGGCCGGTATCATCATACCGCAATTCGCCAAACTGCAGAAAGAAGAAAGCGGCAGGCAAAAAATGAACCAGTACACGCGTTACCTGACCATTATCGTAACCTTTGCCCAGGCCTTCGCATACATCCAGTTCATCAACCAGGCCACCAACGGCGTATATGCAGTAAGCACTCCTTTCTTCTATATCTCAACTATGATCATCCTGACCGCGGGTACCCTCTTTGTAATGTACCTGGGTGAGCGCATCACGGAAAAAGGTATTGGAAACGGGGTATCCCTGCTGATCATGGTGGGTATCTTCGCCCGCCTTCCGAACTCCCTGCTGCAGGAATGGCAGACCAAGGTAGAGAATGACAAAGTGATCTTCTTTATCATTGAAATGGCCTTCTTTGTGCTGGTGATCATAGGACTGATCGCTCTGACACAGGCAGTAAGGAAAATACCGCTGACCTATGCCCGCAAGGTAATGGGCAACAATGCCACCAAAGAGCTGACCGGAGGCTCCAGGAACTTCATTCCCCTGAAGCTGATCTCCGCCGGTGTGATGCCGATCATCTTTGCACAGGCGCTGCTGTTCATCCCTTCCATGGTAGCCGGCTTTGCTACGGATAATCCCGGCGCCAACAAGTTTATACAGGCGATGAACGATCCGGGCTCCTTATGGTATAACCTGATCTACGCATTCCTGGTAATTGCCTTTACCTATTTCTATACGGCACTGACCTTCAATACCAACGAGCTTGCAGATAACCTGCAGCGTAATAACAGCTTTATTCCCGGCATACACAGCGGTCAGCCAACGGCAGACTATATCGGCGCCGTGATGGACAGGATCACCCTTCCGGGTTCCATATTCCTGGCCATTGCAGGTATCCTGCCCGGCCTGGCGATCCTCGCAGGCGTGACCCGCGGCTTCTCGGATTTCTACGGCGGTACCTCTATGCTGATCGGGGTGGGTGTAATCTTAGACACACTCCAGCAGATCGAAAGCCATTTATTAATGCGTCACTACGACGGCTTGATGAAAACAGGCAGGATCAGCGGCAGGACAAATACCGTAAATATCTAATACTATATGCACACATTCAAATGGGATTGATTATCATCAATCCCATTTTTTATCATCAGGAGATAATATTAACTTTCTGAAGAAAAATGTATTTTTGCACCCTGGTTCTCACTACCCTATACGGGAATCAGATATTGTTATAATATAAAAAATGACCCAAGGATGGCATTGATCCCATTAACTAAAATACCAGAAAGAACAGCCCGGCCCCGGACAAGCGGATTGACGATGATCATGGATAAAGGCCTAAGCGTAGCTGAAGCGGAAAATCTCATTTCAGCAGGCAAGCCCTACATAGATGTTGTAAAATTAGGTTTCGGCACATCCTACGTAACACCTGACCTGGAAAAAAAGATCAGCACCTATTTAGATGCAGGTATAGCGCTTTATTTCGGGGGCACCCTATTTGAAGCCTACCTAATGAGAGGACAAATGGAAGATTATATCGCTTCTGTGAAGAGCTTCGGTATGACACACGTTGAAATATCGGACGGCAGCATTACCATTCCCCATAACGAAAAATGTAAGTATATTGAACGCTTTGCCAAAGAAGGCTTTACCGTATTCTCTGAAGTAGGGTCCAAGGACGCCGCCAATGTAATGGCGCCCTATAAATGGCTCAACCAGATGCAGAGCGAGCTGAACGCAGGCTCATCATTCGTGATCGCGGAAGCCCGTGAAGCCGGGAATATCGGCATATACAGGGGCAGCGGTGAAGTGCGGGAAGGCCTGGTAGATGAGATACTCACCCAGATACCCGCCGAAAAAGTGATCTGGGAAGCGCCCCAGAAAGCACAGCAGCTCTTCTTCCTTAACCTCCTGGGCTGTAACGTGAACCTCGGCAATATCGCCCCTAACGAGATCATCTCCCTCGAAGCTATGAGGATAGGCCTGAGAGGCGATACCCTGAACCTTTATTTTGATAAGCTGTAATAATGAAAAAGCCGGGACCTGCCCGCTCCTGCCGTTTCAGCCCTTCTGAGTATGATCTCCCGTACTGCGGCGGCTACCTCGGAAACGGTATGTGCGGTGAAGCCAAGAAATGCTGTAAAAAGTATAAAAAGGGGAAAAAGCCCTGCAAGTCCTGTCCCAAACATTAAGATAGAAACCCGGTAGCCTTAAAGACTACCGGGTTTTATTATTATGCCACAGGCCGGGTGCGTGCTACCGGCTTTGAACCGTACCATAAAAAATGTGTATGTTTGAGCTAAAAACCGGGCGATAATGAAAGCAGTGATACAAAGGGTCACACAGGCCAGCGTCAGCATAGAGCATACCGTGAAAAGCAGCATACGGTCAGGACTGCTGGTCTTGCTGGGCATTGAAGCGGCAGACCAGCAAAAAGATGCCGACTGGCTGCTCCGGAAAATTGTCCACCTGCGGATATTTTCAGACGAAGCGGGCAAAATGAATCTTTCCGTCCGGGACACGGGCGGCGAAATATTGGTCATCAGCCAGTTTACACTCCACGCGCTCACCCATAAGGGCAACCGCCCTTCCTTTATCAAAGCAGCCCGCCCCGAGCAGGCCATCCCGCTTTACGAATACCTGGTCGCGCAACTGGAAGCCTTGCTGCCTCATAAAATCCGGACAGGTACCTTCGGCGCGGATATGCAGGTCAACCTGGTCAATGACGGACCGGTAACCCTTATTATTGACAGTAAAAGCGATGAGTCCCTGTAAGCAGGACAATAAAGTGACAACGCCATCCGATGTTGATCTTACAGCGATGTATAGGTAGCTTTGTCCACCCAGTATAATTCCGCATCCGCAAGATCATCCTGCACATTCACATGACCGCAAAGGCAATGCTCCTGGCGGCGGTTCGTAAAGATATCCTGCAGGTAAAAGCCCATATCCTCCTTGTCCATAAGGGGTGCGCTATAGCAGACCTGCTCTCCTTTCAGCTTGTGCCGTATGCAGATCTCCCCCAGCATGATATTAGGCAGGGTATATACGAATAAAGCGGGGCTGGGGATCGTTTCCGTGCTTTCCAGGAACCGGGTATCTGCTTCTATGCAGCCGTCCGCCGTGGAAATACAGGCAGCCGTCCTGGCCGGGTCAAAGGCGGACGGAGCCTTATCCTTTAGCAGCAGCTCGCTGCACAGGTAAGCCACTTTGGACAGTATATCCATCTTATAAAACTTGGGATAGGCCAGGCCCAGGGCCTTATATACCAGTACGGCCTGCTCCGACGCCCTGTCCGTTTCAAAGGTCATCCATTCCCGGCCATTGACCAGCAGCTGCCGGCGCTTCCAGATCACATGCTCCATACCCATGATTATTTAGATGCCGGCAGCCCTTTCTTTTTATAAGGATTCAGCAGCCAGAGGTACAGGCCAAGCACGATAAATATAAAGGAGATGATCTCCGCCTGTGTAGGATGAATGAATCCCCAGTCATATTTATAGTTCACCCGGATCTTTTCTACCAGGAATCTTTCCAGCCCGTTGAATATCAGGTAAATGCCGAATATCTGCAGCGGCCAGCGCATACGCTTCCTGATCAGCATCAGGAACCCGAATATCAGCAAACAGGCAAAAAACTCATATATGGGCGTAGGGAATACGGCTGCCGGCAGCACGGTAGGATAGCTGCCTTCATATCCTTTGATCCTGATACCTTCCCTGTTCACATTATGCGGGTAATTCTGCGCATATATCCACCTTGGCACACCGGAGGGAGCCGGCGCGTATTTATGAGGCACATGACCGTTAAATTCCGTGAACAGCCCGGGGTTGGCCGCTACATACTGCTCAAATTCTCCCGGCTGTGCCCTTACCAGGGTACCATCCGCCTGTGTGATATAAGCGCTGTTATAGATGCCCCAGTCCCCATCGCCGGCGAAATGGCAGCCGAGACGGCCGATACCATAGGCCAGTATCAGCGCGGGCGCCGCGGCATCGCACAGGCGTGTGAAGGAGAAGTTCTTCTTCCGGGCATAGAAATACAGCGCTATCGTGGCCATGATCAGCCCTCCGTAGAAGGTAAGCCCCGACCCGGAGAAGAGGCTGCCCATAGGGTCCTTTACAAAGCTGTCCCAGGTCTCAAAGGCGTTGAATATCTTTGCCCCGGCGAAGCCGCTCACCGCCCCTATCAGGAGCAGGTCGGCCACCCGGTGATGCGGGAACAGCTTTACTTTTCTTTCTGCCGGCGCCAGGCCTTTTACTTTCCTGGCATCCATATATTTCAGTCCCACAAATACCAGCATCAGCGCGATACCTATTGTAAAGCTGCCCTGCCCGGACATAATATAATTGAGCGGGTCTTCAGCGGCTTCGGGACCGGCCCCGAATAAGCCACCTATCTTATAGCCTGCTATAAAGCCCAACAGCCCGTTGATAAGATAATCCTGCATGCGCACGGGCTTATTCACTATCTCTACACTATCCACGCCCTGGAATACCCCTGCATCGGCGTATCTTTTGAGCTCATTCCGGATCACGACCGCGGCCGCGATGAACGATACGGCTACCAGGAAACCAAAGGTCTTTAAAAAGCTCAACCCGGGAATATCTACACCCAAGAAATAGTCAACCAAATATTGAAATGTCGGGAACATAATAGTAGGAATGGGGAAAGGTTAGTTTTTCATATTTACGAACTGCAGCGGCAGATTCAGGCCGGACTTCCTGCACAACTGGATCACCTCCTGCAGGTCGTCAATTTTTTTGCCGGTAACCCTGACAATATCATCCATAATGGCCGGCTGGACCTTAAGGCCGCTGTCCTTGATCAGCTTCACGACCTTTTTGGCGTCATCCTTGCTGAGGCCGTTGATCACCGTCACCTGCTTTTTCAGTACCTTACCGGAGGTGTGGTATTCCTTATCAAAATTAAAGGTGCTGGCTTCCAGTCCGTTACGCATCGCTTTGGTGATCAGCATATCTTCCAGCTGGCGCAGTTGCATGTCATTCTCAAACTCCAGGTTCACCATAAAGTTCTTTTTATCCAGCTCCACAACGATGTGGGCACCTTTAAAGTCGTACCTTGTGGCAATTTCTTTCTTGACAATATTGATCACGTTATCCAATGTCTGGGCGTCTGCTTTGGCAGAAATATCGAATGAAGGCATAATATTTCACAATTTATAAGATGTCAAAGGTAAAAATACTATTTTAAACTATCACTACCATCCAAAATAAAGCGTGAATGTATATTTTTGACAAAGCATCAAACCAGGAAATATGAGAACGCTCCGGTCACTGGCCTTACTGGCGGCACTTTTATACAGCCAGGGAACCCGCTCACAGACAGCTTATCCCAAAGGTTATTTCCGCAATCCTATGGATATACCTATAGACCTTGCGGGCAATTTCGGCGAATTCCGTCCCAACCATTTCCATACGGGGCTGGACATCAAGACCAACCAGAAAGAGAACCTGCCTGTCTATGCCGCGGCCGAAGGCTTTATCAGCAGGATATCGGTCTCGCACACCGGTTATGGCAATTGCCTGTACCTGCAGCATCCCAACGGCTATACCACCGTGTACGCGCACCTCAACAGCTTTGACGAAAAGATACAGCAGGCCGTACTGCAGCAGCAGCTCCGGGCCCGGCAGTGGAACGTGGATTTTGAGCCGGATTCCGCTACCCTATACTATTCCAAAGGCCAGCGCATAGCATACTCCGGCAATACCGGCGGCTCCGTAGCGCCGCACCTGCATTTTGAGATCAGGAACACCGCTTCCCAGCACGTGATCAACGCCCTGCATTTCCAGTTTGATATCAAGGACGCTACCCCACCCGTCATCCGTAAAGCGGCGGTGTACAACGCCGCTGCAAGCATCTACCTGCAAAGCCCGGCGGTATACGTCCCGGTAAAGGCCCCGGACAACCAATATATCATCCCGCAGACCGTCATCACCGCCTACCCGGTCATCAAGCTGGGACTCACAGCCGATGACTATATGGATAACAGCACCAATAACCTGGGTGTGTACAAAACTGAAATGTATGCGGACGGACAGCTCCTGTACAGTACCCTGATGGATGAGCTGGACTTTGCCCGGAACAGGTGCATCAACGGGTACACAGACTTCAAATACAAGGCAGAGCAGCAGGCATGGATACAGTTGCTGTCCAGGTCGTACAACAACGGGCTGAGCTTTTACAAGGTGCTGGAGCAGAACGGTGCGATCGACCTGTCTGACGGCCGGGTAAAAAATATCAGGATCGTGACCAGCGACTTTTACGGGAATACCAGCGAGCTGCGCTTCAGCGTCCAATATGTACAGGGTCCCGGTACCCCGGCCATAGCCCAGGTACGGAAAGCCGCCACTGCTTTCGACTACCGGGACAGGCATTACGTCTTCAGAACGGATGCCTCCGCTTTTTACGATGACGTCCTGCTGGACATCCGGAAGCAGCCGGGCAGCAATCCCTGGTCCTGCCTTTTACAGCTGCACCATAACCGCATCCCGCTGGCGAGCCCCCAGGAATTATACATAAGGCTGCTGCGGCCGGTACCTTTTGAGCTGCGGAAGAAGCTGGTGTTCATACACGAGGTAAAAGCCCAGTCCCTGCCGGGCGCCCAGGCGCAGACGGGCCTGAAGGCCTCCTTTGTAAACGGCTATGCCTTTGCCAGGATCCGGACCATGGGTAATTACTTCGTGGCAATAGATACGGTAGCGCCCCGGATGGTGGCCGCAGTACCTTCCGCCTGGCACCCGAATACCGCGGTACGGGTTACCGTACAGGAAGAAAGCACGGGTATCCGGTCCTTCAAAGCGTTCCTGGGAGACCAGTTCCTGGTATTCAGCAGGAAAGGGAACACTTTCAGCTACCAGGTGCCTGCTGGACTGCCTAAAGGCACACACCGGCTGAGGATAGAAACGGAGGATGAGAATGAGAACAGGCGGGAGCAAACTTTCCAGGTAACGGTGCATTAATAGAAAGCGTCTTCTATATGTACGATCTCTTCTGTTATATTTTTATTAATAATGATGCTAAGCACATCAAACCGGAGCCGGGTGTATTGCGGATGATCCAACATAAACAGCTCAGCGCATTCCTTCAGGTAACTTTGCTTTCTTTTGGTAACGGCATCCTCCGGGAACCCTAATATTTTAGAGGCTCTTGTTTTTATTTCACAAAAAACTAATGTATCTTTATCAAGGCAGATAATATCTACTTCCTTATACCGGAACCGGAAGTTGGTATGCAGGATAATATAGCCTTTGTTCTTCAAAAATAATTGGGCTATATGCTCTCCCTTATTACCTAATTGATTAAGTTTGCTCAATTTTATAAAAGTTATTTTTATATCTATAATATGGATAAACTCATAGCAGGATTTTCTAATCAGCTGATGAAAGCGTTAGATATTGCCCACAATTATCAGTTCAAATTAGCGAAAAATACGCATATTGACAATGTTCTGATAATCGGGCTGGGCGGAAGCGGGATTGGTGGTACGATCGTTCAGAATTATGTATTTGACAAGATCAATGTGCCTGTGATAGTGAGCAAAGCCTATACGCTGCCCAGGTTTACCCATAAAAACACCTTAGTTATCACCTGCTCCTACTCCGGCAATACGGAAGAGACCATATACAGCCTGAAAGATGCGATACGCCTGGGCTGTCCTATCGTTACCATTACCTCCGGCGGTAAAATTGGCGATCTGTCCGAGGAACACGGGCTGGACTGCATCCGTATCCCTGCAGGCTTCCCTCCCAGGAGCTGCCTCGGATATTCTATGACCCAGATATTAAATACGCTGGCACATTTTGAGCTGATATCCAATGCTTTTGAGGCCGAGATACAGGCAGCCATCTCCTTACTGGATAACGAGGAAGAGGCCATCAAAGCGGAGGCTTTGCGGATCGCTCAGACCATTGCGCATAAAATGCCCGTCATCTATATAGAGAACAATATGGAAGGCGTCGCCATACGGTGGCGGCAGCAGTTCAATGAGAATGGCAAAATGCTGGCCTGGCACCACGTCATCCCGGAAATGAACCATAATGAGCTGGTAGGCTGGAGAGATATCGATACGAACAAAGCGGTGTTCTTTTTACGGACACAGATGGATCATAAACGTTCCAAGCTCAGGATGGAGCTGAATAAGGAAACCATTGCACAATATACACCTCATATCCTTGAAATATACTCCAAAGGGAATTCTTACCTGGAAAATGCCTTTTACCTGATCTACCTGGGTGACTGGATATCGTGGTACCTGGCGATAGAACGTAACTTTGATGCTACGGAAGTAAAAGTCATTGATGCACTGAAATCATCTTTAAACGAGAAATAGCCCTGCATCTCCTCCACGATTTTCCCGGTTAATTAAAAATCAAGATTATGCGTCCTTCAGTAACTCCCGGATTCTCCTATATTCCGTTAGAGGAAACTTTGGAAATCATTCCAAGCCAGAGAAGTATTTTCATTGGTATTCCCAAAGAAAGCTCTTTCCAGGAAAACAGGGTGGCGCTCACTCCGGACGCCGTTGCCGTCCTTGTGAATAACGGCAACAGGGTGGTGATAGAGCACAATGCGGGAGAACGCTCTTCTTTTACAGACAACGATTACAGCGAAGCCGGTGCGCAGGTATCCTACGACAAGGCGGAAGTCTTCAAGGCGGATATGATCATCAAGTCGGCACCTATATCTGAAGAGGAAGTCTGCCTGCTGCAGCCCAACCAGGTCATCATTTCCCCCGTACACCTGCCGTTCCTGAAATCCAAGATAGTGGAGCAACTGATGAAGAAGAAGATCATCGCCATAGCCTTCGACTCCATTAAGGATGACTCCGGCACCTACCCTATCGTACGCTCTATGAGCGAGATAGCAGGCAGCAGCTCCATTATGACGGCAGCCAAATATTTAAGCAATATACACAGCGGCACCGGCATCCTGCTGGGCGGCATTTCCGGCATCCCGCCTGCAAAAGTGGTGATACTGGGCGCTGGCGTGGTGGCTGAGTTCGCCGCCAGGACCGCCCTGGGACTGGGCGCCACCGTAAAGATATTCGACAATTCCATCTACCGGCTGATGCGCATCCAGAATAACCTGGGACGCCGGCTGTACACATCCGTGATAGATCCCAAGGCTCTTCAGAAAGAGCTGAGCACCGCCGATGTGGTCGTAGGCGCCCTGAAGCCCATTAACGGCGTAACACCCGTAGTGGTGACGGAAAGCATGGTAGAGACCATGAAATCCGGGTCCGTTATCGTGGATGTGAGCATTGACAGGGGCGGCTGCTTTGAGACCTCCAGGGCCACCACGCACGAGAATCCTGTGTTCGCCAAACACGACGTGATACATTACTGCGTGCCCAATATCGCTTCCGGCGTATCGCGCACCGCTTCCAAAGCCATCAGCAATGTACTGATGCCCATCATCCTGAGATGCTCGGAGCTGGGCGGTATCGAAAATGTGCTGCACTCCAAGCAGGGCATACGTAACGGCGTTTACCTGTTCAAAGGATGCGTGACCAGCCAGACCATAGCCAAGCGGTTCAACCTCAAGTACACCGACATAGACCTGCTGATGGGCTTTTAACGGCCCGTTGCGCCCGATAAATAAAATGTCTTTGCATTCTAAATGTACTTGTTTAACTTTGTACGCACATTAAAAAAAGAAATCACAACTTTATTATAAACTCATTATATCTATATTAAAATGATAGAGATAAAAGTACCACCTGTAGGCGAATCAATTAGTGAAGTAACACTCGTTCAATGGATCAAAAAAGACGGAGAATGGGTAGAAAGGGACGAGATAATTTGCGAATTGGAATCCGAAAAAGCTACATTTGAGCTCAACGCCGAAAAAGCAGGGATCCTGCATATAGTAGCACAGGAGGGAGATACATTAAATATAGATGATGTTGCCTGTAAGATAGATGATGAAGCTGCACGCCCCGAAGGTGCCGCTGCTCCGGCTGCACCGGCACAGGAAGCGTCTGCAGCGCCTGTTGCACAAGCAGCACAGCCTGAGAAAGCGGCAGCACCGGCTTCCGCTCCCGTACAGTCTGATGTAAAAGCGACGCCCGTGGCCAACGCCATTATGGCCGATAAAAAAGTGAACCCTTCAACGGTTACCGGCAGCGGCACCAACGGTAAAATACTGAAGCACGATGTCCTGTCTGCGCTGGAAAACCCCGGACGTACACCAGGCAAGCCGATGTTCAGCCGCGAAGAGAAAGCTACCAAAATGAGCAATCTCCGTAAGACCGTATCCAGGAGGCTGGTGGAAGCCAAAAATACAACGGCCATGCTCACCACTTTCAACGAAGTGGATATGGGCCCTGTTATGGATATCCGTAAAAAATACAAAGACACCTTCAAGGAAAAGCACGGCATCAACCTCGGGTTTATGTCTTTCTTTACCAAGGCATGTACCATTGCCCTCCAGGAATGGCCTGCCGTCAATTCCTATATTGACGGAGAGAATATCATCAGCCACGAGTACTGTGATATCTCCATAGCCGTATCCGCCCCGAAAGGCCTGGTAGTACCGGTCATCAGGAACGCAGAAAGCCTCAGCATGGCTGAAATAGAAGGCGCGGTAGCCGGACTTGCCAAAAAAGCACGCGATAATAAATTAACAATAGATGAGATGACAGGGGGAACATTCACCATTACCAATGGTGGCGTGTTCGGGTCACTGATGAGCACCCCTATCATCAATATACCTCAGTCTGCTATATTGGGAATGCACAAAATACAGGACAGGGCGATGGTAATAGATGGTAAAATAGAAATCCGCCCTATGATGTATCTGGCATTATCCTACGACCATAGAATTATTGACGGCAGAGAGTCGGTAGGATTTCTGGTAAGAGTAAAAGAACTTTTGGAAAAGCCGGAATTACTGTTATTTGGTAAGGACCCGGTTCAGGCATTATTGGAATTGTAAGAAATTCATTACCTCCAGAACGCTGCAGTCTTCCCTAAGCTGCAGCGTTCTTTATTATATGCCGCCCAAGGCTGCTCGTATGCTGCATATCCCAACCCATGCCGTTCATGGCATCACCAGGTACGAACTTTGTTAAATCAGAAGATTATCTTTCGTTAAGAATGATTTAATTGTAATTTTGCACTCGCTTGTTTCTACAATATTTAAGACCATCAATATTATAAATCATTTACAACATGAGCAATGCAGTTCAAACGGATGTAGTACTTATCGGTGCAGGTATTATGAGTGCAACTTTAGGTGTTTTTTTAAATGAACTCGAGCCCCAATATACCATTCAGATATTTGAAAGACTGGACAGAATAGGCGGAGAAAGCTCTGATGCCTGGAACAATGCCGGTACCGGCCATGCGGCATTATGCGAACTGAACTACACCCCGGAACAAGGTGATGGCAGTATAGAAACCATCAAAGCCGTAAATATCATGGAGCAGTTCGAGGTTTCCAAGCAGTTCTGGTCCTACCTGATCAGGACCGGGCGGATATCTGATCCCAAATCGTTCATCAGGCAGGTACCGCACATGAGCTTTGTGACCGGCGATAAGGATGTCACCTACTTAAAGAAAAGATACGACGCCCTTCAGAAATATAAATTATTCCGGCACATGGCCTATTCGGAAGACCATGGACAGATCGGGAAATGGGCGCCCCTGATCACTACGGGCCGTGACCCCGGTGAAAAGATCGCCGCGACCTTTTCAGATATGGGCACCGATGTCAACTTCGGGGAGCTCACCAGGATATTAATTAAAAACCTGGAGCAGCAGGGAAATACCCAGGTGCATCTCCGGCACCAGGTAGCCGACCTGAAACAGCAAAGCAACGGCACCTGGACCGTTAAGGTAAAGGACCTCGGCACAGGCCATACCAGGACCGTCCACGCACGCTTTGTCTTTATCGGTGCCGGTGGCGGCTCCCTGGCGCTCCTGCAGCGCTCACGCATCCCGGAAGCCAGGCAGTTCGGCGGCTTCCCGGTGGGGGGCCAGTGGCTGGTGTGCAATAATCCCGAGATCGCTGCACAGCATAACGCCAAGGTGTACGGACAGGCTTCCGTAGGCGCTCCCCCGATGAGCGTACCGCACCTGGACACCCGCGTAATAGGAGACAACAAGGCTATCCTCTTCGGCCCCTTTGCCACCTTCTCTACCAAATTCCTGAAAGAGGGTTCGCTCTGGGACCTGTTCGAGACGGTAAAATGGTACAATATGTTCCCGATGCTCAAAGTAGGACTCAACAACTTTGCGCTGGAAAAATACCTGATCCAGCAGTTGCGCTTATCAGCCAGTGACCGCGTGGAAGAACTGAGAAAATTCTACCCGGATGCCAAAGCCGAGGACTGGAAGCTGGAAACTGCGGGCCAGCGGGTACAGGTTATCAAGAACGACAGGGAAAAAGGCGCCATACTACAGTTCGGAACCGAGCTGGTCACCAGCCGGGACGGCACCATAGGCGCATTATTAGGCGCATCACCCGGCGCTTCTACCGCGGTATCTGTCATGCTGAACCTGCTTAAGAAATGCTTTGCGGACAAGTATGAATCAACTTATAAGAACAAGCTGAAAGATATCATCCCTTCCTACGGTGAATCGCTCGAAAAGAATGACGCGCTGCGGGAGCAGGTCAGGGACGAGGCCGCCCGCCTGCTGGAGCTTCGCTGATATATCCTTTAATATATACAAGAGACCGTATAAAAGTAAACAACCCTGTCATATGGAGCTAAGTCCGGGTATTGACAGGGTTGTTTAGTTATATCACATTTCGACAGGCTCAATGTGACACGATAAATTTTCAGTGTAACACGATAAACTTAATGTGATACGACAGGCTCAATGTGACCATACAGGAGGCTTTTTAAATTAGCACTATTATTATATTTACTGACTATCTATATAGGAAACAAAGCCATTACAAGCCGCCAATTATAAGAGATGCCTCACATCCGTTCGGAATGACCAGTCCCCTAAATACCTATATAGCAAAAGCGTTTCTGAACCGCAGGGAGACACTCTCCAGCGAAGCGAATCCCTAATAAAAGATTGTTGCCTGTAAGCAGAGAATTTATACAGGCGGTCAATTCCCGCTAAAACGTGCTGCTTTCACTTTCCGGCCCACGCCGTATACCAGATCTTTGATATACGCTATCTCCCTGTCGTAATCCCTTAAGACATCATCTTTGCCGGAACGGACCTCCACATCGGGAATAACGCCCCTGCCGGGTAAACCCTGCGGGCTGTAAGGAGAGATATTTATCGTGCCCACACGGAAAATCATACGCGTTCTTCTTAATTTCAGCATGGGCAGCTTGCCTGCGACCGTTCCGTTATAGGCGCCGCCGGTCTCCTGTCCTACGATAAGGCCTCTTTGCTCACTGTGAAAATTGGCGGCCAGGATAGCTGCGGCAGAGAACGTGCCGCCGTCCGTGACCAGGTAAACATTTCCCTCGTATTTCAGGTCGCTGGCCGGTCTTACCCTGCTCTGCCTCATCCGGTAGGAATAGGTGCCATCCCCGTTAGACCTTGTCCTGCTGCAATAAATGATACCGTCTACGGTCACTATGGGCACCGCTATAGGGTACAGCCATACCGGCATATTTTTAAGGGTCCAGAACGGCATCTTTATCTTGGAAAGCGTTTTAGCCCTGGGGTTTATAGTGGCAAAGCTGTCACCTGCAGCCAGGTAGCCGTGCAGCCTGTGCAGCTCCGCAAGCCTTCCTCCCGGGTTACCTCTCAGGTCCACGACCAGGTTAGGTATGCCCAGCTTTTTCAGGCTGTCAAAAACCTCCTGGTAACCTTTGGAATAGAACAGGCCCTCCGTAAAATTCCGTACCGTAAAGATAGCCAGTTGGGAGTCTACGATCTCCAGCTCCTTGGCATACCTGCCCGTTTCTGCATTATAGCCGTAATATTCTTTTTTCACCAACGGTTTTTCCTTCAGCGCAGCTATCCTCGCTGTTCTTACAGAATCCGTAAGCATGCTGTCTGACTCAATAAGGGCTACCGCAAGGGAATCCCTGTACTTCACCACGCTGTCGATCTCGTTCTTATAAGACCGTACTACGGTCTGGGTGAATGTGCTGTCCGGCGTTTTAAGGCTCAGCACTACCGTATCCACACGGCCAAAAAGGCGGCTGTACAGCGCCAGGATATTAGAGGATGTGACATGATCGAAATAAGCGTCATTCTTATCTCCGTCGCCTGTAATGACATTCCTGAAGGTATCTTTTAAAAGCTGCGGCGTGATGCTGTTGATCCTCAATACCTCAGCTCCCCTGACCAGGTGCGTATCCACCGTAAGGTCCTCCACCAGGTAATACCTGTTATCTTCCGCCTTCAGCCTGAACTGCGCAAGCGGGCTTTTGGAACCTTTGTACCGCTGCTGCTCCTCTTTGGTATAGCGCTGCTGCATCGGGTACAGGCCGGAATGTCCCTGCCTCACCTGCGCTACCAGGGGGGCGAAACGCATATAGAATTCCCTGGGGCTCATAGGGCGGGTAATGGTATTCCTAAAGCTGTCAAAAGAGGCGTACAGCCGGTCCTTATCCGTGTACCAATCAAGGTCGGGGTGCATGGTGAACAGTTTCTTCTGCACATACTTTATATCCCTGTGCATGGCTTTTACCGTAAGCGGCTCTTCCAGGCGCTCATTATATTTCTTTACAGAGGCGCAACTGCCCAGGAAAGCGATCATCAGCCAATACAAACAATATCTCATCCTGCGAATTTTTAAGACATAAAAATAATGCGTTTCAGGGGCATTATAAATTTTTCTTAAAAAATTCCCCCGAAAACTCACCCCGCCCCTCCGTAAGCAGGGAAGCCACAGATAGCTGTGGTAACTACGGAAATAAATATATCTTTGCACAATCCTTTATTAACAGGTATCAGAAAAGCAGACAGATATGACATCTTTAACCAGTACCATCAGGCATAAAGCGGCAGAGGCTTTCCTCGCCCTGTTCCCGGATTCGGGTATCACGCCGGAAGACATTACCATCAATGAGACCAAGCCTGAGTTTACAGGCGATTATACCATAGTATTATTTCCTTTCATCAAGAAGCTGAGGCAAAGCCCGGAAGCCCTGGGCGAACAGCTGGGTCAGCGCCTGGTAGCCGGCGATCCACTGTTTACCGCCTATGAGGTCATTAAAGGATTCCTGAACCTTACCGTGCAGGACAGCTACTTTATAGGCTTTGTAAAAGATCATTATAAGGACGCGGGTTTCGGAAAACATGCCTCGAAAGATGCTGCCATTATGGTAGAATATTCGTCCCCCAATACCAACAAGCCATTGCACTTCGGTCACCTGAGGAATAACTTTCTCGGCTGGTCCGTATCAGAGATACTTAAAGAAAACGGGTACCGGGTCATCAAAGCCAACCTGGTCAATGACAGGGGCATACATATCTGTAAGTCTATGATCGCCTGGATGCGCTATGCCAACGGCGCCACACCCGAAAGCACCGGCATCAAGGGAGACCACCTGGTAGGCGACTATTATGTGAAGTTCAATGACGCCTATAAAGCGGAGATCGCGGAGCTGACAGCTCAGGGGAAAACGCAGGAAGAAGCGGAAAAGGAAGCCCCGATCATGCAGGAAGCACAGGAGCTCTTACGCAAATGGGAAGCGGGCGATCCTGAAGTGTACAGCCTCTGGAAAAAAATGAATGGCTGGGTGTATGAAGGCTTTGATATCACCTATAAGGCGCTCGGGCTGGATTTCGATAAATACTATTATGAAAGCGATACCTACCTGCTGGGCAAGCACCTGGTGGAAGAAGGCCTGCAGAAAGGCATTCTCTTTAAAAAGGAGAACGGCTCCGTATGGATAGACCTCACGGAAGACGGCCTGGATGAAAAGCTCCTGCTGCGTGCCGACGGCACCTCTGTGTATATGACCCAGGATATGGGCACGGCACAGCTGAAGTATAACGATTATCATACACAGAAAAGCATTTATGTCATTGCGGATGAGCAGAACTACCATATGCAGGTGCTGCGACTGATCATGCAAAAGCTGGGCGAACCCTGCGCGGACGGTATTTACCACCTTTCCTACGGTATGGTGGAGCTGCCCTCCGGCCGGATGAAAAGCCGGGAAGGCACTGTAGTAGATGCCGATGATATGATCGCCGAAATGATCGGCCTGGCCAAGGCGCAGACGGAATCCGCCGGCAAGACCGAAGGCTTTACTGACGAAGAGCTGGAAGCCTTGTATAAAACGATCGGCCTGGGCGCGCTGAAATTCTACCTGCTGCGGGTAGAGCCGCGCAAAAAAATGATATTCAATCCCGCTGAGTCCATAGACCTGCACGGATTTACCGCCACCTTTATCCAGTATGCGCACGCCCGTATCTGCTCCATATTGAAGAAGAACGAAGGCTGGGAAGACCGTATCGCGGCACTGGATATCAGCAACCAGCCGCTGGCAACGCTGGAAAAAGCCATACTGCTGCACCTCGAACAATATCCGCAGATAGTGGCACAGGCAGCAGACGAATACAACCCGTCAGTATTATGTAATTATGCCTTTAAGCTGGCACAGTCGTTCAATTCCTTCTTTGACAAGCACTCCATTATCAGGGCGGAGAACGATAATATAAAGACCGTACGCCTGCTGCTGGCCAGTATGACCGCCAGTATCTTAAAAAGGACCATGGGTATGCTGGGCATCCAGGTGCCGGAAAGAATGTAAATCCTGTTCGTATCACGATTATCAAAAGAGCCTGTTGCACCAGCATACAGGCTCTTCTATTTTTTATGGATTTTATAGCATAACGTCATATTATGGCAGTGTGTTACAGGAACTTCAACCCTGTTTGCTTGCATAAATATTGTAATTTGCAGGATATACCTATAATAAGGCATCAATCAATTATGAGAATATTACATACCGCAGACTGGCATTTAGGTAAAAGGCTGGATAATTTCTCCCGCCACGAGGAGCAACTGCTGGTACTGGAAGAGATCATAGCCATAGCAGACAGGGAAACCGCAGATGTCGTGATCATCGCGGGCGACCTGTATGACAGCTTCAATCCTCCCATGGAGTCACAGAGCCTGCTGTATAAGACCCTGAAACGCCTGGCAAAGGACGGTGAACGACCCGTTATAGCCATAGCCGGCAACCACGACAGCCCGGACCGCGTAGACAGCCCGGACCCCCTGGCCAGGGAATGCGGCATTATCTTTATCGGCAGACCCCGCGCGGAGATACAAAAATTCGAGGTAGCGGGCAGGTTCGCTATCACAAGGACAGCCCAGGGATTCCTGGAGCTGCAACTGCCGAAGCACCCTCCCCTGCGGCTGCTGCACACCGCCTTTGCCAATGAGCACCGGCTGAAGACTTACCTGGGCGATGACAAAGGCACGGGCCTGCATACCCTGCTGCAGGAACACTGGCAGACGCTGGCAGACACCTATTGCGATACGCAGGGCATCAATATCCTCGTTACGCACCTGTATATGCAGCAGGTGGGAAAGCCCCTGGAAGAACCGGACGGCGAAAAGCCTTTAAAAGTAGGCAACGCGGACATCGTCTTCACCCATGCGATACCGGAGCAGATCGGCTATACCGCGTTAGGGCACCTGCACCGGTATCATAATATCGGTACGGCTTCAAGGCCGGTAGTATATCCCGGCTCACCCCTGGCCTACAGCTTCAGCGAAGCGGGCCAGCATAAGTACGTAATGCTCCTGGATGCACGGCCGGGGCAGGATATCACTTATCAGAAGATACCGCTGGCACAGGGTAAGCCATTGTACCGGAAAACATTTAACGATATCCCTTCCTGCCTGCTGTGGCTCAATGACCACCCGGAATGCCTTGTGGAGCTGACCCTGCTTTCAGATACCTTTTTAACGCCCGGCGAATTAAAGCAACTGTATGATGCGCACAAAGGGATTGTCTTTATCATTCCCAGGATCAGCAGCGGGCAGCCCCACCCGGAAACGGCCCGGCAACTGGACCTGAACCAGGACATTACTTCCCTGTTTGAGGCATACTTCACACAGAAGAACGGCCTCCCGCCAGGAAAAGAGCTGCTGGATATTTTTACAGAAATCGTACACGCTTAACCGACCTCTTTTTATGCTGCCCATTTCCTTGACCATACAGGGCGTTTACGCTTACCTGGAAGAACAATTTATAGATTTTGAAGACCTGACCGCCACCGGGCTGTTCGGCATATTCGGCCCCGTAGGCGCCGGGAAGAGCACCATCCTTGAAGCGATCAGCGTTGCGCTGTACGGTGAAAATGACCGGCTGGACACCACCAATTTCTGGTACAACCTGCTGAACCTGAGATCAGACAAAGCCGCTATTGTGTTCATCTTTGAATATGAAGGCGTACGTTATAAGTTCGAAGCACGCTGGAGAAGGAATACAAAGAAATTTCACGATATATCCTATAAGGAAAGGAACGGCTATAAATGGGAGCATGAAAGCTGGATACCCGTAAGCAATAACGCAGCCGACATCCTCGGGCTGAGCTATGACCATTTCAAAAGGACCATAATCATTCCCCAGGGCCAGTTCAGGGAGTTCCTGGAGCTGAAGCCCAAAGAGCGTCGGACAATGATAAAGGAGATCTTCGCGCTCCAGCGCTTTGACCTCAGCGAGAAGATCAACACGCACTATAAAGAAGCGGAAGCTCAAAGGCTGCTGCTGGAAGGAGAGCTGAAAGCCTATACGGACGCGGACCCCTCCAGGCTGGACATTTACGCATCAGAGCTGGAACGCCTTCGGCAGCAGCTGGCAACAGCAGCCCAGCAGCTTGAAAAAGAAGAGGCTGCCCTCCGTTCCGTCATAGCCCTTCACGAGAAGTGGCTGCGGCTCCAGGCACTCCGGCAGGAAGCAGCACTGGCGCAATCACAATTGCCCGGCTTCCTGCTGCGTAGACAACAGCTGCAGACCTATATTAATGTACAGGCCACTTTCAAAAGTCATATAGACCAGCTACAGAGCCTTCATACACAACAGGAACAGCTACACCGAAACCGTGAAACGCTGGAAAGCGCACTGGAACGGCTGCAGGCACAAAAAGCAACCTGTGATGAGGAATACAACGGGGTCAGGAGCTCGTACGAACACCTGTCTGACAAGCAGAAGCAGGTGTCGGATTTTGACATTACGCTCAGGCTCATCACCTGCTTCCGGAACAAGGAGCACCTGCAGCAGCGAATACGCGCCGGGCAGGATCATATCCTGCATAAAAAGCAGGAAGCGGATAAAACGGCCGCGGCCATACAGGAGGTACAGACCGCCCGGGCACAACTGGCGGAGCATCCCCTGGATTATGAGCTGATACAACAAATAGACCAGTGGCTGCAGACCCGGGAGCTGTATATAACGGAGACCGGAAGAACCCGACAGCAGCTCAGTCAGCGGGAACAGGCTTTGCAGCATACCCTGCAGCAGTTTTCACCCTACTCTCCGGAACAAGAAGCCTATACCGCGCTTTTTGAGCAGCAACGGGACAAGCTGCAGGCATCCCTGCAGGAGATACGGGCCGAAGAGCAGCAATTGCTGATCCGGTCGGAACTGCAGCAGTATGCCCACTCGCTGGAAGAAGGTTGTCCCTGCCCGCTCTGCGGAGCCACCGCCCACCCCAGGGTGCTGCAGGCCGAAGACCTTGCCCCGCAACTGGCTGAGATCCGTAACCGGCTGGACGCCTGCCGGGAAGCGGAACAGGCGCTGGAAAAACAGTGGAAAGCCTGTGATAAGCTCGCCATGGAAGCGGACGGGCACCGGAAAGCCCTCGCAGAGCTGCAGCAGGCCCTGGCAAGCGGGGAAGCCAACCTCGCAGGCCATGAAGCGGGCTATGTCTTTGATGTCCTCCCTAAAAATGACCTGGCATCCTACCCTGCATTGAAGCAATCATTCTTTAGGAATGAGCAGCAGAAGCAATCGTTGCGGTCGCAGCTTGAAGCCCTGCAGGAGGCGGCCGAACGCCACCGGGCAGACCTCACAAAGTTTGAAGAAGGCGTAGCTCTTATAGAAAAGCAGGTAGCCGCGCTGGAAGCGGAGATCGGCATCCATTTCTCCAATATCGCCGTTATAGACGCCAATCATTATATCCGGCAGGGAGCGGAAGCCGTAGAGCAGCAAAAGCATATCATAGCGGCACAGATACAGGACACAGAGACCAGGTATCACAGTCTGACCGCTGCATTAAAAGAACTGGAGCAGGAGATAAGCAAAACAGAGGGCCAGATTGAGAGCACCAGGCACAGTATAGCGCAGACACAGGCGGCAACGGCACAGGTGGAAGCCGACATACGGTCGGCACTGCAGGCAGCCGGCTTTGAGACCCTGGAGCAGGTCCGGGAGATACTGGAGCAGCAGCCGGACATTCAGCAGGAGCAGGAAGCGCTGGACCTTTTTTTCCAGCGGCACAATACCCTGCAGGCAGGATTGCAGGAGCTGGAAGCATTGCTCAACGGGCAGACAGTGGATGAGGACAGGCTGCTATCACACCGGAACGCCGTAGCAGCGCTGCAGCAGGAAAAGGACAGGCTGATAGGCAATATATCCGCCATGCAGGAACAGCAGGAGCTCCTGGCCAGGCAGCTCAGGGAACAGCAGGCATTGCAGCGGTCCTATGACGCCATTGCAGTAAGGACCGCGCACCTTGATACCCTCCGGAAGCTCTTCATGGGTGACAAGTTCATAGAATTTGTATCGCGTTCCTACCTGCTGCAGCTTTGCGCCTATGCCAATGAAAGATTCCACAGGCTTACCCGTAACCAGTTATCGCTGCAACTGAACGACCAGAATGAGTTCGAGATCATTGACTACCTGAACGGCGGTAAGCCGAGAAGCATCAAGACACTTTCAGGCGGACAGGCGTTCCAGGCGTCGCTCTGTATGGCGCTGGCCCTCGCGGAAAGCGTACAGGCCAGGTCCGGGCAGGAGCGGAACTTTTTCTTTATAGATGAAGGCTTCGGCACACAGGATAAGGCAACGCTCCAGACGGTATTCGAGACACTGGACAGCTTAAGAAAGGAAAAAAGGATCGTAGGCATCATTTCGCACGTGGAGGAACTGCAGGAGAATATCACCAAATACCTTTACGTGGAGAAAGACGAGCAGCGGGGAAGCCTTATATCCCAGTTTTAATGTACCTTCATCCGGATAAAAACAGGTTGTAATGAAAGTAAAGAAACATTCAGGCGAGCTCGTCGATTTCATACCCGAAAGCCTAAAGCAGTCACTGAGAAAATCCGGGGCTTCCGAAGCACAGGTAGACCAGGTATATGACCGGATAGCCTCAGAGCTGTACGAAGGGATCAGTACCCGGGAGCTGTACCAGAAAGCCTTTAATTATTTAAAAAAGCACCGCAGGGTCTATGCGGCCAAATACAGCTTGAAGAAAGCGCTGCGCGACCTGGGTCCCGCAGGTTTCTATTTTGAAAAATGGGTATGCAGCCTTATGCATTATATGGGCTATGAGACAGCCAGCAGCCAGACGCTAAGGGGTCATGCCGTTACGCACGAGATAGATGTGGTGGCCATCAGGGATAATGAGTTCCATATAGCGGAATGTAAGCTCCGGAATGACGTGGACGCCAAGATACCCGTCACTACCCCTATGTATTTCCTGTCAAGACTGAAGGATGTGACAGGTCTCCCCTATCATTATTTCGGGAAGGAGCGGTATGTCACCAAAGGATGGCTGGTCACCAACGCCTATTTTACCAAAGACACCGTAGACTTCGGTACCTATTATGGCATCAATCTCCTTTCCTGGGATTATCCCGAGGGCAGGTCTATCAAAAACCTGACAGACGAGGCTTCCCTTTATCCCATAACCTGCCTCACAGCCTTATCCGAAATGCGGAAAGGCCATCTTCTCAATAACAATATTATACTTGTCCGGGATCTCCTGGACCAGAAAACGCAGCTGGCCCATATCATTAAAAATAAAGAGGAACTGCAGGAGATACTTAAAGAAGCCGAGGAAATGGTTGCTTTTGTCCGTTAAATCTTTTAACTTTATCGCCACAACACTAACAAAATAGTGTCATTTATTGTGTAGCAATAATGCCATATAATATTATTCCCGGCTTATGAAGATTTTGAGGAAGTGCGCTAATAGCCTTAGTTCTTTGACACCCTATTCAGCCACACCATAAGATCCTATGATAGCAAACGGCTATCATTAACCATAGAGGTTGCCACGACACAAGCTTTCCGGGGTGATATTGACCCGTCCGTCCCGGGGCGCCCGTCGGATCCGGCACCTTATTCATTTTTTACCAACTTGTATTTGCTGTAAAGTAATCTGTTATCCGGATGCCTGCCGTGGTACTGCTGTATCACCGCCTGCCGCATCCGGTAAATATGAAACAAACGGTGCATTCTGTTAATTTCACATGTGATTAAACAAAATATCGACCGTCTGCGTTATGAAATGCAATGTTATATAATTCAAAATAAAAATATAAATAAGTATTTATTGTTCACTTTCTTAAATTTTTTTAGCCTATGAGATGATAAAAAAACAAACACCAAACCAAAACCTAAAAATTTAATCATCCTTTACAATACCATTGTAACGGGTGTTTGCATGTGGGCAACACTTATTTTACCAGTAAGGCCCATTTTGCCAAGACCGGAACCAAAATCACAACCAAAAAAAAATCGTAAATTATGCAGTCTTATCTACACCAGGTGGGCAAATATGCCCTTCATGCCTATGTACGTACATGTACAATTCTCCTCCTTTTGCTGGCAGCAAACCTGAAAATGCAGGCACAATGCCTCACGAACATCACCGCTGCCAATACCGAAGTAGCAATGTTCAACGGATCTACTACCTGTATCTTAGGATCCACGATCTGTTTAACGTCCACTCAAAATGCCGAACTGGCCAGATCGGTGGATGGAGACATTAACTCTTACACGGAATGGAGCAACCTTGTCAGCGTGCTCGGCGGCTCCCAGGGAATATCCCTTAAAGCAGTTCCCGGGAATAATTACAATAACAAAGTTGTCGGGATCCTGCTGTCCACAGGTGGCGGCATCCTCGACCTGAACCTGTTGGGAAGCCTGAGCTTCAGCCTGCTGAACAACGGTGTGGTGGTTAGTACCCAGACCTATTCCAACCTGATCTCTACAGGCGGTATCCTGAACGGAGGTACCAGCTCGATCGTTTATTTCCCTAACAGCTCACAGTTGAGCTTCAATGAGATCCGCATCTTCAAAAACAGCGGCCTGATCTCCGCGCTGGATGTTATCAGGCTCCATGAAGTGGTCCTGCTGGACCCGGACTGTCCCGGGGAGAACAACAACATCTGCCGTGACTTCATCCAGGGAACAGGAACAGTCATAACATCCACCACCGGGATCTTAAATGCCCTGGGCGGCATTTCCAACCTGGATAACCTTAACAATGGCAATTCCAATGATTTCATCACTATGGGCTTTGTTGTCAATGCGCTTACCACGCACTCCGTAGGTGTAACTGACCTGCTGAATCTTTACAACAAGACAGGCAGCACCAGAGTGGGTGTAGTGGTAGAACCTTCTGCCGCCGGCCTGCTGAACCTCGACGCGCTGGGCAATCTGAACGTGCGTATCGTCACTTATCTGTATGGTGTGAAACAGGATTCCTCTGCCGTAATCAACCAGGGATCAGGAAATTCACTGCTGGCGCTGTCCGCCCTGACCTCCAATTTCGGAAACCAGGCGGCTAACAAGCAAATGTTATCCTTTATCACTACCAAGCCGTTCAATGAAGTGAGATTGCAATTCCTGCCTACAGTCAACCTGCAGACCGCTCCGCCGCTCAGGCTGTACGGATTCTTTGAAGAGCCCTTAAGCTGCGGCGACTGTGTCAATAAGCTCAAGACCCCAACAGCCAACCCAAGCGCTCCGGTAAAAGGTACGATAAGAACCGGCACCACCTGGACCAGTGGCCCTCCCGGACTCTTCGCCGGGATCAACAACACCGACAGGGTACTCGACAATGACGAGAACAACTATGCCTCCATAGTAGGCGTATTGGGCCTGGGCACCGTTAGAATGACGGTACAGCTGGATTCAACACTGGAGGCCGGAACCTTTGCAGGATATGAAATATCCGATGGCGGCTCCCTGCTAAACCTCAGCCTTTTGTCAAACATCACTATCACGACCTATAATGGAACGACATCACAGGAGTCCTTTTCATCAGCACAGCTTGCAGGGCTCGCCTTGCTAAACGGGGGCAGCAGCCAGACCTCACTGGTCGGCTTTATGGCTACCAAACCATTCAACGCGGTAATGATCGAGTCTTCTGTTTCCCTGTCAGTATTGCCTAACCTGAGGATACATAACCTGGCCATCATCACGGACCAGGATAATGACGGCACTCCCGACTGTATAGACGCGTATCCGAATTGTGATAACAGCATAGATGCCGATAATAACGGTATTCCAGATGCCTGCGATATCACGGATATCACGTCGGTGGTAGAGCTGCTGAGCAATGTGACCAGCTTCCGTGCCGGTGATACTTTGCTGTACAAGGCTACCCTCACCAATACCGGAACAACCATTGCCAGCAACATCCAGTTCACGTTCAATCAACCGGTGGCCGGCACTGTATTGAAATGGCAGAAAGTAACATCTTCACCAACCAGCGCCCTGGATACTTTCAATGGTACCGGCAATATCAGCGAGACCATACCTTTTATCTCCAGCGGCTATAAAGTGGAGTACTATGTGACTGTGGTAATGGCCCCCAATACCAATGTGCCTTTCGCCATCAGTTCCATAGAAGTGAATAAGCCATTCTGTACGGTCACTACTGCCTGCGCGCAATGCAGAACCGCGCCATTGCCAAGAGTGGACTTCCCGGATCTGATGCTGGCTACGGAATCCCTGAATACCAAGCTCAACAGCACCACACAGGTAGATATGGACCTTGTGATCAAGGAACTCAACAACGTAACTACAGAAAAAGAAGTATGGATACTCATTCCCAAGTCCAACAACGCTTATACCGTATCACTGAATACAGGAAGAAACACAACTATCATTCCGCATCCCGGTGAAACGACAGACCATGCGAACTGGACCCTGGATAATGTATCCAACAGCCTGTTCTACATTTTAAAATCAAATGCCAACTATTTCATTGAAGGCAACAGTACCAAATACATACCCCTTACGCTTACCAAGGCAGGAACGTCTACCAACTATGAGCTGAAAAACATCACTTTCACGATCAATAATAACAGGTCTGGCGGAGACATTACCCCTGCGAACAATGTTACTGTACTATACATATTATATAACGTTCAATAAACATCACGCACATATGAAAAATTTATTTGTCACTATATTATCGCTCCTGCTGATAACAACGGGCATCACTGCTTTCTCACAGATATCCGGGCCGAACCTGCAAGTAACGCTCCCTTACCGTGGCAGCACTACCACCTCGCCCATTGTTCCTGCGAGCAATGCAATCACCGGGCCCCAGGATTTCATGGGCTATGATTTTAATGCGCTGTTCACTTTCAGCTATTATATCCCGAATGATTATACGGTTCCCGCCTCAGGTAACCATGACCTGTTCATCGTATTTAACAATACGGCGTACCTGGAGTACCTGCTGGATGGCAGCAACAACCTTATGGATCTGAGCTTTGATCCGAGGGTAACCGTAGATCTCCTTCCGGGAAATACCATAAGAGTACGGCTTAACAATAATGCCGTTTTCCAGGAATTCACCAGTTTCGATGTGAGCTTCAGGGTGCATATCAAACAGCCGGGCAGCAGCATTACCGCTCTCCAGTATTCTGTAAGCAGTAATCTCGGCGGTAACAGCTCCAACCAGTTCAGCTCTTCATTTAATATTGACAACACGCCGCTGCCTATTACAATCGGCGTATTCAAAGCCACCAAAATAAATGAATCCAAAGGGCACCTGGAATGGAACACTTATAAGGAAGAAAATGCAGAAGGCTTTATCGTGGAAAGAAGCGCTGACGGTAAAGGATGGGCTCCTATAGCGTTCGTTCCTACCCAGGCGCCAAACGGTAACAGCAGCGTTGAACTCAAGTATGGACTTTATGATGAAAGTCCTCTTGACGGTAAGAACCTGTATCGTTTGAAAATGTTAGACCTGGACGGGTACTATGAGTATTCCGCTATCAGGGAGCTTGAATTCTCCCGCCCGCTGGAAATAAGCGTATACCCGAACCCTGCACAGGATTATGTCACCGTTACATCCCAAAGGCCGATAAGCATTTATATATATGACCTGAACGGAAAAATGGTGTATCATCAGCCATTATCCAGTGAGCTGATCACTAAGATCCCTACTGCAAACTTTACCAACAGCAATTATAAAGTGGTGGTTATAACTGATACGGGTGAGCAAAAACAGTTCAGCCTGTCTGTCATCAATTAATAGTTCCTGTTCTTAATACAAGAAGGGCTGCCCTGCCGGGCAGCCCTTCTTCTTTTTTCCATATCCGCTCTTAGTGTGTTTTTACTAATTTAAAACGGGAAATATGATTATCCGGAGTCTGTATGGTAATCTGATACGCTCCCGGCACAAGCCCTTCCAGATTAACGCTTTCAGAAGCGGCTGTAGCTTTAAACGAATGTACAGCCTTACCAGCAGCATCATAAATCAAGATATGCTCATTACCCTCCAGGTTACTGATAGTAATGCTTCTGCCTGCAGGATTAGGATAAATGGCTATTACGCCGGGCTTGCCGAACCATACCATTCTCACAGGAGAGTAAGTATATTTTCCGTCAAGATCCATTTGCCGCAGCCTGTAATAATTATGACCGCTCAAAGGTGACATATCCGTATAGCCGTAGTCGAGCCGTACCGTGCTCCACCCGTTATCACTTTTACTGGGCACCATACCCGTCACATCCCATTCCCGGGCATCACCGCTCCGTTCAATGATGAACTCTTTACTATTCTCTTCGGAAGCTGTAGACCAGGCCAGCACAGCATGTTCCTGTTTACCGTAAGCCTCGAAGCTGATAAGCGTAACAGGCAACGGCTGATTCCAGAACAGGTTGTACACCGAAGTATTGGACAAAGCGCCCGCAGCATCCTTAACGCGGAAGTCAAAAGATACCGAGGTGTAATTACCGGGTCCGTTGAGCTTCAGGGCCAGCCTGGAAGGATCGAAGCCGGGTATTTCCAGTCCCGGGAAATTGGTAGCATCTACAAGAGTGCCGTCATACAGCAGCACAGGGCTGCCCGTCTCCAGCGCGCCGACATAAGGCAAGGCCGTTATCACCAGCGTTAAGGAATTGGCCGGACCATCAGGATCATTATAGACCACGGGACTTACTGCCGGATGCGGACCGGAAGAAGCCGGTACCGTACCATTCAGCCATATGATATCCCTTCCCTGGGGCTGGCTCGCCAATCCGTAGGCCGACCCGGAAGTGACGGGAGGCTGCTGCATCCCGAAATCCTGATCCGTAATGGCGGCATTCGCGGTATTCAGGTCAATAATATTGGCGGTATTTGACTGAATGGCAGCATTGCCCGGACCGACATACACACCTGTATTCACCCAGCCTGCCGGGAATACGGTAGCAGGCTTCGGCTCGCTTACCGCACCCGCCGTGGCCGATATCTGGATCTGCAGACCGCTGGTATTTGCAGGTACCTGGCTGAAAGTATAATTGCCGGCGGCATCTACGGCTACTGACGCTATTACGTTACCGTCAGGATCTATAAGATTGGCATACTGAGCGCTGCCGGTCATTGTACTACCGCCGGTACTGCTGCCGGGCAGACCGCTTACATTGGTTTCCGTTCCGTTCTTGGTCCGGCTGCCGTCTGTATCGTGCCAAATCTTACCTGATACACTGATCACCTGTAAAGGTATATTTACAGCCGATGGTGTACCCGAAGAAGCCCCCGCATTATCTTTTGCGGTGTACCTGACAACCGGAGTGACATTGCCGTCCACCGGGTCAACAGATACCGGGACTACAGGCGTGCCGGACGGCCCGGTAGGTATTTCCACACCCGTAGCGGCAGGGAATACCATGCATACCCCGGTAGGACATACAGCAGGTATAGCTCCCGCGTTCGCATAATAAGTAGTGTCGTTGACCCGTAAAGAAGTTACATCCGACGGGAACCCGGTAATCGTAATACTGCTGATGCTGCCGTCCGGATCGCCCGGTAAAAAGGCATTGGTGATCACCACAGGATTGGTGCCCCCGGGGTTACCCCGGTCAGGCAGTGTGTTATTGGCAGTAGCAGGCGGCCGCTGTATGCCGAAATTAATATTGTTCATATTTGCCGACAGGTTCACCGGCAAAGTGCCGTTCTGTAAGGAATGGATGCCGGTATGGGCAACAGTGCCCAACTGGGCGCCCGTAAACTGCCAGCCGCCGGGAATATTTGTAGCCGGGGCAGGCTCGAACAGCGTACCCTGTACGGAGGAGACCTGCACCACGTAATTGCCGGAAGGGTAAGCGCCGGTGAATGTATAGCTGCCGTTCGGCTGTATGGCAGCGGTTGCGATCACATAGCCCAGGTTATCCAGCAGGTTGGCATACATCTGTACACCGGCCGGCTGGCTGATGCCATTGCCATTCACCAGGCCATCTGTCAGGCCGTTGGTATCATGATACAGGTTGCCGCCCAGCGTATAGACCGCACCGGCGCAGTTAGGTACCTGCGCGGCGCTTTTGGTAAAGGTCGTATTATTGCCGGGGGCTTCGCTGCCATTAGCCATAGCGCCGCCATTGTACCGTCCCGTATAGAAGAATTCCTGTGCCCCGTCCGCAAAGGCGATAATATGATAGCCTCCCATCTGGAAGTTGGAAACAGAAGTAACCCCGGCCGGGAATGTACGCGCCGCCGGTGTGGTAACATCACCGGATGTGGTGCCATTACCCAGTATGCCGTTGTGGGGGCTTCCCCAGGTATAAAGCCGTCCTGTGGACGTCAGCGCAGCGACAGTGTATTGCGGCGCCGAACTGGTACCGGCAAAGGAGTTATTTGTACGGATCTTTTTGACCAGCGGGATGCCCGTTATCTTATTCCAGGCCAATACGGCATTCGTATTGCCCAGGCCAAGCGCGCCGTTCTGCCCCGATCCCAGCACATAGATCACACCATTGGTGCCCAGCAGGAACTGTGCTGCCCCGGCTGACCCGGCCTGTACTATTTCCGGGCTTTTAGGCTGCATATTCTGCCCGAAGTCCGCATGCAGGTTGGCTGTAATATCCGCCGCCATATTCGTCCTTGCAGAAGCGGCATTATTGCCCCTGTAAACGTTATTACCCCATACATATACCCTGTTGGCGCTGGTTATGGCCATCGCTGCCGTACCGGCAAAGCTGAGCTCCCGCACCCCTGTCAGCGGGGTATTGGCCGCAACGAGCACCTGGTGCCAACTGGTATTCAGGGTATTGCCGGTAGTATTATCACCATATACGGCAGGATGACAGGCGCTGTTGGTACCCGCCTTGATCCATACCTCACCGGTATTGGTAACAATCGCCAGGCCTCCCCTTGCCGACCTGATAAAATTAATGTCAGCAGCAGTAACGCCTGCAGGCAATACGGACAACTGCGTCATACCTGCGTCGCCGTTCACCTGGCTGTTTACAGTATTGGCACTGAAGCCCCAGCCCCAGATACCCTGGTCCGTCAATATCCACATCTGCGTATTCTCTGTGCCGCTGGTTCCTACCGAGCTGGCTGCCACACCCCTGGGCACACCATTATATTCATATAAGATCTTGCTTACCGATACATTCACGCCCGGTTCCGCAGAGCTGGAAGCCTCGCCCCAGAAGGTTACGGAAGGCTGCCCGTTAATAACCAGAACGGCAGAATTTGCCGATGCGATAAGGTCGTTCGCTGATGGATCCGCACAGCCGATAGGCGGTGGCGGTGTGCATAAATGGGCATCTGGGGTATTGATACAGTCAAAGGATTCCCTGTCCGAATCACCGTTGATGCCATTGCCCATACTGCCTCTTACGAGGTGACCGATATAGCAGAAGCGGTTGCTGCCCTGGAGAAAGGCGATGGTCGTATGCCCTCCCATGTGAAAGTAGCCCACCTTGGCATTGTTCACGCTGAAGTTGGGAGGTACCGTAGGGAGTGAGTAAAATGTATTGCTGCTGTTGGGTCTGCCCAGCATACCCCTGCTGTTCTCTCCCCAAAGAAAGAGCTGCCCATCGCTTCTTAATGCTCCTATAGCGCAATATTGGTGGGTAGTGCTATTATTCTGGGCGTATGTCCAGGCATTATTGGAAGATATCTGTACAATATTATCCAGTTCGGTAGTGCCCCCGGATGGTCCTTTAACGATCACCCAGTTATTCTGCGTAGTTTCATTTCCCTGTCCCAGAACACCCTTGATCCCGTCTCCCAGGCCATATAGCTTACCGCCGGCCAGGATGAACATCACCGCGCAACGGTCCGGGTTAGGATTTTGTCCCGTTCCGGTTCCCGTTTGCCAGGACGACCTGGTATTAATATTTATATCAGTAATGGCAGAAATACCGGCCGGTAAATTCACAAGGGTGGCATAGTTGTAATTGCCATAGGTGCCTGCCGGTATGTTATTGCCCAGCCTTACCCTTTCTCCCCAGACATACACCTCATTATTGATGGTCAGTGCCATCAGCGCTTTCGGGGCGTATGACAGCCGTGCCACATTGGTGAGCGGTGTTGAGGTATTGATACGGACCTGGTGCCAGACAGCATCCATAGTGGTCATATTAGCGCTCTGGCCGTCACCATATATCCATTTGCTGCCGCCACCGCCAAGCTCCGAACCAAACGCCGCATTACCCCCGTTACGGATGTATACTTCACCATTCGTTCTGCCGCTGTTCTCGCTGCTTAATTTCGTTACAATCGCGATACCTCCTCCCGAAGCTTCAATAAAAGCGATATCAGAAGCCTGCATTGCCTGAGACATACCTCCTATGGTGATCTGCGGCAGCGTTAACGTCCTGATGGAGGCATAGGAAGATGAGGTCACATCGTTGTGATTAATGGTCCCGCCATTATTCTGCCCCCACCCGTAAAGTGCCTGCGTGGTCAGCAGGAACATCTGGTGCGTGAAGGTTGTAGCAGAGCCGCCGCCTACGCTACCGGCAGCCACTGCGCGGGGCGTTCCGAGAAAAGAAGATGCAGGCAGCTCTGACGGGGTTAAGATAAATGTGTTCCCGGAAGTCCAGTTCCACATCGCGCCATCTCCCCAGACCAATACCTTACCTTCATGGTCTATCATCAACGTACTGTGAAATGAAGAAGCCACCCTTCTTTCGGAAAAATCGGGACAGGGTGGTTGTCCCCATGATGTTCTGCCGATCAGTAGGAATATACTAATTAGCAGCAATAAACCCTTGTACAGTTTCATTTTAAAATGGTTTGAAATGGTTTTTGGTTAAAAAAAACAGTATAAAATTATGAATACTTTTTATTTTCTTTAACATTTTTTTATATAATAATCCTGTGGATAGGGCGGGGAAATGATCTACTTCATTACAATAATACTAATTGCAATATTTTATACATATTCAAAATATTAATTTATATCAGGAAATTAACTCTTCATTTACCGGCTGTCTTTAACAGGCCGGGCGTCAAGATAAGGGGTCTGCATCCCTTCTTTTCCGGCAGCCTAAAACAAAAAACCCCGGGAACATACGTTCCCGGGGCTATTGAACCAAACCATTAGACTGTACTCAATGAGACTTATAATGGTATAATATCCTTACAAAACCGTTGCGGATTCTGCGCAATACTATTAACGGTCAATTTATTTTTTAATGATCTTCTGCGTGAACAGTTCCTCACCTATCCTGATCTGTATAAAATACATTCCCGGATTAAACGTGCTCATATCTATATCACAATGTCCGTTACAGCTTCCTGTGTATCTTCTGATACCCTGAGCATCGGTGATGGTAAGTGTTGCCTGCTCCTGCTTATCCATATTGGCAATAGCAACGCTGATCTGGTTGCTGGCAGGATTAGGATAGATTGTGATATCCCTGCCTGCCTGGCCGTTATGGAGCACTGATACGATCCTGCTGTATGCGAGAGTACCGTCCAGGTCTTCTACACCCAGCTTATACAGGTTGGTACCGGTATAAGGATGCTTGTCCACATATGTATAGGCACTTTCACCGGCGGAGTTGCGCGCATTCACTACACCTATCTTCACCCAGTCCTTGCCATCCCTGCTTCGCAGTATATTAAAGTGGCTTACATTTTTCTCCTGGGCGGTTGTCCATTCAAGGACAGATGTACCGGCGCTTGCATAGCCTGTGAAGCTTAACAGGGACAGCGGTAAAGGCTCACTTGTTCCGATGCTGTAAGTTACAGGGGCACTTTTAGCGCCTGCGGCATCTGTTATGGAGTAGGTGAATTCCAGTTCATTACCGGTAGCACCCTGTCCCATAGCACCGTATATCACCATTTTGGTCATATCAAAATCCGTAATGACCGCTGTGGATGTACCAGGTACGATTTCCTGGATGCCTCCGTTAGCTACACCAAAGTCATAGTATAATTTGGTGTTGGGCTTGATGGTCTCAATCGTGAAAGTGCTGTTGGTTCCACTGTTACAGGCCGAAGGGCCGGCACAATCTTCCGGATCGTTACCGGAGAGCGATCCCCCGGTAGTATAGCCGGTGAGCTGCGTGGAAGACATCTGGATATTCTTATAGCCGTTCACTACCGGGAATCCTGGCGCGTAGGCAAATGCTGCATTATTAACAAGGTAGGACTTGGCTTCTGCCACAGGAGGCTGCTGTATACCGAGCTTTGTAGGAGCTACATTATTGGTATTGGAAGGAATGTCCACCATGAGCCTGCCGTTTGCGCTGTCAGCCAGACCGGAGTTGCTGGTATTACCTACCTGGCCACCGGCATGAACCCAGCCTGAAGGCAACTGCGGAACCACGGATCCCTGGGGAGTGGTATGTACCACGATCTCCCATTTACCTACCGGCACGTCAGGGAACACAAAGTCACCGTTCGCATCTACAGGCACAGTATAAAGAATGGATTCGTCAGTATCGCCATAAGGGTACACCAGGCTGACATAGAGCGTTCCGGGTATCGGGTTTTTATTACCATCCGTATTTCCGTTATTCATACCGTTACCATCGTGCCATAAATTACCTGACATTCCGCGTACACCATCCGGTGCTTCAGGAGAAGGTCCTGCGACACCAATGTTTGCATTATTCACATCTCCCGTCAGCGCTATAGGCAGCCTGCCGTTAGGTACTGCAGGGTCTATTCCCGCACCCGGCGTGAGCCCGATCTGCGCACCGGTATATCTCCAGTCGTTATGCAGGTCCTCTGCAGGAGCCGGCTGGTAGACGATACCCGGGTTGGAGGATATCTGTATTGTGTAGTTAGCAGAAGGTAATCCGGAGAATTCATAGGTACCATTGCTGTTCAGAGGCATTGTCTTGATAACATACCCGCCTTCATCCAGCAGGTTAGCATACATAGGCACGCCGCCCGGATTGTTAAATGGTGTACCGTTCACCACGCCATCAGCCATACCGTTATTGTCATTGAACAGGCCGCCCGATATGGTATATAAGGCACCGGCACAATTGGGTATACTGACATTCTGGAAAGTGAATACATTGTAGGTTCCGCTCGTGGTATTGCCGCCTGCGATTGAACCATTGGCATAGCTGCCGCTGTACCAGAAGCCCGGTGTGGCAGGGAAGGCAATGATATGACGTCCGCCAATATCAAAGTTGGCTATAGGAATGCTCTGGAAAGTACCGCCCGGAGGACGTGTAGGTACTGTAACATAGGAAAGGCTGCCCTGGCCGATACGCCCGTTGGAGGTACCACCGTTATAACCCCAGGTATACAGGTCGCCGGTATAGGTCAGCGCACCCATAGAATAACCGTCATCTGCAAAGGAATTATTACTTCTTATGATCCTCACACTGGCAATGGTGCTAATGTGATTCCAGTTCGTTTCCGGACTACCGGAAGTACCCAGACCAAGCTCACCGTTCGTATTTTCACCCAAACCATATACAAGCCCGTTGGTTCCTACCAGGAACTGTATCGCTCCTCTTGAGCCGTATTGTATGATCTCTCCTGAACGGGGCCTTACGGTACCTGTGAAATCATTATGCAATGTTACCGGCTGGGCACGGTCATAAGTAGCCGCTCCGGCACTATTACCCAGATATACGTTCTGTCCCCAGGCATATACCAGCCCGGTACCTGTGATGGCCATAGCCGCGGTACCACCAAAGCTCAGTTCCGTAACACCTGTCAAAGGTACGCCGGGAGCTGTGGTAACCTGGTGCCAGCTGGTATTCAGCGCACCGCTGGCATCACCATATACCGATGGATCACAGGTGCTTCCCGTACCAGCCTTGATCCACACTTCACCTGACGTGGTGACTACGGCCAGACCGCCGCGGGCGGAACGGATAAAGCCGACATCAGCAGCATTCAGTCCGGAAGGTAATGCCAGATAGTGCATACCTACCATACCGGAAAGGCTCGCATTGATCGTATTGGCGCTTACACCCCATCCCCAGATACCTTCATCAGTGAGTATCCACATCTGGCTGGACTGGGTAGTGGCATTTCCGGTAGCACTGGCTGCCACACCTTTCGGTACGCCATTATATTCATAAAGCACACGATGGTCAGGTACGTGACCGCCTGCGATGGCAGAGCTGGAGCTTTCTCCCCAGTACACCACGCTGGGCTGTCCGTTGATGGCCAGCACGCCGCGTACAGAAGAGGCAATAAGGTCATTGGCTGAAGGCAGGGCACAACCTAAAGGCGCCTGCGGAGTACATAAATAATCATCCGGTGTATTGATACAGTCATACTGCTGTCTTTCACCGCTTGAATTGCTTCCGTCACCCATACTGCCGCGAATCAGGTGCCCGATATAGCAAAACCTGTTGGTACCTCTCAGGAAAGCAACCGTAGTGTGACCGCCCATATGGAAATATCCTATTTTAGCCAGGTTCACATCATAGTTGGGTGGTATTCTAGGGAGGTTATAAGAGGTAGCGCTTCCGCCCAGCATACTATAGTTATTGTCTCCCCACAGATAGAGCACACCATCGCTTGTCAATGCACCGATAGAATAAGCCTGTGAGTTGATAAGATGGGAGTTATTGTTCGAGATCTGTGTCACATTGGTCAGTTCCGTACTGCCACCGGATGGGCCTTTGACCGGTATCCAGCTCGTATGGTCTACCTCATCTCCCTGTCCCAGGATACCACGGTATCCTTCACCCACAGCGTATAATTTGCCGTTATGACCTAAAATAAACTGGGAAGATGCCTCAACAGTGGCTGCAGCCCAGTCTGTCGCTCTACCGGAGCTGATGCGGATATCCAATGGAATAATACCTGAAGGCACTGTTATTTCCGCAGCGCGGCTGTAATCCGAATAAGCGGTGCCGTTCCCCAGGAAAACCCTTTCACCCCAGGCATATACTTTATTATCATCTGTAAGCGCCATTACACCTTTCTGGGCGTATGACAGCTTTTTCACCTTGGTAAGCGCGGGATTGCCCGAAGCTGTTGTGGTCACTTTATGCCAGTCTGTGTTGAAGGCAGTGGTACCGTCACCATAGGTATACGCGGAAGAACCTCCTCCAGAAGAGCCATTCCGGATATATACCTCTCCGTCTGTACGTCCTGTATTACCGATCTTGGTAACGATAGCGAGCCCGCCTCCGGAAGCCCAGATAAACGAGATATCATTTGCCGTAAGGTTTACGGTACCTGTCAGTGACGCCTGAGGAAGGGCAATAGAAATGATATCGGTTCTTGTGCTTCCCGTTACGGAAGGAGAGATCGTACCATTACTGGCTCCCCAGCCATAAAGACCGGCATCTGTCAGGAGATACAACTGGTGTGACGAAGCACCGGTACTTCCAGCCGCAACTGTCACAGGTGTTCCTGAGTACAGGCTGGTGCTTAAGGTAGCAGGACTGGTAACATTACCCGTCCCTGACGGATTAGCGGCATCGCCCCAATAGCGAACACGTCCCAGGTAGTCAATCATGATCGAGGAGTGGAACGAGGACGCTATCCGGGCCAGACCCGCCGGATCCGGACATGGATTCTGCGGATAGGCTGCCTTTATCCCAAGCAGGGTAAAGATAACTATCCACAACGAAAATAAAGTGTGTTTCATACGTGATTATATTTAATGAAAAAATCTGTAATAATCACTGCAAAACTCAGTCCTATTTTCTGCTTCCTGAAGCGGTAGCATATCCGTAATCAGCCTTCCAAAAAGATAGAAAAATAAAAATCTATGTTAAAGATTGATAAACAAAACCTTAAAGATAAAAGCCTCTTATTTATTTCTATAAAACACCTTTTCATTTTAGGGAAAACGGAAAGCAATCAGATCACTTAAATATCCATATCTGCATACATTATTATATACCTATCTGTATTACCGGAAATACCGGCTGTCGAAATAACAGCCGGTACCTTGAAAAACCGGGACATCCCCCATCCATGTGGGGGCCGGCTATTCCTGTAGGTGACTTTTATTTTCCGCAGCTACCACGCCACGGAGCATTCTTTGATATCCCTTTATGCCCGTATCCCATAAAGCCGCAAAGCCGCCTTTCAGAAAACGGATTTCCGAAAGGCGGCTTATAATTATACAGTAAAAGTTCCGGCAGGGTGGCTGGAACTCAATTTTCTTTCAGCTGCCTGATAAAGTCCGAAGGTGACAAGCCGATCATCTGCTTAAATACGGTAGCGAATTTGCTATGGGAGGAAAACCCGCATTCTTCAGCCAGGTAGGATATCTTATAGTCCCAGTATTCAGGCTCACGCTTCAGCTTGTCCACTATATAAAAAATACGCAACCTGTTTACATAATTGTTGAAATCGTACTTCTTATAATGGTTGATCACATAGGAAAGGTATTTGGTATTGGTCTGCAATACGGAAGCGATCTTAGCCAGGGATACGTCCTGGTTCAGGAAAAAAGCATCCTGTTCCAGTGCATTCAGCTTTTCCAGGAGCGCTTCAGCGCTTTCCCTGGACATGATATTCGGATATGACGGCTCCGTATCCTTCTTTATTGCCGGCGGGTGCTCCTTTTCAGGCACTGGCACTGGCGGCGTGATCTCACCGGCAGGAGCCGGTCCGGGATCAGGCGGGTCTGTTACGCCGGGCAATACAGCAGCGGCACCCGCTGTTCCCGGCTTCTCTGCACGGGCGGAAGACTGCCGGAAGTCATCAATAACATTACCCATCTTCCCGATGATCTGCTTCTGCTTCCTGTATTTAACAATATACACCACCAGCACAACCGAAAGTACAGCAACAACCAGCAGGATAATGCCGGACATAGTAAAATCCTTTTCCGGAAGCGGGTCCTCTTTTTCCGAGAGCAGCAGATTTGTAATGGCCCTGGTATTTTCAGTCTGTTCCTTTACAAGATCCAGGTAGTCATTATTGTATTTTAATGCCAACGTATTCTGCCCGGTATAGTTATAATATTTAGAATAATTATCGTACAGCAGGAGCCTTATCTTATAGTTCTTGGATGCTGCCGCGTATTTTTCCGCCAGCTGCAGGTAGGGCAATGCCTCGTTAAAATTCCCTTCCCTGATCGCGATCGTCGCCAGGCCGAGATAATTGAACCCCTTTAATTCTGTTTCAATGCTATCCAGCTTGTCCAGCGATAAGCGGTAATATTTACCTGCAAGGCTAAAGTCTTTCAGCTCTTCGTAACAGTTACCGATAAGATTATAATTGATAGCGAAAAAATAGGCGCCCAGCTGAGGTTCGTATTGATCTATATTCTGGTTAGCCTTCAGCAGATCCGTAAGGGCCTCTGCATAGCGCTTATCCAGTATGTAGTATTCAGCCTGTTCCTGCTGCAGGAAAGAGGTCAACAGCGCAGATTCCTTCAGGTGCTTCAGCACCTGTTTGGCTTCCTCCAGGTGCATCCTGCCTTTTTCTACAAGCCCTACCGTCCTGTACGCCGATGACAGGAAGCCATTGATGCGGAACAGCCAGTCATTGTTACGGATCTTTTGTGCAAGGTCATGGCTTATCCTGGCGAAATTGATGGCAGTGAGCATATCTCCTTTCCGCTCATTCAGCGTGGCCAGGAGCATCAATGATCTTATTTTCTGAACGTCATCAGCAGATTTCTGCAACAGGTAATCGGCAATAAGAAAGGCAGAATCGTTATTCGTAGCCGCTAAGGAAGTCGCTACATAAGTATATATACTATCAAAATTCACAGCTGGTTTGGCAGAAGCATCAGACGAGCTGAATATACCTGACAACAGCAATATAAGGATCACCTTACAGATTAACAAACGTAACATTGGATATTCTTTTTAGGTACTGCTAAGATATCACAGTAATACCGCTTCGCTTTAAGACAGCAGCCAGGGTTCAGCTACAGGGAATCGCCCGGCAGGAATTAAGATACGATGCCAGGCCGGCCTTAAAAGTTGAGAAAAACCAATGCTATTCGGTCCTTGTAATATGGCAATCACAGAAGAGCAAAACATCATTAAATACCTTATATACCCGGCAATGCAGGAAAAATCTGTCAAATGGCATATTCATAGAATGCATTAATTCAATTACAAATAATATGGCTTGGTTTTGAAACATACGGGACCCATACGGCCCCATAATAAAAAAATTCTAACAAAAGTACTAATATATTCCTAATGCGATAGATATATTTTCACTATGATGATAACAAAAATTGTACCAATTTTAATATAACGTTATTAAAAATAATATATCATTTAAATATACAGCTAACAAAAATAATTCAAATAATTGAAATTCAATTATATATAAAATAATTTCACAACAATATATCCTTAGGGTTTTCTTTAAACATACAAGCCCGGTTATATTTAAAAGATTAAAGCCTGATATACATATCAATATCTTATGATATACAGGGAATAGTGCATGTATCAAGGTTGTCCATACACATCAACCCCAACCTTACAGATGCCGTATAATTCCCCTGAAGTGACTATGCGCTTAGAGATACTGTGGCGTGCCGGTCATCCCGAACGGCATGGGAAAATCTCTTGTAATAAGATAGTTTCCTGCTTCCTGTTGTTACATATAAATAGGAAATTTCCCCGGAGACCTGCGCTCCGCGGAAAGCTAAAAAAGATAGGCAAAACCAAATGTGAAGTACCTGTTGAACTGGTTGCCCGTTCCTGTGGCAGTGTACCTGTAATCCCTGATAGCAGTAATGCTGATATGGTGGCGCAGGTACAGCATCAGATTCTTGTTAGCCATCGCCGCCGCATTCAGCACAAGCTCCGCGGAATGCCGGTTAAACCGGAATTCTCCCGGGTCGTATATCCTTGTGCCGTTCATGGTCTCGGAGACTTCTTTCGAGCTGAAGTAGGCATTGTAGGCCAGGCCTGCGCCGAAGAGGTAGGTTTCCTTAAAGACATAGTTGACTATCACCGGCACATCAATATAATGCAGGTTCAGCTTGTACTTTTCAATAGTCGTACCCAGGTCCGATCCTGTAAGCCGGCCGTCCCGGCTGCCTTTCTGGGTGTACCAGACACCTGTCTGCAGCACCCAGTTCCTGTGGAACTGCACCAGCACGCTTGGTCCTGCCGTAAGGCCCAGCTTCCGATAGCCTCCGTACATATCCCCGTCCACCTGTGACGCCACACCGGCAAAGCCGATGCTGCCGAAGAAGCGTTTATCCTCATACCTGAAAATATTACCGGTATTCTTACCCTGGGCAACGGTCACACCGTTAGCGCCCAACCAAAACATCAGAAAAGAGATCAAGAAGTACTTCATTATACATTGCAATTGTTTAATACCCTCCGCAGGTATGAGCACCCGGACACTGAAATAATCATTGAACACAATAAGTTTCCGGCACCGCTTATGGTGATCCATAAAATTAACGGATTTATTCCACATACGAATATTATAGATTAATTTTGAGACTTCAAATACCTGAGATATGCTACGCCCGGATATAAAGATTCAGCCTACTGCAAGCGATAAGATACTGAAAAGCCTTATCACCTATCTTGCAGTAGTCATATTGCTCATCAATGTGCTGGAGCTGTACCTGAACCGGAGCCTGGAAGCGGCCTGGATGGGCAAGTATAAAATGATACTGCTGTCCGTATTTTGCATCCTCATTGCCCTGGGCGGTCATTATCTTACAAAGCATCCGCAGTATTTCAACTACAGGAAAGAGATCAACGCGGTCAATGCGGCTTATGAATACCGCCGTTCCATACAGGCCATCAGAACAGCATTGATCTGCATGCTGCTGGCCATCACCACCCTGAGCTTTGTGCATTTATTCCAGAGAATACAGTACCTGAGCGACTGGCAAAGATTCTATCTTTTCCCGGTGATCGTAGCGCTTTGCCTGGTATTTTATATCGTTATTTATTTCAGGTCTAAAAAGGCGACACCCGGGGCAGAATAATAAAAGTGTCACGGGAACTGATTTTCAGCTACCTGCTTTTAGAAATAACCTTTTATTACGGATACGCTTTACTGAGAAGTGTCCTCTCTGTGGGTCAGGGCACACTTTTACGTATAAAAAAAACTGAGGGTATCGGTCATCCCGAACGAATGTGAGGAATCTGTTATAATAATTTGTAGCTTATAATGACTTTGCTATATATAGACAGTCAGTAAAGATTATCATTTGGGGCTACTTCCTTCTCTGGCTTGAAAGATTTTTTATCATATTGCATAATATTCGGTCCCATTTTTGGTCCCAAATTTGGTCCCAGACACAACGCTACAGAGAGATACACATACATAAGAATATACGATATTCTTATCTGTAATTGATTATTATACAAAAAGGTAAAGGGACATACGTATCTGTATATCCCTTTGTGTTCTTATATGGTGACCTCGTCAGGATTCAAACCTGAAACCTTCTGAGCCGTAATCAGATGCGCTATTCAGTTGCGCCACGAGGCCATTACCCTGTTGGGATTGCAAAAGTAAAAACTCTTTTGATATTCACCAAAAAAAAGAGCACCTTTCGTCTTAACAATACGTTAATTTAACAATATTGCCAGATCTTCCAGCTCTCTTCCGCCTGTATATACAGCATTTCCAGGCCGTTTTTTACGGCAGCGCCCTTTTCCAGGCCCGCCCGCATAAAAGCAGTGGTCTCCGGGTTATAGATCAGGTCGTACAGCATATGGGACGACGTAATGCCTGCCGCAGGTATAGGCAACTGTACCTCTATCTGCGGGTACATACCTACGGGCGTGGTATTCACCAGTAAAAGATAATCCTGCAGCAAGGGAACATCCAGGTCGGCATACCGGAGATCGCCGCCTTCACCACGGGACACGGTCAGGTAAGGGATGCCCATGCTGTCCAATGCGTATCTTACGCCTTTGGATGCTCCGCCGGTACCGAATACCAGGGCCTTCAGCCCTTCCCTGCTCCCGCCGGGCAGCAGGGATTCCGCAGACCGCGCAAAACCGAGCCAGTCCGTGTTGAATCCTTTCAGCTTCCCCTTATCAATACTGATGCAATTCACCGCACCGATAGCAGCCGCCGCTTCATCCGTCTCCTCCAGGAAGTCCATCACGCTTTCCTTATACGGTATGGTGACATTGAGACCTTTCAGCAAAGGATGCGCTTCCAGGACGCCCGGCAATAAATTAATATTTTCCAGCTCAAAGGCTGCATATTCGCAGGACAGGCCTTCTGCCGCAAACTTACGGGCGAAATAAGCAGGCGAAAAGCTGTACCTGAGCGATTTCCCGATCAATCCGTACTGTGTCATAATATTGAGATTGTCATGGTAATGGGAAGGTGGTCCGAAACAGCCCGGGCCCGCTTCATATCATTATCCAGTAAAGTATAAAAATGCACTGCCGCCCCCTGCCGTATCTTAAACCCCGATGGATGGAGTATAAAATTGTCATACGCGTTGGCCAGGCAGCCGTCCGGGAGACATTCCTGCCTTAAGGTAGTGCGCTGCGACTGTAAAGCCGGCCGGTAGCCCATCCGCTTCAAGGGTTCAAATACGTTATGGCTCACGGGCAGGTTAAAGTCACCCAAAATAATGAACGGGTAAGCCTTCAGCCGGGAGGGATAGCCCTTAAAGAATGCTAGTTCCTTTGCAGGGTCTTTCTTTTTGGGAACCGCGTGAAAGTTAACGAGCGTCAGCACTTTTGAGCCGTGCCGGAAGTCCATGATATAAGGTTCCCTGACCAGCTCCTCCTGCCAAAGGGTATCCAGCCACCCCTTTCCTTTCGCCTGTACTACGCTGCTTTTCCATATATATACATACCGTTCCCGCTCCTGCGCATTCGGGGATGTAGTGGGCGGACTGATGCTGTAATCCCATTGAGCACCACAGCTATTATTCAGCTCCAGCACCAGCGCGGCAGTCTGTTGCGCTCCGTCCGGCGACACATTCACCTCCTGCAGGGCAATGACATCACAAGCACATAGCAGCCCGGCCATAAAGGACACCTGTTCCGGTGTTTTGGATTTACCCAGATTGGCAACATTCCAGGAGCATATTGTAATTTCAGCGCCATACGATACAGCAGCACCTGACAGCAGGCATACTGCCAGAAGAAATATCCATAACGGCCGGGTGTATATCATAGCCGTAAAATTAATACTTTAAATTTGTACCTTTATTTTCACAGCAAACATAACAATGAAAAACATACTATTAGCCAGCACCTCCACGCTATACGGGGGCCAGTACCTGGATTACCTGACAGAAGAGATCAGCGCTTTATTCACCGGAACGGACGAGATCGTATTCATTCCCTATGCACGTCCGGGCGGCATCTCGCACGATGACTATACCGCCAAGGCGGCAGTATTCTTCCAGTCGCTGGGCATCCGGGTAAGAGGACTGCATACCTTCGATGACCCTGCGGAGGGTATCCGGTCGGCAAAAGGCTTTTTCACAGGCGGTGGCAATACGTTCCTGCTGGTCAAAACGCTGCATGACCATAACCTGATGGCGCTGCTGAAAAGCAGGGCGGAAAGCGGCATTCCGTATATGGGCGCCAGCGCCGGCAGCAATATAGGCGGTGTGAATATGCGCACCACCAACGATATGCCCATAGTCTACCCTCCCAGCTTTGATACCATGGGACTGGTGCCTTTCAATCTCAACCCGCATTACCTGGACCCCGTGGAAGGTCTCCGGCATAACGGCGAAACCCGGGAAACCCGCATTCTTGAATTCCTGACCCAGAACGATCTGCCGGTGGTAGGCCTGCGGGAGGGCGGATGGATACGCGTGAAAGGCGATACCATAACACTGGAAGGCGAACCCTCCGCGCGTATCTTTATAAAAGGCAAAGACATCTATGAGCTGCCTTCCGGCAGTGAAATAAAATTCCAGTAGCAGTTCTCAATAACTGAGCGGCGGTACCTGTATCTTATGTATAAAGATACAGGTACCGCTTTTTTTATTTCCTGACCCGACCCTGGAAATACACCAATCACAGCATTGCGGATAGCGTTACAACCAAGGGGAATTTTCCCCTATTTTAGCACTCATATAAGAGAGAAAAAACAACCATAAAAGCTCATTATCAATCAATTAAAGCAAAACCTGTTCATATTAACCATATTAATAATAAAAATATATTAACATTTACATTCTATATATTTGAGAAAATATAATGTTGATGAAGATAAGAATTACCATCATTGAAGATCATCAGCTTGTATTACAAAGCTATGAGCTGTACTTTAAAAATACCGGTACGGTTAAGGTAATGGACACTTTTAACGGAGGTGCCGTGTTCCAAAAGAACTTTCCCAGGATACACCATGCCATAGACCTGGTGCTTCTGGACCTGAAGCTTCCCGACCATAAGGGAACGGATATCATCGGGTGGATAAAGACCCATTATCCCAAAGTGAAGATCCTGGTGCTCAGCAGCTATGAAGACACCGCCACCATAGTACAATGTATCTGCAAAGGAGCGGATGGATATATGATTAAAAACTGTAGCTACAGCGAGCTGGAGGAAGCCATTGTTAAGGTGTATAACCATATGCCCCACCTGCCGGACACTATCAGTTGGGCTACCGTCAAAGCAATGACACCGCAGATGAAGCTCATCGCTTCTCTCAAACCCCAGGAGCTGGAATTCTTACAGCACACAGCCTCAGACCGAAGTTACGGGGAAATAGCGCTACTCATGAATAAATCCCCGAAGACCGTAGACAACTACAGAAACGACCTGTTCCGGAAGCTACAGGTCAGGAACAGGACCGGCCTGGTGCTGAAAGCCTTAGCATACAACCTTATCAGCATATAAACCCGGCACATAGCCGTCTATATTAAAACACCATTACCATGAAACATCAGAGCCTACACTTATTGCTTATCCTGCTCTGTATTTCTACAGCAGGATGCCGGAAAGACAACCCTGCCGGCACATACCAGCCCCCGGCAGAAAAGCACAGCTTACAACCTGCCCCGCCACCACCGGACAACAGCAACGAACCCGGGCGTTCCGGCGGATTTGTGCACTATACGGATGCCAACAAGCTTATCCAGAGCTACCTGGAAAGCATCGATACCTTTATTATTCCACAGGTCAGGGCATTCTACCTGAATGCCGATGATCTCAGGACATACCTGGCAGACGCAGCGATAACCGAGTTGAAAATATTCCTGGCGCATACCGGCAGCATTGTCCATTCCGGGCTTCGGGACAAGTATTCAGGACTCAACGCTGACGCGCTGACGCTGGTAATCGCAGGTGTAGATACCGGTCAGAATTACGTGCTGCATCAGAAAACCGCTGTCATCAACCGTATATCAGGCTGTCCTTCCAATTGTATCGTGGCGGGTTCCGCAGCAAACGATCTTATTACGGCAGACCCATGAGTACAGGATTCCAGGCAGCCTGTTTTGTTTACTGGGCGGTGCTTATACTGCTTTCCATAACAGTATGCCTGCACTTTAAAACACTGGCCGCCTACCGCACATACCTTATATTCCCGGTGGCATTGCTTAATGAGACAGCCTACTGGCTTACCGGCAACAGCCTGGTATATGATCTGCTGTTCCCCTGTGTACAAAGCCTGATCTACCTCGCTGCCCTGAAGGACAGACAGCTAAGTATACCATACAAAGCCCTGAACCTTTTCATTATATGCTGCTGGACCGCCTGCGCTGTATCAGGTATTGGCAGCCGGTGGCACCTGGCATATTACTTCGTAGAGACTGCCGGGTTTATTGTACTGTACAGTTGGTTCATACTCAGGTATCTCCGCCGACATAAAGATCCACTGGCCCAGTTTGCCATACTGTATATACTGTACGATAAACTGCTGGACATGTGCTTTCACCTTATCAGCTATACGGCACCTGATGAAGAGATACTATCCTTGCTGCAAAACAGCTGGATAATCACCCAGTCAGTTTTCACAGGTATGCTTACCGCAGGCATCCTTTATACCATTCACCAAAAGAAGCATTATGCCTAATACGATACTGATCTATACACTCCTGGCCGGCTGCATTTTAGTAACAGGTGTCATCACCTGTCACATCTCGCAGCAGTACATCAGGCTGAAATACAGGAAAGACCTGGAGCAGGCTACAGCTATAATCAGGGAAAAAGAGCAGACACTGAGGATGGTAGCCAATGAGCTGCACGATAACATAGGACAATTGCTATTCATACAGCACATGGCCATAAAGGAAACCTATACCCGGCACCCTCACCCGCTGCTGGGGAACGCGCTCCGGACCAATACAACCATTCAGAATGAGATCAAAAACCTGTGCAGGGCATTTCATACCGACCATATCGCGCAGGAAGGCTTCGAAGCGATGCTGCAAAATATCATCAGGAAGATAGACGACCAGCCCAATATCAAAGCCATATTTTCCGCTCACGGAACATACGCACGGCAACTGTCACAGGAGCAGGAGCTGATGCTGATCAGGATCATACAGGAAGTGTTGCATAATTGCCTGAAGCATACCAATGCAGATACCCTAACCATTACTGTGGACTACCTTACACATCACATCCGTATCTGCATTCTGGATAATCATACGGAGAAAAAAGCAACAGGCGATACAAAAGGCCTGGGACAAAGATCCATAGCTGCAAGAGCACAATTACTGCATGCGACTTATAGCTATGATTTTGAAAAGCATACCCGCTTTAATATCAGCGTACCGGTGAAAGCCCGGAAGCAGCCTTTAAAATGCGTTCAACATATAAACGATATTAATCTGTTCTCTAACACCTGTAAGCGATGAAAAAGCAATGTGCTTACAGTATCACGACCCCTTACCGGAGGAGATACCCGGCTGTAAACAACGAGCACCCCGCCGTTCGATGGCAGGATGCCCTTCTTAAAAGTTCAGAAACCTTTAAACCTTAAAGTTATGAAAAATTTCATGATCCAACTGGCAGTAGCCCTGGCAAGCTCCGGGGCAGCCATGGCGTCTCCATGCGATACGCTAAGGGATGCGCTGACCACACGTACACTGACCGCAGACCGTTCCTATGTACTGGAAGGAATGGTAAAGATCGAAAACGACCAGGTACTGACCATTGACCCCAATGTCACCATATGCGCTCTACCCGGCAGCGGACTGGTTATAGAAAAGGGCGGCCGGTTATATGCCAATGGTACGGCAGGCAATATGATAACATTTACCAGTGCGCAGCCTGCGGGACTGAAAGCCCCCGGCGACTGGACCGGTATCGTATTTATAGGCGATGCAGGTAATAACAAGCCTGCTGACCTGATACAGCGTGGCGCCCTGCAGTACCGGTACGGGGGTACGGACGACACCTACAGTGGCGGCATTATGCGCTATGTAAGCATTGAGTATGCGGGACAGGTTACCGGAAGCAATACCCACAACGCGGCATTGGTAGCCGGAGCCCTGGGCAGCGCTACCGTTATGGAGTATATACAGGTATTGGAAAGCGGTAGCGACGGGATTCGGCTGCTGGGAGGTATGAACAACCTGAGCCATATCTATATACAGAATGCCCATAAGAATGATATCAGCATAGCATATGGCTACCGGGGCGCCATACAGGAGCTGCTGGCTGTCAAAAATACCCGGATGCGCACTTTCGATATCAACAGTGCAGGGATCTCCGTTATCAACAATGAGCTCAGCAGCACTGCCACGCCACATACCTTTCCGCTCATCAACAGCTTTACGTTGTCGGGGCCCCAGCAATGCGGCTCACTGCCCGGTGACAGAAGCGCAGGACTATTTTTTGATCACAACAGTGCCGGCACCTTTGAAAACGGCGTGGTAAGCGGGTTTGACCACAATATCGTGATACAGGATAACCTCACCGCGTCCAGGACCGCAACAGACCTGACCCTGCGCTATTTATCAATAGGGAATGCCGGCACCCAGGTAGCTGACTTCAGAGGCAGCGCCTGGACGCCCTGCGGTGCGGATATTATTAACTGGCTTCAGACCGACCCCTGCGGCACTTCCGGGAATATCCAGTATGGCGCGGTTGTACAGGATTATCATACGACCATCTGCGATGACTATTGTGACAATGCTCCTGTATTCCAATTGGGACAGTCCACTGAGATCAGTAAAAGGGAAGACCTGGAGCAGTATGCAGGTGCGCTGCAGAACATTCCTGTTTTTACCTGGGTGAATACCTGCCCAGCGGCCGGTTGTTGTGCAAATACCCTTCGTACCTGGCAGTCGCTGGAATGCTACCCTAATCCCGCACGCCATACAGTAACGCTTGCAGTACCGGTGACAGCCGGGACAGCACACATCCGGGTGATCCATATTCATACCGGCCGGCTGGTCTACCAGGCCGAAGTGTCCGCCGGCAATATAGACCTGGACATAGCGCACTACGCGGCAGGCAATTACCTTGTACAGGTACAGACCCAGGATATTATATACCAGGGTATAGTGCAGAAGTCCGAATAAGCCGCATGGCTTGTATGTAACCGGAGCTGTCTGAAAAGCCTCTTGTATGGAGCCTGTTGTGTCACATGGAACTTGTCGAAATGTGATAGTTATCAATAAACAACCCTGTCAATATTTCAATATGACAGGGTTGTTTACTCTCAGACAGTCTTATCTTTTAATATCTATTTGCTTATAGGCAACAACCTATTACAGGTACACTTAGCTGCGATGTGCTTTCTGGTCATTCCGAACGGATGTGAGGAATCTCTTATGCCGGTTAGCAGCATTCTGAACCTGCAAATGATGGCTTTGTTGCCTATATAGATAATCATTATCTTTTATCCTGATATCCCGGGCACTACTTTTGCAATCGTTTTTGTAATTTAGTATCAGAATGAGCGCTGCATAATCCAGCGCATTTAAATTAAATATCCGGCTTCATGCGTCTTGCTTTCTTTATCTCCATATTGCTTATCACCTGCTGCTCCTATACCATAGCGCACAGGCCCGCACAGGCACCACATTTCACAGGCAGCGCAGCGGAGGCAAGCCCGGACGCTCAAATATTGGAGGTATTCACCGACAGCACGCATATCGGGGTAAAAGGACAATGTAAGATCGAGATCGTCAAATATACGATCTATGAAGATGCATACCTGCTGGTTAAATTCTATACCAGGACGGGCAACAGCCAGTGGTACCTTCAGGATACGTACATGTACGAAACCACTTCCCTGCAGTCACTGGAACCGGATATAAGTGATTATAACAACGACGGATTCAACGACATTACCGTTATCTCCGCCACAGCCGCCAGGGGCGCCAACGAAGTAAGAAGGCTCTTTATATACGACCGGAAGTATAACCGTCTTATATCTATCGTGAATGCAGAGGACTTCCCCAATATGCAGTACAATCCGGAGCTGGACTGTATAGACGCCTTCCTCGTGTATGGCGCTTCCACTACCGTTTTTGCCCATATAGCCGGCGACAGCTTAAAAATATTTGCACAGGTAGCCAATACAGCCGATTCCGTCTTTGTGTATGTAACCGGCAAAAAAGGTAAGGATAAGCTGATCTATAAGGGTCCCGGCGCCGGCCCGTATATCCGGCACAGCAATTTCCGGCGCCTGAAAATAAACGGGGAGCAATAATAAGCCCTCTCTCTTAAGCGACCGTTATCCATCCTGCTTCCTATAAAATATCCAGCTATGAACGACACATTGAACATCCGGCCTTATACCGCCGCAGACAAGCCGGCAGTAATGGAGCTCCTGGCACTGAATATACCGGAATATTTCGCATCCGCTGAAGCAGAAGACCTGAGCAGCTACCTGGATAAGGCTGCAGAGCTCTATTTTGTAGTGGAGCTGAATAGCAGGATCGTTGGTGCGGGTGGGATCAATTTTGAAAACGGGCAACGTATTGGAAAGATCAGTTGGGATATCATACATCCTGGCTTCCAGGGTGCCGGTATCGGCAGCCGGCTGCTGCTGTACAGACTCAGGCTGCTGCAAAGTATGAAAAGCATCCGCACAATATCGGTACGGACCTCTCAACTGGCATACAGGTTTTATGAAAAGCATGGATTTCAACTGCAGGAGGTACATAAAGACTATTGGGCGGCAGGACTGGATATGTACAAAATGGTATACCATGGTACCCGCTGAAACACTTTCTACTGCTCCGACACCGGTTATCTGCTGCTACGGGCTCTTTTACCACGTTTATAAGCCTTCTTTTCTGCTTTCATCCTTTCCTTTATATCTGTTGTTACCGCAGGGTGCGCGGAAGGTGTAAAGAGATTACCCCGGGTATCTGCTGCCGGGGGTGCCAGCTTCATCTGGTGGCGGTAAACGATATTGGAAGATACCCTGTGAGAGAAGCGTGGCATCAGCCAGTGTATGGCATAAGCGGCATGCGTTTTCCAGCCTACCGCCATATCACGGTTCCGTCCGCCTGCTGCGGCATGCATAACGGCATTCACAGCCTTGGAGGTATTATCCATCAGTCCCATACGGGGAGCGTGCCCGGTGTGATTGGCAGCGTGGTCCCATATCGGTGTGTTCAGCGCCCAGGGATCTACCGATACTACCTTTATATTTTTCATACCTGCCAGCCGCAGCTCCTGCCGCAGCACGATGCCCATGTTCTTAACCCCGGCCTTCGTGGCAGCATAAGAAGACTGGTAGGCCGTGGGCAGCCGGCTTTCTGCCGATGCGATATTGATAAGCTTTCCATGTCCCTGCCTGCGGAACTGCTGCATGGCATAGTAGCTTCCATAGAAGGTACCTTTCATATTGACATCCATCACCCGGCTATGCTCTGCTATCGGCGTTTCCCAGAAATTACCCAGTACGGTCACACCGGCATTATTCACCCATACATCTATATGGCCCCAGGCTGCTATCGTCTTTTCCGCAAGTGCCTTCAGCGCCAGCGAATCGCTGATATCTGTAGTGACCACTATGGCCTCTCCGCCTGCCGCTCTTATTTCAGCGGCTACCTTTTCCAGCTCGGCTGTATTACGTGCAGCCAGTGCCACTTTGGCACGGTACCTGCCGGCCTCCAGGGCTATGCCGCGCCCCAGTCCGCTGCTGGACCCGGTGACTACCCATACCTGGTCTGCAACTTTCTGCTGCCCGGACCTACCCAGCCGGTGGGTAGCACAGCCGGACAGGATGCTCCATATAAGGATGGATATGTAAGCTATATACTTCATACTATACATGTTTTAACGCAACAGCGGTGTGACCTTGAGCAAGCACCATAAGCAACTGCCGCATCGTTATGGGGGTATAACATATGCGGCAGCTCCTATAGTTCAATTATCCTTAAAATTTCCCGGTACTTACATGCGGTCTCTCAGCGCCCTGATCTTATCGTGCCCTCGCAACTGGGCTTCCTGCTGCCGGGATACCAGCGGCACACATACATCCGTCAGCTCACCGGATTTCATCGCGCTGTCATAAGCTCTTTTGGCTGCATCCTCGCCGCTCTCACAGCTTTCCAGCACGCCTTTGGCATCGTCACCGCCAAAGGTGGCCTTTACATCCATCCACGCCCTGTATATCTTGCCACCGGTAGTAGTGCCGGTAGTCGGCTCGCCGCCCATACCTATAATATGCTGGGTAAGCTCTTCCACATTATGCCTGCTTTCGCGTTCCAGCGAACCGAATAAGGATAACAGCTCACTATTATTATCCTTCAGGTTTTCAGCGGCCTTCTTATATCCTTCTATACGGTCATTGTTGATAAGGATCAGGTCATTCAGTATTTCAATTTGAGGTTCATTTTGCATAGCTGTATGGTTTTATAGGTTAAACAATTGATGTAAATAAACTGCAAACAAAAGTATCCATACCGGGTACCATCACCAAGCCTCCGGCGTTAAGGTTTTGGATATAAAATGCGAAAAATATCCCAAGCCGTTTTAAGATTATTTTTGCAAAACATTTGTTATAAATAAAACATATCATACATTTACAATACAACATCCAACTTCTTAAACCTCCCCTGTCTCATGATACGCCTCCCTTTCCTTACCTGCCTGCTGCTATGCGCCTGCTGGTGCAGTGTTGCTGTTTCACAGACGCAGATCAAATATCATAAAACAACAGGATTTGACAAGGACTTTCCTTTTGATGAGCCGTTCCAGATAAAGCTGGAAGGATTTGATGCCGATACTCCTTATACCCAATACAGGATGGTATTCCGTCACTTGGATAGGAAAAAAGACCTGAATAAATATAAATCAGATACAGAGCTGTATAGATCACTGGATTCCTTTACTGTGGATTTTACCGCTAACGGTATAGGGGTGTATCCCAGGTTTATGAAGCCGAATGAATACTACATCGTAGATATATCCCAACCCCAAATAGTACAAGCTTCTGAGCACGAAAAAAAAAGAGTAATTAGCCAATTGCAGGATAATATTTCTTTTCAGAACGAAATAATGCAACTATTAGAAAACACTCCTTCGCAAAACTTTAAAGAAAGTGATTTAGGCACACTCATTGAAGCAGAGCTAAACACTATGGGATATATTATCTTAGACCAACCTGATACAAAGTCATCCCAGGCACTTAGTGATAGTTTAAAGCTTGATATAGGACGTATATCAAACAGAACCCACACACTAATTAAAAAATGGAATAATTTAACAACAACTATCGATTCAGCTTATAGTAATACAATAAATCCTTATAAGTCGTTTGTAGATAGTTTGAGTAAACATACTTTTACCGAATCGGACAATCTCAATCCTATTGGTATAAAATACTCTGAACTGGATTCAGTAATACAGCTATTAAATAGCACACTTCAAGTAGAAGAAATGACCAACATAGACCTTGATGCCAAACAGGATGTACAATACAATCTTGAAGTAATAAACGAAACAATGGAGGCTCTTCGCCTCACACTAAGAAAGCTCCCGGAAAATTACACCAAACTATATATTGAAAAAAACAATATCGGGAGAGTATTAGGTAGTTCCAAGGTCAATGAAGACCTGGTAGAAGGCAATACCAACCGCGCCCATGCCAGTATCTCTCAGACATTTGGCTGGGGATTCAGTCCCAGGACCAGCAACGGTTACCTGTATGTAGGGTATACGCTTTTTTTCAGACCGGTCAACTACAGTGTACCACTCCGGAATATCGGAACTATCTGGAATATCCGGGATCTCGGGGAAATAATCAAAGCGACGGTCGGCATCAATCTCGGCTTTACACTGAGCGATATAGAGACCAACGGCTACAGCGAAGCATCGGGGATCGTAAAGTTCCTGGGCAATAAGGGGCTGATAGTAGGACTGGGCATACGGCCCTATCATTTTATCAAGCTCGATATCAACGGGCTGATGTATAACATCAGTGACCCTAACCCGCTGGTCACCCATAAGAAAGTAGCGTTCACACCGATGATCGGGTTATCCCTGAACATCAACCTGATCAAACTGTTCCAGGGCGATCCCAATTCTTTTACCACCCTATTCAAACCATAACCGATGCAACAAACACTCACATTTATTAAGGGTATCAGCATTTATCCGGAAACAGTTATTAGAAGAGGAGCTAAATTATCCTTTGCACTTATTATAAGCCTTAGAAGAACAGATGGCATACCGGTACTATTCGAAATAGAAAATACGGCAGAAAAACATCTCTCTATCATCAAAGTACCTGACAACTGGTCCAAAGAAACTCCTTCTACCAACAAGTGGACAGGTATAGAGAATTTAACTGTAAATGATTCCGAAATCACCATAAATGGTTTTGAGTTCCATAACATAAATCAACAACCAGATAGAGGAGCAGCTCATATAAAGATCCGAATTGTAAATAGGAAATATCCTAGCTCTGATCTTTGTGTACAAGTCTTCGATTAAAATATATTTTATGCTTAAACTTTCATTTTACATATTATTTATTTGCCTGTTCGCTACAGGCTGCATTAAAAACAAGGATTACGTACTGAATGACGGGCTGGACCCCGACAGTATCATTCGCATAAGCTCCATAACGCCCGGCCATATAACGGCAGACAGCCACACGGCAGTTATTATCCGTGTTGCCATTGCACCGGAAGCCACTGAAGCCTATACCGTTACCCTGCATACAAACAGGGACCATTTTTCCAATGACAGCCAGACAATGACACAGGCGGTCAATATGGAACGTTATAGTGATTTTATACTGCATACCGGCAGCAGTGCGGGACCGGCACACATTACAGCAGTGGTAAAAGATAGCCTGAAGACAGATACCTTACTGTACTTTAATACCTCTTATCCCGATACCCTGATCATTAAGCCGGCTCATTATGTTATGACCGGAATGACGGAGCAGGACATCAGCGTAAAGCTGTTTAAGGCCAAAGGCTATGCCAGTGCGGCACCTGTGCTGCAATACACGGCAGTCGATTCGCTGGGTAATCCTGCCGGTACGCTTGAAGAAAGCACACCATATATACCCGGCAATGATATCCGGTTAAAATTCACACCGCTTCCGGGCTTTACAGGTACAATAACCTTAGAAGCAATCCTGTTTAAAGAAAACGCTGCCGCCATTACCGGCCGTAACCGTATCAAGATACAATAAAGGGACTCGGTTATACACAGAGCGGTACCATCCTGGCATAGCCCGGGCATCACGCTGCGCTTATCAAAGGACATTTTTGGTTGAAGGATAGCGCTGGCAGCCGAACACTTTTGAGCAGCGCAACTTACTATTTACGCTGCTGGTACATAGCCCGGATCAGCTCCCTGTTCCTCCTGTCCGCCCGTGAATTCTGTAAAGAGATCACGGCCCAGATAGCGGCAGGTATCCACCCGATCAACGTCACCTGTAAGATGAGGCAGAGCAGCCCGGTAAGTATGCGTCCCCGTAAGAAGAAGGACAGGAACGGGAAGAGTATAGCGATCAATGTCATAAGCGATATAAGTTTACAGTTGGTCGGTGTACAAAAATAATCATTACTGCGTACAGCTATCCAGGAATTAGCCGGGTACGGGAAATTGCCGGTTGAATGGAGGAATTTGCAGGTTAAATACTTTTCAATGCCGTATCTATCGCGTTCAGCGTACGTTTATACAGTTCCCTGTTACCCCGGGTAGCAAGAGTAAGCATGGCTTTGCATTCTTTCAGGAAACGCCTGCCGAAGTGGGGATCATATTGAAGAATCTCACGGCTGTTGTCCAGGATATCCGCGTACTTTATGGTCTGAGCCTCCGCGCTTGTCCCGGACAGCCTTAAGGTTTCTTCCTGCTTTCTTTTAGCACGGTTCCATTGGGGATAGGCCTGCTTCACATATACATCCGTCAGCTCTACCACCAACTGTACCGTATGTAAAGCCGTATTTTCCGGCAGGATGGTTTTAAGGAACGCAGCGATATCCTTTTCGGAAACCGGGGTATCTTCTATGACATCATGCAGGAGCGCGGCCGCCAGGACAGGAAGGCTATCGGTATATTGCCTACATATTTCCATGACCCTTACAGGATGTACGATATACCTTTCAGGCGTATATTTCCGCTGCTGCTCTCCGTGCGCCTTATCGGCAAAATCCCTGATCTTTTCAAGTATGATATCCATAGTTCCCGTTTTAAAGATATGACCGGAAAGCATCCTTATCCATTCTCAAAAGCATCTGCAGATAAGGGCCCATCCCGCACAAATATAGTAGCTGTAAACCATCCGGCATACAAGGAAATCATAACAATAACAGGTTTGTCAATATTTTAACTGTCCGGGACCAATAGCTCAGTAACAACCTCTGCTACTTCAGCCTGTAAGACACACCCATGGTAAACATAGGCATACCATCAAGACCGACGTATTCTATATCCCAGCGACCCTGGTAGCCTCGTTTCCCCATACGGATGCGCTCAAAAGGCTGGCCTGTAGATAAATTCATACCGTGCTGGGAATAGCACATTAACGCAATACCATAACCTACTCCCCCGTTTATCTGTATCTTTTTACTGATGTTCCAATAAGCACTCAGACCTATCGTGGTTTCCATAGATGGAGCGGCTTTCACATAATAGACGTCTATCTCATTATTCCAATGCGTCTTAGACTTCAATGCGTGGTAGGAGAACAACATATTACCCATAGCACTCAGCCCGACCTGCCGGTATTCAAAAATGCGGAACTGCGGGCGTACCAGTAGACCGAAATGCTGCCAAAAGTTAGCAGCATAGCCATTCTGATAATAGATAAAGTTCTGACGGTTCTCATTCAAAGCATAGGTATTGACCATCACCCGGATGCCCACATCGAGGGCCCAACGTGGCTGGGAAGGTAACCGGCAGGTAAGATGCACACCGTTGGACAAATAATTGATACTACCGCCAACAGCCACCTGCTGACCGTAGGACGGAATCTGCAGCAAGATACAGGCAAGTACAGCGGTACTCAATACAGCCATACTTACCTTGTTCAATATATATTTTTTTAATAATTCCATCTGTGCAGTCTTAATTCGCCTTTGGTATAGTTATAATAGGTACTGTGCGGTGTCGGGTTACGGGTATTAAACGGATATGAAGTGTTGCTTATCGGGTCAAAGAAGTACCACTCATTATCAAACTTTCTTTTACCGTCAAGTCTCTGTTCGTTTTCAGGCGGATAGGGGCCTTGGAACAAACGTGTAGTCAATACTCTTTTCCACCCCGCATACCAGTCTTCTTCATAAGCGCCTACGGCATAGCAATGATACAGTTGCGGATAAGCCGCCAGTCCCGCTATTTCAAAGCACTTCGGCGCGGGATTAAACATATCCGGGCTGAAGGTGATAAAATTCTGGTGCAGCAGGGTTCCGATCTCGTCTTTTTTCACCTCGATATCCCTGCGACCCGTTTCATAATGTCCTACCCAATCCCGGATATCATGCCTGTAAGCAGCACGACCCGCCCATACAAACACGTATTCGCTGGAACCGGTGCCTTCATAGCGCTCATTGATCTTAAACTGCTGGTGATTCAGGTATTCGTGATGATGAGTAGGCATCAGGCAGTTGATCAGGACATTGCTTGTAGTGCTGACGGCCGGGGCCCTGTCGTATGTAACGATCTCATCGCCCTCATGCCCGTTGGATATCAGCAATATGGGATTATCTATCAGTCCGGCCAGCTCTTTATTAACGACGGAGAACAACGTAGTGCCTGTATCAGACTTTAGCCACAGGGGAATATGATTATTAAAACCTGCAAATTTCTCTTCATCTATTTCAAAAGGTGCGGCTACCATTACCGTTTTATCATAATCTATAGCACCTGTATTCACAACCCTTGCAAAAGGCAGGTAATGCACATCATACTTATAGTTGGCTTCCACATAAGTTCTCCAGCTACCATATGAACCGAAATCGTCCAGCCTGGCCGCAAATGCGGAGTCAAAAATGAGATTGACCTCAGGGTACGCATCCGCAAATGTAAAAAGGTTATAGCAACTGTTGGGCGATCCGCTGACCTGGGTCACAAGCTCCTGGAGCAAACCCGGGTGATTATGGAAGATCTCCAGCAGTCCTGTGGTCAGGGCATACTCTACATAATTATATTGCAGCTCATCATCGTTCTGCACAGTCAGCAGGAAATCCTCTTCCAGGATATCCGTGCCAAAGTCATAATAAGTAAGTAAGGAGACGTCGCCACTGGTGGCGGAAAGAGGCTGGTGACGGGATATGTCCCGTTGCCCTTCTTTCTTACAGCTGCCTAAAGCCAATAACAGGACAGCAGCCGTTTGAAGCGGTTTAGAGAATAGTGTTTTCATGTATAGGATTTTCAGGTCCTGTAAACTTACAAAATCTCTTTTAAGATCCCTGTTCTGCGCCTAAAAATGGGTGTTTTCACCCGGAGCCAACGGGTGATTCTCCCCTATATATAAAGAGCTATCTAAAAGCCTCTTGTATTGTCACATTGAGCTTGTCGAAATGTAATATGAATGAACAAACAACCCTGTCAATATTTCGACTGGGCTCAATATGACAGGGTTGTTTATCTTTCAGATAACCTCTTTATACACAGCTCAATGCCGGCTATTAAAATGCTTTTATCGTTACAGATTCAAAATAGCGGTCCCGTTGCGCCTGAGGAACATCTTTATTAAAATAAGCAGTTATCATCTGGAGACTATTCCGGCACGGGATAATAAGTGATTTAAAATCTACCTGCAGATCACTAAAATAAACATGCAGTATAAAAGCGTCCTGACCCTTAAAACTGATCGCTTTATGCTCTTTTATTTCATACCTGTCAGCCCATACATTAGGAATACTAGGGTTATTAGCATCACCACCCAGGAACATAGACATTGCATCCGCATTATCCTTTGTAAACCCTTCTATATTGGACTTTAATACATCCTTAGGAACAGCGAAACGGGTCTTTATGACAGCATAATATTCAATATCCTTTTTCTGCGACCAGGGATACATGGCCCAATAGCCGGTATAGGTATGCTCCTTTACACCATCCATAAGGTATGTAGGGAATGAAAATGTAATATCCATATCCGACAGCTCAATATTGCGCCACCGGTATTTATCACCGGCAAATGTATAATGCACCATTTTACCCTTATCATAAAACACAGAATAGATATACTGCCCATCCAGCTTATCATAATACTTCCACTCTCCATCCTGCTCTCCGAGCAGCATATGGCCCTCTTCTTTTTTCACGCCATTTTCAAACCATTTGGTGCTCTTGCCTACCTGCACATCTTTATCCCAATGGTTTTCAGTTTGTAATTGTCCATCCGCGTAATATGTTCTTGATACGCCCTGCTTCTTTCCGTTAAGCTTAGTACCTTCCACCTTTACCTGCCCGTCAGGATATTTTATAATGACCGGCTGTAAGCCGTTTCTATTGACACAGGAGCTTATAAACAGCAAGACAACAAAGGAGCAGCAAGTTACTGCACCGGAAATTTTAGGGTGGTTAGACTTCATTATACAGCTACATTTCAAAGTAATACCTGTAAGCACAGAACAACAGGCAGATAAAGGCTCAAAATTACAATGCAAATTTGATATACCAGCCTTATCTGTGAACACTGCAGTAGTGGTACTGCTATTTAAAATCGGTATAGGATCTTGTTGCCAATGCACCGACAGTTACGGGAGGCGGCATATAAGCCTTTTCAGGAATGTTCAACAATTGTTTTTCCGGCCCGTTCGCAAAGCCCAGCTTATACCCGATATTATCTGATGTGGTTAAATAGACATTATCATATTCGGTATCGCTGTCACTGATATACAGCATGACCTGCTTATTGGCGCTGTCGGCTGTTATCCAGTTATCCGTAGATTGAGCGGTTGCCCATCCTACGACCGGAAACGCGCGATCTAATTCCACCGGGTAATGGAGGTAATTGATAAAGAAACAAAAGATTTCCCATTTAATATTATAAGGAAATGTGACCGCAAACTTTTTATCTGCCAACTGTATCAGCCTGGGGATGGCCTGGTAAGACTTTTTATTATAGGCATTGCAAAATGCCTGCACTACTTTACGGATATCAGCTTCCGATATATCTTCTATGATCACGAGCTTATCATTAGGCACTTCCCTTTCGGGAAAAGTCATACCCGATGCTCTGCGGGTATCTCTATCCGGTTGGAGCTTTTGATGCTTCAACCGAATAAAGGCTACAATGATTACCGATACTATGATAAGGATGCTGAAGATGATGTATTGTGATATACTGATATGTCAAGCGTTTAAGTATGGTATAAGAGATAGATTTACAAGCAAATAAAACATCATTTAGGTTTCAAAATTTCTAAGCATCTTTCAAGTATTTCAGGGTTTTTTATAACAATTATATACAGTTTACTTCTCGTTCTGGACAGGATCTGAAATAACATTTTTGTAGGATGATAATAGGGCTTGTTTTTATAACCTCTTGTGGATAATTTGGCATCTTTATAATAAAAATATTCATCAATAACCGCAATCACTTTTTCATATTCTTGACCAATTACAGCATGAGCACTATCTTCATATTTTCTTTCATAAGTATCATAAGGATAAAATGTATATCTTGATGGTGTATAGTTGATTATTTTCCATCCTTTATTAACTAAGTAGGAAATATACGCATTTGCTTCATCACAATCAAAACAATACTGAATTTGGACATTTGAATAACTTATCCTACCCGTATCAAATTTCCTATTGAATAAACCGTAAATAAAGTTTGCTATTTCTTTATTGGTTCTAATTTTTTCAGTTAAGTTAAATACTTTTAGAGATGGAAGTCCCAAAATCTTTTCTACGATTCTATTTTCAATTTCAAACTTACTTAAGCATTGCTGACCATCGTAAGAAAAAATACACTTCTTTCCATTCTCCTTTATCGAACCTAATATTGCATCTAACTGCTTGGGATAAATTCTTTGTACTTCATCAATAATTACAGTATGATATTGGGAATAATCTATATCGCGCCAAATTTTAATTGGGATTATATCCCAATTATATTCATCAATTAGTTTACTTTGTCCAACATTAAGTTGTCCGCAATGTATAATCAAAATTCTCTCGCCTGCATTCATTAAGTTACTAGCTATATCATATACCAAAAGTGTTTTACCAGTACCTGCTTTTCCTGTAATTGAAATCAAACTTTCACCATCATTTGATAAAAGCTTCAAGACTTTATCTTTTATTTCAATCTGATGATTTGTCAAAAAGTATTTGCCACTAACAAAAGAATCTGTTGAGTTAAAAGGAGAAACTAAGTAATTAGAAGGTTGAAAATAAGAATCAATATTAGATATTGGTTCAGCTTTCTGAGTTATTAAGATTTTTGATAAATACCCAAAGTCTGTTTCTTCTAAATCATCAAATTGATTTAGGAAATAGATTTTGTTTCCTTCTTTAACGAATGTGAAACTATATATTTCTTTATTAAGAAAACTAAGATAGTATCTATTTTCCAAAAGTTGTTTTTTGATTCTATCAGGTGTACTTGAACTTTTCAGCTCAATATTTACTACACTATCTTGATCAAATCTTAATAAATCAAACTCTTTACTGATTTGAGGAATCTGATATCCCATTATATAATTGTCAAAAATTTCTGCAGATACAAGTTGTTTTTGTAAATTTTCACGCAAAGCACTCAATGTTTCAATTTCAATATCCTTAACTTTAATAGATTTAAAATTAAGGTAATTGTTCAAAAGAGACTGATCAAGCTTTAGTAGATCATCAACTACATACAATAAGTTATTTGTTTGCATTTCAAAATAAAACAGTATAATGTATAATAAATATATTTAGCTTTAGTTTTCTTATTAAAAAAATCTTCTATCCACACAAAATCCATTCTTAAGCTAACAAACCTACAAACCATTTTTTACATTCCTACAACATTCTCTAAAATGGGTGTTTTCACCCATTACTGTACCGTTTTTTCACCTACACAAGACAATAATAGATTCAACAAAAAACCGGGCATAGGCCCGGTCTATACATTTTCTAAATATACTTAGGTTATAAGTTTTTAATACCTCTTTTTCTTTTCCAGGAACTGCGTGATCTGCTGTTCGGTAATCTTATCAAACACCTTACCGAATTCCGTCATCGTCCTGTTCATACCGTAGATAGTAGCTACCAGCGTGCTGATCTTGGCGTCGTCCTTGAAATTGAACAGGTCCGAAACCGTAGCCGACCGCACATCTATTTCCGTAGCGATCTTCTCATAAGAGCTGTTCTTATAATCCGCGTCCGGCTCCGACAGGTTGTTTTTCCTGTTATGATCCGCATTCATCCGCTTAAGCTCCTGCAGCGCAAGAGCTATCTTAACCCTGTATCTCAGTCTTATGGCTTCATCTATCATTGATACAAAGCAATAGACTTTAAAAAAATATTTCGCTACGCTTTGGCGTATTATTGAAATATTTGTTATATATTTGCACTACAGGAGTTCCGGGAGTGGAGCTCCGGGCTAAAAAATCCCTTACAGGATTTCGAAGCAGGTCATTGAAACGATTGCGTTAATGAATATCTGGAAGACAGCACAGCACACCGATGCGATCCTTCCTTCCGGTTATGGGATTAACAATGTTTTTCTGAATTTTCCAGCTCTGTACCTGTTCAGCGTGCTATTACAGTTTAAGAGTCAGGAGAAGAAAGATGCGGACTTTTCAGGCACAGGCAGTAAACAAATAATATGCCTAAACTTTACCTGCCTGCAATACTGCATCAACCTTTCTGAAAAAGTCGATCAGTGAGATATCATAGTACCGGCATAATAAGGAAAGCGTGCTGACCGTCATATTCCCGTTGCCCTGCTCTATCCGGGCGAAATGGAGATTATGATCGTTCTTTAAATTGTAATCGTTGGTAACGGATTCCAGAGATAATTTTTTGCTTTGACGCAGTTCTTTGGCGACCAGGCCTATTGCCTTGAGTAACGCTTTATTCCTGTATTGTGCCATATATGGTCAAAGAGAGAAATAAAAAAATATATACACAATGACATATTTGTCATTAAACATAGGTATATTTGTCATGTCATAATGAAAATGACCCTATATTTGCGATATTGTTAAAAATCATTTTAGCTAATTCGCTTAGATTCTTGACTTGAAACCTAGGAAATTTCAAACGGAACAAGAAAATAAGTAGAATAGGCTCACGACCCGGGCGTGGGCTCTCTTATTGTTCCAATGCTTTCCTAGGGCTACAAGTCAGTAAGTTGAGTTCCACGCCTTTTTCTATGCGCACTGCACTCTTCCCATCTAAGCAGATCATCGCACCTATTTATTCACCTTGTTAATACGCTTTCATTATGATGCGTTATTTGCTATGTGCCATAGCAGCGCCACTGCTATGCCATAACCTTAAGGCCCAGGATCTTTACAACAATCACTGGTACTTCGGGTGCGGCCACAATGTACACTTTACCGCCGGCAGCCCGCAAAATGGCGGCATACCGCCGCCCAGCACCGTACCACGGCCCTATCATATATGGAGCAACAGCCCCGGTCATCCCGTGGCAGTCTCCCATCACATAACCGGTGCCCTGCAATTCTTCGTGAACATCCCCCTTAAACAACGAGGCACGGGCACCACCCATACCCCGGTCTTTATGGACCGGTACGGCATACCTATGCCCGGCGGCACCGTACCACTCTCCTCCTACGATATGGCCAATGGCTACCCGCTGGCCGTGCCTTCCGCGGCCGACAGCCTGCAGTATTACATCTTTACCTGCCTGGACAAAGGCCTGCAGTACAGCATCGTGGACATGCGGCTCAACAACGGCAGGGGCGACATCCTGCCCGGTCACCTGCTCCTGCCGCTCATGCCCAATGGCACCGTCATAGGCAGTAAAATAACTATAGTCCCCGGCTGTGACGGACTCTACCTCATCGCACGGGTCGCCTCTTTTCATGGTTTTGTGAGTTTGAAAATAACCCACAATGGTGTAGATACCAGACCCGTATATTCTTATACGGGTAATTTTTCCTTACCCGACTATCAGCAGAACGGCCTTTATTTCGGTACCATGAAAGCATCGCCCGACGGTCGCATGCTGGCCGTAGGTACCGCAAGAGGACTGGAGCTGTACGATATAGAGCCCTGCAGCGGCCTTATTAAGAACGCGCGTGTTATAGACACCCTTATGACCTTCGGCGCCTGCTTCTCTCCCGACAGCAGGCTGCTGTACACTACCCGTCCCGACCCCCAATCCGGCTATTATGAAGCCTCTTCCATCATGCAATGGGATGTAAGCACCCCAAGCGATCTCAACAGCATACGTACATCCGGTATACAGGTACTGGCTAACTCCGCCTACTACTGGCCCGCATGGCAGGCCGCTATCTCCTCCTATATGGGCGATATCGCACAGGGTCCGGATGGCAAGCTATACATACTCTCCAACACACTGTACGATGAAAACCAGAGACCCCTGCCGCTGCCACCCGCTACGACAGTACCCTTCGCACAGACCTTCCACATCATACACCAGCCGGACAACCGCGGTATGGCCTGCCAGCCCGAAAGAGACGCCTTCAACCTCAACGGCCGTTATATCGACAGGGCCAGGTATTACCTGCCGCATCCTATCTACGCCATACCCCGCCCGCAACCCGATACCATCTACCGGCATAAAGGACATATAACCTCCTGCTTCGGCAGCGGTACCAGCCTAGCAACCGACAGCAACGCCACCTGCATCACATGGTATAACGGGGACACCACCACCGCCCTTTATACCAAAGATACCGGTAAATTATGGGTACGCTACGCCAAAGAGTGTCAATGGTACACAGATACGTTTACGGTGATCCATACCATCCTCCCGGAGATACCCGCCTACCTGGTGGCCTGCCCGGGACAGGCAGCGCTTACCGTCACGCCACGGGAAACACACCGCTACAGCTATATACTGCAACAACAGGACGGACCTACCCGCCGAACCGCTGATACGGACAGTGCTCTTACTTTCCATGGATTACCCTCCGGCAGCTATACGCTGCAGGTACGATCCGGGAGCTGCGATACCACCGTCACCATAACCATACAAGACCTGCCCGTACCCGACGTCCGTATAGCACCCTACGACATTACACTACCCTACGGCAGCAGCGTTACCCTGCAGGCATCAGGCGCGGAGCTGTACACCTGGTGGCCGGCACGCTACCTGGACACTGCTATGGGCGCGTCCGTAACAGCCACACCACAGGAATCCGTACAATACATGCTTACAGGCATCAATGCCTACGGCTGCCGTGATACAGCCTATGCTAATATAACCGTGGACCACCACATGCAGCTATGGCTGCCCAATGCCTTTACACCCAATGGCGACGGCCTGAATGACATCTTCAGGATAGAGAATGTCACCTGGCAGCAACTGCTCAGCTGGAGCATATACAACCGCTACGGTACAGAGGTATTCTCCGCAGGCTCCATACATGACGGCTGGGATGGTAATCATAAGAACCGGCCCTGCGATGCCGGGGTATATTACTATATGCTCCAGTACTACAATACCGACCGTACCATTCAAACCCTCAAAGGAGAGGTACACCTGCTGCGGTAAGCGCTGCCGCTGCTGCAATGGCACACTGCCATCTTAAGCACATACATAATATTTACTTAACATACACAACAATTGAGCTATGAAAAAACAACTATTGTTATGGACCCTGCTATGCACCTGCCTGACGCTTACCAGCGGCTGGGCGCGCACCGGGAGCTTTATACAGAACATAGGCCAGGTAACAGATACCGCCCTCAAGACCCGTACAGATATAGACTTTAAGGTCAGCGGGCAGCAGGGACTGCAGGTATTCATAGGCAGGGGCAGCATACACTACCAGTGGATCAGCCCCCGCCTCTCAGCAGACGGCACGATACAATACCAGGGTTACCGGCTGGATATGCAGCTCGAAGGCTACAATCCCCGGGCCACTATAGCATATGGCCAACGTAAAGCGGCGTATGAACGGTATTACCTGTCCTGGGTGAATACTGGTAACCTGCCGGAAGGCCGGACCGCGTACCGCTATGAAAGCATCACCTACAAAAACATTTACCCCAATATCGACTGGACCCTTTACTTTACAGCGGACGGTTATATGGAATACGACTTCATCGTACATCCCGGCGGCCGGGTAAGCGATATCCGGATGGTGTACAGCGGTGCGGAGAATATGAACGTTCAGCCCGACGGGCAGTTGCACATCACCACGCCACAGGGTCGTATCACCGAGCGTGCGCCATACAGCTATGAGCAGCGCAGCCGGAAACCGGTGGCCTCCCGTTACCAACTGGACGGGCATACCGTCCGTATCATCCCCGGGGTATACAAAGGCACACTGGTCATAGACCCGGTAATAGAATGGGGCACCTACTTCGGGGATATCTCGTCAGACGGGGCTACCTCGGTCACTACGGATAAATGGGGCTACCTGTATATGGCCGGTACCACCAACAGCACTGCCAATATCGCGACACAGGGCGCCCACCAGCAGACCTTCGGAGGCGGATCAGCATACCAGTATGGTAACGACGGCATTATCTCCCGGTGGACACCCGACGGGCAACTGTTATGGGCCACCTATTACGGCGGTACGGGTATAGATATCCTTAAGAATATAAAAGCGGATACTGCCGGAAATGTCTATGTAGCAGGCTATACCCAGAGCACCGCCGGTATAGCCTCCGCAGGCAGCTTCCAGCAGCAGAAAGCAGGTACTAACAGCGGGTATGATGCCATGCTGCTTAAAATGGATTCCTCCGGCGCACGGCAATGGGGTACCTACTTCGGCGGCAACCTGGACGACGGCAATACTGCCATCAGCCTTGCACTGGACCATACAGGAGCAGCTTACCTGGCAGGCAGCACCCAGAGCATTGACCTGTATACCACACCCGGGGCACACAGCAATACCCGACAGCTTACAGACGGCTTTGTCGCTAAATTCGACCCTCAGGGACAGCCGGTATGGAGCACCTATTACGGCGGACCCGCCACAGATATCATCACTGCTGTTGCCGTAGACGCAGCACGGAATATTTACATCACCGGGTATACCCAAAGCACTGCCGGCATTGCCACTCCCGGCGCTCACCAGCTCACGCCGGGTGGCGGCGATGACGGCTTCCTGACCCGTATGGACAGCCTGGGCATTCCAGTATGGGGCACCTATATAGGCGGCAGCGCCATGGACCGGTGCTGGAGCCTCGCTGTAAAAGATACGCTGATCGTCATAGGCGGACTGACCCGAAGCACTGCCAATATCAGCACGCCCAATGCTTTCCAGCCTGCTATGAACAGCGTGCTGGACGACGGTTTGCTGGCAGCCTTCCATACCAACGGCAGCAGGCTGTGGAGCACTTATTTCGGCGGGGAATCCATAGACCAGATATACAGCACCATTATCGTGGATGATACGCTCATCTACTTCGGTATGGAAACGAAAAGCCGTACCAATATCGCTGTGCCGGGTATCCTTAAAGACAGCATGGAGGGACTTAGCGCGCTGGCACTGGGCAAGTTCAGCATCCACGGGCAGCGGATATGGTCCACCTACGTGGGCGGGAATGATATAGATGTAGCCATCAACCTTACTGCAGCAGCCAATAACAGGCTGCATATATCCGGCACTACCCTCAGCGGGAGCGGGATAGCCACGGGTAATGTGCACCAGACCACGCTCAGCGGCAATTATGATGCTTTTATCATGAAGATCAGTGACTGTGAAGCGCCGGCAGGTACCGCCGTTATCCAGGGACCGGACAGCATATGCGCACAATCGTCAGCAACGTACACCCTTACACCATTGCCGGGAGCGGTGCGTTACCACTGGCAACTGCCGGCAGGATGGACGGGCAGCAGTGACAGCAATACGATACATATCATCACCGGGGCACAGGGCGGTCCCGTAAGAGTATGGGCGGAAAGCAGCTGCGGCGGCACCGGCGATACCATGTTCCTCAACGTACACGTATTCCCCGAACCGGATGTCAGCATCACCAGGCAAAATAATATGCTGCGAAGTACCGCTACCTTTCCCGTTTACCAGTGGCTGCGCAACAGCCAGCCGATACCGGGAGCCACACAGCCCACATATATCCCGGCAGAGAATGGCAACTATATCCTCCAGGTAACGGATCAAAACGGCTGTACCGGCCTGTCGGATGTGATAGAGATCACCCACCTGGGTATCGGCAACGCGCTCAGTGAAGCAGGGATCTCCATATATCCCAACCCTGCCGGCGATCATATCCGTATCACTGTACCGGAGCCGGTACAACTGGAGGTTTACAACAGTGCGGGTATGCAATGCCTGCACCGGACGCTGGAAGCAGGTACCCGGCTTATAGCTCTTCACGAGCTGCCCGCAGGAGTGTATATGTTCCGCTTCGTCACCGCAGCAGGTGTATATACCTGCCCTGTAGTCAAACAATAATAAAGGCCTTTACGGCTTATGAGGCTGTCTAAAAAGTAAACAACCCTGTCCTATGGAGCTCAATCGAAACATGGACAGGATTGTTGATCCATACATATCACATTTCGACAGGCTCAATGTGACACGACAGGCTCAATGGATACAAGAGGCTTTTTAGACAGTCTTATCTATATGCTCACCCGGAATATAAAATCTTGTGTATGGTTAACAGCACTTCCATAGAGACGTCCTACCGGGAGATGGCCGGTACCGAGGGAAAGGACAGTGGAGCATTCCTGCCTCCGGGCATTACCAGGGAGATCGGTCATTTCAGGATATCTGACATTACAGCAACCTCCCGGGTATCCCGGGCATACCCTGAACCGTACAGTAAAAGACCGTACTACAGGATCAGCCTGTTCCGCAGCCGGAACAGGGCAGGCCCGGCAGGGAATATGCTGCTCTTTACCAGCCCGGGAATGCCTTATCCCAGCCTGCCGGCTGCCGGTGAGCAGCAATACGTCAATGACTGTGCCTTTACGGAAGACTTCCTGCTAAGAGCACCGGGCGTACCCATGACCATTTTTCAGTACAAAGCCGGGCAGGCCTTTTATATCAGTGACGCCGCGGGGGAAGCTATCCTGCAGGTATTCCGTAAAATGGACCGGGCGCTCCTGTCGGATTATGTATATAAATACGACCTGATCCGGAACTATCTTACGGAGCTTATACATTACGGGCAACAGTTGCAGCCTGAGCACCGCACCGGGAATGGCAAACCCGGCGCCGTGCGCGTTACGGCACGCTTTATGGAACTGCTGGAACGCCAGTTCCCTGTGGAAGCTCCCCGGGAAAGATTAACGCTCCGCACCGCCAGGGATTTCGCCCTGCGGCTGGGCATCCACGTAAATTATCTCAACAAGGCACTGAAAGAGACAACCGGCCGCACCACCACCAGGATCATAAGCTCAAGAGTAATAGCAGAAGCCATACTGCAGCTCAGGCATACCGACCGCTCCATTTCCGAAATTGCCCATAGCCTCGGGTTTGAAGAAGTAGCCCACTTTTCCAATTTCTTTAAAAAGCACACCTGTTCCGCTCCGGTAACGTACAGGACATAACCTGCTTCCTTTGGCCCGATCCGGGAAAAACAGCATAGGGAGGCACCAATTCGTAATAAAAAATCAATAATTATAACTTATTGATAATTAACAGGAACTTATACCTCTTAAAACACTTTTTGATTGTTTCCATTAAATTTCTGAAATTGCACGTATGTCCGAGCAGTATATAGTATCCGCAAGAAAATACAGACCCCAGACCTTTGACACAGTAGTAGGCCAGCAACATATTACCACTACCTTGAAAAATGCTATTATCAATCAGCACCTGGCTCATGCATACCTGTTTTGCGGTCCCCGGGGCGTAGGTAAAACCACCTGTGCCCGGATACTGGCACGTACCATCAACTGCGAGAACCCCACACCGGACATGGAAGCCTGCGGTACCTGCGCTACCTGTGAAGCCTTCAGGGATAATACGGCGTTCAATATCTTTGAGTTGGATGCGGCCAGCAATAATTCGGTGGACGACATCAGGGCACTGACCGAACAGGTACGTTTCGCGCCACAGACCGGCAAGTACAAGATCTATATCATAGATGAGGTGCACATGCTAAGCTCCGCGGCCTTTAACGCCTTCCTCAAGACCCTGGAAGAGCCCCCTTCCTACGCTATATTCATCCTGGCCACCACAGAAAAGCACAAGATATTACCAACCATCTTATCCCGCTGCCAGATATTCGATTTCAAACGCATCCGCCCGGAGGATACCGTGGCGCACCTGATGTCCATCTGTACCAAGGAAGGCGTACATGCGGAAGAAGACGCCCTGCACATCATAGCCCAGAAATCAGAAGGCTGTATGCGGGATGCGCTGTCCATGATGGACAGGATAGCAGGCTTTACCAACGGTAATATATCCTACAGCCAGACCATTGAGCACCTGAATATCCTGGATGCCGATACCTATTTTAAGCTGACGGATATACTGCTCTCCAAAGATATCAACAGCGCGCTGCTCCTGCTGGACAGCATACTGCAGAAAGGCTTTGAAGGCGATGTGCTGCTGAACGGCTTTGCCGAGCACTACAGGAATATCCTGTTGTGCAAGGACGCCAGGATGGCCCACCTGCTGGATATCCCGGAAAGCTATAAGAAAATCTATTTTGAAAGGGCCCAGGCCGTTTCTTCTGATTATATCGTGTCTTCCCTGAGCCTGCTGAACAAGGCAGAGCTGAACTATAAGACCGCAATGAACAAGCGGATGCACGTAGAGCTATGCCTTATCAGGCTGTGCTATCTGCAGGACATCCTACAGTCCGATGACTTAAAAAAAAAACATTAACGTATATAGCTGACGAGGAAATGGTGATCCCCTCCGCACCTGCCCGTACCATGCAGGATGCTCCGCCCATGACACCTCCGGCAGCACCATTACCTGACGCTCCACCGCCACCTGCGGCAGCGACAGCACCCGTACCCCCACCTTCTTCTCCGGCTGTCCCGGTAAGCCTCCCTCCTAAAAAGTCCCGGCTGAAAAGCAACCTGCTGGATATCATCAGCCAGGAAGTAGCGGAAGAGTCCAGGATAGAGGTAAAGATCATAGCGCTTTCCGATGAAGTCGTTGCGCAGTTGTACAGGGATTTCATCATTTACCTCAGCGAGACCCTGCAAAAAAGCACCGCGGCGCAACAGCTCCGGCTGGCACGTGCAGCCTTTGAAGCCCCTAACCGCATACAGATATGGTGCGTATCGGAGATCAACAGGGTCATGGTCAATACCCAGAAGGATGTATTCTTTGATTTTATCAAGAAGGAGACCAGGCAAACGGATGTGCAGGTATCTATAGATGTGGATCAGAACGTAGTGACAGCAGCTCCCGAAGCCGAAAAAAGACGCACTAAAACAGACGTTTTTGAGGACATGGTGAAGCGGAACCCGCTCCTGCTGGAATTGAAAAAAAGTCTAAATTTGATAATCGAATAATCATATTATTGTAAAAATACGATGGAGAATCTTTTTGCAGCATTTGAGACTACAAGTCCTGAACAGTGGAAAGCAAAACTGGAAAAGGACCTGAAAGGTGTGACGTTTGAGCAGCTTTCAAGAACAGATGCCAATAATTTTATCATATACCCTTTCTATACCCGTGAGGACCTGGCAGCAGGATCATCTGCTTTGTTCCGTCATACGGACTGGAGCATTATGCAGCACATCATCGTGGAAGATGCCGGAGCCGCCAATACCCTTGCGCTGGCACAGCTGAATGACGGCGTGTCCGGGCTGGCATTCCAGCTCAGCGGTCCTGCGGATCTTTCCGTATTGCTGGAAGGTGTGGAGCTGCCTTATATCACGGTTGTATTTGAAGCTGCGGCAGATGATACATCGTTCGCGGACCGGCTCCGCGCTTATCTCGACACGGCCTATCCCGGACAGACGGACCTGAACGTATATATCAATACCACATCGCCGGATCAGCAGCCGGTGAACCGGACGCTGAGCATCAATGCCACCGGCTATAATAACCGGGGCGCCAACAGCGTCACCGAACTGGCCGCCATTGCCTGCAACCTCAATGAGCAGTTGCACCGGCTGTCTGCCACAGGCGACCTGCAGGCGACAGTCCGTAAAGTATATATCAGCCTGGCAACCGATACCTTGTTTTACGAGCAGCTATCCAAGCTCCGGGCCCTGAGGGTCATTTTGCATACCCTCCTGCAATCCTATGACATTACTCCTGACGTATATATACACGCAGTGACCTCCCATATCTACAGGAGCCATATAGACATGCACAGCAATATGCTGCGGGATACCTTATCCGCTATGGCAGCCGTAGCAGGCGGCGCAGATGCTGTCACGGTATATCCTTATGATTATGCGGTCCGTACCCCATCGGGATTCAGCCTTAGAATGGCCAAGAACATCCAGCTGCTGCTGCGTGAAGAGGCCTACCTGCACCATATAGCCGACGTCAGCGCCGGCTCCTACTATATAGAAACGCTCACCCGCCAGCTGGCAGAGGGGGCCTGGACGCTCTTCCGGGAACTGGAACAGCAGGGCGGCTGGACGACTGCACAGGCCGGTCTGGACCGGCTCATAACAGAGCAGGCCGATCAGCTGGTACTTTCCTATAAGGAAGGTAAAAAGGTATTGATCGGCGCCAATAAATATAAAAACAATATGGAAACGGAAATACCCTCCTTCAGGCCGGGATTTCCCGCACCACATCACATCAACATCGCACAAGCATTATCCTAAAGTATGAGAAAGGATTTTTCCGATATATCATTAGATTACCGGCTGCCGGTCGCCAAAGAGGCACAGCCTGCCTTTGTGACGGCAGAAGGTATCGATATCAAGCAGAACTTTGACCTTAACGATATCCGCCACCAGGACCAGTTGGGCTACGCGGCCGGTATAGCGCCTTTTTTAAGAGGACCTTATACCAGCATGTACGTACAGAAGCCCTGGACCATCCGGCAGTATGCCGGCTTTTCTACGGCAGAGGAAAGCAACGCCTTCTACAGGAGAAACCTGGCGGCAGGACAGAAAGGCCTGTCCGTAGCCTTTGACCTGGCTACCCACCGGGGCTATGACTCCGACCACGAACGCGTGGTAGGCGATGTGGGAAAGGCAGGCGTAGCCATAGACTCCGTAGAGGACATGAAGATACTGTTCGACCAGATACCGCTGGGAGAGATGAGCGTATCCATGACCATGAACGGCGCGGTGCTGCCTGTCATGGCCTTTTATATCGTGGCGGCGGAAGAGCAGGGCGTGGATATGTCGCTGCTGAGCGGCACCATACAGAATGATATCCTGAAAGAATTCATGGTGCGCAACACCTATATTTACCCGCCGGAAGCCTCTATGAAGATCATTGCCGATATCTTCGAGTTCACTTCGCAAAAGATGCCCAGGTTCAACTCCATCTCTATCAGCGGCTATCACATGCAGGAAGCAGGCGCTACTGCCGATATAGAGCTGGCATATACCCTGGCCGACGGGCTGGAATACATCAGGTCGGGCCTCAGGGCCGGGCTGAAGATAGATGACTTCGCGCCGCGGCTTTCCTTTTTCTGGGCTATCGGCATGAACCATTTTATAGAGATCGCCAAAATGCGCGCCGCGCGGATGCTGTGGGCAAAGCTGGTCAAACAGTTCAACCCCCAGAAGGAAAAGAGCATGGCGCTGCGTACGCACTGCCAGACCTCGGGATGGAGCCTTACGGAACAGGATCCTTTCAACAATGTGGCACGTACGGCCATCGAGGCCCTGGCCGCAGCCATGGGACATACCCAGTCCCTGCACACCAATGCGCTGGATGAAGCGATAGCCCTGCCTACCGACTTCAGCGCGCGGATAGCACGTAATACACAGATCATCCTGCAGGAAGAGACGGACATCTGCCGTACCGTAGATCCCTGGGGCGGCTCTTACTATGTTGAATACCTGACGGAGCAGATAGCCGCCAGGGCCTGGACACTGATAGAGGAAGTGGAGCAGCTGGGCGGTATGGCCAAAGCCATAGAAACGGGTGTACCGAAGATGCGGATAGAGGAAGCCGCCGCTAAAAAGCAGGCCCGCATAGACGGCGGAAAGGATATCATAGTAGGCGTAAATAATTATATTACCGATGAAGCTTCCGATATCGAGATACTGGAAGTGGATAATACCAAAGTGCGGATACAGCAGATAGAAAGGCTGAACCGTATAAAGGCCACCAGGGATAACGCAGCGGTACAGCAGGCACTGGAAGCCCTCACAACGGCAGCCCGGTCCGGTAAGGGGAACCTGCTTGCGCTCAGCGTGGAAGCGGCCAGGCACCGCGCTACCCTGGGAGAGATATCCGATGCCCTGGAAAAAGTGTACGGGCGTTACCAGGCCAAAATAAGAAGCATTGCAGGTGTCTATTCAAAAGAGATTGCTATGGATGATAATTTTAAGGAAGCGCGCCGCCTAGCGGACGCCTTTGCGGAGCTGGACGGACGCCGTCCCCGTATCATGATCGCCAAAATGGGCCAGGACGGGCACGACAGGGGCGCTAAAGTGATCGCCACCAGCTTTGCCGATGTGGGCTTTGATGTGGATATAGGACCGCTGTTCCAGACCCCTGCAGAAGCCGCGAAGCAGGCCGTAGAGAATGATGTGCACATACTGGGCGTATCCAGCCTTGCTGCCGGGCATAAAACGCTGGTGCCACAGGTCATTGAAGAATTAAAGAAGTACGGGAGGGAGGATATCATGGTCGTAGCCGGCGGTGTGATACCCCAGCAGGATTATGATTTTCTTTACCAGTCGGGTGTGAGCTTTGTTTTTGGCCCCGGTACCATTATAGCCAAAAGCGCTATCGAGATCCTGAATAAGATGATCCGGGAGTACGAGGAATAATATCACCGGCGCTGCTGCCTGGTAAAAGTAAAAAGTGTTGGGAATATCCCAACACTTTTTAAATGCTTATAAATAAAACAATAGTGATCATTCATTATAGGAAATTACCTCTTATACAGGTACGCTTCACTGAAAAGTATGCTGCCTGTGGGGTCAGCGGACGCTTTTGACATACATATACTGTAGCGTGCCGATATTACTGCTGCGCCTTCAGCTTTTCCAGCTCTCCTCTCAGCTTATTGACACCTTCATCCTGCTTCCTAAGGTCATTCTTAGCAGCTTCCAGGGCTTTCTCCGCTTTAGCCAGTCCCTTTTCCGCTTCCTTGATCTCCTGCTCTTTGGCAGCCATTAATTCCTGAATACTATATTTAACCAGGTCACTTTCCAGGGATGCCATAAAATTTTTGATATTCTGGATGCTGGAAGCATCATTTTGTGCCGTTATAAAGTTATCATATCCTTTGGATGCCATTATCTCCAGGGTAGCCTTGCCTTTTTTACCGGATAACCTGTAGTAGTAATCCATCTTATCATTGGAAATTTCGGTCCAGGTAGCGCCTTCCATCTTTTTGAATTTGCCTGCAGCAGTTTTTGCTTTAGGCAGCTTTGCATCTGCAAATCTCTTTTTCAATACGGCGTCCAAAGCATCAGTAGAATAGTTAAAGTCCGCCACAACAGCGCTCTGGCTTACCTTGCCAAAAGAAACGGACGCTTCCCTTGCCTGTACCTGCGCGGTGACTGCTGTAGTCATTGCTGCTAAAGAACCGAATACTATTCCAGCTACTATCAATACTTTTTTCATAACTCAATATTTATATTTCCTATGTAGAATCAAATAATGTGCCAAAAAAGTAATTCAGCTATATTATAGCAATCTTACCACCTGATTATCAGGAGTAATGAGGTTCAGTCCCGGACGCTTCCCGGGCTCCAGGCTACCGATGATATCATCCATCTGCAGGGCCTTTGCACCGTTAAGCGTAGCCCATCGCAACACTGTTTCCAGCGGGATGGAAGGGAAATGCTCCAGGATCACCAGTACCTCCGCATAAATATCCAGGCCGTAATTGCTGGCCAGGCTGTCCGTACCCAGGCAGATACGGAACCCGCTGCGTTCCAGCATCGGTATATCAGGCAGCCGTCTTTCTATATACCAGTTGGCATTGGGGCACACGCAGAGGCTGATATCACCGCAGCGGTCCTGCAGGTATGCTATATCACTTTCTGAAGTAAAGGTATTATGGACCAGTATAAGCGGGGTCTTTTTCGGGAGACCGGAGACGATATACTCCAGCGAAGAAGTGCCTGTAATATCCAGCCGGGAGGTATCTATCTGCAAAGCGTTGTAAAGCTGCAGCAGGTCACCCGATCTGTCGGCAAAAAAGCGGATCTCCGCTTCGCTTTCCTGGTTATGAACACTCACGACACCGGCGCCGGCAACCGCTGCTATCCTTTCCAGCAGGGGACGGCTGACAGAGTAGGGCGCATGCGGCACTATCGTGGCCCGCCTCAGGTAAGGCCCTCCTGCTACTTTATAGGCTTCATAAACAGCCTGTGAAGCTTCAAATCTTTTACCGGCCAGGTCAGGGATGATCCCCATACATTCAATAAATGTATGCATATGCAAAGGTATCCGGTCCCTTACCCCGAGTGTATCTGTCGTATTGGAAATATCGCCCACCGCTATAATACCCTTATCATGCATCTGCCGGGCAGCTTCCAGGACCGCTTCCCTGATCAGTACCGAATTGTCCTCTTTTCTTACCTCCGGGATTCGGGATACGAATTCCACCAGGCCGGTATGCTCCGGGATACGCCGGTAGAGATGCGAAAGCTCCAGGTGGCAGTGCGCATTCACAAACGAAGGACACAGCATGCCTTCATGCTGCTCTATGCGGGAAGCATCTCCCGGCACTTCGCTGAGCGGGATCACATCTGCTATGCTGCCATCCTCATGGACAGCTATTACAGTGGGGGAAGGCAGGAATCCATAACCGTTATGTACCTGCGGGGCGGTAATATATCTCATTTATTCTTCTGTTCATTTTTCCATAGCTGCCGGAAGCTCTGTTTAGGAAAGGTGATCCCTTCCCTCCTGTCGCCCCAGAGCGGTGAAAAGAATTTTTTGAACGTATAGTTCTTCATCATGGGGGTAGCCATACTAAAGGAAAAGCGGTGTTTCATAGCCGACCTGAAGATCTTCCAGGCAAAACGCTCCCTGAGCAGCCCGTTACCCTGCTCATTGTACTGTTCCCTGTTCTTCAGCAGCAGCTCATGGAGCTGTATGTTGACAGGGCATACTTCCGTACAGTTGCCGCACAAGCTGGAGGCAAAGCTGAGATGACCGTATTCCTGCATGCTTTTCAGGTGTGGCGTTATCACAGATCCTATCGGACCGCTGTAAGTGGTATCGTAAGTATGACCTCCTATATTCTTATATACGGGACAGGCATTGAGGCAGGAGCCGCAGCGGATGCAGTACATACTCTGTCTTACTTCCTTCTTCAGCAGGTTGGTACGGCCGTTATCCAGCAGTATCACATACATTTCTTCGGGGCCGTCGTTCTCCCCGCGTTGCTTGGGACCGGAGAGTATGGTATTATATACCGTCACCTGCTGCCCCGTGCCAAAAGTAGCCAGGAGCGGCCAGTATAGCGCCAGGTCGTCCATGCTAGGGATGACCTTTTCTATCCCGACAATGGCAATATGGGTCTTGGGTAAGGTGGTGGTAAGCCTCCCGTTCCCTTCGTTCTCCGTGATACATATACCACCGATATCGGCTACGAGGAAGTTAGCGCCTGTAATGCCTATTTCCGCCTCGCTGTATTTTTTACGGAGCTTCTCCCGCGCTATCAGGGTGAGCTCGGAAGGCGACAGGCCGGGCGCCGTACCCAGCTTCCGGTGAAACAGGTCTGCAATATCTTCCTTGCTCTTATGCATGGCCGGCGTTACTATATGATAGGGCGGTTCCTCATCCAGCTGCTGTATATACTCTCCCAGGTCCGTTTCTATGGAAGCGATCTTATGCTTCTGAAGAAAGTCGTTCAGGTGCAGCTCTTCAGTCACCATGGATTTTGACTTTACCACAGTGGCAGCCTTTTTCGATTCGCAGATATCCAGGATATGCTCCAGGGCCTCCCGGGTGTTCTGCGCCCACAGCACCTTACCGCCGCGAAGCGTAAAGTTCTTCTCGAACGCGTTAAGGTTCTTTTCCAGGTTCTCTATAGCGTTCCACTTGATATTCTTGGCATACTTGCGGGCCGACTCCAGGTCCCGGTACTGGTGCTTGCCATTCCTGACAGCGGCGTTATACTTATCAATATTGAAATTAATGACCTGCTTATGCTTCAGGTCATGCGCCTTCTTATCCGATTTATCCAGGAACGTCCGTTTCTTTTTATCCGTATCTATCATCCGCTGCTAATTTTTTATAGTGAGATCATCATACCATTGTACAGGATATTGCCAGGACTCCATAGCGGCATCCGGGCGACAGGTACGCGGGAAGATGCCGTAAAAGGCCGATCCGGTGCCTGTCATGGATACATATAAGGCTCCCTGATTGTAAAGATAGGTTTTTATGGCGGCAAGTTCCGGGTAATGGAGGAATATGCTCTCTTCAAAGTCATTGCTGATACGGTCTTTCCATGAGGCAAGCGGTAAGGTCCCTATATTCCGGAGATCAAATGCCGGCTGCCGCGGTGTAATGCCTGCAAAGGCCCTGGCAGTGCTGATATGTACGCCCGGACAAACCATGCAGAGACGGTAATCGCTCCAATCCACACCCAGCGCTATATCCTCCAGCAGCTCGCCCCGGCCTGAGGCCAGCTGCGGCCTGTTGTATACAAAGAAAGGGCAGTCGCTGCCCAGCTCCAAAGCCAGGGCCGCCAATCTTTCTTCGGACAGTCTCAGATCAAAATACCGGTTGAGCAGCAGCAGCATGAAGGTACCGTCGGCCGAACCGCCGCCCATACCTGCGCCCATCGGGATGGCTTTACCCAGGTAAATATGCACCGGGGACACGTCGTCCGGGAACTGCCGGGCTATCATTTCCCAGGCTTTCCATACAAGGTTGCCGGTCACATCACCTGTGATCTCCAGGCCGGACAGGAATATGGAGGTACGGCCATCCGGGGCGGGCACTATCTCCAGCGCATCGTACACGGGAACGGGGAAAAAAACGGTCTCAAGATCATGATAGCCGTCTACCCGCTTTTCCGTAACGTACAGCCCGATATTGATCTTGGCATTGGGGAAACAAACCATAACAGCAATTGAATGACCTTCAAAGTTAAACAAATACGCCCTGACAAAAAAAGAGCCGTAACCCGCTTTTCCCGGATTACGGCTCCATACCCCTGTCCTGATCCCTTAACCGGGTATGCGGGCTATGTATTTTTTCATTTCGGCTATCTGATCTATGATCTGCGCGTTCTTGGGCTTGGCGGCCTGCGCCTTGGAAAAGAACATCTTACTGCCACGGAAGTCTCTCCGCTGCATAGAGATAGAACATAATTGCAGGTAAGCGGTCGCGATGCTGTCCCCGTCCGGCAATCCTATGCTCACCGCTTTCTTCAGGTGCTCATAGGCTTCTTTGGTATTGCCTTTACGGTGCGCTATGGTACCCAGCTGCAGGTAAGCCGTTCCCTGGTAGTCCTTATCGGCCACACCGGACGCCAGGCTTTTCTTCAGCTCCGCTTCCGCCCCGTCCAGGTCATCGCTCATCGTAGAGAAATTAGCCTTCAGCATATAATAAGCCGAACGGATCGGCTTCAGCAGCAGGTTAGGGAATTTCACCATATCTATCAGCTCCTTGGCACCATCCACATCCCCGGACTCCACATAACGCTGCAAAAGCGTAACAGGCCCGATAAGGAAATGCGCCACAATGGTCAGCACGCCGACCAGGATGGGCAGCCAGCCGATCCACCATGTATTTTCAATACCTACGTATATACCCAGCGCAATAAGTACAAGTCCTATCCATAGTCTGTTTTTTACTAAAAATTTTCTGAATGCAAACATCTTTTTTGTTTATTTAGTCTTTAATGAGTGGCAAAATTACTAAAAAAGCATATAAGAAATGATTTGCAGGGCAAAAGCCTGAGGTGGTATGGGAGATGCCGCTGCCCTGGCCTGTACAGATGCGACACAAATAAAATAATTAATATATAATTAATTTCGGCCAATTATAAATCCTGTTTTTTTCTTACCTTTGAACGCGCAAGTCAAAAAATAATATTTATGCTTAACATTATTCTATTTGGACCTCCAGGAAGTGGAAAGGGAACCCAGTCTGCCAACATCATTGAGAAATACGGGTTGAAACATTTATCTACCGGTGATCTCCTGAGAGAAGAGATCAGTAACGAGACCGCTTTAGGACTGGATGCCAAAAGATATATGGACAACGGGCAACTGGTTCCGGATGCTGTAGTGATCGGCATGATCGACAGCAAGCTGCAGCAGCACCCCGATGCGAAAGGCTTCATATTTGACGGGTTTCCCCGTACTACGGAGCAGGCGGTGGCGCTGGATGAGCTGCTGCAGGGCAAAGGTTCCCGGATTGCCGCGCTGATCTCGCTGGAAGTACCGGAGGAAGAGCTGAAGAGAAGATTGCTGGACCGCGGACAGGTATCCGGCCGTTCCGATGATAACGAGGAGGTGATCAATAAAAGGATCATAGAATATAAAAACAAGACCGCAGCGGTAGCGGATTATTACGCAGCCAAAGGCGTGCACCATCCCCTGAAAGGCGACGGCAGCATCTCGGAGACCTTCTGGTTGATAGGCAATGTAATGGACGCGCTTTAGGACATCTTCCCTTCATAAAAAGCTGATCTATCCCGGGTATATACGCCTGGGATATTTTTTCGGAAAAAACACCTAAATTTAGATTCACCAAAACCCTGCACGTATGTTGGTAAAACTTTTCGGAAGTGCGGTACACGGAGTAGATGCCATTACCATCACCATAGAAGCAGATGTCACTCCCGGCCTGGGATTTGTCATCGTGGGCCTGCCGGATAATGCAGTAAAGGAAAGTATCGAAAGGGTGCTCACTGCCATGAAGAACAACGGCTATGAACGTCCTCGTACCAAAGTGGTCATCAATATGGCCCCGGCTGACCTGAAGAAGGCAGGCTCTGCCTATGACCTCACCATTCTTACCGCCATTCTGGGCGCTACCGGCCAGATAGACAGCAAGAGATTTGAAGAATTCATCATTATGGGTGAATTGTCGCTGGACGGCTCGCTGAAGCCGGTAAAAGGCGTGCTGCCCATGGCGATACAAGCCAGGAAGGAGCAGTTCAGCGGTATGATCCTGCCCGCGCAGAATGCCCGGGAAGCCGCCCTGGTCAGCAATATAGCAGTTTACGGCGTCAGCCATATCCGGGAAGTCATAGACATCCTTGCCGGCAGCAGCACACTCCAACCCGTAAAGGTAGATACCAGGGAAGAGTTCTTTAACGCCCAGGACCATTACGACATTGACTTTTCCGATGTAAAGGGACAGGAGAACATCAAGCGCTCCCTGGAGATAGCGGCGGCAGGCGGGCATAATGCTATCCTGATAGGGCCTCCCGGCGCAGGCAAAACGATGCTGGCCAAAAGGATACCCACCATACTGCCGCCGCTGACACTGCATGAAGCCCTTGAAACGACCAAGATACATTCCGTTGCCGGCAAGCTGCCGGAACACGCCTCCCTGATAGCGCAGCGGCCTTTCCGGAGCCCGCACCATACGGTGTCTGATGTGGCGCTGGTAGGCGGTGGCGGTTATCCCCAGCCGGGAGAGATCTCGCTCGCTCATAACGGGGTGCTGTTCCTGGACGAGCTGCCGGAATTCAAAAGGACCGTGCTGGAGGTGATGCGGCAGCCTATGGAAGAACGGCGGGTCAGCATTTCCAGGGCTAAAATGTCCATAGACTTCCCGGCCAGCTTTATGCTGATCGCTTCTATGAATCCCTGTCCCTGCGGATTTTACAACCATCCCGCCAGGGAGTGCACCTGCAGCACACCCGTCATACAACGCTACCTCAACAAGGTGTCAGGTCCCCTGCTGGACCGGATAGATCTCCACGTGGAAGTCACGCCCGTCAACTATGACGAGCTGGCAGCCTGCAGGTCTTCCGACAGCAGCGCCGTCATACGCGAACGCGTGATCCGCGCCAGGCAGATACAGACAGAACGCTTCAGGGACCATCCGGGTATATATGCCAACGCTATGATGACACCGCCCCTGATCACTGCCCATTGTGAGCTGGACCATTTAAGCAGCAACCTGCTGAAGCGGGCGATGGAGCGCCTGAACCTTTCCGCCAGGGCCTATGACCGGATACTGAAAGTAGCCCGTACCATAGCGGACCTGGATGCCAGAGGCTGCATTAACCATGAGCATATAGCGGAGGCCATCCAGTACAGGAGCCTTGACAGGGAAAACTGGGCAGGCTGACAGCCCCGGCATAATCATTAATTTTGGAACGAAACTACCGTATGACCTGCGGTAGTATGATAACCGGCATCGTCACTGCTGATAAATTTTACCAATAGCCTTATCACAAACCGTTAGCATCAGAATAAATGTGATGTTGTACCTTTGCAGTTTGTACACATTCTAATTAACCAACAAATATTATGAGTCGTAAAGGGAAAGTGCTGGTGGCCATGAGCGGCGGTATAGACAGTACCGTTACAGCCTTAATGCTGCATGAGCAGGGATATGAAGTGATAGGTATTACCATGAAGACATGGGATTACCAGGGTTCCGGCGGCAGCAAGAAGGAAACAGGATGCTGTAATATAGACTCTTTTAATGATGCCCGGCTGGCTGCGGTACAGAACGGATTCCCTCACTATATCCTGGATATCAGGGAAGAGTTCAGCGGCGCCGTCATACAGAATTTCGTGGATGAATATATAGCAGGGCGGACACCCAATCCCTGCGTATTATGTAATACCCATATCAAATGGAACGCGCTCCTGAAACGCGCCAATGCCCTGGATTGTGAGTTTATCGCAACGGGACACTATGTGCGCGTACGGGAAGAGAACGGTCGCCATATATTGTCCAAAGCCAAAGACCTGACTAAGGACCAGAGCTACGTGCTGTGGGGCCTGGAGCAGGATTGTCTTGCCCGGAGCATTTATCCCCTGGGCGATTACCTGAAAACGGAAGTGCGCCAGATGGCGGCTGATTTCGGCTATACGGAGCTGTCCAAGAAAGCCGAAAGCTACGAGATCTGCTTTGTGCCCGACAATGATTACCGGGGATTCCTGAAGCGCAACGTGGACGGGCTGGAAGCGCAGGTAGACGGCGGGGATTTCGTGCTGACGGACGGGAAAGTAGTAGGCAGGCACAAAGGATATCCCTTCTATACCGTAGGACAGCGGAAAGGACTGGATATCGCACTGGGACGCCCGGTATTCGTGACCAGGATCATCCCGGAGACCAATACCGTGGTATTGGGCGATGCGGAAGACCTGAACCAGAACATCATGCGCGTAGGCGGGCTTAATATGGTAAAGTACGCAACCATCCCGGATCATTTTGAGGCCATCACCAAGATCAGGTATAAGGATGCAGGTACGCTCAGCAGCCTGACACTGGACAACGGCATCATGAACGTACAGTTTTACGAGGACGTAAAAGGCATCGCCCCGGGGCAGTCCGCAGTGTTCTACGAAGGTGATGATGTGATTGCCGGCGGCATTATACAATCAGGTGAAAAAAAATCCGTGTAAGAAATTAGCAATTCTTTGAATTAGTGAATTATTTTTATAACTTACACTGTTTTTTATACCTTTACAATATTTTATTATATTATATCGTAACATAATATGCGGAAATATCTACTGCCATTCACATTGGGCCTGATGACATTATTGTCTTTGAATTCTTGTAAAAAAGAAAAGGAGGATTTGTCTGAATTATCCTACGGAAGGAATTTCTTCCCGCTGGCCAAAGGCAAATACGTATTGTACAATGTGGATTCGACTTACTGGGATGATTTTTTGAGAGCAGAGATTGTGTACAGCTCCCAGATGCGTTACCAGATAGCAGATACCTTTACCAATGCCGAAGGTAAGCTGTCTTACAAAGTAGATGTGTACCACAGGAAGCAGACAACCGACTCTTTCCGGATCAAGGAAGTATTTTATATCTCAGACAATGAGACCTCCATTGAAGTGAACCAGCGGAACCTGACCTTCATTAAGATGATATTCCCTGTTACGGAAGGCGCTACCTGGGATGGAAATGCCAGGATCCCCAAATTCGACCAGGAGTATACGGCAGAGTATAACAACAGTAACTGGATATATTCCTACCATAACCTGAATGCTCCTTTTGACCCGGGCAATAACTATTATGAAAGAACGGTCACCGTCAATCATATAGATGACCAGCTGAATAACCCGGATGTGGATTCCACCGCTTACGCTTACCGTAACTTCTCACAGGAAGTATATGCTTACGGCGTAGGTATGATCTACAGAGAGCGTATCTACTGGGTATTCCAGCCTTCAGCCAATGGCGGAGGATCCGGCTACAGGAAAGGATATGGCGTAAGGATGCGTGCGATAGCCAATAACTGATAAATAAGCTATAATCAACATAACAGAAAGCCCGGACCGTACAGTCCGGGCTTTCTTGTTGCAGGTGCCTGGTGAAGCATCCTAACAATGGTGAAGATCCGGTTTATTATTGGATGGTCAGTCAAAAGCAGCGCGTAGGAACAAAAGTTTCAGAGCAATTATCATTTTACCATAGCATACAGTGAAGCCATTGAAGAAGAGGCCCGGGTGCTTTAGAGCGTTGGTGGAGCATACCGGCCATAGAGAAAATGCGCTTCCCTATGAGCATTGATGAAAGCAATTGCAAGGATCATCAAAAATGAAAGGAGGCTGTCCGCTCTTCGGACAGCCTCCTGGTATATACAGCAGCAGACCAGTGCTGCAGCTTATCTAACGATCTCTATTTTCTTCACGATCCACTGGCGGTCCGAGGTCTGTACCCTTACATGATACATCCCGGCAGGCAGGTGCTCTACCGCTATCTCATGCGCATTACCCGCGATACCTGCTTCATAGACCAATGCACCTACCGCGTTGTACAAATGGATATGCTCCAGCCGTACTCCGGGCTGAACGGACTTCACCGTTATCCTGTCCGAAGCAGGAACCGGGTAGATCTGTATATCTGCCGCGGCGCCGGTAGCAGCAATGCCTGCAGGCAGGTTGATCTGCACATGCTGGGTGTAGCTGCTTTCCGTACACGGATTATAGACGGTCAGCTTTACCTGGTACACACCGGAAGACTGGTAATGATGCGTAGGCATTTGAAGCTCCGAACTATGCCCGTCGCCGAACTCCCAAAGGTAAGCGGTCACATACTGCGGGTTAATAGGCGTAAAGGTCACTTTGCCGAGCTCTTCATAAAAGAAAGGCACAAAGGAAAAGCCATCCGTCAGCGGATCCGGCTCATAGGCCAGGTAGCTCTCCGCCCGGTTGACACAGCCGTATGCTGAAGTTACCGTAACCTTATAGAGGCCGGAATCCCTTGCCCATATCGCCGGGGTCACAGCGCCCGTATTCCACCTGTAGCTTTGCCCGATGGGATGTGCGACATCCATCAGGACGGAATCTACAGAGCATATAGATTGCGCGGCCGGTAGCGTTATAGGGGGCTTAGGGCGTTCTGTCAGGGAGGTGGAAGCATTCAGCTCACAGTTATCAGCACTGGTGATCAGCACATTATAGTTACCGGCAACAGTGGTGTTGAGGGTCTGCACAGTAGTATTGCCCGGGGTCCATAAAAACCGGAACCCGCTGCCGTTACCGGCATCCAGGGTAACCGAGGAGTCCTCGCATAAAGCATATTGCGGCTGCAGGAAATTCTGCGGCTGCACGCCGGCTCTTATAACAATAGTATCACGGCCGATACACCCGTTGGGCTGCGTCACCCTGACCGTATAGGTACCGGGGTTGCTGATATTGATAGCAGGCAGCGTGGCGGATGTGCTCCAGAGGTAGGCAGATCCGGCTACATTGCTGGCATCCAGCGTACGGCTTACACCGGGGCAGAGCGAAGTATCGTTCCCGAGGCTGACGGTAATAGGCGTCACCGTAACAGGGGCCACGGCGGAATATGCCGTGCCGCCGCCGGCAGATGTACAGGTGAGCTGGCACCTGAACTGGGTATTGGCAGTAAGCACCGGCGAGGTGACCGTTGCGGTATCGGCGCCGAAATCGACCCATCCTGTACCTGTATTATATTGCCATTGATGAGCGATACCATTCATCGTGCTCTGACCGGTCAGCGACAGTGTCACTGTCCCGCCGCATCCCACAGTACCCGAAGAGGCCTGGACAAAGCCGCCGTTGGGCGTGCCCGAGCAGGTGGTTTGTCCGAAAACCTGGATCTCCCGGAAGTTAGGGTTATAGATATGGGAGCCGATATTGTTGAAACGGAGCCGGGTGCCGCTAACCGGGGTCGCAAAAGTAACCGTGATCTCCTGGTCAAGCGGCCCGCTGGTAGCGGTCTGTACAAAGACATATCCGCTGCCGTTATAATATTCGATCGTAAGTGAATTGAACTGCCTGTCAGAGTTGTAGAACTTCACGCCCGTCATGGTCTGGGCGGAGGACCAGGTATATTCTATCCAGCCGTTAGTGTTGACCCAGCCCCAGGGAAGGTTGCTGTAGGTCGCAATGACATCATCGTTATAATTAGCAGGGCCGTATATCGTGACGCCACCTCCCGACTGGGTAGCCGTGGCCGTTAGGGCTATATTCTGGCCTCTGGCAACAAAAATTCCACCCGAAACGATATACAATAAGAAAAAGAAACAATTTTGTAAAAGAAACTTATTCATAATCCGAGTTGTTTAATTACGAAAATATGAATATATTTTACAAAAATATCACAAATGTAAATGTATTTTAAAAAACACAGCCTTAACGAAACCTTAAAAATACACCTCCCGCCTGTCTTTATGCTTCCCCTGTTTCACGTTCTTTTTTCCATTGCTCCCTGTGCTTCCTTAAGGGATGATCCTTGGATTTATTAAATATCTTGACGCCGTTTTCCCTGCCGGCTCTCCGCTTGCGCTGCTCTTCTTCCGGTAAATGATATTCCTCCATGCATGCTGCGCTGCAGCAGCCGTCAAATTCACTGGCACAGGACCCACATTGTATGAACAGGAGGTGACAGCCGTCGTTCTTACAGTTGGTATGCGTATCGCAGGGCACCCCACACTGGTGGCATACCGCGATGATATCTTCCGTGATGCGTTCTCCGAGCCGCTCGTCAAATACGAAATTCTTGCCTATAAACTGCGATTGCAGCCCTTCCTCCTTTATTTTCCGGGCATACTCTATGATGCCGCCTTCCACATGAAATACATTTTTAAACCCGTTGTGCTTCATATAAGCACTGGCCTTCTCACAGCGGATGCCGCCGGTACAGTACATTACAATATTCTTGTCCTTATGCTCCTGCAGCATATCCACAGCCATAGGCAACTGCTCCTTGAAGGTATCGGACGGGACTTCCAGGGCGTTTTTAAAATGACCCACTTCGTATTCATAGTGGTTGCGCATATCCACGAAAATAGTGTCCGGGTCCTGCATCATTTCATTGACCTCTTTCGCTCTGAGGTAGGTACCTACCTGCTGCAAACTAAAGGAAGGGTCCGTGATGCCGTCAGCTACGATCTTTTCACGCACCTTCATCCGCAATACCCAGAAGCTCTTACCGTCATCGTCCACTGCAATGTTCAGCCTGATGCCGTTCAGCTCCGAGTGATAGTTGAACAGCGTATCCCTGAATTTTTCAAAATTACCCTGTGGCACGCTGACCTGGGCATTGATGCCCTCGGAGGCGATATAGATACGTCCGAAGACCTTCAGCTCCGTCAGTAACACATACAGGTTGTCCCTGAATTCCTGGGGCTGCTCTATGGGGAAATACTTGTAGAAAGAAATGGTTGTACGAGGCTCTGTCTCAGCCAGCATCTGCTGCCTGAGCACCTCATTCGAAATTTTGTTATGTAACACTGGCATGGTGCTTGATACAATTTTTTGAATGAAATTAAATAATGATACTGCAAAGTTATAGCTTTTCCCGCACGGAAGCTACAAATATGACGAAAGTCATACCCTTCCGGAAGCAGATTAAATGATACTTTTGCATCCCGGTTATGAAAAGAAAACAATACACCCGCATCGGCATCATTATATTGTTGTTCGTGATCCAGATACTGTTCCTGCTGGCCATATTCAGGGAAAACGCCCATTCCTACCTGCTGGCTATCCTGGTCGCCTCCCTGGTATTGCTGGTGCTCTACACTTACAGGAAGGGCAATCTCCACGCGGACGGGCACGAGTTTGAATCCTATAAAATCGCGGTATGGGTACCGGCAGGCTCGGTATGCTGCTTCTTCCTGAACCAGGAATTAGGCCTGGGACCTGTGCTGGCAGCCGCGCTTACCGGCACACTCGCCTCCCTGCTGACGTATATCCGGTGGCACAAAGCCTATTTTCAGCACCTGCCCCCGGCCATATACTGCGGCGCCTTTGTAGGCATGTCAGATGCCAGCGTAGCCACGGATGTAACCTTTGTGCTGACCGCCGGTTGCTTTACCGCCATCTTCCTGGTCGTTTCCAAAAGCGTCCTGAAAGGCATAGGCGGCAAGCCGGGCACACTCGCCTTCCTGGGAGTTACCCTCACCTATATACTTATCTATATTTTCAGACAATAACCACCTATGGATACCATTATCATCATAGCAACCAGCATTGCCGGAGCCCTTATCACGTTCCTTTTCAATACCCGCCTTGGGCTCGGCCCCGTCAAGTCTTCCGCCTGGCTGACCCTGCTGATCGCCGCCTACTTTCATTACTGCCCGGATGTGCTGTCGCCCTACCTCACCCGGCATATCCCGGTGGCCTATATCGGGGGCTCGTTTATCGGTATGGTTTCCGCCCAGCAACTGTCCACCTATACCGGCATAGCGCTGGCCGGACTTATTTTCAGCTTTATATACCTGAATACCAGTAAATTATTTACCGGTTACGGCGGAGCATTGGGCACCTCGGCCTGCATCTCCCTGCTGGTGGTGCTGTCTATTCCCTATTTCAGGACCAAACGTAAAATGACCATTGGCCTGCTGCAACTGAGAAGGCTGATCATCAAGAAGCCGGCACACAAAAAGAGACCGGGATAAAGTGTCCCGGTCTCCTGATATTTCCAGTATATTTTTATTTAAACCACCCGGCAGCTCTCTTTTTCTCCTTGAATACGGCATAAAAGCTTCCGGCCCAGTAATTACGGAACCCAAAACCCTGCGGCTTGGTCGTAAATTCCTCCAGCACCTCAATCTTACCGGATGACACATTATAAATTACCAGGTAGTGCACCGCTTTCAGCGCGGGCTTGTTATAATCTCCTGCTATCAGGAACATGGCATAAGGCGTAGTGACCCCTTTAAAGCTGATCTTATTAATATGGGCGATAAGGGTATTACGGGGCAGATCCTTGTATACGCCGTTAATATCGCTGACCTTCTTATTGCTGACTTTAAAAAAGTCCACGTCATAAGACAGCCTGGATAAGCCGTACATTTTCCCGATATTATATTTAGACGATTCAGTGACGAAGAGCTCATTCCAGGCAGGAATATAAGTATGGATCACCTTATCCTCCGGCTGGTCCAGCGTACCGCCGAAGTTAACGAACGTATAATCGATTCCCAGGAAAGTAATAGCGGCATCTGCCGGAACACATTCGGAACATTGCTGCGCCCGGGCCGTGTGAGCTACAAGGGTCATACCCAGCAGGCATACCAGGGCATAAAGAAGTCTTTTCATAAGATATTGTTTTTACCTGCAAAAATATCGAATTCGGGGAACAATTACAGGATCAATTTTCCTGCTGCCATTGTATATATAGCCCTAAAAAAAATGCCCCCTAAGAATAAGGGGCACATAAAACCAATAAACCGCACTATGAATACATACTTATTATCAAATAATATGCCAAAAAAACAAAAACGACGGAAAATGTTATTGCTTCCTGAGAATAAAGTCACCTACCGCACATTCGAGGCATTTTTTATCGGTACATTTATGCGTCACTAATTGTATAACCGACTGGCTGTCAAAGGCATTATTGATCTTCAGGGGCCACATCCGGGTTACGGCATTTTTTTCCGCGGGCAGCCGCAGCAGTATATCGAAGGCCGCTTCAAAGGCATTTTCCTTATGCGGGCTGAAGGTGGTTTCATACCAGAATCTCAGCGGAGCTATCGCGTTGATGATCAGGTGATATATGCCGGAGGTTCCCAGCTTCTTTTCCGACCGGTGCAGGCTCTGGTCGCTGAGGCGGTAATGCTCCCTGAAGTAGGGCGAGGTCTGCACGGACAATGCCTGCAGCCAGTCCTTTATATACCGGTCCGGCATCAGCAGGGATCCAAAATCGCATTGTACCTGGAACAGGAAATGAGCAAACTGCGCTATTCTTATAGTAGGGAAATTGTTGGGCCTTAGGCGCGCGAAGTTCCAGTGCCCGGCCTCCATCGGAACCAGTGAGTATTTCCGTCTCAGAAAGTGGTATTCCTTTTCGAGCGACCGGGTATAGGCGTCCTGGAAACCCTCGGGGATCAGCCCGGCCTGTCCGAATAAAAGCGCTTCCAGCTGGAAAAGATTGTCCTTGTGCTTTTCCAGGACCGAAAGCGGCGTCTGCTGCACGAGCGTTTCAAATGCTTCCTGGTTGACCTTAAAGCCGAATGCGCGGGCGAAGACAAGATAGGCCAGCGGCTTCCAGTCCTGCCGGTTAGGCGTCCATTCCCTGGTGAGCAGCCGGAATTTTTGCTGCCACCTTTCCGCCATGACCGTCTCTTTGAGCTTCTCGACAATGATGGCGGGCACCTGCGGCAGGTGCGCGCTGCACAGCACCGTATAGGGCTGACCCATCAGCGCGGTATATATTTCCAGGTAATCCCCCGGGAATTTGTCCCTGATCTCCACCACCGGGATCTGGCTGTCATTATCCTGCCAGTCATCCTCGTACACGACATGCAGGATCACATTCCTGTATTTATCATCCCGGTGGTGCCCATGCTGCCGCCACAGCGACGACCGGGTATGTATCTCTATATGGCCGGACCATAATGTCCGGCCTATCTTTACACGGGCATCCAGGAAGTCCGGACCGGCACCGTCGTTCCGCCTGCCCCTGTCCAGGACAGTCACCATTTGTCCGTCAGTAGTGTATAGCTGGTGAAAATAAATGAGGGCATACTGCCACAGATATTGTAAAAAGTATTCATTCATGGCAACAGGTGATTGATGATAAGGGAACAGGGCTTCCGGTAGCATCCATGCGCCGGCTCTGGTAGTACCGGGCACCCATAAAATAATAACTTTTTGATAATTAAGACCAATAAATATACGAAATTATCCGATACCAAAGTAATCTTGCCTCATTGCCCGAAATATTATTATCTTTGAAAAATGGATGCTGCATGTCCTGCTTTCAGCGGCACAGCAGCGTTCTGCGACTAACTAACATCTGAGCATACATTAGAATTCTTTTTCTTTTATGAACATAAAAACAATGGCTGAGTTCTTGGCTGAAGGTACGGAGCCCGAAGTATTATTCTGGGTAGGCTGTGCCGGCAGTTTTGACCAGAGAGCTCAAAAAATAACCAAAGCATTCGCACAGATCCTGGATAGAGTAGGCGTTTCCTTTGCCATCATGGGAAAGGAGGAAATGTGTACGGGAGATCCCGCGCGCAGGGCCGGCAATGAATTTTTGTTCCAGATGATGGCTTATAATAATATCCAGCTGCTGAACGGCTATAATGTAAAGAAAATAGTTACCGCCTGCCCACACTGCTTCAACGTGCTCAAAAATGAATACCCGGCATTGGGCGGCTCCTACGAGGTGATCCACCACGCTACCTACCTGCAGCAACTGATAGATACGGGCAAGGTAGTTATGAAAGAGGGCGGCACCTTCAAAGGCCGGAAAATCACCTACCACGACAGCTGTTACCTGGGCAGGGCCAACGATATCTACGAAGCGCCGAGGGCCGTACTGGAAGCTATGGACGTCGAGCTGGTGGAAATGAAGCGCTGCCGGACCAAAGGTCTCTGCTGCGGCGCCGGTGGAGCGCAGATGTTCAAGGAAGATGAGCCCGGCAATACAAGGATCAACCTGGAGCGTTCCGAAGAGGCTGTTGCCACGGGAGCGAGCGTAATAGCCGCCAACTGTCCTTTCTGCACCACTATGCTGATGGATGGTGTCAAAAACCAGGAGAAAGAGGACGATGTGCAGGTGCTGGATATCGCTGAAATGATCTATATGTCCATGCAGTAAGTCAGGACTTCCCATAAAAAGCGAACAGGCCGGTATATTTACCGGCCTGTTCGCTTTTTATTATCAGCATTAATTTTTCATCAGGTGGATGACGCCTTTATAGACTTCCGTAACATTGTTCGGGAACCTGATGATGATCACATACCCGTAATCACCCTGTTCCTGCAATTTACCTTTATAGGTACCGTCCCAGGCCGCCTCATTACCGCTGGACTCATACATTACCGTGCCCCACCTGTTAAAAACGCGGAAATGCTCCACTTTTTCATTTTCCAGGTTGACGATCTTGAACACATCATTTACCCCGTCATAGTTGGGCGTAAAGGCATTGGGTATAAATAAAAGGCGCTGCTCCGTATTCGTACTGTCTTTCCCGCAGAATGCCGTTACCGGCAACATCAGGCAGACCCATACATTCAGTAAATAAAAAAATCTTTTTGTCACACTATTCAGTTTTACCAAATATACAGACAAAAAGATTTTAAAAATCGTTGGGTACCTGTTAAATTTTATTTCCTTCACCCGGGAAGATCACCCACGGCTTGTGCTGCTTAGCTGCTTCAAAGTCCATTAAGGCATAGGAAATAACGATCACCACATCGCCTATAGCGACTTTCCTTGCAGCGGGACCGTTCAGACAGATCTGTCCGCTTCCCCTTTTTCCTTTAATTATATATGTCTCAAAACGCTCGCCATTATTAACATTTACAATATGTACTTTTTCATGCTCGATCATATTGGCGGCGTCCATCAGGTCTTCGTCGATGGTGATGCTGCCGATATAATTGAGATCTGCTTCTGTAACGGTAACTCTGTGGATCTTGGATTTTAATACTTGTATCTGCATTGTATGCGTAATTTTTGCCGTATTGGAACAGGCATCTTAAATATAGTCCTTAATTTATTTTTTATCAGGCGTATCATCATAACAGAAGGTGCCTGAAAGCGTAGAAGAGTCACTTTCGCCGGGCCGGAGGAATTTACCCTCAACAGTGCCTTTACCTATACCGTAATAAAACAGGTTCTCATAGTTGGAAGGGACAAAGTCTGCCAGCTCCGTAAAATTTGCTTTTGAGACTACCAGGGGAAATTTATTATCCTCAATGACGATGTGGGCTTCACGGACGCCTCCGGTTGCTGTTGCGTAATCAACGCCGGTCCCGGAAAGCGAGTCCATTTTCATGAACAGGGTATAGCTTTTGCCGCCATTGATAATGCTCATTTCCAGGAAAGTCCTGTGGACAGAATCACTTTCGATAATGGACAGCACCGCACCGGTAGTGTAATCATCGGGCGTCATATAGGTACCGTCAACAGTAAGCGTCATGTAATTTTTCCTGTTGGTAGGACACTGATAGCGCTCTTCCTTATCCAGACAGCTCTGAAATACCAGCACCATACCTGCCAATACCATACCCAGCACAGCCGCTTTTTTCATATTCTGTTCTATTTATTGTGGAAGTACAAAGTTCACTATATTTTTTTAAAAGGAAATGTTATTAGAAAAATAATTATAGGACAAAATAGAGCGGAAAATCGGAACCCCAGCCTAACAAACAAAATCTACTACCAGTCCCCGCCTACATCTTTACGAAACTGGCCATCGCATAGTCCTATTTTTAATATATATCCCGCCTGCGGAGTTTGTATTTTACAGCCTCATCAATAGTCATACAATATTGTTACTTATTTTTTATAATTCAATTGTCCGCAAGCCAAATTATATTTGCCAACGAGGCCATACACCAAGAAAGTAAAGTAACCAAACTGATATATGACAACAAAAAATGCTATTTTTGAGCTATGGAACATATCGTTAAAAACCCGAAGAAATACATAGACCTTAATGTAAAACGTTTCCGAGAGATACTCTTCATATGACAAAGAAACCGTACTCCAAAACCAATTAAAAGTGTAGTATTGCATACAAGCAATATTATTATCATAACAACAAACATCCAATTAAAATCAATTGCTTGCAAAGGCACAATGCAAAAATTGCATTTAACACGATATAAAAATGACGGAGAAACAAGTAATAGATTTATTAGCCAATATGGAAGGTGATTGGATTGAGAGGACTATCTCAATCAGAGAGGACAAACTTGGTCCTGCAATTTGTGCATATGCTAACGATTTTCCTAATCATAAACACCCAGGATATATTCTCTTAGGTGTAAAAGATGATGGAACATTAGCAGGAATGAAATGGACTGATGAACAATTACAAACCATTGGAAATATAAAGAGTAATGGAAAAATTTTACCACAACCGTCCATCGTTGTAAGTCCTGTTTTTAAATTTTCAGAGGGAGAAGTTGTTGTTATCGAAGTGAAACCCTCTACATATCCACCAATAAGATTTGATGGAAGATGTTGGATCCGGGTTGGACCGAGAAGAGATAGGGCGACATTAGAGGAAGAGCGTATATTAACGGAAAGGCGTGTTTCTTATGCCAAAACCTACGATCTGGTACCGGCTTTAGGTTCAAATGTTGAAGATATTAGCATTGAACTCTTTAAAATTAACTATTTACCCTCAGCTATAGATAAGGAAACGTTAGCGGAAAATGGTAGAACCACAGAAGAACAATTGGCTTCATTACGGTTTTATGATACGAAGGAGGAATGCCCTACTAACGCTGGCATATTGATGTTCGGATTAAATCCTGAATTTTATTTACCAGGTGCCTACATACAATATGTCAAGTTTTCAGGTGAAGAAATGACAAGTGATGTAGAGTTTGAGAAGAAATTTTCAGGAGCATTGATTACAGAGTTACGTCAGTTGGATGATTTTATAAAAGGGAATGTGGTTAAAGAAAGACCTGTAAAAAACGATTCGTTCCAGGAAGATACTATCAGGAATTATCCATACTGGGCACTTCGTGAACTGACAATGAATGCGGTAATGCATAGAAGCTACGAATCAAATGCACCGATCTATATTTATGAATTTTCAAACAGAATTGAAATTATTAACCCGGGCGGATTATACGGCGAAGCTACCCCGCAGAATTTCCCCAATGCGAGTGATTACAGGAATGTGGTTTTAGCAGAAGCTATGAAGATATTGGGATATGTAAACCGATTTAACTATGGAGTAAAACGAGCGAAGGAAGCGTTAGTAAAGAATGGAAATGGTGAACCTGATTTTGACTTAACTTTAACCACAAAATTTAAAGTTACCATTCCTATAAATCAACAATGGCAATGAGAACAATTACTTTTTTTAATAATAAAGGTGGAGTTGGAAAAACCACAACGGTATATCACGTTGCCTGGATGTTGTCTGAATTAGGGATAAAAACAATTGCAATTGATTTAGACCCTCAGTCAAACTTAACATCTATGTTCCTGACAAATGAACGATTAGAAGAAGTTTATGAAAATACTGCGCCAGACACTATTTTAGATGCTATTACACCCATTGTGAACGGAGATCCCGCAATTCCGGTCCATATTGAGCAGGTCAATGAAAACCTTGGAGTGATACTTGGAAATCTTGCTCTATCAACCTTTGAAGATACATTAAGCGATGCTTGGCTCAAATGCCTGAATGGAGAGATTTATTCTTTTCGGATTACAAGCATATTTAAAACTATTATTGATGAGGCTGCGCAAAGATTTAATGCACAGGTTATACTAATTGATGTGGGTCCAAATCTGGGAGCAATAAACAGAGCTGTAACGATTAGTTCTGACTATATCATTATGCCGGTAGCTTCTGATTTATTTTCTCTACAGGGTATAAAGAATTTAGGCACCACTTTAAACCTTTGGAAAAGACAGTGGGATCAAAGAAAGGAGCTTAAACCTCAAAACCTGACCGTCCGTATTCCTGAAAACAATACAAATCCTGCCGGGTATATTGTAATGCAATATTCAGCCAAAGAAAGCCGGCCAGTTAAATCTTATTTAAAATGGGCCAATAGGATTCCTAATGTATTCCGGGAGTTTGTTTTAGGAGTAAGTAATGACAATGTATCTACTATCGAATCAGATACAAATTGTATTGCTCTTTTAAAGCATTACAGGAGTTTAGCCCCTATGTCAATGGAAGCACACAAACCTATTTTTTTACTCAAGCCGGCAGACGGAGCGATCGGTGCACACGCTTATGCCGTGCAGAAAAGTTATGATGATTTTGAAAAATTAACTCGAAAGATATTGGAAAAATGCCCATGAGGGAGATTTGTAAGAATATTTTGGAGGAGAAGTGCTGTAAACAAATAGATAAAAATAGTTACAACACGTCTAATGTTGCCAATTACCTTATTATTGCCCCAACAACCCACTGAATTATCTAGCAGAGCCCACTTAAGCCACCAAAGTATCCCATTTACTGGCTTAGAAACATCTGACACCCGGTAATTCACCGCCCGGACAGACCGCAATCCGCACAGCCGTAGAGCTACTATCAATAGCTACTAAACGAAAAAGTTCTCCCTTCTCCCCGAAAAGAACCTAAAGATTACTTCCTGCCTCTCACATAACCGCGTAAAAAATTAATTTCAAAAGTGCGCCCAATAGTGTGGAGTTACATTATATACTCCACCCTATGCCCAGCAGCCAGCGGAAGGCGAAATAATCGGAGGAGCCGAACGCCGGGCGGTTCAGGAACAGCGGCAGGTCTACCCGGAGCGTAAGCGGCTTCGCCTTCTCTATCTTACCCCATTTGTGTATAGTCAGCGCGGCACCGATACCGGCATCCAGCCTCACATCCGACCACTTACCGGCACCTGTCACATTTTCAAATTCCGTATTCCAGCGCATCAGCTCCGTCACACCGGCATCTGCGAAAAGATAGGACTGCAGGCGCAGCCATTTCCTGAAAGGCCTGGGACGGAACGGGATGTAATTGGAAAAATCCAGCTCCGCATTCACAGCCATTCCCGACCTCGATTTGTATGCCAGCAGGAGGTCGCCGTTGCGCTCATCATACGCCCAGTAGCCGGCATACCCTCTCAGGTTCAGCCCGCCGGCATAGTGGATATGCCCGGTATTTTCGGCATTATATCCCTGCCATTCGGCAGGGACCACCATCTGGGACCGCAGGTATTTATTATCCAGCCATTCTTCCGGGCTGGCCATCGACAGGAAAAGGCTGCTTTCATAAGGTAGCCTGGTGCCAAAGCCCCAGCGTCCCGTCAGCCTTGTCCGCAGCACCAGGCGGTCCACTGCCCGGGTATGCCTGTGCTCCGCCTGCAGGTAGCTGTAATCATAAGCGTCCGACAGGAAAGGAGCGCGGGCGCTGAGCGTCAGTACGCCCCGGCTTTTAAACCCGGAGTAGGATAGGTGATGCGACACGTTAAGGGAGGTATTCTTTGTATGGCGGAAGCTGCTCCACTCCTTACCATAGACCAGGTAGTCCGGGCTGAAGCCGTTATGAGCATACAGGCTTTGCACCCCGATCTCCAGAACATTTTTAGGGTTCACTGCCCATCTTATCCCGGCACGGTGCTTCCAGAATCCGTCCACAAGCCGGCTATGCAATTCCCATCTCAGGTTATGATATTGCAGGGAGAAAGGTGAGGATACCGATACGGTGTAATTTACGGGAACGTACCTGCTATAGGTAGCTTCATTCCATTCCGGCCAGTATTGGAACCACCGGCCCAGCGAAGTATTCACCCAGACACCGGCCTGTATGTTCAGGATATTTTTAAGGTAGGCGCCTTCTGCCCGCAGACCGGCCTTCAGGCCATCCACCCCGTTATACCAGACATCCGGTCTCCAGTACAGCCGGTAATGCTTCCTGTCATTATGGGGCAGAAACCCGTAGTCTGTTCTTATTTTTATCTTGTCCCGGCCTATCAGCGCACCGCGCGTCCTGCTGTTATCAAGCATAAAGCGATCTGCCATCATATAGGTCGTGTCAATAAGCACCTGCCTGATCCCGGTGGGCGCCTCAATATGTACCGTATAATGCTGCTGCACCTTACCCCAGCCTGTCCAGCGGGGCAATACCGTTGCCGTGGTGGGCTTTTCAAACCAGTTGTTGGGAATATGATAAGCAGTTGTACTACCCGTTCTGTCTTTTACCACCACATCCAGCGGCATCTGCATACTGTTGCCTTTTCTTCTGAACGTCAGCGCAAAACTGTCTGTACCCTTTATCCTGCGGATACGCTTTATCCCGTAGTCCAGCGGCTTGGTGGTCTCGAACCACTGGTCGAAAAACCAGTTCAGGTCGGTCTTCACATAGCGGATGATGCTGTTCCTGAAATCTTCCGGGTAAGGGTGGGCAAATTTCCACTGGTGAAAGTAATGCAGCATAGCGGCGTCAAACAGGCTATCTCCTAATACCACCCGGAGGCTGTAAAGCATACTGGCGGTCTTATAATATACATTGCTGTACCCGCCGCCATGGTGCAAAGCCCCGTTAAAGTCGTCCGAATGGGTGTTCAGCTGGTGGTCCATACCGGTATTGACACCGTAAATATACGGGTACAGCACCCTTACATCACTGGGATGCTGCGGCTCATAATAGCGCCCGGCCCAGCCCCTGGAGGGAGTAGTCTTCATCGTGTCCCCGTCCAGCATCCTGAGTCCCTCTGCCGTAATATACTGGGTAAAGCCCTCGTCCATGGCGGCACGGTAGGTCTCATTGCTGCCTATCATTCCATAGAACCAGTTATGACCTATCTCGTGCACCAGCAGTCCCCTGTATCCGGGATTACGGCCGCCATCCAGGGTGATCATGGGGTATTCCATGCCATCGGCTGCATCTGCCGCCACCATTTTAGGGTAATGGTAAGTACCGTATTTTAAAGAGAAATTCCTGATGATATCCGCCACGAGCTGTTCCGATCCTATCCATCCGGAAGCATGGGGCTCCTGTGCCAGTCCCACGCATTCCACACCGTTCCAGTAAGTGGTAGCGATGCGGTAGGAAGGATCTGCCGTGAAGGCAAAATCATGAACGTGCTTACCGATAAAGTGCCAGGTCTTGCGCTCTCCCGGCTTATAGGGAATGATCTCCGAAGGACGCTCTCCCCAGGGCTTATCTTTAAAATTATTAAGGTCCAGCCGCTTACGGAGGGATTCGGGCAGCACCTCCTCCCTATTCTGCAATTGCCCTGTGGCCTCCACGATATAGTTGGAAGGGAAATCCAGCTCTACGTCAAAGACCCCGAAATCGCCGTAAAATTCCTTGCCCAGGTGCTGGTAGGTATCCCAGCCGAATTTTGCATCATACACGCTTATCTTCGGGTACCACTGGCACCCGTTATAGTGCATAAATCCCCAGGCATCATACATCTTCATTCTTCTCCTGGTGGACCCTGTATCCCAGTAGGAAGTAAAATCCATATCAATGGTAATATGAGCTCCGGGGTACAACGGCGCCGGCAGGATGACCTTCATAATGGTATTATCCAGCTCCACCCGGGCCTCCCGGCCATTCACCTGCACATGCGTTACGGTGGTGCCCAGGCCTGCCCGCTCATATTTCCCCAGCACAGGCTTCACCTTATTGGCTTCCTGGAGCATATGAGTATAGGCGCCTTTGACAAAGGCATTCTGGAATAAATGAAAATATACTTCCCGGAGCGTATCGGGTGAGTTATTCCGGTAGTCCAGCGCCTGGTGACCGCTGACGGTGTGCTGCTGCTCATCAATACGGACCTTTATCTTATAATGCACATCCTGCTGCCAGTAACCCTCATAAGGCTTCCTGTTCTTCCAGTATAAGGGGTCGTCTTCCAGCATAAAATCCCCGGCAACGGCCTGCAGCCCTATCATACAGCACAAAAAAGTAATAATGTATCTCATAGCAAGAGCATTGATATAAATAAAAAAGTCCGCAACAAGATACAAATTTTGCTGCGAACCTATTATAGAAAACCGTAAATAATCAGAGGAGGAGCGCAGCGATCGTAAATACTGCGAATACAACGCTTGCTATCCCGTTGGTGTTCCCGAAAGCGATACCCACCCTGCTCAGGTCATCGGGCTTTACAATGCTGTGCTGGTAAATCAGCAGACCGATAAAAATAACCGCGCCTATCCAGAAGATATAGCTGAACCCACCCAGGAAACCAAACGCCGTGATCAGCACGGCAGTAAGTATATGCAGCAGGGTGCTCACCAGGAGGGCTTTCTTACGACCCAGGGCAGCGGGAATGGAGTGCAGTTGCACGCCTTTATCAAACTCATCATCCTGCAGGGCATAAATGATATCGAAGCCGCCTGTCCAGGACATTACGGCGACACCCAACAGCACCGGCAGGAGAGTGAAATAGTCCGTTACGGCGATAAAAGCCCCTACAGGCGCGAGGCCCAGGCCTATGCCCAACACAATATGGCAAAGCGCCGTGAAGCGTTTGGTATAGCTGTAAAACAGGATCACGAATAAGGCCACCGGGGACAATGCCAGGCACAGCGGATTAATAAAGTAGGTTGTGGCAATAAAAAGAATGCAGTTCACTACTACGAATGTTAGTGCGTTCCCGGCAGAGATCTGCCCGCTTGGGATCTCGCGCATGGCCGTCCTGGGATTCTGCGCGTCAAAGTGACGGTCCAGGTACCTGTTAAAGCCCATAGCCGCACTCCTGGCAAATACCATGCACAGCATCACGCAGATCAGCTTCTGCCAGGTGAAGGTCTGGTTCTCATACAGCACGGCCAGGCAGAACCCGACCATCGCAAAAGGCAGCGCAAAGATGGTATGGCTGAATTTTACGAGGGATAGATATTTATTGATTGTCGTCGGCATATTTTGGTAGTCCTGTAAGCTTACTTTTTGATCACTTCCGCGTTAAAGGTCACTACTATCTCTTTCTCGGTATTACCGTAGATAGTAACAGGCCTGTCCGTATTCTTGCCTGTTTTACCCTGCGTATTAAAATGCACCTCTATGGTTCCGGTCTCACCGGGCATTACGGGCTTTTTGGAGTACACGGGCTCGGTGCAGCCACAGGGCGTATGGACATTGGATATCAGGTAGGGTGTTGTTCCCGTATTTTTAAAAGTATAGGTATACTTCAGTTGCTCGCCTTCCTTGACCGTACCGAAATCGTGGGTCAGGGCATCAAATTCAACCGTGGTCACTGGCATGTGCTTCACAGCGGAATCCCTGGACGCTCTTTCTTCCAGGTCCATATTGGCAGCCGTGGCATCGGTATCGGCTACTTTGGCCGTATTATCAGAAGAGCCGCAGCTGACAACGGCGGTCATCAGGCATAAAGATGTCGCTATCGACAGAAAAATATTACCGGATTGTTTCATGATATTTAAAATTTAAGTGCAAAAATAACTCAATTTCATCTTATAGCCCGCTGATGCGGTTATCAATAAATTTCACCTGTTTCCGGCCCGTTTCGGGAAACTGCATTTGCCGGATACGCGCTTCATCCACCCACTGGATCGGTGGCAGCAGCTTCAGCTTTCCCTGCAGGAAGACCGCTACCTGTGCGTTCAATGCCGCATCAGGCTCCCGGCGGCTGTACAGGTACAGCCGGATATCATCCTGGCCGGCAGCATTGGTATAGGCCTCCACTACGTATTCCGCTACCATATCCGCCTGCTGCAATGCTTCAAATATCGCCGCAGGATACAGGGTAGTGCCTTTCACTTTCAGCATCTGCTGCCTGCGTCCCCTGATGCCGCTGATACGGGGCGACATGCGCCCGCAGCCACAGGGCTCATAGTACATCCTGGCCATATCGCCCGTCCGGTACCGCCACAAAGGCATTGCCTCCACACCCAGCGTAGTGATGCAGACCTCACCGAGGTCGCCTTCCGGCACCTGCATGCCATGCTCATCCACGATCTCCGTGACCAGCAGGTCCGTATGCTGATGCCCGCCGCAGCCGTGCGCACATTCCGTGAACGCGGTCTGCATCTCAGTAGAAGCATAGGTATTGTGCAGGGTAATATCCCAGCGGTCCTTTATTTTATGGTATAGTGTATTGTGCTGCAGCCGGTCGTCCTTCAGGCTTTCTCCTATGGCCAGGACATTCCGGACCCCGGAATCGCGGTAAGATATATGATGCGCATCGGCATAGTCCAGCATCTTAAGCAGGAAAGAAGGTACCGCCACCAGGGTGGAAGGCTTGTAGCGCTTTATGGCGTCCCATTGCAGCTGGGGCACACCGGCCCCTGTCCGGATGACCGTTGCACCTGTCTTCCTGAGCCCGCCGTAGTATGCCATACCGGCCATAAACAGGCGGTCCAGCGTCAGCATCAGCTGTACACCATCCCCGGCCTTCACACCCAGCTTTTCAAACGATAGCTGTTCGTTGTAGGCCAGCCGCTCCAGGTCCTTGTCCGTGACAGGTATGGAGATGGGTTGTCCCAGTGTACCGGAAGTAGTATTATATTCCCTGAAAAGGCGGGGGTCCGTACCGTAGAAATCCTGTTCGCTGCGCTGTATATCCTCTTTAAAGGTGCAGGGGAATTGCTGCAGGTCCTGAAGGGAACGCAGGGAAGCGGCTGCCACCGGCAGGTGCTGCCATTGACAGCTGTAGAAGCGGCTCTGTGACCGGAGGCGTTCTTTCAGGTCATTAAGCGCCTGTATCTGGAATTGTACCTGTGTCTCCCATGGCTGAAATTCTAACCGCATATTAAATTCCCGTATTTTAAAAATCGTTCCAGGACACTGTTGCCGCTGCCACGTTGCCGCCCAGCGGCGGATGCCGCTTGGACACGCTCACATTGACCAGCGTGCCGGGGTACAAAGCCGTGATACCGCTGTGCATAGCCGCCAGCAGCTCTTCCAGCAGGCCGGTCTGCTCCGTGCAGCACGCCCTGACCACCTCGTATATCTGCGCATAGTCAATAAAGGGCAGGCTACCGGGTGAAACGCCCGGAACGCGAACGGCAATATGAACGGCAATTTCGTTCTTCAGCACCGCCTCCTGCCTGTATAAGCCTACAGGCACCCATAAACGTATCGTATCCAGTTGAACGGTAAACATATCCTAAGCTAAGAGATCGGGGTTTTCTTTTTCCAGTCTTTCATATACTTTTTTAACATCCTGAGACATGTTCTTCGGCATGATCAGTATGGCGTCATCCGTTTCCACATACACCAGGTTCTCCAGGCCCAGGAATTCCACGTGCTTGGTCGTACCAATGGCCAGGTTCTTTTCATTGAGCTGCCGGATATCGTTCTTCTCCAGGTATTCCCACAGGGACTCGAAGGAGCCCAGGTCGCTCCAGTCAAAGGAGAAGGGCACTACCTTGATCTTCCTGCTATGCTCCATCACGGCATAGTCCACGCTTTCGGCAGGAATATCCTGCATCAGCACTTCCGACAAGAATCCATCCCTGTTCTGCTCCCACGTTATACGGGAGGCCTCATAGATGGCATGGTTATAGGTGGCCAGCTCTTCAAGGTACACTCTTGCCTTAAAGCAGAACATACCGCTGTTCCACAGGTACCTGCCGCTGTCCACGTAGAGCTGCGCCGTTTCCTTATCGGGCTTTTCCTTAAAGGACAATACGTCCAGCTCGTCATTATATTCAATATAGCCGTATCCGGTCTCGGGGCGGGAAGGAATGCTGCCGAAGGTAACAATATAGTTCTCCTTAGCCAGTACCACTGCCTTTTCTATCGCTGCCTGGTACTGCTCTTTCCCGGTGATAATATGGTCGGACGGGCATACGATGAGTATATCTTCAGGGTCCGCGCAGAATGCGGCAAATGCTATGGAGGCTGCCGTATTCCTCGGGGTCGCTTCAACGATCTCCCTGTAAGCGCTTACACCGGCATCCCGGATATCTTTCCGGGAAAGCTCATAATTATCAATATTCCCTACTACTATCAATTCGTCACATATCGCCCTGTTCCGGTCAATGGTCATCTTGAACAGCGTATTATTGTCGAACAAAGGTATATATTGCTTGGGCCTGGATTTACGGGACAACGGCCACAGCCTGCTGCCCACACCGCCTGATAATATGACGTTTATTATTTTCATGCTACAATCCGGTTCTAATAGTTTTCCAAAAACGCTTCCCAGGCAGGCGCAGCCCTATCCTTTTCCGACAGTATCATCTCCTGCACAGTAATACCCCAGTCTATCCGCAGGGTAGCGTCTGCTACATTAACACTGATCTCTGCCTGTTTATTGTAATAATTATCACATTTATATACGAAGATGGTATCGGGCTCGAGCACAACATAGCCATGCAGAAAACCACGGGGCACCAAGAGCTGCTTCTTATTATATTCCGACAATTCCACAGCCACATGCTTCCCGAAAGTAGGCGATCCTTTCCGGATATCCACGGCCACGTCTATCACCCTTCCCTTCACCACTCTCACCAGCTTGGCCTGCGCCGCATCGCCGCTCTGGGCATGCAGTCCCCTGATAACGCCGATCTGGCGGCTGTACGCTTCATTATCCTGTATAAAGACAGGAAAATCAGGAATAAGCTGTTGCAGCTTCTCCTGCTGGAAGCTCTCAAAGAAGTATCCTCTTTCATCTCCGAACACTGCCGGCATGATCTCATAACAACCTTTTAAGTCTGTCTCTGTAACCTGCATTTTACCTGTTTTGATATTGATTTGCGTAATAATCCTGGTAGTGTCCCGAAGTAACATTATGCAGCCAGTCTTCATGCTGCAGGTACCAGTCCACGGTCTGCTCCAGCCCTTCTTCAAATGTTACGCTCGGCACCCATCCCAATTCTGCTTTTAATTTGGAGGCATCAATAGCATATCGCCAGTCGTGACCGGCCCTGTCCTTCACAAAGGTGATCAGCTGCTCCGATGTACCGGCCGGCCGGCCCAGCTTCCGGTCCATGATACTGCACAGCAAACGGATCAGGTCTATATTCTTCCATTCGTTATGACCGCCTATATTATAGGTCTGCCCTGCTTTAGCCTGGTGAAAGATAAGCTCTATGGCCCTGGCATGGTCTTCCACCCAGAGCCAGTCCCTTATATTCTCTCCCTTACCGTATACAGGTATGGGCTTATTGTTCTTAATATTATGAATGGCCAGCGGGATCAGCTTCTCCGGGAAATGGTGCGAGCCGTAATTATTGGAGCAATTGGAGATCACGGTGTTCATGCCGTAGGTATCAGTATAGGCCCGCACAAAATGATCGGAGCTGGCTTTGGAGGCGCTGTAGGGACTGTGCGGATCGTAAGGAGTGGTCTCCGTAAACATACCGGAAGCACCCAGCGCGCCATATACCTCATCTGTGCTCACATGGTAAAAACGGTGCGCAGCCAGGTCATCCTTCCATATCGTCTTAAAGGCATTCAGCAGGTTGACCGTACCCAGCACATTCGTCAGCACGAAATCCGTGGGATTCGCAATGGAACGGTCCACATGCGATTCCGCAGCCAGGTGTATCACCGCGTCCGGGCGGTAAGTCTCAAATACGTTACGCACCGCGTCCCAGTCGGTTATATCTGCCTTTACGAAAGTATAATTGGCCGCCTGCTCCACATCCTTCAGGTTTTCCAGGTTGCCCGCATAGGTAAGGGCATCCAGGTTAATGACCTGGTAATCAGGATAGCTGGTTACAAAACGCCTGACCACATGGGAACCGATAAAACCGGCTCCGCCCGTGACTACGATTTTTTTCTCAAAATTCATCGGAAGTGACAATTAATTGCGCAATAGGCAAAACTATACACTTTTTCTTAATAACTTACTGTAATAAAGTATTTTTGCAGTTTACTTTTACCTGAGATTCCGGGCGCTAATTCGTATTCAATTTGAAACTACGGGTTTTAATATGGCTGATATTTTCGATAAGTGCTGTCTTTCATACAAGGGCACAAGATACCGCTGTCAGCATGCCGCCCGCCAATAAAAGAATAACAACCGCAGACCTCCGCAACTTCACAGCAGGCGATACCCTGCAGATAGACAGCCTGAGCATTGAGGAAACCTCTTTCCACATACCCGGTATAGCCGATACCGCTTATCTTTTATTACCGCTGCAGGGAAAGCTGGTCTGGCTGCACCCGCCGCCCCTGCCGGAAGCAACCCTGCACTACCGGGTGCTGGGCATCAATTTCAACCGCCCCTATTATCATAAGGAGCTAAAGGGTGTGGACAGCAATATCGCGGCACCGATGTTCAGTCTTTCGGGTCAGCAGTACACATCATTCAAAGGCTTCGTGGATTTCAATGCGCTCGACTACCAAGGCGCTTATGCCCGCAGCCTGAGCATAGGCAACAACCAGGATGTGGCCCTCAATTCCAATTTCAACCTCCAGTTGAACGGCTATGTCATGGACAGCATCAGGATAGAGGCCGCCATCACCGATAATACGATACCCTTCCAGCCGGACGGCAATACCTACCAGGTGCAGGAGTTTGACAGGCTGTATATCACCTTTGAAAAGAACAGGCACCGGCTTACCGCCGGGGATTTCAACATTGTCACACCCGATAACAGCTATTTCCTGCAATTTAATAAAAGGGTGCAGGGCTTATGGCTGCAGAGCGAAGACCGGCTGCATCCCCGCATCACCAACAGGATAAGCTTCAACGGATCTATTGCCAAAGGACAGTATGCCAGGAATATCTTTAACGGGCAGGAAGGGAACCAAGGACCCTATAAGCTGACAGGGAACAACGGCGAACAATACTTTATAGTCCTTGCGGGTACGGAAAGGGTCTTTATAGACGGGATGCTGATGGAACGGGGAGAAGACCGGGATTATATCATTAACTATAATACCGCTGAGATCCGGTTCATGCCCCGGCAGATGATCACGAAAGATAAAAGAATACAGGTGGAGTTTGAATACCAGGACCGGAATTACCTGAACTCGCTGTTCCATTTTAACGATGAGATACAGATAGGCCGGAAGCTGCAGGTAAGGATGAACGCCTATTCCAACCAGGACGCCAAGAACCTCCCTTACCTCGCCAATTTTTCCGATGAGCAGAAGCAGTTCCTGTCCTCCATAGGTGACAATATCAATGAAGCCTTCTACCGGTCTATGAGCATTGACACCTCCACAGGGAATAACGGCATCCGCTACAGGATGGCCCGGGTAGCCGTAGGCGGGCAGGTGTATGATTCCGTATTTATCTATTCCAACAACCGCGACAGCACGCTTTATAATCTCAGCTTTTCCTTTGTAGGAGAGCAAAAAGGCAATTATATCATCTCTTCCCTGAACACCAACGGCAGATCCTATGAATGGGTGCCGCCGCAAAACGGTATTCCGCAGGGACAGTTTGAGCCGGTCATCTTACTGGTTACGCCCAAGCAGCACCAGGTGTTTTCCATGGGAGCCACCTACCAGATAGATACCTCGAAGATATTGCTGGTAGAAGCGGTCGCCAGCAAATACGACCCTAACCTTTACGCCGCCACAGGCAGCGGTGAGCATTGGGGCTACGCCACGAAGCTGAATTATTCGGATACCAGGTACCTGGGCAGGAGCGATACGACCGGGCGCCGGCCATGGTCCTGGAACAACCAGGTCAATTACGAGCATGTCAGCAACAGCTTCCGGGCCATCGCGCCTTACCGGAATGTCGAGTTCAACAGGGACTGGAGCGTGGACAGCTCTTTGCCGCGGCAGGACGAGCACCTGCTTACCTTCCAGTCCTGGCTCAAAAGGAGCAGCCGGCTGGGACTCCGCTACAACCTGACCTATTTTAAGAACGGCAGCTATTTTGACGCTTTCCGGAACATTGCTGCCCTGGACTGGAACCACCGTTCGCTGAGAGGTAACCTTACCTTTAACATGATGAACGCAGAAGCCACCGGTTTCCGTACAAGTTATTTCAGGCCGCAGGGATTTATAGAGCGCCGTTTCCAAAACCTGCTGAACCTTACCCTGGGTACCAGCTATGAGCTGGAAGAGAATGATTCGCGCCTCCGGGACGGGAATACGCTCAGGAGCAATGCTTTCAGGTTTGACGTATTCAGCGTTTACCTGAAAAATGACGAGTCCGCACCGGTAAGATTACAGCTGCGTTATTTTACCCGGGCCGACTTTGCAGCGGACACGACACGTTTTATCAAGGACAGCCGCTCGCAGAATATAGAGTGGAAAGCCGGGCTGCAGCAATGGGAGAACCACCAGGTCAGTCTTACCGGAGGATATCGCTTTTTAAATATCATCAACCCTCATAATACGCAGCTCAGACCGGATGAATCGGTGGTGGGCCGCCTGGAGTACCAGGGTACCCTGTGGAACAAGCTGGTTACCACCACCCTGATGTACGAGCTGGGAACGGGCCAGGAGCAGAAAAGAGAATATACCTACATAGAAGTAGATGCGGGACTTGGTATGTTCATGTGGGTGGATTATAACGGGGATGGCATCCAGCAGGCCAACGAATTCGAGCTTGCCGTCTTTAATGACCAGAAAAGATTTATCCGTACCCTGACGCTGACCAATGAATACATCAACGTGGATTACGCTTCTATGAGCTACAGCCTTATGCTGCAGCCGGACAATATCTGGAATACCCGCATAAAGGGACTGAAAGGCTTCCTGAGCCGGTTTTCCAACCAGTTGTCCCTGCAGCTGAACAACAGGGTAATGGAAGGACTGGGCCTGCAGGCCTTTAATGTCTTCAACAATGATCTGACCGAAGAGCTGATCATACAGCAGTCCCGGAACATCATCAATACATTGTTCTTTAACCGTTCCAGCACCCGGTTCGGACTGGATTATGTCTATACCCTCAATACCGGGAAAACACTATTGACCTATGGTATTGAATCCAATAAGATACAGCAGCATATAGGCAAGGTAAGATGGGGCATCAATAAGGTCTTCACCCTGAACCTGAAAGGCCTGGAAGGCCAAAGAAGCTATTATTCCGGGCTTGATGACGGCCGTACCTAAGATATCTCCACCCTGGGAATAGAACCCTCTGTAATAGCTATGTTCACTACCAGATTAAGATTAACACTTTCGTACAACCACGAATCCAGGTCCAACGCACCGGAAGCAGGACCGGAGAAGGCGCTGATCAGGTCCGGCAACCTGGACCTGCGCTGGTCTCTGCCCAGGTCGGGTGTGGTGCAGGCAAGATGCACCTACGCGAATATCCGGTATAACGGGGAGGCCAATACTTCCGTAGCCTTTACGATGCTGGACGCGCTGTCCAAAGGGCAGAATTTCCTGTGGGGGCTTGGGTGGGATTCCAGGATAGCAAAGGGCATTGAGCTGTCGCTGGAGTATGAAGGCCGGAAGCCGGGTACCAACCGCGTAATACATACCGGCAGGATGAGCATCCGCGCTTTACTGTAACAGGACACGCCGGATCAGTATTCCTGTTCCCGGATCGTGTCCACAATACCCAGGTAGCTGATGTATCTTTCCTCGCTCAGCGCTTCCGTACCGATAGCCTCCTTGACCGCGCAGCCCGGCTCATTGATATGCTGGCAGTCGTTAAACCTGCAGTCCTGCTGCAGCCGCCGCATTTCTGGGAAGTATTCCTTAACCTCCTGCTTCAGCACATCTATCAGCCCGAATTCCTTGATGCCCGGCGTATCAATGATGCTGCCGCCAAAAGCCATATCAAACATTTCGGCGAATGTGGTGGTATGCTGCCCTTTGCCGGTCCAGTCGCTGACCTCTCCCGTCCTGGCCTGTATCCGGGGATCCAGCGCATTGATAAGCGTGCTCTTACCGACACCGGAATGCCCGCTCAATAAGGATTTTTTGTCTTTAAGCAGCTCCCTGAATGCGTCAAGGCCCTCTGATGATACCGTAGAGGTCACGAGGGTCGTATATCCAGCACACTCATACAGTCCCCTTACATGGGCCAGCTCCTCTTCCCAGGCGCTTCCCCGTATCAGATCGTATTTATTGAAGACCACAACCGCCGGGATATGGTATAATTCCGCGGTGAGCAGGAACCTGTCTATAAAGCCCAGGGAGGTTTTAGGCTCTGTAAGGGTAGCTATCAGCACAGCCTGGTCGAGGTTGGAGGCAATGATGTGCTTCTGGTTCTTGTTGTGAGGAGATACCCGTACAATATAATTTTCCCGTTGCGCTATATCCACGATCACGCCTTTCTTTTCCCCCGGATCTTCCGCTTCGAACCTTACAAAATCGCCCACCGCTATGGGATTGGTAGATCTTATATCTTTGTCTATCCTCAGCTTGCCCCTGATCCGGCAGATCCACCAGGCTCCCTGTTCGTCACGTACATTGTAATAGCTCCCTGTAGACTTATAAACACATCCTGTCAGCATATTTAAGATTTCGATCTTTTGTTCTCCACGGTATAATAAGTGAGGCTGATAAATAAAGTGATCACCGAAAGAAAATAAATAATATCCCTGGAGTCCAGCACGCCTTTGCTCATACTCGTATAATGATAATCCACGCCCATCAGCTCCAGTATATAATCACTGTTACCGCGGAATGCAGGGATCCTGCTCAGCCCCTCAAACCCGCTGTAAAGGCCAAAGCACAGCACCAGGGCGATAAGAAAGCTCACGATCTGGTTATCGGTAAGGCTGGAGGCAAAAATGCCTATGGACGTAAAGCAGCCTACCAGCAGTATGAGGGCTATATAGCTGCCCGTTATGCCGCCCGCATCCAGGGCGCCGCCTTCTATGGCCAGCCAGTTGATGCTGAAAAGATAGATAAGTGTGGGTACCAGCCCGATGATGGCCAGGGTAAAGGCAGCCCAGTATTTCCCGGTCAGTATCTGGAAGCTGCTGAGCGGCTTGGTCATCAGCCACTCTATCGTGCCGCTTTTATATTCATCGGCAAACATCTTCATGGTAATGGCCGGGATAAGGAACATCAAAACGACGGGCGCGATAGCGAAGAACTGCTCCAGGCTGGCGTACCCGTAGTCGAGGATATTGGCATTAGGCAGGATATTGGTCTCCGGCAATACCCATAATAGCAATCCGGTAGCTATCAGGAAAACCAGCAGGACCACGTAACCGGCCAGTGAGCTTAAAAACGATCTGATCTCTTTGGTATAGATACTCCACATATAGTCGGGGTCTGTTCTGTATTTTTCAATCTACAAATTTACTATAATTCGGCACATTTTCCGAAACCGCGTTACGGGGATACAACAGCCGGTTAATTTTCCGGTAATGTTATGCGCAATTCAATAAATAGTAATAATTTGCTTGTTTTTTAAAAAAGAAGCACGAATTATGCTTTACCAGGTAGACGGATTCTCAAAAGAAGAATTAAAGGAGCTTTACACACATCTTGTCAGGCCCCGGATGATAGAGGAAAAAATGCTGATCCTGCTGAGACAGGGCAGGATATCCAAATGGTTCAGCGGTATCGGCCAGGAGGCCATTGCCGTAGGAGCCACGCTGGCCCTGGACAGTGATGAGTATATTATGCCGCTGCACAGGAACCTGGGCGTGTTCACATCCAGGCATATGCCTTTTGACAAATTATTTTTACAGTGGCAGGGTAAGAAGAACGGCTTTTCCAAAGGACGGGAACGCTCCTTTCACTTCGGCGCCAACGAATATCATATCTGCGGTATGATCTCCCACCTGGGCCCGCAGCTGGCCATTGCCGACGGCGTAGCCCTGGCGCATAAGCTCCGTAAGGAAGATAAGGTCTCCCTGGCGTTCTCCGGCGATGGCGGCACCAGCGAAGGCGACTTTCACGAAGCGCTGAATACGGCAGCCGTATGGGGATTGCCTGTTATTTTTCTTATTGAGAACAACGGCTACGGCCTGAGTACACCTGTCAATGAGCAGTTTGTCTGTGAGCACCTGGCCGACCGCGCTTCCGGCTATGGTATGAAAGGCATCACTATTGACGGCAATAACATCATAGAAGTTTACAATACGATCAGGGAAGCCCGGAATTACTGCATACAGGAGCAGAAGCCCGTGCTGATCGAGGCTATGACCTTCCGTATGAGGGGCCACGAAGAGGCCAGCGGGACCAAGTATGTACCGCAGCACCTGTTCGATGAATGGGCGGTAAAGGATCCTGTCAGCAATTTTGAGACTTTCCTGCTGGACAACGGTCATATCACACAGGATGAGATTGACGCGATCCGCACGCAGATCAAAAGCGAGATAGACGCAGGCGTACAGGTAGGGTTTAACGCTCCCGATATTGTCCCCGATACGACCGAAGAGCTGGAGGATGTTTATAAGCCGTTTTCCGGCAGCTCCACCGATACGGGCGGTATGTCGACCTCGGAGAAAAAGCTCATACAGGCCCTGCAGGACGGTATGGACCAGGCTATGAAACGGCATGATAACCTGGTCCTGATGGGCCAGGATATTGCAGAGTACGGCGGCGCGTTCAAAGTGACCGAAGGACTGGTGCATAAATACGGGAAAGAGCGGGTGAGGAATACGCCTTTATGCGAAAGCGCTATCGTAGGGACTGCGCTCGGTCTTTCCATCAAAGGCTTTAAATCCATGATGGAAATGCAGTTTTCCGACTTCGTGACCGTAGGCTTTAACCAGATAGTGAACAACCTCGCCAAGATATATTACCGCTGGGGCCAGCACGCAGATGTCGTGATCCGTATGCCTACCGGCGGCGGTGTCGGCGCAGGACCTTTCCACTCCCAGAGCACAGAAGCATGGTTCACCCATACACCCGGGCTGAAAGTGGTCTATCCTTCCAATGCCTATGACGCCAAAGGATTGCTGCTGGCTTCCTTTGAAGATCCCAACCCCATCATGTTCTTTGAGCATAAGGCCCTGTACAGGAGCATCTCCGGCCAGGTTCCGGATGATTATTATACGGTAGAGATCGGCAAGGCCAATATTATCCGGGAAGGAGAGGACATCACGGTCATCACTTACGGGGCCGGTGTACACTGGGCCAGGGAATACGCCGCACAGCACCCGGATACATCGCTTTATATCCTGGATCTCCGCACCCTTTTACCGCTGGATTACGAGGCTATAAAGGCAGCGGTACAGGCTACCGGGAAAGTGCTGCTCCTTCATGAAGATACCCTTATAGGAGGATTGGGCGGTGAGATCAGCGCCTGGATCAGCGAACATTGTTTTGAATACCTGGACGCGCCCGTTATACGTTGTGCCAGCCTGGATACACCCGTGCCTTTCGCTATTGAGCTGGAGCAGAATTTCCTGGCGAAGTCAAGACTGAAGGCAAGCATCCAGAAGCTTTTGAGCTATTAAAAATATACAGCCGTTTGTGAAAGGAGGAACTTATCGTTCCTCCTTTTATTATATTATATAATTCAAAGCCGCAACGGCCGGCTTATTTATGGAATATTGCATTTTTATCGTTTTAAAGTAAACCGAGCGCTTTTATGCAGATAAAAATAACCATACCCCAACCCTGTAACGCCAACTGGCAGGAGATGTCACCCCGGCATAACGGAAGACATTGCAGCTTATGCGACAAGACTGTCGTTGATTTTTCCGACCTGACCAGCGAGGAAATCACCGCATACCTGCAGCAACATCGCGGAGAAAAAACATGTGGCAGGTTCCGGCAACAACAGCTACAAAAACCGGTCAGCATCCAAGCCCCCTCAGCCTTTCAGGGCAATAGCAGCTACTTTCAGAAAGCCGCTGCCATACTGGCCATCTGCACGGCTCTCCACCTGCAATCCTGTACAATGGGCGCTGTTGCTCCCCCACCGGATGCACCCGTATCACCTCCTGCCGATACTACCGCACCACCTGCTGATATATTCGGAGAGGTCGTCCCTGTCTATCCTGACGACAGTACAGCCCTCCCCGGACAGCAATAGTCCATGACCTGTACCGGAGCATACCACCATCAGCCCTTATTCCTGCCAACAAGGCGATCCGTAAGATACCTCCGTTGTTGGTGTGCTCCATCAATAACGGAGGTAAGCCCGTCCACATATCCGAATAAAATATTTACCCGAACTACCTGTATAATAGCAACAAAGCCGTCATCCAAGAGATTCCTCACATCCGTTCGGAATGACCGGGCACCCCATCATACCCTTATAGTAAAAGTAGTTTTTGAGCCGTATAGAGTGCATTGCTCAGCGAAGCCTATATCTGTAATAAGAGGGTTTCTGCGGGGATAGTCACTTTATAAGTCAATGTCCCTTCCACTGTTGGTGTGCTGCAACAACATCCTTAAAGCTCATACATCAGCGTAGAACAGCTATGCTCAGAACATTATAAATTTATAATTCTCCGTTGTTGGTGTGCTGCCTCAATAAGGCCACCCATATTAGTATAGAACAGTATACCCCCTACTAACTTTTCTCCGTTGGTGTTTTTCACCAACAACCTCAATAAGCCCACCTACATTAGTATGGAACAGTTGATATTCATACAAACATTATAAATTTATAATTTTGTATAAATTTATAATATGAATACAACGGAGATAAGGATACACTGGAATCTTTTACAGCTCCCGGGTATCGGGCATTACACCATCAATAAGCTGCTGGACACCTTTCACCTGCCATCGGCTATCCTGGAAGCCGGAAGGAAAGAGCTGGCCAGGCATGCGTTCGTTACGGAAAAGGTATTACGGTCATTGCTCCATTATAAAGAGGATCACCAATTCATCGACCGCGAGCTGGAGTTCTGCGACAGGCAGCAGATCCGGGTCATTCCAAGGTATGATGACAGCTATCCCAGGCGCCTGCTGCCGGTAGAGGATGCGCCCTCGCTGCTGTTCTATAAAGGATGCGCTTCGCTGAATCCCGCCAGGACGGTTGCTGTTATCGGCACGCGAAACCATACTGATTACGGCAAGCAGGTGGTCAAAGAGCTTATGAGAACGCTGGAAGGCCAGGAAATGACCATAGTAAGCGGGCTGGCTGCGGGTATAGACGGGCTGGCGCACCATTATGCGCTGCAGCATGGATTGCCCACCATCGGGGTGCTGGGACATGGCCTTGATACGATGTATCCCGCGCAGCATACGGCGCTGGCGCAACGGATGACCACACAGGGAGGCCTGCTGACGGAATTTCCTTCCGGCACAGCGGCCCTGAAGCCTAATTTCCCGTTACGGAACCGGATAGTGGCAGGACTTTCGGATTTCATCCTGGTAGTGGAGACCAAAGAGAGGGGCGGCGCGATGATAACGGCACGACTGGGCTTCGGCTATAACCGGGAAGTAGGTGCTGTGCCGGGCAATGCGGGCCGGGAATATTCCGGCGGCTGTAACCTGCTGATAAAATCGGATATCGCGCACCTGGTGGAACATGGTAATGACATCCTGGAGATCATGAGCTGGGCGCCCTCGAACGGGGAAAAGAAGATGGTCCAGAAAGCGCTCTTCACCGAACTTACTGCGGCAGAGCAGCTCGTGGTAACACATTTACAGAAAACAAAACAGCTGCATTTCGATGAATTGCTTCTCCAAACGCAACTGTCTTATGCTCAGCTATCAAGCACTTTATTAAATCTTGAGATGCAGGATATCATTATCTCCCTGCCCGGCAAAAGGTATCAGCTCGGGGCTTAGCGGATATTGATCTGCTGCACTGCTATGGTCTTCTTTAAATTCATCAGCCCGTAGCGCATCCGGCCCAACGCCGTATTGATGCTCACCCCGGTCACCCGGGCTATTTCCTTAAAGGACATATCCCCGTATATACGCATCAGGATAACCTCTTTCTGCTCCTGGGGCAGATCGTCCACCAGGCGCTGCAGGATATGATCGGATTGCTCCCTGATGGTCTTCTGTTCCGCATTTTCCTGCAAGGCAGGGAATAAGGTCAGGATATCCGTTCCGTCCTGCAGGGTCACCTTTACCTGCTGCTTTACCTTCCTGAAATAATCGATGCACAAGTTATGGGCGATACGCATGGCCCAGGGCAGGAATTTACCCTGATCCGCATATTTGCCGTTCCTGAGCGTTGTAAAAATCTTTATGAAAGTTTCCTGGTAAATATCTTCCGCAAGATATTTATCCTTTACCATGATATAGATTGATGTATAGATCTTTGACTGGTACCGGCTGATCAGCTCCCTGATAACCCACTGCTCGTAAGCAGCAAACTGCTGGATCAGCTCCTGGTCTGAATAAGACTTAAAGGATTTTGACATTGCAACTTCCATATACTAAACGCTTTTTGATGAATAAAAGAACACATCGATATGTGTTAAAAAACCCTAATGAATAATAGTAGAAGTTTCAGTCAATAAGCTTATTTTTTTATTGTGTGCGGGGATGTAAATATTTGTTATTTACGGGTTGTTTAGTATATAAGACGAGAGACGAAGATAAAATCTTGGGTAGAAATAAAAAAATTTATTTGATTTTCAGATTGACCAGGATAGGATAATGGTCGGAGAGCCCTATATCGCTTTTTTTGAACCCGCGGGCCTCAAAGAAATCCTTGTCATAAAAGAGGTAGTCTATGCGGAGGATAGGGAGTATCTTCTGGTAAGTATTACCGATGCCGAACCCGCTGGAGACAAAAGCATCGGAAAGATCGCCCCTGATGGCGGCGTATACATAAGACCCCGGCATATCGTTAAAATCACCGCAGATCACCATAGGATGCTCTATCTGCCTGGAATAGGACGCTACCTCATTGGCTACCCGGGCGCGGAGGGAAGAGGCTTTCATCAGCTTATACACCAGGCTCTTGGAGGTATTCCTCTTTTCCGCCTCCACGCCCTGCTTTTTCAGATCATCAATATAATCCAGGTCGTCATCCCCGAGCTGGAAAGAAGTGAGATGCAATACCGTAAGCGAAAATTTCTTACCCGATTCCAGCTCAATATCAACAGTGTGCATGCCTTGCCCTTTACCGGAGAGCTTCTGGTACCTTTTATTGGAGATGGGAAATTTGGAGTAGATGACCGTACCCACATCTATCACCTCCCCGGGCTTGGAGTTAATGGTCATCTTGGATTTATTCCACTGGTTATTGAGCATAAAGCTTTCATAAGGATAGCCCAGGCCTTTGATGATAGCAGAATAGGGAGCGGAATAGTCCTTTTCATCCTTATAATATTCCTGCATACAGAGGATATCGGGGTTCTCTTCTTCTATATACCTGAGTATTTTCGCAAAGGTGGATTTATCAGCGGTCCATTCTCCCAGGTCGAACATATGCACGTTCCAGCTCATCACCCTGATACCCTGGTCGTCACCGGAACCTGATGCGGTCATAGCAGACCAGATATTGACCCCGAAAACAACACTGGTGATCCTCCAGCACAGCAGGAGCGTGACAAAGGAGCCCAAGGCGTATCTTTTCTTTTTGGAGAACAGCCAGATGCCTATGAAAGTGATGTTGGCCAGTACGGCAAACAGGTTTGTAAAGCTGAAAAGGCTCCACAGGGTAGCACCTTTGCTGGCGTCAAAATAGGAAGCATACAAACAGCAAAAGAGCCACACGATCACCAATACGTTCAGCACACCGTACACACTCCTGAGTATCTGCCTTAATATAGAAAATACGGGACGATTCATGCCATAAATTTGCTGTATAAATAACTATAATCCTTTGCTGTATTGTTCCAGCGTTTCTTTTTCTCCGGGTGTTAAAGATAACATTCCTTTCTGATGAATCTTCTCCAGGATAGCATCTATTTCCCCGTTTTTTTTATTGGTCAGCTGCCTGGACGCCGATTGGTGACGGGAATCCCTTTCCTGCTGCCGGCCGCCGCCCGTAATGCCATGCTTCACCCGGTACAGCATGCGTCCTACGGAGAACCCGTTCTTCAGCGACAGCATATAGGCAGCGCCGGTCAGCCCACCTATCGCCATCCATACGATCATTTTTGTATTGTGCGGTATAAAGATCAGCAGGTTGAGCACCAGATACACCGCAAAAGCCGCCCATAAAGGGAACGAGAATCGTTCCGCGATATAGATCCTGTAAGCAGGGGCCAGTATCATAGCCGCTACGCCCATAGCCAGGATGGCAGGATAGCTGCCGGCGAGGAACAAAGGCCCTTCAAGGGGCAGCAATTCCTGTACTGCTGTAAATCCCAAAGCAGCCACCAGCGCTGAAATAACATAAAGCGGCACGATCTCCCTGTAGCCTACCAGCGTCTGGATCACATTGCTGAACAGGTACAACCAGACCATATTGGTAATAAATTCCCAGAAGCCTATATGAAATATCATATGCGATACCAGTATCCAGGGTTTCTGTACCAGGACGGGCAGCGTCTGAAGGGTCACCTGCGGCAAATACACCTGGTTCAGCACTATGGACTGGTCCTTAGACAGTACCAGGATAATGATATACAGCGCCTGCAGCGCTATATAAAAACCGCCCAACGTCAGCACCAGCCTCAAGGCGGCGTTCCGTTCATAATCAAACCCTATGCTCCTGCGGATTTTATTGATATACATGTTCATTTCTTAAATATTTTCCAGTTCCTGCAAAATGATCCGGCACGCCTCCCTTATTGAATCCTCATCAATGTTCAGAGGCGGCACTATCCGGACACAATCCGGTGCAAATAAAAACCAATCCGTGAAAACACCAATTTTATTTGTGGGCCGCGCCGCATTTTTAAGACATATACCGTCTATCAGCTTCAGAACAGCATCAAATGATTCCAGCACGACAGCCATCATCAGCCCTTTTCCCCTCACCTCTTTTATCGCGGGATGCCGGAGCAGGGACCGGAACAGCCCGCTTTTTCCGGCCACACCGTCCACAAGCCTGTCCTCCAGTATGACTTCCAGCGCCGCCATACCTGCCGCGCAGGATACGGGATGTCCGCCGAAAGTGGTCATATGTCCGAGGATAGGCTGGTAGGTCAGGGTATCCATAACCGCTTTGGACGCGATAAACGCCCCTAAAGGCATCCCTCCGCCCAATGCTTTGCCCAGCAGCAGCACATCCGGTATCACGCCGTAATCTTCAAACGCCCAAAGCGTGCCGGTACGGCCAAAGCCAGATTGTATCTCGTCAAAGATCAGCAATGTACCCGTTTCAGTGCATTTTTCCCGCAGCGCCAGGAGCCATTCCCTGCCCGGGACAAGACACCCGGCCTCTGCCTGCACCACCTCCACGATAACCGCTGCCGTGTGCGCGGAAATATGCTGCAGGTCTGCCATATTATTATGGATGATGTGCCGCACATCAGGCAGGAGCGGCCGGAAAGCGTTCCGGAAGGATTCATCCCCGAAAATGCTCATCGCGCCCTGCGTCGATCCGTGATAAGAGTGATGGCAGGCAATAAATTCCGTTCTTCCCGTATATCTTTTGGCCAGCTTCATCGCTCCTTCCACCGCCTCTGCGCCGGAATTGGTAAAATAAACATTGTCCAGCGGTGACGGCAGCAGGTCCACCAGCATTTTGGCATACCGGACCTGTGGAGCAAGTACCGCCTCACCATATACCATCACGTGCAGGTACTTTCCCGCCTGTTCGCGGATAGCGTCCACCACCCTGGGATGACTATGCCCGACGGCCGAAACGCTGATACCTCCTATGAGGTCTATATACACATTATCATTGCTATCATATAAAAAACATTTGTCTGCTTTTGTGACAGGAAAGGACATAGATTCCCCCGTTGTCTGTGCTAAATATTTTTTAAAAAATTGTCTATCCATTTACTATTTTTATATAAAAAAATACTACTTTTATACGTTGCTTGACCAATTGTGCCTGAGGGCATTATTCGTCATACTAACGTGTTATTTACAAATTTGTGTATTTCATGGCATTACTTTCAACATCAGAGGTAATTTTTTTAGTAAAATACCGTTAAAAAGTAAGTCGGGTAAAATATTATTACAATGTATAAGAAAATTTTACAAAAGGTTTATTTACTGGGCGCCGTTACGCTTTTTATACTTTCAGGCTGTCAGAAAGGGAATAACCTGGGCCTGGATAACGCAAGTGTCATCCAGACACCTTACAGTCTGTACGCGGTTAAAAAGGACGGTATGGTCATTCAAAGCACCAACGGGGAGGAATACAGGTTTGTTTTCCCTCCTGACGGATACGCGGCCACCCAGATCCTGACCGCAGGGCCCAACCTGATGATGGTGAAAGGAACGACCCTCCATATGAGCAGGAATGAGGGTAAAAGCTTCAATCCCGTATACACCACATTGAGGAAAAATAACTGGCAGAACAGCATCTACTACCATGCTGCTTTCAATAAAGTATTCATTACCAGCACAGAAGATAGAGGCGTATTTTACAGCAGCGATTACGGAGAAACATGGGAACCGGATCTCTTTGTGCAGGGTCTGCCCAACCTGTACCAGGTCAGCAGCTTTTCCGGGCTTGAGAACGGGAACCTGTACGCCTACTCCAACGTGAGCAACCTGACCTTTATCAAAACCGGCTCCACTATTGAATGGACCCCGGTAACCACGATATCATTCTATCCCACCATCGGATCAGAATATTACCTGACCAGCGCAGGAAATACCCTTTACCTTGTAGACTATAATGGTATAGCCGGTGTATGGGTGAGCACAGACGGTGCCGTAACCTGGACCAAGCTGACCAACAATCATGTACTGCCTATTAATGTGAAATACACCGGCGCCGTATCACCTTTCGGCAATAAGGTGGTAGTGGTAGGCACTGAGACAGAAGGCATCTTCCGCTCTGATGAAGAAGGCGTTTTCCATCCTACTACAGGGTTGCCCAAAGGAGCCAGTGTCAAATCCCTGACCAGGAAGATCAATATCTATAAGAACAACGATGTGAAGATATACCTGTATGCCGCCACCAGTGTGGGTATCTACAGGAGTGAAGACAGCGGAAAGACCTGGTTCTTCTCCGGAAATGAAAGCTGGAAAGATGAATATACCGCTATTTATTAAAGCTTTGGGGTATTTAAACCTTTCAGCGTTCCGGTAGTCAAAATTTTAAGTTTATTACTTTAAAACAAACAAGATTATGAAATTGAAAGCAATCGTTATCGCAGGGTTAGGCTTACTGCTCGCCGGCGTAAGCCAGGCAAACGCGCAACAGGTTCACACCGCTCCTCCAATGGGCGCACCGGCCAAAACGCCACAGGTACCTGCTTCTATGCTGGCAAGCGGACAAAAAGCCCAGATGGAAGGCCTGCTGAATTCCCTGGAAAACGGCCAGATCCCCAACTCTGACCTGGCAGGAGCTGCCCAGAAGGCAACGTCCTACATCAATGAAGACATCAATAACGCAGAGAAAACCCTGGATAAAGCCAACAGCCAGGATGCTAAAAAGCTGGAAGGCAAAAAAGCCCTGCTGAAAAAAGCAGAAGTTTTAGCCGGCAAGTACAGCTCCGGTAAGGAAACCAAAAGGGATGCCCTGGTAGAATTACTGAAGCAGTATATCAAAACTTTGTAATCATAACCTGAAGAAGGTTTACAACGTATAAAAAAAGTGCCGTTAAGGCACTTTTTTTATACGTTGCTTTTTTATATCATTCCATCGTAATCACTGCGATTCCTGCTGAAAGCCATAATGAATGGATATCACACCAAGGTATATTTAGCCCAGTCCCATAGCTTACAGGTCTTTGTCATAAAGCAGGACTGCATTCCCTGCTAAGCTGATGCACCCTTATCTTATATAATACAACGTGACGGTTCTGCTTACAGGGAACAATCTCTTGCAGGTACACCTGGCTAAGCAGCATCTCTATGCAACAGAGCCTACTTTGGCTATAAAGGTACTGAGGTGTGCCGGTCATTCCAAACGGATGTAAGGCATTTCTTATAATCATTTGCAGCATCTTAATGTATCTATCTGATGGCTTTATTGCTTGTATACAGTCAGTTAATACGAAATAAAAGGAGTTGTCTAAAAAGCCAACAACCCTGTCAATATTGCGACTTAGCTCAATATGACAGGGTTGTTTATATATACGTATCACATTTCGACAAGCTGAATGTGACACAACAGGCTCAATGTGACAATCAAAGCATACTATTTTTTAAATATGGTTTTCAATACCGCCTCATTTACCTTTACAGGATATTTCTTTTTTAAGGAGGCGCTCCATTCTTTTTCCAGGTATTCCTGGTAATCCGATACCACAAAGCCTTTCGCCTCTTCCAGTGATTTCTCTACGGGAGCCGGGTATAGCTTCCTTGGAACGATCACCGTAAACATACCATTGCTGCTGATAATGGTCGAAGGCTTATTTTCCTGCATACCGGCAGCGGTAGCATTGAATTTCTGGAATTCATACCTGCCGTCCTGTATAGCGATATTCACACGGTTGGACTGGTCGGCTGCCAGCTCTTCATAAGCCCTGAACGGCTCCGTACCCTGGCTGATCTTTGCAAGCAGCTTTTCCAGGTCGGCCCTTTCCTTGGACTGGAAGACCCTTCCCTCAAAGCCGGGCTGCCATACATATTTGCTTTTGTGCTTCTGGTAAAAGTCATTTAATCCAAGCGTATCATCATTGGCCCTTTTCCATACCCTGGAGGAGTTCATCTCATAGATCAGGATGGCATCATTGTAGTCATTCACCATATTCCTGAAATCCTTATTCTCGGCATACAACTGCTCGTATCTCACATCATTGATGACGTTATTGGTATAGTTGCTATATATATCATCAATGAGCTTATCGGTATTGCTGAGCAAAGGGCGTCCCCTGTTAACGGACTCGAAATAGGTCACAAAATCCCTGGCATAGAAAGGCTTGCCGGCGACAGACAATAAAACGGCATTGGGATCGTACTGCTGCTGCTCATTATACAGGGTAAATTTCTCCTTATGCTCTTTTGCCGCCGTCTTGATCTTTGCAAGCACCTCTTTATGCTCTACCAGGTTGACCTTCGCCCTGATCTCTTCCTGCTTAGCTTCATGGGCCTGGATAGACCTGGAGTCCTGCTCCACCTTTCTCATAAGGTCCTTGGATTCCTCTTCATAGGTCCCTACGGGTATTTTCTTAACGAGCCTCAGGATGTGGTAGCCGAACTCGGATTTAACGGGATCGGAAATATCGCCCGGCTTCTTCAGCCCGAACGCGGCATCTTCCAGCGCTTTAGAGACATCCCCGGAGCGGAACGGCGCCAGCTCTCCTTTATTATTCTTGCTGAACCTGTCCTCAGAATAGGTAGCTACATACTGGTCGAAGGACGCCCCTTTACGCAATTCAGCAACGAACCTGGACGCTTTTGCCTTCGCTTCCTTATCCTTTTCAGCACCTGCAGAAAGCGGCGCGCTGATCAGTATCTGCTGCACCTGTACCTGTCCCCTGTTGGGTCTCCTGCTCAGCACCTTCACGATATGAAAGCCCTGGGAAGAAGCAAAAGGCTCAGAGATAGTGCCGGGTTTGGTATTGTAAAATTTTTCCTCGAAGGTATGTTCTGTCTGAAGCGCGGTGATATAGCCCAGGTACCCGCCATTATTGGCTGTGCTGGCATCCATAGAGAATGTTTTGGCGGCTTCCTCAAACGTCATCTTTTTGGTATTTACCAGGTTGTAAACACTGTCTATTTTCTGCCTGAATATATTTTTGGAGCGCTGGTCATTGTTCATAGGGAAAGCTATGAATATGTGCGCTACTTCCACTTCTTCCTTCAGCCGCTGGTAGGCCTCTTTCGCCAGTCGCTCATTAATGGTCTTGTCCTTCAGGTAAGAGTGCGCCAGCTGTTTCTTGTAATGCTCTATTTCCCTTTTAACAGCCGTAACGGTATCCATCTGCAGCTCCCGGGCCTCCTGTAATTTCATACGGTATAATGTATAGTAATTCAGGTAATCCCGGATAGCATCCTCGCTATAGTTCACTTTGCCCTTGATGCTGTTATTCTCATACATTTTAAGGAATTCATCTTTCGAGACCTTGATATTGCCCACTTCCATTAAGTTCTGAGCAAAAGCAGTTACTGTTCCTGCCAATAAGCTGATACTTAAAAAAGCTATCTTTTGTATTTTCATTGTATTGTCGGTTATACATTTAGAATTCGTAAAGATAAATAAATTTGCTAACGATATTATAATATTAAGTATTTCAATATATCCCGATAACGATTGATTTGTAAATTTAAATGAGCAACAGCTATTTCTCCAAAAATTGTAACTTTACGGATTCAACACTACAACTAACAAAATAGCACCCCGTGTTATGGAAATTGAATTTTTGAACTCTGGCTATATCAGGGTTAAAAAGCGATTGAAAAAAGTGATTATGGCCCAATGGAGTTGACCGGAGACCATTCTCCCCAACCGCTGTAAACAATTTATTTTAATCTCATTCTAAACCAAAAAGAACTCAAACAATGGAAAAGACACTCACTTTTGCAGAAAAAATAGCGCAGGCACAGGATTTTTTACCTATCAACGGTACGGATTATATTGAATTTTATGTCGGCAACGCGAAGCAGGCGGCCCATTATTACAAAACCGCATTCGGCTTCCAGTCCGTGGCATATGCCGGACCGGAAACAGGCGTAAGAGACAGGGCTTCCTATGTGCTGCAGCAGGGAAAGATCAGGCTGGTGCTCACTTCCGGTCTGAAATCAGACAGCCCCATCTGCGAGCACGCCCGCAAACACGGCGACGGCGTAAAGGTGCTGGCCCTCTGGGTAAATGATGCCTATGACGCTTACGAGCAGACCACTAAACGCGGTGCCAAATCCTATATGGAACCGGTTACACTCACGGACGAGCATGGCGAGGTAAAAATGGCCGGCATCTATACCTACGGGGAAACTGTCCATATGTTCATTGAACGCACCAATTACAAAGGGGCCTTTATGCCGGGCTATGAAAAATGGGAATCCAATTACAACCCGTCTGATGTGGGACTGCTGTACGTGGACCATTGCGTAGGCAATGTAGGCTGGAACAGGATGCTGCCGGTCGTAAAATGGTATGAAGAAGTAATGGGATTTGTCAATATCCTTTCCTTTGATGATAAGCAGATCAATACGGAGTATTCCGCGCTGATGTCAAAAGTAATGAGCAACGGTAATGGCTTCTCCAAATTCCCTATCAACGAGCCTGCTGAAGGCAAACGCAAGTCCCAGGTAGAAGAATACCTGGATTTCTATGAAGATGAAGGCGTGCAGCATATCGCCGTAGCGACCAGGGATATCATCAAGACCGTTACGGAATTAAAGGCCCGTGGCGTGGAATTCCTGTCTGCCCCGCCGTCCGCTTATTACGAGATGGTTCCTGAACGCGTAGGCCAGATAGATGAAGACCTTAAAAAGCTGGAAGAGCTGGGTATCCTGATCGACTGCGACGAAGAAGGCTACCTGCTGCAGATCTTCACCAAGCCGGTAGAAGACCGTCCTACGCTTTTCTACGAGATCATCGAAAGACATGGCGCGCAGAGCTTTGGCGCCGGTAACTTCAAAGCCCTGTTTGAAGCGCTGGAGAGAGAGCAGGAAAGAAGAGGCAATCTCTAATACTATATTTTACACAGAAAGGCTGCCGGTACATATGTACTGAGCAGCCTTTTTTAATATACACAGGTTAAGCATTGCGGCATCCGTAGCGCAGCAGGCTGTTGTAGACTATGTTGCAGTACTTTTTGGCAAAATCATTATATCTTCTCCAATTTCAATTCTCCTTATATTGCTTTCAAATAATAATGTGAACTCTGAATTAGAAAAATAAATACCGAATAAATACAGCAATTAATACAACTGTAGTTAAACCAATAATACCGTCTAAATATGCGTCACCATCAAACATGTGTTCTTTTAATGGCTTTTTGCGTCCTGTAAAAAGCCATCTTATGAAAGCACCGGGTATTACGAAAAGCATCTCTATTATAAGTTCAAACATAATAACTTTTTTTAGCCGTCTAACCAATAATAAATTACTTGTTTAAATACTTTTGTACAAAACAAAATTTGATATACATTACCAAAATCTTCTTCAATCTCCTCCTCTTTACGTTCAAAGACATTAAGATTAAATTATACTCTACCAGCTTACTTTAAATACATTATTAATAGTGACTATCTGCTTACAGGCAACAAGTTTTTATTACAGATACTCCTTGCTGAACGGTGTTCTCTATGCAGATCAAAAACCGCTTTTGCTATAAAGGAACTGAGGGTGCTGGTCATTCCGAACGGATGTGAGGAATCTCTTATAATAATTATAACTTATAATGACTTTGTTGCCCATATATAGATAGTCGGTTTATTAATTATCTTACCTAGGCAATTCATAAAATGCACTTTGGAGAAATACTTCATGTATGTCTTCAAAAGAGACATTTTTTATATTATATAAATAGATATTAAAATCATGAGATAAAACAACAAAGATATCCTTACCTGGAATGAAGAACATCAACTCATTATCCTTAATAATATGCCCCAATGACAGCTTTAATAAACAATTAAAGCTTAAGTTTGATTTTGTTGTTGATTGATCAACATCTATAAATTCTAATCCAAACAAAGCATTCAAACTAACCAGCAAACTCAAATACTTATCCGCAATTAATTTCATTTTTTCGTAATCAGCAAATGACCCTATATCTTCAAAACACATAAGGCTACTTTCCGCTTCCTCCTCGGATAACCATTTATTGTGTATTGAATAAACTTTATCAAACTCGATCTGATGATTTAAAATCTGGGCAATTTGTTTTTTTAATTTCCTGTCCATATTTTAATATTGGTGCGATTCTTACTTTTTTTAAAAATAGACAGGTTCACAAAGCCTATCCCGGTTTACTCTAAGTCATACAAATTATCGTTATTCGCAACCATGTGCAGATAATACAATACTATCCTTATCAGAGAAGTTTATATACACATTGTCAGAAGCTCCATAAGGGGCCTTATACATATAAGTAAATGAACTGCTTTCAAAAAAATTTATCAATATACTGTCTGGTTCATTCTTCACAATATCTAAAACCTCTTTGACATTTATGCCATTGTCTATTTTTTTAAGATTATCACAATTTTCCGAATACTGGCAAGAATAAATAAACACAAACACAAGCAGCCAAAAATATTTTTCAGACATAAAACAAACTAATTTAAGAGGTAGAGGAATAGTATTTTTCGCACGGTATAACATAAAGTCATTAAACTGATTAGCGAACTCTTTTTTGGCTTCTTACCTGCGGTGTAACTGAGAAGAATAAAAGTCCTGCGGATTCATTGCACCTGGAAATATATTAGGCTTCGGCCATGCTTTTTATACAAAACAACAGTTTGAGTAGATTACCAATCTTACTTGGCAATCTGAACTCCTGCAATCCTATCATCTCCTTCTAAAAAAGAGAACACATAAGTTTGTACCTGATGCTCAGTATTCCAAAAATTGATATAAAAGCTATACTTCGTCCCAACTATCTTAGTGCCAATCAACTCTGTTCTTGCTATGTGTTCTTCCCCAAAAGTAGATTGTATAAATGTTTTTATCTGAATAGTATTATACTTTGAGTTTATATCCTTAGAAAACATTTTTTTCATAGCTATATGATCCTTATTATTTAAATTAATCACAAAAGCCTCACAAACCGAAAGATACCGATTAGCTTCTCTTAATTGCCTGGTTGAATAGGAAAACCTATATTTATCTCCTTCCATCATCACATCATATATCAAACTGTCCGTACCGGCACTTAATGTTTTACCCTGAAAGGTTGCAGCTACAGAAGCCCAGGGTTCCGGACTCTCCCAACGTAACCCCATTTTTCTTTTCTTTGATAACAATAATTGAGAACCGGATACACTTACAATAGTAGTGCGTCCCACAGTATCAATTTTAATATGCTCTGTTTCAAAATATTTTCTAAGCGCTGATTCATCAATAACAGCAGTCGTCTCAACGAATGTATCTTTATTATTCAATTCTTCTTGTGGTATTGCTTTTCTTTTATTTTCACAAGAGAACATCAAACATACAGATAAGAATATCAGTAAAGCATTTTGAATTACTTTCATAATTATTTTGTTTTATTCAGACAATCTATTGATAAATTTCCTTACTCTTTTCGGGACGACCATAGGCCGCCCGGTTTTAACTATTTACAGCGCTTCAAGTATTGATTTTATCGGGTTGCTGATACACTTTTTATACCAAACAAACAATTTGAGCACGCTACCCATTAAACTTGCTCCTATAATCTACTCGTACCCCTTCTAAAGGCATCCACAAAATTAGTCTGCTTTACAGCCCTTAGGAAATATGAATTAAACTGTTCTGTCAATGCGTCTATTCTAACTTCTCCGCTATAATGAATATATCCAATCATAGTCTTATCTTCATCTGTAAAATAATAATCAGAAAAAGTAGAATCATATCTTGTCAATGTAAAGAAGTTCTCAATAAACACTCTTAATTCATCTTTATCAACACTGATACCCCCATTAAATTTTTCATTAACTTTATTAGTCTTAAGATAATCTATCGATTTCTGCAACGCTTTATTATTTCTATTACGTAGTGCATTACTTGTTATCCAGGTAGAGTCAAAATCACAGAGAAAGATTAGAAACTTTAAACTTAATACATCACAAAGTTTCTCAATTTCTAAGGCTATATCCTCTTCTAAAGAGGATGTTTTTTTCTCAAGTTTTATCCAATACGTTGCATAAGTTTCAGGAAAACATATAACCTCGTCTTCTATCTTTGGATCATAATACCGTGTAGGAAAAATCGAATATGTTGCGAGACAATCCTGTCTGTTTATTTTCTTTAGCATAATAACTAAAACTGACTATCTATATATAGGAAACAAAGCGATTATATGCCTAGGATGCTACTAAGCCGTATAAGAGATTCCTCGCATCCGTTCGGAATGACTACATACAATACAGTACATTTCACTCCGTTGTTGGTGTTCTTCACCAACAACCCTATAAGGCTTTATCAGGGAGATCTGAGCTTCATAAAGGACACTGCTCAGCGAGGCGTATCCGTAATAAAAGCTTGTTGCCTGTAAGCAGATAGTCACCTAACTAAATCCGGCACTTTTTATAAAAACTACTTTTGAAAATTACAAGAAGGCAGTAAGATCTACCCATTCGGGTCTATCATCATCCCCAAGCTGTTGTCCATAGCAACATCCTGCTCTATACCAATGAGTCATACTTAAGAAATTTTATAGCCACAAATATAATTACCTCATCTATATTTACCCACTCACTCCTTTGATCCGCTTGCTCCCCGGTAACTGGAACAGGGTGGTTTTTTTGCCCTTAAAACAGAACGGGACAGGTCATAACCTATCCCAACCCGCTTTCTAAAATAAAATATCAATTTTGATGATCAATAGTTTAAATCCGTTTTTATAAGATACCAACTCCTTTGATACATTACCCAAGCTACAGCCTATTTTGCTTTATTACATTATAGCTTAGCTATCACTTTGAAACATCGACATATTACCAAGATCAATAACAGCAAGTAAATTCTCCTCTTCTTTGAGAATAATAGTAATCAAATAGCTTAACTATAGAATTAAATTTATACTTTCTATCTTCATTGGATGCATCATCAATACCTTCCAATAAGTAATTGTTCCCATCACCTTGTCTGTAGAAGACTCCGTACATTTCCAAATTACCGTAACCAGGACAATTCTTTCTTACAACTCGAACATCATCTGAATAATTTAAAGCTTCATCAATCATTCGAAGTATCCCACCATACATGTTTTCAGTTCTATACAAATGCATTAAGTTATACTCTTTTAGCCTATAATTAAATTGCATAAATATAAACTTATTTAAACGTTTATTTACAATAAAAACGTTATTGTCATCAAGATTCCAAAATGACCAACTTCTGGCCGTATCATATATCTCATAATTATAACAGTAAATAACTCTGGTATCTTCATACTGTAGAAACTCATTTAATTCCTTTAATTTTCTCATTTGGGCATCTAATTCGATCTTCCCTAGATAATTGACAGTGACAGAATCCGATAGCACTCGACTATATACAGTCGTGGTACATAAGATAGTACCTAATAAAATACTAATCAAATATTTCATACTTATTACTATTGTTATTTTATACCTTTTATTATATAAAGACCTTGATAGAGCATATAAAGTGGAATCAAGTCACCTGGCTCATTTTTATTTCTACCAGACCAAACATTTATAGTATTGTAAACTCGTAACATTTCATTGTTCTGATAACCTAGTATTGTAATCATATGGGCACCTGGTCCTTTTGGATTGGGAATACTGGCTAAAACCATATAGCCATTATTTATTGCTTCTTTTATATGATCCATAAAGCCCTTGCCTCCTAATCCCTCTACCGGACTAATATACTCAAATTCAAAAAAACTTCCTATTAATCTTCCTAAATCATCATCACTGCCCGAAAATCCCATTTTCCAAATATGACCTCTATCAGAACCCGTTAATTCTGCTAATTTATCAGAAATACCTGTTGCTGTAATACTTTTACTACCTAAGTTTTGTGCTACAAAATACATATTATGAAATACACAAGTAAGATTTTCTTGTTGGAATTGTTTTCCATGTGTTATACTACCAGGCCTTTTAAACCACTTCATAAAACCATCATAATATGCTCCCTTTTCTTCAGCTAAATCTATTAATGCCCCATGCTTGCTAACAAAAGTTGCCATATCCGCCCAATTAGCCATAGGATTTATCAAATAAGTCTTAACCCCCATTGTCCACGAAGAAAAATCAAAAACCGAGAACAAAGTTCTGTAATAATCCGCCCACACACCCTTATATGCCACTACCATAAGAACTACTGCCCTTGATCATAGGGTTACTCATAAACATTAAATAAGCGCTCGTTCTATTCATTCCAAACATCACATCTATTCCCCATACCCTGTTAGAGCCGTAAAAATTAGCTTCCGCAGTCGGGAAAGGATTTTCCGTATAAGCATCTGCTCCCGCGTTCGCACGCTCAAATATCTTCCCATTGGGGTCTATCATCATCCCCGGACTATTGCCCATAGCTGCATAAGGACTGAACACCTGCTGGCCACCACTGTAAGCCAAAGGATCAATGCTTAAGAACCTCTATAGCCACAAATATAATTACCTCATCTATATGTATCCACCAACTCCTTTGATACACTTGCTCCCGGTAACTGGAACAGGAGCAGTTTTCTGCCCTTAAAACAGAACGGGACAGGTCATAACCTATCCCACCTCATTTCTAAAATGAATTTATCACTTTTGATAATCAATAATTAAGTCCAGTTTTATACCCTACCAACTCCTTTGATACATTACCTACTTAGTTTACTATTGTATAAAAGAATGGTTTTTCAAATTTAAAATCATCTTTTCAAGACCTTCACTCAGATTATCTGATGTGAGCAGCCATTTGTCGGGCAATGTTTTTTGAAAGTCTGAATTCAAAAAATCATTAGATAAAACAACAGAATTTTGGCCGTAGGCACGTACCCTAATAATTTGGGGCTGTGTTGCAAGAATACTATCAACATTATAATAATCCAAATTAATTGAAAAAAAACAGGTATACAATTGATTTAATTCATCTTGGCTAATTATAAATACGTAATCAGAATCTACAGCATCAAGCGTAAACCCATTAGTAATTATTGATTCATATACTTTATTGGAATCACTTCCAATAAAAAAGTTTATTTTAACCCCACTATCAATTATTTCATCAATAACGATAAGCTCTGCCTGAGGCACATTATTTTTACATCCAAAATTTATAAATATAAAAATAAAAGAAAATAGTTTTAGGAGAAAATTATTATTTGCCATTTAAAGTATTAATTATTTTTTGATTAAAAATAGAGGGTGATGAAAATTGATTTATAAGTGTAATATTGACTTGAGAACCTTGTTTAATACTAAATCCCCAACTATATGTTGTAATATGATGCCAAAATCCATTTTTATATCCAATTAATGTTGTTTCTGCCATCCAGTAAACTCTATATTGAAGTATTGTCCTACGATCCTACCAGGACCGTCTTCATACCAAAACCCACCATAATTAACTCCTCTTTGCTCAGCTATACCTAACACGTCTTTAGGAAAATAAAAAGGATATCTTTTGTTTTCACCGGTTCCACCTACATCAATATAAGATTTGCCTACGCCTCCATCTTCACTAGGAGAGTTCGTGGTTACATTCTGTATCCATTCTACTTTATCATATTCTGACAAATTTCCAACATACACTAATTTCAATTGAGCTCCTAATCGCCTTCCTAAATTATTAGCATCTAAGGTTTTATTAAATGTAATTATTCGTGTATCTTTCAAAGAAGAAAACGCATCATCATTTTGAACTTGATCACTAAAAAAATAATCATTGTTCCCAATATTATCCCATCCTCCATTATACAAACTTACTATCACATCAACAATATTACCATTTTTAAGCATTCCCGATCTGGATGCCAAATCTATCATTTTGACTATAGACATCAGCCTGTTGATATTTCCTCTTCCCGTTACAGGTCCGCCAACCATAGAATTACCATCGCCGCCACCGGCAGCCATTATGTATTCATACCCAGCATAAAGAAAAGACCATACATCATATGTGCTCCATTGGCCATATATGCTCTTACCGCTACCGCATCTATTCCCCCGTGGACGGCATAATCTCCATCCTGCACAGGCTCCGCATACTCTGTCATCTCCCCATTCGGATCTATCATCATCCCAGGGCTGTTACCCATAGCAGCATAAGGACTGAACTCCTGCTGACCACCGCTGTAAGCTAAAAGATCGATACTTAAGAACTTCTATAGCCACAAAGATAATTACCACATCTATATTTATCCACCAACTCCTTTGATACACTTGCTCCCCGGTAACTGCATCAGAGGCGATTTTTTACCTTTAAAATAGAGCGGGACAGGTCATACCCTATCCCATCCCGCTTTCTAAAATAAAATATCACTTTTAAAAATCAATACTTTAAGTCCAATTTTATAAACTACCAACTCCTTTGATACATTACCATAAAAGATCAATTTTGATAATCAATAGTTTTTATAAGATACCAACTCCTTTGATACATTACCCCAGTTGCTTTGATATATTATCAGATAAATATTACCAAGGATTACACTTCATTTTAACATCTCCTATAAAGAAGAATAAAAATATTGTTATCACAATGAGGGCTATCCGCAACCAAACTCTTTTCGTAAAAAACATTGTACCCAATGTCAACAATTGAAAAAACAAAATGATTAAAGGATTTAAATAAAATACAAACTCTAAAATTGACAACATCTCAAGCGATAAAATTGGATTACCATTTTCATCTTTGGGTAAAAAAAAATTTAGATTGTATAAATACAAACAAAACAAAGCCACACCTATATTTAGCAACAAAGCAATAAATGGTATAAATTCTTTCTTTTTCATTATTATAAAATATTTTGCTATTTATTCCAGTTGGAGAAATTCCACCGATAAAAACCTTTTACACGATTTTGTATAAAACTAGGAGTGCTTTTACCTTCTCCATAGTGTCTGTAATAAGTTCCATTACCCAAATTATAACTACCATTTTCAATAATCTGACCACGCATTTTACCAAAACGAAAATAACCAAAATCATATTCATAGCCCGACACATTACCCTGTTTAATATAAAGCATATCGGACGAGTAGTTTTCATAAGCCATTTGTGCATGAGATATTCTATTTCCCGCTTCATTCTGAATCAGCACAATATCTCCATTTCTGGCAGCAGTCATACTTTGCTTCTCAAGCTTAACCGTATTATAAGGATCTGCTAAATCAGCTGCCGTTGATTTAGCAAAAACAGCCTCTCTATATCCCTCTAAGGAAGAGAATTCAGAACTTTGAGCATCATAAATCTTACCTTGAATTTTTAACTGCAATGGTAAGCCATTCGTTGCTGCATAAGCTATGACAGCAGAAAAGTTCAAGTCTTCACAGGTAAACATTGTTCCACTTCTTTCGTGTTGCTCAACGTAGGATTTCAAAAAATTTTCATATCCTTTTATTGCTTTATAGTCCCATTTATTAGTAACTTTCCAAGCTCCATTATTACTTTTATCCGATGCATTGGCTAAATTTATCAACAATGCTGCACCTTTTGTTAAAGTCATCAGTATTCCACCACCACCTGCAGCCATCAACATGGTCTGGTGACTATTCATACCGAACATACTATTACCATTAACCACCAGCTCATTATCCATAAACTCACGCGCAGCTACCGCATCCATTCCTCCGTGGACAGCATAATCTCCATCCTGCACAGGCTCCGCATACTTTGTCATCTCCCCGTTGGGGTCTATCATCATACCGGGGCTGTTACCCATAGCTGCATAAGGACTGAACACCTGCTGACCACCGCTGTAAGCCAAGGGATCTATGCTTAAAAACCTGCCCAGCTGCGGATCGTACTGCCTGGCGTGGAAGTCCATCCAACGCAGCTCATTGTCCTCGATATACTCATTGCCCTGGTAACGATGACGGTTCTCCTGATGGCCAGCATCACTGCTCGCCAGTGCCTTAATAGGCAAGCCGTGAGGATAGTAGTGCGTTTCTTCCAGCAAGTTACCTCTTTTAACCGCTAAATACAAATTATCAAAGTACACGTGCTTTGCAGACGCATTCGAGGTCAGCACCAGCAGGTAGCCGTTCGATTCAATGTCGATGTCAGCGCCCGTACCGATCAGGTTCCATACACCATTGCCGCCCTGCGCCTGGATGGACCCGGTAGCGCCCGCTACAGGCTGGAAGTTATCGTCCAGCAGCATATAGGTCAGGTAGGAACGCGGCAGCAGGCTGTCGTAGCTGTCCTGCATCAGCAGGCTCATGCCCTCCGTAACCGCGGCATTGCTGAAGATGCCCTCCAGGATCGTATGGTAGCCCGATTCTCCGGCCTCAGGGTCCACATTGTCCTTCAGCGCGTTGAAGAGACCTTCCAGGAGGTCGTTGTCCGACACGATGGGCTGCGGCTGCACACTGTCAGCGTCGATCCACGTCTGCGTGCTCACGTTGAACGCATCGCCCGCCATCACTTTGAGCAGCAGCGAGGTGCCCACAGCTGTGCCTTCGGCTGCGTTGAGCCGCGCCACAAATTCATTCGTAGGGTCCCAGTCCGGGGAGATGTCACGCGGACCGTCGATGTTGTTGAAGAGCAGCCGCTCAGACTGGACGCTCGAGACCTCATAGGTAGCCAGGTATTCTTTGGGGACCAGCAGCTTGTGCTCAAAGTCGATCACCGTGCGCACATTGCCCAGGTGGTCCTTTACAAAGAATTCTTCCTTGTATTCGTTGTGGACGCCCTTCATTACCGTACGCCCTACAGGGTGGCTGATGTGCGCCAGGCCGTCGGCCAGGTAGACGAAGTTGGAGATGTAGGTCCGCTTTTTTTCCGCGAAGTCACCCAGTTTGAAGTAGCCGGTGTATTCGTGCAGCTTGTTGCCGCCCGCATCGTAGATGTAACGGAAGTATGCCCCGTTGCTGTAACGGATCTCTGACGGCT